>ERZ1370068.645-contig-1059_pt1 | contig 827076 bp, 1030 predicted proteins | sample MGYA00561227_ERZ1370068 | MGnify/ENA primary metagenome ERZ1370068 (study PRJEB38410, sample SAMEA6850437) | metagenome | study: Metagenomic assessment of the ecological functions of the soil: analysis of the soil microbiota associated with the...
ATGCAACCCGATGACAAGCCCACTCCGGAGGTCTGTCAATACACAATCTGCACGAATTATCGAGCGCCGTACATCGGACGTCACAGATACAACACCGATAATGGATATGCGCTGTCTCAATTATAGTTAGCTGGAATGCAATACCATCGATCCGCGCACTCCAAGACAAAGATGTGAACGTTTGTGAGCCGGGCGTCGGGATCTGGAACGCCTCGGTTGGCGGCGGCGGCCGCATCGATCTGCCGGGAAGTCACGAACGCGCGCGACCCTTCCGGCTGGATCCGGGCATGTGTGCGTATGGACGGTCGATAACGAAACCTCCAATTACCAGGACCCACGCACCGCACGTTTCCTTGGGTCGCGATTCCGATTTCACTCGAGGCTCGCTGAGCCAGTCGATGCGGCGGGTTCCGCGGGCGATCGGACGGCCCGATCCCCATTGCGCGTGCTCCGTCGGCGCGCAGGGCTCCTTCAGTTACTTATGCTCAGTGATCTCGACGTAGTGCGCAAAACCATTGACGAGAATGCGAAATCGACCGCGCGGTGTTCGCGGAATCGTCGGGGACTGCGGGTCGATCTTCAGCTCACTTCGAATGAAACTAGTCGCGTGACTCTTGAACGAGCTTGAGAGTCTTTCGATCGCGCGCGTTTTCCAAGCGATCCGCCCATTCGACGAGGCGCCCAACATCACTCCCGATGCCATCGATGGCGAAGTGAACACGTAATCCTGGATGAGCTCGAGGTGGCCGTCGCGCTCGGAGAGGACTTTGTTGGCAAAGCAGCTCCGCGCGCATGCTCTTCAGGAACCCGTGGCAAGAGTCCGTCTCGGTCGTCGCCGCGGTCGATCCAGCCTTCACCACAAATCCCGCCGGCGTCTCGAATCCGCGGGCGCGGATTCCGCGGCCGCGCAGCTCGTATTCGAGTGTCTTGTTCCGCGGCGCGGGTGCGGAGTCGAAGAAGTGATATCCAAGGATCGGTAGGCACAGCAACAAGGCATCGAGATACCCGCGCGCCTCCGCGGTTGTGGCATCCGAAATCGATGGCAGAGTCGGAGTGTTGAGATTCTCCAATTTGCATCGCTTGGCTTCGGTGGCGCGCCGGACGAGCTCCGCCTCGAGATACTGGACGTGGGCTTTGTTGAGCGATCCTGTGTCCGTGAACACGACGGCACGCGTCCAGAAATCGTATTTCCGCGAATGCTGCTCAGATCTGATTGCGAACAGGATCGCCCTCACCGATGTAAACTTTGGGAAGCGTGCCCGAGTCGGGCGGTCCAACCAACAAATAGACTCCTGATCGCGCGAACTCGTTTCGGCGCTTCGCCTCGCCGAAGAGCGCGCGCGGCACCACGAGACCGACTCCGGACCATCCCGACTTCGTGACGACCTTTAGCCCGTCCGGATCTCCGTCGGCCATAAGCAGAGTGATCGTGAAGGGTAAACTCAACGTGACTCCGCTCGTGATGTGGGTTTAGGACGCGTTATGCCTCGCCGATCCTACGACTTCGAAGATCCGTTCTCCATTCGAAGTCGTCCCGCCTAAGGTCCGAGTGGGAGGTGAACATTCCTTGCCCTCACGCCCCCGGCAACGCCGGCAGCGGCGACATCCGAATCCGCTCTTCGTCGACGACCGAGAAGTGCGCCGACCAGTCCTCGCGCAGGCCGATCGAGCTCACGACGCGTCGCGCAACGACTTCCGGATTGTCACAATTGACCCGAAGCAACACGACGCCCGCGCTCGCTGCCCGTCCCGCGCCGAATACCAACTCTCCGAATCCCTTGTCGAAGGTCAAGAGCACGCGGCCCTCGGCACGCGCCCGCGCCAATACCAGCTCATCGCGAATCCCGGGTGAGCTATCGCGGATCCATGCCACATCGTGTCCCGCGGCGCGCAATGCCGCCACCGCCGCGCCCGGCACGTTTTCGTTGGCAGAGAAACCTTCCCAAGGATCAGCCCTTGGTCGCTGGATAGACGCGCTGTTCTTGGAGCGCCGTTGCGGCATAGGCGAGGCAAGCGCGAATGTCCTCCGGCGTGATTCCGGGATAGTTCTCGAGGATCTGTTTCTCGGTCCATCCGCGCGCGAGGAGCTCAACGATCCATTCGACGGCGATTCGAGTGCCCCGGATGACGGGCTTTCCGACGAGGACGGCCGGGTCGACGATGATTCGCGAGTGCCATTCGGTGGGTTCGATCATGGGAGTTGCGTGTTGGCGTGATCATACCCGATTGGATCATGCTGCATGGATCAGCTTTCCTTCGCGGAGAACCGTCGCGGGAAACGATGCCACAACTCGCGAACGCTTGTCGAATCGAGATCGCGTCCAGACGAGGACGTCGGCGGCGATGCCGGTGCCCCGAAGCACCTGATATGCCAGTCGGCTTCGTTGGTGTTCGGCCGGCGCGTCGTCGGCGACGATCAGCAGAAGGTCATAATCACTATCGGGCTCTTCATCGCCGCGCGCTTTCGATCAAAGAGATAGATTCGTTGGGGCTGGTAGGCCTCGACCAGCCGCCGGACGAGTTCCTGGAGCGTGAGATCCACCGCGAACATCCTGGCGGCATCCTACCTCGACGGCAGAGATGCGGTCCACCTCGCGAGGCCATCACACAATTCGCATCCACCGTGCTACGGCGCGAGTCGCGGCGACGCGCGCCCACCGCCCCTGTCGAGGATCGCACGTGGACCACCCATCCCCAACTATCGTCCCAGCGCATCGCCTCGCGGTGGCGAAGATCAACTCTCTCGATCTCGTTGGAAATGCCACTTATGTTCAAAGGCAAGAATGGCTCCCGGAGTAGGACTCTGAACCTACGACCCGCTGATTAACAGTCAGCTGCTCTACCGACTGAGCTATCCGGGAAACTCGCGCGGAGAGGGTATCGGGCCGGGATGGGGGTCAAGCGCAGGGGGTGGGGTCGCCGGAGCAGGTCGGTGTGGGCCCCATATATTGATGAGAAGCCCCGGGGCGTGGCCGGACCCCCGGTCCCATGCCTTGGCCCCAAGCCCGAGGTCCCACCGACCAGCCCCGGCTCCCGCCGCCCCCCAACCCCCACGCGGCCCTGGCCACCCCCGCACCGGGCGCGACAATCCGCGCCGGCCGAAACCAACCAGGAAAACTAATGAGCTCCCGACTTCGTCATCTTCCGATCCTTGCGCTCGCGCTCGTGGGCGGCGTGGGGTGTGTGATCCGCAGCGAAACCGTCCGATGCGATGGCAACTGTTGGGGGCCCGCGATGGTGGCGCGCCAAGGCGGGCGTTGGATGTGGGTTCCGACGGGGCCGCCGCACGGCGCGCCGATGGCGGGTGGGATGGCGATGAAACCCAGCAATCCCGGTGCGATGGGCGCGGGCGGCATGATGATCGAGCCCGACGAGGACGGCGAAGGGGCGAGATGGTCGAGTTCGAAGCGATGGAAGGCTCCGGGGCTTTTCTTGGTGTCGGCACCAACGATGAGCATGGATCGCTCACCGTGGACGACGTGGTTCCCAACTCCGCGGCCGCCGCGGCCGGCCTGAAGGACGGCGACGTCGTCCAGGCGATCGGCGGGCAGAAGGTGGAGACCTCCGAAGACTTGGTGAAGGCCATCCATACGCACAAGCCGGGCGAGGTTGTCACTGATTGGCATCGTGCGCGACGGCAAGCCCTCCGAGCTGAAGGCAACTCTGGGCGATGCGTCGGCGATGGGGGCCCCTGGCATGGCGATGAAGATGCGCTCCGGCGGCGCGATGCCGATGCATCGGAGGGGCACATGCCCGGCGATCCGATGGGCGGCGGCCCCATGGGCGGCGTCGATATGCGCTCGCAGGTCCGAGTCGCTCCACCGCGAGATGGCCGGCCTCCACAACCAGATCCGCGACTTGCGACAGGTCATCGACAAGCTCGTCCACGACATGCAGACGCCGCGCCCCGCCGGGAAGTAGCGGCGCGGCGCGTTCCGGCGCGCCGGCGCGGAAAGTTGGGATTCGCCCGCGGGGGCGAATCCCATTTCATTTCGGGAACGCCAACGAAACGGCGGCGCGGCGGGCGCCGCGGCGAGGGAGAGGTGTCCACGGGGCGTGACAGGAGGCGATGCCCGCGGAGCCGTAACCCTAGGTGCCGCAGGGCCTTGGGCGCGCCCGAGGCCGCCCGCCGCGCCCCAGCCGCCGGCGGCACACGATTCGTTTCGAGCCGCCCCCATGATTCCGGCCCGAAAGATAAGTGGGTTCGAGACACGCGGCGCGCGGGATCCCAACGAAAAAAGTTACCAACCAAGCAATCCCAACCAAAGAAACCCCAACCAAACCGGAGACCATCCCATGTTCCGCCTCGGCAACGTCGGTGTGTTGATCGCCCTCTTCTTCGGATTCGCGACCGCCTCGTGCCGCACCGCCCACGGCCAAACCATCGCGGTGAGCGTCGGCGCCTGCCCGCCGGTGGTCCGCTACGCGCCCGAGACCTCTTGCTTCCCCGTGGCGCCGTACACGCCGCCGGTCGCGTGCCAACCGGCCGTCGTCTGTCCGACCCCGGTCGTGGTCCAGCCGGCGCAAGTGTGGGTTCCGGGCCACTACGAAGTGTCGATCCAGCAAGTCTGGGTGCCGGGCGCCCTTCACCAAGTCTGGGTCGCGCCGGTCTTCTCGACGCAGATCGGCTTCCGCGGCATCCGATTCCAAGTGTGCGTGAGCCCGGGGCACTGGAAGACCGTCCGCGACGCGCGGGCACTACGAGACGCGGCGCGAGCGGGTCTGGGTCGACGGCCGCTGGTGCTAGCGCGCGCGGCGGATGGAAGCCCAACGATCCTTCACCAAGAAAAACGGCCGGCGATGAGCCGGCCGTTTTCATTGCACGTGAGCGCGGCGCCCGCCCCTCGGCGGGACTGGACGGGATCCCGAACTGGGGGTGCCGATCGTCGCGCTGCCGGAGGCCACCACGTCGGTCAGCACGAGCCAGCGATCGCCCGGCACGTCGTGGATCCGCGCCCGGGGTGGCGCGTGGGATCGAGGCGCGCGCGCCCGTTATGCTGGGCGATTCGAACGATGCTGATCCATCTGCTGAAAGCGAAGATTCACCGCGCGCGGGTCACCGGCGCGAGCCTCGAGTACGAAGGAGCCTCACGATCGCCGAGGACCTCATGGAGATGGTGGGGATCGCCCCCTACGAGCGGATCCTCTGCGGAAACATGGCGAACGGCGAGCGCTTCGAGACCTACGCCATCGCCGGCAAGCGCGGCAGCGGCGTGATCGAGCTGAACGGCGCGGTCGCCCTCCTCGGGAAAGTTGGGGATCGCGTCACGATCATGGTCTTCGCCGAGGTCGACGCGCGCGAAGCCAAACAATGGGAGCCGCGCGTGATCGTGCTCGGCGATGACAACAAAGTGGTGAATCGGAAGGGGATCTAGCGGCGGGGGCTTGCCTCTATTGCAGCTTGGCGTCGAGGTGGACCTCGAACGATTTTTGCGCGGCGATTCGAGCGCTTTTTCGATCGCCTTTTGTTGGTCTTCGTGCGAGTCGAGGCTCCGCGAACCGGCTTCTCACGGATTGACCGCCGCCCGTGAAGAGTGAGTTGCGGTCCGCCATGACGCTCCCGTGGTAAGAGGCGACACGCTTCCCGCCCTCGCCGGCCGTTAGATGCAACGCGATCACGACGCCCGTTCCGTCGCCCGCGCGCTCCGCCGAAAACGCGACGCTTCCACAAGCCATTCGGCAACGCCGCGCACGCGTCGAGCCATAGTTGGACAAGGGCAGTCGCACTGGGACGGGAGCCTTTCATGGCGTTCACCTTGGCGTCCAACTCGGCCGGTGATGTGAACCCATCCGCGGCGAGCGTCGCGTCGCGCACCGTGTTCGCGAGCCGGTCCGCCAGTTCCACGAGCGCCGTTCGCGACGCGCGATCATTGGGAAACTTCTCGAGGGCCTCCTCGATCCAAGGGAGTGCGTCGAGACCGAGCGACTCGAGCGCCGCAACATAATTACGAATCGCCGCCGCGTCGCTCTCCGACTCGAGCCGCGCAAGAATCTTCGGAATCTCTGGATTGGCCGGCCGGCTTGCGCTGGACTCGCGCTCGGAATCGGCGGGAGCCCACGATCGCGGCGCCATCGTTTTTCGATCCCAACGATGGCGCGGTCGCGCGTTTGTGTGGGATCCGACGGGTTGAAGTGGTACCGATCCGGCCAACGGCTCGCCATCTCCAACGCGGCCATGTCACAAATCCGCGGATCGGAATACGAAACGGAGGTTCCGTCAGGCATGCTGCGGCCGCCGGAAAGCCCCACTTGGCGATCCGTGACTCGGAGGAGCTCCGCCAAGATCTCTTCGATCTTTCGATCCATCACGGAGCCCGGCTCGGGGCGTGATGGAAACTCTTCGGAGTAGCGGTCGCCAGACTCGATCGCTTCGAGGGTCGCGAGTTTGATCTCTTCTGGCCGGCTCGCGAGGTCTTTGCCAAGAATATCGATGGCAGTCGCGTCGCCCGACTCCAACAAAAGGTGGCCATGGCAATGCGCCCTTCCTGGATCGTCGACGAATGATCGAAGTCCGCTGCCGACGGCGGAACATTTGGATCGCGAGCCTCGCGAGGCTGAGCGGACGATTCCCACTCTTTCACGATCGCCTTCAAGCCCGCTGGGTTCTTGCGATCGTTCAACGCGCGCGGCCTCGATCCGTCCGCGGGCGAAGGGCCCGGTCTTCACTTCCTCGAGCAGGAATTCGAGCGCCTGCGGTTCCTGGATTCGCCGATCGCGCGAACCAGGCGCCCGCGTACCCAGCTATTGTTGGCGTGTCGCGCGCCCCTCGATCGCCGCGCCGATTCGTTGCGGCCACTTCTTCAAGAGCTCGCGGACGCATGTCTGGCTCGAGTGGTCGCCGCGCGAAACGACCTCCACAATCGTCGCTTCTTTTCCTTTCTCGCGATAACTCTTCCACCATTCGCTCCATCGCGCTTTTGCCTCCGAGCGATCGACGGCGAACGCGACACCCGCGATGCGTGGTAAGAGCTCCGACGCGAACTCGCGCACGGGAAGGACCCAGAATCCCCCGAGTGGCGGCAGCTATACCATACGCACCGCGTGAGCGACTCGTCGTCGAGCGCCTCGATGAGGCGGGGCACCGCCGCGTCACCGAGTCCTTTCAATCGACCGGCCGCTGTTTCCGACCATGCTTGCGAAAACGGCGCGCCGACATAGTTACCATCGTCCCACGACGGCTCGGAGATTGGGGGCTCGAGCTGGTCTCTCAGTTCGACGAAGAGCTGATCGACGTCTTGATCGATCGTTGGTTTCGACGACGGGCGCGACGCCGCACCGCGCTTGGCATCCTCGTCGACCATCCGCGCGAGAATGCGCTCGCGCGCTACGATGCTCTCGCGATACCAACGTTTCTCGGGAAGGCCTTGAGCCATCGCCGGTGATGCTCGAGGAGAGCCGCGCGCGAAGGCTCGGATCGGAGAACTCGAGATCCAATCCCGCGGACAGTCCTCGCGCGAGCTCGTCGATTCCGGCGTCGATCGTTTGGATTGCTTTGAAGGCGCGCTTCGCTTCGGCGTCGAGGCCGCGGCGCGCGCAAGCTCGCGCGAGGAGCAGTCCTTCGCCGGCGCCCCCATGACTTCCTCGGGCGATATGTGGTGAAGAACGCGTTCGCCCCTCTCGCGGATGCAGCGCGCCGCGAGAATATCAACATAGTTGGCCAACTCGGTCGGCTCGTAGGGGTGGCGGTGGGCGAAGACGCTCCGCCGCCTTGCTTCGCGACTCGTTGCTGTGTCAAGTCGACGAAACGAATCGTGACGTCGTCTGGAGTCTCGTTCACCAAGAATCCATACTTCTCGTCGGGCGTTCAGGGAACGCAAAAGGGCGCCAAGTGATCTTCGTCTTCACGAAGGGCAGCTTCGAGGTGTCGAGCGAGTCGAAGCTGTCGATGAGCTCGAATACCTTCTTTTGCTCCGCGTTGAGCGCCTCTTGCACGCTCGGCGCCGGCGCGGCAGCCACCAAAGTCAGGCAAAGAAGTGAACTCGGTATCATCGCGCGGCCCTCGGAACGCTCATGCCCGCAAGCGGCGGGCGCGACGGTACGCGGGCGCGGTGCTGCGCGTTTGCGATACTGGCCGCGCGACGTGTACTCGTACCCGTCCTTCTGACGCCATGCCCATCGCCACGACGCCCAAGCCTCCCTACATCGCCGTCATTTTCACTTCGCAGCGCGCCGGCGAAGACAACGAATACGCCGCGACCGCGCGACGGATGGAGGAGCTCGCGCGCGAGCAGCCCGGTTATCTTGGGATCGAGAGCGCGCGCGGCGCCGACGGCTTCGGGATCACGGTCTCGTACTGGACGACGATGGAGGCCGTGAAGAATTGGAAGGCGGTCGCCGAGCACATGGTGGCGCAGCGGCGCGGCCGCGATGAGTGGTATCGGTCGTATCGCACGCGCGTTTGCACGGTCGAGCGCGAGTACGGGTTCGAAAGTTAGGTTCGGCGCGAACCCCAACAATCTGCTGCTCAGCGCTCGGACGAGGCCTCGGCGGCGGCCGCCTTCGGCATCGCCGGCGAGGTCGGCGCCGCCAGGCGCGCGACATCAAGCCACGTGATCGTGAGCGCCGGGCGCTTCGGATCGTTGGTGGTCGCAAACAGGAGCCGCCCCGCGGAAGCAAACATTCGCGTCTGCGGCGTGGTGCCGGCGACGCGGTCGGCGACGGTGCGCCACCCGCGCGTCGCGGGGTCGAACTCCCTCGAGCGACTCGACGGTGCGGCCGCCGTCGCCGCCGCCCAGCGCCGTGCCGCCGAACATGTAAAGTTTGCCATTCAACGCGCAGACCTCGGGGTTCACGCGGACGGTGGCGGGGGCGGGGATCGTGTCGAAGGTGCCGCGCGCGAAATCGTAGACGTCACAGATCTCGACCATGTCGAAGCTGTCGCCGAGGCCGCCGATCATGTAGTAGCGATCGCCGAGGAGCGCGCCGCCGAAGGCGCGACGGATTCTTGGAATCTTCGCGGCGCAGGGAGACGATGCCAACGATCCCTCCATGGGAGTGAAACGTAACACATCGGTGAAGTAGCGCGAGGCGTCTTCCTTCGGGCGCTTGGCATCGTGGTCCCAGCCGCCGAAAAGCCACAAATCGCCGCCGGACTCGACGAGCCCCGCCTGGCTGCGCGGCTGCGGGAGCGCGCCCATCGGCGTGAATCGATCGTCGTCGAAGGAATATTGGTAAATGTCGGCAGAGGGTGCGCGCGCGCCCTCGCTGAAGCCGAAGCCGCCGATGAGGAGGCCGGGGTCGGATTTGGTGGAGCGCTTCGCATTCGCGCCAACAACCGCTTTCGCCTCCTCCCCCATCGTTTCGCATGCTCCGCCGCCGGCGCGATCGCCGTCAGCATCGACTGGCGCGCCGTCGGATAGTTGGCAATCGGCGCGATCTGGAGGGTGCGAAGGTTCACTTTCCATCCTTCGTTGGTGAAGTGCTCCTCGCCGAAGTCGTGTTGCTTGGTGCTGTCGTTGCCGCCGAAGAGGTAGAGCGCGGTGCCGCTCAGGAACACACCTTGGCGATTCTTAGCTTTCCCGGGGAAGGGGATCGTGAAGCTCGTTTCCGCGGGGGCGCACGCGCTGGCGAGCTCCAACCGCTCGATCACGCGGACGGCGCCGCCATGCCCCGTGCCGCCGACCGAGACGAGCGAGCCGTCGCCCATTCCCACGATTCGGTGGAAATAGCGGGGGAACTGGAACGCGCCGGCGCGTTGCCACCGATCGCCGGCGAGCTCTGTGCAGCTCGCCGTCGCGCCCCGACACGTACAGTTTGTCTTGAGCGACGACCGCCGCGACGCCGAACCCAACGAAAGGGAGGTCGGGACCGGGCGTCCAAACGTTGCTCTTCGGGTCGTACACGTCGACGCGCTTCGAGAGGTCCCCTCCTCGTCCATCCCGCCGATGACGTAGAGGCGCCCCGCGAAGCCGGCGAGCGCCAGGCCGCGGCGCTTCTGCGGGAGCTGGGTCGCCACGCGCCACGCCGGCTTTTGTTGGGAAAGGTCCGCGACGAGGACGGCGCCGTCCCACGTCGCGTCGGCCGAGGCGCCGTCGAGCTTCCAGCCGCCGGCGACCCATAGTTGGGATCCGAGGGTGGCCGCGTCGTGCGAGGAGCGCGGAGCCGGCAGCGGCGCGAGGGATTCCCACGCGCAGCGGGCCGGGTCGAACCGCGCGAAGTCCGCGGTCGACTCGAGATCCGCCTCCTTCCTCGGCGTTCCGCGCCCGCATCCCGCCGATCCGATATATGTGGGAATCGTGGGACACGAGCGCGACGCTCTGGAGCGGCTGCCCGCCGGGAGGGATCTCGAGGGTCTTCTCGTCGAGCGCGTTCCAGCGCAGGAATACGCCGTTCTGGGAGCCGGAGTGATATTGGTGGGGTTGCCCCGTGTGGCCGCCGAAGAGATACACCACTCCCTCGACGCGCACGCGCCGAGGCTCGTGAGCGACTGCGGGAGGAGGCCGACGGCCCGCCCCGCGGGCTGAACCGCGGGGCGGGACGCGGGACCGGATGCCGGGCCGTCGGACGGAGGAACACACACCAACAAAGGAGCCATCACCAACAATAACGACAACACGGGGGTCATACGCAAGCAACTCCGAAGAACGGCGAAACCTAACGAGCGATCACAATATTGTGACCGAGAGCGCGTTCGTGAGGACGACGGGGAACGGCCCCGCGCCGTCGACCACGAGCGATTGGATGTAGAACGTCTGCCCGACGACCGACGTCAGCCACGTCGGCAGCGGCAGCGCAATCGTGGCATTCCCGCGAGGTCGGTCGTGACCGCGTCGCCGAGCGCCGCGAATCCCGGATCGAAGACGTTGAGGTAGAGCACACAATTGGGATCGGCGAGGCCCGCGGCGGAGCGACGTCGAGCGGGATCGGCATCAGCGACGCCGACACCAAGCATCCGGTCGCGGTCTGCGCGGGGCCTGGCTCACCTGGAGCGCGAACTGGAGATTCCCCGGCTTCGGAAGCCCGCCGTCGCGATCCCAACTAAGGACCGACGGGAGCCGGTCGAGCTCGCCACCGCCGCGCCGAACGCCCTCGGGCTCCGCCGGCAGGAAGAAGACCGAGCGGGGCTGCGCCCCGGGAACGCCGTCGACGCGAAGGAGAACGCAATCGTCGCCTCCCCGGATCGTTGGCATTGCCGTTCGCATTCCCATCTTCCAGACCACGAGGCGCGCCGCCGCCCCCGTGTCGCCGAAGACGATCGCGCCGTCGCTGCGCAGGTCGAAGCAGACGCCCGCGCCGAGGGTGATCCCCGACGAGCCGCTCGCCGCGTAAACGTGGTGTTCGCCCGGGTCGGACCAGGAGCCGTTGTGGTTGAGATCGGCCGCCACGACGAGGTTCTTCGCCGTGCTGTTGTACATGAAGAGGCGCCCGTCGGCGCGCGAAGCGCGCGCAGGTGCACTTGCCGATCGGCGTCACGCCGGAAATGGTCGTGTAGAGAAAGGTGATATCGGTGAGATCGTTGGCATCGCCGTCGGGAGGCACCGAGTTGTCCTGGAGGCCGACGATGGATTGGTGGAAGCTCGCCGTGTTCGTGACGAAGAGCGAGCCCGACGGCGTGAACCCGGTCCAGGTCACATCGAAGAGCGGAGAGCTGCCGTTCGCCGTCGCGATGCTGTCATTGTAGAACTCGGTCACCTCGCCGATATCGTTGGCATCGCCGTCGGCGTTCAGATCTTCGCAACGATAGACCCAGTCGCCCGCCGCGCCGTCGGCCGTGATCCACACGACGCCGCTCGGATCGACCGCGAGGCCGTTCGACAGCAGATACCAAGATTCGCGACGAGCGAGCCGTCGAGGAAGATCCGCGACTCGCCGGGGCCGTTCGCGTTGCCGTCGCCGTCGAGGTCGATCAAACTGAAGATTCGCGGGAACGCCCCTGGCCGATGACATCAGATCCGCCCCTTCAGGTCGGATGTTATCGCCGTCGGAATGCCAAGAATCGGCCCGTAGGGGACCCCGGTCGCCGGATTGATGGCGATCGTCGGATCGAAATAGTTGGTGATGACGGGGAGCCCGACTCGAGCGAGTCGGCCGCGATCCGGAGGATCTGGCTCCCGGCCGAGTCGCCGACGAGCAGGTCGCGCGTCTTGCCGAAGGGGAGGACGCTCTGGACCTGGGCTTGGGCAGCCGAAAGCGGAGGGCGCTGAATGCGGCGCCGAGGCGAGAACGATGGAGAGGGGCGGGGCGGATGGAAGGGGATGTCATGGGACGGAACCTTCAGCGTCACGGCGCGTGCGCTGCTATTGCGACGCACTCGCAACATGAGAACAATAGGAAGGGGAAAGAAATCGTCAACGGCTTTCTCCCGGTCCGTGCGCCCCATTGTCACGCGAGTGTGCGGCGCCTCGTGCGCCGGCGAATCCCAGCAATCTTCGCGGCTCCCTCGCGCCGAGCGAGCGCGCCGGAGCCTTGTTCCCGACGCGCGCCCGCGGGAATGCCGGCGAGATTTCTTGGTCAACAGGCCGCCGTGGGAAACGTCTAGCTGCCTCAAGATCCCGCGCGAGTGGGCCCCGACGTCCGAATGGGTATCCTGTCGCGCCGATGCCACGCCCAGCCCCCGGGAAAGTTGACCTTCGCACCGCCCGAAACGTGACCGCGCCCCGACCCCTCAGCGCCCTCGTCCTGCTCGCCGCGCTCGCCGCGGCCGCGCCACCGGCGCCCGCCGCTCCGCAGTCGCCGTCCGCGATTCCCTACTATCCCGAGCTCCTCGAGAAGCTGAAGAGTCCGAGCTCGATCTCGCGCCGCCAGGCAGCCCTCGATCTCGCCAAGATGGGGGCCGACGCGCGCGCCGCGGTCCCCGATCTCCAGAAGGCGCTTCTCGACACCGAGCCGCCGGTGCGCAGCGCCGCAGCCTTTGCGCTCGGCGAGATCGGCACCGCGGCCGAGCCCGCGTCGACGACGCTGCTGCGAAGTGTGACATCCGACAAGGATGCCAACGTTCGCAAGGATTGCGCCGCGGCGATTGCCAAGATTGGCCCGAAGGCGCTGAAGACGATCCCCGGCCTCATCAGCCTCCTTCGCCAAGAATCCGACGCCGAGGTGCGCGAGGCGATCGCGTCGGCGATCGTGCGCGTGGGGCCCAATGCCAGGGAAACGATCACGGGGCTCGTGGAGAAGACGGCGGATCCGTCGCCCGTGGTTCGCGAGATCGCCCTGCGCGCGCTGGGGCGGATCGGCCCCGCCGCGCGCGCCGCGCTCCCCGCCGTCGAAAAGGCGGCCGCCGACTCCGATGCCAAGCATCCGACGCGGCCAAGACCGCGCAGCTCCGGATCAACGGCGAGATCGAGGGACCCGGTCGAGGAAGATCGAAACCCAACAAAAACTCGAGCCGCCCCGGAGTGGAAGGGCTTCACGATCGCCGACCTCCTGACGTTACTGAAGAGCCCGACGCCGTCGACGCGCCTGAAGGCGATCCGCGCCGTCGACGCGCGGCGCGCGCAGCTCGGCGCCGACGCGAAGGGCGCTACGGCGGCGATCACGGCGATCCTGAAGGACGACCCCGAGACCGCGGTTCGCGCGTCGGCGGCGACGACCCTCGGATCGTTGGGAATGGAGTCCCCCGAGCTCACCTCGCGCCCTCACCGATCCCGATCCCCTGGTGCGCGTGCCGCGGCGGCGCGCGTCGCGATCGGCTCGCTTGGCGCGAAGGGGCGCGGCTCGGCGCGCGCGCTCACCCTCGCGCGCGTGCGCGACGTCGCGAGCCCGGTGCGCCGCCTCGGCGGGGGAGGCGCTCCGCACGATCGAGCGCGACCTCGACGCGGCTTCGAGAGGGCGCCGCCGATCCCCAACTAAAGAAGAACGCCGAGGACAAACCAACGAAAGCTCGTCGACGACGTCGTGAAGGCGCTCACCGAATCCTTCGCCGGCGACGAGGACATCCGCGCGCGCGCGCCACGATGTGCGCGGCCGAGCTCGGCCCCGCCGCCAAGGACACGATTCCCCAATTGTTGGGATTGCTGAAGGATCAGCTCGTCTACGTGCGCGCCGGTGCGGCCGCCGCGCTCGGCGAGATGGGTGACGACGCGAAGGGCCCCGCGGTGCCGCCGCTCGAGGGGCTCCTCAAGGATCCCGATCCGCGCGTGCGCAAGCGGGCCGGCGAGTCGCTCGCGCGGCTCGACAAGCGTTTCGCGCCGCAGCCGGCGCCCAAGCCCGAGGCCGCCAAGCCCAACGATCCGAAACCCAACGATCCGCAGCCCAAGGAGCCGCGCCCCGGCGATCCGAATCCCAAGGAGCCGAAACCCAACGAACCGCAGCCGGCGGATCCGAAGCCCGCGGCGCCGCGCCCCCGGCGGGCACGCTCGCCGCGCAGGTCGCCGATCTCCTCGACGGCGAAGGGGGATCACCGATCCGAGCTCGCGCGTGGAGGGCACCAACGTGACGTTGGTGTTGCAGCTCGCGCACGATCGCTTCGACGAGGACATGTCGCACGGCGACGGAGTCCGCCTCGCGCTCAAGCTCCTCATCCAGATTCCAACGATCCAGGAGCTTTCGGTCGAGACCGTGGCGCACAACGGGCGGCCGCTTCGCAAGTATCGCGTGACGCGCGCGAAGGCGGCGCCTTTCTTCGACAAGCTCGACGACCCCTTCGAGCGCCGGCGCGCGCGCGATTGGTGGGATCAGTTCGCGGAGCGGGTGAAGTGAGCCTCGGCCGCTCGCCGCTCGCCGCCGCGGCGATCCTTGGGATCGCGGCGCCGGCGTTCGCGGCCGCCACCGCGCCCCCAACACCAAGATTCGTCGCTCGGCTTCCGATTCGATCCGCCGAGCGGCTGGAAGTCGCTCCCGGTCTCGGCCGCGGGGGCTGGCTCGCCGCCAAGTATCAGGGGGACAAGGAGGACTACGTCGAGAACATCGATACTTGGGAATACTTCACCCCCACGCTCACGGTCCTCGCCTTTCCGCCGGAGGGGCGGCGCCGCCTCCCGCCGACCTCAAGAATCCATATGCCAGCTATCCGGATTACTTGGCGAACCAGGTCACGGCGATGCCGATCTACGACACCAAGAACAAGGAGAGCGCGAACGCCGGCAAGAAGGTCCACCTCTTCGAGCTCACCTACACGCAGCCGACGAGCGCCGGCTCCACGAAGGGGACCTTCAAGGCGCCGCATCGGGTCATCGCCTGGGTCCACCATTTCCCGACGCGGACATCGTCGCGCAATTCGAGATCCTCGACGCGGTCGCCAAGAAACGGCAGGTCGAGATCGAGACCTGCCTCAGAGTCGTTCCGGCCGGCGCCGAGGACCAATAAACCGGCCGATCCCAAGAATACCGCCGCCGCGGCGACGCTCGAGGAGCTCTGGAAGCTCACCCCCGAGGAACGCAAGATTCGCCGCACCGCCGCCGCGAACGCCGCCTACGACCGGTCGAAGGCGGGCGTTGCCAAGGATTGGAGCGCCGGCCCCGAGGGGCGCTTCTTCGTCCTGAACCACGCCGATAGCAAGTTTTCACTCAAGGTGACCGCGCTCGGCGGCGCGATCCTCGACTTCCTCGACAAGAACTTCGACTCGATCGGAAAGGCGGAGTTCGTCCGAAAGCCAATATTGAAGCTCTGCGCCGACTCGCGCGAACACCAAGGAATGCGCAGCGAAGGCGCGTGGTGGGCGGGCACGAATCTCGAGATCATCACCTATAAGGACGAGGACGAGGGATCGCGAGCCCGGCCTTCCGTGCCTTCTCCCAATCCGTTTACAAACATTGGCTCAATGAGCGCGATGTCGACTTCGCGATGGCCGCCCCCGATTGGCTCCTCGACGGATTCTTCCAGGCGTTCCGCGCGGCGCGAATCAAAGACGGCGGCCTCGTCTTCACCTTCGACGAGTACGAATACCTGAACGCGCGGATCTCCTACCGCGACAAGCAGCACGTCTCGCTGCAAGCAGATGATGACTCCGCCGTTCCGCGACGAGCCGCCCGCCACGCCAACCGCGGACCAGAAGGCCAACGCGGCGCGCTTCTTCCTCGCCGGGATGGGTTTCCGCGATACCAAGTATCGCGACATGTTCCGCGAGCTACATCAAGAATATCCGCTCGGCGATCTCCGACGCGCGGCGCGAAGGGGTCGCCGGCGAGCCCGGGCACCGGCGAGATCGACTACAAGAATCGCGCGGAGTTCTGGAAGACCAGGAAAGTTGGGATCCTCGCGAAGGCCTCCGAGCTCACCTTCGCCAATGGAAGGACGCCGACTGGAAGGCGCTCGAGTTCGCGTATCTCCAGTACTTGACCGTAGTCAGAGCCGTGGCCGCGCGATATATCGCGCGGCCCACACCAGAAATCGCGCGGCTACCTCGAGCCCCAACGATCGAAGAGTTGGTGTTCGATCCCGAAGTGGTCGAGCACGCGCCCGACGGTGTGGTTCACGAGGTCGTCGATCGTCTTCGGCCGCTTGTAGAAGGCGGGCATCGGCGGCATCACCACCGCCCCAGCCTCGGTCGCGGCGAGCATGGCCTTCAGGTGCCCCGCGTGGAGCGGCGTCTCGCGCACCACCAACAATAACTTGCGCCGCTCCTTGAGCGTCACGTCGGCCGCGCGCGTGAGCAGATTGTCGGCGAGGCAGTAGGCGATCGCGGAGAGCGAGTGGATCGAGCAGGGGATCACCACCATTCCCGCGGTCAGGAACGAGCCGCTCGCGATGCTGGCGCCGATGTCGGCGGGATTGTGGCAAACCGAGGCCAGCCCCTTCACCTCCTCGACGCGCCGGTCGGTCTCCTCGGCGATCGTCCGCTCGGCGGGCTTGGTGAGCACGAGGTGCGTCTCGATCTCGAACTATGGTGAATCGCCTCGCGAGGAGGCGGATCCCATGGATCACCCCCGACGCGCCGGAGATCCCAATGATGAGCCGCTGTTTCATCGGCGAAGCCACAGAGTTCATTGGCGAAGCCATAGTGTCATTGCGCCGCCATTCTCCCTCAAAGGAAAGAATCCGCAAGGCGCGCCGTGTTCTGCGCGATGCGCGTGAGGAACCCCCGCTTCGCCCACTCCTCTTTCGTTAGCAATTGGCTCTTCGCGAAGTAGCTCTCCTCGATCTTGCGCAGGTCGGCCGCCACCCCCTTGTCGTAGAAGATGGCGCTCACCTCCGGCGTTCAGGGCGAACGAGCGGATGTCGAAGTTGCTCGAGCCCACCAACGCGATGTCGCCGTCGACCGAGAGGTGCTTCGCGTGGAGGAAGTATTCGTAGTAAATGTGGATCTGGACGCCGGCCGCGAGCAGCTGGTCGTAGAAGGAGCGCTGCGCATATCCCACCAATAACTGGTCGAGGTCGCGCGACACCACGAGGTGGACCTCCACGCCGCGCGTCGCCGCGGTTTGCATCGCCTGGTAGAGCGGCTCGTCGGGGATGAAATATGGGGTCGTGAGGACGACCCGCTCGTTCGCCGCGTGGATCAGCGACACGATGAGCCGCTGATTGTTTTCTTGGGAATAGCCCGGCCCGCTCGGAAGGCACTGCGCGAAGACGCTCCCCGCCTCCTCGAAAGGTGGGAAGTGCCCGAGCTCGCCGATCCGCTCCTCGGTCTCGTAGTAGCGATCGGCCAGCAGCACCGCCTGGAGCTGCGCCACGAGCGGCCCGCGCACGCGCGCCACCAGCTCGCGATTCACGATCCCCGGCTTGAACGCCCGATCCACCAGATTCTGCGATCCCACATATCCGATCTTGCCGTCGAGGACCGCGATCTTCCGGTGGTTGCGCATGTCGAAGCGGGCGCGCCGCCACGGCTGGAAGCGCACGGGAGGACCGCCATCGCATCGATCCCGCCCGCGCGGAGGCGCCGTAGGACCGCGACCCTCCATCGTTTGTTGCCGAGCGAATCCATCAGCACCCGCGCCGACACGCCGCGCTTCACCGCCCGCTCGAGCGCCTCGATCACCCGCAGCCCCGTCGCGTCGTCGGCGAAGATGTAATAGATGAGGTGTGCGTGGTGCGTTGCGGCGTCGATGTCGGCCACGAGGCGGTCGATGGATTGTTGGTAATCGGGGAGGAGCTCCACCGCGTTCCCGCCGATGTATTGAAATCCCCAAGTTTCTCCGCGAGGCGCATCGCCGGCTCGAACGCCGGCGCGAGCCCGGGGCGCGAGCGCCCCGTCGCCTTTCGCCACATTTCCTGGCTCGTTCGGATGAGCGTCGACACGTGCCCCAGGAGGTCGACGCGCCGCCGCGAGACATAGGGGCGCCCCACGAGCGCGTAGAGCACGAGCCCCGGCCACGGCAGCAGGAAGATGAAGAGGAGCCAGGTGCGCGCGGCGGCCGGACTCCGCTTCTGCGGCACCACGAGGAGCATCGCGATCCGGATCGCCCACTCGCTCCCGTAGTAGAGGTAGAGAAGGGCTTCCCGGTGCATCGCGCGCCAATGGTAACGTTAGCGCCGATGACGACGACCCGGCGCGAGTTTTTGGCCCGCTCGGCGGCCGCGGCCGCAGGCGCGGCGGCGCTCGCCGGCGCCTGCGCCTCGCGCGGCGCGGGCTCCGTCCCCGATCCGCTCTTCAAGTTGTCGCTCGCGCAGTGGTCGCGCCACCGCGCGCTCGAGCAGAAGACCATCGATCCGCTCGATTTCCCAACGATCGCGCGCCGCGACTACGGCCTCTCGGGGTGCGAGTACGTGAGCCTCTTCTACCAAGGAAAGGCGCGCGACGCGCAATACCTCGCCGATCTCAAGGGGCGCGCCTCCGACGCCGGGGTGCGCAGCGTCCTCATCATGGTGGACAACGAGGGGAGCCTCGCCGACGCCGCGACGCGCGCCGCCGCGATCGAGAATCACCACAAATGGATCGAGGCCGCCGGATTCTTGGGATGCCATTCGATCCGCGTGAACGCGCGCGGGAAGGGCTCCCCGAGGAGCAGCAAAGCTCATGGCGGACTCGCTCGTCCAGCTTGCCAACTATGGCGAGCGCTACGGAGTCTGCGTCATCGTGGAGAACCACGGCGGGCTCTCCTCCGACGGCACCTGGATGGCCGGCGTCATGCGCCTTGCCAACAATCCGCGCGTCGGCACGCTCCCCGACTTCGGCAACTTCCACGTGGCCGACGGAATCGACTACGACCGATACCAAGGAATCCGCGACATGATGCCGTTCGCGAAGGGGTGAGCGCCAAGTCCTACGCCTTCGACGCGGAGGGCAACGAGACCACGATCGACTACCCGCTCGCCATGGCGATCGTCGTCGAGAACGACTACCACGGTTTCGTTGGGATCGAGTACGAGGGGGACAAGGCCTCCGAAGACGCGGGCATCCGCTCCACAAAGGCGCTCCTCGAGCGGATCCGCGCGTCGATGTCCCGAGGATGATCGCCGCGCTCGCGTGGGCGGCGGCCGCGCTCGCCGCGCCCCAAGCCCAACTATCGAACGGCCACGCGCCGTGGCAACCCAACATTGCGCCGGCCTCCGAGGAGGCGAAGCTCGCCCTCACCCGCGCCCACGTCGCCGACGGATACCAACTATCACTCTTCGCCGCGGAGCCGCGCGTGGCGAACCCCGTGGGCTTCTGGATCGACGACAGCGGCGTGTTCTACGTCGCGGAGACCTTCCGCCTCCACGAGGGTGTCACCGATTTGCGCGATCACATGGATTGGCGCGACGAGGACCTCGCCTGCCGCACGGTCGAGGACCGGGTGGAACTGATGCGTCGAAAGCTCGGCGCCGCTTTCGAGGAGATCACGCGCGCGAGCGACCGCGTCCATTGGCTCGCCGACACCGACGGCGACGGCGTCGCCGACGCCGACCACGTCCTCGACGCGGATTTCCGCGAGCCGTCGACCGGCGTCGGCGCCTCGGTCCTCTCGCGGAAGGGGAATGTCTATTACACCAACATTCCGAAATTGTGGCTTTTGCGCGATCCCAACCATGACGGCCGGCTCGACGGCCGCACGCCGCTCCTGAACGGCTTCGGGATCCACATCGCCATGATCGGCCACGACCTCCACGGCCTGCGGATCGGCCCCGATGGGCGCCTCTATTTCTCCTGCGGCGACCGCGCCTTCCACGTGGAGACGCCGTCGGGGGTGATCGACCACACCCACACCGGCGCGGTGCTGCGCTGCGAGCTCGACGGCTCCCGCCTGGAAGTCTTCGCGAGCGGCCTGCGCAATCCCCAAGATTTGGCGTTCGACGAGCTCGGCAACCTCTTCACCGGAGACAACACATGCGACGGCGGCGACCGCGCGCGCTGGGTCCAGGTCGTGGAGGGGGCGACTGCGGGTATCGCTATGGTTATCAATGGCTCGAGGAGCCCTACCTGCGCGGCGCGTGGAACGACGAGAAATTGTGGCATCCGCATTTCGCCGGGCAGGCGGCCTACATCGTGCCGCCGATCAGTTGGCTCGGCGCCGGCCCCTCGGGGATCGCCTACGATCCCGGCACCGGCCTCGACCCCTCCAGCCGCCAGAAATTCTATTGGTGCGATTTCGAGGGCGAGCCCAGCTCAAGCACGATCTTCCGGTTCACCAACAAACCGAAGGGGGCCGGCTTCGAGCTCGGGCCGCTCGAGAAGTTCCTCACGGGGATCCTCCCGACCGACGTCGACTTCGGCCCCGACGGTGCGCTCTATTGGTCCGATTGGGTCCAGGGTTGGAACATGACGGGGAAGGGGCGGATCTACCGCATCACGCACCCGTCGATGGCCAAGGATCCCGCCGTGGCCGAAACCCAACGATTGCTTCGCGAGGGGATGGAGAAGCGGAGCCTCGAAGAGTTGGCATCACTGCTCGGCCAACCCCGACCGGCGCGTTCGCCAAGAATCGGAGTTCGAGCTGGCGGCGCGCCACGCGGAGGGGCGCGCGCCCTCGAGCGCGCGGCGCGCGAGCCGGGCCCGCTCCTCGCCCGCCTCCACGGGATCTGGGGGATGGCGTTCGCGTCGCGCGCGGGGGCCCCCGTGGACCGATCCCAACTATCGCCGCTCCTGCGCGACCCCGAGGCCGAAGTGCGGGCGCAGGGGCGTGGCTCGCCGGCGAATGGAAAGATCCCTCGGCGCGCGCCGCGGCGCTGGGCCTCCTCGCCGACCCGAGCGCGCGGGTGCGCGCCTTCGCCGCGCTCGCCCTCGCCAAGATCGGCGGCGAGGAGTGCGTCGCGCCATTGTTGGGATTGGCGCGCGAGACGGGGAGTCCGACCCCGTGCTGCGCCACGCGGCGATCGTTGGGATCGCCGGCTGCGCCACGGGGATCGCCTCGCCGCCCTTGCCAAGGATCCGTCCGTCGAAGTGCGCGTCGCCGCCGTCGTGGCGCTCCGACGCAAGCGCGATCCGCTGGTCGCCGACGCTTCGCCGCCGATCCCGAGGCGCGCGTCGCCCTCGAGGCGGCGCGCGCGATCTACGACGTGCCGATCGCCCCCGCGCTCCCGGCGCTCGCCGCGCGCCTCGACGATCCCAAGCTCGCCGGCGAGCCGCTCACCCGCCGCGCACTCGCCGCCGCGTGGCGCCTCGGCGGCGAGGCGAACCTCGCGCGGCTCACCAACTATGCGCTCCGCGCGGAGGCCCCCGAGAAGCTCCGATCGTTGGCATTAGGCCACATCGCCGAGTTCGCCGATCCGCCGGGGCGCGATCCGATCTCGGGGAGTGGCGTCCGATCGAGCGCGGTGGCGACAAAGCCCAACTTTCCGCCGCGGTCGCCGCCGCCGTCGACGCGATCGGCGGCGGCGGCATCGACTCGGCCCCCGAGTCGCTCGCCCTCGAGTGGCTCCGCCTCGTCGAGGAGAACGGGCGAACCCCACAAATCGACCGCGTCGCGCGCTGGAGCCTCGACCCCGCGCGCAGCACCAAGGTCCACGCCCGCACGATCCAAACTCTGGAGAAGCTCCATCCCAACAATCTGGGCGAGCATCTGCGGCGCGCGCTCGCCGATCCGAGCCCCGATGTGCGGGTCGCGGCGCTGGAGGCGATCCGCCGCACCGCCCCGAGGAGACCTTCTCCGGCGGCGAAGACCGCGCTCGGGTCGGGCAGCACCGTGGAGTTGCGTTTCGCCTACGACGCGCTCGCGAAGCTCACCAACGAAGAGGCCGACGCGATCCTAAGAAAAGAGTGCGAGCGCTGTGAAGCGGGGCTGGTCCCCGCCGAGGCGCGCCTCGATCTGATGGAAGCGGCCGAGGCGCGCTTCCCCGACGCGATCGCGCGCCTCATGCCGTCGACCGAGGCCAAGAAAACGCTCGACCCGATCCTCGCCCCCTGGACCGACTCCCTCTACGGCGGCGACGCGGCGCGCGGCCGCTCGATCTTCAAGAACAACGCGGCGGTCTCGTGCCTGCGTTGTCACAAGGGAGACGACGGCGAAGGGGGCTCGTGGGCCCCGATCTCCGCGGCCTCGCGAAGCGCGCCACGCGGCTCGCGATCCTCGAGTCGATCGTCGATCCCAATCGCAAGATTTCCACCGGATACCAAGGAACCACCCTCGTCCTGAAGAAAGGTGGGATCGTCGCGGGGCGGATCGAGAAGGAGGAGGGGGCGCGATCACGCTCCGCAAGTCCGACGACCAGGTCCAGCTCGTGGAGACCTCCGAGGTGGTCGAGCGGCGCCCCGATATCTCGGCCATGCCCGAGGGGCTTACCAAGTTTCTGACGCGGCGCGAGCTGCGCGACCTCGTCGAGTACTTGGCTGGTCTCAAATGAGCCGCCGCGACCTCGCGCTCCTGCTCGTCTATTCGTTGGGTTTGGGGATTCTTGGGATTTGGAATCGCCCGCTGCCGGGGCACGACGAGCCGCGGGTGGCGGGGATCGCGCGCGCGATGGCGCTCACGGGGACTACGCGACGCCGCGGCTTGGCGGCGAGCCCTTCCTCGAATATCCCAATCTTGGCTACGCTGCCGCCAGCGATCGCGCTCGCGGCGGCGCGCGGGGCGAGCGAGCTCGCGGCGCACCTGCCGTTCGTATTCTTGGCATCGGGGAGCGTGCTCCTCACGGCGCTCCTCGGCGCGCGCCTCGCGGGGCGCCGCGCCGGCCTCGCCGCCGGCTATCTTGTTGGAAACGACCGTCGGCTTCTGGGACATCCACACGCGCGTCCTCGTCGACCCGTCGCTCGTCTTCTGGGTGACGGCGAGCTTGTGTGGTTTCGTCTTCGCGGCGACGGGGGCGCCGGATTTGGGCGGCGCTCTTCTGGCTCGGGATGGGATGCGCCTTCCTCTCGAAGGGTTTGATTGGCATCGGGGTTCCGCTCGCCGTGGCGCTCGGGAGTGGGGCGCTCGCCACGCTCGCGCGCGTCGACCGCCGCACCGCGGATCCTCCGCCCGTTCTGCCGATCCCAACTTTCACCCGTGGCGAAAGGTGGGTTGGCTCTGGGGGCCGCTGCGTGGCCGCCGCGCCGATCGCCCTTTGGATGGGGATCGTCCGCGCGCGCGAGGGGAGGCGCTCGTCGCGGAGGTCCTCCGCCAGAGCGTGTGGCGATTCGCCTCCGCCGACGCGCACCACGCCAATCCTTGGTATTTCTACTTCGGGCCGGTCGCCCTGAAGACCGCCCCGCTCGCGGCGCTCGCGCTTCTCGCCTTGGCGCTGCGGACGCGCGGGCCGCTCGCCGTGGGCGAGGCGCCGCGCTCGGCGTTCACGCGTCCCGATCGTTTGGCTCATGGCCGTCTTCGGCGCGCTCTCGGTCGCCTCCGCCAAACGCCAACTCTATCTCGCCCCCTCTATCCGGCCGCGGCGCTCCTCAGCGCGCTTTTGTGGGATCGGATCCGCCCGCGCCTCGCGCGCCCGCAATGGTGGGAACGGGCCTGGCTCGGCGGCTTCGCGGTGTTCGCCCTCGTCGCGGCGCTCCAGAATCCCAACGAAGACGATCGCGCGAGCGACTACCGGCCGGCCTTCGACGTGGTCGCCTCCGTGCGCGGCGGCGACCGGTTATTGTTGCTTCGCCCGACCGAGGGTCTCGAGGGGGCGGCGGTTTTCCTGACGGCCGAGATCCCACCGAAAGCCGCCGACGCGCCGTCGCTTCGCGCGCTGCTCGCCGGCGGCGGCGCGGCGATCGTCGTCGCGGAGTGTCTTGCCAGCGAGGCGAATCCGCTCGACTCGCTCGGCGAAGGGATCGCGGTCACGCCGATCCGCGAGATTCCCTTCGGGCGATCCCGGATCATGATCTCGCGCGCCGTCCCCGGGGGCACGCGGACGCGGTGAGCGCCGGCGCCGCGGCGCGCCCGCGACAGTTGACACCGGCTCGGCGTTGCCCGAGGCTCTGGGGCCCTTTCGAACGAAACCCAGGAAACCCCATGACCGTCCCCGCTCGATTTTCGTTGGTGTTTGGAACCCTCGCGTTGCTCGGACTCCTCGTGGCGTGCAACAAGACCTCGAGCGCGAATCCGACGGGGAGCGCCCGGTGCGGGGGCGGCGGGCGCCGCGGGGAGCCGCAATGAGATGCAGATGACGCTCAAGAACTACCAGGTCTCGATCGCCAAGAAGATCGACGACCTGAAGGCAAAGTTGGGATCCGCCGGCCCCGAGATCCAGAAGTCCTCCGCCGAGGCGATGACCGAGATCGAAAACAAACGAAAGGATCTCACGAAGAGGATCGGCGAGCTTCCGGCCGAGGGTTGGGAAGCGGCCGCGAAGGACATCAAGACTGGCCTGGGCGATCTCGAGAAATCGATCAACGAGATCGCGGACAAGGTCAAGTAGCCGCGCGGTCGAACCGCGCGTCGAGGAATGATGCCAACTTTCGCGCGTTGAGCGCGAGGAGCGAGCCCGCGGCGGCGATCGAGAGCGGGGCCACGAGGCCGTCCCACGGAAAGCTCTGGGCCTTCGGCGCGCGGGTCGCCTCCATCCACATTTCGGTGAGGGCGATCCCAACGATCGCGCACACTTCGTTGAACGCGAACGCCACCCCAACGATCGCGATTCCGACCGTCAGCAGATCGATCCGCGCGATCCCCAACGATCCACCCTGCGGCGCGGCGAACAGCCGCGCGCCGATCGCATCGCCGTAGCGGGCGCACGCCCAGCCGGCGAGCGCGTAGGGGAGCCAGCCGGTTCCGGCCACCGCGAGCCCCGGGTCCAGCGTGAAGTCCTTGGAACGAATCATCATGGTCACCAACATCGAGGCCGCTTGGAACGCGACCACCACGCCGATGCAGAGGAAGTACACACCAAGTATCTTGATCGCCACGGATGCGAGGTCGCGGGTCGTCATGAAGACTCCTTCGATTCGATGAGGTGTGGTACGCCCGGCAGGAATCGAACCTGCAACCGCCGGATTAGAAATCCGGAGCTCTATCCAGTTGAGCTACGGGCGCCCGTTCGTTTGGATGCGGCGGTAGCGTAGCCTAGGACTTGCGCGCGCACCGTCCCATGCCCAACTCCCAACGAAGCGAATCCCTGAATCCGGTCGGCCACGGCGAGCGGATCCTCGTGGTCGACGACGAGAAGATGATCCGTTGGACGATGACCCGCTCGCTCGGCGAGGCGGGATATACCACCGAAGAGGCGTCGATGAGGCCGAGGGGATCGCCGCGGTCGAGCGCGAGATCCCCGATTTGGTGCTTCTCGATTTCAAGCTCCCCGATCGCACCGGGGTCGACGTCCTGCGCGAGATCCGGCGGATCTCCCCGGAGGTGCCGGTGATCCTGATCACCGCGTATGGCACCGTCGAAGGGGCGGTCACCGCGATGCGCGAAGGGCGCGTACGACTACCGGTCAAACCCTTCTGAGCTCGACGATCTCCTCCCGCGGTGCGCGCGCGCTCGAGGCGTCTGGGGCTCCGCGACGAGGTGCGCGCGCTGCGCGAGGAGTCGCGGCGCGCGGCGGTGCTCCCGGAGCTCGTGGCGGGAGCGCCGCGATGAAAGGAAGTGATGCGGCTCATCGAGCGGGTCGCCCACCTCGGAGGCGTCCACGATTTTATTGTTGGGAGAGAGCGGCGTGGGGAAAGGTGTGGTCGCGCGCGCTCCACGACTCGAGCCGCCGCTCGGCGCGCCCCTTCCTCAATATTACTTGCACGGCGCTGCCCGAGTCGCTGCTCGAGAGCGAGCTCTTCGGCCACGAGCGCGGCGCCTTCACCGACGCAAGGCAACGACAAGCGCGGCCTCGTGGAGCTGGCGCAGGGCGGCTCGCTCTTCCTCGACGAGATCGGCGACCTCTCGCCGGCGCTCCAGGCGAAATTCGTTGCGTTTCCTCGAAGCCAGCGAATTCCGCCGCGTCGGCGGCACGCGCGACATCACGGTGAGCGTGCGCGTCATCGCCGCCACCAATCGGGACCTTGCCAAGCGAAGTGGCCGAGGGCGCTTCCGCGAGGATTTGTATTATCGCCTCAACGTGATCCCGATCCGGATCCCGCCGCTCCGCGATCGCAAGGAAGACATGAAGCCGTTCGTGGAGCGATTCGTGGCGCACTTCAACCGCGAGTTTCGCAAGCGAATCCAGGGATTCGTGCCAGCTGCCGTCGAGATGATGGCCAACTATCACTGGCCGGGGAACGTGCGCCAGCTCCGCAATGCCATCGAACGGGCGGTGCTCCTCACCGATCACGAGTGGCTCACGATCGACGATCTCCCGAGCGAGATCCGCGAGCCGCGCGCGAGCGCGCCCCCCGGCGCGAAGGCTCTCCCAGGCGACGCCTACCGCCTCCGACCGAGGGTGTGGGTTTCGACAAGCTCGAGCGCGAGTTCGTCCGCCGGGCGCTCGAGCGCACGCGCGGCAACCGCTCGCGCGCCGCCCGATTGTTGGGAATGAACCGCGACCAGATCCGCTACCGGATCGAAAAGTTTGGCTTCGAGAAAGTTGGGCAGTTTGGTGGCGACGGCGCTGACGGCGCGGCGCGGGATCCGTGCCCGCCGAACCGGGGGCCCCGAGTGCCTGAGCTGCGGAAAGACCCCGTCACGGGGCGCTGGGTGATCTTCGCGGTCGAGCGTTCGCGCCGCCCCATGGACTTCGCCTCGGATGACAAGGATCTCCCGGTCGAGCATCGCCCCTTCTGTGAAGGCAACGAATCGGAAACGCCCCCGAGATCCACGCGGACCGCCCGCAGGGCACCGCGGCCAACACCCGGCTGGCGCTCTGCGCGTCGTTCCCAACAAATTCCCGGCGCTGCGGATCGAAGGGGATCTCGAGAAGACCGGCGAGGGTCTCTACGACAAAGCCGCCGGGCCTGGGCGCCCACGAGGTCTTCATCGAGGGATCCCAACATTGACGACGATCACGGCGGTCTCCTCCGACGTGGTGCGCTCGATGCTGTTCGCCTATCGCGCGCGGATGCGCGACCTCAAGAAAGACCGGCGCCTCGTCTATGGGCTCCTCTTCAAGAATGTTGGGATGCGCGCCGGTGCGTCGCTCGCCCACAATCACAGCCAGCTCATCGCGACGCCGGTGGTGCCGGCGATCGTCCAGCAGGAGATCGATGGCGCCCGCCGCTTCCTCGAGTACCGCGGCCGTTGCATTTATTGTGACATCCTGCGGCAGGAGCGCTCCGACGGGAAACGCCTCGTCCTGGAGACGCGCGAGTTCGCCGCCGTTTCGGCCTATGCGTCGCGCTTTCCGTTCGAGACCTGGATCCTCCCCACTCGCCACATATCCCATTTCGAGGATCACGAGCGACGCCGAGCTCGGAGGCGCTCACCGATGTGTTGCTTTCGGTCTTGACCAAGCTCGAGCGCACCCTCGGCGCGCCGCCGTATAATTGGGTGATCCACGGCGCGCCGTTCAACGACGGGCCGCTCGATCATTACCATTGGCACATGGAGATCATGCCGCGCGTCACGATGACCGCCGGATTCGAGTGGGGCTCGGGCTTCTACATCAATCCCGTCCTCCCCGAGGAGGCGACCCGATACTTGGTGGGGGAATCGGATCGAGATGCCGTGACGCGCGGCGGAAAGCCGAGTGACGCGGCGCCAGCTGTGCCGTACCGTGCCGCCATGAAAACCCCGATCGCCACCATCTCGGTCTTCCTCGCAGTCATACTCGGCAACGCCGCCGCGCAGGGCGCACTCGGGGCGCGCCGGCCGCCCAGGATCCCAAGCCGGCCGCGCCGAAGCCCGCCGACCAAAAGGCCACCGACGAGAAGATCGACAAGATCGTCGAGGCGTTCAAGACGGTGGATCGCAGCAATCTCCAGAAGCTCGTCGAGGGGGCGGGGTCCGCGCTCGACGGAGTTGCGGATCGATCAGCTCACGATCCCACAAATCGAGAAGCTCACGAAAGCTGGGGTTGCGACCTCGCGCCGGTCGCGACGCGCGAGCAGTTCGCGAAGCGGGTCGATTCGGCCTCGGAAGCCAAGACCGCCGACGGCGCCGTCGCCGCGACGCTCCGCCCGATCTTCCTCGCGCGCCCCAATGGGCAGCCGACCCAAGAGGCGATGGAGAAATATGTGAAGCGACTCGACGACCCTCATCGTCGCCGCCGCCAAGCATCCCCTCGCTCGCCGACGCCTTCAAGGCGCGGGCGGGGCGAATGGATCCTCCTCACCATGAATGGCTCTGATCCCGAGGACCTGAAGAAAGGTGGTGTCTACACCGCGATCGTGCCGCTCATCAAGGATAGTTTGCCTGCGAGCTTCGCCGGCCCCGCGCTCGCCTTCCATGAGGCGGTGACTGGGAGGGGATGGATGTCCTCGACGACGCCGCGAAGAAGACGCTCCGCACGAGCGTGCTCGCGATCGCCGCGAAGGCGCTCGCCGACCCGAAGCTCGATCCCCAAGAAAAGGAATACATCAAATACTCGCAGGAGCTTCCTGAACGGCGCTGCGGCGCGCGGCGAGCTGATCGGCTATCCGGCGCCGCCGATCCACTTCATCTGGAGCACGGCCAAGCCCGAGATCAAGTCGTTCGCCGACCTCGAAGGGGAAGATCGTGGTCGTCGATTTCTGGGCGACCTGGTGCGGCCCTTGCATCGCATCCTTCCCACATATGCGCGAGCTGGTCGACAAGTACAAGGATCAGCTCGTGGTGATCCTCGGCGTCACGAGCCCCCAGGGATATGTGGTCTATCCGAAAGCCAAGGATCCGAAGGAGCGGAAAGTCGATACCAAGGAACAGAAGGACGAGCTCGAGCGGATGCCCGCCTGGGTGAAGGAAATGGACATGACCTGGACGGTGGCGGTCTCGACGGAGAACTGCTTCAACCCCGATTTCGGAGTCCAGGGGATCCCCGCGATGGCGATCATCGACGCGAAGGGAATCGTGCGTTTCAACAAGCTCTCGCCGCGCAGCAATGAGGTGGTGGAAGACATCGACACCCTCCTCAAGGAAATGAAGGACGGGGCCCCTGCCGAGAAAGACGAAGAAAGCCGCCGATCCCAAGAAACCGGGCGAAGGGCTGATTCCTTTTCTTTCAGCGGGCGTCCAGCGGCTCTGACGCCCGCTGCGCCGCCGCCATCACGCGGAGCGCGTTTCCCGAGCAGATCTTCTCGAGATCGGCGTCGGAGTAGCCGCGCCGCAGCAGCTCGGCCAGAAGATTGGGATACATCGACACGTCCTTGAGTCCCGTCGGGAGTGTGTCGCCGACCCCATCGAAATCGGAGCCGAGCCCCACGTGCTCGACTCTCACCAATCCGACGACGTGGTCGATGTGATCGGCCACGTCGCGCAGATCGGCGACCCCAACTTTGCTCTCGGCCTCGAGCCGCTTCTCGAATTCCTTGGCCTCGGGCTCGCTGCCGGTCCAGCCGTGGGCCTTGCGCGCCTCGGTGATCTTGGCGAAGAGCGGCTCGCTCTTCGTGCGGATGTCGTCGCGCAGGAAGGCCGAGCCGAAGTTGATCAGGATGACCCCACCTTTCGCCGCGAGCGCGCGGATCATCTCGTCGCTCATGTTGCGCTCGAAACCCGGGCGTGAACGCGCGGCAGCTCGAGTGCGATGCGATCACCGGCGCGCGCGAGATCGCCATCACGTCGCGAAACGAATCGTCGGATATGTGGGAAACGTCGACCAGGATCCCGAGGTCGTTCATTCGCGCCACCACCTCGCGGCCGAAGCGGCGTGAGCCCCTTGGATGTGTGGCGTTTGTCGTACGACGAGTCGCAAATGTGGTTGTCCTCGCCGTGGCAGAGCGTGATGTAACGGATCCCGCGGGCGTAGAAGTGATCCACGTTGGCGAGGTCGTGCTCGATCGGGCTCCCGTTCTCCATTCCCATCAATAACGCGATCTTCCCTTTTCGTGGGCTTCGCGGACCTCGGCAGGCGTGCGCGCGACGACGAACTTGTCGGGGGCGCTCGCGGCCAGCGCCTCGACCAGGTCGATGAGCTTGTCGGCGAAGGCCTTGGCTGCCCCCTTCGTCTCGTAGGAGGCGGGGACGTAGATCGAGAGGAACGGCGCCGAGAGCCCACCTTCCACGGCGCGCACGTAATCGAAATCGCCGGTCGGCGTGCGCTTCGTGACGTCGGCCGGCGAGCCCGAGAGGCGATAGGGGAGATCCACGTGCCCATCGACGATGACGTAGCGGTGGGCGAGCTCGCGCGCGTGCGCCTTGGTGGCCTCGCTCGGCGTGGACGAGCAGGCGGCGAAAGCAACGCAAAGGAGGAGCGACGGAGCGGCGAGGAGTCTGGGGCATGGCGGATGGGTAGGACTCGCGCGTAGCGTACGCCATCGGAGGATCCCATGGCATCCCGATTGGCAAGTCGCTTGCGAAACGATTGGCTTCCCGTTCCGCGGCGCCGGCGCGAACGCAATTCGCGGCGCTCGGCGTGCTGGTGTGCGCGGCGGCACTGCCCGCGGAACGCCGTCTCCTCCGCACGCGCCCTGGATCGTTGGCATCGCCCGAGGGGTGGCAGAGCTCGTGGAAGCGGGCCGGCCGGCTGATGGAAGACAAAGATTACAAGGGGGCCCTCGCCGAGTTCCTGAAGGTGGCGAACGCGAAGGACGCCCCCGACGACTACCGGACGAAAGCCAACTATAACTGCGGCGCCTGCCACGCGATGCTCGGCAACAAACCGAAGGCGCTCGAGTTCGTGACGAAGGCGATCGATCTCGGCTTCGACAACGAGGACATGCTCGCCAGCGATCCGCAGATCAAGGCGATCCGCGGCGACAAGAAGATCACCGACGCGGTGGCCAAGCTGAAGGCGAAGCGCATCGCCGCGGGCGCAGGGAGGCGCGCGAGAGGATCGACGCGTTCAAGCCGGGGAGCTCGCCTTCGACCTCGTGACGATCGACGGCAAGCCGATCTCCTCGAAGGACTTCGCCGGAAAGGTGGTGATCGTGGATCTGTGGGGAACGTGGTGCCCCCTGCCGCGCCGAGATTCCCCACTTCATCGAGCTCACCAAGAAATACAAGGATCAGCCCTTCGCGATGGTTGGGCTCAATTTCGAACACCACCTATCGGACAAGGACTCGCCGAAGGAGGCGGAGAAGAAGAAGGAGGAGGCGCTGAAGGCGATCCGGGAGTTCGCCTCGGGAGCCAGGATTCCCTACCCGCTCGCGCTGGTCGACCAGAAGACGATGAACAAGCTCGGCAACGTCGGCGGATTCCCGACCACCTTCTTCCTCGACAAGTCGGGAAAGTTGCGTTTGAGGGTGACGGGGGCCGAGGACTTCGCGCCGCTCGACTCGATCGTGGCGGAGCTCCTGGCCGAGGGGCCGAGGCGCCCGCGTCGAAGCCCGCGAGATAGCGAGCGCGGGCGCCGCGCGCGCCGCGCGGGATTCCGGGGAAGAGCTCTTTCCGCCTCCGTCGGAGGCGCCCCGCCGTACCTTCTCGGCACCTATCCCGGAGGCCCCATGATTCCTTCCATCCGCACCGGCGCCGTCGCGCTCGGATTCCTCGCCGCGTTTTGCTTGGGATCCGCGCGCCAGGCCCCCTCGACCCAAGGCAACAATTCATCGAGCTCGATGGCCGAGACATTCCTCGTGGCGGTCGAGTATCGAACCCCAACGAAGAACGACCAGCCCATTCCTCGGCGGGGAGAACGTGGTCGTGTACCACGTGCCGAGCGACAAGCTGCGTGCGGTTGCAGTCCTATTTGTTGCCTTTGGGGCTTCCCGAGGACGGCGGCGGCGCGATCGCGCCCCTCGGCCTGGGTGTGCTGGTGAACGAGCGCACGGCGCAGCCGAAGACCGTGGCGTTCGGCAATGCCTACGATCTCGTGCGCATCGAGCCGGGGGTGGTCTTCGAGCCGAACCAGAAGATCGTCGTGCGCTTCCAGCAAGACCGTGAAGGCGTTCACGGGGTCGCTCTTCCTCAACGGCACGATCGAGACCGACAAGAAGAGACTGAAATGGTGCCTGACCCCTTTTCGCCGGACCCGTAGTCTTCCGGAATGAAAGGCTGGCTCCTCACCCTCGCGCTCCTGCTCCTCGCCGGCACCCCGCCGGCCCAATCCCAACGATCCGGCGGCGCGAGCGCGGCCGACCTCGCTGTCGAGCTCCGCAAGCTCAACACCCTCGGCTCCGTCCTCTACGTGGCGGCCCACCCCGACGACGAGAACACCGCGTTCCTCACCTATTTGGCAAAGGGGCGCGGCGTCCGCGCCGCCTACCTCTCGATCACCGCGCGGCGACGGCGGCCAGAACCTCATCGGCGACGAGAAGGGCCCTTTTCTTGGGATCCTCCGCACGCAGGAGCTCCTCGCCGCGCGCCGGATCGACGGCGCCGAGCAGTTCTTCACGCGCGCCGTCGACTTCGGCTACTCGAAGAATCCAGAGGAGACGTTCCGCATCTGGGGAAGGACAAGATACTTGGGGATGTGGTGTGGGTGATTCGCAAGTTTCGCCCCGACGTGATCGTGACCCGCTTCCCGACGACTGGCGAAGGGGGCCACGGACACCACACCGCTTCGGCGATCCTCGCCGAGGAGGCCTTCGCCGCCGCCGCCGACCCCAAGCGATTCCCCGAACAGTTGGGATTCACGCAGCCGTGGCAACCGAAACGCCTCCTTTTCAACACGTTCCGGCTGTTCGGCGCCTCGCGCGCCAGCGAGGCGAAGGGCGCGATCGAGATCGACCTCGGCGGCTACGACCCGATACTTGGGAAGTCCTACACCGAGATCGCCGGCGAGAGCCGAAGCCAACATAAGAGCCAGGGCTTCGGCGCGCCGGAGCGGCGCGGCTCGCGGATCGACGCGTTCCAGCTCGTGAAGGGGGATCCGGTCAAGGACGATCTGTTGGATGGGGTCGACCTCACGTGGGGTCGCCTACGCGGCGGCGAAAGGTGGGATCGATCCTCGCCGAGGCGGAGCGCGCCTTCGACCTGCGCGCTCCCGCGAAGAGCCTCCCATTGTTGGTGAAGGCCTACGAGGCGATGGGGCACCTTCCCGCCGACCCGTGGGTCGAAACGAAACAAAGGATCTCGCGCGCGTGATCCAGGGCTGCGCCGGGATGACCCTCGAGGCACTCGCCCCCGCGGCGACGGCGTGCCCAGGGCAGACGGTCGACCTCAGGCGGTCGCGCTCAACCGCAGCGATTTTCCCGATCGCGCTCGAGAGCGTCGAGATGCCCTACGGCTCGGTCAGCGTCGCGCCCAAGGCCGCGCTCGAAACCAACAAACCGCTCACGACGAAAGTTGGGCTCAAGATCGGCGAGACGTGGCAATCCTCACGAGGTCGGATCCCAAGAAAAGGACCTCGTGGCCGCCGACGACGCCGAGCTGCGCGGGAGGATCACCCTCCCGGAGCCGTTCGCGTCGCCCGAGATCGCCTTCCTCATGAAAGTTGGGGATGTCTCCATCCGCTATGAGGTGCCCGTCGTCTATCGCACCGGTCGATCCGGTGAAGGGGGAGCTCAACCGCCCGCTCACCGGTCGTGCCGCCGATCACGATGGAGCCGGTGGAGGGGCCGCACGTTTCGATCGACGGGCCTGAGTTGCACATCAAGTCGATCACCGCGCCTATTTGGTTCGACTGGGCGCCAGTTCGGTTCAGAGTGTGGTCGCCGATTGATGCCGGAGCGATCACGATTCGGATTCCGGAGACCTGGAGTGCTGAATTCATCCCGCCTTCGGAACGTTCTGAATGGCCAACCCAATAACGTTCCGACCTCTGGAATGAAAAGTTGGGAACTGAAGGAGCTAAAGCCGTGGCAACGACTTGCGCCCGGGCTTCTCTTCAGCGGAAGACCCGGAACCACAAATGGACCACTACTATTTGTGGCGACGGTCGGAGGTCGCCCCTACGCCGAAACGCTCCACACAATTGATTATCCCCACATAACGCCTCAAACGCTCTTCACGCCAGCGAAGATTGACCTTCTCGGAATCAACCTCAGGTGCGATTCAAGCATGTTGGATACTTTTCGGGATCCGGTGACGAGACGCTCCAGGCGCTTCGAGGTCTGGGCTGCGAAGTCACTTCGCTCACCGACTCCGACCTCGCCGAGAAGCCGCTCAGCGAATACCAAGCAATCGTCCTCGGCGTCCGCGCGTTCAACACGCGACCCAAGCTCAAGAATCTTCACGCGAAGCTCATGGAGTACGTCGAGAAGGGGGGCACGCTCGTCGTCCAATACAACACGCTCCAGGAGCTCGCCACCAAAGACATCGGCCCCTACACCTTCGACATCTCGCGCGACCGCGTGACCGTCGAAGAGGCGCCCGTCACCTTCGTCGATCCCAACCATCCGATCCTCCACGTTCCCAACGAAATCACGGCCAAAGGATTTCGAGGGCTGGGTCCAGGAGCGTGGCCTCTACTTCCCCAACAAATGGGACGACCACTATTCGGCCCCCTCTCGATGGCCGACCCTGGCGAGAAAGCCACCAAAGGTTCGCTGCTGGTTGCCAACTATGGGAAGGGGGTCTTCGTCTACACGGGCTCTCGTTCTTCCGCCAGCTCCCGGCCGGCGTCCCGGCGCGTACCGCCTCTTCGCAAACTTGGTATCGGCGAAACAGCCCGGGGCGGCGCCGGGCGGCAACGGCGGACGGCGGCTCCGGAGCCAAGCGAGCGCGATTCCCAACGATCCCGCGCGCTGAGCCGGCCGCGTGCGCACCGCCGACGCGATCGTTTTCGTTGGGATTCTCGCCGCCGTGGTCGCCTACGGCGTGTGGCAGAGCCGCAAGCAGCGCGGCGCGAGCGCGTACTTGCTGGCCGACCGCGCGATGCCCTGGTGGCTCATCACGGTCTCCGTGATGGCGACGCAGGCGAGCGCGATCACCTTCCTCACGACCACGGGGCAGGGCTTCGCGAACGGCCTCGGCTTCGTCCAGTTCTATTTTGGGCTTCCGCTCGCGATGGTGGCGCTCGTCACGACGATCGTTCCCATCTATCACCGGCTGCGGGTGTATACCGCCTATGAATACTCTGGAGTCGCGCTTCGACGCGAAGACCCGCGCGATCGCGGCCGCCCTCTTCCTGACCCTGCGCGGCCTCTCGGCCGGCTTCACCATCTATGCGCCGGCGATCGTCCTCTCGGTATTGTTGGGATGGCCCACGGCGGCGACGACCGCGCTGATCGGCGGCCTCGCGATCCTCTACACGACCTGGGGGGGCGAAGGCGGTCTCCAAGACCCAGCTCATCCAGATGATTGTCATATTGTTGGGGATGGGGCTCGCGTTCGCGGCGACGCTCCGCAGCCTCCCCTCGGGGATCGGTCTCGGCGGCGCGCTCGACATCGCCCGCGACGGCGGGAAGCTCCACGCGATCAGTCTGGACCTGGGCTCCCGATACAACCTTTGGTCGGGGCTCCTCGGCGGGTTCTTCCTCCAGCTCGCCTACTTCGGCACCGACCAATCCCAAGTCCAACGATATCTCACGGCCAAATCCTCGAAGCAGAGCCAGCTCGGCCTCCTCCTGAACGGCCTCCTCAAGATTCCGATGCAGCTCGGGATCCTCTTCGTTGGGGTCATGGTGTTCGCGGCGTACCACTTCGCGCCGCAGCCGCTCCTCTTCAATCCGGTCGAGGCGCGCGCCGCCGCCGAGAGCGCGCGCGGCGCGGAGCTGGCGCAGCTCGAGCGCGATTACCACAAAACTTGGGAGATCCGCCGCGACCGGACCCTTAGCTGGCTTTCGACCGAGCTCGAGCCCGACCGCACGATGCGCAAGCTCGACGTGGAGGAGTCCTCGCGCGAGCTGGCGGCGCTGCGCGAGCGGGCCGTGGCGCTCGCGCACGAGGCCGCCCCGCCTCGAACGGCAACGATATCAACTATGTGTTCCTCCGCTTCGTCCTCGAGCACCTCCCGGTCGGAATCGTGGGATTGGTGTTGGCGGCGGTCTTCTGCGCGTCGATGTCGGCGAGCTCGGCCGAGCTGAACGCGCTCGCCACGACCACCACCGTTGACTTCTACAAGCGATTCCTCCGCCCCGGCGCCGACGACGCGCGGATCGTGCGGGTCTCGCGCCTCGCCACGGTTTGTTGGGGTGCGTTCGCGGTCGGGATCGCGCAGTTCGCCGGCGGCTTCCGGGACGCTCGTCGAGGCGGTGAACGTCCTCGGCTCGCTTCTTCTACGGGACGATCCTTGGGATCTTCCTGACCGGCTTCTTCCTGAAGAGGGTCGGCGGCACCGCCGTCTGCCTCGCGGCGCTCGCCTCCGAGGGGCTCGTCGTGGGGCTCCACTTCGGAACCCAACTATCGTTCTTGTGGTTCAACGCGATCGGCTGCCTCGCGGTCCTCGCCCTCTCGGCCCTTTCGCTCCTCGCTCAGAGATACAAAGTTTCGCTCGCCCCGTCGAAGTGAACGAGCTGGCCGAAGCGCGACCAGCCGACGAACGTCTCGAACACCTTCTCGTAATCCTCCTGCGGCAGGCGGGTCACGATGTAGGAGAGCGCCACATCGGATTCGAGGGTGCGATTCGGCGCCCGCTCGACAAGATCGTTGATATCGCGGAAGAGGCGCAGATCCAGGAGTTGTTTCTTCCAGATCGCGCGCCGCTCCTCGAGCTCGGCCTTCACGAACTTGGCGCCGTCGGGATTCATGACGACCGTTCGCTTGGGTGTGTCGACGAATCCCAACATTTCGGCGGCATTCACGACGGGGATCACGGCGCCGTACTCGCGGTGGGTGTCGCTCGCGATCTTGAACACGTCCTCCCGCCCGCGCCGCGCGTCGAGGTACTCGAGAAGACCAATGATCTCGCCGGGCGTCACGTGCGGCGGGCACTCGATCGAGGTCGTGGGTCCGGCCGGCGCGTCGCCGGCCCCTCATCGGGCATCTCTTGCTTGGTAATCAGATCGTGGAGCTGATCTACCATCCAAAGGAACTCGGGCGAGCGATAGTCGCGCGGCCGCGGCAGCCGGTTCTCCACCACCTTCGCACCCGCCCCGGGTGCGCCCCCATCACCACCAATCGGTCGGCCATGTAGACCACCTCGGGATGTCGTGGCTCACCATCAATACGGAGGTGAGCCGCCGATCCTTCGCAGACCACAGATCGGTGACCTCGGCGCGGAGCGTCTCGGCCGTGAGGGCGTCGATCGCGCTGAAGGGCTCGTCGAGGAATAGCAACAATGGATCGATCGCGAGCGCGCGCGCGATCCCGACCCGCTGCTTCATCCCGCCCGAGAGCTCGCGCGGAAAGTGGGATTCGAATCCCGTGAGACCCACCGAATCGATCACCTGCTTCGCGCGGTCCTCGATCGCCGCCGCGGGAGCCCGGCGGCGCGGAGCACCACGCGGATGTTCTGCTCCACGGTCATCCAAGGAAACAATGCGAAGCTCTGGAAGACGATCGCCACGTCGGTGCGGAGCTCGGTGAGTGGCTTCCCGCGGTCGAGCACCTCGCCTTTCGTGGGCGCGATCAGCCCCGCGAGGATTCGGAGCAACGTCGATTTGCCGCAGCCCGAAGGGCCGAGGATCGCCACCACTTCGTTGGCATGGATCCCGAAGCGAATCCCCTCGAGGACGCGGAGCGGCTTTCCCCGGAACGGCGAAGTCGTGGCTCACATCGCGCATCTCGGCGATGGCAATGTTGGGATCGGCGATCGTTGGGGTTTGGCTGGGGGTTTCCATGCGGCGATCGGCTCAGCGGTTGGCGGAGAAGCGCCGTTCGGCGAGGGCGTAGAGCCTTCGCCACACGGCCGCGTTGAAGAGGACGACGAAGATCGACATGACGGCCACGGCCGCGGCGAGGACCGGATAGTTGGCTTTCTCCGCGGCCTGGTTGATCCAGGCGCCGAGCCCTCGCGCGGTGAAGGTGGTCTTCTCGAAGGTCACGTACTCCGCGACGATGCTCGCGTTCCAGGCGCCGCCGGCCGCGGTCACCCAGCCGGTCACGAGGTAGGGGAGGATCGCCGGCACGTAAAGCCAACAAAAACGCCGCCAGCGCCCGAAGCCGTAGGCGGTCGCCGCCTCGCGCAGGTCGCTCGGCACCGCCGTCGCCCCCGCCACGACGTTGAAGAGGATGTACCACTGGGTCCCCAAGATCATCAAAGAGATGCTCCCCAATCGAGCGAGATCCCAAGCATCCGCATCCCAACGATCGCCGCGGGGAAGAGCATGGGCGCCGGGAACGACGCCGCGATCTGCACCACCGGCTGGAGGAATCGCGAGAGGCGCGGCGAGAGGCCGATCCACAGCCCCACGGGGAGGGTCCAGAGCGTGCCGAGGATCGTCGTCGCGAGCACGCGCCCCAATGTCAAGAATGCTGCGACCACCAGATCCCACCATTCGGCGAAGGGATCGTGAGGAGGAGCACCACCACGCGCCAGACGCCGTAGAGGAGGAACGCCGCGCATGCGCGCCAGGAGCGCCGCCGAGATCACCGCGCTCGTTTGATCTCGGCTCGGCGCGGCGCACCCGCGCCGCGGGCTCGCGCGGCGCCGCCTCGGCGCGGCGCCACGCGGTGATCCACGCCACGATCTGGCTCGCGCGCAGCCAATCGAGGAACCAGGAGGTCTTCTTTCTCTGGGATCCCGACTCCTCGATCCGGAAGCGCTCCGACCAGACGACGAGCGGCCGCCAAAGCAACTGATCGATCGCCACGATCATCGCAATCATCGCGACCACGGCCCACACCATGGCCGGAATGTCACCTTTCTTGGTCGCGGCCGACATGTAGGAGCCGAGCCCCGGCAGGCGGAAGTCGCGTTCGCCGAGTTGAAACGACTCGTTGAAATCATCAAGAAGAACCAGCCCCCGCCATGCTCATCATGCTGTTCCAGACGAGGCCGGTCGTCGCGAACTTGAGCTCAACCCAACGAAACGTCTGCCATTTCGAGAAGCGGTAGACCCGCGATACCTCCATCAGATCGCTTGGGAACGTTCCGCACCGACTGGTAGTAGCTGAAGGTCATGTTCCACGCCTGCGACGTGAAGATCATGAGGATCGCGGCGAGCTCGAGCCCAACATTGCGCGATGGAAACAATCCGACCAGCAGCAGGACGAACCCCGGCAGGAATCCGAGCACGGGGATGCTCTGCAGGATGTCCAGGAGCGGGATCAGGAGCCGCTCGGCGCGCGCGTCCTTCGCCGCCCAGTTCCCGTACGCGAGCGTGAAGCCGAGCGACAGGACGTACGCCAACAATCCGCGCGACAGCGAGAAGAGCGTATACCTGGGAAGCGCCCACGGAGAGAGATCGATCTCCACCTTCTCGTGGAAGGCCCCCGCCCACTCGCGCCCCACGCTGAGCGAGCCAAACAATAGCCCCGCCACCGCGGCGACGAGCAGCAGGTCGACCACGCCCAGCCTTCGCGTGCGATGGAGCAGCGCCGTGCCGCCGCCCCAGATCGCACGGAAGGGGCTTTCATTTCGGAGCGCGGCGTCCTCGCCGCGCGCGGCTCAGTTGCGAGCCTTGATCTCCGCCGCGATCTTCTGGATCTCCTCGATATCGGCGTCCTTCATCTTCGCTTCCTTGGCGAGGGCGACCGCACGATCGATGCATTTCACACCTTCGTCGCGCTTCCCCAACTTTCCGAGGATGCGACCCTTGAGGGTGAGGTTCGAGACCCCTTCCTTGATCTTGATCGACTCGTCGATCCAGGAGAGCGCCTGCGCCAGGTCCACGTCGTTGTCGAAGTAGGCCTGCGCCCAGGTGCGGTAGAAGCGGTCGTCTTTCTTGGTGTCTTCCTTCTTCATCGCCGCGTCGGCGGTCATCTTCACGGCCTTCGACACGTCGGCCGTGATCTTGAAGGCGACCTTCATCTTCTCCCAGTCGAGGGCGATTGAGCCCGCTATTCTTGCCTTCGGGGGTGACCGTGTAGGCGAGCCACTCGACCATCGGAATCTCCTCGGGCTTCGCCTCGAAGCGCATCAAGTCTTCCGATTCTTTGTATTGGAACGCCCCCGACTGAACGGGATTCTTGCTGAGGATGAGGGTCCAGGCCCCTTTCTTGGGAATCGCGAAGAACGCGTACTCCCGGCGGGGACGGCCTTGTCGTTGATCGTGACCGCGTCGCTGAACTCGATCGTCGTCGCGGCGTTCGCCCCCGCGCGCCAGACTTGGTCATAGGGGACGAGCGCACCCCAGACTTCGCGCCCCTTCACGCCGGGGCGGGAATACTTGATCGTGACATTGGCGGTGCCGATTTGTTGCGTGAGGCTCGCGTCGGGGCTCGCCTTCGGCATGACCACGCCCTCGCCGCCGCGGCGACGGCGAGGATATTCAGAGCGTAGGCGGCGGATAGGAAACGCATGGATCCTCCTGGGATCAGTGGTGTCGGCGGTCTGGGTACGAGGCCGCCGCGGAGGCCGGGCGCGGCGAAATCCTATCTGCAGGTTGCAAAAAGAGCTGCGCATCCCGCGCTCAACGCACGCGCACGGGCAGGACCACCATCGTGAGCCCCGACCACACGAGCCGCTTCTGGATCGCGAAGGGGGTCTCGTTGTGGAGAATCCGCTGATACCAACGTTCGCCGGCGAACACGAGCTTCCTCGCGAAGAACGCGCAGCGCGGATAGGTGCGCTGCGCGTCGAGGCAGAGCGCCTCGACCTCCTCGATCACGTCGGTGCCGATCGCCATCTCGTAGGTCGCGGGGACCCCCATGCGATTCGCCAACGATACGTATTTCTCGAGCGTCTCCTCGGTGCGCGCGCGAAGCGCGTCGAGCTCGGCCTCCCCTTGAATCCCCCGAGTCGATCACGCCGACCGAGAGGAACACCAAGTTTTGAAGTGCCCCGGGAACGATCGGAAAATGTTGAGGAGCGTGTGAATTCCGACACCGCTGTACTCGCCCACCAACAATACGGCCGTGGGCTGCTCGGGATCGAGCGGTGGCGGCGGGGGCGGCGCCGGCGGGGATCACATCGAGCAGATCGCCCAGCTTCGAGAGGTTGGTGCGGACCGTTTTGTAGTGTCGGTGGATGAGGAAGCAGGCGCCGATGAAGAGCCCCGTCACCAGCAGCGTGATCCATCCCCCTCGGTGAACTTCTCGCCGACGGTCACCACCAATATCGTGAACGTCAGGACCGAAGCCCACGGTGAAGAGGCTCGTCGAGCGGCGCCGCTCCGGCGTTTTCTTGGGTTTCTGCCACCACCAGCGCGCCATCCCGAACATCGACAGCGAGAAGGTGAGGAACACGTTGATGCTGTACATGACGACGAGCGCGCGGACGTTGCCGCCGGTGTAGATGAGCGCGCCGAGCGCGCGCGAGCCCATCAGCAGGATCCCGTTTTGTGTGGTGAGTCGCTCCGAGAGGGCGGCGAAGCGATGCGGAACCCAACTAGTCCACCGCCATGTTCGCGAGCACGCGCGGGCCGTCGAGGAAGCCCGCCTGCGCCGCCACGACCAGGATCGCCACTTCCGAGAAGAGCGGTCACGACGAGCCAAACTTTCGCGAGCGGCAACCCGGCGACCACGCTCTCCGTGAGGAGATAGTTCATCGTCTTCCCGGGGCGGAACTCGGTCTTCCAGAGCAGATAGCACAATAACAATCCCGCCGAGAGCGCCGCGAGGGAGACGCCATGTAGAGCATCGTGCGCTTGCCGGTCTGGACGCGCGGCTCGCGCATGATCGCGAGCCCGTTGCTCACCGCCTCGATCCCCGTGAACGTGCCTCCGCCGAGCGAGTACGCGTGCAGGAAGAGGAGCGCCATCCCGCCGAGGCCGAGAGTCGTGAGCCCCCTGGAACTGGGTCGACGCCGTTTGCGATCGTCGCGGGGAGCTCCGGCACGTGGAGGACGATCCCGAGCACCACCAACAATGCGTGGGTCACGAGGAACACCACGAATACCGGCGTCAGGATCAGCACCGACTCGCGCACGCCGCGCAAGTTGAGCCAAGTGAGGATTCCCACGAATGCGACTTCAGTGGGAGCTTCCACGCAAGTGACATCTCGGGGAGGAAGCTGAAGAGCGCGTCGCCCGCCGCCGCGAGCGAGGTCGTGATCGTGAGCATGTAGTCGACCAGCAGCGCCGATCCCGACACCACACCCGCCCGCTCGCCGAGGAGCTTGGTGGCGACCACATATCCGCCGCCGCCGAATGGAAACGATCTCGATGATCCGGCTGTACGCCGCGGAGATGATGAACACCGTGGCCGACACCGCGACCGCAAGGCCGATCGCCAGATAGGTGTGATTGGCGCCGAGCGTTCGAAAGGCCTCCTCGGGCCCGTAGCCGACGACGACGAGCCCGTCGGCGCCGAGGCCGACCCACGCGAGAAATGGGATGAGCGTGAGCCGATGGAAGAGCGAGCGATCCTCGAGATCGCGCGGCTTCCCAAGAATGAATCGGCGCAGCTTTACCGAAGAGCTCGACGGTTCCTCGGAGTCTCCTCAGGGGCTCATTTGAGCCCGACGGCTCCTCGTTCGCCTCCTCATCGGGCGTCTCCTGGGAGTCGTGGGGTCGACCGTCATGGGATGCCGCGCGGGGGAACGACGTTAGGCGCTCGGCTGTGGCGCTTCCAGAACGTAGATTCGTGGCCATTCCCTCCCGGACTCCAGGTCGAGGTCCCACCACGCATGCTCGGCGGCGCAGGTCGCACGTTTATCGAGTCGCTGATGGGCACCGGCGACCCGGGCGAGAGCGGCACCGCCACGGTGCGGCTGCGCCGCCTCATTCTTGGAAGCCGCGCGAAGTCAAGGATCCCAAGGCGTTTCGGCGCCTCTCGCTCGTCGCGATCCTGGCGTGGGTGGGTCTCGGCGCCGACGGCCTTCCTCGATTTGCTATGGCCCCGAGGAGGCCTTCAAGGCGCTCGGCGTTCACACCTATCTGGCGATGGCGCTCGCCATCGCGACCGCCCTCACGGTGGTGGTGATCTCCTGGTCGTACAGCCGGATCATCGAGGCCTTCCCGCTCGGCGGCGGCGGATATGTGGTGCCGTACAAGCTGCTCGGCCCCGCGGCCGGCGCTCTCGGGCTCGGCGCTCATCGTCGACTACGTGCTGACGATCTCGATCTCGGTGGCCGCCGGAGTCGACGCGCTCTTCAGCCACATGCCGGCGGAGTTCCACGGAATCAAGCTCTGGACCGGGACCCTCGTCCTCTTCGTATTGTTGATGTTGAACCTGCGGGGCTTCCGCGAATCGGTGGGAATGCTCGCGGCGATCCTTGGGGTTTTCCTCGCGACCCACGCCGTGGTCCTCGCGGTCGCCCTCCTCTCGAATGCCTCCCAGATCCGTGGGATCGTCGGCGGCGCGCAGGAGTCGCTGCGCAGCGATCTCGCCGATCCCAAGATTGGATTCGTGGCGATCCTGTTCCTGTTCCTGCGCGGCTACTCGCTCGGCGGCGGCACCTACACCGGGATCGAGTCGGTGGCCAATGCCACCAATATCATGCGCGCCCCGGTCGTGCGGACCGCCAAGCGCACGATGCTCTACATGTCGATCTCGCTCGCGGTCCTCGCGGCGGGAATCTTGATCTGTTACGTCCTGACCGGCGTGCGCCCCGAGCCGGGCAAGACCCTCAACTCGGTCCTGGTGGATCGGGTGGTCGGCCCGTGGGGATTCTTGGGAATGCCGCTCGGCCACTGGCTCGCGGTCGTGACGATCTTCTCCGAGGCGATCCTCCTCTTCCTCGCGGCACAGGCGGGATTCACCGGCGGACCGCGCGTGATGGCCGGCATGGCGGTGGATTCTTGGCTTCCGCACCGCTTCGCCGCGCTCTCCGAGCGGCTCACGATGCGCAACGGCATCGTCCTCATGGGCTTCGCCGCATTCGTGGTGTACTACGAGATGGGGGGAGCGTCTCGAAGCTGATCGTTCTCTACACGATCAACGTGTTCCTCAGCTTCTCGCTCTCGAACACGGCCATGTGCGTGCGTTCGCTGCGTTCGCGCCGCGCGCACGGCCATTGGCGCCGCGACCTCTTCATCCACGGCCTCGCCGCGTCGATGTGCGTTTCGATTCTTTGCCTCACGATCTACGAGCGCTTCGAGGACGGCGGCTGGGTGACCCTGCTGGTGACCGGCCTCGTATTCTTGATCTGCCTTTGGATTCGCCAGCACTACGTCGACGTGAAGCTCCAGATGCGAAGATTGAGACGACCTTTGCGTCGATCCCCGAGACCGATGGCGAGGCGGCGCCGGTCGATCGCGCGCGCCCCACGGCCGTATTCTTGGTGGAGAGCTACGGCGGCGTGGGGATCCACATGTTCCTCACGACGCTCCGATCGTTCCCCGGCTATTTCCAGAACGCAGTCTTTCTGTCGGTCGCGGTTCTCGACTCGGAGAACTTCAAGGGGACCGAGGAGGTCGACGAGCTCGAGGCGTCGACGCGCCGAATGCTCTCGCGATACGTGGACTTGGCGCGGCGGATCGGTGTGCCGGCCACGGCCGCCTTCGCCACCGGCACCGATGTGGTGAGCGAAGCGGAAAAGTTGTGTGAGCGAATCGCGGCCGAATACCCAAGGAATCTGTTCGTCGGCGGCAAGCTCGTCTTCGAGCGCGAGCATTGGTTCGATCGATTGCTACACAACGAAACCGCCTTCGCGATCCAGCGCCGCCTCTCTGGAAGGGGCACGCGATGACGGTTCTCCCGGTGAAGGTCTCCGGTTGATGGAGGGGCGGGATATATCCCGCCCCCCACGTAAAGAAAACGGGCGCCGAATGTTCGGCGCCCGTGATTTCGGGGAAGAACCCCGATGGCTCAAGAAGCCAGGTACTCGAAGCCGATTGCCAGATGCTTTTCTGGCGATGTGACGTCATCGACGCGACAGCGTGTACACGCCGCGCTTCACTCTCTTGAACTTCTTGCGGTCACCGAGGCGCATGCCAACGATGCGCGCGAACGACGGGCTCGAGCTCTGGTAGCCGGTGCGCTTCACGGCGGAGACGATTTGAGGAATCGTCATCGCGCCCTTGCCGCGCAGGACCATCGTGATCTTCGACGCCAAGTCTTCACCCTTGGCGCGACGGCCACCACCACGGCGACCCGACTTCTTGCCTGCAGCCTTGCGACCGCGCTTTGCACGCTTCTTCATACGAGGCATTTTCGTTTTCCTTCGTGGGTTGCTCGATTCCGAAATGAAATCGAGCGGGAAACAGACCACTCTTGCGCTTCTCGCAAGCCCGCGAATCGATGGGGACAGAGCCCAATCAACACCCGGTGAGTGCGTTCAGCCGCGGACACAATAGGGACGCTCGCGTCCATTGCAAAGCGATTTTTCGCTGACATTGAGACTTTGCATCAATCCCAGCGTCTCGCCCACAAATCCATCCTCAACGATCCCGCGCGCCCATCCCCATCGATGGAAAACGCGAACGCCTCATAAGAAAAGCGTCGGATCGTATTCGTGAATGGGAATGATCCGCACCCGAGGCAATCCAACGTTGAAGGCGCGCGCCCCGCTTCCAAATCGTGGACTTCGAGCCCCTTGGCTTCCATGTCACGATAGGAGGTGGCAATGAACTCCTTGAAACCAAGGACTCCGACGCGGCGGCGCCCATTCACGAGCTTTGCCACAGCTGCGGCGAAATCCGCGTCGTGGCTCGCCAAGAGCACGTTTCCTTGGCGGGTTTGGAGCGCGTCGAGCGTTCGCAACACCGCGATGTCGACCACCTTCTCCCTCAACATTCCCCGAGAGAGGCACGGGGCGATAACCCATCGCGAGCAACGCCTGCACGAACGGCCCCGGAGCTGCCCCGACGATGCGTTCAAGAAAAGAGGGCGCGGCAGGGCACTCCCCAAAGATTCGCGGCGAACTCGCGCACCCGTTCCCAACGCGGCCGCTGCTCCGGAGTGGGGCGCACTCCACCAAGAATCCCATTTCCCAGCGTTGCATCGATGTTCTCCCCGTCGACGAGGAGATACGTGACGTCCTGTTCATTCATAATTGCCTACCGTGGATAGATGAAAGCCGCGGCGCGGGGCGGCCGATTCGCCGGCTGCCGCGCTCGAAGCGTGAGTTTTGAAAAAGCTGAGAGTTGCTAGCTGCTAATGCAAAGCTTGGTTCAGCGAGATCGCCGCGGCCTTCGCCGAGTTGGCGAGATCGAGGCGGCCATGCGATTGGAACTTCGCTTCCGCTTTCTTGAGACTTCGAACGAGTGTCTGGGCCAACTTCAGTGTCGGGTCCTGGCGGATGGCGCGCATTTGCTTGCGCCGTTCCAACATTTCGATCTTCGCGCGCAGCGCGGCGATCGATTCATCCTCGCCCCGGCGATGGCGGCGGCGGCCCGGGGGAATCGTGTTGGCGTCGTTGGAACCGTGGGACTTCATGGGATTCTTGGGGCTCTGGAGTGGCGAATGTTCGGACGGCGCAGGACTTGGATCGCGCGCGGCGCGCGGCCGCGCCCCGATACGTGGGAACGACGGAGGGCCGCTACCTTAGGCAGATTTCACCGCATGGGAAGTGCCTCGCCCGACGGGAGCGGGTCGACGCGCACCGCGGTGCCGTTGAAGCGTGGCATTCCCGTGAGCGGCTCCACGTCGGCGTCGTCGATCACATCATTGAACGTGACAAGATCGTCCGAGTCGGCGGCGCCGAAGACCACCGAGTGGGGCGCGCTCACCACACCGGCGGGGCACCGGTCGCTCAGGGCCGCCACACCAAAGAAACGCCCGCGGGTACTCGCGACCACGACCGAGTCGGCCTCGCGAATCCCAACTTTCGCCGCGTCAGTCGGGGTGGATCTCGACTCGCGGGGTTGGGTCGACGCGCCGGCTCGAGGGGAGCGATTGAGCCACGAGTTCATCCCGCTGTGCCGGCGGCGCGAGAGGAGGGTGAGCGGATAGTTGGGATCGGATGGAGGCCCTGGCGCCGCGTCGCGCCGGAGGAGATCCAGGATCTCGGGCGGGGCGAGGCGAATCTTGCGATCGGGGGTGCGGAGCCGCGCCAGCAGCGCGCCCGGCTCGAGCGGCGGCAGGAGCATGCCGTGCGGATGGCGGCGGAGCTCGGCGAGCGACACTCCGCCGAAGAGGCGGAGGAGGAGCGCGAGCGCCCGCCGCGGACCGAGCGCCAGGGTCGCGCGCAGGAGCGCTCGCGCCGGCGCGTCGGCGCAGCGCGCGGCGACGGGGATCGATCCTCAACTCTCGCGCGATCTCCCGCGCGATCCACCACCCTCGCGCACCCGGCCGGCGGCGCGCAGACCGCGGCCGTCACCTGCGCGTAGGGCGTCGCGAGGAAGCCCGAGTTCAACAAAACGCAGTCCTCCCGCTCGAGCAGCGTCGGCGGCGGCAGAACATAAGTTGGCAAAGCGCCCCGTTTCGTTGACGTACGGGTCGATCATCACGAGGCACTCCAGCTTCGCGAGCGCCCGCCGCACACGCGCCGCGTTGGGAAAGGTGACCGCCGGATTCTCGGCGACGACGACGAGCGCCCGCACGGCGCCGCGCTCGATCGCCTCGGCGAGCCCGGCGCACGGGAGGTCGTCGAGGATCCGGCGCGTGCCGGGCGCGCGTCGGCGGGATCGGCGCGCTCCGATCCAACAAAACGTCGGCGAAGCGCGCGAGATCGAGGAGCCCCGGATTGAAGAGGAGGCCGCCGCGCGCGTCGATCCGCCCGCACACGGCGTTCAGCAACACGACTCCCCACTCCGCGAGGGATCCGCGCGGGTGCATCGTGAGGCCGCTGTGGCCGGCGGCGAAACCTGCGGGGCGCGCGCGAAGCCACGCGCGAGCGAAAGCAAACGATCGGCAGCGATCCCGGTGCGCTCGGCGGCGCGGGCGAGCGTGTAGGGGGCGATGGCGGCGCGCGCCGCCGCCAGCCCCGATGTGTGGGATTCGAGGAAACGGCGATCCTCGAGCCCTTCCCCAAGTGATCGCGTTCACCATTCCCAACAATAGGTCGGCGTCGGTGCCGGGGCGGATGGCAAGGTGCTCGTCGGCGAACGCGGTGGTCTCGGTCCGCCGCGGATCCACGACCACCAACCTTCCGCCGGCGGCGCGCATCGCGGCGACCGCGTCGATCCAGCGGGGATCGAAGTGAGCTGCGCCCAGGTCGAGACCGCCGGATTCGATCCCAACAAAAAGGGCAAAGCGGGCGCGATGGAGGTCGGGGATGGTGACCAGGAGCGGGTGCCCATGGCACAGATCGGCGATCGCGAAGCGCTCGGCGCAGTCGATCGAGGAGGCGGTGTAGAAGCGCGAGCTGCCGACGAGCCGCGCGAGCGCGGATGTGGCGAGCGCGCCAGCCCAACTAAAGGCCACCGGATTCCTCGGTAGAACGCGACCGCGTCGGGCCCCGACTCGCGCGCAATCTTGGTGATGGCGCCGGCGATCTCGGAGGTCGCCGTTTCCCAATCGACGGGGCGAACGCGCCGGCGGGGGAGCCCGGCGCGCGGCGGAGCGGCGCCGTGAGCCGCCGCGGATCGGTGACGAGCCCGCCAGCGCCTCCCCTTGGTACACAAGAATCCCTTGGTCACCACGTGCTCGGGATCGGGGGCGATCGCGATCGGCGCCCCGCGCGGTCGAGCTCCACGCGCACGCCGCAACCGGCCTCGCAGAGCCGGCAGTAGCTCAGGCTTCGCGTCCGCCCATGGTTTGGCTCTGAAGCCCACCGCGGCGCGCAGCCGCTCGATTTCGTTGGGATCGAGCTCGCGCCATTCGCCGGTCTTCAAGCTCTCCAATCCCACGAATCCGACCCGCGTGCGGCTGAGGCGAACCACACTAATCCCCAACCGCCGCGAACATCCGCCGCACCTGGTGATACTTACCTTCGTCGATCACGAGGCGGACGCAGTCGGGGGCGAGCATCTCCACGCCGCGCGCGGGCGCGACACCTCCTCGCGCCCGAGATCGAGCTCCCCGCGCAGCCGCTCCATCTCCGCGGCGCCGATCGGCCGCTCGAGCAATGCCACATATTCCTTCTCACGTGTCGCTTGGGATCGGTGAGGCGGTGGAGGAGCTGGCCATCGTTGGTGAGCAATAAAGCCCCTCGGTCTCGCGATCGAGGCGCCCCACGGGGAGCAGCGCGTCGGGGCCGAAGGGGAGGACCGAGTAGATCGTTGGCAATGGGTCGCGCGCCGCGGTCACCAGCCCCGGCGGCTTGTGGAATGCCACCACCCGCAAGCCGGGAGGCGCATTTCCTGCCATCCACTTCCACGACCGCGTCGTCGGCCAACCGGATCGCGCCGTCGCGCTGAACTTCTCCGGAAACGACCGCGCGCCCCGAACGTAGGAGCCGGTAGATTTCGCGGCGGGTTCCGAGTCCGGCTTCGTGAAGGTATTTATCCAATCGCACGCCCCCACGGTACGAGGAAAGCAAACGCATGAGAATCACGGCGGCGGTGGTCGGCGCGGGCGCCAGGGTGTGCGCGGCGTTCGACTTGGCAAGTCTCCCCGGATGGGGCGCGTGATCCTGATCGACCGCGATGAGGATCGCCTCTTCTATGGGGTCGAGCGGCTGGAGTCGTCGGCGCGGCCGCCGAGGTGATGCGCAAGATTCGCCTCGGCCGACGATCCGGCGGCGCTCGGCGAGGCGCTCGAGGGGGCGCAAGCGGTCGTGTCGTCGGTCCCCTATCGCTTCGACCCCAGGTTTGCGCGGCGGCGATCGAGGCGGGGGCCCACGTCGTGGATTTGGGTGGCAATCTGGAGGTCTCTCGGCGGATCCATGGGCTCGGCGAGGCGGCGCGCAAGCGCGGAGTCATCGTGGCCCCCGACTGCGGACTCATGCCCGGCCTCGGCAACACCCTCGCCGGCGCCGCGATCGCCTGGATGGAATCCCAAGGATACGGCGGCATCTCGGTGCGGATCCTCTGCGGCGGGCTCCCGCGCGTTCCCAACAATGCGCTCGGCTACGAGCTGGTCTTCTCCTTCGACGGCCTCATCAACGAATACGACGGCACATCGTTGGTATTGCGCGGAGGCGAGAAGGCCCTCGATCCCACGCTCGCCGACATCGCGCCGTTCGTCCACCCGCGACTCGGAAAGTTGGAATCGGCGACGACGAGCGGCGGCACCTCCTCGGCGCCCGAGACCTTCCTCGGCCGCGTCCGCGAGTACACCTATCGGACGGTGCGCTACCCCGGACACTTTGCGTTCTTCAAGATCCTGAAAGAGTTGGGAGCTTCGAGGGGGCGCGGCGCGAGGAGCTGCGAAAGTTGGTGGAGCCGGCGATCGCGGTGCGCGAGCCCAAGGATCTCGTTTTCTTGCGCGTCGAAGCGGTGGCCGAAGGGGGCGAGTCGTGGAGCCGCGAGATCGTGGAGCACCGCGACCCGAAGACCGGCTTCACCGCCATGGAACGGATGACCGCCCAGCCCGCGGTGGCCGTCCTCGAGCTGGCCCTGGAGGGGCACGTGCGCCCCGGCGCTGTTCGCGTCGAGTGGGATTTGCCGATGGAAGATTACCTTTCACGGCTCACGCGGCGGGGATCCCGCTTGCGACGACCCACTGACGGATGACCGAGTCCCCAGCCCCGCCCGCCGATCCCCAACTTTCCGCGCCGCCGCGCGCGCTGCGCCGATGGGGCTCCGAGTTTGTGTGGCATTGGCCTCCGCGTCGCTCACGATCGTTGCGTCCGAGCTCGTGCTCGAGCGCCTCTATCCCGAGCGCACGATTCCGGCCGACGCACCCCCGAAGCCTATTTTGGGATTCTCGGTGCCTCGGCCCCCGACGGCGAAGGATCGCCCCAGTTGCGGATCCCCGGCACGGAGAGCCCGGCCTCGAAGCCCGCTGGCACGTTTCGGATGGTGATCGTTGGGGAGTCGAGCTCCTCGGCGTTCCCTATCGCAAGGAGCTCTCATTTGGTGGGTTCTATGTGGCGGGGATGGCGGCGGTGGATCCGGAGCGGCGGATCGAGCGGGTGCACATGGGTGAGAACGGCCGGAGCTCCGAGGGGTCGTGCGCTACCTCGGCGCGCGCTCGACGCCGAGGCCGACCTCGTCGTCGTTTATTGTGGGCACAACGAATTCATCCATCGCCTCACGGTCCCCTCGCCGTTCGGCAAGGCGCGGAGCTTTCCTTGGTCTTATTCCCGCGGATCGGCGACGCGATCCAAGAATCCCATGCGCGTGGCTCGCGCGAGCGGACGACGAAGGCGGTGACGGCGCTCTCCGAGGCGCTGAGCGCCGAGCTCCAGATGCCGCTCGACTTGCTCGAGCGGGGCGACCACGAGCGGAATCCTTGGTCCAACTTCCCGGTCTCGGAGCGGGAACGGGAGCCCACCGCGACCGATACCAACGAAATCTGGAGGCCATGATCGCGATGGCGAGCGCGCGGCGAGTGCCGATCCTCTTCGTGCGCCCCACGTCGAACCTCCGCTGCGATCCGCTCGCATCGGGCGAGCGATTCGATCCGCGCGCGTCGCTCGCCCACGCCGAGGCGCAACGCCAACTTTCCGCGGGGGCCGATGCCAAGAAAGCTTATCTCGCGGCGCGCGATCTCGATCCGGCGCCGGTCCGGATGCCGACCGCCCACCGCGAGGTCTTCGACGCCGTGATGAAGAAAGCTGGGGTTCCCTGGATCGACGGCGACGCCTGCGCGGTGGCGGCCTTCGGCGAGCCGATCCCCGGCGACGCGGAGTTCGTCGATTTCATGCATCCGCGCGAGACCGTCCACGCCAAGATCGCCGAGGAGCTCGCCCGAAAGTTGGGATCGCTCGGGATGCCGGGGATCGCGCCGGGCGACGACGGCGCGCTCGCCAAGTTTCGCGCCGCCTGCGATACGTGGCGCGCGGAGCGCGGGGACGCTGTCGCGTTCGGCGAGCTCGAGGGGGCCAGTGGTTCGTGATGATGTACATGATATTTGGGAATCGCGCCGCGGCCGAGGCGCGGGTCAAGGCGTGGCCCGCCGAGACGCGATCGTTGCGTTTGGTCTTCATGCTCGACCTCGCGCTTCGTTGGGGTAAGAAGACCGAGGAGGCGGACCGCGAGCTCGCCGCGGCGCGCGCGCGCCATCCCGAGTGGGAGCCCGCATTCGAAGTCTGGAGGAAGGCCCTTGGACGAATCCGCTGAGGGGGCGCCGGCCAAGGCGCCGCGCGCGGATCCGAAGGCGCCGACTCCCAAGAAAGCGGCGCTCGCGCTCGTGGCGGTGCTGGTGCCGCTCGTCCTGGGCGAGCTGCTGCTGCGCGTGGTTCTCTCGGATCGGAAAGTTGGGGAGTCCGACGGCGCCGCGGCCTACTTCGCGGCGCTCGGCACCCACCCGAGCGACGCGCCGGCGCCGGCGCCTGCGGCGCCGCCGAAGACCAAGTTTCGAATCGTGGTGATGGGGGACTCGACGGCGATCGGATTCCCATACGCGATGGGGCTGAGCTTCGGCGCATTCTTGGCGATCGGGCTCAGCGCGTCGGGGCCCACGGCGTGCGATTGGGAGATCGTTGGGAAGGAGGGGAGGTCGTCGGCCGGAGTGCTCGCGAACCTCGACGCGGCGCTCGCCCTCGAGCCCGATCTGTTGCTTCTGTACGTCGGGCACAACGAGTTCGCGCAGCGGATCTCGGAAGTGTCGCCATTCGGGAGGGCGCGCACCGGGCTCGCGGACCGGATCTTCCACGGCTACTCGACCCTCTTCCGGCGGCTGGCCGAGTGGTCCCAGTTCCGCAAAGCCAACGATACGCCCGGGATGCCCGAGACCTTCGCGAGCGAGCTGCGGCACGGCGCCCGATTGTTGGCATTCGGCGATCCGGAGATGCGGCCGTCGGCGAGCCTGCCGCTGGAGGCGACCGAGCGCGCCTACCACCTGGATCGATTCGCCGCGAACGTGGCCGCGATCGGCGCCGCCGCCGCCAAACGCAAGATTCCGCTCTTCGTCGTGGAGCCGGCGTCGAGCCTCACGGCGCCGCCGCTCAGCTCGGGGCGCCTCTTCGACACCCAAGCCCAACTATCCTGGACTCTCGGGATGGAGGCGATTCCCAACGATACGAAGGAGGCCGAGGCCTTCCTCGTCGCGGCGCGCGACCGCGATCCCGCGCCGATCCGCCTCACGACGGCGGGGCTCGAGAGGGTGCGCGCGGCCGCGGGGAATCCCAACGATCCGCGCCGTGGGCCCCGGGATCGAGATGCGCTTCGTCGACCTCGTGCACCCGAGGCCCGTCCTCGCCGCGTCGATGGCGGAGAACATCGCGGAGCAGCTTCCCGAGGATCTGCCCCACCTCGATCCCAACGATCCGCCGGCGGTGGCGCGATTCCGCGACGCGTGCGCGGCCCACCTCGCCATGGCCGAAGTCCGGGCGCTCATCGCCAAGGGGGATGGGGACGGCGCGCTTTTGTGGGGACACATGTACCTCGAGTACGGCAATCGCGCGGGGGCCGAGAAGGCGATCGTCGCGGTCCCCCAGCACCTGCGCACCTTCGCCATGGTGATCGTCTTCGACCTGGCGCTCCGCTGGGGCGGCAAGCGCGACGAAGCCAACAAAACGCTCGACGATATGCTTGGGATCCACCCCGAGTGGAAGCCCTCGATCGATTGGTGGCGCGGGCGGGTGAAATAAGGGGACATTCGTTCTTTTCCCGGAGGCCGCGGGCGCCGGGAAAATGAGGAATGTCCCCTTGTTTCCCTTATTTCACGCGAACGCCGAAGCCCACCCCGTCGCCGAAGCTCAGGACCTGGGCCAGGAGCTGCGGATGGTTGGTGAAGTAGGGATTGAACTCGCGCAGCGCGAGGGTCGAGGAGCGCTCGTCCTCCTTCACGATCTCGCCCGCCACCTGCCCCGACCAAAGCAAATTATCGCAGACCACGATTCCGCCGACGCGGAGCTTGGGTAGGGCGCGTTCGAGATATCCTTGGTATTCCTCTTTGATGGCATCGAGGAAGAGGAGGTCGAAGGGCCAGTCGAGCTTCGGGATCGCCTCGAGGCCGGGGGCGAGGACGAACTCGACCCGCTGGCCGAGCCCCTCCGCCTCGAGATTGCGCTTGGCGATGGCGTGGCGCTTGGGATCCACGTCGATCGTGACGACGCGGCCGCCGTCGCCCACGCCGCGCGCGAGGTAGAGGGTCGAGTAGCCGGTCGCGGTGCCGACCTCGAGGACCCGCTTCGCTTGGATCGCGCGCGCCATCTGCTCGAGGAAACGGCCGACCTCGGGATCGACGATCGGGACGCGCTCGCGCTTCGCATGCTCTTCGCACTCGGCGAACGCGCCGCGGCGCGGCGGAAGCAAACGATCCAAATACTCGGCCTGGACTCGGTGGAGGATTCCGTCGGTGATGCCTTTCATGGGGCCCCATCATCGCCGAAATCAAGTGCGACGAGAACGCCGCGCGACATTTTTGTCATCGTCGTCGTACACTCCGCGCCGCTCCCCGCGGATCTCCGTCGACCATGGCGCGAAACCTCCTCGCATCCCTCGTCGCCCTCGCCGTCGTCGCCTTCGCGTCGCTCGTCCCCGCGCAAACGCTGCGCGTCTATGCGATCGATTGCGGCCAGGGCTCCTCCACATTGTTGGTAAGTCCGACCGGCGTCTCGATGCTCATCGACGGCGGCCCCGACCAATCGGGTTGGAACAGCTCGCCGAGCGGACCGGGGCCTGTCGCGCAGGCGCTCACGGCAGCTGGAATCTCGCAGCTCGACTTCACGGTGCTCACCCACTATCACTCGGACCATTACGAGGGGCTCACCGAGCTGGCCCAACACAACTATCTGAAGCCGGCCGCCAAAGCCTACGATCGCGGGAATACGCCCCTCCGGAGAATGGATTCACGGCTGCCATCAATGCCTACCTATCCGCGGTCGGAACCAAGCGAACCACGATGACCCCCGGCCTCGTCGTAAACCTCGGCGGTGGCGCCACCGTGAAGTGCGTCGTCGTGGCCGGCGTGATCGCCGGGGGCCCACGGTCGACACGACGGCCTCGGCCCAGCTCGAGAACTCCAACTCGATGGCGTTCCTCGTCAACTATGGGAACTTCCAGCTCTTCATCGGCGGCGACGTCACTGGCGGCGGGGGCGGGACGACCGACGTCGAGGGGCCGCTCGCGCCGTTCGTCGGCGACGTGGACGTTTACGTGGCCGATCACCACGGATCCTCGACCAGCTCGAATGCCAACTTTCTTTGCGACCGCCCTCCCGGAGCTCGCGGTCGCGTCGTGCGGGCTCCACAACACGTACGGGCATCCCTCCACCACCTATCTGAACAACATCAACAAGCCGAGCCGCTCGATCCTCAACTATTCGACGACCGGCGGCGCCGACAACGACGGCTTCGGCAACCGCGGCTTCGTGAACTCGGCGGGGACCCTCGAGATCGAGACCGACGGCAATGTGTATGTCGCGACACCAACGATCGGGCAGGCGCTCGAGATCGCGTGCGACGAGGTGGCGGCGCAATATTCGGCGCCGCAGGCGGGCGAGCTCCGGATCTCGGAGTTCCTCGCCGACCCCAACGCCGTCCCCGACAACGCGGGGGAGTGGTTCGAGCTCACCCACGTGGGGGCGGCGCGGCGCAATCTCGCCGGTCTCAAGATCTCGCAGAGCAACGGCACGACCGATCTCCTTCACATTCGCGACCCCCGTGCTGCTGAAGCCGGGCGCGCGCTTCGTCGTCGCCAACAATGGCGATAGCCAACGAAACGGCGGATGCGTGGCGAGCCATTGCGAGCCCTACTCCACGTTCTTCCTGGATGCCAACGATAGCATCCTGCTGCGCAATCCCAGCAATACGACGCTCGACTCGCTCACCTACACCTCGGGCTTCCCCGACGGCGTCGGCGTCGCGGCGGAGCGGATCGATTTGTTGGGAACGACAGGCGCGCTCGCCAACTGGGCGGCGGCGACGGCGGTCTACGGCGCGGGCGACAAGGGGACCCCGGGGGCGAAGAACGGCGCGGACGCGAGCGTCTTCGCGGCCAAGTTCGCCTCGGCGACCCCCCGCGGTCGGCGGCGCGTGGCACGTCGGGTTCACGTCGTTCAACGAGCCGGGCGAGATTTACTTGGGATGCCTCGCCCAGTCCACCTCGGCGCCGCTCTTCGAGTTCTACGGACAGGTCTTCCCGCTCCAGGCCGACCCGCTCCTCTTCGACAGCCTCAACCTCCCCGGTTTTCTTGGTTTCCTCGACGCCGACGGCTACGCCGAGACCACCGTCGCGATTCCCAACCAACCGTGGCTCCACGGCTACGCGTTCTTCGGCGCGGTCGGCGTGTACGACTTCCCAACGATCGCGCCGGGCAAGGTCTCGGCCGCGGTGGCGCTCACGATCCCGTGAGGCGCGTGGCGCGCGCGCGCCGCCGATCCCAGCTTTCCCGCACGCCAACTTTCGCATAACCAATTGTCGACTCGCCACTCGGTCGTTCGCGACGCGGTCCACGGAGACGTCTATCTGACGGAGGAGGAGCTCCGCGTCCTCGACACGCCGCAGATGCAGCGCCTGCGCGGCGTGCGCCAGCTCGGCACCGCATACTTGGTGTACCCGAGCGCCCAGCATTCGCGCTTCGAGCACTCGATCGGCGTGGCCGAGATGGCGCGGCGGATGATCGAGGCGATCAACCGCAACGCGGAGCTCGAGCCCGCCGGTTTACTTGGGATTCCCGAGGGCGAGGCGCGGATCATCCGCATCGCGGCGCTCGTCCACGATGCCACCCATATTCCCAACGGCCACGGGATCGAGGACCAGACGGGGCTCTTCCCTCGCCACGATTCCGCCTACCGCTACGAGGAGCGCTTCGCCGAGCGCGGAGAGTTGGGGATGACGCTGCGCGCGATCGGGGTCCTCGAGGAGGTCCTCGCCGTCCTCGCCCCCAAGCGCCCGGGCGCGCGGCGCGTTCCCAACTATTGGTCGCAGATCCTCTCCGACACGATCGACGCCGACGTCCTCGACTACCTTCGGCGCGACGCGCACTTCACCGGGCTCAATCTCTACTACGACCCGCGCGTCCTCGCCCACTTCAAGGTCGACCGCCGCACGGGGAACATGTTCGTCGACCTCGCCAAGCACCGGATGCTGCGCGAGGACATCCTCTCGGAGGTGATCCGCGTCCTCGAGGCGCGCTACTACTTCAGCGAGCGGGTCTATTACCACCACGCCAAGGTGGCCGCCGGCGCATTGTTGGCAAAGGCCGTCGAGCTCGCGGTCACCCACAAAGCACTCGAGGAGTCGGATTTCTACGATGCCACGGATTCGAGTGTCCTCGATCGTTTGGAATCGGCCGAGATCGACGACCCGGCCGTCCTCGCGCGCGTGCGATCGTTGGTATCGCGATTCCGCGCGCGGCGATTGTTGAAGCGGGCGTGCGTCTACCCGCTCGCGGAGAATCGCGGCGTGGCCGACGCGCTGGTTGCCAAGTATTTCGAGCCGCAGAAGCTGCGCGAGCGGACCGAGGCCGAGCGGCGGATCGCGGCCGCGGTCGCGAAGGCCACGGGGGCGGCCGACCTCGAGGTCGCGCTCTATTGCCCACGCCGCTCGATGCAACCAAAAGAGGCGAAGCTCCACGTGCGCTGGCCGGGCGTCGCCGAGGTGCGGCCGCTCTCGGACTACGCGGACCGGGTCCCGCGCCTGCGCGACCTCGAGGAGAGCTATCGCAATCTTTGGAAGTTCTACGTCTTCGTCTCGAGCGACGATCCCGCGATCCTCGCGAAGACGCGCGAGGTGTGCGCGGCGGAGCTGCCCGGCGCGGTCAACACCTACGAAGCGCCGTGAGGGGGGCCGATCCCAACGATGGCCGATCCCAACAATAGGGCATGAGGCTCGCCTTCGATTTCACCTCCCGCCGTGAAGAGCGAGCCCACGGGGATCGCGCGCGTACGTCGTGGAGATCCTGCGCGCGATGCTGCCGAAGCTCGCCCCCGAGGATCGCGTGGTCCTTGGGTATCGTCTCTCGCGATGGAAGCGGCGCGCCTCGGCGCCGCGCTTCGACGATCCGCGGGTCCTCGTGCGCCCGTTGCAATCGCCGCTCGCGTTCCTCACCTATGGGCGCCCCGATGTGTTCCATGGGCTCGGCGTGAACGTGCCGCTCGGGCTCCCCGCCTCGACGCGCCGCTTCGTGACGATCCACGGATTCATCCGCGAAGACGAGGTGGATCCCAACAAAAGGGCTGCGTACCGCGCGCGCCTTCGGAAGATCCAAACGATGCTCGGGCGGGCCGATCGCGGATTCGTGGTATCGGCCTACGAGCGCGACCGCACGGCGGAATTATGCGGATGCAGCCCGGCGAAGCTGAAGCCGGTGTACCACGGCGTCGACCATGCCAAGTATCGGCCGGCGGGCGATCCCGAGCGCGACCGGCGGGTCGTGGCGGACAGGTGGCCCCGTGAGGCAGCGAAGGGGTGCGCCCGTTTTTCTTTGCCTTGGCGCCGTGACGGCGCGCAAGAACGTGCCGCTCCTGCTCGAGGCGTTCGCGAAGTCGCGCGCGCGGCGCGATTTCGACCTCGTGCTGGCGGGGCAGATGCGCGGCGAATCCCCACAAATCCTCCAGGCGGTGCCGCGGCTCGGCCTCGGCGCGTCGGTCCACGCGATCGGCCACGTCCCCCGACGACGTGCCGAGTTGGCTTCGGAGCGCGCGCGCCCTCGTCCACCCCTCGCGCTACGAATCGTTTGGTTTGCCCCTCATCGAGGCGATGGCGTGCGGGGCGCCCGTCGCGAGCACGGATGCGTCGGCGATCCCCGAGATCTGCGGCGGCGCGGCCCAACTCTTCCAGCCGACCGTCGACGCCGTGGCGCACACGCTCGATCGTTTGGCTTCGGAGGACTCGCTCTGCGCCGACCTGCGCGCGCGCGGCCTCGCGCGGGCGCGCGAGTTTACTTGGGAACGGGCCGCCGACGAGACCCTTGCCACCTATCGCGAGGTCCTCGGCGCGGCGGCGCGGCAAGGGGCCGCCGCGCGGTGAGCGATCCCGCGCCGGCCGATCCCAAGTATCGGCGGGAGCCGCGCGTGGCGGCGGTCCCCTGTCCGCTCTGCGGCGGCCGCGACGCGCGCCCGCATTGGGTGGGGCGCGACCGGCTGACCGGAGTGCCGGGCACCTTTTCTGTGGTGTCGTGCGCGGCGTGCGGTTTTCTTTACCTGAGCCCGCGGCCGATCCCCGAGGATCTGCATTTGTGCTATCCGGCGGATTACCACGCCTATCACCCCGCGCCGGCCGAGGGGCACAAGCTGCTCCGCGGCGGCGGGCTCCGCGCCGACGCCCACCGCTTGGTATTGGCGAACGAGCTCGGCTACCCCGCGATGCGCCCGGAGCGCGCGGGGATCGCAGTCCGGCTCCTCGCGGCGCTCCGCGCGCCGCGCGTCCGAAAGTTGGTATTCCCGATGCGTGGGAAGGGGAGGATGCTCGACGTCGGCTGCAGCACGGGGGCGCGGATGGCGAGCTGCGCGCAGCTCGGCTGGCGGGTGAGCGGGATCGAGAACTCCCCGGAGGCGGCGGCCGAGGCGCGCCGCGGCGGCGCCGAGGTCTTCGTTGGGGATCTCCTCGATGCCAACTATCCGCCGCGCGGCTTCGAGCTGGTAACCTGTTTCCACGTCCTCGAGCACGTCCTCGACCCGCGCCGCGCGATGCGCACGATGATCGATTGGCTCTCCGACGAGGGGACGCTGGTGGTGGAGCTGCCGAATGCGGCGGGGCTCGGCGCGCGCACATTCGGGACCCACTGGTTCCTCCTCGACGTGCCCCGCCATCTCCACCATTTCACGCCGCGCACCCTCGCGCGCCTCGTCGAGGAGTCGGGGGCGAGGTGATCCGGATCGAGCAGCGGGAGAGCGTGGGGACATGGTTGGGAAGCCTCGAGCTGTACCAGGCGGAGCGAAACCCAACGAAAGCCAAGGCGATCGCCGGCTCGAAATGGCGCAAGCGGGCGCTCCGCCCGATACTTGGGATCGCGCGGGCGCTCGGCCGCGGCGAGATCCTGCGGGCGCACATCCGCCGCGCGGGCCATGGCCCGCGGGTACTCTAGGAATCAGAGAGTGTGAATCGGCTCGAGGCGCGCGACGTCGCCGTAGAAGGCGAGCGTCTCTCGCGCGGTCCGTTCCCAACGAAAGAGCTTCGCGCGTTCGAGGCCGCGCGCGCGCAGCTCGTGCCGGCGCGCCTCGTCGCTCCAGGCGCGCTCGATCGCCGCCGCCATCGAGTCGACCGATTCCGGATCGAAGTACTCCGCCGCGTCGCTGCATATCTCCGGCATCGAGGATACTTGGGATGTGGCGATCGGGGTGCCGCACGCCATCGCCTCCACGACCGGCAGGCCGAAGCCCTCGTAGAGCGAGGGGAAGACCGACAATCGCGCGGCGGCGTAGAGCGCCGGCACGTCGTCGTGCTCGACGTATCCCAAGAATCGCACGCGGTCTCCCACGCCGCAGTCGGCGATCGCGCGCGCGGTCTGCTCGTAGACGTCGCCCTTGGGATTGCCGCCGAGGAGGAGGAGGCCGTCGGCGGCGCCGCGCGCGCGCGCGAACGCGCGGACGAGCCCCGCCGTGTTCTTCCGCGGATACATGGCGGAGAAGCTCACCGCGAACGGCCGGTCGATTCCCAACTTTCGAAGCGTCGCCGCCGTCTCCTCGGGGGCGCGGCCGGAATCGCTCGGGGTTCAATCCCAACCAAACGGTGCGGATCCGCTCGGCGGGGAAATCGAAGCGCGAGAGGATCCTTTGCTTCACGAACTCCGAGTCGGTCACAATCGCGTCGACGCGCCGCACCGTCTCGGCCAGCAGCCGCGTGCGCTTGGCGATCCAGCGCTCGGTGTTCGGCACATACCAACCTTCGATTGGGATGAGGTCGTGGAGGGTGATCAGCTTTCGGCGCAGGCCGAGCGGCGCGCGGAGCTGGCCCCTCGGCGCCGAGCACCCGCAGCGATCCCAACGAATGGAACAGATCGACCGGCCCCGTGAAGAGCTGGAACCACGGCGGGACCAGCAGGCGCCGCCGCGCCCCGCCCCAACCCCAACTTTCCGTGAAGCCGCGCTCACCCCATTTCCCGGGGCGGATCCCCATCGTGTAGCGGTGCTCGGGAGCCAAACGCAAACATTGCGTGATCAGCTCGACGATGTAGTACGCGATCCCCGACGGATCCGGCCGCAGCGCCGGCGTGATGTCGTAGACGATCCTCAAGTAAATTATCGCTTCACGTAGCCGATCTGCTCCAACAGATTGGTCTGCGCGCCCGATCCCAACATTCCGTAGATGCCGGCGGTGCCGGAGCGGTTGGTCTCCCAGGTCGGAATCGTGCGCTCCTCGCGCGTGATCTTGAACGCCTCGCGCAGCGCGCGCCCCGGCATGTCGGCCCCCTTGGGAATCCCCGCGAGCCAAAGAATCGTGGGGAGCACGTCGAGGACGTGGGGCGATTTCTCGAGCACGCCGGGCTTCACGTTCGCGCCGTAGAACGCGATCACGCCGTCGGGGGCGTTGAAATGGTGGTAAACGCCCTTCGACACCCTTTCCCAACCATGATCGGAGAGCACGAGGAGCGTGTCCGCGGGGCCGAGCCTCTCGATGAACTTCCCAACGATCCTGTCGGCCCACTCGAGGGTCTTGTCGACCACGTCGCGGTACTTCTCGATTTTCTTGGGATCGACCCCGAGATCCTTGGCTTCCGCCTCGGAGTACTCCCAGAAGAGGTGGCTCACGTCGTCGGTGAGGCGCGTGAGCAGAGGACGATCTCGGGGCGATTCTTGGTATCGATGTCGAGGGTCGCCGCCACGAGGAACTCGTCGCGAAGGTAAGAATAGCGGAAGACCGACGTGGGCGGTCGTGGTCGACGGACTTGGCCGCCAGGAACTCGGCCCAATCCGCGTCGTCGACCGGAACGAACCGCGAGAGCTCCTCGCGCGTGACGCCTCGGGCGAGCGCTGGAGCGGCTCGATTTGCTTGGCGAGCTCCTCGGGATAGGTGGTCTCCGCGGTGCGCGCCACCCTCCGCTCATAGTTGGTGAAGAGCCAGGGGAGCCAGTCGTTCACCGCCTGGTCGGTCACGATCCAACCTTTGGTTTCCTCGGCGGGGAACGACGCCCACCACCCGGCGACGGAAGTCGGGATCCCCATTTCCTTGGTGATCGTCCAGAGCGCCTTGCGAAGCGCAGGTTGGAGCTCACCGGCACGACGTTGTGGAGCCCGAGGCGCGAAAACATCCAGCGGAGGCCGCGATTCTGGAGGACCAGCTCGTAGCTCGGCAGGAAGCCTCGCCCGCTGGATCACGAAATCGTTGATCTGGTGGACCTGCGGCGGCTGCCCCGTGGCGATCGTGGTCCAGATCGAGGGCGAGGCCGTCGGCAGATAGGTGCGCAGCCGCGCCGTGGCGCCCGCCGATCGGAGCTTCGCAAAGTTGGGAAGCCGATTCTTGGCAATGAGCGGATCGATCCGATCCCAAGTAATTCCATCGATGCCCAGGACGTAGACGCGCCCTCGGCCTTGTCGCGCGCCGGCGCCGATGCGACCGGCTCATACTTGGCGACGAGATCGCGCGGATCCTTGGCTTCCGCCACGCCCGGGTGGTTCACGATCCAGGTCGCCACCGCCGCCGATCCCACGAAAAGAGCCCGATGGTGATCGCCCAGATGGTGATCGGCGCGCCAGCGCGCGTGCGCGCGAGCCAGTAAGCGATCGGCGCGGCGGCGAGCCCCGACGCGACCCCCGACCTTCCGCCAGATCGGCTCCGTGTTCCACTCCGCGCACCGATTGATACCCAAGAATACTGAACAGCGCGAAGGAGGCGACCGCCGCGTAGAGCGGACCGTGCGGAGGAAGTCGAGCCGCCCGCGGGCCAATCCCAACGATCCGTGGACCAGGCAGGCCGCGGCGAGCGCCGCCGACATGAACACCGCCGCGGGAATCCCACAGAAAACCGCCGGGCTCGTCCACGGCACCCCCGCCGCCGAGTTGCGGAACACCAAGATTCCGCCGAAGGCGAGGGAGGCCACGGCCGCCGGCGCGACCCACGCGCCCGCCGCCTGCGCGAGCGATGCTCTCATGGGCGTAGGTTAGCGAACCTCGGCGAAGAATCCGCGGATCCGCTCCATGGCGCGCGTCAGGTTCGCGCGACTCGTCGCGCAGGAGATCCGCACGAATCCCGGGGCGCCGAAGGCGGAGCCGGGGACCGTCGCGACGAGCGCCTCGTCGAGGAGCAACTCCGACCAGCTTTCCGTCGCCGTCGATCGCGTGGTCGCGGAATCGTTTCCCAACGAACGGCCGCGCGTCGAATAGCAAGTAAAAGGCCCCTTTGGGCTCGGGGACGCGCGCGCGCGCCGAGCGCCTCGCGCATCCCGGCCACGACGAGCGAGCGGCGCGCCTCGAATCTGGCGATCATTTTTCGTTGGTCTCGCCGCAGGCGCGCAGCGCCGCGAGGGCCGCCCACTGGGTGGGAGTGTTGACGCTGCTCGTGACCTGCCCCTGATCGTCGTCGCCGCCGTCGCGATCTCCTTCGGCCCCACCGAGTATCCGGAGGCGCCAGCCGGTCATCGCGTAGGACTTCGAGAAGCCGCTCGCCACGATCGTGCGCGCCAAGCCCTCGCTCCCGCCATCGCCGGTGATACGTGGGATTGGCCGTCGAAGACGAGCCGCTCGTAGATCTCGTCGGAGAGGATCCAAAGATTGCGCTCGCGCGCGCACCGACACCAACTCCTCGAGCCGCGCCCGCGAGTAGACCGCGCCGGTCGGATTGTTGGGAGTGTTCAGGATGATCCCGCGGGTTTTGTTGGTGATCGCCCGCTCGAGCGCCGCGATGTCGGGCTCGGCCGAGTCATCGACCGGCGCCGAGACGAACGTCCCTCCGGCGAGCAGCACGAGGTCGGGGTAGCTCACCCAATAGGGGCGAATGCAATCACCTCGTCGCCCGGATTCACGAGCGCCTGAGCGCGTTGAAGAGCGCCTGCTTGGCGCCGTTGGTCACGACCACCTGGGCGGGGTCGACCGCGAGGCCGTGGGTCTTCGATAGTTGGGAAGCGATCGCGGCGCGCAGCTCCGGGATCCCCGCCACCGCCGTGTACTTGGTCTTCCCGGCCAAGGCCGCCTCGTGCGCCGCCTCGACCACCGCCTTTGAGTGTCGAAGTCGGGCTCGCCGGCGCCGAGGCTGATGACATCGACGCCGCTCGCGGCGAGCTCCTTCGCGCGCGCATCGATCGCGAGCGTGGGCGAGGGCTTCAGGGCGCGCGCGCGAGTCGAGATCTCCATGGACCGGGGGATGCAAAGGAAAGCGGATCAGCATACCGGACGGCGGGACGCCGGGCGACGCGTGGAACGTCGCAGCCCTCCGCACCTGGCATCCCCACCTCCATCCCCGTAGCTTCCAACGTTTCCATGGCAGACCGATCGCCGAAGGCACCTCCCACACGCAACAAGAATGGAGTCGAGCTCGAATACGAGAAGGGGGCCGGCCGGGCGCGGCGATGCGCGCGCTCCTCGACGAACAGAAGCGGATGGGGCGCAAGCGCCTCCGGATCCAGATCCTCATCGGGCTCTGCCTTTGCTCCTCGTCATCGCATACCTCGCGATGACGACCTTCATCTTCAATCCCTTCGAAGGTGAGGTCCTCGCGTTCCAGAACCTGGTCCCGCGGGAATTGTGACTTCTTCGCGCGGAAGCTGAGCTTGGCGAGCGACCTCCCCTGCCGGCCACCACGTTCACCCCCGGGCGCGAGGACGCCCCCGTGTGGAAGGCGCTCGAGGCGGGTTGGGTGGGGATCCCGAGCGGCGTGACGCGCGGCGCCTCCGACGGCGTCGCCCAGATCCAGAAGGCGCTCGAAGGGACGCCGATCGACCTCGTGCGCGATTTAGTTGGGAGAGAGGTCTGCCTCGCCGGGCGCTTCCCGGAGAAAGGTGGGATCGAGGCCTCGCAGTTCCGGGCTCTACCTGCGCGTGGGGTGGCGGGTCCGCTTCGCCATGGGGCTCCTCCACTACGAGTACTTCCGCAACAAATACCTCCCCAACCAAAGGGCCGAGGAGCGCGCCGAGGGGATCCTGAAGATCCAACAGAACGGCCGCGACCTCTTCCTTTGGAAGATGCGCGATCTTTTGTTGGTATCGAGCGACGAGCCCTGGATCCGCGAGGCGTCGGCGCTCCCTCACGGAGAAGGGGGAGGGGTCGTTCGGACAGGGGGCGACCTACACCGACGACATCCAACATTTGTTGCGCGACCGGACGGGGCGCGCCCCGCGGCCCCTCCAACGTCCAGTTCTACGTCGATGCGCAATCTGCGGCGCGCGCTCGGGAAGGCCAAGGGATGGCCCGAGCCCACTTCCGCGATCTTCGAGGAGCGGGCGCTCGCGAGCGTCTTCCGCAGCGACATCGTCCACGACGTGACGGGAATCGTGCGTTTCGAGACCGAGCCGCGGCGGCGGATCGCGGTCGATGCCACCTTTCGCACCGATACCAACAATCTCGACGAGTTCGGCAAGCGCATCCACCAGGAGCGCGCGACCCGCAAGCTCGGGCGCAAGGACGTGAGCTTGGTGGGGAGCTCACGCCGCAGACCTCGTTCGCCACCGGCGCGATGGTGCTCGCGGGCGGCGACATCGCCCGGCAGGCGGAGGCGCTCCTCGCGATCGAGGATCGCCGGATGATGGACGATCTCGTGAAGCGCACCGGGCGCTACACGACGCTGCGCGCGCTCGCCGACGACTTCGGAATCGCGCTCGGCCAGCGGCTGATCTTCGTCGCGCACGAGAACAACTATCCCAAGGAAGACAAGGATCCGCGCGACGCGTTCGGCCCCGACCCGGCGGTGGCGCTCATCTTCCCGCAGCAGGGGCCGGAGAAGGTGCGCCAGCTGCGCGAGTACTTCCTCGCCAACAAGCAACAATTCGGTTTTCCGGAAACTTACAATTACTTCCTCGACCCGCAGAAGCGCTACCCGCTCCTCGAGTACTACACGCCGCTCATGCCGGGCACGGGCGAGATCGCGGTCCTCCAGGTCGGCGGCGACGAGAAGGGGGAGGTGGTGATCTCGAACCAGGCGAAGCTCATCAAGAATGTCTTCCAGACTTGGTTCGACCCGGGAACTTCCACGAGCGACCGCAACTACGCCGAGGACCCGCTCTACAAGGACCTCCTCGCCGAGTGGCTCGAGCGGAAGGGGAACTCCTATTCCCACCTATTCGCGTTCGTGAACGGGCCGCTCGCTCTCAAGGCGCTTCGCAACTATGTGCCCACATGGGCCGGCGAGGGGAGCCTGTTCGATCCCGAGAAAATGCGCGCCGAGCGCCCCGCGGTGTTCGAGCGGATCCTCAAGTCCAAGTATCCGGATCACACGCCGCAGAACGTGCCCGCCGAAGGAGCGCGCCGAGATCGACTGGCCTGCGTCGACGACGAGTTCCAGCAGCGCGCGGCCACCGCCAAAGCCAACATTTCGCCCAAGCTCGCCAAAGAATACGAAGCCAAGATCGAGTGGCTTTCTTCCGTGCCCGGCCTCTTTCTTCTCCATCGACCTCGACCCCAAGAGCGCCAAGCTCTACCTCAACATCGCCGTCGACACCCTCGCCAACTAAACCCCTTCAAGGGTCCGCGATCCCAACTTTGTTGGGTCGCTGGCGCGCACCTTCAAGTCCCCGCCTTCCGGTTCGCCAAAGCCAACATTCCGTTGGCGCGCCCAATGTGGAAGCCAAGATTCTGTAGCCGCGTCCCCTGTGGACCGCAATTCCCACTCACCAACTAAGCGCCCCTTCCAGCTCCCCAAAGCTAACATTCCGTCAACGTGTCTGAAGTGCCCATCGCCACCCATACGCGATGTCGGCGTCATCTCCGGAGCTCTCACCTAGTCAAGATTCCGTTGTCGCGTCCCCTGTGGACCCCAATACCCCTCAGGGGTCGGCGTCCCGGAGCGAATGTTGGCGAAGCCAACATTTGCGTAGGGCGCCGGGGGTGAGTGACGAGGTCGGGTCATATCGGGAATGTTTGCTTCGCAAACATTCCCGATATGCGCCGGGGGTGAATGTCTGTACCCCTTCCAGGGGTGGCGATCCCAACTTTGTTGGGTCGCCGGGGTGGATGATGGTGCCCGGGACAGGATTTGAACCTGCACCGCTTTGTGGGCGACCAGCCCCTCAAGCTGGCGTGTCTGCCGATCCCACCACCCGGGCACACTGAGAATGCCTCGGCCCAAGCTGCCGCCCGGCCGACTGAGGGGCGGGGATGTTAGCGGCGCCCGCGCCGATCGAAAGAGGGAACCGGGTCTTCCTAGAGGGCGATTTCTGCGAGCGCTTTCTCGAGACGCGCAAAGGCCGCCTGAATCTCGGCGACCGACACGGCGCCGACGCTCAAACGAAACCAACCCGACTCCTCGTGGACCCCGAACGCCTGGAACGGCACCACCGCGAATCCCGCTCGCTCGAGGAGGAAGTTGCGGATCTCTTCGTTGGTCTTGAACTCGCCGCCCCCGGACGCTTGCGCCCCGCGAGTCCGAATCGCACGGTCAAGTAAATCGCGCCCTGCGGCTCGATCGCTTCGATGGGAAAGCCGCGCGAACGCAACGATTCGATTCCTTGGTAAAGGGCCTCGAGGCGCGTCGACACCTCGCGCAGCATCGTCTCGTGAAATGCGTCGACCGCGGGCTCGTCGGCGAGCAGGCGCGCCGTCGCCACCTGCTCCGCCCGCGGCGCCCACGCCCCCACATGCCCAATGATGTCGCGCATCCGCGCGACGACCGGCGAGGGCCCCACGATCCAACCCACGCGCAGCCCGGTCGCGCAGAACGACTTCGAGATCGCGTCGACGAACACCACATATGGCGCGCACTCGGGGACCGCACGCACCGGCGTTTCGTGGTGAAAGCCGCGGAAGGTGAGCGAGCGGTAGACGTGGTCGAACATCAAATAGAGCGGGCGCTTCCTTCGCGGGTGCGCCGCGCGTTCTCCTCGACCGAGCAGCGTGCCGAGCGCGGCGACCTCCTCGGCCGGCATCACCGTCCCGGTGGGGTTGAGCGGCGTGTTCACCACGATCAGGCGCGCCTCGCGCGCGGCCGCGCGGAGCGCCGGCGCCGTCGGCAGAAAGTTGGTATCGCGACCGACCGGCACCTCGATCCCGCGAGCCCCCAGCAGGTGGACGTAGTGGTTGTTGTTCCACGACGGCGTCGGGTACGCGACCGCCTCGCCCGGATCGAGGACCGCGCGATAGGTGGCATAGATGCAGGGGCGCGCGCCGCTCGCCACCAGGATCGAATCCAAAGGATAATCGAGGCCGAGCCTTCGTTGGTATTCGACCTGGATCGCGCGGCGCAGCTCGGGCATGCCGTCGCTCGGTGGATAGTTGGTCTCGCCCGCCTCGAGCGCCTTGCGGGTCTCCTCCGCGAGCTTCGTTGGGATCGGGAAGTACTTCGGGGCGAAGTCGCCCACGGTCAGGTTGCAGACCGACTTCCCCGAGGCCTGGAGCGCGCGCACCTGCGCCGCGATTTTCAGGATCTCGGAGCCGATCAGCCCCCGCGCCATGGCCGAGAGGCCGCGCTCGGCTTCGCCTTCGCCGCACCCGAGAGGGATGTGGATCGGCTCCGGATTCGTGATGGCGCCGGGTTTCACGCGAGGTCGGACGCGTTGAACGGAACTCGGACGAGGATGAGGTCGCCGTCGCGCGAGAGCTCGGCTTCGTTGCGCGGAGGAGAGCGCCACCAACAAAAACTTGGTGGCTTGCCGGCGCGCCTCGCCCTCGAGCTCATCGAGCTCCGGGACCTTCACGGCTTTCAACAATTCCGCCGCGTCGGCGAGCGTGATCGAGCGCCCCGAAAGGTGCCTTCGCGCCACCTCGCAACCCTTCAGCGAGAATTTGTAATTCTGGGATTCTTGGGATCGCGCTTCCGCGGGCGCTCCACCTCGATCGTCATGGATATGTGGCGAACCGTATACTTGGCTCGCGCGATGACGATCTCGAGCGTGCCCCGCGGGGAGCGGCGGCTTCGGCGGCTTGAAGCGGCGGCCCGGGGGTGACTGGAGAAGTGGCATCGGCGCCGCGGCTCCGGGGGCGGCCGCGGCTCCGGCGGGGCCCGCGGGCCCGGCGGCCGGCGCGGCCGCATCGCCCAATCCCGCGGAAGGCGACGCGCCCAAAGCCGACGGCGGCGCGGACAACGCGGCCGCCGAAGGCAAGCCTGCAGTCACCGCCGCCCCATGCGCTGCTGACGAGTGCGCTCCCGCCGTGTGAACGGCCGCGGGTGCAGCTGCTGCGGGTGTGGCTTTTGGGGTGCAGCTGTCGCGGGGATCGCCGCCGGCGACGCGGGCGCGCTCGAGGCGCCGCCCGCGGGTGGGAGCCCCGCTCCTTCCCCGTGTCCGCCGAGCCCTGCGAAGCCTCCGGCGCGCTCCCCTTCGTTTTTGTGGCTTTCTTCGGAAGTGGCGCAGACTTGGGTTTGGCTTTGCTGGCTTTCTCGGTTTCTTGGGAATCCTTGGGGGACTTTGGCATCGGCGCTGGACTTCGCGTCGTGGATGTGCAGCTCGCGGCTCGGTGACTCTCGCCGCGGCGCGGACTCCGTCAATCGCGCGCTGGAGGGAGGAGCGTTGTCAGATCTAGCCTTGCCCCGGCCACTCGCCCTTTCGGCGGCTCGGCGGACGGAACGGCTGATCGGTGCCCCGCTCGCCGAATCGCCGGCGCAGCTCCTCGTCGGCGGCGCGCAGCGTCTCCGCTTCGTTGGGAATCGTGTCGGTCATCGAGCGGCGCACGAGCTTCTTCTTGTCGGGCGCGCGCCGCCCGTCGCCGGTCACGGGGTTCGGCGTGAATGCCACTTCATCGCGCGCGAGGTCGAGAGAAAGCCAAACGCGCGCGCAGCCGGGATTGCGGTTGAGCTCCCGACTCTCCTCGCCGAACTCGAGCTTCCGAATCGCCGAGCGAGGCGTGGCGAGGAGCCCTTTCAGGATCTCGCGGACCTTCCGGGCAAGCGGAGATTCGCCCCCTCCGCTGTGATTTCCCACACCATGGATCAGGACGACGCGCTTCACGCGCATCGCGAACGCGCGACGCAACTCGTCGCTCAATCGTGCGGGCACCGCGGCGAGCGTTTCCCCGTGGAGATCGACGAAGATTTCGTCTTGGGGAGCGGCGGGAGTCGGCATTCGTTTCGTTTAGACTGCTTCGCTTCGGAATCAGCGGCACCCCAAGAAAACACTCCGAGCCCCGCATGGCAACGCTTCGAGGAAACCTGGTCGTCGGGCAATCCGGCGGGCCGACCGTCGTCATCAACCAATCGCTCATCGGACTCCTCGAGGCGGCGCTCGGGCGCGCCGAGATCGACAAGATCCTGGGGGCGCGTCACGCCGTGAAGGGAATCCTGGCCGAGGACTTCCTCGATCTGCGGCGCACCCCGCGCTCGGAGTTCGAGACGATCGCCAAGACTCCGTGCGCGGCGCTCGGCAGCGTGCGCAAGAAACCCAGCGAAGAGGAGCGGCGCCAGGTCTTCGATGTCTTCAAGAAGTACAACGTTCGTTACTTTTTCTATATCGGTGGGAACGACTCGGCGGAGACGGCCCACCTCCTCGCCGAGCAGGGGCGCGCCGAGGGATACGAGCTGCGCGCGTTCCACGTCCCCAAGACGATCGACAACGATTTGTTGGTGACCGACCACTGCCCCGGCTACGGCTCGGCGGCGCGATTCGTGGCATTGGCTTTCATGGGCGACGATCAAGACAACCGTTCCCTCCCGGGATCAAGATCGACGTGGTCATGGGGCGCAAAGCTGGGTTTCTCACGGCCGCCGCGGCGCTCGCGCGCCAGCGCGAAAGCGACGGACCCCATCTGGTCTATTGCCCGGAGGTCCCGTTCGACGAGGAGAAGTTCATCGCCGACGTCGACGGCGTGTACCGAAAGTTGGGAAGGTGCCTCGTGGCCGTGAGCGAGGGGATCCACCGCGCCGACGGCAGCGAGATCGGCGCGACGGGGAGGTCGATTCCCACGGAAACGCCCAGCTCTCGGGGAGCGGCGCGCTGGGCGATCATTTGTCTTCGCTCGTGAAGAAGCGCCTCGGCGAGAAGCTGCGCGTGCGCGCCGACACCTTCGGCTACCTCCAGCGCTCGTTCCCAACGATCGTGAGCGAGGTGGATGCCAAGGAAGCGCGGCTCGTGGGGCGGATCGCGCTCGAGACCGCGGTGGCGGGCGCGGCGCCGTCGGGGTCGGTCGCGCTGCGGCGCGCCCCGGATCCCAATATTCCTGCGACGCCTTCGTGACCGAGCTCGGGAGCGTCGCCAAGAATACGCGCTCGATGGTCCCCGAGTGGCTTCGCGGCGCGAACGACGTCTCGCCGGCGTTCCTCGACTACGCGCGCCCGCTCGTCGGCGAGCTTCCCAAGAAAGGATTCTTGGTGTCGTGAGCGAGCTCCCCGCCGAACCCCAAGGAAGCCCTCCGCAATCGCGCGGCGAGGAGTCGGCGACGACGGTCGAGACCGGCGAGGTCCCCGAAAAGGAGCGCTGGTTCGTCCCGTTCGTCGTGATCCCGCTCGGCCTCGCCGCGGCGATCGTTGGGATCGTGGCGCTTGCCAACTTTCTGCTCGGAAAATCGGGGCCGCGCACGCTCGACGAGCTGCTGATCGAGATCCAATCGGGGGCTCGAACTCGCGCAAGCAGGCCGCCTTCGCGCTCGCGCGCAACCTCGCCGAGGAGGTCCAGAAGGGGAATGACCGATTCTTGGCATCGGGGAGACCCGGGCGCCGCCCACGCGACGGTCCTCCGCGGCGCGAGCTCGCGAAGATCGAGCGGGCCTTCGAGCTCACCAAGGGCGACGACGAGACCCGCCAGTTCCTCGTCCAGGCGCTCGGCCTGGTCGGCGACGACGACACCGCCGAGTTCCTCGGCAATCAGCTCATCGCCCCCGACGAGCCGGATCCCGACAACCAGCGGCGGGTCCAACTCCTCCTCGCCCTCGCGCGAATCGCGAGCGACCGCTCGATCCCGATGCTCGACGAGACGCTGGTCAGGGTGAAGAGCCGCGAGGAGGCCGACGACGGCGTCGCGAACGCGCTGGCCGCCGCCTACGGAAATCTCCGGGGGCCGCCGGCACCCGCGGCCTCCTCGAGATACTTGGTGTCGTCCAGGGGAGGGGCGGGGCCGGCGCGAGCGTGCCCGCGACCGGGGCCGCCGGCCGCTGGAAGTTCGTCTGCTGGACCGTCGCCGTGAATCTTGCGAAGCGAAATGCCAAGGATCCCGAGGCGGCGGCGAAGGGGGAGGCCGCGCTCATCGAGGCGATCGCCGATATCGCGGCCGATCCGCTCCGCCCCGAGGGGAGCGGGTCTTCAAGAACGTCGGATCGAACGCGTTCCTCGGCTCCCCGCACCCCGACAACAATCGCGAGAAGACGGCGGCGCAGGTGATCGAGGCGCTCCTCGTTCTCCAGTCGAAGGGAGCGATCCCGAATCTCAAGAAAATCGCCGAATCCGATCCCAATCTTCGGATCCGGAGCATGGCTCTCGATGCTCTCAAGCGTTTGGAGGGGGACCGCGCTGAGTCGGGGGCCGCGACTCCACGCGAGCCCTCGAAGAAGTTCCCACATCGTCGAAACTTCCTTTCTTGACCCTCTTTCCGCGCCTCCATAGGTTCCCACGTTTTCCATGGCGGTGCCCGTTGTCGGGCGCCGGTATGGCTTTCGCGAGCGGCGCGCCGGCTCGGCCGGCCCTCCGGGATCCTGGTGAGCGCGACGTCTCGACGGAAACCCCATGAGCGCAACAAAAACCGACTCCCAACAAACCCAGGATCCCGCCGTCAAGGCGCCGGCCTCGCCCGCGCTCTCGGCCTCGTTCTACGAGGTGAAGCCCACCCGTCGTGGAATCTTGAGCATCGCTGTGGGCTGGGCCTCTTTCGCCGGCGCCACGGCGCTCGGCACGGGTCTCATGACGCGGTTCATGTTTCCCAACGTCAACTATGAGCCGCCCCAAACATTTAATTGGGATTCCCCTCGGACTTCCCCGGGGTCGACGAGCGCTTCAAGGCCAAATACAACGTCTGGGTCTACAAGGGCTACGACCCGGTCACCAAGAAAACGGGCTTCTACGCGCTCTCCACGGTCTGCACCCACCTCGGCTGCACGCCGAACTGGCTCCAGGCGGAGACCAAGTTCAAATGCCCCTGCCACGGCTCGGGCTTCCAGCCGACCGGGATCAATTTCGAAGGGCCGGCGCCGCGTCCGCTCGAGCGCTTCGCCATCAAGCTCGCCGACGACGGACAGATCCTCGTCGACAAGAATCGCAAGTTCCAACAAGAGAAGGGCGAATGGTCGAATCCGGAATCGTTCCTGGAATACGTGGTTTGAGGTTCACTCGCGATGCCTGACCTCTTGAGTCCGATCCGGAAAACGCAAGTTTGGAAGTCGATCTTCCGCCACGGGCCGCCGAACACCACACGCAACCGGACGCTGGTCGTACTCACCAACTTTTTCCTCCACCTCCATCCGGTGAAGGTGAGGAATCGGGCATTCGCCTCTCGTTCACCTGGTGCATGGGAGGGCTGACGTTCTTCCTATTCTTGGTGGAGACGATCACGGGCCTTCTGTTGATGTTCTACTACCGGCCCACGGCCGAGTACGCCTTCCAGGACATCATGGCGCTGCGCGAGAACGTGGCGCTCGGCCTCATGCGCGAGATGCATCGTTGGGAGCGCACGCGATGGTGATCACCGTGTGGCTCCACATGTATCGCGTGTTCCTCACCGGCTCCTACAAGCCGCCGCGGGAGTTCAACTGGAACGTCGGCGTGATTTTGCTGGTGCTGACGCTGCTGCTCTCGTTCACCGGCTATCTGTTGCCTTGGGACCAGCTCGCGATCTGGGCGGTCACGGTGGGCACGAACATGGCGCGCGCGACCCCCTTCCTCGGCCACGAGGGCCCGGGCGCGGCGCTCCTCCAACTCGGCGGGGTGAACCTCATCCACGCGGGCGACGACGTCCGCTTCGCGCTGCTCTCGGGGCGCTTCGTGGGCGAGGCGACGTTGCTCCGCTTCTACGTCCTCCACTGCGTGGGATTCCCGCTCGTCGCGGCCACGCTCATGGCGATCCACTTCTGGCGCGTCCGCAAGGACGGCGGCATCTCGGGTCCTCTGTAAGGGAACGGCAGAACGAGCAGCCATGGTCGATGCAATCAAAGCGTTCTTCAACGCGCTGTCGAACCCCACCGTCTACTTCTTCCTCACGGTGGTGCTGCTGGGCTTTTACTTGGCATTCCGCAAGACGCTCACGAAGCCCGCGTTCGCGCTCGGCTTCCTCGGGTTCTCGGTCGCGTTCTTCATCTTCTCGCTCTTCGATCCCAACTTTCGAACGATCATCACGAAGCCCGACAACGTGCCGATCGTGATGATGCTGGGATTGGTGTTGTATCTCACGTGGCTCGCGCTGCGCCGCGCGGTCGTGAACGACGATCTGATGCGCCGCGGCGAGCCCAATCTCGAAGCCAAAGAATCGAAGGACCGCGTCTTCACCTGGCCCGACCTCGTCTACACCGAGCTGATCTGCATGGTGCTCTGCACCGTGGTGCTCACGGTGTGGAGCATCGAGCTCGGCGCGCCGCTCGAGGAGCCGGCGGCCGCGGCGCGCACTCCGAATCCCTCGAAGGCGCCCTGGTACTTCCTCGGCCTCCAGGAAATGTTGGTGTACTACGACCCGTGGATCGCGGGCGTGGTGCTGCCGAGCTTCGTCATCGTTGGGTTGATGGCGGTGCCCTACCTCGACCGCAATCCCAAGGGGAACGGCTACTACACATTCGAGGAGAGGCCGTTCGCGATCTCCTTCTATCTGTTCGGATTCCTCATTTTGTGGGTTTCGCTCGTCATCCTCGGCACGTTCCTGCGCGGGGCCGAACTGGTCGTTCTTCGGGCCCTTCCAGCGGTGGGACATCCACTTCCTCGAGCCGCTCGTGAACGTGAACCTCTCGGAGTATTTCTGGGTACGCGGGCTCGAGCAGCCCCTTCCCAGCAATACGTTCCTGCGCGAGCTCCCCGGAATATTGGTGGTGATCGGATACTTCGCGCTGGTCCCGCCGCTGCTCCTCTCGGCGAGCAAGATGTTCCGCGGCTTCTTCCTCGAGATGGGGCTCGCCCGCTACAGCGTGTTCGTCATCCTTTTGTTGGTGGAGCTCGCCCTCCCCATCAAGATGGTCCTGCGCTGGACGATCAATCTGAAGTACATCGTTTCGTTCCCCAGATTCTTCTTCAACATTTAGCAGGTCGCTGAAAAAATCATTCGGCCCATGCGCGGATCTTCTTGGCAATCTCATCGTTGGCGTGTCCTCGGCGTAGCTCTTCGCTACGCCTCGGACCCACCGCCTCGATCTTGCCAAGAATCTCTCGCGCCTGGGCGCGAAGCACTTTTTCAGCGACCTGCTGCGCTCGGCCGCCCGAGGCGGCGAAGCATTCCCAACAATGGCTGATCGAGGCGAGACCGCCCGGAGCCCCCGCGCCCTCCACTTCGTCTTCGCGATCTCGAGCGTGGCGCTGCTCGTGTCGTTCGTCTGGATGCTCTACGCGGACTACGACCGCGAGTGGAAGGGCTGGCAGTCCAAGTTCCGCCAGGTCGAGATCGACCGCACGAACTCCTCGCTCGCGCGCCTCAACAATGCGAACGAGCATGGCAAGACTCTCGAGCAGCAGATCTCCGAGCTCGAGGAAGGAGATCCAGTCGAAGCAGGCCTTCTTCGACCGCGAAGACAAAGAATACGAGAAGCTGAAGGCCGAGAAGCCGAAGACCAACGGCGAGGTGTTCGCCACCGAGCAGCTCAAGAAGGCGGCGAAAGCGGTGGAGGACTCGGTTCGTTACCAAGTCGAGAACACGCGCCTCGAGACGAAGGACCCCGCGTGGGGAGCCGACAAGCTCGGCGCCGCCGAGGAGAAGACGAAGCTCGCGATGCTCCGCTTCCAGGCCGCGATCGCCGCCGACAAGGCGTGCGAAGACGCGATCGCCGCAAAGTTGGCATCGGTGAACGACCTCAAGATCCAGCTCGCCACCAAGAGCCGCGAGCTCGATCGCCAGCGAAAGCGGCGCGACGACCTCACCTCGTTCATCCGCCAACAGCTGATGAACGCCCCCGGCCTCGACTTCATCCAGCCGACGCTCCAGATCAAGAAGCAGGTCCTCGAAGGTCTCTTCTTCGAGCTGAACTTCACCAAGAAAAAGCGCATCGACATGTGCCAGACTTGCCATCTGGCGATCGACATGCCCGGCTACGAGACCTCCGAGATCTCGCGCGTCGAGGGGAGAACTTCGCGCAGCGACTCGTGGGTTGGGAGCCATCGGCCGACGTGATGGCGAACGGCAAGAAACTCGCGGACAAGGGAAAGAAGATCACCCCCGAGGCGGCGAAGGAGATCGCGAACACCAAGGATATCTCGAGCGTCGTCGTCGAGCTCCCGCAGCCGCTCCGCACGCACCCCAATCTCAGATTGTATCTTTCGGCCTCCTCGCCCCACCCGATCGATTCCTACGGATGCACCGTTTGCCACCGCGGGTCCGGCGAATCGGTGGGATTCGTGACCTCTGACCACTCGCCCGAGGCCTTCCATCGCGAGATCATGGAAGAGGCGGTGAGCGAGGTGGAGAAGTTCGAGAAGAGCGAGCTCGCCACCGAGAAGACGCGCGAGGAATGGCACGAAAAATATCATTGGCATAAGCAGCACCACTGGGACTACCCGATGCTCCCCGTGTCCGCCACGGAGGCGAGCTGCCTCCAATGCCACAGAGACAGCTTGGAGCTGATCCGCGAGGCGGCGCCGACTCTCTACAAGGGTTGGAAGCTGATCGAGGATCGCGGCTGCTATGCATGCCACAAGATCCAGGGCTGGCGCGAGACGCGCAAACCGGGTCCGGCGCTCACCTCGATCGGCGCGAAGCTCACTCCCGAGTTCGTCTCGGCGTGGGTCGAGAACCCCAAGGCCTTCCGCCCCACGACGCGGATGCCACAAATCTTCCACCTCGAGAATTCCCGCGCGTCGAGGCGCCGAAGCCGCCCACGCTCGAGGAAGTGCGCGCCGTGACATCCGCCGAGCTCGGCACGCGTGATAAGGCCAAGCTCGATGCCGAGGTGAGCGCCCGCTTCGCCGCCGCCAAGCAGGCCTTCGAAGCCAACAATAAGGACTATCTCGCGGTGCGGGCCGAGTACGACAAGCTCGGGCGGAACTACGAGACCAACGTTTGGGACGACGTCGCGATCCATGGAATCGTGACATTTCTCTTCACCAACTCGGCCCCCTACGCGATCGCCGAGCCCCCGTGAAGGGCGATGCATCCAAGGGCAAAGACCAATTCCAACTCGCCGGCTGCCTCGCTTGCCACGAGCTCGGCGAGGGTGAGGCGCGCGTCGTCGGCAAGCCGAATCCCTACGGCCAATACGGCCCGAACCTCGCCGGAATCGCCTCGAAGGTCACCGAGCCTTGGCTCTACCAGTGGCTGAAGGAACCCCACAAATACTGGGCGGAGACCCGCATGCCCAACCTCCGCCTGGCCGACGACGAGGCGGCGAACATCGCGGCGTTCCTCATGACGCAGGTGAAGGCCGATTGGAAGCCGGTGAAGCCGCCGGTCGATCCGAGGGTCCTCGAGAAGGAGGCGCTGACCTTCCTCACGAGCAAGTTCTCGGTCGTCGATTCCCAAGAATATTTGAAGACGATCCGCGAGGGGAAGTTCGACATGCTCGTCGGCGCCGGCGTCGTCGACAAGAAAACCGCCCCGAGAAGCCGCTCCAGGGTGAGGAGGCGGTCGCCTACTACGTCGGCGAGCGGTGGATCTCGCGCCAGGGTTGCTATTCTTGCCATCGGATCCGCGGCCTCGAGGAGGCGCAGCCGATCGGCGTCGAGCTGACCGAGTGGGGCTCGAAAGAGGTCGAAAAGTTGGACTTCGGCCTCCTCGAACATACTTGGGAAGTCGAGAAGAAGTTCGGCGAGGGGCACCACCCCTATATGAACTGGCCGGGCACGCCGAGCGCCGGCCGCGAGATCGCCAACGGCCTCGACCACTCGAGCCGCAATCAGTGGCTCGAGCAGAAGATTCGCGCGCCGCGCTCCTACGACCGCGGGCGCGACAAGGCGCCGCTCGACATCTGGCGCATGCCCAACTTTGGCCTCAACGAGTCCGATATCCACGCGATCGCCACCTATGTGCTCGGCCTCGTGAAGGAGGGAGATGTGGCCTCCTCGCGCATGATGCATCTCAATCCCGAGCAGAAGGCGCTCGATGACGGCTGGCACGCGATCCGGATGAACAACTGTGTCGGATGCCACCCATTCGGGATGGAGCAGGTCGATTTCAATGTGGAGGCGGCGGCCGGAAGCGGCGCCCCGCCCACGCTCGCCGCCGCCCGCGGCCTCATCACCGTTGATGAAAAGGGTGAAGACTCGATCTCGATGCAATTGTGGGAGCCCTGCCCCGACATGAACATCGAGGCCCCCGAAGACACCAAGATTTCCTCGATCGCGACGATCGAGCGCAAGCAGATCGTCCCGCAGAGGCCGATGGAAGGGGGCGGGATCTGGCCGTCGCTCACCGCCTATTACCAAGAAAAGGAGAACAAGGGGATCACCGAGGCTCTCCCGCTCATCCCGCCGGTCCTCGCGCGCGAAGGGGAGAAGATCCGCCTCCCCTGGCTCTTCGATTCCTGAAGCAGCCCTACACGATCCGCCCGATCGTGAAGGTTGCACATGCCGAACTTCGAGCTGAGCGACGCCGAAGCCAACAAAATCGCCGTGTTCTTCCCACAGAAAGACCGGCGCACCTATCCGAGGCGCCTCGAGATCGACACGCGCCACCAACTCAAGCTCACGCGCGAGCAGCTCGCCCTCCAGGCCAAGATCGGCGCCGTCGAAAAGGTGCGGTCGATCGAGGCGGGGTGCTGCCGTCGCAGGAGACGATGGACAAGCTCGCGGCCTTCGCGAAGGACAAGAAAGTCAACTATCCGGGTCCCCCGAGCTGATCGAGCACGTCGTCGAGCGCGAGGAGACCTACCGCAAAGCCAAGGAAGCGGAGTACCCCGGCTACTTCGAGAAGGCCTCCAAGATCGCCGCCGAGGCGACCGCGGGCAATTGCTACAGTTGCCACTATCGCTCCGAGGTTGCGCCGACCGGCCAGCCCGATTCTTGGGCTCCCGACCTGAGCCGCGTGCGCGAGCGGCTGCGGCCGAACTGGGTGGATCGTTGGGTTTCGGATCCGCAGTCGATCTCGCCCGGCACCAAGATGCCGGCCCCGGCCGAGTATCCCAAGATTTTCGACGTACCGCGCGCCGTTCAGATGAAGGCCCTCTCGGACCTCCTAATGAATTGGGATTTCTTCCTGAATCTCGTGATGCCGCAAAAAGTGGCGATGTCGGAGTCGAAGGAAAAGTAAGAAGGGGCAGGCTCCTCTTTCGCTCGCAGTCCGTATCGCTCGCGGTTCGCATCGCTCGCAGCCGGGTCTTCCATCGCGCGCTCCCGCCGCCGGCAAGGCGGGGAGGGCGCCCCGCGAGCCGCCGGTTCCGCGCCGGGATTCTTCTGCTAGCCACGCAGCGACAAGCGCTTAAGCTGGGTCCCGTTCCAGGGCCGACTGGACGACACCGATGATCCGCCAGAGTTTTGGTTACGTTCGTCTGCACTGCTTCCCTCGCCGGTCTCGCCTCCGCCCAAGGTGTCCTGTTCGGGACCAAGGTCGAGGAGCGCGCGAAGGGAGAGCTCGGAGTCCTCGTCGTCGAGGTCACCCCCGGCTCGCCGGCCGAGATCGCCGGCATCGATCCCGGAGACGTCATCACGAAACTTGGGGATTCGTCGATCACCAATCTCGACGCGTTCACCCGCTTCTTCGACACCCACAAGATCGGGGATCAGGTCGCGGTGACCATTCGCAAGTATGGGGCGCAGGGCGAGGAGCAGGTCCGCCAAGCCACCCTCGGCAAGGGCGCCGACCCGGAGCCACCCCCGCAAAGCCAAGCGCCCCGTTCGCCAAGCAAAGCCCGAGGCCGCCACTCCCCCAAGCGCGCCGAGCGCACGAGCCCGTCGGTCACGGCGCGCGGCAGCACGACCCGCACGTATCTTGGGATCCAGAGCGAAGCGCGCGACGGATCGTTGGTGATCGTGGAGGTCTTCCCCGAGACGCCGGCGCAGCGCGCGGGGCTGAAGCCCGACGACGAGATCCTCGACATTCGACGGCGCGCCGCGCGCGGCCTCGGAGAACCTTCGCACCGCGATCAAGCCCACAAAAGGGGGACCGCGTGCCGCTCAAGATTCGCCGCGACGGCAAGGTGATGGACGTCACGGCCGAGCTGCGGCGAGGCGTCGCTCGATGAAGTGTCGGTCGTCACTCCCGACGTGCCCGAGGTGTTGCGACTGCAGCCGGGGAGCGGCGGGGATTCCCTCCCGGCGCCTCCGGCGTCTCCCGAGGTGGTCCAGCTCCGGCGCGAGGTCGAGGAGCTCCGCGCGCAACTCGCGGAGCTCCGAAGCCAGTTGGCGGAGATGCGCGCGGCGCTCAAGAAAAATAGTTGGGTTACGCGGCGCGGGCAGTGGCGGCGGGCCTTCGCGGGCCGCCCCGACGGCCACCCCTATTTGTGGTCTTGCGATCCGGCGCCCGGCCCGGCTGCCATGAATCGCGCGAGCGACGCCTCGAACCCCGCGCGGCCCTTCGTGTCACCGGCGGGACATTTGGCCAGCGCCTCCTCCTCGGTCTCACACGCCTGCGCATAGTTGGCATTGGCGAAGAGCGCCTCGGCGAGCGTGTCGAGGATCACGGGATCGCTCCGCCGCGACGCCGCAACCGCCCCGCGCGCGACGAGCAGCGCCACCTCGCGCGCGTCGGGGCGCGGCGCGCGCGGGTCGAGCCAGTACCAGGCCATTTGGTTGAGTTTGCTGGCCAATCCCGGCGAGAGGTCCTCGGCGCGCAGGCACTCTCGCGCGAGCCGGGCGGCTGTGTTCGGATGCCCCAGGTCGACGAGGTCCTGAATCGCCTCGATCCGCCGCGACAGGATCACCGGCCGGCTGCGATTCAGGATCCCAAGCATCCGCGCCGCCGACGCCGAACGAGGAAGCGCCTCGAGCCGCGCGCGGATCACCTCGACATCGGTGTCATCGAGCGGAAGCCAACGAAAGCGCGCCGCTTCGAATGCCAACGATGCGGCCGCCTCGTCGCGCCTCTCGGCGGCCTCGAGCCCCTCGAGGAACCGCCGGCGACCTCCGAGGCGCGGATCATTCTTGGGAACGGACCACGCGATGACTTCGTCGCGCTCGCCGAGCGCCGCCACGATCTCGAGGCGCCCGTCGCCGTCGAGATCGGTGGCGAGCACGCGATAGGCGCCGGCGCCCATGTTTCGGTGGAAAATCCTCTCGCCCGCTAAGTCGTAAACCGCGACGTCGCCCCTTCGGTGCCGACGAGGATCTCCGGAACTCCGTCGGCGTCGATGTCCTGCGCTTCGATCGAAGCCACCGTTCGATCGAATCGACCGAGGCGCCGCGCCGGGGCGGCCGGCGAGCGGGGAAGCCAAAGGATCCGGCTGTCGTCGATCGTGACCGCCCAGCCCGACTCGCCCGACGGGGCCGCGGCGTACGCCGCGCGCAGCACGCCCGGCACCGGAACGCGGAACCGCACCGTTCCCTTCTCGTCGAAACCAAAGATTCCGTCGTTCGTGGCCATCGCGTGGAACTCCCAGCCAGCCGGCGGAATCCGAACCGCTCCCGCGGGGCGCACGGCCCCCGCCCGGCACCGCGGCGCGCACGGATCCTTGGGAATCGAGGAGGAGCGCCTGGCGCGCGAGCGTTCCCGCCACGACCCAGTAGCCGGGCTCGCCGGGCGCGGACGCCGCGAGGATCTCCCACACGACGCCGACTCTCTTGGAATGCCACTTTTCTTCCCCGGCCGGCGTGAGCGACATCAACGATTCCTCGGGCGCGATGGCAATGATCTCGACAGGCGCGCCGCCGCCGGGCTCGGCGACGGCCACGTGCCAAGTGCCGGCGCCCGGCAGCGATCGGAGGATCGAGCCGTCGTTACGGATGATGTCGACCACGCCCGAGCGCCCGAGCGCCGCGAGGCCGGGGCTCGGCCTGCGGATCACGCCGAGGTCGGTGATCGCCGCATGCGTGTGGCTGACGAAGCGCTGGTCGCGGTCGAATGTGTACACCTCGATTTGTGATGACCCGGTGGCGACGACCAGATCGCCGCCGCCGTCTCCATCGATGTCGGCCGACACGATGCGCCGGGATTGGGATTGGGTGTCGATGGTGCCGCGGAGCGAGCCGTCGCGCCCGAGCAGCGTGATGCGCCCCCGCCCCCGCCGCGGCGATCTCGGGGCGGCCGTCGCCGTCGAGATCGATCGGCGCCAACCCAACGATGTTGGAGCCGCCGCTCGTCTCGAAGACCAACTCTCCGGCTGCGTCGAATCCCAACAATTGGCCGGCGGCGGTGCCCATCACGACCCCCTCGCGCCCCGTGCCGCGGAGGTCGATCGCGAGCATGTGCGAGGGCCAGTCGTTGGCCGCGCGGGCGAATCGGGTCCGCCCGTCGGTCTCGTACGCCGCGAGATTGGAGACCTCGGTGCCCACATATAGGACCGGCGGCTCCGATCCCACATTTCTTCCGACGGCCATGCACGTGGCTTTCGCCGGGAGTTGCCATTCTTTTCGGGGCTCGCCCCCGATCCCAAGATTCAGAATTTCCAGCTCCGGTCGCCCGTGAGGATCTCGGGTTTTCCGTCGCCGTCGAGGTCGGCGACGTGGAGGACGAAGACGCTGCCCGGGCCGCGCACCGACAAGCGGGTCGTGCCGTCGAGGCCGACGGCGCGCACCTCTTCCCCGGCTCCGCGCCGTCGGCGGTGATGATTTCGAGCGTTCCATCGCCGTCGAGGTCGGCGACGGCGATGAGATCGGTCTTGCGCGCCACGTTGGCGATCTGCGTTTTGTTGCCATCGCCCTGGATCGTGAAGACCCGCCCGTCGACCGTGATCGCCACGATTCGCGCCGTGCCGTCGGTCGCGGTGCCGGCCGATGCGAGCGCCGTCACCGGGGCGCCGAGCTCGACGTCGACGCGCGCCCCGTCGAGGCGGATCGCGCTCACCTGCCCCTCGGAGGTCGCGGCGACGACTTCGTCGAGGCCGTCGCCGTCCACATCCGCGGTCAAGAGCTCGCGGATCTCGCCGCGCATCGCGGCGCTGAAGGCCTTGGCGGCCGATACCAACGAAAAGTGGACGGGGGTCTCCTCGGTCGCGCGCACCGCGACGCCTTCCTTTTCGCAGCTCAGATAGTTGGCGAGGTGCGCGCGCAGTCGATAGGTGCCGGTCGGAAGCCACACGGGCTCGGCCGCGGGGAGATTCACCTCGCGGATCGGCGCTCGATTCTTGGGATCGATATTCTTGGTGTCACCATTCTTGATATCTCCATTCTTGGCGTCGTCCGCCGCAAAGATCTCCACGCGCGCCCCGCGCGGCTCGCCGAGAGCGCGAGGCCGCCGATCGGCCACTCGGTTCCCAACGAAACGCGGACGCCCCCGCGGGGATCTCGACCGGTTCGACCCGCTCCGGGAAGCCCGCGAGGGAAAAGTGGGCTTCGTAGCGCCCGCCCAGGACGTCGAACCGCGTGGGGGTCGTGTCGGGGATCGGAGTCTCGGCGCCGCTCGCTCCGCGCAGCGTGACGCGCGCCCCCGGCGGCTTCGAGTGCAGCTCGAGAACTCCGTTGCGGCTCGTGAGCGCGCGTTCGATGGGCTTCACGCGCCCGCGCGACACCAAGATTTCCTCTTCTGGGGTGAAGAGGTCTGTGCCGCTCTCGAATCGGACGCGGTGGGGGCCCGGCGCGAGCGCGAGCTCGTCGAGCGGTGTGCGTCCGCGCGCCGCGCCGTCGACGAAGACCGTCGCGCCAAGAGTCGGCGAGGTGAATGTCACATATCCGGGCTGGAGCCACCACACGAACGCGGCGATGGCGGCCGCCGCCGTGCCGGAGCCTAGGCCGATCGCAATCTTGGGATTGCGGCGCGTCAGCTTCACGAGCCGCGTGATCGGCGTCGCCGCTCGGGCGGCGATCGGGCGAAACGCAAGGAACGCGCGGAGGTCGGACGCCAGCGCCGCCGCGTCGGCGTAGCGGCGCTGCGGCGACTTCTCGAGCGCTTTCAGGACGATCGTCGCGAGGTCGGCCGGAAGCCAAGGATTGCTTTTCTTGGGATTGTCGGGCTCGTCCGTTTGGATGCGCGAGACGACCTCCTGGGTCGTCGGCGCATCGAAGGGCTTTCGCAATGTCAACGATTCGTAGAGCGTGACTCCCAACGAATAGACATCGGTGCGCGCGTCGAGGCGCTCGCGCCCGGCGGCGAGCTGCTCGGGCGAGGCGTAATGGGGGTCCCGGCGAAGTCGCCCGTGCGTGTGAGCGCGGGGAGATCGACGTCGCGGGCGAGGCCGAAGTCGGTCAGCACCGAGCGGCCGTCCTCGCGCACGAGGATATTGCTGGGTTTCACGTCGCGGTGGATCACCCCCGCGCGGTGCGCGTGGTCGAGGGCCTCTGCGATCTGCACCGCGATGTCGCAAATCGCCTCGACGTAGGTGCGGGACCAAGGCGCCGGCGGCGCAGTCGGCGATTCGGCGCGCGGCGGATCGTTGGGATTGGAGCGGCGGCGCGCGCAGGCCGCGACCGTGGCCGCGAAGCGCGGGCCGTCGAGCTCCGCGAGCGGCACGCCTCGCAATTGTTGCAAAGACCTCGTCGAGCGGAGCCCCCTCGACGAGCTCCATCGAGAAGAAGTGCACTCCGTCGTGCTCTCCGACGCCGAAGATCTCGACGATGCCGCGATGACGCAGGCGCGCCGCCGTGCCGGCCTCGCGCCGGAAGCGGTCGACCGCTTCGGGGACGAGCGATGGGTGGGGACCGAGGACCTTCACTGCCACGCGGCGGCGGAGGCTCGGCTGGTCCGCCTCGTACACGACACCCATCCCGCCGCGGCCGATCTCGCGAACGAGGATGAGATCGCCGAGCGCGCGCCCCTCGACGCCCGGCGATGGGCGCGCCCCGCGCCGAGCGACTCGAGACCGCGCGCGAGGCGCGTGAAGTCGTGGAGCCGCCGCTCGAGCTCAGGCGCGAGATCCGGGCGCGAAACGCAATATTCCTCGATGCCGGGCGCGCCCCGAAACCCACATTTCGATGAAGGCGTCGACGGCGCGGGCGATGGGGAGTCGCCCTCCTCGTCGCGATCGTTGGGATCCGATCCGGTCACGGCGCGTCCTCGGCGCCGCCGGCCGTGAGCGCCGCCTCCACGTCGCCCCGGCGCAGCGCGGCGACCGTCTCCGAGAGGACGCCGAGCGCGGACACGTAGCGCTTGCGCGCGGCGTTCTCCGACAGGCCGAGCCCGCTTCCGATCTCGGCGAAGCTGCGGCGCTCCCAATCGCGCAACACCACCAAATCGCGCCGGCCCGGATCCAACAATTCGAGCCCCAGGCGCAACCACGCCTCCTCCTCGTGGCGGCGCGCCTCGACGCTCGGAGTATCCCGCTCGCGGACGGGCGGATCGAGCTCGAGAACCGTATCGTTGGGAATCGGGCGCTCGCGCGCCCAGTCGCGGCGCCGCGCCGTATGCCAATCATGTTGCGCGCGCAGCACGTTCTCGACGACCCGCGCGATGAGGCGGCGGAAATGTTGGTCATCGGCGATCCGAAAACGCGGGCCGACGCGGAGGAACTCGACCACCACCTCCTGGACGAAGTCGCCGCTCTCGGCGCGGCGATGGAGCGCCGGGCCGAGGCGGCGCTCGACCTGCGCGCGAATCGTGGGGAGGTGGCGCTCGAGCAGCTCGCCGAATGCAGCGGCCTCGCCGGCTTGCCAGCGTCGCAGGAGGAGGAGGTGGGCTCCGCCATGGCGCACAGCGAGTCTACTCGCGCGCGAGCGATCGGTGACGGGTACCGGTACCTGTCCCCTCTAGTGCAAGAAGTGCCGCACTCCGGTGAAGATCATCGCGATCCCAGCTTTGTCGGCCGCCGCGATCACGTCGGCGTCGCGCACGGAGCCGCCCGGCGACACGATCGCCGTGATCCCCGCCTTTGCCAACAATTCCACGTTGTCGGCGAATGGAAAGAATGCGTCCGACGCGCAGATCGCGCCGCGGACGCGCGGTCCGGCCTTCTCGATCGCGAGGCGCGTCGAATCGACGCGGCTCATCTGACCCGCGCCGGCGCCAAGCAGCGTGGAATCGTTGGCGAGGACGATCGCATTGCTTTTCACGTGCTTGCAGATCGCCGCCGCGAACACCAATTGTGATTTCTCTTCGGCGGTCGGAGCGCGGCGCGTGACGACTCGGTGCTCGGTGCCGGCGCCGGGCGCGAGGTCGCGGTCCTGCACCAAGAATCCGCCGGCCACTTTTCGCACGACCCGATCGCGCGCGATCGCGCGGCGTGAACGGGCCGGTTTCCAACAATCGAACGTTCTTTCCCCATTTCGGGCGCGTCGTTAGGAGTTGGAACGCGTCGTCGTCGAAGCGCGGCGCGATCACGCACTCGACGAAGTGCCCTTCGTCAGCCAGGAAATCGGCCGTCGCGCGATCGACATCGCGATTGATGGCAATCACCGAACCGAAGGCGGAGACGGGATCGCCGCTCCACGCCGATTCCGCCGCCTCGCTCGAGCGCTCGCGCGTCGCGCACCCGCACGGATTGTTGTGTTTCACGATCGCCACCGTGGGGCCGTCGAACTCGCGCACGAGGCCGAGCGCCGAGTCGAGATCGAGAATATTATTGTAAGAAAGCGCCTTCCCCGCCTCGCCCTCGCGCTTCCTTTGCTTGGCATTCGCGACAGTCGATTCTTGGGATCCGGGGACGCGGTAGAATGCCGCGCTTTGGTGGGGATTCTCGCCGTAGCGCAACTCCGCCAGCTTCTCGCCCGTGAGGGTGAATACCGCCGGGAAGGCGCTCTCCGCCTCACGCGACTCGAGCCATCGCGCGATCGCCGCGTCGTAGCGCGCCGTGAGGGCGAAGGCCTTGCGGCGCAGCTTCTCTTTGTGGCTTTCGAGATCTCGCCGAAGGTCTCGAGCTCTTTGAGGATCGCCGGGTAGTCGTCGGGATCGGTCACCACCGCCACGAACTCCGCGTTCTTCGCCGCGGCGCGCACCAAGCTCGGCCCGCCGATGTCGATGTTCTCGATCGCCTCCTCGAAGCCAACATTGGCTTTCGCCACCGTCGCCTCGAACGGATAGAGATTCACGCAGACGAGGTCGATCGCCCCGATCCCAGCTTTCTCGATCGCCGACATGTGATCGGGGAGATCGCGCCGCGCGAGGATCCCGCCGTGGACCTTCGGGTGGAGGGTCTTGACGCGCCCGTCGAGCATCTCTGGGAATCCGGTCAGGTCGCTCACCTCGCTCACGCGAATCTTGGCATCGTCGATCGCGCGGTGGGTCCCCCCGTGGAGACGATCTCGATCCCGCGCGCCGCGAGCCCGCGCGCGAAATCCACGATCCCACGTTTGTCGGAGACGCTCAGGAGGGCACGGCCGGGCTTCGTCATCGTTGGTGTCGGGATTGTTGGGATCTGCTACTTCTTGGAACGCTACTTCTTGGAACGCTGCCGGAGGTACTCGGTCATGAAGTCGTCGACCGCGCCGTCGAGGACCGCCGCGGGATTGCTATCCTCGTGGTTGGTCCGGTGGTCCTTCACGATCTGGTAGGGGGCCAGCACGTACGAGCGGATCTGCGAGCCGAAGGAGATCTCACCTTTCTCGCCGTAGAGCGCCTTCACTGCCTTGTCGCGCTCGACCTCCTTCAGGCGCGCGAGCTTCGCCGCGAGCATCTGGTAGGCCATCGCCCGATTCTTGTGTTGGGATCGTTGGTTTTGGCACTTCACCACGAGTCCGGTCGGCAGGTGGCGCACGCGCACGGCCGATTCGGTTTTGTTGACATACTGGCCGCCCGCCCCGCCGGAGCGCATCGTCTCCACCTCGATCTCGCTCTCGTCGAGCTCGACCGGCTCCTCCTCGTCGAAGGCCGGCGTCACGTCGACCGCGGCGAAGGATGTGTGGCGTCGCTTCTGCGCGTCGAAGGGGGAGATCCGCACGAGGCGGTGGACCCCGACCTCGGCCTTCAGATATCCGTAGGCATAGTCACCGATGACGTGGAGCGTGACCCAGCGGATCCCGGCCTCCCTCCGCATTCGTGCGATCGACCTCCTCGACTTTGTAACCATTGCGCTCGCACCAGCGCAGATACATGCGCATGAGCATCTCGGCCCAATCGCACGCCTCGGTGCCGCCCGCGCCGGCCTGAATGCTAAGAAAAGCGCTCCGGTGATCGTGCTCGCCGCCGAGCATCACGCGGAACTCAACTTTATCGAGGGCCACGCGCGCGGCCGCGAGCGTGGATCCCAACTCTTTTTCGAGCTCGGGATCGTCGCCCGCCGCCATGAGCTCGAGCATCGCCTCGAGATCGCCGGCCTGCTTCTCGAGCGCGTCGAGCGGCTCGACGATCGCTTTCGCGTGCTTCAGGTGCGCCATGTCTGCGCGGGCACGCTCGGGGTTGTTCCAAAACCCCTCCGCCGCCATCTGCTTCCCAATCTCGTCGAGCCGCTTGCGTTCGCCGACTAAGTCAAAGACTCACCTTCGCCTGTTCCAGGCGGCGGCGGAGGTCTTGGATCGCGTCTCGGTGTTCGGGAAGGGGCATGGGGTTCGGGTGCGAAAGGTTTTCCGGATCATACGGATTGAAAACCGCAAGACCAACGATCGCGGACGCGCGCGGGGCGCGCGGCGGGCGCACAGGATCGCGCGAGCGCGCCGATTCGCACGGGGGAGCCAAAAAATGAGGGGCGGACAAGCCGCCCCTCGGGATGGACCCTTCGCCCTCGCCTCTACGGTGTGGTGATCGTCATGGCAGGCCGTTTCTAGTTTCCGTAGCTGCGCGGGGAACGCATCCTTCTCCCCATTCTTCGCGGCGGGTATCGACCCGTCGCCCCTTTCTCCGCGCCCATTTTCGGACGGAAGGGGCATGCGGCTCAGCACGAAACGTTTTCGAGCCCCCGCGATTTAAGTTGGGAGATGTGACGCGATTTGCGTCGCTTCGCAATCCCAACTATCCGCGCGCGGGGGTGCGGCTATCGCTGGGCTTTGCCGACGATCGCCTCGATCTCGGCGACCTGCTTCGGCGCGTCCTTGCTCAGGACGTCGAACCATCCTAGTCGGTGACCGCGACCACGTCCTCGATCCGCACGCCGATCCCACTTTTCGGATCGTAGACGCCTGGCTCGATCGTGAAGACCATGCCGGGCTCGAGGATCGAGAAATCGCCGACATCGTGCGTCGTCATCCCGATCGAGTGGGAAAGTCCGTGCCCCATGTACCCCTTGGGCGGCGGGCCCGGAGGGAAACCCTCCTTCATGAGCGTCTGCATCGCCGCATTGTTGACCTCTAGGAACGAGACGCCCGGCTTCACCTTCGCGATCGCCGCCTCCTGGGCGTGGAGTACCGCCTCGTAGATTTTCTTGGCTTCCGGCGAAAACTTACCGCTCGCGGGCCACGAGCGCGTCACGTCGGAAGCGTAGAAGTGCCATTCTGGGGCGTAGTCCATCAGGATCACATCGTTGGGTTGGACGGTTGCACCTGTGTCGGTGTAGTGGAGGATCAGCGCATTGCGGCCGGTTCCCATGATTGGGAAATAGGAAACGGCGGGGGCCCCCATCCGATAGAAGGCTGCCGTGGCCTCGGCGCCGATTTGCCACTCTTTCACTCCCGGCTTCGTCGCGCGCATGGCAGCGATAGTGACCGGCCGCGGCGATCTGGCTCGCCATTCGCATCGCCTCGATCTCCTCGGGAGTCTTGATTCCTCGCGGAGTCACTCGAGCGTCGGTGACAGATCCTGACCTTCACCTGAATCGTCTCCTCGAGCTTGGCCTTGAGTTGTTGCGGTTCGCGGCTCACGCGACCGTCGAGTGCGATCGTTTTGTTGGTGACGCTCGAACGCCGTCGCGTCGTCACCGCTGGTGGCCTCGTATTCTTCGGGATCGAGCGAAGTGTAGAAGGTGCCCGCCTTCGGCCATGGATTTGAGGACGTCCTCCAGTTCGCTCGTCTCTCGCATGTCGTCAAATCCCAACTTTGCAGCGAGCGCTTCGCCCTTGGCCTGTGTGTCCTTGTCGACATCGCATGGCGCCCTCGTCGACCCTGCATCGGCTTCGTGGCGTCCTTCGTAGCCTGGCATTGTCGGTCTGCCGCGATTGAGTCCGCGGCATGCGGGCGGATGTCGTCCCAAGTTCCCTCCATACCGTCGATCCTGGCAAGGAATAGAATCTCCTTCCCATCTTTTAGATTGATGACGAGCGCCGCGTTCGGCGCGTCGACCCCGGTCAAATAGAAGAAATCGTTGGTTTGGCGGAATCGTTGGTAATCGCGGCGGGGGCGCGCCGCGGAGCACGATCACGCCGGGCTTCGTGGCGTCGGCGGGATCCGGCGCCGGCGCCGACTCGCCGCGGCGCGGCCTGGCTGCGCCTTCCCGTCGCGCACCGCCGCCGGCGAGAGCCTTTCGCCTCCCGCGTGCCACGCTGGAGAAAAGTGGGAATCGCCCCGCTCGGCCCCCTGAGCGCGCCGGCCGGCGGGATCTCGCCGGGGAGCCTCCCCGCCGATTGTTGAATCCCAACGATGAGAAATGCGGGGAGGAGGATCGCGAGTGCGGGGCGGATCATGGGAGGAGTGTACGGAGGCGGGGAAAGGGGGACATGGCGCTTTTCGCTTACGATCCCCGCCGCGCCGCCCGCGGCGCCCGCCCCGCCCATGCGATTCCCGCGCCCCTCCTCAGCGCGACGCTCCTGCGCCGCTACAAGCGCTTCCTCGCCGACGTGCGCCTCCCTGACGGCACGACGACCACGGTCCATTGCCCCAATCTGGGAGCCTGCTGGGGGTGAACGCCGAGGGGCTTCCCATCTATCTGCTCGACCACGGCGACACCGAGCGCAAGTATCGCTATAGTTGGGTTCTGGCGAAGGTCGGCTGCGCGCTCGTGAACATCGAGACCAACAATCCGAACCGGATCGTCCACGAGTCGGTCGAGGCGCGGCGGATCCCCGAGCTCGCGGGGTACCGCGCGTCGCGGCGCGAGGTGCCCTACGGCCGCAACTCGCGGATCGACATCCTCCTCGAGTCCAATCCCGAGCGATCCGCGCCCCTGCTATGTGGAGGTGAAATGCACCACGATGCGCGAAGGGGACATTGCCAAGTTTCCCGACGCCGTCACGGAGCGCGGGCTGAAGCACCTGGTCGAGCTGCGCCGCCAAGTCCGCCTCGGCGCGCGCGCGGTAGCATTCTTCTTCTGCTCGCGCACCGACGTCGCGTCGTTCGCGCCGGCCGATGCCATCGATCCCGCCTACGGCAAGGAGCTCCGGCGCGCGGCGCGCGGGGGTCGAAGTCCTCGCGTGGCGCGCCGCGATCACGCTCAGGGGATCGAGCTCGACGCGCCGATCCCGGTGGACTTCTCGTGAGCGCCGATCCCAAGAATCGGCGCGACCGCACCTACGACGTCTCTCGCCGATTTCTTCGACGCCAGTTACCAACATTGGCGGCCGAGCCCGATCCGCCTCTACGCGCCGATCCTGGATGGGCCGCTCGCCGCCGCCGAGTCGGTGTGCGACCTCGCCTGCGGGACCGGATTGTTAGCATTCGAGATGGCGCGGCGCGGCGCCCGCGTCGTCGCGGTCGATCGCCACCCCGCCATGCTCGCCCGCGCGCGCCCGCGCCGCGCGAACCCCAAGAATGCGCGTCGTGCGCGGCGACCTGCGCACGTTTCGGATCGGCGGCGAAGTTCGACCTCGCCACCTGCTTCTTCGACTCGCTGAACCACTTGAGCGGTGCGGCGACCTGGCGCGCGCGTTCGAACTGTGGCATCGCTCCTGCGCCCGGGCGGAATCTTTGTCTTCGATCTCAACACCGAGGCAGGGGTGGCCCACCCGTGGCCCGATCCTCCCGCGGTCTCCACCGGGCGGCGCGACGGGCGCCGATTCTGGCGGATCGCGAGCCCGCTCCGTTCGATCGCCGCCGGCGCCGCGGCGGCACCCGCCTCGAGTGGCTCATCGAGGATCGCGGCGGCGCCGCTTCCGCCACGTGCTCGAGGACTACTGGGAGATCGCCTGGTCCGAGGAGGAGTGCGCAAATCCCTCGAGGGGGCCGGCTTCCATCGCATCGATTCGTGGGATGGGACCTGCCTCGAGCCGAGCCTTCGGAGGGGGTTTCGACTCTACTTCCGGGCGGTCCTTCGGGCGGCCCCACGCGACGGCGATGCCAGATCCCCGAAAACGTCAAAAGTTTCCCAGTCTCGACGTCGATAAGTGTCCGGTCTCCCCCTGCGTCTCCCGTGAGCTTGCCCTCGGTCTCCCTGCGCCGGGTCCTCGGCGCCTTCGGCATCGCCTTCCTGGCGATGGCGCCGTTTGCCCCTCGAGCATGTGCTCCTCAAGGAGCAGTGGTCGAACGAAGCGGCCGAGCGCGCCACGCGGTCGGTCGACACCCAGGCGAGCCTCGTCGAGGCGCGCTCTCACGTCGCTCCTCGAGCGCCTCCTCAATCGCACGACCGAGCTCTCGCCTCCGACGACACGGTCCAAGATCGTCGCGTCGGCGCTCCCCGACGGAGATTCCGCCAAGCACATCCAATGGCGACAGCGGGCGCAGAAGCGGCTCGCCGACGTCGTGCGATTCATCGAGCCTGGAACGTTGGCATGGGTGGGTCGGCCCCGACGGCGCGCCCTGGGCCGCCTCGCTCGACGACTCCGCGAGCGCGCTCCTCGCCGGAAAGAAAGTTGGGGATGGGATCGCCGCGGTGAGCCGGCCGATGCTGCGCGGCCGCGTGCGCAACGATCGCAACGCATACCTCGAGCTCGCGGCCCCGGTGCGCCCGCGGAGCTCGGTGGTCGGAAATGTGGCATTCGTGGTCGTGCGCGTGCCGGCCGAGCCGATCGATCGTTGGCTTTCGGATGCCGGCAATCGTTGCGTTCGGACGCGTGGGCGATCGGCGTCGAGCCGGGGGCCAGTGCATCTTCGACACGCGCGCGAAGTCGGCGGGGAGCCGCTCGCCGCGGCCAGCGGCGAGGAGATCGCGCGCCTCGGGCGCGACCGGGTCTTCGGCGCCGACACCGACGCGGTGTTGCGCGAGCTCGCCACCTCTCCCGCGCTCGCGAAAGCGCTCGCCGACTCGGATCCCAAGAATAGCGCGGCGCGCCTGCGGCGGATCAAGCCCGCGGCGCTCGACGTCCTTTTCGTGAGCCCGGCGGACACCCACCAAGATTTCGCCCGCGCCGACGCGATCACCGCGGCGCTCGTGATCGTGGTCGCGGTCACTGCGTTTTTGGTTTGGTTATTCGCGCACGCGCGGCGGCGACGCCCCGACCCGCCCGTCGGTCGGCGCGCTGGCGATGGCCGGCCTCGCCGTCCTATTGTTGGTGTCGGGCGCCACGATCTACGTGATGCACGCCCTCGACGCGCGCGGGCGCGACCTCGCGGGGAGTTCTCGCGGCGGGTGGAGCAGTCGCTCATCCACGACCTCGACGCGGCGATCGAGATGCGCGCCGCCTATTTCGCCGGCCTCGACGACCGCCTCATCGCGGCGACCGAGGCGAAGGCCGAGTTCCAGAGCGAGTCGCAGCTCACAAAGGAAACCTTCCCCGAGGGATCGTTGGTGTTGTCGATGAACGAGGGGAGGCGACGGCGCTCGTCCTCCCGGCGCAGGAGGCCGCGTTCGCGATCGCGGAAAGTTGGGAAAGCCAAGCTCCCCGCGGGCGAGTCGTCGCTCGCGCGCCCCGAAGTCCACTCGGTCACCGATGCGAAGGGGTGGCGGGGCTCGTCTTCGACGCCCCATTCCGCCTGCGCGACGGCTCGACCGCCCGCCTCCTCTGGCGGATCGATCTGCCCCAGCTCCTTTCCCAACTATTCGCCCCGGCGCGCACGAGCGGCTTCGACGTTTCGTTGGTGTCGGCCGGCGAGCCCGCGCGCGCCCTCTTTCCCGCCGGGCAGGCGGTCGCCGCCGAGAGCCTCGGGGTCGCGCCGTTCACCTTCCCCAAGGATGGCGGCAGCGCCCACCGCCTGGCGCTCACGAGCCGCGTCGACATGTTTGGTACCCAGACCTCGCGCACCGTGGTCCTCGCCTTCGGATGTTCCTCGCGGTCGCCGGCGCGATCGCCACCTCCCTCATCGTCGGAACGCTCTTCAACTATCGGCGCGCCTCGCGGATCGATCCGCTCACGGGGCTGCGCAACCGGATGGACTTCAGCGAAACCCTCGCGCGCGAGGTGGAGCGCTCGCGCCGCCACGCCCGATTGTTGAGCTTGGTGATCCTCGACCTCGACCACTTCAAGCGGATCAACGACCAGTTCAAGCACGCCGCCGGCGATGATTTGCTTTGCGCGGTCGCCTCCGAGCTCGATCGCACGGTGCGCAAAACCGATTCGGTGTATCGCTACGGCGGCGAGGAGTTCGCGATCCTCCTCCCCGAAACCAACAATGAGTCGGCGCGCGTGGTGATCGACCGCGTGCGCGAGCGCTTCGCCGCGCAAGCTGCGCGGCCTCGAGCGCTTGGGAATCGTGACGTTCTCGGCCGGGGTCGCCACGTGGGATCGCGAGGAGTCGACCGACTCGCTCATCGACCGCGCCGACGCGGCCATGTACGAAGCCAAGAATAGCGGGCGGAACCGCGTTGTCGCCGCGCGTGCGACGCGCAAGCCGCGGCGCGCCACGCTCGAGCGCGAGACGACCGAGACCGCCGAGGCTGCGGGGGCGGCGTAGCAGACCGCTGCGCGCGGCGCGCCCGTCCTGGATCGCGCGGGCGCGCTTCCTTAGGATCCGCTCCTCCGGCGCGCGCCGCGCCGCGGAGCGCCCCGATGCGGAACCGAATCCTGACGATCGCTTTTTGTTGGTGTCTTCCCGCCATGGAATCCTGCCAATCCCAATCCCAACCATCCGCGGTTGCCTCGCGGGCCGCGGCCCCATCGCCGGCAGCTTCCGTCGCCGGCAGCGGTCGCCGCCGCGAAGAGGGATCTCCGGAAGAAAGTTGGGGATGCGCAGGGGGCGCGGATCGATCGCGGGGTCGACCAGGCGGCGCGCCTCGGAATTGTGGCATCGACGGCTCCGACGCCGACTTCACCGCGTTCTGCGTCGAGGAGTTCCGCGCGAAGGGCCCCGAGCTCGACGCGCGTCTTCGACCGCCTCGAAGTTCGCCTTCGAGCGGCTGAACGGCTACTTCAACTCCATGCGGCGCGATCTGAAGCGCGGGGCCGACCTCGAGATCGGCCCCAAGCTCCCTGATCGACGAGCGGCTCGCCGCGCTCGATCCCGGCGCGCACCTCGCCGAGGATTTGTATCGCATCGAGGGTCGCCTTCGTCGTCCTCCTCAACTTTCCGGTCACCACCTCGCGGAGCGCCTCGAGGCGGGGATGGCCTGGTCGCGGCGCGATTGGGCCGAGGCGCGGATCACCCGCCCGCTTCGAGACGCGCGGTCCCGGCCGAAGTCCAACAGAAGGTCGCCGCCGCCACCGCCGCGGCCGAGGCCTACATCGCCGAATACAACATTTACATGGGGATGCTTCTCGCCGACGGCGGCCGGCGCCTCTTCCCCGCCGATCTCCGGCTCATCACGCACTGGGGGCTCCGCGACGAGCTGAAGGGGCGCTACCCGATCCCGACGGCCTCGCGAAGCAGCGGATGATCCAGCTCGTGATGGAGCGGATCGTGCGTCAGGAGATCCCGCAGAGCGTCATCAACAATCCCAAGGTTAGTTGGGATCCCAAACGCAACGAAGCGGCAAGGGGGCGAAGCGGCGCGCGAGCCCGACACCCGCTATGCAGTGTGGAAGGCTCTCTTCGAGGCCCACGCCCTCGAGGATCCCTACGATTCCGAGTGCCCTTCCCACATTTCGCGCCTCTTCGACCGCGAGCGCGAGATCCCCGAGGCGCAGGTGCGCGCGCTCTTCGCGTCGGTGCTCGATTCGCCGCTCGGCGCGCGGGTCGCGAAGCTCATCGAGAAGCGCCTCGGCCGCCCGCTCGAGCCGTTCGATATCTGGTACGCGGGCTTCCGCCCGCTCGCCCAACATTCGGAGAAGGATCTCGACGACGCGACGCGCAAGAAGTACCCAACCGCCGAGGCCTACGCGGCCGACATCCCGCGCCTCCTCCAAACATTGGGATTCACCGAAGAGAAGGCGCGCTTCCTCGCCAACCATATCGTGGTCGAGCCGTCGCGCGGCGCCGGCCACGCCTTCGGAGCGCAGCGGCGCGACGACGAGGCCCACCTCCGCACGCGCGTCGGCGAGAAGGGGATGGATTACAAAGGATACAATATTGCCATCCACGAGATGGGGCACAACGTCGAGCAGGTCTTCTCGCAGACCTCGATCGATCACACGCTGCTCGGCGGCGTTCCCAACACCGCGTTCACCGAGGCGCTCGCGTTCGTCTTCCAAGCCAGGATCTGGAATGCTTGGGATTGGGCGCTGGCGGGGAGGCGGGCGTTGCGAACGATGCGAAGGCGCTCGAGGATTTCTGGGCCATGCGCGAGATCGCCGGCGTCGCGCTCGTCGACATGGATTCTGGCATTGGCTCTACGAGCATCCGAAGGCGAGCGCCGCCGAGTTCCGCGAGGCGGTCGTCTCGATCGCCGAGAAGGCGTGGAATCGTTGGTATGCGCCGCTGCTCGGCGGCAAGAACGTCCCGATCCTTGCCATCTATTCGCACATGGTCGACGCGGCCCTCTACACCCCCGACTATCCCCTCGGCCACCTCATCGAATTCCAGGTGGAGGACTATTTCCGTTGGAAGGGCGGCGCGATGGGGCCCGGAGTTCGAGCGGATCGCAAAGTTGGGATCGATCACCCCCGACGCGTGGATGCGCCAGGCCGTGGGGCAGCCCTCTCGGCGGCGCCGCTCCTCAAGGCCGCGGAGAAGGCGCTCGCGGCGTTGGGCGGGTAACTGCCGCGGATTCTTACTTCTGTCGGAGTCACTTCGAAGTTGTCGAAGCAACTCGCCGCATCGGCCTTCGTCCACAATCCCACCTTTCCGGCCGCCGCAAACGTGCCGTCGGCGACTTGATGAGCGGCTTGTCGTCGAAGATCACGGTGATATCGGGGCCGACCATTTTCACGCCGAGCTCGTGCCACTTCGCGACGTCGGCATCCACGTCGACCGATTTGAACATCGTCCGCTTGGCGCCCTCCACCTTGTAGGCGCGCAGGTTCTTCTCGAGCGGGTTCCACCGCGCGATGTAATAATTATCCGCGTCGCGCGCGCGCCAAACGAGGCCGCCCCCTGGTCCTCCGCACCCGACTCGGCGTGGATTTCGACCTCGACCAGGAGATTGGGGCCGTAGGTCCCTTCCTGAAGCAACAGATTGAACGTCGATCCGGAATTGTGGGTTTCGGCGAGGCGCACGACGCGCTTGCCGCTCGGCGCTCCCGCCATCTCCTCGACTTTCCACACGCCCGGCTTTCCGGCTCCGTTCGTCTCGGCGACGGACCAGCCGGCGGGCTGAGCCCCACGGCGCAATCCTCAAACGTCCATTCGATCGGCGTCGCCCCTCTGATTTCGAGACGTTGTCTGCCGCGGCCGCGTGCTCGTTGTGCGCGCAAGCCGAAGCCAAGAATGCGATGACAACGAAAAACGCGAATCTCTGGAACATGGGGATCACCGGTCTCGAGGGAATCAATCGTCGGTATCGTGCGAATCTTGGGGAATGAACTCGCCGTCGAGGAACGGCATCGCGCCGATCGTGACGCACTGATCAGGGGCCTCGCAGCGCCGGTAGGCGATCAGGTGGCCGCGCCCTTCGTCGAGGAGCCGAAGCAACCAATAGATCGGAGCGAGGCCGCACGTATTCCTGGGATCGCCTCCTTCGGTGACCGCGCGGAACCACCCGGCCGCGTCGCGCGCGGCGGCGAAGTCGAGCGCGCGGCGGTCGGCGGTCTCGGTCTCCGAAAGCAACTCATGCGTGAGGCGCGGCCCGCCGAAGCGCGGCCCCACGTGCGCCAGGTCGGCCGCCGCGATGACGAGGGTTTTCTTGGTGTCGGTGATGGCGGCGCGCAGCCCTCGACCGCCCGCTCGACCTCCGGGTGCCCCGCCGGATCGTTGGCATCGTCGACCGTGCTCCGGAGGCTCCCACAGAGGACCGGCACGATCTCGACGTTCGGCTGGACGAGGCGCAGGAAGATCGTTTGGAGATTCGATCGAGTGCTCGTTTTTGTGGCAAAACTCGTCGTCGAACGCGTCGTCGCCGAGGACCGACACGAGGCGGTCGACCGCGGCGCGATCAGTGCGCGCCGGTCCGAGCGGCGTCTCGTAGTCCCTGCGCGTCGGCGCCAGGAGCTGGGTCGTCGGCCCGTGGGAGGTCCCGAGGATGAGAATCCGCTCGATCTTCGGGAGGTCGCGCAGGACGCCGTAGGCGCGCGCGTAGGTCGCGAGCCCCCGCTCGAGATCGATGTGCGGCGCGATGAGGCCGAGGACGTTCGCCCGCGGGCGCGGCTGGTCCCACGCCTCCGCGAGGATCCCACCGATCCGCAGGCGAAAGTCTCCCGCGTCGGTCGGATAGTTGGTACCCGCGTGGGCGGCCGCGCGGACCGGCTTGCGCGCGAACTCCTCGCGAAGCCCCATCCACGCATGGTGAAAGTTGGCATCGAAGAGGAGCCAGCGCTCGCTGAAGAGCTCCGCCACCCGCTCCACGATCTCGGGGCGCACGAGCATCCCCAATTGTCGGGTCGCCTCCTCGGCGATTGCGTCGGCCTCGCGCTCGCCGTCGAACTGGCTTGCCACCAAAAACGCCTCGGGCGACACGACGAGCATCCCGTCGACGACGCCGAGCGGATCGCGCAGCGCGATCATCCGCTTGCCGTCCTGCTCGTGCGGGAAGGCGTCGAGGGGCCGGAGGGGGGCGAAGACCATCGGCCAAGTATCGCATGGCGCGCGGCCTCCTGCTATCGCAGGCGGCGCGCCAGCTCGCCCGCCACGACCCCGTGGCCGTAGGCGGATAGGTGGGAATCTCCCGGGAGGTGGATCCTCGCGCCGTCGGGGTCGGCGCGGAACACGGGGGCGAAATCGATCGTGGGGATCCGCAGCGATTGACACAATTCCCCGATCTTGCGGTTCGGCCGGTCGACGTCGATCGACCCGGGGGCACCTTCCACGCGGCCTCCATCCGCGCGAGGAGCGCCCGGTCGTGCGCCACGGGAAGCGGGAGGATCCCAACCCACAAATCGGCGCCGAGCGCGCGGCAGCGCTCGCGCAGCCTTGCCAACAATCCGGGGGTCTTGGCCCAGCCGGTCGCGACCCGCGCCTCCCCTTGTCCCCGGCGCGCGCGTAGTCGTCGGCCTCGAGGAGGACGCGCACGAAAGAATGTTGCATTCCGCAGGGGCCGTCGTCGTCGGGGGCGATCGTTGGGGTTCGCTCCACGGGGAGGCGCGCCGCGCGCACGAGCCCGAGCGACCAGAGGCGCGCCAGGGTGTTCTTCAGAAGGCGCATCGGCGTTCCCATCTCCTCGTAGCGCTCCTCGGCCACGAGCCGCCCCGCCACCGCCCGATAGGTGTGCCCCATCGCGGCCCCCGCGTCGAAGAGATCGTTGGCGACGCAGAACATCAACAATACGCGGGTCGGCTTCACGCTCGGCGCGAGCCGCAGGAGGGTGGCGAGCTCCTCCTCGGGACCGTATCCCGGGCAGCCGGCGTTGATCACTTGGCAAGACTGGCCGCGCGCGTCCTCGAGCCGCTGGCAGAAGGTCTCGCCGTCGGCCACCTCGATCGCGAAGGTCATCGAATCCCCCAATACCAAGATTCTTTCCTTGGCCGCCGGGTCGGGGGCGCCCGCGGGTGCCGAGCGGGCTCGTCGTGAGGCGGTCCTGGGAGAGGTCGGGGGCGACGCCGAAGCCGATCCCCTCCAGCGGCGCGAAGACCGCCGACTGCACGCTGAGCCGCTCCTTCCCGAGCAGCGCGCGGGCACAGGAGCTCGGCGATGACCAGCATCCCGAGCGCGATCCCAAGACCAATGAAAAGTTTCCGGAGGATTCGGGGCATTCGCGCGGACGGGCTCGCGGGGCATTCTCACACACGGAATCCTCGGTAGCCACCCGGGGCGGCCCGGCTATCATCGCCACGAATGCCCAAGACCCTTCGATTGACGGTCGTCGAGGATGGCGTCAGCACGATCGTCGAATTCAATCAGCCCGTGGTCGGGATCGGGCGTTCGCTCGACAACCGAGTCTCGCCTGCGCGATGCCCAAGTATCCCGCCGGCACGCGTCGATCGAGCGGGAGGGGATGAGTTCGTCGTCGTCGACAACGATTCGGCCAACGGCACGCGCCTCAACGGCGAGGACGTGGAGCGGGCGCCCCTCTCGAACGGCGACTGGATCGAGATCGGCAAGACGAAGATCGGGATCGGCGAGATCGATGTGAAGACCCAGATCGACGGCTCCGGGCGCCTCCACGCGCTCCCGGCCGGCGCCCAGGACACCTTCGTCAGCATCGTCACGCGCGAGCGCGACAATTTGTTGGTGTTGCAACGCATCAATCGCGCGATCAACTCCGAGCGCGACATCGAAACATTGTTTGGTTTGATCGTCGACTCGGCGATCGTCCTCACGAAGGCCGAGCGCGGATTCTTGGCATTGCGCGGCGGCAACGCCTCGCTCGAGTTCAAGATCGCGCGCAACTTCGCGCGCGAGGCGGTGGCGGTCCCCGAGGAGAAGCTCTCGCGCAAGATCGTGGAGGAGGTCCTCCAGAATGGGCGGCCGATCGTCTCGAGCGACGCCCTCTCCGACGACCGTTTCGCCGGCTTCGGATCGGTGGTCGACCTGGAGTTGCGTTCGGTGCTCGCGGTGCCGCTGCGCGTGCGCGAGAAGACCGAGGGTGATCGTCGTCGACAACCGGCTCCAGCGGGGCCTCTTCGGCGACGACGAGATCGATCTGTTGGAAGCGCTCGCCGACCAGGCGGGGATCGCGCTCGCGAACGCGCGCACGCTCGAGGAGCTGCGCGTGGCGAATCTTGCGCTCGCCGCCTCCGGCGAGAAGCTCGAGGTGCGCGCGCGCGAGCTTGCCAACAAAGTGGAAAAGGGGAAGAGGCGCTCGAGCAGGCGCTCGAGGAGGCGGCGGTTGCGCGCAGCGATCTGCGCGGACGCTACGACTACCGAAACATCATTGGGGAGAGCGAGGCGATGCGGGAGGTCTTCCGGCTCCTCGACCGCGTCGTGCGAAGCGACGCGCCCGTCCTGATCAGCGGCGAGAGCGGCACCGGCAAGGAGCTCATCGCGCGCGCGATCCATTCCAACAGCTCGCGGCGCGATCGGCCGTTCGTGAGCGCGAGCTGTGCCGCGATCCAGGAGAGCCTGCTCGAGAGCGAGCTCTTCGGCCATGCGCGCGGCGCGTTCACCGGCGCCCACCGCGCCAAGAAAGGGCTCTTCGAGCTCGCCGACGGCGGCACCCTCTTCCTCGACGAGGTGGCCGAGATGCCCGCCGAGATGCAGAAGGCGCTCCTGCGCGTTCTCCAGGAAGGGGAGATCCGCCCAATCGGTACCGAGGCGGCGATTCCCATCGATGTGCGGATCATCTGCGCGTCGCAGGCCGACCTCACGCAGAAGGTCAAGGATCGGAGCTTCCGCGAGGATTTGTATTATCGCCTCAACGTCCTGCCGCTCCGCCTCCCGCCGCTGCGCGAGCGGAAAGGTGATGTTCCTCTCCTGGTCCAGCGATTCCTGCTGGAGCGCTGCCGCGAGGCGGGCGTTGCCACCAAAAAGATCGACTCGACGATCCTTGCGTTGTTCATGACCTACGACTGGCCCGGCAACGTGCGCGAGCTCGAGAACGAGGTGCGCCGCCTCGTCGTGGTCGCGGGCGAGGAGATCACCCCCGAGCACGTCTCGGATCGGATCCGCGATTTCGAGCCCGACGTGCCCGACGATCCCGAGCTCGCCACCGACGAGAACACCCTGCCGGGACGCGTGCGGATGCTCGAGATCCGCGCGATCCGCTCGGCGCTGCTCGCCACCCACGACAACCGCAGCCAGGCGGCGCGCCGCCTCGGCATCTCGCGCTTCGCCCTCCAGCGCAAGATCGACAAATATGGGATCCAGGCTCCGCCGGAGTCGGGCGCGGCACCGTGAACCGCCGATCCTTGGCATTGGGATTCGTGGTGTTGGGATTCTTGATGTCGGCGATCCTGGCGGGGAGCGCGGGCCGACGAGGTCGAGACGAACGACGGCCGCAAGATCGAGGGAAAGGTGGTGTCCGAGGAGGGGGCGATCGTGAAGATCCGCACGCGCTACGGCGTGATCGAGATCCCGCGCGCCGAGGTGAAGCGGATCACCCGCGGGCCCACGATCGAGGAGGGAGCTCGAGGCGAAGCGCAAGATTGCCAAGACCGGGGAGGAGATCTACCAACTATCCCGCTGGTGCGTCGAGAAGGGGCTCGCGAAGGACGCCAAGGATCTCCTCGCGAAGGCCGTCGAGGCCGATCCCAACCATGAGGGGGCGCACCGCGCGCTCGGTCACGTGAAGGACGGCGCCGATTGGGTGACCCTCGACGAGAAACGCAAGCGCGACGCCGCGCGCGAGCGCGCGCTGCTCGAGTCCAAGGGGCTCGTCGAATACCAAGGAAGATGGGTGACCCCCGAGGAGCGCGACGCCCTCGAGAAGGGGCTCGAGAAAGTTGGGAATCGCTGGCTGAAGCCCGACGAGGCGAACCGCGCCAAGGGGCTCGAGCTCTTCGATGGGAAGTGGATCCCGGCGATGGACGCGCTCGCCAAAGCCAATCTTGCGAACGCCGAGAAGGCGATCGGCGGCAAGGGCTGGACGCTGAATTGGGGAAGCACGCGGCGACCGGCGGCACCTTCGATGCCCCCTATGTCGAGGCCGTGGCCGCCACGGCCGAGAAGGCCTACCAAGTCGTCGACCGCCTCTTCGGCGGCGACGGCACGGGGAGCGTCGTCTCGAAGGGCACCGCCAAGGTCGAAGGGTGGAAACCCAACATTCCGGCGCCGCTCGTCGCGGCCGCCGAGCGGATGGCGCCCCTCTGCGGATTGTTGGTATTCGAGGGCGACCCCGAGTACGAGCGCGCCGTCGACGCCTGCTACGCCGAGTCGAAGAGCGAGCTCGCGGAGGGGTGGCCCGCCGCGGCGAAGCGATCCCACGGATTCTTCGTCGTCCACCCGATCGGGCGGTCGGTCGTCGTGGCGCGCGGGCGCGACCGCGAGGCGGTCGCCGGCCACACTTGCCACCATTTGGGGCATCTGCTCGCCCATCGCCACCTCGACACGCCGATGTTCCTTCCGCCTTGGTACGACGAGGCGATCGCGCTCCTCGCCGAGGACGGCGCCACCGGCGCCATCACGATGTTCTGTAGCGTGAAGCCGGTCAGCGGCACGCGCGTCGACGACCCGAAGAGCAACAAATCGGCGATCAAGGATTGGCGCGCGCGGCTCCGCGATGCCAACAAAGCGGGGCGATGCCAATCGCTCGCCGCCATCGTCACCCACGATCTCTTCGATCTCACCACCGACGACCTCCTGAAGGCCGCGAGCGTCGTGGAGTTCCTCTCGTCGAAGGAGGGGGCGCTCGAGCGATTCCACGCGTTCCTGCAAACCAACTATGGTTATGCGCGCCTCCCCGACACCGCGCGCGAGCTCCACGACAAAGCCTTCCGCGCCGCGATCAAGGCCGACCTGAAGAACACCGAGACCCAGTGGGAAATGTGGCTTTCCTCCAAGGGGTCGAAATGAGCGATTCCCAGCGGGAGAAGTTCCCTCGATCCCGGGGCTCCAGTTCCTCGAAAAGTTGGGATCGGGGGCGGTGGGCTCGGTCTACCTCGCGCGCGACGAGCGGCTCCGGCGCCTCGTGGCGGTGAAAGTGCTCCGGCGCGAGCTCGCGGGGAATCGTTTGTATGTGGAGAGGCTCCGGCGCGAAGCCAACTTATCCATGCGCCTCGACCATCCCAACATTGTGAAGGGGCTCGACCTCGGCGATCTGGAGGGGGTGCTCTACTTCGAGATGGAGTTCGTCGACGGCAAGAGCCTCAAGACCGTGCTCCGCGAGCGCGGCCGCCTCGAGGAAGACGAGGTCCTCGAATATGGGTTGCAAGTCGCGCGCGCCCTCGACCACGCGTATCGCCACGGCGTCGTCCACCGCGACATCAAGCCGGGAAACTTGATGTTGGCGCGAGACGGCACCCTCAAGCTCGCCGACCTCGGCCTCGCGCGCCGCCCCGACGACTCGAGCGTCACGCGCGACGGCGTCACGCTCGGCACGCCCCACTACATCAGCCCCGAGCAGGCGCTCGATCCCTCGAGCGCCGACGTGCGCAGCGATCTGTACTCGCTCGGCGCCACCCTCTTCCACGCCGCCACGGGAAAGCCACCTTTCGACGCGGAGACCGTGGCGGGGGTGCTCTCGCAGGTCCTCGAGCCGAACACGGTGGCGGTGATCCCCGACGACGTCCCGATCAGCCGAAACCTACAATTGGTATTGCGCCGATTGTTGGCGAAGGATCCGCAGCGGCGCTACCAGGCCCCCGACGACCTGATCCGCGATCTCGAGCGGGTGCGGCGGCGCGAGCGGCCGCAGGTGAGCCGCTTCGACCTGAGCCCCGTCGCAGGGAAGCGCCTGCGGGCGGCGGTCTCGGGAGTGACGGCGGTGGCGTTGATGGGGGGCTTTGTGGGGAGTGGCGACCTGGGCGGGACACGGCGCCCCAGCACCGCCGAGCGAGGCCGAACGCCAACTATCCGCCAAGCTCACGGAGCTCGAGGGGACCGCCGCAGCGATCCGCCGGCGCTCGCCGAGCGATGGAAGCGGGTCGGCGCCATCCTCCAGCTCGCGTCGATTCCCCAGGTCTTCGGGTGCGCGCCGTCGATCTCCAGACGCGCCTCGCCGAGCAGCTCTCCGCCGCGTCGGCGAGCCTCGAGAGGGCGTGCGAGCAGGATCTCGCGTCGGCGATCGCCGAGGGGCGCTTCGCCGATGCCAACGATCTGATCGAGCGCTCCTTTCCCCAACTCTTCCGCGACACCTTCGGCGCCGCCACCACCTCGCTCCCGGAATCGGTCGGAGCGCGGATCGATCAATTCCTCGAAGCCAAGCAAGAGGAAGTGGGTGCCGCGGTCGCGCGCTCCGAGGAAGCGCTCGCGGGGAGCTTCCCACCTTTCTCGCGAGGCTCGACACCGAGGTGGCGGGCGACTGCGCAAAGGGTAACTATCGCGCCGCGATCGAATCTTTGGATTCGGCGATGACCCGCCTCGAGCTCGAAGGCGGCGCGTCGTGGAAGAAGCTGCCGGCTGCATCGAGAGGAGCGGCTCGCCGAGCGGGCGCGGCCGCGCACGGCCGAGCTCCGCGCCCGCACGCTCGAAGGCGCGCGCGACGTGTCGCAGCGCCTCGGCGCGAAGCTGCTGCGCGAGCACGACCGCCTCGAGGCGGCGCTCGGCTCGGGCCAGCGCGCGGCGGCGGCCTCCGAGTTCGAGGAGCTCGCGCGCCAGATGCTCGACGATGCCAACTATCGGCGCGACGAGTGGCCGGCCCAGGTGCGCCCCGACCCCTCGAAGGTCGCCGAGGATCTGACCACATCGCTGCGCAACTTCGAGCGCGAGCGGGTGCGCGAGGTGGCCGAGCGCGCCTTCGGCGAGCTCGACGGGCGCCTCGCGGGGCGCCTGCGCGAACGCCAATATTCCACCGCGCGGCTCGAGTGGCGGGGGCGGATGGAGCGCTCGTCCTATGCGCCTGTCCGCGAGAAGATGGCGCGGCGCGCCCAATATTGCGATTCGCTGATCGCGCTCCGCGACAGGGTCCGCACGAACCTCGCGCGCCAGATCGGCAAGCGCGTTTCGTTGACATTGCGCTCGGGGACGGCGCTCGTCGGCAAGCTCACGGCCGCCGAGGGGCACGCCGACGACTTCACGATCAAGCTCGCCGAGGGCCCACCCCGAAGCCCAATTTTCCGCGCTCTCGGGCTCCGACATCGAGAAGCTCGCGGAGTTCACGCCGAGCGGGCGCGATCGTTACCAACGCGGGATCCTTTGGCTCGCGGAGGGGAGCTCGACCGCGCGCAGGCCGATTTTGCCGCGGCGAAGGCGCTCGCCGCCGACGACGCCGATCTCTCGGCGCGCGCCGAGGCCGCGCTCGGCGACGTGGATACGTTGCGTTTCGTGGCGAAGGGGGGCCGACCGAGCGCGACGAGCGATTCGAGGAAAGCAAGAAAAAGGCGCGCGGCTACGCGGCCATCGGCGAGTGGGATCTCGCCCGCGATTGCTACTCGAACGCGCGCAAGGAGGCCGCCGGCTTCGAACGCAATGATCCTCGCCTCGCCGAGCTGGAGAACGAGATCCAACAATTCGACTCCCAGGCGCGCGACCAGAAGCGGGCGCGCGAGCTGTCGGGGGCGTTCCCGGGCGCGCAGACGCGCGAGCTGGGCGAGGGTCGCCTGGAATTGAGGTATTCGTTCGCCGAGACGTCGTCGATCCGCGGCCTCGAGCTCGGCGCCGATTGGAAGGGGACCCCCGACGGCCTGCGCTACTCGCCCAAGGGGGCGGCCCCGCGAGCGAGCTCGGAAAGTTGGGGTCGGCGCGGCTCGAGCTGGGCGCCCTCGTGCGCGCTCCGCTCAAAGCCACTTTTCGCGTCACGGTCCCATTCGATGGCAACGAATCGGAGGAGGCGGTGCGCATCTTCCAGCTCTTCGGGAAAACGGTGGTATTCGCGAACGGCCTCGCGCGCCACACGGCCGCGACCTGGATCCGCGGGAGCTCGCTCGACGGCGTCGAAACCGACCTCCAGAGGCTCACCCTCGACGGCGCGCCGAAAGTTGGGATCGGCCTCCTGCGCGGCGGCACCCACGACGTCACCGTGGCGATCGAGGGAGATGGGAAGACGGTCGTCGTGTCGCTCGACACGGTGCCGGTCGCGCGCGGCGAGGGATCTCGTTCACCGATCTGTTCGAAGTGCGCTCGACCTCCCCGCTCCTGTGGCGCGAGCTGCGCGTCGAGGGGCGGATCCTTCCCAAGAAATGAGCGGGCGCGCGATCCCAGCAATAACGATCCCACGAGCGCGAGGGCCGCGCGGTTTCACCCGCGCGGCCCTCGCCGTTTACTCAGTCCCCGTCGCCTTACTGCTGGGCGATGATCTCGTTGGTGATCACCATCAGCGGGGTGAACGGAGGAAGCTTCGCGTAGTCCTTATAGTTGGGGTCGAAGTCCCAGAGCCGGTTCGGCGCCGTGTACTTGTTCCCACCATAGACCCACGGGGCCTTCGCGATCTTCGAAGGCCACAGGTTCACGAAGGAGCCGGAGATCGTGCAGTTCACGCCCGACCAACCCTCGTGGAATCGCGGCATGTTCTCGAGGCCGCCGCTGTACTGCGAACCGGTCGTCGACGTGATGCCCGAGAGCATCGCCGTGTTGAACACGGTCGCCGAGGCCGTCGGGAGACCGCTCGCGGACGTCTTGGAGTTGTTCCAAGCGTTCGAGAGCAGGTTCACCGCGTCCGCGATCACCGCCGCCGGCTTGTGATAGTTGGGATCATTCGTCGGCGACGACGTGCCGTTGACCTTGGTATTGTAATCGCCCTGGACGTACGCCGGGAGATTGGTGGCGAGCGTCATGCCGGTCTTCGCGCCCGTGATCGGGTTGTCGGGAAGCTCGGTTCCGTTCGCCAACAAAATGCCCTTCGGCGCGCTCGACGTGGCCGTCGTGTTGGTGCCGTAGATGAGGCCGTTCCAGTTGTTCTTCAGCAAACCAAGATTCCCCGTGGACCCAGCCTGGGCGAGCGACTGCTTCAGCTTGGTCACGTCGATCTTGGTATTGGGAACGGTCTTGCCCTCGCGCGCGTCGTAGGTGTTCACCGTGGTGAGCGTGCCGGCGATCAACGCGGAAGTGATGTTGGTTCCGTCGGGTGCGTACGCGGCGCCATCCTTGATGATCAGGCCGGCCTTCGAATAGAAGTAGCCTTTGACGTAGTCGCCGGTCCCCGGCGCCACAGGCACATAGACGCCCGGGCTCGTCATGATGTAGTCACCGCCCGATTTGGCGGCGAACATGTCGAGCGACAGGTTTTGTTGGGGAGGTTCCGCCTTCTCGACGCCCATATCGCTCGATTGGACGGTGCCGCCCCACATGCTCATCGCCTGCGTGCCCCACGGCTTCCAGTCTTTGTTGTCATTCAGGTTGCCGTTGGCGTTGTAGTCGTAGCCGCCGAAGGTCGAGTCGAATCCGCTCGACGTATTGATTCCCATCGCCGACATCTGCGCCTGGTTGAGCATCAACGAGGACGCGACGGTGCCGTTGGGAAGCGTGTATTGGAAGTCGTTCGCGGTCGACGCGTCGCCGAGGTTCGCAAGATTCTTGATGAGAATGTTGCCCACGTTCGCCGTGCCGTCGTCCTTGCGCTTGTCATAGATCTTCCCGACCGCGTGGACGTAGTCCGTGTCGAGCTTCAGCGTGTTGCCGCTGCCGCAGCTGAGGAACATGTCCTTGTTGCTGTGAACGCGACCGGTCAGGGTCATGTTCGGGCCGGGCTGGATCTCGAGGTCGGGGTTGTAGAACACCGCGTATTGGAAAAGCGGCGTGACCTGGAGCTCCACGACGCGGCTCGTCGTCGCCATGACCGTGCGCGAGTCGCCCTCGGTCTGCTTGGGCGTGTACTCGGCGTGGCCGTAGAACGCGAGCAAATAGTGGTATGTGCGGACGCCGTCGAGGCCGTCGACATACCAACCATAACCGTCGGCCGAATAGTTGACTTTCGACGCGGCGGTCGGGGTCGGCGTGAGCACCGGCGGGACGCGCACCATCGCATAGGTGGCTTGGTACCCGCCGATCGCCAGCGACGACCACTTGGTCTTGTCGCTCAGCTGATCGAGCGAGGAAACGGCCTTGGCCTGCACCGCGGCGCTTCCCTGGTTCGCCCATTCGGTCTGGGCCCACTGCTTGGCGAGCTCCACCGCGCCTTCCGCGAGGCTGCGCGCCGTGACCTTCTTCGAGTTGATGGTGGCCATCCGCTCGCCGGTCGAAGACACGGTCACCATCGCGAGGACGAACCCCGCGACGATGAACAGGACCACGAGCGTGAGGACCATGATCGAGCCGCGCTGCGTCGGTTTGCCCCGCGTTCGATCGTTTTGATGAGGTTTCATGTTGGTTCGTTGAAGTGTGTGAAATGTCATGTTGCTCTCCCGATTTCCCGAATTCCCAATGATGCCTTGTGGTCGAAGGGCGTCTCCTTCTCTTGGCATTCCTACTTGACGCTGTTGCGCAGCTTCACGTGCGCCTGGACCTTGGCTTGAATCCATTGCCCCGAAGCCGTTTGCTTGCGGAGCCAGATCGTGATCTTGACAGTGTAGAGCGCGAGCGACGCGTCGGTCTGCGCCGAGTCGAATCGCACCGCCTCGATATAGTTGGCAAGCGTCGTCGTCGAAGTCGGCGCGCCGATGGCGAACGTGGCCGAGTTGAGCGGGCACACGACCTTCTTCAGGCGGTTGACTTTGTCGGCGTCGGTGACGAGCTCGTACGAGACGACTTGCCACTGAACCGGCATGACGATCGTCGCCGTGGCGCCGAGCGCCGCGGTCGTCCACTGCACCGAGCTCGAGGGGGCCACGCCGCTCTTCACGTAGTCGCCGAGCGTCACGAAGCTCATCTCGCGCGTGGCATTCCACTCCTCTTCGCTCGTGTTCGCCTGGTGCTTGGCCGAGGTGTGGCCGAGCGAGATGAACGCGCCGGTCGGGTTCCCCTCGGAAGCCCACAAATACGGAACGTCAAATGTGGGATGCGGATCGGTGGTGACGTCGGCCACCAGAGCGCCGGATTGTAGGGGAGGAGCGAGTTGTCGCTGAGCGGCCGGAAGAACCCCGCGGTGCGGAGGTCGTCCGAGATCAGGTTCATCGCCTTCTGCCCCTCGAGCTCGAGCATGACGGCCGAGTCGGCGGTCCCCTTCAGCTCGGTCAAGTTGGTGAGCGTGCGGTAGATCGACGTCGCGACGAGGACGAAGATCGTGGCCACGATCATCAACTCGACGATCGAGGATCCGCGCTGGGCGCGCGCGCCCCGGATAGTTTGTGTTGCGTTCATGGATCTCTCCTCGATCACTGCTTGATGACGGTTCGGTTGTAAAGAATCCGCACGCCCTTCCCCTTGAGGTTGAGGAGCCGCGAGGCGAGCGTGGCCTTGTCGGTGGCCGTGAAGGCCGTCGGTCCGCTCGGCGGAATGAACATCACGAGCGGATTGAAAGTCGACGCCGCCGGGTTGTCGTGCGCGGTATCCGTGGGATACCAGCCGACCGCGGTGATGATCGTCGTCGGTTGGCCCGACGCTTGGTCGGTCACGTCCGCGAGCTGCGGCACGAGCTGGAAGCCGAGCGAGCTGTTCTTGATGATCGGGCTCGCGACGCCGTCGAGCAGCGTCGGGCGCGGCTCGAACCACGTGATCACCTTGGCGTGCTGCAGCGTGCCGAGCGGATACAACTTATACGACTTGCCGGTCGCGGAGTCGGTCTTGATCGTCGGCACCGCCACGGGCTCCCAGATCCGCGCGCCGTAGGCGAGGACCTTGTTGTAGAGCGTCGCGTCTTCGTTGACGTAGTCCTTCGTCGGCGCGTCCGGGTATTTGTTGGGATTGGTCGCATACGTGGTGAGCCCGCGAGGATCGTAGGGCGGCTGGAGCGCCTCGAGCTCGTCGGGATCCACCGAGCCGGCGACAGGATCGGGATCGATCATGTCGTCGAACGGGCGCGCCGTGACCATCTCCAGCGCGCTGCTGCTCGCGAATGTTGCGACGTCGCTCTCGCGCGCAAAGTTGGCAGAGTTTGAGGGCGCTCAGCTGCGCGGCGTACGCCGCGATGAGCGCCAGTGCCAGCGCGGAGATCGAAACCAACAATTCGATGATTGTGTAACCACGCGTAGGACCCCGGCGCCGGGCCGCCGGACCGCGTTGACGGATGCATTCCTTCATAGTTGTGACCTTCCCATTCGTGGTGAAGCCAACCGATCCCCGACCCCCGGTCCAAACGGGGTGGAAAGGGAATTCCTATTTGACGTTTCGCGATGTGCGTTCCAGCGCACTCAGGAGCGCGCGGCGCATCCGCGGGCGATCGAGCTCGGCGAGCGCGCGCATCCCCTCGGCCGCCGCGGAGCGCACCTCGGCGCGGTCGCGCCGCAGCGCAGGGCGCCGAGAACGTGGGAGAGAAGCTGCTTCTCCTGTTTCGTTGCGATCAGCGCCGCGACGGCGAGGAGCTCCTCTCTCCTGGGAGTGAGCCCCGGGCGCGAGAGGACGCGCGCGTACGCATGCTCGCCGATCAAGCCGCGACGGCCGGATCGAGGCGACGCAGATAATTGAGGACGTCGCCCGACTTCTCGGCGTAGATCCGCTCGAATGCGGCGCGACCGGCGCCGGGGCGAATCGCGGTCGCGCGCGATCGCGCGGTCCGCGCGATCCCCGAGAGCCGCCTCGAGGGCCTCGAGCGCCGTGAGATTGCGTGGGAATCCCGCGAAGAGGTGCACCATCCGGATCGCCTCGCGCGCGCGCGCGAGCGAGACCCCGGCGCCGAGCGCCTTCGAAGCGCCCGGACCGTCGCCGGCGAGTTTCCGGCGACCGCCGCCGCGAACGCCCGCGCGAGCGAGGGCCACCCCTCGCGCCATTTTCTATTGTTTGGGTGATGATGATCGGAAGCCGGAGCCATTTTTTGCGAGGATAGGGCCGGAGCATTCCACCGTGACCATAATCGCGAACTCCAACTCGACGTCGTGCCGACCGAATCGGAAGTGTTGCGTCTCCTGGGCTACCGGGAGGGGACCACGCGATTGTTGGGACCCATGCGCGCGCTCCTCGACGAGACGCGCGGCGCGGCCTCCCGCTGCTCCGCGCGCGCGTGGCGTTCACCGAGGCCCCCGATCCGCGGCGCTTCGGCGCCGGCGGACTCTTCGCGGGGGCCGCAAAGTTGGTGATCGGCGTGGCGACGATCGGCGCCGAGCTTCGAGGATCAGGCCGATCGATTCGTGGCATCGCGCGAATGGACCAAAGCCACGATTCTCGACGCGTACGGCCTCGGCCGGCGTCGAGGCGGCCGTGGTCGAGGCGAATGCCAAGATTTGCCAGGAGGCCGAGGGAGCGGGCTCGTGGCGGGAGGCGACGCTCTCCCGGATACCCCAAATGGCCGATCGAACAGCAACGAAAGCTATTCGAGCTCCTCGGCGGCGCCCCGAGGGGTCGCGCTCAACGATCATTGCGTGATGGTGCCGCGGAAGTCGATCTCGTTCGGGATTCCGCTCGGCCCCGACCTCTGACGCCGAGAGCCCCGAGCTCGGGTGCCGCTATTGTGCCGTAATCAGATGTGACTATCGGCGCCACGAGGACCGTGGAGGCGGAGACGTGACCGGAGAGGATCCGCCGCGAAAGCCAGAAAGGAAACGCCAAGGATCGCCGGCGCGCCCTGTACTTCGCGATCTCGATCCCCGAGCGGACGGTGCGCTCGGTGCTCGGCACGGTCGGGCACACGGCGCGCGAGCTCACGCACGTGCTGGTGCCGCCGGCGGTGCGCGGGACGCGATTCTGGAACGCGGCGATCGAGCGCTCGCTCAAGATCCTCGCCGAGGGAGTGGGGCGCGTCCCCGCCAGGATCCCAACGAAATCCGGGTCGACGTGGCGCGGCAGGCCGTGGGCTCGGTGGTCGACACGGCCGCATTGTTGGTGTTCCAAGTCTCGCCGCTCTGGCTCCTCGCCGTGGTCTATGACGTGGCGAAGGGCTCGCGCCGATACTTGGACGAGGTCGTGGTCGAGCTGCGCGCGCGCGGCGCCCTCGATCCCAACGTGAAGATCGATGGCGTGGATCAATTGCTGACGATCCTCGAGCGCACCGCCGGAGAGTTGCAATCGGATGTCGACCGACCCCCACTATCGGTGGAGGACCTGCGCTCGAGCGTGGCGGAGATCCGGCGCGCGATCGAGACCGCCCCGACGGGCGAGATCGCCGCCGACGCCGGAAAGGTGGCATTGGAGCTCGAGGAGACGAGCGCGCGCGAGGGCGCACGCTGCGCGAGGTGTCGAACGCGATCACCGTCGGCGCGATTGCGAAGGCACGCTTCGCCGGACGCGCCGCCGCCGCCGGCGTCGACGTGGCGAAACGCAACTTCGTCGAGCGCGGGTGGCGCCCCTACTTGGAGCAATGCGCGAGGTCCGGAAACTTGGCTTTTATCGATACTTGGCAAATGCCGCGGCGCGCGCTCAGGACGCGCTCGCGGCGAACTTCGATCCCCGGACCGACACGCTCACGGCGCAGCTCGTCTCGGGGAGGCTCTGGCGCGACGCGCTCGCCCGGCTCCAGGAGCGCGGCGGGCGCGCGGGGCGCGCCGCGGATCGCAAGGCCAGGAATAGTTCGGGGAGCCCGGCGTCGGACGCGGCCGATCCCAAGTCCTAGCAGGTCGCTGAATAAGTGCTTCGCGCCTAGGCTCGAAGCACTTTTCAGCGACCTGCAAAATGAACTGACCATGAGAACCACAGGAATCACGCTCGCATCGTTGCTATTCCTCCTCGCTCCCCAAGGAAGGGTCGGCGCGCCCGCGGCGCGCGGACGGGGCGCGCGCCAGTCCGCCGAGCCGCAACGTGGGGCGCAAGTGCGCATCGAAGGAGATGTGGCGATAGTCGAGAACGGCGCGACGCTGAGCGAAGTCCTCGAAGTCCTCGCTCCAGCGGCGAAGCGCCGATTCTTGGTGAAACGCGAGGTGGAGCCGAAACTCCAGTCGATCCGAGTCAAGCTCTCGGAGGCGCTCCGCGTGCCGGCCGATCGCGCCGCGGAATCTGTTGGATACGGTCTTCTATCCGCACGACATGGTCTTTCTTCCGCCCACGGCGCCCGATCTGCGCATGGGGGATTTGTGACTTGAGGGGTCAGGACCGGATCGAAGCTCCGGGAGGCGGTGACCATGATCCAGCCCAACGAAGTGGCCGCCTACGCGGCGCGAAGCCAGATGGTCGGTGGTGATGATCCCGCTCAATCGGACGAACGCGCGCGAGATCGCGGCGAGCTTGCGCCCCATGTTTCCGGACAAGCCAAGTCAACACGGTCATGAACGTCGCCTCCAGCGAACGAGCTCATGGTCACCGGAGTTGGTCCGGACGTCGCGAAGATGGTCGAAATCGTCCTGAACGCGGACAAGTCGCACGTGCCGAGCAATACCCACGATTCGACCGGCCGCGTGGACGGCGAGGCGGGGTCGACCGAGAGCGTCATTCGCACGATGCAGCGCTGCAGAGCCGGGTCGAGGCCCTCGAGAGAGAAGTCGAGGCGCTGAAGAAGAAATAGTTGGGGTTCAGCCCAGTTGGCGTTGCGCCGCGCGCGACGCCGGCTGCTCACGGACACGCTCGCCGACACGCACGCCCACCCGCACGCGATTCCCAACTTTGAGACCCGGGGCGAGCGCGTAGCCGCGCGGCAGAAGCAGCACCACCGACGAGCCCATCTCGAAGCGGGCGAGCTCGGCCCCCTTGAGGAAGATTCTTGGCATCGGGTAGGCGCGATATCGTTGGCGTCGGCCGCGCCCCACCTCGGGGTCGTACTCGACGCGGATCGAGCCCACGTTGAAAGCGCCGACCTTCACCAACACCACGATTCCATCCGGGGTCTCGAGGCCGGTCACGACCCGTTCGTTGCGGATGAAGAGATCGCGGATCGAGCTCGCCGCCGCGTCGTTCACCGGCCAGAGCGTGCCCGGGATGTGGACGCTCAGGGCCGCGCCGCCGTCGACGGGCGCATGGATCCGGTGGTAATCACCCGGAGCCAAATAGAGCGTTAGTTGGGATCCGCCGACGAGCCCCGCCGATACCAACGAAGAGCCCACCGAGCTCCTCGAGCGAGTAGTCGAGCCCCTTCGGCCTGAATCAGCCGCCCGCGCTCGATCGCCGCCGAACGCAACGATCCGGCCGTCGACGGGGACACCACCGAAGCGGGATCGGGATCGATCGGCCGCGCGCCGTCGCGCAGCTCGCGGAGGAAGAACTCGTTGAAAGTTGGGAAGTCCGCGAGCGGGCGGCGCGCTTCCGAGAGGTCGGCGCCGTAGCGCCGCACGTACCAGCCGAACGCGGCGCCCCGCAGACTCCGCGGAATCGGAATCCGCTCGAGGATCCCAAGGATCCGGCTGCAGAGGACTTTCGGTAGGAAGCGGAGGACCAGCAATCGCGGGGAGTTCTACCCGATCTGCAATCAGAAGGGCGCGGATTCGCGGCTCTCACCACAAATCCGCGCCCTCGGTTGCGCCGCCGCTATTCTTGCTTCGGCTTGGGGGAGGTGCGGGGGTCCCGATGCTCGATGAGTCGTTGAGGAGCTTCTCGATCTTGAGCTTCATGTCGCCGTTGTCGGTGGACGGGGAGAGTTGGAAGCTGCCCCCGCCGCCCGTGAACTGGACTCCGCCCATGTCACCCATTCCCACCGGACCGAAGTCGGCGCCGCGGCGCAGGAAGCGGCCCTGCTTGTTCCAATCCTTGATCTTGTCGGCCGGGATGACCCCTTCGAGCGACGAATCGAGCTGCTTGCGCGATGCCTCGAGCTCGAGCCGGCGCTTCTCGTTGTTGGGATCCTCGAAGCCGGTCACGGGGTAGGCGCGTCGGATGTCTTCCTCGCGCGAGAAGTTGTCGAGGTAGAGCTTGCTCAGCGAAGCGACCGTGTTGCTATCGAAACCCATCCGCTCGGCGGTGCGCTTCACGCTCCGCTCCAGGTTGTCGCGCTGCTGCTCGCGCTGCTTGTCCTGGCGCTCCTTGTCGCGCAGATCGCGCTCTTCCTTGATGAGGGCAAAGATGAGATCGCGATCGGTGCTCGCGATGTGTGGAGCGGGGCTGTCATCGACGGCCTTCGGCGCCTGCGAGGCGGCCGGTTGGCGCGAGGCCGGCTCGACCGGCGCCGCCGTGGCGACATGCATCGAGTCGAGCTTCGTTTGAAGCGTGGAAACCTTCTTCGCGAGCTCGTCGATGTCGCCGCGCAGCGCGGTGACTTCGGCCGAAGAGGACCCATCGCCGTGCGGGATCCTTGGTGAAGGGCGAGATAGGTGGCGCCAGCGGCGCCCGAGAGACAAACGCCAGTCAGGAAAACGAGGGCCGGTTTCATGGAAACTCCAAACGGGGTTCCGATCGAGAAATGGCGCGCGCGCAACACGGCGCGGCCAGAGATGTTGCAGAGAGTACACCCCCGGAGAGCGCCGGACGCAACAACGACGAATGGCGGGATCCGGGCGCAGCCTGCTAGCTTGCGGAGCCGTCGGGGAGGGGCGTAGCAAGCGCCCAAGTCCTACGGTCCATGCGTCGAAAAGGCCCTCTCTTTTCCACCCCACAGCGCCGCCCGAGGAATCGCAACCATGCCCGCAGGAAAACCGGTCCACATCCAGCCCAAGGGTTGGGGTGAGGAGCACTGGATCCACAACGACACCGATTATTGTGGCAAGAAGATGTTCCTGAAGAAGGGGAAGCGGTGCTCGCTCCATTACCACGTAAAGAAGAGCGAGACCTTCTTCATCCAGACCGGAAAGGTGCAGATGGAGTTCCTCCATCCCGACGGCAAGAAAGAGACATTCGTGATGAAGCCGGGCGATGTCTGCGAGATCACTCCCCACCTCAAGCACCGCTTCACGGGGCTCGAGGATTCCGAGATCTTCGAGTTCTCGACCCAACATTTCGAGAGACGACTCCTACCGAATCGAGAAGGGCGATTAGCACGGCGCACGCCAACGATCTCTCGCAAGCGCTCGCGTCGATGCGCTTCCGCGTGAGCCCGCGCCGGTTTGTATTGTTGGGATTCCCGCGGCGCGCGCCGCGGAAGCCGCAGCGGCTGTGGCATCGGCAGTGGCGGCATCGGCAGCGGCGGCATCGGCAGCGGCCGGGCGCGGCGGCTCCGAATTGCGACAATTGGTGTTCGAGCGCGACGTCGTCACGGTCTTCGCCCCGAAGACGAGGAGGGCGCGCTCCCGCGCGATCCGGCCGTGCGAGCGCTCGCGCGGCCGGCGGCTCATCACATTCGAGACTCCGATGAGTTGGGATGTGGTGGGTTTCCTCGCGCGGGTGACTTCGGCGCTCGCGGAAGGGGGCGTGCCGCTCGGCGCGATTTGTGGCTTCGACCGCGACCACCTATTCCTCGACGAGCGCCACCTCGAGCGGGCGCGCGCGATCCTCCGCGAGCGAATCTGCCCCGAAGCGGGCGATTGAGCTTGTCCGGGGCGCCACGCGATTCCGATCATCTCCCAGCCATGGATTTCACCCTCTCCTCCGAGCTCGACCTCCTGCGCGAAATGGTCCGGCAATTCGCCGACCAGGAAGGTGCGGCCGATCGCCGCGGCGATCGACGAGAAGCACGAAGTCCCGCGCGAGATCCTCCAGAAAATGGCCGAGCTCGGTCTCTTCGGCGTGCCCTTCCCCGAGGAGCTCGGCGGGAGCGGACTCGGCGAGCTCGGATACTTGGTGGTCGCCGAGGAGCTGACGCGCGCCGACTTCTCCGTGGCGGTCACGCTCGGCGCGTCGTCCTCGATCGGCGGGATGGCGATCTACCTCGGCGGGAACGATTCCCAACGAAAGCGCTGGATCCCAAAGGTGGCATCGGGGAGCTGATCGGTTGCTACGCGCTCACGGAGGCGGAGTCGGGGAGCGATCCGGCCTCGATGAAGACCACCGCCGTGAAAGATGGGAACGACTGGGTGATCAACGGCTCGAAGATCTGGATCACCAACGGTGACTTCGCCGACCTCATCACGCTCTTCGCGTCGACCTCGCGCGCCGATGGCGCGCGCGGCATCACTTGCTTTGTCGTCGAGAAGGATCGCAGGGGCTGCGCGCCGGCCCGCGCGAAAGGAAAATGGGGCAATGCGGCTCGTCGACCTGCCCGCTCTACTTCGAGGAGGTGCGGATCCCCGACGAGAACCGGATCGGCGCCCCCGGCGAGGGCTTCAAGATCGCCATGAAAACGCTCGACCGCGGCCGCCTCGGTTTAGGTGGGGAATTGCCTCGGCGCCGCCAAGGAATGTTTGTCTTTGTCGACCAAGTATGCGGGCGAGCGGCGGCAGTTCGGGAAGGCGATCGGCGAGCAGCAGGCGATCCAGTTCTATCTGGCCGACATGGCGACCGAGATCTTCGCCGTCGAGTCGGCGCTCTACCGCGCCGGCTGGATGTGCGATCAGGGGCTCCCGGTCAGCCGCGAGAGCGCGATGGTGAAATTGTTGGCTTCGGAATGTTTGGATCGCGCGGCCGACCACGCCGTCCAGATCCACGGCGGCATGGGCTACTCGCGCGATTTCGCCGTGGAACGTTGGTATCGCGACGCGCGGGTGAACCGCATCTACGAGGGGACCAACGAAATCCAGCGCATCGTGATCGCGCGCGACGTCCTCAAGAAAGGGATTTGAGGGGGCGCCGCATACGTGGGTTTGATCGACGATCCCCTCGAGCCCCGAGCCCGGCGAATCGGCCGACCATGCCGTTGCGCTCCGGCAGGCGATCCACCGAGTGAACAATTACTTGGCGGCGGTCGGCGCGTACGTGGAGACCGCGCTCGCGAAGAACGATCCGGCCTTCGATCGGCGCGTCCTCGAGACGATGCTGGCGCGCTCGCGCGAGCTCGAGGAGCAGCTGCGCGAGATCCGCCGTCAGGCCGGGGTGTAGGGCTAAACCGACTCCATCCGCACCACCGGGCCGCGCAGGCGGCGCACCGTCGCGCGGATCATTTCCTTCACTTCGATCGGCCGGTCGATCCCAAGCGATCTCGATCGCCCCGGAGCTCCGGTCGGTGCTTGCCAACAATACGTCGCCGACGCCGAAGAGGCGTTGGATGAGCCCTTGGCGGACGGTCACGTCGTCGACCCGGACGAGCTCGACCTCCGAGAGGGTGCGCGTGAGGATCCCTTCGCGGATGAAGAGCCTTTGTGTGGTGAGCCGGTAGTGGACGCCGAGCTTGGCGGCGAGCACTCCGCCGCCGACGTAGATTGCGGGGAGCGCCGCCGCGCCGAGCACGAGCCAGCGCGTCGTGCCCGCCTCGAAGAGTTTGAATGCCACAAATCCGTCGGCGAGGGCGAACACCAAGCAAAGGGTCCAGAGGTGGGCCGCCGAAAGGGCCGAGTAGCCCCTTGCCACAGATCTTTTCGGCGGCGTCGGCGGCGCCGGCGGGCGGGGCGCCGAAGGGGGCCTGCGCGGACGGCTCGCCCGCGGCCGACGGAGTCTCCGCCGCGAGCTTCGCCCCGCATTGGTTGCAATAGTGGCTCGCCGCCGGGATCAACGCGCCGCATTGGATGCAGGGGTGGGCACGCGCCCACGCTACCGAAACCGATCCCCGAAGAAAACAGCCCGGGCGGCGGCTGGCGCGCCGCCGCCCGGACCTCACCCCATCAATCGCAGATCGTGAAACGCACGCCGTGCGAGGCCACGAGATAGAAAGCCACCGGATCGAACGTGAGCCACTGGAACGAGAACGTCTGCCCGACGAGCCCCGGATCGCCCGGGAGCGTGAGGACGAAGGTGTTGTTCCCCGCGCCGTCGAAGAGGAAGCCCGGATCCAACAAAAGCCGGTCGTGTTGATGTCGAGGAGGAGCGCCCCGGGTTCCCGCCGAGGATCAGGCCGAGCGGCAGCTCGATTCAACCGACGAGTAGCCGAGCGTATACATGGCATTCGCGACGCCATTGGCCATGTGGAGGACCATCGGCGCGCCGCCGACCGACGGCGGATTGCTGATCTGGATCGTCCCCGGATTCTGGTTCAGCGAATCGTTGAAGATCGTGTACATCGGCCAAATGGTGGCATCGGTGGAGTTCACCGTGCCGGGCGTTCCCCAATCGGGGCCCACGACGCACGAGCCGAAGGTCGCCGTCTGGAGCGCCTGCGCCATATTGGTGCTATTGGCGAGCGTCGCCGTATTGTGGGTGAACGGCTGGAACAGATCGATGCGCTCGGCGGAGCCGCCGCCCGCGTACGGGAGGCTGAACGGGAACGCGACCGGGTTGTACGAGCAGGTGTCGATGAGCGTTCCGCCGGAGGCCACGGGGCGCCGAGCGAAATGTGCATTCCATCGGGATCCTGGCTCGAGAAGTTCATCCCCGAGAAGCTCACTTTCGAGTGATCGGCGGGCGCGGTCGGATTGTTGACATCCTGCGCGTATGAATAGTCGACCTGCGGGAGTCCGCCGTTATTGAGGGGATCGGCGCTGCGCGCGAACACGAATCGCTGCCCGGGATAGAGCGGCGGGAGCGTCGCGACCGAAGGTAACACTCTGAAATACTTGTCGGGGCCGTTGATCCCCGCGACCGATCCATCTTGGAAGTAGAGGCCGTTCACATCGAGGACCTTGGTCGAAATGTTGGTGACTTCGAACCATTCGCCGGTGTTCTGGCTGCCGGAGCAAACCGGCGTGAACATGATCTCGGAGACGACGAGCTCACCCGGGGCGGGGGCACCGGAGACTGTCCGAACGCGGCCGACGCAAGAATCGGGAGGGCGGCGAGCGCCGCGAAACGCAAGTTTCTTGTCACGTGTGGGCTCCTAACAAAAGGGGAGCCGCACGGATATCGGATAGCGGCGAGTCCGCCGAGAACGCGACGTGAAAGCGGCGTGAACGCGCGCGATCCCACGAAACGAAATACCAATCATAAGGACCCAATCAAAGGGGCCGGGCCGCAGCCCGGAGAGAGCGGCGGCCCGGCGAGGAGAAGGCCAATGGTGCGGAATCAGTCCCGTGCCAAGTCCTAGTTTTGTATCGTTCAGGGCCGCGCGCCCATTGTCGCGACGCGGCCTCTATTGTTGGTATATCCCAATGGGCGCCGAGCTCCGCGCGAAGCCGCGGATTACCCGGCGCCGCGAAATCAAACGACGCCATGTTCAATCGACAATCGTGATCCGCACGCCGTTCGACAGGATGATCAAGAGCGTCGGGTCGAGCGCGAGCCACTGCAGGTCGAACTGGGCGCCCACGAGGAGCGGATTGTTGGGAATAGCGATCGACGAGGAGTTGGCGCTCGAGCCGTCGAACGAGAAGCCCGCGACATAAACCGCCGTGTTGAGGTCGATCACGATCGAGCCGGGGTTGCCCGGGAGGAACGTGGTCGATCGAGATCTCGAAGAGCGTGTCGCCCGCGTAGCCGAGGTAGTACGGCAGACCCGCGAGGGTCGGGCCGCCCGTGACCTTGAAGGTCGCGACACCCGCGCCCACCGACACCGGGCTCGTGAACTTGAGCGTGCCCGAGTTGGGAAGCTCACGCTGTCATAGTTGGTGTTGGAAGGCCACGAGGTGTTGTCCACGCTGTTCGCCTCGCGCGGCGTTCCCACGAATGCATGCTCGTGCCGCAGGGCATTGCATGGACGACCGTCGAGAGCGCGAGATTGCTGCTGTTGACCGAGCCCGTGAACTGCATCGGCTGGAAGAGGTCGATGCGCTCGGCGGCCTGGCCACTCCCCGAGCTCGTGAACGGCGCGCTCGTCACGACGACGGTCGCGATCTCGACCAGCGTGCCGGCGACGTAACCATTGGGATTGGGGCTCGGGACGACCAGCGGCCCGCCGACCGAGAGACGGATGCCGTCGCCCGTCGAGCTGTTACCAAGATTCATCTGGGCGCTCCCCACTTGCGAACGATCGGCCGGGGGTCGAGGTCGACGCCGCGTAGCCATAGTCAACATTGGTGAGACCGCCGTTGATCGCGCTGTCGGCCGAGCCCTTGCGGCAGAAGAGGAATCGCTGCCCGGGATAGAGGGGCGGAAGCGTCGCCACCGAAGGAAGGATCTGGAAGAAAGTGTTGTCGCTCGTGATGAAGTCCTGGACGAACATCCCGTTCAGATCGAGCACGTGCGTCGAAATATTGGTGACTTCGAAATACTCACCATTGTTGTCGGTGACGCACGCATCGGGGCCCGGATTGAACATCAACTCGGAGACCGCGAGGTCGCCGGCGACGGGGGCACCGGGGTCGACTGGGCGAGGAGGGGCTGCGCGAGTCCGAGGGCGGCGAGCGGGGCGAGGAGGAAGGAAATCTGCTTCATGGGTTCCGTTGTTGGAAAAGTGGTGTCGGGAACAAGACCGGTCGCCGCACGGAGCACCGCACGGGAGTTTCCCCGAGCAGCACCGCACCGCAGCCCGGCGAAACAGCACTGCGGCCTCCACTCCTTCCCATGCCGGCGCGCCCCGCACCCATCACGAAATGGGCATCTTCCAGTTGTGAAGATGGAGCGAATCGGGCCCGGCGACTCGCCGGCCCCTCCGCGCTGCGCGCGAGATCACCAACAAAGCAGCGATCTCCGCCGGATCACACTCACTCACGGAACGACGTCGACTCCCAAGCCGTTCGAGAATCGGAACGATCCATTGTTGGCATCGTAGGAATACCACTGAAGGTAGAACTGCTGCCCGACGAGCGACGGCGTGAGCGGCGCTTCGAGAGTTGCATCCCCTGCCGCGTCGAATTGTTGGTTCGGCTCGGCCCAGAATCCGGCGAAGCCGAAGTCGATGAGCGCCGTCCCGTCGAAGAACGGGACATCGGCCGGCCCCACGGAGATCCCGAGCGCGAAGAGCGCGTTCGCCGGGCCGCCGCTGAGCTTCAGTGCACCGCCCCCGCGTGGAACGACGCGGGGCCCGATGCCAACAAAACGCCGCCGTCGGCCGCGCCGGGGTTGACCGCTTCGTAGTGGTACCAAGTGGTGTAGAGGGTCGTATCGTTGGTGTTCATCGCGCCCGGCGATCCCTTCTGGGGGACCGAGCCGAAGCTCCCCGTCGAGGCCGCCACATTTCCGGAGCCCACGCCCCCATGAGATCGCTCCGCTCGAATCCGATCCCCGCATGATTGGTGAAGGGGGCTTTGGTGGGATCATGACGTGATCATCTCGATCACGAAACCGCCCTGGCTGAGCGGCGCCCCTGGGTGATCGCGATCGCATCGATGGCGGAATTGTTGAGTGCCATCGCCGTGTGCGAGACCTTGGACTTGTCAGGGGGACGGCGCCGCCCGTCGGCACGGCGTACGCGTAGTCGACCTTGGGAATGCCGCCGTTCAGCGCCGAATCGCCGCTCCGCGCGAACACCAACGATTCCCCCGGATAGATGGGAAGGAGCGCCCCGCGCGGGATCATGAAATAGGGGCGGTCGAGCTCCCCACCGTCTCGAGATCCTGGACGAACAGCCCCGACAGATCGATGGCATGATTCGAAATATTGGTGACCTCGAAATACTCGCCATCGTTGTCATCGACCGGCGTCCCCGAGTCGAAGAGGATCTCGGAGATGGCGATCTCGCCGGGGACGGGGTTGCCCCTTGATCGCAAGCGGCGATGCGGCCGCGGGAATCGCGGCCCAGCCCGTGGATGTCATGACCGGATGCCAAGAATCCGAGCGCGAAGACGAAAGTTGGGATGGCGCGGGCCGCGCGCACGGCTGCCGCCGATCGATCGGCCCTCGAAAGATGCTGCATGGTGGTTCCTCCGGAGCGCCGACCTCCGGCGCTCCGAGGGGAGCGCGCGGCGGGCGCCCGGGGGCGCGGTTTTTCCGGAGTCGCGCCGAGTCCCATCCGCTCGCTCGGGCGCCGAGGCGCGTCGAGCCCGGGGGCGACGCGCGCGTCGCGTCCCAGCGCGACCTCCTTGTCCGCTTTCGCCGCGGAATCGTTACAAAGGGGGCCTGATGTCCACCTATGTCCTCGGTGTGAATCCCCAGGAGCTCGAGCGGCTGCGATTCCAGCACGAGGTTTGGGGACCGCTCACGCGCGTTCCTCGAGCGCCTGCGAGTCGGCGCCGGGGCGCGAGTCCTCGACGCCGGCTGCGGCCCCGGATTCGTCACGGGCGATCTGCGCGAGCGGGTGGGGAGAGCGGTGCGGTGACCGCGCTCGACGAGTCGCCGGTCTGGATCGCGTTCGTCGCCGAGACGGCCCGCGCGCGGCTGGACGAACGTGCGCGCCGTGGAGGGGCGGATCGAGGATGCCAACTTTCCGCCGGGCTCCTTCGACCTGATCTTCCTTCGTTGGGTTCTGAGCTTCCTGCCGAATCCGGGGCGATCGTTTCCCAACTATCGCGCGCGTCGCCCCCGGCGGGATCCTCGCCATCGAGGACTACAACCACGAGGGGATCTCGCTCTTCCCCGAGAGCGAGGGCTTCCGCGCGGTGGTGCGCGCGACGCGCGCCCTCTACGCGAGCCGCGGCGGCGACGCGTGGGTGGCGGCGCTGCCCGCGCCTTCTGCGCGAGGCTGGGGCTCGAATTGCTGGAAATGACGCCGACGGCGAAATGTGGGGATCCGCGCTCGCCCGTGTTCGAGTGGGCGCACCTCTTCTTCCCACCTTTCTCCGCGAACATGGTGGCGGCCGGCGTGCTGACCGAGGCCGAGCGCGCGCAGTTCCTCGAAGAGTGGGAAGCGCGCCGCGCCGACCCGAATGCCATCTTCTTCTCGCCGATCGTCGTCGACGTCGCGGGGCGGAAACCCAAGAATGCGTGACGAGGCCCCGCGCTCCGACCGCGCGTGGGGCCTCGCCGCCGCCGTCGCCGTATTGTTGGGATGCGCGCTCCGCCTCCTGGGGCTCGGCATCCACTCGATCTGGTACGACGAGGGGCGACCCTTTACTTGGCAACGGCTGCCGACCCGATCGCCGCGCTGGCGGGCTCGCGCCATCCGCCGCTCTCGATCTCGCGTTCCGCGCCTGGATCGGTGTGTTCGGCGAATCGGACGCGGCGGTGCGGCTCCTCCCCGCGCTCCTCTCGTGCGTCTCCCTCGGGCTGTTCTCGGGCGTCGCGAAACGTTGGCTTTCGGGTGAGGCGCGCTTCTTCGCCGTTGCGCTCTACGCGGTGTCACCCTTCCATATTTGGTATGCGCAGGAGATCACCCCCTACGCGTTCCTCGAGCTCGGCACGATGCTCACGACGGCCGCCTTCGCGCGCGCGCTCGTGTCGAAATCTTGGCTTCCGGAATGCTTGGGATTCGGCCTCGGCACCGCGATCGCCTTCGGATCCCAATACATGGGAGTTCTGGTGGGGTGAGCGCCGGCTCGCTCCTCGTGGCGGCGTTCGCCATGCGCGCCATCACACCGCGCCGCGTCCTCGGTTTGTTGGGATCGGCGCTGGCGGGAGCTCCTGTGGCTTCCCTGGGTCGTCCGGATGCTCCCACGCAGCTCCGCACCGACTGGGGAACGACTTCAGGTCTCGCCGCGGATCCTGGCCGAGCTGCCGCCGCGCCTCGTCCTGCACGACATGGGGGCGATCCCACCTTCGCTCGCGTTCCTCGGCTACGCCCTCGGCGCGCTTCTTTGGTTGGGATTCGTCGTTTTCGCTTATCGGGCGGCGCGCGGGCGGGATTCGGCCGGGCTCTGGATCGGCGTGGGTCTCCTCGCGCCGCTCGCCGCGCTCGTCGCGTTGATGCTCGCGCTGCCACCCAACTTCCAGACCCGCTACCTCACCGCCGCCTCGCCGTTCGCCGCGCTCGCGATCGCGCGCGGCCTAGGCTCCTTGCGCCCCGCTTGGTTGGGAATCGCCCTCTCCGCGCTGGCCGCCGCGGGCGCGCTCGCGCTCTCGCTCGACCAAAGTTGGGAAACCGCCGCGAGGACTACCGCGCCGCGTGCCACGAGATCGCCGAGCGATGGCGCCCCGGCGATCGAATCTTGGTGATCACGGGGACCACGGACCTCTTCGCCGAGGGGACCCTTCGCCACTATTTCCGCGAGCGCCCCAGATTGTTGGCATCGATCGACCATGCCCGCGTGGCGGCGCGCGACCTCGACGCGTACCTTCCATCCGGGACGCGGGTCCACGTGGTCTATCGCAAGCGCGACTACGCGAGGGCCGAGCTCGACGCGGTGGCGGGGGCGAGCGTGCTGGTCGATGCGAGTCCCGCGCGCTTGACATCGAGCGGCGCCTCTACTGGCGGCGCTAGGGGCGGGCTATGGCCCGCCTCTGCATTCTTCGCGCTCGCGGAACGGCACCGCGTCGAATCGACTCCGCGATCCCGCCGAACACGCGGCGGAGGAATCCCAACTTTCGCTCGAGCGGCCAGGCGACACCGGGGTGGCGCGCGAGGCGCGGATCGACCCCGTCGCCCGCGCCGAGCGCGTCGACCGCGTGGAGCGCGAACGACAACCGCTCCCCACGCGCCGCGATCCCCGCCAGGATCCCCGCAATCTTGGCATCGGAGAAACCAAAGAATACGGTCTGGTACACCGGGAACCGCCAGAGCCCCGTCGTCGAGATCGGGAACTCCACGATCCGCCGCCCCGCCGACTCGATCGCGTAGGGGCCGCGCCTCCAGCTCACCGGAAACTTGGTGAGCGCGAGGAACGCCCCGGGGTCCCCTTCGCGGCGAGCAGCCCCCTTGCCAACAATAGGAACGGCGACGGATAGTTGGACGCGTCGTAGCGGTAGCCCGCCTCGAGGAGCGCGGGGAGCTCGCGCTCCGTCATGTCCCAGTTCGGCGCGCGGAATCCCACGACCTCGGCGCCGCACGCCTCCTCGAGCCTTCGTTTGCTTTCGACGATCTCCGCCGCGAGCGCCGCTTTCCCAAGTTTCCGGAATGGCATCGGGTGGGTGAGCGAGTGCGAGGCCACCTCGTGTCCCGCGCGCGCCACCGCCTTCGCCGCGGCGTTCTGCTCGGGGAAGTCGCGCGCTACGAAGAAGAAGGTGGCGCGGATCCGGGCCTCCGCGAAGAGCTCGAGCAGCCGCGGCACCGAACGTTGATAAACGAGGGGATCGGGTGCCGCGCCGCGCACCCGTAGCCCGCCAAATGGAGGTCGAGCGGGTCGACGTCGACGCTGACGGTGGCGGGGGTCGCGGGGAGCTCACGGGGGCCGCGAAGCCTATCGGCTCGGGGCGCCGGGCGCCCGGCAGGTCGCTGAGAGAGTCATTCGGCCCAGGCGCGGATCTTCTCGGCAAGCTCATCGTTGGCGTGTCCTCGGCGTAGCTTTCGCTACGCCTCGGACCCGCCGCCTCGATCTTGCCAAGAATCTCTCGCGCCTGGGCGCGAAGCACTCTCTCAGCGACCTGCTAGCGCTAGGCCCATTTGAGGGGGCCTTTACGATGTCCGAACACAGAGTTGATGCCCCCTCTCCTACCGAGCTCCCCGCTGTGCCACGGGTTTGGATGCCTCGATGAGCCGCCACGTCGCTGTCCTCGGTGGCGGCATCTCCGGCCTCGCCGCGGCTCACCAGCTTTCGAAGCGAGGCCATCGAGTGACTTTGCTCGAGGCCGACGCGCACCTGGGCGGCCTCGGCTCCACGTTCGAGCACGCGGGCATCCCGATCGAGCGTTTCTATCACTGCCTGCTCCCCACCGACGCGGCGCTTCTGCGCCTGGTCGGCGAGATCGGCCTCGGCGGGGAGGTGATCTGGCGAAATGTGGGAATGGGATTCATGGTCGACCGCCGCACCTACCCTATGAATGGCGCTCTCGATCTGTTGCGTTTCTCGCCGCTGCCGATCTTCGATCGTTTGCGTTTGGGTTGGATGGGGCTCCGCGCGCGCGCGCGGGGCCGACCCGGCGCTCGACTCGGTGAGCGCGCGCGATTGGATCGTTGGGCTCGCGGGCGAGCGGAACTTCGAGCGCCTCTGGCGGCCGCTCCTCGAGGCGAAGCTCGGCGAAGGGGCGGGCGGAATCCCAGCTTTGTGGCTCGCGAGCCGGATCGCGCGCGAGAAGGGGAAGAGCGTCGAGGTGAAGGGCTTCGTGCCCGGCGGCTACCGCGCGCTCGTCGCCGCCGATCGAGCGCGCGCTTCGCGCGCGCGGGTCGGAGATCCGCGTGAAGTGCCCGATCCAGAAAGTTGGGATCGCCGGCGACCACGTCGTGGTCGACTCGGCCTCGGGGCGCGAGACCTTCGACTCGGCCGTGGCGGCGCTCCCGCTCGTCGAGTTCCAGCGGATCGCGCGCGACGTCGCGGAGATGGGGGCGCTCGCGGATCTCCGCCTCGACTACCAGGGGGTGGTGAACGGCGTCTTTTTGTTGCGTCGGCCGCTCACTCCTTATTGTTGCTGCCCATCATGGAGAGCGGCGCCACGAGCCAGGGGATCGTCGAGACCTCGAACCTCGTGCCCCCCGAGCGCACGGGCGGGCTCCATGTGGTCTACCTCCTCAATTATGTGCATCGGACGAAGCGAGCTCTTCCGCCGGCCCGACGCGGAGGTCCTCGCCCTGTACCGCCGCGATTTGTTGGCTTTGTATCCCGGGGTCGAGAAGGACATCGAGGCGCAGTACCTCTTCCGCGCGCCGTTCGTCGAGCCGATCTGGCCGCTCGGCTTCCGCGCGAAGCGCCCCGGACCCGTCGTGGTCCCGGGAAAGCTATACTTGGCATCCACCGCGCAGGTCTATCCGCGGATCAATGCTTGGGATTCGTGCTGCGGCGTGGCCGAGGAGATGGCGGCGGCGTTCGCCGCGGAAGCCCGCGCCGCCGCGAAGCTCGAGCCCGTCGCGAAGGCCTGAGCGTTGCTCTACGTCATCTTTCCCGCCTACAACGAGGAGGGGGCGATCGGCTCCGCGCTCGGCTCGCTGTGGCGCGCGATGAAGGGGCGGGGATTCCTTATATGGCGGTCGTGGTCGACGACGGGAGCACCGATCGCACGGTGGAGGAAGCCAAGAATACGGCGGCGGCGAGCGGCGGCGAGCTCGTGCTCCAGGTCCTCTCCCACGGCGACAACCGCGGCCTCGGCGCGGGGCTCCGCACCGGTTTTTATTGGTGTCTCGACAAAGCCAATGATCGGGACGTGATCGTGACGCTCGACGCGGACGACACGCAGCCGCCGTCGCTGATCCCAACGATGCTGGCGAAGCTCGATGAAGGTTTCGATCTCGTGATCGCCTCGCGCTACCGGCCGGGGGCGATCGTGCACGGCGTGCCGGCCGCACCGCCGCGCCATCTCCGACGGCGCGCGCCTCCTCTTCCAGGCGCTCTTCTATTTCCCCGGCGTGCGCGACTACACCTGTTGCTTCCGCGCGTACCGCGTGCCCATCCTGCGGCGCGCGCGCGCCGTCTACGGCGAGGAGCTCCTCACGGCGCGAGGCTTCGAGGCGGTGATGGATCTATTGTTGCGTTTGCGCCAGCTCGGGATCCGCGCGAGCGAGGTGCCCCTCGAGCTCGAGTACGAGAAGCGCGTGGGGCGGAGCAAGATGCGCGTGGCGCGCACGGCCGCGCGCACGCTCCCGCTCCTCGCGTGGCGCCGGCTGGAAAGTTGGGGTCGCTATTCCAAGGGGCGGGTGCGCCGGATCGAAGGGGCGCGCCTCGCCGCGTCGTGAGCGCCGCCGCGCGATGAAAGTTGGAATCATCGTCGGGACCCGCCCGGAGATCGTGAAGATGGCGCCGGTCGTGCGCGCCTGCGCGGCGCGGCGGGTGCCGTTCGTCCTCATCCACACGGGGCAACACTACAGTTACGAGCTCGACGGGATTTTCTTCGAGCAGCTGGCGCTCCCCAAGCCCCACGTGAATCTTGGTGTTGGTTCGGGGAGCCACGCGCGCGCAGATCGCCGCGATGATCGAGCGGCTCGAGCCGGTGCTGCGGCGCGCGCGCCCTGACGTGGTCCTCGTCGAGGGGGACACGAACTCCGGTGCTGGCGGGCGCCATCGCTTCCCACAAATCGGGATTTCGCGTCGGTCACGTGGAGGCGGGGCTCCGCTCCTACGACCGGCGGATGCCCGAGGAGACCAATCGCATCGTGACCGACCATCTGTGCGATTGGCTCTTCGCGCCGACGCGCAGCCTCGCGGCGAATCTTGGTATCGGAGGGGATCGATCCGAAGCGAATCGTGGTGACGGGGAACACGGTGGTCGACGAGGTGGCGCGCCAGCGGCCGCCGCGCCGAGAAGCTGGCGAAGTGGCGCGAGCTCGGCCTCGAGCGGGGGCGATACTTGGTCGCCACCGTCGCACCGCCCCGAGAACACCGACGACGACGCCCGTTTGGTTGGGATCCTCGAGGGGATCGCGCGCGCGTCGCGAAAGTTGGGATTGGCGGCGCTGATGCCGCTCCACCCGCGCACGCGCCAGCGGGATCGCGGCGCTGCGGCTGCGGCTCGATCCCAACATTCGCCCGCTCGAGCCGCTCGGATACTTGGACTTCCTGAGCCTCACGACCGGCGCCGCGCTCGTCCTGACCGACTCGGGGGCTCCAGGAGGAGGCGTGCTGCCTGCGCGTGCCCCTGCGTCACGATGCGCGACACGACCGAGCGGCCGGAGTCGATCGAGGTGGGGGCGAATGTCTTGGCCGGCGCGTCGGCGTCGCGGATCGCGGCGGCCGCCGCGAGAATGTTTGCCAAGAAAGCGGCCATCTCCCGCCTCCGGCGAAACCCGTTCGGCGACGGGAAAGCTGGGATTCGAATCGTGGATTGGCTGCGCGCAAGGGTCCCGTCCGCCCGGTGACGGCCGTGCGAGGCCCCGCGTGACAGGCCCCCTCGAACGGCTTTCGAGCCGATGCCAAGAATCGGCCGGTGTGCGCGTCGCCGTCGCCGCGGCGTCGACGGCAATACTCTTCGGCGCGCTGCGACTGTGGGAGCTGCCGTCGACAACCGCCGTCCAGGGCTGTTTCCTCGGCGCGCTCCTCGCGTCGTTGGCGCGCCCCGCGCTCGCCCCCCGCGGGACTTCGCCTGGCGCGCGCGTGCTGGTTTCGTTGGTGTCCCGTCGCGGTCGCGCTCGTTGCCACCTATCCGACGCTCCGCCTCTCGTGCGTCGCCGATGATTGGGAGTTGACCCACCAAATGGCGCGGCGGGGATATCCTTGGGAAGCCTTCGCGCCGATCGCGGGGGCGCCGTGGTATCGCCCCGTGGGGTGGCTCGTTTGGTGGGGGCTCGCGAAGCTCGCCCCGGGAAGCGGCGCCGCGGCCCACGGAGTCGCGGTCGCGCTCTTCGCCGCGTGCGTCGCGCTCGCTCCGGGGCGCTCCGCCGGCTCGGTGTCCCGCGCGGCGTCGCGCGGGTCGGCGCGCTCCTCTTCGCGGCCTCGCCGACGGCGCTCGACACGGTCGCGTGGGCGGCGAACATCTATTCTTTGCTTTCGCTCGGATTCGCATTGTTGGCGATCCGCGCGCTGCCGCGGCGTGGGGGCTCCCTTCGTTGGCTTCCGGCCGTCGCCTTCACGACCGCGGCCTGCCTCTCGAAGGAGGAGGCGCTCATGCTCCCCGCATGGGCGGCGCTCGCGGGCGCGGGCAGCCGGCGGCGCCGGTGGAAAGTTGGGATTCGCGCGGGGGCGATCGTTGGTATCGCGGCGGCGATCGCGCTCGGCTGGCGGCTCGCCGCCCTCGGCGGCCTCGGCGGATATGTGGAATCGCCGGGGGATTGGCTCCACACATCCTGCCGTCGTTCCAACACATCGCGACGGTGGTGCCGGGGCCCTGCCGGGGCAGCTCCTGTTTCCGCTGCGGCGCCCCTGGCCGACGCCTGGCTCGCGCCGGCCGCGCTCGTCGCCCTATTCTTGGTTTCCGTCGCCGCGGTGCCGCCCATCCTCGCGCGGCGGACCTGGCGCCCGGGGCTCGCTCTCGTTTTCGTGAGCTGGATTCCGGTGCTCGGCCTCGTGAAAGACGAACCGGGCTTCACCGCGGCGCGCCTGCTGTTCCTATCGTCGTTCTTCGCATGCGCCGTCGCGGCCGCCTGGATCGCCGAGTGTCCGGGGGCGGATCGTTGGCATTGGGCCGCGACGATCGCCGTCGCGGGGCTCGCGCTCCTCTGCGGCCGCTCCAACCTCCGTGCGTGGATCGAGTCGAGCGATGTCCTCGAGTCGACGCGCGAGCGGTGCGGCGCGCGGCGCGCGCGGCGCCGCCGAATGCCAAGATTCTCGTCGAAGGGCTCCCCAGCCGGATCGACGGGGCGATCTGCTTCGGCGACGACGAGCCGTTCGCGCTCGGCGGGGCGGGGGCGCCCCGACATCGAGTGGGTCGGCTCCATCCGCGGATTCGGATCGTTGGCGATGCTCCTCGAGATCGAGCCCGTGACCCGCGCCGTGCGCAATCCCTTCGCGGGGGCGCCGGCCCGGCTCCCTCGCGGCGGGGAGACCTGGAGCCTCGACGGCACGCGCCCCGCCGCGCGCGACTCCCTAATTGTGGGAAGCGCCGGCGTCGACGGGTGGACCGGAGGCGGCCCGCTCGTTGTGTGGGGAACGGGATTCTCCGCCTGCGTGGCATTCCCAACAATCGGAGTTCCCGAGGGGCGGAGCTCGAGATCGCGTGCGACGCCAGCGCGAGCCTGCGCGACGGCTCGCTCGGCAAGCTCCCGCTCGTTGCGACGATTCCCAACGAAAACGGCCTCACCCGGATGCTGATCGATCCGGGGACCTATCGTCTGCCTCCGGGGGCGACCCGGCTGCGGCTGGAGTTGAATCCCGCGGCGCCGATGCGCGTGGAGCTTCGGCGGATCGCGGTGACCGTGAGATAAGTGGGGACGCTCCTCCATGGATGTCCCCGCTCGACGCCTACGCCGCGCCGCCTCGCGCGCGAAGCCAACTTTCGTGGTGTTTCTTCAGCACGGCGACCGCCTCGTCGGCCGAGGCGACGCAATGGGGGATCGAGAAGTCTTCCGCGCTCGCGAGCGGCGGGTCGGTCGCGAGCATCGAAGCGCGCGACCACTCGACGAGCCCCGGCCACATCTTGCCGACGAGCACGAGGGGCGTGTCGGTCAGGTGGCGCACTTGTAACAATTGCTCAAACCAGCATCGTCTCGAGGACGGTGCCGATCCCGCCCGGCGCCACCACGAAAGCGTCCGACGTGATGACGAACTGATGCAACCGGGTGAAAAAGGTCCGGTGCTCGTACGCCATTCCCACGAATGCGTTCACCTCCTGCTCGAACGGAAGCTCGACGCGGATTCCCACGGATCGCGACTTGCCGCCGCCCGCCGCCGCCCCCTCGTTCGCCGCCTGCATGAGGCCGGGGCCGCCCCCGTGATGATGTCGCATCCCATCTCCGCGAGCGCCGCCGCCACGCGCTTGGTCTCGTCGTATCCGAACGTCCCCGCTTTCGCGCGCGCCGAGCCGAAGATCGTGACGCGGTAACGATCGCGCCGGCTCGGGCGCAGTCGCGTGAGATTGTTGACGACGTCCCACAACCCAAGTATCGAGTCGGCGAGGATTTGCTTCGTGGCCTCCTCGTCGGCGAGCGAGATCTCGCCGTCGGGACGCGTTTCGTTGGCTTCCTTGCTCATGGTCGGTTCCTCCGCGCGACGGGCCGCGCCGATCGTTGGGTTTGGGCTGTAGCGCCGTCGGCGATCTCGACGGTCTCGTCAAGTTTCGGAATCCGGGCGCGAATCCCGTGCTCGCGCTGGACGCGTGCCGCGAGCGCGATGGCGATCGACGACGCGGCGAAGAACCAGCGGCGCATGGGGCGAGATTGTAGTGCGGATGCCGCGCGGCTCGCGAGGGACGCGTTCGGGCCCCTCCTCTTCCCAGCTTTCCCGCCGGGCGCTCGCGGGGGCGCGGGCGTGGCGGTAACGTGGCCGCACGCCCGCCGCTCTCACCCGAGCCGGCGCGACGCTCCTCCCGGCCGAGGACACGCGAGAATCCCATGGCAACGATTCACCTCGGTCTTCGAAAGTTGGCATTCACCTTGGCGCTTCTCGCGGCGGCGGGGCGGCCGCGCCCAACCAATCGCGCCCCGCGCGCGCCCCGAGAGCCCGCGGCTCCAGAGGCTCGCGCGAGACCTCGACGCCGGCGCCCCCGGCGCCCTTGCCAACTTTTGGCGCGAGGTCGCCGAATCGGGCGCGCCGCTCGTCGAGCCGGTCGAGGGGCGCCGCGCGAGCGCCTCGTCACGTTTTTGTGGCAATCGGCCGATCCCCACCCATGCGGTGCTCGTCACCGATTTCGCAGACTACGTATCCCACATGGAGCTCGAGCGGCTGGGGACAAGCGATGTGTGGCATCGGTCGATGCGCTTCGCCGACGACGCGCGATTCCTCTACGAGCTGTCGGTCGATGATCCCAAGTATCCGTACGTCGACGGCGCGGCGGCCGGCTTTCCCGAGAAGACCCAGCCCGATCCCAAGAATAAGAACGTCTACCGCGGCGCGAGCCCCCACCTCCTCTCGACCGTGGAGCTCCCGACGCGCCGCCGCTCGCCGTCGCCGCGCCGCGCGAGGGGATTCCCCACGGATCGGTCCGCACGGTGCCGGAGCCCGCTGTGAGCAAGATCCTGGGAACGAACGCAAAGTCTTCGTCTACGAGCCGCCGGGATACCCCGCGGCGGCTCCATACCCATTGTTGGTATTCGGCGCGAGCTACATGGGGCAGATCCCGCTCCCCACGATTCTCGACAACCTGATCGCCGACAAGCGCATCCGCCCCGCGGTGGCGGTCTTCTTCGATCATCCCCCGGGGCGCAGGACCGCGAGTCGGGGCTCTGAGGGCTTCGCCGATTTCCTGGCGACCGAGCTGATTCCCAAGATTCGCGGCGAGATGAAGCTCTCGGCCGATCCCAAGAATACGATCATCGGCGGCGCCAGCGCCGGCGGGCTCTGCGCCGCATTCGTGGGATTGCGCCACCCTGAGGTCGTCGGCGGTGTGATCGCGCAGTCGGGGGCGTTTTGAGCGTGGCATCCCGGGGACCGCCCACGAATGGGGCGATCCCCGGAAGGACCGCCGGGCGCGAAGGGCTCGCGCGCCTCGCTGCGCGCGCGGCGCCGTCGAAGACCCGCTTTTTGTTGACGATCGGCCGCCTCGAGACATCGGTGGCATTCAGCGCCGACGGCGTGTCGATGCTCCACGCGAGCCGCCACCTGCGAGACGTGCTCGAGGCGCGCGGCTTCGACGTGACGCTGCGCGAGACGTCCGGCGGGCACGATCCCCACAATTGGTCGACCTCGCTCGCCGACGCGTTGGTGATGTTCCTCGCTCCGTAACACGGCGGGCCGGCCACCGTTCACCAACTATCCAGGCCCCCGCAACGTCAGCAGCACCACTCGCGGCGGGCAGAGAAAACGCACGCGCGGCGCGTAGCCCCTCCATCCCGATCCCCGGGCAGACCGCGCACACGTCGACCTTCCATTTCCACGGCAGCCCCAGGCGATCCTTGGGAAAGATCCCTTCGGCGTAGTCGCCGCCGAGCTCGGTGAATGTCACGATCGGCCCAATGCCAGGAATATGGATCTGGCCTCCGTGGGTGTGTCCGGCGAGCCCCACCTCGGCGTGCCAGTCCCCCTTCGCCATGAAGCGGTCGGGATTGTGGGAGAGGAAAATGCGCGTCGCCCCGGCGGCGCCTCCGCCATGCAATAGTTGGGATCGGGAGGGCGCCTGTGGTTGTCGACGCCGCCGATCCAGAGATGGGCGCCGTTCACGTCCACCGCGAGCCCCTTGTCGCACAGATACGTGACACCGGGCGCCTTCTCGACGAGCGCCTCGAAGTCGGGGTCGCTGTCGCCGTTCACCACATATCGGGAAGTCTTGGTCTTGAGGCGCGCCATCCAATCCTGGAGCGCCGCCACGAGCGCGGGCGGCTGCCCCGACGCCGTGAGGTCTCCCGTGATCACCACCAAATCGGGATCGAAGCCGTTCACGAGCTCGAGCGCCCGCCCTCGCGCCCGGAGAATTGGATCGTTTGGATATCGCTCAGGTGGGCGATCTTGATCGCCGTATTCTTGGGAAGCGTCGGGACGACGAGCTCACCCCGGATCTCGCCGACGCGATTGGGCTCGACGAAGAGCATGAACGCCGCGAGCGCGATCGGCAGCGCGGCCAGCGACGCGCGAATCCCATCTTTCCGGAGGAGCGCGCCGACGAGCGCGGCCGCGGGGACGAAGACCGCCGTGGCCCAGAACACGACCCCCACGACGAAGAAGAACTTGGTGACGGTCATGTGCGCGAGCTTCGTCACGATCCCGGCGATCACGACCGCCGCGCCCCCACGAGCGCCGACCCGGCGAAGGCCACGGCGTCGCGCGCGAGGCGCCGCGCGGCGCCTCAGCCGAATCGTTGGCGCCGGGTTTGTTGGGAACCGCCGGTTTGTTGGGAACCATTCTGCGCGCCGCGGCGCGCGCCGCGAACGCCGCCACCAGCGCGCCTCCCCACACGGGCACGTAGAACGACCCCGCGAGATCCCACCAAAGCGCGAGGTCGAAGCCCGAGCCGGCCGCCGTCGTCACGCCTACTTCAGTGCTCCCCGCGGCCTGGGCCGCGGCCGGTTTCTCGAACACCACCTTTCCGTCCTTCATCACGAGCACCATGTCTTGGAGGGCGTGGATGTTGTCGAGTGGATTTCGCGAGGTTGCCACAAGGTCGGCCGCCATCCCAACTTTGAGGAAGCCCCGATCCTTCTCGATTCCAAGCAAACGGGCCGCGTTGCCGGTCATCGCGCGCAGGAGGTCGCGCGCCGGAATCCCCGCCTCGACCCAACTATCGATCCAGGTCATGGCGAGCGAGCCGCGCGTCTCGCCGGGCACCTCCTCGATCGCGTCGGTGCCGAACGCCATCGTGACACCAATGTTCTGCGCGCGCCGCAGCCGATCGACGCAGACCGGATGGATCCCCGGATCGACGCTCGCAGGGAAATCGGTCCCCACCAATACGACTCCGTTTTCTTGGCGAGCGCCAGATCCTCGTCGGAGATGTACATCCCATGCTCGATCGAGGCGACCCCGGCCTCGGCCGCGTTGTGCGACCCCTCGCGTGTCCACGCGTGCGCCGCGAGGCGCATTCCCATCTTTCCGGACTCGTCCTTCATGAAGCGGATGTCGTCGGGGGAGTAGATGTATCGTTGGTCATCGACCACGATCTTGATGAGCGTGGCGCCGAAGTGCGCGTTCTCGCGGATCGCCTTGCGCATCTCGTCGCGCGTGTCGGCAAACCAATATTCCGGCGTGGCGAGCTCTGCGCTTCTCCGGTTGTAAATGAAACTGCCCGCCGAACGGCGCGATGATCCGCCCCGCGTTGAAGACCGTGGGCCCCGGCACGAGGCCCCGCTCGATCGCGCGGCGCAGATCGCTGTCGGCGTAATTCCCAGCATTGCCCACGTCGCGAATCGTCGTGAAGCCCGCCTCGAGCATCGCCTTCGCGTTCGCCACACCCTCGATCGCGCGCGCGCCCGTCGAGTCCTGAGAGTCGTGCAATAATAATCGCCATGGTCGCGCCCCGGCTTCACCGACATGCATAGGTGGGTATGGCAATCGAAGAGGCCGGGGAGGATTGTGGCGCCGCCGAGATCCACGACGCGCGCATTGTTGGGAATCGGGAGCCCCTCGCCGATGGCGGCGATCTTCCCCCTCGACGAGGATCACCGCTTTCTCGATCGCGGCGCCGGTCTCGGTGTCGATCGCGCGCGCGGCTTTGAGGGCGATCGTCTGGGCTCTCGCGGGGGCGGCGGCGGCGGCGGCGAGCGCGAGTATGAGTGCGAGCAGAAGGGTGGCGGGGGATCTCATCGGCGGGCGGAACTCCTCGTGGGGGCCCGAGCTACGCGTCTCGGGAACCTGTTGCGAAATGGGCTTCGTCCCAACTTCGCGATCGAGGCCGGCTCCGTCCAGCGCGAATCCCCGGGGAGGTCGCTGAAAAGTGCTTCGCGCCCAGGCGCGAGAGATCGTTGGTAAGATCGAGGCGGTGGGGCCGAGGCGTAGCCAAGAGCTACGCCGAGGCCACACCAACGAAGAGATTGCCAACGAGATTCGCGCATGGGCCGAATGACTTTTTCAACGACCTCCTAGCCCGCGCGCGCACGGTCCTGTTCCGCCGCGGCCGTTTCCCAAGAAAAGGTAACGATCACCATGATCCGCCAACTCCTCGCGTTTTTCGTTGTGTCGTTCGCCCTCGCGGCCGGCATGCCCCAAAAGAATGAAGGGCACTCGAGCCTCCACCCGCCGCTCCCCGCGCCGTACCCGACCGCCGAAGGCTGGATCCACCTCACCAACGATGGATCCCAACAAAAGTTCGCGGCCAAGGCGCTCTCCCTCCCGATGACCGCGCCGCCGGGCCCTTTCGAGGTCTGGCTCGAGAACGGCCTCGCTTCGAATGTTTACTTTCTGGTCGGCCCGATGATCCAATCGAACACGAAGGTCAAGAATCTCCGCGATTGGGAATTGGTCCTCACCGCCACGGGCGGCGCCCTGCGGCGCTCGGCGTCGCCAATGTCGACGACCTCGCCGGCCGCCGCCTCCAGATCCGCGATTCGATGGGGGCGATCTCGCTGGAGGGCTACTGCCCCGCCCTCTTCGCCCCCGGCGCCCCAAGATTCCGATCACCCGCGCGCCGATGTATTACCAACGAAACGAGCCCGCGATCGACAAGAATGTGCTCGGCCACTTCCACGCCGCGAAGCTGGGCGACTTCCAAGTCTTCGAAACCAACATATTCAAGGCGCCGGTTCTCGGCGTGAGCTTCGGCGTGTACCTCGAGACCGGCGTCGGCACGAACGTGTTTTTCTTGGTGAACGGGATGACCCTCGAGCAGGCGACGATCGGCCACTGGCGCATGCGAATCGCGGCCCAGGGGCGCGCCGCCGGCGCTCGGCGTCGCCGACGTGACGCAGCTCGCCGGCCGCACCGTCCAGATCCGCGACGCGCAGGGGGAACTCTATCTGTGGGAAGTCCTCCCGGCCCTCTCGGCCAACCCCGGGCAGACGAGCTTCACCAAGAAACATGCGCTGGCGATTCCGGCCGTGAATCCGCCGGCGCCGGCGGCGAAGGGCTCGGTCGCACTCCGCTTCAGCGGCGGCAGCGGGCGGAGCGTCTTCGAAGTCCAAGCCAAGAATCTGCCGTCGAGCCTCCTCTACGGCGTCTTCGTCGAGACGTCCCTCGGCAGCGGCGTTTTCGACAAAGTTGGGAATCTCCATTTCAAACTGTCGAGCCCCACGATCGGGAAGCTCAACCAAGACACGAAAGTGGGGAGCCCCTCCCGCTCGGCGTGGCGGACCTATCCCAACTATCGGGGCTGAAGCTCGAGATCCGCGACGGCTCGGGCACCGTCTTCCTCGCGACGGTCCTTCCGTAGCCCGATTACTTCGCCGCCGCCTTCCAGGCCGCCAGCACTTCCACCTCGCGCTCGGGCTTGATCCCGGGCTTGGGGCGCTTGCGAGGCTTCGACTCTGCGGCCTCTTCTTTTTCTTGGGCTTTGGCCCAGGCGAGCGTGTCCTTCACCGTTTCCGCGAGCGGGCGGAAGGTGAGCCCCGCCGCGAGCCCTTTCTTGATGATCACCGCGCTCAGGCCCCCTCGTCGCCGTCGCGCGGGACCCACACGGGCATGTCCTCCCACGGCGCCACTTTCTGCTCCGCCAGGAACTTCGCGGGGACCCACGTAATCTTGGGATTGCTCTTCGTCGCGGCGGCGCACGTGTCGACCAGCTCCTTCATCGTGAGGGCCTTGGCGGGTCCGGTCGCGTTGTAGGTGCCGGGGGCGGGCTTCTCCGCCATCCGAATGCACCATTCGCCGAGGTCGCGCGCGTCGATGAACTGGACCGGATCGGTGCCATCGCCGGGAGCCAACACATCGCCGCCGCGGTCGAGGCGCAGCGGCCAATAGGTGAAGCGATAGGTGTCATCGCCGGGCCCAACGATCAGCCCCGGCCGCACGATCGTCGCGCGCCCCGGCATCGCCGCCTCGGCCGCCTTCTCGCAGAGCGCCTTCAGCGCGCCGTAGGTTTCGCCGGTGACTTTTTCGGTGGTCGGGTCGGCGAGCGTCGCCACTGGCGCATTCTCGTCGATGTTCGTTTTCTTGGGTTCGCCGTAGACCGAGATCGTCGAAACGAACAAATATTGCTTCACGTTCTCGCGCAGCATCTCCGCCGCTTCCTTGACATGGCGTGGGACGTAGCCGGAGTTGTCGATCACCACATCCCACGAGCGCCCCTTCAAGCCCTCGAGCTTCCCTTCGCGATCCCCAATGATCTTTTCGACGTCGGGAAATAGTTTGGGATGGGTCTTGCCGCGATTGAAGAGCGTGAGGGTGTGGCCGCGCTTGAGCGCGTACTCGACCTGATGGGGGCCGAGGAAGCCCGTGCCGCCGAGGATGAGGATCTTGAGAGGGGCCGGCTTCTTGTCGTTCTTCTTGTCATCGGCGCCGGACAGCGCGCGCGCGCCGAGCCAGGGGCCGCGAACGATCGCGCGCCGAGGGCGAATGCGGCGCCCGCGGCGGCGGAGACGTGGAGGAACTCGCGTCGAGTGCTGGTCATGGCGCGCATTACGCGGATATCCGGCCGACGCACAACCAAGAATCGGGGCAGGACGGGCGCGCGGCGCGCCGCGTGCGCGCGCCTAGGCCCGTGCCGCCTCGAAGGCCGCGCGGAGGCGGGGCTCGATCCGCTGCCAGTGGGTCCCTTGCCACAGAAGCTCCCCGCAGCGGCGACGAACGGAAGGATTTCCGAACCCACAGCCAGGTGCGCGACGGCGCCTCGCCCCGCACCGACTCGCGGTCCACTTCCCACAACTCCCCGCCGCAATGCATGCACCGGGGCGAGCGCAGCTCGAGATTGCGTTCGCGCAGCACGAAAGATAGTTGGGCATCGACCGAGAGCCCGCGCGGCACGAAGATCGTCGGCACGATCCCAACTTTCACGACGCGCCGGGCGAGGATCCCGCCGTCGCTCGTGACAACGCAACGATCCTCGGCGCGCGCCCGCTCGAGGAGCTCCCCGTCGGCGATCCCATATTTCCACGTCGCATCGTAGCCCGCGGCGCGCAGCCGCCGCGCGAGGCCGCCATGCATGGCGTCGCAGGCGAATCGGGGTTCGTCGGTCGGCATGATTCCCGGGGCGCGCCGCCGGGCGGCCCCGCGCCTCGTCGAGGCTACTCGCCGCGCACGGAGCCTTCCCATGGGGTAGAACTGAGGGGCGTGCACGACGATTCCCAGGACTTGATCGATCGCGCGAGCCGCGGCGACGCGGCCGCCGTCGACGTGCTGCTCATGCGCAACTTGGCTGGACTCGAGGCGTACGTGCGGCTGCGCGCGGGGCGGATGATCCGCTCGCGCGAGTCCGCCTCGGACCTCGTGCAGTCGGTCTGCCGCGAGGTCCTCCAGCACGTCGATCGCTACCAATACCGCGGCGAGGCGCAGTTCCGGCAGTGGCTCTACACGACCGCGATGCGCAAGATTGCCAATCGCGTCGATTATTACCAAGCCGAGAAGCGCGACGTTCGCAAGGAAACGCCGATCGCCCCCGACACGAGCTCTCGCACGAGCCCCGATCCGGCGCTGCTCGCCGCCTATCGAAATGTGGCATCGCCGAGCCGCCAGGTCGCGGCGCGCGAGGAGCTCGAGCGGCTCGAGAGCGCGTTCGCCGAGCTTCCCGAGGAAAAGAGGGAAGTGATATTGTTGGCGAAGATCGTGGGGCTCTCGCGCGACCAGATCGCCGAGCAGATGGGGCGCACCGAGCCCGCGATCCGCTCGCTCCTCTCGCGCGCGCTGGCCGAGCTCGCCGAGCGGCTCGACGACGGCGACGGGAGCTGATCCCAACGATCCATGGACGAGGTTCCGCAGCGCCCCACGCAGGGGCGGCGTCGCAGACGCGCGATCCCGAGCGCCTGCGGGCGCTCGTGGCCGAGTGCCTCGAGCGGATGGAGATCGAGGGGAGAGCGCGATCGAGGCGCTCTGCACGGCGAATCCCAACGAAGCCGCGGGGATCCGCAAGCGCCTGCGCTCGCTCCAAAATGTGGGATTGCTCGACGGCGCCGCGGCGCCGACCGGCTCGCCGCCGGAGCGCCTCGGCGATTTCCGATTGCTGCGAAAGTTGGGGAGGGGGATGGGGGTCGTCTACCTCGCCGAGCAGGTCTCGCTCGGGCGAAAGGTGGCATTGAAGCTCGTCCGCCCCGGCCATCTCCTCTTCGGCGGCACGCGCGAGCGCTTCCAGCGCGAGATCGAGGCGGTGGCGCGGCTCCAGCATCCGGGGTCGTTCCCATCTATATGGTGGGGGAGGAGCAGGGGATCCCCTATTTCGCGATGGAGCACGTGGCGGGTGCAGCGTCGCCGATGTGTTGCTTTCGCTCGCGGGGCGCAATCCCGGCGAGCTGAGCGGGCGGAGCCTCGCGGCCGCGATCGCCGAGCGATCCCATGATTCCGCAGAACCCAACTATCCGCGCGCGGCCTCGGGCTACGCGTTCGAGGGTAGCTGGACCGACGCCTGCTTCCGCCTCGCGCGTCAGGTGGCCGAAGCGCTCGAGCACGCCCACCGCCGCGGCGTGGTCCACCGCGATCTGAAGCCCTCGAATCTGATGGTGACGGCCCAGGGGCGGGTGCTGCTGCTGGACTTCGGCCTCGCCGCGACCCGCGAAAGCCACAGATCTGACCCGCACGGGCGCGCAGCTCGGCTCCCTTCCCTACCTATCGCCGGAGCAGGTGCGCGGCGACTCGGCGGCGATCGACGTCCGCACCGACGTCTACGGCCTCGGGGTCACGCTCTACGAGATGCTGACTCTGCGGGTGCCGTACGGGGCGAACACCAACGAACGGCTGATGCAGCAGATCCTGGAGGGACACGCCGAGCCGCCGCGCCGCTTCAATTCCCAACTATCGTGGGACGCGGAGACCGTCTGCCTCACGGCGATGGAGGCGGATCCCGCGCGCCGCTACGCAAGCGCCGCCGATCTCGCGCGCGACATCGACAACGTCCTGCACCTGCGCCCGATCGAGGCGCGCCGCCCGAGTCCGCTGGCTGCGGCTGCGGCGCTGGGCGCAGCGCCACCCCGGGCGCGCCGTGGGGATCGCCGCCGGATCGCTTTTGTTGGTGGGGGCCGATCGTCTACGGCCTCCAGGAGCGGGGCTTCGGGATCCAACAAAAAGCGATCAACGCACAATTGGCCGACGCGCTCGACCGCTCGATCGGCGTGCGGCTCCTCGCGCAGGCGTCGAGCCAGCTCCCGATCGAGCCGGGGCGCGCGCTCTTGTTGGCGATCGAGGGGCGCGCCGCCATCCGGGGCTGCTCGCCAACGAAACGCTCCTCACGGCGCTCGCCGTGAACCCCGAGGAACACCAACTATCGGGGCACCCCGACGGCGTCGCGAACTGTGACTTCTCCCCGACGGCCGCCTCGTCGCCACGAGCTGCAACGACGGCCTCGCGCGCGTGTTCGACGTGGCCACGGGAAAGCTCGCGATGCATTCGCCGGACACCACAATTCGGTCCGGAGCGTCGCGTTCGACGCCGCCGGCGCGCGGCTCCTCACCTCCTCCTACGACGGCACGGCGCGGATCTTCGACGTGGCGAGCGGCCGATCGTTGGTGATCCTGCGGGGCACCGCGCCCACGTTCACTGGGCCGCGTGGAGCCCCGACGGAGAGCGGGTCGCCACCGTTTCCCAAGATACGTGCGGGCGGATCTGGAACGCGCGCACGGGGAGTGCATCGCCGAGCTGAAGGGGCACACCAAAGAGCTCGGCTACGTCGAGTTCAGCCCGGACGGAACGAGGCTCGTGACCGTGCCCTTCGATGCCATCGGCGACGCGGGTGTCACCGGCGATCACACCATTCGTGTCTGGGATGCCCAGGATGGGCGACTCCTTTGACTCTCGAGGGACACACGCGCGCGGTCGTGGGGCCCACTTCAGCCCCGACTCCCGAAAGTTGGTGTCCTGCTCCAAGGACCCGAATGCGGTTGTGTGGGATGCGCGCACCGGGGACCAGCTGGCGGTTCTCCGCGGTCACGTCACGGGGATCGCCGTGGCCGAGTTCAGCCGCGACGGCGAGCGGATCCTGACCGCCTCCTCCGACCACACGCTCCGCCTCTGGGATGCCAACACATACGAAACCAAAGTCTTGATGACCGGCCACGACCGCGCGATGCGCTTCGCGGCGCTGAGCCCCGATCGAAAGTTGGTGGCGAGCGGAGGCGACGATCGCACCGTTCGGCTCTGGGACGCCGAGAGCGGCGCGCAGGTCGGCGTCTCGAGCGCGCACCAGTGGTTCGTTTGGTTCGCGCGCTTCAGCGCCGACAGCAAGCATCTGGCCACCGCCTCGGGCGACGCGCGTCTCTGGCGCGTGCCCGCCGGATCCCAACTATCGGGATGGCCCGCGAAGGAGATATCCCAACAATTGGTCTCCGACGCGGAGGCGAGCCCCGACGGCGCCTCGGTGGCGATGGTCTGCGCCGACGCGAGCGTGCGGCTGCGAAGCGCGGCTTCGGGGGCGAGCTCGCGCGCCTCGCGGGACATGGCGGCGCCATCGCGCGAGTCGGCCACGACCCGGCAGGGGGCGTCTCGTAACCGCGTCGCGCGACGGCACGGCGCGCGTGTGGGATCGCGCGAGCGGGCGCGAGCTCGCCAACATTTCGGCGGAGGGGCGCAAGATTGTCGCGGCGCGCTTCGCCGATGGCGGCGCGTCGCTCGTCACGGCGTGGAGCGACAAGTCGGTGCGCACGATCGATTGGGAATCGGGGCGCGAGACGGGCGCGTTCACGGGCGCCGCCGCCGCGCTCGCCGACGCGGACGCGAGCGCCGACGGAAAGTTGGTGTTGGGCGCGGCGCGCGACGGCACCCCTCCTCGTTTGGAATCGCGACGGCGGAAAGTTGGCATCCACGTTCGCCGATCCCAAGAAAACGCAGCCGCGCGGCGCCGCCTTCGATGCGAGCGGCGAGCGGATTCTCGAGATCCTGAACGACGGGTCGGTCCGCCTCGTGCGCTGGAAGACCAACGAAATCACTCTCGCGATCGCGGGCCCGGGCCAGGAGATCTTCGACGCCGCGCTCTCCAGCGATGGCCGGCTCGTCGCGATCGCGTGCGCCGACCGCACCGCGCGCCTCTACTCCGCCGCCACGGGGCTCGAGGTCTCGCGCTTCACGCAACATCAGGCGATCGTCGCGCGCGTCGCGTTCATCGACGGCGGGCGCGCGGTCCGAGCGTTTCTTTGGATGGCGTCGTCCACACGTGGCCCGTCGACGCGCTCGCCGCCGCGATCGAGCGGGCGCCGCGCCAACTGCGCGCGGAGGAGCGGATCGAGTTCGAGGTGGGGGACGCGTCGCTCTGGAAGAGCGCGAAGGAGCTGGTCGGAAAGGTGGCAATCCACTCGGCGACCTGGCGGCGCGTCGCGCAGACGATCGCGGCCGACGCGACGCTCGCCCCCGAGCTGCGCGACGGCGGCGCTCGCCGTCGCGCGCGAGACGCTCGACAACCCGCGCACGCTGAGCGAGGTCTCCTCGGCGACGACCCGCTCCCCGGCCGCACACCCCAAGAATACGCGGCGGCCCTCGAGCAAGCCGAGCGGGCGTGCGAGCTCGCCCCCGAGGTTGGGCCGAACATTCGCGCCGTCGCGATGGCACAGTACCGCTGCGGGAAGTACGCCGAGTGCGTCGAGACCGCGGCGCGCGCCGACGCGTTGTCGTCGCAAGCGGTCCTGCGCAACCGCCCCGTTCGACGCGCTCGTGCGCGCCATGGCGCTCCAGAAGCTCGGGCGCGGGCGAGGCGAAGGAGGCGCTCGAGGAGGTGCGACGCCGCGCCGAGATCCTCCCGAAGGACTCGGTTTTCTTCGCGATGCTGGAGGAGGCCGACGCGCTGATCCTTGGCATCGTGAAAGAGAAGCCCGCGACGAATCCCTCGAAGGGATAGCCCCGGCTTGACAGCGGGCCTATCTTCGGCGCGCCATGATCCAAATCCGCAAATCCCGCGAGCGCGGCGAGACTCAAATCGGCTGGCTCGACAGCAAACACACCTTTTCCTTCGCCGATTATTGGGATACCGATTTCATGGGATATCGGGCGCTGCGCGTCATCAACGATGACAAGGTGGAGCCGGCCGGCGGCTTTCCCACCCATCCGCACCGCGACATGGAGATCTTGACGTGGGTCCTCACGGGCTCGCTCGAGCACAAGCGACAGCATGGGGACGGGCTCTGTGATCCGCCCCGGCGACGCGCAGAAGATGACCGCGGGCACGGGGATCCAACACAGCGAGTTCAATCCGTCGAAGACGGACGCCGTGCACTTGTTACAAATCTGGATCGAGCCCGAGAAGCGCGGCCTCAAACCCACCTATGAGCAGAAGGCGTTCCCGGTGGAGGCGCGGCGCGGCAAGCTCTGCCTCATCGGCTCGCGCGACGGGCGCGACGGCTCGATCACGATCCAGCAGGACGTGTCGGTCTACGCGACGATCCTTGGGAAAGACGAGAGCGTTCACCACGAATCGGCGCCGGACCGTTTTTGTTGGGTTCAGGTGGCGAAAGGTGGGATCACGCTCAACGGCCAGGCGCTCGCCGAGGGGACGGCGCCGCGATCGCCGGCGAGGCGAAGATCACGATGGAGGGGCGGGGCCATCCAAGAACGCGGCCGGGCTCATGGACGTGGGTCCCGCCGAAGTCTTGCTGTTCGACCTGGCGTAGCGCCGCCTGGGGATGCCCAGAAAGCGAGCGGCGCCGTCGCGGAGGTCCCGCTCGGCGCCGCGCGCGCCTTTGGTGGGATCGCCAGGGGCTCGCGGGCCGCGCCTCGACTCCGGCGGAGATCGTCCGCCGAGGCGGTTGGATGAGCGCGGCCGGCTCGTCCGGACCCTACCTATCTTTCGCGCACGCGGCGCGAAAGGTGGGAATGGCGCCACGAGCAGGGCTGCGCTCGACGCGGCCGCTTTCGCGAAGGGTGAGCTGGTCGAGCTCTTCACGGCGCGCGGCTGCACGATGATCGTGCCGGCCGCCGACGTGCCGCTCGCGCTCGCCGCCGCGAAAGTTGGGCATGCGGAGAAGACCAAGAAAATCGTCGCCGGGGAGGGGCTGGCGGCGGCGGAGCGGAGCGCCCTCGAGAAGGCGATCCTCGCCGCGCTCGCGAAAGGTGGGAAAGATGCGGCCGAGCTCCGCGCCGCGATTCCCAAGAATCTCGTGCGGAGCTTCGGGGAGGCGGGGCGCCGCCTCGGCGAGAGCTCTCGCTCCTCTTCACGGTGCGCGACCTCCAGGTGCGCGGCCTCGTGCGGCGGGTCGAGCGCGGCGGGCGGATCGACGGCGACGACTTCGAGTTCCGGATCGTTGGGAAAGGGGAGCCTGGGTCGGCGCCGTTCGCCGGAGGGCGCGACGACGCTGCTGCGCGAGCTGGCGCGCCGATTCTGGCATGGGCGGCTCGGCGTCGCTGCGCGAGCTCGCCTTCTGGGCGGACATCCCACAAAAGAGGCCGCAGCTGCCGCCGAGTCCGCGGGCGCCGTCCGCGCCCTCGTCCCCGAGCTCGGCGAAATGTGGGTTCTGGAGAGTGATCTCGCGCCGCTCGAGGCGCGCGAGCGCGGAGGGGGCCCGCGGCGTGCGCTTCCTGCCCTTCCGGGATAATTACCTTTACCTCCGCCGCGGCATGGAGGCGCTCACCGATCCCAAGATTGCGAGCACGACGGTCCTCGATTGGCTCAACAAGAGAGTGATCCTCGCCGACGTGGAGAGCCTCCACGCCCACGCGATCGTGGCCGACGGCCGTGCGATTGGGATCTGGGACTACGACCCCGACGCCAAGAAAATCGAATGGGCCACGTTCGCCCCGGCGAAGGGGGCGCTCGCCAAGGAGATCGCCCGCGCCGCGGATGAAACGGAATCGTTCATTCGCGACGAGCTCGGAGACTTGCTGTTCTACGCGGTCGACAACGAGAGGAATCGCGCGGGGCGTTTGGAGGGTGTGAAAAGCTTCGCGCAAAATTTGCAGGTAGGGGCGAGCGGGGAGGATTCCACGGGGGCGCTCAAGGATTCGGCGAAGGGGGTCGATCCTACGATGTAACAGTTTCCAGGGGGCCTTCATGCGAAGCCAACTCGTCACTCTCGCTTCGATCCTTGTCATCGGCGCCGCGGTCCCCGCCGCGGGCGCCCAGGGCACGATCTTTCCGATGCCACAATTCGACGGCAACCTGAATCCCAACGGGGGCGGGTGCGGCGACTTCAACGGCGACGGGTGCCTCGACCTCATGTATCGCGAGGGCACCGGTGGCACCTACGCCTACCGCTTCGGCGACGGCCACGGCGGCTTCGGCGCTGTCCACCACATGCGCTTGCCCGCGAACACGATGGGCGCGTGCGCCGACATGAACCTCGACGGGATCATTGATTTCGTTGGGTTTCGGGGGACGCTGCCCCAGGGGCTGATCGCCTTCGGCGGCTCCAACGGCTTCGAGAAACCCAAATATTTCGGCGTGCCGAAGATCGTTAGTGCACTTCGAGATTGCCGAGGTGAACGGCGACGGGATTCCCGACATCCTCGATGTCGACTCCGGCTTGGCGAAGCTCAACATTCTCCTCGGCCAGGGCGATGGCACCTTCGCGAGCGGCGGCGCCGTCGATCTCGCGCCGAATACCACCTATTTCACGATCGGCGACGTGACGGGCGACGGCCTGACCGACGTCGTCACCACCAATATCGTGGGTACGGCCTCGAACCAACTCACCACCTATGTCGGCGACGGCATGGGGGCTTTTCCCTCGCGGCTTCGCAATCGACTTCGCTGCCGGTCGCTCTCTTCAAGCTCGGCGACATCGACTTGGATGGCCGCGCCGACGGCGTCTCGTCGGGCGGGTCCAACCCGTCGTCGGTGTATATGTGGTTTGCGAACTTCGATGGGAGCTTCGCGCCGGGGATCGCCAATGAAGTCGCCGGCACGCCGACGCAGCTCACCCTCGCCGACCTCGACTTCGATGGTTACCCCGACCTCGTGACATGCAACTCACTGGAGTGCGAGATCACCACGCTCCACAATCTTGGGGTTGGGCCGCTCCAGGAGTGGAAGATCCTCCCGGGGGCACCGGGCTCGTGAGCTGCGTGGTCGGCGACTTCAACGCCGACGGCGTCCGGACCTCGCCCCGATCGCGTGGTCGGGCGCCTCGCTATTGTTGGGATTGGGCTGGGGCGAGTACGAGCAGCCGCCGTCGATCCCGCTCGGGGTCACCCCACGGCGCTCGCCGCCGGCGATTTCGACGGCGACGGCCGCGCGGACGCGCTGGTGTTCGATCGCGTGGGCGGCGCGGCCGCGCTGCTCCCCGGCGACGGCCACGGCTCCTTCGGCGCCGCGGTGTCGGTGGCGCTCGCCAAGATTCCCGCGATGGTCGTCGCGCGCGACATGAACCTCGACGGCACGCTCGACCTCGTCGCCGGATACCAACAATCCGCGGAGATCGACGTTTTCATGGGAGACGGCCACGGCGCCTTCCTCGCGCCCGTCGTGAGCCACGCTTCGGAGGCTTTCCAGAACATGTCGGTCGACGACGTGGACGGCGACGGCATCCCCGACCTCGTCGCGGGCTTCGGCTACCAAGGCGCCGGCGTTTTACTTGGGAATGGCGACGCGTCGCTCAGCCAGGTTTCGCAGTGCGCCTTCCAGTCGGTGGCGGTCACGAGGATTCGCCTCGCCGACCTCGACGGCAACGGCCTCCCCGAGATCGTCGCGAGCCACGACCACGCGGCCGGCTCGGTGCAGGTCCTCGCCAACGTCGGCGGCGGCCATTTCCGGAACCCGAAAATGTGGGGTTCGATCGCGACGGACGGTGCGATCGAGGTCGCGGACTTCGATGGCAACGGCCGCGCGGATGTCGCCGTGGTGAACTCCGACGACAAGCTCATCTGGTTCAAGGGGGCCGGCAAGACCGGCGCGCCCGCGGCGAGCGGCGTCGAGCCGTTCGCGATGATGCTCGAGCTCCACGCCATCGATCTCGACGGCGACGGGCACCCTGATTTGTTGGGGTTCGACTCGCCCGCGGGCGCTTCGATCCACTTGGCGTTCGGCAGCGGCGCGTTCCAGTTCCAGCCGGTCCAGTCCTTCCTCGCTGGACCCCAACTATCCGGCTGCTTCGTCGCCGACCTGGACGGCGACGGCCTCGATGAGATCGTCCTGGCGTCGAGCGCGACCCAAAGCCTAACGATCCTCCAGCCCCCGCGCGGGCGCGCCTCGCCACGACCGCCTACGGGGCGGGCTCGAACGCCTGCATGGGGCGCGCGGCGGTCCGCACCACCGCCCCGCCGAAAGTTGGGAATGGGAGCTTCGGCGTCGCGTTCGCGAGCGCGCCGCCGTCGGCGGCGGGGTCCTCCTCGTGACCGACACTCCCGATTCCGCCGGCTCCGATCCCAATAATCTGGGGTGCTCCTCTACGTGGACATCTTCCACGCGAACCGCCTCGTCGCGGCGCCGGCGCCGAGCGATCCGTCGGGGACGGGCTTCGCCCATCTTCCGATTCCCAACAATCCGGCGCTCGCGGGAGCACGATCTATGCGCAGGCGCTCTGGATCGAGGACCCGGGCTCCGGCATGGCTTGCGGCCGCTCGCCGTATCACGTGGCCTCCTCCAACGCGGTCGCCGTCGTCATTCTCCAGTAGCAGGCGGCTCGTCGGGGTCGCGCCCGGCGAAATCGGCGCGAAAGTCGGCCGTTCCCAGGAATGCGCGGGGGTGGACAATGGCACCCATGATTCGGACCCCCGCCGCCATCGTTTTCCTCGCGTTCGCCGCCGTTCCCAACTTTGCGCAGGAGGCGTACCGCCTGCCGCCCCCGAGGTGGTGGCGATCGTCGACGCGCCGGTGCCGCCGGTCGCGCACTTCAGCCCCGACGCGGAAGTGGATCCTCTTCGTCCAGTCGGACCCGCTGCCGCCGATCGCCGATCTCTCGCGCCGAATGTTGCGTTTAGGGGCACGCGGATCGATCCCGCCGCGAACGCCTCGTTCCAAACCAACTATGCGAAATCGTTGGCATTCCGGCCGGTGGCCGGCAAAGACGCGACGCCGATCGCGCTGCCGGCGGCGCGCGCGCCTCGCCGGCGCGAGCTGGTCGCACATACTCAAGCGCTTCGCCGTTTCGTTGGTGACCGACGGCGGCACCGAGCTCTGGACGGGCACGGTCGACAACCCAACCAAACTCACCAAGATCGCCGACAGGTTCTGCGCGGTGCGCGGGCGCGGCTACACCTGGATGCCCGACGGCGATAGTTTGCTTTGCCTGGAGGTGCCCGCGGGGCGCGGCGCCGAGCCGAAGGCCCCCGCGGCGCCGACGGGCCCGAACATCCAGGAGACCTCGGGCAACAAATCGCCCGTCCGCACCTACCAGGATCTCCTCACCAATCCCTACGACGACGCGCTCTTCGAATACTACTCGACTTCCCAACTATGCTGGGTGAACCCCAAGACCGGCGAGACGCGGATGATTGGGAAGCCGGCGATGTTCGGGGAGACGGCGCCGTCGCCGGATGGCCGCCACATCCTCACGGCGCGCACCCATCGCCCCTTTTCGTATTTGATGCCGGCCACCGACTTCCCGAGACGGTCGAGGTGTGGACCGCCGACGGCAAGCCGAGTACACGGTCGTCGAGGTGCCGATGGCGGAGAACATCCCCATCGAAGGGGTGCGCCTGGGGCCGCGGAGCGCCTCGTGGAAGCCCGGCGAGGGGGCGACGCTCGTGTGGGCCGAGGCGCTCGACGGCGGGCGATCCCAAGAAAAAGGCCGACTTCCGCGATAAGTGGGTTGCGCTCTCGGCGCCGTTCGATGGCAAGCCGCGCGAGCTGTGCAAGCTCGAGCAGCGGGCGCGCGGCGTCCAGTGGATGGAGAATCCCAATCTGATGATCGCGAGCGACTACGACCGCGACCGCCGCTGGACCCGCACGCGGATCTTCGACGTGTCGAAACCCAACGAAGCGCCCGATCGTCCTCGACGACCGGAGCTCCAACGATCGCTACAAGGATCCGGGAAACTTGGTGATGCGCACCGATGCGACCGGGCGCGCGATCGTCCAGCAGTCGGGGCCGTGGGTCTTCCGCACTGGCGCCGGCGCCACCCCGACGGCGAGATGCCCTTCTTCACGCGCCAGAATCTCAAGACCAACGCGCGCGAGGACTGTGGCGTTGCGACAAGGGGCGTACGAGTCGGTGGTCGATGTGATCGAGGAGGGGGTCGAGAAGCCCGCGTTCCTCACGCGCCACGAAACCCCCGACTCGCCCCCAACTATCGCCTTCGGAAAGTCGGCGGCGAGATCACCCAGCTCACCAACGATACGGATCCGACCCCACAGATCCGCGGGATCAAGAAGCAGCTGGTCAAGTACAAGCGCCCCGACGGAGTCGACCTCTCGGCGACGCTCTACCTCCCCGCCGGCTACAAGGAAGGGACGCGCCTCCCGCTCGTCGTGTGGGCCTACCCGCTCGAGTTCAACGACGCGGCGACCGCGGGACAGGTCTCCGGCAGCCCCAACCGCTTCACGCGGATGGGGGCATATCCCACCTATTCTTCCTGACCCAGGGATACGCGGTGATGGACAACGCCACGATGCCGATCGTTGGGGATCCCGAGACGATGAACGACAACTTCCTCGAGCAGATCGTGGCGTCGGCGAAGGCGGCGATCGACAAGGCGGCGGAGATGGGGGTGGCCGATCCCAACAAAGTGGGAGTCGGCGGCCATAGCTACGGCGCGTTCATGACGGCGAATCTCCTCGCGCACAGCGATCTCTTCCGCGCGGGGATCGCGCGGAGCGGCGCCTACAACCGCACGCTCACGCCGTTCGGCTTCCAATCGGAGCGGCGCACGATTTGGGAGGCGCCGCAGGTGTATGCCAAAGTATCGCCCTTCATGTATGCCAACAAAATCAACGAGCCGCTCCTCATGATCCACGGCGAGGCCGATGCCAATCCGGGCACGTTCCCGATCCAATCGGAGCGCCTCTTCGCCGCGATCAAAGGCAACGGCGGCACCGCGCGCCTCGTGTTGCTTCCCAAGGAAAACCACGGATACCAGGCGCGCGAGTCGTCGCTCCACGTCCTCGCCGAGATGATCGATTGGTTCGACAAATATGTGAAGCCGGAGCGCCCGGCGCCGGCCGAGGCGAGCGGAACCAGAAATGAGCGGATCGCGCCCCGACCGCGCCGCGCAGCCGGCCGGGGGCCGTGCGGATCCCGCGCGAGCGGATCGAGGTCCGCTTCTCGCGGTCCGGCGGCCCCGGCGGGTCGGAATGTCAACAAAGTCGAGACGAAGGCGGAGATCCGCTTCGTTTTGTGGCAAGCGGATTGGATCCCCGGGGGCACGCGGGCGCGTCTCGCGGCGCGTCGCGCCAACGACGTGAACATCGCGGGAGAGTTGGTGATCACCTCCAGCCGCACGCGGAGCCAGTCGGCAGAACCTCGAGGATTGCTACGAAAAGCTCGCCGCCTGGATCGAGGAGGCCTCGCGCGTGCCCAAGCGCCGGATCCCCACGAAAACCACCCGCTCCGCGCGCGAGCGCACGCTCGAGAGCAAGAAGCGCGATTCCCACAAAGAAGGGGCGCCGCTGGCGCCCCGAAGAGTGAACCCAAGCGATCCCCGGAGCCCCATGAAGTTCTTCTCTCTCATTCTTCTTGTAGCGAGTGGGATCAATCCCACTCGTACCCAATCAGGGAGTGGGATCAATCCCACTCCTCCCCAAACTCGCCCCACTCCTTCGCAAGTTGTGGGAGTGGGATATATCCCACTCCTACGAAGGCCCATCTCCCCTTCCTAACAAAGGCCGAGTCCGATTGGCTCACCGGCGAGATCTCCGGCGATCGCTCCTATGAGCACGTTCGTTGGTTTTCGCACTACCACCGCGCCGTCGCGAGCGCGGGGCTGATGTCGGTCGCCGAGTACGCCGAGAAGAAAGCCAAGGAATATGGGCTCTCGGAGGTAAAGCTGGTGAAGACGCCCCCATGAGGGGATCGAGTGGAACGTGAAGCGGGCCGAGCTCTGGCTCGTGGAGCCGACGGTCGAAAAGTGGTGTGACTCGGAGGCGGTGCAGCTCCAGCTCCTCGACTTCAGCAACTCGGGCGACGTGACCGCCGAGCTCGTCGATGTGGGCTCGGGGACCCAGGAGAGCGATTACAAGGACAAGGACGTGGCCGGAAAGTTGGTGTTCGCGTCGGGAATCCGGGGGCCGTGATGCGGGAAGCCTGCTGGAAGCGCGGCGCCGCGGGAATCGTGGTGTGGCCCGAGGGGATCGCTACGCCGCGCACCCCGAGCAGATTCGTTGGCTTTCGCTCCCGCAGAAGAGCGAGGACGGGAAGCCCGCGACCTTCGGCTTCGGCCTCTCCTATCGCCAGGGACTCGACCTCCAGCGGCGGCTCAAAGCTGGCAAAGTGAAAGCGCATGCGCTGGTCGAGGTCGCGACCGGCCCCGGATGGTTGGTGATGGTGGAAGGAAAGATTCTGGGGACCAACCCCGAGCTCCCATGTGTGGTATTCACCGGGCACCTCCAGGAGGAGCGCTTCAGCGCGAACGACGACAGCTCCGGCTGCGCGAACGCGCTCGAGGACGCGCGCGCGCTCGCGCGCTCGGGATCGCCGAGGGGAAGCTCCTGCGCCCGCGGCGCACGATGCAGTTCTGGTGGACGACCGAGATCGCCTCCGAAAACCAACTCTTCGCCGATCACCCCGAGGTGATCCCAACGATCCTCTGCGACATCAACCAGGACATGGTGGGGGCGAACCAATCGCAGGACACGCTGCGCGTCCAGAACGTGACGCGCCTCCCCTGGTCGCGCAGCCATCTGCTCGAGGATGTGGCGGAGGAGGTGGTGAGCTTCCTCGTGGATGGGAACACATCCCAACTATCGGGACTCCAGGCGGGGATGCCCTACTATCCGTTCCCCGTCCTCTCGAAGCTCGGCACGCGCCACCGCTACAACGCGCGATTCGTGCCCTACCACGCGAACACCGATCACCAATGTTTCGTAGCGCCGCCGGTCGGCCTCCCCGGGATCACCTTCACGAACTGGCCCGACGACTACATCCACTCGACCGACGACGATCTGTGGAATCTCGATCCCACACAACTCCAGCGCAACGCGCTCGCCTGCGCGACGATCGGCTACGCCATGGCGCGCTTCGGCGCGCGCGACGCGGAGCCGCTCGAAATGTTGGTGAGATCCCACATCATCCGAAACTTGGGATCGGAGGGGAGGTGGCGGGGCGGCTCGTGCGCGAGGCCTCGCTCGAGGAGCGCCCGGCGGCGGTGCGCGACGCGATCGCCCACATGGGGAGCGCGATGGCGCGCAACGAGCTATCGTTGGCATCGGTCGCGGAGGTGACGGCGGCGAAACCGGAGGCGGTGGCGGCGGCCTTCCGCCCCGCGTTCAAGATTCCCCCGACGCGATCCTGGAGGTGCTCGGCCTCGGATCCAACGTGCGCCCCGCGCCACCGACCGAGACCATGAAGCGCCTCGCCGCCCTCTCGCCGCGGCGGATCGGCTCGGTCGCCGACTACCAAAAGAACCGCGCGAAAGCCAAGAATCCCGAGGGGCTCCACTCGCTCCTCGCCCACGAGATCCTCTGCCTCGCCGATCTCGCGGCGCGGCGCGGCCTCCCGATGACGGGGCTCGAGCTGCATGAGTGGGTTGCGGCGCAGGCGCGGAGCGCCGGCCCCTGGTACTACGGCGCCGTCACCCCCGAGCAGACGTTGGCATTTCTCGAGTCGTGCGAGGCGGCGGGCCTCATCACCAACAAACGGCAGTGATATGTTTCTGGCCGCGCGACGCCGTTGCCGCGCCGACGTTCCCGCCGCGCCGATCGTTGCGCAAGGCAAGGCACCCGCGGCGCCGACCGTCTCCTTCGAGGAGAAGAAGCTCGGCGAGGCGCCGGCAGGGGCGAAGTTCGAGGAGCGCTCGTCGTTCGCGCCCACCGGCCGAAAGGTGGTGTTCGCCTATCGCGAGGCCGACAAGAACGTGGTGATGCTTGGCTCCGAGAAGATCGGCGGATACCACTATTACGATCGCCCCGCCTGGAGCGCGAACGGCGAGCACGTGGCGCTCCGCCTCGGCAACCGGATCGAACCCAAGAAAGAGAAATGGTGGGCGTACCTCGATACCAAGAAAATCGCCGAGGAGGATTGGATCGGGCTCGTCGAGCCGTCGCCCGACGGCTCCGAGGCCGCCTACTGGATCAACCCCGGCTCAAGCTCGACAGCGAGGGGATCTACACCGGCGGCAAGTGGTTCTTCGTGGTCGGCAAGAATCGCGGGCGCGAGTGGGGCGAGGGGTTCGGCCTCGCGGAGAACGCCTACAGCCGCGATGGCTCGAAAGTGGCGACCTGTTGCATCCGCGAGGGGATGTCGCGCGTGCTCGTCGTCGAGAAGAAGACCGAGAAAGTGATCACCAACGATAAATTCGGCCCCTTCCTCGCCATCGATTCGCTCGCGTTTGCCCCCGACGGAAAGTTGGTGTACGGCGCGCAGGGGACTCCCGAGAAATCGAGCCGCTGGCTCGTCTTCTACGGCGACGAAGTCTACGGCAAGGATCTCTTCTCCGCGGGGAGCCCGGTGCTCTCGCCGAGCGGCGCGCGGATCGCGTACAAGTCGGTCACCAATGGCAAGATTGCGATGGCGGTCGACCACGCGCGCTTCGCGCGCGACGGCGGCGACGCGCTCACCTCCGCGGTCTTCAGCCCCGACGGGAAGCATGTGGCCTACGGCATCAGCCGCGGCGGCACGATCGACTCGACCGCCGCGATGGCGCAGGACTCCGAGTGGTCGGTGAAAGGTGGGAAGTGGCACCTCGCCGTCGACAGCGAAATGACCTCATCCGGATTCGACGAGCTCCGAACCCCAACTTTCTCGGCTGACGGAAAAATTGGTGGCGTTCGCGGGGCGCGAAGGGGACCGCTGGTTCATCGTCGTGGGGGACAAGAAATCGGAGCCCTACGACGAGGTCGGCGCGCCGGCCTTCAGCGCCGACGGCAACAAGGCGGCTTTCGGCGCGCGCAAGGGGTCGAGCTCTGGTGGAAGGTGTGGGCGCCGTAGGGCGGGCGGCGCTCAGCGCGCCACGATCTCACGAATGTGCGCGAGCGGGACCCGAATGTGAACGATGCCATTCCGCAGCCGACGCACGAGCTGAGGGACCCCGACCCGGGAGTCGCCCGGATCTCCGGCGGCGCGAAGAACTCGACCCCGAACGGCAGGGATTTCCGAGTCGCGCTTCGCCATCGCGAGCCAATAGGCGGCCTCGATCAGCGCGCGCGCGCCGAAGACGCGTGGACTCGGCGGGGACTCGATACGCTCCTCGATCACGAATGGTAAGTATCCGATGGCACCCTCGGCGACATGGCGCGCCACGCCAGCCTCGAGTGTCGGGTCAAAGGCCCGCAGTAGATGGGCGGCTTCCATGACTTCCTGATCGTTGGTGATGTTCGCCGGAAAGTCTTCCTCGCGGGCCGTTCCGGCTTGCTCCAGATCATCGAAACCCTTCTCCCGCTCTGGAAGCCACAATTGGCCGACTCAGGAATCCGGCGAGCGCGGTCGGGGGCTTGCGCTCGAAAAGTGGGAAACAGCCGGCCCCACGCTGCCGAAGGCGTTTGTTGGTCTCGCCGTGGAGGACGCGCCGCGCGCCGGCGAGGAGACCGGTCATGGTGGCGAGCTCTGCGTCGGCGAGCGAAACGCCATCGAGACGCGCCGCGTGGGTGTCGATCAGGATCAAGCTCTCGCCGGCAATGGCGCCGCGCACGCACCGCTCGATCTCCGCCTCGTCCATGCAAACGACGACGGCTTCGACGAGCAACTCAGGTGCATGTCGTACGCCGGATGCCCCAAATCGGGCCGGCCGAGCGTATTCGCCTGCGAAGGAGTCTTGCTTCCCTCGGTGAGTGCGATTCCCAACGATTGGCAATACGTCGGATCCTTGGGAATCCGGACGATCACCCCGGCTTGCCGTTGCTTGCCATCTTTCGAAGCGCGGCCTTCAGAATCTTGGGCTTCAGGACGTCTTCGTCGTCGCCGAAACAGGAGGAAAGCCCGAAGACGAGCGAGGCGCTCGCGGCTCGCGCGAGGAAGCGCCTGCGTGTGCTCTTCGATTCCACGGCGGAGTACGACGAGCGCCGGAGAGGATTGTTTGGGGCGAGTGGTCGCGGCCGTCCGTTTCCCGATTTCTTTTTCTTCCGAATTGACGGACGCAGTGCCCGTACGGACGATTTCCACTTCGACTCGCAAGCCGCCGGCGGCGTGCCGCGCGGCGCCGGATCGGAGGCAATACCAATGAACAAGTTCGCCATGATTTCGATGGGCGTCTTCACGCTTCTGTGCGCGGTCTCGGCGATCGGCGCGCCGCGGCTCATGCGAAGTCACGCGTTGCCATCCGGAACGCGAAGCGAATATCGCGCGCCCACAATCGAGCGATTCGAGTCTCGCATCGCCGGAGGACGATTGGATGGTTGGCATGTCCAATTGTTCCATCGACGTCAAGAGTCGCCTCGATGTGCGTCTGTCCGATCGAAGCGGTGAAGTCATTGCGCACGCGCAACGCGATCTCATGGACACGGCTCCCGGCGCATCGCGTCCGGCGGGGCTAAAGGATGCCGAGGAAGTTCTTTCCCATTTCTTCGAGTCGCTGGGCGCATCGAGTTCCTCGGATCCCGCGCGCATGATGACCATGGTTGCGAGTGGAGTCCGCATGACGACGACCGACGCCGATGGCGTGACCACCAAGCCGTTTGCCATGGACTCGATGTTCGGCATCAAGGCCACACCGGATCGGCACGTTACCCAACTAAACTATCGGGCCCGTTTGAATGGGAATGCGTATCTCGTGGCGCCGAAGTGCGACGCGCCCAATCGACGGATCGTTGCGTTCGTATCGCTCGCCGAGTTGGGGAATGCCGACGGCGATCTCTACCCATCGACAACCCAGTGGCACAATAACGATCGGCATCCCGCTGAAGCTTGCGACCGTCGATCTCGCGAAGTTCGCGACGGTGGATGCACTCGCGAAGGGCGTCGTCCGCGAGCTCCAACGGCTCGAAGTGCCCGCCACTGTGATGGATGGGTCCGGAAATATTGTTGGGGTTCGGGGAAGCGCGGTGCCGTTCCTGATCGTCGGCAGCTCGAGCTCGGAGACGACTTTGAGCGCACAGCTGGCCCGTCGTCGACGCCGCACGCGGCGGCAAAGGGGAAGAGCAAGTAGCGATGTCTCGGCGGGGGCGCTTCGCCCCCGCGTTCGTAGCCGCCACCCGCGTCGCCACCTTAGGATGGCCCACGATGCGAATCCCCGGCCACACCCTCTTCGCGCGCGGACGAGGGCCTCAATCGTGGTGTCTGGCATTGGTGGGAATCGCCGCATTGTTGGCGTTGGCGTTTCGCGATCGGATGCGGCCGGACTTGCGTGCCGCCGACGCTGCCATCGCGGAATCCAGGGTGAGCGATCGCGCGTCCGCGAGCGCGCCGGCGGAATCGGGGACGAGAACGGTCCCGTCGCGCGCGCGAGGCGGTATCCCAAGAATCACGTCCTTCGTGGTCGAGGCTATCCGAACGGCTGCTACATCACGGCGCAGGCGTTCGGCCCTCGACTAACGCACCGATTACAGGTGTCGACGTGGATTTGGAATCGCTCGAGATGAGTCCGAATGAGCGACTGCGCTCATCACCACCTAACGAACGAACTCGAGGGAGTGGCGCACTTCGATCTGGCCGGAGTCACGGGCGCGATTCGGTTCTACGTGCGTGCGACGGGGCCCGCGTACTCCTCGATAGGTTTGCAGCGCAACGCAACGGCACGATCAACCTCTCGTGCGATCCCTGCTCGACCCTGAGTGTCGACGCGCGTGAAGTGGGGCGCGGCGCGGCCGCGCGAGTCGTCGCGACGGAGCTCACCGATGCCAGTCGGTCACGAGTGCGCCACGGTGCTTTCGACCGATTCCCGTGGAATCGGAAATGTGGCAGTAGCGCGCCGGTCGTCGCTACGAGATCGGCGCCCGGACCAGGCCGCGCCTGAGTCGATCCCGACCGTGATCGAAGTCCCGGCGGGCGCGCGCTCCGCCGCGATCGACCTGAATCTCTCCGAGGATCCGGTCGATGTGTGGGTTCGGACCGACAAGACGAGCTCCCCGGTCCGAGGAGTCCAGCTATATCTCGACGGCGACTGCGCGAGCGTCGGCGAATCGGACGACGAAGGGAAAATCGCCGTGCTCAGGATTCTCAATGATCGTGGAGCACTGGACGTGCGTTCGCGTGGCCGGCAAGATCGCCTTGAACCCCGAGCGTTGGACCCGCGATGCTGAACGGCCGGCAGATTTGTGTGGTTTCGGAGCTCGCGCTGGACTTGCGCAGGATCGAGGCGCTCGTCGTCGATCCGCAGTCGCGGCCGATCCAGGGCGCGGCGGTCGGTTTAGGCTCTCCGTTGCGGAGCCTTCGGATTCGGCCAAACGCTCACCGATCGGAACGGCCTCTCCGGCGCGATTGTGGTTCGAGGCGCCGCCGGCGACTATGCCGATCGCCGTGCACAAAGATGGTTTCGACCGCCGCGGATCGTTGGGCTCAGATCGGCAGCGGGCAGGCCAACGCGCGTTGTGATGACGCCGGCGCTGCCCTATCGAGTGCGCGTGAGCGATCAGGGTCGAATCCGCTTCCGTTCGCATTTGTTGGCATTCGATGGAGAGATGGGAGGTCCGAAGCGCTCGTTTCATACGTCGGCGATCACCAAGGATACGCGGAGGTCTACGCGCCCCGAGGGGGCGAAGATCGCGGCACGGGAGGCGGCAGGCTCGGGCAGTTCGGAAGAACAAGCTCGACCCGACCCACCGCGACGTCACTCTCGAAGGTCGAGGCATCACCGCCCGACGAAGTGAGCGGCGTCATCGAGCCGCCGCCCGATTCCCAACGATCGGGGCCCTATCTCGTGACGCTGAACAGCTCGAGAGGGCGAGCGAGCGCGTGGTCGTGGCCGAGCTGAACATTTGCCTTTCGGCGGCACTTCGGCCGAAACGTGGTAATCACTGTTGTCGATCGCGCGACCGGCGCCACCGGCAACTATGACGGCGAGCCGAAGGTGGGATTGTCATCACGCTCAAGAGCCCAATCGGGATCACCGTCGAGCCGATCGCGTCCGACGGGAAGGAGCGCCCGATCAGCAATGTGTTCGTCGACACCGATTCCGATCCCACATGGAGGGCGATTCCGTTCTCGAAGAGCGCGGACGGATGGTTGGTAAAGGTGCCGGAGCCGAGGGACCTGGAATCTTCGCGTGGAGTCAGGGGCGATGCGCGGATATGTGGAGGGCTCGCGGTCGCGGCGCGCCCCGGCGAACACCAACGAATCAAGGTTCGCTTGGCGCCGCGGACCCGACTCGAGGTGGAACTCGCGGCGGGCCTCGAGCTCACGGATCTGGGTGTGTATTTGAGGCGGCGGTTGCCATCCGATGCGGCCTCGATCAAATCAATCCGTCCGTGCGGAAATCCGCGACGTGACAGCGGATCCCGGCGGGCAGATCATCCTCGAGGACATCCTCCCGGGCGTGTACAACGTTACGAATTGTGGGATTGCGCGGCACCGACGAGCAGTGGATCGCCGCGGCGGAGGAGGTTCGCGTCGCGGGATCCCAAGTATCCCGGTGCGCCGTGTGGAGCGCTCAACGGCGGCGAGTCTCGCTCCGCTACAAAGGTGGTGAGGATCCGAGCGCGCTCGTCGGGTTGCGATTGGTCCCGTGGATCGATTCGAGTGGCTTGGCAGCTTCTTGAGTATCGACGACGAAGGTGGCGTGCACGCCCTTCTCTGGCCAGGCCGATTCAAGATTTGTGATGTGAGCGGCTCGGTGCTCTACAACATCACCGTTGCCGAAGGGAGACGATGTGTGTGTCGTGGAGCCGGTCACAGGGAAATGATGGGATTCATCGGTCCCAACATTGGCAAATGGGGCGAGCCGTGACGGGCATCATCGACTTCAGCGCGAATCCATGGTAAATGTGGTGAACCATGGCACGACCCACGAGCGACAAGGCGAACCCCAACTGGACCTGCCCGAAGTACAAAGCGCGCGATCTCCTTCGCGTGCCCGGCCTGCCGCGGCGGGCGCGGCGGCGTCGAGGTCAGCGCGTTCGCGATCGGCAACCTCCAGCCGAGCCGCTACATCTGTGGCAAATGCGGATTCTTGGAGGAGTACGTCGACGTGCCCGAGCACCTTTAGCGGATTCGTAACAAATATGGGGCGTCGGGGAAGAAGGCGAAGGCGAAGCGCTGAGAAAGGTGGGGTCAGGGGAACGCGCGGGCCGGCGATCGGATCGCCGGCCGCGCGAAAGTGAGAATGTCCCCTTTTTCCTACGGGCACTTCACGACAGCGCCGGGTGAATGTTGACATCGAGCGCGATCACGCTCCCGGACAGCGTCGTGTGGTCGATCGAGACGAGCCGCAGCGGCGCGAGGAAGACGCCGACTTCCACCGTGATGTCCTTGTACAACTTCACGTCCGGGCCGGCGTCCAGGAAGTTCCAGAGGACGTTCGTCGCGAGCACGCCGCCGCTCAGGATCATTTGGGAGGAGCTGAACGTGAAGCTGCCGGCGACATTCAAAATGAAGATGTCGTTGGGGCCACCCTTGAACGTGATCGTCCTCTTCACGAGGTTGATCGAGCTCACCTGGATGACGTTCACTCCGCCATTCCCAACGATCGTGATGCCCCCGTCACATCGCCCAGGATTTGCGTCGGCGCGAGCGTGGCGAGATTGGCCGAGGCGGCATTGGCGGCGAGATTGGCCGCCGCGAGGCTCGTGGTGATCTTGCCGCCGACGACGACGAGATCGGGGTGAATATTGGGATTCGCCGTCGGATCGATCTTGGAGTGCCTTTGATCGTGGCCTTGAGGAGATCGCCCGTGTCCTTCGCCGCGAGACCAACATTGCCGTCGATGCTCGTGGCTCCCTCGCTGATCGTCACGTCTCCACCGTCGAGACCAGGACCGAATAATTGCCGGCTTCGCCGAGACCGAAGATCGGATTCGGGGCGCGCAGGGTCCGCACACATTCGTGGTATCGATGACAACGAAAGAGATCGGATTCGAAACACACCATTGCTGCGTCGCCGCGATGAACGTCAAGGCCTGCGCATGAGGCGGCACGCCGAGGAGCGGACTGCCGCACGGGAGCGATCCGGTGATGTGTCGATCCCGTCCGGTGGGAGCGGAGGCGGATGCTCAATGATGTTCGGCGTGAACCCGAGCTGGAGGATCCCGATACCAGGAATATCCGTGGGACCATTGCTACGGTGTCGATGAAGCACGCGACGAGAGCGTTCAGGGGGACCGACCACGGTGATGTCCGATCGTCTCGTTCGGCTGGTATTGTGGCTTCGACGAGGAAGATCGAGAGGTTGCACTGCGCGGAGGCGGTGAGCGATAGAAGCCCAACAAAAGCGCTGGCGGAGGCCGCTGCCGAGGCCAACGTGCGCAGCTGCGGCGACGCGGCCGGAATGAATGTGCGGAACATCTGTGGGGTCCTTGGGAAGAGCCAGCGAAGAAAGAAGGATCAACGGTGCGGGGGGCCGGTCCCAGAGCGGGAGGAGCTCGCGCGGACTATCCTCGAGGATACTCGCAGGTGTTCCCTAGCGACTATGGGCGCCGGCGGGTCCGCACTGGGGGGCGGCGCGCACGCATCGAGCCATGAGGAAGGGTACGACCCACTTCACTCCCAGACTGTCTTTGCTCCACTTGTCTGTCGCTATTTCTCCGCTCAGCTATGTCACTAACACCAAGAATAGCTGCGAGCCCTTCTCCGTCTTGAAGTCGGTCGGGCGCGCTTTGCCGCTCAGGTCGTAACAGATCCGCATCGTGTTGCCGTTGGTCTCGTAGATGGCGAGGATCGTGTGCCCCTTGTTCGTGCCGTCGGTGCTGGTGATGTCGACGGTCTTGGGGATTTGGTGGGATCCAATGTCACAGTTCCCTTGTCGGACTCGGGGCCGATCGTGACGCTGTACTTCCCATCGGCGACCACGAGCTTCACATTCTTGCGCGCCTCATCGGGGAACTTCGCCCCCGCGATCTCCGCGGCGGTGGCCGACCAGCTGCCGTCCATCGCTTTGGTGGGATCATCCTTGGCAACGCAAGAAAACGCGAGGGCCACGAGCAGTAGGGCGCAGAGCGGGTGCTTCATCGTCGAGCTCCGAGGACAGCGGGATGGGGGTGGAAGTTTCCGCCCGAGGGGCGGGGGCGAAAAGCAGAATGTGCCCATTTTCCGTTTTCTCCAGAATGCCGCGCCCACACCTCGCGAGAGAGACTTGGCTCACCTCCGCTCCGCGGCTCCCACCTTTCGCATCGACGACGTCGCGATGCGCGATCCCAACGGATATGTGGTGGTCTTCAGCGAGCGGATGGAGCAGGAATAGGGGACGGTCACCGGCTCGGCGCGTGCCCAGGATTTGCCACATCCCGCGAGAGGCTGCGTGGCGCCGTCGGCGCCGCGTGCGCGCTGATCCTTGTCGCCGGGGATTGTTGGGGTTGAGCTCGGCGTTGCTCGAGACTTTCACGCCCCCGCCACGCCCGAGCTCCAAGAGGCCGCGCGCTTGTCACGATTCTTCGAGGATGCCAAGGATCGGTTGCCGCGCGATCACCGGGTTGTCGTCGTGACCTCGCTCATTCCCACTCCGGACCTCGATTATTGGTTTGGGATGAATCGGCCGGTGCGCATCCTGATCGCGGTCGATCGGGCGCGATTCGAGCGCGACGCGGGGCTGCCTCGATCCCCGCGACCTCGACGATCCGGGAATACTATGCATCGAAGGGCAACCTGCTGACGAAGGACTCGCTCGATCGGGCGCTCGCGGATGCCACTCATCTGACGATCACCGACGCGTTCGCCGCGTCCGAAGTGAAGGCGCTCGCGGCGGCGCTCCCCGGGCGCATCGTCATGGCGAGTGAGCCCATGTCGATTCGGGATCTGCGCGCGAAATGAGCACGCTCCTCGCCGCGATCGTGGTGCCGGCGCTCGTGTGCCTTTCGGGCGTGGGTGCCGCCACATGGTTGGGATTGCGCGCGGGCTCCGCGGCGTGGACGCTCGCCAGCTCGGCGCTGCTCGGAATCTGTATCTGTGGCATCGTCGGCCCCGCGGCGTCGATCGTGGGGTTGCCCGTGCCGGCCACGACTCTCGCCAGTGCAGATCGCGCTCGCCCTCGCGGGCGCGATGTCGCTTTGGAGCCGCGGGCTCCGCGCGCCGGCGATCACGCGAATGGAGGCGATCGCGCTCGCCGCGATGTGTGGGTGTCGTCGTAGTGTGGGATTGAACGTCGCGCAGCGCCCGTGCTCGGCGGCGACGAGGTCTATGCTTGGGGATACAAGGCGGCGATGATCCACGCGTCGGGGCGGATCACCCCGGCCGACTGGACCGACGTCGGGGATCCGCGCGCCGTCCTATCCGTTCGCGCTCCCCGTGGCCGGATCGGCGGCCGCGCTCGTGGCCGGGCATCTCTGCGGACACGTGCTCCGGATTCTTGCGCTCCTCGTCTTTTGTGGCTTCGTCGCGGCGCTGTCCGAGGCGGCGAAGCTGACCGTGCCGCAGGCGCTCCGATTCGCGTTCGTCTTCGGAATCGCCGCGCTGCCGGTCGTGCAGTTCGAGGCCGCCATTCTTCATGGCCGACATCCTGCTCGCGCTCGGGCTGCTGGTCGCGGCGGTGTCGATCGCGCGCAATCCGGGCTCCGCCGAGACCGCGCTTTGGATTGCGTTGCTGCCACTCATCAAGATCGACGGCGTTTCGATGAGCGGATTGCTTTTCGTTGGTGAACTTCGCCGCGAGCCCGCGCGGGAGCGCGCCCGCTGCGCCGCGGCTTCTGTTGCGTTCGCCGCCCTCGCGATCCTCCCTGGGCGCTGCTCTACGTCGCGCAGGGCTTCAACCCCCTTCGTGGTCCAAGACCGCGGCGTCACGGCGCGGGTCTTCGGCATTCGCGAGGCGCTCGAGATGCCGGGCGCGTACGCGAGCCGAGTGGCGGTTGCGGCCCTCGGGGTCCTCTCGAGCTACGTTCCCCACCTATCGGCTTTTCGTTGGGATCACGACGCGATCCGGACGGCGCTGCCCTTCGCGGGATTGCTGCTCGTCTTCGTTGGGATTCCGTGGCTCCGCGCCGAGGAGGCGCCGCGCGCCTCGCGGATCGTGCGCCTCTTCGCCGGCCTCGCGATCCTCGGCGGGCAGTCTGCCGGGATCGCATCGACTCCCTACACGGTCTCCGTGCTCGTCACGGTGGTCGGCGGGCGCGCCGCGATCCACATCATTCCCGGAATGTTGCTGATCGCGAGCGCGATGAAGAGAAAGGGGACATTCTGAGTTCTTGGACCCCATTCGAAGCCGGCCCTTTGTCCTAGGGCCCGATTCTGGTATTAAAGTTATGCCCGAACTTTGAATAACGCCCGGCCCAATGAAAGAACTTTGAATAAGGATCTCCGATCGTGAAGCGCGGTCCCACCGGCGCATTCGTGACCGCTCCGCCGATCGGGGTGAGTCGGTTCGGGCGTTCGTTCCGAAGCGCCTGCCGCCGGCGCCCGGCCTCGTCGTCGACGCCGCGCTGCGAGACGAGATCGACCAAGCGCTCCTCGCCCTCGGCCGCCTCGACAGCATGTCGAGCCACCTGCCGGAGACCGCGCTCTTCCTCTACACGTTCATTCGCAAGGAGGCGGTTCTCTCGTCACAGATCGAGGGGACGCAATCGTCGCTCTCCGATTTGTTGCTTTTCGAGATCAAGGAAGCGCCGGGCGCCCCGCTCGACGACGTCCAAGAGGTCTCCAACTATGTCAAAGCCCTCGAGCATGGCGTGAAGCGCGTGCGCGGCGGGTTCCCGATCTCGGGGCGCCTCTTCCGCGAGGTGCATCGCGAGCTGCTCGCGCGCGGACGCGGAAGCGAGAAGAAACCCGGCGAGTTCCGAACGTCACAGAAACTGGATCGGAGGAGCGCGCCCCGGCGTGGCGACCTTCGTGCCGCCGCCATTCGAGCAAGTGAAAGAGTGCATGTCCGATCTCGATCATTTTCTGCACGACCAACCCGACAAGACACCAACATTACTCAAGGCCGCGCTCGCCCACGTTCAGTTCGAAACCATTCATCCATTCCTCGATGGAAACGGCCGCCTTGGACGCCTGCTCATCACACTGCTCCTCGTGGCCGAGGGTGTGCTCAACGAGCCGCTCCTCTACATGAGCCTGTACCTGAAGGCCCATCGCAGAACGTACTACGAGCTCCTCCAACGCGTGCGAACCGATGGGGATTGGGAAGAGTGGATTTCGTTTTTCATGCGCGGTGTGAAGGAGACCGCGGAGGGCGCCGTCGCCACCGCGAGGCAATTGGCACAAATCTTCGAGCACGACCGCAGGCGAATCGAAGCCCTCGGGCGCGTCTCGGGATCGGCGCTCCGAGTGCACAGCGCGCTTCAGCGGCGGCCCATCCACTCGATCAAGTCGGCCGTCGCGATGAGCGGTCTGACGGTGCCGACCGTGACCGCGATGATGAATCGACTGGAGTCGGCCGGAATCGTCCGCGAGGTGACGGGCAAGCAGCGCGGCCGCTACTTCGTCTATGATAAGTATCTGAAGATTCTGAACGAAGGGACGACTTCGCCCCTGGCGTGACCCCATGAAACTCCGGCGCCGCGAACGCCAAGCGCGCCGCCATCACCGCCAGCGCCTCCGGATTGTTGTCGATCAGAACGGCGCTGCGGCCGTTTCGCACCGCCGCTTCGCCGAGCGTGCCGCTCCCAGCGAAGAAGTCCAACAAGTGGTCGCCCGGATTCGAGTGCACTCGGACGATCCGCTCGAGAATCGCGAGCGGCTTTTGTGTGGGATAGCCGGTCTTTTCCTTGCCCGTGGGGCTCACGATCGTGTGCCACCAAGTATCGGTCGGGGTCTTGCCGCGGGCGGCCTTCCCGGGCGTGACGAGCCCCGGCGCCATGTAAGGAATCCGATCGATGTCGTCGTAGCGAAACGTGTAGCGCGACGGATCCTTGGCATACCAAAGAATATTGTCGTGCTTCGCCGGCCACTTCTTCGTCGCGCGCGCGCCGTAGTCGTAGGCCCAGATGATCTCGTTCATGAAGGAGTCGCGGCCGAAGATCGCGTCCAGCAGAACCTTGGCATAGTGGACCTCGCGATAGTCGAGGTGGAGGAAGAAGCTCCCCGCGGGGGCGAGCGAGGCGATGCGCCTCCACCAGGCGCGGCTCGAGGAAGCCAAGATAATCATCGAAGGTGTCGGCGAACACGCGGCTCCCGACGCGAATCGATTTGTAGCGTTGGCCCTTGAAGCCGGTGCGATCGCCGCGCCCGTCGCGCACGGTCTTTAGTTGGGTTCGCGCCTGCGCGCGCCCCGTGTTGAACGGCGGATCGATATAGATGAGATCGAACGCGCCCGAGGGCTGGCGCGCCAGGATCTCGAGGTTGTCGCCGAAGTGGATCGCGAGGCGGGGGCGGGCGGCGGCCGTGTCGGGCTCCATCGACGCATGTTCCGCTCGCGCGCGGGCGATCTCAAGTTTCCTCGAACGCGACGCCACGCTATCGAGCGACCCGGCTCGCGCGCACCGGCCTGCCGGCCGCGTGAATCGTGACCGCCGCGACCTCATTCTTGGCATTCAGCCCGAAGGTCACGCGCGTCGTTGTGCCGAGCGCATCGTTGGCGACGAGGAACTCGGTCTTGCTCTGCGGAATGAATCGATAGTCGCCCGGGAGCAGCTTGTTCGCGGTGCCGATGGCGAGGCGATCGCGCGCGTCGACGCCGCACCTGCAGTCGGCACGCATCCGCGCTCGAAGCGAAGCAACAGAAGCGTGGCGCGGCCGTCCTTGTCGCTGAGCGTGCCGAGGACTTGGCACGCGCGGAACGCGCCGAAGCGCTCGCGCCACGCGGCGCAGGTGCGCGCCCAATAGGCCGTCTCATCCGCGAACTGTCCCGTCGTAGGCGAGGACATCGCGCAGCCCCTCGAGCTCGCCGCGGAGGATCGACTCCGACGACGGAGGCGATCCGAGCTCGGCGGCCGGCGCGGGGGCGTCGCCCTCCAGCGCCGGAAAGTTGGTGAGGAGCCGCGTCACGTCCCACGCCGCCGCCGGAGTGGATAGTTGGTGATCGCGCGCGTCGAGGCGCGAAGCGCTCGCCGGAGGGCAACTGGTACGTCCCCGCATAGTTGGCGAGCTCGGCGGGGGTGAGCGCCGCGGCCGAGGCCAGATAGTTGGGAATCGGCGCGCCGAAGAATGCGTCGGCGACGAGTCCGAGCGCACGCTTGGAGGGGGAGTTGCGCTCGTTCGTGAAATAGATGATCACCACATTTTCGTCGACGTAGCGCAGAAAGTTGGCGAAGAAGATGCCGTTGCTGCCGTCGTGGGCGATGAGGCGCGTGCCGCGCGGCGAGGTGAAGAGGGCCCAGCCGTAGCCGTAGTGGGAAGTGCCCGCGTCGTCCTCGGGCACGTGCGCGGTGAAGAGCGCGCGCTTCGAGGCCGCGCTGAGGATCGCCTCGCCCTCGAGCGCGCGATCCCAACTATGGAGATCCTCGAGCGTCGAGAGGACGCCGCCGGCGCCGCGGCTCCCCCAGGTCGGCCCATCGGGACCCCAACGATCGCGCGACGTGCCGAGATCGCCCGACACATCGAAGCCGTGGGCGATTTCATTGGCATTCCACTTCGGCAGGACGAATCCGGTCTTCGACATCCCGGCGGGCTTCCAAAGTTTGTCGCGGAGGTACTGCTCGTAGGGCACCCCCGACGCGATCTCCACGATCATCGCGAGGAGCGAAAAGCCCGCGTTCGAATAGTGGTATTTGGCGCCGGGCGCTGAGAGTTGCTTCGTGTCGAGGATGCGGCGGAGCGCCGCGTCGCGCGTGAGCACCTCGCCGCGCTCCACCGACGTCGGGCGGGAATCCGGCCGTGTGCGTCAGCAGCTGGTGGATCGTGATGTTGCGCTTGTCGGCGGGCACCTCGCCGACATACTTGGTGATCGGGTCGGTGACGCGGAGCTTCCCCTCCTCCTGGAGCCGTAGGATCGCCGGTGCCGGTGAACTGCTTCGAGATCGAGCCGATGTCGAAGACCGTTTGTGGGGTGATCGGCGCCGTGCGCGCCGCGTCGGCCCAACCATATCCGGATGCCAGGACGACTCGATTATTCTTGGCAATGAGGACGCCGCCGCGGACGCCGGAGGCGGTGAGGTAGGCGTCGATGCGCGCGGCGATCGCGGGGAGTCGTCGGCGGGGCGCGACCCGGGTTCGATCGAGGTCGGGCGCGGAGCTCTTGGCGGCGACGCGGTCAGGGCGCGCCGGCGGAGTGGCGCGCGGGCGCGAGCGCCGCGAAGACCAACAAAAAGGGGAGTGCGGGGGAGCTCATTTCGAGTCGAAAGGTCGCGCGGAATCCGGGCGCCGCGGGTGCCGCGCGATAGTATCCACCCATGTCCGAATCCGCATTCATCGTCCGCGTGCCCGAGGCCGAGCGCCTCGTCGGCGCGTTTCGCGAGCGGCTCGATCCGGTGGCGCGGCTCGGCGTGCCGGCGCACGTCACCGTATTGTTTCCATTCATGGCGCGCGGAGCGGATCGACGCGGCGGCGCTCGAGCGGGCGCGCGCGGCGATGGTTGGGATCGGCGCGTTCCGGTTTCGCCTGGGCGCGATCGGCCGCTTCCCGGAGACCCTCTGCCTCGCCCCCGAGCCGGCGGCGCCCATTCATTGCGCTCACCGAGGCGCTCGCGCGCGCGTTCCCGGACCACCCGCCCTATCGCGGCGCATTCCCAACTATAGTTCCGCACCTCACGGTGGCGCACGGCGGCGACGCGGAGCTCGGGGAGGTGGAGGCGGAGCTGCGGCGATCGTTGGGGAGTGGGGGAGAGGTGGAGGCGATGTGTGGGGAAGTGGCGTTGATCGAGAACTCGACGGGGCGGTGGAATGAGATGCATACCATTCCGCTCCTCTCACACTGAGGAGGCGCCGGCTTCGGCGCGAGGCCGTGCGAATCCGGCGGGATCCGGGCGGCGATATAACCGATCCCCACCGCGCGCCCCCGCGGCTACCATGGCTCCGGCGCGCGTCGCCTCGCGCGATCGGCCCCCATCCCCGACCCGAGCACCGCGAGGCCGCCATGACACGGCAACCCATCGCCCGCATCCGCAGCCGCTCGCTCGCCGCCGCCGTCGCGGCGGCTTCGATATCGTTGGTGTTCGCCGCCGCGGGGGCGCGCAACAATTGATTCACACCTATACCGGCGCGGGCTCGGCCGATTATTTCGGCCGCGCGGTCGCGATCGTTGGGGATGTGAACGGCGACGGCTTCGACGACGTCCTCATCGGCGCCCCCGACGAGGAGCCCACCCCGGCGGCACCTCGCCGCAGGGGAAGGCGCGCCTCTTCTCCGGAAAGGATGGCTCGGTGCTCCTCACGCTCACGAGCTCCGGCCTCGCGTTCCAGTTCGGCTACACCGGTGTGCGCCGCCGGGCGACGTGAACGGCGACGGCGTGCCCGACCTCGTCGTCACCGATTACAACGATGACAACGCGGCGCCCGGCGGCGGCCGCGTGCGGATCTTCTCGGGGAGCAATGGCGCCACGATTCGCACCATGACCGGCGCCCAGTTCGACGCGCTCGGCTACTCCGCAGCGAACGCCGGCGATATCGATCTCGACGGCGTCCCCGATCTCCTCGTCGGCGCGCCGCAGTTCTTCGAATTCCCAACGAACCCGGAGATCGGCTATGCCAAGATTTTCTCGGGGCGAGCGGCGCCGCGCTGTTCACATTTCTCGGCGGCGGCGCTCCCAAGTATGTGCACTTCGGGATCGCGGTGAGCGGCTTGGGCGACATCGATCTCGACGGCTATCCGGATGTGTTGGTCGGCGCCTACTCCGGCGCCAACGCCGACACGGTTCCCTCCTATGTCAATTGTTACTCCGGCCACACGGGGCTGCGCATTCGCAATCATCCGCAGGAGTTCAAGGGCTTCGGCCAGTCGGTCGCGCGCGCGGGCGACACCGACGCCGACGGCATCCCCGACTATCTGATCGCGGGCACGCCGTTCAACACGCCGGTGCCGGGGAAGGCGCTCCTCTTCTCGGGCTTCCGGGGGCCAAGATTCACACCTGGAGCGAAGGGGTGAGCGCCGATGTCTTCGGCGCGAGCGCCGCCGCGGCCGGCGATCTCAACGGCGACGGCCGCCCCGACATCCTCGTGGGCGCGCCGGGCGGCGTGAATGGTTATCGCCCACGCCTTCAACGGCGGCGACGGCTCCAGTCTTTACATTGTCCACAGCGTCATCCTCGACAAGATCTTTGGGGATTCGCTGGCGGGGGCGGCGACATCGACGCCGACGGCTACGCCGATTTCGTCGTCGGCTCGAGCGGGCCGCAGAGCAATCACAGCCCGGGGCGGCGTTCGCGTTCTCCGGATTGTGCGCGGGGCTCGCCCCTTCGGCGCCCCCACCGCCGCCTGCGCGCCGACGCAACACATTAATGGCGCCGCGCTGCCGATCGTTGGGAATGCCGCCTTCGCGCTTTTGTGCGATCACGCGCCGCCGAGCTCGCTCGGGCTCTGCCTCGTCGGCGACGTCGCGGCGCCCGCGGGGGCGATCCGTTCGCCCTCGGAGTCACCCTCTACGTGGATTTCCTCGCCTCGACGCAACTCTACGCCCTCGACTTCACGAGCGACGCGGCCGGCTTCGCCTCGGCCCCGGCGCCGATCCCACAAAACCCGGCGCTGCAGGGGCCGCGTTTAGTTGCCAAGCGCTGTGGGTCGGGGGCGGGTGCGGCGTGCCGCCGTTTGGGCTGGAGACTTCGAATGCGCTGAGGGTGACGATTTTGTGAGGCGGGGGTGCGCTTCTGAGGCGGGGATTGCGCTACTTCGGCTTCGGCGCCGATTGCGTGGGCGCGGGGGCGGGTGCAGACGATTGGGCGTTTGGTTGGCTTTGGCTGTTCTTCTCGAGCTGGCTCATGATCGCGAGCAGGGGCGTGAACAGGGCCTGGAGTCGCCAATCCCACCAATCCGGCTGAGCGCGATGCGCGCAGATCGTCGGCACGATCAGTCTGGTTCGCGGCGACTTGGTCAGCATCAGCGCCGCGATCGGCGCCGCGGCGATCACGAGCAGAACACCAACGATCCCGAGGCCGTCCCACGCGAGGCAGAACCTCGTCAGCACGGGGAGCGCGACTTGGAAACTTTCGAAGATCACGCCGAACTTCGGGATAATCAGGAGCGCCAGCGGAATACAGATCAGCGCCGCGCACGCGACGATGATCGCGAGGCGCGCGCGCCGGCAGCGGGGTCGGAGGGCGGTTTGTTGGTGTTGGTGGGGGTGGGCATGTTCAGGCCGGCGCGGGCGTTCCGTGCGCAATGGTGTAGTCAAGGCGCGGTTCGTTCCATCCCGTGGTCCATACGGGCGTTTCGGTACTCTCGAGCGCGAGGTACTTCATGGGAATGCGGTGCCGGCTCCCGGTCCTTCGCCACGCGGCGGAGGACTCGGGAGCTTTCTTTTCGGCGATTCGCGCTGATCGGGACTGACTCCGAGTCAGTTCGACAAAAGCAAGACTGACACAGTGTCAGTTCGACAAAAGCAAGATGGACACGGAGTCCATTCGTGTTGAGCGTTCGTGCGAGGCCACTCATCCCCATGGTCGGCAGACCCACCGGATCGCTATTCCGGTCCCCGGTCCTTTGCTCAGCGGTGGGGGACTCGGGGCTCCTGTTCGCACTTCGTTGCGTCGATCCCAACGATGCCCGTGTCCGATCGTGTTGAATCGATTGGCCCCCGAGGCCAATCGCGTTGAATCGATTGGTCCCGTGTCACTGTGCTGCGTAACAAAACTCTTTCGCATACGACGTAATAAAGCAGGGGCCGTTGCGTCGTATGCGAAAGAGTTTTGTTGCCAGCACGATGCTCCAAACTGCCTTTCGAGCGCCTCCAGTCGCCGCGCGAGCTCGGCACTCGAAGCCAGGATTCCCGGACTTTCACGAACGCCCTCACGATCGCAATACTGACGAGCGCGGCGCGCCGGCTCCGGAGCACGCTGGAGAGAATGGCAGCCCCTTCTTCAGTGAACGCGTGTGGCAGATAACGACGGCCGCCGTGGGAACTTGAGATCACAGATTGTGATCTCAAGTGCGAGGACCTCGGCCGGAGTGACCTCGAAGCAGAAGTCGCTCGGAAACCGCTCGCGATTGCGTTTCACCGCCTGAAGGAGCGCGCGCGTCTCTACTTCGTAGAGTCTCGCAATGTCCGCGTCGAGGAGGACCTTCTCTCCGCGAATCAGCAAGATTCGTTTCTCGACACTCCCGACCTCGACGGGCGATTTGTGGGAATTGCGCGGCACGATGGAAACGTAGCGCGGCGAATGGCGCAAACGGTAGTGCGACGAGATCGTCGCCTTGCGCTCTCAGACGCGCCCCGCTAGGCTCGAAACCTTCTTCAGTCCAAGATTTGGGAGAGATCTTTTCAGACTTCGGAGAGGCGGGAGGTGCCCCATGCGTCTTCGAGTTTTGTTTGTGTTCGCCCTCGCGATCGTTCGCGTCGACCGAAACGGCCATTGCACAGAACGTGTGGGTGGTCGCGCCGACCGCGGGGCCGGGGGTCTTCTCCACGCAGATCCAGCCGGCCGTCGATGCAGCGGCGGATGGCGATCTGATCCTCGTGAAGGGGGAAGTTTCGTTGGGTTTTCGATCACCAACAAATCCGTCGGGGTCGTGGCCGAGCTCGGTGCGAGCGTGAACGTGCTGGGAACCGTCGAGATCTCCAACTTGTCTTCGAGTCAGCGCGTCCTCGTCGAGGCGGGTGGCCGATCTCCGCGACGGCGCCGAATACCAATCTTTGGATCCACAACAATGCGGGGCCCGTGTGGCTCGAGGGCTACGCGTTCGCACCGGTGACGGCGGGCTTCGACCAATATGGCGTGGATGGCGCCGACGTCGACCAGTGCGCGTCGGTTGCGTTCCTGCGCTGCACCATGACCGGGAGCCACGCCTACGCCTGGAAGGGGAGCACCTCGGCGGGCTGGGGGCTCTTCGCGTCGGCATCGAATGTCACTCTTTACGACAGCGCCTGCGTCGGCGGAGCGGGGAGACAGGATTCACTCCCTTCGGCGGGAAAGGTGGGATCGGCGCCTATGTGCTGAGCGGCTTTGCGTTTGCATCGGGGAGCGTCTTCCAGGGAGGAGCGGGCGGTAGCAGTGCCATCTCCGGTGGAATGGGTGGAACCGGACTCGACAACAATGCCACCTTTGTTTCGCTCGACTGCACATTCCTCGGAGGCATCGGCGGGAGCTCGCCGCAGGGAGCGGCGCGCCGGGGATTCCCTGATCGGCACGGTCGACGCGATCGCGGGCAAGGCGAGGCACTTCAACGCCACATCTCCCATTCGTGAGCTCCAAAACACAACAATGACTCTCGGAGGGATTCCCGGCGAGAATGCCGCGATTCTCTTTTCATTGGGCCAGAGACGTGCCGATCTACTTTCCGGACCTGAGCGGCGTTTTGTTGCCTTCGCTCCTCGGCGCCGACTGCGATCCTCCTCGGAACAATCCCCGGGAGCGGAGTCCTGACGCTTCAGAAGCCGGTGCCGAGCCTTCCGCCGACGGTGAAAGGGCTTCCCATCTATGTGCAGGCGTTCTTCTTCGACGCGGCGATTACCAACGTTGTTCTCCGGACCCGCCTCGGCGGTGGTTGTTCTCGACTCGAGTCTTTAGTTAGGCTCGGAGGAGTTGACATGTTCAGGCTGTTCGATCGACTCGGGCAGTTCGCCATAGTTGGGGCCCTCGCTCTCGCCATGGTTGGGGAAGCGCACGCGCAGTTCCTGAATGCGCCGCACTACCCCCGTCGGTTCCCACCCCGAGTCAGTCGCCATCGGCGATCTCAACGGCGACGGAAGGCCCGACCTCGTCACGGCCGACCTGGGCTCGGACACAGTTTCCGTCCTTCTCGCCAACGGGATCGGCACGTTCACGGTCGCCACCACGTACGCCGCCGGTTCAGGCCCTTACTCGGTTGCCATTGGCGATCTCAATGCCGACGGGAAGCCGGATCTCGTCACGGCGAATGCCAACTCCAACTCCGTCTCCGTGATACTTGGGAATGGGAATGGCACATTCGGGACCCCTTCGAGCTTCGCGGTGGGATCCGTTCCCGAGTCTGTTGCCATCGGCGACTTCAATGGCGATGGAACCCCGGATCTCGTCACGGCGAATAACAACGCCAATTCCGTGTCCGTCCTACTTGGAAATGGGAATGGCACGTATGCGGCTGCCCAGAGTTTCAATGTGAGCTCGAACCCCAAAGTTGTCGGCATCGGCGATTTCAACGGCGATGGGAAGCTGGACGTCGTCACCGCGGATTCCGGTGTGAACACAGTTTCCATTCTTCTTGGGAAGGGGAGACGGCACGTTCTTGTCCGCAATGGCTTTCACCGTTGGCTCGAATCCCAACTCGGTTGCGATCGGTGACCTCAACGGCGACGGCAAGCCAGACGTCGCCACGGCGAACTACTTTGCGAATACGGTCTCTGTGCTTGCCGGGCACGGGAGACGGGTCGTTTGCGACCGCCAAGAGCTACCTCGCCGGTTGGGGTTCCTACTCGATCGCGATCGGCGATCTCAATGGTGACGGGAAGCGAGATGTCGTCGCGGCGAACATCCTGTCACCCACGGTCTCGGTATTTCTCGGCAATGGAGACGCCACCCTTGCGCCCGCTACGGGATTGACCGCCAGCGTCGATTCGCAGCTGGTTTCGGTGGCGATCGGTGATCTCAACGGGGATGGGAAGCCCGACCTCGTTACGGCGGATTTCAAGACCAACAATGTGTCCGTGCTTGCCGGGTACGGAAATGGTGCATTGCGGTGACCACGGGATTCGCGGCCGGTGCCGGCTCGCAGCCGGTTTCAGTTGCGATAGGCGATCTGAATGGCGATGGGATGCCCGACCTCGTCGCCAACAGTTACAACTCCGTCGCAGTGCTACTCGGACACGGAGACGGGACATTTGCGACCGCTACGCCCTTTGCCGGCGGCGCGTACGTCGGAGTCGGTCGCGATCGGCGATCTCAACAGCGACGAAAGGCCCGACCTCGTCGCGACGAACTTCGGCGGCGCCGCAGTCTCGGTGCTACTCGGAAGCGGAAGTGGCACATTCGCGGCCCCAACGAGTTACTTCGTTGGCTTTAGCCCCGACTTTGTTGCGATTGGTGATCTCAATGGCGACGGGAAGCCAGAGCCTCGTTGCGGCGGGCTGCAACTCCGTCACGGTCGGCGTGCTCCTCGGGAGCGGAAACGGATCGTTCGCGCCCACCACGAGCGTCTCTGTCGGCTCCGGTTCCTATGGGATCGCCATCGGCGACCTCAGCGGTGACGGAAAACCGGACCTCGTCACCGCAAACTACGCCACCTCCTCCGTGTCCGTCCTCCTCGGGAACGGGAACGGTTCATTTGCAGGCGCCACTTCGATCCCTCTCGTCGATCGCCCCAGCTCAGTCGCAATCGGGGATCTGAACGGCGACGGAAAGCCGGACCTCGTCACGGCGAATCGAGACTCGAGCACGGTCTCTGTGATTCTTGGGAATGGAGATGGCACATTTGCGTTCGCTACGAGTCTCGCCGTCGCCACTGGGCCGTTCATGGTCGCCATCGGCGACATCGATGGTGATGGGAAGCCGGACCTCGTCACGTCGAACGCTTACTCCATTCGGTCTCTGTGCTTCTCGGATACGGAAACGGCACATTTGCGGGCGCCATGGGCTTCGCAGTCGGCGATGGCCCGTATTCGATTGCCATCGGCGATCTCAATGGCGACGGGAAGCCGGATGCAGCGACCGCGAATTTCTACGACGGTGCAGTGGGCGTGTTGCTTAATCAGGCGGTCACTCCGCCTGGCATCGCTCCCTACGGATCGGGCACGCCCGGCTGCGCAGGCGAGCTGGGCATGGGCGCGAACGCTTCGCCGAAGGTGAACAATCCCAACTTTGCGCCTCACCTGCTCCAACGCTCCCCACAATTCCCTCGGACTCGGAATTGTCACGAATGTCCAGGATCTCGCCGGTTCCGACTCGCTCGGTGTCGGCATCCTGATCCACGTCAACCCCATCCTTGCCACGGAAATCTACTCCTTCGACTTCCGCAGCGACGCGGGCGGATCCGGATTCGCCCCGGCTCCGATCCCCAACAATCCGGCGCTCGTCGGGCATGTCTACTATGCGCAGTCGTATCTGGATCGAGGATCACGCGAACGGCCAGGACTGTAGCCACGGGATCCTGGGTCTCGAGAGCTCCAAGGGGCTCATGCTGACGATCAATCGTGAGGATCGGGCGCGCGGCGCGCGCTCGGCGCGCCCGGCGGCTTCTACCGCGTGTGAGCCGAGTGTGGCTTCGTGTGAGCCGCCAACCAGACGTCGGCATTCGCGCGCGCCAAAGTCAACTCGTGTGTGAAGTCGTGGAGCGAGCGAGCGACTGGAGCGTCTCGCCGGAGATGTCGCATCGGTAGTGAAAACACTTCCATCGGTCGTGAGAACGGTGTCGCCTCGGCCCCGACTCGCGCCGCTGGGCACGAGCCGATCGAACACCGTCGCGCCCGGCAATGCGCCGTCGTAGTCGAAGCGTTCGGAACAGCCAGCCGATCGAAGGGTTGGTGTAGGTGTCACGCACGGCGACGTCGACCTCGAAGAGCCGCACTGAATAATTGGGGATCGTTTCTTGACGGACTCTTTGTAAGCATTGCATCGCCACTCGAGAGCTTCCTTTCAGCGACGGCAGATCGGCCTCCGATGCCTCGGTGAAGATGAGTTGGATTGACATGGCGCCGTCGGCGAACTGAATATTGTCAAGGTCGGGTTGGGCGACATCCTTTGCAAAGGCTCCTTGGATGGTCCACGCGGCGACATCGTTGTAATATTCCACCGAGAAGGTTCGAACGCGTTTGGTTGCAAGCCCACGTTTCGTCGAGGGCACACGGTTCACGATTGGCTCGAGTCTCAATCCGTGGAAGAACTCTCGACCTCCGGTCGGATTGCGGGCCGCTCGCGAGCCACGGAGCGTGAAACCAATGCGGCGGGCCCTTCTGCTCCGCCGCATCCCAGTGGATCGGCTCGAGGCCGGCGCGCGCGTAGTCGAGCGCCGCTCGGAAGTAGTCGTTCCGATGGCTGCGCACATCGATGGATTGCCAAGGATAAACGCCGCTCGCGGGGCGCGCGGGCCGCTTCCTGGGATAGTCGTGCTGCAGCTTGAACCCACTGCTGAGTTCCTGCGGCGCGCTCTCCGCACAACTCTTGTAGGCGGCGGCTTCGGCGCTCGCGCCCGACTGGATCGGCGACCACGAGAGTGTGAACATGCGTGGGCATCGCCGCCATTCCGCTCGCAGCCAAGCTCGCGAGGAGAATCGTCCCGATGGATGGGTGCTGGATCATGTTCAAAGTCCTCTATGGGCAGAACCCCGGACACCCAAGCTTCGTGGGGACAATCCGGCGGATTCGCCGCAGCAGGCCAAGGTATTCGCCGCAGAACGTGCGGTGATTGGAGTGTGGAGCGCGTCGCGACGCTCGGGACCCAGGGAAGGCTGCTTGCGCGCCTCGGAGGATTCTTTTGCGGGCTCCAACTCCGGACCGCATTTGGCCTTGTGTCCGAAACCACTGGAACCTCCCATGCGCCTCCAATCCGCTCTTCTCCTCCTCGCCCTCTCCGGCCCTGCCCTCGCCCAAGCGACCCTGAGTCTCAACGGCTCGACGACCGCGACGCTTCCGCCGGGCGGGATCCTCGTCGCGACCGCGACACTCCCGCCGGGGACACCCGCGGTCATCGCGTACGACGTGAGCCGCCGCCCGGCGTCGATCTTCGGCGAGCTGGTGCCGCTCGGATTCACGACGGTCGCTCGACGCGGTCGGCGCCCCGGAGTCGTCCCGGACAGCGGAATCTTTGTGTCGACGGTGACGATCCCCGACTTGGCGTTCCTCGTCGGTTCGGATTTCTATTTGTGTGGTCTTGCGATCGATCCCAACGATCCCAACGGCATCGCGTTCACGACCGGCGCGACCCTCTCGATTCGGATCGCGTCGAACGCGGGGTGCGACCGCGCGGCCTTCACGGGCGAGACGATCGCGTTCGACGGCGGCGCAATGCGGCCTCGGCCGGCCTCGCTCCTCCCCGGAGATGCGGTTTCGTGGCAAATCCTGTCGGCTCCCGCGGGAGCGTGGCCGCGCTTCGCGGGCGCGACGACGCTCTATCCCACACCACTCCCGATCTCCCCGGCGATTACTTCGTCGCGGTGACGCTCTTGAAAGGTGGGATTCCGCTCGCGCCTTCGATGACGAAGCTCACGGCGTTCCAGGCTTCGGGCTTCTCGCTCGCCGACGGCCAAATCCACTCGGAGACCTCGCTCGCGCTGACGGGCACGATCGTGCCGGCCGCGAGCATCGCGTCGGTCACGGTCGACGGCACGACGGTCGCGGTCTCCCCGAGCGGGACGTTCACGGTTCCGGCGCTTAGTTGGCTTCCGGGACAGGTCACGCGCCCGATCGACATCGAGGTGACGAGCAGCTCGGGAAAAACCGCGACGCAACAGATGACGGTGCTGAACGGCGTCGCGGCGGCGACCGCCCCTGCGGTCGACTCGGCGACCCAGCTCCGGATCACCAAGGAAACGTTTGACCTCGTCGCGGGCATCGTCCCGCTCGGCATGACCCAGGCTCAGTTCAGCTCGATGGTGAACATTGCCCCCATCACCTACGGCGCCGGCGCGCTCGGGATCTCCTTCGGCTCGTTGACGATCGACCCCACGGGGGAAGCTACTCGAGCCTCACGTGCAGCGCCTCGTGCACGCCACCGATGTTCTCTACACCACGACGATCACCAACGCCAAGGTCAACCTGCACTTCTCGGGTCGGTCCTATTTGTGACATTCAACACGACCGGGTCCGTGTCGGCCACCATAACGATGAAGAGCCACGTGAAGTTCACGACTCCGACGACCGGTCCGAACGCGGGGCTCCTCCAGTTCAGCGTGACGACGGAGAACCCACAAATCTCCAACCTCTCGATCAACCTCGGCTCGATTCCCGGGGTGATCACCAATGTGGTGTCCGGATTCGTGAACACCATCTATACGTCGCTGGCGCAGGGCGTCTTGAAGTCGGCCATCCAGAGCGTGGTCAACCTGGCGATGGTGCCCTTCAACCTCCAGCTCGACAATATTTCGGTGAATCTCGGCGCGCTCTACAAGCAAAGTATCCTGTTCACCTCGGTCGCGCATTCGACGGACGGCGTCACGGCGGTTGCCAAGATGGATCTCACACCCAATCTTCCGCCGACCGGCCCCAACCTGCCGGAGTACCTCGCCGGCGAGGGGCCGCTCGACCCGTTCGGCGCGACGATCCCCGGGATCGGCGGGACCTATAATTGGGGAACCGCGATCACCGTCGACGGCCTGAACGCCCTGCTCGCGAAGTACACCAACGGCGGGATTATCAATATTACATTCGAGGAGCTCGCGCAACAGATCGGGCAAGTCTTCGGATCCGTGGTGTTCACCGCGCAGGAGCTCGCGCAGATCCTGCCGACCGCCGGCTTCGAGCGGCTCCCGCCGCTGCAGATCGTGAAGGTGAAGCTCGAGGCGAGCGTGGCGCCGATCGTCAAAGGCAATCCCAACGATTCGATTCTTGCGCTCGAGTTCGCGGGGGTGAAGGCGAAGTTCCTGACGATCGCGCCCGGCTCCGCCTTCGAGGTCGAATTCTCACTCTCCTCCTCGAGACGAAGGGGACGCTCAAGGAGGAGCTCTCGGGGCCGAAGTTCAATCCCAAGCTTCAGGAGAAGACCCCCGCCGCAAAGTTGGGAAAGGGGATGCCCACGGCGAAGAAGGAAATGAACGAGGGAGCGGGTGGACGCCAGTTCGCCGACCCGCTCGCGTCGCTCGTCGAGAAAGCGCTCCAGAAGATCACTCTCCCTCTGGCTACACGAATCCCGGCGGATTCATCTCGAAGCCGGCGGAGAAGAGTCGGCCTGATGGGTGGGAAGAAGGCGGTCTGGCGCGGTGGGTGAAGTTTCAGGTAAACGGAAAGGGACATTCTGCATTCCGGCGGAACGCGCTCCACTTCAGTCAGCAGTGGCTAAGGGCGGGTCAGGAACTTGGTGTGTTCAACCGCCTCTCAGTCCTCGATCTCTACGCAAGCCGATCACGCGCGCTCGTTGGCTTCTCGGTAGCGTGCAATGGGGACGAACGGGCGGGATCGAAGTGTTCGTGCAGACCGGTCGCGCGAGACGTTGGCAACAGTTATCGCAGCGAGCCTCACCGAGTTCGGCGGCTGGCTGGCGATCCGTATGCGCAACTCTTCCCACGAACACCCTCGGCGGCGGTCAGAGCGGAAGCTGATGCGGAAGGGGAGTTTCCGCGCGGCCGGATTTTCAAGCCGACAGATCGGTTGCGATGGGCTGAGAACTGAAGCCATCAGCGCGCGTACTCTGTCACCCCGAAATCCGGAACCATCCCGCCAAGGACTGTCCCAACTGAGTTGCGCCGAGTGAGACGGCAATAACAACCGACTGCCAGGACGAATCCGAACGCGCACAGATCAAGACTCTACCGACCACGGAGCATCCCATCGTCATTGGATTCGGGGTGTCGAACGAGTACACGAGATTACCGATCAGAATTGCCGACAAGGACAAAGCAGGGAACCAGTGTGACGAAAGCGCCGACGTCTTGACCTTAGGCGCTCCTCGGATGCTTGGACTGCTCATAGCCGAACACGACCGAGCTCAACGCGATCAACGGCACGCTGGCGTACAGCACACGATCATTGATGTGTTGGAGCCCAATTATGAACTCGGCGATGACGAACGATGACAGAAGTCACGCAGCGCCAGGACGTCTGCAGCCATGGCGGGAAGCGCGGAGGCTGAGCGGCTCCGACGATCGACCGGCGGCGATCGCCGGCGTTCACAGTGTTGGGGTCCTGCGTGTCGCGAATCGTTGTCGAGCGTCGACGTCATTGTAGTCGATCAACGCGCCGATTCCCAATCGACGCGGACGACCGCCCACCGCGAACGATGTCACCGTGGATGGTGAGTCGCCCACGAAGCAATCCTCGCGGAGCGGCGAAGGGGGATATGTGGGCACACGCGCGCGATCGGCTCGCCATGCTTTGTGATCAGTGAGACTGCTCACCGTGGCGGTGAATCGATCGAGGAGCTCGAGGCATCGCGCGCCGGAACTCGCTGACGTTGACGACCCGATCAGCGGGGATCTATCGCCACGCGGGCGCGAGTCATGGAGTCAATTCAACTCGACGCTGCTCGGAGGAGTCGCCAAGGGTGAGCGTTTCACAGTGCAGGCGCGCGAGGGCGGTCGCGAAGTTGACATCGAAATGAAGAATGATCCCCTTTCCTACCACGCATACGCCATTCGACCCGCCGCGCGCCCCCTCCTTCTCCACATCGAACCACGCATCCATCAGCTCGAACCAGTTCTCTACCTCGTGATTCCCGTGCCGTGGCGCCATCCGAACACCAATCATATTTCCCGTACGCGTGGCGCTTACCCTCGACGGCGAGCGGGTGTACCAAGATCATGGTCTCGGAAGTGAGGTCTTGCCATCCGTGGTCTTGCAGGTGTCGCCCTCGGGGAATACCACATAAAAGGCCGTGGCGGCCGGCGACGAAGCCCTTGCTAATGGGCGAATCCGCGGGAATCGGCGACGGCGCGATCGGCGGCCTCGGCGGCGGTGTCGCGGCGAGGAGCGCGCGGCGGCGCTGAAGCGATCGCTCGCGGCGATCCGCTCGCAGAGCTGCGCGAGGTCGACGTGGGGCATCGTTTGGTTGGCATCGTTCTCGGGCCACGACATAGATGAACGTCGGCGCGTCGAGCCCCGAGCCGCGGAGCGCCAGAGCTCGGCCTTGGCGCCGTCCTTCGATAGTTGGCGTGCGAGCGCGTCGAGGCTTTTCTTGGCATCGGCCACCGCGGCGAGATCGACCGACACGAACGACTGGAGATCGCGCCCGAGCCGCTGTCGCCGGAGCGCCCCTCGGCGATCTGGCGGCGCACCTCCTCGACGACGAGCGCGGATGGTTGGCGTGCGTCGAGCGAGGGGCGGCGGCGCCGCGCACGCCGAGCTCTTGAAGATGTCCTCGTAGGGGACCACTGAGTTCGAAACCGAAGCGAACGCCAAGAAGTAATCGGCGCCGAACTTCCCGGTCGCCGCGCGCCACTGATAGCGCGTTCTCGACGCCGGCCATGAGACACGCGTCGAAGCCAAGAATATCGACCGAGTCCGCCTCGGTCGGGACATCGGTGAACCTCCGCTGTGTATAGTTGGTCTCCGCCGCTCGTCTGCGTCGGACAACACCAGGGCCCGTCGCCGTGGTCCACGAGCCAGAGCGCGTAGTGGCGCGCCGGATAGTGGGCTTTCCCGAAGCGGACGAAATCGCGCAACACCGCCGCGTCGCCGGTGTTGAGCTCGGCCGAGCCAGCTCGCGGATAGTTGGGAAGCTCCGGGCGCTCCGCCGATGCGCTCGGCCGCGCCGCCCGTCGAGGCGATACAAGCCGCGTGTCGGCGAAATCCTCGCCGAGCGCCTCGCGTCCTTCGAGTACTTCGGCGAGCGATCGATCAACATCAACACTTCCGGATCCGACACATCCTGCAGTCCGCGGCGCGATGCCCTTCCAGATCGCGCATGAAATCGCGTTCCCAATCATTGTCGACCGCGGCGTAGAGGAGGATCGTCCACTCGCGCGCGGACGGGCGCGACGTCGCGTCGGCGGCGGCACGCGACTGCTCCGCCTCCGAGTGCGGCTCCGCTGCCGTCGGCGCGACGGTCGCGTGAGTGTTACATCCGATCGCCGAACCGATGAGAAGCGCGATGGCGAAACGTTTCATGGGGCCTCACTTGGTCCCCTTATACGAGCGCCGTCGATTTTCCGCACCGGAGCGGCCGGATTCGGACGGTCGAATCCCTCACTCCAGCAGCCGCTCCGCGCCTCCTCGACGAGTCGCAGCGCCTCACGCTCGGTTTCGCGCCGAGGCTCCGAAGGTGAGTGAGGCCCAATCCCGAGCACCGCCGAGCGAGGAAGCCAACACATCGGGATCGGCCCCTTCGGCAACTCCCCAGCTTTCGCCGCCGGCGCAGATTGCGCCGCAGCCGCTCGCGCATTCCTTGTGTGAATCCCTGGATCGTGCCCCACGCGGCCGCGGGCGCCCGCACGTTCTTCTCGCGAATCGTGTTGAGCGCGTAGCAGCCGTCCTGGAAATCGTGGCCCAGCTGCGCGCGATGGAACGCGCGAATGTTGGCAAGTCCCTGCGGCTCGCGTTCGAGGAGGCTCAGCAGCTCGCCCAGGCTCGCGATGTAATGGTCGAGGGTCGCCTGGAAGAGCCCCTCCTTGCCGCCGAACTCATTGTAAAGACTGAACCGGTTGAGCCCCGTCGCGTCGACGGCTCGGATAGGTGGGTTCCTTCGTAGCCCTTCGACCAGAAGACGCGGGTGGCGCGTTCGAGGACATCCGTTGCGGTCGTAGTTCTTAAGGGGCGGCCCATGGTGGTCGGCGAGAGGATAGCGGAAATCAACATAGGGGCGCGCGCCAGTTTCAAAACGAACGATCCAGAAAAAGTCCTTGCGGCCCCTCGCGCGCGGCCAGTATGTTTCGGACCAGTCGTTCAGAAATGCCTGGGCGACCCCATCCAACCGACCCCCTGACCCGTCAAGCCGAGAGTTCCGCCATGCCCAACTATTCCTACGCCCAGTCCCTCGCCCGCTCCTACCAGATCAACTGGAGGATCGACGACATCCTCGGTGCCCGCCGCTTCGACGCCACCAAGCGCTGGCTCCCGATGCGTTTGTCAGGCGCGTCGTTCGTCACCTGCCTCGATGAGAACGAGGCGGGCGCCAGCTCACCCCGTCGAGATGGCCTCCTATGCGCACCTCTTCGGCTACGTCCGAGGAGTTCATTGCGCCGAAGGTGATCGAGCTGTCGAGCGCGCATCGGATCGAGCGGCGCGAGGTCTTCGACGCGCTTGCCAACTTTGCGGCCGAGGAGGTGAAACACATGAATCTCTTCCGTCGCGTGCGCGAGCGGTCGACGAGGCGCTCGGATTCGAGGCGCGACTCATCGGCAGACCAGGCGGCGACCGCCAACTATGTACTCGCCAAGAATACCGGCGCCGTATTGCGCCTCACAGCCTGCATCGAGTGGTTCACGCAGCTCCACTACACCGAGGCCTTCGACGACGACGCCGAGCTCGACCCGCTCACCAAGAATATCTTCCCGCGCGCATTGGCTCGAGGAGAGCCAACATGCGCAGATGGATCACCTCGAGACGCTGCGCGCCTTCGAGGCGATGGATGCCGCACGCGCGCGCCGACCGCGCGATCGGCGATCTCATCGAGCTCGTCGGCGCGGTCGACGGGATTGTTGGTGAAACAGACGGGCTACGACGTGGAGAATACTGTCGCGCGCGCTCGGGCGCGCAGTTCACCCCGAGGAGACCGAGGACCTCGAGCGCGGCATCCTGCGCGCGAAGCGCTGGACCTTCATCGAGAGCGGCGTCACCCACCCACGATTCCAGGAGCTCTTCGGCGCGGTCACGCACGCCCAGCGCAGCAGGCGCGCGTGGGCGAGGCGCTCACGGGGCTGCCTCGCGCCGGCGGGAGTCTGACTCGAAGTGGTTTCACAAGTCTCTCGGGCTGCGCGCGGCCCCGTCGCCCATCGCTGCGTTGCCTCGTCCTCGGCGACCCACTGGGTCGCCTGCGGCGAGGCGCCTTGCGCTGGGCGACGCTGACTCGCGCTCGCCTGTCGAGATACTTAGTGAAACCACTTCAGTATCCGCCGGATCCCGTTTTGTTGGGATCCGGCGGACGCGGGTCATTCACGGCATCACGATGTCAACGATCGGGCGGCTCAGCCCCGGGCTGCCGTCGAACAGCTGCCAGTCAGCTCGATCCCGATCAGCACCGGTTCGTTGGGCAAAAGAAACTGATCGAGGTGGTTCCCTGCGGGAGCGGCGTCGCCGCGACGAGCTGCGCCCCCGTGAAGAACGCGAATCCAGAACGCGCCGATCGCATACGGATCCGTGACATCGAATGCCACATATAGGGTCGCGCCATTCCACGCGACCGGGTAGTCGAGCAGCCACCCTTGCCCGATCATGCATGGGCGCCGCCGCCAGAAGCCCCACATCCGGAATCGTGAAGACATGATTGGGAAGCGTCTTGTACGCGACGCCGTCGGGCTGCGAGCCGTACGCCACGAATCCTCCGGTCGTCAGGGTCCGTACAGGGACACATGGCCCCCAGCGCCCCCCACGACGTTGCTATTCACATTGTAAACATTCTCCGCGGAGGTCGCCGGCCCGCCGCAGTTATAGGTGGTCAACTTCGGGCAGGGGCAGGGCTGCGGATCAGGGGCCAATCGCCGAAAAACGGAGTCAATAGTAAGGAACGCCCGGCGCCCCGTTTGCTTGGGAATCGACGAGGATGAGCGTGCCGGTCGTCGACACGGCGACGGGCGACTGCGGAACCTTGTAATAGTAATTGTCCGTATCGTTGGGAGCGCCGGTCATCGACGAGTGCGCGATCATCACGAGCGGCATCGTCGTGGAGAGGGCGCCCGTCCCCGCGCCGAAGCCGGTGAGCCCTGTCCACACGGCGCCGCTGACGTTGCAGCGGTGGATTTTCAACTCGTCGAATCCCTGGCCGGAGATCGCGGCGGTTGGGGTTGCGGAAAGAACCCGGAGATCGTGCCGCCGATCGAGAGCCCGCGAGGACGACGCTGCCGGCGCCCGGCCCTGCAGATTGATGCATGGGCCGTTGTGGCTCGTCCTTTTGTAGGGAATCGACGCGCCCCCGATCCCTGATAGTGACCGGCTTGGTGATATTGATGGGGCCCGGGTAGCTTCCCTCGCACCCAGATGACTTGGTTCGGCGGCGCCGCGTCGATGGCGGCCTGGAGGCTCGAGTAGGTGCCGGGGGCGCCGGACGAATTGACGAGGATCTGCGCGGCGCCGCGAGACGCGGCGGGGATGAGTGCGAAAAGTGCGATTCCGCAGAGAGTGCGGATTCCAAACCATCGATAACTGGACATCGGACGCGCTCCTTTCGACGATTCGCGAATCAGATTCGAGAATGTTGGGGTCGAGCGGGATACTTGGGATCGAGGTGGATGCCTTACGGCGAATGCGTGGCCGCGGTCTCCGCGCGACAATGTTGGGAAGTCCCATAAGATTGGGATATCCGGGAAGATTGGGAGAGTCCGCAATCTTTGGGAGCTCGGAGCGGGTCGTTGTGCCACGCCATGGGATCGTCCTTCTGGGTACGATCGGTCTTCTCGGGAGGACTGTTCCATCTTCCCGCGGCGCGCGGGTCGCGCCAGGGGGCGGCGGGGGCGACGGCAGGCGGCACCGCGACTTAGGCGCGCCGAGGCCTTGGCGACTTCGGCGGCTCGAGCGCTCACCCCGCCATTGCGCTTCATCCCGCCGGCGCGCCGAACGCACACGCCCTTCGCGAATCGGGGCTCGAATGCGCGACAATCTCGTCGTGCGAAACCGACCCAACATGTTGCGGGAAGCGCGCCCCGCCGATCCAATCGAGCGCGAGCCGCGGCGCATTTCGTCGCGCGACATCTTCGCCATCCTTGCCATCGCCGTTCTGGGCTTCGGCTACCGAGCCGCGCGAAGACCACAGTTCGGGGGCGCTCTCGGATACCCAGCGAACGTCTCGAACCGTTGCGCCGGCCGAGCCCGTCACGCCTGTCGCGGCCACGCCTGTCGACGACAAGCCCGACGCGGCCAAGTCTGTCGAAGTCACGCCCGACGCGGCCAAGTCTTTCGCCGACACGCCTGTCGCGGCCAAGCCTGTCGCGCCATCGCCGTCACCCACGATGCGCGTCCACTTCATCGACGTCGGCCAGGGCGCTTCGACCCTCTTCGAGTTCCCACGGGGTGCCGTCCTCGTCGACACCGGCGGCGAGACGAACGACCAGTTCAACTGCGGCGCGCAGCTCGAGCACTATCTCGACGCGTTCTTCGAGCGGCGCCCCGATCTCGGAAACTCGCTGAGCTCGCTCATCATCACCCATCCCCACCTCGATCACACACGCAACATTCAGCGGGTGGTCGAGCGCTACGCGCCGCGGAATATCGTTACCAATGGGATCACGGCGGGCTCCGGTGCCAAGGAGCAAAATTGGCTTCAACAATACGCGAGCGCGCATCAAACGGCGCGGGCGCCGTCGGCTACCGCGCGATCCATCGCGAGGAGGTTCCGCCGGGGGGCTCACCGACAATGTCATCGATCCGGTCATCGGCCCCGACGTCGATCCGCGCCTCTTCGTGTTGTGGGGTCAGGTGGCGACGGATCCCGGATGGGGAAGGATCGTGGGCGATCCCAGTTCGAGAATGCCAACAATCACAGCGTCGTCGTGCGGGTCGAGTTCGGGCGCGCGTCGGTGATCGTGACCGGCGATCTCCAGGACGTGGCGATCCACGACATGGTCCAGCTTCACCACAATACGGCCGCGCTCGCGCGTCGGTCTACGAGGTGGGGCACCACGGCTCGATCAACGGCACCACCAACGAGCTCCTCGGACGCGATGAAACCCAACTATGCGGTGATCGAGATGGGGCCGGTCGAACGGCACGCGGAGTTCACCGCGTGGGCCTTCGGCCATCCGCGCGGCGAGATCGTCTCAATGCTCGAGCGGGCGATCCCGACGCTGCGCGAGGCGATCGACGTCCAGGTCGGCCTCAAGAGCAAGGAGTTCGAGCACCTCACGCTCACCAAAGCCATCTATGCGACCGGCTGGGACGGGAACATCGTCCTGGAGGACCGCCGATGGAGTCGTATCTGTAGTGTCGCCCGCGCCCGTCGGCGCGGCGGCGGCGGCGCCGGGGGCGGAGCGCCGTCGAAGTTCTAAGGGGGGCTGAGCTGCGCCGCCTCAGCGCGACACGAATCCCAAGAATGTCCGCTTCGCGCGCGACACGGAGGCCATGGTCGCAGACGCCGCAGGACCGGCCGTCGTCAGCGGCGCTCCGCGAATTGCGAGTCGCGCAGGCAGGACGAACGTGTTCGCTGCTTCGCGCGCTGACCTCTTCCGATAGATGGCTTCGACGAGCGCCCGAACGCGCCGACAGCTCCGACCGACTCCGACTCGGCGACTCGGCCCGGCTGCCGGATCACGAATGGCAGGTAATCGTCCGCGCGGCCTCGAAGGCCGTCGCGCGCCGATGGTCTTGGTCAAGGTCGTCGGTCGAACTCGCCTTCAAGCAGGAGCCACGGATAGCTCGGTGAGTCATCGTCTCGCGCGACCGACGGATCGCGCGACGCCGTGGTAACGCGCGACCCGGTCTCGCGCAAGATTCTCGAGCCCGACGCGCGCGTACGGATGCCAAGATTGGTTTCCGTTAGGAATCGGCGTCGAGCGCGCCGCGCGCCGCGGCGAGCGGCCCGATCGCAGCTCGCTGAGCGCGCCGTCGCAGCCGCTCGCCGTTGCATCCGTGGAGGAATCCATCTGCGACATCGATAGAATCCATGCGGCGTCGTCAGCGCCTCGTCGGGAACCGCAGCGCCCGGCACACGCGCGCCGTCGCCGTCGATGAGCACGAGGCTCTCGCCACGATCGCCCCTGCGATCGCATCGCTCGACCTCCGATTCGTCCAAGCAAACGAAGACCGCCTCGACGAAGAGCTCGTGGGCGTCGCCGATGCGATTCCCAAATAAGCGATCGCGTTTGTAGGCTGTCTTCACGGTCGGCTGCGCCCTGCTCATCCTGCGCGATCACCGATCCCAACGATAGACTCCGCGCCGGGATCCTTGGGAATCCGCACGACGATCCCCGGTTTCGCCGCGCTCCGCATCGCGGCGAGGGCGTCCTTCAGAATCTTGGGTTGGAGGGCCGCGAGCGCGTCGCCGCCGCACGACGCGAGGCCGAACACGAGCGATCCGTAGCGCGACGCGCGCGAAGGAACTCACGCGCCGCGTCGAAGGGGCCGCCTCGGATCGCGATCGCATGCGCGCGCCGTCGACGGCGGCCGCGGCGATTCGTTCCGCGGAAATCTTGGCGAGCGATCGTTGGTGTTGGGCGCGGGGCGGGCTGCGCCTCACTCCGCCAAGTACCCGGTGAACTCTCGGGACAGCGGCCCGAAGTAGCCGGTTCCACATGGGCCGGGTGTCCCGCTGCCGCTCACCACGCCGCACCCGATCGAGAAATCACGCATGCCCGCGAACCACGACGCCGAACGGCAATAGTTGGGAATCGTCCGACTCCGCCGCGAGTTGGAAGAGGGTCTCGAGGAGGCATCGCAGCCGCGCGGCGCGCTCGGGCGACGGGCTCTCGACGCGCCACTGGATCAAGAGTGGGATTCGGGAGGCGGACGCCGCGACCACGGCTTCAGCATCCTCCGTGGTTAGTTGGGGATCGGCCAAGTGAACAAGGCGCCAACGGCGATCCAACGTGCTCGTTCGGGCCTTCGGATCGTGGTGCGCCGCGCACGCGGCCCCGCGCACGCCGTCGAGGCACGTGAGGAAACTGCGGTCGAACAGTTCCGGCAGCGGCGTCGACACCAAGAATCCGTTGAACATCTGCAGCGTGCCCTTGGCGCTCGATCGTTGGCATTCCTCCGCCCGCGCGCGCAATCCGCTCGTTCTTCGCGCCGTGGACGAGCCTCGCGATTTGCGATGCCAACACATCCGTGTGCGCGAGATCGTCGTCGTCGACCGCGGCGCCGTCGATCCGTTGTCCGTGGGCATCGACGAGGATGAGTGTTTCGTTGGGTTTCGCGCCTCCGATGAGCCGCCCGATCCGCCGCTCCTCGACGCAAACGAAAACCGCCTCGAGGAGCAGCTCGTGGAGCGCGAAGTCATCGGTCGTCGGCGCAAGCCTTCGCCAAGCGAGATGGTTGGGGTCCACGCCCGGGCCGTCGACGATGTCGACAAGCCGCTTCCCCACCGCGGTCCGCTTCGCCGGATCCTTGGGAATCCGAATCACGACCCCCGGCTTGTGCTCCTTCGCCATCCGCGCGAGCGCCGCGTCGAACGCCTGATTCCCAATCAAAGGGCGCGACTCCTGCGCGAACAGATCCCGAAGACCAAGTATCAGCGACGCGTGCGCGGCGCGCGAGGAAGTCGCGGCGGGTTTCGATCGTGGACATGGCTCGATGCCTCGGCCGGGCGCCGCCCGCACCACGCGGGGCGCCCGGCGCGGTTCCCTACGCGCCCCGCGCCCGCCGCCACACCCGACTGCTTCGCCGCCGCGCCGCCGGCGGTATCGTGGCGAGCCCGTGTCCGCGTTTCGCCGCCTCCTCGCCGCCGCCCTGGCGGCCGTTGCCATCGTCGCAGCCGCCGGCGCCGCGGCCGCGCAGAGTCCGGCGGGGGCGCAGTGGATCTGGGGTTCATGGGCCGCGCCGGGTGAGCGCCCCGCCGGCGAGAAAGTTTGGTTTCGCAAGACCATCGATCTCCCCGCGGCGCCGAAGGAGGCGACCGCGTTCGGCGCGTGCGACAACCATTTCGTATTGTGGGTGAACGGCGCGCGCGCCGGCCGCGGCGATAGTTGGCAAGAGGCCTCGAAGATTCCGATCGGGCGCCACCTGCGCGCGGGGCGCAACGTGCTCGCGATCGAGGGGACGAACGACAACGCCCCGCGGGGCTCCTCTTCTTCTGTGACATCGTCCTCGAGGGGGAAGACCGTCCGCGTCGCGAGCGATCCCACCTTTCTCACGGCGCCCGCCGCGCCGAAGGATTGGACCGATCCCAACTTTCCAGCGAAGGATTGGAAACCCGCGGCGTCGTTCGGCCCCTACCGGGTCGGGCCCTTGGCAAAATGTGGTGTTCGACGTGGAGCGGCGCTACGCCGCCCCCGACGGCTTCCACGTGGAGGCGGCCGCCGAGGGATCGGGAGCCTCGTCGCGCTCGCGCGCGGCGACGCGCGCGATCTGTTCGTTTCGGTCGAGGGGGCCGATCCTTCGGCTGCGCGACGCCGACGGCGACGGCCGCTACGACGACACGGAGACTTTTGTGGGAAGTCGCGGGCTGCCACGGCCTTTGTTGGTCGAAGGGCTCGCTCTTCGCGACGGGAAAAGGGCCCGACGGCGCCGGCCTCTACCGGATCACGCCGCGCGGCGCGGGGGCGAAAACCAATGGCGGCGCCAAACCCAACGAAATCGTTTGCTTGGGAACCTTCAGCGGCGAGGGGAACGAGCACGGCGTCCACGGCGTCGTCGAGGGGCCCGACGGCCGCCTCTACCTCGCCGTCGGCAATCACCACCAAATCGACAAGCCCTGGAGCGCCGACTCGCCGTATCGTTGGCATTACGAGGGAGCCTCCTTCCCACCTATGGCGATCCGGGGGCATGCGGTTGGGATCCGCTCGCCGGGCGGCACGGTCGTCTCCGTCGATCGCGAAGGCAAAGATTGGCGGGTCATGGCCGGCGGCTTTCGCAACCACTACGACCTCGCGTTCGACGCGTCGGGGAGCTCTTCACCGTCGACAGCGACATGGAGTGGGACGTGGGGCTTCCCTGGTATCGCCCCGTGGCCGCGCTCCATGTGATCCCCGGCGGCGAATATGGTTGGCGAACGGGCTCGGGCTGCTGGCCGCGCACCCACGCCGACGCGCTCCCTCGGCCGCCGACCTCGGCCGCGGCTCGCCGACGGGCACCGTCTTTTACGCGGAAAGCGATTCCCGGCGCGCTGGCGCGGCGCGCTCCTCTGCGGCGATTGGTCGCAGGGGCAGATCCTCGCGATCCACCTCGATCCCAAGCGATTCGACATATGTGGGAAAAGTGGAAACATTGCTCTCGGGGCACCCGCTCAACGTGACCGACCTGGAAGTCGACGCCGACGGCGCGCTTCTCTTCACGACCGGCGGGCGCGGGACCCACGGCGGCGTCTATCGCCTCGCGTACGACGGACCGGCCGACGCGGGGAGCGCGGCGGGGGCGCCGCCGGCGACGGCGCGCCGTCGCGCCGCGAGGGTTTTGATTGGCTTTTCGCCAAGTCCGATCCGCTCGCCGCGCTCCAGTCGAACGATCGCTTCGCCCGTTTCGCCGCCGCGCGCGCCCTCGAGCGCAAGGGGAAAGTTGGGATCCGCGCCGCGCTCGCCCTCGACGACGACCGCGCCGTCGCCGACGGATTGGTGGCGATGGCGCGCGCCCTATTGCGCCGCCCCTGACCGCGCCGATTGGAACGAGGCGTTCTCGCGCGCGCTCGGGATCCTGAAGGCCAGGGCACGGGCGAGGCGCGCCTCTCGGCTCTCCGCGCGCTGGAGCTCCTCGCGATCGCCCCCGTCGAGCCCGATCCCAAGAAAATCGCCGACGCCAAGAAAACGCTCCTCGCCAACTTTCCGTGCGGCGACCGCGCCGCCGATCGCGGCCTCGCGATCCTCCTCGCCCACTTCGCCCCCGACGGCGCGATCGAGAAGCTCCTCGCGCAGATGGAGGAGAGAGGGTCGCGCGCCGAGGGGATCCACATGGCGTATTCGTTGCGTTGCATCCGCGCCGGCTGGACGAGCGACCAGAAGCTCCGCCTCTTTCGTTGGGTTCGCGAGGCAGAGCGCTCCTCCGGCGGTGCCAGCTACGGCGGCTATCTCATCGACATCGTGAAGGCGATGGAGCCGCTCTTCACCAAGGAAGAGTGGGAAGCGGCGCGCGCGCTCGTCGGCGCCGCACCGGTGGCAGCCCCGGCGGTCATCGCCCTCGCCGGCGGCGAACCCAAGGATTTCGACCGAACGTTGGGATTCCTCGACGGGGCGCTCCACTCGCCGCGGCGCGACCCGGCCGAAGGGGCCATCCTCTTCGGCTCGCTCTGCTCGAAATGCCACCTCTACGGCTCCGAGGGGGCGCGGCGGCCCCGAGCTCACCACGATCGGCGCGCGCTTCTCGATCGAAGACCAGCTCGACGCGATCCTCCACTCCCTCGCGGGTCATCTCGAGCCAATACCAATCTTTCGTCGTCTGGAAGAAATCGGGGAGGTGGTGAACGGCGTCCGCCTCGCCGACGATCCCAAGCATGTCCTCCTATTGTTAGGAGACGGCTCGCGAGCCGACATCCCGCGCGCCGAGATCTCGGAGGCCGAGGTCTCGCCCCTCTCCACGATGCCCGAAGGACTGTTGGACTCGCTCACCCTCGAGCAGACGGCCGACCTCTTCGCGTTCTTGAACGTCCGCGGGCCCGCCCCGCGCCGCCCGCCGAGTCGAAGTGGCGCGTCCTCTTCGACGGCAAGACCCTCGATGGTTGGGATGGCGATCCGGAATTGTGGCATGTGGAGGACGGCGCGATCGTCGGCCGCGCGAACGGCCTCCCCGGGAGCCGATTCTTGGTATCGAAGGGGCGATACAAGGATTTCGCCGTCGAGTTCGACGTGAAGCTCGAGACCGGGAATAGTGGGCTTCAGTTCCGCGCGACGGAGACCGAGCCGCACGTGCTGGTCGGCTACCAGGCCGATGTCGGGCAGAGCTACTGGGGCTCGCTCTACGAGGAGGGCGGCCGCGGCATGCTCGCGCAGGTGGCGAACGAGATCTGGACCACGGCCGTCGATCGCAAGGGATACAACCATTACTTGGTGTGCGCGGAGGGGACCGGCTGCGGATCGAGTTGAACGGCGTCACCACCGTCGACCTGCGCGATTCGGCCGCGAGCGAAGGATTGTTGGGATTCCAGCTCCACGCGGGGATCGAGAATCGCGTCTGGCTCCGGAACATTCGGATCCGAGAGTAGCGGAGCCGCGCCCATGAACGCACTCCTCCCGCTCCTCCTCCTCGCTCTCCCCAACTATCAGGACTCGCGCCCCGCCCGCGAGCGAACCCCAACGATCGCCGAATGGGAATCGCTCGGCTACGGGATGTTCATCCACTTCGGGCTCGCCACCTTCACCCAGGACGAGCTCGGACGCAAAGATTCGCCGGCCACCGCCTACGCGCCGACCGCCCTCGACGTGGATCAGTGGGTTCGCGCCGCGCGCGACGCCGGGATGAAATACGCCGTCCTCACCGCCAAGCACTGCTGCGGCCACTGCCTCTGGGACAGCGCCGCCACCGACTACGACGTGGCCGCGAGCACCAACAGAGTCGACGTCTGCGCCGAGTTCACCAAGGCCTGCCACAAATACAAACTAAAGCCCGGCTTCTATTATTTGCTCGGCTGGGAGCAGCGACACCAACGAAAGCTCGGCCCCGAGAAATACGAGGCGTTCTGCAAGCAACAGATCGGCGAGCTGCTCACCAAGTATGGACCGATCGTGGAGCTCTGGCTCGACATCCCTCCGACATGGGGCCCGACGCCGCGGCTGCCCTCGCCCGCATCTACGCGCACGCGAAATCGCTCCAGCCCACTTGCCTCGTGATGTTGAATCAGGGCTTCCAGACGGGCGAGCGCTTCGGCCGCGCCCGCCCCAGCTATTATTGGCAAGACTCGGGGGCGAGGAGTTCACCGTCTTCCCGACTGACCTCCTCGACGGGGAGCGCACCCTGCCGCCGGCATCGGGGCACGCGCCCTTCGTCGAGCACGCGGGCGCCCGCTACTACGTCCCGATGGAGGTCTGCGACACGATCGCCCAACAATGGTTCCACGAGCCGGGCGATCCGCTCCGCGTCGGTCCGCTCGCTCCTGCGCCAATACCAGCTATGCCGCGCGCGGAAAGCCAACTTTCTCCTCGACGTCCCCCCGACACCACGGGGCGCCTGCCGGAGGCGACCGTCCGCCGGCTGCCTCGAGTTGAGGAGCCGCGATCGACGACCCGAAGCTCGTCGGCGCGTCGGTCTCCGAAGGCAAGAAAACGCACGGCGAGCAACGTCTACCACAACGATCCGCGCTGGGGCGCCGACAAAGCGACCGACGGCGACTGCCGCACCCGCTGGGCGACCGACGACGGCGTGAAGGATAGTTGGCTTCAGGTCGACCTCGGGCGAGCCGCGCGAGTTCGACGGAGCCTACCTATCGGAGGCCTACGGGCGGATCCGCAGCTTCGAAATCCAGATCGAGGGCGACCCCGGCACATGGAAAACCATCGCGGAGGGGGAGTCGATCCCGCTCGAGGAGCTCGCGCTGCGCTTCCCGAGAGTCACCGCGCGCGTCGCGCGCGTTCACATCCTCGACGCGACCGGCGGCCCCACGCTATTTGATTTCGAGCTCACGGCGGGGCCGTGAGCTCCGGGAATTCGATCTCACGGTTGGACCGTGATCGCCACCGCGCTCGACGCGCTCAAGCCGAACGTGGTTGGTTGGCATCCGCCCCACGCGCTCAGCGCCTGCGCGTAGAAAGTCCTCCCCGCGAGCCCCGGATTGTTGGGAATCGGCGCCGCCGCCACGCCGAAGCCGCCGGCGCCGCTCGGCATGTCGAGGCCATAGAACTCGCTCGCCCCCGCAATCCCAACAAAGAGCTGCACTCCGAGCTGGAAGAGATCGCTCCCCGCCATGTCGGGGATGTCGGTCACGAGCAGCAGGCTCAGCGCCGAAGCGGGCGCATGATTCATGGTGATCGTAAAGTTGGGATTGTCGACGCGCGGCGTGTTCCCGGCACCCAGGATCTGCGGGCCGGCGCACCCCGCGGTCGACGCGCCGTAGAGCGCAATCCCCGCCGGCAGGAGCCGCGTCACGCGGACGATCCCCACATTGGCCTCGCCCCCGACGCTCGCCGACGGATCCCCAAGGATCGCGTCGGGGAAGCCGTCGCCGTCGACGTCTCCCGCGATCGCCGCCATCCGCCAGAAGGACATCGTTGGGGTCGAGCTCGCGATCTGTGTGATCGGCAGCTTATCGGCGCCCGAGAAGATCCACGCCGCCGTGGTGCCCCGCCCGCCGATCAGGACGTCGGGAATCCCATCCATGTTGAGATCGCGCCCGCCGCTCACGCTCACGCCCAGCTCGTCGGTGATGGCGCCGCCGGCCCAGTGCGCGAGGATCGACCAATCCCTTCCCCGAGAAAACCCAAGTTTGTCCCGGCCCCGAGATCGTCGACTCCGGATCCCCAACAATGAGATCCGGAATCCCATCTAAATTTATGTCGCCCGCGCCGGCGATCGCCCAGCCGAACTCGTCGCCGAAGAAGGCGTTCGGGCTCACCACGGTTTGGATCGGCGCGCTCGTGGCCCCCGAATAGACATTCACCTCGAAAAGGAACGGATCGCCGATCGCGAAGTCGTCGTGCCCATCGCCGTCGAGATCGCCGACCGATGCCACGAGATACTCCGAAGTCATCGAACGGCGTCCCGATGCTGAGATCGAAGAGAATGGCGCCGTCCTGGCCGGAGTAGAGGGTCACGTGCCCCGAGTTCACGAGCCTCCACCCCACCATGACGTCGGCGCAGCCGTCGCCGTTGAGATCGCCCGCGGTGGCGACGCTGCGGGGCGAAGCCCCGACGGCCCGAAGGAGAATCGCTCGCTCCCATCGGCCCCCGAGCGCACGGTGAAATAGCCATTCCCAACATTCGGCGGGTCGAGCGGCGCCGCGATCACGAGATCGGGGATGCCGTCTTGATTGGTATCGCCGGCGGAGGCGACCGCCGCGCCGAAGCCGTCGATCGCGCCGATTCCGCTCCAGCTCATGAGGAACAGCCCGGTGCGCCCCGATACCACATAGCAGCCCCCGAGCTCGGCACCGCCGCGCCGCCGTCCGCCGGGCCGCCCCCGGCGCGCCGAGGATGAAGTCCTCGAAGCCATCGAGGTCGATGTCTCCCGCGCCGGCGACCGAGTAGCCGAGCCAATGATTGGCGAACGCCCCGGAATATTGGTAAATGTCCGATTGGGCGGACGCGGGCGCCGCGCTGGTCGCGATCGTGAATGCAATTGTGAGTGCGATCGCGGACGCCGCGACCGCCGACCCGGAAACTAGAAACGAAAACCATGGTGCTTGCCTCACACCCAATCTACCCCGACGTGCGTCGGCGGCGGGTAGCCCGCGCCTACACCCGAGCTTGCGCTCACTGAGGAGGATCGAGGGATTTGTGGCGTTCGCTCGCGTCGGGGAGGGGCACGCGTCGAGCTTCCCAAAGATCCGGTAGCGGCGCCGCGCCACCAATCCGTAGGCGGCGTCGAGGAGCCATGTGGGGAAGATGGCGAACGCACAAAAAGGCGCCAAGGGTAGCCGACGCCGCGCAGGATCCCGAGCACCGCGCGGCCCGCGGCCGACGATCCGCTCGCCCGGCCCGCCGCGATCGAATACCAAGTAAAACGTGTCGAGCTCCTCGGGATTCTTGCCATGGCGGCGCAGGATCTCGGCGGCCGCGGGCCCCTGGAGCGGCGCGAATCGGAAGCGGTCGTGGCGATCGCGCCGCGCGACGAAGCGCACCGTGCGGTTGCAGAGCCCGCAGATGCCGTCGTAGAGGAGCGTAAGTTGGGATTCCGCGGGCGCGGCGCCGCCGGCCGGGTCCGCGCTCATTTTCCCGTTTCCGCGGCGGGGCGCGACGCGGCCGCCTCGACTCAGCTCGACCGCATCGCGCAGTTTCTTGGGAAGTGTCTTTCGTTTGGATAGCGCGGCGACGGCGACGTCGACCGCCGATTTCGCCCGCTCGGGCTCCCGAGCGCGAGCCGTGCCCGCGCGAGGAGGCTCGCGGAATCGATCATCTCCTTCACGAGCATCGCATCCTTCGGCTTGCGGGCGAGCTCGGCCAGCAGGCCGTCGAGAGCTGCTGCGAGGTGCGGCTCCGCTTCCTTGGGATTGCCGCAGTCGAAGTAGGCGGCGCCGAGGTTGTATCGGAGCCCGTAGTAGAGCGCCCGCTCCGTCGTCGCGGTTGCCAACTTTGGCTCGAGCGTCGCGACCGCCTTTATGTGGTATTCGAGACCCTCCGAGCCGCGGCTGTGCTCCGCGAGGTGGACTCCGAGATTGTCGTATGCGTTGGCAAGGAGCACCGCCACCGACCCGTCGAGGCTCTTTCGCTCACCCATGGATTCGAAGGACTCGATCGCGCGCCGCAGCTCCCGCTCCGACCCGGAGCAATCTTCGACCATCTCGAGCATGTCGGCCAGCTCGATGCTGAGACCCGTCCGCGCATCTCCACGACTTCGAGGTTGCCCGGAAATGTGGCATCCATGGCGTCGAGGCGCGTGGTGGCTTCGTCGAACTGCTCCTTGGCAGCGGGTATGAGGCCGGTGTCCTTCAAGCACGTGCCCAGCTCCTTGGTGGCGGCGACGGCGCCAGATTGCGGAGCGAGCACAGTTGGGAATTCCGCCGCGAGCGCGGCGTAGAGCCTCTTCGACTCGCGAATGGCTTCCACGGCGTCGTCCGTGCGCTGGAGCCGGACCAGGAAGATCCCCAGATTGTGGTATGCCTTCGCGAGGTCGAGCCGAAGGCGCAGCGTCCTTGAAAGTCCGCGGCCAGGCTCTTGCGGATCTCCAGCGACTTTCGATCTTCGTCCAACGCCGAGTCCAACTTTCCAGCGCTGATGTATGCCAGGCCGAGGGCGCCGCGGATCATCGCCTCGTCCTCGCGATCGCTGGGCGCGAGCGGGCCGAGGGCACGCAGCGCGTCGATCGCGGTGAGCGCCCGCGACGCCGCCTTGGCAAGATTGTCATAGTTGGCTTCGAAACGCCAACATTCCGCGAGGTTGTACTCGGCGCGCGCCGTGGCGCGGTGGATCTCGAGGTCCTTCGGCGCGCGTTTCGCGAGCCCGGCCAGGATCGCGAGCGCGCGGTCGTGGGCGGCGCGCGCGTCGGCGAGCCTTCCCAACTTTCGGAGCGCGACGCCGAGGTGGTCGCGCGAGTACGCCTCGTCGCGAGAGCGACTCGGGATCATTGGGATTGCGCCCGACGAGCGCCTCGCGCTCGGCGAGCGACTCGCGAAAGTTGGCTTCCGCGAGATCGGGGCGGCCGAGGAATTCTGCATGGCGCCCAGCTGATCGAGCGCCGTGGCCAAGCCCGCGGCCGCCCGGCTGTCGTCCGGGCGCTCGCCCGCGAGCCCCGCCCCATCGAGATCGCCTCCTCGATCGAGGCCTTCGCCGCCGTCGACTCGCCGAGTTTTTGTTGGATATCGGCGACCCGCGCCAGCGCGGTGGCGGTGCGCAGCCGCGCCTCGGGGTGCGACTCGTAGCGCGCGCGGAGGTCGTTGTAGAACTGCAGCGCCAACACCAAGTATTTGCGCCGCATCTCCTCCATCCGCGGCTCGTCCGAGAGATCCTCGCCGAGGCCGCCCGACGAGCCGGTCCACGGCGCGGAGCGCGAAGTCGAGGTTCTTCTCCGAGTCCTCGAGCGCAAGTGTGGTCTTCGCCCGCTCGATGTTCTGGACGACGGCGAACGCGGTGGGGCCGCCGATCACCAACAATGAGCCGAGCACGATCGCGACGCTCGCGGCGGGGTGGCGCTGCGCCCAGCGGCGGGCGTGGACCCAGGGTGTCTGCGGGCGGGCCTCGATCGGGCGGAGCTCGAGGACGTTGCCGAGGTCGCGCGCGAAGGCGGCCGCCGAGCGGTAGCGGCGCGGCGCGTCGCGGTCCATCGCCGTCGCGACCACGGTCTGCGCGTCGCGCGGGATTGTGGGATTGAGCTCGCGAATCGGAGTCCACCGGCCGTCGAGGATCTGGCGCGAGACCTCCGCCGTCGAGTCGGACGGGAAGGGGACCCGCAATGTCAACATTTCGTAGAGCGTGACGCCGAGCGAGTAGATGTCGCTTCGGACGTCGATTTCGTTGGTGTTGCCCAGGACCTGCTCGGGGGACATGTAATAGAGCGAGCCGAGCTGCGCGCGCGAGCGCGATCAGCTTGTCGGCCCCTCGCGATGCGCGAGGCCGAAGTCGAGGAGGAGGATGCGGCCGTCCGGGGTGACCATCACGTTGCTCGGCTTCACGTCGCGGTGGAGCACCCCTTGGGAATGGGCATGGTCGAGCGCAACCGCGACCTGGCGCGCGATCCGCAGGCAGACCTCGCTCCAGCTCCCCGAGAAGAGCGGCGGCGGGGGATTCGTGGGAGTCGTTTCCTTGGGAATCGTTCGTTGGTAGTCGTGTCCTGGGATTGGCCCCGCCGCGCGAGACCGCGCGCGCGAAGTCGCCCCCGTCGAGATCCTTGGGATTGCGATGATTGGCGAGCGAGCCCACGACGTCCGCGAGGCTCGCCCCCTCGACCCACTCCATCGCGAAGTAGGGGATCCCGTTCTCCTCGCCGACCGTATAGATGGGAACGATCCCCGGATGCTTCAGCTGCGCGACCGTCTCCACCTCGCGCCGGAATCGCTCGCGCGCGCCGGGGAAATAGAGGTGCTCGGGGCGGATGAGCTTCAGCGCCACGCGCCTTCCCAACTTTTCCTGCTCGGCGAGGTAGACCACACCCATCCCGCCGCCGCCGAGGCGAGACAACAGATGGAACTCGCCGAGATGGGTGGGAAACGAATCGGCGTCGGGGCTCGACGCGGGGCGCGGCCCGAATCCGAGGTGGATCAGCGCCGAGACGCGCGCGCGCACCGCCGGCAGGAGATCGGGGGTCTCGCGGCAGAGCTCGTCGAGCTTCGGCTCCTCGCCCGACTCCATCCGCTCGAGATAGAGGGCGACGATGTCTTCGACCGGATCCGAACCCGGACCCGGCTCGGGACCGGAAGCTGGCGTCGACTCACCTGCCGGCGGCGTCACGGCTGGAATACCAACGAAAGCCCGCGGCTCGACATCAGTCCGAAGGGGGAGGGCTTGCAGAGCGTCGTGAGGAAGAATCCTTGGAAGTATGCCGGCGTCCCCGCGAGCGCCGGATTGTTGGGAATGGAGAAATCCACGAAGGCCGTCCCCGCCGGGTCGGTCGGCGCGTCGAATGCCAACAAATTCGGCGTGGCGAAGCCCGCGTGGCAGAGGACTCCGATGCCGAAGAAATCGGAGCCGGCCGCGTCCTGCGCCGTCGACAGGATGCCGAGACCAATTGTGCGATTGGGGGCATTGGTGGCCATGAGGCGAATCGCGGTTCCCAACTTTGCTGGGGCCGACGCGGACACGCCAAGGATCCCCGCGCATCCGGACGTGCCCGATCCAAAGGGGCGGTCGCGGCGGCGGGGGCTGGCGATTCTGGAGCGTGACGAGGCTTGCGCCGTTGAGGATCGCGAGATCGGTGCGCCCATCGGCGTTCCAATCGGCCACGCCGCACGACGCGACCGAGCCCGGGCCGAACGGAGTGTTGCCGATCGTGTTTCCCGTGAAGTCGCTCCGCGCGCCGAAGCTCCCCGTGCCGTCGCCGGGGCGAATCGAGACGACCTCGCCCCCGTAGGCGACGGCGGCGAGGTCATGCCAACCATCGCCGTTCCAGTCGAGATAGAAGACGCTCGCGCACGTCGCCGCCATCGGATAGTTGGTGGGGGCCGAGGATCCCCGCGCCGACGTTGAGCCGATGGGAGACCACGGATGCCGTCCGGCAGGCGACCGCCACGTCGAGGCGCGCGTCATAGTTGGTGTCTCCGACGGCGACGGACAACGGGAAGCCGGGGGTGGCGTAGTCTGCCTTCGGGAGGAAACCCCGCCGGGCGATCCCAAGAATACGGAGATCGTGTTGGCCGAGGTGTTCACGCAGAGGAGGTCGCGCCGGCCGTCGTTGTCCATGTCGCCGACGGCGACGGCGGTGACCCCGCTCCCCGCGGCGAGCGCGATGGGCGGGGCGAAGGTCCCGTTCCCGTTTCCCAACAAAACCGAGAGGGTCGCGGCCCCCGAATCGGCGGTCACGATGTCCAACTTTCCGTCGCCGTCGAGGTCGGCGAGCGCCGTGTCGGCGGGCAAGGATCCGGTCGCGAACGGCGCACCGGGGGCGAGGGCGCCCGCGCCGTTCCCCTTGTAGAATTGCACTTGCGACAAAGTTGTGTTTGCCGCCACGGCGTCGAGGAGGCCGTCGCCATCGCAATCGCCGAGCGCCACGGTTCCCACGCCCGGCGCGGAGCCGGGGTAGTCGGTCTTTGCCAAGAATATTCCGGAGGCCGATCCGCGGTGCACGCTCAGGCCGCCGGGGCTGACGAACGAGAATCGGCTGCCCCGCGTACGCGACGACGGCGTCGGCGAAGCCGTCGCCGTCGAGATCGCCGAAGGCGATTTTCTTGGCAAACTCCGCGACGGCGTAGATGGGGTCGGTCCAGAAGCCGCCGCCGGGGGCGCTCAGGATCAATGCCACAGATCCCGTGAGCGTCGCAGCAACGTCCGGCGCGCCGTCGCCGTTCACATCGCCGATCGAAATGCCGCGCGCCCCCTGTCCCACCGGGTAGTGCACCGGATTCGTGAAGCCCGCCGTGAGCGGGCCGACGAAGACATCGACCTGCCCAAAGTTGGCATCGGCCACCGCGAGATCCATCACGCCGTCGCCGTCGAGGTCGGCGGCCGCCTGGCCGAAGCCCACCCCCGAGTAGGCGTGGAACTCGACCGTGAATGCGCCGGTGCCATCGTTGCGCAGGATCCGCAGCTCTCCGGCATTGGTATCGGAGGTCACGAGCGTGCCGTCCGCGTCGCCGTCGCCGTCGAGATCGCTGAACACCAACGATCGCTCGTTCCCGCTCACGGCGAGCGTGGTCGCGGCGCCGAGCGCGCCGGCGCCGAGTCCAGTTCCTCCGAGATTTCTGCGAATGTCAACGAAACTGAAGCTGCCGGATCCGAAGAAGGTCGTTCCCAACAATCCGACGTCGCGCAATCCATCGCCGTCGAGGTCGGCCGCGGCGACCGACACGCCGGGCGCCGAGCCGCTGTAATAGGTGGGGGAAATAGGTGGCATTACCGCGGTTGAGCAGGACGGCGAGGACTTGGCTCGAGCCCCCGTGCCGGCGTTGCCCGTCACGGCGTCGAGGACCCCATCCCCATCCATGTCGGCGATCGCCAACGATAGCGGCGACGACGAGAGGGTGAGATCGCTGCGCGCGCCGAAATGCCCCGCGCCGTCGCCGAGCCAAACGCTGATCGTCCGGATGCCGGCGATCGGGTTGTAGCGGGTGGCGCAGATGTCGGGCTTGCCGTCGCCGTTCAGGTCGAATGCCGCGACCCCCGTAATGGTTGCTTTGTCCGCCGCGAGGTCGAGCGGTGCCGCGAAGAGCCCCGTCCCCGATCCCAACAATACGGAGACGAACGTCGGCGTGCCGAAGAGGGAGTCGGAGGCGTACCCCACGGCGAGGTCCGCCCGCCCGTCCAGATCGAAGTCGGCCTGGGCGATCGGGTTCGTCCCCGGAGTGCACCGGAGCCTGCGGCATGGAAAGATCGGCGTCTGCGCGCCGGCCGGCGCGGCCGCCAATCCCAAGAATACGACGCCGATGCAAAGAGGATGCGCTCGCGGATGGGTTCGCATGATGGGCTCCTGGGGTAGGCGGCGGGGGCGTGCGCGGCGTGCGGGCCCCGTCACGGCTGGATGGTGAAGGCGAGCCCGCGGCTCGACATGAGTCCGAACGGCGACGGCTTGCAGACCGACGTCAGGAAGAACGACTGGAAGTAGCCCGTCGCGCCGACGAGCGCCGGATTGTTGGGAATCGTGAATCCCACGAATCCGGTGCCGGCGGGGTCCGTCGGCGCGTCGAATGCCAACAATGTCAGCGCCGCGAAGTCCACGTGGCAGAGCATCCCGATGCCGAAGAAATCGATGCCCGCCAAGTTCTGCCCGGTCGAGATCACGCCGAGGCCAAAAGTGCGATCGGGCGCATTGGTGGGCATGAAGCGGATCGTCGTGCCGACCGACGGCGGTGCCGAGATCGACACGCCGAGCGCGCCGACGCATCCCGGCGTCCCGCCGCCATAGAGCGAGGTGCCGAGCGCCGGCGGCTGGCGATTCAGGAGTGTTGCCAACGCAGAGCTGGTGACGATCGCGAGGTCGCTGCGTCCGTCGGCGTCGAGGTCGGCCACGGCGCTGATCCGGGAAGTGGAGACTCCGAAGAAGGTGCCGCTCGCGAAGGGATTCCCCGCGAAGTCATGGCGCGCGCCGAACGCACCGCTGCCGTCGCCGAGGCGCATCGACACCACAGTTCCGCTCGTGGTCACGCTCGCGAGGTCATGCCAACCATCGCCGTTCCAATCGAGGTAGTGGACGCTCGCGGGGATCGCCGCCGTCGGGTAGTCGGTCGCGGCGCCGAGCGCGCCGCCTCCGATGTTGAGGCGGTGCGAGATCACATAGGGCGAGACGCAGGCGGTCGCGACGTCGAGCCGCGCGTCATAGTTGGTATCGCCGACTGCCACCGCAACAGGGGCCCCCGGCGTCGGATAGTCGGTCTTCGGTTGGAAGCCGCCGGTGGACGAGGCCGGGATCACGGAAATCGTGAGCGAGCCGGTGTTGGCCGACACGAGGTCGTTGCGGCCGTCGTTGTCGATGTCGCCGACGGCGATCGCCAGGACATTCCCACCAATAGCGATCGGCTGGGCGGGGCCGAATCCCCGGCGCCGTTCCCCAAGAAAAACGTGACCGTCCCTCGCGGAGCCGTTGGCCGTGGCGATATCCAGATTCCATCGCCGCTCAGATCGGCGACCACGGCGTCGACCGGAGTCGTGCCGGTCGAGAAGGTGGGGGCCGCGGCGAGCGCCCCCGATCCGTTGCCCTTGTAGAATTGGGCTTCGCCGGTCGTGCCATTGGTGGCAATGGCGTCGAGGAGCCCGTCGCCGTCGCAATCGCCGAGCGACACCCCGACATTCCTTGGGAGGTGCTGGGGAAATCGGTCCGCGCGCCGAAGGCCCCGGCCCCCGTTCCCAACAAAACGCTCAAGCCCCCTGGATGACGATCGGGAAGGGGTCCCCGCGAACGTGACCACCGCGTCGGCGAATCCATCGCCGTTCAGATCGCCGAAGACACGCGCTTCGCGTTCATTTGCGTCGGATAGGTGGCATCGGTCAGGAAGTCGCCCGCGGGGAGGCGAGGAGAATCGCCACGGTTCCGCTCGCCGAGGCGGCCACGTCCTTCAGGCCATCATTGTTGGTATCGACGATCGTGACGCCGCGCACGGCCTGGCCCATCAGATGGCTCACGGGATTCGCGAACACCCCCACGATCGGTCCATAGAAGACGCCGACGCCGTTGGAGTTGCCGCCGCCGACGGCGAGATCGAGGACGCCGTCGAGGTTGAGGTCGTCCACGGCCTGGCCGTAGCCCGTGCCCGAGTAGTTATGGAGCTCGATCGCGAGGTTCCCCGTGCCGTCGTTGCGCAGGATGCGGAGCTCGCCCGCCGAGCTCTCGGAGTTCACCACAGTTCCATCGAGGTCGCCGTCGCCGTCGAGATCGCTGAATACCAACGATCGCGCGTTCGACCCGACCGCGAGCGTCGTGGCGGGGGCGAGCGCGCCGCCGCCGATGTTCTTTCGGGTCTCGACCCAACTAAAGCTGAGGGTCCCCGTTCCGTAGGCGGTGGTCTCGAGCAATCCGACATCGCGGAGCCCATCGTTGTCGAAGTCGGCGGCGGCGACCGACACGCCCATCGCCGCGCCGGTGTAGTAGACGGGAGGGCCAAGGTGGCATTGCCCTGATTGAATGCCACCGAAAGGATCCCGTTCGCGCCGCTTCCTTGGTTGCCGGTGACGGCGTCGAGGAGGCCGTCGTTGTTCAGGTCGGCGATCGCGAGCGACATCGGCGCCGAGGTGATCGTGAGATCGTTGGGCGGCGAGAATCCGCCGAGGCCATCGCCGCGCCACGTCGTGAGCGCCTTGATCCCCGCGAAATAACTGTAGCGAGCGGCGCAGAGGTCCGTGTTCCCGTCTCCGTCGATGTCGGCCGCCACGAGCCCCGCGATCGTCGCGCTGGCGGCCGGGAGGTCCAGCGGCGCCGGGAAGAGCCCGGTGCCGTTTCCCAACATTACGGAGACGAACGTGGCCGAGCCGAAGAGCCCTTCGGAGATGTTGCCGACGGCGATGTCGGCGAAGCCGTCGTGGTTGAAGTCGGCCTGGACGATCGGATCCATGCTCGGGTGCACGGCCACCTGCGGGATCGAAAGGTGGGTTGCACCTGCGCGGAGGCCGTTCCCAACAAAACGGCGAATCCCACGAATCCCAGTGCGGAGCCGAATCGAAACATGCGCGCGATCGTTCGCATCGAAAACTCCTTGAATGGGCGCCCGGCGCGAGCGGCTCGGGCTGCGGTGTCCGCCTCGCGCGTCGGGAACAGGATCCACGGAAGGGCCCGGCTTGTCGAGCGGCGCTGCCTTGTCGAGCGGTACAGAGGTGTGCTCAATCCTCTTCATGACTTCGCCCGCCGGGGCCCCGACCGCCGCCCTCCTCGAAAGCGCCTCCCAAGGCGACGACATCGCCGTCGATGTCCTCCTCGAGCGATTCCTCCCCGGGCTCGAGGCCTTCATCCGGCTGCGGCAGGGGAAGCTGCTCCGCGCGAAGGAGTCGGCCGCCGACCTCGTCCAGTCGGTCTGCCGCGAGATCCTCCAGCACATGGATCGCTACCAATACCGGGGCGAGGCGCAGTTCCGCCATTGGTTGTATTCTGACCGCGATGCGCAAGATCAGCAACAAATACGAGTACTACCGCGCCGAGCGGCGCGACGCGGCGCGCGAGATCTCGCCGCCGGCGATGGGCGCACACAGCTCGACGGCCGAGCCGATCCTTCTCCAACAATACGCGTCGGTGTGCACTCCGAGCCGCCTCGCGGTGGCGCACGAGGAGATGGCAAGAATCGAGGCGGCCTTCGAGCGGCTGCCGGAGGATCAGCGCGAGATCATCCTGATGTCGCGGATGATTGGTCTTTCGCACAAGGAGATCGCGGAGGCGCTCGGCACGACCGACGGCAACGTGCGCGTGCGCCTCTCGCGCGCGCTCGCGAAGCTCGCGGGATTGTTGGAGAAGAAAGAGGACGGGCGGGTAGCACGTTCCCAACGATCAGCCCTGCGCCAACGATCGTTTTTCGAGGCGCGCGAGCGCCGCGGCCCAGAACTCTTCGCGGCGGCGGCCGCCTTCGAATCGGATAGTTTGGAATGCTGGACGACCACCTGCGTTTTCTTGGCGTGCTTGCGCCACAGGCCGATCTCGAGAGTGGACTTCCCATCTTTCCAGGTGATCCGGAGCGTTTTGTGGGGTTTCGAGCTCCGGACCGTGATCGCCGCGCGCGGCAGCCAGCCGCCGCGAATCTTGGGATCGCTCCACGCCGCGAACGCCGCCGCCGGCGAGATCGGGATCGTGCGGCTCGCGCTGATGTTGTATCCGTCGGGGCGCTCGTGCTTCTCGCGAAGGCCGCGGAGCCGCTCGTAGCCGACGGTCACCATCTGCGCCCACCAATCGCCGACGCCGAACCTCCCGCCGACGACCCGCGCGATCTCGGGGTGCTCCATCTTCGCGCACCCCTTGGCGTCGAGCGCCTTCACCCACTGGCTCCAGGTCCGCCCGGTTTTCTTGGACACGGCCTCGTCGCTCATGCCGGGATCGGCGGCGGCGCGCCTCTTCGTTGGGCTCGCGTTTTTCATGGGATCGATGGTAGCCGGATCGCCCCGGAGGGCCACCCGCGTAGAATCCGCCCCGAAATCCCGACCCATGGTGATTCCCGCCACGCGGCGCGCCGCGGCGCTCCTCCTCGCGCTCCCATTCCTCCATCCCCACGGATCCCAAGATTCGGCGGGGCGCTTCGCGCAGGGGCGCGTGGTCGAGTCGCTGCCGGCGATCCTGCCGCTGCGCCTGCGCGCCGACGCGTCGAATCGGATCCTGCGCGAGCGCCTCGAGGATTTGTTGCCTTCGCTCATGCGCGAGGCGGGGATCGATCTGTGGCTCGTCGTGAATCGCGAAGCCAACGAAGACCCGGTCTACCTCACGCTCGTCCCCGAGCCGGTCTTCTTCGCGCGGCGCACGACGATCCTCGTCTTCCACGACCGCGGGCCGAAAGTTGGGATCGAGCGGCTCACGGTCTCGCGCTACCCGATCGGGACCCTTTACCAATCATCTTGGAGCGGCGGGAGCGACGACGAGCAGTGGGCGCGCCTCGCCGAGATCGTGAAGGAGCGCGATCCCAAGAAAATCGGAATCGACGTGAGCCGCGACTGGGCCTACGGCGACGGCCTGAGCGCGGGGCTGCGCGACCGCCTGATGGAGGCGCTCGGCCCGCTCCGCGAGCGCTGCGTCAGCGCCGAGGATCTGTGCATTCGCTGGCTCGAGCCGCTCGCCCGCCGAGCTCGAGGGTCTATCCGCAGATCGTTGGGATCGCCCGATCGATCATCTCGGAGGCCTTCAGCAATCGGGTGATCACGCCGGGCGTCTCGACCACCGACGACGTGGCCTGGTGGATTCGCCAACGATACTCCGACCTCGGCCTCGATACTTGGTTCATGCCCGATGTCAACGTTCAGCGCCAGGGATTCCCAAGGAAGGGTCGTTCTTCGGGAAAGGTGGGATCGTGATCCAGCGCGGCGACGTCCTCCACACCGACATGGGGATCCGCTACCTGCGCCTCGCGACCGACACGCAGGAGATGGGATATGTGTTGCGTTCGGGCGAGAGCGAGCCGCCGGCTGGGCTGAGTCGCGCACTCGAGATCGGCAATCGTTGGCAAGACCTCCTCACCGCGCGCTTCCAGACCGGGCGCAGCGGGAACGAAATCTTGGCATCGGCGCGCGCGGCCGCCGAGAAAGTGGGGATCATCTGCAGCATCTACTCCCATCCGCTCGGCTTCTTCGGCCACGCCCCCGGCCCCACGATCGGCATGTGGGACAACCAGGGCCCACGCCGGTCCGCGGCGACTACCCGCTCCACCCCCAGACTTGCTATGCGATCGAGGGGAACGTGACGGTCGCCGTCCCCGAGTGGTCGGGGCAGGAAGTCCAGATCAAGCTCGAGCAGAGCGCCCTCTTCGACGGCCGCGAGGTGCGCTACCTCGCCGGCCGCCAGACGCAGTGGCATCTCGTCCGCTGAGCGATGCGTGCGCTGAGCGATTCCCAATCATCGAATCCCATCTATCGAAACCCCATGTTCGGACCCCATCCCATGAAGACCGCGCGCTGGATCTCCCTTTCGTTGGTGTTGGGGGGCTGCTCCCAACTATCCCAGTCCCCGTCGGCAAGCCACGCGCGTCGCGCTCTTCGACGCGAAGACCTTCTACGACACGGTCGGCGTCTCGGGGGCGTCGCTCTCCTCCGACGAGGCGCAGGCGCTCTATTCCTCGGACGCGAGCGGGGTGTTCAACGTTTACTCGCAGGATCTCCGCGGCGGCGCGCCGGTGCGGCTCACCTCCTCGCCCACGCAAGCCACCTATGCGATCGGCTACTTTCCCAAGGATAACCGGGTCCTCTACACGGCCGACCAGGGTGGGAACGAGCTGAATCACCATCTATGTGCGCAACCTCGACGGCAAGGCCGAAGACCTCACCCCGGGCACCAACCTCAAGGCGCAGTTCAACGGCTGGGCCGCCGACGACACCGGCTTCTACTCGACCACCAACGAAAGGGACTCGCGCTACTTCGATCTCTACAAGACCAACATTGGCGCCGGCGAGAACTACGCGCGAGCGCTCCTCTACAAGAACGACCAGAATCTTGGGATCGGCCAGGTGAGCCCCGACGGCCGCTGGCTCACCGTCACGAAGTCGATCAACAACGCCGACAATGACATCTATCTCGCCGACCTCGCCGACGCCGCCGCCGTTCCCAAGAAAATCACGCCCCACGAAGGGAACGCCATCCACAGCCCCGAGGCATTTGCCGCCGATTCGAAATCGTTGGTGTATCTGAGCGACCGCGATTCCGAGTACCAGCGCGCCTGGCGCTACGACCTCGCGACCGGGAAAATCGGAGGTGATCGAGACCCGCCCCTGGGACATCACCAGCATTACGTACTCGCGCGATGGCAAGAAACGGGCGATGGCGGTGAACGCCGACGGCGCGACGCAGGTCTCGATCGTCGACACGGCCACGGGGAAAGGTCCCAAAGCCGAGGTTCTGGACCGCGGGCAGGTGCGCTCGCTCGCTTTCTCGCGCAGCGGAAAAAGGTGGTGTTCACCTCCACCGCCGACACTTCGCCCGCCGACGTCTACGTGATGGACACCGAGAGCGGCCAGGTGCACCCGCCTCACCAAGAATCTGAATCCCGCGATCGACGAGTCGATGCTCGTCTCGAGCGAGGTGGTGCGATTCCCAAGTTTCGACCGCCTCGAGATCCCGGCGATCCTCTGCAAGCCGGCCGCCGCGTCGAAAACCAACAAAGCGCCCGCGGTCCTCTGGATCCACGGCGGCCCCGGCGAGTGCAGACCGTCGTCGGCTACAGCGCCGACATCCAATTTTCGGTGAACCACGGCTACGCCGTCCTCGGAGTCAACAATCGCGGGAGCTCCGGCTACGGCAAGACCTTCAACCACCTCGACGACCATCGCCACGGCGACGTCGATCTGAAGGATTGCGTTTGGGGGCGCAAGTATCTCGAGACGCTCGATTGGATCGATCCCAAGAAAATTGGGATCGTCGGCGGAAGCTACAGGCGGATACATAATGGTGGCGGCGGCGCTCGCGTTCGAGCCCGAGGCCTTCGAGGCGGGGATCGATATCTTTGGTGTCACGAATTGGGTGCGCACCCTGAAGAGCATCCCGGCCTGGTGGGAGCAGCAGCGCCAGTCGCTCTACGCGCGAGCTGGGTGATCCGGCGGTGGAGGAGGCGGCGCTCCACGACAAATCCCCACTATTCTTCGCCGACCGGATCCGCCGCCCGCTGCTCGTGGTCCAGGGGAAGAACGATCCGCGCGTGCTCGAGGTCGAGAGCCGCGAGATCGTCGGGCGGTGAAGAAGAACGGCGTCCCGTGCGAGTACCTCCTCTTCGACGACGAGGGGCACGGCTTCCGGAACAAGAAGAACCGGATCGCCGCGGCCGAGGCGTACGTGAAGTTCCTCGACCGATATTTGCGTGGCGTGAAATGACCGCGCGCTGAAATACTTCCAACGCGCCGCGGACGGGCTCCGTTCGCGTCGTTCGTCGGATTCCATGGCCTCGCCCTTCCCCAACTTTGACATTCGCGGGCGGATCCGCGCTTCGCTCCTCGGCGCGGCGCTGGCGCTCGCGTCGGTCGGCCTCGGCGGTTTGGTTGGGAATGGCGCGGCGCGCGCTCGGCTGCATGCCCGCGGGGAAGGGATCTCTCGTCGCGCGCGCGCCCGTGGGGAAGACAGCCCCGCGACGGGCGGCGAGATCGTCGAAGACGGCGATCGCGGAACGCCACCGAACCGATCTCGCGCCTCGCGCGCGCGCTTGACTCACGGCCCCGGAGGAGGGGCCGCGGCATCAAACAATGTGGGGCCAGCCATGTGGGGCCCAACAGTAATTGTCGCGCGGTGGCGATCGTGCCGCCCGCGGCTCCCGCAGTGTGCCAGCGCCCCGGCCGGCGCCCGCTCGAGCGCGCACACCAAGAATCGCGTCGAATCATTGGGGAGATCTTGCTCTGCGGTGGGGAGGTCGGGCGTCGACCCTCCATGCACCCGTTCGTGAAGAAACGATAGGAGTGGCAGCTAGCCACTGAAGTCGAGCGGAGGCGATTTGCCGCCTCCCTCCAGCGCGCCCGGCTCAGGAAGCCCGGCGCCACGTCATGAAGCCAACTTTGGGCTTCGTTGGGTTCCAACCCGTTTCTTGGGATTCGTCTCGGACGGCACGATGCCGTTTTCGAACTCCGGCGCGCGCCGGGGATCACCGCGATCGGCTCGCCGCCGCGCCGCCGCCGCCCTCCTCCCTATTGTTGGGATCGGCGTGCGCCTCCTCCGTCGCCCTGGGACGCGCCCGACCCGGCGCGCGGCGCCCCCTCACGGTGGCGGCGCTCGCCGGCGAGGGCGCCCGATCCAGGGGCGCCGTTCCTCGCCGACACTGAGGCGCTGATTCGTTGGCTCCAGGATCGCAGCCCCGAGATCGCCGCCGCCCGCGCGCGCGCTGGCGCAGGCGCGCGCCGACTGGGACCAAAGCCAACTTTATCCAGACCCGAGCGCGCAGCTCGGCTGGGGCGGGATCAACCTCGGGCCGCGCAATCCCAGCGATCTCGCGTTCGCGAGCTCCCAGGATTATGGCATCGGGGTCCAGCAGACGATCGAGCTCGGCAAGCGGGGAGCCGCGGATCGGAAGTCAGCGCGGCTGCTCGCCGAACTCCGAACACTCAAACGTATTTCGCGCGCCTCCGGCGAGAAGGTGGCCGACGCGCGGCGCGCTCGGCCGCATCGTCTACCTCCAGGCCAAGTCGGCGATCCTGGAGGGGGCTCGCGCGCAGGCGCGCCGGGTCCTCGAGCTCGAGGAGGACGCGCCTCGGAGCATGGCGACATCAGTGGGAATGACTTCGACCGCCTCGCGCTCGACACAGCGATGCTCGAGTTCGAGCTTCCCAACTAAAGGCCGAGCTCGAGGAAGCCCAAGAAAACGCGCGCGCCATCCTCGGCGCCGAGGTCGACTCAAGGGGGCCGAGATCGATCTCCTCGCGCGCGCGCGGCCAAGCTCCCCATCTCGCGCGATGATTGGGATCAGGCGCTCCTCGATCGCCCCGACCTGCGCGCGATCGAGCGGGCCGCCGAGTCGGCGCGGCAGGATGCGCTGCTGGCCGAGCGGCGCGCGATCCCCGATCCCGCATTTGGGATCGCCTACCTCCACGACAACCTCACCGAAGCGGGAAACCAAGAAAACACCCTCGCCCTCACGCTGGGGATCACGCTCCCGCTCTTCGACCACGGCCAGCACGCGGCCAGCAAGGCCGAGAGCCACGCCTTCAGATTGTCACAAAACCTGAGCTCGGCCTACCGCGACGCGGCGGCGCCGACCGCGCGAGCCTCATGAAGCGGCTCGAGACTCTCGATCGTTTGCTTTCGGCGCTCGGCACGACGGCGATCCCGAAGTCGCAGAGCATCCTCGACACGACGCTGGCCGCCTACAACCGCGGGCAGCTGAGCCTCACTGATCTGTTGCTGGCGCGCCGCACGCACACCGACCTCGTCCTGCGGCGGATGGATCTCCAATTCGAAACGTTCCGCGCGCGCAACGAGCTGCGCCGCACCCTCGGCCTCGATGCCGAGCTGGCCTTCCAACTCAATGGTGGGATTCCACGATGATGACCAATCGACGGCGGAAAGAGTTTTTGTTGGTGTCGGGGGCGGGGGCGCTGGGGGCACTCGCGATCCTCGCGGCCATGCGCTTCCAGCGGCCGGCGCCGGAGGGGCCGCCTCCGATCCCAACATTCGGATCGCGGGCGAGGCGATCACCGTGGCGGCGGGGGCGCCGCAGTGGCGGGCGCTGCGCGTCGAGTGCCCGTCGCGCGCCGAGACCCGCTGGACCGACCCGGTGCCGGGGCGGATCAAGATCGACGACCGCCTCGCCTCGAAAGTTGGGGTTCCGGTGAATGGGCGGGTCACGCGCGTTTTCGTGGATCTGGGGCAGCACGTCCTCGCGGGCGATCCCCTCTTTTCCGTGGCGAGCGCCGACGTGGCCGATCTCCGCGCGCAGAAAGAAAAAACCGAGGTCGACCTCCAGGCGGCCTCCGCCGCGCTCGAGCGGGTGAAGGCGATGGTGGCGGCGCACGCGCTGCCGGCGAAGGAGGAGCTCGCGGCCGAGCAGGCCTACCGCCAGGCGGAGGTGGCCTCGCGCCTCTCGGTCACAAAGTTGGCATCGCTCCGCGTGACCGACCGCGCTGGGGAGAACCCCAATGAATTCAGTGATCACCTCGCCGCGCGACGGCGGTCGTGGTCGAGAAGAATATCCTTGGGGATCAGACCGTCCTCCCCGACGCCACCTCTCCGCTGATGGTGGTGGCCGATCTCTCGTCGGTCTGGGTCATCGCCGAGCTCTTCGAGGCCGATGCCATCGATCTGCGCGAGGGGGCGAAGGCCGAGATCACGAGCCCCAGCAATCCCGACCTCCGATTGTTGGGAACGGTCGACATGGTGTCGGCGATCGTGGACCCGAATCGCCACACGGTGCCGATCCGCTGCCGGGTTGCCAACCAAGACCCGCCGCTCCGCCCGAATGCGTACGCACGGGTCAAGTTCGCCTACACGCCGAAGGCCGAGTCGGTCGAGATCCCCGCGAGCGCGCTCATCACCGACGGCGCGCGCCAATATGTGTATGTGCGCGCCGACGGCGGGGAGTTCGTCCGGCGTGAGGTGGTGGTGGGCGCCACGACCGGCGGCAAAGCCACAATTCTCTCGGGACTCGCCCCCGACGGCGAGGTCGTCGTCGAGGGGATCCTCCTCGATAATTTGGTTTCGGCGGAGCGCTGAGTCCCATGCTCGACCAGCTCCTCGAGCAATCGCTCCGCCGCAGGGCCGCGGCGCTGCTCTTCGCCGCGTGCGTCGCGATCGGCGGATACGTGGCATTCCGCAACATCACCGTGGAGGCGTTCCCCGATCCCACCGATACGCAGGTGCAGGTGATCACCATTTTTCCGGGGCAGCCGACCGAGGAGGTGGAGCGGCGGATCTCGATCCCGCTCGAGCGGGCGCTCAACGGCGCCCCCGGGCTCATGGGGCTGCGGAGCGTCTCATTGTTTGGTTTGTCGTTCGTGACGACGACCTTCTCCGACGGCATCGATCCGATCCTCGCGCGCCAGCAGGTCCTCGAGCGGGTGTCGCAGGCGGAGCTTCCCCAAGGAATCCAGCCTCCGCTCGGCCCGATGGCGACGCCGATCGGAGAGGTGTATCGCTACACCCTCGAGGGGAATGCCACCGATCCGATGGCGCTCCGCACGCTGCAGGACTGGACCGTGCGACCCCAACTATTGCGCGTGCCGGGGTGGCCGACGTGGTCTCCTACGGCGGGCTCCAGCGGGAGATCCACGTGGTCCCCGATCCCACAAAATGGCGGCGCTCGGCGTGGGGCTCTCCGACATCTTCGAGGCGCTGAAGAAGGGGAGCGACAACGCCACCGGCGGCTACGTCGAGCGCGGGGCCGAGACGTTCGTGATTCGCAGTCTTGGCATCTTCCGGAATCTCACCGACATCGAGTCGGTGCGGATCGCGCACCACGACGGGGTGCCGGTCACGGTGCGCGACGTGGCGCGCGTGAGTGTGGGCTACGCGCCGCGCCAGGGGTGGTGACGCGCAATACCAACGAAGACGCCGTCGAGGGAATCGTGCTGATGCGCCGCGGCGAGAATCCGTCGGTGGTGCTCGCGGCGCTGCGCGAGCGGGTCGACGCGCTCAATACCCACATTTTGCCGAAGGGAGTCCACCTGTCGCCCTTCTACGACCGCACCGATCTGGTCGGCACCACCCTCGCCACGGTCTTCCACAACATCGCCGAGGGGCGGGGCTCGTGGTGCTCGTATTGTTTGCTTTCATGCTCTCGGTGCGGGCGGCGCTGATCGTGGCCGCCGTGATCCCGCTCTCGCTCGGCGCGTCGTTCCTCTATCTGCATCGGCGCGGGATGTCGGCGAACCTCCTCTCGATCGGCGCCGTGGACTTCGGGATCATCGTCGACGGCGCCGTGATCCTGGTGGAGCACGTCTTCCACGGAGTTTCCCAAGAATCGGCGGCGATCGCGGCGGGGAAGCGCGCCGTCGGAAAGGTGGTGTTGGAGTCGGCGCGGGCGGTGGCGCGCCCCACCCTCTTCTCGCTCCTCATCATCATCGCGGCGTACCTTCCCATCTTTGCGCTCCAGCGGGTCGAGGGGCGGATCTTCGCGCCGATGGCGCACACGGTGGTGAGCGCGCTCGTGGGGGCGCTCGCGATGAGCTTCACCCTCGGTGCCGGTGCTCTGCGCGATGGCGCTCCGCAAGCCCAAGCCCCACCGCGAGTCGCCATTGTTGGTGTTCGCCTCGCGGATCTACGAGCCGATCCTCCGGGCCGCGATGCGCCACTCGGTGGCGGTGGTGGTGCTGGCGGTGGGGCTGCTGGCGCGGCTCGGTGGTGCTGCTCGGAAAGGTGGGATCGGAGTTCCTCCCCGAGCTCAACGAGGGGGCCCTTTATGTGACATTCACCCTCCCGAGCAACACCTCCCTCACCGAGGGGCGCAAGCTCACGCCGCTCCTCAAATCGATTGTGGCGCGGACGCCGGAAGTCACCGAGCAGCTCACGCAGCTCGGCCGCCCCGAGGATGGCACCGATCCCACGCTCCCCAACAATCTGGAGCTCTTCGTCAAGCTGAAGCCGATGGCCGAGTGGCGCCCCGGGATCCGGAGCATCGAGGATCTCGCCGCCGAGCTCGATCGCAACCTCGACGAGGTCCCCGGGATCGAATCCAACATTTCCCAGCCGATCCGCGACAACGTCAACGAAAACATCGCGGGGCAGTTCGGCGAGGTGGCGCTCAAGATCTACGGCGAGGACCTGGAGCTCCTCCAGGAGGCGGCGCGCAAGGCGAAGGCGGCGCTCGAGGGGTCCCGGGATCACCGATCTCGGGATCGTGAAGTCGGGCGAAATGCCACAAATGGCGATCGACCTCGACCGCGCCGCGCTCGCCCGCTACGACCTCGACCTCGGCGATGTGCAAGATTACATCGAGACCGCCATGGGTGGCCACGTGGCCTCGGAAATGTGGGAAGGGAGCGGCGCACCGAGGTGACCGTCCGCCTTCCCCAAGCATCGCGCGAGGACATCCCGGCGATCCGCAGGATCCCGGTGCCGCTCAAGGACGGAACCCTCATCCCGCTCTCGGGCGTCGCCGACGTGCGGATGGGCTCGGGGCGCGCCGTCATCACGCGCGAGGACGGCCGCCGATATGTGGGATTGCGGATGAACGTGCGCAACCGCGACCTCGGCTCATTCGTCGAGGAGGCGCGGGCGAGCGTGGCGGCGGCGGTCTCGCTCCCGGCGGGCTACGACGTCCGCTGGGGGGCGAGTTCGAAAACCAACAAAGGGCCATGGCGCGGCTGCGGCTGGTGGTGCCGCTTTCGTTGGTGATCACCTTCCTGCTGCTGTTCTCCGCGTTCGGCAATGTGTGGGATTGCCTCGTCGTGCTGCTGAACGTGCCGTTCGCCTTCATCGGTGGGATTCTCGCGCTCGCGGTCGCCGGCATGCCGCTCTCGGTCTCGGCCGCCGTGGGATTCATCGCGCTGCTCGGCCAATCGGTCCTGAACGGAGTGTTGGTATTGACCGCGATTCAACGCCGCCGCGAGGGGCGAGGCGCTGGCCGACGCGGTCATGGGGGCGCGCGCGACCGGCTGCGCGCGGTTCTCATGACCGGATTGTTGGCATCGCTCGGCCTCCTCCCGGCGGCGCTCTCCCACGCGATCGGCAGCGAAACGCAGCGGCCGCTCGCCGCCGTGGTCGTGGGGGAACCGTGTCGGCCTTCGCCCTCACGCTGATCCTGATGCCCGTCACCTATTCTTGGGTTGCGCGACTGCGCGAGCGCTTCGCGCGCCGCCCGCTGCTCGATGAAGCCTCGCAAGGAGGTGCCATTCCGGCCATTGCATAGCGCACGGTGCCACAACCCTGTCCGCTGGTCCGAACATTGGACTGGCATCGTTCGCGAGCGCGGGCACTGCGGGCCCGCGCTCTTTTTTCTTGGGAGCAGCGAGCGGCATGCGGAGACCTGGTGGTTTGCGCTACACTCCGCCCCCAACCATGGGCAAGTTCGAGCACCATATTTTCGTTTGCGAAAACGAGCGGCCGGCCGACGATCCGCGCGGCTGCTGCTCCGCGAAGGGATCGGTGGCGATCCGCGAGGCGCTGAAGAAGGAATGCAACAAACGGGGGTGGAAAGGAATCGTGCGCGTCAACAAAGCGGGGTGCCTCGATCAATGCCACCTCGGACCAACTGTGGTGATCTACCCCGAGCAGATTTGGTTGGGAGGGGTGAAGCTCGAGGACGTGCCCAAGATCGCCGACGCGCTCGCGGCGGGCGCGCCTCTCGCAGCGGCGTCGCTCGCGGCGGCGTCGCTCGCGGCGGCGTCGCTCGCGGGGCTCCTCATCCCCGACGAGCACCTGACCGGAAAGGGAGCGGCGGCGCTTCCCACTCCGGGAACACGCCGTCGGGGTTTTAGTGGGATTGGGGATACTTGGGATCCGCCGTGGCCTCGCTCCTCTTCACGCCGACGACGGCCGGGCGGCCGCGCCTCGCCGAATCGGATCGTCCTTCCGGCGATGGTGACCCGCCTCTGCGGGGAGGACGGCCACGTGAACGACGCCATCCGCGAGCGATATGTGCGTTTCGCCGAGGGGGGCCGGGGATGATCGTGCTGGAGGCGATGGCTGTGCACTCGAGCAAGTCGGGGCCGCTGCTGCGTATTTGTGGGGATGAGTTCATCGCGGGGCTCGCCGACCTGCGCCGCCGGATGGGCGACGTGTCCGAGTCGCGCGTCGTCCCCCAGATCATCCATTTCCTGAAGATCTCGCGGAACGGCTACCGCCAGAAAGTTGGGGATCTCACGCCCGAGGAGATCGCTGGGATTCGCGACGCGTACGCGGCGGCGGCGGAGCGGGCGCGGCGCGCGGGGTTCGACGGCGTCGAGCTCCACATGGCGCACGCGTACACCCTCTCGAGCTTCCTCTCGCGGCGCAATCAGCGCCCCGATGAGTGGGGTCGCACGCTCGAGAATCGCCTGCGCCTGCCGAGCGAGACCCTCGCGGCGGTGCGCGCGGCGGTGGGCGCCGATTTTCCCGTGGGGATCCGATTCCTCGCGGAGGAATGCATCAAGGACGGCGCGACCGTGGAGGAAACCCAACTAACGGCGCTCCGCTTCGCCCAGCTCGGCGCCGACTGGCTCTCGCTCAGCCACGGCGGCAAGTTCGAGGACGCCGTCGCGAAGCCGGGGAGCCTCTCTATCCCTACACCGGTTATAGTGGGGATCGCTGCATGCCAAGTAAACAGTACCCCGACGGCGCGAACCTCGCGAGCGCGGCGGCGATCAAGGCCTTCGTGAGATCCCACGGATACGAGACGCCGATCGTCGCCACCGGGAAGATCCACACGCGCGAGCTCGCCGAGGAAATCTTGGCATCGGGGAAGGCCGATTGGATCGGGATGGCGCGCCCGCTGCTGGCCGACCCCGATTTGCCAAGAAAATGGCGCGACGGCGAAGACGACCGGGTCGATCGGCTGCGTCTATGCCAATGTTTGCAAAGAGCCTCGACGAGAGCTTCCAGGAGGTGCGTTGCTATTTGTGGCCGAAGGGGGCGCTCCAGGCGCCGCGCTCGGCGGACCGCGTGGCGCCCGCGTGGCCCGCGGCGGGCGCCGAGCTGCGCGCCGCTTTCCGCGCCGGGCGGGTCGAGCTCCGCTTCGCCGCGGCGAGCGACAACGAGGCGGTCTACGGCTACGACGTGCTCCGCTCCGAGGGGGACTCCCGCTCTCGCGCATCGGCGCGGCGAAGAGCAACCAATACAACGACGAGCGCGCCGTGGGGGCTTCGCGTATCGTTACCAGGTGCGCGCCTACGATCTCGCCGGGAACCGCTCCGAGCCGTCCAACGAGGCGCGCGTCGAGATCCCAATGATCCATTCCGTGAAGGAACCGAAAGCATGAATCGATGGTTGGGATTCACATCGTTGGTGATCGCCGCGGCGGCCGCTCTCCCGTCGTGCGCGAGCGCCCCGACCGACGAGGAGGTGGCGGCGGCCCGCTACCGCCTCTACGCGATCCCAGGGCCCACCGAGCGCGAGACCAAGTATGCGTTCGCGCGCAACTCGCTCACGATCCGCGTGAACGGCGAGCTCAAGGATGGGATTCCCACCTTTCACGTCGACTTCCAGAACATGGGGAGCTCGCGGATCACGATCCACCAGGCGATGGTCACGATCCGCGGCGGCTCGCCTGCGCGCGCGCGCCCCACGACCCTGCGCGATGCCAAGGATATGGAGGTCACCAAGATTACGATCCTCGGCCACGACGACGCGAAGTTCGAGGTCCGCCTCGTGGACTCGGCGGCGCCGATGGACGGCGCGATCGTCCTCGAGATGCGCGGCATCCGCGACGAGAACGGCGACGGCGGCTACGATTTCGATCTCTACGCGGAGCCGCAGCCGCTCGACCCCGAGGGGCGAAGAGCACCATGAAGCCCCCGACGACGGCGAGAAGGCGCGGCGCAACCTCAAATCGACGAACGCCATCGAAACGCCGAGCAAACCGCAGTAGTGCTTACCTTGGTAAACGAATCCCAACGAAAGAATCTTAGCCAACGATCCATGTCGAGCGACCCCCTCCTCCACTATCGGCGCCAGTTCCCGATCGTCGAGCTGACGACCTACCTCGTCTCGCACTCCCTCGGCGCGATGCCCCGCGCGGTCTACGATCGGCTCCGCGAGTACGCGGATGTGTGGGCGACCCGCGGCGTGCGCGCCTGGTCGGAGGGTTGGTGGGACACGCCGGTGTCCGTCGGCAATTTGTTGGGAAAGATCCTCGACGCGCCGCCGGATTCGGTGGTGATGCATCAGAACGTGTCGGTGTCGGAGTCGCTCGTGGCGAGCAGCCTCGATTTCAAGCCGCCGCGCAACAAAGTGGTGTATTGCGATCTCAACTTTCCGACGGTCCAATATGTGTGGGAAGCGTGCCGGCGCCGCGGCGCGGAGACGGTGGTGGTGAAGAGCCGCGACGGGATGACCATCGAGATGGAGGACCTGCTCAGCGCGATCGACGAGCGGACGCTCGTCGTGGAGATTTCCCACGTTTTCTACAAATCGGCCTTCCTCGTCGACGCGAAGGCGGTGATCGATCGCGCCCACGCCGTCGGCGCGCTCGTGGTCCTCGATTGTTACCAATCGACGGGGACCGTTCCCTTTTCCGTCCGCCAACTCAACGCCGACATCGTGGTCGGCGGCTCGGTGAAGTGGCTCTGCGGCGGGCCGGGCGCGGGATATTTGTATGTTCGCCCCGATTTGTGGGAAAGGCTCGAGCCGGTGATGACCGGCTGGGCGGCGCACGAGGCGCCATTCGCCTTCGAGCCGGGGCCGATCCGCTACGCGCACGGCGCGCGCCGATTCCTCCACGGCTCCCCCGCGGTGCCAGCGCTCTACGCGGCGCAAGCCGGCTACGAGATCGTGGCCGAGATCGGCGTGCCGGCGATCCGCGAGCGAAGTGTGGGATTGTCCCAGTGGTTCGTCGAGGCGGCGGAGGAGGCGGGCTTCAAGGTCACCTCGCCGCGCGATCCCAACAAAAGAGGGGGCACGGTCACGGTGTCGGTCGAGCCCAGTCATGTAGGCGCGGCGCGGGGCGCCGCGGGCGCGCCGATCGGCCCCGCGGTCGCCCAGAGCTCCAGCAGCGCGACGTCCTCGTGGACTACCGCCCCGGCGCCGGGATCCGCGTCTCCCCACATTTCTACTCGAACCGCGAAGACCTCGAGCGCTTCCTCGAGGAGGCGCGCCTCGTGATCGAGAAGAAGGCCTACGAGCGATTCTTGGGATCGGCCGTCATTCACTGAAAGGGGTCAGGCACCTTTACAGGAATTGTCACCATCCCTCGAAGCGCCCACGCGACCCCAACTTTGATCCATCGCCCCCGACACCACCTATCCGCCCCGGTATCCGTCATGAGCTCGAAGATGGCCATCATTCCGTTGTTCTTGGCATGCGCCGGCGCCCTCGCGCAGGAGCCGAAGCCCGAGTTCAAGCCGGGCACCCCGGTCTACCGGATCGTGCCGTCGAAGGGCTTCCCCTACGGCGAGCGTGAATGCCACAATTCCGCGCTTCCCAAGGAAGAGTTCGCGGCGCGGCGCGCGGCCTTCCTCGAGAAGCTGAAGGAGTACGGCCCCGGCACCGTCGCCATCGTCAAGTCCGCGCCGACTCTGCCGCGCAACGGCGACGTCGAGCACGAATACCGCCAGGACAGCGATTTCATTTGGCTCACCGGTTTTCCCGAGGCGGAGGCCGTGGCGATCTTCGACGCGGACGCCGTCGACGCCTCGTTCCATTCTGTGAAGGAGAGCATGGCCGACGGGGCGCCCCCGGTCGTCCCCTATTCGCTCGCGGTCCTCCCCAAGGATCCGCTCCGAGAGACCTGGACCGGGAAGCGGATCGGCCCCGAGCGCGCCGCCAAGGACTACGGCGCCGACTTCGCGACCGTCACCACCAATTCCGAAGCCCAAGTAAAGGCTGCGATCGCCCGCGCGAAAACGTTGGTGTTGGTGAACAACTTCGACAAGGAGTTCGGCGCGCTGGTCGAGAAATCGCTCTCCGACCTACGCAAACAAAGGGGGAATCGCCCCGCGTGGTCGACGGACGCCCCTGGCTCGCCGAGCGCCGCCTCGTCAAGTCCGCCGCCGAGATCGAGATGATGAAGAAAGTTTGCGAAGTGAGCGTCGAGGGGCACCTCGCCGCGATGCGCGCGCGCGCGCCGGGATGAACGAGGGGAGGTCGAGGCGGCGGCGGAGTTCGCCTTCCGCGCGCTCGGCGGCCCGCGCCTCGGCTACCCGTCGATCTGCGGCGGCGGCAACAATGGTTGCGTCCTCCATTACAACACCAACAATGACACCCTCGGCCAAAACGCCCTCATGCTGATGGATGCGGCGGCGGAGGTCGGCTACTACACGGCCGACGTCACGCGTACTTGGCCTATTAGTGGCAAGTTCACTCCGGAGCAGCGCGCGATCTATGACATCGTGCTCCGCGCGCAGGATGCTGGGATCGCGAAGTGCCGCGCCGGCGTCCCGGTCGGCGAGGTCCACGATGCCGCCGTGCGCGAAGTCACCAAAGGGCTCGTCGCGCTCGGGATCCTCGAGGGCGACGTCGACGACCTCATCAAGAAAAACGCCCATCGCAAATATTTCATGCATGGCACGAGCCATTGGCTCGGCCTCGACGTCCACGACGCCGGCGATTACCAAGGAAAGAAGCGCGCCCTCGCGCCCGGGATGATCCTCACCGTGGAGCCCGGCATCTACATCCCCGAGGGGACCGAGGGGATCGACAAGAAATGGTGGGGAATCGGCGTTCGGATCGAGGACGACATCCTCGTGACCCCCGGCGATCCCAACAATCTGACGGGGCGCCTGCCGCGCACCGCCGACGCGCTCGAGGCGGTCGTGCGCGCGGGGCAAACCAACTAAAGCGTTTCAGCTCCGGCGCCGCCAGCTCCGCCGCCGGCGCATGGAAACGCGCCAGGCCATCACGGCGCGATCGTGACGGCGATTCCTGGCGAGTCGCTCAGCTTGAGGGGCGACGGCGCGCACGGCCCGGATGGCCACGCGAAGATCGTTTGGATTCCGACCGTCGTCCCCGCGAGCGCCGGATTGTTGGGAATCGCGAGCCCGCCCATCGAGATCCCTTCGCCCACGGGGAGGAGCGTGATCGCGAGGAGGTTGGTCGACGCGAAGGGGTCGACGTAGAGCGGAATCCCGAGCCCGAACGGGTCGATGCCGCCGGGGGCGAGCGCGTCGCCGACGAGCGCGAGGCCCGCGCCCGAGGCAGGCGCCGCCGTCGCGCGGATTCGGAGATTCGATTCCCCAACTTTCGCGAGGCCGACGAGGTTCGTGAAGTGGGCCCCGAAGCATCCCACCTTTCCGGAGCCGAACGCCACGACGCCGGGGGCGAGCGTGACGATCGTCGCGGCGGAGCGCGACGGGGCCGAAAACTGTTCCTTCGTCGTCGGCGCGCCGACGAGGAGGTCATCCCAACCATCCGCGTTCACGTCGCCGACGTTCGCGACGAACCAGCCGAACGCGTCTCCGGCCTTCTCCCCGTCGAGCTTGTCGAGAACGTTGGCATTCGCCGACGATGCCAAGTAAACGGCGCCGCGCGGGCCGTCCGGCCCGACGGCGAAAGGTGCGCCGATCGCGAAGTCGGCGCGGCCGTCGCCGTCGAGATCTCCGACGGATGCAACGGAGCGGCCGAACCCTTCGCCGCTCGTCGCCCCCGACCAGCCGCGGAGGACCGTTCCAGTCGCGCCCGACAGGAGGCGCACCACACCGGCGGCGAGCGGGCCAAACGGCTCCTGCGGCGTGCCGAGAAGGATCTCCGAGATCCCGTCACCGTCGATGTCGGGAACCGCCGCGAGCCCGGTGCCGACGGAGTGAATGCCAAGATTCCATAGTTGGGATCCGTCGGCGCCCGAGCGCACGATGAGCGATTTGGCCGACGTGTACCCGAAATCGGGAACCCCATCGTTGTTCAAATCCCCGAATCCACGGACGGCCTCGCCGATCCCGGCCCCGGAAAATTGGTAAAGGATTCCGCCCGTCGCGCCCGAGCGGACGACCACGCCGGGCGCGCTGCAGTGCGGCGAACCGTAAAGAAAATCGGGGATCCCGTCGCCGTTGACATCGCCAGCGGCCGCAACGGTCTTGCCGAACTCCTGCGGCGAGCCGACCCCACCATAAGGCCCGGTAAACGTCATGAGCGCGGCGCCGGTCTTCCCATTGAAAACGATCACGGCCGTCGGCTCGCCGATGTCGTCGGTCGCGAGCATCGGCACTCCCGAGACGATCTCGCTCACGCCATCCCCATTCAAATCGCCGATCCCAGCGAGCGAATACCCGAGCTCGCGGCTCGAATCGAGCACCGTGAACAACGCCTTGCCCGTTTGGCCAGAGAACGCGATCACCAGTCCGAAGTCGATAATTGGGGAGCTGTATCGCTTTACATTGGCCGCAGGCCGCGTCGGGGAGACCATCGAGATCGAGGTCGCCGACCCCGTCGCCGCTGAAGCCGAAGCGCCCGGGGAACGTGGTGGCGCCGCGCGCGACCCAGGGAGCTTGCGCCGGTGCAACAGCGGCGAATGCCAACGAAACGAATGCTACGAACGCAAGGAAACGGATGCGCGACATGGTCATCGGAGCGCTCCTTTCGCTCGAACCTATCCGCCCGCCTCCGCGCGCGACAGGGGGCGGGTTTCCCGCGCCGCGGCCACCGCCGCCGCGCCGCCGTCGATTGCGCCGATCACCAATTCTCCGAGCGCGCGGATGAACGTCGGCGAATCGTTGAGGCCGGTCGTGCACTCGAAGCGCTCGATCCCGCTGCGGCGCGCGACCTCGCCGAAGTGGAGCGCGATCTCGTGGAGCGTCTCCAGGTGGTCGCTCACGAACGACACCGGGATCACCAACATTTCGAGAATGCCAGCTTTCCCGAGCCGCTGGAGCTCGACCGCCGCCTCGGGGCCGATCCACTTCTGCGGGCCGACGCGATTCTGGTAGGCGAGTGAGTGATGGTTGGGAAGGGCGAGGAGCGCCAGGAGCGCGCGCACCGTCGCCTCGATCTGCTTTTGGTAGGGATCGCCGCGGTCGATCGATAGTTGGGGAAGGCCGTGGGCGCTGAAGAATAGGTGGACCGCGTCGGGTCGGGGAATCGGGCGAGCCCCTCGCGCACCCGCTCGGCGAGCGCCGCTAGATAGGTGGGATGTCCGTGGAAGCTCCGGACTTCCCCAACTTTCTCGAGGAAGTTGATCCCGCGGTCGAGATTCATGTCGGCGAGGACGCGATCGATCTCGCCAAGGGCCGAACCGGTCGACGCCCACGATTCTTGGGGATAGACGGGCAATGCCACGATTCGCCGGAAACCGTCGCGATCGAGCGCGTCGAGCGCGTCGTTCGTGAAAGGTGGGGTGTAGCGCATCGCCACCGCGCAGCGGTACGCGCGCCCGTCGGCGCGCCGCGCGAGGAGCTCTTCGAGGAGGCGCGCCTGCTTCGCCGTCCAATCCAAAATTGGGCTTCGGCCGCCAATCTTGGCATAGTTCTTCGTCGACTCGGGGGCGCGGCGGCGCGCGATCTTGCGCGCGATCATCCACCGCAGCGGCTGGCGCACCGGGAGGATCGCCGGATCGTTGAAGAAGTTCTTCAGGTACGCGCGCACGATCCGCTCGTTCGCGGCCGAAGGGCCGCCGATGTTGCACTACGACGACGCCGGATCTTGGTGCCCGGATCCTTGGTATTCTCCGGAAAGTTGGGATCGCTCAACGGACGAATCGGTAGCCGACGCTCCGCACCGTCACGAAATGCTTGGGCTCGTCGGGGTCGGTCTCGAAGACTTTTCGAAACCGGACGATGAAGTTGTCGATCGTGCGAGTGGTGGGGAACTGGTCGCGCCCCCAGACGCGGTCGAGGATCTCGGCGCGCGAGACGACCCGCCCCGCCTCCTCGGCCAGCAGCCGCAGGAGCGCCCCTCTTTTGTGTCAATGTCACTTTTCCGCCGGGGCCGACCGCCTCGAAGGTGCCGAAGTTCACTTCGCAACCTTTTCCGAACGTGAGCAGCGCGCGCGCCGGCGGGCGCTCGGTCGCGCGCACCGGCTCGCGCCGCAGGATCGCGCGCACCCGAAGCAGCAATTCCTTCAGGTGGAACGGCTTCGGCAAATAATCGTCGCCACCGATCTCGAACCCACGAATCCGATCCGTGGTCGAGCCCTTCGCCGTGAGGAAGAGGATCGGCACTCGGTTCCCCTCGGCGCGCAATCGTTGGCAAACGCCGAAGCCATCGATCCCGGGGAGCATGACGTCCAGGATGATGAGGTCGTAGGCGCCGAGACGCGCGCGATCGAGCGCCATGCGGCCGTCGCGCGCGACGGTGGTTTGGTAGCCCTCCGCCGCGAGGTTCTCGCTGATGCCGGCGGCGAGGTGCTGCTCGTCCTCGACCACCAGAATGTTGGGAATCGTCACGCGGCCCCTCCGGCGGTGGGCCACGTGGTGCGGAACGTGGCGCCGAGCCCACGCCCCTCGCTCTCCACCGACACGCCGCCGCGGTGGGCGACGGCGATCTCCTTCACCAAGAATAATCCGAGCCCCGTGCCGCGGGTTGTGCGCACGCGCTCGTCGCCCGCGCGGTAGAAGCGCTCGAAGACCCGCGCCGCCTCCTCGCGCGCGAGCCCCACTCCGTGGTCGCGCACGGCGAGGATCGCGGCGCCGCCGTCGCGCGATAGTTGGACTTCGATCGCGGCGGGAGGCTCGCTGTACTTCACGGCGTTGTCGACCAGATTCTCGATCACGGTGCGGAACGCCCCGGATCGGCGAGCGCGCGAATGTTGGGTTCGATCGCGGCGCGCAGCTCGAAGCCGCGCGCGGCGAGCATCGGCGCCGTGGCGTCGACGTATCGTTGGGTTTCGGCCGTGAGGTCGAGCTCGACGGGACGGAGGTCGAGCGCCCCCGCCTCGGCGCGCCCCGCCGCAAGCAAATTATCCACGAGGCGCTCGAGGCGGTCGACGTCCTCGAGCATCCGCGCCGCGTAGGTGCGCGCGCGCTCCGCATCGGCCGCGCGCAATTCAAACTTTCCGCGTGGAGCCGCAGCGAGGCGAGCGGCGACTTGAGCTCGTGGGTCACCGCCGCCAGAAAGTTGGCTTCGTCGCGACGCAACAATTCCTCGCGGCGCAGCGAGCGGTAGATGAGCCACGCACCGAAGGCCGTGGCGCACGCGAACGCCACCCCTCGGTCGCCACCATCACGACGCGGCGCGTGCGCGCCGTTCCGATCGGCCGCCGCCTCGGGGATCGAGGTCGCGGATCAGGACCACCACCCACCAGGCGATCTGAGAGAGCGCCAGGAACAGGATCATCCCGAAGAGCAGCAGCGGCGTGCGCGAGACGCGGCGCGCCGGGTCGCCCGGCTTCGGATCGTTGGGTTCCATCGATGGGACACGCGGGTCGCCCGCGCGGCGCCAGGATACGCGTCAGGCGTGTCCGATGGCGCGCCGTGCGACGCGCCTGTCGCCGACAAGAATGTCCGCGCGCCACGCCGGGGTGGGGAGCGGATCGCGGGGGCGGACAAAATTGTCCGGCGCCCACGGCCGTTTCGATTTGAGTCCTAGGCGGCGGGTGGCCGAAGGGACCCCGAGGAGACTCTCGGGAGGACGACAAATCTGGCCGAAGAAGCCGTGACAAAACCGGACGCCGATGGCTCCAAAGCCGTCGCTGCGACAAAGCCGTCGGAGACACCGAGGACGCAGGCCAGCGACATTTGGGTGGTCGCCGGCAGCGACGAGATCGTCGCGCTTCTGACGAACGCGGCGCGTGACGTCGGTGTCACGATCAAGACTCTCGAGACGGCCGGACACGTCGGTCGCGGCGCGCTCCTCATCGTCGAGCTCCCGGATCAGACCCGCGCGAGCGCGCTCGAGGCGGCCTCCAAGGCGGGGGCGTTCTGCGTCGTGATCCTCGATGAGCCGACGATCGGCACGTTCACGACGGCGGTCCACGGCGGCGCGCGCGACGTCCTCGCCGGCAAACCCACTCCGCAGATCCTCGCGGCGCGCGCGGATCGTTGGAAGTCGCGGGGCAAAGCCAAGAAAACGTAGGAGCGGCATCTAGGCTCGTGCGCGGCGGGGGCGCCGCGTATTCTGCGCCCGATGACACGGGCCATCCTCCTCGCGCTCCTTCCCACATTTCTTCAGGGAGCCCAAGCTCCCCAAGCATCCAAGCCGGCCGCCGAGGGAGGCACCCTGGCGCGTCGACGATCCCCACGGGCCGAGCCGCCCCGTCGCGTTCACCACCGACGAGGCGACCTGGCTCCACCTCGACGTCCACCCCGACGGCACAAAGTTGGTGATGTCGATCCTTGGGGATCTCTATTTGTTGCCGATCGACGGCGGCGAGGCCAAACGAATCACCTCGGGCCCCGCCTACGACGTGCAACCCCGCTTCAGCCCCGACGGGCGCTCGATCGCCTTCGCGAGCGACCGCGGCGGCCTCGAGAATCTTTGGATTTGTGATCTCGAGGGGAAGAACGCCCGCGCGGTGAGCTCCGAGAGCGCGAGCACCGTGAGCGCCCCGGCCTGGTCCCCCGACGGCGACTACCTCGTTGGGCGGAAGCGCCTGACCGACACCTCTTCGTTGGGAACCGTGGAATTGTGGCTTTGGCACGTGAAGGGGGGCCAGGGGTGCAGCTCACCAAGAAAGACGAGCAGCCCGACGCGGCCGATCCCACTTTTTCCCCCGACGGGCGGTTTCTTTACTTCTCGGCGCGCGACGCGCGCTTCCGCTACAGCCGCAATGTCAACGAAGGGATCTGGCAGATCAAGCGGCTCGACCGCCGCACGGGGCAGGTCCAGGCGCTCACCAATCTTTGGGGGGCGCCGCGACCCCGGCGCCCTCGCCCGATGGCAAGGCGCTCGCCTACACGCGCCGCATTCGCGCGAAGACCCGCCTCGAAATGTTGGATTTGGCGACCGGCGCCACCAAGCTCGTGGCCGACGACATCGAGCGCGACGGGCAGGAGGGCTTCGCGTTCCACGGCGTGTTCCCCGGCTACGCGTGGCTCCCCAATGCCAAGGAAATCGTCGCCACGGCCGATGGCAAGATTTGGCGCTTCGACGCGGCGAGCGGCGCGCGCCGTGCGGTGCCGTTCACGGCGGCGGTCGAGCAGAGCGTCACCGACGCGGTGCGATTCCCAAGAAAAATCGCGGGCGACACGGTCCGCTCGCGGATCCTCCGCTGGCCCGTCGAGTCGCCCGACGGGAAGAAGTTGGTGTTCAGCGCCGTCGGCCACCTCTGGGTCATGGACCTGCCGGGGGGCGCGCCGAAGCGCCTGACCAATCTGGAGGATTTCGAGTACTCCCCAACTTTCTCCGCCGACGGCTCCTCGCTCGCCTTCGTCACCTGGAACGACGCGGCCGGGGGCCACGTGTGGACCCTCGCGATGGTGCCCGGGGCCGCGCCGCGCCGGATCACCAAGATTCCCTCCCAGTACGTGAATCCCACCTTTTCGCGCGACGCCTCGAAGATCGCGTTCCTGAAGGGGAGCGGCGCCACGTTCCGCGACGAGGACCTCGTCTCCGAGCTCTGGCACGAGATCCATTGGATCGACGCCGGCGGCGGCGACAGCCACTTCGTCACCTCCACCAAGAATCGCGGCACGAACCGCCGGATGGCGCGACCCCAATTTTCCGCCGACGGCGCGCGGCTCTTCTGGCTCGAGGACGATCCCCCGGCAAACCCAACGAAGTGCCGAAGGCGGTCCTCGCCTCGATCCAGCTCGACGGCACCGATCGCAAATCCCACCTAAAGTTCTCGCGCGCCGAGGAGGCCTCGCTCTCGCCCGACAACCGATGGGTGGCATTCAGCGAGCTCCACAACGCCTACGTGACCGCCCTCCCGCTGGTCGGCAAGGAGGCCGTCGAGATCAACCTGGAATCGCCGGCCCTCCCGCTCGGCCAGCTCACCGACGACGGCGGCGAGTTCGTCTCCTGGGCCGACGGCGGCAAGACCCTCGCCTGGATCTACGGTCCCAACTATCACCGCCTCGCGCTCGAGAAGGCCTTCCCCGAGCCGCCGCCGCCAGGCGCGCCCAAGGATGCCAAGAAAAAGAAGGAGATCCCCAAATCCGACGCGATCGAAATCCAACTATCGCTGCCGCGCGCGAAGCCGTCGGGGCTCGTCGCCTACGTCGGCGCGCGCGTCGTCACCATGAAAGGGGACGAGGTCCTGGAGCGCGCCACGATCCTCGTCGACGGCGACCGGATCCGTTCGATCGGCCCCGCCGACCCGCTCGCGATTCCCACACAAGCGAAAGTGGTGGATCTCGCCGGCAAAACCATCATTCCGGGGCTCTTCGACGAGCACGCCCATCTCCACTATTCGACCCTCGATGTCTTCCCGCAGAGGCCGTGGAAGTATCTTGCCAATCTTGCCTATGGCGTGACGACCACCCACGATCCCTCGGCCTCCACGCACGAGGTCTTCACGCAGTCGGAAATGGTGGAAACCGGCGCGATCGTCGGGCCGCGCATCTTTTCGACTGGATATATCCTCTACGGCGCCGACAGCCCGGGGCGCGCGATCGTGAATAGTTTGGAAGACGCGCGCCGGCACCTCCGCCGGATGAAAGCGCTCGGCGCGTTCACGGTGAAAAGTTACATGCAGCCCAAGCGCGAGCAGCGCCAGTGGGTGATCCAGGCGGCGCGCGAGCTCGAGATGATGGTAGTTCCCGAGGGGGCGGCGATCTCGAGAACGACATGACGATGATCCTCGACGGACATACCACCATTGAGCACTCGCTCCCGATCACGCCGCTGCGCAAGGATGTGATCACGCTCTTCGCGAAATCGGCCACCGCCTACACGCCGACTTTGCTCGTCGCCTATGGCGGCCCCTTCGGCGATTTGTGGTATTTCCAGCACGACGACGTCTGGAAGAACGATCGTTTGCTTCGCTTCGTGCCGCAGGGGTGGTCGATCGCACCTCGCGCATCCGCTCTTTCATGGCGACCGATGAGGATTGGCACCATTTCGACGTGTCCGCCTCCGCGAAGAAGATCCTCGACGCCGGCGGCCGCGTTTGCCTCGGCGCGCACGGGCAGATGCAAGGAATCGGCCCCCACTGGGAAATGTGGAATCTGGCGAAAGGTGGGATGACGCCGCTCGAGGCGATCCGCGCCTCCACCCTCGCCCCCGCGCAGGCGCTCGCGCTGGACTCCGAGCTCGGCTCGCTCGAGCCAGGGAAGCTCGCCGATTTCATGGTGCTCGAGCGCAACCCGCTCGAGCGGATCGAGAACTCCGACTCGGTCGTATTGGTGGTGAAGAACGGCGTGGGCTACCGCCCCGAGGATCTGGCCCGCAAGTAATCGCGGGACGAGGGATCGATCCCTCGCCTCCTATTTCATCTTGGTGAGGAGCGGCCGCAGCGCGCGCTCGGCTTCCGCGATCCGCGCGTTCGGCGCCTCGTTCCTCGCCTCGAGCACATAGTTGGTGACCACGCCGTCCTCGTCCTCCTCGGGATCGCGCATCAGGTCGTCGGGCCCAAAGGAGACGGAGCCGCCGCCGGCCGCCTGCTCGCGCGCCGAGTCCATCATCGCTTGGAGGGATCGAACTTCACGACCGCGAACTCGAGCTTCGCGAGCTCGCCATTCTTGGTGAGTCGAATCTTGGCTTCCACGCGGATGACTTTCTTCCCCGACGGCATCGGCATCTCCGGGGTCGCGGCCGACGCCGGCGCGGGAAATATTCTGCGGCCGAGCCGCGCCGAGTAGGCCGAGCCCTCGCCGGCCGATGCCAACATTTTCCAGGTGGCCTTGCGCGCCGCGCGCAGCGGCTCCTCGCGGTCGGTCAATGCCAACAATTCGGCGATCGACTCGTCGACCACCGGCGGATCCTTCTCGTACACGACGCGGACGATCCGATGGTTTTTGTTGGCAACCACCGCGAAGCCCCGCTCCTCGGTCCCCCGACGAGCGTCGCCTCCTCGGCGGCGCGCCGGATCTCGACCGGCCCCGAGAAGGGCTTCGGCGGCGGACCCCCGGCATGAGCACGATCATCCCCGACGCGCCGGCCTCGTCCTTCGATTCGTGGGAAATGTTTCCTTGGTATGTCTGGCCGGGGCGCTCGAGAAAGTTGGTGAGCGCCTTCACGACCGCCTCGCCGGCGGCGTCGGCTCCGGCGGGCGCGGCGGGGGCGCTGGCCGGCTTCGAATCTTGGGGGCGCGTTGCGGCCGCGGCGAAGGCGGCGAGGAGAGCGGCGGAAAGGGCGGTGTGGAGTTCCATGACGAGCGTGGCGTTGGGGTGCAATCTCACGGGACGCGCCCGCGGATCGTCGAAAAAAGCGGGCGCCCCGCCGGAGCGACCGCGGGCGACCGCTCCCTCGATTCGCGCGCGCCCGCCGGGCAGAATCGCGGCGTGTCCACGATTCCGCCGCCCGTCGTCGTCGACAACGCCGCGGCGCTCGCTGCGCTCGCCCGCGAGCTCGAGCGGGCCGCCGAGATCGCCGTCGACACCGAGGCCGATTCTTTCTTTTCGTACCGGGAGAAAGTTTGTCTTCTCCAGGTCTCGACCGAGCGCGCCGACTACCTCGTGGATCCGCTCGCGTCGATCGACCTCGCGGAGCTGCGCGGCGCGTTCGCCGCGCGAACCCCAAGAAAAGTCTTCCACGACGCCGAGAACGACGTCCAGCTCCTGAAGCTCGCGGGGCTCGGCGAGATATCCTCGGTCTTCGACACGCGGATCGCCGTCTCATTGTTGGGGATCAAGACTCCGGGGCTCGCCAACGTCCTGAAGGATCGCTACGGGATCACGCTCGACAAGAGCGAGCAGCGCTCCGACTGGCGGCGGCGCCCGCTCACCGAGGAGCAGCTCGACTACGCGCGCCACGACACGCGCCATTTGTTGCGTTTGGCGCGCGACGTGGAGCAGGAGCTGCGCGGGCGCGATTTGTGGGATCTGTTCGCGTTCGAGTGCGATCGGGTGGCGGCCGCGGCGCCGCGCGACCGCGCGTTCCACCCCGAGGATGTGCTCGGCTATCGCGGCGCGCGCGACCTCGACGGCGCCGGGCTCGCCGCCCTGCGCGAGCTCGCGATCGAGCGCGACGGGATCGCCTCTCGCCGCGACGTGGCGCCGTTCCGCGTCGTCCCCAACGAAATCTTGGTGTTGCTCGCGCAGGTGCGCCCGCGCGACGCGACCGCCCTCGCGGCGATACGTGGGATTCCGCCGCGGCTGCGCGAGCCGTTCGCGCGGCCGGCGCTCACGGCGCTCGCGCGCGCCCGCGCGCAGGGTCCCTGGATCCCGCCGCGCCCCCGAGACTCCCGACGAGGAGATCGCCGCGCAGGAGCGGCTGCGCCGTTGGCGCACCAAGAAAGCGGAGGAGCTGAAGATGGACTCGTCGGGAATTCTGAATCGCCGCACGATGGAGGAGATCGCCCGCAAGCGCCCGCGCACCCTCGAGGAGCTGCGCGCGATCGTTGGGATCGCCCCTGGCAGTTCGACCGCTTCGCGGCCGAGATCCTACAAATCGTGGGCGATGGAGCCGTGCGATGATCGACCCGGCCACCATTCGGTTCTTTGCCGAGCCGGGGCTCGTCGCGGGGGCGTGTGCGTGGGAATCTTGGGATTCCTCGAGATCGGCAGGCGGATCGGCATTCGCCGCCTGCGCCGGGATCCGGAGTTCGCCAAGGCGCGGGTCAGCGTCGTCGAGGGGGCGGTCTTCGGATTGTTGGGATTGATGATCGCATTCACCTTCTCGGGGGCCGCATCCCGCTTCGACGCGCGCCGCCACCTCATCGTCGAGGAAGCCAACGATATCGGGACCGCGTGGCTCCGCCTCGAGCTCCTCCCGCCGGCCGACCAGCCGCCCCTGCGCGATCTCTTCCGAACATACTTGGCATCGCGCCTCGAGCTCTACAAGCGGCTCGCCGACCCCGCGGCCATGAACGCGCAGCTCGACCGCATCGAGAAGCTCCAGAAGGAGATCTGGACGAAGGCCGTCGTGGCCGTGAAGGCGAGCGGCGACACGCGCACCACGTCGCTCCTCCTCGGATCGCTCAACGAAATGATCGACATCACCACGGATCGGACGATGGCCCTCCAAACCCACCCGCCGATCATCATCTTCGCGATGCTGATATTCTTGGCATTCGCCGCCGCGTTGCTGGCCGGCGTCGGCATGGCGTCGCCCACGGGGCGGAACTGGGTCCACGAGCTCGGCTTCGGCCTCGTGCTCGCGGCCGTCGTCTACGTGATCCTCGACCTGGAATTCCCAAGATTCGGCCTGATCCGGATCGACGCCGTCGACCAGGTCCTCATCGATTTGTTGGATTCGATGAAGTGACGCGTGATCGCGCCCCGGAAATGATCGCGGGCCGGAAATGGTGGAGACGAAGGGAATCGAACCCTCGACCTCCTGATTGCGAACCAGGCGCTCCGTGGACCAATGGACTGATCCCGATGAGTTCCAGTGAGTGGCCTGAAGACGAATCAACTGTTTTTCTTGCCTGCGCCTCTTCTGCTTCCGAGTTCGATCTCGACGCTGCCGGAAGCTGTGACTGTCGCAATGATCGGACGGACGTGTGTTCGGAGGATTCGGGCGATCCTAGGCATCGCGAGCACGAATGCCTCGGCCTGTTCGGAGCCCTTCAAGTCGCCAGCCGTCAGGACGAACACTGCAGTATTGGAGTCAATGATTGCCCTACGCTCGAGTTCGCGTCGAATGATGCGCTTATCCTGGTAAGCACGATCCATCCGCGGCCCGATACTTGGGGTAGCCAGTCGACGTCCCGGCAATCCTTTGGAAAGTGGTCGTCGTGAACCGCGACGAGATAGTTCTCGCTACGGAGCCTTGACGGCACATCGAGGCCGCCGAGGGCTCGATCAACAAAGAACGTGAACGGCCTTGGATCATTCACGCCGCTTTCTGATTTTCGAAGCGCAGCGCCGCCTCAACCTGGTCCCTTCGGAGTCCATAGTCTTTGGCAAGGTGATCGATCGAATCACCCGCACGCCAGCGCTCTGCCAGCGCTTCCGTCGGGACTCCTGTACCCGCAACAACGAGTCTTCCGAACGCGCGTTGGGGATCGATCTCGACCGACCGGCCTTCGTCTGGCTCCCGAAGCCAAGGATAGAGTCCGGATGCGAGTCCATCTGGGTCTCGCCGGATTCGACTGAGGGCGCCCACCAGTGCCTCTCGAATGACAACTTGGCCGTGCTCAGAGGCGCTCACTAGCTGAGAGAAGCGCTTCACGAACAGGTCCGCTCCGTCCGTAAAAACTGTTGGGAAATCAGCGGACGCGGATTGCCAAGATTCTTCGCCACATAGTCGAAAGTGCAATCCTAACTTTCTGAAGCCGCACGCCATAATGGCGGCGAATGCTCGCAAGTACGTAGACCTCAACAAGATTCCAGAACGACATCGTTGGCGGACTCTTCGTCGCTGGTCGAATCAATGGAGCGGAGTAGCGGACTCCAGACGACGTTGTATAGGGCTGGCCGCAAGCCCAGAGACGAACCGTCGACGTCGGGAGATGCAAATAATGAGCAACTTCACCAATTGTGTAGTTCGGTGCGTCTCGCGGATCATTCGATTCGGGTCTTGTCACCAAAGCTGCCTCCATTGCGATTGTGCGATCCAACCAGCGTACGAGGTCCGATCAATTTTCGACGAGCTGGCACACGCATCTTGCGGCGCACGCAAGGAGGCCGCGAGTGGCGCTTGTGTCAGTGGGGCTTGTCGCAGTGGTTGCCACTGCTGAACAAAATGGTGGAGACGAAGGGAGTCGAACCCTCGACCTCCTGATTGCGAACCAGGCGCTCTACCAGCTGAGCTACGTCCCCACGCGATGGCCGAAGCCGGCCGTGGGCCGAAAAGGGCGCGGATCCTACAAACCGGCGCCGGGGGAGCCAAGGGCGGCCCTTCCCCGCGCGGAGGCGGCGAGCGCCTCGCCGAAGTTGACCTCGACCCAGCGGGGGCGGTCGTAGTCCCAGTGGGTCATCGTGGTGGTCGGGACTTCGATGGGATAGGCGAGCTCGCAGGCGCGCCGGACCCGCTCGCCGATGCGCAGGCGCTCGCAGTAGCGCGCCACCGCCGCCTCCTCGATCGGGGCGAGGCGCCGCGGGTGGAGCGCGCGGATCGTCGCCGCGTTGAGCGACTCGTCGCTCTCCTGCTTGCGGTCGTGGACGATGAAATGACACAAATCGTAGAGCGGCAGATTCCGCGCGCGGTAGGTCCCCCAATCCAGGATCCCGCGGACGGCGCCGTCGCGCGAAACCAAACAATGTTTCGCGCGCAGATCGGCGTGCGCGAGGACGACGGGGATCTCCTCGCCGCGCAGCCGCTCTCAACGATCCGCGCCACGCGCAGCACCAGCTCGGCGGTCCCGGGGTCGCGGACGCGCGACGCCACGAATCGCGCGTGGGAGTACACCAACTCTTCGAGGAGCGCGTCGCCGGCGCGCTCGCGCCCGACGCATAGTTGGGAAAGGTGGACGGCGAGCTCGCGATAGGTGGTCTCGCGCGAGCGGGGATCGTGGGTGAGCTGGGCGGCGTTGAGCCCGGGGAGCCGCTCCTCGACGAATAGCGCGAATCCCTCGAATCGGCGCTCGCCGGCGGGTGTGGGGGTTGGGATCGCGGGGGCGAGCGCGCGCACCGCCGCGATCCCCTCGAAGTGGCGACGGCCGAGGCGGATCTCCTTGGCGCAGAGCGGCACGCGCGCCACGACCCGCGGGCCACCCGAATCGTCGCGCGTGAGAGCGAGGGCGGCGTTGCCGCGCGTCGCGAGCAGGTGCTCGACGCGCGGGCGCGCCCCGGGACCGACGCTTCGGCGGCGATCCGATCGAGGAGCGGCGGCGCCTCGGCCCCCGGCTTCTCCCCAACGATCGCGAACGACGGCGTGAGCCAACCAAACAATCCGAGCCGGTGGGCCGCCCATTTGGCGAGGTTCTTCTTTTCCTTGGGTCCCACCTCGAGGCCGGGGAGGTCGCCCGCGCGGAGCGCGCTCACGTAGTGGTAATCGAGGTGGGAGACATAGGTGGCGAGCGCGCGAACCCCAACGAAACCGGCGCGCTCGAGGCGCCGCCCGTAGCCGCGGTGGGTGCGCTCCGGGTTTCGTTGGGAAAGGGCGCGGCGCGCGTAGCCGAGCGCCCCCGGCTTGTCGAAGCGCCCGTGGAGCCCGGTGAAGCGCTTGTAGGCGAGGCGGTTCTGCGCCAACACCAACAATTCCCGCCGGGCACGAGCACCCGCAGCGCCTCCGAAACCCAACGATCGAGGCCGGCGCTTTCGTTGGTATCGGGGAGCCCGTGGGGCGCGTCGGGGAGGACCACCAGCGCAAAGGTGGCATCGGCGAAGGGGAGATCGGCCGAGGCCGACAATGCCGTCGATCGCGCCGCCGATCGCGGCACCGGAGCGCGCGCGCCGCGGGCGCGCGCGAACCGCGCGCGGAGGCGGCGAGCCGTCGAGCTGGACGACTCGCCTCCCCAAGATTGCGAGCGCTGGGGCCGTGCCGAGGAATCCCGAGCCCGCCACGAGCACCGGCCCCGCGGCGCGCCACTTCGTGACGAGCGCCGCCGCGCCGACCGACTCGCGCGAGCCCCACTCGAGTCGGTAGGCACTCTCGGCTGGGATCGCGGCGAGGCAGGTCCTCGAAGCGATCGCGGAAGGGCTCGCCGCGCTCGACCGCGACGAGGAATCGCTCGAGCTGCGGCCGCTCGAGGTCGAGGGGGTCCGGGCGCACGCCGGAAGGGTACTCGATCCGCAACGGACCCCACTTCGCGCCGAACTCGTCACTTGTTCAGAATGGTTTGGCGCCGGAGCGGATCCTCGTCCGCCTCAGACGCCATTCCCCAACCCACGAGGAAAACCACCATGAGGCCCACCCACCTCGCACCCCTAGGAGCGCTCGCGCTCTTGGGCGCCATGCAAGCCTCGGCCGCCGCGCAGGACATCTTCACCTGCTCGTCGTCCGACATGATCCTGACCCGCGCCAACGATCTGAATGCCAACAATACGGCCAACGATCCCGGCGAATACACCAAATGCGCGTACGCGCCGACGCTGCTCAGGAACGCGCAAGACCTCAAATACACCGCGCTCTTCGGCACGCCGACGCTGCTGTGGCTCGACGAGGACAACTCGATCAACGGCCTCGTGCGCCTCACCGACACGAACGGCAACGGTGTGTTCGAGCCCTCGGAGATCTCGCTCGTCATCGGCTCGATTCACACGCAAATGGGCCAGACGACCGCCAGCAGTACGTTCCTCGGCGGCATGGCCGGAGCGGCGCCGGCGACATCCTGATCACCAACAATCAGTTCTCGACCAACGCCGCGATCAACAACACCAATGGCATCTATCGCGTCAAGAACGTGACCACGGTGCCGGCGGTGAGCCCGGCGGTCCGCGGGAGCGATGTGGTCCTCGCGTACGAGGATTCTGACGACGGCCTCCGCGGTCAACATCTCCGGCGGCGCGTGGGAGCAGATCGTTTGCCACAAGGCGACGAACACCTTCTATGCGTACAACAGCAAGGACGACGTCATCTATGCGATGCGCGATCTCGACAATGATGGGAAGTTCACCACGGCCGGCGAGGTCGTGAACTTCCTGAATGTCGGCGCGCACGCGGCGGGGCTCAACGTGAACCCCGACTTCGCGCCGAGCGGATCGCTCTACTTCAATTATGGCATTCCGTTCCACGCGGTGACGGCGAACTCCTCGGGGAATCGCATCTCGTTGCTCTATCTCGAGGTCGACCAGACCTCCGGGGCGCTCTACATCGGCACGCGCACGCAAACGATGGACGCCACCTGCCTCTCGTGCGACATCTCGGGGATCATCCTGAAATGCCAAGATTCGAACGCGAACGGCACATGTAACGATTCCGGCGAGGTCACCATCTATTGCGATCAGAACCTCGACTCGGGCTCGTTCAGCTTGAACGGCAACCCCTACAAGCCGAACAGCGCGGCGACCCCGGGCTTCTCGGGCCTCGGCATCGATCCCACGACCGGAACGCTGTACTGCATGGTGAACACGGGGCCGAACGACGTGGCCGGCGGCTTCACCTGCGACATGGTTTGGAAGCTCGTGGATGGCAACAATGACGGCAACGTCAGCAGCGCGGGCGAGCAGATCCCCATCATGGTCCAGTACCCCGCGGGCTCGTTCTCGAAGGAGCTCGAGATCGTGGCGGATGGAATCTTTGCGAAGCCGTTTGCGGCCGCGATGAATCACGAGTCGCCGGGCAACCAATCGGCGCTCCCCAATCCGGGCTGCACCGTCGGCGCCGAATCTCAACCTCAAGACCAGCTGCCGCTTCTACAAGGGCCCGCCGTTCCTTGGGAACAGCGATTTCCAGATCTCGGTCACCGGCACGAAGATCGGCAGCCAGGTCGCGCAATTGTGGGCTTCGCAGGCCGATTGGGATCCGGTCCTCGTGAAGAGCCTGTGGGATCTGCTGAATGGGCCCCCGTACAACACGGGCCTTCCCTATCCCAGCGATCTCTCCACGCGCAACATCGATGAGTGGCTTCCGATCGGGTACTGGAACACCGGCTCGCCGATGTACACCGATATCCTGGACTTGGCCAACACCGGCGCGTTCCACCTCGAGAACATTGGCGGCGGACTGATCGGCTCCACGACGGCGGGCGTGTTCACCGCGGGCGCTCCGGCCGCCGGCGACACGATCAACACGAAGTGCACTAATTGGGACGATGACGAATCAGCCGTACATCGGCCGCTTCGATTGCAATCTTGCGATTCCCAACTTGCCCTTCCTCGCGGGGGCCACGTTCCGATTCCAGTGGTTCACCGAGGATCCGCAGTCGGCGTTCCCGCCGCTCCCCTACGCCGTCTCCGACGTGGGGATCATTCGGATCGAGTAGGTCGGGAGTAGGCGCGACTTACATGTCGCGCGGAAGTTGACGCGACTCATGAGTAGGCGCGACGTACACGTCGCGCGGTAGTCGCGCGAATTGACGACGCGCGGGGGCGGGGCTTCGACCTCGCCTCCCCGCGGCGCTTCAGAGGGGCTCGGGCGCCGCCGATAGGGATGGGGTCCTGGAAGGGGGAGTCCCATGAAACGAGGTGCGCGCCGCTGGCTCGCGGCCGGTGTGTTTTTGTTGGTGTCCTCGAGCGCGCTCGCGTCGACCGTCGAGCGCCTCTCGCTCGAGGAGCTCGTGAAGCGGGCGGATCGGATCGTCGACGGGCGCGTGGCGGAAGTCTCGAGCGCGCGCGATGGGCGCGGCCGCCCCGCGACCCGCGTCGTCCTCGAGGTGCGCTCGGTGCTCAAAGGTGGGATCGCGAAGACCCTCGAGTTCACACTCCCGGGCGGCAGCGCCGACGGCGTGACCCACGCGATCGCCGGGATTCCCAACTTTACGCGCGACGAAGAGGTGGTCCTCTTTCTGTCGGCCGAGTCGAAGGCGGGGCTGCGGGTCCCGATCGGCCTCGGCCAGGGGACCTACCGCGCGCGCGCCGACGCAAAGACTAAGAAAACGCTCGTCCAGGCCGATTGGGTTGGGATCGGAGGTCGTGGACGCGAAGAGCGGCGCCAAGGTCGCGGCGCCCGAGGCGAGCGAGGAGCGCGAGGCGTTCCTCGAGCGGGTGCGCGCGCTGGCGGCCAAGAAATAAACGTGGGATCGCGGCGCGCCGTCGTTTTGTTGGGATTGGCGGCGCTGTGCGCGCCGGTGGCGGCGCACGATCCGATCCCCGGGCTCGGCGGCAAGGGGATCCATTGGAAGTCGGGGGCCGTGGCGTTCATCGTGAATCCGAAGGGCTCGAAGGACGTCGCCGATGACAGCGATGGCCTCGCGCTGCGCTTGGCGTTCGCCGATTGGAATGGGGCGATGGCTGGCGCGCTCGTGTGCGTCGAGGAGGCGCCGGCGAGCGCGTCGAGCCTCGATGTCGACGATCTCAAGACCCACCGCCTCCTGTTCGACGAGGACGACTCCACGGGATACTTCCCAGCGCAGAGCGGAATTGTGGCATTGACGCCGATCAAGCACAACGCCTCGAACGCGATCCTCGACGCCGACGTCATTTTCAACGGGCGCGATCACCACTTTTCGACGAACCTCGCGCCGGGGACTTTCGACATTCGAAATGTGGCGGCGCACGAGATCGGCCATTTTCTCGGGTTGAACCACTCGCCGTTCCTCGGCGCCACGATGTTCCCATATGTGGGAAAGCAGCAGACGGTGCGCCGCTCGCTCGAGGCCGACGACCGCGCGGGGATCCGGCGGCTCTACCACGTCGACGACTCGTCGACGGGGCGTTTGAGTGGGATCGTCTTTCACGACAAGGGCAACGGCACCGCGGGAAAGGTGGTGTCGGGGGCGCACGTGAGCGCGCGCGCGGCCGACGGCCGCTCGGTCACGGGGACCCTCACCGAGGCCGACGGCACCTTCGAGCTCGGGAATCTGGCGCCCGGGATTTATGTGGTGTCGGTGGCGCCGCTCGACGGGCCGATGACCTCGGCGAATCTGGTGGGGAGCGCGGCGGTGCAGACCGATTTCGGATCGTTGGTGTTGGGCGGCGCGTCGCCGACGGGCTTCGGCGTGGCGGCGGGGCCGCGACGGCGATCGGCGCGATCGTCGGTGCCGCCGGCCGATTCCCCAAGAATCCAATATTGCCTTTCGAGGGCGACCTCGACCGGTGGTCGTGGGCGGCTCGGAGGCGATCGCGCTATCCGGGATGCAGATCGCGCCGGGGACGGCGATCGAGTCGAGCTCGCCCGATGTGTCGTTCACACAGATCCAGATCTCGCCGTCGGGGGAGATCGAGGCGGTCGCGGCGGTGGCACCGCAGGGGCCCCCGGGCTCTACGATCTATTGTTGGTGGATCCGATGGGGCGCGTGGCGGTCGAGGCGGGGGCGTTCGAAGTGGCGCTTCCCGGGCCGCTCGGTCGCGTCGGTGTCGCCGGCGTTCGGGTCGATCGCGGGTGGCACGGCGATCACGATCGTTGGGGATCACTTCTCGGCCGATGCGCAGGTGATCGTTGGGGATCGGCTCGCCACGGCGGTCGCCGCCACCGCGCGACGAGATCCATTGCCTGTCGCCGGCCTATCCCAACGATGCGCCGGGGGCGGCGCTCGACGTGGTCGTCGTGAACGGCGACGGCCAGGAGGAGCGCGCCGTCGGCGCCCTCACGATCCAACACCAACTAACCGTCTCGGCGGTCTTCCCCGCGGCGGCGGCCTCGGCGGGGGGACGGTGATCCACCTGACCGGCGAGAAGTTCGCCGAGGGCGCGCAGGTGCTCCTCTCGCCGGCGGGGGCTTCGGAATTCCCAACTATCCGGCGACGGTCCTCCAAACCCAAGCAAACCAGATCGACGCCGTCGTGCCGCCGCTCCCGCTCGGGAGCTACGACGTGACGGTGGTGAATCCGCCGTGGGCGGGGCCGGGGCCTGGCTCGGCCACGCTCGCCGCGTCGCTCGGCGCGGTCGACCTCCCCGATCCCAACATTCAGGAGATCCTTCCGCCGAGCGCGCCGGTGGCCGGCGGGACGGTGGTGCGGATCTTTGGCGCGGGGCTCGACGCGAGCACGAAAGTTTGCTTCGGCGCCGATCCCGCGACGGGGCTCGGCGGCACCTGGGCGACCCAGGTGACGTTCATCGCCCCAGGCGAGCTCGACGCGGTGGTGCCCGCGGCGAGCGCCGATGGAGCGGTGAGCCTGCTCGTCACCAACGATCTGGGCCAGGCGAGCGCGCCGGCCGTTTTCGAATACGTGGCAAACGTCGCAGAGCTCCGGGCGGCTCGGGTGGCGGCGGCGGCGGGGCGGCGGCTGCGCCGGGGCGATCGCTTGGAAGGGGTCGCCTCCGACCGACGGCGACCGCGCCGGCGGAATCTTGAGCTTCGGGCTCGCGCTTCTGGCGGCGGCCGCCGTGGCGCGCCGCTCGGCGCGGCAGGCGGCGTTCGCGCGCGCCGTCGCGCGCTGAACGCCAACGATCCGAACACTACTTATCCGCAAGCCAACGATCGAGCTCCGGGAGCAGATCGGGGACCGCCTCGGTCCCGAAGGTGAACATCGACGGGCGCGCCGCCCAGGCGCGCATCTCGGCGAGCGAGGGGCCAGGTCGGCGCGCGGCTGGATCGCCGCGTCGGGAAACTTGGGATCGAACGCGTCGCTCCAATCCCGCGGGCCGGCGAAGCTCCCCACGAATCCGATCTTGGGATCGAGGAGCGCCGCCGCGAGCGCCGCCTGCGAGCCGGCGGGCCCGCGGCCGAGGACCCCAACTTTCGGATAGTTGGCGAGTAGCCCCTGGGCTGCGCGGAGCGCGTCGATCCCCATGGCGAAGGGGACCCCCGTGCCGAGGTAGGCCATGAAGCGCAGGTCGAGGGGGCCGAGCTCGCCGGTGCCGCGCGCGTCGATCCGCAGGCAGGCGATCCCAGCTTTCACGAGCGCGTCGGCGAGGACCACCTCCCCCGATGCCAACTTTCCGCCGTCGGAGACGAGCACGAGCGCGCGCGCGCGGGCCCTGACGGCACGTCGAGGATCCCGGGGATCGTGAGCCCCATCTCCGAGTCGAAGGTGACGATCGAGCGCCCGGGGCGCGCGGGGCCGACCGGGGTCGATTGCCAACGAAGCGGTGGCGCGTCGGGGACTCCGCCGTTCAGCGCCACCCATTCCTCGAGCGAGGCGCCGGGCGCGGCGAGCAGCCGCTCGGTAGCGAGCTCGCGCATCGTGCTTGCCTTTCGCGTCGGCGGGCAGACACCACAAATCCATCGAGTCAGCCGGCTCGGGGGTAATCTTGGGCTCGGCGACGGGAGAGCCGTCGCCTGTGGCGCGCAGATGGCGGTCGAAGAAGCCCATCGCCGCCTCGCGCATCGGCCGGTTGTAGTCGTGTCCCGACTGGACGAGGGTGAATCCCACATTTCCGCCGGCGCCCAGCAGCCCCCAGATCGGAGCCATCTTCTCGGCGGTGCGCTTGGTCCCCTCCGGGGAACTCGGCGTCATCGGTCGCGCCGATGAGCCACACCGGCGCCGGCGCGCGGATCGCGAGGATGTCGGAGCGGTCGCCGATCTGGAGGGTCGCCGCCACGTGATTGCAGAGACAGCCATTGTTGGGATTCACCTCCAGGCTCGTCGGATAGCAGACGGGGACGGCGCAGGTGAAGCGCGGCTCGGCCGCGAACGCGTAGACCGTCGCGAGGCCGCCCCCGGAGGTCCCCGTGATCCCAACTTTCGTGAGGTCGGCGTCGGGGCGGGTCTCGAGGTAATCGAGGAGTCGGATCAGATCCCACACATAGAAGCCGGTGGCGTTGGCCGAGGCGAGGAGGAGCTTGAAATCGTCGTGGGGGCCGGCGCTGCGGCGCTCGATCGGCGTGCCCGCCTCGAAGCTGTAGCCCGGCGAGTCGACGACGATTGCCAAGTATCCGTGGAGCGCCTGGGAAATGGCGCGCATCTGCACCACCGGCTCCGACTTCTTGTGCGCCCAATGGCCGTGGGGATTCACGATCACGGGGAGGCGTTCGCCGTCGTGCCCGCGCGGCACGTAGACGTTCGCGGTGACAGGGAAGCCGGGGCGGCTCTCGAACACCAACTTTTCGATCTTGTAGCCGGGGCGCTCGAGGACCCCAACGATCCGCGCGCTGAGCGGAGTGCGCGGCGGCGGGGGTCGAGGCCGAGCGAACGCAATAATTCCTTCCGCGCGCCGGTTTGCCAGCGTTTCGAGCGCCTCGCGCGACGCAGGGGCGGGGCGCGCGGCGGCGGCTTTCACTTTGGCCTCGAGGAAGGCGCGCTGCTGCGGCGCGCCGCGCGAGCCGAGGACGCGATCTTCCGCGACCGGCCCGGGGACCGATACCAACGAAGCGACCCCCTGCTCCTCTGCGATCACCTCGCCGAGCGTCTGTGAATGGGATATCGTGGGCGTTCAGGAAGTCGGGAAAAAGGACGTGGAGTAAAGGTTGCCTTCGGTGCCGGCGTCGACGAGGACGATCGGCCTCCCGGCTGCCGGTGCACCCGAGCAATCCCAACAATGCGCGCGCGCAGTCGGGGATGTGGCTGCGCTGCATGAGGCGGGCGGCCACGATGGCGATCTCCCCCTTGCCGAGCTTTAGTTGGGCCACGCCGCCGTTGCCGGAGACGGTCCAGCCGTCGGAGGGGAGGAAATGTTGGGAAAGGATTCCCGCGGTGTGAATCGTGGGAGGCCCAGCGCCCCATTGGGATCGAAAGTGTCGCTCCCAAAGTTCTCGGCGCGCAGCGGCTTCGGAAGCCACTCGAGCGGGTAGCGCCCCGAAACCCAATCTTGTTGGAGGACCAGGAGCGGGATTCCGCGCTCGACGGCCGCGAGCAGCTTTCGTTGGGTTTGGACGTCGAAGTGCCGGTGGAAATCCCAGGCCCGCGGCGCGACGAGGAGCATCCCAACTTTGGCCGGATCGAGGATCTCGGGGCGGAGGTAGGTGAGCGCCTCCTGGCTCGCGTAGATGTTGGGGGTGGGGCCTTCGCGCGCGGGGACGACGAGGTACGGTGTGGCGGATGGTCCAATCGGGGATTCGGTAGATCTGGGAGCCGACTTCCGACCTCGGCGGCGACGAGGTGCCCCCACGCTTTTCTTGGGAATCGCACCGACAGCTCGCGGCGGCCGTCGCACGACGCGTCGGCCATAAAGTTGGTTTTGTGGAAGAAGGTGGTGCTCGGGAGGGGCTTCTCGAGGAGCCACGCGCGGGCGAGGGCGCGCCGCGCCGGCCGGCTGCGATACCACACAAACAACGTCGTCACCGTCGGCGCGCCAGGTGAGGTCGACGTCGGGGGAGGCTCGGCCTCGGCGACGGGGAAGAGCTCGGCGCGCGCCGGCGCCTTCAGCCGCTCCGCCTCTTTCTCCACTCTCGACAGCTCCGACTTCCAGTGGTAGCTGTGGGTTCCCATCCGCAGGCGATCGGTGAAGGGCTTGTAAAATTGGGAAGCGGGGAAGACGCGAGGGCGCGCCACGCATCGCGCGCCTCCGCCATGAAGTCGCCGGCTTTCCCAACGATCGGCGCTCCCGCCTCCGCCTCGGCGGCGGCGATCGCGGCGCGGAACCGCCCCACTTCATAGTTGGCGAGCTCTGCTTGCATGGGAATCGACGCGCCGAGCTCGCGGAACGGATCGTTGGGATCGGCGCGGAGCGCGCCCCAGCGCGGATCGCTGGGAGCCACGCGCCGCGCGATCGTGTTGAGGAGCCGCGCCGCGTCCTCGAAGCGTCCGCCGCCCATCGCGCCCGCCGGTCGCCGCGTACGCCAACGATTCCTGGACCCCGCGGTATACGTGGGAATCGAACGGCCGCCCCTCGATGAGCTGCCCCGTGTCGCCCCCACTCGAGCTCGGGGGCGTGGTCGCGGTGGTCGGGGCCGTTGGAATAGGCGGTGAAGGCAATCGGCACGACTCGGCTCGCGGCGCGCCAATCGGCGGCGAGGCTCTCGTGGCCGGCGAGGAGTTCGTTGGTGATCGCGGCGGCGGTGCGCTCGGTCGGGTCATAGCCGAGCCGCCCCCAAAGCATCAAATAGCCGCGGTCGCGCTCGTGAACCCAACGATGTGCGGCCGCGTCGGGCTCGGCGCGGTAGTAATCGGTCGAGGCCGGAAAGTAGGCATTCATCGGCTCGACCGTGAAGCCGCTCGCGGTGCCGATCTTCATCGCCGCCACGGTGCGCCGCACCCACTCGGGCTCGAAGAAAGGAAAGATTCTTAGCGTGCCGTTCGCCCGCACCTGCCAAACGATTTTGTAGGGCTCGCTCGGCCACGCCGCGCCGCCGGCATTATCGGTGGGATTCCCGGGCCACATCCGTTTCGTTGGGATCTCCGGGGCGAGGATCCGCGAATCGCTCAGATAGTCCTCGAACGAATAACTGTTCCATCCGGGGACCCGCCCGCCGGCGATCGGATAGGGGGCCCCACTGCTCGCCGTTGTATTTGATCTCGACGGTGAAATTGCCCGACCCGCGCGCGAGCGGCACGACGTTGGCTTTCCGTGTGATCCACGAGCGGGTGAGGAGCGGGATCTCGCGCCCGCTCTTGGCGACCGCGTCGAGATAGCAACGAAAGAATTCGCCGCCGTGGCCGCTCTCGCCGATGCGGAAGCCGATGGCGTCGAGGCCGGGGGCGCCGCGGATCGTCTTCTCGACCACCTCGCGCGTGTAGTCGTAAAGGTGGCTTTCGGATTCTTGGTATGGGGGCTTCGGATTGTGGGGAACGCCGAAGCGCGCCTCGTACGACATGAGGCTCACCCGCACGCCGCGGCGATGGGCCTTCTCGATGACGGCGTTGAGGCGCGCCAGATTCTTGGCTTTGATCTCGGGGGCGACCCCACCTCGGGAAGCTGTCGCTCGTGACGAAGTAGGCGTAGAGATTCGGAAACGCGGTCGTGTGGATGTCGTAGGTGCCGTGGATGTCGAGCCAATCGAGGCGCGCGCGCGCCATGAGATCGAGGAGCGAATCCCAATAATCGTCGTCGTGGAACCACCAACGATCGGCGCGCGTGAGCGAGGCGGGGTCGTAGTCGGGGGCGTTGCGCGCGCAATCCCAAGGAAGCGTGAGGAAGACGTTGAGCCCCCGGTCGCGGAGGAACGGTGCGCCGGATAGGTGGGAAGAGGCGAGCGCCTCGCGGCCGCGCCGCTTCGAGGTCGGCGGCGAGCTCGAGGGCGCCGTACATGGCCCCCGTCTCGTCGCTCCCTCGATCGACACGCGGTTCGCGCCGCAGTCCACCCGGTAGCTCTCCGGCTCGCCGCGGCCGGTGACCGTGATCGCGATCTCCGGAGGCGCGCCGCCGCGGAAAATTGGGTTTCGCAGCGCGCGCTCGACCGCCTCGCGCCCGTGGCGCGCGGGGCCGTCGGCTTTGAGTGGGATCGCCTGGAGGGCGAGGAGCGAGAGGATTGCCAACATTGGTTTCAGGGCGGCCGCGGACGCCCCAAGGGCGAGGGTGGCGCGGGGGCGCATAGCGTTGCCGGAATCGGCGTGGAGCGCTACACCGTGTCGATGCGGCAAGCGGCTCTCCTACTGATCCTCGCGCTCGGTGCGCCCGCGGCCTGGGCGCGCCAGGAGCCGCTCTTCCCGCCGACCCGCCCCTCCAAGCCGCGCGACGCGGCGCCGAAGCCCAAGGATCCCTCGCAGATGCGGGAGCTCGACGAGGCGCAGACGCGATACTTGGTGTCGCGCTACCGCGAGTCCGATGACTGGACGCTGCGCGCGATCATCCTCGTGTCGCTCGGTTGGCGCTGGCATCCGGCGGCGGAGACGATCCTCCTCGAGGCGCTCGATGCCAAGGATCCGCGGCTCGTGGTGTTCGCCGTCGAGGCGCTGTGGCGCACCGATCCCGCGTGGCTGCCGCGCGTCGCGAGCAAATCGATCGTCGAGGCGCTGATGAAGAAGCTCGGCGCCAATCCGCCGCTCCTTCGGAAGCGGGTCGGCGAGGTCCTGCGGCGGCTCGCCCCCGAGGTGAAGGACGACAACTATAGTTGGCAAACCTGGTGGCAGAAGGTGAAGCCCAACTATCGCGAGGGAGGCGATGCCGCAGGCCGAGTCGCGTCCCGAGCGCGCCGGAATCCGACGACGCGAAGACGGAGGCGGCGGGCTTCATCACGCGCGCGATGGATTTGCGGCAGGCCGGCCTCGAGATCGTTTTTGTGTCGATGCGACCGGCAGCATGCAGCCGACGATCGACGCGGCGCGCCTCGCGCTGAAGGAGATCGCGAAGATGCTCGGCTCGATCACGCCGAAGCTCAAGATTGCGATTGTTTACTATCGCGACGTGAGCGATTTCCCCGACGGCGCGCGCGTCCTCTCGCGCCTCGAGGATTCGATGGAGCGCGCCGAGATGCGCCTCTCGTCGCTCACGGCGGGCGGCGGCGGCGACATCCCCGAGTCGGTCGAGAAGGGGCTCGAGCTCGCGGTCAGCCGCGAAAAGATGGGATGGAGCGAGAATGCCAACAAAGTGATCGTGATCATGGGCGACGCGCCGCCGCACGACCGCGACATCGAGTACACCAAGCAACTGGCGCGCGAGGCGCTCGCGCATCCGTTCGCGAAGGAGCCGGTCCTGACCGGCGCCAAACCCAACAAAACGCCGCCGCGGCCGATCGTCACCTCGTGCGTCGTCGTCGGCGAGTCGAAGCCCGCGGCCAAGGCCTTCCGCGAGATCGCCGAGGCGGGGGCGGCGCCTGCGGGAAGCTCGAGTTCGAAGGGGGACCGGGGGCGCCGCGGGGGCGGGCTCGGTCGTCGCGAACATCCTGACCCTGTCGTTCGGCAAGCGCTTCGAGGCGCAGTCGCGGATCTTCGTCGAGATTTACCAAGAATATCACCTGTAGCCCCCGCCCCGGTTAGGATGGCGCGCGATGGCACACGAAGCCCAAACGGAGCTGGCGTTCGACATCGAGGTGGCCGGCCTCGAGTGGGAAGAGGTCGATGAGGTGACGCGCGGCTACCTCCTCGAGCGCGAGCGCGACGAGAAGGAGCGCCCCAAGGTGCCGGGGCGCACGGCGCTTTTCTTGGTCTTGGAAAAGTGATCGCGGTCGGGATGTGGAATCTCAAGACCGACGCGGGGGACTGCTCGTCGAGGGCGAGGCGACCGTGGACTACGAGCCGTACGAGCGGATGCCCGGATGCAAAGTCTTCCGCGGCGGCGAAGCCGACCTGCTGCGCGAGTTCTGGTTGCGCACGGGCGGGAAAGATGGGAAACGGCCGCGGCTCATTTCGTTCAACGGGCGCGCCTACGACCTCCCGACCCTCGCGATCCGCTCGGCGATGCTTGGGATTCGCCCGAGCCGGCCGATCGAGGGGAAACCCTGGGAGCGCGGCGAGCACGTGGACTTGATGGACGTGTTCAACTTCGGTGGCCAAGCGCGCCAGAGCTACAAGCTCGATTATTGGTGTCGGCGATTCGGGGTCGAGAGCCCGAAGACGGATCTCGACGGATCGCTGGTGGGGCGCGCGTATCGCGACGGCCGCATCCAGGACATCGGCGAATATTGCCTTCGCGACACGCGCGCCACGGCGGAGCTCTATCGCCGGATCAAGCCGACGCTGCTGGAGACGGGCCACACATGACCAAGATTCCGATCCACGTGGCCGACGCCTTCACGGCGGAGCCTTTTGTGGGAATCCCGCGGCGGTGTGCCTCCTCGCGGCGCCGGCCGGCGAGGAGTGGATGCGGCGCGTCGCCGCCGAGATGAACCTCTCCGAGACCGCATTCTTGGTGAAGCGCGCCGACGGCTACGACCTGCGCTGGTTCACGCCGATGGCGGAGGTGGCGCTCTGCGGCCACGCGACCCTCGCCAGCGCGCACGTTTTGTGGGAAACGGGGGCGGCGGCGTCGCCGTCGATCGAGTTCCACACGAAAAGTGGGATTCTCAAGGCGGCGCGGGCGGGTGGGCGGATCGAGCTCGATTTCCCAGCGAAGCCGGCGCAGCGGGCCGAGCCGCCCCCGGCCTCCTCGAGGCCATCGGCTGCAAACCCAACGAAATCGCCCGCAACCAGTTCGACTATCTGTTGGAAGTGGCGAGCGAGGGGGAGGTGCGCGCCGTCGAGCCCGACTTCGCCGCCCTCGCGCGCGTCGACGCGCGCGGCGTCGTCGTGACCGCCCGCTCCTCCGATCCCAAGTATGACTTCGTCTCGCGATTCTTCGCGCCGGCGGTCGGAGTGGATGAGGACCCCGTCACCGGCAGCGCCCACTGCTGTCTCGCGCCCCACTGGCGCCGAAAGTTGGGAAAGGATTCGCTGGTCGCCTACCAAGCTTCGGCGCGCGGCGGCGTCGTCCACCTGCGCGTCGCGGGCGATCGCGTGGTGCTCGGCGGGAACGCGGTGACGATCTGGAGCGGCGAGCTGCGCGTCTGATCCCCTACCGCGCTCATGCGAAGAAGTGGGGCGGCCTACAGGCCGCCCCTACTTCTTCGCCCGCGGATCGTCGAGCGACATCACGAAGTCCTTCCACGCCGCTTGTAACTTATCGAAGTCGACGTTCTCGAAGGCCGCCTCGACGGCTGCCTTCTGCGCGGCGAGCTGCTCGGCGCCCACTAAGTTGGGATTGGGATTCGGGCCGAGCTTCTCGAGGCCGGCCTGGTAGCGCGTGATGAGCGTCGCGAAATAGGTGGGAAGGATCTTGGCCCACGCCGGGTTTTTCTTGGCGACCTTCGATTCGTTGAGGAAGAAGATCAGCGACCACCCTCCGGATAGTAGACTCCCCCTTCGCGTAATATTGGGCTTGGGTGAACTTCACGAGCTCGGCGAGCGGCGCGATCTCGCTCGCCTTGATCGCCCGCTGGATCGCGCCGATCCGCCACGGATTCACGTTGATCCGATCGACCTTCGCGCCGGTGTCGCCGATCTTCGCGCCGGAGAAATAGTCGCCGTAGCCCTCGTTGAACCACGAGTGGGGCGCGATTTCGCCGCACGAGTAATAGATGTATTGGTGGAACGCCTCGTGGTAGAGGACGATCACGCTGTCCGCGAGCGACGCCGACGGATAGGTGGGATCCTTGACATTGTTGTAGAAGACGAGCTCCTTCGTGCCGACGTTCCAGAACCCAGCGATCGGCGCATTCTTGGGAATGCCCGCGAACTTCACGAACTCGTCGCGATCCTTGCAGATGCGCACCGTCGAGACCGCCTCGATCGCCTTCACCGGCGGGAAGAGCTCCAGATACTTGGTGCGGATCACCTCGAGGTCGTGCTTCAGCTTCGAGAGGAGGACCCGGTCCGCGATGTCGTAGACGAAGATGAAGTTCTCCGTGTCGTCGGCCTTCCAGCCCTTCGACAGGTTGCGGCGCACATCCTTGCGGTACTCGACGCCGCGGTACGGCCTCATCCGATACAACAATTCGATGTCGCTCGAGACCGCCTCGATCCCATCCTTGGCGCGGAGCGACTTGGCCGAGCGCTCGTATTTCTTCTGAGGTCGTCGAAGCGGAGGTTGCCGGCGATCCCAATGAAGCAAACCCAACGATCGCCGTCGTCGAGCGCGTAGCCGACTCCGGAGGCCTTCGGCTCGCTCGCCGATAGTTTGTATCGATCGTAGTGCTTGCCGGCGCCGAGCTCGAGGGTGCCGTCGGCGTTCGCCTCGAAGCCGCGGAGCGCCCGCTTCACGTACTCGGGGAGGGTGCGAAACTCGGGCTTTGGCTTCGCGGCGCGGGAGGCCGGTGACGAATCTGGCTTCAAAGTCGCGGCATCGCTGTCCACGGTTGCGGCCGTCGGTTTCTCGATTTCGACAATCCACATTTCCGCACCGACCGCGTCACGTTTGTCGTCGCCCCTTTCTCCGCGAACTTCATCAGCAGATTGCGTTCGCCGGGGGAATCGGGATCTCATCGAACGTCGCCGGGATGATGAGCGAGATCCCCGAACCTTGCTCTCGGCGCTCTTGAAACCCTCGGGCGCTCCCTGGATCAGCAGCGGAACAAGGAGGAGCGCGGGGTGGAGCACGGGGGCGAGGATACCGATGAACGGTCCAAACCTACGGAGGCCGATTTCGGCTCGAAGACGGGGCGCCGGCGTTCCCAACCAACGCCCCACGCGCCGACGACAGAAGTGTCGCTCCCGCCCCGATTTTCCCGTCGCGCGGTAGATTCGTCGCACCGCCAATTCTCGGAGTTTTCCACATGCCGCGACCGGTCACCCTTTTCTCGGGCCAATGGGCCGACTTGCCTCTCGAGGTTCTTGCATCAAGGCAAAACAGTGGGGCTACGACGGCCTCGAGCTCGCCTGCTGGGGGACCACATGGAGGTCGAGAAGGCGGCCGCCGATCCCAACTATTGCAAGCAGAAGCGGGCGCTGCTGGAAAAGTTTGGTTTGAAGGTCTTCGCGATCTCGAACCACCTCGCCGGGCCAGCTCGTCTGCGATCGCAACGATAAGCGCGCCCACGCCTTCGCGCCCAAGGCGCTCCACGGCAAGCCCGAGGAGATGCGCAAGTGGGCGATCGAGCAGATGAAGCTCACGGCGCGCGCCGCGAAGAATCTTGGTGTTCAACAGGTGAACGGCTTCACCGGCTCGCCCACGTGGGATAGTTGGTATGGGTTTCCGCCCGTCTCGCCCGAGGAGGTGGAGGAGGGTTTCCGAATGGTGGCGAAGACCTTCGGCCCCGTCCTCGACGTATACAAAGAATGCGGTGTGCGCTTCGGCCTGGAGGTGCATCCACGGAAATCGCCTACGACGCCGTGACCGCCGCTCGGATCCTCGAGCACCTGGGCTCGCGCCCCGAGTTCGGGTTCAACTACGACCCTTCCCACCTATATTGGCAGGGGGTCGATTGCGCCGGCTTCGTGCGCGAGTTCGGACCAAAGATCTTCCACGTCCACATGAAAGATTGCTTCGTGCGGCGCGACGGCCGCGCCGGAATCTTGGCATCGCAGCTCCTGTTCGGCGATCCGCGGCGCGGTTGGGATTTCCGGTCGCCGGGGCGCGGCGGGATCAACTTCGAGGAGATCATCCGCGCGCTCAACGAGGTCAACTATCAGGGGCCGCTCTCGGTGGAGTGGGAAGACGCCGGCATGGACCGCGAGGCGGGGCCGCCGAGGCCGTGCAGTACGTGAAGCGCCTCGACTTCAAGTCGTCGTCGTTGCGGTTCGACGCGGCGTTCGAGAAGAAGTTCTAATCGGCGAGGGGAACGACCCGGGCGCGCCACCCAACGGCCGATGGTCAAGACTCTCGAGTACGCGCAAGCCTTTTGTGGGCATTGCCAGCGCGAGGTGAACGCCTTCCGCGCAACGCGCGCCGGAGGCCACTTCATCAACATGTACGACTGGTTCATCAATCTTCTGATCCACGCGTTCTCGCGGGAGGCGCCGTGGGTCTGCGGGAGCTGCGGGCGCCCGTTCCCTTATCGGCGGGGAGGCGGCGAATCCGAAGTATCCAGGAGCGTGCGTCGACTCGGCACCAGGGAGCCGGTGAGCCAAACCGCCAAAGTCATGACCCCGCCCTCGACCACATTTTTTGCCCTCGGTGCCGAATGTTGGTGATTGAGCGGCGCGAGCTGTGCCGGGTGACACGATCCACTCCCGTCGTGAGATCTCATGTGCCTACCGTTCAGCGCGATTTGGTGGATTGCCGCGCGACTCATTCTCTGGCAAGCGCCGGACGCGCCAGGCGATGATGGGGGTGCGATCCGCGCCTTCGCGACGTCGCCCGGTATTTGAAGACGGCGCTCGTCTACCGTTGCGCGGACTCGCGGCGCGCCCGAATGAGGTGAAGACGCAGCGAGTCTTCACCCGCTGGAAATGCCACAAATCTGGCGTCGGACGAAGCGGCCCGCGGCATTCGGCTCGCGATCCAAAGGCAAATGCCCAAGACGCTCGTCGTCTTCGGATGCGTCGTCGCATTGATGATGGTCGTGGAGATTCCGCGCCTTGGAGTGACTTTGTTCGTCGATCTCTTCGCCTGGGGGTCCGCGCGCGTTACTGGCCATGCGAATCTCCCCGAGATCGCATAACCGTCTATGCGTGGCCCGCGGTGACGTCGCTGCTCGCCATCTGGCGCGAGTGGCGCTGGGCGCGCTGGTCGATCCTCCCTCGGCATCTCGTCGACTTTTTGTGGGATTCGTCGGCGCGACTACGGACTTCGTGGATCCGAGTGGTGTGATCGACATCGGCCAGCCGCTCGTCCTCGGTCTTCTGAGCGTGCTCCTGGGAACGCTCCTGCGTTTCGTCTGGTTTGGTTCTTCTTCTTCTCCGCGCGCGTCACGCGAGTACTACGCCGCGGTCGCCGTGTTGCCGAAGCCTCCGCGGTTCCGCTTTCCAACGGCGCCGCGCCTAGAGATCGCGAGCCCACACGGACTGGGACCCGTCGAGTCATGACCCTCGTCTATGTCTGCCCGAAGTGCTCCGCCGCAGACGCGCTGGCGCCGAGCGATCATCCGTACCCATGCGCGCGATCGCTTCACCGGCGCGCCGAGACGACGGTCTGCTCGGCGCCGAGCGCGCGAGCGTGGCTTCACCAAGAATACGATCGCCATCGCCCGAGAAAGAGCCTCGATACGTTCCCGGCGGAGCGAGCTCGACGCGGAACCATTTGGCCGGCGCGTCCAATCGGCTCCATGCACCAATCGTGCGAAATACATACGCCGTTGGAGTCGGAGACCGCGCCGAGTAGCGAATAGTCGCGTGGTGTATTCCCTGTGGTTCGGATGGTCGCAGTGGCCGCTTGGTGAACCCGTGATCGTGAAGTTTTCGACGGCGCCCGCTGTGGTATCGCAGAGCCACGACGCGCGTCCCCAGTTGGGGAGCGTTCCGGTGATTGCCTGCGCCTGGGACAACGAGCGCCTGCTTCCACGCGACTCACATTTCGAAGTTCGAAGCTGCCATCGGCGCCCGACTTCGCAGCTGGGCCGGATTGGATCGCCCACGCGCTCTGCATCGACCTTGAGTTCGCAGACCTGGGACTCCCGCCATCGCCGGATTCCCAGCGTCGTTCGACGACACGTCCGCGAATGGAGACTGGCTTCGGTAAATGCGCACGGTGCCGAGAAATCGCGACACTCGCCGGCAACCAACTGCACAGCTTCGCGTGATGGTTTCGCTTGGCGTTCCGTCCCAAGCCCGGGATTTCGTACATGATCATCAATTCACACCAGCCAGGGCGGGCCCTGGTGAGCTCCGCAGTGCGCCATCCGCTGAGAGCCGTACTTCAACTTGCCGTATCCCCCGATTACGCGAAGCGGAGCATGCTGGGCCGATCCGCGCGGCGCGGGCGAGCCCGTCATCTTCGGCCGCGATTCCGAAACCGTAGCTTCGGCGAGCGATCCCAACACCGCGGCTCGTCGATCAGGCGATCGACGTCGTTCACCGCCACCGGCACGCTGGCTGAACTTGCTGCACGAGCACCTCGTTCGCGAGCAACGCCGAGACATACACGCTACCCTCAATATTGTCATCGATCTCGGGGATCTCGATCCGCAGGTCTTCGAGTCGCCGAGCGCGTCCCCTGTCTGCAGTCTCACTGGGCAATGCGTACTTGCCGATCCCACTTAGGTTCCGGGCCCGACGCTGCGGACGGCACGGCCTTCTCGAAAGCGGATCGCGGGTCGCCGCCAGCGCGCAGATCGAACCGCGGACAGGCCGGCGAGGTCGGTGTCGGAGGTATCGAGCCGCGCGCTGAGCGGCTCTCCCGTCCGGCGTGACGCAGAAACGGATGAACACTTTCCGCCGGTGCATGAGAGTCAGCGTGATCGTTTGTGTGGGATTCGCGTCGTCGACGCGCACGCGGTTGACCCCGCCCCGGTAGTAGTCGGGCTTCTGAACGCGTAGACGAACCACGCGCCAGCTCAGGAGACTCGAGGGTGAGAATGCTGCCCGTCGGCCGTGATGTGGCGACCACGCGCTCCGATTCGGAACGCGACAGACTCGCGGCGACGCCCGCGCCGGCGATTCCCTTCCCTCCGAATCGAAGACGGTTGCCCTCGAATGCTATACGTGGCGTTCGGCGCGGGCGCGCGCTGACTCGCGCTCTGGCGCGGATGCCAGCATATCGTGTGGCCCTCGCCGGCTGCACGACCTGGTCGGAGAGGGTGACTGCGCGCTCCGCGCCGGCGCTCGACGCAGTGTCGTCAGCGGCGTTTCGTGAATCGCGTTTGCATCCCCGCTCACATCGAACGCGCCCGCGGATCCCCGATCGACCGCACTTGGCGAGCTCTGCCAAATCCAAATACCACACCAGACCGCCGCGCCGACGATCGCCACGCGCCAAGTGTCCACAATGGCCGCTGGTCTTCGGCGGGGTGCATCGCTGATCCTCGAGCAAGTAGTCGGGTACGTGGCGCGCAGCATCCGACGACGCGTTGCATCGAGATTGCCCGCGACGGATGAAGTAAGCTTCCCCTCGTGAGGTCATCGCCAGATCGAACGAGCACGCGATGTCGGCGTGCGGGTCGCATGACGCCGAGTCGACGGTAGACAGTGCCGCCGTCGACTGAATACCACAAATCACCGGCAGGTGCGTCAAGCTGAGGTTGCTCGCCGCCCCAACACTCTTTAGTTGCCATCCCTTTGGGCTCGCGGCGAAGCGAAAGAGAGTGCTGTCGGCGACGCGCTGACCGCTTCGTTGGGTTTGAAGTTGTAGATCTCGATCCACAGGTCGCCGTCGTCGGTGACGAACGATTCGAACGACACATAGGGCAACGGGTTTTCTTCCCTCGATCCACCCGATCTGAGTTCGGTTGGCATCCTTTGAGGATGTTCAAGACTCTGTTGGGCGCCGGCGCGACCGATCCATACGTGACCGCGACGTGCGCCGCATCCATAGCGCGATGTGTGATTTGGCGATTCGTCGAGCAAGTCGAGGCGAAGCATCTTTCCGAGCGGCCGCGGGCTCGACGCGGGCGCGCTTCGCCTGACCCGCTCGACGGCGAGCACGAAGGCGACGCGATCACGAGTCCGGGCAGGATCCACATCATTGGCATCACGGCTCGAGTCGCGCACAGACCTGCGCCGTTCGATCGCGCCATTCATCCCCGTCCGCGATTCACAGCGGGTCCGCGTCGCGCCGGCGGGTGACGCATCCGGGGTTTGCGGCGAGTGCGGCGCGAGCCTGGGGATCGAAAACCCCACCGACTGGGAGCCGTCGAGTCGTGACCCTCGTCTACGTCTGCCCTGTGGTGCTCCGCCGCGAGCGCGCTGGCGCCGGAGCGACCCGCCGCGTGCTGGGGCTGCGGCGCGCGCTACGCGCCGCGCGAGGCGATCGCCAACGATCCAGCTCGCGCGCGATCGCGAAATGCCGCGGGGGATCCACGCGGCGATTGTCGTGTCCCACGTTCCTCGCGGCGTATTGATGCTCTTTCCTTGGGATCGTTGGGGGGCCGATCCTTTCCTTGGGGTTCGGGCGGAACCTGAGGTGTGGGTTCCAGGCGCGGTGGCTTTCGCTGGTTTCATCAGGGCTGGTGTTCCTCGTGCTCGCGCTTTCGGACTCCATGAGCGACTGTCGCTGGGCGCGCCCGCGCTTCCGCCGTCTTGGCCACGCCTTCGACTTGGCTTCGGTCTCACGCTTCAGGACGAGACATTCTATGCCAATTATCAAAGATGCCACCACCACTCCCGATGGACGGGCGCATGCTACAGTTAAGCCCAATCTTAGGAGAATTGTGCGGCTTCTCCCCGCAATTGCAGAGCGCGGCGTGGGCGGTCTGGTATTTCTACGGCCGCCGCCGCACGCGACTACTACCGCACGCACTCACCAACTTTCCTCGAGAAACCCAACAATAGCGCCCTCGGCGACATCGAGGCCCAGGCACCGCGCCGCCGCCCGCGTTCCAGACGTGAACGGCGGGCGGGGACAGTCCCCGTTTCCGCCCCCGGCACATGTCGCTGAGCAGAACGGACACGGCCGCACTTCCCCGCGAGGCGAAGTGACGCGACGTCCCTTCCACTCGTCGGGAATCGGCCAGCCGCACCTGCCACGGAGCTCTCGGCCGGTGGGCCGTGCTGCGCCCCCAAAACGCGCTTGCTCCGTCACAACGCTGGAGCAAGAGTGCCCCCCGAGGCACTCTTGCTTTTGTCAGAACTGCCCCGGGGCAGTCTACCGATTGGGGCGGACTGACACAGTGTCAGTCTTGCTTTTGCAAGATGGACACGTGTCCGTCTTGCTTCTGTCGAAACGGACACGGTGTCCGTTCGAGTCGAGCGTTGGGCGGCCCGGCGCAGGTTCCCGTTGAGGCGAACAGTCGTCACGACAGTTCCCCTCAACACGAACAGTCGTGACGACCGTTCCCCTTTTCTGGAAGTGACGCGACTTCCGTTCCTCTTGACGGGAATGGGGCGGCCCCATCCCCCGCGGCGCTCGAGGCCGGTCGACGCGCCGCGCCCCCGAAACGCGACTTCCCCAAACGAATCGCTGATCAAGACTGCCCCCGGGGCACTCTTGCTTTTGTCGAAGTGCCCCCGGGGCACTTCTGCTCAAGCGCGAACGGACAGGGCCCAACTTCCCCGCGAGGCGAACGGACGTCACGTCCGTTCCACAATCTGGGAACGGAAGCGACGTCCGTTCCCCTTTCTGGAACGGACGTGACTTCCGTTCCGCTCGCCGCGAAAAGGGGCTGCCCCATTTCCCGCGGGGGATCGCGCCGCGGGGCAGCACGACCGGAGCGCCAAGGCGCGCAGCCCCAATGCCCCCGATGAACCCCCACCGACCCGGCGCGCCGACGAGACACGAGAGCGCACCACCTTCTGCATGCGCTGCCGGGCCGTCCGGACGGTGAGGCGCGAAACGGATTGGTGGGATCTGGGGGATAGTTGGGATTCGCCGATTGGTTGGATGTTCCACAGCTTGGTCGATTGGCTGATCTGGAGTCTTTACTTATCATCCCGGTCCGGCCGGTCTCCGTGGCGATGCACGGTTTGCGGGGAAGTCGTGCCGCCAGGCGAGCGGTGGATGCGGGGCGCGGCACGAAGGTGCCGAGCGCGGGAGAGCGCGGGGCGGGGGAGGAGGCGGCCGCCGCGAGGCTGCAACCCGCCGGCGCCGCCGCCCGCGGTCGCTGGCTCCGGGCCCGAACGCGCACGCGCTTATTGTTGGCATTGTCGGCGCGACGTGGCGGCGATGCGCATCCCATCGGGCGCGTGGACATGCGTTGAGTGCGACAACGTGCTTCCGTTCGTCAAGCCGGAGAGGTGAGCGGCCCAAGGTCCAGGACGCCGCGGAGCCATCTGTGAGGTTGCACTACGGCCTGCCGACGGTTCGTGCCTTTGGGAATGCGGTGGCGTTGGCCGAGGTCGACGCGGCGTGAGTCGATCCCAACGATAGCGCGCGTGCCATGCCCCGGGTGATCCACGCGCTCATCGTTGTGACGGGCGTGCTCGGCGCACTCAATGTCGCCGAGATCGCGTTTTACTTGGGAGTCGATTTCTTGGAGACGCGCTGGTGCGCACGCCCGGTCATTTTCGATCCACAATCCATTCCCCGCCGATCGATTCGTCGCCATACCCCTGCTCTTCGCGTCGTTCGGACTCCATAGGGGCGTCCGTGGGCGCCTCATGTTGCGATAGTTGGCATGTGCGTGTGGACTCTGGGCACCCTGAATGCTTACGCTCCGTTCGGATCACGGAGTCAGTTCTCGTTTGGGTCTATATCGATCCGGTGGGGCCAGAGCCATTTCGATCGCGATCTCGCTCTTCATGATTTGGTATTTCTATTTCCGGCCGCGGACGCGCCGCGTTGCTACGCGGCGATTGCCGCCAAACGGCCCGCCGACACGCTGGCGTCGTAGACTTGTGAGCTCGATGAGCATGTTCCGGAGTCACGAGCCTCAACGGACGCCAACTATCGGTGCGCTCATTCGACGGTGCGGGGAGTGAGCGGCATCGACCTTCAACGCTGGGGCTTCTCGCCTCTCGACGCGCGAAACTTCGGAGTGTCTACTAGCGCTCCGAGGCAGCCCAATGAGTCAGCGAACTGAAGCGCACGTGGAAACTCTCCCGCCTGACGATCCCAAGAAACTAGAGGAGCTGGCTGAAATCGCGAAGTTCTCGATGAAAGTCTGCGATTCGGGACTAAACTCACCCTCATGTGGGCCACGGAGAGTCCCTCGACGAGCGCGTCTTTTGCTGCGCCAATCACTGACATATCACCACCTGCTTGGTTTGCTCGGCGGATTGGCCGCACAAATCCGTGCCGGTTGGATCGACGCATCAAGCGTCACGCTACGCTCGATGTTGGAAGCCTTCCTAAATCTTGAGTTTCTGGTGCAGGATCAACAAGAGGAGCGCGGTTGCGCATTCTTGACGGCAGCGCGTCACGAACGCGTCGCATTCTTGAGAAAGCTAGATCCTGCCACCACGGAAGGCCAACAATACCGGGCGCGGCATCGCAGGGACACGTTGGTTGGAAAGAAGGATTTCGTGTGGCCACGAGACGCCGCACCCGAAAGGAAGAGCTAGAGGCGTACGTTCCCCAAGGTCCTTTCGTTCAGGCTGAACGTGCGTACCTGGAACGGCGCAGAAGCACAATCGTCCGGCCTGGTATTCCCTCTCCGATCCCACGATTGGGAACTTCAGGCAGCTTTGTGAGATTCTCGAGCGGGAGGCCACCTATGACGTCTACCAGCTTCTTTCCGGGGACACGCACGCGACAAGCGTTATCTATGACAAGCTTGCAGTGCGTGCGGATGGAAGGGCAGAGATTCCAACATTGAAGCGCGACAGGTTTTCCCGGAGCACTGCACTTTCATTGAGGGCAATGTTTGTGATCTGGGGATCGGAGTAAGCGTCCGGTAGCGCCCGTCTGAGACTTCGCGGCCGTCGTCGGAATGCTGGTGTTGGATTCTGATGACACCCAACTCCACGAATCGCGAGGTCGAGATGCGCCGCCTGCTGGCGGGGATCGAGCGGCGCGGCGAGTTTGTATGCGTTCGCGAGGCGCACGGACACTCCTTACCAAACGCTGGTCTACTGGCGGCGGCGTCTGCGAGGACTTCGGCGATCGTCGAAGCCCAAGTTTCTCGAGGTGAGGCCGATCGCTCGCCCTACCGATCCATTCGAGCTCGTGCTCCCCGACGGCCGCATGCTGCGGATCCCTGCGAGCTTCGATCGCGACGCCCTCGCCCAGCTCCTCGCCGCGCTCGATCGCTAATGTTGGCGTTGCCGCCGTCCGTGCGGGTGTTTCTCGCCACGGGGGCGACCGACATCCGCAAGTCCTTCGACGGCCTGTCGGCGCTCGCGCAGTCGGTGCTCGAGCAGGATCCCCTGTCGGGCCATCTGTTTGTCTTCTGCAATCGCCGTCGCGACCGCCTGAAGATCCTTTATTGGGATCGCTCGGGATTCTGGATCCTACATAAGCGCCTCGAGAAGGGCACCTTCGCCTGGCCGCGGGACGACGAGAGCGCGGGGCCGCGCCTCGAGCTCACGAGTCATGAGCTGGGATTGCTGCTCGCGGGAATCGATCTCTCGCAGGGCCGGCGGCGCCGCTGGTACCAGAGGGCGTGAAAGATTTATTTGTTGCGTCGCTCCACCGGGATCGTACCGTGCATCTGTGACATTCGACGAGCTGCTCCAGCGCTACTCGGCCCTGCAAGAGAAGACCGCCGCGGTCCAGGAGCGCTGCGCAAGTCTGGAGAGCGAGAAGGCGGAGCAACAAAAGGCGCTCGCGGCCAAGGACCAGGAGATCTCCCTCAAAGATCAAACGATCGCGCTGCTCAAGCACGAGCTGAAGCGGCGCCTCGCCGAGCTCTACGGCCGGCGGCGCGAGCGCTTCGAGGGCCACCCGACGCTACCTTTCGACGAGAGCGCGCTCGAGGGGCCCATCGATGAGGCTCCCGAAAAGTGGGAATCTCCCGACGACGAGTCGGTCGCGATCCCGGCGCACGAGCGCCGTCGCGCGCGGCGCTTGGGGCGCCTGCCCGAGAATCTGCCGCGCGAGGTCGAGACGATCGAGCTCGCGGCGGAGGATCGCCAATGCCACCTATGCCGCGGCGAGATGCAGCTCATGGGCCACGAATCGAGCGAGACGCTCGACTATCGGCCCGCCACATTGGTGGTGAAGGAGACGCGCCGGGTGAAGTACTCCTGCCCGCGGTGCCATGAAGGAGTGATGTCGGCGCTGCTCCCGCGCGCGCGATCGATCGGGGGCTCCCGGCGGCGGGGCTGCTCGCGCACGTGGTCACATCCAAATATTGCGATCATTTGCCTCTGCACCGGCTCGAAGGAATCTTGGCGCGCCAGGGCGTGGAGATTTCCAAATCGACGATGTGCGATTGGGTGGCCGCCGTGGCGGCGCGGCTCGAGCCGCTCGTGGAGCGCCTTCGCGAGCGAATCTTGGTGTCCTATGTGATCCAAAGCGACGACACGCCGATCACGGTGATCGATGCCGCAGCCAAGGGCGGGAGCCGCCGGAGCTTTCTGTGGTGTTACCTTGGGGACGAGGGGGACACGGTGATCGACTTCACGGCGACCCGAAGCCGCGATGGGCCCAGCCGAATGCTCCACGGATACCAAGGATATCTCCAAGCGGATGCCTACTCGGGCTACCACGAGGTCCTGGCGACCGAGGAGATCGTCGAGGTGGGGTGCTGGGCGCACGCGCGGCGGTACTTCATCGAAGCCGAGGCACTCCATCCCCAAGAATGCGCCCAAGTGCTCTCGCGGATCCGCGCGATGTACGCGATCGAAGCCCAAGCCAACGAACGCTGTCTGACCTTCGCCGAGCGCGAGGCGCTGCGCATCGAGAAAGCGAAGCCGATTCTTGGGGAGATCCATGGCTGGCTCCTCGCCCACAAGGATCGAATCCTACCCAAGAGCCCGCTCGGCGAGGCCATTGGCTACGCAGTGCGCCAGTGGGGCGCGCTCACGCGCTACGCGGAGGACGGGCGCCTCGCGATTGATAACAATCCCTCCGAGCGCACACTGCGCCACATCGCCATCGGGCGGAAGAATTGGGTCTTCGCCGGAAGCCACGAGGGAGGCCGGCGTGCTGCGACGATCTACTCGATCGTGATGACATGTAAACGAAACGGCATCGATCCCTTCGCCTACCTATCCAGCATCCTCGACCGGCTGCCGAGCTGTCCGGCGAAGGATCTGTGGCATCTTACCCCGCGAGGATGGAAGGAAGCGCGCACGCCGAAGTAGTGCGGGCCGAAGAACTACACTCGAACGAGGCGCCGCAAGGCGCCTCTTTTCTTGGAATCAACACGGTCGCGATCGGACGTTTACGGATCGGAGGAGTTCCCTCCGCTACTCGGCGCCCCAGCGAGTGGAAGCGGTTCGCAAGTGGGCCGAGGGAGATGTGGACGGCGATCAAGCGCCTCGATAGGTCCTGGACTTCTACCAAGGCAGGTAAATCCCAACGAAGCGCGCTTCAGGCCGACACACTCCACGGCCGGAAACGATGAGGAGGATGATACTCGCGCTTCTCATCAAAAGTAAGAAAGCGGTAGCAGGAAACTGAGGGGAGGTAAAGACAAAGGAACTTCGCCAGGCCCGTACGATCTCCCTTCCTTCCTTTGCAGTTTCGTTCGACGCGGAAGTGTCCCGGTGCCACTAGTCCGTGTTGCAAATGCGACCCTGCGCAAGTAACGAATCTGCACGAGATCACGACCTTAACAACTTCTCGCATGGCGAGTGGTGGCACGGCATTCCCAATCCCGTGCGCCCACGTCGTACGCTTGCTGCTTGGTCCAAAGTCAAAGAAGTCAGGAAATGTCTGCTAAGCTGAGCGGCTTCATGTGGAGTAATGGTCCTTCGAGCATTTGGTGCACAAAGCACCCCTGGCCCATGGATCCGAAGCCCGTCGTGATGGTCTGCGCCGGGTGGTCCCACCGCATTCTCCCGTACACCGTTTTGTAAGTATGACCTCCGTTTCGATGGCACGCGGGCCGCTCCGAGTTCGGAAGTATCCATTGTTGGGGATTCCGCTGAAGCCATGCGAGGCGGTGTTCGTTGTCACCACTCGGGATTGGTGCCGAGTCAAATCCGGTACCGCCGCCTTGCGCGGGCGTCCGGGCGAGGTCACCGATTGCCCATTTGACGACGCGCGGAGATTCGAGTCGGGTCTCCGTGAGCACCTCGATCAGTGCTTGCAACAAGGGATTGCTGGGCTTTGTAAAGGCCAATCATAACGTGGCGCTTCCGCCTCTGCGGAACGCCAAGCCACTTCAGTGAGAGAACGGTGTGAGCGACGGAGTAGCCCGCGTCTTGAAGCGCTTGCTGAGCACGATTGACAACCTGGCCTTTGTCATGAATTACAGCAGGTACGTTCTCGACGATGATCGCTGTCGGACGGAGAATTTCCGGCAGCTCGAGCCATACGGTCATATAGCGGATTTCGATCGTCGTTTCGGCGTGTGTGATTATTCAAATCAGAGTTTCTTTGGCATGGGGGACCGCCAACCAGCAGATCGACCTTCCCGCACTTCGCGACTATCTGCCGTTCTTCAGGGCTGAAACGTGATCCCAAGCGGACCATTGATCATTGTCTGGACTGGGGCAATACAAATGCTGTCCCGCTGACCTCGAGCAAATCTCACAAAGTTCTCACGATAGATGGTTCCAACTGCTGGATCAGCTTCAACAGCAAGAATAAGTTCAAACCGACGACCGAGTTCTCGAGCGGCCAAGAACGTTCCCAAGGACATTCCACCGATCCCCGCGAACAGATCCACCACGCGCAATGGTTTGCCCACGATGCAACCGCCTCGGCCAGCGGGAGAATCGTAGGAGGCGATGGTCAAGTTCCCCGTCGGTTTCGCGCGCGACGAGGGTCATGTCCAGTCAGAGGCGAGATCAGATTCACAGTGGCGGTATTTGACCCGATGCAAACTTGTAGAACAACCTGTCTCGAATCTAGCTTGCTAGGTGCCTCGGTGCACCAATGGATGCGCTCAAGTCCACGAATGCGTTACGCAAGCCCAACCAATCCAATCGTCTCGCAGCGCATGCGGAACACAGGTCGTCGAGACACTCCGTGTGAGATCGCCATTCGACAGATCGTGCACTCGCGCGGACTTCGATTCTGGGTGGATCGTGGGCTACCGTTCAATTCGCGCCGTCGAGCGGATCTCTTGTTTCCGACTGAGAGAGTTGCGGTGTTCGTGGACGGATGCTTCTGGCACAGCTGCCCTAAGCACGGAACGCTTCCGATGACAAATCGACATTGGTGGCGAGCGAAGCTAGGGTGCAAATCGAGTGCGGGATGCCGATACCGATCTTGCTCTTAAGGAAATCGGGCGGCTATCTCTGCGATATTGGGAGCATTATTCGCCAACAGCCGCTGCATTCGAGATCGAGAAAGCGGTCATGCGCCGCAGACGCGCTGCGCAGTTGGTACGCTAGGGTATTATTCGATGCCATTTTCAATCGCATCGACTAAGCGGTTGGCAGAGTCCTCGAAGTGGTCGAACACAAGCACGTTGGTATAGACGACCAAGCGATTTGAAGCGAATGCATCTATTTTTTCGTCGGTTCTGATGAGTCCGCGGACTGGAAAGTCGTTGGATGACGGATCGGGCTAGCCATGGACGGCCGTGAAACGAGTTTGTATCAATCACCCATAACTTCAGACGTTCATTACTTGCGAACAGTGTTTTCACCAAGTCCGGCGCACGTACTCCATCGGATTCGAGGGCCTCAACCAGCCACCAAAGACGGGCAAGGGGCGTTACGGCGCACACTTCCCAGCAGCCGGTCCTCCTCAATAGCTTCTTTCGATCCCTTCCAACGTTCGAATACGTATACACGAGCTTGTATGACGGTTCCATAATGCCACACACTCGGGTCGGCGGCCATTCTTCGACTCAGAACAATGCCGTCCCTTAACAGTAATGCCACGTCGTGATCCGTCCTGGACTTGAGCCGATCGACTTTCGCGGCAAGTGTCTCCCAGGGAGCAACAGTTCCGGGTGTGACTCGCTTCAAGAGTTCCTCGGGGATCGGCGCCGTTGGGTCAGTAAAGAGCACCCGTGGAATCTCTGGGGCACGCGCGATAAGCCGCGGCAGCACGAGCGGTGTCAATCAGGCACCTCCTCGATGAGCCGTCTTATTCGCTTCGCAAGCTCTATCCTAGGCGACGACTGAATGCGCTCGGAAAGAACCCGACGATTCTCCCGCCTTGTCCAAAGCAGACATCAGCTCGGGTGGAACGCGAAAATTCTTGGTAAGAGTCTTCATTACAGCTTTCTTGAACTCGACTGCTTTCTCATCATCTTCCGCGTCGTTGATCGTATCAGATGCAACAGCAAGATCGACCAAGACATCGATTGCAACAATTGAATTGAGAACGTCACGAATGCGCGCTCGGTAGCCTACGTTCGGAATTGAGTTCCAAACTTCGGCGATCTTCGACTCCCCTTTGTTCAGGGTCAGACGCGGCGTCAAGCGGTCTTCACCATCCAACTCAAGATGATGTAATTGTCCCTCGGGAAGCTCGCCCCAGACGACGTCAAAGCCACTTCCCGGCGGGGCGGAGGCCTCATCCACGTAACTACAAGAGGCTCGCTCCACCAAACCGGATTTGCCACTCGCTGGGGAGCTTCTCGTCAAGCTTGGCAATGGACCTGGGGATTCGTCCAACCAGGATCACGATCTGCAACCTCAACCGCGCCGCGCCAGTTATTGGGGTCCAACTGCGCCTCGAGGCGACATTCACTCGTGAGTGTCCCTTCACGCAAATCTCGATTGCGGGCGCCTGAACTTTCCGCAATCAAGAAGGCGTCGAAATGCAAGTTCGGGACCCGTGAGCGATTCCCTCACCGTCGCTACTTTTGTGAGCGTAAGAGTGAAAGCTAAGATCTCGGTTGGCGTCGTGAGTCGATGTGGCGGAACAACACGCAACTTGATCCAGAGCGTTCCAGGCAGAGTGTCTGGGCGTCGTCACGCCAGTTCGCCACTGGGGCGCTGGCGCAACACCAATGCTCTCGAAAGATCGATAGGGCAAGATCACTCTGGTTTCTGTTGCCGTCACCCGCCAGTTGTCATTCATGCTCGTTCATCTCTTGGGGGCGAAACTTGAATTGGAGCGCGCACATCGAATCGACGTGCTTGAAACCGATCGCGTTCCATCGAGTCCGATCGGAGTCGTGAAATCGTATTCTGACCTCGCCTCTTCTGCTGTGAAGATTGACGACGATCAACTCGGAACAGCCCCTCCTCCGGCTTGTTCGATCGACACATCAGCTTTGCGAACCCTCGAGACCTCAACTAGTCCAGTGTGCAGTTGCCGGAACAAACCCGAACTCCTGGTCGTAAGAACCCTCCTTTTCGTTGCTGCTCCAAAGCTTGCAATGATTCCGGACCTTCGCTATTGGCTTCTCCTCTTTCGCCTGTGCGGGTAGTGCAGCCTCCACTTCTTGCTCAAGCCACCTATGATCCGTTGCGAACAACGCGTTCGATGTCAGAAGGAAAATGTAACAGAATCCAACTCGTGATTTGCGGCCGGTCCCCTGTTCCCACCCAGCGCGAGCAACTTACGGAGACTCTCGGGTCCGCGTCCAGCGGGCGGCTCGGTTCGCTCGGTGAGCTTTTCAGATATCGCATCTTGGATCCCACTGCAGAAGTTCACGTACTCGAGCCTCAGGTGTCCCACCATCCCTTAAGCTGGTCTGACTCAGGTTCCCACCGATCGTGTGTCACAGGTTCTGCTCGTCGGCAGCAGACGTTCAAGCGCTTCGTCGGACGCTTTCGGAACCACGTGCGAGTCCGGCCAGAACTATTCCCGAGAAGGCTCCTTCCGGACAGAATTGCGGCGAGGGAGGATCGATGTAAATCCCCACAACCATTGATCCGCCTCGAATCAAAGCTGTACGGTTCGGAGCTGGACCATATGCGGCCGGGCTCGGATTGGCTTCGCCTTTTGCCAGCTTAATCTGCAATCGCATATTGGGAGTCTGCCGCAGAAACGCCCTTCGGCCTCCCATGCCGGCACAGACATGCTTCGCGACTGATACTCGAAACCGGCCCGCTTGCTACTCGTGGCTGCGACGTCAAATCGCCTCAAGGAAGTCCGTCAGTTCTGGTGGTGGGAGTCCAAGTCCACGGCTCGCGGGGATCCGTTCCGACCTGGATCTCAACGCGCCGCGATCCCTCGCCGAAGCGCGCTGGCCAGAAGTAGTGGGCCGATGAGCGTTCTATGTGTTCGGCAAGACGCACGTGGGTCGTGAAGGATTTCTGCCTTGGGCGCCCGCACTCGGATCGCGAGCTGCCAAGATCAGTATGGATGTTCCGGCGCCCAGCTGTTTCCGGTCCGTCATTCCCAATCCTGGCAACTCTGAACGCTTCATCATTCCACCAATGATTGCGGACCACGAGGAGTGAGCTTCGAGCCAGGACTTCACGGTTGAATATTCATGTTCGTCAAGCTCATGCGACACCAGGCGAGCCACTCCAAACGATCGCGCCCGAATATCATTATTGCCGTCACCAGCGAGTCCTTCGCGCCGTTACACTGTACGCGTTATCGAGAACTGGAATGGAATAGCACTGTTCCAATCGACGATGCAGCCCAGTACACACCCTTGCCGAACCCATAAGTTCCTCCGTGCGCGCGAGACTCGTCTTTCATTCATTCCAATCGCACGACACAGGCCCACGAAGCACTGTGGATCTAGGCTGGTCGCATCCCCGTCTCGTTTCTTGAACTCTGGTCCTACGTTCTCGAAGTTCCAAAGTCCCTTTACGTACAATAGGACTAGGTCGTCGTGTGAGCGAACGGAATCTGGATCGGCAAATCGCGATGATTGTCCTTCAGTGTTCGGTTCGATGCATTGATGATTGGCCAACGATTCAAAGTCGGCAGCTTCAAGGATCTCATTGCGACGTTTTCCGACACGGGAGAAAGACGTGAAAGCGGACGGACACCTGTGTGCTATTTTCCGATCTAGCATCGACAGAATTTTTGAAGACTCGCGTACAAGAATATCCACCGCGTCGAGCTCGGATCTGTATTGAACAGATTCCTCAAGAGGATCTCCAGGCACCACCGTTCCGCTACGGTCCTCCTGAACCACCACGGACTACCTTGGCAAGTTCAGTTCCGAAACTCATTGTCGAACTGCCGTACAGTCGCGTGACTATGGGCCCTAACGGCTGGCAGGTAAGTCGGAATGGGGTGCTCAGCTCAATTTAGCGATTGCGGACCTCCGGGGAGGCTAGCATTGAATCGCTGTGCGCAGAAGTCCTTGAGGGGAGCATCTCGGCGAGTTACGTCGTGAATGCACGCGAGCCGGGCCCATTCCCAGGACATCGCCGTGGTGATCGCACTCTCCGGCGAAACGCCACTCGAACGCGGCGCTGCGCGCACGCGCGAGCATCGTGGGCTCGATCGAACATCGAAGACTCGAGTATGCGCGCACGGCGCGCGAAGGAATGAGGCGCGGTGGTTACGCCTCTCGAGGAGTCGTATCGTCGGACTCAGCCGCGTCGGCCCAAGGAAATCACTCGATGAGCATTCGCACAGTTTGGATCTCCCTCGCCCTCGCCGCCCTCCTTCTCGTCACCGCCTGCCGCGCGCCCGCGAATCCCAATCAAACCGCCGCCGCCAAGCCCCCGCGTCCACTACCTCGAAATCGTGTGCCCCGATGTCACCAGCGCAGTGCGCCGCGCTGGAGCGGGTCCTCGGCGTTTCGTTTGGTTCGTCGGTGGCCGATCTTGGGCAGGCGCGCGTCGCGGAAACTCCGGGCGGAACTCGGATCGGCGTGCGCGCGCCTCTGGCCGAGCACGAGAAACCAACGATCCGCGCGTATCTCGCGGTCGACGACATCGCGAAAGCCATCCAAGCGGCCGAGGCCGCGGGCGGACAGGTCGCGTACCCGCCGACCAAGCAAGGCGACACGGGGACCTGGGCGATCTACTTCCTCGGCGACGTGCAGATGGGGCTGTGGCAGCGGTAGCGCGCGGTAGGATCACGGCGCGCCCGTCCGCCGACCCGGGCGAGAACCTGCCATGTCGCGCTTCCTCGCCGTCACGAGTCTCTTCGCTCTTTCGCTCTCCCCTTTCGCTCCCGCCCAAGACAAGCCGATCCGCCCCGACGCGGTGATGCTCCGCACGCCCGACGTCAGCCGCGACTCGATCGTGTTCCGCTACGCCGGCGATCTGTGGCTCGTCGACAAGCAAGGTGGCATCGCGCGCTCGTTGTCATCGCCCGCGGGTCTCGCCACCAATCCGAAGTTCAGTCCCGACGGGAAGCAGATCGCGTTCATGGCGGGCTACGACGGCGGCAGCGACATCTACGTCCTGTCGATCGACGGCGGCATTCCGCTGCGCGTGACCCACCATCCCGATCGCGAGGTGCTGTGCGATTGGGATCCGAATGGCAAGGATCTGATCTTCTTCTCGTCGCAGGTTTCGGGTCAGCAGCGCGCGCCCAAGCTCTTCCGCGTCGCGGCCGCCGGCGGACAACCGGCGCCGCTCCCGGTTCCCTACGGCGTGCACGGCGCGATCGACGAGACCGGCACCTGGCTCGCGTACTGTCCGCAGAGTTGGGCTTTGAACGCGAGTTGGAAGCGCTACCAGGGGGCTCGCCGAGGACATCTGGCTCTTCAACCTCAAGACCAACGAATCGAAGCGCATGACCACGTGGCCGGGGATCGACGCGATCCCGATGTGGCATGGAAAGCAGGTCGCGTTCTTGTCGGACCGCGGGCAGAACACGCGGCGCAACATCTGGTCGTTCGACACGCAGTCGGGGGCGACCACGCAGCTGACGAACTTCGAGAGCGATGTTCACTATCCGTCGGTTGGCCCCGACGACATCGTCTACGAGAACGGCGGGCGGCTGTGGCGCTACGAGTTCGCGAGCGGCAAGAACGTCCAGGTCGACGTCCTGATTCCCGACAGATCGCCCGACGCTGCGCGCGCGCGCGGTCGATTGCACATCGCTCGCCGACGACGCGACGCCCGGCCCCACGGCGAAGCGCGCCGTGGTCTCGGCGCGGGGCGAGATCTTCTCGATCCCAACGAAAGACGGCGTGACGCAGAACCTCACGCACACCGACGGCATCGCCGAGCGCTTCCCGCCTGGAGCCCCGACGGCAAGTGGATTGCTTACATCACCGACTCGAGCGGCGAGAACGAGCTCCGCGGTGCGCGCCGCCGACGGACGCCCGTTCCACTGGAATGGCAGAGCGGCCGAGAGCGCGGGAGAAGGTCCTGACCGAGCTCGGGCCCGGCTACAATTCCGGCCGAGCTGGTCGCCCGATTCGAAGTCGCTCATTTTCGCGACGAACGACGGCTCGCTCCACCGCGTGAAGATTGCCGACCGCGCGCACGACCTGATCGACACCGATCCCGACGGGCAGCCGTTCGGCGCGTCGTGGTCGCCCGACTCGCGCTGGATCGCGTACGCGCACCGCGGCACGAAATCGCGCTTGCCATCGATCTTCATCTTCGACACGCAATCGAAGCGAGAAGCGCGAAGTGACCTCGGGTCAGTTCCAGGACGGCGATGTTGCGTTCGATCGCAGCGGCGAGTGGCTCTTCTTCCGGCGCAACGCGACCTTCGAACCGATGTACTCGGAGATGGACGAGGGGTGGATCTATGCCAACTCTGCGAACCTTGCGCGGTGCCGCTGCGCCCCGATGTCAAGAGTCCGTGGGCGCCGAAGAACGACGAAGAGGGTAAGGCCGACGACAAGAAAGATGATAAGAATGTCGCCGACGCCAAGAAAGATGACACCAAGAAAGATGACGCCAAGAAAGATGACACCAAGAAAGACGAACCTGTGAAGCCGGTCGAGATCGCCTTCGACGGCTTCGAGCAGCGCGCGATCCAGTTGGAAGCTCCCGCCGGTCGCATCCGCGATTTGCAGGGCGGCGAAAGGCAAGATTCTCTACCTCCGCGTCCCGCGCCTGGGCAGCGCCGACGCGCCCGCGCCGACCGACGACGAGGCCAACGCCTCGGGCGGTCGCGCGCAGCTCGTCTTCTTCGATCTCGAGAAGAAGAAGAGAGGAGAAGATCCTCGACGGCGTCGTTCACTTCGAGGTGTGCGGCAACGGCGAGAAGGTCCTCGTCCACACGGCCGATAGTTGGGCTTTCATCGATCCGGCGAAGGACCAGAAGATCGAAGACAAGATTTCGATCGTGGGTCTCAAGGCGACGATCGATCCGCGCACCGAGTGGAACGAGATCCTGACCGACGCCGGGCGCCTCGTGCGCGACTACTTCTATCAGGCCGACACGCACCACGTGGATTGGGGCGCGGTCGTGAAACGCTACAAAAGCGCGCTCCCCGACTGCACCTCGCGCGAAGACGTCGACTTCCTGATCCGCGAGATGCTCGGCGAGCTCAACTGCAGCCACGCCTACGACAATCCGCCGCCCGACATGGTCGACAACAAGCCGGCGAGCCCGGTCGGATTGTTGGGATGCGACTGGGTGCTCGAGCAGGGCGCCTACAAGATCGCGCGCCTGGTCGGCGGCGGTGCCTACGACGCGGACTCGCGCTCACCGCTCGCGATCCCGGGGTCGATGTGAAGCCGGGCGAGTTCCTCCTCGCGGTGAACGACGCGCCGGTCGATGTCGCGCGCGACGTGTACGCCGCGTTCGACGGCATGGCGAACAAGGCGACCTGGATCACGGTCAGCGCCTCGCCACGCATCGATGGCAAGGAGCGGCGCATTCTTGTCAAACCGATTGCCAACGAAAGCCAGCTGCGCTACCGCGACTGGGTCGCGCGCAACCGCGAGCTCGTCGCGAACGCATCGAAAGGGCGCATCGGATATGTGCACGTGCCCGACACGGGGATCCGCGGACAGAACGAGCTCGCGCGCCAATACATGGGCGCCTTCGACAAGGATGCGTTGATCGTCGACGAGCGCTGGAACGGCGGCGGTCAGATCCCCACGCGGTTCATCGAGCTCTTGAATCGCCCGGTGACGAACTTCTGGGCCGTGCGCCACGGCGAGGACATGACGTGGCCGCCGGTCGGACACCGAGGACCGAAGTGCATGTTGATCAACGAGGCGTCGGGCTCCGGCGGCGACTGCTTTCCTACTATTTCCGCCAGGCCGGCCTCGGCAAGCTTGATCGGCCGGCGCACCTGGGGCGGATTGGTGGGTTTGTCGGGCAATCCGGGCTTCATCGACGGCTCATCGATCACGGTTCCGACCATCGGCTTCTACGAGAAGGACGGAACGTGGGGCATCGAAGGCCACGGCGTCGATCCCGACATCGAGGTGATCGACGACCCGACGCAGATGGTCGACGGCAGCGATCCGCAGCTGCAGGCCGGGATTCAGCACCTCCTGAAGCAGCTCGAGACCTGGAAGTTCGAACGCCCCAATCGCCCGAAGGCGCCCGATCGTTCGCCGACGGGGTGCGGGCCGAGGATCACTGATCCGAAGCCGGCGCAGCGACGATGGGATGGATAAGTGGCATTGGTTTAGTTGGCATTGGTTAGAATCCAACCCCATGGCGATCCGACGCACGGCCACTTCCTCCGCGGATTCGCGCCGCCGCGCGCCGACGACGCCGTTCTCTCGGAGATCGTTCAGCGGATCGTCGCGCTCTATCGACCGGAGCGTGTCTATTTGTTTGGCTCCACGGCCCGCGGCGATGCGGGTCCCGACAGCGATTACGATTTGTTGGTGATCGTTCCCGACGACACGCCGGCCGAACTTCGCCGCGCTGGCCCTGCGTACCTCGCGCTCTGGGATCTCGGAGTCGGGGCCGATGTCGTCATCTACACGAAGACCGCGTTCGAGCGGCGCGTGGGCCGCCAAGTCGTCGTTACCCGCCACGGTGATGCGGGAGGGAAAGTTGGTTTATGGGGCTTGAGGGCGAGCGAGGCGTGCTGCTCGTCGACCTGTTGGCCATGTCACAGATCACAACTATCGCCGCCCGCGCCTCGATCATGACCACGCAGCAGCGATCTGTGGCAATGCGATTCGTCCGTGCACGCCTTCGAGCACAGGAGGCAAATCGTCTCGCCCGACGCGGAGCGCCGCGCGAGCGCGTCGATTCGCGCGGTCTGCGCCTTCATCTCCGCGAGGTACCGGCGCTTGAACGCCGCCCACGTGAGCGGCGCGCCATGCTTGCCATGGAAGTCGGCGTGGAGCGCCTCGCTGGGTCCGAGATTCTTGTCCCACGAATCCCAAGTTTCCTCGGACTTCGGGAGCGCGCGCGGACGGTAGCGACAGACGAGGAGGCGAAAGCCGTCGCGCGCGCCGCGCGGATCGTTCCAGCGTTTTGTGAGGATGGGCATGGGGTGAGTCCAGTGCGGATGCAAGCACCGACGTTCCGATTGGAAAGCGCCGCGCAGGCCGGCACCCGCGTTTCGATTATTTCGGATATTGCGAATAATTCGTTCAGCTCGTACCCTGCATTCGCCGATCCTGAGAGTCGAGCACGAACCATTCGGATTCGAAATCATGCGCAGCACACCGACCCTTCCGTCGCCGAAAGAATCCAAGCAGGCCCAAGACGCCCTTCGCGAGATTCAGCCCCATCTGACCGCCATGCTCCGCAATGCCGTGCGTCTCGGCCTGAACGCGAAGCACACCGTCAACGTTCCGCGAGGTGCATTCGAGCTTTTCATCGAGATCTTGGGACACATGGCCAATGGCGACGCCGTCACGCTCATCCCCATCCACGCGGACCTCACGACGCAACAAGCCGCCGACCTCCTCAACGTATCGCGCCCCTATTTGGTGCAGCTCCTCGAGTCGCGCAAGATTCCGCATCGACTTGTCGGGACCCATCGTCGGCTTCGCGCGGAAGACGTGTTTCGTTTCAAAACAGCGATGGATGCGGAACGCAAGAAAGTGCTCGACGATTTGGCCTCGGAAGCTCAGAAGCACAAACTCGGATACTGAGCTTCTGTGGCATTGTGGAAGAGGTGATGTCTCAGGCGGCGGCACTCAAGAATCCGCCGATGTCGCAGGCGGACTTGTTTGCCACGCTCCATCGCAACGGTTTGGTTCGATCCGTTGCTCGATTGAAGGCGCTCGAGCGGTAGTGCCGTTGGATTCCGTTAGGAGCAGGGGATCCGAACCATTTCCCTGAAATGAACGGCGCCGGGGGCGGATGGGTGCAAGCCAAAGGCAGCCCATCCCATGCGCATCCTCGCTCCCATTTTCGTGTCGGCGGCTCTCGCCGTTTCGTGGCTTTCCCCCTGGGCGCGCAGCAGACGCTCGTCACCTACAACGGCGGCGCGCTCGGCTCGCGATTCGGCGGCGCCGTGGCGATCGTCCCCGATCTCGACGGCGATGGGCGCGCGGACTTCGTGGTCGGCTGCCCGGGGAGGACACCACGTTCAATGGCATCGAATGCGGCGCGGTGCGCGTGTACTCGGGCTTCACGGGCGCTCTCATTCGGACGCACTACGGCGCGAACCCCGGCGATCAGTTTGGTTTCTCCGTGGCGTCGATCGGCGATGTGAATGGCGACGGCCGCGGCGATTACGCGGTGGGGATTCCCTACTCCGATGGCAATGGCACCAATTCGGGGAAGTGCAAGTCTTCTCGGGGAAGACGGGCGCATTGCTGAACACCTTCACCGGCGGCGCGGCGGGGATCGCTATGGTTGGGTTGTGCGCGGGATCGGCAAGTTCAACTCCAATCCCAAGAATATGATCGCGATCGGCGCGCCCTACGCCGGCACCAACGATATCGGCGCCGTCTATCTGCTGGAGCTGGGATGGCACGAATCCGTCGTTCGTGCCATCGCTATTGGTGGGATCGCAGGCGGGGAGCATTTCGGCTGGTCGGTGGAAGCCAACCATGAGGTCAGCCTCGGGGACATCTACGAGCTCGCGATCGGCGCCCCCGGCTACGACGGGCCGGCCGGCGCGACCACGGGGCGGTGCGAAGTGTGGTATGCGGACACGTTCTCCGGTTCCTACGGGAAATTGGGGAGATCGTGGGCGGAACCGCCGGCGACGAGCTCGGCACATCGGTGGCATTCTGGGATCGCAACGGAGATTTCTCCGCGGACGTCGCCGTCGGCGCGCCCGGGGCGAACGGCGGCGCGGGGGCGGTGAAGACGTACCAGCTCATCAACGGATTCTTGGTGTTGCTCGGCACCAATCAGGGCTCGGGGCGATTCGGCGAGGCGATGGCATCGGGGCGCAGCGTCGCGAACGGGCACGACAACCTATTTGTGGGAGCGCCCGACGCGCTCGTCGGCGGGGTGCCGACGGGAAAGTTGTCGATCTACGAGGCGCAGGGGGCCGCTCACGACGATCAACGGCTCCGATCCGGGGGCGCTTCGGCGCGGCGGTCTCGAGTGGTTGGATGTTCGACGCCGACAGCTCGGGCGACGGCCTCGACGAGTTCATCGTGGGTGCGCCGCTCGACAACACCGATGGCACCGACAGCGGGCTCATGCGCGTGTTCAAGAGCCAAACGTTCGTCGAGTGGAAGTCGACCCAAGGGCCGGCGCAAGGGGACTTCGCGGGAAGTCGGTCGCCGGGATCGGCGATATCAACAATGACGGCGTGCCCGATTTCATCGTGGGGAGCCCGCGGGCGAGCCAGTTCGGCGGATTCCCAACTTTCGCGCTGGTGAACTACGAGTGCGGGAGCGCGCGGGTGATCTCGGGGGCGACCGGCGCGACGCTGCGTGCCCACTTCGGCGACGCGACCGGCGACGAGTTCGGCTGGTCGGTCGCGGCGCTCGGCGATATCAACAATGACGGAGTCGCCGACTATGTCGTCGGCGCCCCGCAACGCAACAATGCCACGAATACGAAGGGCTACGCGCGCGTCTACTCGGGGGCGACCGGCGCGCAGATCTTTTCCTTCGCCGGCGTCCTCGCCGACATGGAGTTCGGCTATGCGGTCGGCGGCGGGAGCGACGTCAACGGCGACGGGCGGCTTGACATCATCGTGGGCGCCCCCGGCACCTCGAACGGAACCATTTATTGGTATTCGGGCTCGACGGGCTTCCTCATCGGCGGCTTCAGCGGCGCCGCGGCGAACGACCGCTTCGGAACGTCGGTCGCGGGGCTCGGCGCGGATCTCAATGGGGATGGCAAGGACGACTACATCGTCGGCGCTCCGAGTCACGCCAACGGATTCGGGAACTTCGCCGGCGCGGCCTACGTGCTGACGAGCATCACGACGCTCACCACCAAATATGTGATCAACGGCCTCGCGGCGAGCGAGCAGGTGGGCGTTTGTGTGGCATCGGCGGGGGATGTGAATCGCGACGGCGTCGTGGATTTCATGGTCGGGTGTCCCGGCTATGCCGTGCCCGCCGCGGGAGCCGGACGGATTCGTGTGTTCAGCGGGGCGAGCGGCGCGCAGCTCAACTCGGTGGCGGGCGACGCGGCGGGCGATGCGTTCGGGACTTCGCTCGCGGCACTCGGCGACATCGACAATGATGGCTATGGCGATTACGCGGCGGGGACCTGGGAGCTCGAGTCGAGCGGCACGGTCCTCGGGAATGGTTACATCAAGGTGATCTCCGGAAAGTCGGGCGATCTGTTGTTCCAGATCGACGGCGGCCCCAACGAAGTCTTGGGGATCGGTTTGGCGGCGGCGGGGATGTGGATCAGGACGGGATCCCCGATCTCGTGGTGGGGGCCGTATGCGAACGGCGGCGGCACGTGGGCGGGGAGGCGCACGTGATCTCGTGCCGGCCGGCGGGGGTCGATTTCTATGGCAACGTGCCGAACGGCTGCGCGGGGCGGAGAAGCTCGCGACCCACGGCGTCCCGAAAGTTGGGAATGCGAAATTTGGCTTCCGCGCGAACCACGCGCCGGCGGGAATCTTGGGCTTCTCCTCGTGACCGATTCCCAGGATCCGAATCCGAACGGGACCGATGTGTTCGGCATCGGAGCCCAACTATTGGTCGACTTCTTCGCAGCGACGGAGATCTACGGCCTCGACATGCCGAGCGACGCGCTCGGCTACGGCTCCACCGACAGCCCGCTGCCGGCGAACGCGGGGCTCGTGGGCAAGAAATACTACGCGCAGGTTTTGTGGGCATGGCCCGGCGGGTCTTGCTCGCTGCCGCCGTTCAACCTTTCGATGACTTCGGGGGTCGAGATCACGATTCAGTGACGCGCCGGTGGGGATGGGGTGGGGATCGCGCCGGGGGACGGGGTGGGTCCCGGCCTCAGACATGTGCGATTGGAACCCAACGGAACAGCTGAGTGCGCAACACCGATTGTTGTGGTCCCGATCGACACTTTGAAATTGTGACATCGTCGATCGCACAAACTCGGGCGGGACCCACCCCGTCCCCCGGCGCTATCTCAGCCCGTCAACTGGGGCGGGGTCTATCCCGCCCCTGCGTCCCGTTTTCACGGCTACCCAAACGTGAACGCCGCGCGGATCCGCTGCATGGCGACCCCGAATGCCAACTTTACTTGCCGGCGCTGCTTGATGAGCAACCCACGGCGAGCGATGTGTAGACCGCGGCGAAGACCCAGCGGGCGAAAGTTTGCCTTTCGTCGAGGAGGACGCGGTCGTGCGCGTACAGCTTCTCGATGAGGGTCGACACGACGAGCTGCGCCACGAACAGCCCGAAGAGCGAAAGCCCACCTTTCCGCCCCAGCGTGCGGTTCGCGACGGTGGCGGCGGCGAAAGGGTCTGCCCGCCGGTCACGGCGACTTCGGCGATTTGGTGGTGATCGAGGGAGGGGCTCCCCTTCCCCGAGCTCGCGCCGTAGGCGAACGGCAAACATCCCACCAATAGGGTGAACTGGTTCACCTTGGAGGCGACGAGCACCGCGATCGCCTCCGTGGAGCGCCGCTCGAACACCAACAATATCGCCACCACCACCTCGGGGGCCTCGCTCGCGAGCGGCGCCACCCACTGGATGAGGACGAACTCGGAGATCCCGAAGGCGCGCCCCGTCTCCACGAGCGAATCGGCGAAGGCCTCCGCCACGACGAGGATCGCCGCCGCGGCCGATGCCAACAATAGGATCACCGACACGCGGCGTTGCGTCTTCGGCAGCGCCATGAGCGCCGCCGCGGGCCCCACGCCGTGCGCCTCCTCGCCGCCGGAGCGGATCGCCAAGAATGCGTAGAAGAGGAAGATCGCCGCGAGGATGCAGCCGTCGAGGATCGAAAGTTGCCGCCGAGGGTCGCCATGGCCGACACCGCCACCGCCGACACCACGAGCATGAACACCTCCAATCCCAACTCTCGCGGCGTGCGAATCTTGGGAACCTTGTGGCGCCACGCGTTCAAATACCACACAAGCGGCCACGCGACCCCACCAACAATCGGTTCGCGCCCGTCATGTTGGCGACGGCGAGCGGCCGCATGCTCTCGTCGTGCGCGGCGCGCAGGCGATCACCACGTCGACGGCGTACTCGAGGAGCACCGCGATGAGCGACAGCACCACCACCGCGAACGCGCGCGGCACATCCATCTGCGCCGGCTTCGCTCGCCCACGTGAGCACGAACGCCGCCGCGAGGATCGTCGCGCCGCAGGCGAGCGCCGAGAGCCAGGGCGCCCCGTGCGTGCCGGCGAGCACGAGCGCGACTCCGGGCGCCGCGATCAAACCACAAATGAGGAGACGGCGCGCCGAGCGATCGGTCGGTGGGTTCGGCAGGGGCGCTCACGGGGGTGCGATGCTCGGCGAAGATTTTGGGGGCGCGGAGTACATCGGGTCGGGGGAGCGAGTCCAGACAGATCTCGCGGGCGCGGCTTCCGCGGCGCGTCGCGCGATGCGAGACTCCACCGATGCCACGGATCCATGGTCTCCTCGGTGTTGCGACGCTGTCGTTGGCTTCGCTCTTCGTTTGGGTTTCGCCGCGGCAGGAGGGGCCGAGCGTCGAGCTCGAGGGATCGGTCGCCGCGAACCGCACCGATTCGGCGATCACTGTTTCATCGATCACTGGCCCATCGATCACTGGCGCCGCCGACCCCGCGCTCTTCCAGGGGAAACCCACGGATCGGAGTTTTCGTTGGTGTTCCGCGTGCCGGAAGGCAACTATCGCCTCGAGGCCGGCTTCGCGGAGATCTTCTTCGATCGGATCGCCGACCGGATTTTCAGCGCGCGGGTCGACGGCAAGGCGTGGCTCACGCGCCTCGATGTCTTCTCCGCGGCCGGCGGGCGCAATCAGGCGATCACGCGCGAGCTCGACGTGCGCGCGGGCGCGGGGGGCTGCGGGTCGATTTCGATTCCCAAGTAAACCGCGCCAAGTTCTCCTATTTGAGGCTTTCGGGCGAGGCGCTCCGCGAGCCGATCCTCGTGCGCGGCGGCGACCTGCGCACCACCGGCGCCACCCTCACGCGGGTCGTCCACGGATTGTTGCCTAGCGCGCCCGCGGGATTCGAGGTGAGCGTCGTCGCGCAGGATCCCGACATCGCCTTCCCCACGGTGATCGCGCCGGCGCCGCCGCTCGCCGATGGGCGCGGGATCCTCTACGTCGCCGAAGATAACTATAACGGCACGGTCGAGGCCCCCGGCGCGCGCGGCGACCTCGACCGGGTCCTCCGCCTCGAGCTCGACCCCGCGAGCGGCAAGATGCTCCGCGCCACCGAGTTCGCCCGCGGCTTCGGGAGCATCCAGGGGCTTTGTTGGGTTTCGGGGCGATTGTTGGTGGCGGCCGCCCCCGAGGTCGTGTCGCTCCGCGATACCAACGATGACGGCGTCGCCGACGAGCGCGAGGCGATCCTGACCGACTGCGGACCCGCCCCCGCGCTCTTCGGCCTGCGCCATCATTTGCCTTCGGGGCTCGAGCGCGCGGTCGACGGGCGGGTCGTCTCTCGATCGGCGACCACGGCTGCCGCGCCGCGAATCGCTTCGGCGAGCGGGTCGTGCTCGAGGGGGCGGATCGTTGCGTTTCGAGCCCGACGGCCGCGGGCTCGAGGTCTTCACCCGCGGGCTGCGCAACACCCTCCACCACAGCGAGGCGAATGGGGAATGGTTCCGCGCGACAACACCAACGATGGCGATGGTTGGGATTCGCGCCTGTTTCACCTGATCCCCGGCGGCGACTACGGCTATCCGTTCCTCTTCAAGCGCCACCCCGACGAGGTCCTGAAGCCGATCGGCGAATACGGCGGCGGCTCCTCCACGGGAAACACCATCTATCGAGAAGCCACCTTTCCGAAGGAATATTGGGGTCGGCTCTTCGCGGCCGACTGGGGAAGCGCGAGGTCTCACGCGATCCGGCTCGAGGCGAACGGCGCCACGTTCACGCCGCGGGTCGAGCGCTTTCTCCAACAAAAGGAAGGTGGGGTGCGCGATTTCCGCCCCACGGGGATGGCGGTCGACGCGCGCGGCGATCTGCTCGTGGCCGATTGGGCGCGCGATGGTTGGGCGGAGTCGCCGCGGGTCGGGCGGATCCTGCGGGTGCGCGCCACGGGCGCGGCGCCGCCGCCGATCCCCCGATGGATACTCGGCAACGGGCGCTCGCCGCCCTCGACGATCCGCGCCGCTCCGTGCGCGACGCGGCGTCGGAGGTATTGTTGGCATCGCGCGATCCCAACGCGGTCAGGGTGCTCGCCGCGCTGAGCGGCCGCGGCGCCATGAAGGACGCGCCGCCCCTCGCCAAGATCCACCTCATCTGGGTCGCCCGGCGAATGTTGGGATCGGACGCGGCGCGCGATCTCTGCGACGCGCTCCGCGATCGCAACGATCTCGTGGCGGCGCAGGCGGCGCGCGCCATCACCGGCCTCGGCGGCGATCGCACCAGAAGGCGCTCGAGGCGGCGCTCGCGATGGGGCGCCCATTCACGCGGTGCAGGCGGCGATCACGCTCGGAAAGTTGGGATCCGACGTCGGCGAGGGCTGGCGAAGCACCTCATGGACCCCGATCCCACGGTGGCGTGGGCCGTGCGCGAGGCGATCCGCGCCTCGGGGCGATTCGATTCGGTCACCCGCTGGTTCGATTCCGAGAGCGAGGACGGCGCGATCGCGGCGATCCGCGTCTGCACCGATGTCCACGACGGATTGGTGGTGAAACGCCTCTGCGATGCGGCGCGCAACGGCAAGACTGCCGCGGTGCGCGCGAAGGCGATCGATTCGCTCGGGCGCGTGGCGCTCGTGGCCGATCCGTGGAACGGCGTCGATTGGTGGGGAACGCAACCCAAGACTCCGCGGCGCAAGATCCATCGTTGGGATGGGAGCGGCGAGGCGCTCGCCGCGATCGCGGAGGCGTGCGGCTCGGGCGACTCGCGCGCGGCGACCGCGGCGCTCGGGGCGGCCGAGAATCCCCGACCCCTCGCTCGCGATGCCACTTTTCCGTTCGATCGGCGCGCGGAAGGCCGCGGGCGAGAGCGGGTCGTCCGATGGTTGGCATCGGTCGCGACCCCCGAGTCGGCCGAGGCGCTGCTGGCGATCGCCAAGGATCCGAACAGTGGGGATGACTTGCGCGCCGCGGCCCTCCGCGGCCTGCGCGGGCGCGCGGAGAGTGGGTCGGTGCCGTCTGCGAGCTTGCCAAGAATCCGGCGGCGGCGCTGCGCGCGGCGGCCTGCGAGGCGCTCTGCGAGCGGGGCGAGGAGCCCGCCCACACGGCTTTGCGCGAGTCGCTCGGCGACAAGGATCGCGCGGTGCGCCTCGCGGCGCTCGCGGCCTACCAGAACACCAAGGATCCGGCGGCGCTGCCGGCGCTGCTGGCGGCCCTCGCCGATCCCAACGAAGCGGTGCGCGCCGCGGCGCCCTCGCCGTGGATTGGAATGCCAACGAAACGAGCGCCGAGGTGGAGGGCGCCGCCGCCGCCGCCCTCGGCGATCCGGCGCTCCGCGGCACGATGGTGCGGGTCCTCGAAAGGTGGGATCGGCCGCCGCGCTCCCCGCGCTCCTGCGCCTCGCCGCCGCCGAATCCCAGAAAGCGCGTCGCTGCGCGGGGCCGCGCTCGCCGCCTGCGCCAAGCTCGCGCCGAAGGGGCCCCCGACGCGGGAGCCGACGACGCCGCGCTCGATCGTTGGTGTGCGTGGGGGCGGCCCACATTCCCAACTTTGTGGAGCCGCCGCGCGCGCCGCCGGCGATGAGCGGGCGCGCAACGAGCGCCTCGCGAAGGCGGCCCTCGATCGCCCCGGCGACGCGTTCCGCGGCCGGGCCCTCTTCTTCGATCCCGCGGGGCCGCGCTGCTACGCCTGCCACCAGGTCGGCAAGGAGGGGGAGAAGGTGGGCCCGGACCTCACCGACGTCGGCGCGAAATATGGCAAACGCTTCCTCGTGGAGTCGATCCTCGAGCCGAGCCGCGCCATCCACGGCGGCTTCGAGGCCGCGGTCTTCGAGCTCGAGGGGGACGCCAACTATCGGGCACCGTCGTCGGCGAATCCCAAGATTCCGTCGACGTCGTGACTGGCCCGGGCGCCCGTGAGAGCCTTCCCAAGAATAAGATTCGCACGCGCGGGACGCAGGCGATCTCGCCGATGCCGTCAGGGCTCGCCGCCGCGCTCGACGAAGAAAAGTTCACCGATCTGGTGGCTTACTTGGCATCACTAAGGTGAGTCGACTGCGAGTAATGAAGTGAGCTTGGGCTGGGTGGCTCCGGAGCTCTCGAATCACCGCGGCGAGGAACCCCGAAGAACTCATTGAGCGCCGGTCGAGGCGAGCCTCCGCAACCGTGACTTAGTTACGATCACACCGCTAATCACACGGAACTATCTACTCGACAGAGAGCTCCGCTACGTTGGGGCCATGGACGAGAACAATGGGCCCCATGGCACCAGACAGTATTCTGGGTGTTTCGTGGCGGGAACTCATCCGCGAAGGCTGGGCAGGGACTGCAACAGTGGTGACCAGCTCGCTGATCTTCGCAATTCTTCCGCCAGTAGTTGAAGCGATTGTGCATGAACGTCCATTTGTTTGGCTTGTAGGTCTTACCGCTCCGGCATGGGCGAGGTCCCTCGATGAAGAGAGCAAGAGAACTCTGAACCTGATTGCCTGGGGGCTGTTTGGTTTTGCATTGTTTAGTCTAAATGTGATTTTCATTCTCATTCGAAAGAATCGGCAGCTTTCGAAGCATATCAACGAGCGAATCGTCCCAATTGGAACAAATTGTAGACGACTTGCTATCCGCATTGGTAGCAACCAAGAACCCAACGGGTCATCTGTCGTCTGCGGCGGCGCTTCTTTATTGGGAACGATCTCTTCGAAATGGTGTGCTGCCAGACACAATGCTAGAAGGGATGTGTTTTTGGTGTGAATCAAACCCCATTGATACAAATGGCGTTGTTATGTGGAGGTGGATGGACTTGGAACTTGTCGAATCAGTGCATATTGCCCCGTACTGTGAATGAAAAACGGACGGAAAATGTCCTGAAAGGAAGCACGATAGTTCCCGTGGAGAAAACTATTCCCGTTGTTAAACATGAGATATGGAAATTGACACAGAAAGGATCAGACGTGGTTGCTGCACTCAAGAAACGGGGCGTTAGGCCAGATCTCATCTGTACATGCGGACTTGACCAAAGGTGGCAACCACGAAAAGTTAGGTTGAATATGTCGCCAGATCGCCTCAATCACGGTCACGACTAGTGCGACCCTAGGGAAGCAAAGCAAGACACCGGAGACTGCGATCGCTACCGCTTGAGATTGAGGGGTTGCGATTGGGGGATGGGTTGGTGGTCCTGAAGTAGGACGAGGATTGCCATCGAGGTGCCGTAAGCGCGCGAACGGGGGAACTGGCGGTCGTTCAGGTGCCGTCGTCGTCGCGGGTGCGCAGGAGGGTCTCGAGCATGCGGGCGCGATCTTGGCTGCGCATTTCCTTGGGAAGGAGCTCGATCGCTTGGGCGGCGTAGCGATGCCCATAATAAAAATAGTAGGGGGCGATCCTGTAGGGGCCCTCGTGGGTGCCGGTCTTCTTGCGGCGCTTCTCGAGCTCATCCCAATGATCGAAGAAGGCGTCGATCGAGCCCTTGAGATTCTTGGGATCGCCGCGGCCGAGGATCGTGAGCATCGCCTCGCACGCGGCGGAGCGGGCGCACGCGCCGGGGACGAGGGAGGTGGGACTCACCTGGAGGATGGCTTTCTTGGTGTTGGGATTGGGCTTGGAAACCGCGGGGTCGCGCGAGTCGTAGACGAACGCGCCGGTCTCCAGGCGCTGGAGGCGGAGGATCTCGGCGGCGCGGTCGACCAGATCCTTGGGAACGGCGGCCCCCTGTTCCCTGGCGAAGAGGAGCGATTGGACGACGGGGACGGTCACGAAGGAGGCGGGCGTTTTGTGGGAAGCGTAGTTCCAGCCGCCCCCTCGATCTCCTCCTCGGTGATGACCTTTACCAGCGCCGGAATCCACTTTTCGATTTCCTTGGCATGGGCGCCGAGCCTTTTCTTGGCTTTGAGATGGCAGAAGATCTCGAGGGCGCAGGAATGCCCCCAAATGCGGACGTCGTAGGTGTCGGCGACGCTCATCGCGAGGGAGGGGTCCTCGAGGGTCTTCAGGATGAAAGCGATTCCGCGCTCGATCGCTTCCCCAACTTTCTTGTCGTCGGGGGGCGGCGTAGAGGAGGGCGGTGCAGGCGAGCGCGGTGCCGCCGACGCGGTAACCGGTCGGGATCTGGCGATTGGCGTCGCGGTAGACCCCTTCGTAGGGCCAGGCGCCGTTATCTTGGCATTCGAGGAGCCGCTCGATCGCGATGGGGATCAGCTCGGCGGGGGTGGTGGGCCCAGGTAGCGACTTGGCTGGGCGCGACTCGGCGGGGCGCGAGTCGGGGCGCGAGGCCGGCGCGGAATCTTGGCAAACGATCGAGCCCAACAAAACAATCGACGCGAGCATGGAGCGCTCCTGCGGAGTGCGGGGCCCCGTGAAGAGTGGGGACTGGGGGGCGATCGTAGCGGCCGGCGGCGCGCCGTCGAGGGGCGCGGGGATTGGCCCCGCGGGGGCGCCGGTAGGATCCGGGATGGGACTCCCCAGCTTCGCGAGCTTCGCCATCGCCCTCCTCCCCGCGTGCGCCGCGGCCCAAGACCCGGCGCGAACCCAATCAAGGCCGGCGTCGCGGCGAGCGCCGACGGGGCGATCGCGATCCGCGGCGCGCGCATCCTGCCGATCGTTGGGGATGAGATCGCCGAGGGAAACTTGGTGTTCGAGAGGGGAAGATCACGGCCGTGGGTCCCGCGGCGTCGACTCCGATCCCGGCGGGGGCGCTGGTGATCGATGGGCACGGAAAGGTGGTGATGCCCGGGCTCATCGACACCCACAGCCACATCGGCGAGCCGGCGGGGGGCGACAGCTCGGCGCCGATCCAGCCCGACGTGCGGATCCTCGATTCGCTCGACGTGCGCGACGCCGGCATCCAGAAGGCGCAGGCGGGGGAGTCACGGTCGCGAACGTGATGCCCGGCTCGGGGCATTTGCTATCCGGCCAGACTTTGTATCTGAAGTTGCGCGACGGCAACACGATCGACGATCTGCTGATCCACCTCGACGACGACCGGATCGCCGGCGGGATGAAAATGGCGAATGGCACGAATAGCCGCGGCGCGCCGCCGTTCCCCGGCACGCGCGCGAAGTCGGCGGCGCTCGTGCGCGAGCAGTACTTGAAGGCGCAAGCCTACAAAAAGAAGATCGAGAAGGCCGGCGGCGATCCGGAGAAGATGCCCGAGCGCGATCTCAATCTCGAGGCGCTCGTGGAGGTTTTAGATGGGAAACGGATCGTTCATCACCACACCCATCGGCACGACGACATCCTCACGGTGCTTCGCCTCCAGCAGGAGTTCGGTTTTAAGGTGGTGTTGCACCACGTGAGCGAGGGTTGGAAAGTGGCCGATGAGATCGCGAAAGCCGGGGTTCCCTGCTCGATCATCGTGATCGACAGCCCGGGGGAAAGTTGGAAGCCAAGGATGTGAGCCTCGAGACCGGCGGGATCCTCGAGCGGGCGGGGGTATTGGTGGGATTCCACACCGACGACCCGATCACCGACTCGCGGCTGCTCAATCGCTCGGCGGCGCTCGGCGTGCGCGCGGGGATGTCGCGCAAGGGGGCGCTCGAGGCGCTCACGATCAACGGCGCCAAGATCCTCGATCTCGACAAGCGGATCGGCTCGCTCGAGGTGGGGAAGGACGCCGACGTGGTTCTGTGGTCGGGGATCCTCTCTCGATCTATTCCCAAGTATTGGAGACCTGGGTCGACGGAAAGGTGGTGTTCGACCGCTCCGATCCCAAGGATCGCCTCTGGGCCGAGGGGGCTACGGCGCGGGGCGCGACCGCGACATCGTGGATTGTTGCGATCGCGACGAGGAGGCCCGATGAGGCGCGCGCTCGAGCTCGCGGCGGTTTTGTTGGGATTCGCGGCGGCGGCGCCGGCGCAGGTGGCGATCCACGGCCAGACCGTCCACACGATGGCGGGCGAGCCGATTCGCGACGGAATCGTGGTGATCCGCGATGGCAAGATTGCGGCGGTGGGCCCCGCGGCCACCACCAAAGTGCCCGAGGGATTCAAGGTGCTCGAGGCGGATGTTGTGACCCCGGGGCTCATCGACGCGCACACGGTGGTCGGCCTCACCGGCTATCTCAACCAAGCGCACGATCAGGAGCAGGTCGAAAAGTCGGCGCCGATCCAGCCGGAGCTGCGCGCGATCGATGCCTACGATCCCGATGAGCGGCTCGTCGAATGGATACGTGGGTTTGGGATCACCACGATTCACACCGGGCACGGCCCGCTCGCCCTCGTGTCGGGGCAGACGATGATCGCGAAAACTTGGGGAAAGACTCCGGAGGAGGCGGCGATCGTGCCGCTCGCGATGGTGGCGGCGACCCTCGGCGATTCGGCGATCGACAAGACCCCGGCACCCGCTCGAAGGCGGTCGCGATGCTGCGCGAGGAGCTGCTGAAGGCGCAGGCGTATGCCAAGAAAATGAAGGACGCCGACGAGAGCAAGCGCCCCGAGCGCAATCTTAGGAATGAGATCCTCGCCAAGATTCTGGCGGGGAGGTGCCATTGTTGGTGACCGCGCACCGCCACCGCGACATCATGTCGGCGCTGCGGCTCGCCGAGGAGTTCAAGATTCGGATCGTCCTCGACGGCGCCTCCGACGCGCACCTCATCCTCGACGAGCTGAAGAAAGCCAACATTCCGGTGATCCTCGAGCCGGCGATGACGCGCGCCGGCGGCGAGCGGGAGAACGCGAGCTTCGAGACCGCGGCCAAGCTGCGCGAGGCCGGGATCCCGTTCGCGTTCCAGAGCGGCTTCGAGGGATATGTGCCAAAGACGCGGGTCGTGCTCTTCGAGGGGCGATCTCGGCGGCGCACGGCCTCGGCGCGCCGGCCGCGCTCCGCGCCCTCACCATCGACGCCGCAAAGATCGCTTGGGATCGACAAGCGGGTCGGCTCGCTCGAGGTCGGCAAGGACGGCGACGTGGCGCTCTACGACGGCGACCCGTTCGAGTACACGACCCATTGCGTGGGGACGGTGATCGGGGAAAGTTGGTGTTCGAAGGGAAGCGGTAGCGCGGCGGTGGCGGGCGTGCGCGGGTGGCTGGCGTGCGTCGTGGTCGTCGTCGCCGCGTGCCAGGCGCCCAACCAGGGCGCCGCGTCGACCCCAACGATCGTCCACGATGCCAAGAATCGGCAGATCGCGATCTCCGATGGCACCGGGAATCTCATTCTGCGCTTGCGCTACGAACACCAATGTACTTTGGACAGCGTGCGGGTCGGCGGGCGCGAGGTGGTGCGGGAGGACACGGGAGTGTGCAGCGCCGTGAAGGTCGGGGGCGCGTGGTTCACGACGCGCGCGGGAATCGAGACGCCCGCGGTCGACGTTACCAACGATACGGTGACGGTCACGGGGATCCGCTTCGGCGGCGGCGGCGCGAGCGTCGTGGAAAGTTGGCGTTTCGAGGCGCGCGCCGGAGGGATCGAGTGGACGATCGAGCGCGAGTGCGCGCCGGGCGTTGCGCTCGAGGACTCCTATCAGCCCGGATTCGACTTCGCCGATATGTCGACGTGGACCGGCGCATTGTTGGGAACCGGCGGCGTGGCCTGGTGCCGTCTGTTCGACGCGCCCAATGCCAGCTATGGAGTCCACACGGGCGATGCCACCTATTGGAGGGCGGCGGAGCGCGCGTGCCTCCGGATCGAGGCGGAGCCCGGCGCGGGGCAGGTCGTGGCGACCCGCTTCAGCCGCCAGCCGAGCGGCGTGTTTTCCGCCAACCTCACGATCTCCGCCGTCGAGATGATTCCCAAGAATGGCCTCTCGCGCTTCCTCCACGATCGCCAGGACGTCTGGCGCCCGTTCGAGGCGCCGGCGCGCTCGAGCGTCCGGCTCGTCCTGAGCGCTCCGAGCTTGGACGAGGTGTCGGCGCGATGGGATTTCGTTGGGATCGACGGCGCGGCGGTGCGCGCCGTGCGCGACACGATCGCGCGCGCCGGCGTGATCGACATGGGGATTATCGGAAGCAACAGTTACTACAGCGATTGCGCCGTCCTCCACGAGCCGTGGATCGCGCAGATGGGGATCCTGATCGATGATCCCAACTATCTGGCGAACATGGCGCGGATGATCGACCTCCAGCGCGAGAGGCGGTCGCCGCCGACGGGCGGGTGAAATCGCGCTGGGCGGGCGGCCGGGGCGACGACGCCCCGGCACCTACGACGCGAACGGCTTCTACGAGACGAGCTGGGGGCTCCTCATGGACTCGCAGCCGAGCTGGGTCATCAATGTGGCCGAGCTCTTCGACCAAACGGCCGACCTCGAGTGGCTGCGCCGCCAGAAGGGGGCGTGCGAGGCGGTCCTCGAATATTTGTTGCGTCGCGATTCCGACGGCGACGGCCTCGTGGAGATGGAGAACGGCTTCGCGCGCGAGGGGCGCGCGAGCGATTGGCTCGACGTCGTGTGGGCGAGCCACGAAAACGCCCTCGTGAACGCGCAGATGTATTGGGCGCTCGGGCGCTGGGCCGAGTGCGAGGATCTCCTCGGCGACGCGGCCCAATCCCAACGATATCGCGCGGCCGCCGCGAAGCTGAAGGAGAGCTACAACCGGCCGACGGCCGACGGCGGCTTCTGGGATCCCAACAAAAACGCTACGTCCACTGGCTCGACAAGGACGGCGCGCCCCATGGCAACAATCTCGTCGTGCCGGTCCAGTTCTCGGCGATCGGCTACGGAATCTGCGACGATCCCGCGCGCCGCGCGGCGATTCTGGAGGAGATCGAGGCGGTCACGCGGCGCGAGGGGCTCTTCTTTTGGCCCGTCTGCGCCGAGTCGTACGCGCCGGGGAGGCGAGCCCCTCGCAGTATCCGTTCCCCAACTATGAGAACGGCGACCTTTTCTTGGCGTGGGGGAGCTCGGCGTGCGGGCCTACGCCGCGTCCGAGCCGGAGGTCGCGCTGCGCGTCGTGCGCGCCGTCCTCGCGCGCCACGCCGCCGACGGCCTCGTATGCCAACGATACCTGCGGCGCAATCAGGCCCCCGAGGGGGTCGACATCCTCGCCAACAATGCGAGCGCGTTGGTGGGGCTGTTGCGCGACATCGTTGGGATCCAGCCGAAATGGAATCGCCTCTACCTCGAGCCGCACGCGCCGGCCGAGCTCGCCGGAACGCGCCTCGATTATTGGCTTCGCGGGGTCGACTACGGAGTCGAGCTCGGCGTGGAGGATTGCGCGCTCTCGGCGGGGGGCATCACGCTGCGGGCGGCGGCGCCGTTCGGCGTGAGCGCGGCCGCGGCTTCCGCCGCGGGCGGGCGGTCGCTCGAGTTCTTCGCGGGCTCGAGCGCGGCGCCGGCGCTCACGATCCGGATCGAGGCGCGCGGCTCCCCAACGATCGAGGCGCGGATCGATCGTTGGGATTCGGACAATGGCGCGCGCGCCTGGACGCTCACCGCCCGCGGAGCCGCCGCGACCGCGCGCCTCGCGGTCCACGGTCTCACCGCCGGCGCGCGCTACTCGATTGTTGGGAATGGCGAGGTCGTGTCGCGATTCGAGGGCGGGCGGGCGGGCGAGGCCGCGCTCGACGCCGCGCTCGAGGACGGCGTGCCGCGCCGCTTCGAGATCCGCGCGCCGTGACTCGGCGCGGGGAAGGGTACCGGCGCCCGCCCCTAGAACCTGAAGGTCAGCGTCAGCTTCACCACGAATACCGCCGACTCGGGGATGACCGCGTGGCTCGCCGTCTCGACCCAGTTCTCGTTGAACACCAAGTAAAGATCCTTGCCGGGCTCGATGATCCAGCGGACGCGGCTGTTCACCCCCGTCCCCTTCGAGATATTGTCGAACTGGACGAGCGTTTGCCACGAAAGCTGCGTCGAGAAGTTGATCTCGGTCGCGAGGCGCTCGACTGCACGTCCGCGTCGCCCCCGGGAGCCGCAGATAGTTGGTGATCGAGGTGGCGTCGATGTTGAAGTATCCGCACGGTCTCCACTCTGACCTCGGCCTCCAGGTCGGTTCGTTGGCCTCCGTCGAAGTCGCCCCACTCGACGGCCGCGATCGCGAGGAGCGGACGCTTCCCGGCGGTCTCGACCTCCACCCGATAGCGGGTGAACGAGTACCCATCCGCCGGCACCGTGAGCCCCGGGACGATCTCGAACGGCGCCTCGACCCGGTCATAGGTGGGAATCACGATCGCGTGGAGCTCGTCGCCCGACTCCATTTCGATACCAGCAAAAGCGCGCGCCGCGACGAAGTCCACCTGGCCCGATAGGTCCGTCAGAACATTCGGCGTGAGCGCGAAACGAAACTTTCGGATGTCGCCCCCGGCCGCGGCTGCCACGCGAGCGAGCCGTCGTATTGGCGAATCCCCGTTCGCTCGACGAAGCCCAAGGCCGGGAAGAACGAGTCACCGATCTCGCGCGCCTCCACCGCCCAACTCCACAGATCGTTGGGATAGGAGAGGCGCGCCCCCATCGCGCGATCGTTGCCATCCAGCCCCTCGGTCCACGATTTCAGGAGGAAGACATTGAAGTCGAGGTTCTTGCCCCCTGTGAAGCTGTCGGTCGTGTACGTATAGTTGGCACCCAAGACCTGATTGTTGGGATCGGCGACCGGGTTGCCGCTCGTGAAGATCCCGCCCACGCTCGAATGCGCGTTCAAGTCGTAGCTGAGGCGCCCCGCGTAGAGATCCTTCTCGGGGATCGTGTCGGTCTCTCGGGTTACCGTGCCGAGGAAGCCGCCGTTCCAGGGGCCCACATAGCCCGACATCTTGGCGCCGAAGTCGATGGGAATCGGGAATGCGTTGGGGTCGAGCCCGATGCGGCGGCTGAAGAAGGGGACGAGATCGTTGGTATCCGCGAAGCTCCCCGCATCGAACGAGAAGAGATTCGAGTCCTCGAGGAAGAAGCGCCGCTTCTCCGGGAGGAAAAGTGGGAATCGCGTGAGGTTCACCACGCGCTGGTCGGCCTCCACCTCGGCGAAATCGGGGTTGACCGTGAGCGCGACCGTGACCCCGGCGTGAGCCGATAATACAAATCGCCCCCGCGTCGCCGAGGTGGTCGATGTCACCGCTCGCGTGGGATTTCGCGATCGTGCCAAGAACATAAGGGAACGATATCGATGCCCGCCCCTTGATTGAGATTCGCCATCCCTTCCAAATCACCCGCCGCCGACACTCGCTCGAAGTCCACGTCCTGCGACGGGTCGGACCAAACCAACTCTTCCCGCTCGCGGCGGATGACGCGCTCGACGTTGAAACCCCAAGTCGTGACGTCGTTCGACACATCGATCGTTTGGACCGGGAGCGCGACCTCGGCAAACCAACCTTTGTCGGTAATCTTGACTTTGCCGGTCCAGATTCCGTCCCAGTTCGGATTGAAGATCCGCCCGTTCTCCGAAATCAGCGCATCACGGATAGCGCCGCCGGCTCCGACACCAAAGAAGTAAGCGTGGCGCTGATCATGCAGCGTATCGAGGAGGATCTCGACCCGATCGTCGGGATCCAGGTCCGCGTCGCGCCGCATTTGCGACGCGCGAATCCCCGCCGGATCGGTGTCGTAGCAAGCGAAGGCGAAGAAGATCGTCGTGCCATCGGTGGCGACGCGGATCTCGGTCCGTTGTGTGGGTTCGCCGTCCTCGATGGGCTCGCGCTGCCGGAGATCGCTGAAGGGTGGGACCGTCGCCCAGACCGGATCGTCGAGCACACCGTCGATGATGGGCGCATCCTTGGGATCGATGCGGGTGGCGCGAGTCGTTTTCTTGGTTTTGACGCGCGCCGGGCGCGACTGGGACTCCGATGATTGGCATTCGGCCGGCCTCGCAAGCCCCATCGACGCGCCCGAAACCGGCGACCGCTAGCCCAAGGACTTGCATAGCAATCCGACGACCCCCGCGATGCCGATGAGCGCCGGCTCCGGAAACTTCCGGAACCGCACCAACACCAACAAAGTCGCCGCCGCGATCGTGACCGACGGCGCGTCGACGAGCGCGCGCCGCCCCAGCACGAACGCCGCCCCCGCGATGGCGCCGGCCGCGGCCGCCGTCACCCCTCGACGAACGCGTGGATCATCGGATTCTTGGCGAAGCGCTGGAAGTAGGGGGCCGGGATCACCGTGAATAGGTAGCAAGGGAGAAAGGTGGCAAACGCCGCCACGCACGCCCCCGCGAGCCCCGCGGTGAGATACCCAATGAACGCCACGGTGATCACGACGGGCCCCGGGTGATCATCGCCACGGCCACCGCGTCGAGGAATTGTTGCTGTGTCAGCCAATGGTGGTGTTCGACGACGCCGCCATAGAGGAAGGGGACGATCGCAAGCCTGCTCCCGAAGACGAACGCCCCCGCCTCGCCGAAAAAGGTGGCAATGCTCCAGAGGGTCGTGGGCGCGGCGGCGCCGTGGAGGCCGCTCCAGAGCCAGCTCCACCCCGCGCCGGCCGCCTCGCCCTGGAGCGGAAACCAAAGGATCGCCGGCGCGAGGCCCGGGGCGCGCCCGAGCCGCTTCACCAACAATGCGAGGATGCCGCTCCCGAGGAATGCCCACACCACCTCCGACTCGGTCGCCGCCGTGAGCGCGGCGTTGGCCGCGAGGAGACCCCACAATAAGGGGCTGCGGCCGACGGTCGTCTTGGCGAGCTTGTAGGCGCCGCGCGCGATGATCGCGATCACCGCTGCGCCGATGCCATAGAAGACTCGCTTGCATCCGGGGATCCCGTGGAAGTGGACGTACGCGACCGACAGCGCGATCACCATCAAGAACGACGGCGCGATGAATGCCAACGATACGGCCGTGGCGCCGGCGATCCCGCCGCGCACCCAACCCAGGTACGTACATAGTTGGGCTGCGAGTGGTCCGGGGGCGAGCTGCGCGAGGGCGAGGCCATCCTTGTACTCGCGCTCGGTGATCCAGCGGCGCTCCTCCACGAGATCGCGATGCATCGCGCTCGCGAGCGCGATCAGGCCGCCGACAGCCGAGCGAGCCGAGTCGCGCGAAATACCAACAAAGCTCCCGCACTCCGCAGGCGGGCGCGCGCTCGCCCGGCGTGGCGATGTCGCTCACGATCGCTGGGTTTTCACCGCGGCCATCACGGCGCGCGCGAGCTCGCGCGCCGGGCCGCGACCTCAATAATGGAGGAAGATCATCCTTGGGGTTTCTACCAATCATGTGGTGGTGGATCGCCACGACCTGGATCCCCGACTTGCGCAGCGATTTGAGCACCGTCTGGAGCTCGCCCTCCAGCACGGCGAAATCGCCGTCGACGAGCGCATCGTTCTCGGTGCCGGCGAAGGCGGCCCAGGTGTTCACACCCATCTCCTTGCCGATCTCGCAGCCGCATTCGGCGCGCACGCTCCGCCCGATCACGAACTTCACCATCGCATCCTTGGTGACCGCCTTGCGGCCGAATATGTCCTCGAGGGCGTTGGAGTTGAGAGCGGTAAAGCTGGGAACGGGGCGCGAGTCGAAATGCGACGACGGGATCGCGGTGCGGGCGCGGATCGCGCGCACGCGATCGAAGGCGCGGCGGATCCCCTTCGCGAGATCGTTGGCATTCCCTCGCCGCCGATATGCATGAAGAAAACGGTGGGATCGGCGTAGAAGAAATGGTTGTGGAGCGCGGTGACCTCGAGGCCCGAATCCAACAAATCGCTCAGGACGGGATTCACCTCGTCCTCGAAGACGACCAGATCGCCCATCACCATCGCCTCGGCCTTGCCCCCGAATGGAACGCGGCCCACGAGGTGAGCCCCATGAAAGGTGGCATCGCGAAGTCGTCGACGGTGATCCGCACATCGGTGCGCGGCACGCTGAACTTGACGACGGCCTCCTCGTCGTTGACGGCGGCCTGGAGGCCGAAGATCTTCTCGAGCGGGGCCGGATCCAACTTTCGCGGCGGCGCCGCGACGGCGGTGGGGGCGGAAGCGGTGTCGCGCGCGGGCGATTGCGAACCCGGGGCGCGGCAGCCGCCGGCGAGGAGGATCGTTGGGATCAGGGCGAGGGGGATTCGAAGCTTCATGGGACTAAGGCTGGGGACGTGCCGGCGCTTGGCCGGCGATGCCGAGATCGCGCGCCAGGGGACGGAGCGCCTCGATCACGAAGAGGATATGCGTCTCGATGGGGATTCCCAACTTTTCGACGCCGGCCTGGATCTCGGCCCGCTCGACCTTCGCCGCGAAGCTCTTCTCCTTGAGCTTCTTCACGACGCTCGCCGGGGCGAGAGAGGCGATCCCGTCGGGGCGCACGCGACAGCAGGCCACCACGAATCCGGTCAGCTCGTCGCAGGCGAGCAGCGCTTTGTCGAGCGCGGATTCGTGGGGAACGCCCCATTTCGTGTAGTGCGCCGAGATCGCGTGCGCGACCTCCGGCTCGCCCCGCTCGCGCAGCCACGCCACGATTTTGTTGGGATGCTCCTCCGGCCACTTCTCGTAGTCGGCGTCGTGGAGGAGCCCGGCGAGCGCGAAGCGATCCGTTTGGTTGGGATCCGTATCGTTGGGATCGCCGTAGCGCGCCGCCGCCGCGCGCATCACCGCCTCGACAGCGAGCGCGTGCTTGCGCAGCGCCTCGGTGTCGGTCCACGCGCATAGTTGGGACCAGGCTTCGTCGCGGGTGAGGGGCATGGATCCTCCGCCCTCATCGAATCCCAAGAATCAGCTTGATGCGATCCTCGACGGCGCGCATCGTCGCGGGCGACACGCAGCCGAGACGCTGGATGAACCGATCCTTGGAAGCCGATCGAAAGTCCTCGCACTTTATGTAGGAAACGACGCGGACGCCGCCTTCGGGCGGCGCGACGGTCACGTGTGTCGGGAAGCCGCGTTCGACGGTTGTCATCGGCACTACGACCACGAGCCGCAACTGAGTCCGATTGAAGCCGTCGACCGAGACGATCACGCACGGGCGCTTGCCGGCCTGCTCGTGGCCGCGCGTCGCGCCGAGATCGACAAGCCACACATCCCCGCGCGACGGCATGGGAACCGCGACGGTGGAGGTCATCGATTACGGCGGCTCTTTCGCGGATTCTTGGGTTTCGCGCGGGGCGTCTCGTCGTCGTCGAGGTCGTCGGCGATCGTCGCGTCCCACGCGCGCCGCTCTTCGAGCTCGGCTTTCCAGCCTTCTGGATCGCGCTGAAGTGCGGCGACGCGGTCGTCGAGCGCGGCGAAGAAGCGGCGGCGTTTCAGCTCCTCGAGCGCCTCGACGAGTGTCTCCTGAAGCGTCTTCCCCTCGCGCTCCGCGAGCCTCCTGCGAAGCTTGTATCCCTCGGGAGGGATTCGGACGGTGGTGCTGGGCATCGCGGTCGTGCCTCGGAAGTCGACAGCTGGGTAGCGTGGCTTGTCTACATGAGTGTAGACGGAACAGCTCACCAAAGCCAAGCCCGGACAATGCGGTCGAAGGTCCTCAGATCACCATCAGCACGGCCCCCGCAGTGACGAGAACAGCGCCCGCGGCCGATCTCCATTGGAGCGGCTCGCCGAGGAACGCGACCGCGAACAGGAACACGAGCGCGATGCTCGCGCGGTCGAGCGCCGCGACCGCCGTCGTCGTGGGCGCGGACTTGAGCGCCATGAAGTAACAGATCCACGAGGCGGCCCCGGCCCCGCCCGAGAGCAGGATGAACAGCAACGATCGCGCGGGCACCGCGTCGAGGCGCTGGTACTTCCCAAGAAAAAGCACACGACCCCAAGCATCGCCGCCATCACGAACGCGCGGAGCGCCGTCGCGAAGGTCGAATCGACATCGCGCACGCCGATCCGCCCGAAGATGGCGACCAGCGCGGCGAAGGCGGCCGAAAGCAAACTCAGCGGAACCCAGCTCACTTCACCGCCTCCACTTCTTCGACTCGAACGAGCGCTGCGCGGCCTCGAGGACCGATTGGCAACGATAGCCATCCTCGAAATCGGGCTTCACCAACTTTCGCGCTTCGATCGCCGACAGGACGTCGAAGATCTCGTGGGTGAAGGTGTGCTCCCAGCCGATCATGTGCCCCGCGGGCCACCAGGCGCCGGCGTAGGGGTGGCCGCCGTCGGTCGCGAGGATCGTGCGGAAGCCCTGCTCGGTCTTGCCGTCGCGCGTGGAGCAATATTGGAGCTCGTTCAGGCGCTCCAGATCGAACACCAACGATCCGTGCTCGCCGTTCACCTCGAAGGTCATGTGGTTCTTGCGGCCGGCGGCGAAGCGGGTCGCCTCGAAGGTGCCGAGCGCGCCGCTCTCGAACCGTGCCAAGAATAGCGCCGCGTCGTCGACGGTGACGTCGCCCATCGCTTTCCCACCTTTCGCCGGCGCCTTCCCCAACTCTCCCGCGCCCGATTCGAGCGGCCGCCTCTTGATGAAGGTCTCGGCCGCGCCGCACACCTCCGCGATCTCCCCAACTAAATAGCGCGCGAGATCGGTGATGTGGGCGTTGAGATCGCCGTGGGGGCCCGAGCCCGCCCGCTCCTTTCGCAGCCGCCACACGAGCGGAAAGTTGGGATCGAGGATCCAATCCTGGAGGTACTGCGCGCGGAAATGGTAGATCCGGCCGAGGTCCCCCGCTCGATCATCGCGCGCGCGTGCGCGATCGCGGGGACCCGCCGATAGTTGAACGCGCAGAGATTCACCGTGCCGGCTTTCTTCGCCGCTTCCCACATTTTCTTGGCGTCGGCGGCGTTGTTGGCGAGCGGCTTCTCGCAGATGACGTGCTTGCGCGCGGCGAGCGCCGCGAGCGAGATCTCGGCGTGGGTGTCGCCGGGGGTCGCCACGTCGACGAGATCGATGTCCTTGCGCGCGACGACCTCTTTCCAATCGGTCGACCACTCGCGCCAGCCGAAGCGCGCCGCCGCGGCCTTCGTGCGCTCCGGGTCGGTTCCGCAGAGCACCGCCATCTCCGGCGGCGCCTCCAGCTTGAAGAACGACGCGACGGTGCGGAACGCATGGCTGTGAGCGCGTCCCATGGATTGGGTTCCGAGAAGCGCGACGCGGATGGGCATGGCGGGCTCCAGAGTGGGCGGCGGCGATCCTAGCAACGCCAAGCCCGCCGTGGCCACCCGCGGCGCGCTCCCGCGGCGCTCGCCGCGCGGCGCGTCGATTGTGGGTTCCGCCCGGGTTTCGCCGTGGTGGTAACCCCCGGCGCGGTCGCTACGCTTCGTCGGCCGGCCCAAGGAACTCGGATCTCCCAGGAACTCGGACCGGCGCCCGGTCCGTCCCACCGCGTCGCACCGACCTCACCCTCGGCCCCGAACCCAACTTTCCATGCTGGCACACACCGCGCGCGTTCTCTCTTTGTTGGCAATTGGCGCCTCGATCGCGGCGGTCGCCGCCCTCGGCCCCTCCTGCTCCTCGATCGACGTTCCCAAGAATGCGGGGGCGCTGCCGCGCGACTCGAAGGGGACCTTCGATCACAAGGATTTCGACATCGTCCTGAAGAAGTACGTCGATAAGGCGGGGCGCGTCGACTACGGGTCGCTCCGCATCGATCACACCCAGCTCGATCGCTACCTCGGGCAGCTCGCGGCCACCTCGCCCGACAATGACAAGTCTCTCTTCCCAAGAAATGGGATCAGATGGCCTACTGGGTGAACGCCTACAACGCGTTCGTGATCAAGCAGGTGATCGAACGCAACATTACCGAGTCGGTCGCCGACACGATCTTCGCCGAGAACAACTTCTTCCGCCGCCACACGTTCGAAGTGGGGGCGCGCAGATGAATCTCCTCGAGATCGAGGACAAGGCGCGCGGCTTCAACGAGGCGCGGGTGCTCTTCGTGATCTCGCGCGGCGCGTGGGATTCGCCGCGGCTGCGCAACGAGGCGCTCACTGGCGAGAACGCCGACAAGCTGATGGAGTCCGCCGCGCTCGAGTTCTGCGGCGATGCCAAGAATGTGGAGGCGACCAAGGATTCCACCACCGTCACTCTCTCGGCGCTCTTCCGCTGGCGGACCGACGATTTCGAGTCGTATGGGCGCGTGCGCGGGATCGCCAATGCCAATCTTCGCGACGCCATCAATCTTTGGCGCCCGAAGAATGCCCAACTATCGATCAACGGCGACAATGTTTGGCACGAGTTCGACTGGGCGCTCAACAAGCAGAGCGCGGGCACCCCGGCGAACGCCGGCGCCCAGAAGTGACGCGCGCCTGAGGCGGGTCGATGCAAGCCGCGTCGGGTGAAGCTGGGGCGGCGCTCGTCCGCAAAGCCACGAAAAACGACGCCGACGCGCTCGTCCGCTTCAACGCGGCGATGGCGCGCGAGAGCGAGGGGGTGGAGCTCCCGAGGCGCGGCTGCGCGCGGGGGTGCTCGCCCTCTTCGAGGATCCCTCGCGCGGACAATATTGGGTTTGCGAGCGCGACGGCGCGATCATTGGGCAGTGCATGGTGACCTACGAGTGGAGCGATTGGCGGAATGCCAACTTTGGTGGATCCAGAGCGTGTACACGGCGCCGGCGGCGCGCCGGCGCGGCGTCTACCGCGCGCTCCACGAGGAGGTGCTGCGCGAGTCGCGGCGCGCGGGGGCGTGCGGCGTGCGGCTCTACGTGGAGCGGGCGAACACGGGGCGCGCGCCGTCTACGAGAAACTTGGTCTTCGCGCGGCCCCTACGAGATGATGGAGGTCGACTTCGTCCTCCAAAGGAAACATTAGGCGTGCGCTGCGAGCGCGGGAAGCGCGGGGCGTTCGAGACGTGGGTGCTGCGCGACGACGCGGCCGACTCGCTGCTGGAGCTGGCGCCGGCGCGCGGCGGGCTCGTGACGCGCGCGCGGATCGGCGGCGTGGAATTGTTGTATCTCGACGATGCCACCTTTCACGATACCGGGAAGAACGTGCGCGGCGGGATCCCGATCTGCTTTCCGATCGCGGGAGACTCGGCGCCGAGAGCGTCGTGTTCGAGGGTGCACGATCCGCCTCCCGCAACACGGCTTCGCCCGCAATTCAGTTGGGATGTCGTCGAGGAGGGGACCGGCTCACGATCGCGCTCGAGAGCTCCGACGCGACGCGGGCGGGATTCCCCTTCGAGTTCGAGCTGCGGGTGACCTACCGGATCGTCGGCGCGTCGGTCTCGATCGAATCGCAGATCACCAACAAAGACCGGGTCGCGATGCCGGCGCAGATCGGCTTCCATCCCTATTTTTGGGTTCCGGCGGCGGCGAAGGCCGGGGCTGCGATCGAGGCGGCGGCGACGGCGGCCTTCGACAACAAAACGGGGGTGCGGGTCGCGTACAGTGCGCCGGCGCTCGGCGGCGAGGAGGTCGACCTCCATCTGTTGGATGTGCGCGGCGGCGGAGTGCGGCTGCGCGCGCCGGGGCGCCCCACCCTGCGGGTCGACTATGGTGGGTTTCCGATCGTGGTGATCTGGACGCTCCCCAATCGCGAGTTCGTGTGCGTGGAGCCATGGAGCGCGCCGGCAGGCGCGCTCGCGAATATGCCTGGCGCGCCGGCAGGCGCGCTCGCGAACATGACGGGCGAATGGGGACTCTCGATCGCGCCCGGGGCGCGCGACTGCCGGATGTGGTTCGTCCAGGTCGAATAGCAGAACATTTCCCAACAAAAGAGTCTTACCAACAAAAAGTCCCACCGCCTGGGGCGATGGGACTTTGTTGGTAAAAAGGTGCCTGTTGGTGAAGGTGCCTGACCCCTTTATCCGCGGATCTACCCGCGGACTTCGGAGAGAGTCACGACAACGTCCTCGGGCTTCTCCTCGCCGTTGCGGACCAGCTTGAGCTTCACCTTGTCCCCAACTTTCTTGTCCTCGAGGATCCGGTAGAGCGCGTCATTGTTGGGAACCGGCTCGCCGTCGACGGCCTGGATGATGTCGTACTGGACGAGACGCCACACATAGCGCCGGTCGACCCGCGCCGTGCGAAGCCCCGCCTTGTGCGCCGGGCTGTTCGGAGTCACTTCCGCGATGAGGACGCCGGAGTTGATTCCGCAGCGTCGCGCGATCGCGTCCTCGGCGTACTTCACGCCGAGATCGGCCTTTGTCACATATCCGCGGCGGATGAGCTGGGGCACGATCTCGTTCACCGTGTCCACCGGCACGGCGAATCCGATCCCCGCCGAGCTCCCCGATGGGCTGATGATCGCCGTGTTGACACCAATCAAACGCCCCGCGCTGTCGAGGAGCGGGCCCCCGAGTTGCCGGGATTGATCGCCGCGTCGGTTTGGATCACGTCGCGGATCGGTCGATTGGTGACCGAGCGCATCTCGCGATGGAGTGCGCCGATGATGCCGCTCGTGAGAGTGCGGTCGAGACCGAAGGGATTCCCGATCGCGTAGACCCGCTGCCCGACCTCCAGATCCTTCGAGGACCCGAGCGGGATCGGCCGCAGCTTCGGCATCGGATCTTCCTTGGTATCGACGACCTTCAGCACCGCGAGATCGCGGTCCGGCGCGCGCCCGACCACGTGCGCATCCACACATGATCGCCGATCGCAACTTTCCATTCGGCCGTGCGGTCGTCGCCGTCGCCGACGACGTGATAGTTGGTGACGATGTAACCATTGTCGTCCCACACGAAGCCGGAGCCCGAGCCCTCGCGCACCTCGACCGGATCCATCGACCAAAAGTTTTGTTGGAGCGAGAAGCGCGTCACGAACACCACGGAAGGGGACGCCTGCTTGAAGATCTCGATCGTCTTCTCTTCCCAAGGATCGAGCGGGCCGCGCGGCGTGATCGGGCGCCGCTTCGCCGCCGGATCGAAGAGGCTCCCCTGGCCGTCGCCGTCCGCGAACTTCCCAATGATCCCTTGATTCCCAACAAAAGGCCCGGTGCTCGCACCCGCACCGATCAGCAATGCTGTCGAAAGGATTGTGAGATTCATGCGCATCGTTACGCGGCACCTCCTGCCGGTGCTGGCCGGAATAGGCCGAAGCTCGATGTGAATCCATGGAGATAAGTTTCGCCGCCGACGGGCCCGATCTCACCATTGCAAAAAGAATCCGCCGAGCGGCACGTCGCCGACGACGGACTTGAAGAGTTGGCTATCCTTGTCGGGCACGCCGTATAGGTGGCGTCCGCGGCCAAGGCAAGAAAGAGGAGCGCCCCCGCGGGTCCGCGCCGCGCCGCCGCCCCACTGTGCGTTTCAGCACCGTGAGGAGATCGTCTTCGCTCGTCCGCTTGTCGCGCACGTGGAGCTGGACGATCCGCCCGACGGGCAGCATCTCGCCGACGGCGACGACGCCGTTCTCGCGGTCGACGCCGAGAAAGTTGCGAATCAGATAATCGCCCGGGTCGGGGGCGTCTCGCGGAACGGATCCATCGCAATCCCAAGAAAAAGCGATTGGCGCGCGAGCTCCCCTCCTCCTCGGATAGTTGGTCGATCTGCTCCTGGATGAAATCGAGGGCGCGCTTGCCGTCGACCTCCACGAGATAGTGGCCGTGCGACTTCCCAATTTTCCCCGGCTGGCCGATCGGGCGGCAGCCTTGCGCGACCGCGGTCTCCACGGAGATCGCCCCCGAGAGCGCGATGCCGACGGCGCCGCCCCGATGGGTCGCGCCATCGAGGAAGAGGCGATTCATCCCCGGGGAATGGCCGCCGCTCGCGAGCCCGCCCATTTTCACACAATTGGGAAAGGCGTAGTCGAGCCCCTCGATGAGCTGCTGGGGCTCGGAGGAGAACGGATCGGGGAGGAGGACGAACGCCGGCTTTCGCTCGGGCTTCACGCCGAGGAGGTCGTGCCAGGCGGCGGGCGACGCGTCACCGTCGGGGTAGCGGCTCGGATCGAGATGGAAGGCGCTGATCTCGACCCCCGGGAGCGCCGCGAGCGTGAGCGGAGAGACGGGCGCGCCTCGACCTCGCGGCCGCCTCCCAGCACGCCGCCGGCCGTGCAGCCGAGGAGGTGGACCGACCCCGTTTGCTTGCGGACCACCTCGGCCGCCGCCTCCACGTCGCGGCTCGGAAACCCACCTATGAAAAGGAAGGCCGCGTCGGGGGTGGAACCGAGCTTCGCCGTCGCCTGCTCCGATGCCTCCCGCGCGGCTTCGAGTGCGGAGGAGTTGGTGCTGAGGGTCGAGGTCCAGTTCATTGTTCCCAACGGGGGCGCGAGTCGACACATATTGCCCAAAGCCGCCGGGGTTGCCAGGCCTCGAATCCCCGGGCGCGCCGGCGCGCCGCTGGCGGGCGCCGCCGTGGACCGCGCGGCGCCTCTCTCTAAACTGGCGCCATGACCACACATCTCCCGATCGCGGCGGCTTCGTTTCTATTGGTGGGATTCGCATTCGTCGCGGGGCGCAGCGCGGCGCCGACGTGCGAAAGCAATTCATCGACCTCGCCGCGAAGAACGACTCCGCCGGAATCGTGGCATTGTGGAAAGCCAATCCGGCCGCCGCGCTCGCGACGATCGACCAGGACCTCGAGGGGCGCTCGCCGAGATCGAGAAAGCTGGGAATCAGGACGCGAAAGGCGTGAAGGAGATGCAAGCGCGGGCGCTCCTCGGCGCGCGCGCGGCCGACGAGGCCTTCGGCCGCTCGATCTTCGGCGAGTACGCGGCGTCGTACGTCGGCTGGAACGCAACCCAACAAAGGAATCCCGCGAGGGGCAGAAGCTGACCGGCGTCGCGGGGAAGAACCTCAAGGACAAGGCGTTCGAGGATGCCAAGAAAAACGCGCAGCGCTGCGTCGAGATCACCACCAATCTCGGCGATTGGTGGGGATTGTCGTCGGCCTACGGCGCGCTCGCGCAAGCCAACGAAGGGCTCGGCGCGAAGGAGGCGGCGCTCCAGGCTCGGCAGATGGCGCGCCTCATCGACCACGACCTCTACTTCACCGGGAAGGAGCTGCGCGAGACGGTGGCGATGGCGCGCCTGCTGGTCGAGCTCGAGCGCGCGACGCGCGCGCGGATGACGATCGACCAGGGGCTGGTACTCGCCAAGGAGCTGAAGGACGCGAAATCCGAGGAGGCGCTGAAGGAGCTCGCGGCCAAGTTGAAATAGTTGGCAAGCTGAAATAGTTGGGATCCCGAATCGTTGGGATCGCGCCGCGCCGTCGCGCCGGCCGCCCGGCTAATCGAGCATCTTGTAGACGGAGTCGATGAAGCGGTCGGCCGAGATGAAGTTCCACGAGTACTTGTCGTACTTGGCGAGCGCCTTCTCTTTCTTCAGCTGATCGGCCGACTTCCCAGCTTTCTTGCCGGCCTGGAGGATCGCGACGGCGTCCTTCAGGAACGCAACATTGGCTTTGAGATCGTCGACGGTGGCGAGCGGGCCATGCCCCGGGATGATCTTGGTGTCGGGCTTCACCTCACCAAGGATCTTCTCGCCGGCGGCGATCATCCCCTTGGCGCTGCCGCCGCTGGCGGCGTCGATGAATGGGAATCGGCCGTTGAAGAAGTCGTCGCCCATGTGAACGACGTTCGATTTCGTGAAGAAGATGATCGAGTCGCCGTCGGTGTGGCCGCTGGGCACGTGGAAAATCTTGATCTCTTCGCCGTTGAAGTGGATCGAGATCGCGTCGTCGAAGGTGACGATCGGGAGCGCATCCTTGGGAGCCGCGGGATTGCCGCCGCCGCCGGCCTCGAGGCGCTTTCGAACGTTGGTGTGTGCCACGATCGTCGAATCCTTGCCGAACAGCGCGTTGCCGCCGGTGTGGTCGCCGTGAAAGTGGGTATTGAGGAGGAACTTGATCGGCTTCTTCGAGATCTTCTCGATCGCGGCGCGAATCTTGGGTTCCAGAGGCGCGAACTCGTCGTCGATCATGAGGACGCCGTCGTCGCCGGCGGAAACACCAATATTCCCCCATCCCCTCGAGCATCGTGACGGATCCTGCGACCGGGGTGGCCGTGATCTCGACCTTGCTCATGTCCTGGCCCTGGCGCGCTAAGAGGAAGCCCGCGAGCAAAAGGCTTCCCAACGAAAAGAGGCAGGCGGAGCGGACGGCTTGGCTTTGCTTGGCGACGTTGTGTTGCGAGGCGCTGTATTTCATGGCGCCGACGAGGCTAACGCGACGGCGGGGACGGGCACCAGTCCCTGCCCCCGGCGTTCTACAAATGCTCCGGCTGCATGTTCGTGAGGTAGAGCGTCCCGAAGCGGTACACCGCCGCCTGCTCCAACAGGTACATCGGAAGAATGTTGGTGTCGTCGTAGAAGAGGATCGTGCTGCGCACGGAATGCGAGCTCCCATCGATCGGATCGATCCACACGATCGGCTGGAGCGGCCAGAAGCCGAGGTCGAAGGCCGTGCTCTTCGCGAGGTCGAACTCGCCCACGATCGTGGGGAAAGTCTGCGCGGGCCCCGAGCCCGGGTACTCGCTCCACGCCTCGCCCGCCGGATAGGGGAGCAGCGATCCCACCAAAAGAAATCGGTGAACGCGTCGGGGGATCGGGGAGCAGATACCAACGATACGGGCTTCCGGTCCCGATCGTCGAATCCCAAGGAAGCGAGTGGCTCCGCGATTCGTTGGCATAGCAGCCGGCGATCACGAGCGTGTCGGTCTCGTCGAATCCGATGTCGGGCATCGGCATGAGCGTCGGCTTCGCCCAGGAGAACGCGACCCGCGGATTGCCGAAGCCCTCGCCGTCGTGCTGGAACGAGCCGTGGAGGTAGGCGGGATTGTTGGGTTCGGAGTAGCAGTTGCCGTTCCCCGCGTACATCAAGATTCCGGCGCAGGGGCCCGAGTTCACCGGCGTGTAGCGCCCGCGGTTCACGAGCGGCGAATCGAACAGCAGCCGGAAATCGCGCACCGCCGTCGGCGTGAGCCCGGCTTGGAGGTTCAGGTCGCCGATCATCTCGCCGACGAAACCGGGATCGGTGGTCATGAGGTCGACCACCGGCTTGGGCGACTTCCCTGCGGCACCGAGCAAAAGGTGTAGGTCTCGTCGAAGGTGGTTCTGGCCGTTCTCGAGCGCGTGGAACGCGTTCGACTCGAGCATGAGTGGGAATCCGGGGATGATCTGAAAGGTGGTATCCGACTCGTCGACCCCCAGCAGCGCCGTGCGCCTCGCGTCGGGAGGCAGCGGATGAGGTTGTTCTGGATCGAGGGGCAGCTGAGGCCGCGGAGCGCGGGATAGGGGCCCGGGCCATACGCAAGATTGGGATCGCCCGAGTTGTCGGTGACGTCGCAGATCGCGACCGACTCGGCGCGCGCCGTCTCGGGCGGCCCCACGGCGGGGCGGTACCCTGGATGAACGTGTTGTGGAAGATGCTCGCGCGGCATTCTTGGTATCCGAGCCCCGTCGCGCATAGGTAGGGATTCACCATCAATATCCCGAAGGAGGGGCCGATCAGCCCCGACTTCGGGACGTCGCGCATGTCGAAGAGGCAATTCGAAACGCGGCCGTAGGAATTGCCGTTGGAGCTGTTGAAGAAGACCTGGACGTCGCCGCCGAGGAGAGTGAAGCCGTCGATCGAGGCCGTTTCCTTGGTATTCGAGATGACCGTGCTGAAGTCGACGAGCACCTCCTGCACCGCGAAGGCCCCCATGGGGGCGATCGGCAGGAACACTGGAATGTTGGGAATCGCCCCGCCGCGGATCACGCACTCCTTGGCGCCGACCCCGCGGATGTGGATTTGATCGACCATCGAGATCGGGAGGATCTCGCCGTTGGTCGCGAGCGAGTAGACCCCGGGAGGCAATGGACCACGCCCACCTGATTGTTGACCGCGATCGAGGTCTGGACCGCGGCGCGCGCGTGCCCGATCGTCCGGAAGGGGAGGGCTTTGTTGGCAACCACCGCGGTTGCGTCGTCGCCGTTCACCGGGTCGACCCACGCCTGGGTATAGTTGGGAATTGTGCACAGATCCTGGCCGAGAGCGGCCGATCCCACAATCCCACAGATGGCCGCCGAGAGAACGATTCGCCGAACTGGACCTGGGTAGGGACTCATGCCGCAGCCTTCGTCCGCGAGGGCGCGTCGACTTGCGATCGTGAAGACCGCGCGGGGAGGGGCCCGGGTGCGTCGCAAAATGCGTCACTCGCCCGGGGCGGGGCCCGGCCCTGCTTGCTAGACTCCGGGGCTTCGTGCGGCTCTCGGTCGTGATTCCCAGCTATAACGAGGCGGCCACGGTCGAGGCCGTGATCGCGCGCGTCCGCGCGCTCCCGATCGGCGCGGAGGTGATCGTGGTCGACGACGGCTCGACCGACGGCACCTGGGAGAAGCTGGCGGCGATCCCCGGGATTGTGCGTTTGCGCCACGAGCGGAACCGCGGGAAGGGGGCGGCGCTGCGGACCGGCTTCGCGAAGGCGACGGGCGACGCGATCGTGGTGCAGGACGCCGACCTCGAGTACTACCCAGAGGATTTGGTTGGGATGCTCGAGAAGCTGGAGCGCGAGGGGCTGCCGATCGTCTTCGGCTCGCGCAACCTCGGCTTCGCGATGGGTGTGGAGCAGGGGGACGCGGCGCCCCCGCGTATTATTGGGGTGGGCGGATGCTCGGCGCGATCGCCAACATTCTGTTCGGCTTGCGCCTCACCGACGAGCCGACCTGCTACAAGATGTTCCGCCGCGACGTCCTGGCGCGATTCCCACTCAAATGCACCCGCTTCGAGTTCTGCCCGGAGTTCGTGGCGCGCGCGGCGCGCGCGGGGCTGCCGATCGTCGAGGTGCCGATCCGCTACGCGCCGCGGGGAAGGCGCAGGGAAGAAGATCCGCTTCCGCGACGGCGTCCACGCCGTCGCCGTATTGTTGGCGATCCGCGTCGGCCTGTGGTAATGGAGTCCGAACCCATGAGTATCCTCGTCCTCGCGTTCCTCACGGCTTGGCAAGGCGGCGGCGCGCTCGAGGCGCTCGCCAAGAAAGAAGCCCCGTCCCTCGGCGCGCTGTACCAAGATCTCCATAGGTCCCCGGAGATCTCTTACCAAGAATCGGCCACCGCGAAACGGATCGCCTCCGAGCTGCGCGGCGCCGGATTCACGGTCGCCGAGAATTGTGGGAAGTTCCCCGACTCGACGCCGCCGCGCGAGGGGCACGGCGTGGTCGGCGTGCTGCGCAACGGCGCGGGTTCCACGATTCTCGTCCGCACCGACCTCGACGCGCTCCCTGTCGAGGAGAAGACCGGCCTCCCGTACGCGAGCCGAGCCCGCGCGAAGAACGACTCGGGCGAAGAGGTCGGCGCGATGCACGCCTGCGGCCACGACATGCATATGTCCGTATTCGTGGGAACGGCGCGCGTCCTCGCCGCCTCGCGCGATCGTTGGCATGGCACGCTCGTGTTCGTCGGGCAGCCGGCGGAGGAGCGCGCGCCCGGCGGCGCCGAGGCGCTCCTGCGCGACGGCCTCTATACCAAGTATCCCAAGCCCGACGCGTGCTTCGCCCTCCACTGCAACCTCGGGCTCGAGGCCGGAAAGATGGGTATCGTCCCGGGCTACGCGCTGGCGAACGCCGACACGGTCGACATCACCGTGCGCGGCCGCGGCGGCCACGGCTCGCGCCCCGAGGCCACCAAGGATCCGATCGTGCTCGCAGCCCAAATCGTGGTCTCGCTCCAGACGCTCGTGAGCCGCGAGGTGCCCCCGGGGAGCCGGCGGTCGTGACCGTCGGTTCGATCCACGGCGGCACCAAGCACAACATCATCCCCGACGAGGTGAAGCTTCAGCTCACCGTGCGCTCCTATACCAAGAATGTGCGCGACATTCTTTTGAGTGGGATCGCGCGGATCGCGAAGGGGGCGGCGGAGGCGGCGGGCTTTCCCAAGGATCTGGAGCCGGTCGTCGACGTGCACCCGGAGGCGTTCATCCCCGCCACCTACAACGATCCCGAGCTCGCGCGCGCGGCGGGGCGGCGCTCCGCGCCGAGCTGGGCGATGCCAACGTTCTCGAGATGAAGCCCGTTCTCGGCTCGGAGGACTTCGGCCGCTATAGTTTGGAAGACCATTCGGTGCCGTGCGTCATGTTTTGGTTGGGAACGATCCCCGCCGCGCGGATCGCCGAAAGCCAACAAAGGGGATTCCGCTCCCCTCGCTCCACTCGAGCTTGTTCGCGCCGGCGATCGATCCCACGATCGCGACCGGCGTGCGCGCCATGGCGGCCGCGGTCCTCGCGCGGATGAAATGAAAAGGGGTCAGACCCCTTTACCAAACCTCCGCCACGCGATCCCGAGCGCGATGATCCCAACGAAAACCAAGACCAAGACTACGCCCGCCAGGCACACGATCCGCCAGAACGCGTAGTCCACCAGCCGCGTGAAGGTCCCGTCGACGTCGGCGGCCAGCGCCTTGCGCTCCGCGACGATCGTCGCCGCCGCGTCCGAGAGCGCCGCCTTCCGCTCTACTGTGACGTAGCGCTGCGTCTCCTCGAGCTCCTTGCGCGCGAACTCGATGACCCGCGCGATCTCCATCTGCGCCGCCTCGATGGCAACTTTCCGCTCGGCCGCGATGAGCTCCGGCCCCGAGGCCGCCACGGCGAGCGCGGTCTCCATCGCCGGCGCGAGTCGATTCAGGGTGCTCGCCGCCTGGTCGGCCGAGTCCGCCGCCCGCTTGGCGAGCGCAAGCAGCGTGTCGAGCTCGTAGTCGGCCGCCAAGTCCATCGAGAGGAGCTCGGCCTGCCAGCGCGCCTGATCCAACAATTGCGCGCTGTACACATCCATCCGGCGGTTCAGATCGTCGAGCGTGATGACCACGCTGCCGACCGCCTCCGACATCGAGAACGAGTCCTGGATCTGGCGGTCGCTGACCTGCCCGAGGATCGACTCGCGGCCGGCGATCGTGTGGCGGATCGGGTGCGCCTTCGCCCAATCCATTGCCACCTTTCGAACGTCGGACGTGTTCTTGGAGATCGTCATCGCGGCCGAGAGCGCTTCGATCTCGCGCTCCATGGTCCGGCACGCCTCGAGCGCGACGGCCGACTGGTCTCCGAGCGCGGCCTTCCCCGGCCCCGACTCGAAGTACTCGATCATTTGCCACGCAAGAACCCAACTATCCGCCACGGCGGCGAACGGGTTCGGCCGGAAGAGCGACTCGCGCACCGCTGGAACGGCCTCGATCTTCCAAAGGATCGCCTCGCGCTGGATCGCGCGATCGGGCGTTTCCGCTTGGATGCGATCGGCCGACGCGACGATGGCGCCGCAGAGCGGCTCGACGAGCGACCGCATGCACACCCGGACCCGCTCGGGCTGCACGGCGAGGTCGTCGTTCGAGTGCACCTCTTCGCTCATCTTGTGGGCGGGCGCGCTCACCTGGCAGCCGGACCCCGCGGCGGCCAACATGGCAAGAATGGGCGCGAACGCGATCCACATTTCGGCCGCGCGCGTCCGCGCCGCGATCCGAAAGTTAGGAATGTCCCCATTCTACCCGCCACCCGTCACCCGCCACTCAGCGCCTGGATCACATGCACCTCGTCGCGCGGCGTGAGCGCTCGCGAGAGGTCGCGCGCCTGATCCAGGTTCACGAACACCCGCATGTGGGGGCGCAGCCCACCCTGCTCGTCGATCATCCGAAACCGGATCCCCGGATACTTGCGATCCAGGTCCGCGAAGAGCTCCGCGAGCGTGCGCCCCTCGGCCTCGACTTCCCGATCCTTGGTATAGGAGAGCAGCGGGCTCGGAATCATGACCTTCATTTTCCGAGCTCCGCCGCCTCCACCGCGTAGATCTCCGGCAGGTTTCGCGCGATGCATTGCCAACGATTTCCCTCGTCGGCGCTTCCCCACACTTCCCCGCTCGTGGTGCCGAAGTAGAGCCCCACGGGGTCGTGAGCGTCGGCCGACATCGATTGGCGCTTCACGGTCCAATAGGCATCGGACTTGGGGAAGCCGCCGTCCTGCCGCGCCCACTTCTTGCCGCCGTCGCGCGAGACATACGCCGCCGGCTTCCCGTCGGGGCTCGTCCGCGGCCACACGCCGCTCCCATCCATCGGGAAAACCCACAAAACGTCCGGGTCGCGCGGGTGGAGCACCACGGGGAAGCCGACATCGCCCACATTCTTGGGCATCGCCTTGCCGACCCGAACCCAAGTATCCGAGGGGCGGTCGATCCGGTAGATCCCGCAGTGGTTTTGTTGGTAGAGGCGATCGGGGTTCGCCGGGCTGAATCGCATGCAGTGGGGATCGTGGAAATCGAGGCGCGCCGGATCGAAGCTCTCGACCACCTCGAGCCCCTTCACGAACGCCTTCCAGGTGCGCCCGCCGTCGCGCGACTCGTGGACCCCGCCGCTCGACATCCCAAGATAAAGATGCTTGGCATCGCGCGGATCGACCAGCACCGAGTGGAGCTTTGGGCCGTTGGGGGTGCCGTTCTCGACCGCACCCATCCATTGGCTGTATTCGGGGTGATCGTTCAGCCCCGCCACCGGATCCCAAGTATCGCCCGCGTCTTCGCTGCGGAAGAGCCCCTGCGGCGAAGTCCCCGCATACCAACATTTCGGCTCGCTCGCGTGCGCTGGGGTGAGCCAAAGGTGTGATCGACCACGTGCTTCTTCTCGCCTTCCTTCGCCACGCGGAACGCCGGCGGGCGCGTGGCCTCCTTCCAAGTCTTGCCGCCATCCTTCGAGCGGAAGACCGTGGGGCCGAGGTGCCCCGTGCGCGCGGCCATCAGGATGGTCTTCCGATCGCGCGGATCGAGGACCATGTGGTGGACGATGTGGCCGAGCTGGAGCGGCGCGCCGACTTTCCAAGTGCGCCGGCCCGCATCGCCCTGGAGGACGAACGCCCCCTTGCGCGTCGCGACGAGGACCGCCACGCGGCCGGTCTCGGCGGCGGGGGATTCATGGCTTTCAGGGGTCGGGAGGATTTCGCGGGGAGCTGGAGGAAGGCATATGGATCGGATTGGGGCCGGTCGGCCGTCTGTATATGTGGCCTTCTACCAGGTCCGTCGGCGCCGGGAATCCCCATTCCGGGGCATCCCGGCCGCCGCATCGATGTGAAAAAGGATCGGGGTGCGGACCGGCAGGCCGCCGAGCGCTGCGGTTCCGCGGGCGTTGGCCGGGCGCCGCGGCGCCGCCGCACCCCCCACATGCGCGCTCGAAGCGCCCCGCGTCGCGCTAAGAAGAAATGAAGGTCCCCACTTCCATCCTCCTCTAAGATTGTGGTGGAGGACATCCATGACGCCGAAGTCCTGTCCGCGCCGGCCGCTCCCTATCGTTGGATTCTTGATGTTCGGGCCGTCGGTGCGGCGCCGCGCTTGCCCAGTCGCCCGCCACCCCCCGCGTTTCGCCTCCCACGCCGGCGCCGCTCGACCAGAAGCAAGACGGCGTCTTCGCCGCCGACCTCGACGGCGACGGCCGCATCGACCTCGCGATCGTCCACCACTCGTCGCCCAATGTTCGGATCAAACTTGGGGATGGCCTGGCGGCTTCGGCGCCGGGACGCAACTCGTCCCGACGATGCTCGCTCCCAACTATGTGAAGGCGGCCGATCTGTCGGGCGACGGGCGCCTCGACCTGATCGTCTATACTTGGGATGACAGCGGCCCGATCGACAAGATTGCGATCCACGTGAAGCAGGCGGGGGCGGGTACGCGGGCCCCGCATACTTGGCATTGCCCCGGGCACGGGCTGGCTCGGCGATGTCGCGGTGGCCGACGTCGACGCGGACGGCATCCCCGATCTCGTCGCGACCGATCGCGCCCCCTTCAAGCCGGCGATCGTCACGTTCCACAACAATGGCGGAGCCAACTTTTCCACGGGGTCTTCACCAACATTGCGAGCACCGACGTGCCCCTCTCCGTCGACCTCGCCGACACGAATCTCGATGGCCGGCTCGACGCATACGCGGTCGGCGGCTCGACCCAGGCCCTGAGCGCGTGGGAATCCTCGGCGGCGTCGGCGGCTTCGCCCCGCCCACCGGGCTTGCGATGGGGCCGAGCCCGCGCCTGGTCACCGTCGGCGATCTCAACGGCGACGGCTACCCCGACGTGGTCGTCGGCCGCGGCGCGACCGGCGGGGATCGCTCACACCCGGCGCCGTTTCGTTGCGTCGCGGCGGTGCCACGGGCTTCGGGCCGCTGGTCACTCTCTCGATCGGCTTCGGCGTGGTGTTCACCGATTTCCGCGCGCTGCGCATCGCCGACCTGAACGGCGACGGCGCCACCGACATTGTTTACATGTTACGGCGCGAACGCGATCGGCGCGCAGCTCGGGTGGCCCGCGCTCCCGGGATACATGGCGTGGACCGTCCGCCGCGGCCGGCACCGGCCTCGAGCTCGCCGACTTCGACGCCGACGGCGACGTCGATCTGTTGCTTTCGAGCGACGGCGGCGTGAACGCCAACTTTCTCGCGAACATGGCCGCCCCCGTCTCCGGATTCTTGGCATTCGGGTCGGGCACCCCGGGATGCTGGGGCACGCTGGGCCTCGCGGCCGGCGGCGCGCCGAGTGTGGGCAACGCGCAGTTCAAGGTGCTCGCCACGGGCGCTCCCCCAACGCCCTCGGCCTCCTATTGTTGGGAAATGGCGCCGACCTCGCGGGGAGCGATCCGCTCGGCGTCGGCTGCGTGTTCCATGTGGACCTCCTCGCCTCCACCCTGCTGCTGGGCTTCAACGCGCTCGACGACGACGGCGGGTGCGCGGCGGCCGCGGTCCCGGTTCCCAACATTCCGGCGCTGCTGGGGGCCAGTTCGCCGTGCAGATGATTGGGGTCGAGAGCGGCGGGAGCGGGTGGCGCTGTAGCGCGTCGCCCTTCGGCCTCGTGTCGTCGCGCGGCGCGATATTAACCAATCCAATAGGGGTCAGCCCCATTACCATTCGTGACACCATGATTCGATCCGCACCCATCCTCGCCGCGCTCGCGGCGGTCGCGTCGCCGCTCGGCGCGCAGACCACTCTCTTCAAGAATCCGGGAACCCATCGCCTATTCGGGTTCGGCGGTCCGCTCCGCCGGCGACGCCAACGGCGACGGCCGCGCCGATTGGATCGAGCTCGCGGACGAAGGCTACGGCACCGCGACCGTCCGCTCCGGCGTCGACGGCCGCGCCGCTCCAGTCTTGGTCCGGCTATTCCTACGTGAAGATCGAGTCGGTCGCCGGCGTGGGCGATCTCAACGGCGACGGCTGCGACGACCTATTGTTGGGAATCCCGCTCTACATCCTCGAGTTGCCTTGGCAAACCGGGAGCGCGCAGGTCCGATCGGGGGCGGATGGATCGTTGATCTACAACATCACCCCCATTGGGATCTCCGATGCGTTCGGCGCCGCGGTCGCCGGCGTCGGCGACGTCGACCATGACAATATTCCCGACTTCGTCGTCGGTGCGCCCGAGTCGGGGCGGGATATGTGCGGGTCTACTCCGGCCGCACCGGATTGCCCATTACCACATTTACGGGGGCGACGCCTTCGGCTTCTCGGTCTCGGCGGTCGGCGACGTCGACGCCGACGGCACGGTCGACATCCTCGCGGGAACTCCCTTCGGCACCGGTATCGTGAATGTGTACTGGGCGCCAACGGCTCGGTGATCCATTCGTTCACCACGGGCAATGGCTTCGACAATTTTGGCAAGTCGCTCGCGGGCCCCGGCGATGTCAACCAAGACGGATACAACGATATTCTCGTCGGCGCGCCGCAGGGAATGGTGGCCGGCACGCGGGGCTTCGCGCGCCTCTACTCCGGCGCCGACGGATCTGTGCTCTTCGAAGCGATCGGCGCCGCGTCGCTCGACTACTTCGGAACCGCGGTCGCCGCGACGGGGACCTCGACCACGACGGCTTCCCGATTTCGCGATCGGCAACGGCGGCGCGCGGGCGCAGGCACACCGACCGCGAAGGTCGTCAAGATCTACTCCGGACAAACGCATCAATTGTTGCATGTCCTCGCCAATCCGGAGTCCAGCCCCGCGTACACGGCCTTCGGGAGCAGCATCGACGGCGGCTTCGACACGAACGGCGACGGCTATCCCGAGCTCATCGTGGGCGCGCCGGCTTCCAAGATGGGGGCATCGTCGGCGGCCTCTCGAGCGGCGCGACCTTCGTCTACTCGTTCGTCCCGGGGCTCGCCGACTACGGCATCGGCACGCCGGGGTGCGCGGGGCCGGAGTCGATGAATGCGCTCGGCACGCCGATCGTTGGGAATGCGCAGTTCAAGCTTCGGTGCAATCATGGGCCGGCGAATGCCACGGGTCTTGGCATCGTCTGCGATGCGCAAGATTCGGCGGGGTCGGATCCGTTCGGCCTCGGATTCATCCTGCACCTGGATCTGTTCACAGCGGTCGAAATCTTGACATTCGACTTGGTGAGCGACGCCGCGGGCGTCGGCACCGCCGCGGCGCCGATTCCGCAGAATCCGTTCCTGGCCGGCAAGACCTACTATGCGCAGACCCTTTGGCGCTGGGACCCGGGGATTTGCTTGCCTTCGACCTTCGGGATCAGCTCGTCGAACGGCCTCGCGATCACGATTCAGTAGAGGAGCCTGACCCCATTCTCACGGCCCCACCCGCTTCCCGTGATCGTGAAGTCCGACATCCCAACTAAGTTCACGAGGGTGCCGCGCCCCTTGAGGGTCTTCGAGACGCCCGTCGACTTCGGCACCACCGTGTCGCCCGACAGCGATACCAAGACTCCCGGGGCGGACTCGTACATCACGAAGTGCTTGCCGACGCGGAAGCCGTTCAGCGTGAACGGGATCCCGTTCAGCAGACCGTTCACGGTGAGCGCCGCGGGGCCGCCGGCGGTTGTGTCCGTGATCGCCGCGACCGCAGGAATTTTCTCGGTGTAGAGTTTCTCGCCGGTGAAAGGGGTCGTCTTCGCGTGGAGCGTGAGCTCCCAGTTCCCTTCCATGGGACCTGGAATCGCGAGGACCGCGGCCGGCGCCGCGGGGCCGCGAGCGGAATGAGGGAGAGCGTGAGCGCGCCGAGGGCGCCGAAGAGTGGCTTGAGGGATCGCATGGGAAGCTCCGTGAAATGTGGAAACGACCCCACGAGAGATTCCCGCGTGGCTACCGAACGGAAAAGGGGCCGACCGAACGCACAGAAAAGGGGTCAGACCCCTTTTCCGTCCGCCACTTTTCCGTCCGCCAAAAACTTCTCCACGGCTCGCTGCACCGTGAACTGCATCCGCTCCCGCCCGAGCGTCTTCCCGAGCTCCGAGGCCTGGACCCTCGCCAGCGCCTCGGGGTTGAGAGCCGCAAGCCACAGATGGAGTCCCGCCGCCCGGAACTCCTTCTCCGCCTCGGTCAACATCTTGAGCGCCGTGTACTCGAAGTCGGGGATCGCGCTGCAGTCGAGGATCACGACCTTCGGCTTCTGCTCTTCGATGTGACGCCGCATGAGTCCGCCGACCCGCAGCGCGTTCGCGAAGTGGATCACCCCTTCGGTCCTCAAGATCAACAATCCGGGGAACGCCTCGTCGTCGGGGTGCTCTGCCGACTTCGGGCGGAACACGTCGGTTCCCAACTTTCGCACCAGCACGAAAACCGGCCTCCGGTTCGCATGGAACGTGAGCGCCAGCAGCGAGAGCACGACCGCCACCACGATTCCGCGCAGCGTGCCGAGCGCCATGACCCCGGCCACCGCCGCAATAGCCCAACTAAATTCCATCACGCGCCCGCGCAGGATCGCGCGGAACTCATGCACCTCGACCATCTCGATGCAGGGAGGATCACGATCGCCGCCAGCGTCGTTTGCGGCATCCGGTGGATGAGCGGCGCCAAGAATAGCAAGACTGCGAGGACGAGCACCGCCGTGACAATGCCCGCGAGCTGGCTCCGCGCGCCGGCGCGCCGATTCACCGCGGTCTGCGAGGTACCGCCCCCGAAGGCATGTTTTGGAAGAGGCCGCCGAGAATGTTGGTCATTCCGATCGCGAGCAGCTCCCGGTTCGCTGTGATCCGCCGCTCCCCGGCGTTGCGGAACGCCTGCCCTGCGGCCACCGTCTCGACGAAGCTCATGAGCGCGATCCCGATCGCCGAAGGCCACAAATCCGCGAGGAGCGAGGTGTCGGGGAGCGAGAGCGCGGGAAGCCCCGCGCGGACTTCACCGACGAGCTCGATCCCGTGGCGGTCGAGGCCGAAGAGGGAGGTCGCCGCGATGCCGCCGGCCACCGCCATGAGCGAGGCGGGCACGCGCGGGAAAAATCGCTCGAGGACGACGAGGAGCGCCAGGGTCGCCGCGCCCAGCAGGATCGTTGGGATCGAGGTCTCCGGCAGGTGCCCGACGATCGAAACGACGTTCTGTAGGAAGCGCCCCTTCTCGAAGTGGATTCCCAATAACTTCGGGAGCTGATCTACCAGGATCACGAGGCCGAGCCCCGCCTTGAATCCCACCAATACGGGCTCCGAGATGAAGCTCGCCGCCGCTCCGAGGCGCAGCACCCATCCCAACAATAACATCGCCCCCACGGCGCAGGCGAGGTCGCCGCCGCCGATACCAATGCTGCGTCGTCGGCCCCCGGCGCGACCCGCTCGAGCGCCGCGGCCGTCAGGATCGCGATCGTCGAGGTGGTCGTCACGCTCAGCACGCGGGAGGTTCCCGAGAATGCGTACACCACCAATGGGATGAGCGCCGTGTAGAGCCCCACGCCGAGCGGCAGCCCCGCGATCGCCGCGTAGGCCATCGCCTTCGGGATCACGACGGCGGCGGAGGTGAGGCCGCCGACGATGTCTTCGCGCCGGGAGGCGGGCATTCCTACTTTTGTGGGATCGTTGGTAATGGCTCGAGCCGCGCGCGCAATCGCGCGAGCCGCCCAGAATACCCTCCCCGCCGCGGCTCAGGAGCGGCTCCTCTTCGCGGCGACGCGCGCGCGCGGCGCGACGCGCTCGACCGGCCGAGTCTCGATCTCCACAACGTCGCCGAGCCCGGAATCCGCGCGCGGATTCCATGCTCCTTCTGGATGCGCTTGGCCAGCGTCTCCCGCGCGCGGTCCTCGCCGTGCGCGAGAATGGTTGGGGTTTCGAGCCCGCCATCGTGGCGAACCACTGGACGAGCTCGTCCTGCGCCGCGTGGGCGCTGAATCCGCCGAGCGTGTGGATCGAAGCGCGCACCGGGATCGTCTCACCGAAGATCCGCACCGTCTTCTCGCGGTCGACGAGACGCCGGCCGAGCGAGCCGGGCGATTGATACCCAACGATCAGGACCGCGGTCTCCGGTTTGTCGAGATTGTGGCGAAGGTGATGCAGAATCCGCCCCCGAGCACATGCCGCTTCCCGCCATGATCATGCAAGGGCCGGGGACGTCGTTGAGCGCGCGCGAGTCGTTCGCCGTGGGCGTTGGGCGGACCGTGCGGAGGCTGCGCTTCAGCTCCCCGACTTCATGAGCTCCTTCGCCTCCGAGTCGAAGATCTCCATATTCTTACCATAGATGCGGGTCGCCTCGACGGCCATCGGGCTGTCGACATAGATGGGAAAGGGCTCGAGCGTGCCGCGCCGGAACGCGCCGCCGAGCAAATACAACAAAAGCTGCGTTCGCCCGATCGCGAAGACCGGGACCAGAATCTTGGCTTTCGCGGCGATCGCGCGCTGGATGATCTCGCGCGCCTCGATCGCCGTCTCCTCGAGGGAGCGGTGGTTTCGATCGCCGTAGGTCGACTCCATGACCACAGCATCCGCGTTGTGGAAGGGGACGGGGTCGTCGAGCAGCGGCGCGCCGCGCGGGCCGAGGTCGCCCGAGAACACCATGATCGCTTGCGGCCCCCTTCCTCAACGGTGAGCTCGACGCTCGCGGAGCCGAGGATGTGCCCCGCATCGACGAAGCGCGCGGAGATCCCCGGCGCCACGTCGACGGGGACGCCGTAGCGCACGGGGCGAAGCAGGCGGCCGAGCTTCGTCACATCCTTGTCGTCGTAGAGCGGCTCGAGCGGCGCGAGGCGCTTTTGTTTGCGTCGCCGATTCTCACGCTCCAGGTCGCCGAGCTGGAGGCGGAGCGCGTCGCGCAGGATCACCTTACCGAGCTCGAAGGTTGGCTTCGTTCCGAAGATCGGGCCGTCGTAGCCGCGTTTGGTTAGGAACGGCAGCCGGCCGATGTGGTCGAGGTGCGCGTGGGTGATGAGGACGGCGTCGAGTTGGCCGCGGGCGAGAGTGGGGACCCTGTAATTCTTGGCGGTCGTCTCGCGTTTTCCTTGGTAAAGGCCGCAGTCGATCAGCACGCTCGCGCGTTCGGTGGTGAGCTGGAACGCGGCGCCCGTCACGTCGCCGGCCGCGCCGTGGAAATGGATCTTCATTCCGCGATTGTAGTGGTGACATTCCAATGGGTCGTCGAGGCCGTCGCGCGGCGCTCGTGTAGTTGCGCCGGAGCGGACGAAAATGAGAAGACGATGAGCGCTTCCTGGTCTTGCCAATGAACCGAGACGAGTCGCTGCGACGCCTTCGAGAGCGCAAGACGCCGTGGGATCTCGTCGTCATTGGCGGCGGCGCGCACGAGGGTCGGCTGTGCCCTCGATGCGGCGGCGCGCGGGCACGAAGTCGCTCTCCTCGAGCAGGGGATTTCGGCCAGGGGACCTCCTCGCGCAGCACGAAGCTGATCCACGGGGGCGTTCGCTACCTAAAGCAGGGGCGCGTCGCGCTCGTGCGCGAGGCGCTGCTGGAGCGCGAGCGGCTGCGGCGCAACGCGGCGGCGTTCGTGCGCGAGCGCGGCTTCGTGATCCCGGTGCGGAGCGCGTGGGAGGGCTTTTATTGGGATTGGGCTTCGTGTCTATGATTGGCTTTCGGGGAATTGTGGCTTCGGGAAGTCGCGTCGCCTCTCGCGCGACGAGACGCTCGCGCTCGCGCCGACGTTGCGCCGCGAGCGGCTCCGCGGCGGCGTGCTCTATTTCGATGGCCAGTTCGACGATGCGCAGCTGCTGATTGCCCTCGCGTCGACCGCGGCCGCGCGCGGCGCGGCGCTCGCCAACTATGTGCGCGTGATCGCCATCGAAAAGGACGGCCGCGGGCTCGCGCGCGGCGTGCGCGCCCTCGATCTCGAAACCAACGAAGAGATTCGTGTCGAAGCGCGCGCCCTCGTGAACGCCGCCGGCCCGCTCGGCGACGCCGTGCGGCGCCTCGACGATCCCGCGGCGCATCCCGCGCTCCGCCCCAGCTCGGGGGCGCACCTCGTCTTCGAGCGGCGCTGGCTTCCGGGCGAGACCGCCGTCCTCGTCCCCAAGACTGCCGACGGCCGAGTCCTCTTCGCGATCCCGTGGCGCGGAAGCGTATTGTTGGGAACGACCGACGTCCCCGCCGAGCCGCGCCCCGATCCTCGCGCGAGCGCCGCGGAGGTCGAGTTCCTCCTCGCCGGGGCGGGGATCCTCTTCGAGGAGCGCCCCGCGCGCGCCGACGTGCGGAGCGTTTTTGCTGGGTTGCGGCCGCTCGCCGGCGGCGGCGCCGCGCGCACCGCGGCGCTCTCGCGCGACTTCGCGATCGACGTCTCGCCATCGGGGCTCGTCTCGGTCTTTGGTGGGAAATGGACCACCTATCGGCGGATCGCCGAGGCGGCCATCGACCGCGCCGAGATCATTGGGGATCTCGCGCGACGGCCCTGCGCGACCCGCGACCTCCCGATTGTTGGGAATGCGGGTAGCGACGGCGACGACCTCGAGGCGCTGGTCCGATGCAGCGCGCGACGAGATGGCGCGCCGTGTCGAGGACGTCCTCGCGCGCCGCAGCCGCCTCCTCTTCCTCGATGCAGCCGCCGCCATGGCCGAGGCGCCGCGCGTCGCGATCCTGCTCGCTCGCGAGCTCGGCCGCGACGACGCGTGGGCCACCGAGCAAGCCCGCGCCTTCCTCGAGACGGCGCGGGGATACCAACTATAGGCGGACGGACCTTCGGTTCGCGCGGCAGCTCCGAAGGTGGGTGGCGGGGGCGCGGGAGCGCCCATACCATCCAAGCGCGGCTCGGCCCCGAAACTGTGGCCAGAACGACGGCTGGGCGTGCGAATCCATGAATGATAAAGCCAACATTCCGCGAAAGGCACAATACGGCTTCGACGCCGGCTATCTATTGCCGTTGGGCGGCATCGCCTGCATCGCGATCGTCGTCGTCGCCGCCCTGTCGCGAGCGTACGCGCCGCTCATTGGGGCGAGTTTCGCGATCGTATGCATCGGCACCGGCCTGCATTCGTCGCGCCGGGGAAAGTTCTTGGTGTGGGAGGAGTTGCTCGACGGACTCCAACTATCGGGCGACGAGCGAATCCTGGATCTCGGCTGCGGCCGCGGCGCTGTTTTGTTGGCGGCGGCCAAACGCTTGACCAAGGGACGTGGTTTCGGCGTCGACATTTGGAGTCGCCGGGACCAATCGGGCAACTCGGTCGAAGCAATCTTGCGAAATGCGGAGGCGGAGAGAGTCTCGGAGCGGATCGCGCCGCTCACGGCCAATATGATGGCATTGCCGTTTCAGCCGGACACGTTCGATGTCATCGTCTCGAATGTTGCGATCCACAACATTCGGGGGCGGATCGGCCGGGCCGCCGCGATCGACGAGGCGGTGCGAGTGCTGCGCCCGGGCGGGCGGCTCCTCATCGCGGATCTGGCCGACACCGGCGCGTACGCACGGCGGCTCGAGGAGCTCGGCATGGCCGAGATCGGGCGGCGCAGTCTTGGTTGGCGCATGTGGTGGAGCGGCCCCTGGAAGGCGACATACTTGGTGACGGCGACGAAGCCGAAGAGGGAATCAGGCGGCAGCCAGAAGCGGTTCCGCAGGTAGCTCGCGGGCGCGAGATCGACGCCGGCGGCCGCTAGGGCAGGATGGGTGGAGGCGAATACACTGGTGCCCCATACAGTGTCCCATGCCCCCTACGCCGAGCTCCGCGCCAAGAGTTGCTTCTCGTTCCTGCGGGGAGCGTCGCAGCCCGAGGAGCTGGTGGCGCAGGCGGGGAGCTGGGGCTTTCGGCGCTGGCGGTGGCCGACGTGGGGACGCTCGCGGGGGTGGTGCGGGCGCACAGGGCGGCGAAGGAGGCGGGGCTCCCGCCGTGCATCGGCGCCGAGGTGGAGCTGCGCGACGGGCCCACGCTCGTTTTGTTGGCGATGGACCGCGGGGGCTACGGGCGGCTCTGCCGATTGCTGACGGCGGGGCGGCGGCGCGCGCCGAAGGGGGAGTACGAGCTGCGCGCAGGCCGACGCGGCCGAGCACGCGGAGGGATTGTTGGGGATCGTGGTTGGAGGGGCGGCATATATGCCGCCCCTGCGAGACGCCTTCGGCGACCGCCTTTATGTGGCGTTGAGTCGCATCGCGAGTCGGGCGACGGGGCGCGGCTCAGGGATCTCGACGACGCGGCGCGCCGCGCGGGAATCCCAACCATCGCGACCAACGACGTCCATTACCACGAAAAATCGCGCGCGCGCCTCCAGGACGTATTCGTGGCGATCCGCGAGAAGACCACCGTCGCCGCGGCCGGCCGCCACCGCTTCCAGAACGCCGAGCGGGCGCTCCGCTCGGAGGCGGAGCAGCTCGCGCTCTTCCGCCGATTGTTGGGATCGCGCGGGGAGGAGTCGGTCGCGCGCGCGGCCGAGGCGGCCTCCCGATGCCGCTTTTCCCTCGACGAGCTCCGCTACGAATATCCCGAGGAGATCGTCCCCGCCGGCGAAACCGCCGCCTCGCACCTTCGCCAACTATCGCTCGCCGGCGCCGCCGCGCGCTATCCGACCGGGATTCCCAAGAAAGTCTCGGCGCTCCTCGAGCACGAGCTCCGCCTCGTGTCGGAGCTCCGCTACGAGCCCTATTTCCTCACGGTCAGGACATCGTGGCGTTCGCCCGCTCGCGCGGGATCCTTTGCCAGGGGCGCGGCTCGGCCGCCAACTCGGCGATCTGCTATTGTTTGGGTGTCACCTCGGTGGATCCGGCGCGGATGGAGCTCCTCTTCGAGCGGTTCGTGTCGAAGGAGCGCGACGAGCCCCCGACATCGACATCGACTTCGAGCACGAGCGGCGCGAGGAGGTGATCCAGTACGTTTACAACAAATACGGCCGGGAGCGCGCCGGGATCGCGGCCGAGGTGATCTCGCTACCGCGGGCGGAGCTCGGTGCGCGACGTGGGCAAGGCGCTCGGCCTCCTCGCTCGACCAGGTGGACCGCCTCGCGAAGCGCGATCGAGCACTGGCATCCGCGCCGACCTCACCCCCGAGCGGCTGCGCGAGGCGGGGCTCTCGCCGTCCGATCCCAACATAAAAACGTGGTGAAGGTCGTGGAGGAGATCGGCGATTTCCGCGCCACCTATCGCAGCACGTCGGCGGATTCGTGATCTCGCGCGGGCCGCTCTGCGAGCTGGTCCCCATCGAGAACGCGTCGATGGAGGGGCGCACGGTGGTCCAGTGGGACAAGGACGACCTCGAGGCGCTCGGGATCCTGAAGGTCGATTTGTTGGGATTGGGGATGCTGACCGCCACGCGCAAGTGCCTCGAGCTGGTGCGCGAGCACCATCACCAGAATACACGCTCGCCACGATTCCCTCGGAGGACCCGGAGGCCTACGAGATGCTCTGCCACGGCGACGCGGTCGGGGTCTTCCAGGTGGAGAGCCGCGCGCAGCGCCGATGTTGCCAAGATTGCGGCCGCGCCGTTTCTATGACTTGGTGATCGGAGATCGCGATCGTGCGCCCCGGGCCGATCCAGGGGGGATGGTGCATCCGTATCTGCGGCGGCGCGCGGGCGAGGAGCCCTACGACATCGACGAATTCCCAGCTTTACGCGAGGTCCTCGAGCGCACCCTCGGCGTGCCGCTGTTCCAGGAGCAGGTGATGAGGATGGCGGTGGTGGCGGCGGGCTTCACGCCGGGCGAGGCGGACCAGCTCCGCCGCGCCATGGGGGCCTGGAAGAAACGTGGGATCGTGGAAAGTTTCCATGGGAAGTTCGTCTCCGGAATGTTGGGAAACGGCTACCCGCGCGAGTTCGCCGAGCGGGTCTTCGATCAGATCCGCGGCTTCGGCGACTATGGGTTTCCCGAGCCACGCGGCGTCGTTCGCGCTCATCGCGTACGCGACCGCGTGGCTCAAGCGCTTCCATCCCGCGGCGTTCACGGCGGCGCTCTTGAACAGCCAGCCGATGGGTTTCTACGCGCCGGCGCAGCTCGTAGCCGACGCGCGCGAGCACGGGGTCGAGGTGCGCGCGGTGGATGCCAACGAAAGCGATTGGGATTGCACAGCTCGAGAAAGTTGGAATCGGCAGCTCGCGCCCGCGAGCGGCGGCGCGCGGAAGGATGCATGTGGGAGCCGGGGCCGGCGCTGCGGCTCGGATTGCGGATGGTGAAGGGGCTCGGCGCCGAGCCGGCGGCGCGCCTGGTCGCGGCGCGCGCGGCGGGGATCTTCGCGTCGGTCGAGTTGCGCTTCGCGCGCGCGGCTCGACAAGCGCGCCGTCGAGGCGCTGGTCGCGGCCGACGCGTTCGTTTCGTTGGGATATGGTCGGCGCGACGCTGTGGGAAGGAGCTCGGCCTGGGCGAAAAGCCACCTTTGTTCGAGGCGATCGAATTCTGAGCGCTTCGCGCCCGAAGCTCGCCCCATCGGCGACGGCGAGCAGGTCGTGCGCGACTACGTGAAAGCTTGGGTTTGTCGCTGCGGCGCCACCCGATGTGGTTCCTGCGCCCGGAGCTCGAGGCGATGGAGGTGAGCTCGGCGGCCGACGTGGCGCGCCTGCCGTCGAATACCAAGATTCGCGTGGCCGGATTGGTGGTGACCCGCCAGCGGCCGCAGACGGCCTCGGGGGTGGTGTTCGTCTCGCTCGAGGACGAGACGGGGACGGTGAACCTGATCGTGCCGCCGCAGGTCTTCGAGCGCGATCGGCTCGCCGCGCGCTGCGCGACGGCGATCCTCGCCGCCGGCAACGTGGAGCGGCAGGGGAGGTCGTCCACGTCAAGGCGTGGAAATGTGTGGGAAGTGACGGAGCTGGGGCGCCTGCGGACGGAGCCGCGTTCGTTTCACTGATCGAAAGGGGACCATTCTGCTTTCCTGTCACTGCGTCGCAAAAAGCAGTGCGACGGAAAAGCAGAATGTCCCCCTACCCTACCGCGGAATACGCGCTCGATACTGGATCGACAGCCAGTGTATATTCGACGGCCATGCCGCTCACCCACCGCCAACAGCAGGTCTCACGACTTCCTCCGGCGCAGCGTCGAGGAGCGGGTTTCGCCGACCGTGGCCGAGATCGCCGCGCACTTCGGGATGCGCTCGCCCAACGCCGCGGCGCAGCACCTGCGGCCTGATGCAACAAAAAGGGGCGATCGAGATCGAGGCGGGGTGGCGCGCGGGATCCGCTTGAATCTCCACGCCGGGGCCGCGGCAAAACCAACATTGGCGCGCGCCGCCAAGTCGATGCCAACGATCGCGCGCGAGCTTCCCATCGTGGGGCGCGTCGCCGCGGGCTCGCCGATCCTCGCCGAGCAGAATCTCGAAGGGAGCCTCGCCGTCGATCCCGCGATCTTCCGGCCGCGCGCCGATTATTTGCTTCGGGTCGTCGGAGACTCGATGGTTGGGATCGGGATCCACGAGGGGATTTCGTGGCGGTGCGACGCACGCCGGAGGTGCGCGACGGGGCGGTGGCGGTCTGCCGGGTGGGCGGGGATGCGTCGGGGAGGTCACGGTGAAGCGCTTCGCGCGGCGCGGCGCGATCGTCTCGCTCCGCCCCGAGAACCCCAGAATGAAGCCAATTCAGGTCGACCTGCGCGACGAGGGAGCTCGCCATCGAAGGGAGGTGGTGGGGGTGGTGCGGGTGGGTGTCGCGGCGGCGCGCGCGCGCCGCCGATAGTTGGTATCATGGACAGTCGGTAGCATGGATCGTTGGTAACACGGATCGTTGGGATCATGTTCCGTCGCCACCGGGCTCGCCCACCTCGATGCGCTCCTGCCGCACGGCGGCCTCCCATGGGGGCGATCACGGAATCGATTGGAATCGGAGGGTGCGCGGCGAGCGGCGCGTGGGCCGTGGCCGCGCTCTTCGCGGCGCGGGCTGCGCGCGCCGCCGAAGGAGGGCGCGATTCGTGGTGTGGATCGACGCGAGCGGGGAGCTCTATCCGCCGGCGGCCCTTTCGTTGGGATTGGATCCGGGGGCGCTGCTCGTGGTGCGGCCGCGGAATGCCAACGATGCGTTGTGGTCCTTCGACCAGGCGATCCGCTGCCGCGACGTGGCGGCGTCGGTGGCGGCTGCCGCGCCTGACGATGCCGATCCTCCGCCGCCTCCAGCTCGCCGCGGCCGCGGGGGCGGAGCTCGGATTGTTGGTGAGGCCGGGGCGCGAGGGGCGACCCGTCGGCGGCGGCCGTGCGGCTGAGGGTGGAGCAGGGAACCTTCGGCGGGTTGCTCCGCCAAGCCTCGCCCAAGGCGAACCGGCGGCGGGCGGCGATCCACGAATCCGAGATTGGTCCAGGGCGCGCGGCGGCTGGAACCAGGGGCGTGTGCTGGCGGAGGTGGGATGCGATGGCGCGGCGTATTCTTTGCCTCGTCTTTCCCCATCTATCGAGTGACCGGGTCGCGAGGGCCTTCCCGCGGACGGCGGAGAGCGCTCTCTGTTGGCGTTGGTCGAACACCAACGATCCACGATCCGCGTGGCGGCGCTCTCGGCGGCCGCCGAGCGGGCGGGCTCCGCGCCGGGATGACCCTCGCGCAGGCGCGCGCGATCGCCCCGCGCTCCGCGACCTCCCCACGACGCCAGGGAAGACCGCCGCGCGCTCGAGGCGCTCGCCGTTTCGTTGGGGAGGTTCTCGCCGATCGTTGGGATCACCGGCGACCGCGCGCTCGCGCTCGACGTGACCGGCTGCGCCGCGCTCTTCGGCGGCGAGGGCCGCTCGCGCGCGGCGCCGCGGCCGAGGCGTCGGCGCGCGGCTACGCGTCGCGGTGGGCGGTCGCCTCGACGCCGGCGGCGGCGCGCGCCATCGCGACCCACGGCCCGAACCCAACTTTCCTCGCCGCGCCCGACGCCGACATCGACGCGCCGTGGGCTCCCTGTTTCGTTGGGAATCCCGCAGGAGGCGGCGGCGCGGCTCGCGGCGCTCGGCGTGACGACGATCGCGGCGCTCCTCCGCCTGCCGCGCGCCGCGCTCGCCGCGCGGGTGGGGCCCGAGGTGTCGCCTGAATGTGGACCGCGCGCTCGGGCTGGTCTCCGACCCGATCGCCGCCCACCGCGCCACGTCGATGCCGAGCGAAAGTTGGTGTTCGCCGGCGCCGTCGACCGACACGAGCTGATCCAGCTCGCGATCGAGCAGCTGGCGCGCGGCCTCGCGGCCCAGCTCGAGGGGCTGCGCTCGGCGCGCGCGCGCTCGCCTGCGTGATCGAGCGCCCCGAGGCGCCCCCGGCGATTGTTGGTATCGCCTCGCGGGCGCGGCGGAGCGCGGCGTGGTTCATGAGCGCTTCTCAAGGCGCGCTTCGAGCGGATCGACCTCGGGCTCGGGATCACCTCGATCGAGCTCTCAGTCGCGAGCGCCGAGGGCTCCCACGGCGAGCCTGAGTGGTTCGAGGGGGCGCCGCGAAAGCCAATGTTTCGAGGAGCTGCGCGCTGCTCGACCGCTGTCGCGGCGCGGCTCGGCGAGAGGAGCTTTGGTTGGGTTTCGACGCGCGACGACGCGCGCCCCGAGCGGGCGTGGGCGCTGGCGCCGCAGCCGATTCGCCGCCAAGCCTCTCGCCCAAGGCGAACCGGCGGCGGCACGGCCACTCGCCGCCAAGCCTCGCCCAAGGCGAACCGGCGGCGGCACGGGCGACTCGCCGCCAAGCCTCTCGACCGAGTCGCGCGAACGCCGCGCCGGCCGATCCGATTGGTTGGCGAAGCCGGCGCCGCTCGAGGTGGAGTGGGACGCGGACGGCGCGCCGGCGCGGCTGCGCGGGCGCGGCGAAAGTTGGCAACGGGTCGTGGCGGCCGCCGGCCCCAGAGCACATCGAGACCGGCTGGTGGGACGGGGGAGAGTGGCGCGCGCGTACTTCGAGGTGCGGCGCGAGAACGGCGAGGAATGGTGGGTGTACCGCGACCTCGCGACCGGCCGCGGCTACGTCCACGGATTGTTTGGTTAGCCCCGCCGCCCGAGCGCGCGCGCCGCGAACAGCACCACCGAGCAGCCGATCGGGAACATCAGCTCGTTCAGCGCGAGAGCCGCGACGCCGCCGAGCGTCGCCCCGCCGGCGCAGCGAATCCCAACGATCGTCCCGCCGAAGACGAGCCCCGCGGCGAGCCCCACGACCACGTGGTTTCCCACTTGACATTCCCTTCTTCGCGAGCACCGCGATCGCGATCCCAAGGAACGCGGTACTCGGCGGCGCTTCAGGCTCGCCATCAGGACCGGGCTCGGCGACGTGGGGGCGGCCGGCGCCGCCATCGACAGGGCCTGCGTGGCGCTCTTGTGGAGCGAGCGCGCCACGGTGAACGCGAGCGGCGCCGAGAGGAGCCCCGCGATCCCCATCCAGGCCGCGCGGGCGTGCGAGGCCGCGGTGCCGAGCGCCAATCCCACACAAACGAGCAAAGACCAAGAAACTTTCTGGACGAAGTCGGCGATGTGTTTCTTGAGCTCGCCGCCGTTCCCAACGAAGAGATCGACACCAACGAAAAGGAACTCCATCGCGAGGCCCAGCGCGATCGAGAGCCACGCCACCCGGAAGAGGACGACCGCGATATCGGCGCGCGGCTTCTCGGCGGGGCGGGCTGTGGCTTCGGGGGCGCTTCGGTCGGCGGCGGCGCCGCGCTCGGGCTCGGGTCGGTTTCCACGCGGCCGAGGGGATACCATATAAAGTCGATTTTCGGATCCTCGGACTGCGCGGGATCCATCCAAGTCTGACGCCCACATTTCCCGGCGCGCCGCCGCCACGACCCCTTTGCTCGCCTCGACCCTCTTCCTCCACCGCCCTGGCCCCGCTCGGATTCCAGTCCGAGGTCTCATCGCCAGCGGTGTCTTCGCCGGCGGTGTCGACGCAGGCCGCGGGGGCGCGGATCACGCCGGCCACCCTGCCGCTCCGCTTCGAGGAGAACCTGGGGCAGCTCCCCGGCGAGGTGCGCTTCACGGCGCGGCGGGGCGGCCTCGAGGTCTTCTTCACCGACGACGGATTCGTGGCGAAGTTCGGGCGGGCTGGTCGGCGGCGCGGAGCGCACCCCGGTCGAGCGCGCCTTCGATCCCGGGCCGCCGAGGGGGCGCACCGTCCGGCGCGGCGCTCCGATTCCCGCTTCGAGGCTCGCGCCGGGGCGCGCCCGATCGCCGGCGCGCCGCGCCCCGGCATCACCAACTATCTGCGGGGAAACGATCGCGCGGCGTGGACGCGCGGCGTGCGGTCGTTCGAGTCGCTCGCGTACGCGGCGCCGGCCGGGGGCGCGGGTCCTCTTCCGCGACGACGGCGGGATCTTGACGTACGACTTCGAGGTGCCGGAGGGGAGCCGGAGACATCGTTGGGATTCACGGTCGAGGGGGCCGACTCGCTCGTAGTCGACGACGACGGCGCGCTCCAGATCCGCACGAGCACGGGCGAGCTGATCCACACGGCGCCGCAGGCGCGAGATCGCGGCCGACGGCGCTGCCCGCCCGCTCGCCTCGCGATTCCGGATCGTTGGGAAGTCGTCGGTCGCCTTCGAGGTGGCGGGGCGCCACCCCGCGCGAAAGTTGGTGATAGATCCCGGGATTCTCTACTCGAGCTACTTCGGCGGGAACTTCGCCGAGGCGGCGCAGGACGTGACGCTCGACGCGGGCGGGAATGTTTACATCACCGGCTACACCGACTCGGTCAACTTTCCGACGGTGCTCGGCTCCTTCGACGTGAGCTCGAACGGCGACTTCGACGTATTCGTGTGGTGAAGCTCAAGCCCGACGGCAGCGCGCTCGAGTACGGCACCTTCCTCGGCGGAGAGGACCTCGACCAGGGGATCGGGATCGCGGTCGACGCGACGGGGCGGCCTACGTCGTGGGGGACACGATGTCGTTCTTCTTCCCGGTCACGCCGCTCTCCTACGCGCCCGTCTACCACGGCGGCTTCACCAACGGTGACGCATTCTTGGTGAAGCTCACCCCCGACGGCACCGATCTAATGGTGGGAACCTTCCTCGGCGGCGTGAGCGACGAGGGTGGCCCTGAGGGGTGGTCCTCGATGCCAACAATAATGTCTACATCGCGGGGTGGACCCGCTCCCCGACTTCATCACGCCGCAGACCGCCCTCTCGGCCTACGACAACACCTACAACGGCGCCACGGTGGACCTGGGCGACGCGTTCGTCCTGAAGCTCGACGGGACCGGCTCGAGCCTCATCTACGCCACGCTGCTCGGCGGCCCCGAGGAGACGCCGCCTCGGGGATCGCGCTCGACTCGCTCGGGCGGATCCTCGTGACCGGGATCGCCCGCTCCAAGTTCCCGGTGAAGGCCGGCGCCTTTCCCACCTATATGGGAACACCGACGGATCATCATCGCGATGATCAATCCATTCCTTCCCGGCGATGCTTCGCTCGTCTTCTGCGATCTGATCGGCGGAACCAACTATGACTACGGGTATCGCGTCGCGGTCGACTCGGTCGATGCCATCTATCTGCTCGGCTACACGACCTCCGACGACTTCCCGAAGGTCGCCGGCTCATTCGACACCATCTATAACAAGCTTGGGGATCTCTTCGTCCTGAAGATCGACAAGTTCGGGGTCCAGCTCGGCTATTCCACCTATATCGGCGGCGGGCTGGTCGACACGCCGACGGCGCTCGCCGTGGATCCCGGCGGGACGGCCTACGTCGGGGGAACACCAAGTCTTTCAACATCCCGACGACCTCGGGCTCCTTCGATCCGAAGGCCGACGGCGGCCAGGACGGATTGTTGGTGAAGGTCTCGCCGAACGGCACCAAGCTCTTGACGTGCACCTATTTCGGTGGGATCTCCGACGACGCCGTGGCGTCGATCGCGATCGCCGGGCCCGATGTGGTCTGGGTGGCCGGCTCCACCTTCTCGAAGAACTTCCCGATCGTCGGCCCTGCGCTCAAGAAGTCCATCTATCTGCTCGACTCGTTCGTGACGAAGGTGGATCTCGGCGCGGTGCCGATCGTTTGCTGGATTCCTCGAGCGTCGTCGCGGTGTCGTGCGACGCGGGGACGCCGCCGTTCCTCGGCGCGACGAAGATCGTGAGCAACTGCGGGAGCCCCGACTCGCAGGTTCTGTGGCATATGGCGGGAGGCGACCGACGCGCCCTGGCTCGCCGAGTCGACGACAAGCGGCGGGCTCGTCCAGGGCAGAGCGCGCCGGTCGACCTCACCTTCGATTCCACGGGGCTCGTCGACGGCGCGTACACGACGACGCTCCACTTCGAGAACGACGGCGATGCCAACAATCACTTCGACGTCCCCGTGCTGTTCACGGTGCAACAGCCGATCGTGATGCCGTTCGTGCCGCTCGACACGCTCTCGGGGGCGGTCGATTTCGCGGGCGAGTGGGACTCGGGCTCCTTCAGCGCGGTGAAGGGGATGTGGCTCAAACTTGGGATCGCCTCCTCGAGGGCGACTTGGCGCCGGTCATCTCGCTCCTCGATGCCAACGATCAGCTGGTCAAGAGCTACAAGCTCAAGCACTCGGAAAAGGTGGCGAAGCGCACGTTCGTGATCAAGGCCGATGGTAACTATCGAATCGTGGTGAGCGGCGTGGGCTTCACCTCGGGGACCTACGCGATCACGACCGAGCCCAAGTTTCCGGCGGACGCGAAGCCGTATACCAAGAAAAACCAGCACGGGAAGATCGGCGGCGTGCCGCTCCTGTACCTAAGACGCGGCTCCTGGCGGGGCGACCCTCTCGGCCACCTTCGAGCCAGCCACCGTGATCACGGGGCCGCTCGGGGTCGAGCTGCTCGATCCCACACTTGTGCCGATCGATGTGAGCGGTTTCACACAACCCTTTGGAAATGGGGGCTCCAGCTCGTCGGCGTGCCGGTCTCAGTCGCGGGGCAGTACACGCTCCGGGTCTCCGGCCTCGCATTTCCAAAGGAAAAGATCAACATTAGCGTCACTCCCGCGCAGCCCGTCGGCGGCGCGGCGGTCAATCTCCCTGAACAATCCCACAGATCGCGCGACCGCCGAGCCCCCGCGCGCACCGAATCTCCCGCGAAACCCAAGTATCCAGCCCGCCCCACGCCATGATCCGAATGCGAAGCATCCTCCATCTCGCCCCTCCGAGCCTCCTCTCCACGGTGGCTTTTGTTGGGATTCCCGCGGGGCTCGCCGCCCAGACTTCGCTCGGATCGGCGTCGAGCCCAGTCATGCTCCCAGCCGCCTCGCGTCCGCCCGTGAGCGCATTGAAGCGGCCGCCGATGCGGTTCGTCGAGAACGCGGGGCAGTGGGATTCGCGGGTCCGATTCCGCGCCGAGAGCGGCGGCCTGGAGCTCCTTCTCACCGACGACGGCTGCATCGCCCGATTCGCCGAGAGGCTTCCCGCCGATGCTGACAAATCCGCCGACGCCGCCAAAAGCGCCGCGGTCCGCGCGCTCGAGCCGCGGGTCCGCCCCGACGATCGCGTGGTCGGCGCGGCGCTCGCGTTCCACCCGCCGGCGCGGCGCGCGCACGGCACCCGCGCCCGGGCTACGCGTCCCGGGGAAACCAATTATCTGATCGGTAATGATCCCTCGCAGTGGCGCCGCGGCATCGCCGCGTACGATTCGGTCGTCTACCACGATTGGCTCCCGGGGGTCGACGTGCGCTTCCTCGAGCGCGACGGGATTCCCACCTATGACGTCCTCCTCGCCCCCGGCGCCTCGCCCGATTCGATCGCGTTCGAGTGGGAAGGGGCCGATTCGCTCGAGGTCGACGCCGACGGCCACCTCGTGGCAAAGACGAAAGTTGGGGAGCTCCGGCATCTCGCCCCCTCGACCTATGAGATCGGCGAAGCGGGGGCGGCGCGCGCTCGCGTCGCGCTTCAAGGTCCTCGCAGATGGAAAGGTGGGATTTGCGGTCACCGGCCGCAACCCGGCGCGCCGACTCGTGATCGATCCGGGGATCGTCTATTCCACCTTTGTCGGCGGCAGCTCGACTCGACGCCGGCTTCGGCATTGCCAACGATACGACCGGCAACGCCTACGTGACCGGCTACACGGTCTCCACCAACTTTCCGGTGACGACCGGGGCCTTCGACACGAGCCTCAACTTCAGCTACGACGCCTACGTCTCGAAGATCGCCGCCGACGGCAGCGCCTACATCTATTCCACTTATCTGGGGGCGCGGGGGTCGACCAGGGGCTCTCGATCACCGTCGACTCGACCGGCGCCGCCTACGTCGTGGGGACGACCCTCTCGATCAACTTTCCGACGACGATCAACGCGTACGACAAGACTTTCGGTTTCGGTTTTGTGTTCGGCGATTGCTTCGTGACCAAGCTCGCGCCGTCGGGAAACACGCTGGTCTTCAGCACGTATCTCGGCGGCAACGGCGACGACGTGGCGCTCCGCGTCCGGGTCGATGGGGCCAACAATGTTTACATCGCGGGGTGGACCCGCTCGACCGATTTCATCACGCCGGTCACCGCGGGGACGGCCTTCGACAATTCCTACAACGGCACCGCCGGCTCCAATCTCGGCGATGCGTTCTTCGCCGAGCTCAACCCGGCGGGGAGCGCGCTTTTGTATGCAACGCTCCTCGGCGGGCCCAGCAGCGACGGCGCCGCGGGAATGGCAATCGACAGCCAAGGACACGTGGTCATCACGGGGCTCGCGCACGGCGGCTTTCCCAAGAAAGGCACGCCGTTCAACACATTCATGGGTGGGCGCCGATTTATTCGTGGCATCCATCGATCCCACTCTTTCGGGGCAGAACTCGCTGCTCTTCAGCGCGATCCTCGGCGGCGCCAACGACGACTTCGGGAACGCGCTCGACATCGACTCCACCGATGCCATCTATGTGGCGGGGTGCTCGGAGTCGGGAGCCTTTCCGACGGTCGGCGGCTCCTTCGATACGACGTTCAACGGCGGCGGCGCCGACGCGATCGTCCTCAAGATGAGCTCGACGGGAGCCAACTCGGCTACTCGACCTTCCTCGGCGGCGGCGGCGCCGACACGGGGACGGGGATCGTGGTCGACGCGGCGGGGGCCGCGTGACGTGAGCGGGCGCACGAACTCCCAGGGCTTCCCCACGACCCCGGCGCGCTCAAGACCAAGAATAGCGGGAAGATCGACGGCTTCCTTTCCAAACTATCGCCGAGCGGCGCGGTCCTCCTCACCTCCGGCTACATCGGCGGGAGCGCGAACGACGACCTCTCGAGCCTCTCGCTCGTCGCGGAAAATATTGTTTGGGTCGTCGGCACGACCGCGTCGGTCAACTTTCCGGTCACCTCCGACGCGATCGACAAGACGATCAACGCCCAGGATGGAATTGTGGCAAAGGTCGACCTCGGCCCGGCGCCGCTCCTCGCGCTCGATTCGAGCGGCGCCGATCCAAGTGATCTTCGACACGGGGACCGCGCTCCCCGTCCCGTCGGTGATCCTCGCGCTCACCAACGCCGGGAGCCCCGAGTCGATCCTCCATTGGCATGTATCCGAGAATCCCGCCGCGCCCTGGCTCTCCGAGACCCCGACAACGGCTCGAGCCTCAAGGGGATCCGGCCACCGATGTCACGGTTGCGTTCGACGCGACCGGCCTCACCGACGGCGCCTACAACACCACGATGAGCTTCACCAACGATGACAATCCCAACGATATCATCGACGTGCCGGTGCTGCTGACGGTCCAGGACATCATCACGACCCCGATCCTCGGCGGCGACACGATCACCGGCGCTGTCGATTTCGCGGGCGAGATCGATGTCGCGTCGTTCACGGCGGTGAAGGGGAGACCCTCACACTCAAGTTCACCTCGGTCTCCGGCGACATCGCCCCCAAGCTCACGATTCGCAACAATATCGGGCAGGCGGTCTACACGGCGAGCCTCAAGCACAACACCAAGCCGATCACCAAGTCTTACAAGTTCACGACCGATGGGGATTTCTCGCTCGTCGTGTCGGGGACCAATCCCACGACGGGGAGCTTCTCGAGTCTGACCTCGGTCAAGTTCCCGGCCGACGCGAAGAAGTTCACCAAGAAAAACAAGGCGCCGAAGGTCAACGGCGCCCCGGTGGATTTCCGATCCGGATGATCGCGGGGGCAACCCTCGACGCGACCGTGGTGCCGGTGAAGACCCTAACGAACGCGCTCGCGATCACCCTCCTCGATCCCACTCAAACGCCGATCGACGTGACCGCCAACACGCAACCCTTCGACACCACCGGCCTCCAGCTCGTCGGCGTCCCGATCGTGCTCCCCGGCCTCTACACTCTCCGGATCACCGGACCCGCCACCACGAAAGAGAAGTGAACGTTACAGCCACGCCGACCCAGCCGATTGGAGTTGCCGTGGTGCCGTTGCCGTGAGGGAGCGAGCGACGGGGGTGGGTGGGTCGGCGCGGCTTCTGCGCAGGGCGGGATGGTAACAATCGGATCCTTGGTGATGCGCAGCAGAGCGCCGCCCCACCACCCCACGCCGTTCGCCCCTACTTATCGGCAACGTCTTCGAAGTTGAGCGTATTCTTGGGATCTGCCTTCGTGATCTTGAAGACGTAGGGATTCGGGCGGACGTTCGGCGGAACGGTCTTCGACTCGTCGACGGGCGCATTGCTGTCGCGCGGCGTTGTCGCCTCCGGTTTGGGCGCGCGGCCGGGCTGTTCGTTGGCTTTCGGATCGTTGGGTTTCGTCATGGCAGTGGACTGAAACGGGGAATGGATGCGCTGGGACCGTGATTGCGGTGGGGGAGCGAAATCGTTAAGGCAGCGACGGCGTCGAGTGGAGCGATCGCTCGGCGGATCGTTGGGGTTCGAGGAGGGAGAGGCGCGCCGCCTGCGTGAGGGCTTTGCGCGCTTCGTTGCGGTAGGGGCGGGGATCGCGGCGAGGAGCTCGTCGACGGTGCGGCGGCCGTCGCACGCGAGGAGGAGATCGCCCGCGGCGCGCGAGAGGGCGTGGATCTCGGCGGTCTCGGGGCGTACACCAAGTAAGACTCGGAGGGATCGGCCGGCTCGAGGTCGCGGTCGAAGCGGGCGCGGTCGGCGTCTTCGACGAGGTCGGCCTGGTAGCGGGGGCGGAGCGTGGCCGAGTCGATGGCGGATAGTTGGGAATCCACCTCGCCGCGGTCGAAGCGCAAGTTCAAGAATCGAAGGCGCGGATCGCGGCGCGGGCGCTCGGAGTCGGCGGCGCCGCCGGCTTCGGCGCGCTCGAGGACTCCGTGCAGCAGCGCCTCCCAGGAGCCGAAGCTGCGACAGGTAAAGGAAATAGTGACTCTTCAGCTCGTGGTAGAGCATGTTGGTGTTCTGGAACACCGGAAAGTGCGAGGTGAGCGCGGAAGTGAATCGCAGGTACATCCGCCGCGCCTCGCGCCGATCCATCCCACTCCCGGAGTGAAGTCATAATAAACTTGGAGATCGGCCTCGGGGTCGGCGTGGATCGACTGGATATCGAACTCTTTGGCGCGCCGGTAGATCTCGGAGGTCTCATCCAAATAAAAGACCCGGACGCTCACCTCCTGGATCTTCTGGCGGTTCGCGAGAATTGTGCTGAGGGTGTGCTCGGCCTCCTCGCGCGTCTCGGTGGGAAACCCAACCATCACATAGAGGGTGACCGAGATCCCGGCGTCGTGGCAGCGGTGGATGAGTTGCATGCTGCGAACCGGATCGATCCCTTGCACATCCGATCGAGGACCCGCTGGCTCGCGCTCTCGTATCCGAAGGCGATTCGTTTGCATCCGGATTTGGCGAGCTCCTTCACGGTCGGCTCGTCGAAGACGTCGTGCTCGAGCCGCGCGTCGCACCACCAATCGATGTCGAGGCCGGCGTCGAGGATCGCGCGCGGGAGGCGCTTCGCCATGTTCGGCGGCAGGTCCTCGATCACCATGTAAAAATGCTTTGTGTGGTATTTCTCGCGGAGCTCCTTGAGGTCGTCGATCGTGCGCTCGACGGAGCGGCCGCGGTAGCCCGGGCCGATCACGGTGTACAGCGTGCAAAGCACACATTTCCCCCAGTAGCAGCCGCGGGTGATGGCGAGGGGGAGGACGAGCTCCGGGGAAAGTAGCGATCGAGCGGGAGGCCGTCGAAATCGGGTGTGGGGAGCGACTGGATATCGAGCGGTTCGACCTCGGGCGTCGATACCACCTTTCCCGTGGCGCGATCGCGATAGATGAGGTTGGGGATCTTCGAGAGATCCGGATTCCCATCTTTCGTGCTCTCGACGGCGCGCCCCTTCGCCGTCTTCACGGCTTGGCAGAGCGCCTCGAGCGGCCGCTCCCTCGAGCATCACGAAGCTGTCGATGCAATCCCAGACGGGGGCTTGTCGGCGAGCTTCCGCGCCACATACGCCAACAATCCGCCACCCATGGTCACGTGGCAGCTGGGCTTCCACGCCTTGATTTGCTTGGCGAGGGTGAAGGCCGGGATCGCCTGACTCCCGAAGGTGACCGAGATCCCAATCAAATCGGGATCCATCTCGCGGATCCGTGGCATCAGCCGCTCGCGGAACCACTCGACGTAGGGATTGTGGGCTTCGTCGTCGAGCGCGGCCACGATCTCCGAGGAGCGCTCGATGGAGTTGCGCATCACGAATCCGTGGGCAGTGAGCTTGGTCGGCGCGTACTCGGCCGAGAAGAGGCGGAGCCCCTGCTCGATGGTGCGCGCCGCGCGCAGATAGTTGGGATAGTCGTAGAAGGAGTTGCGGTCGCGCAGGACCCGCTTGCTCTCCTCGATCCCCGCCACGATCGCCTCGCCCGCGACCGCCACCTCCGATATGAGTTGGTATTCCTCCATCGCCGAGAAGTGCAGCGAGGGGAGCGCGTCGAGCTTTCCGAGCCGCTCCTTCGCCCTCACTCGCGAAAGCGCACGTGACAGCCGCGCCGGCGAAAGGAAATCATCGTAGGACTCGATGCTCGCGTCGATCATCGCCACATTTCCGACTCCGGCGCGGCGCAGGTAGGCCGCGAGCGATGGAAGGGCGAGGAGCGGCTGGTGGCTGCGCCTGCGGCGGATTGATGAGGAGGACGTTCACGGTTCGCGGATCGTTAGAAATTGATCGATAGTTGGGGAGGATATAGATTTGCTTCACGCCGCTCGGCCACAGGATCTCCACGCGGTCGATCGCGTGGAGGTCGCCGAAGCCGAAGTGGAGGCGCGGATCGTTGGAGCCGTAGAGTCCGTCGGCGGCGCGCGACTCGCGAAACCACTTCCTGCCGCCGGCGTAGAGGGTGACCTTGGCGCCGTAACCGTCGCGATTGCTGGCTTTGCCGACCAGCCCGATCGTGAGGAAATGCCCTTTCGGATCGCTCTCGTTGTGGAGGAGGCGCGGCGGTCCGTCGAGGTCGATCACAACCGCGTCGAGCATTCCGTCGTCGTCGACGTCGGCGACGGCGAGGCCGCGCGAGGAGCGTGCGGGGGCGAGGCCCGGGCCCGCGCTCGCCGTCGCGTCGCGGTAGACGAGCGCCCCTCCGGCGCCGCGCACCGCCTCGTAAAGTTGGGTTTGCTGGAGCCAGGGACCCATGTGGATTTGTTGGGATTGCGGGTATACGTGCCCATTCGCCACGAGCAGGTCGAAATCGCCGTCGTTGTCGGCGTCGAGGAAGACGCACGCCCACCCGAGCTTGTCGAGGCTCGGCGCCGCGAGTCCGGAACTTCGCCGCCTCGTCGGTGAAGAAGCCCTTCCCATCATTGATGTAAGAGAGTTGGGCTCCATGTCGAAGTTGGTCTTGAAGACGTCGAGGTCGCCGTCGCCGTCGATGTCCTCGGCCGTGAGCCCCATGGCGGAGGTGGGCTTGCCGTCGGCGGCGAAGGCGAAGCCGCGCGCCTCCCCTCCTCCTTGAAGCGCAACTTCCCAAGATTGTGGAAGAGGTTGCTCGGCTGGCCGTCGTTTGCCACCAATAGATCGACGAGGCCGTCGCCGTCGACGTCGGCGAAGAGCGCGGCATACGAGCACAGCGGCTTCGCGAGCTCGAAGCCCGCCTCGCGGGTCGCGTCACGAAAGTGACCTTTGCCATCGTTGACGTAAAAGCGATCGGGGGCGCTGACGTTGATCCCTGGGTTTTCCTTCTCCGGGCCCCAGCCCACCTCGATGCCGTCGATTGTGTTGCGTTTGCCGTCGGCGGGGGATGCTCCGGATCGAAGATGCAATAGTTGGCAACGTAGAGATCGAGGTCGCCGTCGTTGTCGGCGTCGCCGAAGACCGCGGCCGCGGCCCAGAGCGGATTGCCGAGCCCCGCCTCTTTCGTGGCATCCACGAACTTGCCGCCGTCGTTTCGCAAGAATACATCGGGGCCAAAGTTGGCGAGATAGAGGTCGGGATCGCCGTCGTTGTCGACATCGCCGACGGCGATGCCGTTCACCCACGAGGCGCACGCGGCGCCGGCGCTCTGGGTCGCATCGCTGAACTTCCAGCCCCCTTCGTTTCGATAGAGACGGCAGCCCGGCCCCGGCACCACGTCGAGCCGCTTGCCGTCGTCCACGTATTTCATCGTGCAGCCATTCCCAACGAAAAGATCCATGCGGCCGTCGCCGTCGAAATCGAGCCACGCGGCGCCGCTGCCGTTGCTCTCGGGGATGTACCAGCGCCTCGGGTCGCCACATACCACCTTTCCGTCGATCCCAGCTTTCGCCGCCACGTCGACGAAGCGGAGGCGCGGCTCCGGCGCATCGGTGTCTTTCCCGCAGGCGCCCGCGCCGAGCGCGAGCGCGGATGCAGCGAACAGCGGCGCTAGGCGTGTCATCCCCACCGTGGTAACGATGGGAAAGGTTCAAGGAAAGGCCGATCTGGTAGACTCCCGGACCATGCTTGAACGGATCGAAGCAGGCGGCCGCCCCCTGTGCGCTCGTGATCGGCGCGTCGTCGGGCATCGGCGCGGCGCTCGTGCGGCAGCTCGCGAACGAGGGGTGGCGCGTGGCGGCGGTCGCTCGCCGCGAGGCCGAGCTCGCCTCGCTCGCCGCCGAGAATCGCGAACGCATTCTCACCTATCCGCACGACGTGCGGCGCGTCGCGGAGACGCGCCCCTCTTCGATCGAATCGTGGCGGAGCTGGGGGCCTCGACGCGGTCCACTACGCCGCCGGCGTGATGCCCAACATTCGCGAGGATGAATACGACCTCGCCAAAGACAAAGATATTTTAGATGTGGACTGCCTCGGCGCGAACGCGTGGCTCGATTGCGCCGCCCATTTCTTCGAGCGGCGCGGGGCAGGACAGATCGTTGGGATCTCCTCGATCGCCGCCGACCGCGGGCGGCGCGGCAATCCCGGATACCACGCATCGAAGGCGTGGCTCGAAACCTTTCTCGAGTCGCTCCGAAATCGCCTCGCGCGCCGCGGCGTTTCTGTGGTGACGATCAAGCCCGGCTACATCGACACCGCGATGACCGCGGGGCGCCCCAAACTCTTCTGGGTGATCTCCGCCGACGAGTGCGCGCGGCGGATCCTGACCGCCTGCCGGGCGCGGGCGCGCGTGCGATACGTGCCCATGCGTTGGTTTTGGGTGGGATTCGTGATCAAGCGCGTGCCGTCTTTCTTGATGACGCGGTTCGGGCCCCCATGAGCGGCGCCGCGGCGATTCCCAAGATTCCCGTCGCGGGCCCGGCGTGGCGCGTGGACCTCGGGCGGCCGCTCGAGCGAGTGGAAAGTTGGGGTCGCGCGCTCGTGACGCGCGGGCGCGTCGTCCACGCGAGCGACGCCGACACGATCCGCCGCGTCTTCGAGATGGCGCGGCGCGAGGAGGCCGGTGGCGCTACGCGGCGCCGGCTGCTCCTACAGCGACGCCTTCCAGAACAATGGCGGCCTCGTCCTCGACACGGCGGGGGCCGATCGGATCCTCGATTGGGATTCGATGAGTGGGATCGTGCGCGCGGAGCCGGGGATCACGATCGCGAAAATGTGGCGTTCGACGCTGCAGGAGGGATGGTGGCCGCCGGTGGTGACCGGGACGATGTTCGCCACCTTTGGCGGCCTCGCCGCGATGAACGCCCATGGCAAGAATAATTTCAAGCGGGGGACCTTCGGCGAGCACGTGCGCGAGTTCACGATCCTCCTGCCGACGGGCGAGGAGCTGCTTTGCTCGCCGCGCGAGAACGCGGATGTGTACTACGCGGCGATCGGCGGCTTCGGGATCCTCGGCTGCTTCACGAGCGTGACGCTCGCCATGAAAAGGTGAGCTCGGGGCTTCTCGAAGTGGAGCCGGTCGTCCTGCGCAATCTTGGGGATGCGTTCGACTGCTTCGAGAAACACCAACAAAACATCGATTACTTCGTCGGCTGGCTCGACGGCTTCGCGACGGGGAGCTCGCTCGGGCGCGGGGTCGTCCACTTGGCGCGCTATCTCCACGAAGGGGAGGATCCCAATCCGGCGGTGAGCCTGCTGCCGGCGAGCCAGGAGCTTCCGGAGCGGATCGCTGGGATCGTGCCGAAGAGCTGGATGTGGCGATTCCTCAAGCCGTTCGTGAACGACCGCGGGATACGCTGCGTGAACCTTGCGAAATACTTGGGATCGCGGATCCATCCCGACGGGCACACCTATCGGCAGTCGCTCGCGGCGTTCTCGTTTTTGTTGGATTATGTGCCGGGGTGGAAGCTCTCCTACGGGAGCGGCGGCCTGATCCAATACCAGAGCTTCATTCCCAAGGATCGGGCGCGCGAGGTGTTCGAGACGCTTTTGTTACTTTCGCAGGAACGGGGGTGATCCCCTATTTGTTGGTGTTGAAGCGGCACCGCCCCGACCCGTTCCTCCTGACGCACGCGGTCGACGGCTACTCGCTCGCGATGGACTACCGCGTGACCGAGAAGGGGCGCGAGCGGCTGTGGGCGCTCGCGCACGAGATGGACGAGGTGGTCCACGGCGCGGGGGCGCTTCTATTTCGCGAAGGACGCGACGCTGCGCGCCGAGTCGATCGCGCGGATTTGGCCGCGCGAGACGATCGAGCGATTCTTGGCAATCAAGAAACGTTGCGATCCCGAGGGGCTCCTCCAGAACGATCTCTATCGACGGCTGTTCACACGCGTCGGCGCGCCCGCGGGCTTCGCGGACACACGCGCAAGCGCGCCTGCGGGCTTCGCGGACACACGCGACACAGTTGGTAATGGTGCCTGACCCCCTTCTCCGCCTGACGAGCGCCGTCGGCATTTTCGTGATGTTGGGGCTCGCGTACGCGATGTGCCCGCGCGATCGTCGCAAGCGCGTTCGTTGGCGAACGGTTTGGTTGGGATTGGGGCTCGTCCTCGTGTTCGCGGTCCTCGTGATGAAGACTCCCGCGCGCAGGGCGTTCTCGTGGGCGAACGACGCGGTCGATCAGCTCCTCGCGTTCACCAACAAAGGGGCGGTGTTCATCTTCGGCTCGCTCGCCGACAGCAAGGCCCCCGTCGGCTTCATCTTCGCGTTCCAAATCCTGCCGACGATCATCTTCTTCGCGGCGCTGATGTCGGTGCTGTACTACTTGCGCATCATGCCGTTCATCGTGCGGCAGATGGGGCGCGGCCTCTCGCGAGTGCTCGGAACGAGCGGCGCCGAGAGCTTCTCAACCGCGGCGGATGTTTTTGTTGGGCAGACCGAGGCGCCGCTCGTGATCCGCCCCTATCTCCTCGGCCTCACCCTCTCGGAGCTGAACGCCTGTATGACCGCCGGCTTCGCGACCACCGCCGGCGGAGTCCTCGCCGCATATGTGGGAATGCTGAATCCTTACGTCGACGGCATCGCGGGCCACCTGATCGCCTGCAGCGTCATGTGCGCGCCGGCCTCGATCGTGATCGCGAAGCTGATCCTTCCCGAGACCGACTCCCCAAGACGAGCGGAAACACACAAATCGAGATCCCCAAGAGCGGCGTCAATCTCCTCGACGCGATCGCCGCGGGGACGACCGACGGCCTGAAGCTCGCCGTGAACGTCGGCGCGATGCTGCTCGCGATCCTGGCGCTCGTCGCGATGGTCAATTATGGCCTCGGCTGGATCGTGATCGGCGGCGTGCCGCTCAGCCTCGAGCGAATCTTGGGATGGCTCTTCGCGCCGGTCGCGTTTTTCTTGGGAGTCCCCTGGAGCGACATCGAGAAAGTTGGGAGTCTGCTGGGGCAGAAGACCGTCCTCACGGAGTTCGTGGCGTACACCAACATGAGCCAGGCGCTCGCCAAGGATCCGCAGTGGCTGACGGAGCGCGGGCGCCTCATCGCCAGCTATGCGCTCTGCGGCTTTGCCAACTTTGGGAGCATCGGGATCCAGATCGGCGGCTACGGCGGCCTCGCCCCCGAGCGGCGCGGCGATCTCTCGCGCCTCGCCCTGCGCGCGATGCTCGGCGGCGGGCTCGCGACCGCGCTCGTGGCCTGCGTCGCGGGCGTTCTCCTGTAGATAATTTGGCGAACCTGACGCCCCACGGGGTTGCGTCAAACCCGACCGTAAAGATTTTCTCGGCGCGCAAGGCGGTGGGCCCGTCTGCCGATGGGATCGAACGGGGCTGGAGCGCAGCGTAGCCTGCAGAACAGCACAGCCTGCAAAGAGCCAGCCCAGCCGAAAAGCCAGCCCAGCCGAGGAACAGCCAAGGAAAGACACCGCCGATGGCCATTATCTGGAACACCGAGAACGCTATTCACCTCTACCGGCGCGCGGGCTTCGGCGCCAAGACCCTGGACATCACGGCCGCCCTCAAGGCCGGACACGAAGCCACGGTCGACAAGATCCTGAAAGTTGGGAAGGTCTCGGACAAGCTCCCGGGAAACGTGAAGGAGCTCGAGCCGCTCCAGGGGTGGTGGGTCAACCTGATGCTGAAGACCAAGTATCCGGTCCTCGAGCGGCTCACGCTCTTCTGGCACAACCACTTCGCGACCGGCTTCGCGAAGGTGGGACGCACCGATTACATGCATCGCCAGAACTCGCTCTTCCGCACCATGGGGATGGGGAAGTTCCGCGACCTCGTGACCGCGGTCGCGCAGGACCCGGCGATGCTCATCTGGCTCGACAACAATACGAACACCAAGGGCAAGCAGAATCAGAACTTCGCGCGCGAGCTCATGGAGCTCTTCACGACCGGGGTCTACGACAAGGACGGAAACCCCAACTATACGGAGACCGACGTCAACGAGTCCGCGAAGGCGTTCACGGGCTGGAAGATCAAGGACGACGAGTTCTTCTTCAGCGCGAACAACCACGATTTCGGGAGCAAGACTTTCAAGGGACAGACAGGAACTTTCGATGGAACGGACATTATCAACTTTCTCGTCGTCGATCCGGCGACCGTACGGCGGATCCCAGCACTCCTCTTCGGTTATTTTGCGTATCCGATTGCGCTATCGGACCCGGTTCTCGATTCTCTGGCGCAAACTTATCTCGACAACGACACGGCCCTCGCGCCCGTCCTGAAGCAAATCTTCGATGAGCGATCAGTTCTTCTCCGACGCGGCGAAGAACACCAACATCAAGGAGCCGGCGACCTTCATCGTGAAGGCGCTGCGCACGCTCAAGGCCCACGTGAATTGTGGGGAGTGTCGGGGGAAAGGTGGTGTCGAACTCGGTGTCGCTGAGCGATCGCCTCGATGCGCTCGGCCAATCGCTCTTCGATCCGCCCACCGTCTTCGGATGGAAGAGCGGGCTCCAGTGGGTGACCGCGGCGGGGATGCTCGAGCGCTCGAAGACCGCCGAGTGGATCGCCGACGCGCGCGATCCCAAGCATTTCGTCCACTACAACCCCAAGACGATCCTCGGCCCCGCGTCGTCCAAGCTCACGGCCGCACAGGCGGCGCAGCGGATCCTCGAGGCCTTCGGGATCATGTCGCCCACGCAGGCGACCTTCAACGCGATTACCAGCTATCTCCTCGCCCAGGACGACGGCACCCCCGGGACCTTCGTGGTGGACAAGGACTCGATCGACAAGAAGGTCCGCGGCGCGATCGCGCTCGTGATCTCCTCGGCGGAGTTCCAGCGGGATTGATGGCAAGTCAAACGCTCACACGAAACTTGGGATAGCCACAGGAGACATTCATGACGGTTACACGCAGGGATTTGCTGAAGCGCACCGCGGTGACGTTGCCGATCGTGTACATGGGGCCGAAGGTCCTCATGCGCGCGGCCTACGGCTCGCCGTTGGTCGGGCCCAAGAATCTCGTCATCGTGGAGCTCGACGGCGGCAACGACGGCATCAACACGATCGTCCCGTACGGCGTCGACGGCGGCTTCTACTATTCGGAGTACCGCACGACGCTTGCGATTCCCGATCCCAATCTTCTGAAAGTGAACTCGGAGATCGGCTTCCATCCCGCGCTCATGAAGCTGAAGCAACATTACGACGCGGGGCGCCTCGCGGTGGTCCAGGGCTGCAACTATCCGAATCCCAACTTTTCGCACGACGTGGCGGGGGCATCTTCGACAGCGGCACCCCGTCGACGCCGTACGGCCCCGGCTGGCTCGCGCGATACTTGGCAACGCAGCCGGTCCCCCCTTCCCGCTCGCTCTCGATGGAAGCAGCAGCCAGGCCGACGGCATGATCGCCGGCTCAGGCACGCTCGTGCCGGCGATCAAGTCGGTGAGCGAGTTCGTGCTCCCCTACGATTCCAAGTATTCCGGCGACAAGACCAATCGGCGCGACGCGTACGAGGCGATGGCGAACGGCCTCACCTCGAGCCCCGACGGCAACACGGCCGCGGTCGCCGACACGATGCTCGATATTCTTGGGCTCGTCGACACGTTCAAGACGATCCCGGCGTACACGCCGGTCGCGACCTTTCCCAACAATTCCTTCGGCAAGGCGATGAAGCTCGTCGCCCAGCTCTTGAAGGCGAATCTTGGGGTTCGCTACTTCCACGTGAGCTACGGCGGCTTCGACACACACTCCGACCAGGAAACCAACAATTACCACACGGCCCGGCTCCAGACGATCTCCGACGGCCTCGACGCGCTCTACAGCGATCTCGCCGGCCTCGGCCTCGCCGACGACACGATATTCGTGGTGTACACGGAGTTCGGCCGCACGGTCTACGAGAACGGCAGCAAGGGCACCGACCACGGCACGATCGTGCCGATGCTCGTCCTCGGCAACGGAGTCATCGGCGGCCTCACCACCCCGCACCCGTCGATGGACCCGGCGAACCTCACGAGCAGCAAGCAGCCGCCGAAGGTCGTCGACTTCCGCGATGTGTGGGGAACGATCCTCGAGAAATGGCTCGGCGGCACCGCCGCGACGATCTTCCCCGGCTACGGGTTCACCGATCTCGGATTCCTCGGATAGTTAGGGAGGCGAGCGCCGGGAGGTGGGTGGGTCGGCGCTCTGCTGCGCATCACCAAGGATCCGATTGTTACCGTCCCCCTGCGCAGAAGCCGCGCCGACCCACCCACCCCCGGCGCTCGTGCGGGCATGACCGGATCCCAGCGATTCGCGGTGCGTTGGAGTGAGTCGCGCCGGGTACCGATCGAATCGGCTTCCCAAATATCTGATCGGAAAGGCGCTGGGGGTGGCGCTCGATGCGCCCTTTGGAGGCAAAGAATCGCAACCTGGGAAGGTGGGGCCGTTACGATCGGCGCATGAGAGTGCGGATTCTCGGACTGGTTCCCGTTGTCGCTTTGGCGGCTGTGCCATGGGCGCTCCGAGGCGTGGGGCCCTCGAAGGCGTGCGTGGCGGACGTGCAGTTTGCGATCGAGCAGTTGGGGAAGCAGTGCAAGGCGCTCCTGGCGGTGAAGAAGATCGATTGGGGAATGCCACGAAAACGTTTCCCAAGGAAGCGGAGTGGGTGAAGACCGATGCGGAGCACCTCGTTTTGTTGGCGAGGCTTCTGGCGCGCCTGCGCGACGGCCACGCGGAGGTCCGCCCGCTCGACAAGGCGAAAGGTGTGAAGTTCCCCGACGACGGCAAGGGGCCGCGCGTCGGCCCGGGGCTCTTCCTCTGCCGCAGCGGTAAGAAGATCTGGGTCAAGAATAGTTGGGAAGCGGCCGCCGAGGTCGGGGTGGCCGCCGGCTCCGAGGTCTTGAATTGGGGGCGCGCCCGCCGAAACGTGGCTCCGCGATCGGATCACCAAGATTTCCGATCTCACCGGCTTCGAGACCGAGCAGCACGCGTTCTTCCACGTGTCATTGGGGGCTCGCCGAGCCCTCGGGGACCAAGCTCGATCTCGAGCTGCGCGCCCCCGATGGCAAGGAAATCCATACGACCCTCACGTACCGCAACGCTTCACCCGTGCCGAATGGCCCGGCCTACCCGCCCGTCGAGCTCCAGAGCGCCAAAGATGTACCTTCGGGAAGACCGCGGCCGGGTTTGGTTACATCCACGTCCGGCGCTGCGCCGAGGATCTTCCCACTCAAATCGACGAGGCGCTCGGGAAGGTCGGCGCGGTCCCCGGTCTCGTCCTCGATTTTCGTGGGAACTCCGGCGGCGCCACCGACCACGAGGCGCTCATGGGGCGTTTCGTGCCGAAGGGGAAGACGATCGCCTTCGCGAACCGCTACCAGAGCGCCGGCCCCGCCCCTACGCCGGCCCAGTTGTGGTGATCATCGACGGCACGATTCGCAGCACCGGCGAGACCGCGAGCGGGATCTTCAAGGAGGATGGCCGCGCCTACATGATCGGCGAGAGCGCCACCGCGGGGATGTCCTCGCAGAAAACCACCATTGCGCTCCCCTCCGGCCTCTTCTCCTCTATGTCTCGGTCTCCTCCAACAAAGCGCGCTTCAACGACGGCGCCGGGGTCGAGGGCATCGGCGTCCAACCCCACGAAATCGTGGAGCTGAATCCCAAGGATCTCGCGAAGAAGGCCGACACGCTCATCCTCCGCGCCGAGGAAATCTTGCGTTCGGGTCCGCCGAAAAAGGTGCCCTACGATCCGAAAGTGTTTGGTTTCAAGTAAGACTGGGGGTTGCAGGACGGGTGGGCGCCGGGGGTGGGTGGGTCGGCGCTCTGCTGCGCATCACCAAGGATCCGATTGTTACCATCCCGCCCTGCGCAGAAGCCGCGCCGACCCACCCACCCCCGGCGCCCGCCAGCCCTACGCCCGCAGCCCTACTTGAAACCAAACACTTTCGAATCGGAGGGGCGCTTCCAGCTAGAGCAGAAGGCTCGAGTGTGGGCACCGCAAACCCACCAAAAGTCCCACCACCGAAAACCCATATTTCGATGATGGCGGGGGACACCCCGGCGTCTCCAGCAGACCGATCGTTTGCTCTAGCGTGGCGCGGCGAGCGTGGGGAGCGCGGCGGCGAGCGTGAGGGGAGCGTGGGGTGGGTGGGCCCCGGGGCGAGTTTGCCCGCGGTCCTCGATGTAACAATCGGAGGAAACGCAAAAAAGCCGGGGTCGCAGCCTTGGGTTGCGACCCCGGCGAAATGGTTCCTTGGGGTTCCTTACCGCGGGCATGTCTGAGCCCCCGGGGCTCACCCACCCCGCGCTCCCTTCCCCTCACCCCGCGCTCCCCATCAGTCGCCGATGCGCTTGCCGAAGATCTTGAGGGAATCGATCGATTCACCCGACATCCGGCTGCCGACACCAGACATCTTTTGCGCCAGGCCGTTCTTCAACTGAAACGCCTTGCCGGAGAGAACGAAGTTCCCGTCGGAAGACTTCATGAAGAAGACCCCACCGTAGCGCGATCCCGAGAGGCTCACGTCTCCTCCGACCGAGTCCTTGAACTCGAGACAGAGGGCCGCGCTCGGCGAGCTCGCGCAGTCGGACATCGTCCCGATGAACACGAAGCTACTTTTCGTCGGCTTCGCGCCGTCCGAGGTTTGCTCCACGCTCTTCATGACGACTTCCCACTTCCCATTGAGCGGACCCACATCGAAGCTCGTTCGGGCGCCGGCCGGTAAAGCCAACAATCCGAGGAGTCCGAGGGTCCGAAGGGCGGTCGACAGTTTTGCCACGTTCATTTCTCCTACCTTTTACCTCGGGACGGCCTCCTGGATTCTTATCGTCGGCCAGGATTGGAAACTCAAGAAACCGCGCGAGGTCCGCGGTTCCCCGGGATGCGTGAGTTTTTTCTTGGTGCTTGTCTTCGGTGACTGTGCCTGCCCGATCAGGGGCCTGCGGTCGTGTAGGCGAAGCCGAACGATGTGAGCGACGGCGATGCGTTGGTGACCAAGTTTCCCGTGAAGGTGAGGCGGAAGATCACGAATCGCTTGCCGTTGATCGCCGTGACATCGTTGGTAAAGGTCGATTGCGGGACTTGCCCCGTGGACGTGCCGCAGTCGACGGGGGCCCGCCCGCGAAGAACGGCGGCGGCACCGTGTCCTTCCCGGCGCCGACATAACTATTGCCGTAGGCGTCGAAGCAGCGCGCGTCGTTGACCGAGCCCGCGGTCGCCGTGCTCGCGCCGCGGTAGGCCAGGTCGATCGACGTGTTCGCCGGGAACGATCCATTGAGGATGATCCCATCATTGGAGAATGTGTGTTCGCGCTGCCGAGATCGAAATAGTGGGTATACACGCGTGAGTGCTTCACGCCGAAGTCGACGCGCCCCTGGTAGAGCTCCGGGCCGTCGGGGATCGTCTTCGTGCCGGGGGTCCCGGTCGTCGAGCCCGGGGATAGTAGCCGCCGGTCGGGATCGTGCCGTCGGGGGCCACGTCGGGGACGACCGCCTTCGGATTCCCGAGCGTGTCGACGCCACCCGAGGAGAAAACCCGAAAGTTGGGTTTCGACGACGACGGTGCACGCGAGCGCCACGTGGTAGCCGTTGAGCCCCTTGGTGGCCGGATCGCTCGACGGATAGGTGCGGAAGTCGAAGAGGAGTGGCGAGGCGACCGATGGAACTTTCGCAACGGAATAGGGCTTCAGCGGCGCCGGCGGGGTGGGGATGGGCTGGCCGAGGACGACGAAATATTGGTCGGGGTTCACGCCGTTGCCGTTGGGGCCGCCGAGGGCGAGCGGCGTGAAGCTCGAGTCGCGCCAGGTGTAGGTGTCGGCGAAAGTTGGGTAGGAGATCATCTTCATGCCCGACGGGGCGGTGAAGATTTGGTTGGGATTCACCGTGTACGCCCCCTCGAACAGCGTCTCCTCGGGGTGATTGTTGGGATCGAGGACATTGGTGGCGAACGACGCCGTCGAGAGCCCCGAGATCGGATAGTTGGGGAGCAGCGTTTGGGGGCTCACGATCTCATCGGGGAAGAAGCGCGAGTGCGCCGCGTCGATCCGCAGGTGGGGATAGAAATCGCTCTGCGGATTGTTGCCGAAGATGGCCCACGAGAGCCCCTCGACGTCGAGGTCCAGGTCGGCGAGCGTGTTCACCGAGAGATTGAGGTCGATGTGGCGATAGACGCCCATCTGGCGGCTCCCGAGCGGCACGAGCGGCGTCTGAACCCCCGCGAGATTGAACTGGGCCATGACCGCGACGAAGAGATTGCTGGGATCCGCGTAGCGCGAAAAGTGGGAAACGGGGCGCCCCGAGATCGAGCCGGGGTCGCCGAGTTGAGCTGCCCGCTCACCACCTGCTTGGGCCCCGGCCCCTCGAGAATGTTGTCGAAGCGCAGGACGATCCCGCGCGAGCCGTTCGTTGGGAACGAGCGGTCCATCGTGAGGGGGGCGTCGAAGTCGAGCAAACCAAACGATAGCGGATTGCCGTCGACGTCGCGGAGCCCCTTCGCCCCGCCGAGGACGAAGAAATGATAGGTCTCCATGTGCTGCTCGATATGTGGCAACGGGAGGAGCGGCACGAAGGCGAACTGGGTCGGGGCCGCCTCCGTGGCGTAGATCTTCGCCACGGCGATGTCGTGCGGGCCGGCATTGGTGGGATTCACCCCGGCGCCAGGACCACGCTCATATTCTCGAGCGAGTCGACCGTCGCGAGGTCCACAGGCTTCGAGAAATGGACGGAGATCTGGGAGGAGGGATCGACGAACTTGTCGGGGGCGTCCCCGGGCGCGGCCGCAGCGAGAGGAAGCAGGGGGCCTTCGCCATTTTGTTGGGATCGTTCGAGAAGAGCGTCGAGAGGAACGCCGGGCGCCCCGCGGTGAAGACCGTCGATTGCGAATAGCTGACGTCGACCGTGTAGACGCTGCCGACGTGGGAGACCACGTTGGACACCGTCGCATAGTTGCCTTGCTGCTCGATCGTGTCGCCCGCCGCCACGCCGAGATCGCAGGGCGATAGTTGGTATGCGAAGACGAGGCGCATGCCGTCGTCGCCGGGCGACGTCGGATCGGAATCTCCGACGCTCTGGAGGTCGAGCGCTTGCGTGCCGACGATGGAGAACGGCGTCGTGCTCGCGAGCCAGCTCCCTGGCCGCGCGTAACGCGGAAGACCCGTTCGCGATCGCGCGGCCCGGCTGCAGTCGCGCCTGCGGCTGTGCCAGCTCCCGCGCCAGCGGATGTGCCTGCGCGCGCGCTCGAACGCAACATTCTTCCAGAGTTGGGAATCGTGATCGACACGTCGGCCGCGCCCGCCGAGGAACCCGCGGCCCCCGCGTGGCCGAATCCGGCGGTCCGCTCGGCGACGACGTGGGAGTTCATCTTCAGGCCGGAGTCGAGCTCGGCGCCGACCCGCGCGAGGTCGGCCCCGGAAATCGTGGGATCGAACACCAACGAATCGGGCTCCGACGCCTTCCAAACGAAGCGCCCGGGGATCGTTTCGTTGGGCCCGGTCATCGTTGCGTTGGCACTGCCGGCCGAGCGGACGAGCACCGTGGATGCATCGATCGAGCGCGGATCGAGCGGCGCGGCGAATCGGATCTCGATCGCGGCGTTGTGTGGGATCTCGGTAAAGGGGGAGCGAGCCGGATGTGGCGGGCTCGATCGCACCCGCGGCGGCAGCGCGGCGGCGAGCGCAATCTGGAACGGCGAGGCCGCGCTCTCCTCGAAGGGGGCCGCGATCGCGAGCGCCGCGATCCCAGACACCGGATCCTCGCGGAGCGCCAATCCCACCTTTCCGCCGGCGGTGTCGACCTGGAGCAGCGTGAGCCCGGCCGCCTCGCCGACGACCACGTCGCGCAGCGACTCGACGGCGACCGTCTTCCCCGTGGACCGATCGATCGATTGGACATCCACCAGACGCCCGTAATGGAGGGGTCCGCGGATCGCGGGCGGTGAATCCTGGCCCGCCAGCGTTCCGATGTGCGCCATCGCACGAGGCGTTGCGAAAACGCACGCCAAGGCCGCCAAAATAAAGTTGGGAAGCTCTCCCCTTGTTCGGATCGTTGGGCTCATGGGAATACCAATCTTGATCGAGGTTCGTGGACAGGACTCGGACGAAGGGGGTCCAGCCGGAATGCGCGCGCCTTAGGGGCCGACCAAAGAAGGCGTCACATGAGAAATGTGGCGTTGCAAACCCGAGTCCGCGCGCGGCACGGCGCCGCGGCGTAGCTTGACGGCTCGGCAGCGAAACGGCGGCCCGCCTCAACTTCGCTCGAGCGACTTCGTGAGTTTGGGGAGCGAGCGGTCGTAGCGATACGAAATCGACATGTGGTCATCGTCGAACTCCTCGTGCACGAACGGGACGCGCGCCGCGCGTAGCCGGCCGGCGAGGATCCGCAGCCCCAGATGCAGAGCCCACTGATCGCGCGTCCCGCAATCCAGGAAGAGCATCCGCAACCCGCGGAGCGCGGCCGCATACTTGGGATCGAGGACCATCCGCGCCGGATCGTTGGCATACCAACGATCCATCACGTCGGCGCGGATCTCCCCGATCGCTCGTCGAACGGCAATCTGAATCCCAACGATCCTGCGCCGATGGCGCGCGCGGCGAATAACAAGACGCCATCGCGACCGTGATCATCGCGAGCATGTCGTCGTGGCTCGGCTTCTCGTTCGCGCCGCATCTTCGCGACGAGCTTCTTCACGCTCCTCGCGGCGCGGATCGCGTTCACCGCGACCGGGAAATCGTGGACATGGCAATATTCGAAGTAGCAATCGCCCGAGTGGCTGGCGGCGGCGCCGAAGAGATCGGGGCGGCGCATCGCGAGTCGCAGCGCGCCGTAGCCCCCGACGACTTCCCCAGCACCGCGCGCGACTCTTTCTTGGGAAGCGTGCGAAATGTGCGATCCACGACCGGCACGAGCTCCTCACAAAGGTGGGTTTCGTACGCGCCCGTCCCCGGCGAATTCATATATTGGCTTCCGCCGAGCGCGGTCATGCAATCGGGGAGCGCCACGATCGCGGGGGCATGGCGCCGCTCGCCACGAGGCGCGCCACCCGCTCGTCGAGGGCCGGCGAGGAATAGTTGCGATTGAGGGCCATCCGCCCCGTTCCAAAGAATCCGGCCAATAGCCACAAAACCGGATAGCGGCGCGGGCTGCGCTCGTCGTAGCCGGGGGAGGATCACCGGGAGCTCGCGCCGCCACGGGTCGCGCAGCCGGTTGCTTCGCAGCGCCTTCGACTCGACGGGGAGGATCTTGACGGAGCAGGGGCGGACCGTTCGCATGGGGCGAGATTGTGAAGGACATCTTTCAAAACGGCCTGATAGAAGTACCGATACCCGCTTTCCCGCCACCACTAAGCACTCCCCCAAGAACACAGCACCCCCAAGAACACAGAACCCCCACAAACATGATTCGCAACACTCTCGCTGGCGCTCACCGCATTCCTCCTCGCGGCTTCGGCCGCCTCTGCGCAAGAGTTCACCCCCGGCCACTTGTTCCTCGCCTCGCGCGCGAACAACAAGATCATCGAGTTCAGCGGAACGTTGGGAAAGATCCGCGAGATCGACACGAGCGCCTTCCTCCAAGCGCCTGTCGGCGTCGCCTTCGGCCCCAACGGGCATCTCTACCTGACCTCCGACACCCAGGACAAGGTGGTCGAGATCGACTCGACCGGCGCGAGCGTGGCCCCCGATCCGGCGCCGGCACCCTATCGTTGCCAAAGGGGCTCGCGTTCGGACCCCAAGGAAATCTATTTGTGACTTCGGCGAACACCGACGAGATCACCGAGTGGACGCCGGCCGGCAACTTCGTCCGCGCCTTCGGCAGCACCAACCTCGACGGCCCCTTCGCGATCGTGTTCGGTCCCGGCGGCCACCTCTACGCCGCGTCGTTCGGCGGCGAGAAGATCTGTGAGTTCGACATCTCCTCCACGTTCATCCGCGACATCGGCGCCGCCGCGAGCGTCCTCGACCCGCGCGGCCTCGCGATCCTCCCGAACGGAAACTTGGGATTGACCTCCCAGTCGCCGTCGCCCTCGGTGCTCGAGTTCAACTCCCTCGGCGTGAACGTGAACACGATCTCGGGCGTGGCCAACATGGGGAGCGCCCATGCGCTCATCGTCGGCCCTGACGGCAACCTGTTCGTCCCTTCGCTCGACAACAATAATATCGTGCGGTTCACCCCCGGCGGCGCGAAGCTCGATGAGGCGACCTCGGTCGACGGGATCTCGGAAGCCTACCAATGCGCGTTCGCGCCCTATCGCTTCAAAGCCAACATTTCGGGAAAGTTGGTGAAGCCCGGGTCGAAGACCGTGAACGTCGCCGGTCCCGCGATCGTGAGCTATGCGCCCGGCTCGCGGATCCTGTTCGTCCAGTTCGTCGATGATCCGAAGAAGCCCAACGATCCCTTCAACGCGCTCAACCGCTCGACGATCGTCTTCCACGGCTTCGAGTCGATCACCACGGAGCTCGTGCCGCGGCGAGAGTACAAGGGCACGGAAGTCACCACCCACACGCTGGAAGACGGCGAGTCCTCCTCGCGGTGCGAGTGACCGGCAAGACCGACGTGGACGGCCTCTTCTCGGTGACCAAGATCATGGGGTCGCTCCAGGTCGCGTCGACCGCCGGCGTTTTCTATGGGAATCTGAACACGACGCTGCTCCTGAAGTAGGGGCGCTGGCTGCGGCGGAGCCCGCGGAGTCGCGGCACACTGCGAGGCGGGCGGGCGTCCCACGCGGGGGCGAGGCGCCGCCCCTCACCTTCCGCCTCTCGCGGAAGTACCATCGCCCGGCTCGATGACCACATTTCTCCTCGTCTTGGGGGTGTGCCTCGCCATCTCCTTCCTGACGTCGGTTTGGCAGGGGCTCTCCAAGCGATTCCCACGACGCGCATCGAGACCCTGAAGCACCAGGGGACCCGCTCCTCGAAGGCACTCGCCGAGATCCTCGAGCGGCGCGACGAGACGATGGTGGCGCTCCTCGCGCTCGATGCCGCGGCGAATGCGGGGGTCGTGATTTGTGGGGTCACGGTGGCCTCGCGCGCGGCCGCGACGATCGGCCTCGACGGACAGCCCATTGCGGCGGTGATCCTCGCCTGTCTCCTCCTCTTCGGGCTCTTCCTGTTCTTCGATCTGTTGCCTCGCACGCTCGGCGTCGCGTTCGGCGACACGGCGGCGATCCGCTCCGCGATCGCGATCCGCTCGGTCGTGCGGGCGCTCGCGCCGATCGTGATCATGGGTCGCGCGGTCTCGCGCCTCGTCCCCAAACCCAAGGAAGGGGGTCGGCGACCGCCGAGGATCTCCTCGCCCTCGCCACTTCGGGCGCCCGCGCCGGCCACCTCGAGCCGCGCGAGGCGCGGTGGGTCTCGAACGTCCTCAAGCTCTCCGATGCCACTGTTCGCCAAATCATGACGCCCCGATCGGTGGTGTACGCGCTGCCGGCCGAGCTTCCGCTCGCGATGGTGAAGCAGCATTCGGAGCACTGGGCCCACAGCCGCTTGCCCATTTTCCGCGAGCGCAATCCCGACGAAATCGTGGGATTGGTGTTGCGGCGCGCGGTGTTCGACAAGCTCCTCGCCGGCGAAATCCAACTCACGCTCGAATCGTTGGCATTCCCCGTGAGCTCGGTCCCCGACTCGATGACCCTCGATCACCTGCTCGAGTGGCTCGTGGCGAAACGCCAACATTTGGCGATCGTGCGCGACGAGTTCCAGATTTGGGTGGGAATCGTCACGCTCGAGGATGTCCTCGAGACGTTCCTCGGCGCCGAGATCGTCGACGAGAAGGACAAGGTCGTCGACATGCGCGAGCTCGCCAAGAAAAGGAACGAGGGGCGCGTGCCGGCGCCCGTCGCGCCGCCGCGCGCGTCACGCGAGCTTCAACAATAGTTTTTCGTGGTCTCGACCGGCGCCGGCGGGCGCTTGAAGACCCCGGCGTTCTCCGCCACGTGCTCCTTGCGCGCCATGCCGACCAGGCTCACGGTCACGTTCGGCGCCGAGCGATTGAACTGCAGCGCGCGGAGCGCGTCGCTCGGGAAGCCCGGGAAGAGCTCGGCGATCTGCGGCGGCAGCCCGTCGCATAGTTTGGCTTGGAAGAGGCTCGCGCTCGCGACGCCCGTCACGTCGAGGAGCTTCGCCGCCTCGAAAGGTGGCATCAGTCGGGGCCCGACCCTTTGATTGGCGAAGCGCACCGCCTCGAGCATCGCCAGATTGAACGGCGCCTGGATGAACCGCATGCGATGGCCGTCGCCCGCCACTTGCTTGGCGATTCCCAACATATCCTCGAGAGAGAGTACTCCTCGCTCGTCGGCGGCACGCGGAAGCCGTTCCAGGTGGCGACGCCGTAGTAGCGGATCGCGCCGGCCGATGCCAACTCTTCCATCGCCTCGAAGGCCGCGCGCAGCCGCTTCTCGAATTCCGCGCGGTCGATGTCATGCTCCCTTAGTTGGGTTTCGGGATTGTGGAGGTAGTAGACGTCGATCGTGTCGACACCAAGATTGGCCCGGCTCCGCTCCGCCTGGTTGCGGATGTACGCGGGGGACATCGCGTGGCACCCCTGGGCGATCTCTTCCGCCCGCACGATCCCCGTCGCCACGAATTGTTGCTCCACCCAATCGCGCGTCTCCTTCTGATTCTTGGGGTAGCGCCCGTCGAAGGAGAAATACCCAACTTTCGTGCAGAGCACGAGCGCCTCGCGCTTCGCGACGCCGTCGCGCACGAGCGACGCGAGCGACTCGCCGACCACCCGCTCGCTGCGCTGCGCGCGATAGTTGATCGCGGTGTCGATGACATTGCCTCCGCGCCGCACGAACTCCTGGATCGCGCCGGCGTAGCGGCGGTCGGTCTCCTCGTCGGGATCGCCCAGATAGGTGCCGAGGCCGATCGAGCTCAGCGTGAGATGGCGCGAGGTGCGGTAGTGTCCGGTCGCCACCCCCTCCTCCTTCACGAAGCGGGCGGCGTACGCGGCAGTGGCTTCAGGTGTGGCGTAACCTGCGATCACGGTTCGATCTCGACGCGGGGCGTGCGGAGGTGCAATCTACCAAGCTTCCCATGCCCAAGATCTCCTTCGTTCGCGAGCAGAAAGAAATCGAAGCGCCCGCCGGCGCAAACCTGCGCAAGGTCGCGCGCGCCGCCGGCATCGACATCTATTACCGCTTCACGGGATGCCCCGATTGGGTCGCGCAGAACGTGATGAACTGCCACGGCCTCGGCGTCTCGCGGAACCTGCGGCGTGCATTTGTTGGATGGGACCTCCGCGAACGTGGAGCTCGCGGGCATCCGCGAGCGGATGCGGGTGCGCTTCTACGATCCGCTCACTCCCCATCTCGCCGCCGGGCGGATCGGCCACGAGAAGGAGTTCCGTCTTTCTTGCCAAACAACCATCAAGGGAGATCTGAAGGTCCTGACCCAACCCTACAATTGGTTTGGCAAGGGGACGACCGAGAAGCTCGAGAAGATCGGCCAGCGCTCGGAGGGCTACGACGCGCTCCTCAAGAAAAAGAACCCGCTCCAAGCCAAGGCGCGCGCGCTCGGAATCACCAAGCCCGTGAAGCCCGACGAGTTGGAGCCCGCGAAAAATAGTTCGTGTGGGCCCGCGGGAGCACGGAACAAGCGTGGGGTGGGTGGGGGTCGGCGCTCTGCTGCGCATCACCAAGGATCCGATTGTTACCATCCCGCCCTGCGCAGAAGCCGCGCCGACCCCCACCCACCCCACGCTGCAGCGCGCGCCCGGGGGCCCACACGAACTATTTGTTCGCGGTAGATAGACAGCCAGAAAAAGTGCCGCGCTGGTGATTTGAAGCGATTTGTGGGAACGGAACGCGCCGCGCCAGTGCGGCGCCGCTGGTTGGGATTCTGGATGGCTCGCGGTCGCGGATCGCGTGCGCGCCCAGCGCACACATTAAATATGAAGACGCCGGGGTTGGGTGGGTCGGCACTCTGCTGCGCATAACGATGGCGCCGATTGTTACCATCCCGCCCTGCGCAGAAGCCGCGCCGACCCACTCCAACCCCGGCGCTCGCGCACGCATAACTGCTTCCCAAGCATCCGCGCCGCGCTGGCGAGATCGGAGGATCGTGGGATTCCGGAATCCCAAATTTCCGCACCTGCGGCATCTTGATAGTTGGTGTGGTGCCGGACGCGCGGCGTGGCGTGGGGTGGATGGGTCCCGGGCGAGTTTGCCCGCGGTCCGCGATGTGACTATTGGTGGGATCGATAGCGCCGTGGTCGCAGCGATTCGCTGCGACCACGGCGCAATGGTTCCTTTAGGTTCCTTACCGCGGGCATGTCTGAGCCCGGGATCCATCCACCCCGCGCCACAGACGTGCTCCCGAGCCGATTGTTGCGAACGCGGTGCAGGGTGGGATGGGGTGGGGTAGGTCGGCGCGGCTTCTGCGCAGGGGAGGACCGTAACAATCGGATCCTTGGTGATGCGCAGCAGAGCGCCGACCTACCCCACACCGTCCCACCCCCACTCACCCACCCGTCCCCTCACTCCGCGTCGTGCGCGGGCCGCGAGCGCGAGGAGGTTCCGCGGACTCCCAACCGCCGCCGAGGGATTTGTAGAGGGCGACGGCCTCGACGGATACTTGGGCATCGCTCTGGGCGAGGTCGGTCTGGCGCTGGATGAGCGCGCGCTCGGTCACGAGGACGTTCAGGAAGTCCGTGATCCCCTGGTCGTAGAGGGCGCGGGCGAGCTCGAGGGCGCGCTCGGCGGCGCGCACGGAGGCGAGGAGCGAATCGCGCCGCGATTGCTCGCGCGTGAAGCGCGCGATGGAGTTCTCCACGTCTTCGAGGGCGAGGAGGTAGGTCTGCTTCATCGCGAGGAGCGCCTGCTCGGTGCGCGCGCGCTCGATCTCGATGTTGGCATCGAGGCGGCCGCCTTGGAAAAGTGGGATCGAGACCGACGGCGTGAGGCCGAAGAAGAAGCTCCCGCTCTCGAGCAGGCTCGAGAGCTCGGTGGAGCGCAGCCCGGTGCTGCCGGTGATCGCAAACTTGGGATACTTCTCGGCGATCGCCGCGCCGACGAGCGCGTTGGCCGAGGCGAGGAGCCGCTCGGCGCGCCGCACGTCGGGGCGCCGACGCAACAGATCGGCCGGCACGCCGAGCGCGATGCTGGAGGACGCCTTCGGCACCTTCGACTCGGCGGCGAGCTCCGCGTCCAGCGCCGCGGGATCGGATCCCAACAAAACCGCGAGGCGGTGGATCGAGGCCTTAGCCAGGATATCGAAAGTTGGGATCTTCGCGCGCGTGAGCTCGAGCTCGGAGTTCACTTGGGCCAGGTCGAGCTCCGAGGCGAGGCCGGTGTCGACGCGCGCCTTCACGAGGTCGCGGGTCTTTTCTTGGGATTGGACCTGGTCGCGCGAGAGGCGGAGCTGGCGCTGGTATCCGCGGTACTCGACGTAATTGCGCCCCACCTCGCCGACGAGCGAAACCAACACATCGCGCCGCCCCTCGATGGTTGCCTCGATCTGCGCGTCGGCCGCCTCGACCTTGCGGCGCGTGCCGCCGAAGACGTCGACCTCCCAGGTGGCGTCGAATCCCGCTTGCCACAGATTCACATTGGGATCGAAGCCGGGGGCGCGCCGCCGAATCCGTTCGAGGCGAGGCCGTTCTCGGCGAGGCGCTGTCGCGTGTAGGCGCCGCTCGCGTTGACCGACGGGTAGTACCCCGAGAACGCCACGGCCCGGATCCCGCGCGCCTCGCGGATCCGCGCCTCGGCGGCCTGGAGGTCGAGGTTGGTTTGGAAGGCGCGCGTGATCAGCTCGTCGAGCTTCTGGTCCTCGAACTTCGACCACCACAGATCGAGATCGGCGGGGCGCGAGTCGACGCCCTCGCCGGAGGACTGCGACCAGGCGGTGGGGAGGGGACCTCGGGCTCCTTGTAGTCGGGGCCCACGGTGCATGGCGCCCGCGGCGAGCAGCGCCAAAGCAACAATTCGATCTCGATCGATCCTTGGGATTCATCGGGCTCCTCCGGGAGCGGCTCCGAATGGAGCGTCGTTGGTCTTTTGGGATTGTGGGGTCGGCGCGCCGCCGGCGTCGAAGAACACGTCGACCTGCTCGCCGACGTGGACCGGCATCTTGTCGCGCTCGAAGCTGTAGAGGACCTGGAGGACGCGCGTGTCGACGCGCTCCGTGCTGTCGCCCGTGAGCGAGCGCTTGGGGACCACGTAGGGCTCGATCCGCTCGAATCGCAGGTCGGTTTTTAGTTGGGAATTGCCGCGGAGCGTGGCGAGCGCCTTGGCGTCGGTGCGGTAACGCCAAATATCGGCCTCGTCGATGTCGATGCGCACGTGGAGGCGGCTCGTGTCGCCGAAGATGATGAGCGGGGTCGCGAGCGCCTGGCTCGGCGCGAACTCGCCGGGGCGAACGTTGACCTTGAGGATCTCGCCCGCGATCGGCGCCCGCACAATGAGTCGATCGAGCTCGGTCGTGGTGCGATCGAGATCCGATTGGGCGGAGGCGACGTCGGCGCGCGCCACCGCGAGGTCGGGGCTCCACGCCCCCGCGAGCAACAGGTCGAGGGTCGCGGCCGACTCCTCGAGCCGCGCCTTCGCCTCGTCGACGGCGTGCCGGCGCCGCGAGAGCTCCTCGGCGCTCACGGCTCCGACGATCGTGACCTTCTCGGCGGTGGATAGTTGGAATTCCACGTCGGAGAGCATGGCGTTGGCGGCCGCGACGCGCGCCTTCGCGGCGGGGATCTCCTCTTTCTTGGCATCTTCTCGAGGCGGTCGAGCTTCGCGTTCGCCGCGGCGAGCGCGGCGCGCTTCACCCCGAGCTCGGCGGTGAGGGAGCGGTTGTCGAGCTCGAAGAGCGGATCGTTGGCATTCACCCGCTTTCCAACGATCGCATCGACCTTCATGACCACCCCGCGACCGGCGAGCCGATGGCGATGTTCTCGCTGCGCGCCTCGACGATCCCGGCGCCGGCGATCGTCTTCTCGAACGGGGTCGCCGGCGGGGGCGACCGGCGCCGAGACGGGAACGGTGGCATTCGTCTTTTGTGACATGTACACCGCGAAGCCGAAGCCGGCAGCCGCGAGCCCGAATAGGATGTAGGTTCTCAACATGGGGAAGCCTCGGAGGCGAACCTCAATGATCCGACGTGTGATTCTTGGTGATCTCGAGGATCCGGCCGTCGTCCATGCGGGCGATCCGGTCGGCGAAACCGAAGATGCGGTTGTCGTGGGTCACGATGACGAGCGTGCGGCCGTCCTGGAGGGCGATCTCACGCATCATTTCCATCACCTTGGCGCCCGTCTCGTGATCGAGGGCGCTCGTGGGCTCGTCGCATACCACCAATCGGGGCGCGCCGACGAGCGCGCGCGCGATCGCAACTCGCTGCTGTTGCCCGCCGGAGAGCTCGCCCGGCTTCGAGTGGGTTCGATCGCCGAGCCCCACGCGATCGAGGACCTCCTTCGCCCGCGCGAGCGCCTCGCGGCAGGGGACCTCCCGAATGAGGAGGGGCACGGCAGTGTTCTCGGCGGCGGTCAGCGTCGGCAACAGATTGAACGCTTGGAACACGAAGCCGACGTTCACGCTCGAAAGCTGGTTTTCGCCCGCGCCCCGAGCGCGCGGAGATCCTGGTCGAGGACGCGCACCTCGCCGCCGTCGGCGTCGAGGACCGCGGCCAGGATCGAGATGAGGGTGGTCTTCCCGGAGCCCGACGGCCCCACGAGCATCATCAACTCTCCCTCGCGCACATCGAGGTCGATGCCGCGGAGCGCGTGGACTTGGGTCTCGCCCGAGCCGTAGGTTTTGGTGACCTGGCGGCAGGTGATGGCGGACGTGACGGCGGTTTCCATGGGATCGGATCGCAATGAATCGTATCGCAGGGATCAGCTCTTGAAGACGACGGCGGGCTCGAGATTCATCACCTTTCGGAGGCTGAGCGAGGCCGCGATGCAACAGATGAGGAGGACGGCCACGGCGCTTCCCAACAATAATTGCCAGGGAAGCCGGAAGGCGAGCTCGGTGTTGCGGAAGAGGTAGCCGAAGACCGACGCGGCGCCGACGCCGAGCCCGTAGCCGATGGCCCCGACGTGGAGCGCTTGGAGCACGATCATTCGCAACAAAACGCGGTTGCTCGCCCCCATGGCCTTCAGCGCGCCGAAGTGGCGGAGGTTGTCGAGCGTGAAGCTGTAGAAGACCTGCCCCGCGATCGCGATTCCCACCAAAAAGCCGAGCGCCACGGCCGTTCCGAAATTGATGGGGATGCCCGTGTACTTCATGTAGTACCCCATCGTGAGCCAGCGGAAGCTGTCGCGCGTGTGGGCGGCGAGGCCGGTCGCGCCCACGATCCGATCGCACAATTCCTTGTGGTCGACTCCGGCCTTCGCCTTCACGAGGACGAACGAGAGGAGCTTGCGCTCCTGCGGCGCGAATTGGATCGCCCGCGAATAGGTGGTGTAGAGGACCGGCTGCGATTGGAACGTGCGCGAGACGCCGCAGATCCCCACGACGATCGCGCGGTGATCGTTGAGCTCCAGGTCGTCGCCGACTTTGAGTGGGATCGGCGGCCCCTTCGGATCGTTGGGATTGGGCTTCGAGAACTTTCCGTTGGCGCCGGTGCGGTCGACGATCACCGCGTCGGCCATCCGGAGCGACTCGAGCGACCCCTCGATCATCTCGGGGGCCGCCCGCGAGCGTCGCGTCGTCGAGGCCGTAGACGATCGCCGATTGGAATCGCCCGTCGTGGAGGCGCGCGCGGAGCGTGCTCTTGTAGAGCGGCACCGCCCAGTCCACCCCTTCGACGCCGCGCACGCGGAGGATCGCCGTGTCCTGGAGCGGCTTGATGTCGTCGACGTAGAGAACCTTGGGATCGGTCACCCAAATATCCGCGATCCCGACGTCGGTGATCGGCGCGAAGGTGCGCGACATCAAGCCGGTGAAGACCGAGGTCTGCTGGGTCAATACCAACGAAACGAAGAAGATCCCGAAGATGAGGGCGAAGTACTTGGCGCGATCGCCCGTGAGCATCTTGAGCGCGATGAAGTTCACTTCGCCCTCCGCGGCGCCGCGCGCTTCGCGGCGCGCCGGGCCTCCTCGTGGATCCCCGCCAACGAAAACTTGGTGATGTGATCGGCCAGCTCGGCGAGGGCGCCCCGCTCGAAGCGCAGATGCGGCGTGAGGCGCTCCGAGATCGGTTTCGTGTGCTTGTAGAAGAGGCACTGCCCGAGCACGCTCGCGGCGCACCGGTGCGCCACGCGGCTCGGCACGGGGCGCTTCCCGCCGCCTCCGCGAGGATCTCGGCGACGATCGACGTCAATAGTTGGTAAATGGGGCGGAACGTCTGCTCGACGACCGCCGCGAGCGCTGGCGTGGGCTCGGCGAACTCGCGCAAGATCAACGATCCGAAGCACGACGCATTGTCCTGGTCGAGGATCCGCAGGAGGAGCGAGTGGACGAACGCGTGGAGCCGCGCCTCGGCGGGGGCGCGCTCGGAAGTCCCGAGCAGCGGCGGATACTTGGCAAGCGCCGCGCGATACGCCTCGACGAGGACCGCCGAATACAACTCTTCCTTGCTCCCGAAGTGGTAGCAGACCGCCGCAATGTTGGCATCGGCCCGCGAGCAGATCTGGCGGACGGTGGCCGCGCGCAGCCCCGCTCCGAGAAGACGGCCCCCGCGGCCTCGAGGAGGCGCCCGCGAGTGCGCTCGCTGCGGTCCGGCGCGAGGGCGCCGGGTGGTGATTCGCGAGGCGGTGCGTGGGAGCCACAGAACTTTCGTGAGCTTTTTTCAAACGTTTGTTTGAACCGCGGGAGTGAAACAGATGTTTGAAATGCCCGCAATCATGAAATCTCCGGCGCGACCGCGGCGCCGGCCCCGCGCCCTCCGCGGCCGCGGCCGCGACGGACTACTCGCCGCGCCCGAAGGCGAACCAGGCGGCCGCCGCGTAGAAGAGCGCCACGACCAGCAGCGGGATCGGCCCGTTGTTCAGGAGGAAGAGATCCCAACGAAAGCAGAGGACCCGATTCCCCTCGTAGGGGCGGAGCCGCGGGACGAACCGGCGCACCCCGGCGCGATAGCACTCGTAGTCGGCGCCGAAGATCGGCGCCAGCACCGCCTCCTCCGCTTCACGCGGTTCACCATGTAGAAGCCGTAGAAGACCGTCACCCCCGCGAGAAGCCAAACGTTTCCCGTGAGGAGGAGCGCGCCGAAGAACGCCAAGTATCGCCCGAGATACATGGGATTGCGCACGAGCGCGTAGGGGCCGCGGCAGGCCAGCTCCTTCTTCTTGTAAAGATTGGCGAAACACCAACTCTGGATGAGCGCCCCCACGACCGAGATGCCGAGGCCGATCCAGTAGAGATCGCGCCGGATCCCCAACCATGCGAGGAGCGCCGCCGCCCCCGCCGCGCCGAGCGGCACGCGCGCCTTCGTGAAGAAGGCCCGCAGCGCCTCGTTGTTGAAGACTTGGTGAACGGAGGCGAGGAATCCGGAGGTCATCGTTTGCCGTGGGCCCCGGCCGCGTGCGCGTCGGTCAGATTCGTGGGAGTGGGATCGCTTGATCCCGGCGTAGCCGCGGAGGAACCAGAATCGCCGGATCGCCTCGTGGCGAACGAGGAGCTCCGACCGCTCGCGCCCCATCGATCCGGGAAGGAACTTATCCCAATGTTTGTAAACGCCCGACAGATCCACCTGCCGCATGAGGGGGCGGAGGAAAGTTGGGCATCGCTCCAAGCGAACGGCCGATTGAAATCGATGATCGCGGGGCGACCCTGCGGCGTGATCAAGACGTTCCTTTTGTTGCGAAGATCCAAATGGGCGATGCCGCGCGCGTGCATCTCGCGGACGAGCGACTCGAGCTCGAGGAAGTACGACGTCGTGATTCGATCGCGATCGGCATGGCGCAGAGTCATCCCCTCGACGAATCGATAGCCAAACGCGAACGGGTCGACGCGAAACGGGGACTCGGGGATCCCGCGGATCCCGGCGAGGCGGGCGAGCGCCCGCAGCTCGTTGGCCACCATCGACGTCCCCCAAGTGTGGCGAACGGGAAGCCAGCAATGGAGGAAGTCCTTCACGATCCACGCGTCGCCGTCGCGCACGACCTTCACAATGTTGGCATTTCCCCATCGCCCTTTATGCAATAGGGTCGAGCCGTTGCCTTCGAGGTCCGCGCGAAGCACGCGGAGAGTCTAGAGAGGAGGCGCCTCAGCGGAAGCGGCCATGTCGGTGGGCTCGGATCCGGCGGGCTCGGCCCCCGCCGGCTCAGCACCTTGCCATCCGCCTCCGAGCGACTTGTAGAGGCGGATCACCGAGACAAGGACGTCGCGCTCGGTCTGCGCGAGCGAGAGCTCCGCCTCGAAGTACTGGCGCTCGGTGTCGATGACCTCGAGGTAGCTCGTGACGCCCCCTTGTAGCGGATCTGGGAGAGGCGCTTCGCATCGGCCCAGGCCTTCGTGAGCGAGTCCTTCTCCACGCGGACCGCGCGCGTCGAGCGATACCCAACTAAAGCGTCGGACACGTCCTTGAACGCGAACTGGACCGTCTGGACGTATTGGATCAGCGCCGCCCGCTGCTGCGCCTCGGAGGCCTCGACCTTGGCGTTCAGCTGTCCCGAGTTGAAGATCGGGAGGCTGATCGCGGGGGTGATGTTCCAGATCGTCGAGCTCGAGTCGAAGAGTTGGCTTAGCTGCCCGCTCTGGACGCCCGCGCCCGCGGTGAGCGAAATCGTGGGAAAGAGGGCGGCCTTCGCCACGCCGATACGCGCATTCGCCGCCACCAACTGCTGCTCGGCGAGCGCGATGTCGGGGCGGCGCTCGATCAGCTGCGAGGGAGCCCCGCCGGGAGGTCGGCGACCAGATCCTGCTCGAGGAGCGGTTTCCCGCGCGCCACGGGGCCGGGGTTGCGACCCAACAAAAAGCAGATCAGGTTTTCTTGCTGTTCGATCGAGCCCTGGAGTTGTGGGATCAGCTGCGCGGCCGAGAACACCAACGATTCCGCCTGACGCACCGCCATGAGCGAGTCGACGCCGCCCCCTGGCGCGAGCTCACCAATCGGAGAGATTCCTTGCGCAGCGCGAGAGTGCGCTGGGAGATCTCGAGCTCGAGATCGAGCTCCTCGAGCTCGAGGTGCGCGATGGCGACCTGGGTCACGAGCGACTGGATCACCAACAATCGGTTCTCCTCGGTCGCGAGCAGGTCGGCGCGGGCGGCCTCGGTGGCGCGGGCGAACTTCCCCAGAAGTCGAGCTCCCAATAGAGGTCGGCGGTGACTTCGGTCGCGGCCACCTCCCGGCTCGTGCCCGGCGGGACGGCGATGGGCCCATTCTCCGAGAGGCGGCGCGCCGAGTAGGCGGCGTTGCCGCTCACGAATGGGAATCTGGTTGGCGCGCGTCACCGTGACGAAGGCGCGCGCCTCGAGGACCCGCTCCGCCGCCAGGCGCACGTCATAGTTGGCTTGCAGCGCCTCACGGATCAGCCCCTGGAGGACCTCGTCGCGGATCACCTCGAACCACTTCTTGTCGCCGAAGGATGGTTGGGCTTCGCGCGACTCCGCCCCCTTCATCGCCGCGGAAGCCCGGCGGGATCGGGAGCTCGGGGCGCTTGTAGTCGGGGCCCTGCTTGCACGCCGCGAAGCCGAGAACACAAAGGATCGCAATGGTGGTCTTTTTCATGCGTGACCTCCCGCCGCGGCCGGAGCGGCACCCGATTCGTCGCCGCCCGGTCCATTGGACGGGGCACCATGGGCGGCGGCCGCAGCATTCTTGGGTTTGGGGGCCCCGAAGAATCGCTCCGTGAGCCCTTGCACCACGACATAGAGAGTTGGGATCAGGAATACGCCGATGCAGGTCGCGGCCGTCATGCCGCCGAAGACCGCCGTGCCGAGCGATTGGCGGGAGGCGGAACCGGCGCCCGTCGCGACCATGAGCGGCACGACACCAAGAATGAACGCGAAGGAGGTCATCAGAATCGGCCGGAAGCGGAGCCTCGAGCCCTCGATCGCCGCCTCGAGCAGAGGCACACCCTCCTCGCGCTTCATCTTGGCGAACTCGACGATCAGGATTGCGTTCTTCGCGGCGAGGCCGACGAGCGTCACGAGGCCGATCTGCACATAGGTGTCATTCACGAAATCGCGGATCCACACCACGAGGAACGCGCCCATCACGCCGACCGGAATCCCAAGGATGACGGAGAAGGGGATTCCCCAACTTTCGTACTGCGCCGCGAGGAACAGGAAGACGAAGATGAGACCCAACGCAAGGATGACCGCCTGCGCCGTGCCCGCCTGCCGCTCCTGGTAGGCGGTCGTCGTCCATTCATAGCCGTATCCTTGGGGAAGCGATTCCTTGGCGATGTCTTCCATCACCGTGAGCGCCTGGCCCGAGCTGTAACCGGGCGCGTTCGCCCCCATGATGTCGGCGCTCCGGTACATGTTGTATCGGGAGATCGTGTCGGAGCCGGTCGTGGAGCCGATCTTCGAGATCGTGCTGAGCGGCACCATCGAGTCGTCGGCCGCGCGCACGTAGATATTGTTGATGTTCTCGGGCCCAACCCGGAAGCGCGGCTCCGCCTGGATGGAAACTTTGTAGATGCGGCCGAACAGGTTGAAGTCGTTGACCTGGAGACCTCCCAAGTATGTCTGGAGCGCCTCGAAGACGGAGTTGAGCGGCACTCCGAGCGTCTTCACCTTGTCGCGATCGATGTCGAGCTTGATCTGCGGCACCGTCGTGCGGAACGAGTTGAAGAGACCGACGAGCTCGGGGCGCTGGCGGGCCGCGGCGAGGAATTTGTCGGCGGTCTCGGCGAGGGCGTCGGCGGAGTTCCCGGCGCGGTCCTCGAGCTCGAATTGGAATCCACCGGCGCTTCCGAGACCGGGAATCGGCGGCGGCTCGATCGCCAGCACGATCGCCTCCGGATAGGTGGCAACCAACGCGCGGATCGCCTTCGTGATCCCAGCTAAACTCGACTCGGGGGTGGTTCGCTCGTGCCAGGGCTTGAAGAGGACGATCAACGTTGCGTTGTTCGAGGTGTAGGCACCCGTGAGGATGCTCATGCCACCCATCGTGACCACCTCGGCGACGCCGGGGAGCTTGCGAATCGCGTCGGTGGCGCGATCGGCCAGCTGCTCGGTGCGCTCCATCGACGCGCCGTCGGGGAGCGTCATGGGAACGAACAGATATCCTTGGTCTTCGGTCGGCACGAACGACTTCGGCAGGATGCCGACGAGCGTGACGACGACGAAGATCACTCCGCCCACCGCCGCAAGCCCAACGATCGGCAGGCGCACGAGTTTCCCAACGATCGCCGCGTAGCCCGTGGTCGTGGCGTTGAAGACTTTGTTGAAGCCGCGGATGAACCAACCGATCGGCCCGCGCATCTCCTTGCGATGGCGGAGGATCATCACGCAGAGCGCCGGCGTGAGCGTGAGCGCTACGAACGCCGAGAGGAGCACCGAAATGGAGAGCGTGACGGCGAACTGCCTATAGAGCTGTCCCGTGATCCCACCCATGAATGCCACGGGGACGAACACGGCGCACAGAACGAGCGCGATCGCGATGACCGGCCCCGAGACCTCTTCCATCGCTTTCTCGGTGGCGGCGAGCGGATCGAGCCCCTTCTCGATGTGGTGCTCCACGGCCTCCACCACCACGATCGCGTCGTCGACCACGATTCCGATCGCGAGCACGATTCCGAACAGCGTGAGGGTGTTGATCGAGAATCCCAACATTCCGAACGCGGCGAAGGTGCCGACGAGCGACACCGGCACCGCGAGCATCGGGATGAAGGTCGCGCGGAAATTCCCAAGAAAAACGAACACCACGATGAGGACGAGGATCACGGCCTCGACCAGCGTGTGCTCCACCTCCTCCACCGCGGCTTTCACGAACTCCGTGGTGTCGAGGCTGACTTTGAGCTGCATCCGGGGGCAGCTTCTCGCGCTCCTCGTCGACGATCGTTCGAACTCCTGCAGCCGTCTGGAGCGCGTTCGCCCCCGGCAATTGGTATGTCACGATCACCGTCGCCGGGATCCCGTTCAACTTGCCAAATGTGGTATACGCCTTCGCCGCGAGCTCGGCGCGCGCCACGTCCCGCATGCGCAGGATCGATCCATCGGAAAGAGTGCGCACGAGGATGTCCTCGAACTCCTGCGGAGTCTCGAGGCGGCTCTTCACCTTCAGCGCATATTGGAAGTCGATCCCAGCTTTCGCCGGCGGCTGACCCACCGAGCCCGCCGGGATCAGGACGTTTTGCTCCTTGATGACCTTCGCGATGTCGCTCGCCGTGAGGCCGAGCTTCGTGAGCCGCTCGGGATCGAGCCATAGGCGCATCGAATAGTCGCGCTGCCCGACGATCTGTGTGTTTCCGATCCCGGTCACGCGCGCGATCGGATCCACGAGGTTGAGCGATGCGTAGTTGCTGAGGAAGACGTCGTCGTAGGTCCGCTCGGGGAGGTGAGCGTGAGGACGATCAGCATGTCGGGCGACTGCTTCTTCACCGAGATGCCGTAGGCGATCGCCTCCTGCGGGAGCTTCGGCTGCGCCTTGCTCACCCGATTGTTGATATCGACGTTGGCGATGTCGATGTTCGTGCCGAGCTTGAAAGTGCATTGCAGCAGATAGCGGCCGTCGCTCGAGCTCTTCGAGGCGAAATAGATCATGTTCTCGGCGCCGTTCACCTCCTGCTCGACGGCCGTGGCGATCGAGGTCTCCACCGTCTCCGCGTTCGCGCCGGGATAGTTGATCTCCACCTGGATCATCGGCGGAGTGATTTGTGGGTATTGCGCGATCGGCAGCGAGAGGATGCTGAGCCCCCCGCGATCATGAGGACCAGCGAGAGGACGATCGCGAAGACCGGCCGATGGATGAAGAACTTCGCCATGGCTCCGCGCTACCGCGGCCGGCTCTGCGATTCCGTATTGTTGGCATCGCGCGTGGCGCCGGCCTCCGTGCTGATCGGCTTGTCGGTGGGGGAGACGGGGCGGCCCGGCACCGCTTTCTGCTGCCCCTCCACGATCACCCGCTCGCCCGCCTTCACCCCTTCTCGCGCAACGATGCGGTCGCCGACCCGGTCCCCGGCCACGATCGAGCGGACCTGGACCGCATTTCCATCGCCCACCACATAAACGAATTTCGCCCCCTGGCGCTCCATGACGGATCGTTGGGGAATGAGCACGGCGTCCTTCAGCGTCTCGATCACGAAGCGCACGCGCGTGAATAGGTTGGGGCGCAGGAGCTTTCCGGGGTTGGGGAAGAGCGCCGTGACGGCGAGGGTGCCCGTCGTGAGGCCGACCGCCCGCTCGCCGAAGAGAAGCTTGCCTTCCTGCGGATACTTGGTGTTGTCGGCGAGGAACAGCTCGACGGGGGAACTCGGGCTGCGCCCCCGCGGGCGCGCGCTTCGCGAACTTCAAGTATTCCTCCTCGCTGATCGAGAACTGGACGCGCATCGGATCGAGGCTCGAGACCGTCGCGAGGAGGGTCGGCTCGCTGCGCCCCACCAGATTTCCGAGCGATACTTGGCTTTTGCCGATCTGCCCCTCCATCGGCGAGAAGATCGTGCAGTAGCTGAGGTCGAGCTGCGCGTTGGTGAGATCGGCCTCCGCGAGGAGGACCGCGGCGGCGCTCGCCTCGATCGCCGCCTTCTCGATCAGCCGCGCGTTCACCAACATTGCATTCTTGGCTTCTGCGTGCAGCCGCGCGACCTCGTTGGCCGCGATCGCATTGTCCAGGTCCTGCTGCGGCACCGCCTGCTCGGCGGCGAGCGGCGTCAGGCGGTTCACGTCCTGTGTGGTTTTGGCGTGCTCGGCCTTCGCCTGGTCGAGCTCGGCCTCTGCCTGGCGCACCGTGACCTGATTCGCGGCGAGCTCGGCCTCCGCCTTCGCCCTGGCGAGGCGCGCGGTGCAGGCTTTCACGTTCGCCTCGTACTTGCGGGGGTCGATTTTGTAGAGGACCTGATCCTTCTTGACGGGCTTTCCCTCTTCGAAAACCCAACTTTCGAGGAAGCCCTCGACGCGCGCGCGGATGTCGACCGTCGAGTCGGCCTCGGTGCGCCCGACGTACTCGCTATAGATGGGAACGGTCGCCTGGGTCGCCTCGGCGACGACGACGGCGGGGGCGGCGCGCTCGGGCCGGCGGCCCCCTTGTCCTCCTTTTTGTGGCATGCGGCCGGCGCCAGCGCAGCAGCGGCCACGAGAATCCAAGGTATGCGCACAAGCCTTCGATACATGTTGAGTCGGGATCCGGGGACTCCGCGGACGGGACGCGGTCGCCCGGACGATACCCGGGATGGCGCTCGGCGCCTAGGCGGGCTCCGCGAATGAACATGCCAACTTTCCCGCGGCTTGCGCCGGGTGATGGCCGCACGCCCGAGCGCCGCTCGCCCCTTGTTTGAATGGTGCTGACTGAATGGTGCTGACTGAATGGTGCTGTCCGAGTGGGGCCTGTCCCACTTGTGCTCGTCCCATTTGTGGACCCCACAAATGGGAGTTGGTCGGGGCGAGAGGATTTGAACCTCCGACCTCTTCCACCCCAAGGAAGCGCGCTAGCCAAGCTGCGCCACGCCCCGACCTGTTCCGGATTTGCGCGCGCCGGACCGTTGCCGATCCGACTGGGGTTCGAGGATTCCGAGGGCGAGAAGGCTACGGTCCGCGGGGCGATGCGGCAAGCGCTCGCCGCGCCCCCTCCCAAACGCCAACAAAACCTGGGATTGGCGATCCTCCGCTCCCTAGACTTGGCGCCGGCGGTGCACCTCCCCGAACCCAACTTTGGCCTCTGGTTTCAGCGCGTCGCCCGGAATTTCGGGGAGCGGGAAGCGCTTCGCCGCCGCACCAGCAAGGAGCCGAGCTCGCGCACCTACGGCGAGCTCTTCGAGGAGGTTCGGCGCGCGGCGGCCGGATTCGGCTCCCTCGGCGTAAAGCCGGGCGAGCGGGTCGGCCTCATCACCGACAATCGGCGCGAGTGGCTCGTCGTCGACCTCGCGCTCGCCGGCCAAGGGGCCGTCGACGTCCCGCGCGGCGCCGACTCGAGCAACCTCGAGATCGTCACGATCCTCGCGCACTCGGGCTCGCGCGGCGTCGTGGTCGACACGCTCGAGCGTGCCCAGGCACTCGTGGGGGCGCTCGATGAGTTGCCGAGCCTCGACTTCGTCGTGCTCCTCGAGGGCGATCCCAAGAAAATCCGCAAGCTCCGCCGCCTACGCATCTTGGCGTTCGACGACCTGATCGAGCGCGGGCGCGAGCGGCTCGAGCACGGCATCGACGATCTCGCGGCGCGCGCGCCGCACGTGCGCTCCGAGGATTTGTTGACTCTCGTCTACACCTCGGGGACCACGGGGTCGCCCAAGGGAGTCCAACTATCCCATGGCAACGTTCTCTCGAACGTCATCGCGGTGAAGGACATCCTCCCTGTGTTTCCGGGCGACGTGGTGCTCGCGATCCTCCCCGCGTGGCACATGTTCGAGCGGCTCGTCGAGTACGCGGTGTTCGATCGCGGCGGCTGCCTCGTCTATACCGATCCGCGCCGGCTTCGCAATGATCTCGTCTCCGAGCGGCCGCAATTGATGGCGACCGTCCCGCGGGTCTGGGAGGGGCTCCACCGCGCGATCGAGGACAAGCTGGAGAAGGCGCCGCCGAAGCAAAGAAAACTTTTCCGCCTCGCAACCCAACTATGCGTCGCGGAGCTGCGCGCCCGCTCGGCGCGCCGGCCGATCCGCGCGGCGTGCCTGCGGCCGTTCGCCTCGCTCGCGCGAAAGTTGGTATTCGACCCGGTCCTGGAGAGGAACGGGCTCGGGCGCCTGCGCGTCTGCGTGAGCGGCGGCGGCTCGCTCCCGCTCCCGCTGGATGAGTTTTCTTGGCGATGGGAATTCCAATCCTGAACGGATACGGGCTCACCGAGACTTCGCCGGTCGTGTGCGTGCGGCGCCTCGAGCGCAATCGCCCCGGCCCCGTCGGCCCGCCGCTCCCCGAGACCGAAGTGCCAGATTGTGGGATTGGAGGGGAGCCCAATCCCAAGGATCGGTCGGGGTGCTGCGCGTGAAGGGGCCGCAGGTCACGCGCGGCTACTTCCGCGACGACGAGCAGACCGCGCGCGCGTTTCCCGAGCCGGGATGGTTCGACACGGGGGATCTCGCGCGCCTCGACGAGCGGGGCGAGCTGTGGATCGTCGGCCGCGCGAAGGACACGATCGCGCTCCGCGGCGGCGAGAAGGTGGAGCCGGAGCGGGTCGAGTCGGCGCTGCGAGCGAGCCCCTACATCGCGCAGGCGGTGCTGGTCGGCCAGGATGCCAAGAATATCGGGGCGATCCTGGTGCCGAACCTCGAGAGGCTCGCCGAGGTCACCAACAAAACGATCCTGGCCGGCGACCGGCGAGACGATCGAGGATCCCGACGCGCGCAAGCTCGTGCGCGCGGAGATCGATCGCCTCGTGAGTCCCGAGGCGGGGTTCCGGCCCTACGAGCGCCCCGTTCGTTTTAGTTTGCTTCGGCGCCCGTTCGACGTGGCGGGGGCACCATGACCGCGACCCTGAAGCTCAAACGGCGCGTGATTACGGAGCGGCATGCGATGCTCATCGCAAAGCTGCTGGCCGACTAGCGGCTCGCTGAGAAAGTCATTTGGCCCACGTGCGAATCCCGGTGTGAGGCTCTTCGTTGGTGTGACCTCGACGCAGATCTTTGCTACGGCCCGGCCCCACCGCCTCGATCTTGCCAACGATGTCCTGCGCCTGGTCTCGCAGCACCCTTTTCAGTGATCTGCTAGCCCGGAGACGCGGCGGTCCCGAGACTTTCGGGAACGCCGAGCGCCGGGGAGCGTCGGACGCGAAACCCACACGGAGCGCGCATTGCGGTTGGTTCCCGCGGCTGCGCCCCATTCGAGTGATTCCCATGAATACTTGGAAGCTCATTTCGATCGCCCTCGTTGCCGTGGGGCTCGCCCCGCTCGCGACGGCGCAGGTGATCACTTACGACATCAACCGCAAACATGTGAGTCACCCGGCGGGCTGTATTCGTTGCGAGTCGTGCCGAGCGATCGTCATGGCGCTGGCCCCGCCGAGTACACGCTTCGGCGCATCGACGGAAAGGTGGTGTGGTCCGCGACGAAGGAATTCACGCTGATTGGAGCAACCGTGACCGACCAGGGTCGGGTGGCTGGGTACGGCTACCTCAAGGGCCCGAGTGGAATGGGGCCAAGCCGAAAGCCTCTCACCACACAAGCGGAACGCAAGGAAGCCAGGGATCGATTCGACAACCTTATGAAGCGCGTGAAGTTGGCGCGATCTGGGGAGAGCCGCGCCGAGTCGAGCCCGGCGGAATCGAGCCCTGCGGAGCCGAACGGAGCGGAGGCGGGAGAGGCCGAGGTCCAAACCCCAAATATCGGCGCCGTCGGCGGCATTCGGCGCCATGGTAGAGGACAAGGCCTTCATCGTGTATTTGAGCGAAACGGGCAACACACGCATATGCCACACGATTCCGCGCGAGGGAATGGTTTCATGCATGAGCTCGCCAAGCATCGCTGTCAGCGACGTCTCGCTCGAGCCGGAGAACGACGTCATGACGGCTCTCGTTCGCAAGGAGGAAGGTGGCCGAGAACGCCCAATCCCTGCTCGCGTTCCGGACATCCACGGGTGAGATCCTTCTGGACGCGGCGATCGATTCCCAACTCAACGGCGATCAAACGGTGTTCATCGCGTTCGCGGCGCGCGGCGATCCGCGGCACGCCGCTCACATTGGTTTCGTGGGCCGGTGAAGATGGCAATGGATCGCGGTGGAAGAATGCTTGCTTCAACGTTCTCGATGGATCTGGGCGCTCGATTTGGCACTTCAACCTTCCGGGGGACTACGAGGATGCCGATGACAAGAAAGAGGACGCGATTTGGGACGAGGCGCGCACCGGCGGATCCATTCTCCGAAGTGCGAATCCTTGGGAATTCAAGATTCGCTCGTTCGAGGATGGGAAGTCCATCTCGTTCGGAGTCGAGGAGGAGCCAATCGGACAGTGGAAGATCCGTGAGCTGAGGCGCAGGCCTACGCGGCTGCAATACCAACGAAACGAAGGCCAAGGGCGCCGCCCCCAAGCCGCCCTTGCCCCCGCTCGCCGAGCGCGCGGCGCGACCGGCGGGGGTTCTCGATCTCGCGGCCGGCGCGAGTGAACAGGGAGACATCCACGATTGCGACGGATTGTTGGTAACGGGCGACGGCGCCATCACCTTCATGCGCCGCGATCAAGCCTCAGGAGCTCCGACTCGTCGTCGTCGATCCCAAGACGAAGGAGACACGATCGTTCGCGCCGCAGATCGAGCCGTACATGCGGTCGGGCATCGCACCCTTCTCGAAGGACCGTTGGCGCCATTCTTGGGAACCGCGACGGTGTGACGGACGAGACGAAAGGCCTCGACGCCTATTGGTTGGATCCGAAGTCCGGCGCATGCGAAAAGGCCGCGGAGACGGATGTCACCTTTCCGAAGGGCGTCGGGATACTTGGCGAGCGGTCCTTCGTGGTCTTGGGATCGACCCGTCACCAAACCACGACCTCGGAGCCGATGACCGCCTATGCCGGCGCCATGCCATCGTGGAGCGTCGGAGCCTCGCGCGGACTCGGCATGGAGCAGGCGATGTGCGTCACGTCGCGCGGTGAGATCGCGGTCCTCGGCAGTAGTCGGTCGACTTCTTTCGGCATCGGGCGAGCTCGCACGCAGCGTGGACCTCGCCGAGTCTTGGGGCGCGACAGCTCCATCCGAGCGAGGTCAGTCCCGACATGGACGGAGGGGTCATCGTGTGCGACTTCGGCGGAATGCCGTCGATCGTCCGGATGCGGGCCGACGGGAGCAAGCTCTCGGGATTCACGCCCGTCTTCAAAGATGGGAAGACGATTCGGAACCACGTCGTAGTCACGCCGGTAGGCCAACTATGGACGACCGACGGCCACTGCCTCCTGCCGCCTCGATGCTTCGGGAACGGTGGTCGAGATCCTTGGGAATCGCCCGAGTAACGACATCATTACTGGCGTTGCTGCGATGGCACTCCGACGGCGCGCGGAATGTTTACCTTCTCGATTCGCGAACGGGAGCAGTCCACGTCTTCGACGAGAAGGGAGCGCGCCCACGTGTGTACAAGCCTGCACCGAACGATATCAAGAATTCATGCGGCAGTGTTTCAGCCCATCTTGCCGTGGCGCCGTCGGGCGACGTTGTACGTCGAAGCGGCCGAGCGCGACTTCATGAATACAGGTAATTATGTGCATTCGGCGCGAGACGGTGAGCGGCTCGGAGTCGATGACTTCTCGGTCGGCGACATCTATGCAAAGATCGAGTTCCAGCCGACGTCCGGAAACCGCTGGATTGTGGGATACAGGAGGTCTTTCTCACCGACCGCGATGGCAACATTCTCCGCACGATCGACCGTGGCGGCGACGGGCGGTTCTTCGCCACGATTGGCCTCGGCGGTGGCCCCGACGGATCGTTGGCATTCCTGCCCCAGGGCGGGACGGAGTTGTTCACTGGGTCGCCGACCCCGAGCCTGCCGAGATCCAACGGGTCGACGCCGGCGGCAACTCCTCCGAGTGTCGCGCTCCCGACGAACATTCAGATGTATGTCAAGTTTGCGTTCGACGGGAAGCGGTCTCGCGTTCTTGGCGCCGACATCGCCGACGAGCTCGGCGGATTGCGATCGTTTCGGTTGCCGATGGCTCGGGGTTCAAGTTTCCGATCCCCAACTCGAACGATCCGCCGCTGGAGTCCTCCTGCCGGCGGGACTCGACGAAGTCTGGGTCTACTCGGGGAAACCAACAATCCAACGATACTCGATCGGTGGAAATAGATCTCGGCGTCAACCCCGTGGGTCATGCGTAGCTCGAGCGTGAGGCCGCTCATCCAGGCGCGTTCCCAACAAAATGGGCCGGAGACACCCATGAAAATGGGCCGGAGACACAGTGGGACCTCGTGTCTCCAGCCCATCGACCGGCGTCCCGTGGCCAACCGGTGGGGTAGGACCGGAACGGGCGGGGCGCGGCAGGGGGAGCTTACATCGGGCCGCGCGGCGCGCTACGCCGGCCAAGTCCAAGTCTGGAAACGCGCGCGCAGTGCCGACTTCTTGAACTTGCCAACCGATGTGCGCGGAATCTGATCGACGAAGACGAACGCGTCGGGGATTTGCCACTTCGCGAAATGTGGGGAGAGGTGCGCGCAGAGCGCGTCGGGCGTTGGGGCGCGCCCTTCGCGCGCGACGATCACCGCGAGCGGCCGTTCCCCCATTTCGGGTGGGGGACCGCGACCACGCACGCCTCCTTCACGTCGGGGTGACCCATCAGTGGTTTTCGAGCGCGACCGAGCTGATCCACTCGCCCCCGATTTGATGAGATCCTTCAGGCGGTCGGCGATCTGGATGAGGCCGTCCTCATCGATCGAGGCGACGTCGCCCGTCTTGAACCAACCATCGGCGGTCCACCGATCGTTGGCATCGGGGGCGTCGAAATAGCGCCCCGCCACCCAGGGGCCGCGCACCTGGAGCTCGCCGAGGCTCCGCCCGTCCCAGGGAGGTTTCGCCCGAGCTCGTCGGAGACCCGCGCCTCGACGAACGGCGCCGCCCACCCTTGCTTCGCGCGCAGCGCGTATTGTTGGGATTGCGGGATGTGGCGCAGGTGGGGCTTCAGCGCCGAGATCGTGGCCTGCGGCGTCGTCTCGGTCATTCCCCACAAATGCATGAGGCGCACGCCGCAGGCATCGCCGGCGCGAAGTAAACTTTCCGAGGCGGCCGAGCCCCCGACGATGGCGCGCAGCCCCGGCTGGAGGGGAATCGCCCCGGCTCGCGCCTCAGGATCTCGAACATGGCGAGCCAGAGGGTCGGCACGGCGCCGGTGATCGTCACGCACTCCGCGCTCATGAGCTCGAGGAGCCCCTCGGGGTCGAGCTGCGGCCCGGCCAACACCAACTTTGCGCCGACGAGCGCGGCAGGTGAACGGGAAACCCCAACCATTCACGTGGAACATCGGGGCGATGGCGAAGATCGTGTCCCCCTGCGAGACGCCGAAGCTGTCGGCCATGGCGCCGAGGAAGGAGTGGAGGACGAGCGCGCGGTGCGAGTAGGCGACCCCTTGGAGGCGCCGGTCGTCCCCGATGTGTAGCAGAGCGCCGCCGCCTCGTGCTCGGATAGTTGGGGAAGGGGGTGGCGGGCTCGGCCGGCGCCAGGATCGATTCGTAGGATTCGAAGCCGGCCGGGGTCGGCGCCCGCCGATACCACGAATACCCGCTCGAACGGCGCGCGGTCGCGGAACGCCGCCAGCAGCGGCAGGAGCGACTCGTCGGCGAGGAGGAACCGGTCGCGCGCGTGGCGCGTAATGTTGGCAAGCTCGTCGGGGTGGAGACGGAAGTTGAGCGGATGGAGCACACCACCCGCGAGCGGAATGCCATAATAAGCCTCGAGATGCTCGGGCTGATTGTGGAGGAAAGTCGCCACGCGGTCGCCGCGCCGCAGGCTGAGGCGCGAGAGTCCGCGCGCGAGCGTGCGCGCGCGCGATCCCAACTCTCCCCAGTTCGAGCGCCCGATGCTCCGGTCTGCGCGCCGCCACACGATCTCCACCCGCTTTGCTTGGGTTTCGGCGCGTTCGAGCAGGGGCCCTAGCACCAGCGGGAAGTCCATCATCGTGCCTTCCATTCCGGCGGATCGTAGCGATCGCGCGAGCCTCCCCGCAGAAGCTGACGCGCGGAAGCGGCGCTGTTAGATTGTTCGCCCTTTCCATGGAAACCCTCCAAAGCTTCGTTCAGGGCGAATGGCGCGCGGGCACCGGCGCGCCGACTCTCCTCCACAATCCGACCACCGAAGAGCCGATCGCGCAGGTGAAGAGCGGCGGCTTCGACGCGGCGGCGGTCCTCGAGCACGCGCGCGAGGTCGGCGGCCCGGCGCTCCGCGCGCTCACCTTTGCCGAGCGGGCCGCGCTCCTGAAGGGGCTCGCGGCGGCGATCCACAAGCATCGCGACGAGCTGATCGAGCTCTCGATCCGCAACGCCGGGACGACCCGCGGCGATGCCAAGTTTGATATCGACGGCGCGACGGGGACGCTCGCCGCCTACGCACAGCTCGGCGAGGAAATCGGCGCGCGCCGATTCTTGGTGGACGGCGACGGAATGCAACTCGGCCGATCCCCAAGATTCTGGGGGCAGCACGTGTTGGTGCCGCGCCACGGCGCCGCGGTCCACGTGAACGCGTTCAACTTTCCCGCGTGGAACATGCTCGAAAAGATGGCCTGCGCGATCCTCGCGGGGGCGCCGGTGATCGAGAAGCCGGGGACGCCGACGGCGATGGTGGCGTGGCGCGTCGCGAAGATCATCGTCGAGAGCGGGATCCTGCCGAAGGGGGCGTACCAGTTCATCGCGGGCTCGCTCGGCGATCTGTTGGATCGGATGGGGGCGCAGGATTCGTTGGCATTCACCGGGTCGTCGGTCACGGCGGCCAAGCTCCGCGCCAACGCCAATCTCATTCGCCACAATTGCCGGATCAACGTGGAGGCCGACTCGCTCAACGCCGCGATCCTCGGCGCCGACGTCGAGGCGGGCTCGGAGACCTTCAATCTCTTCGTGAACAACGTCGCCATCGACATGACGCAGAAGGCGGGGCAGAAGTGCACCGCGGTGCGGCGGATCTTCGTCCCCAAGGATCGGATCGGCGAGGTGCGCGACGCGCTCGTCGAGGCGCTCGCTCGCGTGAAAGTTGGGGATCCCGCCGACAACGACGTGCGGATGGGGCCCCTCGCCTCGGCTTCCCAACTATCCGACGTGCGCGCCGGGATCGAGCGGCTCGCGAAGACCGCCGCGGCCGCCTGCGGCGGCTCGAAGCCGCCGCGCGACAGGGGGTGGTTCGCGGCGCCGACCCTCTTCATCGCCAACGATCCGCGCGCGGGCGCGGTCCACGCCGACGAGGTCTTCGGTCCCGTCGCCACCTGCCTCCCCACCTCGGGCGATCCCAACGAAATGAGCGCGCTGGTCGGCCTCGGCGGGGGCGGCCTCGTGGCGAGCCTCTACAGCAACGATCCTGCCTGGTCCGAGCGGGTGATCTCTTGGCATCGCCCCCTGGACGGGGCGCGTGTGGGCGGGGAGCGACAAGATGGCCGAGTCGTCGCTCGCGCCGGGGATGGTCCTGCCGGCGCTCATCCACGGCGGCCCCGGGCGCGCCGGCGGCGGCGAAGAGCTCGGCGGGCTACGCGGCCTCGCCTTTTATTTACAACGGGTCGCGATCCAGGGATTCAAGGGGCAGGTCGAAGCGAGCTTCGCCCCCGAATCCCAACGTAGCGCCTGCGGCGAAGAATGGATCGGCGCGTCTTCACGCGCTCTTCATTCGTGGCAGCCAGTCTCGCGGCCATGATTCGACGACACCGCGCCGCGCGCGCCATGCGATGGTTGGGATTCGCGCCATTGTTGGGAATGGCACCACTGTCGGGATTGACGCCACTGCTGGGATTGGCGCCACTGCTGGGATCGGCCGCGCTCGCGCCGGCCGACGACCCCCAGGCGAGCTCGGCGACGCGCCCCGCCTCGCGCCCCGAGTCGAGCGCCATCCCCGTGCCGATCCGCCGCGTCCTGATGGAGCGCAACGGCGTTTCCGTGGTGAACGGCGGCTTCGGCTCGTCGATGGCGCGCGACCCGCGCGACAAAGACCAATTCTATTTCCCGACTGACCGGGGGCCCAACGTGGACGGCGTGGGCGGCGCGAAGGTCTTCGTCGTTCCCAACTATACGCCGACGATCGGCAAGTATCGCCTCGAGGGGGCGCGCTCCGTCCGCTCGGCTTCATCGAGCTCAAGGGGCCCGATGGCAAGAATCGCACGGGGCTGCCGCGACCCCAAGGATCGGCGGGAACCCAAGAAAAGGCGGTCGACGCCGACGGCAAGCCGGTTCCCAACGATCCGGATGGGATCGATCCGGAGGAGCTCGCGGCGATGGCCGACGGCACGTTTTGGGTGAGCGAGGAGTACGGCCCCGACCTGATCCACTTCGACGCCGGCGGAAAGACCCTCGAGCGGATCGCGCCGGGGGACGAAGGGCGCGCGCTGCCGCGGGTGCTGGCGCGCCGCCGCCCCAATCGCGGTCTCGAGGCGCTCACCGCCGCCGCCGGCGGGAAAAGCTGGTGACCGTCCTCCAGTCGCCGCTCGACAACCCCGACCTCTCGCCGCGCAAGACCTCGCGCGCGGTGCGGATCGTCGAGCTCGACCTCGCCGGCGGCAAATCCCAACAATACGTCTACCTCCTCGAGAAGCCGGGGCACTCGGTCCACGAGATCGCGGCGCTCGACGCGCGCCGATTCTTGGTGATCGAGAGCGACGGCAAGGCGCCCGGCGACCCCGACGCCCCCTCCAAGCTCAAGAAAATCTTCATCATTGATCTCGCCGGCGCGACCGACGTGAGCGATCCCAAGAATCGCGAAGGGGGCTCGAGTTCGACGGCAAGACGCTCGAGGAGCTCTCCGCCGAGGAGCTCGCCAAAGCCGGGGTGCGCGCCGTCGGCAAGCGCGAGGCGCTCGACCTGCTCGGCCGCCGGCTATCCCCACGAAAACCCGAGGGGATGTGTGTGATCGATCCGGACACGATCGCGGTCGTGAACGACGACGACTTCGGGATCGCCTCCGACGGAAAGGGGGATTCGTGGGAAAGGTCCTCTTCGACGCGGCGCGCACCCCGACCGCTCGACACTCCGGTTTTTCCGCATGCGCTTTAGCAGGTCGCTGAAAAAATCATTCGGTCCATGCGCGGATCTTCTTGTCAATCTCATCGTTGGTGGGTCCTCGGCGTAGCTCTTCGCTACGACTCGGACCCGCCGCCTCGATCTTGCCAAGAATCTCGCGCGCCTGGCCTCGAAGCATTTTCATCGACCTGCTCCTAGCGGCGCCGCGTAGCGTGGGGCCTCGTGGCCCCGGCGCCCTGGCTCCGCAAGATCGTTGACGTTCGCGACCGGGAGGTCGGCGCCACGCTGTGGGCGGGGCGTACTTCTTTTGTTTGCTTGCGTGCTACTACGCGCTCCGCCCGCTGCGCGAGTCGCTCGGGATCGCGCGCGGCGCCGAGAATCTGCCGGTGCGCTTCCTCGTGACGCTCGCGATCACGATCCCGGCGAGCCTCGTTTTTCATTGGTGGTGATGCGCCTGCCGCGCGCGCGATTCGTGCCGATCGTCTACCGCTTCGCGGCGCTGAACCTGATCGCATTCTACCTGCTGCTCGCGCTCACGACGGGGAGACCGCGATCACCGTCGGCTTCGTCTTCTATTCTTGGCTCAGCGTCTTCAACGTATTCGTGATATCGGTCTTCTGGAGCTTCCTCGTGGATCTCTTCACGAGCGAGCAGGCGAAGCGAATCTTTGGTTTCATCGCGCTCGGCGGCACGGCGGGGGCGATGTGCGGCTCCTGGTTCGCGAAGACCTTCGCCGAGAAGATCGGCTCGGCCACCCTATTGTTGGTGGCGCTCGTGATGCTCGAGGCGAGCGTCCAGTGCTTCAAGCGGCTCGAGGCGCGTCAAGCTGCCGAGCCGCGCGCGAGCGAGCCGCTCGGCGAATCCCAACAAAGCGCCGCGGCGACGGCCGCCGCGCCCGCGGCCGCCCGCGAAACCCCAAGAAAAGCGGACCCTCGGCGACGCGCCTCGAGGGGGTGCGCCTCCTCGCCCGCTCCCGCTATTTGCTTGGGATCGCGCTCGTGATCGTCTTTTACACGGCGAGCAGCACGTTCCTTTACTTCGAACAAGGCTCGCTCGTGGAGTCGGCGACCCGCAAGCGCGACCCGCAGACGGCAATCTTCGCCTCGCTCGATTTCTACGCGAACCTCGCGTCGCTCGCGCTCCAAGCGCTCTTCACCGCGCCGATCCTTCGTTTCGTTGGTGTCGGGATCGCGCAAGCGCTCCTGCCGCTCGGCTCGATCGTTGGCTTTGGAATCTTCGCGGCGCAGCCGACCCTGGAGTATTGTTTCCATTCCAGGTCTTCCGACGCGCCGGTGACTACGGCCTCGCGAAAACCCGCGCGCGACGTCCTCTACACGGTCGTGAGCCGCCGCGATAAGTACCTTTCGAAGAATCTGATCGACACGTTCATCTATCGCGCGAACGACGCGCTCTGCGCCTGGATCTACGACGAGTACCTGAAGAAGATTCCCAATCGGGTTCCGATCCTCGCCATCGCCATGATTCCCCCTGCCTGCTCTGGGCGATCCTTTGCTTGCTGCTCGGGAGGACCCACCGGAAGATGGCGGCGGAGGAATCCCCGTGACCCCAACTATCGGGTCGTGAACGACCACTGGAGCGGCTTGCCGCCGGCCGCCCACGTGGCCACCACGGTGTAGCGGGTCTTCGGGGCGAGGGGATTCTTGGGAATGAGGCAGAAGGCGCGCGACGGGGGCGCAGTCGGGATTGTGGGTTGCTGCGGCGACGAAAACCAACATTCCACCTCGGGCCCCTTCTCGTTTCCTTGGTGAAGGCGGAGCAGGGTCTCGACCGGCGGCTGCGCCGCCTCCGCGAGCCCCACCTGGAGCGTCACCGGATAGCCGTAGCGCGACTGGTCGCCGTCGGGGATCGGCTCGGCAGCTCGGGGCGAAAATGGGTGGGAATGTCGGCGGCGCCGTCGGGGGAGCCACGCCACCTCGAATGGCCGCTCGGGGGCGCCGCGATCGGAGCCCGAATCCAACACCGCAAACTTCTTCTCGAGCCCCCAACCCACGCGGGATGAGCCCCGGCTCGAGCAGCGGGAGGCGGTGATAGAAGGTTCCCCATCCATCCCTCGAGCGCGTCGCCGGCAGGTGGCGCAGCCCGGCGCGATCACCGAGTGAGTCCGGCCCACGCCCCCTCGGCCGTGAAGCCCTCCTTGTCCGGATACTCCTCGTGCGCGTCGGGCTCACGCCGCCGTCCTGCGCGGGGTTCGATCCCAAGTATAGGGAGTGGAGGGCGCGCGCCGTCGGATAGTTTGCGATCGAGCCGCACCTCGGGGTGTCCTTCAGGGTAGGTCGCCGCGAACGCACGCGCGCAGCGCGTTCAGCTGCCGCAGCAAATCCTCCTCGACGGGCGAGAGCGCCTTCGATCCTGGCATCGAGACGCTCGAGGAGCGAGGGGCGGTCGCGCAGGAGCCAGCGCCGCCAGCGCTCCTCAAAGTTGGGAATCGGCTCGCCGAAGGCCTTGGCGAAGATCTCGAGCGCCTTCTCGGCGCGGTCAGCTTCCCTTGGGGCGGGTTGCGCGGAAGATCGCGTCGAGGGGGGCGCGCTCCTGGAGGTACTCGACCACAAAGTGCACTTCAGGAGATCATCCCCAACGATCTTTCCCATCTGATCGACCATCGAGCGGGAAAATGGGATCCTCGCGCCGCTCGGCGAGGTAGGGCCATCCCGAGGAGCGCGAGCCCGCGATCCCACCTTCGAGAGGCGGAACATCTCCTCCCGCTCCTGCGCGCCGCCTCCGACAGATCGGCCGAGGTGCCGCCCGCCGCCCCTCGCCCTCCTTCGATTCTTTCCAAATCCAGCCGGGAGCGGCGCGCCGAGATAGGAGAGCGAAACCCATCCAAATGCCCAGCCTCGAGCGGCGCCTGCTCCGACTCGTAGTGGGTGAGGTAGGCGAGCTGTCGCCGACTCGAGCTCCCCCTCGGTCTGCGAAGTAGTCCACCATGTATCCGCGATTGTCCACGAACGCGGACCAGCCGGCCGCGGCCTCGGCGGTCCGGTCGTCGAGCGCCTTCGCTTTCTTGGCATCCTCGAGCGCCGCGAGATAGTTGGCTTTGTGGTCGACGGTCACGTAGGTCCCTCGCCCCCACCTCGGGAGCTTCAGCTCGCCCGTCATGAGCCAGCGGAGAGCGCCGTCGCGCGGAGCCCCTCGCGCACGACCCGCGTCGTCTCTCCGCGCTCCACGCGGCGTGGAAGCTCAAATGTTGGTATCGGACGCAGACCCCCGAGGCGACGCCGGCCGCGGCGAGGGCGGGGTGCTTGCTCTCGGTGACCTCGAGCGCGACCGGGAGGGTGCGCGCGCGACCGCAGCGCCACCTGGATCTCGGAGCGGCGCGCGCGGAGCGCCGCGTCATCCTTGGTGAGCCAGAGGCCGTCGATCTTCTCGTAGCCGAGCGCGGCGCGCGCTTCGTTGGCATTGCCGTCGATCTTGCAGGAGGATCGGCGCCAGCCACTCGGCCGCGCGATCCCTCGATTTCAGAATCTTGGTGAGCGGGGGACGACGCTCCGCAGGCGAGCGCGCCGCCTCGGCGGCGGCCCCTTCGGCGGCGCGGCCGGCGCCTTCGCGAGCTCCTGGGCGAGCGCGGCGCGCAGCTTTTCGTTGGCATTCCTCGGCTGGCCGAGCGCGGCCAGGAGGTCGGCCACTTCGTTGGTCTCGCCCCGTTTCCCACCTTTCGCGAGCTGGTGCGCCGCCGACTCGAGCGATTGGTAGATCGACGGCGCGATCGGCGGCCGCTCGTCGGACCCCTGCGCGGCGCCGGACCCCTGCGCGGCGAGGAGCGCCGCGAGCGAAAGCGGAATGCCAATCCTGGGACCCATGGGCCCCCGGGTTCTACCGCGCGGTCGCCCGACGCGCAAAGAGGAGCGTCAGGTAGGGGATCATGTGAAGTTTGTTGGGAATCAGCCGGAAGATCGACCAGAGGCGCTTCGGCGACAGATAGAAGCGGAAATAGGCGCTCCGCCGAATCTTGGAGATCTCGCTCTCGGGGACGGCCGAAACGTTGATGTCCGAAAAGTAGGGTTCGTAGTGGCTCCAATCCGTGGGGAGGGTGTGCCCCGCCTCCTCGACCTGCTTGAAGAGCTCGGTCCCCTTGAAGGGGATCACCCGATAGAAGGCCGCCGTGTGGAAGCTCGAGTCGCGCGCCCAGCGGATCGTCTCCTCCATCTCCTCGCGCGTCTCGGTGGGGAATCCCAACATAAAGGCGCCGTGGGTCATGACCCCCTTGGTGGCCATGTAGTCGACGATTTTCTTGGTCTGCGGAAGACGCAGATTCTTCTTCATCACTTTCTGGATGCGCGGCACTCCGCTCTCGATGGCGATCATCGCGCGGTACATCCCCGCCTCGGTCATCAGATCCACCAGCTCCTCGTCGAGGATGTCGCCCCGCAGGCCGTTGGGAAAGGTGAGCTTGAGGCCATAGTTGCGATCGATGAGGCCGCGGCAGATCGCCTTCGCGCGGTCGGGCTTGAAGTTGAAGATGTCGTCGTAGAAGACGAGCTCGCGCACGCCGTACTTCGACACCAAGAAATCGACCTCCTCGAGGACGTGGCGCGCCGAGCGCTCGCGGAACTTCTTGCCGTAGGAATTGTGGCAATAGGTGCAGCGCCACGGGCAGGCGCGCGAGGAGAAGATCGTCGCGAATTCCCTTGTGCGCGTAGATGATCCCGCCGCGCGGCACGCTGTGGTATTTGTGGATATCGACCAGGTCCCAGGCGGGGAAGCCCAGCTCGTCGAGCGTGTCGGGGGCGTTCGGTCGGGGTTGTAGACCACCTCGCTGTCGGGCTTGCGCCACACGACACCAAGGATCTCGCCATAATTGGGATTCGATGTACCGGCGCCATATATGGCGCCGTTGCATATCGCGTCGAGCAATTGTGGGAAAGTCCGCTCCCCTCGCCGCGCACGCAGAAATCAATGTTGGGATCCTTCATCACGTCGTCGGCCGCGACCGACGGGTGGGGCCCCCGGCGACGATCACCACCTTTGGCATCCGCCGCTTCATCTCGGCCGCGAGCGCGTGGAGGCAGCCCGCCTCGTAGGTCATGGCCGTCATCCCGATCACATCGGGGCGCATCGTCTCGAGGCGATCGGCCGCCTGCGGCACCCGCAGATCGTCGACCTTCATGTCGAGAATCGTGATGTCCTCGTAGCCGCCGGACCGCGCGCCCGTCGCCACGTACATGAGCCCGAGCGGGTGCAGATGGGTCATCTGCGTGTACGGGTGGAACGTCTGAACGAGGGCGATCTTGGTCAAGGCGCCGGGTGGAAAGCTTATGGCGGCGGGAGCTTCGCGGCGAATCGGCCGCTAGCGAAGCTCGGTCACTCTGAGGTTGCGGAAGCGAACGTGCGAGGTGTCGTCGTGATTTTGGAGCCCCACGAAGCCCTCGGTCGCGCGGTTCCCCTCATACTCGTTCACCTTCTCGCCGTTGATCCAAATCGTGTACTTCTGCCCCTTCGCCTCGATTCGGTAGCGATTCCATTCGCCGGGAGGGTTGGTCGGAACTTTGGTGGGAGCCTGGAAGCTGTAGACGGAGCCGGTGTTGTGCTCGGGCCCCTCGGAGTCGCAGATCTGGATCTCGTAGCCGCCGTCGACGGCGCTCCACGGAGTCACGGGGGCGAGGAATCGCTACGAAGACCCCCGAGTTGTCCTCCTTGCGCGCCGCCTTCCACTCGAGCTCGAGCGCGAAGTCCTTGAAGCTCCGCTTCGAATACCACAAAGCCCCATGCCGCCGGAGCTCACGAGCTCCCCGACGTGCCCCGGCGTGGCGTCGACGGCGAAGTCGCCGGGGCCGGTCATCGTCCAGCCGTCGAGGTCGCGGCCGTTGAAGAGATCGCTCGGATTCTCGCGCGCGGCCGCCCACTCGATCGCCTGCTGGAGCATCGTGAGAAAGTTGGGATTCTTGTAGGTGTCGGGGCCGTGGCCGAGCGCCGTGCGAAAACCTTCCCTTTCCGTAGCGTTTGGTCCAGGCGAGCGGGCGGGTCTTGCCGTCGCCGGGGCTCTTTCCCACCAATAGCATGTCCTTGTCGTGGGCGGCGCAATCCTGCAGGTGGTAGAACTCATCGTTGATATCGAAGTCCTCGAGCCCGGCGCCCACGGGCTGCGAGGTGGCGACCCGCTGCACGTGGATCGCGCCGAACGCGGGATGGGTCTCGAAGCGGCCGCCCACCATCCGCACGTACTCGGGCCAACTCTTGAAGGTGTCGGCCGGCGCAGTGCATTCCCACCCATCCGCCGCCGGAGCGGACAAAGTTGGTGATGCCGTCCACGTGGTCGGCGCCGAGCGCGTCGATGTAGCTGTCCTGGGTGTACGCAATGATCACGTCGTAGCGCTCGGAGAGCTTGGGGTCCTTCAGGAGGTCGGGCTTGCTCGCGATCGTGGCCTTTTCGGCGTCCGGCTTCCCTGCGGGGCGCGTCGATCCGGATCAGCTCGGCGGTGAAGTCGAGCCCGCGCCCCTTCAGCCCCTCGAGGAGCGCCTTCATGTTGGCCTCGTATTTGTGGTGTTCGCCTCCCATCAACACCAACAATCGCACGGGATCCTTCGCCGGCGTGGGGGCGATGGAGAGGAGAAGCAGGAGCGGCAGGGATCGGAGCATCGGCGAATCCTAACCGCGGCTCGCGAAGGGGGCGCGGGGATCCAGGAGGTCATCGAGGACGAGATCGGCCCCCGCCGCCTCGAGCTCGGCGCGCCCCGTGTGCCCGGTGCACACTCCGATCGCGCGGAAGCCGTGGGCGCGGGCGCAATCCACGTCGTGGATCGTGTCGCCGACGACGAAGACCTCGGAGGGGCGGGCTCGATCCGATGGTGTGCGGCGCACCGCTCGCGCGCCACCGATGCCACAATTCTTCGATCCTCGTGGTCGTCGCCGAAGCCGCCCGTGGCAAAGAATCCCCGAGCCCCACGGGATCGAGCTTGATCTTGGCGGCGGGCTCGAAGTTCCCCGTGAGCAATCCCAACTTTACGCGGGGATCGGCGGCGAGCGCCGCCAGGATCTCGCGCGCGCCGCGCAGCACCGGATCCCGCTTGGAACGCGGCGACCTCGCGCTGCAGGTGGCCGAGGTGTAGATGCGGCGCAGCTCGGTCTGGCGCGCCTCGAAGTCCGCCTCGGCGACGCCGCACGCGATCGCCATCGAGCGGAGAATCTTGGGATCGGTCGAGCCCGCGAGCGGCACGCCGCGCGTCTTCGATGCGGGATCGGGGAGCGCGAACACCTCTCCGAAGGCCGCCTCCGCGGCGCGCCTCCCCACGCCGCGGTACAGGACGAGCGTCCCGTCGATATCCCACAAATAGAGCCGGGTCCCGGGGCTCACTTCATGTCGGGGCGCTCGGCTTCTTCGAGCGTGAGCTCGCGGCGCGCGGCGAACGGCGTCTCGCGGATCGCACAATTCCGCACCTCGCAGCTCGCGCAGTAGGCGCGGCGGCACGGATCGCTGTGGAACATCACGTCGAAGTTCTCGCCCATCTGTTTCTTGAGCTTCCCCTCGAGCGTGTCGCAGAGCGCGTGGGCACGGTCGAGCGGCCAGAACTCCGGCATCACGAGGTGCGCATCGACGTGGATCCGCGCGCCGAAGCGGAGCGCCCGCAGGTGGTGGACGCTGATCAGGTCGAGGGTCCGCTCGCGCTCGAGGAATGCCAACAAACTTTGGATCGTCTTCGCGTCGTACTCGTCGAGCAGCCCGCCGGCCGCCTCGCGGACGAGGCCGAGCCCCGTCCACGCGAGCGCGAGGCCCAGCACGACGGCGAGGATCGGATCGAGCATCGCAATCCCGGTCCACTTCACGACGAACAACCCCAACAATATGACGGCGGAGGAGCCCACGTCGGTGAGGACGTGCTTCCCGTCGGCCACGATCGCCACCGAGCTGTGCTTCCTCCCGATCTTTACCAAGAATAGGCCGAGGCCAAGATTGGCGACGCCCGCGCCGGCGGTTAGCCAGAGCCCCGCGTCGAGCTCCTTCAGCTCGGGCCCCTTCACGAAGGAGTGCACCGCCGCGACCAGCGTCGCGATCGCCGCAAAGGTGATCAGCCCCCTTCGAACGCCGCCGCGAAGAACTCAATTTTCCCGTGGCCGTAGGGATGATTGCGATCGGCCGGAAGCCCAGCAAAGAGGACGCTGCCGATCAGGAACGCCGCGGCGATGACGTTCACGATGCTCTCGAGCGCGTCGGAGAGGACCGCGGTCGAGCCGGTCCACGAGTACGCGAGGAACTTCGCGCCGAGGATCAGCGATCCGAGCACGAGCGAAGCCACGCTGACGCGGACGCGGACCTGTTGCTCGGAGAGCATGGGAAGTGGGAAAGCTACCGGTTAGAAGGGGCGCCCACCCTACCGCCGGGCCCATGTTTTCGAATCTCCGCCAGTACCTCCGGGCCCTCGAGCGCGAGGGCGAGCTGGCGGTGGTGGAGCGGAGGCCGATCCCAACCTCGAGATCGCCGAGATCCACCGGCGAATCATCGCCGAAGGGGGCCCAGCGCTCCTCTTCCGGCGCGCGAAGGGGTCGCGATTCCCGGTTGCCACCAATCTGTTCCGGGACGGCGAAGCGGATCGAGCTCGCCTTCGGCGCGCGGCCGAAGGATTTCGTCCGCGAGCTGGCCCGCGCCGCGGTGGATCTCCTCCCGCCGACACCAAGCAAACTCTGGGGGCGCGCGGCTTTTGTGGCAAGCGATGAAAGTAGGGACCCGCCGCGTGCGGCTGCGCCGGTGCTGGAGGTGCGCGGCGAGCCGCGGCTCGGCGAGCTCCCGATCCTCACGAGCGCGCCGCTCGACGCGGGGGCGTTCGTGACGTTGCCCCTCGTCTATACCGAGCACCCCGATCCCACCTTTCACCAGAGCAATCTTGGGATCTACCGATTGCAGGTGTTCGACGATCCGGACCGTGGGATTCCACGCGCAGATCGCGAAGGGGGCGGCTTCCACTTCCACGAGGCGGAGCGGCTCGGGATCGATCTGCCGGCGACCGTATTCTTGGGAGGTCCGCCGGCCCTCACGCTCGCCGCGATCGCGCCGCTCCCCGAGGGGATACCCGAGCTATTGTTGGCATCGCTCGCCCGCGGCGCCCGCCTCGAGACCGCGGCGGCCCCCGGCGGCGGGCACCCGCTCGTGGCGGAGGCCGAGTGGGCGCTGCGCGGGCGGGTGCGGGCGGGGATGCGCCGCATCGAGGGGCCCTTTGGGGACCACTACGGCTACTACTCGCTCGCCCACGAGTATCCGGTCCTCGAGCTCGACGAAATGTGGCATCGCAAGGATCCCATCTATCCGGCCACGATCGTCGGGAAACCCAAGCAAGAGGATTTCTTCCTGGGCGATTACCTGCAGGAGCTCCTCTCGCCCCTCTTCCCGCTCGTGATGCCGGCGGTGGTGAACCTCTGGAGCTACGGCGAGACCGGTTTCCACTCGCTCGCGGCTGCGGTCGTGAAGGATCGCTACCCGCGCGAGGCGCTCCAGTCGGCCTTCCGGATCCTCGGCGAAGGCCAACTATCGCTCACCAAGTTTCTCCTCCTGACCGACGCGCGGGTGGATCTCCGCGATTTCCGCGGGCTCCTCGAGCACCTGCTGGCGCGCTGCCGCTTCGAGAGCGACCTCTTCGTCTTCTCGAACGTCCTCGATGGACACGCTCGACTACACCGGCCCCAAGGTCAACGAAGGGAGCAAGGGGGTATTGTTGGGATTGGGGGCGCCGGTCCGCGAGCTCCCGCGCGCGTTCGAGGGGCGCTCCCCGCGGGGCGCGCGAGGCGGCGGTCTTCTGCGGCGGATGCCTCGTCCTCTCGGGGGACAGCTATGCCAACGATCCGGGGCTCGCCGCGCGGATCGCGGCCGATCCGCGCGCGGCCGCCTGGCCGCTCGTGGTCCTCGCCGACGACGCCGCCGCGACAGCGGCCGGCGCCGAGGCCTTTTGTGGCGAGTGTTCACCCGATTCGAGCCGGCCGCCGACCTCCACGCGGCCGCGGCCCCGTGGTCCGCAACCACCTCGCGTACCGCGCGCCGATCGTCGTCGACGCCCGCGTGAAACCTTGGTTTCCGGGCGAGGTGGATCCCGACCCCGCGACCGTTTCGTTGGTGAACCGCCGCTGGAAGGAATACTTTCCGGATCGTTGACCCTAGGGTTGGGCGTCGTAATGGAACCGCACCTTTCGTAGTGTTGGTCCGTCGAATGACCGTGGCCCACCGAGCTTCGAGCCCCGTCGCGCGATTCCTCGCCGGCGAGCTCCTCCTATTGTTGGGATTGGCGGGGGCGATCGAAGGGGAGGGCGCGCCGCCGTGGCGCTCGGCGTCGTGCCCGGCGAGGAGCTCCAGCTGAACGGGCCGCTGCTGGTCCGCCCGCATCCTTTTCTTGGGTTCTGCCTCCGCGAGGGACCGTGGGGCGCGCCGGCAGCAAGGCCGAGCAGCACATCAATTCCCAAGGATATCGCGGGCGCGCGGTCGGCCCGAAAACCAAGAATACTTTCCGCGTCCTCTGCCTCGGCGACTCGGTGACCTACGGCGACAGCCTCGCCGAGGGGACACGATGCCGGCCCAGCTCGAGCGGGAGCTCAAGAATCGGATTCCCAATCAAACGGTGGAGGTGGTGAACTTCGGGGTCCTCCAGTACACGAGCGCCGAGTCGTTCGCGGCGTTCGCGCTCCGCGGCGTCGATCTCCATCCCGACGTCGTGGTCATCTACGAGGGGCGAACGACATCGCCCCACGGTTCGTCCGCCCGTTCCGCGGCGACTACGCGCAGTTCCGCGCCGTCTTCGACCGGGAGCCCGACCAGGCGTGCGACCGCCCGCTCGAGACGAGCGTCGGCTACCGAGTGTTGCGTTGGCTCGCCGGGGTCTTCCCCGCCGCGCAGCGGCTCGATTGGTACACGGTCAAAAGCTCCCCGCGCTCACGCCGCCGCAAAAGACTTGGCATTCAAAGGCTCGTCAGGGAGCCGCTCATCCACAACGAACGGGCCGAGCTTGCCCTCGCGCGCGCCCACGGCGCCCGCACATTGTTGGTATCCCCGGATACAACCGTTTCACCGAGGGGACCACTCCTATGCCGCCCGCTCCTTCCGCGAGAACCGCTTCCGCCAGGAGCGCGCCGCCAAGTCGCAGGGCGGGGGCTTCCTCGACCTGACCCTCATCCTCGACTCGAAGGCCGACTTCCGCGATCCGGTTCACTTCACCAAGGAAGGGGCGCGGAGCGTCGCGTCGAAGATCGCCACGGAAATGGAAAAGTTGGGATGGCTCCCCAAGTGAGGGCGCCCCTGCGGAAAGTTGGGATCGCCGCGATCGTTGGGATCGGCGCCGCGCTCCCGGGGTGCGAGCGCGCGGCCGCCGGCGACCCCGACCGCGCCGCGTTCCAGCCCCACCCGCTCTATCGTTTGGAACCGATTCCCAACCTTCCCGACCGCGGCGCGGCGGGGCCCCACGACGAGCTGGGGCTGCGCGGCGCGCCGTTTCCCGGAAGCGCCGGTGCGGGTCCTCGTGCTGGGGGCGCGTCGGTCTACGGCGCGGGGACACGGCGGACAAATCGCTCCCGATCCGGCTCCAGCGCGCGCTCGGACGCTCGGCGTCCAGGCCGCCGTCGCGAACGGCGGCTGTCCCGGCCACTGCGCCTTCGCCTCGATGCTCCGCGCCCACTTCCTCCTCGCGCCCCTCAAACCCACACAGATCCTTTACATCGCCGGGCGCGAAGACCTCGACACGTATGGCGCTCCCAACTTTGTCGCGGACTTGGGGCACGTGCCGCGCCCGTGGACCGGTGCGTCGATGCCGCCTGGCGCCGCGCTCACGGAAGCGGGCGCCGCGGCCTTCCGCCGCGACATCCTCTCGCTCGAGGTCGAGGCGCGGTTGCTCAGAGCCCAACTCTATCTCGTGGCCCCGTCGGATCCGGCGCTCGCATCGCTCCGCGAGCCGCTCGAGCGGGTCGCGCGCGAGAGGCAAGCCCACTTCCTCGACCTCCCGAGCGATCCGGAGCTCGCCGTCCAGATGCTCGCGCGCGCGGTGCAGGACAGTAGGTCGCTGAAGAGGTCATTCGGCCCATGCGCGGATCTTCTCGACAAGCTCATCGTTGGCGTGTCCTCGGCGTAGCTCCCCGCTACGCCTCGGACCCGCCGCCTCGATCTTGCCAAGAATCTCGCGCGCCTGGGCGCGAAGCACTTTCAGCGACCTACTCCTGCGTCCTCGGTCGGGCACTCCGGATCTGGTAAGGTTGGGATCGAGCCGTGCCGCAACCCGTCATCCGCGACGAAATCGACCTCGGACTTCCCACCTCGGGCCCTTCGCTCTCGGGGACTCTCCGACCCTGAAGCACTTGGGGCATCTTCGTTGGCTTTCGTTCGAGCGGCTGGCCGGCGTGCCGACGGCCGAAGGTGGCCGACAGCAAGGGGCGCCGCCTCTACGCGACTTTCTATTACATCGACATGCACTACCCGCTCGCCGCGCCGGCGAACGCGTTCCGGGAGAACGACCGGGTCGTGGTCACCGGGGATATCAGTGCGTACGGGCGCAACATCCTCGACGGATACTTTGCCATCTATCGCGCGGGGACGCGCGCGAGAAGGATTGGGGGTCCCCGATCCGGAGAGCGCGCCGCGCTTCATCGAGGCGGGAATCCCAACGATCCGCCTTTCCAACATATTCATCCAGCAGGAGCTCGGCCCCGAGAAGCTGCGGATCGGCCAGCCCTCCAACGCCGATTTCAGCAAGGTGCCGGCGATCCGCGAGGCCCCCGAGGGGCACGTGCGCAACCGCGAGGCGCAGGAGGCGGGGCACTTCTTCGCGCCGCCGGAGCGGGCGCGGGTCTTTACGTTGGCATTCGATCACATGATCGATCCCGACCGCGACGTGAACGCGGCGGGGCTCGTCTACTTTGCCAACTTTCCCGCCTTCTTCGAGGTGGCGGAGCGGCGCGCGATGGCGGCGCTGCCGGGGGCGGGCTCCCCAAGGATTTCGCCGACCGCCGCGGCACGCTCCGCCGAAAGGTGGGATTCTTCGGGAACGCGCGGACCGATGATTTCCTTTCGATGCGAATCCAGTGCGCGGTGGCCCCCGAGCCGGTGATGGCCGACACCCCCGCGCGCCCCTACGGATTGTTGTGGTTCACGATCCACTGCGAGCGGGGCTCGGACAAGGTCCTGATCGCGATCACCACCGCCGCGCGCGTGACTCCGCTCGCCACCCCGGCCGACGTGGAGCGCTGGCGAGCCTTCGCCGCATCCTTGGGATCGGCCTGAGCCATGATTCCCAATCCCAACGATCTCTCCGCGCTTCGCGACCACATCCTGAAGCGCTTCGCGAAGCGGGGACCACCTCGCTCGACGAGAAGGCCTCGCTCGTGAAGAGCGGAATGGTGGATTCCTTCGGCATCGTGGAGATCGTCTCGTTCCTCGAGACCGAGTACGGCGTGAGGCTCCCCGACGGCGACGTGGTCCCCGAGAACTTCGAGAACCTGGAAACGATTCGGGCGCTGCTCCGGCGCTGCGGCGGCTGATCGCGCGGGCGCGCGGACCATGGACCCGATCTCGGTCTCCTACGCGTGCCTGATCCTCGGCGGCGCCGCGCTCTTCTGGGCGCTGCGGCGCACGCCCTTCGGCGGGCTCGTATTGTTGGGATGCGCGATCGTCTTCTTCTCGTCGAAGCCGCTCGCCCTCGGCGTGTTCCTCGCGGCGACGGCGATCACGATCGTGGGGCTCCGCACCAAGAAAACTGCGCCCGCGGTCGCCGCGCTCGCGGCGCTTTTGTTGGCATTCAAGGCGCTCGACGCCCCCTGGTGGCCGAAAGATGGGATCGCCGGGCTCGCGGGCTTCGCCCTCCCGCTGGGAATCAGCTACTACATCCTGCGGGCGATCGCGGCGCTGATCGAGTCCTCGCGCGGCGTCCTGCGCGAGCCCAAGATTCTGGAGGCCGCCGGATTCTTGGGATTCGCGCCGATCCTGCTGCTCGGGCCGATCGAGCGGGCCTCGGCTTTCATCGGCCAGATGCGCGGGTCGCTCGGCCTGCGCGAGATCCCCGCCTATTTGTGGGGAGGGATCGGGCGGATCGCCGAGGGGCTCTTCAAGGTGCTGGTCCTGTGCGAGGTGCTGAAGCGCCACGCGGAGCCCTTCGCGAGCGGCAAGACCGCCGAGCTCGCGGGCGTCGACCCCGCCGGGCTCTGGACCGGGCTCTGCGGCTACTCGCTCTACCTCTATGTCAACTTTTCCGGCGCGTCGGACCTCGCGATCGGCGCCGGCCGATTGTTTGGTTTCAAGATCGCGGAGAACTTCGACCTCCCTACGCGCGCCCCAACCTCTCCGAGTTCTGGCGCGCGTGGCACATCACGCTCTCGACCTGGCTGCGCGACTTCCTCTTCTTTCCGATCGGGAAGCGCCTCCCGCGCGGCGCCGCGCCGATCGTGGCGCCATTGTTGGTGATGTCGCTCTGCGGCCTCTGGCACGGCCTCACGATCCCGTTCTTATTGTGGGGTCTGCTCCATGGCGCCGGCCTCGCCGCTCACCAACTATGGCTCCGCGCGCGCCGCGCGAGCGCGCCGCTCGACGGCTTCGCGGGCTCGATCGCCGGGCGCACCGTCGGCGCGGTGGTGACGGTGCATTATGTGGCGTTCACCTGGATCTTCTTCTCGGCGGGGGATCTCGGAGTGGCGCTTGCCAATCTTCGCGGCGTCGCCGGTGCGATCCCGGGCGCCCTCGACGGGGTCGCGGCGAGCGCTGTCGCCGTCGCGCTCTGGAGCTTCCTGCCGGGGTCCGCGACTTCCTGCGCCGGGCCGCCGCGGCCGAGACCCCGACGGTCGGCTCGTACATGGCGTCGCTCTGGCGCGCCCACGTCGATGTGATCCTCGTCCTCATCGTGGTCTCGCGCTTCCTCCTCTCCCGTACGCAGCCGGAAGGGGCCTTCGTTTACCAGGGCTTCTAGAAGTGGCTTCACATTCTGATCCCAAGTTTCCGGTCCGTTCCGCGTTGGGAGTCCCGGCTATGAACCTTTCCACATTCTTTGCGTTCGCTTTCGTTGGTTTTCTCCAGGGTCCCGCGGTCCAGGTCGTGCCGACCACGATCCGCGATGTCACCGTCTACCCGACCGAAGCGCTCGTGACGCGCGTCGGGAAGGCGCGGGTCGATCGCGGCGTCACGCGCGTGGAGGTGCGCTCGCTCCCGATGGGCCTGCGCGACGACTCGATGCGCGTGCGCTCGTCGGCGGCGGCGAACGTCGTCGGGGTCGATGTCCTTCTCGCCGCGGCGCAGACCTCGCCGTCGCCCGCCGTCGAGGATTTGCGCAAGCAGCGCGAGGCGAAGCAGCGCGACCGCGAGGTCAACGCCGATCGCGTCGAAGTCCTGAAGAGCCAGCGCGCCTACCTCGACTCGATCCGCGCCGAGGCGCCGAAGATCTTCGGCCAGGGCTCGCTCAGCGGGTCCGGTGGATCCGGGGAAGTGGAAGGAGGCGGTCGAGTTCCTGACCAGCTCCTTCACCAACAATGTGGATTCGATGCGCAAGCTCCAGGAGCGCGACGGGCTGCTGGCCGCCGAGATCGCGGAGCTCGACCAGAAGCTCCAGGAGCTCCAATCGGGAAAGTTGGTTCCCACGAAAACCCTCGCCATCGATTTGTTGGCGAACGCGCCGGGGAGTCAGACCTCGAGCTCTCGTACTTGGTTGGGGATTGCGGATGGCGCCCTGCGTACGACCTGCGTGCCGCGAAGGATCTGCGGAGCGCCGATCTGTTGCTTTCGGCCGTGGTGGCGCAGCGCACCGGGGAGGACTGGACCGACGTGAACCTCACCTTTTCGACCGCGAAGCCCGAGCGCGGCGCGCAGCCGCCGACGCCGGAGACGCTGGTCTTGGTGAGCGTGGCCGAGCGCAGAAAGCTTCGAGACGATCGGGGTCGGCGGCGGCTCGTGCCGCGATCCAGCGCGCCGAGCGAGAAAAGAGGGCCGCCGCCGACGCGATGGAGCTCGCCGACAAAGATGCGGCGAACGCCCCCGGCTCGCCGGCCCCTGCCCTCGCCGTCGACGCCGAAGTCTTTGCTTCGGGGCTCGCCACCCAACTGCGCGTGCCGCGCGCCGAGTCGGTCCCCGCCGACAATCGCCCGCACCGCGTGCGGGTCGCCGAGGTGCCGTTCAAGCTGGAGCCGATCCACGTGACCGTGCCGCGGCTCGCGACCCGCGCCTTCGTCCAGGCGAAACCCAAGAATACGGCGGCGTTCCCGGTGCTCGGCGGCGTGGCGCAGGTTTTCGTGGGAAACGATTTCGTTGGGAAGATCAATGTCCCCGAGACGCCGATCGGCGAGCCGCTCGAGCTGGCGCTCGGCGCCGATCCGGGGATCACGATCGAGCGACGCCAAGAAAAAGCCGATCGCGAGGGGCCGGGCTTCCTCGGGTCGCGCGTCCGCTACACCTACCAATACCGGATCACGGTCAAGAACGTCTCCGCGGCCACGGGGCCGGCGACCGTGGAGGTCGTGGAGCCCATCCCGATTTCACGTGACGACCGGATCAAGGTGGAAGTGACATCCTGCGAGCCCCCGTTCCTTCGCGGCGCGAAGGAGGATCGCGAGCGCGAGAGCCAAGGATTCCTGCGCTGGCGGCTCCCGTGGCGCCCGGGGAGGAGCGGGTGATCCAACTCACCTATGTCGTGAGCGCCCCCGAGGACCTGCCGATCAGTGGCTTCGAGCGCTAGCGACCCTTCCCCAACATTCCGATGACGAAGACTCGAGCGGCGCTGGCTCCACTCCTCGCGCTCGCCGCGGCCGGATTCGCCGCGGCGGGTTTCGTTTTCGCGCGCGGCGAGGGCGCGGCGCGGGCGCTCCCGTAAAGTTGGTGATCGTCCATACCAACGATATCCATGGGCAGTTCCTCCCGCGCGACGCGCGCGGGCGCAAGGGGAGAAGGCGGGGGCTCGCCGCGCTCACCTCCGCGATCGCCGCCGAGCGGGCGAAAGCCAAGAATGAGGGGGCCCACCTGCTCCTGGTCGATTCGGGGGATTGGTATCAGGGGACCCCCGAAGGCAACTATGCGAAAGATGGGATCGCGGGGGCGCTCGTCATCGACTGGATGAACCGCGCGCGCTTCGACGCCTCCGAGATCGGCAACCACGAGTTCGACTTCGGCGTCGCGAACGTGAAGGCACTCGCGGCGCGAGCCAAGTTTCCCGTGCTGGGGGCGAATATCCTGGAGCCGGTCGCGGCCGGCCCCGCCGAGAAGCCGAGCGCTCCCGCGGCCGAATCACGCGCCGTCGCGCGCGCGCCGATGGCCAGGCCATATGTGGTGTTCGAGCGCGGCGGAGTCAAAGTCGCTTTCGTTGGGCTTCTGACCGACGGCACCCCTGGGATCGTGGCCGCAGGGCGCCTCGGCGATGTGACCGTCCCCGACGAGATCGCGGCGGGGCGCAAGTGGTTCGACATTGCCAAGAAAGAGGCCGATGTCGTGATGTTCCTCACCCACTGCGGCAAGTCCTCCGACGAGAAACTCGCCCGCCGCGTGCCGGAGACCCCCGTGATCTTCGGCGGCCATACCCACACATGGATCGCGCAGCCGAACTTCGTCGAGCACGAGCCGGCGGCGCTTGCCAACAATCCGTGGAAGCCGGGGATGCCGGCGCGCACCTACGTGACGCAGACCGGCGCCAAGACCGAGGGGCTCGACCGCGTCGAGATCTGGATCGATCCCGACGACAAGAAAATCCAGAAGCTCGATGCCAAGATCAGCGAAATGTTGCTTTCGGAGACCGGGGAGGATCCCGATACCAAGGAATGGATCGCCAAGGAAACGGGGCCCGTCGCGAAGGCATTCGACGAGGTCGTGGCGAAGCTCACGGCGCCGGCCGAGACCGCGCCGAAGGGGACGCGCGGCGATCCCACGGCGAACTTCATGACCGACGCGATGCTCTGGTCGGCGCGTGCGGTGGATCCCGCGGTCGTGGCCGCCTTCGGCAACGCCGGCGGCGTCCGCACCAAGATCGCCACGGGGGACCTCACCCGGCGCACGATCTACGAGATCGTCCCCTTCGACAACACCCTCGTATTGTTGACATTGACCGGCGACGATTTGTTGGCATTGCTCAAGGAGGCCTTCGAGGGGCGGGGCGATTCGCGCCTCCTCTCGGCGGGGCTCGTGGGCGCCGCCGCCAAAGCCAAGGATGGGAGCTGGGATTGGGGCGAGATGCGGCTCGGCGGCAAACCCATCGATCGCAATGCCAAGTATCGGGTCGCCGCGAACTCCTTCATCGCCGAGGGGCAGGGGGCTCGGCTCCTTCAAGCTCGGAAAGGACAAGCGCGACACGGGACAGCTCGTGCGCGACGCGATCCTCGACTACGCGACCGCCAAGAAAACGATCGCGCTCGACGACGCGCTGCGGTTGCGCGCCGATCGCGCGGCCGAGCCGGCGCGCAAGTAGCCGCGCGGGAAACGCGCGGCGCGAACGCCGAGGCGCGACGCCCGCGTCGCCCGATTCTCCGACAACTCTTTTCGCGAGGCTTCGGCATACTTGCCTTCGATGCCCTCTTTCCTCCTCGCGCTCCTCCTCGTCGCGCCGCAGGACCTCGCGTCGATCGAGCAGACGCTGCGGACCGGCACCGACCGCGAGAAGGCCTCGGCGCTCTACGACGCGGCGAAAAAGTTGGGATCCGAGGAGGCGCTGCGCCTCCTGCCGCCCTTCTTCGACGCCCCCAATCCCTACCTATCGGATCGCGCGATCGCGGCCTTCTCGGAGACCAAGAATGGCGCGGGGTTCCTCGCCGTCGCCAAGGATGCGCTCGAGAGCCCGAAGCCGCGCATCCGCCACGGGGCGCTCGAGGCGCTCGCGCGCACGCGGCTCGCGGTGCCGGCCGATCTCCCGGCGGGGGCGCTCGCCGACGGCGACGCCGAGGGGCGATTCTTGGCATTACGCGTCCTGATCGCCCATCCGCCCGCGAAGGGGCCGGCCGCGCTCGATAAGTTGGCATCTCCCCAAGAAAAGGATCCCAAGATTCGCGCGACGGCGCTCTGGGGGTGGGGGCAATCGCCGCGGGGCGCGCCGCAGGCGATGGCGCCCCCTCCCGCTCGCCGCCGCTTCCAAAGACAAGGATCCCACGATTCGGATCGGCGCCCTCCTCGGTCTCGAGGCGGCGAAAGCGGCCCCCACGGCCGCGATCGAGGCGCTCGCCGACCCGGACAAGCGGGTGCGCCTCGCCGCCCTCGCGTGGATCGGCCGCGCCCGCCCGGCCGGCGCCGGCGCGGTCCTCGCGGCGAATCTTGGGAAAGAGACCGGCCGCGTCCGAGAGGCGACCCTCGAGGCGCTCGACGCGATCCGGAAAGCGGCTGTCCCCGTCCCCGCTTCGGCCGACGTCGACACCAAAGTGGAGTTTCCCAAGTATCACGAGCTCGCCGTGCGAAGCGATCGCGTGGCTTTCTTGGTGGATGTGTCGGGCTCGATGCGCGAGCGATCCCAAGGATCGGGGAGACGTCGGCGGGCGGCGAGGGGAAATCAAGATCGAGACGGCCGCCAACGAGCTCCGGCGCGCCGTGGCGGCGCTCCCGAAGGGGACGCGGGTGAGCGTGGTCGTCTTCAGCGGCGAGCCGCTCCGCTACCACGAGGGGTCGAAAGCCAATTCCAACGAAGCGGTCGAGGCGAGCGCGGCGCTCGCCGATCGTTTGCGAAAGTTCGTCGTCTCGATCGGCGCCAAGAACTCGACGAATATCTCCGACGCGCTGGATCTGGTGATCGACGATCCCGATGTGGATACCATCTATCTTTTGACCGACGGCGCGCCGAGCGCGGGAAGCGAATGTTGGGATCGAGGATCGTCGAGTGGGCGCAGCGGATGGTCGCGCTCAGCCGCACGCGGATCGACGCCGTCGCGCTCGGCGCCTCCAACAAGGATTTCGATTTCCTAAGAAAGCTCGCCGAGGCAACGGGAGGAACGGCCGTCCGGCGATAATCGTGGCATCGGCGATCCGTTCCATTCGCCCCCTCGCCTGGATTCCTTGGCTCCTGGTCGGAGCCGCGGTGGCGTGGCTCCTCTTCGACCTGCGGCGGACGATGTCGCCGGGATGGGATGAGGCTTCGATCGGCGCCAACGCGCTCACCCTCGCCGATCTCCTCCGTCGCGGCGAGTTCGCCGCCGCGTTCGACGACTTCCATCGCGCGCGTTTCTATCCGCCGCTCGGCTGGCTCGGCCACACGATCGCATTCCTAACGATCGGCGAGCACTGGCGCGACGCGCGGATCGTGACGGTGCTCGCTTGGGGCGCGTCGGTGCTGATCGCGGCGCGCCTCGCGCGCCGCCTTGTCGCGTCCGAGCTCGCCGACGCGGCGGCGATCGCGACCGTTATCTTTGCCTTCTTGAGCTGGCTCGCCGTCGACCTCGCGTCGATCGCGATGCTCGAATCGTGGTGTTCGCTCGCGATCGGCGCGACGGCGCTCCTCTTCGTGCGCGCCCACGAGCGGGGCACGCGCGCGTCCGGGCTCGCCGCGGGCCTCTCGCTCGGGGTGCTCTCGCTCGTGAAATACAATTATGGCGTTCTCGGCTACGCCATCTTCGGGGCGGCCGAGGGCTACGGATGCTTGCGTTCGTGGATCCTGGCGCGGCGCGGCGCACCGGACGAATCCCACACAAAGCGGGTCGTGCCGTGGATCGCGCTCGGCGCGGCGATCATCCCCGTTTGGTGGTATGTCCTTCCGCTTCCCGCGGGGCTCGCGACGGCTCGCCAGCACCGCGAGATGACCGGCATGTGGCTTCAGTTTTCTTGGGGTCTCGGCGGCCTCGAGGCGCGCGACCTGCTCTACGTCTATCCGATCCTCGCCTGCGGCTCGGTGCTGGCACTCGGGCTCCAGATCGGAGGGGTGGTGCGCGCGGCGTGGAACGCCGCGGTCCCAGCCCATCGGATCTGCGCGCTCATCGCGGTGGCGGGGCCGGCGGCCGTCGCCGTGTACAAGCACCGCGAAGAGCGCTTCCTCGTGCCGACCCTCGTCGCCGCGTGGCCGCTCGCCGGGGCTGCAGCCGCGGCGCTCGTCGATCGTTGCGTTTCGCGATTCTTGGGAAAGGGATCGCCGCGCGCCGCGGCCGCGCGGGCGGCGGGGCTCGCGGTTTTGTTGGCGTTGACCGTCGGCACCACCGGCGCGTGGAGCTCCCTGCTCGTTCGTCTCGCGAAACCCAACGATCCGGCGGGGTTCGTCGACCGCTTCGGCGATCGAATCGCGCGCTGGGCGCGCGCCCCGTGGAACGCGCACAAGACCGAGGCCGGGAGGGTCGCCGACGTGCGGCTGGCGGCGCTCGAGGCCGCCGGCCGCCACCTCGACGTCCGCCAGCCCTTCACGTGGCTCAATGGCGCCGCCGACGAATTCCCGCGCCCGGGCGTTGTGTGGTATCTCCTCACGAAGACGGGGAACCACACGCTCCTCGGGACGACGGCCCAGGACACCGACGTATTGATGGGGAATCCCGGCTGGGACGAGGCCGCCTTCGATCGTTGGGTTTCGCGCTACCCGCAGGTCGTGGTCCTCGATCCGCCGTTCGGCGACGAGGACGGCTCCGGCCGCGCCGAATGGAACCACTTCCGATGGATGGGAAAGAACCCACAATTCCGCGTGCGGGCGGAGGAGAAAGTCGAGGCGAACGGAGCGACGGTTTGGCGGGTGATCGTCTACGAGCGGATCCCGTGACGGGAGCTCGCCCGCGTCCCCACGTTTCGGTCAGTGAAAGTCCTCGGGAAAGAGGGCGAGCGCGCTCACGACCGGGGCCGCCGCCATCTCGATCAAGCTACAATTACCTTTCCCGCGCGCGAACGCCGTGATCTTCTCGATCTGCGCCGCATAATCGCCCGCCTGCTTGGCGGCCACCTGCTTCACGACCATAGCGAGAGTGTTGGTTTCCATCCGGCAGGGCGGGCACTGGCCGCACTGCTCGCGCATGAAGAATTGGGAGATCTCCAGCAGGCGCGGCAAGACCGATTCCCCTTCCTCGAGGAAAGACAATCCCACACATCCGAGACCGGAGCCTGCCGCTTTCACCGCCTCGTAGGTCATCGGAGTGTCGAGGGCGGCGGCGGGGAGCCACTTCGAGGAGAGCGCCGGCAGGAACCCACGGATCGCTTTCCCACTTTTCACGCCGCCTCCCGGGCCGTCGATCAGCTCGCGGAAGGTGGTCCCCATCGGCACCTCGTGGACGCCGGGGCGGCGGACCCGCTCGTCGAGGGTGGCGAGCAGCGTTCCGGCGCCGCCGCGGATCCCAAGTTTCACGAACCACTCGGGGCCGTTCGCCACGATTCCGGGGACGTGGGCGAGGGTCTCCACGTTGTTCACGGTCGTCGGCTTTCCCAACAATCCGGTCTGGCCGGGATAGGGGGTTTCTTGCGCGGCCACGCCTTGCGCCCCTCGATCACCTCGAGCGCGGCTGTCTCCTCGCCCGCCACATAGGTGGTGGGGGCGGCCACGATCTCGACCTCGAGGGAAAATGGGGTTCCGAGGATCCGATTCCCAGGAAACCGGCCGCGGTCGCATCATCGATCGCGCGCCGCGCGCTTGCGATCGCGTCGGCCATGTCCTCGATCAAATACAACTTTCCGCAGGCGAGGCGCCGGTCGCGTAGGCCGCGAGAGCCAGACCCTCGAGCACGCGATGCGGCGCCTCGGTGACGAGCTGGCGATCCTTGCGGCTCCCCGGCTCGTGCTCGCCGCCGTTCGCGACGACATGCTTGGGATTCCCCTCGGCCGCGCGCGCCAATTCCCACTTTTCGCCGCGGGGAACGCCGCGCCGCCGCGCCCGCGGAGACCCGCGGCGGCGACCCGCGCGATGACCTCCTCGGGGTGAGCCCGCGCGGCGCCGGCGCGAGCGCCGCCCGAAGAGCGGCATAATCGCCGGCGCTGCTCGCGGCGAGGAGGACCGGCTCGAACGCCACCCGAGGCGACGGGGGTCAGAAACCCGTCGTCAGCAGATCGTAGGTGATCTGCTCGACGTCTTTCTCGACCTTCCCGGAGAGCCGCTCGATCTTCGGGCCATTCCCAACAATACTCTTCACGACCTCGGGAGGTCGGCCGGTGTCACCTTGCTGTAGAAGCAGCGGTCGGGGAAGACGACCACGTTGATCCCGTGGGCGCAGCCGCCGAAGCAGGGATACTTGCGAACGCGGATCGCCCCTTCCGGATCCTTGTCGTGGATCTGTGCCTTCAGCTCCTCGTAGAGCTCGACGGAGCCCTTCTCCGGAGCAGTCGCCTCCCTCGCAGACGTAGACCAATCGGGGACCGTCGGACATCGCTCAGTGAATTTGTTGGTGTCCGTGGAACTTCACGTATTCAGATTCCACGGGCTGATTGTTGATGCCGACCGGCGGAGGAGCCACCCAGTTCGCGAACTTGCCGGGCTCGATCGACTGCACCATGCAACTCCGAACGTAACGATAATCATCGTCGACCGGGAGCCAATCGTTGCGCCGCCGCTCGAACTCTTCCTTGGTGATCGGATTTCCCTTGGGATCGTAGGAGAATCCGCCGTAGAGCCCCTGCTGGCGGTTGAATCGGATACTTGGCAAAGGATCCGCGCCTCCACGTGGTGGCTCTCGAGGATCTTGTTCCAGCGCGCCACGATGCGCGTCGCGTCGGCCACGTACGCATCCAACAAAAGCGCGTTCATCGCGCGGCGCAGCGGGATCTGGACCTTCTTCAGCGCGGCGCCGTCGGCCACCTCGGTCTCGTAGATTTGGTTCAGCGCCTTCGGATCCTTGTAGATGCCGTCGCTCTCGCGATAGCGCCCTTCAAGCTCGTCGCGAAGGACTCGGCCGCGTTCGTCGAGTCTTCACCACCAAAAAGGTCGTAGCTCGCCGACGCCCACTCGCTCACGTACTTCTGGAGGATATCGATGGGAATCGCCGCGACTTTCCTGGGATCGATCCCCTGCTCCATGAGCTGCGCCGTGCGCTCCACGACGCGCGCCACGCCGCTCTCGCCGACCGATAGGTGGTGTGCCTCCTCGGTGAGCATGAATCGGGTCGTGCGCGCGAGCGGGTCGAAGCCGCTCTCGGCGAGGGCCGCGAGCTGATACTTGCCATCGCGGTCGGTGAAGCAAGTGAAGCAATAGAAAGCCAGCCAATCATAGATGGGCTTGTTGAACGCCTGGAGGACGCGCGGGTTGTCGGGATCGCCCGAGCGCCGACGCAACAATTCCTCCGCCTCGTCGCGCCCGTCGGAGCCGAAATACTTGTGGAGGAGGTAGACCATCGCCCAGAGGTGGCGCCCCTCCTCGACGTTCACCTGGAAGAGGTTGCGCATGTCGACCATCGAGGGCGCCGTGTGGCCGAGCAGGCGCTGCTGCTCGACCGACGCGGGCTCGGTGTCGGCTTGCGTCACGATGAGCCGCCGCGCGCGCGCTGCGCAGCTCGCCGGGCAGCTCCGTCCAGAGCGGCTGCCCCGCGAAATCGCCGAAGCGAATGTTGTGTTTGTCCTCTTCCTCCGCGAGGAAGATTCCCCAACGATAATCGGGCATCTTCACGTAGCCGAAGTTGGCCCATCCGCCGCGGCCGACCCCCACCGCCGTGCGCAGGTAGATCTGGTCCTCCTTGAAGTCGGAGGGGCCCATGTCCTTCCACCACTCGAGGTAGGCCGGTTGCCAACTTTCGAGCGCGCGGCGGATCACCGGGTCGCCCTTCAAATCGACATTGTTGGGAATCTTGGCTTCGAGGTCGACGGTCGTGGTCATCGGTGGGGTCGTGGAAAGTTGGTGTCGCTCGGGGCTCGTTACGTTCTACGCCAGTCGAACACAGGGCGCTCGGGCTGGCCGAAGAGCTTGAGGGCGCCGTGCTCGCCGGTGGCGTTCGCGCGGGTGAAGATCCAGTTCTGCCAAGCGGAGAGGCGGCCATAAATCTTGCTATCGGTGGTCTCGGGGCCGCCGAAGCGGAGCGAGGCCTCCATGCCGGTGAGCGCGTCGGGGGAGAGGGAGAGGCGCTCCTCGATCGCGACGCGCAACTCATCTTCCCAATCGAGCGCGTCGGGGGCGGAGGTGACGAGCCCGGCCGCGAGCGCCCCGCGGTGTCGAGACGCGGCAGCTCGGAGGCGAGCTTCGCCGCGCGCGCCGGATCCCCAAGAAAACGCGATTGGAGGCGGGTGAGGCCGTTCGCCATCGGGAGGGCGCCGGCCGAGAGGGGGCCCAATGCCAACAATCCCGGCGAGTCGGGATCGTTGCGCATGTAGATGCGGTCGGCGGTGAGCGCCACCTCGACCAGGTTTCCGGCGGTCACGCTCTTCTCGTCGATGAGCGCGAAGAGGCTCTTCGCCGTGCCGTCGAGGCGGCGCAGGACGCGCCCCATGAGGAGCACGACCTCATTGACGAACCAATTGTGGCGATTGCGCGCCAGCAGCGTGCTCGTCTTCAGGAGCGCCTCGACCGTGCGCGCGTGGTCGCCGCGGCTGCGCGTCTTGATCACGACGAGGCCGATCTCCTCCTCGTCGAAGCGCAGGCGCGAGATCGCGTCGTCGAGCTCGCGATAGGTGCGCAAAGGCCACAGATCGCTGCCGAGCTCGCGCAGCGAGTCGACATCCTTTGGGAACGCGTCGGGGCCGAAGATCGTGAGGGTCGCGAGGCGTTTCTTGCGATCGAGCTCGAGGGTGACGTTGCGGTACTCGATGGCGTTGGCCGTAATCTTGGGTTCGAGCGGCGGGAGCTTGACACCTTTCACGCCGGATTTGCCCTCCAGTACCGACTTGTCGGCGGCGCCCGCGTCCTGCGGGCGTGCGGCGAGCTCGGCGGCGCGCTTCGCGATCCCCTCCTCGAACTTGCTCCGCGGGAAGAAGCCGTCGATGAATCCCCACTCTTTCGCTTTCTTGGCTTTGAGCCCCTCGGCCTTCGTCGAGAAGACATCGGCCAGGTCGCGGCGAATCTTGCGTTTGTCCACGAGGCGCGTGAGGCCCCCGTGCCCGGCAGGACTCCCAACAATGGCACCTCGGGGAGCGAGACCGCGGAGTTGCCGTCGTCGATCAGGTAGATCTCATCACACGCGGCGGCGACTTCGTAGCCGCCCCCGACGACGTTCCGTTCAGCGCGGCGATCCACTTCTGCCCCGAGTGCGCGGACGCGTCCTCGATCGAGCAGCGCGTTTCGTTGGTGTACTTGCAAAAGTTGACTTTGAACGGATGCGAGGACGTTCCCAACATTTGGATGTTGGCGCCGGCGCTGAAGATCCTTGGGTTCGCGCTCGTGAGGACGACGACCCGCACCTCGGGGTGCTCGAAGCGAAGCCTCTGGACCACGTCGGACAGCTCGATGTCGACGCCGAGGTCGTAGCTGTTGAGCTTGAGCCGATATCCGTCGCGGAAGGGCTTGTCCTCGGCGACGTTCATCGACAGGCGGGCGATCGCCCCCTGGATGTCGAGCTTCCAATGCGCGTAGCGCCCGGGTTGGTTTCGAAATCGGTCATCGGGACGCAACGATAGGAGGCCCGGCGCCGCCGGGCAAGAAGTATAGTTACAAAACTCCGCGTGAAATGCCCCCGCGGACATGTAATATACTGCACATCATGCGGCCGGCCGACCTCCTGCGCGACCTCGGAAAGCGGGTGCGCGCCCTGCGAGATGAGAAATCCTCTCGCGGCGCGAGCTCGCCGAGCGGGCGCGCCTCTCCGAGCGCTTCCTGGCCCAAGTGGAGCAGGGGGAGGGGAATCCGTCGCTCACAACGCTGGCACTCATCGCCGACGCGCTCGAGACCACGCCCCCGAGCTCCTCGCCTCGGCGCTCCGCAAGAAAGCGATCGCGCTGCTCGGTCTGCGCGGCGCCGGCAAGAGCACGATCGGCGAGGCGCTCGCACGCAAACTCAAGATTCCGTTCGTCGAGCTCGACCAGCGGATCGAGGAGGCAGCCGGCCTCTCGCTCCAGGAGATCTTCGCCCTCCACGGCGAGGACTACTACAGGCGCCTCGAGCGCGACGTGGTCGACGCGCTCGCGCGCGATTCGAAGCGCCTCGTATGCGCGGCGAGCGGCGGGGTCGTCACGAATCGCGAGGCGTTCGATGCGCTCCGCCGGAGCGCCACGACCGTCTGGCTCCGCGCGCTCCCCGAGGATCATTGGAATCGGGTGCTGAGCCAGGGGGACCATCGCCCGATGGCCAACGATCCGCTCGCGATGTCGCGGATGCGCGGCCTGCTCGCCGAGCGGGAGCCGCTCTATGCGCGGGCCGATTTTCAGTGGGATACCTCGGCGCACTCGCTCGACGAATCGGTCCAGGAGCTCGCGAAGATCCTGAGGTAGGGAGTGCGCCGCGCGCTCCGATAGGATTCGAGCCCCCGATGCCCGAGCCCGTCCAGTACCGCACCGAGCGAGGCGGCAAGATCGCCGTCGCAACGCTCCACGATCCGCCGCTCAACGGGTACACCCACGAGATGATGCGCGCGCTCGACGAGGCGATCCTCCGCGCGCGATTCGATGAGGCGGTGGAAGTCTTGATGTTGACCGGCGCCGGCGAAAAGCACTTTTGCGTCGGCGCGAACATCCAGGCGCTCCAGAAGATGGCGCCGCGCTTCAAATATGCGTTCTGCCTGCATGCCAACGAAACGATCTCGCGCCTCGAGCAGACGCCGAAACTGGTGATCGCCGCGCTGAATGGCAATTTCGTCGGCGGCGGACTCGAGGTGGCGCTCGCGGCCGATCTCCGCGTCGCGCGCCGCGAGAAGGGCAAGGATTGCGGGCGCACCGGGCTCCCCGAAGTGAATCTTGGGGTTCTCCCCGGCACGGGCGGGACCCAGCGCCTCGCGCGCGCCGTCGGCAAGTCGAAGGCGATCGAGCTGATGGCCACGGGAAACTCCTCGCCCTCGAGGAAGCCAAGACGCTCGGCCTCGTGAACGAGATCCTCGATGCCAACGATCTGGATAGTTGGCATTCGGCGGTCCTCGACTACGCCGCGGGCTTCTGCGCGCCGGGGCGCGCCGCCATGGCGGTGGGGCACATGAAGCGCTCGGTCCAGAGCGGCGCCGAGATGCCGCTCGAGTCGGGGCTCGCCCTCGAGCGCGAGCTCCAGGCCCGATTGTTTGCTTCCGAGGATGCCAAGGAAGGGCTCGCCGCGTACCTCGAGAAGCGCGCGCCGCGCTTCCGCGGCGAGTAGGGGAGCCGTGCGAGCCGTCGTCGTCCGCGAGCATGGGGATCTCGAAAAGTTGGGAATCGAGGATCGCCCGATCCCCGAGCCGGGCCCGGGGAGGCGCGCGTTCGGGTCCACGCCGCCGCGCTGAACCATCTCGATGTGTGGGTTCGCAAAGGGGTGCCGGGGCACACCTTTCCACTACCCATCATTCCGGGGTGCGACGGCGCCGGAGTCGTCGACGCGCTCGGCGCCGGAGTCGCCGGGCTGAAATCGGGCGACCGCGTCGTGCTGGCGCCCGGCGTCTCGTGCGGCGTGTGCGAATCGTGCGCCTCGGGCGAAGACCAACTATGCCGGAAATATGGCATCCTCGGCGAGACGCGCGACGGCACCAACGCCGAATGGATCGTGGTCCCCGCGCGCAACTGCATCCCGATGCCGGCCGGGCAGTCGTTCGAGGAGGGGCCGCCTGGCCGCTCGCATTCTTGACCGCTTGGCACATGCTGACCCGCCGGATCGAGCTGCGCCCCGGCGAGACGATCCTCATCCACGCCGCCGGCTCCGGCGTGTCGTCGGCGGCGATCCCGATGGCGCGGCTGCTGGGCGCCACGGTCATCGCCACGGCGGGGACCGAAGCCAAGTGCAAGCGGGCGCTCGAGATCGGCGCCGATCATTGCATTCCGTACGAAACCCAAGATTTCACGGCGGCGGTCCGCTCGATCACCAACAAAGGGGGGTCGACGCGATCGTGAACCACGTCGGCGCGAAGACCTTCGAGGCGGATATGAGGCTCCTCGTGAAAGGGGGGCGCCTCGCCACCTGCGGCTCCACCGCCGGCTTCGAGATGAAGACCGACTTTCGATTGGTGTTCTTCAAGAGCCTCTCGATCCTCGGCTCCACGATGGGCTCGCTCGGCGAGCTCCACGCGCTGGTGCGGCTCGTTTCCCAAGGAAAGCTGAAGCCGACGATCGACTCGGTCTTTCCGCTCGCGGAGGTGCGCGAGGCCCATCGCCGCCTCGGCGAGCGCGCCGTCTTCGGAAAAGTGGTCATTCGGATCGGAGGCTGAACCGGTGGAGCGCCGCGAGCCGGGAATGGAGACATCGTGGGACCTGAGCCGGAAGGCCGCCGCGATCGGATTGTTGGTATTGGTGGCGAGCGGCCTCGCGCTCCGGCTGTGGGAATACCGCGCGTTCCTCCCGCAGGTCTTCTACTCCGACTACATCCAGATCACCCAGGCGACCGACCTCCTGCGCGACGGCTCGTTCATGGAGCGCTCCTCCTATCCGGTCACCCACACCTATGTCTCACGCCGCCGCCGACGTCGTGGCGTATAGTTGGGATCGGATCCTGGGGGCCCCGACTGGGCCACGTTCATCGAGAATCTCACCGTGCGCGATCAGGGCTCCGCCACGTGATCGGGCGCGTTTACACCGCGATCATGGGCTCGCTGCTGGCGCTCGCGGTCTATCGCCTCGCGCGGGTGCGCCACGCGCGAAAGGTGGCATTGCTCGCGGCCGCCTTCGCCGCGTTCTCGCCGGCGCACGTCATCTACGGCCACCAGCCGCGGATCCACGTGCCCGGGATCCTCGCCCTCACGCTCGCGGCGATCCCCGTCAGTGCAATGTTTGATTCGAGCACGGGGTGGAGGCGCGCGGCCGCGGCGGGCGCAGCGTGCGCCGGCGTTGCGGCGATCTTCCAGTTCGGGTTCTTCTCTTCGTCACGGCGCTGGGGCTCGTCGGCTTCGGCGCGCCCTGCGGCGGCGCACATGGCGGCGCGCCGTGACGCTCGGGCTCATTCTGGGATTGCATTCGGCGCAACGTTGGGAATCCTCCACCTGGTCACCCACCCGCCGGGGTCGTGCGCCCCGCCCCGGGGAGCGGCACCTTCGACAACGTCGGCACGCTCGGGATCCCGACCGTGGCGGTGGAGGGGGTCTCGGTCGAGCGCTTCCTCCAGCGATTCCCACTTTTCTTCGTCCACTGGTGCGGCGCCGAGCCGTTCGTGGCGCTCGGAGTCGTGGTGTACCTCGCGCGGGCGATCCGCCGCCGCGCTCCCTGGTCGGAGCTCATCGCTCTCGGGTTGTACCCATTGTTGGTGTTCCTCGTCCTCGGCACCACCTATACGGAAGTCCGCTACTCGCTCTCGGCGCTCCCTTTTCTTGGGATTCTCGCGGCCGAGGCGCTGGTGCGGGCCCGACCCATGTGGCTGCGTGCGATCCTCGTCGCCGCGTCGGTCCTCGTGCCGCTCGCCTCCTCGATCCGCTACGACATCCTCATCGGCGCCGACGATACGCGCCTCGCCCTCCATCGCATGCTCCCCAATCTGGAGTCCGACGTGGTGCGCACCTCGATCGACACGCCGCTCCTCCTGCCGCCGTTCCAGTTCCACCCGGGGATCGTCCAGTTTCCCCAATGGTAACTATTCGGTCTTCGCGGGGCCGAAGGCGTCCGGACTCCCGGCGGCGCTCTTCCAACAGAAAGCCCAAGTATTCGTCGCAGTCGACGACCCCGAGCAGACGCTCACCGTCGCGCCGAAGGAGCTCCAGACGATGGGGTTCCAACCGTATGCCAAGATTCGAGGCGGGATCCGCAGCCGCACGTTCCTCCCCGACGCGCCGGAGTGGCTCCTCGTGGATCTCTGAACGACGTGCGCTGCGGCCCCACGATTCTCATCTGGGCGAAGAGTCCGCGGCGCGCGCCACCTCGACAAGTGGCTCCCCCGCGAGCTGGTCGAGCCCTGCGATTAGCAGGTCCCCGCCAGCGGCGCGCTCTTCCCAACGGCGGCGCGATTGGCAAGAATCGCCGCCCCACGAACCCAATCGATCCCAATCGATCCACCCACCGTGACGAACGAACCCAACTTTCCGCGCGTCGCCGTCCTCGGCGCGGGCACCATGGGCCATGGCATCGCGCAGGTGTGCGCGGCGTCGGGGCGCGAGGTCGCGCTCTACGACGTCACACCCGAGCTCGCCGCCAAGGGACTTGCCAACATTCGCGCCTCGCTCGACAAGGCCGTGGAGCTGAAGAAGGTCGACGCGGCCGCGCGCGACCGGACGCTCGCCAAGATTCGCGCGAGCGACGACCTCGCCGACGCGGTGCGCGGCACCTCGCTCGTGATCGAGGCGGTCCCCGAGAAGCTCGCGCTCAAGACCGAGGTCTTCGGAAGGTGGCATCGCTCGCCCCCGCCGACTCGGTGCTCGCCACGAATACCTCCTCGCTCTCGATCGACTCGATCGCCGGCTTCGCTGCCGCGCCCGGGCGAGTTCATCGGTCTCCACTTCTTCAATCCGGTGCCGCGGATGAAATTGTTGGAGATCATCCGCGGCGCCAAGACCTCCGACGAGACGATCGCGCGCGCGCGGCCTTCGCCGAGTCGATCGGCAAGACTCCAATTGTGGTGAAGGACTCGCCGGGCTTCGCCTCCTCGCGCCTCGGCGTGGCGCTCGGCCTCGAGGCGATCCGGATGCTCGAGGCGGGGTCGCGAGCGCCGCCGACATCGACACCGCCATGAAGCTCGGATACAACCACCCGCTCGGCCCCCTCGAGCTGACCGATCTCGTGGGTTTGGACGTGCGCCTCGCGATCGCCGAATATTTACATCGCACGATCGGGGCGCAGTTCGAGCCCCCCAGCTCATGCGAAAGATGGTGTCCGATGGAAAGTTGGGAAAGAAGAGCGGCCGCGGCTTCTACGAGTATCCGTGACGATGCCGGGCGAACCGCGCGCCGTCGACTTCCACATCCACATCCAGCCCTGGAACGAGCTGCTCCCGCCGTGCGGGCGAAGTGGATCGCGGGCGGGGCGACGCGGCGTGGCTCGAGCGGGTGATGGCCGAGCCCGACGAGCTGTCCGCTACCTCGACCGCTGCGGGTCGAGCGGGCGGTGCTCATCAACTATCCGAGCCCCGATTTGATGGGGTTCACCGATGCCACCAATGATTTCGTCGCCAGGCATCGCGACGCGCACCCCGATCGATTCACGGCGTGCGGCGGGGTCCATCCGCGGCTCGTGAAGTCGCCGGCCGAGGCGCGCGCCCAGATGGACCGGATCCGTGGGAAGCTGCGCGTTTCGTTGGTGAAGCTCCACCCGCCCCACCAGATGTTCGAGCTCGACGACTACAAGCGGGGAACGGCGCGCTCGCCGCGATCTACGAGAAGGCGGCCGAGCATGGCGTGCTCGATCATGGTCCACAGCGGCACGTCGATCTTCCCGGGGCGCGCTCGCGCCTCGGCGATCCGATGCCGATGGACGACGTCTGCTTGACTTCCCGAAGACCACCTTCGTGCTCGCTCACCTCGGCCGCCCGCTCTGGGCGGATGCCGCGTTCTTTTGTTGCGTCGCCACGCGAATCTCTGGGCCGACTGCTCGGGGATTCCGCCGAAAGGGCTCGCTCGAGTACTTCCCGCGCCTCGCCGAGATCGGCGACAAAGTTTGCTTCGGGACCGATTGGCCGAGCCCGGGGTGAAGGATCTCGGCGCGAACCTCGAAGCGTTCCGGGCGCTCCCGCTCGATGCCGACGTGAAAGCCAAGATTCTCCGCGGCAACGCGCTGCGATTGTTGGGATCGCGCTGAGGGCGCCGCCGCGACCGCGATGGCGCGACTCGTCGTCTTCGGCGATCACCGCGGGATCGATCTGGCCTCGACCGCGCGGCTGGCCTCGATCCGGGGGCGCGGCGGCGCGGGCGCGCCGCGATCGTCGAAAAGGTGGTATCGCTCCGCCCCGACCTCGTGCTCGACACCGGGGATCTCGTGGCGGCGGGAGACCTGGCCCCATTGGCGGCGCTGCGACGCCGAGCTGGCCCCGATCCGCGCCGCGGGGATTCCCATCGATGCGGTCCCCGGGAATCACGAGACCTATGGTTGGGTTCCGCGCTCGGCGCGCCCCACGCGGCGGATGGGGAGTTCCTGCGCCGCTTCCCGCGCGTCGGCGGAAATCGTTGGGGTTCGCGCGATCTTGGCTCGGCGCGGATCCTCCTCCTCGATTCCAACGCGCGGGTCCTCACGCGCGCGGAGCGCGTCGAGCAGGAAAGTTGGCTTTCGAGCGCGCTCGCCGCCGCCGACGCCGATCCCAACATTGGGCTCGTGCTGGCCGCGTGGCACCACCCGCCGTTCACCAATACCCACAAATACGGCGACGACCGCTTCAGCGCGGACTCGTTCCTGGCGCTTGCGCCGCTCGCGGAAGTGGGGGCGGTTTTCTGTGGGCATGTCCACGGCTACGAGCGCTTCCGCGCCGAGTCGGTGTCGTTCGTCGTGTCGGGAGGCGGCGGCGCGGCGGCGCACCCCTTCCCGCGCGACCATGCGCGCTGGCGCCACACCCCGGCCTTCGATGCCACAGCACTCCTCGCACCTCCATTTCGTGGAGATCGAGATCGAGGGGCGCTCGCCCGCGCGGTTTCCCATCATTTGAATCTCCCTGCCGGCCCCGACGCGCCGCCGCGCTGGATCGAAGGGGATCGTTTCGAGATCCGCCCTCGCCAACAATAGAATCCCCCATGTCCGAACCCTTCGACCGCGCCGAAGCCACCGATCGAATCCTCCGGGAGATCCTCGAGAATCTGATCGGCCCCCTTCCGCGGTGGACGCGGTCCTGGCCGCCCTCGATCGCGCCGCGAGCGCCCTCGGCGCGAGCGTGAAGCGCGCGCAGACCGCGCGGGAATCGGATCTGGCGCGTGCGCGGCGCGAAGGCGGCGAAAGCAACACCAACGATCTGCTTCACCGCGCACCTCGATCACCCGGCGCTCGTCCCGACGCGAGCGGCCGCTTCGAATTGTTGGTCGCGTCTGGCCGGTGAAACGGCTCGAGGGGGGAAAGGTGCGTCCACCGGCGCGACGGCGCGGACGCCGGCCGCGGGGTCGTCACGAAAGTGGAGGAAGAAGGCGGGCGCGCCTCGCCGAGCTCCGCCGCGAGGGCGCGGGCGGGCTCTCCGGCGTGGACTACGCCACCTTCGACTTCCCGCGCTCGCCTTCGAGGGGATCAGATTGTGGGAAGGGTCTGCGACGACCTCCTCGGCGCGATCGCGATCCGGATCGCGATCGAGGAGTGCCTCGCCACGATGCCGAAAGCTTGCTTTCTCGCGGCGTTCACACGCGCGGAAGAAGTGGATTCGTCGGCGCCCTCGCCATGCTCGAGGAGCCCACGATTCCGCGCGAGGTGCCGATCGTTGGGCTCGAGTGCTCGGCGGCGCGCGGCGGCAACGCGATCGTGGGCGACGGACCGATCGTCTGCGTCGGCGACCGGATCGCCACCTTCGATCCGGGTGTGTCGGCCTTCCTGCGCGACTGCGCCGAGGCGCTCGCCGCCGACGGCTCCGGCTTCCGATACCAACGAAAGCTCATGCAAGGGGAGCGTGCGAGTCGACCGCCTACCTCCTCGACGGCCGCCGCGCCGGCGCCCTTTGCTTGGCATTGGGCAATTACCACAATATTCCCGACGCCGGCCCCGACGACCCCTCGACCGGCCTCGCCCCCGAGCACGTGTCGCGGCGCGACCTCGAGGCGCTCGCGCGCCTCATCGCGAAGGCGGTGGAGCGCTCGGCCTTGCTCGCCGATCCCTGGATGCCAACGAAAACATCGTTGGCGAAGCGCCTGGAAGAGTGGCGTCCGCGGCTCTGACGACACTGCTCCCAGCAACACTGCTCCTAGCGACGCTGCCGCGCGATCCGATTCCGGAGGATCTCCTTCTCCGCGGGGTTGAGCGACGCCTCGAAGGTCGCCATCGGGAAGCCCCACCCGTCGATGAGCTTTTTGTAGGTTTCATGCGTGTGGTAGCGCGTGAGGTGGGTGATGCGAACGTTGACATTGGCCCCCATCGCCTTCTCGAACGGGCGCGCGCGGTCTTCGCCTTCCCGGCGAGCGCGCGTCGAGGACGGCGACGATCGCGACGATCTCGTAGTCCTCGGGTACCAGCGCCAATAGTTGGGTTCCGGCCTCGTGGGTCTCGCGCCATGTCGCGCTCTTCGGTCCATCGGCGAGCGCGTTGTCGAACCGATCCAGTGCAGAGGCCCCGCCAATTGTCTGTAGTTTTGTTGGTTCGTGAGATCGCGCCCGCGCTGGCCCGTGAGGCCGGACACGTCGAGGTCGATGCGGAGCGGCACAATCTTGGCATCGCGGATCGCATCGATCGCCAACGATCCGATGAGACGCTGGCCGTCCATGTTGGGGTGGGCGTTGTCGAGGAGGGAGCTCGGCCCCCGCGAGCCCGAGCGGGCTGCGCTCGTTGAAGCGCGCCTCCGCGTCGACGAGCGGCGTCGAGGTCTCGCGCGCGATCGAGCGGATCGCATCGAGGGTCCATTGTTGGGGTCGCGTCGTGCTGCGGCTCCCGCTCCGCCGCGTTGAGGTACGCCTCGCGCGCGCCGCGTGTCGCCGAGCGCCTGGTACGCCCTTCCCAACAGAAAACTGGGCTTGGAGGAGTCGGATCGATCTTCGCCGCCTCCTCGAGCATCGGCATCGGCCGCCGCGGCGCCGCGCGACTGGAGATTGTGCGCGCCGTCTTCATAGATGCGCTCCCACTGCGTGCGAATCTTGGGCTGTCCCACGACCGAGCTCGCGAAGTACGAGCACATGGGCTTGTAGTCGCGCAGATTGCGCGGCGAGGTGCACAATAAAACCGCCACGCCGGCGCGCCGCGCGTCGCCGACCCTGCCGCGCACCGCCTCGACGAAGCGCGCGCGGACCCGCCTCGCCTCGTCGTCGTCGTAGAAGCGCGTGCCGCGATCGGTCACGTCCGCCATGAATCGCCGCTCCACCCGGAAGGCCTCGTCGAGGCGGCCGAGCAGCGCGACGAGCCGCGTCCGCGATAGTTGGTCTTGGAGGAACGCGACCGGCGCCCACGCGGACTCCTCGTGGATCCTCGCGAGATTCATGGGAGTCCACTCGCTGTTCCCCGGCATCCAAAGAATGAGATCGGCGTCGTGCTCGAGGCACTCGCGAAGGAGCTCGCGCGTTTCGTTGGCATGCCAGCCGGGGTTCGCCGCGTTCACCACCTCCACGCACCGTTCCGGGAGCATGGCGCCGAGGCGCGATTGCAACCAATCGGTGAAGCCGCCGACGTCGTAGGGCCAGCCCACCACGGGCGAATCGCCGAGGCAGAACATCCGGAATCCGTTCGGCCGGCTTGTCGCAGGAATAGTGGCTTCGGCTCGGGGCGATCTTGTAAATGCGCGGATGCGATCGCACGAATCCGGCCGGCTTCCCAGGCTCCGAATAGGGGCCCAGTAGTTCCCCAAGATTCCCGCGTAGCGCGCGGCGGGGGCTCCGGCGGCGCCGAGCGCGAATCCCAACAATACGACGGCCAGTACCGGGGCACCGTCACGAAGACGGCGGTTCGGAACCAATGCCACACAAACGTGGACGCGGACTGCGAGGTGGCCGCGATGGACACAGATCTCTCCGAAATGGGGTCGGCGCGCGCAACTCAGCCCTCGTCGAGGAGCTGAATGGGGTGGAGCACGAGGACGTCCAGTCTCGCCCGCTTCGCCCCCCGTCCGCAATTCGGAGGATGCAGCCCGGGTTCCCCGTGGCGACGATCGAGCAGCCGCTCTCGCGGATCGCCTCCATCTTGGCGTCGAGGATCGCGAGCGAATCTGGGTTCGCTCGAGCGAGTAGAGCCGGCCGCTCCGCAACAATCGGTGGCCCCCCGCAGCGCCACGAGCTCCACCCCGGGATCGAGCGCAGCAGGGCGCGCGGCTGATCGGAAATCCGCTGCCCATGGACGAGGTGGCACGGCTCGTCGTAAGCAATCTTGGCATCGAGCGGCGCGAGGCGCGGCGCGAAGCCCCGCTCGACGAAGAATTCACACACATCGCGCGTATTCTTGGCGAGCTTCTCGGCGCGCGCTTTCCAGGCCGGGTCGTTCTCGAGGAGGCGCGGGTACGCCTTCACGTGGGAGCCGCAGCCGGCGGAGGTCTGGACGAAGCACTCCGCCCCGGCCCGCTCGAACGCCTCGATGTTTTTCTTGGCAAGCTCGCGCGCGAATTCGAGGTCGCCCGCGTGGGCGTGGAGCGCGCCGCAGCGGGAGGGCTCCGCCACAGGACCACGTCGAAGCCGCCGCGCGTGAGGACCCGCGCCGTGGCCTCGCTCACGTCCTGCAATAGTTGGGAAGCGACGCACCCCTCCTGGATGGCGACCGTGCCGCGCGCGCCCGCGCGCCGGCAGATGGTTGGGAGGTCGCGGCGCCGGAGCGCGGCGGGATCCTTGGCATCAGGACCTCGCGCGCCGTGGCGCCGGGGAGGAGGCGCTCGGCGAGGCCCGTGGCGCGGATCGCGGCGCCGAGCGGAGTCTTGGCATAGAGGGCGAGGGCGTTCGCGGCGAGGCGGAGCGCGCGGCGGCTCGGGATCACGCGACGCAACAAAAGCGCTCGAGCGCCCCCGCGAGGCCGCGCGGGGCTTCCGTTTCTTGGCATCGGCGCGCGCGTGCTCCATCAGCGCCTGAAGTGGACGCCGCTCGGGCAGACCGTCTCGCACGCGCGGCAAACCAAACAATAGTGGAGCTCCTCCTCGTAGGCGGGGCCGGGCTCGAGGCGGCCATCGGCCGCGGCGCGGATGAGATAGATGCGGCCCCGGGGCGAGGAGGTCTCGCGGCCGGAGAGGCGATAGGTGGGGCAGACCGGGAGGCAGAGGCCGCAGTGGACGCAGTCGAGCGTGCGGGCGTAGTGGGCGCGCCCTCGGCGGTCGCGAGGTCGGCTTTGGGGCCGGCCGGCAGAATGGTGGGATCGGCCAAGGGATTCCTAACGATCCGGATAGTGGGGGCCTGGCCCGCGAGCGGATTCGTGGGGAGCCCCGGGATCTCGACGCCGAAGCGATCGTTGGGATCGAGGGCGCGCTTCAGGCGCTTCATCACTGCGAGCGCCGGATCGTTGGCGCCGCGCGGCGCGCGGCACGCGACTTCGAATGGCGAACGCAACGAAACCGATCCCGCCGCGGCCTGCGCGACGGCGCGCTCGAGCGCGTCGAAGAGCGTAGCCACCTCCAACTCCAGCGCGTCCGAACACCACAGATCGGCCCACGCGACCCCGGGGTGAACGCACATTTCCGCGCGAGCTCCCGCCGTGTCGAAGATTGCGAGCGCGGCCGCGACGGCGGCCGCGATCCGCGAGGGGCGCGCGACCAATCGCACCGAAAAAACCGGATGCGCGGCCGTGCGCGACGCGCCGCCGTAGGGGCGCCGCGCGCAACGGCGAGGAGCGAATCGGCGGCCGCCCCGTCGAGGATTTTCCCACCGATGACTTCGCGCGCCCGCTCGACCGCGCGCGCAACAGCGGCCCCAACCCCTTCGAATCGCGCCGCGATTCGCGCCGCCCCAGAGCCATTCCCAAGTATGAAGAGCGCGGCGGGGGAGTCGGCGAGGCCGCGCACCGCTTGGCGCGCGCCACGGCTTGATCCCAACGATCGGCCGTCGCCTCGATCGTCGACACGACGGCGGGGAGCGGGCGCAGTCGGAGGGTTGCTTCGAGGATCGGTCCGAAGGTCGAGCGCGCGCCGACCTGAAGCCGGTGGAGGTCGTAGCCGGTCGCCGACTTCACCACCTTCCGCCGAAGCTCCAGACCTCGCCGCTCGGCGAGCCGACCCTGCATCCCAACAAAAAGTCGCGCACGGCTCCGTGGCCCGTCCGCAGCGGACCCCCACGCATTCTTCAAGACGACCTCGCCTACGGTGCGCGCCTCGGCGTCGGAGGGATCGATGGGTAGCCACTGCGACGCCGCGCGTAGCGATCGCGCCAGCACCTCGAGCGTCGTGGAGCCGCTCACGCGCACCACGAAATCCGCGGCCGAGTGCGCCATCTCCCCGGCTCGACGAGGGGATCCTCGATTCGTGGGGCTGGGCGCGCGGCGTCGCGCCGGAGGCCTTGAAAAGTTGGGGTTTCGGCGCCACGGCGGAACGTTGGGAAGTGGCGACAGCCGTCCTCGCCACCGCGATCTCCCCGCAAATGTGGGAAGGCAGCGCCTTCCCCGGATTCATGATCCCCGCCGGATCGAACGCGCGCCGCAGCGCCTGGAACGCGCGGAGCTCCGCGTCGCCGAAGACCATCGGCAGATACTCGTTTTTCTCGATCCCGATGCCGTGCTCGCCGGAGAGCGTGCCGCCAAGCGCGACGCAAGCTCTCGCGATCTCTTCGCCCGCGCGCAGCACGCGTGCCACCTCGTCGGCGTCGCGCCCGTCGTAGGAAATGTTGGGATGGAGGTTGCCGTCGCCCGCGTGGAAAACGTTGGCATTGCGCACGCGCAGCCGGTCGCAGATCTCGCGGATCGCCGCGAGCGCCTCGGGGAGCCGCGAGCGCGGCACAACGCAATCCATCACATACAGATCGGGGCGACCCGCCCCATCGCACCGAAGGCCCCCTTGCGCCCCTTCCAGAGGCGCTTGCGCTCCTCCTCGTCGCGCGCGGCCTGGATCCCGAGCGCTCCGAGATCCCCACAAATCTTCCGAACCCGCGCCGAGTCGTCCTCGACCTCCGCCGGCGCGCCGTCGAGCTCCACCAACAATACGGCCGCCGCGTCGCGCGGGTACCCCGCCGCGAAGACCGAGTCCTCGATCGCGGCGATCGTCCGGTCGTCGAGGATCTCGAGCGCCGAGGGGAACACCCCGATCCCAACGATCGCGCCCACCGCGCGGCAGGCCGCGTCCATGGTTGGGAATGGCGCCAGCAGCGTCTCCACCACCTCCGGCTTCGGCGTGAGCTTGAGCCACGCCTCCGTCGCGATCCCGAGCGTCCCTTCCGATCCCACGAATAGGGTCCGCAGGTCGTATCCCGGTGACTCCGGCTCGGGGCCGCCGAGGATCGCCACCTCGCCGCTCGACAACACCACCTTTAGCCCCAGCACGTGGAGCGTCGTCGCGCCGTATTTGAAGCAATGGGGCCGCCGGCGTTCAATGCCACATTTCCGCCGAGGGTGCACAGCGCTCTGGCTGGAAGGGTCGGGGGCGTAATGCAATCCCAACTTTGCGACCCGCGCCGAGAGATCGATGTTCACGAGGCCGAGCTCGACCCGCGCGAAGCGGTCCTCCGCGTCCACCTCCAAGACCCGCCGCATCCGCGCGAGATGGACGACCGCACAGCCCTCGACCGGCGTGGCGCCCCCGAGAGCCCCGTCCCCGCGCCGCGCGGCACGATCGGGATGCCATGCTTCGCGAGGATCGCGATTGCTTGGCGCACCTCTTCGGTCGAGCGGGGAGCACCACCATCCGCGCGCGCCCCTGGAAGAGGGCGAGGCCGTCGCATTGGTAGGCGAGCAGGTGCTCCGGCGCCTGCTCGACCGAGTCGACCCCGAGCGCCGCGCGCAGCTCCGCGGCGACCGGATCGGCCGAGCGAAGGGTTTGGGCTTCCGGAATCACGGAGTCGAGTCGAACCCCGTTGTTTTACCATCCGCGCGAGTCGAGCTTGAGCCCCGCGCGCCGCAAACCCACCGAACGTGACCGAACAACTCGCCCCGCCCCCGCCCCCGTCGTCGCGCCGAAACGCAAGTTTCCTTGGTGGATCCTCGGCTGCTGTTGCTCGGGCTGTTTGTTGATGTTCCTCGTCGCGGTCGGAACGCCGCTGCTGATCATTTCGTCGGCATACAATCGCTTCAACGAAGGGCGCTCGGAGGAGGTCCAGAAGACGGTCGTCGATTCGATCATTCCCTCGACCGGTCCGCCGCCGGGCTTCCGCGTCTACTCGGCGATGACGCTCCCTGGCCGCTCGATTCGCGAAAGGGTGCGTTGTACATCCCCGAGAACTCCCAAGGGGATTTCGAAACGATCATCGGCTCCTCCGACACGCTCGCGATCCTGATCCAGATTCCCGACAGCGAGAAGGACAAGGCGCGGCGCGAACGGATCTTCCGCGACGGCCAGCTCGGTCCGCCGCCGGAGGTCTCGTGGCTCTTCGACAGGACCGGCACCGACTGGGCCGATCGAAATGCCAACAAAATCGAGAAGGGCACTCTCCTCGGCCACCGCTTCCCTCTCCCCTATTTCATCCTGAACGAGACCGACGACGGCCAACCCAACGAAAAGCCGCGGCGCGGGCGGCGCGGGGATCGGACCGGGGATTCGCCGGAGTCGATTTGACGCCGAGCGGCGTGACCGACCGCGCGACCCTTTTGTGGGTGATCCGCAAGTCCAGCAATCCGATCACGTCGTCGTTCCTCGAGGACTTCTGCAAGAACTTCAGACCCGGGGAATAGTCAGATCCGGATCGTTGGTGTTCGGATCCTAGGGATTCGGATGATTGGGGAAGCTCGCAGCGAGCTCGTCCCGCTCGTCGGCGCCGAGCTCGCTCCAATGGACGAGGCGCGTCGGGTAGCGCAGCCAGAGGGTTCGTAACAATTCCGGCAGGCGCCCGGCACGGAACGCCGCCCGCGCCTCGGAGGCGGCGCGCGCCGCGCGGTCGGGGTCGGTCGCCGGCCCGAAGTAGGCGAAGACCTCGCCGTCGCCGATCGAGAGCGACGCGAAGGATAGTTGGAGATCGGGGGCGTCGAACGGATCGGCCACCCGCGCGATCCCCGTGGCGATCGAGCGGCGGCCGCGCGATTCGTGGTGAAAGGCGGGGGCGGTGACCCGCGCGCCGGCGACCGTGGTGCCGCCGTCCTTGCCGGCCAAAACCCAATGAAACGCCGCGCGCGCCGCGAGCGCGACCGCGTCGAGCGCCACGCGCGATGCCAATCTTCGGTAGACGGTGGCGCCGTCGCCGAGGAGCGGATCGTTGGAGGGCGCGCCGGAGGATCTGTAAGATTCGTCCTCGAGCGTGCCTCCCACGCGCGAGAGCTCGATCGCGCGCGCCGCGCATCGGAGATTCTGGACCGGCTCGAGGCCGCCGATGTCATCGAAGAACCAGGCGCAGCTCGTGTGCGCGAAGAGGAGCTGCCGCTCCATCTCGAGGAGGCGGAGCGCGCGGCGCGCGTCGGGCGCCGAGTCGGGGCGGCGAAGCGAGGCACGGAAGGATTCTTGGTGTTCGAGGACGGCGGGGGAGCGCCCCCGACGCGTCGCGCGCTTCCCAAGGATCGCGGAAGACTTGGGATCCGTCGCGCTCGAAGACGGCGTGGAGGCGCGCGGTCACCATCTCGATCGCCTCGCGCAACGGCGCGCGCCAGTTTTGTTGGGTTGCCCCGAGGCGGCAGCCGCAGTTCGAACGCCAACGATCGATCCCGTGGGCGCACGACCAGGCGGTGTTCTCGCGGATCTCGACCGCGCGCTTGCGGACCCCGGCGCGGAGCATCGCCTGGAGGGTGGTGAGCTCGACGCCCGGATCGCGCTCGAGCGCCGCGAGCGCCGCGGCCAGGACCTCGGCGCCGTTCTTTTTGTGGTGTCCGAAGGTCTCGCCGTCGGTCGCCACCAATACGAGGCCGCCGTCTCCCGCCGCCGCGGCCGAGCGCGATAGCGCGTCGACCAAGTTCTCGGCGCTCGCGAGCGAGTCGCCGAAGGAGATCGCCTCGGAGACGGGGCGATTGTAAAGAAAACCGTGATCGACCGGCCGCCGCCGAGATCGACGACACCTGGGATCGAGGGATCGATGCCGGCGTCGCCGACGGTTTCCCAAGTATCGCCGTCGCGGAATCGGGCGGCCTGGGTGGCGGCGAGGATCGTGAACTCGATCCCCTCCTCGGCGAGCGTGCGGAGCGAGGGGAGATCGACCGCGCACTCCGGAAGCCACATCCCCTGCGGGCGGCGGCCGTAACGCCGCTCGAAGTCGGCGATTCCCCAACGAACCTGCGTGCGACGGTCGCGCTCGGAGAGGAGCGGGGCGATCGGGTGCGAATACAACTGCGCGAGGGCCCGCCCCGCCCCCGTGCGCTGGAGCGCGGCGCGGTCGGCGGCGGCGACGGCTGCCGATAGTTGGGAACACTCGCGGTCGGCCCATGCCAACAATGTGGGGCCGAAGTTGAACGAGATCCGCTCGAGGTTTCCGGCGGCGACATTCGTGAGATAGCACTCTCGCGCGATTCTTTGGTTCCAGTCGTGGTCGGGGGCGGCGGAGGGCTGGCGCTCGACGAGGCCCGTCCAGGGGCTCTCGCGCGGCGGCTGATAAAAATGCCCGTGGATGACGATCCGGGGTGCCATCTCCGCTCTCGCTATCGTCCCGCGAGCGCCGCGGCCCCAAGGGCGCCGGCGTCGTCGCCGAGGAGGCGCGCCGGATCTCGATCGACGAGGGGGCGCCCGTATATGTGGGAAGCCACCGCGGCGCGGATGCCGGGGGCGAGTGCCTGGAGGAGGCGGCGCCGCCGCCCGCCACGAGGAAGCGGCGCACGTCGAGGAGGGTGGTCGCCTGCGCGAAGGCGAGTCCGAGCGCGCGCCCGCCGCGGTCGAAGGCCGAGCGCGCGATCCGCCGCTTCGTGGCTTTCGACCCGCGGAGCCACGCCGCCAGCTCCTCCCCCGACTCCGGCGGCGCGATCCCAACTTTCCGCGCCCCCTCGCGCGCCGATGCCAACAATCCCGTGATCGACGCCACGGTCTCGACGCAGCCGCGGTTGCCGCAGCCGCACGCGCGGCCGGGGGCTTCGGCCGGCCCCAGTCCCTCGGCGAGCAAGTGCCCCATCTCGCCCGCCATCCCGCCGGGGCCGACGAAGAGCTCGCCGCCGAGGATCACCCCGCCGCCGATCCCCGTCCCCACGGTCACCAAGATAAAGTCCGGCCAGCGGCGCCCGCACCGTGGCGCGACTCGGCGAGCGCAGCCGCGTTGGCGTCGTTCTCCAACACCACCTTTCGGCGGAGCGTCGCGCCGCAGCGCCGAAAGCAAAGGATAGCCATCCCACGCGTGGAGATTGGGGGAGCGGATCACAGAACCCTTCGCGCGATCGAGGAGCCCCGGCACGGCGACCCCGCGGCGTCGAAGGCGCCGAGAGCGCGCGCTTCGCCCGCGAGGGCCGAAACCCAACGATCCACGCCGAGCCCGACGTGCGTCTCGAACTTCGCGCGCGCGCGGATCCGTCCGCGCGCGTCGACGAGCGCCATCTTCGTGTAGGTGCCGCCGAGATCGACTCCGAGGACGCATGCCCAACGATCTCACCCGAGGCGTGTCAGCCCGCGCGGCACGACCGTGATCCCACTCTTGTCCACGTGGTATCCGCGCCGCCGGTCGGCCACGGGATCTTCCCCAAGAATCACACCCTCGGGAATGATATTGTGGCGATCGACGATCGCGCGGCGGATCTTCACGCCGGGGCCGAGCACCGTGTAGTCCATCACGATCGAGTCCTCGACGACGCACCCCGGCGAGAGGACACAGCCGCGCCCGATGACCGAGCGGGAGATCTTCGCGTCGTCGACAAATGTGCCTTCGGCGATCAGCGAATCGTGGATATCGCAGTGCTCGAGGCGCGACGGCGGCAGGTGCGCGCCGCCGGTGCGGATCAGCCACCGGCGATTGTGGAGATTGAACTTGGGTTCCTTCCCAAGCAATCCATGTGGGCGCTCCAATAGGTCTCGAGCGTCCCCACGTCGCGCCAATATCCTTGGTCTTCGAACGGCGCCGTCCCCTCGACGGGAAAGCTGCGGAAGTCGAACGCAAAGACTTTTCCGTGGGGGATCATCTCGGGGACGATCGTGCGCCCGAAGTCGTGGTCGGTGGAGCGGCGGCAGTCCTCGTAGAGCGCCTCCTCGAGGGCGCGCCGCGAGAACACATAGTTACCCATCGAGGCGTAGGCGAGCTTCGGATCCCCGGGGATCGCCGGCGGATTGGGGCTCTTCTCGACCCACGAGGTGATCCGCCCGTCGGGATCGGTGCCGGCGACCCCGAAGCCCTTCGCGTCTTCGATGGGAACCGAGATGCAGGCAATGGTGGCATCGGCGCCGCGCGCGAGGTGGACATCGATCATGTTGCGGATGTCCATCCGATAGATGTGATCGGCGCCGAAGACCACGACCAGGTCGGGATCGAAGTCGCGCACGAGGTTCAGATTCTGCGAGAGCGCGTCGGCGGTGCCGCGGTAGAGCGCTTCCCCAACGAAACGCTGCTGCGGCGGCACCAACGTGATGAAGTGCTCGGTCGAGAGACCCATGCTCGGCCACGCGACGCGCAGGTGCTCGATGAGCGATTGGCTCTTGTATTGAACCAACACATAGATCGAGCGAATGCCACTATTCACGAAGTTCGAGAGGACGAAGTCGATGATCCGATACTTGCCTCCGAAGGGCACCGCCGGCTTGCTCCGCTCGCGCGTGAGCGGGAAGAGGCGCTCCCCTTGCCGCCCGCCATGACGAATGCGAGGACGCTGGCCATACTTGGGATCCCGGCCCCCTTACGCCTTGGCGCCCCGCGCGCCCGAAGCCAAACTATGCTGCGCGCTCGGCGGCGAGCCCGCCGGCGAACCCTGCGCCGAATACCAACTAAGCTCCATGTCGGGGAAGACCCGATCGAGCATCTCCATCGTGTCGAGGTAGAGGATTTCCGTGGGATCGGGCGTGGGGTTGGCGACCATCCGGCGCACGAGGTCGAGGTGCCGCTTCAGCTCCACATAGTGGGTCGCGAATCGGCGCTCGGCGTAGTCGATGGCGGCGCCGGTCGCGATCAGGAATTGCCAATCGGAGCTCTGGAGGAGGAGGAGCTCGCGGAGCGCCTGCTTGAGCGCCCGATCGATCCGCGCCGGATCGCCCGCCACGCTGCCGGCCGCCCGCGACGAATCCCACAAATGGAGCGCTTGTGTGAGATCGTCTTCGCCGTCGTAAAGGCGATCCCAAGTCCACTCCGTGTGTTTGTTGAGCCAGGCGCGGTGATCGCCCCTTCGCCCCAGGAGCCCTCGAGCAGCGGGATCCGCTCGAGCGGCGGGCGGCCGGCCAGCGCGTCGGCCGAGGAGGCGGGGAGATCCCCGAGCCCGCGAGGTGGCGGAAGACATGCTCCAAAAGAGCGGCCCCTCGAACCACCAATGTCCGAAGAGCTCGGTGTCGTAGGGGGAGCAGACGATCGGATCCGCCTCCCCTGATCCTTGGCTTTCGCGAAGACGTCGCCCAGGAGCCAAACGAAATGGCGCGCATGCTCCTCGGCGCGCGCGCGGCCCGCTCGGGGTCGTAGAGCGTTTTGTTGGCATCGTCGACGCCGGGCCCGGTCACGCGGTGGTAACGGATCCCATTGGCAACTTTGCGCCGGTGGAAATCCAAGTAGGCGCCGTCGCCCGGATACCCCTCGTCGCGCGACCAGATTTGGAGCGAGCTCCGCGGCTCACGCAGGAATACGGCGGCCGAGCCGGTGCCGCCGCGGCTCCGTACCTCGTAGGCCTGGTGGGGGCGGCGGCTCCGCGGGTTTTGTGGGAATCGCTCCTCGAAGCCGCGCAGCAGATTCAGGTTCGGGTAGAAGTTGCGATAGATGGAGAGCGGATCGCCCGCGAGCGCGAGGTGGGCGTCGACGTAAAAGTAGGAAATGCCGTTCGCGCTCAGGACCTCCTCGAGGCCGCGCCGGATGAAACGCACCTTTCCCGAGTCGCGCCCGACCGGCGGAGTCCACTCATAGCGCGGCCGGTAGGCGCACTCCGGGAGCCAGAATCCCTTGGGCTTGTGGCCGAAGTGGCGCTCGAACGAGCCGATCGCCGCGCGGATCTGGAGGTCGACCGACTCCTCGCGCGAGAGCAATGGCGAAGTATCCGTGGGTGGCGGCGCAGGTGGCGAGCTCGAGGAGCCCGCGCTCCTCGAAGCCGCGAAACGCCGCGAGGAGATTCCCGCCGATCGCGGGATTGTGGCGTTCGGTCTCGGCGATCCAATCGAGCCAATGGCGCGCGACGCGCGCCGACGCCTCATCGCCCGCGCGCTCGAAGCCCTGGAGATCCTCCTGGAGCTGGCCGCGCCGCGTGCGAAGCCATGATGGAACTCCACCTGGAAACCCGGATCGGCGAGCTGCTCGCAAAGAATCGGCGAGAGGGTGAGGGTGAAGCGCGCCGGGATCTTGTCGCGCTCCAAGCGGGCGAGCGCTGCGAGAAGCGGGAGGTACGACTCGGCGGCGGCCTCGCAGATCCAGTCCGTGCCGTGCGGCCACCGTCCGTGCCTCAGCACGTAGGGAATGTGGCTGTGGAGTACGAGGGCGAAGCGCCCGGTCATGGTTGGGATCGTCGCGACTCCGCGGCGGAAGCGCGCGCCCGCGGGATCACTTCGGGGAGCTTAGCGTTTGCGGCGGGCTAAGGAATCGCCGAGTGCTCCCGGGGGCGAGCCGCCCCGTTCGGCGAGGACGGCGGCCCGAATGGGCTTGGGGATCTCGCGGAGGAACGCCTCCGCCAACTCGAATGATGGCTTTCGCCTTCCGCGTCGGCGTCGGCGGCGAAATCGCCGAGCTGGTAGCGCACCTTGAGGCCGTCCACCACCGAGGTGTCGAGCGGAATGATGGCGTTGTGCGTCCGGCTGATCCCCTCGGATCCCAAGAATAGGATCACGTGGTCCTTCGGCGCCGTGGTGATCTCGAAGAGCCGCGGATCCTCCGCCGAACGGGTCAGGGTCGGAAGGACAGCGGACGCCCCGTCGAGGACCTTCGTGGGCTCCTCGGGGACATAGTTGGGAAGCACCCCGAGCGCGTGGAGCGCGCTCGCCACCACCCGCGCCTCGATCTCGTATCCGAGCGGCGTCGGATGACAATCCTCGACGAGGATCATGGAGCGCCGATTCTGGACGACATAGCTGGGAACCGAGGCGATCGTGCCGTCGAAGCCGTGGCGCATCGCCTGGGGGTAGGTGGCGGCGCAGTCGGCCAGCGCGGCCGCCCCCGTGGCGGCGACCTCGCGCATCAGCTTGCTGATCTCCAAAAAGTGGGAATCCATCCCCGCGAGATAGGTGGCGATCACGAGCTTCGAGCCCCCTTGCTCGCCGCCTCCGCCATCGCCAGGAAGTCGCGGCGCATCCCGGGGCGATCCACGCGAAGTCGAGGTCGGCGTCGCCGACCCCGCGCCGCTCCTGGACCTGAACTCTCCCCTCGCGGTCCTGGACGATCACGACGCCGTGGCCGTCGTCGAGCAGTTGGTGGGATCCCTCGATCGCCTTGCCGTCGGGGCCGAGCTCGAGCTTAGTCGGCGCGCGCTTGGCGCGCGATAGTTTGTAATTGAACAGCATCCGGCGGATCGTCTGGACGATCCGGAGCCCCTCGAGGATTCCCCAACCTTCGTTGACCGGCTTGATCGAGTAATTGTTGATTCCGCAGGTAACCACGATTGCGGCCGGATGCACGACGAGGGCCCGCTGAACCTGGTCGAGCGTGTCCCAGGTGGCTCTCCCGGGAACCCCAATATTGATGCAGCGGATCCCATTGCCCGCCGGCTGGCGCAGAGGCGCTCGACGACCGCGGGGAGCGTCTCGTCGGGCTTCACGTAGACGCCATAGATATTGGAATCGCCGCAGAAGACCACGATCGGCCGATGGAGCGGATCGTTCCCCGTGAGCTCCTCGGCCATCCGCATTCCCTCGACCCGCGCCCACACCCGCATTCCCATCTCCACGAGCGCGAGCGCGATGACGAAGGCCGCGAGCACGATGCCCGCGCGGATGAGGATTCTTCGCATGCCACCGAATCCTACCCCACCGTTTATCCCACGGCGAAAATCGGCGAGCGCCCCGGACGCTGGAGACCAGCTTCAGCGACCTGCTAGTTTGGTCGGGGCGCGATCTCGATCGTTGGGGTCACGAGGATGCTCGCGGCGCCATAGGGCCCGCCCCGCTCGAGCACCGCCGCGGCGCGCAGACCCGGCGGGCACTGCGCGACCGGGACGGTCAATAGGATCTTCCCATTGTTGCCAATCTCTCCCATCGGCGCCGCGGGAACCGGGATTTTGAATTGCGCCTGCGCCCCCTTCCAATCGAGATCGATCTTCTCGTCTTTGAAGCGGGAGTCGCCCTCGATTCCCAAGAGTAGGCAAACCCGATCGCCCGGCTCGCCCGAGATCTCGAAGCTCGTGGCGGCGGGGTCGGGCTGGCGAATCGTGGGGACGACGACGCGCGCCCGGGAGACCGGCTCGAGCGGGTCCTCCACCGGAGCGGATCCCAACAATCCGAGGCCGGCGAGCGAGCGCGCGACGACCCGCGCCTCGACTTCGTAGCCGATCGGCGTCGGGTGCCTGTCTCGAGTGAGGAGGAGGCCGCGCAACGCAATGTCCGCCGCCGGCGTGACGGAGCCCTTGGGAGACGTCAGGTAAAGATTCCGAATCGCGCTCCGAAAGGCGGACCCGCAGTCGGCGAGCCCGGCCGCGCCCGAGCCCGCGACCTCGCGCATGACATTGCTGATATCAACGAAATGGGCATCGTCTCCCGCCAAATAGGTGGCAAGGATCAGATGGGATCCGGCGGCGCTCGCGGCGCGGGCCATGGCCGAGTAATCGGAGCGCAGCCGCGGGGCGAACACGGCGATGTCGATCTCCGCGCCGCCCCCGACTCCCTCGGTTGGATCTGTTCCTTTCCCTCGCGATCGCGGGACGGTCACCACACCCGTCCCGTCGGCGAGGACTTTGTGCGTTCCGTCGATCGGGGCGCCGTTCGGGCCGAGCACGAGCTTCGTCTCTTCTGTGGTCTTGGCGTGGGAAACTTTGTAATTGAAGATCATGCGCCGGACGGCCTTCTACGACGCTCAGCCTCTCGAGAATCCCAAGTTTGCCTTCCGGCGGGCGGATCGAATAATTGTTGACTCCGCAGGTCACGACGACCGCGGCGGGGTGAACCAGGAGCGCGCGACGGACTTGGTCGAGCGCTCCCCATGAAGCCGTCCCGGGCACGCCAATATTGATGCAACGAATCCCGTTTCCCCGGCGCGCGCGAGAGGCGCTCGACCGCGGCGGGGAGCGTCTCATCCTTCTCCACGTAGACGCCATAGATGTTGGAATCGCCGCAGAACACAACGATCGGGCGATGCAGCGGATCGACCCCGGTGAGCTCCTCGGCCATTCGGCGCCCTCGAACCAGCCCCACGATCGCAATCCCACTTCCAAGAGCCCGACGGCGACGAGCGAGGAGCCGACGACGAGGGCGAGGCGAATGAGGAGCCGGCGCATTTTGGGGGCGCGCGACAACACGCCGCCGCTCCCGAGGGTGCGGAGAAACCTACTTTTGCGCGAGGTCTGATCTCGATAGTTGGCGTCACGAGGATCCGCGCGGCGCCGTATAGCCCGCCGCGTTCGAGGGTGGCCATCGCAAGGAGCTTCGCGGGAATCTTGGGATTCGCGGGGAGCGGCGCCGCGAGGAACACGCGCCCATCTTTCCCGACTTCGGCCACGGGCGCGGCCGGAACGGGGATGTGGAACCGATCGTGGGCCGACTTCCAATCGAGGCCGAGACGCTGCTCCTTGTAGAACGATTGCCCCGGCCCACCGAGGACGAGCGAGACGCGGTCGCCGGGGTCGCCGAACACCTCGAATCGCAGGAGCTTTCCTTCGAGCCGCCGAATCTTGGGAATTCGACCTTCGCGGCGCGCAGGGGCTCGAGGGGATCGCCGGCTGGATTGTTGGGAAGCACGCCGAGCCCCGCGAGCTCGCGCGCGACGACCCGCGCCTCGAGCGCGTAGCCGAGCGGCGTGGGGTGGCAATCGCGGGTGAGGATTTGGCTGCGCCGCGCGGCCGTGAGCTCCGGCGGAATGCCCCCTGCGGCTTCGACTCCGCCCCCTCGAGCGCCTGCTTCGCGACGGCGGCGCAATCGGCCACCGCGGCGCCGCGGAAGCCGCGGAACGCAAGCATCATTTGCCCGATGTCCGCGTAGCCCCCTTCGTTGCCGGCCAGATAGGTGGCAAAGACGAGCTTCGCGCCGGCCGCATCGCACATATCGGCGATTCGTTGGTAATCGGCCTTGAGGCGCGGGGCGATGCGCTCGAAGCCGAGGACCGAGGCGGAGCGGGTGATCGGAAGGGGGCCGCGCCGCCGTCGCGCGGCGTCACGTTGAGGACGCTGTGGAACTTGTCGACGGTGACTTGATTGGCATCTTCCTCCCAGTTCCCGCCGAGATTCTGGGCGTCGGCGTCGCGAGCCGAGCTGTTGTATTGCCACAAACGCAAGAATCGGACGATCTTCAGGCTCTCGAGGAAGCCGAGCCCTTCGCCCGGCGGCATTTGCCAAGTATTGTTGATCCCGCGCGCGCGACCACGGCGACGGGGTGGAGCTCGAGCGCCTTGCTGCATTGGTCGACGACGTTCCATGTCGTGGCCGCCGGGATCGCCAGGTTCACGCAGCGCACGCCGCGGGCGCCGCCCGAACATGACAGCGCTTCGACTTGCTTGGGAAGGGTGTCGGTCTCGGGGTTCGCGACGTAGAGGCCGTATATGTTGGAATCGCCGATGAACGCAACGATCGGGCGGCCGTCGTCCTCGCCGGCGAGCTTGCGGTTGGCCGCCGCGAGCTGGATCGCGCCGACGACGCGGAGCCCCACCTCGAGGAGAGCGAGCGCCACAAGGAAGGCCGTGAACGCCACGAGAAGGCGGCGCGCGAAGCGGGGCATGGTGATTCGCTCGTAGGGTAGGGGATACTCGCCCCCATGACGACCCCCATCGAGATCGGCCGCGCGCGGGCGCGGGTCGCCGAGTTGCGAAACGAATACGAGGCGGCGCTCCGCGAGCTCGTGGAGATCCCGAGCGTGAGCGCGCTCGCCGAGCGAAAGGCCGACATCCGCCGATGCGGCGAGGCGGCGGCCGGTGGATCCGGCGTTTCGGTGGCGCGGCGCGGCTCGTCGAAACCCAAGGAAATCCGGTGGTGGTCGGAGAGTTGGGATCGGGGATCCGTCGCGCGCCGTGGTCTTCTACAACCATCTCGACGTGCAGCCCGCGGGGGCGAGGCGTGGAAGACCGAGCCGTTTCGTTGGGTTTCGAAGGACCGGGCGCTACTCGCGCGCGGCGCCACCGACGACAAGGGCCCCGCGCTCGCGGCGCTCTTCGGCGCGCGCCTCGCCGCGGAAATGGGGGTTTCGTTCCGCGCCCGTTTCGTTTGGGAGCTGGAGGAGGAGATCGGGAGCCCGAGCTTTCCGGCATTCTTGGTATCCAACCGCGACGCTCTTCGTTGTGAGTCGGTCGTGGTGTCCGACACGATCTGGATCTCGCGCGAGCGGCCGGCGATCCCCTATGCGCTCCGCGGCATGCTGACGGCGCTCCTGCGCCTCGAGTCCGCGGCGAACGACACCCACAGCGGCGACACCGGCGGCGTGGTCAAGAATCCGATCGCGGAATTGTGCCAAGTGATCGCGAGCTGCGTCGACGCCTCGACGGCGCGCGTCCTCATCCCCGGCTTCTACGACGACGTGGCGGAGCCGACCGCGGCGGAGCTCGACGCCTTCGAGTCCTCGGGCTTCGATCTCGCGGCCTTCCGCGAGGCCTACGACCTGCGGCGCCTTTACCACAATAACGGGCGCGACGCGCTCGCGGCGATGTGGGCGAAGCCGACCTTCGAGGTGCACGGCATCGCCGGCGGCTACCAGGGGAAGGGGTGGCGTCGATCCTCCCGCCGCGCGCCGAGGCGAAACTGAGCATGCGGCTCGTTCCCCACCAAAAACCGGAGCGGATCGGCGCGCTCCTGCGCGCGCATGTCGCGCGCGTGAATCCCGACGTGGAGGTCATCGTTGGGAAAGGATTGCCCCGTACATCGCGCCCTTCGCTGGGCCCCACGCCGACTCGGCGAAGGAGGCGTTCCGATTCGCGTTCGGCACGGCGCCGGCGCTCGTGCGCGAAGGGGGCTCGATCGGCCCGGCTCTCCCGCTCGCGGAGACCCTGAAGGCGCCGGTCCTATTCTTGGGATTGTCGCTCCCCGAGCACGGCTACCACGCCCCAACGAAAACTTCGACTGGACCCAGGCGTCGGGGAATGTTGGCGTTCGCGCGATACCTACAATTGCGCTCGGAATAGTGGCGTTCCGGCGGGGCCGCGCGCCGGCGGGGCGCCGCCTCTCTCACGGCCCGTAGTGCTCGGCGACGCCCCTCGCGGCGGATCGTGTCGGCGTAGACGTCCTCGTACTTGCGCGCGCCGAGCGTTCCCAAGAAAAATCGCAGCGCATGGCGCGGCGGCGGATCTCGTCGAAGCGGGGGCGGTCGGCGTGGATCGCGAGCGCCCGCTCGACCGCCTTCGCGAGCCCCTTCGCCGCGGCCGGATGCCACTCTTTGTCGACCATCGTGGCCGGCGTCGCGAAGGTGAGGCCGTTTCCTTGGGAATCGGCGTCGACGTCGCGGATCGTGTCGGCGAGGCCGCCCGTGTGCGCGACGATCGGGATCGAGCCATAGCGGCAGGCGATCATTTGTGACAAGCCGCACGGATCGAACTTGGAAGGCCTCAAGAAGAAATCGCTCCCCGCATAGATGCGCTTCGCCAGGACTGGATTGAACTCGAGCGCGACTCCGATCTGACCGCGGTGCGCCTCGCCGATCTCGCGGAGCGTGTCCTCGTAGGCCTCGGCGCCGTCGCCGAGGATCGCGAGCTGGCCGCCCGCCGCGAGAATCTTGGGGATCACCTCGAAGAGGGCGGTGAGCCCGTGCTGCGGGGAGAGGGCTCCCACGAATCCGAAGATGGGGGAGAGGCCTTTTCCTTGGGATTCGCGGTCCACGAGGCCGAAGCGCTTGCGGAGCGCTCCGCGGTGCGACTCGCGTTTCGATAGTTGGTCTTCGGTGAAGGGGACCCAGTCGCCGCCGGCCGGGTCGGTCTCGGCGCGCGCCGGATCCCACACTTGCGTGTCGATGCCGTTCAGCACGCCGACCAGATCGTAGGAGCGCCGGCGCAGGACGCCGTCGAGGCCGCAGCCGAGCGCCTCCCCTGGATCTCCCGCGCATAGTTGGGGCTCACGGTGCCGATCATCGTCGACCACAGGAGCCCCGCCTTCACGAGGCTGCACTCGCCGTGGAACTCGAGCTGCTCGCGGTCGAAGAGCCAAGCGGGGAGCCCCAATTGTGGGATCCAATCCTTGTGAAACTTCCCGGCGAAGGAAAGATTGTGGACCGTGAAGAGGATTCCCACATTTCCGAGCGGCGTGTCCTTGTAGCGGAGCGCGCGATAGACGGGGAAGAGCCCGGTCGGCCAGTCGTGGAGGTGGATCACGTCGGGGGTCTTCCCGGGGCGCTTCATCGCCTCGAGGACGGCCAGGCTGAAGAAGGCCCACCGCTTCACGTCGTCGGAATAGTGGCCATAGGGGAGCGGCTCCTTCTCGAACAGCTCCGTGCACGAGACGAGATGGACGGGGACGTCGCGCGAGACGACCCGCAGGATCTCCGCGCGCTTGGGCAACGACGGCACGTTCAGCTCGACCGTGCCCGCCGACTCCGCGCCGCGCAAATGGTGGCTTTCGATCGCGCCATAGTTGGGAATGTAGACCTCCACCTCGTGGCCGTGGCGGCGGAGCGCGCGCGGGAGCGACGCGACCACGTCGGCGAGGCCGCCGGCCTTCATGAGCGGGTCACATTCCGGTGCGACGTGGGCGATTCGCATGGGGTACCTCGTGCGGAATTGTGGGATCGGGCGGCGCTACGAGTTGGCGGCTTCGCGCCGCACGCACTCGGCGTAGACCGCCTCGTACTCGCGGGCCGAACGATCCCAAGAAAAATCGGAGCGCATCGCGCGGCGACGGATCGCCACATAACGGGGGCGGTCGCCGAAGGCGCGGAGCGCCCGCTCGATCGCGTGGGCGAGGCCGGCGGTGGCCGCGGGCTGCCACTCGAGGTCGTTCATCGTGACCGGCGCGGGGAAGGTGAAGCCGTTGCCGTTTTCGTTGGCATCGGCGTCGCGGATCGTGTCGGCGAGCCCACCCGTGAGCGAGACGATCGGCGGCGTGCCGTAGCGGCAGGCGATCATTTGTGACAAGCCGCACGGCTCGAACTTGGAAGGCATCAAAAGAAATCGCTCCCGGCGTAGATCCGCTTCGCGAGCAGCGGATTGAACTCGAGCGCGCCGCCGACCCGCCCGGGGTAGCGCGCCGCGAGGCGGCGGAAGGTGTCGCGATACACGTCGGCCCCATCCCCAGGATCGCGAGCTGGCATCCCGCATCGAGGAATCTTGGCATCGCGCCGAAGATCGCGCCGACCCCCTTCTGCGGATCGAGGCGGCTCACGAAGCCGAAGATCGGCGCCGCCGGATCCTGGTGGAGGCCGAGGCGGGCGCGGAGTGCGGCGCGGTGGGCGTCCTTGCCGGCGAGGTTGTCGGCGTCGAAGGTGGGCCAGTCCCCCGCGTCGGGGCCGGTCTCCTTGCGCGCCGGATCCCACACTTCCGTGTCGATTCCGTTCAGAACCCCAACTAAATCGAAGCCGCGCTTGCGCAGCACGCCGTCCATCCGGCAGCCGAGCGCCGGCCCCTGGATCTCGCGCGCATAGTTGGGGCTCACGGTGCCGACCATCGTGGACCAGAGGAGCCCCCCTTGAGCATGCTCAACTGCCCGTGGAACTCGAGCTGCTCTGAGCGAATCCAACCAATCCGGGAGACCAAGAAAACGGAGCCAGGGGACTGGAACACGCCGGGGTGGGCGACGTTGTGGATCGTGAAGAGGATCCCCGTGCGCTTGAGGGCCGTCCCCTTGAATCCCAACGATCGATAGATGGGGAGGAGCCCCATGGGCCAATCGTGGAGATGGATCACGTCGGGGTGGCCCCCTCGCGCGTCATCGCCTCGAGGACCGCCAAAGCAAAGAATCCGTAGCGCGCGGCCTGGTCGTCGTAGGCGCCGTAGGGGTGGGGCTCGCGCTCGAAGAGCTCGGGACAACCCACCAAATGCACCGGCACGTCGCGCGCCGCGACCCGGTGGAGATCGGCCCGCTCCGGGAGCGGCGGCTGCCGCACGGCGATCGATCCCTCATAGATGGCATCATGCAAATAGTGGCTTTCGATCGCGGCGAAGCGGGGAGATAGATCTCCACGTCGTGGCCGAGGCGCCGGAGCGCGCGCGGGAGCGAGCCCACGACGTCGGCCAGTCCGCCCACCTTCAGGAGCGGGTCGCATTCGGGGGCCACAAAGCGATTCGCACGTTTCCAGCAGGGCTCCGCGGGGGCGGCGTCAGAGATCCGAGCGCTCGAGAAAGTTGGTGATCCCCATGGCCCAGTTTTCTTGGCTTTGCCCGCGGGGAGGTCGACCCGCTCCTGGCAAATCGACGAAGGGGGATCGCCGGGGAGATTGGCCGCCGCGGCGACGCAGCGCGCCGCGAGCTTCACGATCCGCAGCGCCTTGTCGAAGTTGAGCCGCTCGGCCGTGTCGTTGGGGCCGTGGTAGTCGCCATGCTCGCCCGTGTTGAAGAAGAGGATCGGGATCGACTTCGAAGTAGAACGCCGCCTGGTCGCTGCGATCGAAGAAGGTCTCGTCGGCTGTGGTCGTGAGGCCGATCCCAACATTGGCTTTCTCAGGATCGGATCCCACACCGGGCTCGACGGCGATCCCGACACGAACACCTCCTCCGCGAGCGACGCTTTGGTGGGTTCCGCTTTCTTGTCCTCGTCGCCGCCGCGGCCGATCATGTCGCAGTTCACCATCGCCGAGATCGAGGCGAGCGGCACCTGGCGGCTGCGCCGCGAAGTAGAACGATCCCAACAATCCGACCTCCTCGGCGGCGAAGTTGACGAAGATCACGCTCCGCTTGAGGGCGCCGCGGCGAAGCGAGGCCGCGATGGCGAGGACCGCGGAGGCCCCAGACGCCGTTGTCATCGGCGCCGTTCCACCACTTCCCACTTTTGTTGAAGCCCACGTGATCGTAGTGCCCGCCCACCACGACGTAGCTCCTCGAGAGCTCGGGGTCGCTGCCGCGCAGCAGGCCGACCACGTTCCAACAGGGGAGCCCTCGATTTTCGTGGTGACCCTGCCGCTGATCGCTGATGTGGGAAGGGGGCGCGAGCGGGGGCCTTGGCCTCCAGGATCGCGTTCTCCGCGGCCGTCACGTCGAGGAGCCGCCCACAGGCGCCGGAGCGGACGAAGATCGTTGGGATCGGGAGCGCGCGGCCGAGCTCGGGCGCCTGCGTGAGCCAGTACCCCTGATCGGCGATCTCCTCGTGGGTGACGTTGTGCTTCTCGAGCGTGTCGGGCGGCAGGAGGTTCGACATCGACGCGACCATCTGGCCGATCGGAGCTGGTCGACTTCCAATAGCCGAGGCCGGGGACGCTCTTCTTTTTCTTGCCATCGGGAAAGGTGGCGAGATCGGGGACGATGAGGAGGGCGACCGCGCCATGCGCCTTTGCATTGCGCGCCTTCTCCTCGAAGCGGGCGTGGCGGGTGAACCGCTTTCCCAACCAAACGTTCGAGGAGTCGTCGTTGGCGAAGGGCTCGTGGCGGAGAGCGATCGCCACTTTTCCTTTGGCGTCGACTCCGGCGTAGTCGTCCCAAGCGCACTCGGGGGCGGTGATCCCGTATCCCACGAATACGGCCTCCCCGCGAAGCTCCCCTCGGCGCTGCCGACGATCGGCACGAAATCGGCGGGCATCGCGAGGGCCTCCGCGGTCTGCGACGCCGCATTCGTCTCAGGAGCTGCACGATCGCGGATTTCGAGGGAGCCCGCGTCGAGATCGCGGATCCCCATCAGGAACTCCTGGAGGTAGGAGCGGCCGCCGGCGCTCGTGGGATCGCCGAGCGGCGCCAGCCCGATCTGTTGCATCCGCGAAGCCAAATAATCGCCCGCGACGCGCGCCCGCGCTCGCCCGCCTTCCTCCCCTCGAGGATGTCGCTCGCCAAGAATCCGACGTCGGCGCGGTACGCGCCCGCGTCGATCGCGTCCTGTGGGGAGAGCCAAAGGACCGCGGCGGCGAGGAGCGCCGTCACTCGCCCCCGGACGGCACCGCCGGCTTCTTCGCCTTTTCGTTGGTGTTCGTATTCTTGGGATCGCCGGCGGGGCCCTGTAATGGACCTTGAGGATCTCGGGCATCCACCCGTTCATGTCCTTGATCCGCGTCTCGGGCGATGGGTGCGTCGACAGGAATTCGGCCGGCCCCGAGCCCGAGGTCTGGATCATCCGTTCCCACAATTTCGGCCCCTCGCGCGGATCGTAGCCCGCCTCCGACATCAGGATCAGTCCGATGTGGTCGGCCTCGCTCTCGTGCGCGCGGCTGTATGGCAAGATTGCGACGAGGTTGGTCGTCGTGCCGAAGGCCTGCATGATCGCCCCCTTCGTCGAGGCGCTGCTGTTGCTCAGACCGGCGTCGAGCGCGCTCGCGGCGGCGTCGGCGATGGCCCCTTGCGACATCCGCTCGCCGCCGTGGCGCGCGACCGCGTGGCTCACCTCGTGTCCCATGACGACCGCGAGCCCCGCCTCCGACTGCGTGACCGGCAGAATCCCGTGTAGACACCCATCTTTCCGCCGGGCATACACCAAGCATTCACCGTGGGGGAATCGATCAGGATCACTTCCCACTGAAAGTTGAGTTTGGTACCGCGCTTGGCCGCGTCCTTGTCGGCGGCTGCGGCGATCCGATCGGCCACGCGCTTCACCATCTCGTATTGGGATCCACTCGTGATGAGCTTGGTCGCCGGATCCTTGCGAACCTCTTGATACGCCTGGCTTCCCATGTCGTTCTCCTCGCTCGCGGACATCATGTTGAATTGGGATCGCCCCGTGTAGGGGACGGTCTGACAGGCGCCGAGGATCGTGGCGAGGCAAGCGACTGCGGCCGAGGCGCGCGACGCGCGCCCAAATATCGTGACGGGAATCATGGGATGGCTCTGGTGGAGGGACCAAGAATAGCGTGGTCCGTTCGGGCGGGGAACCGTCGCCGCGACCGGAAGCTCAGCGTTCGCCAGTGCAAACCCGCGCGGAACGCGTCGCCGAGCTCCGCGGGGAGAAGCGAAAGCAAACGATCGGCCGCAGGCGTTTGGGTCGCCGCCGTCGGCGGCACGAGGAATCGCATCCGGTAGCCGGCGCCGAGGCCGCGCGCGAAGCCGGGGAGCGCGTCCTTGGGAAACGCCGCGAGGATGCGGTGCAGGATCTCGTCGCCCGGGAGGAAGAATTCGTTCACCAGCAATCCGAGGCGGAATCCCAATCCAAACGAAACGTCGGCGCGGCTCACGCCGGCGGGGAGCGCGGCGACGCGCGCCGCCGCTTTGTTGCCATCGAAGAATCGGGGGACGGGGGCATGCCGTCTTGGGCGAGACCATGAGTCCGCGGCCGAAGCCCCAGGCGAGCGCGCGGCGGTCCTCCGGGGCCTCCCCGAAAGCAACAATTGGCCGACCCCCTGCGGATGGAACGGCTCCATGGCGGCGAGGCGGCCTCGCCAGCGGCCACGCCGCGGAAGGGGCGGAGCCGCCGCGGCGCCTCGCGAACCCAACGAATCACGGCGTCGCCGGCGGCGGGGGATAGCCCACGGGGATCCGCGGCGGCGCGTAGCGAAGCACCCAGGTCCACTCCTCGCTCGAGTCGTAGCGCTTCACCGAATCCAACATTTGGAGAATGTTGGCATGGGAGACGACGTAGCCCTCGAGCTCCTCGTCGAGCGGGCCGCCGCGCGCCACGCCGCGGGCGCGGTGGGCGGAGCTTTGTTGGTCTTCCGCCGGGAGCGTTCCCCACAGAAGATGGCTGTCGAACTCCTCCCAGAAATAGCCGCGCCGCGCGGGCTCGTGGAGGATCGTTGGGATGTGCCAGGTGGAGAGGGAGCCGATCGCGCCGAGGAGGAGCGGGGGGCCGGCGACGAGGAGGGCGAGAGGGCGACTCCTCCGGACGAAATACTTGTCGTGGAGATCCACGAGGCCGCCGTGCATGCCACCGCACAATTCGCCGCCGCCACGGCGATCGGAAGCAACAAAAGGGGAGCACCGGCAGGACGTAGCGGACCTCCAGCGCGTTGGATGTGGCCGCAACGATCTGGAAGTTGCTTCGAGGAAGCGGCGAACACCAACGAAAGACGATCGGGTAGAGGACGAAGAAACCCGCCGACGCCGCCAGGTCCACCGGGCGCCGTTCGCGCAGGAGGAGTGCCGCACCGTCGCGATCATCAACCCCAGCGCGCACCCGAGCGACAGGAGCAGCGTCGCGTCGGCGAGCCAGCGGCTCTCCCATTGGAAAGAATAGGAAAAGCCATCTTTCAGGAGCGATGCCAACTTTTGGAAGGCCGCGTCCATCTGGCCGCCGAAGCTTCACGTGCTCGGTCGGGCTGCCGCCCAGAGGCTGAGCGCGCTCGTCCCCGTGAAAGTGAAGAGGATCCAGCCGGGGAGCGCGCCGACCGCCGCCCCGGGACGAATCCCAACAATAGCTCCCGCCAGAACGCCCCCTCGCGCAGCCGCGGGAGGACGGCGATCGCGCAGGCCGCGGCGAGCGCGGCGATCCCGAGGGTGGCCTGCAGATGGAACGACACCGCGAGCGCCACACCCATGCCGCCGAGGAACGGCGCGCGCCACTTCGCGCCGCCGCGCGCCGAAGCCCAATCCAAACAATAGATGGCGGCGAAGAAGAGGAACGGCAGGCTCTCCACGTGGTCGCCGTAGGAGAGGGATCGCCATCTTGGCGAAGCCCGGCGGCGCGAGCACGAAGAGCGCGCCGCCGAGGATCGCGACGCGCCGGCCGAGGCGCCGATGGAGCAACACCATCCATCCCGCGAGCGCGGCGAGGTGGAAGAGGGTGCCGGCGAAACGCAACGAAAGGTCGTGGGCCCCAACACCAAGTAAAATGGGGCGGCCAGGTACGCGACGACGATCGAGCCGGGGACGTGGGGGATCTCGGCCATGTGGCGCGGCCAGAGCGGCGCGCCGAGCGTGAGGGCGTTCGCCACCGATCCGCGATAGATGCCTTCGGCGTAGTTCTCGTCGATGCGCGAGAGATTGGTGCCGATCCGCAGGACGAGCGCGACCAGCAACAGGATGACGAGCGCCCGGCGGGAATGGCGCGCGGGGTTCGGGGTGGTCGGTCACGCGCGCGGGATCGTTCCTATTTTCGGCGGGCTTACAACACGGACCCGCCGGGATGAGCTACCCGTCCCCGATTTGCCCCGGGATGCGGTAATCTCGGCGCGATGACGCTCCTCGATCGAAGCCTCCGCGACTTCCTTCACCAGCTCTCCGACCGCACCCCACGCCGGGCGGCGGTTCAATCGCCGCGCTGAACGCCGCGATCGGGCGTGGCGCTCGTTGCGATGGCGGCGCGCTTCACGAACGGCAAGAAATACGAGGCGGTCGAGGCCGACGCGGCGCGGACCGCGGAAGAGTGCGATCGCCTGCGCACCGAAGCCTCCACGCTCGTGGACGCCGACACCCGCGCGTACGACGAGGGTGACCCGCGCCTACGGGCTTCCCAAGAATACCGACGCGGAGAAGGCCACCCGCGCCGCGGCGATCCAGCGCGCCCTCGGCGGGGCGATCGAGATCCCGGCGCGCACGGTGGCGGTCTCGATGGCGGGCCTCGAGCTCGCTTCCGCCTTTGCCACCAAAAGCAATCGTAACCTCGCGAGCGACGTGCTCGTCGGCGCGAGCTGCCTCTTCGCCGCCGTCGAGGGGCGCGCGCGAACGTGCGGATCAACGCGGCGGCGCTCACCGACGAAGCGAAAGCCCAAGAATACAGAACGCAGGCCGACCACTCCTTCGCCGAAGCGAAGCGGCTCCTCAGAAAGTGCGCGACGACGTCGAGGCCCTCCTTCCGGCCGATCCGCTGATCCGGCGGCGATCCCAACGAAAGCCCCACGTCGATGGCGAGCAAACGCCCCCGGTTTTGTTGGCGATCCTCGACGGCTTCGGCGAGCGCGCCGACACCGAGTGGAACGCCGTGCGCCTCGCCCCCGCGGAGAACATCCTTCGTTGGCAAAAGGAATTCCCCTCGACCCTCCTGTCGTGCTCGGGGCGGGAGGTGGGGCTCCCGCTCGGATTGATGGGAAACTCGGAGGTGGGGCATACCAACATTGGGGCGGGGCGGATCGTTTGGCAGGAGATCACGCGGATCGATCGCGCGATCGAGGACGGCACCTTCCACGAGAACGCCGCGATCGGCGGCGCCGCCGACGCGGCGCGCAAAGCCAACAAAAAGCTCCACCTCTTCGGGCTCGTGTCCGACGGCGGAGTCCACTCCTCCGATCGACACCTGCGCGCGATCCTCGAGATCGCCAAGAAGCGCGGGCTCCGGAGCGACCACGTCCAGATCCACGCATTCCTCGACGGGCGCGACACGCCCCCAAGAGCAGCGCCGGATACTTGGCATCGCTCGAGCGCGATGCGGCGGAGGCGGGGGCCGGGCGGATCGCGACGCTCATCGGCCGCTACTTCGCGATGGACCGCGACAAACGTTGGGATCGGGTGAAGCTCGCCTACGACGCCCTCACGCTGCGCACCGGAGAGCGCGCCGCGACGGCGGCCGCGGGGATCCAGGCCGCGTACGCGCGCGGCGAGACCGACGAGTTCGTGAAGCCGATCGTCCTCGGCGACCCGGGGCTCGGGCGGATCGAGGAGGGGGACTCGGTCTTCTTCTTCAACTTTCGGGCGGACCGCGCTCGCGAGCTATCGTTGGCATTCCTCTTCGACGCGTTCGACGGCTTCGAGCGCGCGGCGCGCCCGCGCGTGCACTACGCGACGATGACCCGCTACCGCGACGATTTCCCCTGCCCGGTCGCGTTCGCGCCGCAGACCCTCCAGGGGAGCTTCCCGGGATTGTTGTCGAAGCGGGAATCCCACGATTGCGGATCGCCGAGACCGAGAAGTATGCGCACGTCACCTATTTCCTGAACGGCGGCGAGGAGACCATCTATCCGGGGAGGATCGCTGCCTGATCCAGAGCCCGAAGGTCGCCACCTATGATCTCCAGCCGGCGATGTCGGCCCCCGAGGTCACGGAGGAATTGTTGCGTCGGATCGATTCGGATCGCTACGGCGCGATCGTCCTCAACTTTGCGAATCCCGACATGGTGGGGCACACGGGGATCCTACCCGCCGCGCTCGAGGCGGTGCGCACGGTCGACCAGTGCCTCGGGCGGATCACCGCGGCGATCCGGAAGAAAGGTGGGGTCGTCGCGATCACCGCCGACCATAGCAGTGTGAGCTCATGCGCGACCTCGAGACCGGCGAGCCGCACACCGCGCATACCACCAATCCGGTGCCGTTCATTTTGGTGGGAGACGATCTCAAGGGGGCGCGGCTTCGCGAGTGGGGGATCCTGGCCGACGTGGCGCCGACGCTGCTCGAGATTCTTGGCATCGAGAAGGATCCGCGGATGGATGGGAAGAGCCTGCTGGCGGGCGCGCTCGCCTCGGGCTGAGGCGAGCTCGGAGCGCGCCGCACCCCGGCCGCCGCGCGCCGGCCGAGCGCTCCACCCCCGCGTCCCCCGGCGCTCGGGGGCGCCGCGCGGCGCGGACTTTCCACCCGTGGGCGCGACCGCTACGCTTCAACCGCCGCACGGAAGAGACGGACGTCTAGGGCGCCCGCAGCGCGGCGGATGACGTAGGCTCCAGCAATCCAACAGTCACGAGTCCCGGCCGCGGAGCGGCTGCGGCGCCGAAGACCACAAATCCGGACGCGAGAAGAACGACCCCATGGAAGAAACTCCGAAGCAACAAATAAAGAAGTACTACAAAACGGCGGCGCCGTTCCACGACGCGGATGCCGACGCCATCGCCGCGGGGCGCGAGCAGAGCGACGTGGGTTTCTACGTCGACCTGGTGCGCCGCCTGGGCGGGACGGTCATCGAGTTCGGGGCGGGCGCGGGTCGGATCGGAATCCCAATATTGCGCGCCGGGATCCCCTACACCGGGGTCGACGTTTCCCCGCGATGCTCGACGTCTTCCGCGCGAAGCTCGAGGCGGAGCCGAGACGGTCCGCGCGCGCGCGCATCAAGGAAGGGGACCTGCGGGCCACCCACCTCGACAAGCGCTTTTCGTTGGCAATCCTCCCGGGGAGGTCTTCGCGCACCTCCTCACGCAGGACGATCGCCGCCGCGCGCTCAATCGCGTGAAGGCGCACCTCGTCCAGGGCGGGCTCCTCGTGATGGATTTCTCGATGCCCACCTATGACTCGCTGGTCGATGCCACCAAAGCGAAGGCCTCGAAGCCGGCGACGGAGCTCGAGCGCGACGGCGAGGGAAAGCCAAGATTCGCCGGACCGCAGTCTGGACCTCCGATCCCGCCAACCAACTATTGCGCGTCCACCGCGAGTGGCAGGAGGTGGGACCGCGCGGCGGCGCCAAGTCGATCGCCGAGGCCGATCTCACGCTTCGTTGGGTTCATCGCTTCGAGCTGGGATTGTTGCTGAAGCAGGCGGGCTTCGAGATCGTCGACCTCTTCGGCGACTTCGACCGGCGCCCCTTCGATGCCAAGACTGGCTGGTGCGTAGTCGTCGCGCGCCCGCTCCACGTGGTGGTGTCGTTCCGCTCGCGATTCTCAAGCGCCCGATGGGGCGCCCCAAAGACCAACTTTCCGGAAGGTGGGTTCGGCGGCGGCGGCGGCGGCGGACGGCGAATGGGCGGAGGCGGATTCCGCAAGCCCGGCCGCTTCGCGCCTCGACCCGGATATGGGGCGGGGGGCGGATACGGGGCAGGCGGCGGCGGCGGCTACGGCTCGGGAGGCGGGTATGGCGCGGGAGCGGCTATGGCTCGGGGAGCGGGTACGGCGGCGGCGGAGGCCAAGGATACGGAGGCGGCTATCGCCCGGCCCCCGGACCCTACGGCGCGCCGTCGAGCCACGGCTCCTCCTATGGCAATCCCGGCGGCGGCTATGGAGCGCCCCCTCCGCCGCGTCCGGCGCATGGCGGTCCCCGGCTACGGCGGCATGCGCGACTCCGGAACCACCGAGTTCCCGAGACCCACCAATCCCCGACCCGCTCCGCGGCCGGCGGCGCCCCGCCTCCGCCCCCTCCGCCCGAGCAAGACTGATCCGAAAGGCAAGGATCCCCGATGCCAACTTTCCACGCTCGAACGACGGCCGGCCTATTCTTGGTGATCGTCGCGGCGCAGGGTGGGAAGCCCGCCGCGGAGCTGCCGCCGTGGAAGGCGGATCCCAAGATTCGCGCGGCGATCGCGACGATTCGAGCCGAAGGAGCTGGAAGCCACGATTGCAGGCGCTGGAGTTCCGCGTGCGGCACCGCGACCGACTCCGCGCTCGATGAACAGTTTCAGCAATCGTCGCCCCGAGAGGCCGAGCCGACAAATCGCCGGCGCTCTGGGATTGGCGCCGCGCGCCGATGATTTGGTATCGGAGCTACCAGACGAATCGCGCGCGAGACCGGCGGCCGCGTTGAAGGTCCGCGAGGAGTGGACCGACCTCGTTTCGAAGGCGCGCCTTCCCGAGGGAAGGCGCGCGGCGCGAACGTCGTCGCGACCCTCCCCGGCACCGACGATCCCGAAGCGGGTGATCGTGATCGGCGGCCACTACGACTCCATCAATCGGCACTTCGATAAGATCGCGCGGCGGCACGATCGATATCGTTGGGGATGCTCCCGGCGCCGACGACGACGGCTCGGGGACCGCGGTGGCAGTCGCGTGCGCGCGGGCGCTCGCGGGGATGCGCTTTCCGGCCACGATCAGAGTTCGTCTGCTTCACTGCCGAGGAGACCGGATTGTTGGGATCGAAGGCGCACGCCGAGGGGCTGAAGGCCGCCGGGGCGCGCGTCGAGGCGGTCCTCAACAATGACATCGTGGGCGCCTCGGTCGGCCCCGACGGCGTGAAGCGCGACAAGTACATCCGCGTGTTCTCCCCCTGCCCCAAGGGCTCGACTCCCCGGCGCGCAACCTGGCGCGCCACGCCTCCGAGGTGGCGGCGATGTACGTCGCGCCGTTCGAAGTAAAGTTGGTGTTGCGCAAGGATCGCTACGGCCGCAGCGGAGACCACATATCCTTCGACGAGCTCGGCTTCCCTGGGATCCGCTTCACCGAGCCTCGCGAGAACTACGCGCACCAGCACGAGGATCCGCGCGAGGAAGGGGGCCGTCTACGGCGACCGCTTGGGATTCTTGGATTTCGAATACTTGGCAAACGTCGCGCGCCTGAACGCCGCGCTCGCCGCCGAACTCGCGAGCGCGCCGCCGGCGCCGCGCGTCACGCGGATCGGCGGCGCGCTTCGCCAAGATACGCTCGTCGAGTGGCCGGCCGAGTCGCGCCCGCGCGCGGAAGAATCGATCGTTGGGTACGAGGCGGTGGTGCGCGACACGGCGGCGCCGCGCTGGGAGCGCGCGCACGCGGTCGCGCTCGGCGGGAAACCACCATTCCCGAAGTGCTCGACGACGTGGTGATCGGGCTGCGAGCGGTGGGGAGCGGCGGGCATCGCTCGTTCGCGACCGTGCCCCGATCCCGAGACCCGCCCCGCGAGCGCCCCCGCGTCGCGGTAGCAGATCGCTCGGCCCGACTGTGGGGCGCCCCGGCGGCGGCGCGCGCCGAGCCTCACGCTCGCTCGCGCGATTGCGTATCCTCCGCCCCTTTTTCGATGCCGACGCCTCCGAAATCCGCCGCCATGCGCGCCCTCCTCGCGGCGCTCGGATCGTTGGCGGCGGTCGGATCGTTGGCATTGTGCGGATGTGTGGGAAAGGGATCGGAGGTGGGGCCGCAGCTCCCAGACCCGCCGGAGCAGACGGCGGCGGGGTCGTCCTCGATCCCCAAGGAAATCCGATCAGCAACGCGGCGGTCACGATGGGCTCCGACACGCGCTTCACCGACGCGCGCGGGCGATTCCGATTCCCAACGAACCCGCAGGGAAACGTGGTGTTGACGGTGGACGCGCGGATGACCACCAATCTCGCGGTCCCCGCGGGGATCTTCGATCAGATGACCGTCTCGGGGACCTTCGCCCCCGATACCAACGGCGTCTTCTCGGGGCCGATCATCCTTCCCAACTTTACGCTCGGCGCCTCCGCCGCGATCTCGGTGAACCAGGGGGCGGCGCTCGCGGGGACGCTCGTCGACCCAGCGAGCGGGGCCGAGCTCGTGCTCACGGGCGCCGTTGCCGCGATTCCCGGATCCACGGCCACCTCGACGACGCTCCGGTTCGTGAGCTTTCCGGCGGATTCCGCGTCGGTGCCGCTCGACGTCAGGGGTGATCCGCGCGGGGCGCTCTATTTCGCGATCGCGCCCGCGGGGATCCAGTTCGCGACGCCGCCGACGGTGCGGACTTCCGATGCCACATTTGGGATCGCCGCGGCGATCTCCACGGAAAGTTGGTATCCCCGAGCTCGACGCCCTCGACTCGAGCGGCGCGTGGGGGCTCGAAGGGGCGGCGGCGGTCGGCGGGGATCCCTCCGAGCGCCGCGGTCTCGCGCGGCGGGATCCATTGCCTCTCGATCGCGTCGCCGGGATCGTCGCAAACGATCGTCACGGCCACGATCGTGGATCGCAATCTCGACCCGCTGCCGCGCGCGTCTCGTTCGCGCGCGACGGCCGCGCCTCGCGTGCCGACAACCAGGGGCTTCTCGCCATTCCCGGGGTCAGGCGGCCGACGCCGACGGCGTGCCGATTCCCGTGACGTTGACCTCCGTCGCGCCGATCTTCCGCGCGCAGCAGGCGATCCGCACCGACGTATTGTTGGGAAAGCCCGGCGTGGGGCTCACCACCGATTTCAACGATCGTCCGCTCGCGACCGTCCCCGCGGGGAGAGTCCGAGTGCTTTGTTTGTATCGGGGCGAGGCGATGTCCAACGCGCGCGTCGGTGTGGCAAACTCGCTCGGCGGCACCTACAGCGCGGAGGCGCTCTCGAATCCCAATGGGGTCGATTTTCCCGACACCCCCACGGCGCCTACGTCGTGACGACCGCGCAGATGCTGAATGCCACCTATTCGATCCGCGACGGCACCTCGGGGGCGTCGGCGAGCCGGGGTCAACCAGAAGAAGACCCTCTTCATGTCGCAGTTCAAGCTCAAGTCGCCCAAGCAGGAGGGGATCCTCAAGATCCAGACCTTCCGCGCGGGGCTCGGGGGCGATCCTCCACGGCGCCTACGGATTGTTGGGAATCGATCCATCGGTATCCCAACAAAACGTCACCGACGAGGACGACGATCCAGCTCAGCCCCGTGACCCAGGGGCTCGCGCTCACGACGGCGGCGCGCCAGTTCGAGGTCCCAGGCGTCGGGACCTCCGTGGATGCATTCCTGCGCGTCGGATTCGTAACCCAACTATCGGACACCTCGCTGCGGCGGCCGGCTCTGACCTGCGATCTCGACCTGATGCCGAAGGGGTTCGATCCCGCGGGCGACGCGCGCGGCGCGGCGTCGGGGCTCACCGATCCGGGGCGGTCCCCCGTGAATGGTAACTATTCGGTCGAGGTGCGGGCGCGGCGCAAGGCGACCTTCGAGGACCGGATCGCGGTCGCTCTCGGCGGGCAGAAGGAGCCGCTCGTGTTCCTCCCCGACACGGCGCGGGCGCCGACTTTCGCCGATCCCAATCATGAGACGCTCGTGCCGGCGGGGACGGCGGCCGTGGCGCTCGTCGAGCGCGACACCACCAATCCGGGCTCCAAGCTCGGGCCGATTCGAAATGTGGGATTCGCGGCGGAGGTGGCGGCGGGCTTCCGGGCAGATCGTGACCCAGGACATCGCGCTCGGCCCCTCGGCGGCCACCGCGTTCGCGACCTCGGTCTCGGGGGCGGTGCCGGCGCTCTTCCAAGTGGGTCTCGTCCTCCAGCTCGCCGACGACTCGGGGCTCGACCTCGGAGACCAGGGATCGTTTACCTACGTGTCGGGGACGGGGGCGCTCCAGGTCGACGTCCCGGCTGGGCTCGGAACCGGGGTCGCCGCGATCGCCACAGCCACAGGCACGACGGCGAACCAATCCAACTATTTCACCGCGGCGGCGTCCGTCCTCGCGGAGGGACTCCGGCGCTCTTCCTAACGATCCCGGAGCTCGCGGCGCCCCCGGCGCCGGGGGATTTCATTGTGCTCTCGCCCACGGGGGCCGGAATCTCGTGGGCGGACGATCCGCTCGCGAACGAGACCGTCCTGCGGGTGACCCGCTCGGCGATCAAGATCGGGAGCGATGGCAAGAAAACCGATGCCATCTATACCTGGACCCTCACGCTCCCCACTCCGGTCTCCTTTCCGTTCAAATTTCCGGAGACGCCGCCGAACATCAATGAAAAGCCGGTTCCCAGCTTTTTCGAGGCGGGGAGCCGTCTACGACCTCGTGATCGAGACTCGACGCTACCTCGACTACGACCAGCGCACCGCGGCGACCTCCTCCGATATCGTCCCCCGTCGTTCTTCCAGCTCCGCTCGGTGGCGACGACGCAGGTGCAGTTCAAGGTGCAAGTGACCGCGCGCGGCGCGCGGCGAATCCCAACATTAGCAGGTCGCTGAAAAAGTCATTCGGCCCCTGCGCGGATCTCGTTGCCAAGCTCTTCGTTGGCGTGGCCTCGACGTGACTCTTGGACACGCCTCGGCCGCGCCGCCTCGATCTGCCAACGATCTCGCGCGCAGGGTCTCGAAGCACTTCTTCAGCGACCTGCTAGCTCTTTGCGTCGGCGACGATCGGCAGCTCGACCACTTTCGCCGTGAGCTCGCGCCCCTCGCCGTGGATCGCGAGCGTGGTCCCCGCAGGGGCCTTCGCCGTCTTCACGACGGCGAACGCGATCGGCCGCTCGAGCGACGGCGAGATCGCCCACGACTTCACCTCGCCCACCTCCTCGTTTCCCAACAATAGCTTGTCGCCCCGCTCGAGGAGATCCTCGCGCGGCGAGTCGAGGACGAGGCCGCAGAGGCGCCGGTGGACCCGCCCATAGGTGTCGATCCGCGCCACGGTCTCCTGCCCCGGATAGCAACCTTTCGTGAGCGAGAACGCCGACGCGATCCCGACTTCCTGCGGGAAAAGATCGCTCCCGAAGTCGAGGCCGAAGCGCGGCCGCCCCGCCTCGAGACGCAACGAATCGTACGCCGAGAGGCCGACGCGCCGCAGGCCGCGCACGCCCCCGCCTCGTCGAGCTTCGCCAGGACGGCCTCGGCGGCCGGGCGAATCACCAACAATAGATATCCTTGGCTTCCGGTCCTCAATCGCAGACCGTGAGGACGCTGCTCCCCTCGATCTTGAGGAACGTGTGGCTCCGCTCGGCGCTCGCGGGCGGCGGCTCCCCTTCGGCGGCCGCGCGGAGGATCGCCTCGGCGTTCGGTCCGCACAGGAGGAGCGCCCCCAGATCGTTGGTGAAGTCGCGATACCCAACTTTCTCGCCGAAGCGAAAGGTCTCGAGATCCTGGATGAGCGCCGGCACCGCGCTCCCCTCCGCGATCACCAAGAATCCATCGGGGGTGGCGAGCGCTTCGAAGGAATGTTGGATCTTCCCCTGGGCCGAGAGGACGTAGCTCGCCGCGCCCTGCCCGGGCTTCAGCCCCGAGAGGTCGGCCGAGGCGATCCGGTGGAGGAACTCGCGCGCATCGGGCCCGGCGATCTCGAGCTTCCCAAGGAACGAGAGATCGATGAGCCCGCGGCGCGCCGAACCGCCCGGTGCTCCTCGAAGGGATGGGCGAACCGGATTGGGTACTCGCCCCCTCGACTTCGCGCAGGACGGCGCCCGCCGCTCGATTGGCCGCTTCGAAGGGGAACTCACGGGTGCCATCCTTCGCACAGATGGGCGCCAAGTGCCGGGGGAGGCCGCGCGGCTCCGCGCCCGCCGTGCCCTCCGCAGGCGCCGGGGAAACGGTAGCCGGGGCGAGTTTTCCCACTATCCGGCCCGGCGATTTTCCATAGACTCTCGCCCCCTCGCGGCCGGGCCAGGTTGTTCGGCCGCATTCCCACCTTTCCTCTCCGAGGTCGAAGCCCCGATGAAGAAAGCCGCTGTCCTAGCTGCGCTCTTGACCCTTGCCGGTGTTGCCTGTCATTCCACTCAGGCTCGCCAAGATGTCGTCGATCACACCGATTGGTCTTACCTCGGGATGGTTGGTGATACCTCCAAGGATGCCGCCCTCGACCTCGCCGACATCGTCACGTTGGACTTTTCGTTCGGTGATGGCCTCCTCGCCGATGCCCAGCCGACCAAGATATTCCACCTGGGAATGGGATGGATGGATGCCGTGCGAGTCGGTCTGCGTCCGCGCGCGTTCGGAGTCTGGGAGCAGCGGCAGGCCGAGTATGGGGTCTCGATCTTCTACTACCGCGATATCAGTCGTCAGGCGGTCTACGGCACCTCGACGCTCTTCGCGGAGTCGATGTCCTACAAGGGCTTCGACATGGACCACCAGAATCAGACCGGACACTGGCTCGATATTAGTGCCAATGCGCATTTGTTGCTGATGGGAGCGGAAGCGGGCGTGTCGCCGAAGCAAACGCTCGATTTCGGTTTGAGCCTCATCAAGTGGGTCGTGACCGTGATTCCGATCCGGTCGGCCTTCCACGTGATCGGCTCCGACTCCCTCTGGATCGACATCGGCAACGATGACACGAATGCTCCGTGGATGGACGCCGGCGGCAACGCCGCGGGCGAGGTCTACCAGGGCGAGACTCCCTTCTATGAGCGGCCGCGCACGGCGGCGGATCTCGTTCCGCCGGTTCCGATGATGCCGGAGTCGGCGCCCGCCAAGAAGTAGCGATCCAAACGCAACTTTCCTCCGAACGGGCGCGCCGATGGGCGCGCCCGTTTTGTTAGAAGTGGCCGCTTTGTTAGAAGTGGCATTGCGAGCCGAGCGACACTTCCCGCGACTCGCCATTGCGCGTGAAACGAATCGCAGTCATCGGCGGCGGACCGGCGGGGGCCACGGCGGCGGCCGAGCTCGCCGCGGCGGGTGTGGATGCTTGGCTTTTCCACGTCGACCCCGCCCACGGCGAGAAACCCTGCGGCGGCGGGGTCACGTGGAAGGCCTTCCGCGATTGCGCCGCGCTCGGCGATCTGAAGATCGTTGGGAATCCGATCCGGCGGGTGACGATCGTCGCGCCGTCGGGGCGCGAGGTGGCGGTCGAGTCGGCCGAGCCGTTCTTCACCACCTATGGGCGGGGAGTTCGACGCGGCGTTGCGCGCCCGCGCGGCGGCGGCCGGAGCGCGAATCGTCGCGGCCAAGGCGGAGCCGGTTGCGGCCGACGGAGGCGTGAGTGTCCGCGTCGGCGGCGCGGAGGAGCGCTTCGATTTCGTCATCGGCGCCGACGGCGCGTTCTCGGCGGTGCGGCGCGCGTTCGCGGGGATCCCGACAAATCCCAACAATGTCCGGCGGTCGACGAGCTCGTCGAGGGATCGACCCCGCGGCGGGGGCGCACCTCGCGTTCTTCAGCGGGGTCACCGGCTATTTGTGGGTTTTCCCGAGGCGCGGCCTCGCGAGCGCCGGAATGGTGGCGAGGGAGGGGAGCTGCCGGCCGCGGCGATGCGCGAGCGGGTGCGCGACTTCGTTGGGAAGCGATTCCCCGGTGCGCGGACGGTCCGCTCGGTCGGGTGGGTGATCCCCGCGCCGAGCCGCGGGATCGCCACATCCCAACTATCCTCGGCGTGCCACGCCCTGGTCGGCGACGCCGCCGGGCTCGCCGATCCGCTCACGGGTGAAGGCATCTATTACGCGATCGTGTCGGGGGCGCTCGCCGCGCGCGCGATCGCCCGCGGAAGCCGGAGCGCTACGCGGCCGACCTCGAGGCGGCGATCGGCGAGGAGCTGCGAATCGCGGCGCGCCTCGTCGGGCGCTACTTCCGGCCGCGGGTCCTCGACGCGATCCTATTCTTGGCATCGCGCCACGGCGGCACGCGCGCGATCCTGGCCGACGTCCTCTCGGGGAGGCAGGCCTACTCGACGCTCGGCGGTCGCCTCACCGGGCCTCTCGGCGCGATCGGTTGGCTCCTGAAGAGGCTCTGAGCGCGCGCGGATCCCAGAATAGACCGGGGCGTCCGCCGGCGTTCACCGAAGTGAACCCCAACGAACGCCCCGACCCCCAACCATCGCGTCCGGGTCCGGTCCCTCCACCATCACCGCACGCGATCGCCTCCTCGACTCGGTTCCGCGCCGTCCCTCACAGCTTTGGAATCAACTCGAGGAAAGCCTGAACGATGTCCGGATCGAACTGGGTGCCCGATCCATTGGCGATCTCGGTCGCCGCGAAATCCTTGGCTTGGGCCGAGCGATACGGCCGATTGCTGGTGATCGCGTCGTAGCAGTCCGCCACCGCGATCATCCGCGCCGCGAGCGGGATCTGCTCGTCGCGCAGCCCCTCGGGATAGCCGCCGCCGTCCCAGCGCTCGTGCTCGGCGCGCACCGAGTCGACCACCCGCGGGAAGCGCTGCGACAAAGGCAACAATATCCGCGCGCCGATCAGCGGGTGGAGGCGCATGTGGGCGAGCTCGTCGTTCTCGAGGCGCCCCGGCTTGTGGAGGATGTCCTCGCGAATCCCAATTTTGCCCACGTCGTGGAGGAGCCCGGCGAGGCGCACCTCGCGCTGCTCCTCCGCGTTCATCCCGAGATGCTTGGCGATCTGGATGCTGACGTGCGCGACTTTGATCGAGTGATCCTTGGTATAGGGATCCTTGGCTTCGAGCGAGAGGACGAGGCTTCGGATCGAGCGGATCGACAGGCTCTGCAGCTCGCTCTCGCGGCGGAGGATCTCGGCGTTGCTCTGGCGGAGCGCCTCGGTGAGGCGGTGCTCGGCCGAGAGGCGCTCGCAGAATCCGCGGCGGCGATGGACCGCGCTCTCGAGCCTCTCCTTCAGTTGTTCCATCTTGAAGGGCTTCGCGACGAAGTCGTCGGCCCCTTCGCGCATCGCGTCGACGGCGATTTGCTGGTCGCGGAGCCCCGATACCAACAAAACGGCGGTGGCGGGATCGCGCGGGCGGAGAGTCCGCAGGACGTCAAGGCCGCTCACCGTGCCGAGGCGGAGGTCGACGACGAGCGCGTCGAAGCGCTCCCGCTCGAGGCGATCGATGGCGCGGCGGCCCGTCGTCTCGGTCTCGACCTCGAAGCCGGCGTCGCGCAGGCCGTGGCGAAGCGCGTCGACGATCGAGACGTCGTTGTCGACCGCCAGCACACGAATTCGTCCCCCGTTGGGCCGCTTGTCCGTCGAATCCGTTGCGATACTTGGCATTGGCGGGCTCGAGCAGGGCGGACGATGCGCGAACCCGGGACACTTGGGGCTCCATGCTGGGGGTCTTTCTCGCTTTGGAATCCGCGGCTGCGAGTCGGATCACTCGAGCTCCCGGATTCGGGGGCGCGCGCGTTGACGAACATCGTGCCGCGCGGCGCCGAAGCCCATTCACAGGTTCTCCACAAGATGGTGTGGAAAAGGCGTGGAAAACGCCCGAACTCTCGTTGGCTGCGGATCGAGCGATGTGGATCCCTTGTGGAATGTTTCAGCGCTGAAACATTTGTGGGATCGCGATTTCAGGCCGACGGCGACGCGAGCCCCATCTCGACGAGCTTCCGCCAGAGAGTCGTCCGGCTGATCCCGAGCTCGCGCGCCGCGGCCGCCCGATTGTTGGGATTTCGGCGCACCGCGAGGCGGATCCGCTCCCGCTCGGCGCTCCTCTTCACGTCGTGGACGGTCGTCGCGCCATCGGGCGGGAGAATGGCCCGCGCCATGGCGCGATCCACGTGGCGCGCGTCCACCGTCTCGGCCGACGCGAAGGTCGCGGCCGCGAAAACCACATTTCGGAGCTCGCGGAGGTTCCCGGGTATTCGTGGTGTTCGAGGCGAGCGAGGGCGCCGGCCCCGAATCGAAGGTTTCGCCGCTGCGAGCGGGCCGCCTCCCGGAGGAACTCCTCGGCGAGGTTCGCCAAGTCCTCCATCCGATCGCGGAGAGCCGGCAGCTCGAGTTGGACCACCCGCAGGGAGAAGTAGAGATCGCTGCGAAAGCGCCCTGCCTCGACCCACTTGCGGAGGTCGGCCGCCGTCGAGGCGATGACCCGCGCCGCGACCGGGATCGGCCGGCCGCCGCCGATTCTCCTTAATCCCTGGCCTCGATCGCAGGGACCAGCTTCCCCTGGAGGAGCAGCGGGGTCTCCTCGATGGAGTCGAGGTAGATGGTGCCGGAGGCCGCTTGCTCGAAGAGTCCGCGGCGCATCCGAGTCGCGCCGGTGAACGCGCCGCGCTCGTGGCCGAAGAGCTCGTCCTCGAAAAGCGACTCCGGGATCCCGCCGCACGCTGCCGCGAGGAACGGCGCGCCAGCGCGCCTCGAGTGGGCGTGGAGATGGCGCGCCAGGATCTCCTTGCCGCTCCCGGCGGGCCCCGAGATGAGCACGGTCGCGTCGCGCGCGGCGACCCGCAGCGCCGTCTCGAGCAGCTCGCGCATCCGCGGAGAGCGGGTCTCGATCGCCGAGCCGCGCCCAAAGGTCATCACCCAACTATCTTTTTGTGGCATTCCGCCGCGGAGCGCCTGCGCCACTTTGTTGGCAATCTCCTTCTGGCGGAGCGGCTTCGTCACGTAGTCCGACGCGCCGGCCTTCATCGCCTCCACCGCCGAGTGGATCGTTTGGTTTCCCGTGATGAGGACGACGGGCGTCCCCGGGTAGAGGCGGCGGATCTCGACGAGGAGGGCATGCCCAACTTTCTCGGAGAGCTCGCCGGTCTCCGGGTCCGCCATCTTGAGATCGGTGAGGACGAGGTCGAAGTGCTCGCGCTCGAGCGCGGCGAGCGCCGCGGCCCCGTCGCCGGCGATATGGACGGCATAGCCGACGCGCCGCAGCAACGCGGCGAGGGACTCGCGGAGGGTCGGATCGTCGTCGACGACGAGAAGGCGTTCGCGCATCAGCGCTGGGACGGCACGGGTGGCGGCGGGATCGTAGCGATCGCCCGAGTGGTTTTCGCCTCGGATCCTGGGCCAACGGGAAAGCACGCTAAGGCGTACGATGACGCAACGACGATCGTGACCCGGACCGTGCGCCGAATCCTTGCATTCCTCCTCGCCTTCCTGACCCTCGCCGGGCCGCTGGCCTCGATCGCGCGCTGCGCGGAATTGTTGCTTCGGCGAGTGGAGCCTCATGGCTCCGCGTGGGGTGAACGGGGCGAAGCGCGGGGGTCGCCGGCCGCCCGCGAGCGCGCCTGCTGCGCGGCGAAGCGGGGTTCCGCGAAGAGCGGCGCAGTGGCCTCGGCGCGCTCGCGCGATTCCGAGCGGAGGGGCGGCGGAGGGGAACGCTGCAACTGTTGCGTCAACGATCCGACGCGCGAGCCCGGCAAGGCGACGGCCGCCGCAGCGCCCCTGGATCTCGCACCGGCGCGAATCTTCACGTTCGATTGGGCGCCCGCAGTCGCGACCGCGCGCGCGAGCGCCGTGGTGCGCGGCGGGCGGGATCACGCGCCGCCCGGATTCTTGGCATTGCGCTGCTGAGCCGAAACCAACGAGTGGACTGATCCCGGGGGCCCGCGTCGGCGGGCCGCGAAGCCCGGAGCCGAGGAAGGCGCTTCCCGTCGGAAGCGATCGTTGGTTTTCGATACTTGGGGTTCCAACCCGGCGGACCCGCCATCGGGGTCCGCGCCCAGCCGCCATGCGTACCATCGTCAGCATCGTCGTTTTGTTGGCATTCACCGCCTGCCGCTTCACCGCCCCCGGCGAGGAGAAGGCGCGCGAGGCACTCGCCGAGGCGGGGAAGCCCTACTCGCGGCCGTTCGAGTCGCGCGAGCTCCCCGAGGTGGAGGCCGATACTCCTTTCTTCAAGCTCCTCGATCGCGCGCTGAAGGTCGACCCCGAGCTCGAGGCCGCGTACTTCCAGTGGTCCGCCGCCTTCGCGAACGCGATCCAAGCCGGCTCGCCCCCGATCCCATGATTGGGATCGGTTGGATGTTCCCGGCGTCGGGGGCCTGGGACTCGCTGATGGCGCTCGCGGTCCTTCCGCTCGCGAACCGAGGAAAGTTGGAATCCGCGACCAAAGTCGCGATGGAGGAGGCGCGCACCGCGCATGTGCGATTCGAGGCGCTGCGATTCCTCCGGAAAGGTAAGTTTCGGCAGACCTACTCCGCGTTCGACTTCGCGGCGCGCGACGCCGAGATCGCCCGCCGTGAGAGGGCGCTCCTCGGCGAGCTCGAATCGGTCGCGCGCGCATCGTTGGCATCGGGGAAATCCTCGACGGGGGATCTGTTGCGTTTGCAGCGGAGCTGACCAAGGGGGACGACGCGATCGCCGCCTCGCAGGCGCAGATCCGCGTGGCGCGGGCGAGCGTGAACGCGCTCCTCTCGCGGCCGACCGCGGCGCCGCTCGACCCGCCGGAGGCGATGGAGCCGCTCGAGTTCGATGCCACCGATGAGCAGCTCCTGGCGCTCGCGGGCGCCCGCAATCCCGCGATTGTGGAGCTCGCGGCGTCGCTCGCCGCGCGCGAGGCTGGGCTCGAGCGCGCGCGCGCCGAGGATAGTTGGGATCCGGCGCTCAGCTACGAGAAGCAGGGCACAAACCAACTGATGATCCAGTTCACGATCCCGCTCTATCGCGACCGCGTGCGGGCCGCGATCGAGCAGGCGGAGGCGGAGATCCGGGGGCCACGGCTCAGCTCCGCGCGAAACGCAACGATGTGGCGGCCGAGACCGCGGAGGCAATCGCCAAGTTTCGGGAGGCGGAGCGCCGCCGCGCGCTCCTCGCGGATCGTTGGCTTCCGCAGGCGCGCGAGAGCCTACCGGGTGCTCGCCGCGAAGTTCGGCGGGGACGGCCCCTACACCGATGTGATCGAGGCGAAACGATCGCTCCTCGAGCTCGAGCGGGCGCTCGAGAAGGCGCGGACCGATCGCGAGGCGGCGGTCGGGGACCTCCTGGCCTGCTGTGGGGCCGACGTGACGCCGGTCGACGGCGGCGCGATGGCGGTGCGGCGATGAGCGGCTCCTCCGATCCCAAGTTATCGATCGTTGGTCTTCTCCTGAGGACGTCCGCGGTCGCTCGGCAGCCGCGCTGCTGGTTTTGTTGGCATTCGGCTGGTGGCTCGCCCCCGGAGATCGACGTCGCGCCGGCCTCGCGCCCCGCGCGCGCCGGCGAAACCCAACGATCGACGGTGTGGACCTGCTCGATGCACCCGCAGATACGCCGCGACGCGCCGGGGAAGTGTCCGATCTGTGGCATGTCGCTCATTCCGGCCGCCGCCGGGCGCCGGCGGCGCGGGGGTGAGCCTCACGGCCGAGGGGCGCCGGCTCGCCCGCGTCGAGACGGTGGCGCTCCGGCGCGGTGATGCCCTCCTCGAGATCCAAACGATCGGCCGATTCGCGCTCGACGATCGCCGCGTGGCCAAGCTCACCGCGTGGCTCGGCGGGCGGGTCGAATCGGTGGCGATCCCATATGTGGGATTCTGGGTCGCGAAGGGGGACCCGATCCTGGATTTGTGGGTTCCGGATCTGCCGGCGCTCGTGGCCGAGATGAAGGGGGCGAAGTCGCTCGGCGACGAAGTGCGCCGCGCGCTCGTCGATCGCCTCACCCGCGCGGGGATCACCGAGAAGCAGATCGCCGAGCTCGAAAGCCAAGAATCGCCGAAGCCGACGATCACCCTCTTCTCGCCGATCTCGGGGGTCGTGGTGGAGCGGCCGGCGCAGCCGGGGCTCGTCGTGAAGGAAGGGGACCTCCTCGCGCAGCTCGCCGCGCTCGACCCGCTCATCCTCGAGGCGGAGGTCTTCGAGCGCGATCTCGCGTTCGTGGGGCCGGGGGCGCTGGTCGAGATCGCGGTGGATGCCATTCCCAATCAAACATTCTTGGGGTCGGTCGAGTCGATGAAGCCGATGCTCGATCCCGCCTCGCGCACGGTCGGCGCGCGCATCCTGATGCGCAATCCGGGGGACTCGCGCGGCCGGGGATGTTCGCTCGCGCGACGATCCGCGCCGAGCTCGGCGCCGACGGCCTGCCGCTGGCGGCGCGAACCCAGAATACGCGCGCGAGACGCCGATCCCAACGATCGAGACGGGGAGCGGGCCGACCTCGCGCCCCGGGAGCCCTCCGGCGAGCGAGCCGGCGCCGGACGCCCCGGTGAAACGCAAGAAACCGCTGATCCTCCCCGCGGGCGCGCTGCTGGATCTCGGCGCGCGGAAGATCGTCTACGTCGAGACCTCCCCGGGCGCTATGAGCCGCGCGAGGTCTCGGTCGGGCCGCGCGTGCGCGATGGATTCGTGGTGACCGGCGGCCTCGCCGAGGGGAGCTCGTGGTGGCGCGCGGGGCGTTCCTCGTGGACAGCCAGACCCAGATCGAAGGGAAGCCGAGCCTCCTCTACCCGGCCGGGGCCGACGCCGCCGGCGAACACCAACATTCGGCCCCGAAGCCCGGGGACAAGCGATGATCGCCCGCCTCATTCGTTGGTGTCTCGAGAACCCGGCGCTCGTCCTCGTCGGATTGTTGGCATTGACCGCGGGGGATCTTCGCGCTCACGCGGATCCCCGTCGACGCGATCCCCGACATCGGCGAGAAGCAGGTGATCGTCTACGCCGATTGGCCCGGGCGATCCCCAAGAATCGTGGAGGACCAGGTCACCTATCCGCTCTCGGTCGGCCTCACGGGGACGCCGGGGGTGAAAGTGATCCGCTCGATGTCGGGCTTCGGCTTCTCGATGGTATTCTTGGTGTTCCGCGACGACGTGGACCTGTCGTGGGCGCGCGGGCGCGTGCTCGAGCGGATGGGGATCGCCCAAGAGAAACTCCCCGACGGGGTGACCGCGCGCCTCGGCCCCGACGCGACGGCGAACGGCCAGATCCTCATGTACACGCTCGAGGGTGAGGGGTTCGACCTCGGCGAGCTCCGGTCCGTGCAAGATTGGTATGTCCGCTATCGTTTACAATCCGTCGAAGGGTCTCGGAGGTCGCGTCGATCGGCGGGTATGTCCAACAATACCAAGTCGACCTCGACCCGGCGCGGATGCGCGCGCTCCAGGTTACCTTTCCCGAGGTCGACGCGGCTGTGCGCGGGTCGAACACCGACGTGGGGGCGAAAGCGCTCGAGCGCAACGGCCTCGAGTACTTCGTCCGCGGGAAAGGATTGGTGGCATCCACCGAAGACTTGGGATCGGCGGTCGTACGCGAGTCGGGGGCGCCGGTCCGCGTGCGCGACGTGGCGACCGTGCAGCTCGGCCCCGACTACCGCCGCGGCGCTCTCGACAAAGGTGGGATCGAGGCGGTGGGCGGGATCGTGGCCGTGCGCGTCGGTGAGAATCCGCGCGATGTGATCGCCGCCGTGAAGGAGCGGATCGCGCAAATCGAAGTCGGGCTTCCCACCAAAACGCTCGACGACGGGCGCGTGTCGCGCGTGCGGATCGTGCCGTTCTACGACCGGACGCAACTGATCGACGAGACCGTGGGGACCCTCACGGAGGCGGTCACCGAGGAGCTGCTCGTAACCGCATTGGTGGTATTCCTCTTCCTGCTCCACCTCCGCACGTCGGCGGCGATCCTCACGACGATGCCGCTCGCGCTCGCCACCGCATTCTTGGGAATGTGGATCGTTGGGGTCGACGCCAACATCATGTCGATCGCGGGGATCGCCATCGCGATCGGCGACGTGTCCGACATGGGGATCATCATGGCGGAGAACATCTTCCGCCACCTCACGAAGGCCCCACCCGGAAAGCCAAGATTGGAGGTGGTGTACGAGGGAGCGGTCGAGGTGGGGAGGCGATCTGGGGGCGGTCTCGAACACGATCGTCTCGTTCCTCCCCGTGTTCGCGCTCACCGATCAGGAGGGGCGCCTCTTCCGCCCGCTCGCGTACACGAAGAGCTTCGCCATCGTCGCGTCGTTTTTGTTGGCAATCACGGTGGTGCCGGTGGCGTGCATGTACTTGTTACGTGAGAACCGCGTGCGGAGGTGGAAGGCGGCGGTCGCGGCGCTGGCCGTCGGCGCGCTCGCGGTGGTGGTCGCGCGCGGATTCCTACCTTTCGAGTTCCTGCCGCACGGCCCGCTCGCCGGGTGGCCCATTTCGCTCGGCATCGGCGTGATGGCCGGGTCGGCGATTTATGTGGTGTTGCGGGAGCGGATGCGCCCCGCGGAGAGAACCCGGTCTCGCGCGCGATCTTCGCGGTCTATGGTCCGGCGCTGCGGTGGATCCTGGCGCACAAGGCGACCTTCCTCGCCCTCCCGGCGATCGTGGTGGCGCTCGGCTTCACGATTTGGTTGGGATTCGACGGCGCGTTCGCGCCGGCGCTCGCAGGCCTCGAAAAGTTGGGATCGACGCGCGCCACTCGAGGCCGGCGGTGGCGCTCCGCCACGCGTTCCCGGGGATCGGGAGGGAGTTCATGCCCCCGCTCGACGAGGGGAGCATCCTCTTCATGCCGTCGCTCCTGCCGGCGGCCTCCTCACCGAGGCGCTCGACGTGCTGGCGATCCAGGACCGCGCGATCGCCGAGGTCCCCGAGGTGGAGAACGTCGTCGGAAAGTTGGGAAGGTCCGAGTCGGCGCTCGACCCCGCGCCGATCGCGATGATCGAAACCACCATTTCGCTGAAACCCGAGAGCGAGTGGCGCACGGTGCGCGTCGAGCGATTCTGGGAGAGCTGGCCGAGCATCCTCCATCCGGTGCTCCGCCGCGTGCTTCCCAACATTCGCCGGATCACCAAGGATGAGATTCTGGACGAGCTGCGGGCGAAGACCGAGATGCCCGGGGTCCTTCCGTCGTGGCTGCAGCCGATCCAGACGCGCCTCATCATGCTGCAGACCGGATTCCGCGCGATGATGGGGGTCAAGATCTTCGGACGCACGATCGAGGACATCGAGACGGCCTCCGTTCGAATGGAAACGATCCTGCGGGAGGTCCCCGGCGCCGTCGACGTGGTGGCGGATCGGATCGTTGGGAAACCCTACGTCGATGTCGCCATCGATCGCGAGGCGCTCGGGAAAGTTGGTCTTCTGGTGGAGGACGTCCAGCGGGTCGTCGACCAGGGGATCGGCGGCGAGAGCGTGTCGATGACGATCGAGGGGCGCGAGCGATATCCGATCCGGATCCGCTTCCCGCGCACTGAGCGGGAGGAGATCGAAAACTTGGGAAACCTCCTCGTGGCGTCGAAATCGGGGGCGCAGGTGCCGCTCTCGACGGTTGCCAAGATTACGGTCTCGGTCGGCCCTTCGGAGATCAAAGAGCGAGAACGGGTCGCTCGTCGGATATGTGACGATGAACACCCGCGGCCGCGACGAGGTGAGCGTGGTCGAAGATGCGGAGCGCGCATTGCGCGCCGCGCTCGCCGACGGGCGCCTCGCGATCCCGGCGGGCGTTCATTGGGAATGGGCCGGGCAGTTCGAGAATCAGGTGCGCTCCACGAACCGCCTCGCGATCCTGGTGCCGCTCTGCCTCTTCCTCGACATCCTTTTGTTGGTGTTTGCCTTCAAGCGGTGGTGGATCGCGATCCTTTGTTTCGCGGCGATCCCGGTCTCGGCGTGCGGCGGATTCTTGATGTTGTACATCATGGGGGTGAACATGTCGGTCGCCGTCTGGGTGGGATTCATCGCCCTCTTCGGCGTGGCGGAGGACGATTCGGTGGTGATGGCGACCTACCTGAAGCAGCTGTTCGACGAGAGGAAGCCCTCCTCGATCCAAGCGATCCGCGAGACGGTGGTGGAGGCGGGGCTGAAGCGGATCCGCCCATGCCTCATGACGACGGCCACGACGGTCATCGGCCTCATCCCCGTGTTCGCCGTGGTCGGGCGCGGCTCCGATGTGATGCAACCGATGGCGATCCCGTCGGTCGGCGGGATGGCGCTCCAGGTCATGACGCTCTTCATCACGCCGTGCGTTTATTGTGCGGTGGAAGAGTGGCGATTGGTCCGCGCGCTGCGGGCGCGCGCGGCCCAACCGGGATCCCAACAATGAACGCGGCAGGGCTGACGGCGAGCGAGGCGGCGCGCCGCTTCGCCGAAGCGGGCCCCAACGAGCTGCGCCGGCGCGAGGCGACCCCGCGTGGCGGCTCCTCGCCTCCCAGTTCACGAGCTTCATGGTCCTCTTGCTCGTGGGCGCGTGCGTTGTATCTGTGGTATTGGGCGAGACGCTCGACGCGACCGCGATCAGAGTCATCGTGGCCTTGAACGGGATCGTTGGGTTCTTCCAGGAGTACAAGGCCGAGCACGCGATCGCCGCGCTCCGCTCGATGACCGCGCCGCGCGCGCGTCAGTGCGCGACGGCGCGGCGCAGATCATTCCGGCGCGCGAGGTCGTGGCGGGGGATCGTTTGCTTTTGAGGAGGGGACCTCGTCGCCGCCGACGCGCGACTGGTGGAAGCCAACGAGCTTCGGATCAACGAGGCGCTGCTGACCGGCGAGAGCGCGCCGGTCGAGAAGTCGCTCGGAGCATCGCCCGAGGGGCGCCGCTCGCCGAACGCCACGAATCCGTATTCTTGGGAACGGCGGTCGCCGCGGGCTCGGGGGCCGCGGAGGTGGTCGCGACGGGCATGGCGACCGAGATGGGGAAGATCGCGAACCTCCTCGCGGGGGCCGAGAGCGAGGAGACCCCGCTGCAGCGCCGCCTTGGCCAGTCGGGGCGAATGTTGGTGATCCTCTGCCTCGGGGTCGTCATCGTCGTGGCGATCCTTGGGATTCTCCGGCGCGATCCTTGGCTCGATGTGTTGGTTTCGTCGGTCTCGCTCGCCGTGGCGGCCGTCCCGGAAGGGCTCCCCGCGATCGTGACGGTGGCGCTCGCGATCGGGGTCCAGCGGATGGCGGCGCGCAACGTCATGGTGCGACGCCTCCACTCGGTCGAAACGTTGGGTTGCGCGACCGTGATATGCACCGACAAGACGGGGACGCTCACGCGTGGGGTGATGGCGGTGCGCGACGTGTGGGCGCGCGACCGCCGCGCGCTGCTGGACGCGGCGGCGGCCTGCTCGAAGCCCAACTATCCACCGACGGCAAGTCGGGCACCGGCGATCCCACAGAAGTGGCGCTGCTCGTCGCGGCGGCGGAGTTGGGGATCGCGCGCGGCGAGATCGAGCGCGAGCGGCCGCGCGTGCGAGTGCGGCCGTTCAGCTCGGAGCGGCGCCGGATGTCGATCGCCCGCGCCGACGGAGCCATCTATCTGAAGGGGGCGGTCGAGGCGGTCCTGCCGCGATGCACGTCGGAGACCGAGGGGCGCTCGCGGCGAACGCACAAATGACCGAGCGGGGCTGCGCGTCCTGGCGGTGGCCGCGGGAGCGGGAGCCGAGGAGGCCGGGCTCCGCCTCCTCGGGTTAGTTGGGATCGCCGATCCGCCGCGCCCCGAGGCGATCGACGCGGTCGCGCGGGCGCGCGCGGCGGGGATCACCACCGTCATGATCACAGGCGACCACGCCGGCACCGCGCGCGCCATCGCTCGCGAGATGGGGATCGCTGGGATTGGCGACGATCCCAACGAAGTCGTTCATGCGCGCGCCACCGCCGAGGACAAGCTGAAGATCGTGCGCAAGTGGAAAGCCAAGAATGCGATCGTTGCCATGACCGGCGACGGCGTGAACGACGCCCCCGCGATCCGCGAGGCGAACATCGGCATCGCCATGGGGATCTCGGGGACCGAGGTCACACGCGAGGCCGCCGACATGGTGCTCGCCGACGACAACTTCGCGAGCATCGTGGCGGCGGTCCGCGAGGGACGCGGGATCTACGAGAACATTCAGAAGACCCTCGTCTATCTGTTGGCCGGGAACACGGCCGAGCTCCTCGTCATGCTCGTCGCGTCTTTGTTGGGATATCCCGGTGCCGCTCCTGCCGCTCCAGCTGCTCTGGATCAACCTCGCGACCGACGGCCTCCCGGCCCTCGCCCTCGGTGATGGATCCGCCGGACGCGGACGTCCTGCGGCGCAAACCCAGCGATCCGAGGGCGAAGATCCTCGGGCGCGCCGAGTGGCGAACGATTCTCGCCACGGGGGCGCTTCAGGCGGCCGTGACCCTCGGCGTCTATTGTTGGGCTTTCCCATCGCGCGGCGTCGAGGGGGCGCGGAACTTCGCGTTCACCACCCTCGTCTTCGGCGAGATCTTCCGCGCGTTCGCCTCGCGCAGCGACGACGCGCCTCTTCTGGGAGGTGGGCGCGTTCACCAACCTTCGCCTGCTATTCGTGGTATTGATCTCGGCCGCCGTCCAGATCGTGATCCACCACGTGCCTGAGACTCGGCGCCTCTTCGGGTTGAACGACATCACGATTCCCGACTGCGCGCTTTCTGTGGCGATCGGTCTCGTCCCCGTGTCGGTGCTCGAGACCTGGAAGCTCCTGGCGCGAAGGCTGCGGGCGGCGTGAGGAGGGGGCCGCGTCACGAGTCCCGCGGCGCGGCTCGTGGATTTGTGCGGAGCAAGGGCAGGTTGAAGTCAAACGCAGGATCGGATTGCGTCACTTGCGGATCGCCAAAGTTGGGTTCCATGCGATCTCCTGCATCGACTCGCCGGTGAGGTCGACCTCCGCCTGGAGCTCCTTTCCGCCGGCGATGTGACCCCAAGCAACGATTCGGAATGCGCCGGGGGCGATTCCGGAGAGGCGATAGTTACCATTCGCGTCGCTCTCGGTGTGCGGCAGGAGATAGGTGACCTCGTCTCCCTGCGGCGCGTAGTCGACGGGGACACCTCGAGCCGGATCCGCGGCGCGGGCCTCCCGTCGGGATCGAGGAGCGCCCCGCCACCGTGACGCCCCGCTCGAGGCGAATCTCGACGTCGACGCGCGGATCCTTCCCGAGCGGAATCGTGCGTGTGGCCGAAACCCAAGGATCGGCGCGAACCCATGATCCGCACTCCGTCCCGGGAGCCCCACGGCGCGGAAGCGGCCGAGGAGTCGGTCACGGCATAGGTGGCAAACGTCTTCCCGTCGGAGCGGTCCCTGAGCAGCGGCGCGACTCCGCGGCAGAGGCAGCGGACGCTCGCCCCCGCGATCGCGACGCTGTTCACGTCGAGCACCGTGCCGACGATCGTGTGCGGAGCCTCGCGCAGGACCAACCGCACTTCGGCCTCGCCGCGCGAGAGCCCATTCTTGGGAAAGCCCGGGCGCGACTCCGGGTTGGGCTTCTTCGATTCTTGGACTTGCTGGAGCACCCAGACCGGGCGCGAGTCGCCATTCGCGAGGCCGTAGCCATCTTTGTACGCGGTGAGGCATTGGTGGCCGGAGGCCCGGTCGAGGGCGAAGGCGCCATCCGGGCCGCTGCGCTCCGCGAGAATGCCGCCGGGGCGCGTTTCGTTGGGATCGGCGCCACCGGCGCCTGCGCGAGACCGCCTCGGGGTTCACGATCCAGACCTCGGCGTCGGCCACGCCGCGCCCCGCAGGGTCGACCACCATTCCCGAGACTTTGTATCCGCGGTCGAGGCGAATCGTGGCTTCGACGGTCTCCCCAACTTTCATCGTGGCCGTCGCGGTGCGGTCGCCGAGATCGCGCGTGGTCGCGACGACCATGCCGCCGTCGGATGCCACATAAACGCAGTCGCCGTCGGCCCCCGAGGTCAGCCTCCACCGGGAGGGCCAGCCGATCGTTGGGTTTCGTCTCGAGGAGGACCTTTTGCCCCGGGGCCGGTGTGGCGTCGTCGTCCCAGCGCACATGGAGGAGGAGACGCGCTCCGTCGACGCGCGGCGCCGCGGGATCTGTGGGTTTCGCCTTCGGCGCGGCGTTCGCCTCGCGGATGGGGGCGGACGCAGCGTGAGCGCTCTCGGCTTCGCCGCCGGCGGCGCGGGGCGCCGCTCGCGTCGAAAAGTTGGGATTGGCGTCGTCGCCGCGAGTCCCGCCGTCGAAGAACAAAAGCCACACGAGGATCGCCGCGAGGAGGGCGCCGAAAATGATGACTTTGGCTCGGAGCGACATGCCGATGGTTGGCGGAAGCGAGGGCCGATCGACGACGCGCGCTCGCGCTCGATTCCCATGGTTGCGCGCGCGCGACGGGTGGTCCATCCTCGAATCCCAATGTCCGAACCCGCGGCGAAGAGCGACCGGATCGTCGAAGCGCGCCTGAAGCTCATGGCGCGCTTCAAGGGCAAGCTCGCCGAGACTCCGAGCGTGTCCGATCCGAAGGCCGCTCGGCGCGGGGCCGCGCAACCGCCACGGGATGCCCAAGATTCCGGTCGGCCAGACGGTGACCCAGGGTTGGCCGGTCCTCGACCTCGGGACGAAACCCAAGATTCCGCTCGATCGTTGGGGATTGCGGATCGATGGCGCCGTGGCGCGGCCGGTCACGCTTCGTTGGGATGACTTCCGCGCGCTCGAGCCCGCGACCGACATCAGCGATTTCCACTGCGTCACGACCTGGTCGAGGATGGACCTCGAGTGGGACGGCGTGCGCTTCGCGACGGTGCTCGCCGCGGCGGAGCCCCTCCCCGAGGCGACCCACGTGATGTGCCACGCTGACGACGGCTACACCACCAATCTGGCGCTCGAGGAGGCGCTCAAGGACGACGTATTGTTGGTGCACACGGTGAACGGCGAGTCGCTCCCCGTCGAGCACGGCGGCCCCGTCCGCGTGATCACTCCCCAACTCTACGCCTGGAAGGGGGCCAAGTGGGTGAATCGGCTCGAGCTCCTCACGGAGAACAAACTTGGGTTTTGGGAGGAGCGCGGCTACTCGAACACGGCGCGCCCCTGGCGCAACGACCCGGTACGCATAGGTGGGATCGAAACGATGACCACATTTGCGATCGAGTTCGAGAGCGCGGGACTCTGCGTGGAGGTCCGCCTGAACGGCGTGCGCGTCTATCGCGAGACGTCGGGGGTCCCGCGGATCCGCGAGGATCGCGTGAACCATTGGATGGTCCCCGGCGAGAACGTGCTGGGATTGTGGCTTGGCCTCCCGAGGCGGGCTCCGACGACACGACCTTCGAGGCCGAGTGGCTTCGTTGGCAAGAGAACGAGACGCGCGGCGCCGCGGAGCGGATTGCCACCTATCGGTGGAATCACGAGCTCGCCCTCGCGCGGGGCGAGCTCCGGCGGGCCTTCGACGCGCGCGTTTCGTTGGAAAACGCGTTCGGCGCATGGGCCTGGCAGGGGGCCGACGGGGCGCGCTCACCCTCGGCGACCGCTCGGCGATCGTGGAGGTATTGTGGGATTTGCACGGCGCGGTCGCCCGCGGCGACGTCGTCGCGGTGCGCCGGCGCCTCGCGCTCCAGAACGACGAGATGGCGCGCGCCCACGGACAGGAGGCCGGCGACCGCGACCGGCGGCAGCACGCATTCTTGACATCGTGCGTGACGGCGCCCGCTGGCGCCTCGAGCCGCTCGACCCGGCCACGCTCCTCTTCGCGCCCCACGCCGACGGAAAGTTGGTATCGGTGAGCGACCGGCACGGTCTCCCCGGTGCGCGGCACGGCGTCGTCGGTCACGTTCGACCTGCCGAGCGTCTTCAGCAAGATCGGCGGCGCGTGGACGGTGGTGCGCTAGCGCCCCCAATCCCAACGATCCAACGACAGCAGCGCCAGGGCGGCGAGGGTCTTGCCGTCGCGAATCCCACCTTTCGCGACGATCCGCTCGAGCTCGCGCCGCGTGAACTCGCGCGTCTCGATCTCCTCGTCGGCGTCGGGGCGCTTTCCGCCGCGCGCCGGCGCCAGGTCGAAGGCAAAGAATAGGTGCATGATTTCGTTGGTGTAGCCTGGGGCGGGATAGAAGGCGCAGGCCTTTCTCCAGCGCCGCGCCGTGAGGCCGCACTCCTCCTCGAGCTCGCGCTTCGCCGCGGTGAGCGGGCGCTCGCCCCGCTCGAGCCTCCCCGCCGGGATCTCCCACATATAATCGCCGACCGAATGGCGGTATTGGCGCACGAGGAGGATGCGATCCGGCCCCGGGATCGGCGCGAAGACCGCGGCCCCGCGATGACAACACCAGCTCATGGCGCGCCCGCAGTCCGTTTCGATAGCGAAGCTCGCACGACACGACGTCGAAGATGCGCCCCTCGTGGATCCGCGCGCGCGAGATCTCCCGGGGACGGCCGAGGGAAGGAGTCATGATCCTTTCTTACCATCCAGCGAGTATCCTCCGCCCATGGACACGCCGATCGAGCGCGGGATCGAGCGGATCCTCCTCACCGAGGAGCAGATCCGAGCGGGGCTCCACTCACTCGCGGCGCGGCTCACGGCGGATTACGCGAACGACGAGCCCTGCCTCGTGGCCTGCCTCCGCGGATCGTTGGTATTCGTGGCCGATCTGATCCGCCGGATGCCGATTCCGCTGCGGGTCGATTTCCTCCACGCATCCTCCTATGGCGATCGCAACTCGTCGTCGGGGAAAGTCACGGTGCGCCTCCTCCCCGATCCCAGCGAAGTGGAGAAGCGGCGCGTGATCCTCGTCGACGACATCCTCGATTCGGGGCGCACACTCGCGGCCGCGCGCGCCGAGTTGCGTTCGCTCGGCGCGAAGGACGTGAAGACTTGCGTATTCTTGGAGAAGAAGGTCCCGCGATCCCACGAGCAACATGCCGATTATCGTTGCTTCGAGGTCGACGACGATTTCGTGGTGGGCTACGGGCTCGACTTCGCCGGACGCTACAGAAACTTACCTTACCTCGCCGCGCTGCGGCCCGACGCGTGAGAGGACTCGGGAGCGCCATGACGCGAAAACCGAAACCGGACTGGGAGCGCGCCGACGGAGTCGACGGCCTCGAGGCGCCTCTCATCGTGCCGCGCGAGCAGTCGGGGCTGCCGCTCGACAAATTCTTGGCGATCCATTCCCACAAATCGACCGCGCCTATTTGCGGAGCCTGATCCGCGCGGGGCGAGTCACGGTCGACGGTGCGCCGATGACCTCGTCGCGCGCATTGTGGGGAACGCGGTGGTGATGCTCGCCGCGGAGGAGAATCCCGCCGTTTGGCAAGAAAAAGACGAGAAGGGGGCCGCGGTCCTCTACGAGGACGCGGAGCTCGCGATCGTCGACAAGCCCTCGGGGCTGGCGCTCCATCCGCATACGCTCACGCGCCACGTGCCGGATCTCGAGCCGGCCCGCGGCGACGCGTTCCATTTCGTTGGGAAGATGGAGAGCGAGATGAGCGGTGTTTTCCCCATCGCGAAGTCGCTCCCGTGCGCGCGCGCGCTCGAATCCCAATATTCCGGCGGGAGCGTCGTCCTCGAGGTCGGTGGGATCGTGGAGGGGGTTCCCGACGAGGATAGTTGGGAAATCGACCTGCCTCTCGGACCCGACGAGCGGAAGTCGGGGCGGCGCGTCGTGAATCGCGAGCATGGCGATCCGGCGGTCACGCGGGTCGAGGTGCGCGAGCGATACGACGGCTTCGCCGAGGTCGCGGCCTTTCCCATGACCCATCGCACGCACCAGGTGCGGGCGCACCTCGCGGCGTCGGGCTACCCGCCGGCGGTCGACGCGATCTACGGCGGGCGCGCCGAGGTCGAGCTCTCCGATCTCAAACGCCACTATGTCAAGAAAGTCGGACGCCACGAAAAACCCATCCTCACGCGCGTCTCGCTCCATGCGCGCGCGATCGGGCTCGTGTCGCCGGCCAAGGGGGCCGTGCGGGTCGAGTCGCCGTGGCCCCCGAGCTCGCCCGCCTGCGCTCCGCGCTCGAGCGCCACCGCCCTCCTAGATCCCAACGATCGCCGACACCAACGATCGGCGCAACCCAGCGATCCCCAATCATCCGTGAAGCTCAAACAACGACCCGCCGATTTCCGCGTCCTGGAGCTCCTGAAGGAGGGCTTCCCGGCGGCCCCGGCCCTTACCACATTTATCGGGTGACGAAGACCAAGCGGACGACGCTCGAGGTCTTGGATCGCTTGGCGTTCGAGGCCGGGGTCGACAAGCGGCAGGTGAGCTTCGCGGGGCTCAAGGATCGCCAGGGGATCGCGATGCAACACTTCTCGGTCGAAGGGGAAGATCGTCCGGCTCTCGGAGCCCGACCTCAAGGTGGAGCCGATCGGCGACAGCGACGTCCCCGTCGACGCGAGCGCCTCCATCGGCAACGGCTTCGATCTCACGCTGCGCGACCTGAACGCTGCCGACATCCGTTGCTACCGGCGCTCGAAGGAAACCGTGCGCGACCAGGGGGTTCCCAACTATTTCGATGACCAACGATTCGGCGCGCTGCGGCACGGCCAGGGGTTCGTCGCGCGCGAGATGATCGATGGAAAGATCGAGTCGGCCCTCAAGCGGCTCCTATTGTTTCCATCGCCGTTCGATCCGCCGCGCGAGGCGGCGTTCAAGGAGGCTGCGCCGCGCGTGGGGGAATTCGAGGAGTGCGTGAAGCTCTGCCGCGGCGGAAAGCATCTCTCGGTGTTCGAGCACCTCGCCAGGAATCCGCACGACTTCGCGGGGCGTTCCGCTTCGTTTCCCAACGAATCCGCCTGATCCACCTGTACACCTACCAGAGCTACCTCTGGAATCTTTGCGTGTCGCAGTACCTGCGCGGGAAGCTCCCTTTGGAGACGCAGATCTCGCTGCCGACCGACATGGGGCCCGTGACGGCGTTCACGCGCCTCGAGCGGCCGCTCGACGGATCGTTGGGATTTGCGGACATTCCCACTTTTGGCTCCGGACGTCGTGATCGACGACCCCGAGATCCGGCGCGCCGTCGACGAGGTGCTCGCGCGCGAGGGAATCACGCTCGACCGATTGGTGGTGAAGGGGGTCGAGGGGTTCGCGTTCAAGCCGGAGGAGCGGCCGCTGCTGGTCGTGCCGCGCCACTGGCGCGCGATCCGCAGCGAGCCCGACGAGCTCAACGACGGCGCCGAAAAGTTGCGAATCCGATTCGAGCTGCCGCGCGGAAGCTACGCGACAATGGTGGTGAAGCGATTGTTCGTATCCACCGATCCGCCGGCCGACGCAACCCCAATTTTCGGCGCGCGGGGCGCGCGCCCGGCGCGAGGCCGCCCGCGGGCGGGCCGCCGGTGATTCCGCCGAGGCGCCGCTCCTTCGAGCCCGGAATCCGCGAGGCGGCGGTTTCCCCGACAGCTTCGGCCCGAGCGGTGATCCCAAGAATATCGACGACCCCGTGTGGCGGCCGGCCAAACCCAAGTTTGGGAGCCCGGGGCGACCTGGCGCCGGCGGGGGAACCGGCGGCGGCATGCCGCCGCGCGGATTTCCGCCGCGCGGACGCCTCGGCTCCGCGGCCGCCCGCGGCCGCCGCGCCCCGGAGGGCCGCGTTCCGGTGGCCCGAGGCGCGGGGGTCCGCGCCCGTGAGCTGCGCGGTCGAGTCTCGCGGAAACCAACGATCCACAACCCTAACTATAGAAATCGGCGCTCCATGGCATCCACGGTGAAAGTCGGCGTGATCGGCGGCTCGGGCCTCTACGACATCGAGGGGCTCGACAAGAGGCGCGAGGTCCGCGTGAAGACACCTTTCGGCGACCCGAGCGATTCGTTCATGTCGGGCGAGCTCGCGGGGGTGCCCTGCGTATTCTTGCCACGGCATGGGCGCGGACATCGTTGGCTTCCGACCGAGATCCCGTTCCGCGCGAATCTCTGGGCGATGAAGTCGCTCGGCGTGACGCACATCCTCTCGCTGTCGGCGGTCGGCTCGCTGCGCGAGGACATCGCGCCGGGGCATTTCGTGGTGATCGACCAGTTCTTCGACAGGACGAGGCAGCGGCCGTCGACGTTTTTCGGCGAGGGATTGGTGGGGCACGTCGTCTTCGCCGATCCGGTGTGCGGCGCGCTGCGGCGGGCGCTCGTGGCGTCGGCGCGCGCCATCGGCGTGAAGGTCCACGACGGCGGGCTCTACGTGTGCATGGAGGGGCCCGCCTTCTCGACGCGCGCCGAATCCCAAGTTTATCGCTCGATGGCCGGATCGGTGATCGGGATGACGAACCTCCAGGAGGCGAAGCTCGCCCGCGAGGCCGAGATCCACTACGTCACGATCGCCATGTCGACCGACTACGATTGTTGGCATCCGCACCACGAGGACGTGACGGTCGACGCGGTCATGAAAGTGATGGCGGCGAACGTCGGCAACGCGAAGGCGCTCCTGCGCGCGGCGATCCCCAAGATTCCGTCGGTGCGGTGCGAGTCGTGCGACCGCGCGCTCGCGAGCGCGATCATGACGCAGCGCGCGGTGGTGCCGAAGGCGACCGTCCGCAAGCTCGCGCCGATCGTCGGGCGATACTTCCCCGAATTATTACCTTCGTCGAGATCGAAGAAAGGCGCGGCTCCGGCGAAGCGGCGGCCGCGCGCCTGAACCCAATTTTCCGGAAACCCAATCATCGAGCCGCAGCTCCATCGAGCCACAGGTTCATCGAGCCAACATGTCCCAAATATCTCTCGATCGCCGGCGATTCCTCGAGTCGATGGCCGCCGCGGGGATCGCGGCGGGCGCCGCGCCGAGGGCCTTCGCGATCGGCGGCAAAGTCGCGAAAAGCTCGAGGGGCGGGCGCGATCGGAAGCGCCAATGCCCACAATCCGAAACCCAACCATCCGAAGCAGGCGTCCTACAGCGCGGTCGAGCGCGCGGTCGAACGGATGAAGGCGGGGATCGCCCCGTCGACGCGGCGGTCGTGGGGGCGCACCTCCTCGAGGACGATCCCTACGAAACCGGCGTCGGCCTCGGCGGGCTGCCGAACGCCGAGGGAGTCGTGGAGCTCGATTCCTCCGTGATGGACGGGAGCGAGCATCGCGCCGGCGCCGTGGGCGCGCTCCGCAACATCCAGAATCCCTCCGCCGTGGCGCTCGCGGTGATGCGGCGCACGAACCACCTATTCTTGGTGAGCGAGGGGGCGCTCCGCTTCGCCAAGGATCTCGGTTTCAAGGAGGTCGATCTCCTCACCCCCGAGTCGCGGAAAGTTTGGCTCGAGTGGCGCTCGAAGCTGAGCAAGGATGACAACTATCTCGAGGAGAGCGAAGGGGGCCCGACGAGCCCGGCCGTGAAGATGCCACCTTTGGGCACAGTCCACATCTCGTGCTGGGACGGCAAGGGGCACGTCGGGGGCTGTACCTCCACGAGCGGCCTCGCCTGGAAGATCCCGGGGCGGGTCGGCGATTCCCCAATTATCGGCGCGGGGCTCTTCGCCGATGACGCGGCGGGCACTGCGGGCTCCACCGGGCGCGGCGAGAGCAATATCTTGGTTTCGGGGGCCCACACGATCGTGGAGCAGATGCGCGCGGGCCGCTCGCCCGAGGAGGCGTGCCTCGAGGCGCTCAAGCGCGTCGCCGACACGTGCGAGAAACGCCTCCGGCGCGCCGATGGCAAACCGGATTTCAATCTGGCGTACTACGCGATCCGCAGCGACGGCGAGTATGGCTCGGCGATTTTGTGGGATCGCTACCGCGAGGGGGCGTTCGCCGTGTGCGATTCCAAGGGGCCGCGCCACGAGAAGACGGCGTCGGTCTACCAAGAATAATCACTCGTCGAAGGTCCTCCGAGCGCCGCGCTCGAGAAGGAGCCCCGCGAAGGCCGACAACACGCAGACGAGCTGGGCGAGGTTCTCCACGCCGTGGAGGAGGCCGAATCGTTGGCGTTCGGGCGAGGAGGGATCGCCGTCGAAGCCGCTGCGCCCGATCGCCTCGCGCAACGCGAGGATTTGTGGCATGAGCACCAGCCGATCGAGGACCGCCACCACGGCGATGACCGCGGCGAGATACGCAACCCATCGGTTCACGCGGGTCTTGACGCCATATTCACTGCGTCTGGCGAACGCAAAGAATGCGATCGCGCCGCCGACGGCGAGCTGGGTTCCATTGGCGATCGCGACGATCGGCCCGATGATCTCACCCGCGTCGAATCTTGGGTGGGGCGAGAAAGCCGCAACCCGGTCGAAGAGGATTTGAGCGAAGACGACGAACGCGGCGCCGCCTCCGGCCATGAGGGCGAATCCGGCGAGACAGAAGCTCTCGCGCGCGAAACGAAGCCAGGAATGCATGGAGCGCCATCGTATCGCCGGCGCAACGCTCCGCGATGATTCCCGTAGAATCCCCGATTCGGGCCGGGGCGCGTCGAGCGTCCGGGCGTCCCCGAATCTTTCGAGGATGGAATCATGGATCGAGGTGCTCCTGTGACGAGTCCGATGCGCGATCGCGTCCGTGCCGCGGCCCTTTCGGCGGCTGTTTTGTTGGGGATGGGGGCGCCGCGGCCGCGCGCCAAGACGGGGGACAAGTGGAAGTTCGCGACCGAGGCGCGCGATGCCATCAAAACCGGGGACACGGCGAGGGCGAAGGCCGTCTGCGCCGACGCGCTCAAGGCGAACCCCGACTCGCTCGCGCTCCGCTACGAGATCGCGCAGGTCGCGGAGCTCCGGCGCGACAATCCCTATCTCGCATACCAACATTACGCAGAGATCTCCGCGTTTGGGGAGCGCGCGACGCGGCTCAAGGAGAAGCTCTCCGACGAGGACGCGAAGCTCGTCAGGATGCTGCGGCGAAGGCGAAGACGATCCCCGACGGGTTCGCGCGCGATCTCTCGAAGGCGCTGAAGTCCTACGCGGACACGGTGCTCAAGACCGCGCGCATGGCGAAGACCAAGAAAAACTGGACTTTCACCGGCGACATCGCGCGCAATGTAAAGACTCTTTTCAATGGGCTGCCCGGTGTGCTCGATCCCAAGGATCCGCGGGAGAGCGAGGCCACCAAGCATCAGACCGATGCGTTGGGACACCGCGCCGAGGACAAGGTGGACGTGGCCGATTCCCTCAAAGCGGAGGTCTCCGAGGCGGTGGGGGCTCGCCAAGGAGCTCAATCGGATCTCCGATCTATCGAAGGATGCCCACGAGGAGGTGCGCGGCCCGTTCACACGCCGCCGCGCGTTGATGCCGCTCGGGATCCTGATCGCACTTCACAACGATCCCGACGGACATGCCAAGAAATCGGAGGCGATCTGGAAGCAGGCCCGCGAGGTCGAGCCCCGCGTGAAGGCAAGGCTACGATTGGCGAACGACGCGTCGCGCTGGACGCTCCGCTTGAATGGTTTGAAGGTGGGCGAGTCCGAGGCCCGCAGCGCGAGCTCGATCTACAAGGATCTGGAGGTCGAGATCCTTAGGGATTCGGATTTGATTGGCTTCTTCGGGCACGAGATCACCGACAAGAAGCGCGGCGGCCGCGCCGAGTGGGCGCATCGGGTTTGGGTTCTCGTCGACGTCGAGTTGAACGAGAAGGAACACATCACCACCGATGCCAAATGGCAATCGGTGATGAAGGCCCCCGCCGGCTGGGACGATTGTTTGGATGGCCCGTTCGACTTCCTGCCGATCACGTCGATCGGAGAGCAGGGATGTGGGACTACGAAACCACGAAAACCTGGAAGGGCGAGACGGTGATGGGGATGTCACCGATACCTACATTCGGCGGATCTTCGATCTCCCGGCGAGCGTCGCGGCGGGTGCAACCGCGAAGGGAAACGGCGCCGCGTCGTCGCGTCCGAAGGACGGCGACAAGTAGGATTCTCTCGGGGCCCGCGCGCCGGGCATTTGTAACTCGCGGCCCGCGGCGCGGAGACTCGCGCGCGCATGACGAGCCGACCCGAGTACCGTTCCTTTCCTGAGGATTACCTGACGAATCCCGATCGCGCCGAGCGCGCGGTCTCGGATTCGGCAACGCGCCGATGTCTTCGGGGAGCAGCAGCGGCGGCGGGGCGGGGCGAGCCAGCGATTCGTGTTCTTCGAGGGCCGCCGACGGCGAATGGAAAGCCCGGCATTCACCACGTATTCGCGAGGGCGATCAAGGACGCGGTGTGCCGCTATCGTTGGATGATGGGGGATCGCGTCGAGCGAAAGGCCGGCTGGGACACGCACGGCCTGCCGGTCGAGCTCGAGGTGGAGAAGTCGCTGAAGATCTCGGGGAAGAAACAGATCGAGGAAGTGGTCGGGGTCGCGCGATTCGTGGAGCTCTGCCGCGAGAGCGTCTTCAAGTATGTGAAGGAGTGGCGCGCGCTGTCGGAGCGGATGGCGTACTGGCTCGACTACGACCATCCCTATGTGACCTACGATCCGCGATATGTGGAGTCCGTTTGGTATTTGTTGTCTCGATTCGCGGCGAACGGATTGTTGGAGAAGCGGTTCAAGGTGCTGCCGTACTGCCCGCGCTGCGGCACGGGGTTGTCGAGCCACGAGGTCGGGCAGGGCTACCGCGACGTCCAGGATCCGTCGGTGACGGTGCGATTCCCGATCGTTGGTGAGCCGGGGGTCTCATTGTTGGTGTGGACGACGACCCCCTGGACGCTGCCGAGCAACGTGGCGGTGGCGGCGCACCCGGATCTCGACTACGTGAAGGTGAGGTCGGAGAAACATCCCAACGAAACGTTCTGGGTCGCGAAGGCGCGGCTCGAGGCGGTGGTGCCGGGGGAGGTGCTCGAGACCCGGCGCGGGAGTCAATTGTTGGGTTGGCGCTACGAGGCGCCGTTTCCAATCCTCGATCCCGAGACCGAATCCCACCAATTGGATATTGGTGTCATCCAACAAACCAAAGATCGGAGCGCGGCGAACCGCGTTTACGCGGTCTACAACGGCGAGTTCGTGACGGCGGACGAGGGGACGGGGTTCGTCCACATCGCTCCGTTCTACGGAGCCGACGACAACGCGCTCTGCCTCAAACACAAGATTACACTCCTGCGCGCGGTGAACTCCGACGGCAGGCTCGCCGACACGATCGGTGGCGTCGAGAAGGGGACTTTCTTCAAGGACGCCGACCATGGGCTCGCCGCGGATCTGAAGGCGCGCGGCCGGCTGTTCGACCGGTCGACGATCCAACACAGCTATCCGTTTTGTTGGCGTTGCGACACGGCGCTCCTCTACTTCGCGACCCCGGCGTGGTTCCTCAAGACGACCGCCTATCGCGATGCGATGGTGGAGCAGAACGGGCTCACCCACTGGGTGCCCGCCGAGATCGGGTCGGGGAGATTCGGAGAATGGCTCGCGGGAAACGTGGATTGGGCGCTCTCGCGCGATCGGTATTGGGGGACGCCGCTTCCCGTTTGGGAATGCCAACATTGCAAAGACGCACGAGGTGGTGGAGTCGATCGCGGCCCTTCGGCGGCGGGTCGGCGAGTCGAAATTGGGAACGGGGAGGGGGCGCCGGCCGAGCTGCCCGCGAACTTCGATCCGCACCGGCCCGAAATCGACGCGATCGCGATCCGGTGCGCGAAATGTGGGAAGCTCATGCGGCGGGACTTGGCCGTCGTCGATTGTTGGTTCGATTCCGGCGCCATGCCGTTCGCGCAGCATTCGTGGCCATTCACCGACGCGGCGCGGAATTCGGTCGAGGACCAGTTTCCGGCCGACTTCATCGCCGAGGGTCTCGACCAGACGCGCGGTTGGTTCTACACGCTCCACGCGATTGCCACATTTCTGACGTGCGTGGATACCTCGCGGGCCTTCGAAGGGAAGCCCCTCCCGCTGGCGAAGACTGGCGCCTACCGCGCTTGTGTGGTGAATGGACTCGTCCTCGACGCGCAGGGTCGGAAGATGAGCAAGCGCCTGGGGAACGCGGTCGACCCTTTCAAGGCAATGGAACAATTCGGGGCCGACGCGGTGAGGCTGTTATTGTTGGGATCGGGCGCCCTCCATGTGAATCGGCGCCTGGATCCGGATGCCATCGGCGCCTTGCGGCGTCAAGTCGTCATCCCGCTCGCGAACTGTCTCCAGTTCTTCGCCACGTATGCCAACGAAGCGGGGAGGCGATCGGTCCGCCGCGCGCGGACCGCTCGACTCTGCTCGATCGTTGGCTTCTGGCTCGGGCCGAATCCGTGGCGGCCGAGGTCGGACGGCGGCTCGACGCTTTCGATTTGCCGGGGGCCGTGGTCTTGCTTGGGGAGTTCGCCGACGCCGAGCTCTCGAACTGGTACGTTCGGCGAAATCGCGAGCGCTTCCGGCTGGGATCGAACCAAGACCGGGCTGCCGGGCTCGCGACGCTTCGCCAAGTCCTCTCGATTGCCGCACGGTGCCTCGCGCCGATCGCGCCCTTCGCGGCGGAGATGCTGTGGCATCGAGTTCACCCGGCCGGGGAGCCCGAATCGGTCCACCTTCAGGCATTCCCAACTTTGGATCGCGCCGCCGGAAGCGTCGCGGATCGCGCGCTCGAAGAGGCGATGACTGCGATCCTCTCGGCGGCGCGACTCGGGCGCGCGCTGCGCGAGCGCGCGAAAGTCCGCACGACCATTCCGCTCGCGACGCTCAAGGTCTTGGTGCCTCGAATGGATCCGGCCGTCCGCACGCAACTCGCCGCCATACAGGGACTGCTCGCCGATGAGATGAACGTGGATGAGGTCCAGTTCGTCAGCGACACGACAGGCCTCGCGACGCTGACTGCCAAGCCGAACTTTCCGGTGCTCGGGAAGAAAGTTGGGAAAGCCATGAAGGCGGTCCAGGCCGCGATCGAAGGGCTTTCCGAGACTCGGGTCCAATCCCTTGCCAATGGGGAGAGCGTGGGACTGCGCGTCGGCACCGAGGATTTTGCGATCGGGCCTGACGATGTCCGAATCATTGCACAGCCGTTGCCCGGGCTGGTGGTCGAATCGGGGGATGGGATCACCGTAGCGCTCGACGCGAAAGTCGATGAGTCGCGCCTTCGACGCGCGCGCGCCCGGGAGTTCAAGCGCGCGGTGAACCAGGCGCGTCGAGACGCGGGCTTCGGGCTCTCCGGAGATCTGCACGATCGAGATTGCTCGAGAGCGAGAGCGCGGCCAAGCTGATCGCGTCGATCGACGACGTTCCGCAGCGGTTGGCTCGAAGAGATTCGCGCCGGAGAAATCCGAATGACGCGCGATCGTGGAACGAAGTCATGGACAGAAGGCGATTTGCTCGACGGAGAAATCGTTGCGTTCTCGATCGGTCGCGCGAAGGAGCCCACGAATAAGTCTTGAAACGGCGGGGGCCGAACTGGATTCTCTCGCCTGCTCTCTGCGTCGTGCGTGACTCAGCGTCAAACCCGTTGAACCTATAAAAAACAAATGGGAACCATCCGCGCGCGGGACGAACCGCGGCGAGAGTTCCCACGTGAACCAAGGGTTCACGGTACCACGCTGCACTGGCGAAGGTGGAGGGCAACGCTCTGCGACGCAGAGCGTTTTTGTTTCCATTTCCGAAACAAGACTTCCATCTCGATGGCCGAGCGGCCTAGGCGAACTGGCATGCGCTCCTGGATACTTGGGTTTGTTTTTCTTGGGCTCGTCGCGTTGGCAGGATTGTTGGTGTTCCAGCGATTCGGACGCCGAACCGGGGATGCGACGCGCGTCGACGTCTCGGTCGACAGCAAACCTACAGAAACCTCGTCCGCGGAGGTTGCGGGGGCCGCGTCGCAACGATCGGGCGCCGGTCTCGAAGTCAACCTGGCGCCGGTGGACGATCCGAACTCCCACGACTCCGGCGCTCCCCAGGAGAAGGGGAAGCAGGCGACGCCGGCGGCGGCCGAGTCGAGGCGCGCATTGCGGACGGACCTACCGGGGCGCGCCCACGACCTCACGGCGAGCCTGACCGAGATTCTCGCGCGATCGGGCGCAGACGGGCTCAAGAAGGCCGAGCCGATCCTCATTCAGCTGCGCGAGACCAATGAACTGCTCTGGTTCGATCCGGATGGGGATTTCCGTTCCACGAGAGAAGATCCGGCGCCGCTCTCCAAGATCGCGGCGGCGCTCGCGAAGAGACCTACGCCGGTGTCCGTGGGATGCGGACTCCTCGCGCGAATGAATCGGATCAAGGATCCCAACAAAGTCCCTGGGCACAGGAAGCTTCGAGTGCCGATCGACTCCGTAACGATCGGAGTCCACCGCGATTCGTTTTCGTTGGTGTTGTATCTCGGCGAGTACGCGATCGATGCATTCCCATAGGAGTGGGCAAGGCCTCGACGCCGACTCCGACCGGAGATTTCGAGCTCCGCGAAATACAACACTTGGACAAGATGCCAAGAAAGGACACGGTGTGGACTCGGCCCGAAGACGGCCGAACTTTCTTCTTCGGAGACCCAGAGTTTCCATTCGGAAAGCGATTCCTAAGATTCGCGTCGCCGTACGAGCACTATGGCATTCATGGGACGGACAGCGACGCCGCGATTGGGAACGGGATGTCGCATGGTTGTGTTCGAATGAAGAACACCGACGTCGAGGTGCTCGCGGGATTGGTCGATCCCTCCGGCCCGTGCCGAGTCAAAGTTCGGATCGACTAGAGATCCGAGAATTGTCGGGATCGGGCGTCTGGAGAGACCAGAGAGAGTCGCTGAGTCGCCACCGCATCTCCCTTGCCCTTAGGCGTTTATGGTGACGGGTTTTTTCCTTCACCGACACTTGACAACGGGTCTCAGACCGATAACTTCTCCCCCGATTGACCGGAAGACCGTTCGATCGGAATACGATCCGACGCTTGAGAGCGCGACGTCCGACGGCGTGCCCACTGGGGCCGCCCTCGAGGTTCTTCCTCGGGTTGCTAGTTCAGCACGGCTTGCGCGCTTGCGTCGACAAATCAAACTCGCTCTTTGATCTAAAGGTTAGCCCTTCCGCAAAAGCCCGTGTGAGCATACACACAATAAGTTTCGCGGTGGGTTGATTGGTTTATCCAATATGACTCGCTGGTAGAGACATCATTTTTTTTAGCTAGGTTAAGCCCTCCTAACAATCAAATGTCTATGAAGGGTTTGATCCTGGCTCAGAGCGAACGCTGGCGGCGTGGATCAGACATGCTAGTCGAACGAGAAGCCGGGGGCAACTCCGGTTGTAAAGTGGCGAAAGGGCGAGTAATACGTGATTAACCTACCTTTGAGACGGGAACAACTACTGGAAACGGTAGCTAATGCCCGATGTGCCCGCTATGTGGCATCACATTGCGGGGAACCGGTTGGGATCTTTGGACCTTCTGCTCAAAGAAGGGGTCACGTCCTATTAGCTAGTTGGTGGGGTAACGGCCCACCAAGGCTTTGATGGGTAGCCGGCCTGAGAGGGTGGTCGGCCGCACTGGGACTGAGATACGGCCCAGACTCCTACGGGAGGCAGCAGTCGAGAATCTTCCGCAATAGACGAAAGTCTGACGGAGCGACGCCGCGTGGAGGATGAAGGCCTTCGGGTTGTAAACTCCTGTCACCCGTTATGAATTAGCAACGTGTGAATAGCACGTTGAGTGACAAAGGCGGGAGAGGAAGCACCGGCTAACCCTGTGCCAGCAGCCGCGGTAAGACAGGGGGTGCTAGCGTTGCTCGGAATCACTGGGCATAAAGCGCACGTAGGCGGTCCCGTAAGTCGGGTGTGAAAGCCCTCAGCCTAACTGAGGAACTGCGCCCGATACTGCGGGGCTTGAGGATGGGAGGGGAGAGTGGAATTCCTGGTGGAGCGGTGAAATGCGTAGATATCAGGAGGAATACCAGTGGCGAAGGCGACTCTCTGGTCCATTCCTGACGCTGAGGTGCGAGAGCTAGGGGAGCAAACGGGATTAGATACCCCGGTAGTCCTAGCTGTAAACGATGGGCACTGGGTAGAGGGATTCTTATGTGTCTCTCTGCCGGAGCTAACGCGTTAAGTGCCCCGCCTGGGGAGTATGCTCGCAAGGGTAAAACTCAAAGGAATTGACGGGGGCTCACACAAGCGGTGGAGCATGTGGTTCAATTCGACGCAACGCGAAGAACCTTACCTGGACTTGACATGTACGGATTAGTTGCCGGAAACGGTGATAACACTCCGCAAGAGCGGAACGTGCACAGGTGCTGCATGGCTGTCGTCAGCTCGTGTCGTGAGATGTTGGGTTAAGTCCCGTAACGAGCGAAACCCTTGCCCTAAGTTGCCATCGGGTAAAGCTGGAGCACTCTTAGGGGACTGCCGTTGTCAAAACGGAGGAAGGTGGGGATGACGTCAAGTCATCATGGCCTTTATGTCCAGGGCCACACACGTGCTACAATGGCCGGTACAAAGGGTTCCGAGGGCGCAAGCCGGAGGCAATCCTAAAAGCCGGTCTCAGTTCGGATTGGAGGCTGCAACTCGCCTCCATGAAGCCGGAATCGCTAGTAATCGCGGATCAGCTACGCCGCGGTGAATATGTTCCTGAGCCTTGTACACACCGCCCGTCAAGCCACGAAAGCTGAGAGTACCTGAAGTCGCTTGCTTATCCGCAAGGAGAGCGGCGCCCACGGTGAACTCGGTGATTGGGACTAAGTCGTAACAAGGTAGCCGTAGGGGAACCTGTGGCTGGATCACCTCCTTTCTACAGGATTATGTAGTACGGAGACCCGAACTCTCCGGCAGTAAAATGCTGGGGTGTTGGGGATCTGCAAATCATAAGGCACACGGACTTTTCGGAAGGGCTGACCACTTTTCTTCGTACATTCGCCACTGTTTGCATACGTGGCGCTTTTCCCCAACTATGTCGACGTTTGCGTTGAAGGCATCACCCTTCGAAGCAAGCTCGACTGGCTATGGCGAGCCGACAAGCTTGCGAAGAGCAGCGGCATGTTGGCATGCTGATAGGTGAATCCGCGCGCCTATAGCTCAGTTGGTTAGAGCGTACGCCTGATAAGCGTAAGGTCAGTGGTTCAAATCCACTTAGGCGCACCAATTTAGCTGTGTGCTCCACGTCCCGAATTAGTTGGCATCCAACGATGGGTGCGATTGATCTTGTGGCGTAGTTGGGGGCGTAGCTCAGTTGGCAGAGCGTCTGGTTTTACAACCAGAAGGTCGTGGGTTCGAATCCCGTCGCCTCCACCATCGCAAACAGCTCAAAGCACGTCGCGTCGAGCGGATGTGGCAAGTAATCGAACAATGACAGGTTTACGAAGCGATTCGTTACCTGTGACTACGGGTGCAACACACTCCGTCCGATCTTTGACAACCAGGTGTGGAAGCGGGTAACTTCTTCACTTCCGATAGAAATGCCCTTTTTAGTTGGTCAAGCTACTAAGGGTGCACGGTGGATGCTTGGGCGTCGATAGCCGACGAAAGACGCGGCCAACTGCGAAAAGCTTCGGGGAGTCGCGAGCAGACTGTGATCCGAAGATCTCTTAGATTCGGAAACGAACCATAGCTTGTACTTTGGTATCAGTGACTGAATCCATAGGTCACTGAAGGGAACGAGGGGAACTGATACATCTCAGTACCCTCAGGAAAGAAAAGAAAACTCGACTCCCTAGTAGCGGCGAGCGAACGGGGATCAGCCTAAACCGATTGCATGTCAAGCCCGAGGGCGTTGTGCAGTCGGTGTCGTGGGACTCACGCTGTGTGTCTCGGAACACAGACAGAGTTACAAAGTTGTTCACTAGTCGAAGGATCTGGAAAGGTCCCCCGTAGAGGGTGATAGGCCCGTAAGCAAAAGTGAATGACCTCTGGTGAGGATCCCAAGTAACACCCGCGTCGTGAAAACGGGTGCGAATCCAGGAGGACCACCTCCTAAGGCTAAGTACTAATCGACGACCGATAGTGCAATAGTAGCGCGAGCGAAAAGTGAAAAGAACCCCTTTTAGGGGAGTGAAATAGGACCTGAAACCGTGCACTTACAAGCAGTGAGAGGGCCATGCCGCAAGGCAAGCCTGATCGCGTGCCTTTGCATAATGATCCGGCGAGTTGCATGCGTGGCAAGGTTAAGGAGCTTAGCCCGAAGCCGAAGCGAAAGCGAGTGCGAATGGCGCATATAAGTCGCGCAGAGCAGACCCGAAAACGGTCGATCTATCCATGGCCAGGCTGAAGCGGAGGTAAAACTCCGTGGAGGGCCGAACCGTTGTATGTTGAAAAATGCTCGGATGAGCTGTGGATAGGAGTAAAAGGTTTATCAAGGCCGTAAATAGCTGGTACTCCTCGAAATAGCTTTAGGGCTAGCCTCGTGAATTTCATGTCGGGGGTAGAGCCACTGATCGGGTGTGGGGGTCCACCAGACTACCCTACCTAGTCAAACTCCGAATACCGATATGATGACCACGGGAGTCAGTGCGTGGGGGATAAGCTTCACGCACAAAAGGGAAACAGCCCAGATCGCCAGCTAAGGTCCCCAATCTTAGCTTAGTGTCATAAAGGAAGTGGAATTGCTTAGACAGCCGGGATGTTGGCTTAGAAGCAGCCATCATTTAAAAGTGCGTAACAGCTTACCGGTCGAGCAGTTCTGCGCCGAAAATGAACGGGACTCAAGCTAAGAACCGAAGCTGCGGGAGCCAGGATGGTCGCTGACCGCCTGGCTCGGTAGAGGAGCGTTCCGCCGTAGAGTGAAGGGAGACGAAACGACTCCTGGACAAAGCGGAAGTGATTATGCCGGAATAAGTAGCGAGAAAGTGAGTGAGAATCTCATTCGCCGTAAACCTAAGGTTTCCTGGGCAAGGTAAATCCGCCCAGGGTTAGTCGGTTCCTAAGGCGAGGCTGAAAGGCGTAGTCGATGGATGACGGGTTAATATTCCCGTACCGAACGTTGCCGTTACCACCGAAGGGGGACGGAATCTAGAAAGTTAGCCTGCCGCTAGTTGTGCAGGTGAAAACCAATGGGGGCGCTGTAGTTAAATGCGCAGCGTATGCCCTCAAAGGCGAGACGAGCTCCATTGCGAGCGAAGTAACTCTAAGGGTTCCCAAGAAAATCCTCTAGGGAGGTGGCGTTCGACCGTACCTAAACCGACACAGGTGGGTGGGGTGAATATCCCAAGGCGCTCGAGTGAACCATCCTGAAGGAACTAGGCAATCTAGCTCCGTAACTTCGGGACAAGGAGCGCTCCCTATTGTATCAAAGCTATGGGGAGCCGCAGAGAAATGGGCCTGCCGACTGTTTACTAAAAACACAGGTCTGTGCAAAGTCGCAACGACGACGTATACAGACTGACGCGTGCCCGATGCCGGAAGGTTAAGGGAAGCGGTTAGCCGCAAGGCGAAGCTGCGAACCGAAGCCCCGGTGAATGGCGGCCGTAACTATGACGGTCCTAAGGTAGCGAAGTTCCTTGTCGGGTAAGTTCCGACCCGCATGAATCGCGTAACGAGTGGGCCGCTGTCTCCAGGATGAGCTCGGCGAAATTGAAGTAGTGGTGAAGATGCCACTTACCCGCGCCAAGACGGAAAGACCCCGTGAACCTTTACTGCAGCCTAGCATTGGGTTTTGGCTCGACATGTGTAGCATAGGTGGGAGACAGTGACGTCCGGGCGCCAGCTCGGGCTGAGTCAACAGTGAAATACCACTCTTGTCTGGCTAGAATTCTAACCCCGACCCGTGAATCCGGGCGGGAGACAGTGTTAGGTGGGCAGTTTGACTGGGGCGGTCTCCTCCCAAAGGTAACGGAGGAGTCCGAAGGTGCGCTCAACGCGGTTGGCAATCGCGTGTAGAGGGTAAAGCTATAAGCGCGCCTGACTGAGAGAGCTATCGCTCGATCAGGAACGAAAGTTGGGCTTAGTGATCCGGTGTATGCCGTGTGGAAGGGACATCGCTCATCAGACAAAAGGTACTCCGGGGATAACAGGCTGATCTCCGCCAAGAGTTCGTATCGACGCGGAGGTTTGGCACCTCGATGTCGGCTCATCGCATCCTGGGGCTGAAGGCGCTCCCAAGGGTTCGGCTGTTCGCCGATTAAAGCGGTACGTGAGCTGGGTTTAGACCGTCGTGAGACAGGTCGGTCCCTATCTGGCGTGGGTGCAGGACGATTGAAGGGAGCTCTCCCTAGTACGAGAGGATTAGGAGGGACGGACCTCTGGTGTTCCAGTTGTCGCGCTAGCGGCAGTGCTGGGTAGCTATGTCCGGAAAGGATAAGCGCTGAAAGCATCTAAGCGCGAAGCCATCCCTAAAACTGGTCGTCCCTATAAGGGTCCTAGAAGACTACTAGGTTGATAGGCCGGGCGTGGAAGTGTGGCGACACACGTAGCGAACCGGTACTAATAGCCCGATTGGCTTGACCATTTTTTCCTGTTGGATCGATTCGTTCGATTCCACAGAAAAAATAAATGGGTTTGAGTTACCTGTCTTCCACACACCTGGATTTTTATTGCGCGAGTCCTTTACTTGGGATTCTGCGCACTTCGGTTTGCCCGGTGACCATAGGTAACTGGTAACTCCCGTTCCCATCCCGAACACGGTCGATAAGCAGTTCCCGCCGATGATAGTTCCTTCGGGGCGAAAGTAGGTGATTGCCGGGCTTTTTCTTTAGCCCACTTCGGTGGGCTTTTTCATTGCAGGGGCCGACTGTTCCTGCCGGACCGGTGCCGTTACCTTGGCGCAACCTGCGTCTAGGATGCCGCGCGCCGCGGCTTCAGCCGCCGACAGCCCACTGCCCCATCGAGACCGGGTACCCTGGCCCCCAAGGATTCGAACTGAATGTTGCCGAACTTGGTCACACTCGCGCTCGCGGCGTGCGGCGTCCCTTTGGAGGTGCTGGTTATCCAATCGGCGACGCCACAGCTGCCTCCGGCGCCGAGCGCACCTCGGCGTGGCCTCGAAGTACCCGCTGCGTCGCGCCCGGCCGGTACCGCAACCAGGCCTGCGGAGTCACCCACGAGCCGAAGATCGATCCCGGCCGCTCTGACGGGCCGGCGTCGCGGCCAGCTGATCACACACCCCAACTAAAGGATGAGTTTGCCGGATTCGAAGACCGGGCGGCGACGGTTTTTCGGTCGCTCCTCAAGGTTCGAAATACAAGCGATCCACTCGTTGCGCGCGCCATCGAGGAGATCGAGGGCGAAGGGGACTCCGCATCCCGGCGATTCGAGTCGCGCTCTCGACTTCCCATGTGCCAACTATCCATGTGGCCGCCCAGGTTCTTTCTAGGCTTCGGACTCCCACGTCGGGAGATCTAATCCTCGAAGCCCTCCGTCGAGGCGTTCCCAATGATTCAGTGCAGGGGCTCGTCGGGGCGCTGGTTGCGCTCGAAGGCAATGATTCCGCCAGTCCGCTTTTCGAGCTGATCGAACACAAGAATGTCGCGGTTCGAACGCGTGCTGGCGCGGCGCTCCAGTCACTCGTGCGACCCGAACATGAGATTCGCACGCTCGAGCTCGCGCGGTCCCGTCGAAGCGAGAGTCGGCAGGTGGCCGCCCGCCTCCTCGGACAACTTACGACCCAGGGTTCGGCCCGCGCGCTGCTCGACCTTTGTGGCGACGCAAGTTCGGCTGTGGCGAGCGCCGCGGTTCAGGCGATTGCGACGCACGCGTACGGCAGAGTTGCTATTGAAGCCTTGGAACGAGCGATCGCCTCGCCGCCGAATCGGACGCTCGGCTACCTATGCTTGGCATTATCCGCGCGAGAAGAACAGCTCGGGGAGCTCGTTCCGGGCGAGCTGTCGGACACGTGCTTGCGGGCGATCGACCAGCCGGATCCATTCGTCGCCGCGGCGGCCGCGGTGGCGCTCTCGAGCATTGGTTTCCGCTCGGCCGATGTCGCGAATACAAAGTATCTCGAGTCCAAGGTGGTTCCAGCGCTCGTCGTGGCCGGCGCCGGAGAGCGATTCTTCCCTGACTTCACGTCCGTTCACGACTTCGCGACGCGAAGGCTCGCGGTCTTGACGAACCGAAGCTTCGGTGAGAACGGACCCGCATGGTCGCGCTGGTGGAATGACAACAAAACAACCTTTCGTGCAAATCGCGCCGCATTCGCAATCGCGCGCAATGAGATCACGAGTCTCGCGATGGATGTCGAGCTACCGAGCGGAAAGTTCACTTTGCGGGGCGAGCTCGCCGAGCCCGGCCCGTGGATCCTCCTACAAGAGGAATACCTGCTGACCCCCGACGAGCTCCAGGCGCTTGCCACCTCCCTCGAAAAGAGCCGTCTCACCGAGCCCACGATCTTCCGGGAATGCTCGGCGCGCGAGGCTGGAAGGGATTCACCGATGCGAACGACGCCGGTGCACAACGTCGGTACGCGACTGTGCCTTCGGGACCGAACGCAACGAAAAGCGATCGGCCGCGCCGACACGGCAAGCTGGCCCGAGCTCGATTCGTTCCTCGCGACCTGCGTCGAGTTGCGCACGGCCAATCTTTGGCAACGCTACCGCAGCCCGGATCTTGAGTTCCGACCGCGACGCATTCTTGGCGTCCGAGCGCGCGTTCCTTGGGACCAATCCCGACGCGAATGCTCGCGCCGCCCACGCGTTCTCGATGATCGTCGACGCGTTCCCGAGCCTTGGTGCCGAGCGCCGAGTCGCTGCGATCGCCGACCTGCGCGCGATTCCAGGTCTCGATCGCTTGGTCGACGAGCGGGCCGCCATTCGTCTCAGCGCTTTTGTTGGTGAGATCGATCCGCGCTCCGAAGCCGCGAGAAACATGCTTTCCATGTTGGCGCTGTCGCATGCGAAGAGCGTCCTGGTGGAGTTGAGTCACTCCTCGAATCGGTCGTCCGTTCGAATTCGCGTCCGCTCCTCGAGTCCGCATTCCGCGCTTTCGGCCCCGAGCTCGCTCTGAGAGTTCCTCAAGGAGCCGCGGGCCTGGGTGCGGGCCGCCGCCGCGACGTCGCTGGGTGACTCGACCGACCCATCGGACATCGCACGGCTCGCTTCCCAACTATCGGACCCTCCGAAGACGCCGTGCTTGCCGCGCTCGTCGCCCTCGGACGCCGGCGCGACGCGACGGCGGTGGAAGCGATCACGGCCGCCATGGAGCGTGGAAGCGTTTCCGTCCAGCGCACCGCGCTTGCGGCGCTCGGCCAGATCGCGGCGCCCGCCGCGGTTGAGGCGATCATCAAGGCCACAAGCTCCGAGGATGCCACGATCCGGCGCGCGGCTCTCACGGCTCTCGGCGAAGCGCGCGATCCGCGCACGGCGGACCTGGTTGCCAACTATTGGCTGCGAACGATGGCGATTCCGGGTGCGAACATCGACGAAGCCAACGCGGCCCGCGAGGCGCTGTTCCGAATCGGCGGCGATAAGGCCCGCGACGCGTTGCGCCGTTGTTACGACTCGGCTCCCCAGGGGGCGCGGCGGATGGTCGCGATCTCTCTCGCGGAGTTCGGCGACCCGGTGGCGATCCCGGCGCTCATCGCCGAATACGAACGCTCCGCCGACGGCTCCCTGCGAAACGCGATTCTCGCGACGACCTGCGTCGACTTCTTCGCCGGTCCGGATGCGGTGAAACAATACCGGCAATGGTGGACCGAGCATCGAGGCAGTTCCCCTCCTCATGGTTTCTGGCCGCCTGCCAGAGGTCGAAGCTCGCGACCGATCTCACCCCGGAAATGTTGGATTCGACGAGCGACCTTCGCGCGATTCCTTCGCTGACCGACGTCCTCTTGCGCGCCGAAGAGTGGTATTTGCGCATCGACGCGCTTCGTTGGCTTCGGTCCATTACGGGCAAGTCCTACGGAGAAGTCGACCGCGCCACATCGCCTGAGGAACGCGCGCGAATCGCCGCCGAGTACCGCAAGCTGCTCGAAACTCGAAAATGACCGCCGCGGACGGGAGCGCCCACGTGGGGCTGCGGTCCTTCGTTCCCATGATTCCGGTGTGGGCCGCATTTTTGTTGGTATTCATCGGACTGCGCGCCGCCTCCTCCACGCGCGAGGTCGAGAGCCTGCGCCCCTCGCCGTGGACGCCTCGCGCCGCGCCGGCCTCCAGGACGTCGATCTATTGTTGGCGTTGGTCGACCAGGAGAGCAAGGGCAACGCGGGCGCCCGCTCCTCGGCGGGCGCGCTCGGCTAACCCAACTAAAAGCGGCGGCCGCGGTCGACGCGGCGGCGCGCTTGAAGGAGCCGGCGCCGACGGACACGGATCTGTTGGATCCGGCGACCAACCTTCGCCTCGGCGCGTCCTATTTGCAGCTTTGATCGATCGCTTCGGAGGCGACATCGACGTCGCGCTCGCCGCGTACTTCAAAGGGGCCGGTTGGGTTGCAACCATCGGAGGACCGCCGGCCGTCCATCGTTGGCTCGAGAAGCCAAGCGACGTCACCCTCTACGTCACGCGGATCCGCGATCTGGCCGACCGCATGCGGACGCGCGCGGGGGTGACTCGCCGCCGTGTCAGGCCGACGAGGCGCTCCATTCGAGATTGAGGCCGCGGAGCGCGATTCCGCCGGCGTCCGCGTCGACGATAGCCAACTTTCCCGGCTCGACCGTCGCTTCCGCCATCGCGTTCCCGCTGCGCAAGGCGCGTGCGAGCCAACTCTGGAAGTGGCGGTGGTCCGCGATCGCCAAGATTGTCTTTCCCGGAAACCTCGCGCGAATGGAATCCCAGGGAGACTCCTCGCCGCCGCCGTCGACCTCCGCGCAATCCAACGCGACCCTCGACGCGACGTCGAATGCCAACTTTTTCTCCGGCGCGCCGCCCGACCAGATGATCGCCGACGCCTTTCGTTGGTGAACGAGCGCGGCCAACTCGGCGGCCGCGCCAGCCTGCTGCGTGGCCGCGACGATGACGACCCGCGCTCGCCCTGGGTCGCTGCCGGGCCATCGGGGCGCGTGGGAAGAGGAGTCCATGGGTCTGCGGGCGGAAGCGCGCGAGTCTAGCAGGCGGCTTCCACTCGCCGCGCCGCGGCGATTTTCTTGCCCACGACATGGAATCGCGCGAGACTTCCGGACCCGATCCTCCAACCCCACAAATCGAAGCATGTCGAAGATTGATTTCCGCGCCGAGGGACGGGTCGTCGAATGCGACCCCGGCACTCCGCTACGCGACGTCTGCGATCGCGAGAAGACCAAGGTTCCATTCGGCTGCCGAAACGGAGTCTGCGGCACGTGCGAGGTCGAAGTCCTGGATGGGGGCGGAAATCTCTCGACGATGGTCGAGCCCGAGCTCGGCACCGTCCAGGCGTATATGATTCCGGACGGCCACAGGCTCGCCTGCCAAGTCAAGGTCCTCGGCGACTGCGCCGTGAAACCGATCTGAGCGAGACCTTTCGAGACATTCCCAGCGAGTTTCCCAACGATCGCCATGGCCAAGTTCGCCGTCATTCTTTCGGGTTGCGGATTCCTCGACGGATCCGAAATCCACGAATCGGTCGCCACGCTCCTCGCCATCGATCGACTCGGGATCGAGTGGGATGCTTACGCCCCCGATGCCAACCAAACCGACGTCATCGATCACGTCTCGCGCGCCGCGGCTGGATCCCAATCATCGGGAGGGCGCAACATCCTCAGCGAGTCGGCGCGGATCGTGCGTGGGCGCATCCGTCCGATGGCGTCGCTCGATCCCACGAATATCGACGCGATCGTTCTCCCCGGCGGATACGGCGCCGCGAAGAATCTTTGTAATTTCGCGGCTGCCGGCGCCGATTGCTCCGTGCGCCCCGAGGTCGCGGCGGCGCTGCGCGAGGCGCACTCCTCGGCAAGCCCATCGGCGCGATCTGCATCGCCCCTGCGGTCGTGGCCGCCGCCTTTCGCGGCACCGACACGCACCCGATCCTCACGATCGGCACCGACGCCGCGACGGCAAAGGCCCTCGAAGCCATGGGAGCCCGCCACAGGGATTGTGACGTTCGCGACTGCGTCGTCGACGAGAAGAACCGGATCGTGTCGACCCCAGCCTACATGACTGCGACCCGTATCTCCGAAGCCGTCGAGGGGATCGAAAAGTTGGTATCGGAAGTGGCGCGCCTCGCGGTCGCGCGCTTCGGGTGATCTTGGTTTCGGCTACGACCGTCGCCGATTCTTCGAGCCTCAGCCGGGCTGAAGAACCGGCACCGACGCGTCGGCCGCCGTGAAAAGCGATCCCAACTTTCCCGCGCCCGCTCGCGAGAGGAGCTCCTCGGCGAGCGCGTCGTATTCGTGGCGTGCGAAGCCCACCGCGGTCTGGAGGATCACGCCGTGCTCGTCGAGCAGGAAGATCGACGGAACGTTGGCGATCTCGTAGCGATCGGCGGTCGCGTACGGCTCGGACTCCGTCGCGACGGGGAATGTCGCCCCATAGCCCGCCATGAATCCGGGGATGTCCGCCGGCGCGTTCTGCGCGATTGCCAAGAATCCGGCGGGGTGGGGCGCCTTCTCGACGCGCTTCCAGATCCGCTGAAGGAAGGGAAACGCGAGCCGGCAGGTCGGGCACTCGGTCTTGAAGAACACGAGGAGCGAGGGTTTCGCGTCCGCGGATAGTTGGGACGCGCTCGCGCGTCCGCCGCCGACAAGAGTGAGTTCGAAGGGGGAGCGGGCGTTCCGGCGTTCAGCATGAGTGGGAGGTCATTCGCGGATCGGGGGCGCAAGAGTAGACTTCGTCGCGGTGATTCCCAACCCTCACGAGCGAGTGCCGCCGGGCTCGCGCGCAACGCGCTCCTTCCCGGTGATCCACGTCGACGAGATCCCGGTTTTCGATCCTAAGACTTGGGACCTCCGAGTGGGGGATTCGTCGAGCGCCCAGTGCGCCTCACGTGGGAGGACTTCCAGTCCCTTCCCCGCGTCGTGCGCACGAACGACTTCCATTGTGTCGTGGGGTTCAGCCGCCTCGACAATCGTTGGGAAGGCATTCTCCTGCGCGACCTCCTCGGACGCGTCGGGGCGCGCGCGTCCGCGCGATTCGTGCGTTTCGGCGACGACCGCCTCTACGACACCTGAATTCCGATCGAGCTCGCCCTCGAGGATCACACGCTCCTCGCCGACACCCACGACGGCCGCCTCCTCAGCCCGGGTCACGGAGCGCCGGTGCGCGCGATCGTCGGCGGCCTCTTCGCGTGGAAATCGGTCAAGTGGCTTCGCACGATCGAATTGTTGGAAACCGATAAAGTTGGCTTCTGGGAGAAGCGTGGCCTCCCGGCGCACGGGAATCCCTTCGAAGCGCGGAAACCGGCGGGCTAGCGCCCGCGCCGGAATGCCTCGTGGAAGGTGGCGAGGGTCTTCCGGAGGATCGGCAACAATCGGCGTTTCGTCGCTTCGTTGGTGAAGGCCACGAACGAGACGTCGGTCGTGAGGTCGAGCGGCTCCGCGAGCGGCGGAAAGGTGAGCTCCCGATCGACCGCGAGCACGGGCGCCCCCGCCTCCGTCGCGACGAGGAGGGCGCAGAGGTCGTAGGGATGGGACGCGATCGTTGGCTTTCGGATCTCACGCGAGATCCACGCGCGCAGGTCGGCGCACATCCGAGCCCTTCCCCCGCGACGAGCCAGAGCTGCCCCGCCGCGCAAAGCCAATTATCGTCATAGGTCCGGACGGGATCGAGGCCGAGCCGCCTCTTCGCCAGGTCGAAGAATCCGGCCTCGACGCTCGCGAGCAGAGCGCGCTCGTCGGGCAGGTACCGGAGGAAATTGTGGTATCCGCCGCGCGCCGGATCCGTTTTGTTGGCTTTGAATCGCCGCGGCGGCGAGGAGGCGCCCCCTCGAGCGCGATCCGCCGCTCGAAGCAGCCCTTTCCGCGGATTGCCAAGTATTCGAGGCGATGGATTCGATCGCTCGCCGGGATCTCCGATTGGAGCGAAAGCCACAAATCGGCCGTGGTCGGCGCGCGCCCCGCCGCGCCCGCGCCCCGGCCGCCTCCGGGGCGATCCCCGTTAGGACCCACGCGCTGCGTAGGTCGGCCATCAGGGCGCGCGTCCCGTCGATCGGATCCACGAGGATGCGGAGCGCCGGCTCGCCCCGTCCGCAGCGGATCTCGCCCACCCCCTCGCAGAGGATCCGCGCGGGCGCCACGCGCCCCACCTCGCGCGCGAGCGCGTGAACCCAACGATCGGCCACGGCATCGATCGCATAGATCCAGTCCCCGCGCCCGGCCCCTTCACCGCCATCGCCGACGCGTAGTCGCCGCCGGCGAAACCAACGATCGAGGGCGCGCCGCACATCCCCAACGATCCCGGCGTGGCAGCGGCGCAGCGCCGCGATCACGCGCTCGGCCTGCGCGCGATCGGAAAGCGCCTCGGGAATCGCCTCGCCGCGCCGCTTCATGCCGAGGGGTCGGGACGCAACACCAACAATCGCGGCTCGGTCATGTCTAGGATCGCATAGCGCACCCCCTCGCGCCCAAAGCCCGAGTCCTTGACCCCGCCGTAGGGCATGGGATCGCTTCGGAACATCGGCACATCGTTGTGGATCACGGCGCCGACCGAGAGGCGTTCGAAGGCGCGCCACACCACGCCCACATCGTTGGTGAAGATGCCCGCCTGGAGGCCGTAGCGCGAGGCGTCGACGGACTCGAGCGCGTCGTCGAGGCTCGAGTAGGGCTCGAGCGTGACGACCGGGGCGAAGATCTCCTCGCGGCTCGCCCTGGCGTCGCGCGGCACGCGCTCGAGGATGACCGGTGATAGGAGGGATCCGGCGGGGGCTTCCCAACAATAATTTGGCGCCGGCGCCCACGGCCTCTTCGACCCATCCCCACGCGCGCGCCGCCGCGGCCGCGTCGATCATGGGGCCGAGATCGGTCGACTCGTCCATTGGATTCCCAACTTTCAGCGCCGCCGCCCGCGCCGCGAGCTCGCGCGCGAAGCCCCCATAGATCGATTCGTGGACGAGCAATCGTTGGGAACGAATGCAGACTTGCCCGGCGTACGTGAACGAGCCCGCGATGCAGCGCGCGAGCGCGGTCGCGCGGTGGGCATCGGCGTGGACGATCGCCGCCGCGTTCCCGCCGAGCTCGAGCGTGACTTTCTTTTGTGGGCTCGCGCCTTGATCTGCCAGCCGACGGCCGCGCTCCCCGTGAACGACACCATCGCCACGCGGGGATCGTCGATGAGCGGATCGATCACCGGCGGATCGCCCGGGAGCACCGACAACGCCTCAGGCGGGAGCCCCGCCTCGTGGAGGATCGCCGCCAGGTGAAACCCACAGATCGGAGTCCGCGGAGCGGGCTTCAGGATCACCGAGTTGCCGGCGGCGAGCGCGGGCCCAACTTTGTGCGCGGGGAGATTCAGCGGAAAATTGAAAGGGGAGATCGCGGTCACGACTCCGATCGGGAAGCGCCGCGTCACTCCGAATCGTCCGACGCCGTTTTTGTGGCATCGAGCGGCAGGACTTCCCCAAGGATCCGCGCGGCCTCCTCGCCCGAGGTGCGGAGCGTCACCACACATCGGTCCACCTCGACCCGCGCATCGCGAATGGGTTTCCCCGCCTCGCGCACGAGATCGCGCGCCACATCCTCGCGCCGCTCCTCGAGGAGCGCTGCCGCGCGCCCGAGGATCTCCTGTCGCCGGTGCGCCGGCAGACTTGCCATTGCGCGCGCGCCGCGAGCCGCAGCGGCGAGAGCCTCGTCGACATTCGCCGCCACCGCGGGCTCGAATGTGGTGCTCGCGCTCCCATCGAAGGGATTCACGACGGGGCTCGGCTCGCCACCCCGCACGTGGCGTCCCGCAATCCAAGGGGATAGTCGTTGTGGGAGGGGCAGGGGCATTCGCGGGAATCTTGCGTTCGGGGGCGCGGGGTCGCGGAGAATACTAACCACCTTGAACGACGACTCCCGAACGCCGCCGCGGCTGCGCCGCGTGCCGGGCGAGAAGCGCCGCTCGGGGCGCCACTTCGAGGCGATCCGCGCGGCGTTTCGACGCTCGCGATTCCTCGACCTCGGCGGCATGGCGCCTCCGGTACGCGAGGCCAAGCCCGGCGGCGACGCGATCGCGCTCCAGGTCGTGCCGTCCCTTTCGGTCGACGGGATCCGAGCCCTCTTCCACCATTTGGACAGCGCGAAACGCCAGCAGAGTCATGCGCTCGACGAGTCGGGAGCGAGCTTCGTGCGCGCGGTCGAGCTCCTCGCTCGGGGTGGGCGATCCCAAGGTAGCGATCCATCGCGCGACGCCGCCGCGCGAGCCCGCCTCGACGGCGCGCTCACCGAGTCGGGCGAGCCGATCGGCGTTTTGTGGGTTTCGTTCGCTGGGGAACCGACGGCCTTCGCGCCCGGCTCGCCCTCCCCGAAACCCAACTATCCCTTGACGTGGACGCTGTACTCGAGATCCGCTTCGAAGGGGGCCCGACCCTGCGCGAGCCGCTGCGCGCCGGGAAGCGCGATTCCCAGCCGGTGCGGCGCTCCTCGAGGTGAAAGAGGTGGTATCGCTCGCGATCCACTTCCCAACTTTCGGCCGCCTGCGCCTCGATCCGCCGCCCGTCAGCGGTCCGTGAGCGGTCCCCACCAATCCTGCAGGCGGCGCCGCTCGAAGCTGTCCTCGAGGCGCTCGAAGTAGGTCCGCGCGCTCGAGCGTGACGGTCGAGGTCGTGATGACCCGCCCCGAGTTGTGGACGATCGACACATCGATCGAGCCGAGCTCCGGCAGCTCGCCGAGCAATTTCAGCGAGAGCCACACGGCGTCGCGGTGCGCGTCGGTCTCGTCGAAGCGCGGGTGGGCGAGCTTCAGGAGGAGCCTGACCTTTCCATTCTCGATCTTCGAGCTGGGATTGGTCGCCCCGCCCTCGCCACGCAACAAATCCGCGACGGCCGCCGCGAGCGCCGCGGGATCGCGATAGGTGGGTTTCGACTCGGCCGCCACATTCGGCTCGGCCGCGGGCTTCGACGCGGCCCCTTCGGCCAGCCGGCTCTCGGCGACCGCGGCCAGCGCCAGATTGATACGTCGGGGATCGATCCGCTTCAGCGCGTCGCCGGCATTCTTGCGCACCGACTCCTCGCCGTCCGCCATCGCGTGCGCCAGCGCCTGGAGGCTCGTGTCGAGGCGGATTCCGAGCGATCCCAACGAAAACGCGGCCGCCGCGCGCACCGCGGCGACCTCGTCGGCGAGAGCCCCTCGAGCGCCACGACCGCATCATTGTCTTTCCCCGTCGAGCCGAGCTCGGCGATCGCATAGCAAGCGCGCAGCCGCACTCCGGGATCCTCGGAGTGAAGATCCTCGCCGAGCGCCGAAGCCACATCGGCCTTCGAGACTTGAAGGCGGCGCAACGAAGCCGCCGCATCGGCGCGCATCCCGGCGTCGACATCGGTGGTCCACGCGCGCGCGAGGTCGCCGATCGCTCCCACCGCCCCCGGCCCAATCTTGCCAATCGCCACGGCCGACGCGCGCCGGACCTCCAAGCTCCCGTCGGTGAGCGCCGTGCGCAATGCCAACAATGCGCGCGCGGCGGGCGGCCCGATCTCGCCGAGGGCGCGCGCCGCCGCCGCCGAGACCTCGGGGTCTTCGTCCTCGGCGACGAGCTTGCCGAGCCGCATGACCGCCGGCAGCGCCTGCTCGCGCAGCTTCGCTACCTCCTCGACGGCCGTGCGCCGGACCCCGGCCGTGTCGCTCGTCATGAGACGCATCAATTCTTCCATGGCGGGGGTGACATCGAGCGTCTTGTCCGTCGGCTTGTATTTGTTGCCTGTCGGTTTTTCGTGGGTTTCGTCCCTCGATCTCGCCGAGCGCGCGCACGCTCGCGTCGAGCAAGTCGGGGCGCTTTCGCTGGGCTTCGTCGCGCATGTGGCGCAGGAAAGGAATCGCGACGCGCGCGGCGTTCCCCGTCCGCTCGAGCGCGGAGCAGGCCGCGATCTGTAGCCTCGTGTCGTCGGAGGAGAGCCGCTCGATGACCTGCCAGATCGCGTCCTCCCTTTGCTTGGCGATCGCGACGATCGCCGTGAAGGCCGCATCGCGCACCAGCGGATCCTTGTCTTTCGCTCCGCGGCGCAGAAGCGCATCGACGGTTGTCCACGCCAAGCCCCCGCGAGCGCGAGTGCATTCGCCGACGCGATCCGGATCGGCGACTTCTCATCGACGAGCCCATCGCGCAGCGCCGAAAGAATCTTGGGATTCGAGGGATCGATCGTCGCCAGGGCCGCGCCGCGCCGCGCCGCACCTCGAGGTCGAAGTCGTAGCGATACGCCCGCATCAGATAAGGGAGCGCCTCGGCGCCGCGCGAGCCCATCCGCTCCAACTCGCCCGCGGCGCGGCGGCGATCGGCCGTTCCCCCTCGATCAGAACCTTGCCAAGCGACTTCGCGTCGCCGCCCGATTGCGCGCCGAGCAGCCAGAGAATGCCAATCAAAGCACCCGCGGCTTTCATGGGATCAGCGCTCGAGCCCGCCGCTCATTCGTGCATTTGGGGCCACCAGTCGCGGATCCGGCGGCGCTCGAACGGATCCTCCAGCTTCGCGATGTACGGCCTCACGCGCGCCGCCGGAACTGTGGCATTCGACAGGACCCGCCCATCGACTGCCTCGAAGCGCACGCGCAGCCCGTCGAGATTCGGATTGTCCTCCACGATCTTGATGCTCATGCGTGCCGCGTCCACCTGCGCCATCGAGACGTCGATGCTCTTGTGCTCGAGGCGCAGCGCTAGTAGCAGGCGGTCCCCTTCGAGTGACAAAGTTGGTTTCGTCATACCGCCCTCGCCGCTCACTGCAGCGCGGGCGCGGGCGAGATCCTGGGCCGTCGCGGCCTTCCAGCTCGCGTCAGGCTTCGGCGGCACGACCCGCTGGGAACCTTGGGAAGTGTCCGGTTTCGCCGGGACGGGGTGCGCCTCGGCCGGGTCGTGCTTGGCGACCTGCGGCTCCGACGCCGCAAACGGCTCGTCCTTCTTCTCGGCACTTGCCATCGAGGTGGCGGGCGCCTCAGAGCGGGGGCTGAGGAGACCCGGCGGCGTGCGCGCGGCCTCGAGGAGCGCCGGGTAGCCCATGATCGCGGGGACGAGCGCCGCCGCGGGGGCGAGGATCGAAGCCATCGCCAGCATTTCGGCCACGGCCGCGATTCCCACGCCGCCGGCCATCGCGACGACGACGAGGAACGCGGGGGTCGCGTGCGAGAGGGGCAACCCCAACGATTGCACTGGCGAGCTCGGAGATGCCCGCGAGCGCGAGCCCGATTCCAATCGCGAATCCCAACAATCCGCGCGCGCCGGCTCCGCGGAGCGCCCCGCGAGGGCGGCCAGCGCGAACACCAACCATGGCAGTCGACCGATCGCGCCGTCGCCCGATACCAACCATTCGAGGCTCACTCCTGGACTTGGGAGGCCGCGTCGGAGCCGACCCACTCGCCGAGACTCGATCCGGCCGAGGGGAGCGAAGTCGAGAGCGACCCGAACGTGGCGGCCGCGCGCTCGGAGCTGATGAGTGGGTTTCCGTAGGAGGCGATTCTCTGCAGGAAGAGCGGAGCGATTCCCGCCAGCGAATCCCGCGACCGCGACGCCCGTCGAGAGGAGCGAAGGGCTGAGGAGCGATCCCACGAATAGCCCCGCGGCGCCGACCCCAGGATCGGATGCACCGTGGCGGCGAGCCCGCGAAGATGCCCGAAGCCAACAATACGGAGATCCTCGGCGTGCCCCGGAGGCCGAGCACGAGGAACGCGGCCGAGAGCGCGAGGAGAAAGGTGGCGATCGGAACGGGAGAGACGACCCGCGTGGAGGCGATCTGCCCCGCGTCGAGGGCGAGCAGGATGGCCGTGGCCGCGGCCGCCGGCGCGCCCGATGCGGCGAGCGCCGCCCCGGCCGCCGCGACGATGGCGAGCATCGACACGATCGCCTGGAAACGAAGCTGCCCCGCGGGCTCATCCCCGAAGACCATCGAGCCCAACGCGGCCGCGACCACCTCGCCGGATGGGATCGCGGTCGGTCGCCGCTCCCCGTTGTCGAGGATCATGAACCCCTCGCCAGCCAGCAGCGAGCGCGCGGCGGTCACAACCTCGGCTCCCGTGGGAGCCGACCGCCCGTTCGGTGATCGCCGACCGCTCGGGCCAGCGGAGGAACAATCCCAACATTACCGCGGCGGCGAGCACCACGAACGCGATGACGGGCGCGCGCGCGCGCCCCGCGGCTTTCGCTCTTTCGTTTCCGAATCCGTCAATTCTTGGGACCTTCGCTCGGGGAGAGAAATCGAACAAGAATGGCCCGATGATACCGGCCAGGCGCGGCCCGGCTTGCTCAATCGATTGGATTCCAGTATTCGAGCTTGTGACCGCGCCCCTTCGTTCCGTACTGAGCGCCAATGACCCTACCGATCTTTCGTTTCGTGGCGATTCGTCCAATCGTGGGTTTGATCCTCTTGGCGTCGACGGGGGTTTCATCGCCGAGTCGTTCCTCCGAAGCCAAGATTCCGCGGGGCGCTCGCCGAAGTCGCTCGAGGAGCGCACGGCCCATCTCGATCGTGTCCAGCGCTCCGACTACTGCGCGACCTGCCATCCCGAGGCCACGGCCGAGCACCGGATGAATACGCATGGGCGCGCCTTCAGCGACCCGAGGTGCGCCTCGCCACGGCGGGCTTCTCGATCCCGGGTTGCATCGATTGCCACACGCCGCGCCCGGTGTTCGAAACGGGCATCGGGATGAATCCCATCAAAAGGCTCCATCACCTCGAGGAAGCCAATGATTGCCTCTCGTGCCACGCAAAGGGGGCTACGACTTCTCGACATTCGAAGGGGGCCCCGAGTGCAAGAAAGCCTTCGACCCGCGCGTGGGACAGGTCGAGGCGTGCGCGTCGTGCCACCGCAATCACGGCACTCCTATCAGTGGGAAACGGCGGAGCATGGAAAGAAAGCTGGGAATCTCTGCATCGATTGCCACATGCCCGAGGTGGTGCGGCCGATCGCGGTCGGAATGCCCCCACGAAAACGCGACGCCACACATTCTTCGCGAGCCGCTCCGAATCCCAACTCAAGAGCGCGTACGAATACGATGTCAAGCTCGACGGCAACGAAGTCGTCGCGACGCTCAAGAATATCGGGGCCGGGCACAACTTTCCGACCGAGCTGAAGCAGCGCGCCGTCGAATCGTTGGTGATCATCCGCGACGTGGCGGGGCGCGCGAGGTCGCGCGCTCGCGCGACGTCCACCGCGATCCCTACAAACGCCCTATGGGCTCGCCCTCCCCGTGAACACACAGATCCCATCGGGGAGAGTCGCGAGCACCGCGTGCCGATCCCCATCGAGGCGGGGACGATCGAGGCGACCCTCTTCTACAAACTTTACTATCCGATCGAGGACGGCCATCCGGATCTGTCGCGCACGCTCGAGAGCCGATCGTTTGCTTTCGGCCCGATCGAGGCCGTCGAAGAAGCCGATCACCACTCCCCCGAGCTCCACGCGGTTCTCCCGGAGGCGCTGCCGGTCGAAGTGGCGAGCCCCGGGAACTTGGCCGACTTCGCGCATCCCAAGATCGAGAAAGTCGAAGTCACCATTCCCGACGGCACCAAGGACGGCGACATCGAAAAGTTGGTGGCGCTCTTCCAGTTCCCCGTGCCCGAAGCCACTCGAATGGCGGCCGATGTGTTGGTGAAGCTGGGTGAAAAGGCGGTCCCGGGCTCGTGAAGGGGCTCGGCTCGTGGGATAGCAAGACATTCCAACAATCGCAGCAGGCGCTCGCGCGCATGGGCGGCGCGGCCGTTCCGGGGGTCGTGAAGGGGCTCTCGAGCCCCGAGCTCTTCATCCGCCTCCACGCCGCCGAGATCCTTCCCGGTTCGATCGCGAAATGTTGGGTGAAGGCGGGCGTGCGGGAGCCGCTCGTCGCGAGCCTGCGCTCGACGCAACCGCTCGATCGCGCCTACGCCGCCGATGCGCTCGCAAAATTGCGTTTCACGGACGCGATCCCAACGATCCGTCCGCTCCTCGAAGAACCTCGATTTCGACGCGACCGCGGCCGGCGCGCAGGCACTCGCGGTCCTGGGCGACAAGGAATCGATTCCGGCGCTGCGGCGCGCGCTCGATCGCGTTGCCAGTGTTCCCGAGACCGCGCGCGACGTCGCGTGGGGCCTCGCGGTTCTCGGCCAGCCCTCGGGCGCCGAGTTTTTGTTGGGAAAGCTCGAGTACCCCGACGACCTCGTGCGCGTCACCTTCTTCGAGGCGTGGCTCGACGTGACCGGCGTTTCGTTGGGATACGCTCCCAATCTTCCGAGCGAGGAGCGGCTCATCGGGCTCGCCGAGCTCCGGAACTGGTGGACGCGTAGCGGCGGCGCGTCGGCGCTTCGCAGCCCGCGATCGATCGAGGCGAAGGGGGCCCAGCGCGCCGAGATCGCCAAGCTCGTCCGCGACGCCGGCGGCAACGATATGTTCCCGAGCGATCCCGAGGAGACCGAGAAGGCGATCGCGCGGCTCATCGAGATCGGCAAGATTGCAAACGCCACGATTGCTCGAAGGGCTCAAGTGGCCTCCGGGATTCGTGGAGAAGCGGGTGGCGATCCTGCGCGTCCTCTCCGCGAACCCCGACTCCGACGCGCTCGCCGCGCTCCCCGAGGCGAGCCGCGATCCGCTCCTCACGACGGCGCTCTGGGCCGCGCAGGCGCTGGAGAATCTTGGGGATCCGCACGCCCTTCCATTCTTGCGTTCGCTCGAGAGTCGATTCGACACGGCGGCGACGGCGGGTAAGGTCCCGGGAATCTTGGGCATCCGAGGACATCCGCGTCCAGCTCGGCCGAGGGAGGATGAAACTCGGCGACGAGGCCGGGGCGCGGCTTTTGTTGCGATTGCTCTTCAGCGGCGAGCCGACGGCGCGCGCCGGCGCCGAGGAGGCGCTGCGCACCGCGCTCGACGATCCCCAACGATCGAAACAGTCGCATGGGCCCCCGACGCGCGGCGCCGCGCTCGACACGTTGCCACAAAAACGTGCGGAGCAGGTCGCCGCGATGCGCGCCACCTGGCGCAAGCTCGTCGAGGAGGCGGAGGCCGCGCGCGAGCGGGCCGCCGCGCGCGATTCGGTGCTCGACGCGCTCACCAAGTATGACTTCGCCGAGGAGGCCGCCACGCGATACGCGGCCCTCGACGCCCGCGGCTTCGCGGTCGATTTCCAGCGGACGACCTCGGGGGCCGACGAGCTCTCGCAGCGCCTCTGGGACGACAGCGCGTTCCGCGGCGGGCTCGCCTCGCGCGATCTCCTCTCGGCCGTCGAGCGGCGCGGCGTCTCGATCAGCCCGGATACGGAATGTGGCATCCTTCGAGCCGGGAAAGCTGACGCTCGAATCGCCGAACGAGGGGACCGGCGGCTTCATCAACTTTGGCCTCGGCGGCGCCGGCGGCTCGGCGGTCACGATGGAATGGTGGCGCGACTACGAGCTCGAGTTCGACATCACAGTTGAGCGCAAGGGGCTCTGGATTCTCGATCGCTACGACCCGATTTGGATGATCTTCCAGCGCACGCTGATCGCGACCGAGGCGCCCGATTCGTCGGGGTGTTGTTCGTGCCGGTCGACGCGGGAAGACCTACCACGTGGTCCACGCGGTGTGCGGCTCCGACGTGATCCACTCGCAGGGCGAAAAGGTGGCAAACGGCGACAGCGCCGCGCCCAAGCCCGAGGAGCTCCGGATGGCGGTCGCCCATAAGGTTCGCAAAGGTGGGATCGTCTTCCAGCTCGAGCCCGGCGCAAAGGTGGTGTTGCCAGAATCTGCGGCTCCGGATCTACCGGACCGACGCGGCCGAGGCGGTGAACGCGCAGCTCGCCACGCCGGGGCGCTAGCAGGTCGATGAAGAACGTGCTTCGAGACCATGCGCGAGATCGTTGGCAAGATCGAGGCGGTGGGGCCGAGGCGTAGCCAAGAGTTACGTCGAGGCCACACCAACGAAGAGCTTGCCAACGAGATCCGCGCATGGACCGAATGACTTCTTCAGCGACCTGCTTGAACGTTGAAAGTTGGGATGCGGGGGCGGTCACCTCCCCGCGCGGATCGCCGAGGACGCGTCGCTCACCAATCGATAGGAAGGGCCTCGGCCACGTGCTCGGCACCGATCGAATCTTTGCCTTCGAAATCGGCGATCGTGCGGGCGACGCGGAGCGTGCGCGCGTGGGCGCGCATCGTGAGGCCGAGCCGCTCGACGGCCTGGCGGAGGAGCTTGCCGCCGCGCCCATCGACGGCGCAGAACCGCTCGAGCGCCCTGCCGGATAGTTGGGAGTTGACGGGGCGGCTCCGCGCGGCGCCCGGCCGGCCCCCGCGGCGGACAGCTGCAAAGCGCGATAGTTGGCGATCGCGCGCCGCAAGGACCGCGTCGCGCGCGGGATCGTCGGCCGCGCCACCCTCGGCCGCGCCCTGCGCCTGCGCGGCGATGTCGGCGGGGTGCACCGGTGCCACGGCGACGAAGAGATCGATCCGATCCAGGAGCGGCCCCGAGACCCGGACCTGATACCTGGCAAGATCGCGCGGCAAACACACACAGGGGCGGATCGGGTGGCCGCGCCATCCGCACGCGCAGGGGTTCATCGCGCCGATGAGTTGGAATCGCGAGGGGAATGTCAACGATCCGGCCGCCCGCCCGAGCGTGATCCGCCCCTCCTCGAGCGGCTGGCGGAGCGCCTCGAGGCGTGTCGCGCGGGAATTCCGCGAGCTCGTCGAGGAAGAGGACGCCGCAGTGCGCCAGCGAGATCTCGCCGGGGCGGAGATCGGGCCCACCACCAACGATCCCAATGCGCGAAGTCGTGTGGTGGGGGCCCGGAACGGGCGGCGCCGCGCCAGCTCGGTGCCCGGAAACAACAGATCGTAGATCTTGGTGATGGCGAGCGCTTCGTCGAGGGTGGGCGGGGAAGCACCGACGGCAGCCGCTGCGCGAGCATCGATTTCCCGCCCCCGGCGATCCCACGAATAGCAAATTGCGGCCTCCGGCCGCGGCGATGAGGAGGCCCGCTTCGCGGCGCGCTGTCCCACGACCTCCTCGAGACGCGGCTCGTCTCCCGCTCGATCGTTGGCATTGCGAGCGCGGCTTCCTTGGCGAAAGTCTCCGGGGCGCGCCGCCGGTCAGGATTTGTGTCAATGAGCTCAGATCGCTCGCGACATGCCACCTCGAGCCCCTCGACGAGCGCCGCGATCGGCGCCGAGGCGCGCGCGACGTAGAGGCGCCGCATGCCGTGCGTTCGCGCGGCAAGCGCGATCGAGAAGCGCCTCGCACCGCGCGCACGGTGCCATCGAGGGCGAGCTCACCAACGAAAAGCGATTCGGCGAGGTCGGCCTTCGGGAGCATGCCGTTCGCGGCGAGGATCGCGAGCGCGATCGGCAGATCGAACCACGGCCCCTCTTTCTTGGTGTGCGCCGGCGCCAGGTTCACCAAGACTTTGCCCTTCGGAAAGTCCAGCGCGCTCGAGTGGATCGCCGCCTTCACGCGATCGCGGCTCTCGCGCACCGACGAATCGGGGAGACCCAGGATCGACGTGCCGGGGAGGCCGCGATCGAGGAGGACCTCGACGAGGACCAACTCCGCGTCCGTTCCGCGGACGGCGGCCGAGAACACGCGCGACCGATGGATCATTCCAAATCGAGGGCGCGTGACGGGGCGAGTCGGGCGCCCCGCGGCGCGCGCGACCGATTCGAACCCAACGATCGCGACGCGCGCGTCGCGGCGACCGCGCCGCCGGCGCGCCGCGCCCGCCGTTGCTCAGCGCCGCTCGCGCCCGGGAGCGCGGCCGGGTCGGCGAGGCGGCGGAAGCCATCGCACGACCAGCCGGCGCGCGCGCCGAATCGCTTCATCAACAATGCGTGGAACGCCCGCGCGGGGCGGGTGTCGCGCCAATCGATCCCGCGCGCCGCGAGATGGTTGGGAAACGCCGTGGCCGCCGTGCGGCGCCCCTCGCCCGTGCCGTCGCCGTCGACCGCCGTGTCGACCGTGAAGGTGTCGGCGAATCGCCCGAGCCATCTCGCGAAGCGCTCCGGATCGCGCAGTGCCAGCGCCGGGCTCCACCGCCACGTGGAGATGGATCGGCCAAGCGGCCATCGCCTCGATCGCGCGCATGCGCGCGTCGACCCGCGGCGAGCCCGCCGGGCCGAAAGCAAAGATTCCGTCGTCGTCGGTCTCGAGCGTCATGCTCACCGCGACGCGCGCGCCGAGCGGCACGATCGCCTCCTCGAGGTCGGCGACGCGCGGCGAGCGGGTCTGGATCACCCACGCGGCGACCGGGAGCTCGGCGATCGCACGCAAACAATCGCGATAGATGGGAAGGAGCGGCCCCACCAGCGGCTCGGTGCTGCTCGCCGAGAAGACCCGGATCCTGGATAGGTGGTGTCGGTGGTCCGCGGGGCGGCGCGCGGCGCGCTCGAGCTCCGCGCGGAGCGCCGCCGCGGCGTTGGCTTTCACGAGGAGGTAGTCACCCCAGCCGCCGCGCCCATGGATTCGGTGGGATTGGAGGAACTGGGCGTAGCAGAAGGCGCCGCAGGCAGGTCTTGCCGAGGGCGCAGCCGATCGCTGGCGAGAAGGAGTGGGTGAATCCCACATTTCCCGAACGCAAGAATCCTCCGGTTGGAGTGAGGACCCCTTCGCCTCGATGGATTCGACGGCGAGCATCTCGAGTCACCGAGGCGACATCGTGACCGCGCCGGCGGTGCCGTTGCGCGGGGCGAGCCCGGCCGCGGGATCGCGGCGGGGCCCTTCACCTCGAGGGCGGTAGGTCCCGTCCTTCCGCTCGCACGCGATATCGAAAGCCGCCGCGCCGTAGCGGAGGCCGGCGGCTCGACGCGGCAGTCTCCCCAAGAATCCGGGAAGCAGGGGCGGAACCGGATGCGGGACGAGAGCGCCTCGGGGCGGTATCCCAACAATCCGAGGACCGTCGGCGCGACGACCGACATCGACGAGAAGAGTTGGTGCGGGACGGACGCCTCGAGCGAGTGCGCGCGCGAGCCCGACAGGACCTCCGGGGTCCGCCCGAGCGACTCGGCGAACGTGAGCCCGGCGATCGATCGAATCTTGGCGAAACCGGCGTCGCCGCGCCCCGCCTCGAAATCGGCGAGCGAGGGCAGCCCGGTCTACGAAGGGCCACACCGCGCCGCTGTTGTATCCCTTCGGGTCATATTGTTGGGATTGCGACGAGAGGAAACGCACACCCCAGGAGGTCGTGAGCGCGGGCGCGTCGATCTGTTGCATCGTCTGCGCGGCCCGCTCGCCGTCGACGAGCTCCCACATCACGGCGACCGCCGGCCAAACGGTCCGCTCGCGCGAGAGCGATCCGTCGTCGAGCAGCGCGTGGGCATAGCTGTGATCGGCCTCGCTCCAGAAGGCGTTCGCGATCCGGAGGCGGGCCTTTTCGAATTGTTGCTTTGCCTCGTCGGCGAGCGCCGCGTCGCCGCGAATCGACGCCAGGTAGGCGATGTCGCGCATCGCCACGGCCGACGCCGATGCCAAGTGAAATGTCGGTCGGAGGGTTCGCGCGGAGCGCTCCGATCTCCGACGCCCTCAGCGCCTCGCCTTCGCGTTGTCGGGGAGGCCGTCGCCGTCGGCGTCCTGGGCGAGGATCCACCCGACGTGGGCGCGCACGAGGGGATCCCACATAGTCATCGAGGAGCGCGCGATCCCCGGTCCAGTCGAGGGCTTGGCGGCACGCGTGGATCCAGAGGCCCGTGGTCTCGCCGTGGATGTACGCGAACGGATACTTGTCGAACCATCCGCACAACGGCGCGGAGAGGACGACCTCGTGGGGAATCTTGCCATCGCGGCGCTGGTGGCGCGCCGCGAAGCGGAGCCCAACTTTCAGCGTGTCGGTGAATCCGGCGGCGAGGTATGCGGGGGCATTCACGGAGACGTCCCCGGTGAAATACCAAGCAAAAGCCCGGCCGCCCCGGAGCTCCCCCGCGGGGCCATAGCCCGCCACGAGACCGTCTCCGAGCGTGTCGGAGCGCACGAGCCCCCTGCTCGAGCGAGATGGCGTTCCAGCGGAACGCCTCGCGAAAATTGGTGTTTCGCCTCCTCGTCGAACGGGACTCCGATACTTGGGATTCGCGCTGGCGCGCGCCTCCCAGGCCTTGGCGTGCGACTCGGCGATCGGGCGCGCGTCGCGCAGGAGGCGGAGATATTGTTGGCGAGCCTTGTCCGGCGCGCCATCGCCCTCCGAGCAGGGCGATCGCCACGACGAGCCATTCCTCGCGGCAGCGCACCGGTTCGATCGGGATCTCGGAGCCGCAGTGCACCATTGGGGAGGTAGTACTGGATTCCCTCGGTCGCCTTGGTGGCCCAGGGCGAGTCCGACGATCGCGGCCACCCGGGCCGACGGCTCCGATAGTTGGAATCCGCCGAGCTCTGCTCTGTACGCGGCGGCGACTCGCCGAGCGCCGCGGGCCACTGCGGCTCGCAATCTTGGCATGAAGGAGAATGCCAACGTTCCGGCGACGTCGGCGTCGATCGCCAAGAATAGGAGGATCCCCGGCTCGTCGTCGGGGCAGACGAACGTAACGTCGGCGAAGCAATCGGCGCTCTTGTAGCGGAGCGTGGTGGCCCACGGTTCGACGACGATCTCGCCTCGCGGTGCGCTCGAGCGGCGGGGATCGAGCGCGGTCGCCGCGCGAAACGCCCACTTTCCGTCGAAGAAGATCTGGTAGGGCCAAACCCAACTTTCGAAGCCGCCGTCCTCGGTGCCGCACAGAAAGCTTCGGTTCCCCACGGCGTCGAAGACCACACCCGGACGTGCGGCGCGCGCGAGGTGAAGCGCGCTCGAAGCGCAACGCCGCGCGCGGCAGGCGAAAACCGACGAGTGGATTCGCGGCAGGCGCCGCGGCCCGGCTCTCGGTCGCCGACTCGGGAACTGCGGGGCAAGTGCGGCGAGGGCGAGGGCGATCAGCATGGTCCGATGGTTCCGGGCGCGTGCCCGATAGCCTAGGGAATGGGCCACCGTTGCGATCGTTGGTTTCTCGACTCCCGCTCGTCCTCGCGTCGTGCGCCGCGGCGGTGCCGCGCCCCGTCGAGGACGTCGACCGGCTCAGTTCACGCGACCCTCGATCGCCAAGTCGCGGCCTGGAACCGCGGGAGCGTCGAGGGATTCATGGAGGGCTACGCCAAGTCTCCGAATACCACCTTTCTTTCGGGCACGAAACTATCGCGCGGCTACGACACGATGCTCGCGCGGTATCTTGCCAACTATCCGGCTGGAAAGATGGGAAAGCTCGAGTTCGGCGATCTCGAGGTGCGGGCGTCGGATGACGCCGAGATGGCCTATGTGATCGGGCGCTATCGCCTCACCGGCGACGCGATTCAGTCGGGGGCGTTCACGCTCGTGCTCCGGCGCGAAGGCGACTCGTACCGAATCGTCCATGACCACACATCGGCGGCGCCGGAAGGGCCGAATCGAAACCGCAGGAATAAGCAATGACCTGCCAGAACGACTTTCGGCTGGCGGGGCCCGACGCGTCGGCCGGCGAGTCTTGATTGGTATTGACCCCGGTGCTCTTTCGTTGGTCTTGGTACCACTGGGCCCACGCCTTCGGATCGCTGCCGAGATCCTTCCCGGCAATCTTGGCGAGCGCGTTTTGCGCAGCCCGCTTCTCCATCGTGATCACTTTCTCGACCTGGACGCCGAGGACGCGTACGTCGAGGCACACGCCGCTCTGGAGCGTTGTCGACCACGGGATCGGCGATCGCGGAGGCCTGCGCCACCTCGACGTTGTAGTCGGACGCGTAGGCCTGCTGCGTCCCCGCGAAGAAGAAGGCGCGCGGCGCATACGAGGCCGAGCCAGCCTGATGGAGCATCACCAACTCGGATGAGGCTCGGCACGGCGTCGAGTTGACCAAGATTCCCGAGCGCCTCGGCGCTACGGATCCGCACACTCGGCGAAGTCTCGTTCAGGTATTTCGAGAACCGGGCCGTAATCTTGGGATCGGGCGCGTCGCGAGGACCTTCGACGCGGTGTCGCGCACCGAGTCGTCCTTGTCACAGTGTGCGCTTCACGAGGAGCTCGAGGCGATCGTTGGGAGCGACCTGACCGCATTTCGGTCGCGAAGCGTCGCGCGGCGGCGACCGGCGAGCGAGTGCTGGCGTCGCTGAGCTCGGATCCGCTCATCGTTGGTGTGAGCCCGCCGAGGGCGAGGCGGGGTAGATCGCATCCGCGCGCGTGGACTTCCGGGCCCATCGCTGTTCAGGAGTTTCTGGGCGTGCGTGGCGCGGCGGAGCCCGTGGCATCGGCGACCCTTCTCCGCGAACGGACGCAACAGAGGTTCGACTCGCGCCGCCTCGGCCTGCGCGTCGAGCGCGCGATCACCGCGTCGAGTGCTCTCTTTCAGACCGTACCGCGACGCGAGACCCGCGATCTGCAGCGCAAGCGGAACGTGTCGGTGCCGCGCGTTTCGGCGAGAAGTTTTGGATCTCGACCGCCTTCGCATCGTCTTTCTTGGCCGCCCTTCGTGCCTCCTGCGGAACTGTCGTCTCCTGGGGATCTGCCGTCTCCTCCGACGGGCGAGACCGGAATCGCCAAAACTAAGAATCACCGAGTACAAATGCAGAGCATCGATAGGGGGTGATCGGCGACCATGGGGCGGCGCCGCTTGGCAGCAACTGGTGCCAGTACGGACTTGCGTCGAGCGGCTGCCGCGAAGGATACGCGGAGCAAAAACAGGAGTCTTATCTCTCTGTTCGAAGTAGGATCCTCGCCCTCCTTCGGACCGAACCAATAGACGCCGCGAGACCCGTCGAAGCCACGTACACCTCATCGGACACTCGCGGATCGGGCTTCCAACAACGCCCAGGGATCGGTCTACGCGAGGCTTCGGAACCTCGGACGGTCCGCTGGCGCCCGGATCCCAGAACGAATCTCTACCACGCCAACCCCCTGATAAGGACCACGATGCTTTTCCATGCGCACCCAAGACCAGCTTTCTCACCGTCGCTGTTGCGACTCTGATCGTTGCGCCGATCGGTTTCGCACAAGATTCGAAGCCGGCGGCCCCGGTTGCGACCGCAGCCGCACCCGCCGAAGGATCCTGCGAGAGGCCCAAGCCGCGATGACCCGCGGCGTCGAGAAGAACTCCAAGAAGCGTGACTACACCGCGGACGTCGACATGAAGGGCGCCATCATGGGGATGGACGTCAAGGGCACCGGAAGTTGTCGGTCTCCGCCAAAGGGCAGATGCGGCAAGAGATGGCGACCCAAATGCCAATGATGACGATGAACCAAACGATCGTGAACGATGGCAAGAATGTTTGGATGCAGATGGAAGTCCAGGGTATGCCCACGACCGTCACGAAGGGCACGGTCGATGAGATGAACGATGCCAGCAAGAAGATGGGGGCGGAATGCCGGGCGGGAGCAACGATGTCCGCGATCCGAGCGCCCAGCTCGGCAAATCTTGCGAAGATGATCGACGCCGACACGATCGAGGAGAACGTCGACATCGATGGCAAGCCCTATTGAGACCGTGAGCGGCTCGATGAAGAAAGACGCGTTCGGAGCCAAAGAAAACCAGATCACCAAGATGCTGAGCTCGATGATGAAGCGGGTGCGTGTCCTCTTCGCGAGAGGATACGGATCTGTTCTCTGGGATGGAGTTCATCGACGCGTCCGGCAAGCCCGTGATCCAGATGCGATACAAGAACATGAACTTCGAGCCGAAGTTCGATGACAAGACTTTCGCGTATGAGCCCCCGCGGGCGTGAAGGTCCAGAACATCTCGGACGCGCTCCGCGGATTCGGAGCGATGGGCGGCGAGGACAGCGAAGAGGACGAGGACGAGGAGCCGGCGAAGCCCGCTTCGAAGCCCGCCGGCGGAAAGTAAGGATTCAAGCCGGGGCCCGGTTTCCAACAAAACGGATCCCAACGAAACGGGCGGTTCTCACCGCCCCGTTTTCTTTCCGGCTCCTGTTCTTGGGTATCGGGGATCCAACCGATCGTTGGGTTTCGAGTCACGACCACGGATCCATCGGCGAAGACTTGCGCGCGCAAGGTCCCCAGGTCGCGCGTCGCGAGGAATGGGATGCCGCGTGCGCGCGCCTGCGCTCGCCGCTCCGGGTCGAATAGCGATCGCCGTTGGAGACGAGAGCGCGAGGGCGGGATGGGTGGCGTCGAGGAGGCGCGCGAGCTGTCCATTGTCGAGGCCATGGTGGGGAGGACGAGGAGGTCGAGCGGGAGATCGGGGCACCGCCGCAGCAACGCCTCGACCCCGTCGGATTCGAGGTCTCCCGGGAAGAGGACCGACCGGCCCGCATAGGTGACGATCGCGACGACCTCCGATCATTGGTTTTCGCTGTGGGCCCCGGCTCGACCGCGAACCATTCGGCGCGAGCGCCTCCGAGCTCGAAGCCGCGCCGAAGCGAGCCGCCCATCGGCCCGCACCGCACCGAACGCGGACTTCCAGATCGTCCCGGGGCGCGTGATGGCCCGGTCGGCCGGGAAGCGAAGCAACAGATCCGCGTAGCCGTTCGCGTGATCCGAATCGTCGTGGAGAGGGACACCGCGGCGAAGCGCGCGATCCCAAGCTTCCATAGGGCGGGAGCGAGGGTCGAGCGCACGAGCCCCGGGTCGTCGCGCAGAGCCGGCGTCGACCTGTGCCGCCGATCCGTCGGGGAAGATCAGCGTGACCGCGAGCCCGTGCTGGACCGAGTGGATCCAGATCTCGAGGCGGCCGGTCGAGGGCTCGGGGCGCAAACCCCAACAAACGACCGCCAGAGCCGCCGACGCCGCTCCCCAACGAAAGCGCCGCGAAAACCCAACAAAGGCCGAGGCCGGCGAGCGAGATCGACGGCGCGAGCCACGGGTTCAGGAAGATCGGGGTCAAGGAAGGCGCGAGGCGCCCATCACCAAGGCGCGTTCGAGCACGTCGATTCCCACGAATACGGCGGCGCATACCGCGCCGGCCCAGCCCGCGCAGCAGCGCTCCCCAAGAAAAGAGCATCAGCGGCGGGATCACGACGGAGAGCGGGACACTCACGAGCAGCGTCATCGGTGCGACCTCGCCGAAGCTGCAGCGTCGTCACACCGGCGGTCGCGAGAGACGCGACGACCGTCATCGCCAACGAAAGCCGTAACCAACGAAACAGCCCGGCCGGCGGGCCGGCCCGCGCCTGGGGAGAAAACGCGCGAAGGCCGCATCGACCGGGCGCAGGAAGAAGAGGAACGCGAGGACGGCGCCGTAGGATAGTTGGAATCCGGCGGTGAGCCCCTGGTCGGGGCGAACGCACAATCCCGCCGCCATCGCCATCGCGAGCGCCGCGATCCCCCCGACGGCACGGCCGATGAGCTTGACCCGTCGCGAGAAAACAAAACCCAACCATCGAGCGCACGACCGGCGCCGCATTGCCAACGAAGCACGCGTAGGCTCCGAGCACTCCCCACAGAAGCGCGGCACGTCGGCGGCGCGGCGAGGCGCGGCCAAGGAACCATTGGAACGCCCCAGCCACGATCGCGACATGGAGCCCCGAGATGGAGAGGAAGGGGAGAGCCCCCGTGGCCGTGTAAGCGTCGAGGAGATCGCGCGGCATGTGCGCGTAGGTGCCCAAGACGAGGGCCGCCGCAACCCCCAGCGGCCCCCCTCGAATCGCTCGCGGAGGCGCAGCAGCGCGCGCGCGGAGCGTCTCCATCGCCCACGACCCGAAAGTTGGGATCTCGAGAATGGTGATATTTGCGGCGCGCGTGACGAGACGCCCGTCGCGCTTCCATCGGCCGATGACGCGAACGCGCGCTCCGGTGAGCTCGATTCCGACGACACCCACGGCTCGCACCCGGACGGCGCCGCGGGCACGCACGAGACGCCCACCGGATTCGAATCCCACGAGCCGCATATCGAATCCTGTGAAAGGGGAACCATCCCCAGGCGCCCCCGCGTGCGCCGGGTCTATCGGCGTCGCATCCGTTTGAGTGGGGAGACCCTCGACATCACCGACAGCCGCGACGAGGACGTCGCGCTCGCGCGCGTCGCTCGTGTCGCCATTCAGGAGTCCGGCGAGTCCGGCGCCTTGCGCCGCGACCCTCTCCTCCAGCAGACGCGTGAATCCCAAGAAAAACTCGCCGCGAGGAGCGCCGCGAGCTGGAGGCGGCGCGCAGGGCGCCGATCCCGCAGAGCGCCGTTCCCAAGATTGCGAGGAGCCGCGCGAGCGTCGGATCCGGATCCGCGGCGGAGCCCGCCACAACCCCACAAAAAGTCCACGGCCGCCCACGGAATCGGCCGACCGAAGGCCGTCTCGGAGCGACGCGCGCGTTGCTGTGCCCCATGGATCACCACTTTCCAGGGCGTTCGCGTCGCGCCCGAAGGCGTCCTGAATTCCGCTCGAGTCGGGTACGATGCCCGCCATGTCCGGCCGCGGCCGCGCCTCTATCCGGGAGTTTCGATCCGGTCAGCTATGGCCACCTCGACCTCATCCGCCGCGGGTCGCGCTCTTCGGGAAGCTCACGGTCGCCGTAGCGGCGAATCCGTCGAAGGCTCCGCTCTTCACCCCTGAGGAGCGGGTCGCGATCCTCAAGGAATCGCTGAAGGAGATCGACGGCGTCGAGGTCACCCAATTCCGCGGGCTCGTCGTCGAGTATTGCCAACAAAACGGCTACAGCGTGATCCTGCGCGGGCTGCGCACCGTCTCGGACTTCGAGTTCGAGTACCAAATGGCCCTCACGAACCGCGCGCTCTCTCCCGGCGTCGAAACCGTTTTCGTGATGCCCAACGAAAAGTACTCCTACATATCGAGCCGGCTCATCAAGGAAGTGTTGGAAGGGGGGCGATGTCGCCAAGTTTCTCCCCCCGAAGTCGAGGCGCGGCTCCGTCAGAAGCTGCAGCGCCGAGAACCCAACATTGAGCCCGCGCGACTCCCGATCGCGGCGCGCAATCCCCATCCTTGCACTTCTCGCGATCGCGCCGCTCACTCCCGCTTGCCGCAGTTCCCCGCCGCCGATGACCAAGAAAACGATCACCACACAAGACGCCCCGAAGGCCATCGGCCCCTACTCCCAAGCGGTTGAGATCGACGGCTGGGTCTACTGCTCTCCGGCCAGGTCGCCCTCGACCCCTCGAGCGGCCAGTTGGTCGGGTCCGACGTGCGCCAGCAGACGGAGCGCGCCCTCCAGAATCTGAGGGGGTCCTCGGCGCCGCGGGCTGCTCGGTCAGCGACGTCGTGAAGACGACCGTCTTTCTGGCCGATATGAACGACTTCGCCGCCATGAACGAGGTCTACGGGGGAACCTTCTCCTCGAATCCGCCGGCCCGGTCGACAATCCAGGCGGCCGAGCTCCCCAAGGGGCCCTCGTGGAGATCGATGCGATCGCGCGAAAGCCGCGCTAGGAGCGCGGCAGGTCCAAAAGCCGCGTTGCCATTGGGTCGATAGGGTCTACCCGGGAAACCGCATGTCGCCGGAACAACGCCAAGAGATCGAAGAGCTCGCAAGCGCGTCGGGAAGTCATCCCACCTCCGCTCTTCAGATCGTCGAATCGGGGAGGCGGTGGTCCTAGAATCCACGGTTTCAGCAGCCGACCCGCGGTCCGGCGATCCGGCCCCTCGCCTCGCCTGGCAGAACCCACGGATCGGCACGCCGTCCAAGGGGCGAACGCTCAACCCGTTGGGGCCCGGCGACCCAATCCCACAACTCCTCGTTGGATCTGCACCTTTCCATCCACAGTCTGGACGCCAACAAAGCGCTCTTTCGCGAACCTTGACTACACCGCTCAAGACCCAGCACGTGAACAAGGCCCACTCATCGGCGGGCGCAACCCATTCCTCGGGACTCACACCCGAGACTCAGTTGCGCATTCATGAGTTCATGGTGAAGACGCGCACCCTCGAGGAGCAGCTCATTCGAATGGTGCGCTCCGGCGATGGTTGGTTTTGGATCGGCGCACCTGGCGAAGAGGCGTTCGGCGTTCCGCTCGGGATGCAGGTCAAGAAAGGGGAAGGGCTCGAACACGACTTCCTCCACTTGCACTACCGCAGCTCTCCCATCGTGATTCCGATGGGCGCGGAGCCCATCGACATCCTTCGCCAGATGGCGGCGCGCGCGACCGATCCATTCTCGCGCGGACGCAACTTCGTGAATCACTATGCGATTCGCCGTTGGAACGTCCTGCCGATGTCCCCAACGATCGAAACCCAATATTCGATCGCCATCGGCACGGGCATCGCCCAACGCCGACACGGCGGCACGGGAATCACGATCGTGAACGGCGGCGACGGCGGAACCCACGAAGGGGATTTCGCCACCTGCATGATCTGGGCGACGCGCCCGCAGGCCGAGCTCCCGATTCTCATGGTCGTCGTCAACAATCAGTACGCGATCTCCACGCCCGCCTGCACGCAGCACGGCACCAAGCTACATCGCGGATCGCGCGAAGGCGTTCAACATTCCGACGCGCACGATCGATGGCAATGATGTCTTCGAAAGTTGGCAAACGATCGCCGAGGGGATGGACTACGTCCGCGCCGAGCGGAAGCCCTTCCTCATCGAGGCGGAGCTGCTCGCGCTTGAATGGCCACTCGTCCTCGAGCGGCGCGAATCGCGTCGACGAGGCCGACTGCATCGCACGCTTCGAGGAAAAGTTGCTTCGCAATGAGATCGCCACGCGCCGTGAGCTCGACGCCGTGTGGGCCCGCCACCGCGAGGAGATGGCGGCCGCGTACGCGCGCGTGAAGCAGGAGCCCTATCCCGACCCCTCCGACCTCCTTCGCTACACCTACTCGGAGCCCAAAGACCAATATTACGATCCGAAGCCCAAGAATCCGCCGACCTTGAACGGCGGCCAGAACCAACGGCAACGGCAACGGCCATGGGAACGGCGATCGGAGTGAGAATGGCGATCGAGGGCCAAGAGCCACGATCGCCGCGAGGGGAGGGCCCGCTGATGGCAACAATGGCCCAGGCGATCCGGATGGCGCTCGCGTACGGTGAGCAGCACCTCGGCGTCACCGATATCTTTGGTGAAGACGTGGGGCCGCCGCTCGGCGGAGTCTTTACATGCACCAAGGATTGAAGACCGCGTGGAACTCGCCGCTCGATGAGCGCGGCATCGTGGGCGCCGCGATCGGCCTCGCGCTCGCCGGGCAGAAGCCGGTCGCCGAGATCCAGTTCGCTGACTACATCTTCAACACCATCGATCTCCTGAAGCTCGGCGGAAACTTTACATGGAGCTCCGGGGCGAGTTCAACGTTCCAATGGTGTTGATGACGACCGTCGGCTCCGGAATCCACGGCTCGATCTACCACTCGCATTCGATCGAGAGCATCGCGACCCACCTGCCGGGTTGGAAGGTCGTCTATCCTTGCACTCCGCTCGATGCGTACGGGCTGATGATCTCCTCGCTCAAGGAACCGAATCCTGTCATGTTCCTCGAGTGCAAGGCGCTCCTTCGGACCAAAGGCAAAGAAAGGATTCCCGGCGAGCCGGAGGATGACAAGATTCTTCGCGACATGATCGATGCGCCGCTCGGCGATCGCACGCATTGGAAGCCGCGCTGGCCCGAGCTCACCGACTTCGCGGTGCCGATCGGCAAAGGCAAACTATGCCGCGAAGGGTCCCACGCCACCGTCGTGAGCTACGGCCGCACCCTCCCGCTTTGCGTCGAGGCCGCCGATGCGCTCGCGAGCGAAGGCATCCGATACGACGTGATCGATCTCCGATCGCTCATGCCCTTTGATTGGGAAATGATCGCGGCCTCGATCCGAAAGACGGGTCGCGTCCTCTTCGTCAACGAGGACACCGAGATCACCAACTTTGGGGAGCACCTCCTTCGCCGCGCGATCGAGGAGTTCTTCTATGAGGTTCAGGTGGCGCCGCGGCTCCTCGCCGGCAAGCACGTGCCGGGGATCGGCATGGCGCCCACGCTCGAAGACGCGTCGGTTCCGCAGGGGAAGGACATCCTCTCGGCGATGCGCGAGCTGGCGGCCGAAAGGCCTGATCGACGTTCGGCGCCGGAATGCGCGTCCGCGCCCGCCCGGGGGCGCGTTCACGGTGGAGTGGCCCTCGCGCGAGGGCCCGCCCAGGAGTCTCCCCGTTCCATCGATCCGTGCAGTTCATTCCTCCAAAGCCCTCCGGTGAGTCTCCGCCCGGTTCCGAGCGCGACGGCATTCCGGTCGACGGCACCGAGTTCCGCACCTTCGATGCGCTCGAGGCGATTCGCGGCGGCGACCCCGACGCCATGGATCGGATCGTGAACGAATACGCTCCGGGGCTCGAGCGCTACCTGCGCGCGAAGCTTGGGCGAAGGTCGCGACGCGAAGACGACACGCAGGGGGCCGCCCAGGAAGTGTGGCTTCGCGCCTGCCGCAACCTCAGCCACTTCGAGTATCGCGGGAAGGGTTCCTTCTGGCGGTATCTGAAGACGATTGCCAAGAATCTCATCCTCAAGAAACGGGGGCGCAGCGAGCCGCTCGACGTCGACGAGGTGGCCGATCTCTCCGAGTCGGCGAGCTCGCCCGTGCGCTTTGCCATCGCCGAGGAGGAGCTGGCCCGCTTCGAGGCCGCGATCCAACAATTGGCCGAACGCGAGAGAGCGGCGCTCCTGCTGCGCCTCCAGGACGAGACCTACGCGGCGATCGCCACGAAATGTGGGTATTCGTCGCTCGACGCCGCGCGGGTCGCGGTCTCGCGCGCGAAGGAGCGCATCCGCCACGTGCTGGGCGCCCCGCCGGAGTGAGCGCCGCACGGCGCGCCCGCGCGCGCGAATGCCAACAATACGAATGCCAACGAAACGGGGGCCGATCGGCCTCCCGTTTCGTTGGGTTTGGTCCGCTTGCGGATCACGGTCGGATGGGCCGCGCACGTCCCAGGAACATCGTTAGGAATTCCATCGGGCCGAGCGGGATCGGGACCCGGATCGAGTCGAGGATGGGGCCGTGCTCGGCGATCAACAGCAATCGGACCGACTTCACGAGTGCCGGCGCCGGAAGCGCCCCCGCATACTTACCATTCGCCCCGGCGCGCACGCGGATCGCGTAGTCGGTTGCCACATATTCGATCCGCCCGTCGTCGACGAGCGGGACGAGGATCGCGTCCTGATTCGGGGGAGCGTCCCCGCCGCTTCCACGAGCATCCAACCCTCGTCGGGGAGGATCCCCACCGCGACGGCTCGGTCGATCGTCCCTTCGAACGCGTGCCGCGCGTCGCGGCCGACGAACGCTCCGGCCTGGAGGTCCGAGGCCGCCGCCGCGGACGCGCCGAGCACGACTGCGAGAATGCACATTTGGGCCAAGGGTTTCACGTTCGCCTCCGTCTCCCCGATCGGCGGGATTGCCACAGTCCGGCGGAGATGCCAACTAGAACCCTCCACCACCCCGAACCGAACAAAGTTTGCTTTCGCGGCGGCGTCAGCGACCTGCTAACCCGGCTTCTCGGTGCCGAAGTTCCCTTCCCACTTCGAGATCACCACCGAAGCGAGCCCGTTGCCGACCACGTTGATCATCGTGCGCGCCATGTCCATCAGCTCGTCGACGGCGAGCAGCATCGCGATCCCCGCCTCGCCCGGGAGGCCGAAGCTCGAGCAGGTGCCGAGGATGATCACCAATGTCGCGCGGGGGACCCCGGCAACTCCCTTGGAGGTGAGCATGAAGGTCAGCACCATGGCGATTTGTTGCGTGAGGCTCATCTCGATCTTGGCGGCCTGGGCGATCGTGAGCGATGCCAATACCAAGTAAAGGGTCGAGCCGTCGAGGTTGAACGAGTAGCCCGTGGGGATCACGAAGCTCGCGACGCGCCGCGGCACGCCGTAGCGCACCGTCTCCTCGAGGAGCTTGGGGAGCGCGGCCTCCGAGCTCGCCGTCGAGAAGGCGGTGATCGCCGGGTCGCGGACGGCCTTCAGGAATCCGAGGACGCGTATCCCACAAATCAACATGATCGGCACGAACACCGCGATGAACAATACCAACAATGCCAAGTAGAGGCTCCCGACGAGCTTCGCGTACTGGGTCACGAGGTAGAACACCGCGGGCCACCCCTTCAGCACCTCTCCCGACGCGAGCGTGTGCCCCGAGGCCATCTGGCTCACGTTGTAGGCCATCGCGCCGAACACACCGATCGGCGTGAGCGACATCACCATTCCCGTATACTTGAACATCACCTGGGCGACCGACTCGGCGGATTACCAGCACCGGCTTCCCCTTGTCGCCCGCCTTCATCACCGCGATCCCAAAGATCGTCGCGAAGATCACCACCGGCAGGATGTCGGCCTCGGCCGCCTGCTTGAACAGATTGCTGGGAAACGCCTTCAGCGCGATCTCCCAGCCCGTGAGCGGCTTTGCCACGTCGATGTGAGCGCCGGTCGCGAGCGGGAGGCCGTCGCCGGGTCGGATCCAGTTCGCGATCCCAAGCCCAATGAAAAGGGCGAGCGTCGTCACGATCTCGAAATAGAGGAGCGCCTTCAGCCCCATGCGCCCGACGGCCTTGATGTCGCCCGTCTGCGCGATCCCAACGATGATCGTCGAGAGGAGGATCGGAACGATGATGCTCTTGATGAGCGCGATGAATCCCTTCGAAAGCAGCTGAAACGCGCTGAAGACCGTCGGGAACTCATCCTTGGGAAAGAATCCGCCCAGGACGACTCCGAGCCCAAGACCAACGAAAATCCAGAGTGTGCTCGAGCGATACCAACGTTTGCGTTCGTTCATGCCGGGCGCGCGCTTCGGGCGGGGGCGGAGGATAGGGTCGTCGGGGCGGCCCGTCAGCGGGGCGCCCGCCGCGCGACCACGCGGAATCCGTCGTGGTAGCCGGGGCGCTCGATCTGCCCGAGGCGTGGGATGCCGAGCGGAAATACTGGATTTGGTCCTCGCCCGCCTCGAAGTATCCGCCGCGATAGACGCGCCCCGCCTTTCCGTCGGGATCGGCGCTGGAGGTCCACTCGAGAACGCTTCCCGCCATATCGCGCACGCCGAACGGGGACTCGTCGAAGATCGCGGTGCCGATGGGCATCGGGCGACCGAACGGCCACGACTGCGGCTCGCGGTTCCCGAGGAAATGCCAATTAAATTCGTTTCCCCAAGTGTACTTCCTCGCGTCGGCGCCGCGCGCGGCGCGTTCCCACTCATCCGACGTCGGAAGATCGAAGGTCCAGCCCGCGGCGCGCGACTCCATTTTCTTGGTGAGCCAACCGCAATATTGGATGGCATCGTTCCAGGAGATGAAGTGGATCGGGAGGCGCCGGTCCCACGCGGGGACGAAGCGCCCCGCCTCGAGCTTCCATAGGGAGTCACGATCCCGTCGTTCGACGAAGTCCGCGGGACGAGATTGATGGGAACGGACTCGGGGCGCGACACGCGGCAGGGTCGGGTTTCCACACTCGCGAGCGTCTGCGGATCGTTGAGGAACTCCTCGTACTCGGCCGTCGAGACCTCGAAGCGCGAGATCCAGAATCCCTCGACTCGCCGCTTGGTGAGCGGCTCCGGCCGCTGGACCCCAGGATCGCCTCCGAAGAAGTACTCACACGCCGGGACCGGCACGAAACCGGGCGGCACCTCGTCGCGCCGCAGCAGCGCCTCGCGGATCACCATGCGGCTCCCCCACGCCTCGAATGGAATCCGGATCGTTGCGTATCCCGCGCAGGCCACAACGCACAAATACTTTCCCGTCGGAATCGGATAGTCCTCGAAGCGGCATGGGAGCCTCGCGTTGACATCGGGGGAGGTTCCGGAGGCCGAGACGAGCCCCTCGCAGCCGAGCGGCGCGCCGCCGGGAAACTTGGTATCCTTGAAGGAGCCGTCGGGAAGTGCGAACCGCGCGGCGAGCCCCTCGCCCGGGAGCGGCACGTCGAGCATCCGGTCGGCGCGCGCGAGCTCGACCCCGGCGTCGTCCTCGAGCCCCTCGCCCCGCACGAGCTTCAGCTCGGTCGCATGCGATCCGCGAAGAAAGGTGGCGATGTAGGGGAGCCCGCGGCGACCGATGCCAAGTATCCGACGCTGTTTCCTCGGTCGGTGACGGGGAGCCGCCGACGCGCGCCAGGACGTCCCAAGGACGAATCCCAACTTTCGCCGCGGCCCCCTTGGGATCGACGGCCCGGACGAACACCGCCTGTGCCACGGGGTGCCCGTTCAGATCGACGATCGGAGCGCCGAACGGCACATCCACGTCGCGAAGCGGGGACCCCTCGGGGGCTCCTCGAGGTAGAGCGCCGGATCGCCGGGGTAGAACTTCGGCTGGCGCGTCGCGCCGGGGCCAGGAACGGCGGATAGTTGGGTTCGCGGTGCGGATGGAGGAGCACGGGCACGAGCCGCGAGTCGCCCCCGGGCTTCACCTGCGATTGTTGGTGATATCGGTAGAGCGTGACGACCGCGAGCGGCGGGTCGACGTCGATCGTGATCGTCGCCTGGTCTCGGAGGATCGAGGGGAGGCGGTCCGACTTCTCCTCGAAGCGATCGAGGGCGTCGAAGTCGCCGCCCGGCAGCGCGGCGCGCCACGCGCGCAGGTCGCTCTCCACGAGGTCGGCGATCTCCCGCCGCATCATCTCGTTCTTCGCGAAGGTGGCCTCGAGCCAGCGCACGAAGTCGTAGTCGGTCTTCAGCTCCGCCACGGCGGGGGTGTCGCGGAGCCGCGGCTCGAGCTTCACGAGCGCGTCGGATAGTTGGCGATGGAGCTCGGGGATGAGCCGCTTGGTCTCCGCCTCGCGATTCTCGTATTCGAGGAGGACCGACGCCTCGCCGCCGTCGAGCTTCCGATGCTTGGAGGCCTCCTCGACCCAATTGTAAAGATTCCGGTCGCCGCGGAGCCCTTCGATCCGCACGCGCAGCTTCTTGAGCGCGGTCTGGCGGAGTTCGGCCACGAGTTGTTGGATCTGGAGCGCCTCGGTGTGGCGCCCGCGAAGCAATCCGACGAATGCCAACAAACAGGAGGCCGCGGCGGCGGCGGCCATCCCCGCGGGCCATGGATTACGCTTCGCCCATTTCGCGATCCGCGCGCCGGCGCCGGCCCGGCGCGCCGCGATCGGGCGATCCTCGAGGTACGCGATGAGATCGTCGCGGAGCTCGCCGGCGCTCGCGTAGCGACGCGCGGGCTCCTTCTCCATGGCTTTCGCGCAGATGGTCTCGAGGTCGCGCGCGACCCCGGGGCGCAGCTGGCGGAGCGCCGGGGATCGCGCTCGAGAATCTTGTGATCGATCTCGCCCGTCGTTTCCCCGAGAACGCGCGCCGGAGCGCGAGTGTCTCGTAGAGAGTGACTCCCAACGAAAACACGTCCGTGCGCGCGTCGATCGGCGTGCCCCGCCCGTCGATCTGCTCGGGGGCCATGTATTGGGCCGTCCCCGGGCCGCGCCCCGCGCGCGCCGACGATGCCAACTCTAGATCGCGCACCAATCCGAAGTCGATGAGGTGCGGCTCGCCGCGCCGGTCGACGAGGATGTTCGCAGGCTTCACGTCGCGGTGGATCAGTTGCTTCTGGTGGGCATGCTCGAGGGCGTCGGCCACCTTTGCGATGAGCGACGCCGCCGACCGCTCGTACGAGGCGGGCGTGGCGGGTGTGTCGGATCCCAATGGCAACAATGCGAAGCCTTCGTGCTGTGGGCAACCCGATGCGATCGCCCGCGCCACAATCTTCTCGAGGCTCTCGCCGTCGACGAGCTCCATCGCGAAAGCCGGCAATCCCGCCTCACCCTCGACGATCTCATAGATGGGAACAATGTTGGGATGTCGAATCTTGGCAAGAGCGGACGCCTCGGCCTCGATGCGCCCCTTCGAGAGGAGCGGCGATGCCAACCATTTGAGCGCCACCTCGCGGCCGAGGTGCTCGTCGCGCGCGCGAAACACGATTCCCATTCCTCCGCGGCCGATCTCCTCGAGGATGCGGAAATGGGCGATCCGCGAGCCGGGGCCCACGCGCGCGCAGCGATCGTTGGGTCCGCCCGGGAGGCTCCGCAGGCTCGCCATCGTCTCGGCCGCGTCGCGCAAATCACGAGTGAGATCGGGGTGCTCGCGGCACGCGCGCGGGAGCGCGTCGGACTCGCCCCGCTCCAGGGCATCGACCAATTCGGCGACGATCCGGGCTCGCCGCTCGTCGGAGCTAGGGGTGTCGCTCTCGGACAGCATGCGGCGCCGAGTCTACCCGCATCCGCGGGACGTGTAGACTGCGCCGCCGATGCAGCCCCTCCGCAGCCGCAGCCGGAAAAAGAATCGACGAGAACCGAGTCCGCGCCGCCAGGCGACTGGACATCGTGGAATCTTGGCAAGCCCTCCAAGGAGGAGCTCTCACGCACGCGCTGTGATCTCCGGCGATTCCTCGAGGGAGACGAGGCCGCCTTCGCGATTCTTTGGGATCGTTTCCGTCCCGCGATCGAGATCCATGTCCGCGCACGCGCGAGGAATCGGGTCGCCGAGACGCGGCTGCGGGCGCGCTTCGAGGCGGAGTTCGAAGACTTGATCCAGGAGGTGGCGGTCACGGTCTGCCGGCGGCTCCCGTCCTTCGAGTACCGCGAGGCGGGCTCGCTCCTCGCGTGGATTTGTGGCATCGCCACCAATCATCTGAACGACTGGATCGATCACTGGAAAGCTGGGAAACGCACTCCGAAGATCGAGCGGTCGCTCGCGGAGGGGCGCTCGCGGATCCTGAGCTCGCTCGGATCGTTGGGATCGGCGATTCCCTCGCCGTCGATGGGGCCAGTGCACGAATGCCGAGAACACCGAGCGGCGGCGCAAGATCGCCGACGCGCTGGGCGAGCTGCCGGAGCGATACCACCAAATCGTGATCCTGAGGATCTTCGCCGACTCGACCTGGGAGGAGATCGCCGCGCAAGTGGGATCGCCGAGCGCCGACGCGGTGCGGATGGAGTTCGCCGGGAAGGTGCTCCCCGCGGTGCGGCGCGCGCTCGCGGCGACCGCGCGCGCGGACACGTGAGAGTGCGCCGCCGGTCAGGTGGGAATGGCGGGGCCGGCTGGAAATGTGGGAAACGCGGGGACCGCGTCGATGAGGGCGCGGGTCGCGGGATCGCGGGGGCCGAAAGCAAACTTTCCGCCTCGCCCTCCTCCACGATCCGCCCCGCGCGCATCACCAAGATTCGGTCGGCGAGCACGCGCGCCACGGCGAGATCGTGGGTGATGAGGAGGAGCGAGAGGCCGCGCGACTCGCGCAGATCGACCAGGAGGTTCACGATCTGGGCGCGGACCGAGACGTCGAGCGCCGAGGTGGGCTCGTCGAGGACCAGGAGGCGCGGCTCCGGGGCGAGAGCGCGCGCGATCGCGACCCGCTGCTTCTGACCCCCTGAGAGCTCGTGCGGGAAGCGCGCGGCCAGCGCGGGGTCGAGGCCGACCGACCCCAACAATCGGCCGACGCGGGCGCCGATCTCTTTCGTTGGGATTCCCGCGAGCGGCTCGGCGACCGACGCCCCCACGGTCCAGCGCGGATCGAGCGAGCCTGCGGGATCCTGGAAGACCATCTGGAGCTCGCGGCGCGCGGCGCGCAGCGCCCGCCCGCGCAGTCGCGCGAGCTCGAACCCAAGAAAACGGATCGAGCCCGCCGAGGGCTCCGCGAGGCGCGCGACGGCGCGGGCCGTCGTCGTCTTGCCGCAGCCCGACTCCCCAACGATCGCGACCGTCTCGCGCGGGGCGATCGAGAAGCCCACTCCCGCCACCGCCTCGAAACGCGAGCCGTCGCGCCGCCGATGGGAGACGCGGAGCCCCTCGACCTGGAGGATCGGAGGTGCGCTCATCGCCCCACTCCGAGCGGCTCGAAGCAAACGAAACGGCGCTCGCCGGAAAGTTGGGATTCGACCGTCTCGCCCGGGCGCTCGGCGCGGCAGCGATCGTTGGCATGGGGGCAGCGCGGCGCGAAGGCGCAGCCGCGCGGCGGCGCGCCGGCGTGGGGCGGCGCCCCGGGATCGCGGCCAGCCGCCGCGGCCGCGGCCCCGCGAGCGTGAGCGAGGATGCCAACAATCCGCGCGTGTACGGATGGCGCGGCGACGCGAAGAGCGCCGCCGTGGGCGCCTCCTCGACGACCCGCCCGGCGTAGACGACCGCGACCCGCTCGGCCACTCCGGCCACGAGCGCGAGATCGTGCGAGACGAATCCCAACGATAGGCCCCGCTCTCGGCGGAGCCGCGCGAGGAGCGCCGTGACCTGCGCCTGGACGGGGGATCGAGCGCCGTGGTCGGCTCGTCGGCGACGACGAGCGCGGGATTCCCAACGATCGCCATCGCGATCGCGGCGCGCTGCCGCTGCCCACCCGACAGCTCGTGCGGATACTTGGCCATCGTATTCTTGGGATCGGGGAGCGCCACGGCGGCGAGCGCCTCGGCCGCCCGCGCCGCCGCCTCGCGGCGCCCCGCGCCGAAGTGGGTCTCCACGACCTCGGCGACCTGGCGCCCGATCGTCATCGTGGGGTTCAGCGCCGCGGTTGCGTCCTGGAAGACCATCGAAATGTGGCGTCCGCGGATCGCGCGCGCGCGCTCCGGCAATCCCAACAATTCCTCGCCGCGGAACCGGAGCCGTGCGGCCGAGACCCGCGCCCCCGCGGGAAGCAACGAAAGCGTGGCGAGGAAGGCGGTCGACTTCCCGAGCCCGACTCCCCAACGATCCCGATCGACGCCCCCTCGGCCACATCCAAAGAAAAACCGTCGAGCGCCGTGACGGGGCCCGTTTCCGTGGGAAACTCGACGCGCAGATCGCGGATCTCCAGCAGAGGGCTCATCGCCGCGTTTCCTTGGGATCGAGAGCGTCGCGCAGCGCGTCGCCGATGGTATAGAAAGCCACGAGCGTGGCCGCGAGCGCGAGCCCGGGGAACAGCACGAGCCACGGCGTCTCGCGGAACGATTGCATTCCATCGTAGAGGAGCGTTCCCCACGACGAGCGCGGGGCCGACACCCCGAGCCCAAGAAAAGAGAGGAACGCCTCCTCGATCATCGACGCGCGGAATCGTGAGGGTCGCGTACGCGAGGACGGGGCCCGTGGTCTGCGGCACGAGGTGGCGGAAGATCACGCTCGCCTCGGAGGCCCCCGCGAGCCGCGCCGCGTCGATGAACTCGCGCGAGCGGAGCGAGAGGACCTGCGCGCGCACGATCCGCGAGGTGGTGAGCCACGAGATCGCCCCCAATCCCACGAATAGGAGCGGCAGGGTCCAGGCGGGATTCCCACCGAACCACGAAAGCAACAAAAGGACGAACAGGATCGACGGCATCCCGTAGAGGACGTCGACCGCGCGCATCAGGAGCGCGTCGACGCGCGCCGCCGGCGCTCCCCGCGAGCGGCGCCGTAGGGGACTCCGATTCCCAACGATACGAGGGTGGCGATGAGCGCCACGCCGAGCGAGACCCGCGCGCCGTCGAGGACCCGAAGGAAGAGATCCCGGCCGAGCGCGTCGGTGCCGAACCAGTGCTCGAGGGATGGGGGAGTGGCGCCGAGCGCGAGGTCGATCGCCGCGGGGCCGCGCGCCGCGAGCGCCGGCGCCGCCGCCGCCGCGATCCCCAAGATTCCGAGTCCCACCACCGCGGCGAGCGCGCCGCGCCGCCGCGCGAGGGCCGCCGCGGCGCGCCGCAGCGGCGAAGGGGCCCGCGCTGCAAAGTTGGGAATCGCCTCCACGCCGGGGCTCGCCTCCGCGCTCATCGGTCCTCGCGCCCCCGCGGGTCGAGCCAGCGGATCGCCAGGTCGGCTGCGGTATTTGCCACGACGAGCACCGCGGTTCCCAACAATACGACCCCGAGCACCAGCGGATAGTCGCGGTTGAACGCGCCGTTCACCAAGTATCGCCCGATGCCGGGGATCGCGAAGACCGTCTCCACGACGAGCGAGCCGGTGAGCACGGCCGCCAGCGCCGGGCCGAGATACGCCACCGTCGGCACGAGGCCGCCGCGCAGCGCGCGTGGCGCGCCAGGATCACCCGCGGAGGGAGCCCCTTCGCCCGCGCCGTGCGGATGTAATCTTGGGAAAGGACCTCCAGCAGTCCGGCGCGCGTGAGGCGCGTCACGACGGCCAGCGGCCCCATCCCGAGCGCGATCGTGGGAGGACGAGGTCGGCCGGCGTCTCGAGCCCCCGGCTCGAACCAGGCGAGGCCGATCGAGAACGCGAAGACGAGCAGCGGCCCCAGGACAAAGTTGGGAATCGCGAGCCCCGCGACCGACACCGCGGAGGCGAGCCGATCGGGCCAGCGCCCGCGGTGGAGCGCCCCCAGGCGCCGAGCGGGATTCCCAACAATACGGCGAAGGCCATGGCGCTGGCGCCGAGCAGTGCCGTCTTCGGCAGGCCGATCGCGATCAGGTCGCGCACGCTGAAGTCCACGAATCGCAGCGACGGCCCCAGGTCGCCGCGCGCGAGACCACCCAAGTATCTCCATAGTTGGGCTCCGATCGGCTCGTCGAGGTGGTAGCGCGCCTCGAGCTGGCGGAGCACCGCCGGCGGGTAGGCGCGCTCCTCCGAGAAGGGCCCCCAGGCGCGGCGCGGAGCATCAGGAACGACAGGACCGCCACCACCGCCAGGACCGCCGCCATCCGGGCGACGCTCCGCGCGAGGATCGACAGCCACCCGGCCGATCCCAACTTTCAGCTCCCCATCCGAATCCACTTCATCGGGTGGAATCCCAACAAATTCTCCTCGAAGCCGCCGACGATCCGGCGCGGGTTCACCAGCGTCTGCTTCACGAACTCGTAGATCGGCGTGCAGGGGAACTCGCGCGTCACCAAGATTCCCTCGGCATCGGCCAGCAGCGCCCGGCGGCGCGCGGGGTCGGCGCAGGCGCGCGCCTCGGCGAGCCGCGCGTCGTATTCTTGGCATCGGAAACCGGTCCGGTTGCTCGGCGCCCCCGACTCGAAGATCTCGAGGAAGCTGAGTGGGTCGACGTAGTCGGCGATCCAGCTCCCGCGGCTCATTCCCACATATCGGAGCCCCTCCTCGTCTTCGACGAGCGCCTTCTTCTCCTTGTTCACCAAGACCACCTCGACCCCAAGATTCTCCGGAGCATCGCCTGGATCGCCTCGGCGATCCGGCGGTTGTCTTCGTTGGTATCGACCTGGTATTGGACGGGGCCGAGGCCGCGGCCGTCCGCGTGCCCCGCCTCGGCGAGGAGCGCGCGCGCCCGCGCGGGATCGAACAGCGCCCCCTCCACGGGGCGATAGCCGCACGCCCCCTCGATCGACGCCGGCACGAGGTGGGTCGCCGGCCGCTGGCCCAGCCTCAGGACCCGCTCGCAGATCGCGGCGCGGTCGATCGCGCAGTGGAATGCCTCGCGCCACGCGTCGGTCGTCGAAGGGGGCTTTGGTGGTGTTGAAGCGAAGGAAATAGGTGGCGAGGTAGGGGCTCGTCCGGAGCTCCGGCCGCCCACGCCAACGATCCGCCTGCGCCGCGGGAAGTCGTCGACCCAGTCGGAGCGGCCGGCCTGGAACGCCGCCACGGCGTTTTGTTTTGCTTTCGCCCGCGTAGGCCTCGATCCGCTCGATCTCCACGTTCGCCCGATCCCAATATTCCGGGATTCTTGCGCAGGACGATCCGAAAGTTGGGGATCCGCTCCTCGAGGACGAAGGGGCCGTTCCCAAGCGAAGCGCTCGCCGCGCACGAAAGCCCGCCTCGCGCGCGGCGCCATCGCGGGCATGCCCGTGGACGGGGACGAGCGGCGAAGAGGCGCAGATCTGTGGGAACCAGGGCTGCGGCTCGATGAGCCGCACGAGTAGGGCGCGCGCGCCGGCCGCCTCGATTCCCACCTTTCCCGCCGGCGCCTTTCCCGCGTTGAAATCGCGCGCTCCCCTCGATTCAAACAATAGATTGGCGAGCGGGCTCTGCCGTCGCGGGCTCGAGGACCGAAGCCAAGAATCGCGGAAGTCCGCGGCCGTGACCGGGTCGCCGTTGCTCCACCGGCACTCGCGGAGCGCAAGCGAGATCGTGCGGCCGTCGGCCGAGACCTCCCAGCGCTCGGCCGCCCCGGCATCACGCTCCCGGCCGACTTGGGGTCGAAGCTGGTCAGCCCCTCGCAGAGCGCGAGGAGGAGGTTCTTCTCGGGGACTCCAGTCGCGCCGGCCAGGTCGAGGGTCCGAGGCTCCGCCATGTTGTGGAAGCGGAGCGTGTGCGCGGGGGCGCGGAGCCCCCTCCGCACGCGGACCCGAGGACCGCGAGCGGCGCAGCCCATCGCCAAGAGGTGTCGCCATGGATTCGCCGACGCGGCGGGATGGTAACAGGGTCGGCGGGCGCGACTTCGATCGAACCACTCCGATCCCTACGATGGTCGCTCCATGTCGAAGCCGGTCGCACTGATGTCGCTCGCAAGCGTCGCGGTGTTGTGTGTGGTCGGTGTGGTTTTCTTGGCGGATCGCCGCGGCGAGGGGGCGGCGAGCAGCCGCGCGGCCGTGGCCGAGCGCGCGCCGCGCGCGGCGGGCAGATCGTCCCTCTCGATGCAAGGCCAACCATCCACGCTCCTGCTCCCATTCTGCACGAGCGAGGACGAGTCGAACATCGCCGGGCTCCTCTTCCCAACTTTGTTCGATATTACCTCGCGGCGGCTGCGCCACGCGCCTACTCGCGAAAGTTGGGGAAGCGGCCCCCGACGGCCTCTCGATCACGGTCACCCTCAAGGACGCGAAGTGGGACGACGGGAGGCCCATCGTGGCCGACGACGTCATCGCCACCTATGCGATGGTTGCGAATCCGGTTTCCCCTCGCCCAAGCGCGAGTACACCGAGCGGATCGTGGGGGTCGACCGCCTCGACGAGCGCCGCGTCCGTTTCCGCTACAAGACCAAGTATTATCTCGAAAACCAACTATCCGACGCGAACGTCGGGATCCTGCCGGCCCACGTCTACGGATCGATGACGCCGCGCGCACGTGAGCGGGACCGACAAGGCGCTCGCCCCCGTGGGCCACGGGCCCTTCCGCGTGGTCTCGCGCGACGGGACGCGGATGTTCGTCCTGGAGCGCAACGAAGGCTCCGTGACCCAGGCCCCGCCGCTCCTTCACCGCGTGACCTTCACGTACTCGGGGACTACGCCGCGCGCAAGAACGCGCTGCTCGCGGGCGATGTCGACGCGATCGACGGCGTCCGCCCCGACGACGTGGATCCAATCTCAAGCGCAGGGTGGATATGTGGCAAAGTCCCGCGGCCTTCGGAGCGTGGACTTCGTGGCGTGGAATACCAAGAAAACGCCCTTCGAGTCGGCCGATCTGCGCCGCGCGCTCACCATGGCGATCGACCGCGACGGGATGAACAAGGCGGTCTTTCGCGTGAGCGAGCCGGGGCCTACGCCGTTTCCGTGGGAACGGTGCCGCCGGTCCTCGAGATCGCCTGCGCGACCGACATCGCGCCCATTCCCTACGATCCCGTAGGCGCGGAGAAGGAGCTGGATCGTTTGGGTTGGAAGCGCAACGCCGCCGGCACGCGCGCGAAAGATGGGATTCCGCTCGCCTTCACGCTGCTCGTGAACTCCGACACCCCACGGCGCGTCGAGTCCGCCACCATGATCCAGCAGGACTTGGCGAAAGTTGGGATCGACGCCCAGATCGAAAAGTTACCTTCGACGCGCTGAGAGGGCGCGTCATGGATCGCAAGTATGAGGCGGCGATCTATGGCTTCCAGTCCTCGCTCGAGCTGAAGCAGGGGATGTGTGGGGAGAGGGGCGATGTTCAACGTCTCCGACTACTCGAACCGCGAGCTCCAGACGGTGCTCGATCGAATCCGCGACGAGACCGATCGCGAGAAGATCGTGGAGCTCCTGAGGAAAATGCTAACGCATCGTCTATCGCGACCAGCCGTTCACGTTCCTTTGTTGGTTTTCGCGCTTCGCGATGGCGCGCGACCGGATCCACGACTTCGCCCCCAATGTCCTCGCCTTCACCAACGATCTGAACCTCTGGTTCGAGCCCCTCCCGCTCCAGACGTCCTTCCGCGGGAAGTGAGGGGGCGCCGCGCATGATCCGGCGAATCGTCCTGCGGATCCTCGCCGCGATCCCGATCACCTTCGGCGCCTCCGGCCCTCGTATTCTTGCTGTTGCAGCTCGCGCCGGGGATCCCTCGGTCCTCCTCACCGATCCCCAGGGATCGAAGGAAGCCAACGAAGCGCAGCGACGCTCTCCTCGGCTCGACCGGCCGCTCGCCGTTCAGTTCGCCGATTGGATGGCCGCCACCGCCACCCTCGACTTCGGCCGCTCGTTCCTCGACGGGCGCCCCGTGCGCGACAAGATCGCCGAGGCGCTCCCTGCACACGCTCCTCCTGTCGGGGGTGAGCGTTTCTTGGGATTCGCCGCCGGGATCGGGATCGCGCTGCTCTGCGCGTGGAAGCCGCGCGGCGCGCTCGACGCGGCTGCTCTCGGGGAGCACGCTCTTCCTCACCTCGATCCCCATCTTTTGGTTGGCATTCCTCGCCGTTTCTTGGCTTTCGGTCGAGTGGCGCCTCTTCCCGCCGGGGACTTCCTCTCGATCGATGCCAAGAATACGCCGGGGCTCCACCTCGGCGACCGGCTCCTCCATCTGGCGCTCCCGGCGCTGGTGCTGGCGACGTTCCTCGGCTGCCACGTGGCGCGCTACACGCGCGCGTCGCTCATCGACACGCTCGGGCGCGAGTTCATCCTCGCGGCGCAGGCGCGGGCGCGTCGCGCGCGCGCGTTCTGTGGCATCACGCGCTCCCGGCATCGCTCCACACGACGATCGCCCTCTTCGGCCTGGTGGTCCCGTTCCTCGTGGCGGGCTCGGTCCTTGTCGAGTGGGTCTTCAACTGGCCGGGGATGGGGCAGCTCCTGGTCGGCGCGCTCAAACGCAAGGACTACCCGGTCGCCTGCGCGGCGGTGGTCGTGGTTTCTTGGGTTTCGATCCTTGGGAATCTGCTGGCCGACGCGGTCGCCGTGTCCCTCGATCCGCGGGTCGAAGAATGACGGCCGCGCCGGCCCATTCCCAACTTTCGCGCGATCCCCGTTTCCTCTTCGGCGCCGGGGTGCTCGCGGCGGGCGCGCTGGCGGGGCTGCTCGCGCCGTGGATCGCCCCCTACGATCCCAACATTGCGCTCGGGCGCGACACCCTCTCGCTCGTGGCGCCGCGGGCGGGGCACTGGCTCGGCACCGACATCCAGAGCCGCGACCTCCTCTCGCGGATGCTCTACGGCGCGCGCGCCTCGCTCGGCACGGCGGGCGCTCGCCGCCGCGCTTCGCGACCGCGCTCGGCGCTTGTGTGGGATTGGCCGCGGGGAGCCTCCGCGGGATGGCGCGACTCGGCGCTCATGCGGTTCGCCGACTTTTCTTGGCAATACCCGGGATCGTGATCCTGATGGCGGCGGGGGCGATCCTCGGGCAATCGGAGTGGACCGTGATCGCCGTCCTCGTCGCGACCGGCTGGATGGAGACGGCGCGCCTGGTGCGCGCCGACGTCCTCGCCTCTCGCGGCGCGAGTTCGTCCTCGCCTCCGTGGGGCTCGGTTTTCTTGGGATGTGGTGATCCGCCGGCACGTCCTTCCCAACGTTCTGGCGCCGATCGTGGTGTCGGCGAGCCAGAGCCTCGGGCGATTCCTGATCGCCGAGTCGGTGGTCTCATTCTTGGGATTCGGGATCCCGGAGCCGGGGGCCTCGTGGGGAAAGATGGTGTACGAGGGGATCGACCGGATGCGCGAGGGTTGGTGGGTCTCGCTCTGGCCCGCGCTCGCGATCGCGGTCTGCGTGACCGCCGCGAATCTGCTGGGCGACGCGCTGCGCGAGGACGGAGGGGCCGCGTGACCGCCCTCCTCGAGATCCGCGATCTCGCGGTCGAATGGTTGGGATCGGCCGGGCGCCGAGTCCTCGACGGAATCCAATCTATCGGTCGCCCCCGGCGAGTGCGTGGCGATCGTTGGGGAATCGGGGAGCGGCAAGACGACCCTCCTGCGCGCCTGCCTCGGGCTGCTCCCGCCGGGGCGCGCGCCGCCGGAGGCTCGATCCGCTTCGGCGGAGTCGAAATGTTGGGATCCGACGGCGCGGCGATCCGCGCCGTCCGCGGCGCGGGGATCGCCCTCATCCCGCAGGAGCCGGCGGCCGCCCTCCATCCGATCCTCCGCGTCGGATCCCAAGTATCCGAAACGTTGGTGATCCACTGGTCTCGCGCGCGGCGGCGAGGCGCGCGCGCGGCGCGCGCGGCGCTCGAGGAGGCGGGGCTCCCCAATGCCAACGATCTCCTCGACGAGGTGCCGCACCGGCTCTCGGGTGGGATGCGCCAGCGGGTCGCGATCGCGGCGGCGCTCGCCGCGCGGCCGCGGCTCGTGCTCGCCGACGAGCCCACGACCGCGCTCGACGCCACGATCCGCGCGTCGGTCTTCGACCTCCCTCGACCGCCTCCGGCGCGAGACGGAAATGGCCGTTTTGTTGGTGTCCCACGACCGGCGCGCGGTGGAGCGGCGCGCCTCGCGCGTCCTGCGCCTCGAGCGGGGGCGCCTCGCCGGCTGAGCCCATGGAACCCACGGGCGGATCGTTGGTGTTCGAGGCGCGCGACCTGCGCCGCGCCTTCGGGGGCGGGGGAGGCCCTCGCCCTCGACGGCGTTTCGTTGGTGTTGCGGCGCGGCGAGTCGGTGGGGCTCGTCGGCGAATCGGGCGGCAGGAAGTCGACCCTCGCGCGGGGCGCTCACCCGCCTCGTGGAGCCCGACTCGGGAGGATGCTGGCTTCGGCGCGCGGGGATCGCTCGCCGATCCCGTTCCACGCGCTCGCGGGCGCGGAGCTTCGCTCCGCCCGCCGCGCGATCCAGCTCGTGTTCCAGGATCCCGTCACCTCGCTCGATCCCAACTTTCGCGCGGCAGACTCCGTCGAGGAGGCGCTGGCAGGCGCGCGGCGTCGCCCCCTCGCCCGACCGCGCGCGCGCGCGGCGCGCGAGTGGCTCTCGCGCGTGGGCCTCGGCGCCGAGCTCGCGGGGCGATTCCCAAGAATGCTCTCGGGCGGGGAGCGGCAGCGGGTCGCGATCGCGCGCGCGCTCGCCCGCGGAGCCCGGCGGTCCTCGTCCTCGACGAAGCCACCTCCGCGCTGGACGCGTCGACCCGCGACGCGGTCGTCTCGCTCGTGGCGCGCCTCCCAGAAGGAGGTTGGGATTCGCCGCGCTCTGGATCTCCACGACCTCGACGTCGTGGCGGCGGCGTGCGATCGAATCTTGGTGTTGTACTCCTGGGGCGAATCGTGGAGGAGCTCTCCGCGCGAGTCGCTTGCCGCCGGCGACGCGCTCCACCCTGCCCAGTCGTTGCTTTCTCCGAGGGGCGCGCGCCGATCTCAAACGACCTACTCCGGCCGCAACACTGCGCCGCGCGCCATCCGGCGCCGCCGGCCGACGCCCGCGCGATCCCGCGGGGTGCCGGTTCACCCCGCCTGCCCCGTGGCCGAGATGCCCCGCTGCTCGGTCGAGGATCCGCTCCTCGAGTGAAGCGCCCGGCGACCCGCGCCGGCGCGTCGCCTGCCCGATCATCCTGCGCAACCTGCCGCTGACCCGCGCGTCCGTTTTCTTGGGAATTCGCCTTCCCAAGAAAACCCAATCCATCAATCGTCGGCCGCGCCTACGGCGTTGTCGTCGGTCGGCCGCGAGTCCCTGGCCCGCGGCGCGCGCGACGGCCTCGCTCGGGGGTTCAGCGCCTCGGCGGGGGACTTCAGCGCCTCCGGATGCCAACTTCCACGTTGAAGTCGCGAACCAACAGATCGCGCAGCTCGTGAAGAGTTGCGAATCTGGATAGTCCGGGGCATGGGGCCTCGAAGCGTGTGGCCGCCCGGAGCGGCGCATCAAAACGCTCACCATCCCGAGGCCTTCGCCGGCTCCACGTCGGCGCGCGGGTTGTCTCCCACATACATGGCTTCCGCGCGGATCGACCCCGGACCGCTTCGCACGCCTTCCGATATAGTTTGGGATTGGGTTTGCTGATTCCGATCTGATCGGAGATGAAGATCGCGCGCGGGTCGAGGAACTCGGTGATCTTCAGGCGCACCAGCTTCTCCGCCTGCTTCACCGTCCACCCCGCGGAGATGATCCCAAGTGATGAGCCCGCTCTTGCCGAGCTCGCGCAGCACCTCGTAGACGTCGTCGTACACGCGGAGCTCGTGAAACTTGGTCTCGTGGTACGCCCACGACACCCGCCGCCACGAGGATCGCGGGATTGCGGCCGTTCAGTTGCTCTTGGGGGAGCCGCAGGAGGAGCTTGTCGAGGTGGTGCTCGTAGTTGCTCGTGAACTCGCCGCCACGACTTCGCTGAACTCCCGCATCAACTCCTCGCCTGTCACCCTGGAGGCCGTGGACGATCACTGGCGTCGATCGACGGCGCGGCGTGCCTTCTCGGCGAACACGGTCGTCGAAAAAAGCGTGTCGTCGATGTCGAAGAAGATCGCGCGAAGCTTGCGTTCTGCGGCCATGGCTCCACCAGTGTATCGACGCGAACGAGCGTCCGAAGTCTCGCTCGTGGGGGTTGCCGATCACCAGGAAGTATGCGGAGCCCGGAGGCGCCGTGTGGGGGTGTGGGGCTCCTGCGGGCGCCGTTTCCATAGACGTGGGCCGCGCTCCCAAGGTGCGCCCCGAGACATCTCTTCTCCCATAGGTGGCGCCGGGCATGCCACTTGGTTCAGACTGATTGGCTGCGCCCCGTCCCTGGGATCTATGGGCCTTGGGATCCATGCGGCCGCAGCCGAACCCAGCTTTCGAACCGAGTGAAACCCAGCAATCCGAGACGCGCGTCCACCCAGTTCCGATTGTCTGCCTCGAGCCCGATCAACACCGTTCAATCCGCACCTAGGAAATAATGACACCGCCCAGCGCAACGATGGAAAGCGGCCTCGCACAGGCCGGCAGCCCGCACGCACATAGTGATGCTTCCAGCAGTGGAGCCACAGGCTCCTCCGACACCGCCCCCGAGACTCTCGGAAAGATTTACCACAACGCCGCCGGCCGCCCGCAGCGCGTGCTGTTCATCCAAGAGTGCATCAGCGCAGGAGCCGCTCGGGATCAATGGATCTCGCGCGCTGCGAAGAACGCGGGTCACCAAACAAAGTTCGTGTGGTGACCCCCGACTCCCACTGGATCAAGCAGGCGAAGGAGTTCGAGCCCGATGTGATCGGATTCATGTGCACGACAGGGGGTCCACCAAGCACGTCATGGAGATGGCGAAGGCCCTCAAGCGCAACCTCGATTTCATTTCGGTCTTCGGCGGGCACCATCCCACCTTTGTCCCCGAGATCCTGAACGAGCCGTACATCGATGTCGTCGTGAAGGGGAGGGCGAAGGGGCCTTCGAGGATCTCCTCAACAATCTTCGCGACGCGAAGCCGATCTCCAACATTGCCAACTTGAATGTCAAGGAAGGGAGCCACGTCTTCCGCAACGATCTGCGCGGCCTCTATGCCGACCTCGATCGCAACGGATTCCCGATCGCGATGCGCTCTATGCGGCGAGCCCCTTCTATCGCGATTCGGGCGCAGGTGCTTCCAGACCTCGCGCGGCTGTCCCCACCAAATGTTCCTTCTTGCTTCCACCACGCGTGGAAAGACAAGATTTTACAAGTCCTCGACGACCGAGTACCTGCGCACGCGCGCACCCCCGAGCACGTGGTGCAGGAAGTCGAATGGGTGCGCGACCAGTACGGCGTCAAGGAAGTGCACTTCGTCGATGACATCTTCAATCTGCGCACGCAGTGGGTGGAGGAGTTCTGCGAGCTCTACGGCCAGCGGGTGAATCTGCCGTACTCGGTGATCCTCCAATCCAACCTGCTGACCGAGAAGCAGGCGAAGCTGATGGCGCAGTCGGGTTGCGTCGCCGCGCGCGTCGCGTTCGAGTCGGCCAACGATCGCCTTCGCAATGAAGTGTTGCGCAAAGGGACGATGCGCCACCACCTCACCAACTCGGCGCGCTACATCCGCGAGGCGGGGATCCGCCTCACCTCGCTCAATATCATTGCCATTCCCGGGGGACATTCGAAGACGACATGGAGACCCTCAAGCTCAACATCGAGGCGAAGGTCCAGCACCCGCTCGTCTCGCTGATGCAGCCCTACCCCGAGACCGATATCAATGAAATGACGCGCGAGATGGGGCTCCTCGATCAGGCGGCGGAGTTCAACCCGCGCTTCAATCGCAACTCGATCCTCAAGCTCGATTACAAGCAGCAGGCCGAGAACTTTCACCACCTATTCCCGATCGTCGTGAAGTTCCCCTTGGCTGCTCCGGTTCACCCCGTTCCTCAGCAAGATTCCGGGGAAGATCACGACGCAGTTTTACTTGGTGATGTACATGCTCTACTCGGAGTGGCTCATCATCGAGCTCAACTATGCGTGGCGGAAGAAACTTGGGATCCACAGGAATCGTGTCATCGAGTTCTTCCACCGCGTCACGGTGAAGACCTGGATCAAGGTCCAGCAAGCCACCGTTGGCAAGTACTCGAAGAAGCTCGCGCTACGGATGCAGGCGACCGATTTCACGGCGGACGCGCATTAGTGCTCCTCACTGCCGACCGACGCGCGCGGCTGCGCCGCGCGCATCGGACCCGGCGCGCCCCGAGGGGGCGAGGCAGTCAAGCCCCCACAGCGTCGGCCGACAGGCTGCGCCGCGCCGGCCGAACGCCAGCTCCCTAAGGGAGCGCCCAAACCGCTTCACTGTCGAATTGCTGGTTTGCACTCGCGGATCGATCGCGGACGCAGCCCCGGAGGGGCGAGCCACTGAAGCTTGGCGAGACGGCTTGGTTGGCGGTGAGGCGAATTGTGGCTTTGCGTCGTTCAGTGCAGAAAGCGAGTGGGAGGCGGAGTGGGCGCTCACGTTAAGAATCCCACGCGTCTGGAGCCGAAGCACACTTTTTCAGCGATCTGCTAGTGGGTGTGGGCGAGGATCCAGTCGGAGAGGAGGGTGAGGGCGCGCGGGGAGAAGGTCTGCTCGATTTGTGCGTATTCGGTTGGGGAACCGGTGGCGCATTCTTGGAATAGGTGGTTGAGGCCGGGGAGCTCGACGACGGCCCAATCGGGATTGCCGCCGGCGGAGAGGGCGCGGGCGATCTCGGGGAGGTTTTGTGTGGGAATGACTTGGCAATCGCGCTCGCCGTTCAGCGCGAGGACGGGGCAGCGCACTTTGCGCAAGGCGATGGATGGGTCCAATGCCAAGAATGCGCGAAACCAGGGCTCCGCAGCGTGCGAAGCTCCGTCTCGACGGCCGCGTCGGCGGTGGCTCGAGAGGCCGCGTCCCCTTGCGTCGCCTCCTTCGGCGACGCGATCGCCCGGATCTTCGTGAGGAGCGATCGCATCTCGTCGAGCATTTCTTTGGTATCCCCTTCTTCGCGCGCGAGCGCAGGAGGCGCGTGCGAAGCGGGTCGATCTTCTCGAGCGCCTGAGGGTCGGCCCCCATCAGCTCGGCGATCCGCCGCTCCTGGAGGCGGAGGATCTCGGCGCCGTCGACGCCGGTGCCGGCGAGGAGTGACCGCAAACCCAACATCTCTCCGAGCGCGCCGCCACCATGGGCGCCACGACCCCGCCTTCGCTGTGGCCGATGATCCCGATCTTTTTGTGGGAAATCTCCGGGCGCGACGCGAGGAAGAGGACGCCTGCCTCGGCGTCGTCGGCGAAGTCGCGCGTGGTGGCCGTGATCGAACTTGCCGGTGGATTCGCCCACGCCGCGGTCGTCGACACGCAAGACTGCGATTCCGTGGCGCGCGAGATGGTCGGCGAGGACGAGGAACGGCCTGTGGCCGAGCAGCTCCTCGTCGCGGTTCTGCGGCCCCGAGCCGGTCACGAGGACCGCCGCCGGGAATGGGCCAGTGCCGGCGGGCAAAGTCAACGTTCCGCTCAGCGTCACCCGCTTTTGTGTCATCCTTCGCGGCGCTCGCGAGAAAGCTTTCGCGCGTCGGCTTCCCCGGCTCGTGGCTGAATGCGACGGCGACGTCGCGGTACGGGAAAGGTGGCTTGGCGTCTGCGGGCGGACGAGCTCGGAGACCTTCGCCACACGTCGAAACGTGAGCGGGAACTCGCGCCCCTGGACGAACGTTCCCTCGATCGAATTCCCATCTTTCGAAAGCGCCCCCGTGTACGACGCGCCGATCGAGCGGACCTTGAATCCCAACTTTCCGCCCGCAAAGGCGAAGTCGTCGACGGGGATCCCGAGCGTCCCCTGATCCAAACTATCGAGCTCGGCGCCATACTTCCCGCCGTCCGCGTGGACGTGGATGGCGAGGCGAATCGCCAGCGAGCCCAGGTCGAGCTTCCCTTCCCATAGGCCGACGACCGGGTCGGCGTTGGGGGCCGGCCGGCTCTCTGGGAGATCCCGCCGGCGGAGGAGTAGGGCTGCGGCCGCCAGAAGGATTTCCGGGATGAAGGGCGGGGTGTTCACCCCATCGCGATACCGAAAATCCTTGGCTTTGTCGAGGATGCGGCGGGGCGCGCCGCCCCCGGTATCCTTTCCCCATGAATCCCCGCCGGCGGCACCTCGCGATCACCGCGGGAATGTTGGCTTCGATCAGCGCGGAGACTTTCCTTGGGTTTCAAGCGGCGTCGGATGCGTCGCCGCCGGCGCGCGGCTGGATCGCGGTCGGCACCACGCTCGCGGTCGTCGTGACGGGGGTCGCGAGCCTCCTGCTGTTCCGCCTCTCGGTGCGCCAGGGGCGGATGGAGGCCGATCAAGCTCGCGGCGCTCGAGCGCGAGCGGTCGATCCGCCTCGTGGAGGTCGGGCGCCTCGCCGCCGGCGTCGCCCACGAGATCCACAATCCGCTCCAGGGGGTGAACGGATACTTGGCATTGCTCGAGCGCGATTCGGGCGACGCCGAGAAGCGGCGCGCGCACGTGGCGGCGATCCGCGGCGCCCTCACGAAAATGGAGCGGCTCACCCGCGATCTCCTCGACTTCGCCAATCCGAGCCCCGACCACCGCGCGGCGCTCGCCCCCTACGACCTCTTCCAAACATTCCTCAAATCGCTCGAGGCCGATCCGCGATTCGCGCGGGTTGCGGTCTCGACCGACGTGGAGTCGGGGTGCCGTCGGTCCTCGCCGATCCCGCCGCCGTCGAGCGGATCCTCCTCAATCTTGCGCTGAATGCCTGCGAGGCGATGGGTGGCAATGGATCGTTGGTGTTGCGGGCGCGGCGCGGCGGCGCGGGGCTGGTCGAGCTCGAGGTGGCCGGACACGGGGCCGGGGTCGACGCCGCCATGCAATCCCAACTATTCGAGCCGTTCCGCAGCGGGCGCGGCTCCACCGGGCTCGGCCTCTGGATCTGTTCCAATCTCGCGCGCGCCCACGGCGGCTCGATCCGCCACGAGGCGGCGCCGCGCGGGTCCGGGGCGCGATTTGTGGTATCGTTGCCCGCGGTGCGTCCATGAGCGGGATCCGAATCCTCCTGATCGATGACGATCCCTTCGTGCGGGATGCCCTCGGGCGGTTGCTCGAGTCCGAGGGGTACGAGGTCGCGCGCGCGGAGAGCTGCGGCGCCGCGATGGCCGAGCTCGCGTCCGGCGGCGACCTCGACGTGATCCTGACCGATCTCAAGCTCCCCGACGGCGACGGCCTCGCGATCCTCAACGCCGCGCGCGATCTGCGCCCCAACATTCCAGTCTTGGTATTCAGCGGCGTGGGGACTCTGCGCCACGCGGTCGAAGCCATGAAAGCCGGGGCGCTCGATTTCCTCTCGAAGCCGGTCGATCCCGACGCGCTGCTGGCGATCGTGCGGCGCGCCGTCGAGCACCATGGCCTCGTCGAGGAGGTGCGGCGGCTGCGCGCCGAAGTCGATTCCGCCGCGCGCCCGCAAATCGTGGGGAGCAGCCGCGCGCTGCGCGACGTCGTCTCGCTCGCGCGCCGCGCCGCCGCGAGCGACGCGCGCGTCCTGCTGCGCGGCGAGCGGCACCGGGAAGGAATTGTTGGCATTCGAGATCCACCGGGCCAGCCGCCGCGCGAACCGGCCGTTCGTGCGCGTGAACTGCGGCGCCGTCGCCGAGACTCTCTTCGAGAGCGAGATGTTCGGCCACAAAGGGGGCCTTCACGGGGCGACCGAGGATCGCCCCGGCCACTTCGCCGCCGCCCACGGCGGATCGTTGGTATTCGACGAAGTGGGAACGCTCTCCGAGGATTCCCAAGCAAAGCTCCTGCGCGTCCTCGAGACCGGCGAATACGTCGTCGTCGGCGATTCCCGAATGCGGCGCGCCGACGTGCGCACCATCGCGATCACCAACGAAGACCTCGCCGCCCGCGTGAAAGCCGGGACCTTCCGCGAGGATCTGTTCTTTCGCCTCAACGTCGTTCCGATCGTCGTCCCGCCGCTCCGCGACCGGATGGAGGACCTCCCCGAGCTCACCAACTATATCCTCGGGCAAATCGCCCGGCGCGACGCGGGGTCGCGCCGCCGCCTCGGCGCCGGCGCCCTCGAGGTTCTCGCGCGCCACGATTGGCCCGGCAACATCCGCGAGCTCCGCAATGTTCTCGAGCACGCCACGATCCTCACCGAAGGTCCCGAGATCCGCTCCGAAACCCTCGCCGGCATCCTCGAAGGGGAATCATCGTTGGGATCGGCGGCCTCGCCGACACCCCACCCGACTCGCCTTCCAAATCCGAAGCCGCCCTCCACACACCCGAGCCCACCAGCGGACCCTCCATCTCGATCTCGATCGCGGGCGATCTCACCCTTCGCCAACGAACCGAGGACTTCCAGCGCGAGCTCATCCGCGAGGCCCTCCATCGCAGCGCCGGCCGCCGCATCGACTGCGCCCGAATGTTGGGAATCGACCCCGAAACCTAGCCTACTACCTCCGCAAGCACGGATTCTTGGAGTCGTAAGACGCGAGGGCCGGGGGTAGGTGGGTCGGCGCTCTGCTGCGCATAACGAGCGCGCCGATTGTTGCGATCGCGCCCTGCGCAGAAGCCGCGCCGACCCACCCGCCCCGGCGCGCGCCCACGCAAGACGGATCCCAACCATTTGCGCCAGGCTGGCTCGCGGCATTGCCCGCCTGAAAAGTGGGGTTCACATTTCCGGATCGCACAGATTCGGAGTCCCTCACCTCCTCGCCTCCGGTGTCTAGATTGTTGAGCTAGCGGCGAGCGCGCTGCAGCGTGGGGTGGGTGGGTCCCGGGCGAGTTTGCCCTCGGTCCTCGATGTGACAATCGGTGGGATCGCAAAGAAGCCGGGGTCGCAACCAAGGTTGCGACCCCGGCGCAATGGTTCCTTGGGGTTCCTTACCGAGGGCATGTCTGAGCCCCGGGACCCACCCACCCCACGCTTGGTCCGTGCTCTCGCCGCTAGTTCTTACTTTGCGCGATTTGCTTGTCGAGCTCGCGCATGCGCTCGCGCACGTCGGTGATGCGCGCGCGGATGAGGATCATGAGGTTCTCGTTCTCGGAGTCGTAGCCTTCCTTCTTGAAGAAGAATCCGATCACCGGGAGATCGCCGAGCCACGGCACGGTCGCGCGCTCTTCGACTTCGCGCAGGTTCTTCAGGCCGCCGATGAGCACCGCGCCGCCGTCGGGGACGACCGCGGTCGTGAACGCGCTCTGGACCGAGAGCTCGGGGAGCTGAAATGTCACAGCGCCGGCAAGACCGCCGAGCGTCGTCGTGAAGTCGCTGATCGCGACGACCTTTGCCACCAGTCGGCTGGAGCTCGAGGGTGATGTACTTGCGGTTGTAATTGATGATCGGCTTCACATCGAGGACGACGCCCGACTGGAGGATCTCAATCTTGGGTTCCGCGATGAAGGCCGCCTGCGCCACTTCCACGTCGTAGTCCGCGATGTAGCTCTGCTGATTGATGACCGTGATGTAGGAGCGCTGATTGTTGGCAACCGACAACATCTGTGCGTTCACTTCGTGGACGTCGAGATTCTTCTCGACGGCGCGCAGGATCATCGAGGCCTGGTCGCCCGTGAGCCAGGTGACCTGGAGGGCGAGACCACCATTCTCGGTCAGCTTCGAGCCGAGCGGGCGATCGAAGAGGTTCTCCGTGCGCCACATGTTCGAGCCGTCGGTGCCATTGTCGAAGAAAGCGCCCGCCGACGGCGTGCCGCCCGCGTTCGCCGGAAGGCCGAGGCCATTGTTGTCGAGGCCGGCCGACGAGTTGTCCTTCAAGCCATTGGTGACATCGTCGAATGGTTGGGAAGCCCGCGCCAATCCACTCCGATCACCTGCAGGAAGTTCTCCGAGATCGTCACGAAGCGCGCCCTCGATCGACACCATCGAGCTCGTGTAGCGGCGCAGGTCGGCGAGGAAGCGCGAGACTTGCATTTGCACTTCGGGGGAGTGCGTGATCACGAGCTGCGTTTGGAACTGATCGATGTGGACGCCGGGCTGATCCCATGTGCCGGGGGCGATCGTGTCCTTGATCAGATTGGTGATTTCATCGGGGGATCTGTTGGACCGCCTCGAGCGTGGCGCCGAAGGGATTCTCCTCGGAGGGGCCACCCGAGCGATTCTTGCCACCGGGGACGCGCAGCTTCTGGATCTTCGGACCCGAGAAGCTCGATAGCGCGAACACCAAGTCTCCCACGTCGTGGACGCGCGTGAGCGGGCGCCGAGCGCCGACTCCGCCGTCGTGATGAGCACCACGCCGTCGCGCACGGTCCACTTGAGCTCGGGGACCGCGAGCAGGATCTGATTGAGCGCGGCCTGCGCCTTCACGGGGAAGGGAACTCCACGGTGAACTTCACACCCGACGATGCCACCTTTCGCGCGCCGGCTGCGACACCAACAAAGGAATCTGCGTCGCGTCGACGAAATACTTGGCAACCGCGTCGATGTTGGTCTCGCCGTCGAGCTTGAAGGGCGGCATCATCTTGGTGGCGAGCATGTCGCGGATCTGTTGGTCTTCCGGGCCGTCTCCCTCGCGAACCATGTAGTTCGCAGACTTGTCACGCAGCTTCGAGATCGTTTCCCAATATTCCGCCTTCGGGATCGTGAAGTAGTCGGTGTAGGGATCCGCGTCTCCATATTGTCGATCTCGAGCTCGCGGAAACGCTGCTTGCGCGTGCGGAAGAAGTCCTCGTCTTTCTTTGGTTCTCCGCCGAGACCGACGCCTCGCGGATCTCGATCGCGAGCTCGTTGCGCGGATCCTCGATGAGGACCGTCTCGCAGATGCTGATCGCGCCGCGGAAATCGCGGGAAGCGAACGCCTCGCGCGCCACGGTGAGCTTGCCGGCGATGATCTCGGCGCGCTTGCGGCGCATTGAGATCTCATCGGCGCGCATTTTATCTGTGGCTTCGCGCTCCTGCTCGCGACGCATCCGCTCGGCTTCCGCCTTCGACTCGGTCTCGATGCGCGACTTGAGTTCCTTGGCATCGTTCGCGAGGTTCGTCCAATCGGACGCGTAGGGAGACCAACGAAGGATGTCGAGCGCATTGTTGACTCCTTGCTCGCGCGATCGAACTCCTTCATCGCGAGGCCGTCGCGCGCTTTCGCGAGCGACTGCTCGATGTCGGTGCGAGCCTTGTCGGCCTTCATCTTCTCGAGGTTCTCGATCTCCCGCTGATTCATCCCGATCTGCCCGGCGCGATCGCCCATGAGCGCGGTGATCTGGTCGCGCATCGCGAGGACTTGCGGGGAGGCGGGGGCGAGCTCGCGCGCGGCTTCGACTTCGGCGAACGCCTGATCGACCGAGCCGGCGGCCAGCAGGCGCTTCGCGTTCACCAGGTGGCGATCCACGAGGAACGAGTTGCGTTCCTGGCGCAGCTTCTCCTCCTGAACCTGGCCTCGAAGGCCTTCGAGGCTTCGTCACCCTGCGGACTTGGTTGGGTTTGGGGGCTGGTTCCCTTGCGCCGTCGCGGAAGCATCCGCCGCGCCCTTCGACGGGTCAGCTTCGACGGGGCGGCCTCGGCGGCCTTTCGTCTTTCTTGGTATCCGCCGGCGGCGCCGCTTGCAGGCGTCGAGAGCGAAGGCAAGGGTGATTCCAACCGCAACGATCGAAAGTTTGGTCAGGTCGAGCTTCATCAGAGGCCTATCAGCAGGGAATTCGCGAGTGAAAGGTTCGAGACGGTCTTACCTGGCCGCAGACACGCCCATCTGGAGGAGCGGACTCTGCTTCTCCGGGAGGCGCGGCTCCGACTCGTTCGGAATGACAATATTCACACGCAACAGAATGAGCAGTCTGTGCTTGCTTGGGAAACGCCCTTGCGGTCGAAGAAGAATCCAGCGACCGGCACGTCGCGCAGGACCGGACGCCCGCCGACTCGTTTCGCAACTCATTGATCGTTTGTCCGCCGAGGAGGACCGTGCCGCCGTCGGGGGTCGACACCGTCGTGCGAACCTTGCGAATCGTTGTTGGGGAACTGGATCGTGACCGGCGTGCCGTTACCGACGCCGACGACGCGCGACAGGATGGGCGTCTGGAGGGTCGCGAGTGTGGGGCGCAGCTCGAGCTTCACGAACTTGCGATCCGCGCCTGCACAACCGGACGAACGTCAAGAATGGCGCCCTCCTCGATGATGTCGATCTGCGGATCGGCGATGGCGGATGCCTGCGCGATTTCGACGCCGTAGCCCGAAACGTAAGCAAACTGATTGGTCACCGAGACGTTGGCGCGCTCGCCGCTGTGGACCAGCAGGCGCGGCGCGGTCACGAGCTCGACGCGATCGCTCTTCTCCACCGCGCGCAGGATCATTTCACTCTGGCGCGAGCCGAGGCTGATCCACTGCATCGAGAGGCCGCCCGCCGTCGAGAGCGGATTCACCCCAGCGAGGTTCTGATCGAAGATGTTCTCGGTCTTCGCGATCGTCGTCGTGGTCGACGTGTCGTTGAAGTAGCCGGGTTGGTTACCGGTGCCGAGCGGGCCCGGCTGCGCGATCGTGCCGGGGAGAGGCGAGGCGCCGAAATCATCGAAGGCCGGCGCGTTGCCGAGGCCGCCCGTGGGGGCACGCCAGAGTTGCCATTGTCGCCGAGGCCGCGCCAGTCGACGCCGATGTCCTCGAGGAAGTTGTCTTCCGCGATGATGAAGCGCGTCTGCACCTCCACCATGATATTGGTGACTTCGCGCAGATCGTTGAGGAAGCGCTCCACCTGCTGGTGGACTTCGCGCGTCTGGCGGACGACGAGCGTGCCGCTCTGCGCCACGTAACGAATCGAAGTCTTGGCTTCCGCGTCGGTCCAGGTCGATTGGGCGATCGAGTTCTGGATGATCTGCGTGACCTGCTCGAGCGTAAACGTGGGGACGGGCTCCGCCTCGGTGCCGAGCGGAATCCCCGGCGCCCCCGGCGGCAGCAACGAAATCTCGGGGCCTGCAAAGTTGGGAATGATCTGGATCAGATCGGAGACGTCATAAATGCGGTACTCCGTCTGTCCCTTGTTCTCGTCGGGGGTGCCGATCTTCACGTAGCCGTCTTGGACGCGCCACGCGAAGCCCTTCACCGTGTTGAGCGCGTTCAGGAACTTCGCGACGCTCAACTTCGGCAGGTCGATCGTGACCGCCTTCTGCGCGTCGTCCATCTCCTGGATCTTGGGGCTCAGGACAATGTTCACCTGCGTCAGGTTGCGCAGGTATTGGGCGATCTCGACGATCGAGGTGTTCGAGAAGCTCGGCGTGAAGAGAGTCGTCGTGAGCTTCTCTGGGACCGCCTCATCCTCCGGATTCTTGGTATCGGCAGAGAGGTCGAGCTGGAGGGGCTTGCGATCCTGGATCGCGGCCCAGTGCTGGACATCCCATTCGATCGTCTCGGTCTGCGGAAGCAGGAGGAAGTCGCACTCCTGCATCGCCTGGCGCCAGCGCTTGTTGTATTCCTTGCGCGTCGTCTCCAGGAGCCGCTGATTCTTGGTTTGTTGGCAAATGTCGCGCAGCTCGCGCGCCCGATCGTTCATCGGATCGATCTCGAGGAGGACGTTGAGGCTCGCGAGCGCCGAGTCGTACTTCCCCGAGGTGAACGCAACGTTGGCATCGGTGTACAGGCGGCGCAGCTTGTTCTCCAGCGCCACGCGCTCTTGCACCTCGCGCGCGCGCTTGGACTGCTCGGCCGCCTTGAGGCGCGCCTCTTCGTCTTCTTTCTTGGCGGCGTCCTTGAGGGAGAGTGCCTGGTCGATCTTCGCGGAGACGATCTTTCGTTGGCTTTGGTCGCTCTCGAGGACCGGATACCAGATCAGGATGTTCTCGGCGCGCCGATAGTTGACGAGCGCGGTGTCGAAATCGCGGAGCTCGAGGGCGCGGTCGCCGTCGAGGATCGCCTGCGAGACCTCCTGACGGGCCTCGGCCTGCCTCACGAGAGTGACATCCCGCTTGTCCTGGAAATCTTGGGTTCGGATCGACGGCATCTCGCCGAGCGCGGCCTTCGCCTTGCGAAGCCACTCTTCCGCTTCCTTGCTCGTGGGGTCGAGCTCGTAGGCGCTCGCGAAGTCGCTCCGCGCGCCGACGAAGTCGAGGCGGTTGTACGCCTCCTTCCCTTTCTTCAGGTACTCGGACACCAAGTATTTTTGCCGCTCCGATTGGGCCTTGGCTTCGTCTTGTGCATTCTGGAAGTGGGTCGCCGCTCCGGCGCCCGCCGACGCATCGACAGGAGTCCCTGCAGTGCTTCCCGTGCCACCCGATTTCGAGTTCTGGAGAACGGCGTCCTGCGCCGCGGCCTCCATCGACTCGTTCGCGGCCCCATCCTTTGGTTGGGCCCCATTCTTTGATTGGGAACCGCCCGACGCGAGCGGCTCTTGGGTTTGGGTCTCTCCGTGTTTCGCCGTTGAGCAAGATGGCAACGTTACCGCACCTAGCAGCATTACTGCCGCCAGGATCACGGCCGTGCCACCAATCGTGGCAATGAGAGACGAGGGAACGACATCAAACCACCGACGCAACGAATCGTTCGTCATAAGATGCCCGGGTAGCTTCGCGCCTCTCTTCAGAATGCGCTGCGGTGGGAGGGAACTGCGGCCGTAAGGCCCTGACGAAGGGGAGGGTTAGGAAAACCGAAAAATTGGGGCGCGGATCCTACCAGAGACTTTCAGAAAGGCACGAGGCGATCGACCGCTGGGAAGCCATCGAAGCGGGACCCAACCTGAAGGAGTGCCGGACCAATCCGGCTACCGAAAAACTCCTAGCGAGGGAGTTCGCGACGCGAGCAACCTTCTCGTTGCCACAACGATCGCGCAGACGAACGACGGGGAACGCTTTCTTGCGTGACCTTCTTCGAGGTCGTGGCCGGAGCGCCGTTCTCGATCTTTCGCGAGCCATCGGCCGCGAAGACGGGGACCGAAATGTCCGATGTCTGCGGCCGAATCTCGCGATCGAGCGATGCCACGCTCCAGCCGATCTCGAAGCCGAGATCGCGCACGCCGATGTCCTTGCCCGAATCTTCCGCGCCGACGATCCGGATCTCGCGCCGGATCGGCGGCGAGGTTCGAAGGTCGATCAGTGACAAACGGATGATTGGGAATCCGCTCTCGGAGGCCGCCGGGTCCGATCCTTCGAGCCCCATGGGATCGTTGGAATCGGCAAATCCGATGGCTTCGATCTCGAAGAGAACGGGGACGTCGACGGTCACACCCTCGCTGAGGGCGCTCCGGCGCAGTTCGACTCCCTCGAGCTTGTCGAGTTGAATCGTGCGCACGGCGTAGGTCGCGCGCATACCAGGACACACGGACGTGTCCAGGTATTCGTGGATTTGGCCGTTCTCGTTCGCACCGCCCGACCCCTCGCCAAACCCAAGTTTCTCCTCGGGTGAGGTGTGGATCGCGGTCGGTCGCTCCCGCTCACTCCAGCGATAGACTTGATGTCGGACAACCGTGCCCGCCGTATTCATGGGATTGTCTTTCCATGACACCAAAACGCCGAACTTCGGTTTTGTGGGTTCCGGCGGCGGGGCGGCGCCGGGACTGTTCGCGCCGGGAGTGCCGGCGGCCGATTCTTGGGCATTCGTGGCGGGCGTGGCGGTCACCCTGATCGGTGGCAAAAGATTTCCCGCCGATCGTGGCGACTTGGCTTGCTTTGCGGATTGCTCTGCGTTCGCCTGCTCAATCTCATCTCTGGAAAAGAACCGCACCTGATCCGCCGACGAAACAGGCCGCGGTGGAGCGAGGGCAGAGTCGATGCGACGAGTGGGATCGGCTGCATCGGGTTCGGCCCCGTCACCAGAGGCTCGAGGCTCCGGCGTATTCAAGCTCGCTCGCAATTTTCTCCGCGATCACCAAGGTGGCATTCGCATCGAGCATGCGGCGGGCAAGAAGGGCGGGGACGATAGCGGCGACCCTGATAAGGGTCAAGGCGACGACGCGCGTCGTGCGCCCCACGGAAGGTTGGCCGTTCGTCGAGCTCATCGGGACGAGGGAGAATGCGGCGAAGCGTGACTTTCGCGACCAGGATCTCGGAGGACTCCGCGCGATAGCTGGTATCCGCGCCGTCGCCCGCCGCAGGATCGTCGGATTTCGCGCGGCGCAGCGCCGAGGGGCGCGCCACGTCGATCGAGTCGACCGTGTAGAACGGCCCGCGGTCGCGCCGCCGCAGGAGCCCCTGGAGGAACGCGCGGTGCGCCGCGTAGGTCGCCTTGTACTCGAGCTTCACGGGGCGGGTCGGAAGCCACTCACCGAAGATCTCCTTCGACGCGCTCGCGGGCTCGTCGGGGAACACCACATATATGAGGTCGCCCACGCCGGCGTCGAAGGCCGCGAGCGCCAGGTCGCCGATGGTGCCGATCCGATCGTTGGCAACAGCGGCCGGCATGCTCGCCGGCGGAAGGAGCGCCTCGAGCTCCACGGCCGGCTTTCCCGTTTTTGCCGCCAGCTCCTGGACGAGGCGGGCGCGATCGTCGGCGCCCCGCCTCCCGCGATCGGATCGAGGAGAGCCAAGCGATCGGCGAACTTCCGCGCGTTCTCTTCGGCGGATTTGGCGTGCCCCGCGGCGGCGTCGCTCTCCTTCGATTGCGCTTGCTTGGGATTGAGCGCCTCCTCCCCGAGGAGCTGGAGCTCCGCGCGATTCTTGGCATCGGCCGCGGCCGTGCGCCGCGCCCGCGGCACGATCCGAAACGCCACCACCCCGAGCGACGCGGCCGCGACGGCGGTGAGCGCGAATCCCACCAATAGATTTTGGCGCGGGTTCACTTGCCCCCTCAACGGCCTTCACCGGCACGCGCAGCTCGAATTGATACAGATCGGCGGTGGGGGCGGCGCTCGTCGGGGCGTCGAGGGTCCACTTGTCGACGGCGCGATGGGCCAGAATCTTGGGCTCCGGGAAATCGGCCACGTGGAGCGGAGTCGTGACGTGGCTCCCGAGTCGCGCGCGACCGGCTCGCCGCTCGCGTTCACGGTGCAGCGGAGGGCGAGCGTGATCGTGCCGACGATCTCCCGCTCGCCCCGCTCCCACGAGCAGCGGAGCACGATCGCGCTCGGGTCGAGCGTCTCGAGCGCCCGCGCCGTCGCCTTCTCCCATGCGTTCCACTCCGCGGATAGTTGCCAAACTTTGTTGGCGGAGGTGGCGCGGACCACCGACTGATCGAGCTCGGCCGAGAGGGCCTGCGCGCTCTGGATCCGCTCCCGGATTTGAGCTGTGAGCTTCGCGGCCTCGACCGTTTCGCTGGAGGCCGCCGCCACGAATCGATCGGCGGCGAAGACTCCGAGCGCGAGCGCGCAAACGGCGGCGATGAGCGCCGGCCCCGTGCGGGCGAGCTCCTTCCCCGTGCTCGGCGGGATCAAGGAGAAGGTCGTGGTCGACGCCGACGCCACGTCGATCGCGGCGCCGAGCGCCACGCTGAACGACGAGAGATCATTGGCGAGCGTGCGCCCGAAGAGGTGCTTGGCGATCGCGACGCGATTCCATTTATTGTGGGTTTCGGTCGGGACGGCGAACCGCCCCTGGAGCGCCTCGGGAACCCCAACGATCCGCGCCCCTCGCCCGTGAGCAGGATTCGATTCGGCGAGAAGCCCGGGTGGCGCCCGCGATGGTAGAGGAGCGCCGCCTCGATCTTGGCCACGAGGCGCTGCGCGTACTCGTCGACCACCTCGGCAGATTGTGGGTTTCCCTCGCGCGCCTCGATCGATCGGCGCTCCCTCGGCTTCCTTGGCGCCGAGGCCGTGGCGCTTCGCGCAGGACCCGCGAGATCCAAAGAGTGCCTTCGGGCTCGGTGCGGGTCTCGGGGCCGTCGCGCGTGCAGAGCACAATATCGGTGAGGCCAGGACCGGCGCGCACGCAAACTGCCTCGCGCACGTCGAGCCCGTCGGTGCGGAGCGCGTCCACGAGCGCCACGGGCGAAAGGATCATCCGGTCGGGTTGGATTTCGTTGGCTTGCAGCGCATCCAAGTATCCGCCGACGAGTCCGACGGCCCGGCCCCGACGAGGACGCGCCGTTCATTGATCGATGGAGTGGGGAGCTGGATGAAGCCGCTGGAGATTTCACTCCCGCGATTCTCGAGGCGATTCTTGAGCTCGTAGCCAACGAGCTCGTTCACCCTTTTGTGGCAACCGGCGGGAGATCGACGAGGAAGGTCTCGAAGCCGAGCCCGGGGATCGCGACCCCGATCCGATCGCGCCGCCCGAGGCGATGGTTCACCCGAAAGATGGAGAGCGCCTTTCGGAGCGCCGCATCCAGTTCCTCCGCCGACGAGGAAACCGGATCGCGATAGGTGTCGATCCGATCGACATCGGTGATCTCGAAGGAGGCGCCCGCCGCGCGAGCCGCACCACCCGCACCGAAGTGCTTCCGAGATCGAGGCCCCAGATGGATTCAGCGAACATTGGGAATCGAAACGTCCCGCCTCGGGAGCGGCCTCAGGGAGTCGCGGCACCGTCGGCGCCGCGCTTGGGAATCGGCAATCCCAACTCTTTCATAGCGAGCTGGATGTCGCTCCAAACCTTAACTTTCTCGGGAGGATTCCGCAGGAGGTAGGCGGGTGAAAGGTGGGAATCACCGCGCGCCCGTGGAGACGATAGACCTTGCCGCGCACGCGGCTGATCGTGTCGCGCTCGGAGACTCCGGCCAGCTCGCGCATCGAATGCCGCCCGAGCGGAATGATCACTTCCGGGTCGAGGATCTCGAGCTGCTTGTGGAGGAACGGCACGCACGCAGCGACCTCCTCCGGAAGCGGATCGCGGTTTTCGGGGGCCGGCACTTGACGATGTTGGCGATGAACACATCCTCGCGCCGCAATCCCATGCCGCTTTCGATGATCTTGGTGAGGAGCTGCCCCGCGCGGCCGACGAACGGGCGCCCCATCTCGTCTTCGGTGGCGCCGGGCCCCTCCCCAATAAAAACGACGCGCGCGCTCGGATTCCCTCGCCGGGGACGGCGTTTTGCGTCCGCGGCAGAGGCCGCACAGCTGGCGAGGCCGAAACTTTCGCGGCAACCGCCGCGAGCGCCGCGGCCCGCTCCTTCGGCGATCGTTGGGATTCGCCCCGCTCGCTCGGGAGCGACCGGCGCGTGTCGTCGTCTTGGCTGGAGGTGAGTGGGAGTGCGCGGGTCACGCCGATCGTTGGTGTTTCATGGGGATGGGTTGGTTTCGAGCCGCGCGGCGCGGCGGCGGCGCCGCCGATTCCCAAGAAACCCGCTTCATCGAGCGCGCCGAGGTGTGTTGCGCAGCCCGCGAGCGAGCTCCCTGAATCCTCTCGTGCCGACGGCTTCAAGGCCGCATCGTAGCGCCGTGGCGACTCTTCAAGAATGGCTCGCGGCTTGGTCCGCCGGGCCGATCCGGTCGGCGCTCGAGGAGGGGATCGGCACCTCGATCGCGGCCGGGGTCGCGATCCACGCGGCGGCGGCCGCGGCGCTCTATCTCGCCGCGCGCCGATGGCTGGATCGGCTGCGCTCGCCGCCTGCGCGGCGGCGCTCTACTTCGCCTACCCGCCCGCCTGGACCGCGATTCCCAACGATAGCGCCGGCATATTGTTGGGATCGGCCCTCGGCCTCGCGGCGCTGGCGGCGGGGACGGACCCGGGGCGCCGCCGTGGCGCACGGCGCTCGCGTTCGTATTGTTGGGATCCTCGCTCGCCTGCGGCTCGCCGGCGGCCTCGGCCTTCGCCCTCGTGCTGGGCGCCGCGGCGCTCGACGCGGGCGCCGCCGCCTCGCAGTGGCCGCATTCTGGTGTTCGCCGCCGACGTGGCGGCGCGGATGGACTCGGCCCCGGCGCTGCTCCTCCGCGGCGCTCCAGGCTGGCGCGCTCGCGGTCCTCCTGTTCCAGACCGGCCTCGACCTGACGGCCATGGCGCCGGAAATGTGGTATGGGCTCGCGCTCGTCCCCTTGGCGGCCGCTTGCCTCGACGCGACGGCGCGCTTCGCCGTCGTATTCTTGGTGTTCGGATCGTTGGCGTTGGGCGGCGCGGGCGACCCCGCACCTTCCTCCACGATCGCGCCGGCGCGGCGCTCGCCCCGCGGCGGCGATCCTCTGGTCTCCGCGAGCCAGCTCTGGGGATCCCGCGGCTCCAGGGGTCGGTGCCGCCGAAAACCCGTTTTTTGTTGGGATGGCTCCTCGCGATCTTCTTCGGGGCGCTCGCGATCCCAAGATTCTGGGAGGCGCGGCGCACGGAGCCCTACCTCGAGGCGGCGACGGCGGAGGTCCCCGACTCGGCGATCCTCTGCGAAGCCTACGGGAACGTCCTCGCGGCCGGCGCGCGAACCGGCGAGCACGATCCCAACGAAAGGATCCAGCTCCTCGAGAAGGCGGCGTCGGTGCTCGCGAATGGTGCGAACCACGCCGACCCGCTCCGCCGCTTCCGAATGTTGCATTCGGCGATCGAGTTCTGGCTCCTGGCCGGCGACTGGCGGAGCGCGCAGCCCTGGATCTCCGTGCTCTCGGAGTCGGCGGGCGACGACGCGATGCGCGCCGAGTCGGCGATCCTCCGCTGCCGATGGCTCGAGGTCGAAGGGGATCCCCAATCCGCCGTCAAATGCCTCGAGGTCGCGGCGGGGAGCTCCCGCACGTGGCCTTCCTCCGAAAGAAACTGTTACATTCGGCCACCATCTACCTCGCGGCGCGACCAGGGAAAGGGGCCCGACGCGGAGGAGTCGCGGCGCGAGCTCGCGCGCCTCGAGGCCACGCTCGCCGCCGATCTCAAGCCCGAGCGTCCGCGGGAGCTTCGCGCCGCGGCCCACGTGGCGCGCGGGCGGATCGCGCTCACGCGCGGGAAGCCGGTCGACGCGCTGCGCGACTTCGAGGACGCCAAGCGCATCGAACCCAACGATCCCGACGCCTACATCGCGGCCGCCGAAGCCTACCTATCCGAGGCGCAGGCCTCGGGGGAACCCTCGCTCCTCGAGGGGGCCGAGAAGCAGCTCCGCGCCGGTCTCGAGGCGACCCAACCCTCCCCGCCGGCGGAATTGTTGGTATTCCTCGCCGCGGTCCAGCTCCAGCGCGGGGTCGATCCACACAAATCCTCCCGCTCCTGAGCCTGGCCCGCCAGGTGGATCCCGGGGAGCCGAAGCTCCGGATCACGCTGGCGGCCGCATATGTGGTCTTGGCCGATCGCCGGCTCCAGAAGGGGGACGTGCGCGGCGGCGAGGAGGCCGCCGTCGCGGCCGTGCGCGAGGCCCCCGAGCTCGAGCGCGCCCACGCCGCGATGGGGCGCGTGCGAGACCAACAAAAGCGCACCGACGAGGCGATCGAATCCTACGAAAAGGCGCTCGCGATCGAGCCCAACGACGACGACCGCGAGAAGCTGGCCGAGCTGCTCAAGGCCTCCGCGCTCGCGGCCCGCGTGAAGCAGGACATGCCGAAGGCGATCGAGCGATTCTTGCGTTTGCGATCGCTCCATTCGAAGAACGTGGAGCTGGGGGAGGCGCCGACGTCCTCATGGAGGCCGCGCGCGCCGAATACAACTCCGGGGCCGACGCGCTCGCGAAGAAAGACACAAAAACCGCCCGCGAGCACCTCGAGAAATCGCTCGTCTACATGCCGGGAACTTCTACGCGCTCTACGCGCTCGGCACGATCGAGGTCGACGCCGGCGGCGACGAGCACACGGGCGACGCGAAGGGGCTCGAGCTCTGGCGCCAGGCGATGGCGGCGGCGAAGGAGACCGGGATCGACCTCTCGGAGTTCGCCCTCCACCAGAACTTGGCCCAGCTCCACATTCGCGCCCGCCGCTACTCCGACGCGAAGGCGCTCGTCGGCGAATACTTGGCATTCGGGAGGGGCCCTACCAGGACAAGTGCCGCGCGCTCCTCGAGGTGATCGAGACGCTCCAGAAGTGATCGGATAGATTGCCCCGCGGGCGCCGCGAGCGCGGGACCTCCGCGACGCTTTTTGAGCGACCCGCTATTCGTTCCATTCGCCCCGACACCAATGATCTTCGAGCAGCTGAATCCCCAATCCTGCAAAGACCTACCTGATCGCCTGCGAGCGGACCCGCCAGGCGATGCTCGTCGACCCGATCCTCCCGCGCGTCGGCGAGTACGCGAAGATCCTGGCCGATCGGGGCCTCACGCTGTCGACCGTCCTCGACACCCACGTCCACGCCGACCACCTCTCGGGGTGCGCGGCTGCGCGACCTCACCAAAGCCAACTATGTCATGCATGAGGCGGCGGCCGCCTCCTGCGCCAACCGGAAAGTTGGGGATGGGACGGAGATCGCGATCGGCGACGTGCGGGCACGCGTCGTCCACACGCCGGGGCACACCAAGGACAGCCTCACGCTGGTCCTCGCCGACCGTATCCTGACCGGCGACTTCCTTTTTCTCGGGAGGGTGGGGCGGGGCGCACCGATCTCCTCGGCGGCGATCCCGGCGATCATTGGGATTCGCTCCAGAAGCTGGCCGACTTCCCCGACGGAATGTTGGTGTTCCCCGGACACGATTACCATTGCCGCGAGCACTCGACCCTCGGCGAGGAGCGGGCGAAGAACGACCGGCTGCGCCGCCGCCCGCGCGCCGAATATGTGGCATGGCTCGCCGGGCTCAAGATGGGGCCCGCCCCCTGGATGGTCGACGTGATCCGCGCGAACGCCGCCTGCACCCGCGATCCCAACGCGGTCGCGATCCCCGCCGAAGGCAACACATGCGAGGTGAAAGCCCCGCCGGTCGCCCCCGGCGGCGGCGCGGTCCGCACGATCCGCTGCGAGGAGGTGGCGGCGCTCCTGGTAAGAATCCGCGCCCGTTCATCCTCGACGTGCGCAATCCGGATGAGTGGGTTTCGGAGCTGGGCCGCGTCGAGGGGGCGCGCCTCCTCCCGCTCCCCGAGCTCCCGGCGCGCCTCCAGGAGCTGCGCGGCCTCGAAGCCCAACCCATCATTACCATTTGCAAGATGGGGGCGCTCGGCGAAGGCGGCGGCGATCCTCATGGGCGCCGGCTTCACCAACATTCAGTCGATGGACGGCGGGATGGTGCGCTGGAGCTCCTGCATGCTCCCGGTCACCCGCCAGCCGATCCCCGCGAATCCCATCAATCGCCCAAGCGCTTCTTGAGCGACGCGGCGCGCTCCGCGATCTTTGGTTTTGCGGCCGTCGCTTTGTCGACGAGCGCCACCAAGAGCTCGCGCAGCGCGGCTCGGCCGAAGCGGCCGGATCGAGGTCGAGCGCTTTCTCGAGCGAGGAGAGGGCGAGGGGAGGTCCCCGGCCACCAGCGCCAGGTGCGCCGCCTGCCGATACGAGCCCACATAGTTGGGATCGATCCGGAGCGCCTCGCCGACGGCCGCGGCCGCCCCCTTGCGATCCCCCACGATCGCGAGCGACTCGGAGATCTCGATCCGCAGCTTCGCATCCTTGGGAAAGGCGCGCGCGAGGGGGTCGAGGAGCGCGAGCGAAGACTGGCCGTCGCCCGCCTCGCGCATAGAGTGTGGCGAGGGCGCGGCAGGCCGACGCATCGTTGGGCTCGACCGCGAGCCGCTTCTGAGCGCCGAGCGCCTCTCGGCCCATTGAAGGTGCGTTTGTAGAGGTCGCGCTCTTTCTTGGCATCGGCGGCGTTCCCTCGGCGACTGCGATCTGTGACAAAGCGTAGTGGGCGGCGGGGAGAGGTAGCCCCACGGCTCGATCGCGAGCGCGCGCGCGAGGAGATCCCTGGCTTTGGCGTTTTCGTGAGCGTCGCGCGGCGAGCTGACCCCGGCGAAGAGCCCCTCGACGCGCTTGGGATCCTTGGCAATCGCCCGATCGAGCCACGCCGCCGCCTCGTCGAGGTTTCCCAACTTTTCGAGCGCGTCGGCGAGGCCGATCATCGCACGCGCGTCGTCGGGGGTGATTGCAGGCGATCTTCGCGAAGGCGGCGCGCCCCTCCTCGTATTGGTGGAGTTGGACGCGCGCGGTGCCCAGCAGCGCCAGCGCCTCCACATCCTGGGATTCGGCGCGACCTGCTTCTCGAGGAGCGCGGCCGCGTCGTCGTAGCGCTCGAGCTCGAGGAATCGCATCGCGGCGGCGAGCGGCCCATCGCCCTGCGGGGCCGGGCGGTCGCGGCCGCCGGCTTCGACTCGGCGGGCGGGTCGGCGGGCCGTCCTGCCCGCCGCTGGCCTGCCCACCGCCGGCGCTCGCGGCCGGCGCCGCGGCGAGGAGAACACCAACGATCCAATCCCAACGATTCCCCACTGCTCCCCAGTTACACAGCGCTCCACATCCCATCCACACGATTCCACGGCGCGCCCCCGGGCGATTCCACAGCGATCCCCAACTTTTCCACGGGTTGTGGGGCGCGGCTCATGGCGTCTCCACCGACGCGAGAACGCATTTCAGGTAGCGCCCCTCGGGGAAATGGGGAGACGGGGTGGTCGGGGGCCGCCCCGTGATGCTGAGGATCCGGATCCGCCGCTCGGCGCGCGCCGCCGCCTTCCGCAGGAGTCCGAGGAACATCTCCTCCGAAACGAGCCCCGAGCAGGAGCAAGTCAGGAGCAGCCCATGGTTCTTCAGCGCCTTCATCCCGAGCTCGTTGAAGTCGGTGCATTCGCCGCGCGCGCGGCAGCTCGGCCACGCTTGAGCCAGCTTCGGCGGATCGAGGACCACCACGTCGATGCCGCCGCTTCGCCTCGATCGCCGCGCGCATGTAATTGAACCCATCCTCGTGGATGAACTCGATCCGCTTCGCTTTGTTGGTGTCGCTATTTTTCTTGGCAACCGCGATCGCCTTCTCGTCGAGGTCGACCGCCACGACCCGCCCCGCCTTCCCAGGACCGACGCGGCGAGCGCGAAGCCCCCTGATAGCAACAAATATCGAGGACGTCCCGATTTCGCCACATATCGGGAGAGGAGCTCGCGGTTGTCGCGCTGGTCGAGGAAGGCGCCGGTTTTGTGGGAGTCGAGAAATCGACGTGGAATCGCAGCCCCGCTCGGTGAACTCGGAGGCGCCGGGCGATTCCCAACCATCCGCGCGCCCATCGAACCCCTCGGCCCGCTCCACCTTTTCGCCGACCCGCACGACCACGCCCCGCAGCGGATCTCGCCCGGAGCGCCTCCTCGACGAGGGCGAGCCGCCGGAACCAGCCAAGGAATGGATCTCGATCACGGCGACATCGCCGTAGACATCCACGATGAGGCCGGAGAGATCGTCTCCTCACTGTTCACGGCGCGGTAGGCATTCGTGATCCGCTCGAGCTGGAGGGTGCTCCGCCGGATGTAGAGCGCGTCGCGGATCCGGCGCCGCAGGAACGTCGTCGTCGCACGGCTGCGAACCCCAACGAACGACCCGCAGGCCGATTTGTGACTTCGGTTGTAGAAGCCCGCGCGCCCGACCACGCTCCTCGTCTTTGCCTAATGATCGTGACGAGGTCGCCGTCCTCCACCCCGGCGCTGGCGCCACCATCTTCCGATAGATCCAGGAGCGCAGCCCGGTGGCCGCGGTCTTGAGGCGCACCTGCTTCGTTTGGATTTCCGATCTCGCCCGACGATCACTCGACCGCTCCGCGCAGCAGCGGCTTCTTCACGACACCCCTCCCCTGCTCGATCGTGACGGCGCGGCCGAGGAGCCCTCGCCCGTGATTGTCTCCGCGGCGCCGCCGGGCCTTTCACGACGATCCGGTCGATTTTCTGTGGCATTGCCGAGCCTCACGCAGTAGCCGCGGATCGCGCGAGCTCGCGTAGGAGCCGCCGCGACGCACGGATCGCACGAAAGACTTGCCATCGGCGACGACGGTCACGACGCGCTCCGAGCGCCTCGGTGTTTTTGTTGCTTCCGCGGAGCTCGATCCGCACGCGGGCGGGGCCACCCTCCTTCGGCGTCGGGCAATCGTTGTGCAACAATACGGCGCGCCCATCCACCGGCACGAGGAGCACATCGCTCGCGCCGTCATCGTCGGCATCCAGCAGGATCATCGCGCGGTGCGAGCGGCGCACCAGCAGCGGCGAGCCGGCGGGGGACATGTAGAGCAAACTTTCCTTTGCCATCGTTCACGAAGAGTTGGTTTGGCTCCTCGTAGGAGGTCCCGGTGTTGGGGAGGCTCGCCTCCGGATACACGTGGCCGTTCGCCACGAATAGATCGAGGTCGCCGTCGAGATCGAAATCCGCGGAAGTCGACTCCCCACTTGAGGGTCGCGAGTGTCTTGGCGGCGAGGCCGGCCGTGGTGCTCACGAGGTCGAAGGTCACGGCGCCGAACGCATCGCGCCCGCGATTGCGATACAAACTAACCGGCTCATCGGAAAAGTTGGTGACCACGATGTCGGGAGGCCGTCGCCGTCGGCGTCTCCCTCGGCGACCCCCATCCCCGCATAGGTGGCGCCGCCGTCGCCGAGCCCCGCGCCGCTCAGATACGCGCACTCTGCGAAGCGCTCCCCTCGTTGTGCCAAAGAAAGTTGGCTTTGCTGTCGTTTGCCACATAAAGGTCCATCTTGCCGTCGAGGTCGTAGTCGATGGGGCAGATCCCGAGGCCATAGCTCGCCGGCGCGTCGGCGAAGCCGGCGTCCGCGGTCGCCTCCTCGAAGGTGCCGTCGCCGCGGTTGCGGAAGAAGCGGTCGGGGGTCGCGACGAAGCCCTTCGGCCCGCAATAGACGTTGTGGCTCCGCCAGGTGCAGGGCAGGTGGAGCGTCCCCACCGTGCCGACCGGCGGATTCTTGGGATCGAGCTCGAGGTAGCGCACGAGGTAGAGATCGAGATCGCCGTCGTTGTCGGCGTCGAAGAAGCAGCCCCCGGTGCTCCACCCCGCGTCGGCGAGGCGCGCCTCTTTTTGTGGCATCCACGAACTTCGGCGAGCCCCCTTTTCGGTGACATTCTTCCAGAGGACCTCGCGCAGGTAGCCGCAGACGAGCACGTCCACGTCGCCGTCGCCGTCCACGTCGCCCGCGATCGCCGCCGTCCACCAGCGCGCGCACGGCGCCGAGCCCCGCCTCATTTGTGGCATCGGTGAGCTTGCCCCCGTCGTTGCGAAGAAATGTGGCATTGGCGCCGCGCCCCGCGTTCAGCTCCTCGAGGGTGGTCCCTTGCGCGAAGAGGAGATCGAGGTCGCCGTCGCCGTCGGCGTCGAATGCGGCCACTCCGGTGCCGTTCGCCTCGACGATGTACCGCTTCTCAGGCGTGCCGCAGTGCGCGACGAACTCGAGCTTCACCGCGTCGCTCACATCGGTGAAAGCCAATGGTTGCGGCGGCGCGCTCGGGGTACACCAGCGCTAGCGCGAACCACGGCAGCGCGCGTCGGCGAAGCATGCGCCGATTGTAGGGGCGCGCCGCCGCGGCGTTCGCCGCTTTTGTGTGATTGACTTTCGCCATTGCGATCCCGAATCTCGCCTCTTCCGCATCCCCACCACTCCCATGGCCGATCTTCTCTCCATTCTCCTTCAGCAACAGGATCGCGGGCGAGACGACGCGAATCCCACAAATACCTCCGGCGGCGACGGGGGCTCGGCATCGGGCGGGGGCGGCGGAGGGGCGGGCGATGGGCGCGCCGCCGGGAATGTTGGGTTTCGCCGCGGCGAAGCCCGGACATACGAGCAACACGCTCCGCAGGCTGCGCCCCGGTGCCCGCGCGCAGCTACGGCCGCGAGCGCGGCGCGCGCTACGCCCCCGAGGCGGCGGCGCCCTCGCGGGTCCACGTCGCGTCTGCCAGCGCCGCCCCCGCACCCTCAACGACATCGCCAACGATCCGATCCCCTCGAAGCCGGGGGCCCGGCCGTTCGGGATTCCCGGCGGCGTGGGCGCCGCGCCTCGTCATCTATCCGGTCCTCCTCCTCGGCCTCGGCGTCGCGCTCTACGTCTCTTGGGGCAGCTCTTTCCCAAGCGCGCCGACGCGTCGGGTGGGCGCGGCGGCGATCAGCGCGGCACTCTTCAAGGGGCGCCGACGGAAACCAACAAAACCCGGGGGCTCCCAAGCTCTCGGGAATCGGCCCCGCCGAAGGGTCGGGTGAGAAAGGGTCCGGCGAGAATCCCAAGAATCCTGCGCAAGGAAATAAGAACGACGATGCCAACAAAGCAAAGGAGGGCGCCAAGCCCGACGGTGCCGCGAAGCCCGGCGCCGGCGCCCAGGATCCCGCCGCGCTCACCAACAAAAACGCCGCGGGGGCGAACGCCAACAATCCCGCCGATGCCGAGCGCCGCCGGCGCAGCCTCTACGTGATCCGCGCGATCAGCTACCGCGACGACGCCGACGGCCTCGAGCGGGCCAAGTCCACCGCCGCCGAGCTCAAGAATCGCGGCTTCGCCGACGCGCGCGTCGCCCGCCTCCCAAGACCAAGGGGAGCACCGACTTCGAGTGCGTCATATTGGTGGGCCTCGGCGACACGGCGCGCGATCCCTACCTCGCGCTCGGGATCGATCGCCTCACGAAGCTCCCCGGTTTCGGGTCCGGGCAGGCGAACCAGCGCCCCTTCGCCAACGCGTTTCCGATTCGCCAGCCGGAGGCTGACCCGGCGCGAACCACACGCTAGACTCTTCGCCCTTTCCGGCCGGGGTCGCCTCTCAGGACCTTCGGAGCCGGCCCGAACCCCAACTCAAGAAAGCCCGATCCCGTCATGTCGATCCATCGCAGCCTCGCTTCCCGCGGCGCCCTCAAGCGCACACGCAACGTCCTCACGCGCGTCGAGCGCTGCCAAACTCTGAAGGCCGCGGGAAGTGGTCCGAGGAGGAGTCCTCGATCTTTGGTCTTCTGAAAGTTCGAACCCACGTGAAGAGCGCCAAGAAGAAGGCCGTCAAGAAAGAGGCGACGGCGGAAGGCGCGGCGGCGGCGCCGGGCGCGGCGGCTCCGGGTGCACCGGGCGCGGCGGCGGCGGCTCCCGCGAAGGGCGGCGCTGCGGCGAAGGGCGCGGCGGCTCCGGCCGCGAAGGGCGCGGCTCCTGCGGCGGCTGCGGGCGACAAGAAAGCCGCCAAGTAGCGATCGCGCGCGCGCCGCTCGCACGAGCCGGCGCGCGCGAATCCCAACGATCCTCAGTCCTGCGGCGTGGCGCCCCGAGAGACCTCGATGCCACAAATCCGCACGGCCCCCTCGTCGAGGTCTTCCGCTCCATCCAGGGGAAGGGGCTTTCGTTGGGGAGCCGCAGAGCTTCGTGCGGCTGGGTATTTGCCCGCTGCGCTGCCGTTATTGTGACAGCGAGCATAGCTTGGGAATCGGCGGCGCGCTGGCGCGCCGAGCGCGACGGCGAAAGTTGGGATCGGGAGAATCCGGCCACCGTCGCCGACGTGGTGGCCGCGCTTGCCTTCGTCGAGTCGGGGAGGGCGCGCACCGTCTCGCTCACGGGGGCGAGCCGCTCGTTCATGCCGATTTCCTCGCCGAGCTGATCCCCAAATCCGCGTCGGCGGGCGGCGCGTTCATTTGGAAACGGCGGGAGTCCACGCCGCCCCCTCGAGCGCCTCGCCGGGCTGCTCGACCACGTGAGCGCTGACGTGAAGCTCACGAGCACGATGGAGACCGGCGATTTCCGCGACTCGAACCGCCGCTTCCTCGAGACCTGCGCGCGCCTTGGCTTCGACACCTCCGTGAAATGTGTCATCACCCCCGCGTCCGCGAGGAGGAGCTCGACGCGGCGCTCGAGATGGTCGCCGCGATCGGCGCGAGATTGGCTTTTCATCCTCAGCCGGTCACACCCATGCGACTCGAGCCTGCGGCCGTCGACCCGCAACGCCTCGCCGCTCTTACGGCCCGCGCGCGCGCGCTTCCCAATGTCCGGGTGATCCCCAGGTCCATCGGATCCTTCGTGTTCCGTAGCAGGTCGCTGAAAACGTCATTCGGCCCAGGCGCGGATCTTCTTGGCAATATCATCGTTGGCGTGTCCTCGGCGTAGCTTTTGGCTACGCCTCGGACCCGCCGCCTCGATCTTGCCAAGAATCTCTCGCGCCTGGGCGCGAAGCACGTTCTTCAGCGACCTGCGAGCCTGTATCCTCGTCGGCCAAAGTGAGCATCCCCGAGATCGCTATCGTTGGGCGCCCGAATGTTGGGAAGTCCACACTGCTGAACGCCATGGTGGGCCGCCGCGTGTCGATCGTCGACGCGACGGCCGGCACCACGCGTGACCGCGTGTCCTCGCGCGTCGACGTGGGGCGGCGCGCCTTCGAGGCGGTCGACACCGGCGGGATCGGGATCGTCGACGAGCAGAACCTCGAGCTCCACGTGGAGGAGCAGATCGCGCTCGCGATCGCGCGCGCCGAGAAGATTTGCTTCGTGGTCGACGCGATCGATGGAGTCCAGCCCCTCGACCTCGAGGTGGCGCGCCGGCTGCGCAAGAGCAAGAAAAAGATCGTGCTCGTCGCCAACAAATGCGAGCGGAAGAACGCGAGCCGGAATCTTGGGGAATTCCATAGGTTGGGATTCGGCGAGCCGATCGCCATCTCGGCCATGGATGGGGTCGGCGTCGACGGCCTCCTCGACGAGCTCGCGAACGGCCTCGAGTTCGCCGATCGCGAGGAGGTGCCCGAGCTCAAGATTGCGATCGTTGGGAAACGCAACGCCGGCAAGAGCACCTTCGTGAACGCGCTCGCCCGCGAGGCGCGCGTGATCGTGAGCGATGTGCCGGGCACCACGCGCGACGCCGTCGACGTGCCCTTCGAGGCGCAGGGCGCCGATGGTTGGCGATCGACACCGCGGGGCTCCGCAAGAAACGCTCGATCGCGACCGGGGTCGAGTTCTACTCGAGCAAGCGGGCCGAGGCGGCGATCCGCCGCGCCGACGTCGTATTGTTGATGTTCGACTGCTCGGTCGACCTCTCGGGGTCGACAAGGATCTGGCGCGCTTCTGCATGGACGAGGGGCGCCCCACGATCCTCGTCGCGAATAAGTGGGATCTGGCGCAGGAGAAGGGGCTCACCCTCTCCTCTTACAAAGAATATTTGGCGGAGAAGCTCCCCGGGATGGCCTTCTGCCCCGTCCTCGCGGTGAGCGCGAAGCTGGGGGAGCGGATCTACCAGGCGCTCGACATCGCGAGCGAGCTCCATCGGCAGGCCTCGGTGCGCGTGCCGACGAGCGAGTTCAATCGCGTGCTCGAGGCGGCGATCGACAAGAAGTTTCCCGCGCGCGGCCTGCTCGCGAAGCTCTTCTACGGCACGCAGGTCGCGATCCAGCCACCGACCTTCGTTCTGTTCGTGAACGAAACCAAACTATTCAGCCTCGAGTACGAGCGATACTTGGCGAACCGTTTCCGCGAGTCGTTCGAGTGCCGCGAGGTGCCGATCCGCATCCGATTCCGGCGGCGCGAGAAAGTGAGCCTCCCGCCCCTCATGGATCAGGTGGGGCGGGGCCGCATGATCGGAGCCAAGCCCGCTCCTTCCCCAAGCCGAAAAGGTCCCAAGTAAAGCCATGAATCCGCGCCGCATGCTTTGGTTTGCCGCCTCCCTGATCGCCCTCGCCTGCGTGTCGTGCTCGGGGGCGCCGGTGCCCAAGTGGTACGAGGTGACGGCGCGCAGCCTCACGCGCGAGGACGTGTACGAGAAGTGCCTCTTCTCGTTGAGAATCATGTGATTACAAAATGTGCCAAGAGCGACGTGACGACGGGGCGGATCGAATCGCAGTGGGATGAGAACTTGGTGCCTTTCCATCGACCGAAGGGGAGGGGAGCGCGGGCTTCCGCCGGCGCGCGCTCGTGGAGATCAATGACAAGGAAGCGCCCAAGCCCGGTCCGAATGAGTGGCAAATCCGCATCCGGGTCGAGCGCGAACGCAACGATGAGCGGGAGCACCCCGGCGAGTCGAAGAATGCCAAGTGGATCCCTGACTCCGACGATGTCAACAAAGCGCAGGAGCTCGCCGTGTTCATCAAGGAGCGGGTCACGCCGTTCGAGCCCTCGGAGGATTTCCGGCGGCGCTACGGCCTCGACAAGGACAGCGACTCCTCGGGCGCCTCCAAACCCGCGGGCACGTCCACGCCCGCTAGCGCCACCAAACCCAACAATCCATGAGCGCGGGCGAAATCATCCGCGAAGCGCACCGAGGGCCGCCGCGCGCGCGGAGTTCCTCGGCTCGCTCGCGACATATCCGCGCACGGTGTGGCGCCACCGCGGGATCATCTCCAACTTTTACTTTCGCGAGCTCCGCGCGCGCTTCCGCGGCACGGTGCTCGGCTTCGCGTGGCCGTTCGTGTTGCCGCTCGCACTATTCTTGGTGTATTACTTCGTCTTCGCGGAATTGTTGGGAGCGCGCCTCGGCCTCGGCACGAGCTCGGCCGACCTCACCGACGAGGTGCGCAAGCGCTGGTTCACTGTCTATCTGTTCGCGGGTGTGATCGTGTGGGCGGGCTTCGCCGAGTCGATCCTGCGCAACGTCACGGTGATCCTCGAGAACGCGAACCTCATCAAGAAGATCGCCTTCCCGAGCGAAGTGCTGCCGCTCAATGACGATCCTGGTCGCCGTCACGATCCAGGCGATCGCGATCGCGGCCTACCTGGTCGTGGCGCCGTTCCTCGGGTGGAATCCGATCTCCTGGCGATTGTTGGCATTGCCGCTCCTGTTTCTCGCGCAAATCCTCTTTTCGCTCGGCCCCTCGCTCGCCGTGGCCGCGAGCAATGTCTTCATCCGCGACACCGCCCCATTGTTGGGAATCGTGATGACGCTGTGGCAATTCATCACGCCGGTCTTCTGGGCGCGGCAGGTGGTCCAGGGGATCGAGCAGTATGCTTGGGTTCTCTCGTGGAATCCCATGTATTACCTCCTCGAGGGCTACCGCAAAGTGCTCGTGAACCCGGGGCTTCCCAGCTATCAGGCGGAGGACGCGAAGCACGCTTTTCCCGTCGCCGAGTGGCCCTTCCACGAATGCCTGTATGTGCTGGCGGCCGGCGCGGTGGTCTTCGCGGTCGGCTATTCGATATTCTTGGTCTCGAAGCGCAAGTTCGCGGACGAGCTCTGAGCGCGCCATGGCTTTCGGCGATCCCAAGATTGCGATCGAGGCGGAGAACCTCGGGAAGACCTACAAGATCTACGGCACTCCGCTCCAGCGGCTCGCGGAGGCGGCGAGCGGCTTCACCTGGAAGCTCCACCGCGATCACCACGCGCTCGCCGATGTCAACTTTCGGGTGGCGCGCGGCGAGGCGCGCTCGGCGTCGTCGGGCAGAACGGCGCGGGCAAATCGACCCTCCTCAAGATCCTCTCGGGGACGACCGACCCCACCTCGGGGCGCTTCCGCGTGGCGGGGGTCGGTGTCGTCGCTGCTCGAAGCTCGGCGCCGGCTTCCACCCCGACTTCACCGGGGCGCGAGAACATCTTCCTCAACGGCACATTGTTGGGATACTCGCGGCGCGAGCTGGAATCTTTGTATCCGGTGATCCTCGAATTCTCCGAGCTCGGGGAGTTCATCCACCGCCCGCTCCGCACCTATTCGAGCGGGCATGGCGATGCGGCTCGGCTTCTCGGTGGCGGTCCACGTGGATCCCGAGATCCTCATCATCGACGAGGTCTTCGCCGTCGGCGACATGCACTTCGCCAAGAAATGCGCCGACAAGGTGTATGACTTCAAGCGGCGCGGGAAGACGATCGTCTTTGCTCCCACTCGCTCTATGACGTTCGCCAACTATGCGACAAGGCGATCTGGGTCGACCACGGCAAGGTCCGCCTCTACGACGACGCGATCACGGTCACCAACGAATACGCGACCTTCTCCAAATCGCTCGATGTCAACGAAGTGAACCCCGGCGAGTTCTACGCGAAGCGCGCCTCCGCGCGAGCGGATGCCACATATCGAACGGATCGGCGTCTTCAAGATGGGCAGCGGAGCAGCCGGCCTACGACATCGCGCCGGGCGACGGCGATCGACGTGCGGGTGTGGTATCGCAACCCCGATCCCGAGAACACCACGATTCACCTCGGCGTGGCGTTCCAACGCAACGATTCGACTCTCGTCACCGCAGACTCGACCGAGTTCGCGCGGATCGCGATCCCGGGGGCGGAGGGTCGTCACCTATCGCTGCCCGAAAGTGATCCTCCTCTCGGGGCAGTTCACGGTCTTCGCGGTGCTCCTCGACGAGCCGGGGATCCACCGCTACGACAACATGGCGGCGCCGCAGAATCTGAACGTCCGCAATCGCACAAAAGACGTGGGGCTGGTGCTCCAACACCACGAATGGATCGTCGAGCCCGCGCGCGCAGCCGATCGGCGCCGGAGGAGTGCGCCCGTGAGCGCCGCAAGCATGGCTTGCGGCGCCAGTAATGCGCAGCGCCGCGGATCGCGGCGCTTTTTGTTAGCTACAACAGCGGCGAGTACCTGCCGCGCGCGATCCACTCGCCCTTCGCGCAGCGGATCGGTGGGAAGCCGGCGGAGCTCGAGGTGGTGGTGGTCGACAACGCCTCGCCCGCGCGCGAGCGCGACCGGCCGATCCTGGAGGCGCTCGCCCGCGACCACGGCGTGAAGCTCGTGTGGCACGGCGAAAATGTGGGATATGGCGGCGGGATGAACCTAGCCCTTTCCCACACAAAGGCGCCGATCGTCCTGGCGGCGAATCCCGATCTGTTGTTTTCGGAGGGGTGCGTCGAGCGGTGCCTGGCGGCGCTCCTCTCCTCCGAAAAGGTGGGATTGGTGGGGCCGCGCGGCTACCTCGACGAGGGGAAATCGTTGGTGTTGCCCGTGAACCAGCTGCCCACCCTCGACGACGAGGCGATCCGCTTCCGCGGGCGCTTCCGCCGCTCGGTGGCGGCGGCCTACGCGCTCCGCGGCGCGCGCGAGATGGAGGCGCTCGATCGCGCGACCGCGCCCGTGGCGGTCGGGATGCTCTCGGGCGCGTGCCTCATGGCGCGGCGCGCCACCCTCGCGCGCCACGGCTTCTTCGACCCGCGATTCCCACTTTTCTACGAGGACAGCGATCTGTGCCATCGCCTCGAAGAGTTGGGATTGAGCGGCTCTACGTGCCGGTGGCCCACATCGTCCATTTCGTGTCGCGGTCGGTGGCGAGCGCGCCGCGCTCGGACGATCCGATGAAGCGCTGGGCCGTGGCGCGCCGGCGCTACTTCCAGAAGTGGTATGGCGCCGCGGGGCCGGCGCTCCTGGACCGCCTCGACCCGGCGATCGCCCGCTTCGGCCGCCTCGGCGGAAAGACCCCGCACGATTGCCAAGATTTGGGTGAGGTGCGCGAGATCCCCAACTTTCACTTCACGCGCGCCGCGACCCGCGCCCTTGTCCAGGTGGGGCTCGACTCGGGCTTCTATCTGTGCGCTTCGGCCGCGGTGTCGGGCGATCGTTGGGCCTTCCCCGCCGGCTGCTGGCCCTTCTTCTCGACGGGGGCGCGGGTCTTCGCGCGCGCCGTCGACGTGGCCGACGGCTCGATCCTCGGCGCCTGGACCTTCCGGGGAAGACTCCGTGACGGCCGGCGACGCGGCCGGCCACGCTGACGCGCCCCGCGCGGCGCCCGAGGGGGAGGCCCCCGACCTCTCGGTCGTCATCCTCTCCTGGAATACCAAGGATCTTTTGTTGCGTTGCCTCGAGACGGTCGGGGCGTCGCTGCGGCCGCCGAGCTTCGAGGTGATCGTGGTCGACAACGCCTCGCGCGACGGGAGCGCCGACGCGGTGGCGGCGCGCTTCCCGCAGGCGCAGCTCATCCGCAACCCGCGCAACGACGGCTACGCCCGCGGCAACAATCTTGGGATTCGCCTCGCGCGCGGCCGCCACGTGCTGCTCCTCAACTCGGACACCGAGCCCGCCCCCGCGGCGCTGCGCGAGCTGGTGCGCTTCCTCGACGCCAATCCCAACTATGGCGCCGCCTCCGCCCGCCTCTGGAACGTCGACGGCACGATCCAGCGCGCCTGCATGCGATTCCCAACTTTGGCGACGGCGCTCTTCTACGACGGCAAGCCCGGCCGTGCCTATCCCAACAATTGGTTCGTGCGGCGCCACTTCTACCGCGACTTCGACCACATCGACTCGCGCGACGTGGAGCAGCCCCCGGGCGGCGCTCTGCCTGCGGCGCGAGGTCCTCGAGAAAGTTGGGCTCCTCGACGAGGAATTGTTCCTTTTCTTCAACGATGTGGACCTCTGCCGCCGGATCCTGCGCGCGGGCTTCCGGATTCGTTACCTCGCCGATGCCAACATTGTTCACCACGGCGGCGCTTCGACCTCGCTCTACCCGGCCTTCGCGGCCGAGTACTTCCGAAACAAGATTGCCTACTTTCGGATCCACCACGGTGCGCTCGGCGAGTCGCTCCTGCGCGCGGTGACGCGATGGCGCGCACGAGAGGAGAAGGAGAAGCTCGCGGCCACGACGCCCCCGGCCCCGAGCGCGATGCCGCGATGCGCGGCGTCGACGACGCGCTCGCCACGGCGCTTCGGCGCGATCCGGCGGGGGCGGGGGTCATCTCGGAGCTCGCCGATCCAACCCATCGCGTTTCTTGAGGTTTGAACTGGGGGCGCATTCCACGATCCTCCTGTCGTGGCCTCGGTTCCGCTCCCGTTCCCGCTCCCGCGCCCCGCGACCGCGCCTCCGCGCGGAAAGGTGGCGATCGTGGCGCCGCATCCCGACGACGAGGTGGTCGGCTGCGGCGGATCGTTGGTGATGCATCGGGAGGCGGGGGATCCGGTGCGCGTGCTGGTCGTGACCGACGGGCGCGCCGGAAATGTGGGGAAGCAGCCTCGCGCCCGCGGAGTACACGGCGCTGCGGCGGCGCGAGTGCGAGACGGCGGCGCGCTCCTCGGCGGCTATTCCCACACCTACTGGGACTACCCGGATAGTTGCGTCGTGACCGAGGAGGCGCTCGGCGGAGATCGCCGGAGAAGATCGGCGACCTGGCTCCGCGCCGACCCCCGGACGTCGTCTACGCGCCTTGGCCCGGCGAGATGCAATACCGACCACGCGGCCGTCTCCGAGAGCACCCGCCGCGCGCTCGTAAAGTTGGGATTCCGCGGCGTTTGCTTGGGATACGAGGTCTACAACCCCGCCCCGATCGACCTCTGCCTCGACATCACGCGGGTCGCCGACAAGAAGCTCGCCGCGATCCGCTGCTTCGCTTCCCAACTATCCGACACGGCGATCGACCACATCATCTTCGGGATCCACGCCTCCCGCTCGCTGCTGCTCCCCAAGGGGGCGCGCTACGGCGAGGGCTACTTCACGATCGCCGTCCGCTGAATCCCAATGAAACGGGTCGTCGTCGCACCCCACGATCCCGCGGAGTTCCTCGGCGGCACGGAGCGCGTCGTCAGGCGCTCGTGCGCGCGCGGCTCCAGCGGGAGGAGGAAATCGTGGTGTTCGCGGGCTCAGGGCGCTTCGACGCCCACGGCAAGATCGAGGAGCGGGCCGAGACCGCCGCTCTCGGTGCAACGCGTGCTCCGCGCCCCCAACGAAACAGGGGAGATGTTCCTCCGCCCGCGCGTGCGCGGCGACTTCGAGCAGCTCCTCTCCGCGATCCAGCCCGACCTCGTGGAGTGGCATCACGGCGCCACCCTCTCGCTCGACCTCGCGCGCGCGGCGGCGGAGCGGGAGATCCCAGTTTTGTTGTATCTGCACGATCTGTGGCTTTCGTGCCCGCGCTTCTTCCGAATCCCACCTTTGGGGATCGAGTGCCCGAAGGGGGCGACCGCGAAGCTTGCGTCGCGTGCGTGATGCGCGACCTCCCCTGGAGCGACCGCGATCTCGAAGATTGGGTTGCGCGATTCGCGCGCGAGGCGCGGGGAGAGCTCGCCGCCGCGAGCGCGATCGTGGCTCCGTCGCAATCGCACGCGGACCGATTCCAAAGTTTCTTTCCCGAGCGCGACCTCGGGATCCGCGTCGTTCCGCACGGATTGTTGGATTCCCATCTGCCGAAGCCAACAAAAACGCCCCGGCCCGGCGGCTCCCGGAATGTTGCGGATCGCCCACTTCGGAAACTTGGTCCCCGAGGAAGGGGCTCCACGATCTCGCCGCGGCGCTCGCGAAAGTCGCCGATCCCCATCGCGTGTCGCTCGACCTGTACGGCGACGAGCTGGCGCAGGGCTTCGTCGCCGGCGCGCGCGCGCTGTGCCCCACGGTCGCCCTCACCCACCACGGCCCTATCCCAACTTTGCGGCGATCCTTGGGAAAGTCGCCGCGGCCGACATCGCCGCGTTCCCGAGCCGCGCGCCGGAAAGTTATGGTTTGGTCGTCGAGGAGGCGTTCGCGGCGGGGCTCCCGGTGTTCGTGTCCGATCGGGGCGCCCTTCCCGAGCGGGTCGGCGGCGCGGGGGAGATCCTGCCGGCCGAGGACCCCTCCGCCTGGGCCGACGCGATCCAGCGCCTCCTCGAGCATCCGGCCCAGGTCGCCGAGCTCCGCGCGCGCGTTCCCAACAATCAGCGAACGATCGAAAACGCCATCGACGACGTCGATGCCCTCCTCTCGTGAATGCCATGAATCGCACCAACCCCAACTTTCCTTCGGCCGCGCTCCTCGCCCTCGCGGCTCCGCTCGCGCTCGCGGCGCTCCCCGGCTGCCTCGCCCCCATCGTCGCCCAGTCGAACGGCTACTTCATCGACGAATATGTGGTATCGGACGACACCATGGGCGCGGAGATCCAGCTCCCCGCCGAGCTCGTCTACGACGCGACGCGCGAGGAGCTGAAGACGCTGTCGTCCGAGGCGGTCGAGGTCAAGCCCGGCACGACGGAGCTCAACGTCAAGATGGGGGATGCCAACATTACGGCGACGGTGCTTGCCGGCGGGCGTGAATACTGCGAGCTCCAGATCAAGGCGGGGAGCCCGACATTCCCAAAGTTGGACACCGCGAAAACCATTCTCCGCGGCGTCAAAGTTCGTCTCTCGAAGATCAAGCGATGAGGAGGCCCGAAGCCCCATGTCCCGAAATGCCATCCCCAAGTATTCCAGCGCTCCTCGCGCTCGTTGTTGCCGCTCGGTGCGCCTCGCGCTCAGCGGCTGCCATCGCCGTCGCGGTGGGCGCCGGCGTCGCCGCCGGCTACTTCATCCACGAGGCCGCGATCTCCGACGACACCGTCGAAGGCCGAGATCCAGCTCCCCGCCGAGACGGTCTTCAACGCGACGCGCGAGGAGATGCAGATCGTCTCCACCGAGCCGATCTCGGTGAAAGCCAGCATTCGCGAGATCGATGCCAAGTATGACGATGCCAACATTACGGCCACGGTCACCGCGGCCGACACCGACCGCTGCTATCTTCGGATCAAGGCGCGCAACGCGGCGTTCCCTGAAGCTCGACACCGCCCGCCACCTCCTCCATCGCGTCCAGGACCGCCTCAAGAAGATCAGAAATAGAGCGTTTCGAAGGGAGCGCGCTGCGGCGCAGGTCGCTGAAAAAGTCATTCGGCCCATGCGCGGACCTTCTTGGCAATCTCATCGTTGGCGTGTCCTCGGCGTAGCTCCGCACGCCTCCGGACCCAGTCGATCTCCGGATCGCTCTGGGCGCTTGCAGCGACCTGTGTCACCGCGGGGCGCGACAGCACCAAGAATCTTCAAACAAGCGCCCCCGATGCGCGTCGAACGGCCCGCTCGCGCACGAATCAGGGGCCGCCCACAGGCGTCGGGCCACAACCGATCCGTTTCCTCGCCAACCCAAATGAATCCGAGAGCCATCGCGGGACCTTTTCGCACGTTTCTGTTTCCTTGGGATTCTGGCGGCGGGGCCGTCGCGGTCCCGTTCCTGGCTCAGGAGGGGCCCGACCGGATTGCCAAGAATCTGATCCTCGATCGCAAGTATGCGCAGGCGGCCGAGGTGCTCGCCAGGATCCGGGGCAGGGTGGCCAGATCCCCGACCGCCGCTTCCTCCGCGCGCACGCGCTCCTGCTGGCGGGCGATGCCCCGGCGCGATCGCCGCCTTCGAGAGCTATCGCAAGGATTTCCCCGCGGGGGCCGACGCGTCGCGCGCGAATCTTGGGATCGCGGCGGCCAAGCGCATCCAGCGTGATTTCTCCGGCGCGGCCTCGATCGATCGCGATCAGCTCCGCGCCCTCCTCTCCCCGAGCGGCGGCTGCAGCTCGCCAAGGTGTACTTGGATTTTGCTGGGAAAGCGGAGAAAGCCACCAATCCCGATTTCAAGCGGGCGCTCACTTCTACGACCTCGCGGCGAGCCTCGAGCTCCCGGCCGGCGACGATGAGCGGATCCGCCTCTCGGCGGCGTCGATGTCGGAGAAGCTCAACGATCTTCCCGGCGCGCTCGGGCGCCTGCGCGCGGTGAAGGGCGACCGGGGCGACGGCGCGAACGGCGAAACGCGCCTCCGGATCGCCGACCTCCAGCGCTTGACCGGCGACCTCCGCGGCGCCCGCCGCGGATACCAAGATTACCTGCGCGATTTCGCGGCCGGCCCGCGCGCCCCCGAGGCGGCGCAGGGGATCGCGCTCACCTGGGGAATGCCCACCCCGGCGACGACGACTCGCTCGCCCGCGGCGCGGCCGCGCTCAAGACTTGATCGCCAAGTATCCGAAGAGCGAGCCGGCGGCGCAGGCGCCTTCACGATCGCGGAGGCGCAGTTCCATCGCCAACGATACGACGACGCGATTCGCAACTATCAGGCGTTCATCTCGTCGGCGCCGGGCGGCGATCCCGCGCAGCGGGTGGCGCTGGCGCGGGCGAAAGTTGGGGATGCGCTCTTCGCGCAGGCGAAGTACACCGAGGCGATCGCGGCGTGGCAGCTCTACCTGAAGGAGCACCCCACCCATGGCGAGTTCGCCCGCGTCCACCGCGCCATCGTCGACGCGGAGCATGCGATCGCGCTTGCCGCCGCGAGCAAGGCGCTCGAATCCTCTTCCAAGCCAAGGAAAACGGCGACGCGGCGCGCGAGGCGATCCAACGATTCCTCGCCGCCCACCCGCTCGATCCGCGCCAGGGGCGACGGCGCTCCTGCTCGGCGCGATCGAGGAGCGGCGCGAGCGCTACGAGGCCGCGCGCGAGGAATACGAGAAGGCGGCGAGCAAGTACGCCAATACCAACGAAGCGTCGGAAGCCCAATTCACGTGGGGCGCCTCTACGAGGAGCGCACCTTCGATTTCCTGAAAGCGATCGAAGCGTATGGTCGCGTCCAGGGGGCCTACCGCGACCGCGCGCTGCAACGGGTCGCGGCGCTCCAACGCAAAGACTTGGAGCTCGCCATGCGACGCACCTTCCGCACCGACGAGGAGCCGTCGATCGAGCTCACCACACAAAACATGGAAAAGTTGCGGATTCGGGTCTTCAAACTCGACCTGGAGACTTTCTTCCGCGCGAAGCTGGCCCAGCCCGCGATCGAGAGCCTGGATGTGGAGGTGATCGAGCCCGACGCGCGGCGCGGATCGCGATCGAGCCCTATGTCGCACACCAACGATCCACCCGCGCGGTGGCGCTCCCCGAATGTAAAGGAAAGCCGGGCGCCTACGTCGTGAAGTTCGACGACGGCGAGCTCGAGGCCACATCGTTGGTGTTGGTCACGGACCTCGTGCTCGTCACGAAAGCCAGCAAACGGAACGCGCTCGTCTTCGCCCAGGACGCGAAGACCGGCGAGCCGGTGGCGGGGGTGAAGCTCGTCGTGAGCGACGGCGCGAAGATCCTCTTCGAGGAGACGACCGGGAAAGATGGGGTTTGGCTGAAGCAGGATCCCGCATTCGAGAAAGCCCAACGATGTGTGGTGTACGGGAGCGCCGCCGGCGGCGCCGCGGTGACGGGACTCGACCTCGCCTCCCTCGGCCAGCCGGCGGCGCTCTCGCCCCGCTGTTTCGTGGCGCTCGATCGGTCGAGCTATCGCCCCGGCGAGGTCGCGCGCGCGTGGGCGCTCGCCCGCGGCGTGAAGAATGGCAGCTATGCGATCGACGAGGGGCGGAAAGTTAGGATCGCACTTCAGGATCCCTCCGGGCTCACGCTCCGCACCGTGGATGCCACTCTTTCGGCCTTCGGCACGGCGCGCGCCGATCTCGAGATCCCCAACTCGGCGGGCTTTGGTAACTATACGGTCGCCGTCCTCGACGCCGCCTCCGACGCGTTGGCGGCGCTCGGCACGGCCGCCTTCGCGGTCGAAGAGATCCGCACCGATCGGATCCGCCTGGAGGTCACTCCCGAAAACGCCGTCGTGATGCGAGGCGAGGCGGTGAAAGGGTCGGTGAAGGCAAGCTATTTCTCCGGCGGCCCCGCGGCCAAACGCAATATTCAGATCGACCTCCCGGGCTCGATCCGGTGGCGGTCGTGACCGACGACGACGGCAAAGCCAACTTTACGCTCGACACCCGCGAGCTGAACGAGGAGGGGACCTACGCGCTGGCCGCCACGCTCGCCGAGGAGGGGATCGCGGCGATCGCCCCCGTTTATGTGGCAACCGTGGAGTTCCGGCCGGCGCTCCGCCTCGCGCGCCAGGTGGTCCTCGCGGGGGAGGAGTTCGACCTCGCGCTCGAGACCAAGAATGTGGCGGGGAAGGCGATCCGCGCCGAGCTCGTCGTGTCGATCCTTCGCCAGGAGGCCGGCGGCCTCCAGAAAGTTGGGGAGAAGAGCGCCACCACCGACAAGGAATCGGGGAAGGGCTCGGTCCGCCTCGCGGTCGCGAAGGGGGGCGCTACGTGCTCCGCGCCGAAGGGAAGGATCGCTTCGGCTCGTCGGTCTCGGGCGATCTCGCGCTGGAAGTCTCCGGCGATGACGACTCGCAGAAGATCCGGATCCTGGTCGACCGCGACACCTGGAAACTTGGGGATTCGATCCCCGCGCGGATCGTCTCGCGCCTCAACGCCGAGCGCACCGCGCTCGTCGCGCACGAAGGGGCCGGTATTCTTGGGTATCGGATCGTTAGGATTCCGAAGGGGAGAGCAAGCTCGAGGTGCCGCTCGAGGAAGCTTGGCTCCGCAGTTCACGCTCGCGATCGCGGTCGTGGAAGATTGGCATTTGAACGAGGCCGCGAAGCTCTTCACCGTCGAGAAGGATCTCCAGGTGCGCGTCGGCGTTCCCAAGGATCCGCTCGCGCCGGGGGCGAGGCGCTGGTCGAGATCCAGGTGACCGACGCGAAGGGACGCCCCGTCGCCGCCGAGATCCTCCTCTCCGCGATCGACGCCGCATTCTTGGCAAAGCGCCCCGACATGTCTCCCGACCTACGGGAGTTTTCTTTGCTTCCGCGCGCGAGGCGGGGACGCGCACGGCCTCGTCGTGCGGCTTCGCCTATCCGGCGAAGACCCGAAAGGTGGCAAGCGATCTCGCGGCGCAGGAGGAGCGCGATCGCGCCGTGCGCGAGGAGCGGCCGCTCGAGACGGCGGAGTCGGAAGGGGAGCCGGCGAGCAGCGTGGCCCTGAGCCTCGACACGGGGCGGGCCTCAGCGATGGATCTCCTCAGTCGATCCGAGGGGCGCCGCGAAGCCAGGGCCCCCAGGGGCGGCGGCGCATTGGCCGGCAAAGCCAAGGATCCGCGCGGTGCGCCTGCGACCCCGGGTCTCCAGGACCTTTCCCAACAAAGCGACTCAAGCTTCGCTTCGTGGCGGGAACGGAGCACAGTGGCAAGTGGGCGGTGAAGAGCCTCCTCACTGAGTTCGCCGCCAACGAAACGCGCGCGTACGGTTACCAGGACACCAACTATCTTTCGGATATGTTCGCCGGCGAGGTCGGCGGCAACGGCGGCGGCAGCCTGCCGCTCGGGCTCCCGATGCGCTTCGATTTCCGCTCCACCGCGGCCTTCGAGCTGATCACAACGGATCGCGATGGCAAGGGGACAGCCAAGATTCGCCTCCCCGACTCGACCACCGAATGGGTGGCGACTGCGCGCGGCGCCACGAAGGCGACCGAGCTCGGCTCGGGGAATGCCAAGTTTACGACGCGGCGCGATCTCGAGGTTTCGCTCCGCGCCCCCGGCAGCTTCGCCGAGACCGACCGGATCGATGGGATCGGCCTCGTGCGCAACGTCTCGGGGGCGAAGCGCGAGGTCACCGTTTCGTTGGGAATCGAAGGGGGACCGTGACTGGCGACGGGCGCGCCACCCTCGAGCTCGGCGAAGGGGAGGAGCGGGTCATCCCCGGCTCGATCACGATCGGCGCGGTCGACCGGGTGAAGCTCACGCTGGATGCCAGCGGGCGGGAATGCCAACGATTCGATCCGGCGCGACCTGCGCGTGCGGCCGGCGGGATCGGTGGTGAGCGACTGGGCGAGCGCGGTGGTGCGCGACGAAGCATTGTTGGCATTGGAGCTCGCCGACTTCGAGAAGCTCCGCAATGCCACTCTTGCGATCACGATCGGGCCGTCGCTCGAGGCGTCGGTCATGGAGGATCCCCAAGATTTCGTCTTCCGCGAGCGGGAAGCGCGGCCCCCTGGATCACCGACTCCACCGGGTGGACCGTGACCCGCGGCACGGGCGCCCTCGATCGTCTCGCCTACCTCGGGCGCACCGGGCTCACCAACGAAACGGCGCTCGCGCGCGAGCGGCGCCGCGTGGCCGACGGCGTGGCGCGCCTCCTCGCCGATCAAGCCGCCGACGGCTCCTTCGGCTGGTCGGGCTCGAAGAACATGGCGCTCCATCCCCAACAATCGGTCGCGCGGGCGGCCGACGTGGCGACCACCGCGCGCGCCCTCGCCTTCCTCGCGCGCGCCCGCGCCGGCGGTTTCGCCGTGGCCGACGCCCCTATGAGAAACTGTTGCGTTGGGCGAAGGACCGGATGCGGGTCGAGGAGACGCCGCTCGACCGCGCCCGCCTATTGTTGGCATTGGCCGAGGCGAGATGCAATCGACGCGGAGCCGGTGAACCGCCTCCAGCGCGCGAAGGCCGATCTCCCCGACGCGGGGCTGGCCCTCCTGGTGCTCACCCACCTGCGGATGGGTCGAAAAGACTTGGCATCGGAGGTGGCTTCCGAGCTCCGCAAGCGCGCGCGAGGGGGACGGCGGCGTGGGCTTCGGGACGCAGCCGGTCCCGGGGAGCGACGGGGTCGAGGCCACGGGTCTCGCCGCCGCGGCGCTCGCCCGCACCGATGCCAACGATCCGCTCGTGCCGCGCCTCATGGATGCGCTCCGCACGCAGCGCCTCCACCGCCTGTCGGACCGCGCCGAGGCCGCCGCGCTCGAGGCGCTTGCCAACTATTTTGGCGCAGCCAAACCGGCCGCGGCCTCCTACGAGCTCACGATCCAACTCAACGGCGAGGCGATCCGCACGCTGAAGAGCGCCGACGCGCTCGCCCCCATGGCGGTCGTGATCGCGGCGGAGAAGCTCAAAGCCAAGAATACGCTCAAGCTCTCGATCAAGGGGCGGGGCGAGGTCGCCGTCGACGCGTTCCTCTCGGGGATCCTCCCCGGCTTCGATCCGAAGGCGCGAAGCCGCTACGCGAGCGTCAATCGGCAGGTCGAGCCCGCATCGTTGGTGTTCCGCGGAAGCGCGATCCCGCGCGGCTTCTCGATCGTCGATGGTCCCGTCACCACCTTTGTGAACGATGTCAAGAATTTGACCGTCGGCTCCGAGGCCGAGGTCCTCGTGCTCGTTCAATTCCCACGAAAGGAGGCGCAGCTCCTCGACTACGCGGTCCTCGAGGAGCCGATCCCGGCCGGCTGCGAGGTGGTCCCCGCGTCGATCCAGGGCAGCGTTCGAGCGGGTCACGATCCGCGACGGCGCGATCATCGCCGCCTACGGCGCGCGCGCCCGCGGCGGCTGGCTCCTCTACCGATTGTTGGCATCGCGCCCGGGCGATTACCTGGAGGCGCCGGCGGTGATCCGCTCGACCTACCACCCCGATCGGGGCGCGGAAAGCAAAGAAAAGCGATTGGTGGTGTTGCCCGCGGGCACACCCTCGCCCGACGAGCGGCGCCTCACCCCGACGAGCTCTATCGCTGGGGGTCGCGCGCTACGACGCGGGCGAGCGGAAAGACGGCGCCGAGCTCCTCCGCAAGGCGCTCGTTGAGTGGCGTCTGCGCGATGAGCCGATGCGCGAAGCGTCGCGGCGCGTTTTGATGGAAGCGATCGAACGCAACGATTCCACCGAGGCGATCGCCGCCTTCGAGCGGCTGCGCGACCGATTCCCCGAGGTGGTGCTTCCGTTCGAGACCGTGGCGAAAGTTGGGGATGCGTATGTGGCGGCAAATCAGGCCGAGGTGGCCGACCTCGTCTTCCGCGGCGCCATGGGGGCGCTCTTCCGGCGCGAGGCGAACGTGGCGGGCTCGCTCCTGCGCGAGGGGAGTTCGTGGCGGCGGTGAAGTTCCTGGAGGACCTCCACCACATCTATCCCGATCTCCCCGAGATCCTGACGGCGCTTCACCAACTATCGGGGCTCGTCGCCACGACGGCGATCGAGCAGCGGGTCAAGGGGAGCGACGGCAAGCCGGTCACCCGCGATAGTTTGCTTTCGAAGGCGGGGGACCTGAGCTCGAGTTCCTGGTGCGCGCCCCCGAGGATCCGCAGGCCCCCGAGGCGGCCTTCGGAATCCTCTCCTCCGAGCTCGACCGCGGGAAGCACGCGGCCGTCGTCGACGGCTGCGCCTCCTTCGGCCGCCGATACCAACAATCGGAGCTCCTCGACCAAGTGTTGTATTTGGAGGGTTATGCGCGGTTCGCGAGCGGCGATGCCAAGGAGCGCTCGACGCCCTCGGCCGCCTCGTGGCCGATTCCTTTCCCAACGGCCGCGGCGGGATGCGCGCGAGCGGGCTCAAGGATCGCGCGGTGTTCCTGCGCGGGCAGATCCTCCACGCCACGGGCGATCCGCGCGGCGCGATCGTCGAGTACGAAAAGGTGAAACAACTCTTCGCCGACGCGGCCGACGCGATTCTTTCCTTCCGGCGGAAGGCGCTCGCGCTCCCGCCGTCGGTCACGGTGAACGGCGACGCCCCCGCGGAAATTGTGGTGTCGTCGCGCAACCTCAGCAAAGCCGAGCTGCGCGTCTATCGCGTGGATCTGATGCGTTTGTATTTGATGGAACGCAACCTCGACCGGATGACCGGGATCGATTTGGCTGGGATCGCGCCGATGCTGACGCGCGAAGTGGCGCTCGGCCCCGGCGAGGATTTCCTCGACCGCGAGACCAAGCTTCCCCTCGCGCTCCCCGAGCGCGGCGCCTATTTGGTGGTGTTGCGTTCGGCCGGCGAAGCGGGGATCGAGCCGATCGCCGCCACATCGTTGGTGTTGCGCACCGACCTCAAGATGGAGCTGCGCGAGGATAGCGAGGCGGGGCGCGTGTGGGTCAATGTGCGCGACGCCAAGGGGGCGGGCGTGCCGCACGCCGACGTGCGAATCGTGGGAAGCGGCGACTCGAGCGTGAAGATTGGCGCGACCGATTTGCGTGGGGTTTTCACCGGCGAGGGAATCCACGGCCGGGTGACGGTCGTCGTCCAAACCGCCGCCGACAAGAATGCCAAGAATACCGATCCCAAGTCCTCGAGCTTTGCCTTCTATCGCGGCACGCTCGCGCTCGGCGCGCCGCCGAAGCGCCGGCCACCGAGAAAGAAGCGGCGAAACAATCGGCCGAGGACTTCGAGTCGTCGAACACGGCCGAGTTCCGCAAGGCCAACGCCCAAATGCAGACTCGCAACAAATCGGCGCTCGAGGAATCGCTCAAGCGCCAGCAGCAGGGGGTGGAGCTGCAGCGGGTGAAGTAGGCGCCGGCTAGCTCGCGGCGCGGGCGCGGCGGGTCACTCCGCGGCTCGCGCCGCGCTCCCGCCGCCACATCGCCGGCGCCGCGCCCACAGTCTTCTTGAACGCTCGGCTGAAGGCCGCCTCCGAGTCGTAGCCCACTTCGCGCGCGACGTTCGCCACCTTGGCGTCGCCGCGCGACAGCAGCTCGCTCGCCACCTGCATCCGCCAACTCGCCAAGTATTGCATCGGCGGTTTCCCAACGAAATGGTTGAAGCGCTCCGCCAGCGCCGAGCGCGATAGGTAGGCTCCCGATGCCAACGATTCGAGCGTCCACGGATGCTTGGGATTGCCGTGGATCAGCGACAGGCGCGCGGCCGATCGCGGCGTCGCGCAGCCCCGCGAGCCAGCCGGTCTGCGATTTGGGCAGCCGCTCGAGGTGGCGCCGCAGCGCTTCGACGAACATCAGCTCGCTCAGCCTCGCGCAGCACCGTCTCGCTCCCGGCGCGCTTGCTCCGCGCCTCGGCGAGCGCCGCGCTGCTGAATCGCGAAAGCCAACGATCGCCGTCGGACTCCCGCTCGCTCGACGATCGAGCGTGCGCGGCAGCGTGGCCAGCAGCGGATTGAACGGCGCCGCGTCGCAGCCGAGAAACCCACATATGAGCCGCGTGCGTTTCGGCCCGCCGCCCCCGGCTCGATCAAGATGGGAAGCTGGACGTCGGTGCCGCGCGTGTACGACCGACAGATCGGGGCGCGCCTTCAGCTCGGGGAGCTCGCGAGGACGTGGCGATCGCCGTGGGCGAAGACCACCACGTCGCCCGCGCGCAAACGCACCAATTCGCCGCCGGGGAGCCCGCCCCAGCACGAGCCCTCGGCGACCACGTGGAAGGGGATCACGTGCTGCGCCCCCGGCATCACCACTTTCGCGATCGCGCGGCTGTCGGGGGCCTCGACCGCCCAGGGCGACGACGCGCTCACCTGGAAATACACGGCGCCGGTGAGCCGCACGGTGCGGAGCACATCGGAGAGGACGTCGGTGGTCACGGCGGGTCGCGAAGGAAGATGTCTGGACGTTCGAGCAAGAGATGCGGATGGCGAGTCATTCCGCAATCGCCGAGTTTCCTCTATCCATGGCGCCTCGTCGAGGCCCCCGAGGCCGCGGCGCGATCCATCAAAGAACACGAACAGGAACGAAACATGACGAGTCTACAAGCCAAGAAAATCGACGAGCTGAAAAGTGGGTTTGCCGGAAAGGTGGTTCTCCCCGGCGATGCCACCTATGACGAAACGCGGAAGATTTGGAACGCCATGATCGACAAGCGGCCCGCGGTCATCGCGCGCTGCTCCAACACCGCCGACGTCGTGCGCGGCGTGAAGTTCGCGCGCGACAACGGACTCCTGCTCGCCGTCCGCGGCGGCAGGCACAACATTGCTGGGAGTGCTTTGTGCGACGGCGGGATCGTGATCGACCTCTCGCTCATGAAGGCCGCGAAGGTGGATCCCAACAAAAGCGGGTCACGATCGAAGGGGTGCGACCCTCGCCGATCTCGACGCGGCAACTCAGGCCCACGGACTCGCCACTCCGCTCGGGATCAACTCCACGACGGGGGTCGCCGGCCTGACGCTCGGCGGCGGCTTCGGCTGGCTCAGCCGAAAGTTGGGAATGACGGTCGATAATTTGGAATCGGCGGAGGTGGTGACCGCGGCGGGCGAGGTCGTGCGCGCGAGCGCCACCGACAACCCCGACCTCTTCTGGGCGCTCCGCGGCGGCGGCGGGAATTTCGGTGTCGTGACGCGCTTCGAGTTCCGCCTCCACCCGATCGGCCCCAACTTGCTGAGCGGCTTGATCGTTTACCCACTATCGCAAGCGAAGGCGGTCCTCCAGAAGTACCGCGAGTTCGCCGCGAATGCCCCCGACGATCTCGCGGTGTGGACGGTCCTTCGCGACGCGCCCCCGCTGCCGTTCCTTCCTCCCGCGATTCATGGCAAACCCATTGTTGCGCTCGCCATTCTGTATGCAGGCGATCCCAAGAAAGGCGAGCCGCTCGTCGAACCGCTGCGCCACTTTGGTACCCCCGTGGGCGAGCACGTGGGGTCCAGCCGTACACGGCGTGGCAACAGGCCTTCGACCCGCTCCTCACGCCGGGCGCACGCAACTATTGGAAATCCCACAATCTCGTGAAGCTCGAGGATGGGCTGCTCGACGCGGTGATCGGCGCGATCGATAAGTTGCCGTCGCCGCAGTGTGAGATTTTCTTTGGCGCGATCGGCGGCGCGACGACGCGGCAGGCGCCGGATGCGATGGCGTATGCCCACCGCGATGCGCAGTTCGTGATGAACGTCCACGGCCGATGGGAGACCGCGGCCGAGGACGCGCGCGGGATTCGTTGGGCTCGCGATTTCTTCGAGGCCTCGTCGAAGTTCGCGAGCGCCGGCGTCTACGTCAACTTTTTGACCGCCGACGAGACCGCGCGCGTGAAGTCCGCCTACGGCCCGAACTACGACCGCCTCGTGCAAGTGAAGCGAAAGTACGATCCCAACAATCTCTTCCGGACGAATCAGAACATCGCGCCGTAGGGATCGGGGCAGGGCGCTTCTCGCCAAGAATCGCGCAACGCGACCTAAACTTCCGGAGCGGTCCGGCGTAGGTGGCGCCATCGATGGGGCGCGAGCCGCGGGCTCCAACGCTCCCACCGCGAGGAGCTTCCCATGCGTTCCGCTCTCCCGTTCGTTGTCATTCTTGCCGCTCTCGGCACCTCCTGCAGCGAGAGTGGTCACCGCAGAGCGCGATTCCTCGACGCCCGGCGTCACCGCTGCCGTGAATGCGTCGATCCGCGTCGGTGCCCCGATCACACAGGGGAATCTTGCCCGTCTACCCGCTCTACTCGAGCACGTCGGTCGCCGACTCTGGAGGTCCTGACGCTCGAGGAGGGGCTGAAAGCGGGGTCTTGAAGATCGAGGAGATCTCCGATCCCAATGGCAATGATCACTCGGATGTCAATCGGCTGCGAATCCACAATTCGTCCGGCAAGACGGTTTTCTTGATGTCGGGGAGATCGTCCAGGGCGGCAAGCAGGATCGCGTCATCGCCCAGGACCTCACGCTCGCGCCGGGGACGACGACGGTCGACTTTGCCGGTCTTCTGTGTCGAGCCGGGGCGATGGTCGCTCGCGCGCCACGACGATTTCACCCCCACACCTCGCCGCCCCTCCGGCCGTCAAGAACGCGGCGCAGAATGATGGGAACCAACAATTGGTTTGGAACCAAGTGGCGAATACGAACAACGTCGCGATCGTCACGCGGATTCGGAGGATTGGGCTCCGCGCGAGGGCTGATCCTCGCCTCAGAGTCGTCGCCGTCGAGGCCGCACGGAGCGTCGTCGAGGCCGGACTCAGTTGCATCGAGGCGCGCCCGCCCAGGCTGACTGCATGCCCTCCGCAGGTCAACAGCGATTCGACACTCATGAATGCGTTCGCCGACGACGCGATGCGCACCAAAGTCGAGCCGGTGTCGCCGCGATCCTGAAGAAACCTGCTGCGGATACAGATGCCACGGGAATCGCGGTCTTCGACGGGGAGAAGCTGGTCGCCGTCGATCTGTTCCATTGCCGGAAGGTCTTCGTGGGCCTTCAACCGAAGCTGCTCCGTTCCTATGCGCCCAAGTCGCGGGGTCCGCCGAGTCTCGGCCAGCGGCGCACGAGGCGCCCACGCGCGACCGGGTCGTCGACCTCGTCAGCGCGCGCCTTCGAGGCGCCGACGGCGAACGAGATCCACGGTCGGCGCGAGTCGCAATGGTCGCTTCGACCTCCGGAGTTTTGTGGGGTTCGGAGCTATGCCAACGATGGGGTGCTCAGTGCACCTCAATGTCTTGCGGCGCGATTAGAAGTGGCTTCACAAGTCTCTCGGGCTGGGCGACGCCGACACCCGCGGCCGCTGCACTGCGCCAATGCTCCGGCCCGGCCCGGCCCGCTGCACTTCTTTCTTGCCATCGCAGCGTGCGCATCGCGCGAGTCCGAGGAACCGGGCGCTGCACATCGGCCGCGGCGGCGCGCCGATAGCCGGCCGGACGCTTCGCTATTGCGACGTCCGTGGTCGCATTGTTGGCATTGGCTCGGAGCGCGCGCAGACGGTTTCGCTCATGAATACGCCGGAAGGTACTTGGGCTCCGGCGGCGACGCGCAAGATGCAAATCGATTCGACCGGTGGCTTCGATCTCGGCGATATCGCCCCAGGCACCCACCAGGTCCTCATCATCTGGAGCGACTTTGAATACGCGCGCTACGACATCGCGGTTCCCAACGAACCGAGCGCAAATGTGGTAATTCGAATTCCCGATATCGAGATCCGCGGTCGCGTGACCTCGGGGTCGGCGACTCACGATTCGCCACGCCATCGTGCGCGCAGAATCGATCTCCAAACCGGGCGGGTCATCGATGGCCCTCGTGGACGCAACGGGTCACTACACCATTCGGCTCCTCGCCGCCGGCGAGCAGCGATTGATGGGAATGCAATGGCCCCACCCCGACCTCAAGGCGCACAGCGACGCCTACGCAATGGAAAGCAAGATCATCGTTGCTAAAGATGGTGATCGGCAACAATTGGATTTCGTCATCTATCCTGGCGCGTACGGGTCCGTCGATATCACAAATCCAGGAGGCCTTCCAATCGAGCAAATGGTCGTCGATGTCGTTCGACACGGCCTCGATCCCTCGACGAGAGATTCCTTCATCCGCACGACGGCCGGCGGCGTGGGATCGTGGAGCTTCGTCGGCGCGCCGGCTGGCGATCACGTGGGCGCGGCGACCGTGCGAGTGCCCGGGGGATCCGGATCTTCTACTCGGCGCCAGTGAAACTCGAGCTCGGCCAAGAGGCGCGCATGCGCATCGAGCTCGACGACGGGATCGAGCTGCGCGTTCGTTCCGTCGATCCGTCGGGGAAGCCCATTACCCTCGATTCGCTCGCGGCGTTCGACGACTTCCACCGGACGGTCTACAAACGAAATTTGTTGGGATCCATTTTCAGTGACTTCGTCCTGCGGGTTCCGCGCGGCACGATCAGCCTCATTGGACGCGCAGACGCATGTGTCGGGGAGATCCAAGTCGACACCACGGATGGGACGGCGCGATCGGTCGAGCTGCGTCTCCACGCAAAATAGAGCGCCTTTGCTCGAATAGGGTACGCGCTGCTACATGCCGCCTATCGCCGATGACAAGAAAAGCAGAATGTCCCCTTTTCCCCGCTACACTGCGCCGATGATCCGCCCGGCCCGGCTCATCGGCTTCCTTTTCTTACCATCGCGGCCTGCGCCTCGCCCGAGGCCAAGGATCCCGCCGCCGCGTCGGCCCCCGCGCGCTCCGCCGCGCGTGTCACCTCGCCCCGCGGAATGGTGGTGAGCGACGACGCGCGCGCGAGCGAGATCGGCGCGGAGGTCCTGCGGAAAGGTGGGAATGCGGTCGACGCGGCGGTCGCGACCGCGTTCGCGCTCGCCGTCACGTTCCCGCAGGCGGGGAACATCGGTGGCGGCGGATTCTTGGTTTGCCGGATCGGATCCCCAGAATACGCGCTCGACTTCCGCGAGACGGCGCCCGCGGCGGCGACCCGCGACATGTTCCTCGGCGCCGACGGCCGGCCCGACGACCGCGCGCGCACGGGGCGCTCGCCGTCGGCGTGCCCGGGAGCGTGGCCGGCCTCTTCGAGGCACACCGCAAGCTCGGCTCGCGCCCCTGGCCGGAATTGTTGGCTCCGTCGATCGCGCTCGCCGAGGGGGATTCTTGGTATCGGAGCCGCTCGCCCACGAGATCGAGGTCGATGGCAAGCGCCTCCGGAAGTTCCCGGCGACATCGGCGCTCTTGATCCCGGGCGGCGCGCCGCTCCGCGAATCCCAACTTTGGAAGAACCCCGACCTCGCGCGCGCGCTGCGCCGGATCGCCGCCGACGGGACCGGCCGGCTTCTACTCCGGCGAGACGGCCGCATTGTTGGTGTCCGAGATGGAGCGCGACGGCGGGCGGATCACCGCCGCCGATCTCGCCAACTATCGCCCGGTCTGGCGCGAGCCCTTCGTGTTCGAGTACCGCGGGCGGCGCGTCGTGTCGATGCCGCCGCCGTCGTCGGGGGATCACCCTCGCGATGATCTGTAACATTCTTGGGAACGACGACCTGCCGCGCCTCGGCCGCGAGACGACCGAGACGATCCACCTCCGGATCGAGGCGATGCGCCGCGCGTTCGCGGCGCGGAACGCTTTTCTTGGGGATCCCGATTTCGTGAAGAACCCGATCGCCGAGCTCGCCTCGGCCGATTGGGCGAAACGCGAGCGCACGTCGATCGACAGCGCCGCACGCGACGCCGAGCGAGAAAGTTGGGGTCCGCGTCGGGGACGACGCCGCCCACGGCACCCACACAACCCACCTTTGCGTCACCGACGCGGCGGGGAACGCGGTCGCCCTCACGACCACGATCAACGACAGCTTCAGGTCGGCGGTCGTCGTGGCCGGCGCCGGCTTCCTCCTCAACAATGAGATGGACGATTTCACCGCGAAGCCCGGCTCGCCGAACTCGGCCGGCCTCCTCCAGAGCGAGGCGAACGCCATCGCCCCGGGAAGCGGATGCTCTCCTCGATGACCCCGACGATCGTCATCGGCCCCGACGGAAAGGTGGTGTTGGTCGCCGGCGCCGCCGGCGGCCCGACGATCATCTCGTCGATCTTCGGGATCCTCTCGGGTGTCGTCGACTTCTGGCCTCCCGGCCGACGAGGGCGGTGCGCGCGGCGCGCGTCCATCACCAACATTATCCCGACGAGGTGCGGATGGAGGGGATTGTTGGGAAAGCCTCGCGCAATCGCCTCACGAACATGGGACACCACATTTCCATCGTGGCGCCGATGGCCGACGCGACGGCGATCGGGCGCGACGGGGACCTGTGGGTCGGCGCGGCCGATCCACGGCGCGGCGGCGCGGCGCGGCGGCGAGTAGGGATCGCGCGCGTTGCCGCTTCCGCCGGCGCGTTTAGTTGGATTCAATCGCGCGCCGCTCGTCGCGACCGAGCGCGGGCGGGCCGGCACGAGCGGGAGCTCGAAGGCGGCGAGCGCGTGGCGCCCTGCCTCCGCGGTCGGCACCGCTTCGCCGCCGAGCGCCTCCAGCAGGCGCGCCGCGAGCGGAGCCGAATCGTGGCCGCCGTAGAGCTGGGGTCCCGATTCGGAAAGTTGGGAATCGCCCGCCGCCGGCGCGTCGGCCGGGCCGAGGAGCGTGAACCGCACGACCGCGCAATCTTGGCGTTCTCCGCGGAGCGCCACGGCGAGGGTGATTGTCTCCGAGTGGGAGGCGGCGAGGAATCCGCGGATCCACACGCGCACGAGCCGCTCGACCCGCCCCGCATCCCCAACGAAACGGGGCGGCACGCTCCGCCCCATCTGGAGGCGCAGCGTCACGCCGCGGCCGCGCGCGGGGCGCGAGGCGGCGCGGACGGCGAGCGCCAGCGCCCGCCCGAGGTCGAACGGCGCGCTCGATCGTTGGGGTTCCCCCTCGAGGTCGGCGAGCTCCCGCTCTTCTTCCAAGGATTCGAGGAGGTCGCGGCCGGCGCCGCGGATTTGTGTCAAGGCGGCATGCTCGGCAGGGGAGGGGCGTCCTCCAGGACGAGCCTCGCCATCCCGATCGCCGAGGCGATCGGCGCGCGGAGCGTCCGCTCGAGCTCACCAAGATTCGCGGCTTCGATCCGCGCGAGGATTTGGTTGGGATCGCGTTCGCGGGCTTCGAGCGCGGCGTCCGCGCGGGTCGCGGGATCGCGCGCGTCCATCGAGGCCTGGATCGCGAAGCCGCCGATGAGGCCCGCGGCGAAGAGGACGAAGCCCGCGCCGGCGAGCGGCTCGAGGCCGGCCGCGACGGCGGCCGCGGTGATCACCAACAATACGAAAGCGACGGCTGCGATCGAGGCGGCGTCGCGGAAGGGGAGGGGTTCTCGCGCCACGGGCTCGCTATCGGCCCCGGCCCGCCTCTCTCTGAAACCGCGCTTGCAGTCCACCCGCGCCCGCGGACGATGGGCACCCTCACCCGATGCCCCACCGCTTCCCGCCCTCGCCGACCCGAACCGCCTCCCGCGGCGGGTCGTCGTGCTGGCGCCCCACCCCGACGACGAGCTGCTCGGCTGCGGCGGAATGCTGGCGTTCCACGCGGAGCGCGGCGACGAGCCGACGGTGGTGTTCCTCTCGGATGGCGCCGCGGGCGATCCGACGGGCAAGACCGCCGATCTCGCGGCGGTGCGGCGGCGCGAGGCGGCGGCGGCGCTGGGCGAGCTCGGCGTGAAGCGGATCCATCATTTGGGTTTCCTCGATGGGCGCCTCGAGGAGGCGCACGAGCTGCCGGGGCGGATCGTTGGGATTCTCGAGAGCGCCGCGGCGGAGCTGGTCTACGCGCCGTCGCTGCTCGAATGCCACACCGATCATTTGGCTTCGGCCGAGGCGGCCACGATCGCGCTCGCCGCCCATCCCAACATTCGCGTTTTGTTGTATGGGGTGAACACGGCGGTGCCCGCGAACGAGCTCTACGACGTGTCGCGCCACCGCGCGAAGAAGGACGCGGCGCTGCGCCGCTACGCGAGTCAGATGGAGTCGATGGATCTCGTGCGCGCCTCGCGCGCGATGGACGCGGCGCGCACGGTCAACATCCCCGATCCCAAGATTACCGATTGCGAGGGTTTCTGCGCGCTGTGGGGGCGGAGCTGCGCGACCACGCGGCGCGCTTTCGGGCGCTCGGCGAATGGCTGGCTCCGCGCGCGGAGGGACCGGCGTGAAAGACCAACTTTCCGCCGCGCTCGCGAAAGGGGCGACGGCGGTCCTGACTTCGTGGAACCGGCGCGAGGTGGTCCGCGAAAACTTGGTGTCGCTCCTCGCGCAGAGCGTGCCGTTCGGCGCGATCATCGTGGTCGACAACCACTCGACCGACGGCACGGCCGAAATGTTGGCGAAGGATTTCCCGGGCGTCACGGCGATCGTGATGCCCGATTCGAACCACGGCGCCTGCGAGACCTTCAATCTTGGCTTCGCGCGCGTCGCGACCGAGTTCACGGCGATCCTCGACGACGACATCGTCCTGCCGAAGGATTGGCTCGAGCGATTGTTGGCAAAGTTCGCGACCGAGCCCGAGACGACCGCCATGCTTCGACCAAAGTGGTGGAGCCGGGGATGCCGGCGGAGCTCCTCGATTCCCCGAGGTGAACCGCGAGCGATTCATGGCCACCTTTCGCGGCTGCGGCACGATCGCGCGCACCGAGGTCCTCGCGCGCGCCGGCTACTACGACGAGCGCTTCTACATCTATGGCAACGAGCGCGACCTCGCCTCGCGAATCTTGGGATTGGGATTCCGGGTGAAGCAGTATCCGGCGGTCGTCACTTACCACAAAACCCCCTTCGGCCAGCGCAAGGGGCGCCGCTCGATCTACTTCCACACGCGCAACTTCTGGCTCTACGCGCTGAAGAACGTCCCGCTCCCCGATTTGTTGGCATTTCCGTTCCGGTTCCTGCGGAGCCAGCTTCGCAAGAAAAGGACGGCGGCTTCGCCGACGCGACCGGCACCATCGGCGCCCTCGACAACATTCGCGCGACGCCGTGGGGATGGTGGATCGTGTTTCAGGCGACGCTCGCGGCGTTCACGGTGCACTTGCCGTATTGTTTGAAGCGAAGGGCGCCTGTGCGGGCGCCGGATTTCGAGTTGCCCGTGAGATAAAGAATGGCGGGGGTATGCGCGTCGCGAGCCGGCGGCATGTGCGACGCGAGCCAGTCCTACTTTGAATGCTGATTCGGTCGCCGTCGCGAACCACGAGATCCATCTCGTGGAGGGTCGATCCCAACGAGTCACCGGGCATCACACCAGATACCTGCCCATCGATCGCCCCCTTGAGCTCCCCGATCGCGAGATGTGCGTTCCCGACCGGAAGGCCGGAGAATTTGAACTCTCCGTTCGCATCGCACTTGACGACGAAGCAAAGATTATTGCCTCTCCGGTCCGCTGGCGCATTGACGTATTTCTTTGTGTAGGTGATCTCCGCGCACAGTTGCTTGGTGTTGCGCTCGATGGCCATTGGTTGGATTCGCCCCGAAAGAAAGCATCGTATGGGCAACCGCAACGCAAGCGGCTGGACGGACCCATTTTTGAAACGGCGATCTCCTCGAAGTCCGATTCGATTCCTGTGTCGCTCGCCGCGAATGCGAAGAAGCGCCCGGGCGGGGCGTGATTCCATGTGAAGCCACCGTTGTCCGTGCAGTGCGTCTGAAATACCTCAACACGACTGCTTGCGGAATAGCCAGCAAAGTTTGGGAACCGGAACGCCACATCGCTGGTGTTGCTATCGTAGATCTCGGCGGGACTCACAACATAGACATCAACAGGTGCAATCGGAGTCTTGCCGTCCGCCTCTCGAACGAGGCCCGTAACCGTGACCCCTTCCACCAGTTCGAGGGTCACAGTCTTGACTCGACTTGGCACGAGCGGTTCTGTATCGATGTATTGTTGGGCAAAACCGGGAACGCGGACACTGAGTCGATAGGTTCCTGGAGACAGCGAGATCACGTGTCGGGTTCTCTCCCTCGTGATATCCCGTGCCGGAATCCGTTCATCGTCCATGAAGTCCACCGAGTCGAATCGCCGAATGCCATACTCAGCCGAAGCAAAGCGATCCGCCGGTATTGTTGGTGTAGGAAGGATGACCAATTGTGAGGAGCCCGAAAGGTTGAATACAACTTCGCGTCGGCGACGGTCGATGTCATCAATCCGAAGGTGTGAGAACTGTGGGTCGGTGACCTCCACGGCAACCGTTTCATCAGGAACGTCTCTGAACACGAACTTCCACGCCGAGGGCGTCGCCTCGGCCCTCAGCCTCGCTCCAGACTTGGCAATCAATTGGACGAATTCGGCGCGCGGCCCGGCCCCGGCCACTGGGCACAGTCGAATGTGACGGTAAGGGACCTTGTGGGCTTCGACTGCGGAGTGTCTTGGATCTCCGAGGGCGATCCGGCTGGTCGGCACGTCAGCGCAAGGAGTGCCACAGGAAGCCCAATGAATCGCGAGCGATTGGAGGGATTTGTGAACAATGTCAGTGCCCCTCGAGGAGCATAGGAATACCGACGCGCATTCCAGTCCGCATCATTCGAATCTGCATCCACGAAGGTTTCACATTTTCTTGGGACGCGCAACACGACGTGGCGCGCACACAACGAACTCAAGGTGCGCTCGTCTCATCAAGCGCTCTCCTCAATCCCTCTAGAACTTGAACCCGATCGAGAACACCCAGACGGGGTCGCTCCAGCCGGGGTTAAAGACATAGCTGGTCAGCTCGATGTGCTTGAAGGAAACACCAAGCATCGGCCCGCGCTGGACGTGCCCCTCGGTGTCGTAGGCTTGGGTCCTCTGCGCCACGATGCCGAAGCGAACCCAATCGGCGGGGGCCCAGGTGAGCTCGGTCCAACTGTAGAAATAGTTATTGTAGGAATGCGAGGCGTCGAAGAGGTACTCGTCCTCGGTGTAGAAATTGAATCCCTTGAATCCGAGGTTGACCTCGAGGCCGGGGGCGCCGCCGTAGGTGTCGCCGCCGACGACACCGATCATTGGGGTGATCGCGTAGTTGAACTCATCGCCTCCGGCGAAGTTGTATCCCGCCCAGAGGGAGCCCGTGTCGATCGCCTCGTAATTGTAACGAGCCTCGAGGTGGAGCCAGCCGTGGTCGGCCTTGAAGACTTCGGAGACATAGTTGCGTTCTTCGGGGACGAAGTACGGGTAGGCCGCGAGCGAGAACTTCCATTCGGCTTGCTTGGCCTCGGCGGGTTGGGTCGTCTGCGAGTCTTGGCTTGCCCGCGAATCTTGGTTTGACTGCGAGTCGGGGCGCGACTCCGCGTCCTGGGGAGCGCCGAGTCGGAGCGCGCGGGCGGGGTCGCGCGCTCGAAACGAAGCGGCGCCTCGGGTGCCGTGTCCGCGGCCCCCTCGGCGGGGCGGCGGATCGCGAGGTCGAATGCCAACTTTTGGAGCTCCGGGGGTTGGGCGCCAATCCCAACGATCCCCTCCTGCGCCGGCGCCGCGGAGGCGAGCGCCGCCGCCGCCGCGATTCCCAAGATTGCGCGGGCGCGGATCATCCGCCGAGGGCGATCGTGACCGCCACGAGGAAGACGCCGATGACCACCATCGCGAGGCCGAAGCGCCATGGCTTCCCCTTGGCGTGATGGCCGAGCGAGAGGCCGGTCACGAACAGCATCACGATCGCGATCCCGTTCGAGATCCGCAATGCCACTATTGGGTCAGTGCACTGAAGAGGAACGGCACCAGCACCGGAATCGTCGCCGCCACAACCCAACAAAAGACTGCGAACGCGCCGAGGAGGTCGTCCTTGCGGAGGCTCGGATTCAGTGCGGCTTCGGGCATTATTGCCAATTTGCGCCGGGTCGATTCTAGCTCTTCGGGGGTGAGGACGGACGCCACGAGTTTCGGCAGCGCCCCGGCGATGAGCCGGCGACCCTCCGCCTCGGTCGCCCCGCCGCGAAGCGCCCGCAGGATCGCCGCGCCGCGCTCCCGCTCGGTCTTGGTGCCCATGAGGTACATGACGGAGTCGACGAGCCCCCACGCGATGGAGCAGCCGAGCGCGCCGATGAGCATCATCCGCACTTCCGCGCGCCCACCCTCGGCGGCGCTGAGCGAGCCGGTGAACGTGAGGACCATGATCAGGCCGAAGACCACCTCCCCGAAGCGCTCCACCGGATCGAGGGCGTCGTGGAATCGTTGCATTCGTTTCGTTGGCATCGCGGCGGCTCGGCGCGTCAGGCCGTAATGTTGGGAATCAGGTAGAACATGAGCGCGATGATGGCGTAGACCGCGACGAGCTGGACCCCCTTGAACCAGTTCGCCAGCCCGTCGCCGATCACGATGATCCCAATCAACACGGTGAGGAAGAGTGAGCCGACTTCCGCGCGATTGAACGAGAGCTCGAGCGGCTTTGGCCCCACGAAATGACTCGCGAGGACGAGCACCGGCGCCACGAACAGCGCGATCTGGATGCAGCTCCCGAGCGTGATTCCCACCGTTAGGTCGAGCTTGTTTTTCTTGCCATCGCGATCGCCGAGCCCCCTTCGGCGGCGCCGCCGACGAGCGGCAGGATCACGATGCCAATGAAGATCTCCGACATGCCGAGCGCTTTGCCGGTGGCTTCGGCGGAGCCGACCAGGATCTCGCTCATCCACGCCGCCAAGACCGACGCGGCGAGCAGGCTCCCGGCGGCGCGCGGCATGCTCCACGCCGCCCCCTCGTGCTCGTGCGCACCCCCGATTCGACGCTCGCGAAGGTCTCCGGGTGGGTCTTCAGCGCGAATACCAAGTAAAGTGCGTAGGCGATCAGCAGCACCGCCGCGATCCCAAGATTGAGCAGCTGCTCCTCGCGGATTGGGCTCGTCGGCGCGAAGAATCGGCTGAAGGCGCTCGGCACGGCCATGCTGATCGCGGCGATGAGCATCATTGTGCCGTAGGCGCGCGCTCTCGACGTTGAACTTCTGGACGTGTTGGCGCACCCCGCCGAGGACGAATGCCAATCCCAACGATAGGAGGAGGTTCGCGAGGATCGCGCCCACGAGCGAGGCGCGCACCATGTCTCCAAGGCCCGCCTTCAGCGCCACGATCGCGATGATCAGCTCGGGGGCGTTGCCAAATGTGGCATTGAGGAGGCCGCCGATGGCGTCGCCGGTGCGTTTCGCCACCTGCTCAGTCGACCGGACGATCAGCCCCGCGACCGGAATGATGGCAATCGCCGCGGAAAAGAAAACCAGCGGCGGCGCCACTCCTCCGACGCGGTCGAGAATCGCCGCGATCGGGATGAACGCGAACAGCCAGTTGAGGGAGGGCTTCAGCGACAAAGAGAGCGGCCGCCGGCGTGGCATGCCGGCGGCCGCCGCAGACTCTAACTACGATCGACTTCGCGGACGCTACGGAACCTGACCCACGAGGTGGATCACGTTCATGCCGTCGCGGACCTGGATCAGGCGATCCTTGAGATCGACCACGGTCGGCGCTTCCAACGGCAGCGGGCAACCATCGTTGGTATTGACGCCGAGCTCGCCGTTCGTCTTGCCGCCGAGGCCGATTCCCTTGCAGTGGATCGGGCCCACCTTTTCGAAAACTCCGCTCGCGACCGAGGTCTCGACGAAGAGCGAGTAGGTGCCCCCTTCGGGAGATGCTTCACCCGCAGATCGAAGCGCGACTCACCCTGCGGATCGTTGAACTTCACCCGGATGTCGCCGGTGGCCTTCGGGCTCGGCCCATTGAAGGGTATCGATAGTTGGGCTTTGCCGTGGGCGTTGTGCGTCTCCTGCGGGGTGTGAACCGGCGGCAGGATCGCATGGAGGACCGTGTGGCCACTGTGGTCGCGGACGCGCACGTGCCGCCCCGGGAGTTGCTCGACACCCGGGACATGAAGCACCGGCGGCGGACCGCACTCGTGCTCGAGGCGGATCTCGAAACGCCCGGGCGACGCCGGCTTCGGTTCGAGCATACCAATATTGCTGAACGTGCCGGTGCCGATGCCCGTCTCGAGCTCCGCCACGAAGGGGGCGGCGGCGGCGTCGAGGCTCTTGGCGATCAGCTCCAATGTTTGCGTTTTACCGTGGTGTTCGATTCTCACCATTCCGTGGGCATTCGGGTCCGACGAAGTGTTGGGTCGCGTGAGCTTCATCCTCCCGCGGCGGACCGGGCTCACTCCCGGGCAATCGATCTTCTTCGACGGCGGGATCGTGCCGGTGAGGTACACGGCGCCGCCGCCGGTCGCCCTCACCTCGACGACGCGCCCGCCGAGATCGTCGATATCGTCGACGCCGAGCGCCTTCGGCGCGCCACCCTTGGCCTTGAGCTTCAGCTTCCAGACACCATTCGAGCCGCATTTGTGGCTCATCACGCCGACCTCGAAGAACGAGTTGGTCGACACACCATTCTCGAGCCAGACCTCGAATGGATTCGGTGGGAACGAATCGGGGAGCTTGTGCGCGAGGACCATGAACATCTGCTCGTTGTCCGAGCAGCCGCAGTCGCCGTCCTCGTCGTTGTCGTCTCCCTCGCCATTGCTGTCTTTGGTCAATACCACATTTCCGAACGCGTTCGGCGCGGGCTGGCTCGCCGGCGGATTTAGTTTGGCTTCGACCGACGTGCCGTTCCCGCCGTCGTCGTCGCCTTCGTCATCGTCGTCGAGCGCTGGCGGACTCGCCGCGAAGAACAGGAGCGCGGCCGCCGGGATCAATATTTTGGGTAGCCAAAACGCGGGGACCCATAGTTGGGATTGCATGGTTGCCTCCGATGGTGCGGGGACCTCCGTCGCAACGGAGGTGAAGGAGCCGGAATGGGCGCCGAAGTCGGGCGCGCGCCCGTGACTCGGGGGCCGCGCCTCGCCTACGACAGGGTGAGGCGAGCGCTCACCGGAGGAGGTTCCCTCGGAATCCGGCGGAGCACAAGGGGCGCGGCCCCTGGGCGCCCAGCAGGTCGCTGAAGAACTCATTCGGCCCATGCGCGGATCTCGTTGTCAAGCTCTTCGTTGGTGTGGCCTCGACGTAACTCATTGCTACGGCTCGGCCCCACCGCCCTCGATCTTGCCAGCGATATCTCGCGCCTGGTCTCGAAGCACTTCTTCAGCGACCTGCTAGCAGGTCGCCATTACGGAACTTGCCCCACGAGGTGGATCACATCGCCGCCATCGCGAATCTGGAGGAGGCGGTCGCTGAGGTCGGCCACCGTGGCGACGCCGAAGGGGAGGCCGGTGCCGTCCTTGGTATTCGCCTCGAACTCGACGCTCTTGGTCTGGTTGCCTTTCCCGTGGAGGTCGCCCACCTTCACGAACACACCGCTCGCGACCGCGTCCTCGAGCCAGACCGAGTAGGAGTTGCCGTTGGAAAGATTCTTGGCATGCACCTCGAACTCCGACTGACCCTGTGGCGCGTTGAACTTCACACGCACGTCGCCGGTCGCCTTCGGGCTCGGCGGATTCATGGGAAGCGATAGTTTGGCTTTGTGGTTGAAGTTGAGCTTCCCCACGCCGGAGACGAGCTGGGGACAGACCCCGCGCAGGACCACCTGGTCGGCGGCGTCGCGCACTTCCACCTTGCGCCCGGGAATCTGGCCCACATCGGTAACACCAAGGATCGGCGGCGGCCCGCACTCTTGCTCGAGCTTCACCTCATATCGCCCAGGCTTTCCCGGCTTCGGCTGGAGAACGGCGACCGCTGTGAAGACACCGGTGCCGAGCCCCGTCTCGAGCTGGACCGAGTAGGGGGCGGCGACGCCGCCGTCGAGATTCTTGGCATTCACCTCGAAGCCCTGCTCCTTACCTTTGCGATCGAGCTCGACTTCGCCCTGCGCGTCGGCGTCGGGCGCCGGATCGGGGCGGGTCAAATCCATCTTGCCTTTCTTGGCGGGGGTGAACGGGGAGCAGTTCCCCGCGTTCGACGCGCTCACAAAACCGGTGAGGTAAACATTCACTCCGCCCGTGTCGCGCACCTGCACGACCCGGCCGGCGATATCGTTGACATCGGCGACCCCGAGCGCGGGCGGCGCCCCGCCTTTCTTCTCGAGCTTCAACTCCCATCGCCCCTTCGACTCCGAGGTGAGGGTCATCACGTCGACCTTGAAGAATGTGTTGCTCGCCAACGCATCCTCGAGCCAGACCTCGAAGGGTCCGGGCGGAGTCGCGGTCGGCAGCTTCTCGCCGGAAACTTTGAACTCCTGCTCGTCGCCAACTTTCGAGAGCTCCACTTTTCCGAATGCGCCGGGAGCGGGGCGCTCGCCGGGGGCACGAGTTGGGATTCGCCGTTCTCACTTGTCATCGGCGGCCCCGCCAGAAGGAGGAGGAATGCGGCCGCGGGCAAGCAAAGTTGGAATTCACGATGAACCTCCGATGGTTGGGAAACGGGATGGCGGGCGAGCGGCGTCAAGCGAGCCGCGTGCCAGCCAGGCGCGGGCCGGGGCTAGGCCCCGCCCACACCCACGGTAGGCGCACCCGCCGGGATGGAGGTTCCCTTGGAATCGCCCGTGGTGGGGGCGGCCGGTCGACCCGCCCCGCCGAGGAGGCCTTGGCTGCAGTGAGCAGCCTCGTGGGAGGCGAGGGCCGCGGGCGAGCCGCCGACCCGCCCCGTCCAATTGGGGTATTCGCCCAGCGTCCCGGGCATGTTTTGTTGGTCTTTGATCTCGAGCGCGTCGTCGAGGCTGACGAGGCCGATCGACGACCCCGACATCCCAAGATACGCGTGGAGAGCGTCGGTGGGGGTCCGCGCGCCCCCTCGCGCACCGGAATCCCGACGCGCGCGAACGTCTCGAGCAATTCCCTCTTCTCCCGCGTGCGCTCCTCGGTGGCCCCCGGACGGCGCGCTGGCTCGAAAGGACACGCAACTTGTGGCGAACGGTGACATCGCGCCCGCGCCACCAACCGGTGAACGTGGGGAGATCGTGGGTGCCGAAGGAGGCGATCGATAGGTGGGGATAGACGCGGGAGTCGGCGAAGCCCCGCCGGGGATCCGCTCGAACATCACCAATCGGCATCCGAGGATCCGCTCCCGCTCCATCCGCTCGCGCACCCCAGGGGCACGGTGCCGAGGTCCTCGCCCGCCACGAGGCAACGATTCCGCCAGCTCTCGAGTGCCACCAATGCCAACAAATCGTCGGCGGGGTAGCGCACGTAGGCCCCCTCCGTGGCTGGGCGGCCGCGCGGAACCCACCAAAGCCGCCAGAGCCCCATCACGTGGTCGAGGCGGAGCGCGCCGCCGTGGCGCATCGCCGAACGCAACAATCGCACGAACGGCTCGTAGCCCGCCTCGCGCATCCGGACCGGATCCATCGGGACCACTCCCCAAGTCTGCCCCTTCTTCTGGAACAGATCGGGGGCGCGCCGATCTCGACGCCGCGGAGGAAAAGTTGGGGTTGGGCCCACGCGTCGGCCGAGGCCCCCGAGCTGCCGACGGCCAGATCGTGGTAGAGCCCCACCTCCATTCCCGCGTCGCGCGCCGAATGTTGGGCTTTCGATAGTTGGCGATCGAGGAGCCACTGGAGGAAGGCGTGGTAGCGGACGTCGCCCGCGCGCTCGGCGCGGAAGCGGCGCACCGCCTCGCCGCGCGGGTCGCGGAAGGGGGCGGGCCACCGATCCCAACTAAACGCGGGCGGGCGCTTCGAGGCGAACTCTCGCGAGCGCCTCGAAGGTGGCGTAGTCCTCGAGCGAGCGCCCTCCCGCGGCGAGGAAGCGCTCGAAGGCCTCCGCCGCTTCGCCGCCGCGCGCGCCGAAGTCCCCCACGCGGCGCGCAGCACCCGCCGCTTCGCCTCCATCGATCGTTGGTATCGGACCCGCGGCGAGGCCTCGAGCGATTTCCACTCGCGCTGAAACTTGGGATTGGCGAGGAGCCGCTTGACCGCGGGTGCCTCCACACGAGCGGCTCGCGCGCCAAATCAACAAAACCGGGTTCCGCCACTCGCGCGAGAGTGGGCAATAGGGGCTGTGGTCGTGGGGGCGCGGTTCGGGGTGGGGTGGAGCGGCGACAATCCCAACAATGCTCCGCCGCGCGCGGCGAGCGAAACCGCGAGATCCCCGCGGCCGCGATCGTCCCGACGCCGCCGCCGTCAAAGTTGGGAAGCGAGTAGAGCTGCGCCGCGAATCCCAAGATTCGCCGCCCCCGCTCGATCGAGGCCGGCAGGAACGCCATCGGCGGAGCCACGTGGAGCCGCCCCGCTTCGTAGCGCGGCACCTCTCCACACCAATAGGTCTCCACGTCCCACGCCCCCGGTGCGAGCCCCGTGACGGGGACCTCCACGCGGATCGTTGGGATTCCATCCACGACCGCGCGTGCCACCTCGGCGGCGCCGCGGAAGTCGAGCGGCACGATCTCGCCGCGCTCGCCGCGCAGCCGCGCGAAGACCCGCGCCACCGCCAATCCCAACGATCCGTCGCCGACCGCGGGAAGATGGAAGCGAGCCGCGCCGCGTCGTCCATCCGGATCACCACCGTCGGCTCGACGAGGTGGCGCCACGGGCGCGCCCGCTCCTGCGCGAGCGCCGCTTCGAGCGCGCCGCGCTTGCGCAGATCGAAGCCCATCGCCGCCAGCAATCGCCGCTTGGTCTCGCGCGACGTCTCGCGCGGCTTCCCCTTGAAGTCCACATAGCGCGGCTCGATCCCGCGCAGATTCGCGAGCTCATCGAGTCGAGTGTCGTCGGCCGCCATGCGCGCCGAGGATGCGGGTTTCGGCTGGGATTTCGATATGGTTTCTTCATCGACCCGACGACTCCCCTCAGGGCACTCGCGCAAGAAACGGCGGCCGTTGTCTGTTGCTTCAACGGCGAGCGCTACCTTTCCGAACTCTTGCGATCGATCCAAACGCAAACGATCGCCCCCGGCGAGATTCTCGTGGTCGACAACGCCTCGACGGACGGCAGCCGCGAGGTCGCGCGGCGCGGATTCCCCGGAGTGCGGCTCATCGAGCTCGCGACGAACGAGGGGCCGTGCGTGGCGCGCAATCGTGGGATGCGCGAGACGAGCAAGCGCCTCGTCCTCGCCCTCGATGTGGATGTGATCCTCGAGCCCGATTGCCTCGAGCGGCTCCTCGCGGCGTTCGCGGCCGATCCCGGCCTCGCGGTGGCGGCTCCGCGCGCCATCGCCGAGGGAGCGGCGGCCTCAGTGCAATATGACGGCGCGCGATTCCACTACACGGGGCTCCTCTCCCTTCGCAACTTTTACAAACCGCTCGCGGAAGCCGAAGGGACGGGTGTGGTATCCGTCGACGCCTTCATTTCGGTGGCGATCCTCGCCGACCGGGAAAAGTTGCTATCGGTGGGCGGTTATGATCCGGCGTTTTTCTTTTACTTCGAAGACAGTGATTTGAGCTATCGGCTCCACTCCGGCGGGCATCGCCTCGCGTGCGTCGAGGAGGCCCGCGTCACGCATCGCGGCGGCACGAGCGACCTCCGTTCCGCGGCGGCGCCTGCCCCGCGCGCCGCGTTTATTACCATTCGCGCAATCGCTGCCTATTCATGGTGAAGAATTACCAACTTTCGACCCTGCTCCGCGGCCTCCCGGATCGTTGGTGTACGAGTGCGCGGCGGCGGCGCTCGCTCCTGGCGAAGGGCTCGCCGCTGGCCTACCTGCGCGGCAAGCTCGCATTCTTGGGAATCCTCCCGGCGGCGCTCCGCGCCCGGCGCGCCACGCGCGTGGCCCGACGGATCCCCGACCGCGACTTCGTGCGCGGCGGCCCGCTCACCCTCTGGCCGCCGCTCACCTCCGGCCGCGGCGCGCGCACCGCGGGGCGCGCCCTCGATGCCACACTTCGCTTTTTGTGGAGTTTGCTAGGCGGGAGATCATGAGAGTCGCCGCGATCGTGATCAACTGGAACGGCCTCGCCGACACGCGGCGCTGCGTCCGCTCGCTGCTCGATGCGACGGGCTCGCCGCGGGTGGTCGTCGTCGACAACGGCTCGACCGATGGCTCGGGAGACATGCTCCGCGCCGAGCAGCCGGCCGCGCGCCACATCCGCCTCGAGAAGAATCTTGGGTTTTGCGGCGGCGCCAACGCGGGGGCCGAGGCGGCGATCGCCGAGGGGGCCGACGCGCTCCTCTTCCTCAACAACGACGCGTGGGTGGATCCCAACTTTCTGGCGCCGCTCACCTCCGAGCTCGAGCGCGACGACAAGATCGGCGCCACGGGCTCGCTCGTCCTCTTCGGCGACGACCCCACGAAGATCTGGTGCCTCGGCGGGCGGATCCGCTTCCGCGAAAATGTCTCGGGATTGTTGGGATTTGGCGCCCCGCGCGACTCGGCGCCGAGGGAGCCGATGGATTGCGATTATTTGCCCGGCTGCGCGCTCCTCGTGCGAACCCCACTTTTCCGCGCCGTCGGCGGCTTCGATCCCGAATACTTTGCCTACATGGAAGACGTGGACTTTGGCCTGCGCCTGCGCGGCGCTGGGGCGCGGATGCGCGCCGTGCCGGCGTCGATCGTCTATCATTTGCCTTCCTCCAGCACCGGCGGCGGCTACTCCCGCGCGCGCAAATATGCCAATGCGGTCAACAGCGTCCGGTTCCTCCGCCGCCACGGCACGCCGCTTCGTTGGGTTGCGTTCTGGGTGTTCGACGTGATCGGGCTTTCGTTTGCTTGGGTTCGCGAGCTCCTGCGGCGAGGCGGCGATCCGGGGCGGTCTGCGCGAAGGGGCGCGGGATCCTCGATGGGCTGCGCGGGGCGCATGTCAGCGCCGAGACCTTCGCGCGCTTCCGCGCCGAGGCGGCGCCGTGAGGATCGCGCTCCTCGTCCACTCGTTTCCGCCGGCGCGACTCGGAGGCACCGAGGTCTATTCGGAGGCCTACGCGCGGGCGCTCGTGCGCGCGGGGCACGAGGTCTTCGTCTACGCGGCGGAGAAAGACGTGGCGCGCGCGGACCTCTCGACGCGCGAGGGCAGCACTTCGCAACGCGATGGCATTACAGTCACCTGGATCACCAACAATCTATTCTTGGGAGATTTCCGCGAGACCTTCGATCGCCCGGCGCTCGTGAAGCCCTTCGAAGAGTTCCTCGACCGCGCGAAGCCGGCGCTCCTCCACGCGATGCATCTGATCGACGTCGGCGCGTCGGCCCCGGCGGCCGCTCGGCGGCAGGCCATCCCGGTGGGATTCACGCTCCACGATTATTGGCTTTCGTGCCCGCGGTGGGGGCAGCGCTTCCATCCCGACGGCGCCATCTGTGAGAAGATCGACCTCGAGCGCTGCGCCGATTGCATGACACAGTTCACGTGGCGCCAGCCCAAGGGGGCGGCGGGGGCCGCGCGCGGCTTTCGTTGGGTTCGGGACAATCTTGGGGTCGACCTCGCGACCCCGGCGAAGAAGACGCTGCGCACTCTGCGTGCGAAGGGGTGGCCGCGGCGCCGCGCGGCGATGCGGCCGAGCTGCGAGCGCGGCTCGAGGAGCGGGTGCGATTCCTGCGCGAGCAGGCCATCGACGCGGTCGATCTGTTCCTTTCGCCCTCGAAGTTTCTCGCCGACGAAATGGTGCGTTTCGGGATTCCCAAGAATCGGATCGTGGTCTCGATGCTTGGGATCGAGAAAGATTGGGTTTCGAAGGTGAGCCGCCGCCCCGCGCCGAAAACGCGCGTCGCCTTCCACGGCTCGCTGATGCGCACGAAAGGGGCGCACGTCCTCCTCGAGGCGTGGGGAAGCTCCCCGCGGATCTCCGCGCCCGCGCCTCGCTCACGCTGCGCGGCGCCGCGCGCGAGCCGGCCTACGTCGAGGAGCTCAAGCGGGCGGCGAAGCGGGTCGGCGCCGTCGTCGAAGGGGAGTTCCGCGGATGCAGCTCGCCGCCAAGCTCTCCGCGACCGACCTCCTCGTCGTGCCCTCGATCTGGTGGGAGAACTCCCCTCTGTCCATCCTCGAGGCGCTCGCGGCGAGGTGCCGCTCCTGGTCTCCGACCTGGGCGGAATGGCGAGATTGGTTCGGGAGGGGCGTGGCGGCTACCGTTTCCGGGTCGGCGACGCCGAAGATTTGGCCCGGTCCTTCGGGAGTGCCTCGAAACGCCGGGCCGCCTCTCCGAGTGCGTCGCGGCGGATGCGGCGGTCCGCTCGATCGACGACGACGCGCGCGAGCTCCCACGCCGAATCCTCGAATCCACAAAACAGTGAACATCCTCCTCGCCGTCCATGGCTACCCGCCGGAGTGCACCGGCGGCACCGAGCTCTACGTGAGGAAGCTCGCCGAATCGTTGGTATCGCGCGGACACCAGAGTATCGGTCGTCGCGGGGTCGCTCCAATGGTTCCAGCAGGACCGCGTGAGCGAGGACACGATCGATGGGATCCGCGTCACGCGGATCCACCGCAGCGACCCCTACAGCGATCGTTGGGATAAGTCGTTCGCGCCGACGGCCGGGGCGTTCTTCGACTCGATCCCTGGGAATCTGAAACCGGATCTGGTGCATATGCACCATTGGTTGCGTTTGTCGCGCGACCTGGTGGAGCTCGCGCACCGGCGCGCGATCCCAACGATCGTGACGCTCCACGATCTGTGGTCGACCTGCCTGCGGCCTCGACCGCGTCCTCGAGGGGAGGTCTTCTGCGATCGCCTGCTGGAACCCCAAGGATGCGCGGCGTGCGTCGGCGGCGCGCGGCCGTGGACGGGGGCCGGCGAGCTGCGCGAGGCGGCGCGCCTCTTCCGCGACGATATCAAGAATGAGCTGCAGGCTCGCGCGGCGGCGGATCGTGCCGACCCGCTCCCACGGCGAGCGGATCGCGGCGGCGCTCGAGCTCCCCGCCGATTTGTTCACCACGATTCCCAACGGCTCGATCACCGACCTCCCGCGCGGATCCCAACGAAAACCGATGGCCGACGGAATCCTGCGGATCGGCCACTGGGGGCGCTCTACCCGGCGAAGGGGGTCCACGTCTTGTTGGAAGCGGTGCGCGAGATGCGCCACCGCGACAAGGTCGAAGTCCAGCTCTACGGCGCCACCTCCGACGACGCCTACGGCGACCGGCTTCGCCAACTATCGGAGGGGATCAAGGTTCATTTCCATGGGATGTTCCGCGCGGCCGATCTCGAGAAGGCGGTCTTCGACGTGACGGTGCTGCCCAGCCTCGCGGCCGAGTCGTACTCGTTCGCCCTCGACGAGGCGCTGGCGCTCGGATTTCCAATTGTGGCAAGCGACTTCGGCGCGCTGGGCGAGCGGCTCGGCACCGCGGGGGCGCACCTTCCCGCGCGGCGATCGCAAGGCGCTCGCCAAGATTCTCGACGGCTTCGTCGACGATCCGGCGCTGCTGGCGCGCAAGCGCTCGGTGAAACGCCCCACGACGATCGAAGAGCATGTGAAGCGCCTCGAGCGTTTGTATGGGGAGGTCCTCGAGGAGAAGAGCGCCCCCGCCGAGTCGACCTTCGACGACCGCGAGCACGCGGTCTTCGAATTCCAACGATCCGAGAATCGGCTGCGCCACGCGCTCCGCTACGAGTCGCTCGCGCGCTACTCGCGCGAGGTCCAGGAGGACCGCGACAACCGGATCAAGATGATCGATTTCCTCCAGGCGGAGCGGGAGCGGCTCGAGCGGGAGAACGCGGAGCTCGCGCGCCGCCTCGCCGATCCCAAACACCAACATTCCGCGCAGGCGCGCAGCACCACAGAGCGCAACGGGCCGGTCGCGCCCGACGCGGGAGTCAAGCCCAACGAACCTGCCAAGCCCAACGAACCTGCCAAGCCCAACGAACCGTCGAGAGCCAACGATCCTTCGAAAGTTAGCGATCCGGCGAAGCCCAAGAATCCGAAGTGAAGATTCTCGCCGTCGTTCACCAGTTCCTGCCCAAGCATCGCGCCGGAACGGAGATCCACACGGATCAGCTCGCCCGCGCGCTGCGCCGCCCGCGGCACGAGGTGGTGATCCTCGCGTGCGAGCACACGGCGTCGCGACGCCAATATTCGCTCGCCGAGCGGGAGTACCGCGGCACGCGTGTCATCGAGGCCGCGTTTGCGCACGGGATCGACGACTTCGAGCGCACCTATTCGAATCCGGAGATGAATCGGGTGGTGGGGAGATCGTCCGGCGCGAGAAGCCCGACCTCGTCCATTTTCAGCACACGATGTTCTTCGGCTTCGACGCGGTGCGCGCCGCGGCCGACGCGGGGTCCCCGTCGTCGCGACGCTCCACGAATATTGGCTTTGTGCCATCGGGGGACATTCCTCCTCGAGAATCCTGCAATTAGTGCGAAAAGGGGCCGCGCCCCGATCTGTGCGCGGAGTGCGGCAGCAAGGTGCCGCTCGTCCCCGAGCGCTACGGGCGAACCGACCGCGCGCTCGCCCTTCCGCTTGCCATGGATCGGCGCGGGAAGACCGTGGCCGACCGCGCGCGATTCGTGGAGCTGTTCCTGGCGCCGTCGCGATTCCTGCGCGAGCGATTCGTGGCATCGGGGCTCGTGGAGCCGCACCGGATCGTCGTCGTGGAGCACGGCCTGCCGGCGGTGCCCCCTTTCCCCACTATCAGCGGAAGGAGGGGGAGCCGATCCGGATCGGATATGTGGGAACGATCGCCGACTACAAGGGGCTGGAAGTCTTCGTGCGGGCGGCGAATCGCCTCGCCGATCTCCCCAACGAAATCCAGATCCACGGCGCGCTCGATTGGTTCCCTAATTCGTGGAGCGGGCGAAGGCCCTCGGCGCGAATCCGCGCCTCCAATGGATGGGTGGGTTTCCCTCGGAGCGGGGCGCCGAGATCCTGGCCGGGATCGATTTGTTGGTGGTCCCCTCGCTCTGGTACGAGAACGCGCCGGTCACGATCCTCGAGGCGTTCCGCGAGGGGGTGCCGGTCCTCGCGTCGGATTTAGGTGGGATGCGGGAGTCGCTCACGCGCGGCGGCGGCGCGGTGTTCGCGCGCGGAGACGACGAGGACCTCGCGCGAAAGTTGCGTTTCTACGCGACCTCCCCGACGCCTACGAGGATTGTGCCTCTCGGTGCCGCGCGTGCGCTCCGACGCCGAGATGGCGGAGGAGACCGAGACCTATTTCATGCGCGTCGTGGAGGAGCACGCGCGGCGCGGCGCCCCGATCGCGTGCGCGCGCTCGCGCGGCGAGCCGCTCCGGTGACACCAACAAAGGCGCCGTCGAGACCACACCAACAAAGGGGTTGCCGCCGAGCCGCGGCGCGGCAAGCGAATCCTCTTCGTGAATCCGTTCACCCTCCCCGAGAGCGTGGGCGGGGTCGAGATGCACTCTCTCGCTCGTGTCGCGCGAGCTCCGCGCGCGCGGGCACGACGTCGCGATCTTCCGCAACGATAGCAACGATCCGACCGCCCCCGAGTTCGCGCTGCGCACGGTCACGCACGAAGGGGTGCGCCTCCACGAGAGTCAACTATCGCTGGAGTGATTTCGGGGAGGGCTTCGAGCGGCTCGTCAGCAATCCCTCGATCGATCGCGCCTTTGCCGAGGTGCTCGAGCGGGAGAAGCCCGACGTGGTCCACGCCCACGGGCTCACCTGCCTCTCGACCACGATTCTCGATGAAGCCAAGAATCGCGGCGTGCGGGTCGGCCTCACGCTCCACGATTTTGGTTGGGATGTCGCGCGCGGCCAGCGGATGACCAAGGATCTGGATCTGTGCACTGACGATCCAGCGGCGCCGCTGCGTCCCCTGTCTGCGCGGGATCTGGCCGCAATATTTCCCCGACGACGCGACGGGGCTCGCCAACCTTGCCAACTATGAGAAGCGGGTCGCGCACGCGCTGGAAGTCCCCGATTTTCTGGTGACTCCGAGCGAGTTCCACCGCCGGATGTACTTGCGCGAATGGAATCTTGCGGAGTCGCGCATCCATGCGATCGCGCCGGGGCTCGATCCCGTGCCGTTCCGCGATTTGAAGCGCGCGCCGAATCCCAAGATTCGGGTGGGTTTCATCGGGAGCGTGACGCCCTCCAGGGGGTCCACATCCTGATCGACGCGGCGAATCGCCTCCCGCGGAATCGTGCGTCGTGCGGATCCACGGCGCCGCGTCGCGCTGGCACGAGGTCGACGATTATTTGGATCAGCTGAAGCGCCGCGTGGCGCCGGGGCATCCGGTCGAGTTCATGGGACGCTACAAAAACGAGGAGCTCCCCTCAGATCCTCGCCAACCTCGACGTGCTCGTGGTTCCCTCGCTCTGGTACGAGAGCTACTCGCATGACGATCCGCGAGGGATTCTTGGCAAACGTGCCGGTCATCGCCTCGCGCCTCGGCCCCATGGCCGACGCGATCGAGGACGGGATCACGGGGCTCCTCTTCGAGGCGGGGAGCGCCGAGGATCTCCATCGCTGCCTGCGGCGGATCGTGGAGGACGCGCGCCTTCGCAACGATCTGGCGCGCGCGCGCCGAAGTCGGTCGCGACGGCGGCGGAGGTGACCGACCGCCTCCTTGCCCTTACCAACGATAGCAGGCCGCGCCGCGCGCCCGCGAGGTTGCTAGATCGTTGGGATCGTTAGCAGGTCGCTGAAAAGTCATTCGGCCCATCCGCGGATTTCGTTGTCAAGCTCATCGTTGGCGTGTCCTCGACATAACTTTTTGCTACGACTCGGACACGCCGCCTCGATCTTGCCAACAATCTCTCGCGGCTGGCCTCGAAGACCTTCTTCAGCGATCTGCTGGTGGAATCAACTGGGGATGGGCCGCTCGTAGATCCGGTAGCGGCGCGTGATCCGCGCGCCGCAGGCAGGATGCCGCGGATGATCTCGTCGTTGTTCTCGAGGAGCCAGCCGAACTCGCCCGCGACGATGCCGCGCGCCAAGCCGCGGCGGGTCGTCTCCGCGTAGAGGATCGCGTCGATCCCACTTTTCCGAGCCTCGGGGAGGACTCCGAGGAGGACCGTCCGCATTCGATCGAGCGTCTTGATCCGGCGCAGGAGCTTCCACCAACCGAATGGCAACAATCGGCCGCGCACCTCGCGGATCGCGATCGCGGCGTCGGGGATCGAGAGGGCGAAGCCGAGCGGCTTCCCACCTTTCTCGACGAAGAACCAAGATTGGGATCGAGGATCTGCTTCAGCCCCTTGGCCTCGTAGGCGAACTCGTCGAGATCGACGGGGACGAAACCCCAATTCATCGCCCAGCTGGCGTTGTAGAGGGAGCGGACGAGCGCGATCTCCTCGTCGAAGCGGCGCAGGTCGAATGTCCTTACTTGGTATCCGCCCCGCTCGCGCGCGCGGTCGGCCAGCTTCGTATAGCGCGACTCGACCATCGCCGCGCGATCGACCTCCATCGAGACCACATCCTTGGCTTTCACGAGGCCGCACCCCTCGAGGAGCGCCGCGTGCCCCGGCGGGTTCCAGGGCATCATGATCGCCGGGGAACGCGTGCCCCTCCACCAACAATCCGACCCGATAGTTGGTGCTCATGTCGATCGGCCCCCGGAGGATCGTTTGCTTTCGCGCGCGGCCGAAGGCCTCGCATGCCGCGATCAGCGCGGCGGTCGACTCGGCGTCGCCGTCGGCCGCCTCGAAGTGGCCGAAGAGCGCCACCGACTCCTTCTGGGTTTCGTTGGCATTGCGATCCACGGTCGCCGACGCGCGCCCACGATCCGCCCCCGCGCTTCGCCAAGAAAAACGCCGTCTCCGCGTGGCGGAAGAACGGATTCTTGGGAGAGGTCGTGTGGAGGAAGTCGGGGACGAGGTCGAGGGTGAACTGCGGCTCGCGCCGCAGCGCCGCGGCGGCCGCGAGGAACGCGAGGCGCCCGAGGAGCCCGGACTTCGGTGATCTCGACGGGGGACAGAGCCGCGCTTCGTTGGGCCATCGAACGGCGGATCCTAGCAGGTCGCTGAAGAAGTCATTCGGATCAGGCGCGGACCTTCTTGGCAAGCTCTTTGTTGGCGCGGCCTCGACGTAACTCTCAGCTACGTCTCGGCCGCTTCGCCTCGATCTTGCCAAGAATCTCTCGCGCCTGCTCGCGAAGCACTTTTTCAGCGACCTGCTGACAGCCCGCGCGAGCGCCGCCGCGCGTCGTGGCTCCGCCAGAATTCGCTTTGCTAAGATTGCCCCATGCGCCCGCGCCCGTGGATTCTTTGCGCCGCCGGATTCGGCATCGCCTGCGCGAACACCCCCTTTTCCGCTCGGGGGCGGAGGTGCGCGCGGAGGATCTGCTGTCCCTCGCCGAGACCGACGTCGCGAAGTACGAGCTCGCGAAACCCTCGGTGCAAGGGCGATCCCGAGGTGACCGAGCGATTTGTGGCAATGGCGTTCGATAGGACTGTCGAACTCGCGATCGAGCAGTGGACCGAGACCTTCCCCGAGGATCCGGCGCGAAAGGAACAGATCCGCCAGCGCTTCGCGCGCATCGAGACCGAGCTCGTCGAGTGGGGGCCCGCTGCCGCGAATCACTGCGTGGGCGTCGCCGGCCAAGTCGGGCTGCGATATGAGATTGCCTGCGAGATCCTCGGCCGCACGAACGGAGCTTGGGTCGATGTGGCGGTCGTCGAGGCGTCGGTGTCGCCCGACCCGTCGCGGCGGCGCGGCGCGATCCGCGCGGCGGTGGCGGCGAACGCCGCGCGGCGCCTCGAGAAGGATCTCTATCCGCTCCTCTCCGACCCCGCCTGGATCGTGCGGCGCGAGGCGGCGGTGGCGGTCGCGGTGTCGGGGGCTCGACCCCGGAGGTGGGCGCCGCGCTGATCAAGCTCCTCGACGATCCCCAACTATTGGTCGCCACCGAAGCGGCGGGTGCGCTCGGCAAGCGGCGCGTGCGCGACGCGGTCGACCCGCTCCTGCGCTTCCTCGAGCGGGCGAAGAATGCCAACGATCCGATCGCGATCGACTCCGCGCTGAAGGCGTTCCAGGCCCTCAGCGGCCGCACCAGACTTCGGCTCCGACCTGGCCTCTTGGAGGCTGTGGGTCTCGCAGAACCGCCCGATCGTCGACACGCGCCCCGCCGGATCGCTCCCCAAGAATACGCCGGCGCCCGAATCCCAACCATCGGAGAACCCCAAGCAAACGCGATGAAACCCAACGAAAAGACCGGAGCACCCGCGGCCGAAGGCGCCGCCGTCTGGAGAATCGGACGGAGGCGCGCCGTGTGCGCCACCTGCGAGCGGCCCCATGAGGAGGGGAGCCGCGTCTACTCCGTGCTGCGGATCGACGAGGCGGCGGCGTCGGAGCCGGGCGGGATCCGGCGCCTCGACCACTGCGGCGGATGCAAACCGCCGGCGCGAGAAGTCGCCCGCCGAGATCCTGTGGCGCACGGAGTTCCACGCGGAACCCAAGAAAGCGAAGCTCGATCTCGCGTCGCTGTCGGAGGTCTTCCGCCAGCTCGCCGAGTCGGCCGACGCGCGGGTCCGCGATCTGCGATACTTGGTGACCTTATTGTTGCTTCGGCACCGCAAGCTGCGCGTCGCGCGCACGCGCTCGGGCGAAAACCAAGATTTCCTCGTCGTGTCGTTCGGACGCGCAAAGCAAACCTTCGACATCGAGGTGTCGGAGCTCCCCGGAGCGCCTCGAGGCGCTCCGCGCGCAGCTGCTGGCGGTCTTCGAAGGGGGCGGCGCGCTCGCGAGCGGCGAGAGTGGCGCGGCGGAGGCGAAAACAGCGACCGAAGAGAAGGGGCCGAGCCCCGCGTAGCTGCGCCCCAGAAATCGCGGGCGGCGCCCCGTCGCGATTGCAAAAACGGCGCTTGCGTTTTCAGACCACCTCGATAGAACGACCGACCCTTGGTGGTGAAACGTGGTGAATCACGGTGAATTCGATGCACGAATCGCCGAATCGGGGGCGCAGGTGCGGCTGCGATCAAGTTCCGGGCACTGCGTTGTTCTGGGTACTGGGGCGTTCGCTCCAAAGCGTGGTCGGTTTGGCGGCGTCGGTCGGATACTCCGGGTTCATTGTCCACTCCCTCGATACCAAGGGGAGGGTGGCGATTCCCAAGAGTTTTCTGAAGCCGCTCCTCGAGGAAGCGGGGAAATCGGAAGGGCTCGCGCTCACCTACGGAACCGAGCGCCGCCTCTACCTCGTGCCGGCCGCGCACCTGGCGACGGTCTTCCAGTACCTCCTCACCTCGCCGTTCGCCGCGAAGAAGGTGGCCGACTTCCAGAGCTTCTTCTTCGGCACAACCCAACGATGCGAGGCCGACGGCCAGGGGCGCATCCTCGTGCCGCCTCACATGGTGAAGTACGCCGGCCTCGGCGCCGAGGTGACCTTCGTCGGCGCGGGGAACCGCGTGGAATTGTGGGAACCGAAGGCCTGGGAGGAGCACCTCGCGAAGCTCCAAACCGAATTCAGCGAGCAGGCGCGCGAAGCCTACGGCCAAGCCGTGCCGCCCCGCGGTGTCACGCCCGCCGCGGAGGAAGGAGCCTGATGCTCTTCACTCTCAACCGGCCTCTCCCCGCCGCGACCCCCGTGAGCCATCCCAACGAAACGAATCGCCTCCGAGAGCCCAAAGAACCGCACGTCCCCGTGATGGCGGCGGAATTGTTGGAATTGCTCGCGCCGCGATTCGGCGCGCGCGCGGCCGATCTCACCGTCGGCGCGGGTGGCCACGCGGCCGCGCTCCTCACGCGGATCGGCGATGCCGGGCGATTGTTGGCATTGACCGCGACGCGAGCGCGCTCGCCCTCTCTCGCGCGCGGCTCGCCGACGACAACAGGGTCGCCTTCGCAAAAGCCAAGTTTTCCGACTTCGGCGAGGCGTGCGACGCCTTCGCCCGATTCTTGGGATCGCAGCCGGCGCGCTTCGACGCGATCCTGATGGACCTCGGCGTCTCCTCGATGCAGCTCGACGAGGCGGCGCGCGGCTTCTCCTTTCAGCGCGAGGGGCGCTCGATCTCCGGATGGATCCCGAAGACGGGGCCCCACGGCCGCCGACCTGGTGAACGGCCTCCCCGAGGAAGAGCTGGCCGATCTGTTGTATCGCCTCGGCGAGGAGCGCGCGTCGCGGCGGATCGCGCGGCTGATCGTGAGCGAGCGCCGGCGCCGGCGGATCGCGACCACAACCCAACTATCGGAGCTGGTGCGCCGCGCGGTGCCCCACCCAAGGCGGACAGCGGGCGGATCCACCCGCGACGCGGACCTTCCAGGCGCTGCGGATCGCGGTGAACCGGGAGCTCGAGGAGCTGCCGCTGGGGCTCGCGGCGGCGCTCGAGCGGCTCGCCCCCGGCGGGCGCCTCGCGGTCCTTTCCTACCATTCGCTCGAGGACCGGATCGTGAAGCACCGATTCCGTGACGCGGTCGCGGCCGGGGGCTTCGCGCTCCTCACCAAGAAAGCGCTCCGGCCGAGCGAGGCCGAGGCGGCCGCGAACCCGCGCGCTCGGAGCGCCAAGCTCCGCGCGATCACCAAGAATCCGACGGGGGCGCCGCCGCTCCGGGGGCGTGCGGTGAGGGCCGTCACCTTCTTCCTCGGCGCCGCGGTGCTTTTGTTGGCATTCATCACCGCGTTCTGGTATTCGGAGGCGCACAAGACCGCCGCGCGCAACGAGCAGCTCGAGGGGAGATCGCCCAGAAGATCCGCGAGCGGGACCGCGAGCGCGAAGGGGTCGAGCGGCTCCGCCAGCCGCTCGCCGTCCAGGCGCGGGTGAAGGACCTTGGAAAGGTGGTGAAGACCGAGCCGCCAAAACCCAACAAAACGAAGGGCCCCTCACCCAAACCCAAGGATGGGGGAAGATCCAGATCGCCTCCACCTCGGGCAAGGCGCGCGCGCGGCGAAGAGCGAGACGGCGGCGGGGGTGGCTCCGTGAGCCTCGGCAACCTGATCCGCAACCCGGTCCACCGCCACGGCGATCCTCGCCGGATTCTTGGTATTCCTCGCCGGAAAGCTGGTGTGGGTCCAATGGTACAAATCGGCGCGCTACAGCGCCGAGGTCGACCGTATCGTCGAGAAGCACGTGCGGATCGTGGCGCCGCGCGGCGCAATCCTCGATCGCGAGGGGCGCATGCTGGCGGGGAATCGCGCGAGCGTGAACCTCGTGGCCGACGCGCGCGAGCTCGACAAGATCGAGAATCGCCTCGCCGTGAAGGCGATCCGCGGCCGCGCCAAGCCCGATACCCAAGAATACGCGGACCGGCTCTTCGAGGAGCGGGTCGACCGGCGGATGCGGCTGGTGTCCGATCTCTCGCGCGCGCTCGAAGGGGCGCCGCCGCGAAACCCAAGAATACGACGACCCGCGCGGCCGACCTGACCGAGCGCCTCGCGCGGCTCCACAAGGACAAGAAAACGGGGAGGTCGAGGGCGCCACCTATGTGCCGATCGCGCGCGAGCTCACCCCCGAGGACGAGGAGGCCGCGCGCCAGGCGCCCGCGCCCACGGGGTCTCCGCCGCGTTTGCGTTCGAGGAGGAGTTCGACCGGGTCTACGCCGCCGGCGCGTCCGTGTCGTCGATTCTTGGGATGTTCGGCGCCCGCGAGCAGAAGGGCTCGACCCGCAAAGTGGTCCGCGCCGCCGACGATCCGGACAAAGTTGGGAATGGCGGGATCGAAGGGGCCTACGAGGCGAAGCTGCGCGGCCTGAACGGCGCGCTCGTCGGTGCTGCGCGCGCCGCTCGCCCCCGGCGGCTTCCTCGACGTCGACGACGACGAGCTCCCCGTCCCGGGGGTCGACGTGCGACTCACCATCGATGCCACCCTCTGCGCGATCCTCCACGAGGAGGCCATCGCTGCATTCCAACAATATCCCTGCCGCTGCATCGCCGCGATCACGATGGACGCCGCCTCGGGGGACGTCCTCGCGATGGCGTCGGTCCCCGGCTTCGATCCCAACGCCGCGGCCGGCGCGAAGAACCACGCGCTCACCAACTATCCGATCGGCTTCTCCTACGAGCCCGGCTCCTCGATCAAGCCCTTCACCGTGGCGGCGGCGCTCGAGGCGCGGGTCCTCGATCCGCAGGACCGCTTCGATGTCAACTATCCGGCGGGCTTCCCGATCCCGGGGCGCGCCAAGCCGATCCGCGATTCCCACCTAATCCCGGGGTCCTCGACGTCCGCGCGATCCTCCAGCACTCGAGCAACATCGGCGCGGTCAAGATCGGCCAGAAGGCGGGGGCGCGCGTCGTGTCGATGGCATTCGAGCGCTTCGGCTTCGATCAGAAGACCGGCATCGGCCTCCCGGGGAGGGGCGGGTGAGTCTCCCGTCGCGCAAGCGCGAGTGGGACGTGCCGAACACTCTCTCGTCGGTCTCCTTCGGATACCAATCTTTACGTGACGCCGCTGCGCCTCGCGGCCGGCTACTGCATGCTCGCGAACGGTGGATTGCGGGTCGAGCCGCGCCTCGTCGAATCGTTGGTGTTGCCCGACGGCAGCCGCCAGGAGCGCAAGGGGCCGGCGCCGCTGCGCGGTGCTGGGCGCCGACACGGCGTCCACCCTGTGCGAAATGTTGGGATCGGTCGTCCAGGAGGACGGCGGCACCGCCTTCCGCCGCGCCGAGGACCTGAAAAAGTTGGGATTCTCCGAGGTGGCATCCTTCGCCGGCAAGACCGGCACGGCGGTCCTCCACAAGGATCCGAGCCGGATGAACGGCACGTTCGCCGTCTTCGGCCCGATGCCCGAACCCAAAGTCGTCGTCGTATTCGTGGCATTCGACTCGGGGGCGCGCTTCGGTGGAGACCAGTGCGCCGGCCCCGCGATGCGCGCGCTCGCGCGTCGCTGCGGGCGATCGGCCTCGCGCCGCCCTCCGCGCGCGCGGTCTCCTCGATCTCCATGGAACTCCGGCCGTGGTCGACGCGTCTTCCAGCGCCGACGCCTCGCGCCGCCCTTCGCAATCCAACAAATCGTCGCGGACGCAACAAAATAGGGCGATCCCAATGAAACTGTCCCAACTCGCGATATCGATTGAGCTCCCTCGGCGTCCAGGCGGTCGGGAGCGATGACCCGGAGGTGACCGGCGTCGCGGTCCACAGCACGCAAGTGCGGCGCGGCTACCTCTTCGTGGCCATCCCCGGCGCGCGCACCGATGGCAACAATTACCTCGACGACGCGGTGCGCCGCGGCGCGGTCGCCGTTCTCACGGAGCGCGATCTCCCAATCTCGCGTGCCCTCGCTCCGCGTGACCTCCAGCCGCGCGGCCGCGGCCGACGCGGCGGCGGCGCTCTACCGCGACCCGGCCCGCTCGATGCAAACGATCGGGATCACCGGCACCAACGGCAAGACCACCACCGCCACATTGTTGCGTTGGATCCTCGAGCGCGACCACCGCGCCTGCGCGTTCCTCGGCACGCTCGGCTACTCGGTCGCCGGGCGCGAGCTCCCCGCCCCCAACACCACACCCGACTCGGTGATGCTCCAGGGCTTCTTCCGCGAATTGTTGGATGCCGGGGTTCGCTACTGCTCGATGGAGGTGTCGTCGATCGCGCTCGAGCAGGATCGCGTGCGCGGCGTCCCTTTCGCGGCGGCGATCTTCACGAACCTCACGCACGACCACCTCGATTACCACAAAACCTTCGACAACCATCTGCGCGCGAAGAAGCGCCTCTTCGACGCGCTCGAGCCCAACGCGATCGCGGTCGGCAACGCCCAGGATCCCGCCACCGCGAAGGTCCTCGCCGACACGAAGGGGCGGCGCGTTTTGTATGGCATCGACGGTGCGGCGTTCCCCGCCGGCCCCCGAGGTGATCGCGCGAATCTCTGCGTTCCGATCTCGACGGAGTGGATTTCCTCCTGCGCGCGCCGAATCTCGCGGGGCAGGGGGCGATCGAGCTTCAAGGTGTCGTCGCCTTTACTTGGGAATCACAACGTCCAGAACGTGCTGGCCGCCGCGTCGGCGGCCCTCGCGCTCGGCGTCGCGCCCGAGTCGATCGTCGCCGCGATCGAGACGATGGGCATGGTCCAAGGGCGGCTCGAGGCGGGTCGACGGCGGCAAGCCGTTCCGGAGTTTTCGTCGACTATGCGCACACCCCCGACGGGCTCCAGCGGGTCCCGAGACGCTCCGCCCGCTCACGCGCCGCCGCCTCATTGTGGTGTTCGGCTGCGGCGGCGACCGCGACCGCGCGAAGCGCCCGAAGATGGGTTTCGTCGCGCAGCAGATCGCCGACTCGGTCGTCGTCACGAGCGACAATCCGCGCCCGAGAAAGCCGAGTCGATTGCCAACGATATTCTGAGCCGAGCCTGGACAAGATCAAGGGAATGTCACCGTCGAGCTCGACCGGCGCCGCGCGATCCCACGGCGCGATCCAGACGGCCCCACACGGGCGACGTGATCCTCATCGCCGGGAAGGCACGAGACGTATCAGATCGTCGGCGATGTCACCTATCTCCTTCGACGACCGCCAGGCGTACGCGAGGCGATCGGGTGAGACGCCCCGCTCGCCTGCAGATTCGCAGAATGGACGGGGGCGCGGCACGTCGCGGGCCTCCGAAGGGACGGCGGGCTCCGAGGGGGCCACGTCTGATTGTCGCGGCATCACCGACTCGCGCGCGGTCGTCCCGGGATCCCTATTCAGTGGCATTGCGCGGCGCGCGCTTCGACGGCAACGCCTACGCGCTCGACTGCGCGCTCGCGCAAGGGGCCGCCGCGGCGCTCGTCGAGACCGGCCGCGCCCCGAGCGAAGCCCAACTATCAGACGAGGGGCTCGCGGGGCCGAGGCGATCCTCACCCACCGAGACGAGCCCGCAGCGGGCTCCTCGACACTCCGCCGCCAACTATCGGCGCGCGTTCGCGATCCCGGTGATCGGGATCGGCGGCGCCACCGGAAAGACCACCCTGCAAGGATATCGCGGCCCACCTTCTCTGCGCGCCTCGGCCTCCACGGTCGCCTCGGAGGAAATCCTACAATAACTCGATCGGCGTCCCCCACACGCTGCTGCGGATCGACCGACACGACCAAGAGTGCCGTGGTCGAGATCGGGACCAACGCCCCCGGCAGAACGCTTCCCAACTACTGCGGCGGCCGCGCCCACGGTCGGCTGCCTCCGCGATCATCGCCGAGGAGCACCTGAGGGGCTCGTGCACGCTCGCTGCCGTCCCGCGCGCGAGGAGGGGATCCCTCGCGGCCCTCCCGGAGTCGGGGCTCGCCGTCCTCAACGCCGACGACCGCTATTTCCCAGTATTACAGAAGCGCGCGCGCTGCCGCGTCGTCACCTTCGGCCTCGAGCGCGAGGCCGACTTCCGCGCGGAAAATATGGTGTTCCACGTGGCGGGGGATCGTTCACGGTGGGGGCGCGCGGCCACGGTGCCGCTTGCTGGGAACCCACAATATCTACTAACGCGCTGGCGGCGCTCGCGATCGCGCGATCGTTGGGATTGGCGCTGGAGGAGGGGCTCCGCGCCCTCGGCGAGCTCCGCCCGCCGCAGCGGCGCCTCGAGCGCAAGCGCTTCGGCGAGATCGAGGTGCTCGACGATTGCTACAACGCCAATCCGCACGTCGGTGCGCGCCGCGATCCGCGCCCTCGAGGGGCTGCGCGGCGCGGGGCGGCGGATCCTCGCACTTGGGAAGATGCATGAGCCTCGGCGCCCAATCGGCCGCGCTCCACCGCGAGATCGGCCGCGCCGCGTGAGCACGCCGGCTTCGATCGATTCGTGGTGATCGGCGCCGAGGCGGGAGCTCGCCGCCGGCGCGCGTCGAGGGGCTTCGCGCTTCGAAGATCGTCCGCTTCCCGACCACGGCCGAGGCGGCCTACCACCTCCCCGAGGAGCTCCGCGCGGGAGACTTGGTGTTGGTCAAGGGATCGCGCGCCGAGGGGCTCGAACGGATCGTCGAGGCGATCCGCGCCCGCTTCGAGAACACCCAACGATCCGAGTCGGGCGTCCAGCATCTCCGAGGGAACGCAATGATCGTGCTCCTCGCCGATTGGCTGCGCGGGGTGCCGGGCGCCCGCCTCTTCCAATACATCACGTTCCGGGCGGCGCTCGCCGCCGCGCTCGCCTTCTTCGTTTGTATTTGGCTCGGCCCGCGGGTCATCGAGCAAGCTGCGCGAGCTCGGATTCCAAGACAAAGAAAGGACGATCGACGCCGAGATCGCCAAGCTCTGGCGCACGACCGACAAGAAGCTCACGCCGGGGATGGGTGGGATCTTCCTCGTGCCGTCGATCCTCGTGTCGACCCTCCTCTTCGCAAAGCTCAACAATATATTCGTGGTATCGGCGCTCTGCCTCGTGGGCTTCTACGCGAGGATCGGCCTGCTGGACGATTGGCAGAAGCTCCGCGGCGGCAAGGGGGCGGGATGAGCGCCGCGAGAAGATGCTCTGGCAATCGGTCGGCGCGCTCGTGGCGGTCGCGGTGCTCTTCTGGTTCGCGCGCGAGACGCGCCGCGACTCGCTCCTCTCCATCTATCCGCCCTTCCTGAAGGACGCGGCGCTCGAGCTCCCCAAGATCGGATTGTTGGGATCGGCGATTTTCGTGGCGTTCGAATGGTTCACGATCGTCGGCACCGGCAACGCGGTGAACATCAGCGACGGCATGGACGGCCTCGCGGCCGGCTGCGTCCTCATCGCCGCCGCGATCGCCCTCGGCGCGCTCTGCTACATCGCGGGGCACGCGGAGATCGCCAACTATCTAAAGGTCCCCGCCATCTCGGGGGCCGGCGAGATGGAGGTCTTCGCCGCCGCCGTCGTCGGCGGCCTGCCTCGGCTTCCTCTGGTTCAATTGCTATCCGGCCCAAGTGATCATGGGCGACACGGGCCCCTCTCGCTCGGCGCGGTCGCTCGGATGACTTGGCGGTCGTCGCGCGCCAGGAGCTGGTGCTGCCGGTGGTGGCGGGGGTGTTCGTCGCGGAGGCGGGCTCCTCGTGGCTCCAGACCTTCTACTTCCGCCGAACCGGCGGGAAGCGCCTCTTCCCGAAGGCCCCCATTCACCACATTTGGCAACTTCGCAACTATCCGGAGCCGAAGCTCGTCGTGCGCTTCTGGATCGTCGCGGCGCTGCTCGCCGTCTGCGGACTCGCCCTCCTGAAGCTGCGATGACCCGATCCCAACTTTCGTCCGCCTCCGACCCGGCCGCGCGCGCTCGGCGCGCCGCGCGCGCTCCGCGCCGCGTACCTGATGTCGGGGTGCGCGCTCGGATTGGTGGCGACCGGCTTCGCCACGGCCGCATCGGTGGCACCGCCGGGGAGCTTCAACTCGCGCGTCGAGACCTACGGCTCCGCGCTCGCGGCCGCATTGGTGGGATTCCTCGCCGCGGCGCGCGTGCGCCTCGAGTGGCTCCGCCGCTTCGCCCCGCTCTTCGTCGCGATCGTCGTCGCCCTCCTATTGTTAGTGTTGGTGCCGCAGCTCGGCCGCGACGTGAAGGGGCGCGCCGCTGGTTTTCGATCCTCGGCTACGGCTTCCAGCCGAGCGAGCTCGCCAAGATCGCGCTCATCGTGTTCCTCGCCGACTTCATCTCGCGCGACCCCGAGCGGATCGCCCGCCTGAGGCAGGATTCCTCCCGGCGGCCGGCGTGGTCGCTTCTGTTCGCGGGGCTCGTGTTCGTGGAGCCCGACTTCGGCACCTCGGTCTATCTGATCACTCTCGGCGGCGTATTGTTGGCAATCGGCGGCGCGCCCGCCCCTACCTCATGGCGAGCGCGCTGCTCTCGATCCCCGCGGTCGTCATACTTGCGTTCCGCTTCCTCGGCCACGTGGGGCGCCGCAGCACCCAAGACTACCAAGTCGTCCAGGGGCTCCGCGCGCTCGCCGAAGGTGGTTTACTTGGGGTCGGCTACGGCAACGGCCGGATGAAATACGGCCAGGTCCCCGAAAGGTGGCAATGATTTCGTCCTCGCGTTGATCGGCGAAGAGTGGGGTCTCGCCGGCACGCTCACCGTCCTCCTCCTTTCGTTGGCATTCTCGTGGCCGGCTGGAAGGGGCCCGCGCCTGCCGCGATCCGTTCGCACGCCTCGTTACCTTCGGGGTCGCGTTCGCGATCGTGTTCCAGGCCATGTTCAACATCGCGGTCGTCACCGGTGTGGCGCCGCCCAAGGGGATCGCGCTCCCGTTCGTCTCGGCGGGCGGCTCCGCGCTCCTCGGATTCTCCATCGCCGTGGGGGTCGCCGTGAACGCATTGCGACGCGAGGCCGCGACCTCCAGGGCCGAAAACACAATCGTGGCAAGCTTCGTTCAATCTTCTGTTCCCGGCCAGAACCGGGAGGTGGTGTCCCTTGGGTAACATCGAAAAATACGGCGTCCTCGCCCTCATATTCGTCATCGTCCTCATCCTCGCCGTCGCGATCTGCAATGGACCGGGCGACACGGCAAAGGAGGCTCGAACGGGGCGGGGTGTCCAATGTCACCAATCCGCCCGTCCCCGCGGGGAGCTCGGCCAGCGCAAGAATATCGCCGACGCCCTGCGCAAGATGGAGGAAGAGAAAGCCAAGAATAATGCGCAGCCGGGCGGCGGCGCCGGCAATGGCGGGTCGCGGCGAACGGCGCGAAGGCCGTCGACCTCAATCCCAGCAATAACGCCCGCGACGAGAAGTCGGGGGCGTCGAGAAGAACCCGCCTTTCAAGACGCACATCGTCAAGAAAGACGAGACCCTCGCCTCGATCGCCAAGAAAGAGCTCGGCGCCAGCTCCAGGTGGGTCGACCTCGCGAAAGCCAACGAAGGGCTCGATCCCAAGAAACTGAAGGTCGGCCAATCGATCCTCGTCCCCGTCGTCGACGACCTCGACATGCGCGAGTCCGCCGACGCCGGTAACGGCGCGCCGATCAAGGCCGTGAAGAAGAACACCAAGGAAAACGCGATCGCGGCCAAGAGCACTCGGTGACAGCCTCGGCGGCCGTGGGGGGCGAACCGCCTCCCCGCCGCGCCGCGGCTCCACAACGCTACGGATGCGCACCGTTCTCGCGGGCGGCGGCACCGGCGGCCATCTGATCCCTGGAATGGCGCTCGCGAGCGCGATTCTTGGGAATGGGGGCGCCGTGCTCTTCATCACCGCCGGGCGCCCGGTCGAGGCGCGGATCCTTGGTGATTTCCCATCAAAGGCGCTGCCGCTTCGAGCGCGGCGGCGGGCTCAGGGCGGATTCGAACCGTGCTCCGGCTCCCCGCGGCCTACGGCGAGGCGCGATCGCTCCTGCGCGAGTTCTCACCCGACGTCGTTCTGGGTCTGGGTGGGCTCGCGTCGTTTCCGGTCGTCCTCGCCGCGGCGAATCGTGGGATTCCCCGCGCGGTCCTCGAGATCAACGCGGTCCCGGGGCGCGCCACCCGGTGGCTCCGCCCCTTCGCCGACGCCGTATTCGTGGCAAACGAGGAAGCCAAGAATCGGGTCGGCCGCAAAGCGATCCTGACGGGGGCGCCGATCCGCGCGTCGTTCGAGGCGGGGCCTAGCCGCGAGTCGGCGCGCGCGGCGCTGGGCCTCGATCCGAAGGCGCCCACGCTCGTCGTCCTCGGCGGGAGCCAGGGTGCGGCGGCCGTGAATCGCGCGGCGGCCGAATGCCTCGAGGGGCTCGAGTGCCGCGGCGGGCAGCTCATCTGGGTCGCGGGGCCGGGGAAAGACGACGAGGCGCGCGCCGCCTGCGCCGCGAGACCACGATTGCGATCGGTGGTGTTCGGCTACGTCGACGACGCGGCGCCGCTCTACGCCGCGGCCGACGCGGCGCTCTGCCGCGGCGGCGCTTCGACGGTGGCCGAGCTCGCCGCGAGCGGGCTCCCCTCGGTCGTGATCCCCTATCCCCACCATCGCGACAAGCAGCAGACCTGGAACGCGCGGCAGCTCGGCGCTGGTGCTCTCATCGTCGAGGAGGACGCGCGCACGAGCGATCGCGCGCGCGCCGCGCTGTTTTCCATACTCGACGACGGCGATCGAAGGCTACAAATGGCGCGCGCGTGCCGGAGCGCCGCCCGTCCGGGGCGGCCGCCGAAGTGGCCCGCGCACTCGACGCCCTGATTCGCAGCCGACCCCAACCATGACTCTCGCAACTCCGCAGGCCTCGCAAGGGCAGGACATCCTCCAGCTCGCGGCGCACCTCGCGGAAGTCGGGCGGGTCCATATCGTTGGGATCGGGGGACGGGTACCTCCGGCCTCGCGCGGATCCTGCGCCACCGCGGATACTTGGTGACCGGCTCCGACGGGCGAGCGAACGCGATCACCCAGGAGCTCGAGCGCGACGGCATCCGGGTCTTCATCGGCCAGCGCGCCGAGAACGTCGACTTCACGCGCGGATTGGTGGTGATCTCGGCGGCGGTCCCCGACGGGAATCCGGAGGTGGCGGCCGCGCGTGAGCTCGGGATCCCGATTGCCAGTATGCGGCCGCGGTCGCGGCGATCGCCACTTCGCGCAAGACGATCGCCGTGGCCGGATGCCACGGAAAAGACGACGACCACCGCCATGGTCGCCTATTTGTTGCGTCGCTGCGGAATCGATTGCGGATTCTTGGTGGGAGGGCGCGTCCCCCAGCTCCAGGGAACGCCGGCGACGGCAAGGCCTGGGAGCTGGTCGTCGAGGCGTGCGAGTACGACCGCTCGTTCCTCAACCTCACCCCGGCGCTCGCCGCCATCACCAATCTCGACGCCGACCACCTCGATTACTACAAATCGGTCGAGGCGATCCACGCCGCCTTCGCGCAGTTCGTGCTGCGGATCCGCGAGGGGGAATGTTGGTATCGACGGCCCCCGCGTGGAGCGTGCTCGCGCCGCTCGTCGAGGCCGATCCCCAGTGGCGCGATCACAGGGTGCGGGTGCGGACCGTGGGCCAGAGCGGAGCGATTCGCTGCGGATCGTTGGGATTCCGCCGGCGGGGCGCACGCGCCGGGGCGTCCCCTGCCCCGCGATGCGGCTCCACTCGGGGCCCTACGACCTCGGCGCCTTTCAGCTCGCGATCCCCGGCGAGCACAACCTCGTCAACGCCGCGATCGCGATCGCGTTGGCCTTGGAGTCGGGGTGCGATCTGGAGAAGGTGCGCTCGGCGCTCCCGGAGTTCATGGGGGTCGATCGCCGCCTCACCGAGCGGCTTCACACGCCGCGCCTCACGGTCCTCGACGACTACGGCCACCATCCCACCGAGCTCCGCGCCACGATCGCGGCGGTGCGCCGCAGCTACCTCGGCGAGGGAGCGGCGCTTTCGTTGGGAATCGCGACGACGGCGGGAGCCGCCCGCGCCTCGTGGTCGTCTTCCAACCCCACCAATATTCGCGCACGCGCCTGCTCTTCGACGACTTCGTCGACGCGCGCTCGCGGGGGCCGACAAAGTGGTGTTGCCCGAGATCTATGCGGCGCGCGACAGCGTGGAGGATCGCGCCTCGGTCTCGAGCGAGGATCTGGCCGCCAATTGCGCGAGCGCGGGGTCGACGCGGCGGCGTTCCCGTCGCTCGAGCGGGCGGCCGAGGATGTGTGGCAAACGCGGAAAGATGGGGATGTGGTCTTGACCTCCGGAGCAGGCGATGTCGACCGCGTGGCCGACGAGCTGGTTCGACGAGCCGCGGATTAGCCGCGGCGGCGTGCGGACCGACGTCCCGCTCAAGGGACTCACCACGTTTGCGATCGGCGGGCCGGCGCGCGTCCTCGTGGAGCCGCTCGATCCCGAGAGCGCGGTGGCGGTGGTGCGGCGCGCGATCGAGCGCGGCGTGTCGCTCCGCATGCTTGGGAACGGATCCAATTTGTTGGTATCCGACTCGGGCGTCGACGGCGTCGTGCTCTCCACCGCGCGGATGCGCCGCTGCGTCAGGACGGCGAGCGATTCCAGATCTGGGCCGGCTCGCCGCTCGTCGGCTTCGTGAACCACGCGGCGAAAGTTGGGCTTTCCGGGGTAGAAGGGATCATTGGCATTCCCGCCCACATCGGCGGCGCGATCCTGATGAACGCCGGCGGGAAATGGGGAGATCTTCGACGTCGTCGAGTCGGTGAGCGTGTGCGACCTCGCGACCGGCGAGCCGCGTCGACTCGAGCGCGCCGAATGCAATCCCAAGTATCGCGACGCGAATCTGGGCGACGTCCTCGTCCTCGAGACGACGCTGCGGCTTCGCCCGGCGAATCCCAAGGATGTGGCCGAGGCGACCAAGGACACCTCCTCGAGAAGAACGCGAGCCAGCCCGTGGTCGAGCCGTCGGCGGGCTGCATCTTCAAGAATCCGAAGGGGAGGCCGCCGCCGGCCGCAGCGCGGCCAAGCTGATCCAGGACGCGGGGCTCAAGGGGACGCGCATCGGCGGCGTGGAAGTGTCCCGAAAGCACTCAGATTACTTCGTAAACTGCGGGGGCGGAAGCTGCGTAGACGCGCTCTCGCTCGTCGACCTCGTGGTGAAGCGGGTCGAGGAGTCTTCCGGAATCCGCCTCGAGACCGAAGTCAAGATTTGGTGACCCGCGCACTGAACCGGCGAACTCTCCAAAGTTGGTGATCCATCCATGGCGTTGATCTTCGCTTTCCCGATCATTGCGTTCCACCTGTCAGCGCTCCCTTTCTGTTGCAAATCCAGGGGGAACCCAGCAGGCGGCCGGCCTCACGATGGATTTCGCCGAGGACCTCCGGAAGCCGGGCACCGCCGCCGTCCTCGGCACGATCACCAAGTATACGGAGTCAAGCGCGAACGGATCTCCGAGAAGGAGGCCGACCTCGGCGAGATGGGCAACTTCGCGAAGATGAGCGGCACGATCTATTACAAGGCCGAAGCCCAGGCGGAACTCGCGATCTCCGAGTCTTTTTGTGGGGATGCGAAGGGAAAGTCGGTCGCGGCCGCCTTCACGCTCCAGCTCGCGAGGGTCCTCGACGGCAGCGAGAGGATCCAGGTCCTCTCAAGCCCAAGGTCAACTTCGTGACGCCGCTCACGGGGCTCTTCGTCCTCGAGCGCGAGAAAGGCAAGAAAACGTTCCGCGTGGCGCGGCTCCTACGTTTCGACGCGGCGAAGGAGACTTCCTCCGATCCGATTGCCACTTTTCGAAAGCGCGCCCAGGACGTCTATGGCATCAATCGGCGCCACGCGGATTTCCTCGACGCGTTCGACGCCGCCGACGCGCTCCGCCTGAAGAAGGACCTGGCCGGAGCCGCGAAGAAGCTTCACGAGGTCCTCGATGCCAAGAAAAGTGGCAGCTCCCCGAGAGCGATTCCGCCGCGAACCTGCGGCTCGCTCCATTCGAGAAGCGGGCGAAGGAGGATCTCGCCGAGATCGAGAAGCTCCTCGCCCCCGCGGAAACGAAACCGGCGGCCCCCGAAGGGAAGCCGCCGGCGTAAGGCGAAGGATCTGCGAGGTGAAGGAACCGTGAGGCGAAGGATTGTTGGTGTTCGTGCTCAGCGCGCGATACCGAGAGTCGGATCGAAGCTCGAGGACGAGGGCCGAGATAATATTGGTAGATCAGGCGCTTCAGCTGCGCGCGCTGACGCTGGTTGACGACGCTCTGCAGAACATCGTCGGCCGCGTCGATCCGGAGCTGGAGATCATCTTCGGTCCGCGCGAGGCGAGTCTCTTCCGCGGCGAGCGTGTCGGCGGCGGCGACGGGCTCGCGCCGCGTGGCCGATGCCTCGGCCGCTGGATCGCCGCTTCGCGCCGCGCGACGGCCATGGCGCGCTCGGCGTCCGCGTCGGCGGCCCGCTTGCGAGCCGCGTCCGTGAGGGTCGCGACGTCTTCCTTGGTGCGCGGGCCTTGTGTGGCATCGATCGACTCGACGAGCGACTCGTCGAAACCCATCTCGCCGCAGGCGACTTCGATGGTGATGTAATGATTGTCCTTGGAGACCACCACGCCGGTGATCGTCTCGCCATTCTTGAGTTTCACGATGTCGGCCGACGACGTGGCGGCGAGGGCGGCGAAGGTGATTGTGGCAATGCTGAGGAGACGTCGCACGGAAGACCTGCTTTTGAGGGGTTGATTGGAGGGGACGGGCCTGGAAAAACGTACCCCACGTTTGCCAAACCGGCCAAATTGGTGCGGCCCAAATTGGTGCGACTCAGCCGCCGGTCTTCGGCGTGCTCCCCGGTTCCGGGGGGCGGAGGGCCAGGAGTGGGCTTTTCTTGGGGGATCGGGCTTCTGCTTTTCTTTGTCTTGGGGTTTGGGTTGGGGGCCGTCTTGGGATTGCCGTTGGGCTGCGGCGGGATCGGCGGCGGCAGGAATGGGAGGAGGTCGTTCTCGCCCTGGCCGTCGCCCGTGCCGTTGGATTCGAAGCGCGTGTGGACGAGCGGCCGGAATCGCACGCCGACCCGCTGGAGCGGATAGGCAGAGATCGCCTCGGTCCACCAGGGGCGGTCCACTTCCCAAGCTTCGTAGCTGAGGAGCTCCTCGCCGTCGGTGCGGCGCACCACGCAATCGCGCGGCGGCCGGTTGTCGCCGTGGCGATTGCGCCCGACGGCGAACGCCATCGGCGATCCCCACCAAGCGCTCTTCGCGGCGCGCGGATCCATGGTGATCTTCCAGGGCTCCTCGGGGAGCTCCTTCTCCTCGAGGAACTCGAGCGAGCAGCCCGCGGTCTTCGAGGCGGTCGATCTGTGTCATCTCGTCGGCGGCGCGGGTGAGGAGGACCGACGCCCCCTTTTTGTTGGTGAACGCGGTGAAGCCCCCGGCGAGGAAGAAATCCTTGGCTCGCTCGAGGAGGCTGCGGCGGACGACCGACGTGGGGCCGACCCCGTCGAGGGCGAGGTTCGCCACGATCTGCGGCGAGCGGAGGTCGTCGGAGAGCCGGTAGAACACCAACAATACGGGGGCGAGGTCGTTCTCGCGGCGGACGAGGATCGCATCGAGGCCGCGCGGCGGCGCGCAGTCGCGGCTCGCGGCGGCGCCTCCGGCCGCGTCTCCGCGCGCCGGGTCGCGCCCCGGCATCCGCCCCCGTTTGCGCGCGTCGCCGAACCAGCCCGCGCGCGTCGCCACGAACCAGGAGCGATCGCCGCCGAGCATCCCCGCCCCGGAGCGCGCCAGCAGCAGACGCAACACCAACTTTCCGGTCGACTCGGCGGTGGGGCGCGGCCGCTCGCTTTCTTGGGATCGCTCGTCGGAGCCGGGGACGAGCCACGCCTCGTACTTGAGCCCCGTGTCGGGCGCCTCGAAGCGCCCCGCGAAGAAAGCCCAACCATCCCGCGCGGCGCGGCGGCGGGTCGCTTTCTTGGGATCGGGGGCGCCTCGCCGGTGTTGACCCCCGCCTGGAGCGCTGAACAGCTCGTAGGCAAACGGGACCAGCTCGCCGAGCGGCAAGCCCGCGCGCGGCTCGATCTTCCCCATTTCCGATCGGTGGCGATCTGGCGGATCACCTCGTCGGCGATGAGGTCGCGCGCGCTCGGCTGCCACACGGTCTCCGCCTCAACCAGCAATTCCGGCGGAATCAGCGCGGGATCGCCGGCGATCGCGCCGCGCCCGAGCGAAAGCGCGCGGACGAGGTGGCTCGTGTGGAAAACCAAACGAAAGCGGATCCGCTCGTTGCGTTCCGCGTCGAGGATCTGCCGAAGACGGGGAGAGGAATGTTGGGTTTGAAGTGGGCGTTGCCGACGAGAGCGGCGCCGTCGGCCCCGCGAATGCTGACGATCATTTCGCCGCGGTCGTCGCGACGCCAACTTTGTTGGATCCGCCGCCGCGTGGTCTCGGGCGCGCCGAAGTCGATCCACGTGCCGGCGGCCGCCGTGGGGGGCTCGGTGCCGTTCAGCGCCGGAGTCCAGTAGGGAGCCACGAAGGGCCCCCGAGGAGCGGCACCGTCAGCAAAGAAAAGCTCTCGGCCCCCGGCTCGCAATCGCAGAGGAGCGTCTCGCCGTCGGGCTGCGCGCGCAGCGCCTGATTGTTGGCATCGAGGAGGACGTCGAGCGGCTCGATCCGCGATGGTTGGTGATTGCCGTCGTGGAGACCCAAACGAAACGCCCCCGTCGTGGCGCCGGCCGCCGCGTCGAACGCCAGAACCAACAGATCCTGCCCGCCGTGGAGCCCCGCACCGGATGGAATAAAAAGAACTCGCGCGAGCTCGCGGGGGTGGACAGGCCGCCGCGCTCCACGAGGACGCCGTAGGCCTCCCCTTTTGCCAACGATCGGCCGCGGCGCGCCGGTCGGCTGCAGCGGCCGGCGGCCCCGGCGACGCCGCGGCGCCGATCGCGAGCGCGATCGAGGCTGCGGCGATGGATCGAAGGATCACGAGTCCAGATGCCTCCCGAAAATGGGGCGATGGGAGATCGCGGAGGTCCAAAGTATCGCCCCACGCATGACGAGGAAACCCAACGAGCACGGCATTCGTCCGTCTCTCACGCGCTCGCGACGAACTCGCCGGAATCAAGCGTTCGCTGAATACGAATCGGCGTAGCTGGCCGTTGCGTTTTCGGACCCCTCGCCGGAGGCTCGTCCGACGCTCCCCACAGATTGGAGTCCCCCAAATGAAGATCACGACAGGATTGACAAGTTTTTGCCTCGCCGCCCTCGGAATGGTGGCGTCCGCCGGTTCCGCGGCGGCCCAGGATCTTTCTATGCAACGATCAACGGCGCGAACGAGACGCCGCCGAACGCCAGCCCCGCGATCGGTCGCGGCTGGTTCAACTTCGACCGCGCCTCGAGCACGATTTGGTACAAAGTCGAGTCGAACGTGGCGGTCGGCACCGCCTCCCACATCCACAAAGGCGCGCCGGGTGTCGCCGGCCCGATCATCTTCCCGCTCGTCGGCGGACCTGCCAACTATGAGGGAGTGACTCCCGCGCTCACGCCGGCGCAGATCCAGGATCTCTACAACGGGCAGTACTACGTCAACATTCACTCGGTGGCGTTCCCCGGCGGCGAGATCCGCGGGCAACTCACGAAGGTGTTCACGCGCCGGACGTTCGCGTCGCTCTCCGGGCTGAGCGAAGTCCCGCCGACGCCGTCGGCCGGAGCCGGCACCGCGACGGTGATCCTCCACGAGCCCTCGCACGTCATCACCTATCAAATGAAAGTCGGGGGCCTCACGAGCATGCCGACCGGGGCCCACATCCACACGGGGCCCGTCGGCGTGAACGGCCCGATCACTGTCATCCTGAACGGCGGCGCCACGAGCGCGACGTCGGGTGAGTGGTGCGGGACAGCCCAACTATCCGCGGCCGACGCGTCGCTCCTGATCACGAGCGGGATGTATGTCAACGTTCACACGGTGATCTTCGCCGGCGGCGAGGTCCGCGGACAGCTGATGCCACAAAAGAGGAGTTTGCCTCTTCGTTGAATGGAGTCGAGGAGACTCCGCCGAACGCGAGCCCGAACACCGGATTCGGGACGTTTGTGTTCGATCCGACGACGAACCAGGTGGCCTACAACGTGACCTGGACGGGCGCCACCGGAACGATGGCCCACGTCCACACGGGCATCCCGCTCGTCGCGGGCGCGATCCTCTTCGGCCTCGCGGGACCGGCGAACGGACCCTACGCCGGGATCTCGCCGGCGCTCACGAGCGTGGCGGTCGCCGACATGTTCAACCTGCGCCACTACACCAACATTCACAGCGTGCCGTTCCCCGGCGGCGAGATCCGCAGCCAGAATCGCCAGAATCCGAGCCTCTTCGGATATCCCGGCGTGACGTCCGCGGGCCCGCTCGGGCGCGTTCTGCGCATCGGGGCCTCGGGCTCGCCCGTGCTCGGGGGCACGTGGATCGCCACGGTCCACGACGCCATGCCCGGCGCCTTCGTTTCGTTGGCATATGCCCAGGATTTGGTTGCGATGCCGCTCGATCTCACGGTCTTCGGCTTCCCCAACGAAGTCCTCTGGGTGAACGCGCTCACCGGTTATCCGACCTCCGCCGATCCGAATGGCTGCGCGTCGATCTCGTTCGCCGTCCCTCCCTTTCCTTTCCTCGTCGGCAACGCCTTCTACTTCCAGTGGGTGAGCATCGAGGGGGATCGCTCGTCATGAGCGATGCAATGCAAGTCTGGGTTCATTGATTAGTGGGCTCCGAAGCCCGCCACGGGCGGGCCGCCGCGAGCCGATTGTTGGAATCGACGGCCGGGCGCATGCCCGGCCGTTTTCCTTCGATGCGACCTTTTCCTTTGAAGTGACACGCCCTCGCGGCCATCCTCCGCACCCCTTGTCCCCGTCCGATCCGTTTCTCGAGAGAAAGCTCGCCGAAGGCCCGTTCCCTCTCGACACGCTGCGCCACTCCACGGCGCACTTGATGGCGTCGGCGGTGACCCGCCTTTGGCCGGGAGACCAAGATGGGGGTCGGTCCGCCCATCGAGCACCGCTTCTACTACGACTTCGAGTTCCCCAAGGATGTCCGCCTCTCCGACGAGGACCTCCCGAAGATCGAGGCCGAGATGCGCAAGATCGCGGGCGAGGGAAGTCGTTCGAGTGCAAGACCCTCACGCGCGAAGAGGCGGCGAAGCGGTTGGCCGCGATGGGGCAGCCCTTCAAGACCGAGATCCTAGGTGGGATTGCCGAAGGCGAGGCGATCACCTTCTACAGCCACGGCGATTTCGTGGATTTGTGCGAAGGGCCCCACGTCGCGAACACCAAGCAAATCCAACATTTCAAATTGTTGTCTTTGGCGGGAGCCTATTGGCGCGGCGACGAGCACCGCGAGCAGCTGACCCGCATCTACGGCACCGCCTTCTGGTCGAAGGAGGATCTCGAGGCGTATCTGGAGTATCTGAAGGAGGTCGAGAAGCGCGACCACCGCACGCTGGGCAAATCTTTGGATCTCTTCTCGATCCATCCCGAGGTGGGGCCGGGGTTCATCTTCTGGCATCCCAATCTTGCCATTCCCCGCCGCGTGATCGAGGAGTTCTGGTGGGGCGAACACCAACGAAGGGGCTACCTCCCCGTCTACACTCCCCACCTATCCTCCGAGGAGCTGTTCAAGGTCTCGGGACACCTGCAGAACTACGCAGAATTGATGTACAGCCCGATGGACATCGACGGGCGCAACTATCGCGTGAAGCCCATGAACTGCCCGGGGCACATCAAGATCTACCAGAGCGCGCCGCGCTCCTATCGCGACTTGCCGATCCGCTACGCCGAGCTCGGCACCGTGTATCGCTACGAGCGCTCGGGGGTTCTCCACGGGATGCTGCGCGTCCGCGGATTCACCCAGGACGATTCCCACATATTCTGCACCGAGGAGCAGCTCGAAGGGGAGCTCCTCGGCGTGCTCGAGCTCGTGAAGTTTTTGGTGGGAACCTTCGGATACAAATACAAGGCGTACCTCGCGACCCGCCCCCAAGTCGATCGGCAACGAAGCGAACTGGGAGCATGCGATTCGCGCCCTCTCGGCGGCCGCGGAGAAAGCTGGGATTGCGCTCGAGCTCGACGCCGGCGGCGGCGCGTTCTACGGCCCCAAGATCGACTTCAAGCTCGAGGACGCGCTCGGCCGCGAGTGGCAGGGGCCGACGGTCCAGTGTGACTTCAATCTTCCCGAGCGCTTCCAGCTCGAATACGTGGGGCGCGACAACACCCGCCACCGCCCTCGTCATGGTCCACCGCGCCGTCCTAGGCTCGATGGAGCGATTCGTGGGGGCTCGTCGAGCATTTCGCGGGGCGATTCCCGCTCTGGCTCGCCGCCGTACAGGTGGGATTGATCGCCGTGGGCGACGACCTCCTGCCCCACTGCTAATTCTTTGAAGGAAAAGCTCGTCCAGGACGGGTTCCGGGTGAAGATCTACGACCAAGGCAACAACTTGAACGCCCGGATCAAGGGAGCCCAGCTCGACCAAGTCCCGTATATGTGTGTCATCGGAAAGCGCGAGGTGGAGTCCGGCGGCGTCGCAGTGCGATTGCGCACGGGGAGAACCGGGGGTGGTGCCCTTCGAGACGTTCCACGCGATGCTCCAGGAGAAACGGCGGGCCCGGGATCTCGAGCTGTGAAGTCCGCACGAGGCTCAAGGCGCGCGCAGTCGCTGATCGATCTGACTCGTTGCTAGAGGATCGCCGCGACCCGTATTCTTGGATCACCGACTCGGACCCCCGACACCTTCGCAATCCATCGGCGCCTTCCTTTCCACGCCCCATCACCATTCCCAACAAAAAGAGAATTGACGTTCTAGGATGAAAACACTGTTCATCCGCAATCTTCCCTTCGATGCGTCGGAGACGGATTTGCGGAAGGCGTTCGAAGTCTACGGTCGGGTCCACCGCTGCTCCATTGCCAAGAATCGCGAGACGGGAGAAAGCCGAGGATTCGGCTTCGTCGACATGGACGACGATCCCGCGACGAAAGCGATCGGCGAAATGAATGGCCGGATGTTCGCGAATCGCACCATTGTGGTTCAGGAGAGCGATCCGAAGGCGCGCGCCGCGGGTCCCGGCGGAGGCGCGCCCACCGGCGCTCCTCGCACGGGAGACGCTCCCCGCGCGCCGATGTCCGGCGGTCCGCGCTCCAGCTCCTCGTTCAGCGGCCCGGGTGCAGGCGGCGGCTCACGCCCCGGCGGCCCCGGCCCCTCGCGCGGTCCCTACACATCGCGCCCCATGGGCGGCCCCTCGGCCAATCGCAACTTTGGACCCCCGGCGAGCCCCGCCTCGGAGCGCAACCGCCAATACCAAGAAAAGAAGGATCGGCTGAAGCCCTACAAGCGCGATCACTTCGACTTCCGAAGCGAGCTCGACGAGGAGGAGGACAAGGCGGGGCGCCGCAAACCCTCCGACGATCCGGCGGGCGGCGGCACCGGCGACCCGGTCTGATCGGCGCCGTCGATCTTGAGCTTCCCACTCTTCCCGAAGAGGGAGATGGGATTGCGCCACACGATCTTCTCGATCGTGTCCTCGCTGTGCCCGCGCCGCCGGAGCTCGATGACACATTTGGGAACGGAGAGCACGTCGCTCGCTCCCAATCGGCGCTCGAGTTCACCATGATTCGCTCGCTGCCGTACTCGTCGACGATGTTGGCGAAGCGCTCCGGCGATAGTTTGGTTCGCGGGTAGACCGTGTGCCCGGCGTAGAAGCCGGCGTCGAGGATCGTTTTCGTGGTCTCCTCGGTCGAGTGATCGATGATGCAACGATCGGGGGAAACCCATCTCTTTCATCACGGAGATCGTGAGCTCGGTGCCGCGCCGTTTGTCGCGGTGCGGCGTGTGGACCATCACGGGGAGCTTGTGGGCTTTCGCGAGCTCGACTTGCGCGCGCACCGCGCGCTCCTCGGCGGGTGTGATCGAATCGAATCCCACTTCTCCGACGGCGACGCAGCGCGGATGCTTCAGATACTTGGGAAGCGCCTCGATCACGCCGTCGGCCACGCGCGGATCGTTGGCTTCCTTGGGATTGAGGGCGAGCGTCACGTAGTGGTCGACGCCGTGGTTGGCCGCGCGCGAGGTCTCAGAATCTGAGGATCGCGTCGAAGTAATCGAGGAAGGTGCCGACGTGGGTGCGCGCCTGGCCGAGCCAAAACGCCGGCTCCACGCACACCCGCACCCCCGCGAGCGCCATCGCGTCGTAGTCATCGGTGACGCGGGAGAACATGTGGATGTGGGGTTCGAAGATGCGCATGGGAGCTCGCGGGCCAGGGATTGGGGGTCGCGCGCCCAGGATCGCCCCCGGTTTGGCGCCCCGCAAGCGGTCGGCGGGGGCGGTCGGAGAAGTCTGTTCAGCGGGGCCTCTCCTTTGTCCGAAAACAGACGTCGTGGCGCTACCGATGCGCCCTTACCCATGATTCGCAAGGCGATCGTCTCCGGTATTTGGCTGGCCCTGCTCACCCAGGCGCCCGCGGCCAAGGGACCGACGCGCCTGAAGCCGGGCACCGTGGCCCCCGATTTCACGGTGAGGACGACCGACGGGAAGGATCGCAACCTCGCCACCCTCCGCGACGAGAAGCGCCCGCGGATCCTGGTGGTCGTGTTCTGGTCGCCCACCTGCCCGTGGTCGCGCGCGTGGAGCGCCGAGCCTCGAAGATCGCCAAGGATTTCGACTCGAAGAACGTGCGCGTCGTCGCGGTGGATTCCAACGATCCCAACAATAAGGATTCGGACAACAACCCGACTCGGCGAAGGAGGTGGCGCGCTTCGCCAAGGAAAAATCGTTGGCATTCGAGGTTTACATCGACTCGGACCAGAAGACGGCCGAACTCTTCGGAGCGCAGACGACTCCCGATGTGTTCGTGATCGGCCTCGACGGCAAGATCGCCTACACGGGTCGGGTGAACGACATGCAGAACCCAGCCAAACCGGCCGACTTCAAGAAGAGCTTCCTTCGCAACGCGCTCGAGCAGCTCGTTGCCAACAAAAGCGTCCCCGACTCGGTGACTCCCCGCGGGATTCGAATTCGACGGCCGAAGAAATAGGATGGCGCGCGTGAGCGAAAGCCCGCGCAACGATTCCCCGCAATCTCAATCGCCATCGCAGCCGCAAACGCAACCGCCGCTGCGGCGCGCGGGATGGATGCGAATCGGCGTTCTTCTATTGCTGGGAGCCGTTTGCGTGGCGATCGGGCATTGGGAAATCGCGCCGCTGTTCGCCGCCGTGGCGGTCGTCGTGTGGTGGACCGATCGTGGAATCGGTGCGAAGCCGCCCGAGCGCCCAGGACCTCCCGAAGGTTGATCTGGGGGAGGGGGTTCCTACCCTTCGGGGGTTCCATCCGTCCAAGGCTCCAACCTAGAGGGTTTGCATGATGATCCCCGCCGTGCTACCGATTTTCGCGCTTCCCACCCTTCAAGACGTGCAGGGTGGCTCGTCGGACGCCGCGCAATACGTCGAATACGCGCTTCGTTGGGTTCACGTCTGGTTCGGCATTCTTTGATTGGCCTCCTGTACTTCTTCAACTTCGTGAACGGCCCCACGATGGCGAAGCTGGATGGCCCCACGAAAAAGTTGCTGGTGCCGCAGCTGATGCCGCGCGCGCTGTTCTGGTTTCGTTGGGGTGCGGCGGTGACTTGGCTCACCGGGATCACGCTCTTCACGATGATCTACATGATGCGAGAAGAATTCTTGGGTGGGGCAGAGCTCGGCGAACGCGATCGCCGGCCGCGGCTGGTGGATCCTCCTCGGCGTCACGTTTGGAACCATCATGGCGTTCAATGTTTGGTTCGTGATCTGGCCCTCGCCAACAAAAGATGATTCCCGCGACGCGTGACGGCCAGACCCTCGACCCGCAGGTGGCGAAGACCGCGGCGCTCGCCTCCAAGATTAATACCTATCTATCGGTGCCGCTCGTCGCGTCGATGGTGAGCCAGCACTTCTCGCTGATGCTCGCCAACTGGACGGTCACCATGCCGATCACGGTCGGACTCGGATTCGTCCTCGTGTGGCATTGGTACAAGGTGGCGGCGAAGGTGCAGGGGATGTGAGCCAGCCGCCGAATCCCAAGTTTCGAGTTCCTTATCACGAGCCGTTCTTCGACGAGCGCGAGGAGCGGGCGCTCCTGGAGTGCGTGCGCGGCGGCTACGTCCAAGGGGGCGGCGCGTTCACCAAGAATGTCGAGGCGTCGATCCGCGGGCGCCTCGGCGTGAAGCACGCGATCGCCACGACGTCGGGGACCAGTGCGCTCGAGATGGCGATGATGGTCCTCGACGTGAAGGCGGGCGACGAGGTGATCGTCCCGTCGTACACGTTCGCGAGCACGGCCACCTGCGTCGTCCGCCAATTCTGCGCGGATCGTCTTTTGTGATGTTCGCTCCGACAACCTCAACATCGACGCGCGCGACTTCGAGAAGCGGATCACGCCGCGCACGAAGGCGGTGATCCCGGTCCACTACGCCGGGATCAGCGCCGACATGGACGAGGTGATGGCGATCGCGAAACGCAAGAAAGTCACGGTCGTCGAGGACGCGGCGCAGGCCTTCGACAGCAAGCTCCACGGCAAGCCGCTCGGCACGATCGGAGAGTTGGGTTGCCTCTCCTTTCACGGCACGAAGAACATCGCGGCGGGGAGGGGGCGCGCTCATCACCAACAATGACGAGTTCGCCCGGCGCGCGGAGATCTATCGCGAGAAGGGAACCGATCGAGCCCAGTTCCTGCGCGGCGAGGTGGACAAATATACGTGGCGTGATAAGGGCTCGTCGTTCATTCCGAGCGAGCTCGTGATGGCGCTGCTGTCGGCGCAGCTCTCGAAGGTCGACGAGATCCAATCGCGGCGGCTCGCGATCTTCGATCGTTACATGGCCGCGGTTGAGCCCCTCGAGAAACGTGGATTCTCGCCCGCCCGCACATTCCCAAGCGATTCGCGGCCGAACGCGCACATCTTTTATGTGTTCGGAAAGGACGAGGCGACGCGCGACAAGATTTTCGACGGGCTTCGAGCAAAGGGCATCCAGGCGATGCTCCATTACTACCCGCTCGACGATTCCCCTACGGCGCCCAGTTCCGCGATCCCAACGAAGGGCCGCTCCCGGGGGCGCGCTCGGTCACCCAGCGAATGGTGCGCTTGCCCCTTTATGTGAGGATGACCGACGCGCAGGTGGAGGAAGTGCTCGACGCGCTCTTCGGCGTGCTCGGCGTGCCGCGCGCGGATTCGGCGCCGGCGGCGCGAACGCACAAACTCTCCACGTAGGGGCGAGCGTTCGGCGCGGCTGCGATCGAGTGCAGCGGAGAGTTCACTTTTCCACTCTGGACCCACCATGCCCCAAATCACAGCCCGCTTCTCCGATGGGCACGAGGTCGTCGCCGTCGCCAAGAATCCTCTGCCGTTCGCCAAGGCACAATCCGCCCAGCGCGCGGTCGCGATCGTGATGGGCGAGGGGAGTTCGAGATCAACGAAGCGGCCGTCGTCCAACTTCCCAACTTTCCCGCCGACTTCCTGGGGAGCGGCAAGCGAACGGTGGTATCGATCACGTCCACGGCGCCGGCGCACATCATGTTGCCCGGCCGCACGGCCAGCCCTGCGACGCACGATGTCACCACGGAAGTGCTCGGCGGCTACTTCACGAGCCAGGGGGCTCTGCCCGTTCCTACGTTTCGGAAACTTTACATCCAAAGGGATCACCGGCACGCCCGCCGCGGCCGGCCATTACAAAGGATTCACGGTCGTCGCGGGCGAGATCGAAGTGCTGCCGATCTGGCAAGAGCACGACAAAAGCCAACATTACGATCCGGCGGTCGGCCTCCAGGCCCCCTATCTCGCGAAGAGCCAACGAAACATCCGGTCGGAAGTGGGGGTGCAGTTCGGCGAGGATCGTTGGGTCGAGCCGGATCCCGCGCGCTGCCGTCCGGTCGGCAACATTCGATTCCTTCCGGGGAGCCTCCGCGGCGAACCGCTGCAGGAGACCTCGGCGCTCACGACCGCCGTGGGTGTGGTGACTCCTACGCATTCCGGCGCTGCTCGGGCGTGCGCTGGCCGAGCCATGGGATCGACTTCGGCGAGAAGTACACATCGCGGAATCTCGTGGCGGGCGACCTGATCATGGCCGGCGTCCCCGCGGAGGGTGACACATTTATTGTTGGCTCGGAGGATCCGTTCACTCGAGTCGTTACAGGGGTCACATTCCGATGGACGAGCGATCCCACAGTTCCGACGGACGTGCTTCGGGGCGCCGACGGTCCGGCGTGTATCCTGGCCGCGGTCGCCGCGATCCAAGCGAACCGCGCGGGATTCGGTGGAATCCTCTGGGTCGAAGCCAAGAAACCGTCGGAATTCTTGCCCTTCACCACACCGGCCGAGCAGGCGGCCCTCGACACGACGGCCATGCGCTTGCGGGTGCAGGCGATGCCCGTGCCGGCCGATGTCAATGTTGGTCTTTCGTCGACGATTCCCTACGCGCCGCTGTGCGCCACGATCCAAGTCGGAATCAGCAATGGTGGTGTCATGCTCGCGGCGCCCATCCACACGGCGAGTTCGGCGCTCGATCCGGGCGTCGCGCGCCGAGGCACGTGGAACTACGGGCTGCTCTTCGAGGATTGCTTCGGCAATCAAATCGGGTCGAGCTCGATCGGAGCCGATGACTTCCGCCGCGATGTGATCGCGGCCATCGCCACAACTCTGAATCTTGGGTTCATTCCCGATCCGTGGGGAGAGCGGGGCCATAGTTTTTTCAACCGTGGACCGGCGAAACGAATCGCATGCGCTGCGCGCTCCGTTTCGGGGACGGGGTTGGAACGTGGTCGACGGGCCCACATTCGGACTCGCGACCCTCCGCGGCACCGACGGCCCCGGTGTGAAAGGCTTCATCACGGTCGAGCGCGGAAACCATCGCGCCACCCGCCTCACGTTCACGAGTCAGCCCGCCGACGGCGAAATCTTTACAATTGGCGATGGCAACGGCGGAAGCCAAACATTCGAGTTCGACGCCGACTCGAATGTCACCGCGGGGCGCGTCCCGGTTGTGATCGGCGCGAGCGCGGCGCAGACGGCCGAGAACGCGCGCCTCGCGATCTTCGCGCGGATGGATGCGCACGGGATTCGTTGCTTCCCAAATGTGGTGATCGACACCGGCGCGGGCACCTTCACGCTCGATGTCACTTATTTCACGGAGACCGGCGAGTACGAGACCACCCCCACCGCGACCGTGTCGGCGACGAATGTCACGATCACCGATCCGGATCCGGCGGCGATCGGCACGATCTCGGCGCCGTGGCTTCCGCGCTATGGCAACGTGCGGCTGAATCACCATGCGCTCGGCGACGGCACCACTTCGAGCGTGTGCAGCTTCTGGTGCGAGTTCGCGCAGGAGGTCTTCCACGTCTCCGGCAACATCGACACGGCGCGAGCCAAGATCACTCCGACCCTTCCGCCGAATGCGACGTCCTCCCAGGCCGTTCGCACGCTCGCGATCAACGGCGTCCCGGCCGGCAATGCCACCGATCTGGTCCTCGATTCGATCGCGGGCGGCGGCCCGGGCACCCCCGTCCGATTCAAGATCCGCGCGGGGGCGGAGCCGATGATCCCACGAATAAGTTCATCGACAAGACGATCCACAATACGGCCGCCAAGCTCGCGGCCGCTCTCCTCGCGAAGATCAACGAAGCGGCGCTCGATGCCACCAATCCGCGCGCGTTCGGCGCCTATCTCTACACGGCGCTCGCCTCCGACGGCCAGATCGCTCCGGGGTCTATGCCATCAATTGCGTCGACGGCGCCGACGGCGTGAATCCCAACTTAGTCGCGGTCGCGAATGGGTCGCCGGCCGACCTGCTCGCCTCGGCCGATGTCTGCCCGGGCGTCGCCGATCCGTCGCTCTCCGGCAAGCGCTCGCCCATCGTTGGGATCGACAACAAGGTCCTCGACGTCCAAGGGATCAAGCTATCGGGCTTCGTCGCCGCGTACGTCCCGGGGCAGCTCATCTATGTCGAGCGATCCAATGTTGGGATCGTCTCGCGCGTTTACGTGGGGAACAACCGGTGCCACTCCGCCATGGGGGTGGGGCGCGCCGGCGTCGATGCGCTCGTTTCCTACGGGCCCAACATGGGCGCGCCCAATATCACCAATCTCGGCGGGAACTCGGTCGAGAACCCCGACGGAAGCGTGCGGGTGATCTAGCGAGGCGCCCCATTTCGCCGGCGCAATCTTGCCTATGGACGAGATCTTGATCCCACGCAAACTCTCCCCATGGCCAAGACACGAACCACAACAAAGCCGTCCGCGAAGCCCGCTGCAAAACTTTACCGCGAAGGCGAGCGTGGCCCGCATGTCGCTCGCGGAAACTATGGGCGCGCTCGAGAAAGCCGGCTCCGAGCAGACGCGAAAGACCTATGCGCGCCATGGCGCGCAAGAGCCGATGTTTGGGGTCAGCTTCGCCACGCTGAAAACGCTCGTGAAGCGGATCGGCGTCGACCACGAGCTCGCCCTCGCCCTCTGGAACACCGGCAACCACGACGCCGGGATCCTTGCGATCAAGATTGCCGATCCGGCGCGGATCTCGCCGGCCGAACTCGACCGGTGGGCCAACGCGAATCGCATGCGCATGTGCGGCGGCTACCTCGCGGCGCTCGCGGCCGAGAGCCCGCACGGCGCCGCGAAGGCGCGCGAGTGGCTCGCCTCCGCCGACGCCGCGCTCCGCGCCATCGGGTGGAACCTCGCCGGAATGTTGGCAAACCGCGACGAGACGACCCCGACGAGTGGTTCGCGAAGCGTCTCGAGCACATCGAGAAGACGATCCACTCCGCGCCGAACGCCGACCGCGAAGCCATGAATAGGGCGCTGATCACGATCGGCGGACGGAGCGCAGCGCTGCGCAAGGCCGCGACCGCGGCCGCCAAGCGCATCGGCAAAGTCGTCGTGGATCACGGCGACACCGACTGGTAAGACTCCCGACGCCATCCCCTACATCGACAAGATGTGGGCCCACGCGACGGCGAAGAAGTTCGAATCGCCGGCGGCGCAGGAGCGCTCGCGCGAATCGATGCGGACGCGCTGCTGAGCGGCGGAGCGCCGCGCGCCCGTCTAGACGTCGTCAGTAATGATCAAGAGCGGTAGTGGCGCTTGACGGAGTTCGAGCCTCCCGTAGGATGCGATTCGCTAAGGTGACGGAGCCTGTTCACGTCAGTGAATCACATCCCATAGATAGTTTCGTGTTGGAGGCAAGACATGAGTTCCAAGCTAGCCTTGACATTCGTTCTTATTGGATCGTTCTTCCCAGCAATTGGATACGCAGAAGATCCAGTAAATGGCACAAATGGCGGCACCGGAGGTGTCGGTCAGTCGGGCGTGCCTTCGTTCACAGGCGGTACCGATGGAGGGCAAGGCGAGCCGGGGGAAGGCGGTGGGCCTGCAAGTGGGATTCTGCGGGGATGACGATGACATTGTGTGCCTTGGAGGAGTCGGCGGCACAGGCGGTGAGGGAGGCGAGGGAGGATATGGAAGCGGAAGTCCGGCTCTGAAGGGCGGTAATGGTGGAACGGGCGGAACCGGCGGTTTAGGTGGGTGGGCGTAGTGCACAATGCGGCCATCTCTCGATCGCCATTGCGACGGGCGGCTGGGGCGGAGATGGTGGAAAGGGTGGCCATGGCGGGGAGGGAAATCCTGCGGGTAACGGCGGACCTGGAGGCTTAGGAAATGCTGGTGGTTTGGCTGAAGCTCATGGTCCCTTCGATGCATATCTATAGTGCAAATGGTGGCCCTGGCGGAAAGGGCGGAGCCGGCGGCGTGGGCGGGCGGCCAGTGTCTCCTGCTACAAGCTCTGGGTCTGGCAATGTAGGGGGCAATGGAGGGAACGGGGGAAATGCGAGTATTGATACTCCAAACTTCGGAGGATCGGCGGCAGGCGGAGCTGGGGGCGACGGCGGTTCGGGGTCCTCTGGCCAGGCGGGTGGGGCTTCCGGTTCCAGCGGAACGCCATGATTCTCGCGAGTAATACTCCGAAATGGGCCCGGTACCATCTCGCAACCAAGTGTTACACAAGACTTTCGGAAGGCTGCGCCTTCCCCTTCAGTTAGCGGGACGGCTGGAGATCTCGAGTACGTCGAGTCTCCGTTCACGGCTAGCGCTTGAATGATGACAACTCGAGCAACCGCTATGTGGCCGAACGAGGGATTCGAACCCATCCCGGCGCAATCGATTTGGTTGATCGTGAGTCCGCGCATCCGCTGGATCATTGGTGTCCGCGGAAGGCGCGCCGAGGGCATTCTTTGGGTCGCAGTGATAGCGATTGCCATTGCGGCGGCAGCGTGGCTCGTTGAATGGAGTCCCCAAGACACGAAGCCTTCGAGTCTCGCTGCGACCAGTCCCAATGATCGTGCTCGCCGTGCGCCGATCGAGAGTGCTTCGGTCCAGATCCCCAATCGCGGCCTTGCGGAGAGTCGAGTACCAACCGCAACCACGCTGACAGTGCGCGATCGATTGACGCGCAAGGCACTTCAAGCAACGCTTTGGTGCGCTGAATCGACTGACTCTAAGGCGATTCTCCTCGGGACAACGAACCCGATGGGCACATTGATGCGTGGACTGAGCGCCCCGAGTCGCACCGGACGGATTACAAACTAACGACAACGGGTGACATCGGCGCAATCACGCTCGAACTTCCCTCGAAAGCGGTTCTTGCGAACACGGACAATACTTGTGAGATCGACGCGTACGCACGCATTCAAATTCAACTTCCGGGCGACATGATCGGCTCGCGATGCTGGGTTCGTCTCTTGGCGATTCCTGAGCTTCCACAGATCTCATGGGTGGTTCGCCCATTTTGGCGCGAATGAAACTCACGCGCGTGATCGACCCGGAAGCTTTTATTGACCTGTATAAGTCATCATTCCCCGGCGCGCACTGCCCACAGAACAACTCGAATGTCGTCGTTTCAGCCGATCCGGATCGATATCGATTTGCCCTACACAGGTGACACCAGAATTATCAATTACTTGCCCAGGCCGCATTCCATCCATTACAACTGTTGCCATTATTCGTGGCAATGCGAGCCGTGTGTCGGTGCAGATGCTAAAGCCGATTGAAGTTTCTGGACTATTGATGGATTCGACAGGGAATCCGGTGGTTGGTCGGATTGTTACGGTCGCAGCCAAGTCTGCGTACTTGCCAACCGAGCGAATTCCGCGGGCCAAGGACGAACCCGGCAACCCCGCTTTCATCATCACGACGAATCGGACGACTCAAACGAGCACCGTGGTCGCGCAAGTCGATGTGCGTACGAATGCGTCCGGTCGATTTCGGGCCTCCTTGCCATTCACCGATGAAGTTATGCAGCGTGGTCCTATGTCACGGATAAGGGAAAGGGCTTCATTTCGCGACAGCTTCCATCTCGTTTCGACTCAACCGCCACCCTGGACCTCACTCTGAACCCTACGCGCGAACGCTGAAGATGCGATTCCTCCGGGAGAATGGCGAAGCCGTTTCCAAATCGAAGATCCTACTGATACGAGGCGGAGGCCTGAGTCCATTTCAAGTATCACTGCCCGCTGTAACTACGGACGGCGATGGTTGGTGCGACCTCTCGATGCTCGACGAAGGGCAAGATTATCGATTCAAGATCACGGACGACCAGAAGCATATGAGCCAGCCATTCCGATGCGCTTCGAACGGCGCGATCGTTGTGAAGGTCCCCTGACAGATCGCGAACGGACACGCGACTAGCCTTTCGATCGCCCCATCGCCGCGCTCCGCCGATACAACTCCAAGTACTTCATCGAGTCGCTCATCGCGGCAAGCCACGACACCAACAATCCCGCGCGACCGTCGAGGATTCCCAACTGTAGGAAATAGGTCTTCAGGAACCGCGCGGGAAAGATGGCGAGCGCCGGCGCGAGGCCGCATCGTTTGCCTTGGCGATGCTTGGTATCGGCGGTCTCGGCAGGCGTAGGCCGCCATCTTCCGGTAGTAGGTTTCGAGATCCTTGTACGGGTGGTGATCGATGAGCCCGCCGAGCTCGCCCGCGTCCCCCTCGACGACGATCTTCGCGTGGATCCCCTCGCGATTGAAACGCCAAGAATCCTTTCGGATGAGCCGCGGCATCCGGTCGGGGAACCAGCCGCAGTGGCGGATCGGCGATCCCAAGAAAAAGGTGAGGCGCGGCACGGTGTAGCCACGGCGCGTGGGCTCCGCAGCTTTCCAAGCCTCGAGCTCGCGCGCGAGCTCGAGGGTGCAGCGCTCGTCGGCGTCGAGCCAGAAGAGCCAGTCGGTCTTCGGCAGAGAAAACTGGTGAACGCGCTGGTCGTGGAAGCCGCCTCAATCGCGCTGGAACACTTCGGCGCCGCGGGCGCGCGCGATCTCGAGGGTCTTGTCGGTGCTCCCGAGTCGAGGACCTGGATCGCGTCGGCCCAACGCAACGAATCGAGGCACGCGCCGAGGTTCTCCCTCCTCATTCTTGGTGAGGACGCAGGCCGTGACCTTGGGCATGGATTCTCGGACCCGCCTGCGCTCAGGCCTCGAAGCGCGGATCGCCTTCCTCGACGACCACCTCTTCCCAATACCGCAGGACCCTACATTTCCGCGGCGCCATCTTTTTCGATGGGTTTGCCGTCGAGATAGTTGTGAACGATCGCCGCCACGTCGTTGAAGCCGGCGCGCATCCGAATGGCGGTGGTCCCCGAAAACCTGGGATTGATCTCGAAGGCCACCGGCCCGCGCGGCGTGAGCCGCAGTTGGATGTTGATCGGACCCTGGCAGCGCACGCTGCGCGCGAACTTCGTCACGTACTCGTCGATCTTCGGCACCGACACGATCTCCGCGCGAAAGGTGGTGCCGTTCAGGAGGTCGCGGCGCATCACCACGTGGTCGCGATAGTTGGCATCGCGGTCGAAGACCACCGCGCAGGTGTACTCCTCGCCCGTCAGGTGCTCCTGGAGGATCGGCTCGGGGATGTGCTTGGCGAAGAAGTCGAGCGACTCGTCGTCCTCGATGATCTGGACCCCGCGCGCCGACCAGCCGTGGCGCGGCTTCCAGCACGACCGGGTAGGGATGGCGCTTCACGAAGGCGCGCCGCTCGCCCATGTCGATCGTGGAATCGGTGCGATCGAGCCCCGCCTCGGCGAATAGTTGGCAAACTCCCCACTTATCGCCCATCCGCTCGACCAGCTCCCCGGAGCTCGTGACGACGACCGCCCCCGTCTCGGCCTCGATCTTGGGCTTTGCGTTCGCGAGCACGTGGGTCTCGAGCTCCGAGCCCACGAGCACGAGCTGCGATTGGTGGCGTTTCACGATCCCGGTGAGCGTCGCGAGGTAGCTCGGATCGCGCGCCGGCGGCACGAGGTGAGACCTTCTCGCACCAGGACGCGCCGGCCGCGAATCGGAACATATCGGTTCCCACGATTTCGCCGCCGATCGACGCCGCCCGCAGCGATTTCAGGATCCCCTGACCAATATTGGAGCCGACGCCGGTGACGAGAAGCTTGGGCATTGGGCGGGGGCCAAAATACTCGCGGCGCAGGCAGAATGGTATTTCCGACACCCGCGCGCCTCCGTGCGGGAACTTGGATGGCGATGACCGATCCCAACGAAGCCGCCGAGAGGCTCGCGCGCCACGCGCCATTCCTGCGCGCGCTCGCCGAAGCGCTGCTGGGGCGCGACGACGCGGCCGACGACGTCCTCCAGGACGCGTGGCTCGCGACACGCGGCAGCGCCCCGATCGACCCGCGGCGCGAGCGGGGTTGGCTCGCGGGGGTGGTTCGCAATCTCTCGCTGCATCGCCTCAGGGAGCGGTCGCGCCGCGCGGCGCGCGAGAGCGCGCGCCAGGGTGCGCGCGAAGTCCCCACACCCCACCAAGTCCTCGAAGAGGAGGCGGCCCGCCGGCGGATCCTCGAGGCGGTCCTCGCGCTGGAGGAGCCGTGGCGCGCCGTGCTTTTGTTGCGTTTCTGGGAGGGGCGCACGCTGGCCGAGGTCGCGGCGCAAACGGGGGCGCCCCTCGAGACCGTGCGCGCGCGCCAGAAGCGGGCGCTCAGATTGTTACGTCAGCGCCTCGACCGCGAGTTCGGCTCGCGCGCGAGCTGGGGGCGGTGCTCGCTCCGATCGTTGGGATGACCGCGACGAAGACGGGTGCGGCGGGCGCCGCGACCACGATTCCTTTTGTGGGGTTCGATTGCGATGGGTGTCAAAACTTGGGTTATCGCCGCGGGTGCACTTTCGCGGCGGTGGCGGCTTCCTTGGTGTGGTGGTCGATGGCGGAGGGTAGGGGAGGCGCGCCGGCGGCGCGCGGGGGCGGGATGGGGCGAGGCTCGTTGCCAACGAAAAGAAACCCAACGAAAGCGCGCCAGCCGCGCCGGCGGGGAATCGCGCGCGGCCGTCGAGGTCGGCGTCGCGGCCGGCCGCTGCGACCCGCATCACCGGGCGCTTCCTCGATCGCGAGGCACGGCCGGTAGCTGGGGTGCAGCTCTTCCCGGCCGTGTCGAAGCGAGCCACGTTCGATGTGGCGATGGCGAATCCCGGCCCGACTCCGCCCCTGGTCCGCCGGTCGCCGAAAGCAATGATCGCGGGGAGTTCGTTTGGTCCGATGCGTCCGCGGTGATCCTCGGGAACCGCAGTCATTATTCTTGGCTTGCGCTCCGCAATGGATTCGCCATGAAAAAGATCTCGGCGGAAGCGGCCTCCGGCGAGACGACGGCGCTCGGCGACATCGTCCTCGATCCGGGGAGATCTCGCCGGCGTCGTCGTCGATTCCACCGGCAAGCCCGTGCGCGCGATGGTCAGATTGTGGCCTTCGAGCGCTTTTCCCAGAGGATGTGCCGATCGCGAAGGCCTATCGCCCGAGCGGGAGTACGATGCGTGCGCTCGTGACGCAGGCGGACGGCACGTTCGAAGTCCTCGGCGCGACGTGCGATTCGATCCGCGTCTCGGCCGCGCGCACGGATAGTTGCTATGCGTTCACCGATCCCTTTCGCTGGCGCCAGGCGAACGTCGAGCCAATCTTCGGCTCGTCCTCGAGCCGCTTCCCGACGGAGTGCGCGATCGACGGAAGGTGGTGAAGCCCGATGGGACTCCCTGCCCGGGGGCCGAGATTCGATACACAGTCGGCGGATCGTTGGGAATGTTCTTCGCGGAGCGCTGATGGCGGCTTCCACCACCGCCTCCACGGCCCCGGGCTGAGCGTTCGTTACCAAGCCAGCGATCCAAAGGGGAGTTTTGTGTGGCAAGGAGCGAGGGCGTTGTCGGCGGCACCCACGACCTCGTTTTGAAGCTGGAGCCGCTGCGCGCCTGCGTGGTCCAGCTCAAGAGCTCGGCCGGGGACCCATCTCGCGCGCGAGACTGCGCGTCGACGACGGGTTCATGAAACCCATGGGCGATGATCTCTTCCTCGACGATCCGAAAGGGGAGATTCGAATCTTGGCATTGCCCGCGCCGTTTCGGATCGAGGTCGAAGCCGACGGGCACGAACCCAAGAAGGTGGGGCCGCTCGAGCGCGAGTCGCTCCCCGCGACGCTCGAGATCACGCTCCAAAGGTGGCATCGATCTCGGGGCGTGTCCTGCGCGATGGAAAGCCGTACGCGGGGGCGATCGTGACGGTCGAGGGGCGGTGCGGAATGGCCGGCGCGACGGCTTTCCTTGCCGCTCCGTCCCGATCGACGAAATGCACTTCGCGAAGACCGACGCCGACGGGCGATTCGATCTATGGCTATCGAAACCGCTTCGATTCGCATTCGTGCGCGCGGAGGGGGGCCCGACTCGACGACCGAAACCCAACGATCGCCCCCGCCGAGATCGGGCCGCTGTCCTTCGACCCAAAGGTGGGATTGAGGGGCTCGGAGCTCATTCTTGGGAATGGCGGTTCGATCGAGGGGCGCCTCTTGCTCCCGTCGGGGCGCGATGCGACCGGGCTCATCGTTGGGGTTTCGCGCGGCGACGGCCATCCGAGATCCATGAAGCTCACATCCGACGGCGCGTATCGTTTCACCAATCTGATCCCGGGGCGCTATGCCGTTGCGATCCTCGATGACCACGCGGACTGGTCGTCGTCAGTGTCGCTCGGCGAGGCGCTGCGCGTCGAAGAGCTTCCCTACCAATGCGTCGTCGACGCCGGTCGAATGACACATTTCGATCTCGACCTGCGCGCCGGGGTCGACGTGGCCCTCGTCGGGCACCTCTTGCTCGGATCCAAAAGTTGGGAAGGGTTCGAAGCGCGGGCGACTCCGTCGGGCGCGACAGGCTCGGAGGTGAAGTCGGCGGTGGCGGCCGACGGGCGATATCGTTTGGCTCTACCCCACGGCGGTCGCTGGGCGATTGAGTTCGCGCGCCCCGGCGATCCCGAATCGTTCTCCCTGAGGCTCGCGCTCGATGTCGGAGCCATCGGCGAAACCCAATCCCGACTTTCTCCGGCCGCCGGCTCGATCCGCGGAACGCTGAAGGAATCGCGCCGCCGGCGCAGACCAATGTCCAATATTGGCGTTCGAGCCCCGACATCGCGTACCTCGCCGGGAGCGTGGTCCCGGCCGAGGACGGCACCTTCGCGATCCCCTCGCTTCCCGCCGGGCCGATTCACCTCACGCTGGTGGGCCCCGATGGAAAGGGAGATTGTCAGGCGCGATGTCGACGTGGCCGTGGGCGTCGAGACGAAGGTCGAAATGCCATAATTGGCATTCCCGGGCCGGATCCCCAACTATTCCTTCGCGCGATCATCGAGCATCGCCCTCAGCCCATCCCCAAGATTGAATTTCGGCCGCCAGCCGAGCTCGCGGTCCGCCTTCCCGATGTCGACCGTGAAGATTTGCTTGGGATCGCGCTCCTCGAGGAGGCGCACGGGCGCCGCATGCCCGCGCCGCTCGCCCACAACCGTGGCAATCGCCCCCGCGAGCTCCGCCATCGAGGTCGTGGCATCGGGGCGATCGGAAGACCCCGGCCGCGTCGGAGCCGAGCGCGGCAATGATCGCCGATGCCGCGTCCTCGACGTAAAGAAAAGCCTGACGGCGGAAAGTTGGGTTCACCACCTCGAGCGGCCGCCGCGCGAGTGCCGCGTCGAGAAGGTGGGAAGCACGGTGCCACCCCACTGCCCCGGCCCATAGATCGATGGGAATCGGAGGATCGCGAGCGGCACGCCGCGCCGCGCGGCGAAGTCCTGGAAGATCCGCTCCTGCTCGAGCTTCGAGCGCGCATAGGCGTTCGTGGGGGCCACCTTGGTCGCTTCCCCAACAATCCCGCGCAGCTCGCCATGGACCGCCAGCGTGGAAGCCAACACCAATCTTTCGACGCGCGAGGGATCGAGCGCCTCGAGGATCGCCCAGGTCCCCTCGATGTTGGCTTTCTCGAAGGCACCGTCGCCGCGGTTCACCGGCCACACCTCGGACGCCATGTGCACGAGCCCCGTGATTCGCTCGGTCGCGAGGTCGCCGCGCTTGAGGCGCGTGAGATCGGCCTCGATCACCCCGGGCCCCTCGGGGAACAGCTCCCGGTATTTGTGGGAATTGCGCGCGAGAGGCCGCACCGGCCACGAGCCGCGTAGGAGCGCGCCGAGGGCGTGCTTCCCAGAAAGCCGGTCACGCCGGTGACCAGAATCATCGCAGCGTTTTCTTGACGACGGCTGGGACCCCCGCAAGCAAAGAATAGGCGGGCGCGCTCTCGGTGACCACCGCGCCCGCCGCCACGACGCACCCATCCCCAACTTTGATCTTCTCGATGATCGACGCCCCCAATCCCACAAAACAGGCGCGCCCGATCTCCGTGAAGCCGGCCACCTTGGCGCCGGGGCCGAAATATCCGTGGGATCGCACGATCGCGTGGTGGGCGAGGATCACGCCGGTGTTCAGCACGAGGTTGTCCTCGAGCTCGCACTCCATGTCGACCAGCACTCCGGGAAAGAGGTGGACTCCGTCGCCGACGCGCGCGGTCCGATGGACGAACGCCGTCGGATGGCGAACCCCAAGAAAAGCGATGCCGCGCTTCTTCAGTTCGTCGAAGAGGCGCGCGCGGCGATCGAAGTCGCGGTAGCCGATCGCGTAGACGAGGCGATCGAACGCGCCGCGCTTCGCGAGCCCCTCGGCCTCGGCGCTCGTCCCCAGGACCTCGGCGCCGTGCGCCGACTCGCCGCGCGGGCGCCCGTCGTCGAGGAATCCCACGAAACGGTGCTCGCCCCGGTCTTCGAGGTAGGTCTTGAGGGAGAGACCGAGGTCTCCGGCTCCGAGGATCGCGATGCGTTCCATGCTTCGGGGGACAAATGGGGGAGGGCGAAGTATCCTGCCAGGCCCGAGCCCCCGCTGACACACCTTCCATGGCCGACGTCCTCCATCTCTTTGGGAACTGGAAATGGACCGGCCCCACCGAGTTGGCGGTGCACCTCGCGGAGACGCAGACGAAGGCGGGCGGAAAGGTGAGGTTGGCCTTCGGTCGCCAGCGCGGCGCGGACGATCACTTCTCGGTGCAAGTCGCGCGTCGCGGGATTCGGCAGGTGGATGGCTTCGAGCTCGCCAAGCATTTCGAGCCGACCTCGCTCGTGCGCGATTCGCTGCGGCTCGCGCGGATCCTGCGCGAGGAGCCCCCTGATGTGATCCATTGCCATCTCGGGAGCGATCACCTCGTGGCGGCGCTCGCGCGAAAGTTGGCAAAGAGCCGCGTGCCGATCCTGCGGAGCACCTACGAGCCCGACGGCCCCGGCTCGACGCGGCGCGAGCGTTATTCTTTGCGTCACGCCACGGATATGTTGGTTGTGCCGTGCAAAGATGGCGTTCAACGCCGTGGCCGGGACGGAGGTCGTCGGCATGGCGAACGTGCGGGTGATCGAGCCCGCGATCGACACGAATCGCTTCGACCCGGCGCGCGCCGTGGCCGACGGCCGCGCGAAACTTGGGATTCCCGCCGACGCGTTCGTGCTGGGAATTGTGGCAAGGGTCCAGGCGCGGCGGCGCTTCGATGTGTTCCTCGAGGCGGCGCGGCGGCTCTGCCAGCGCGACAGCCGCGCGCGCGTCGTGATCCTCGGCGGCGGAACCAACCAATACGAGGTGGCGCGCCGCCCCGTCGAGGAGATGGGGCTCGCCGACCGAATCACGTTCCCCGGGGTCCTGCGCGCCGACGAGTACGTCTCCGCGCTCCGGACTTTCGATGTGAAGGCCTACATGGTGCCCGGCACCGACGGCACCTGCCGCGCGGTGAAGGAGGCGATGTGCAGCGGGATCGCGGTCGTCGTCGCGAATGTTGGGATGTTGAGCGAGCTCGTCACCCACGAAAAGACGGGGCTCGTCTTCGACGGGAGCGTCGAGGGGCTCGACGAGGCGATCGAGCGGCTCCGCGCGAATGCCAACGAAAGGAAGGCGCTCGGCGCCGCCGCCTCGCGCGACGCGATGGATCGTTGGCAACGGGAGCCGATGCGCCTGCGCTACGAGGACGCATACGCCGAGTTGGTGGGGCCGATGGCCTCGCGATCCTGAGGCGGCCGGGGATTCCCAACTTTCCGATGGCACCCAACACGACGACTCTCGACGCGGCCGGTGGGGCGGCGTTCGAGGTCGGCCCGCGCCCGCTCGGCGCGCCGACGCGGCTCGTGGTGGCGGCCGATTTCCCCGGGGTCGCGCGCGATCGTTTGGAATCGGAGGTGCGCGGCCGCCTCGCCGAGTGGGAAGGGCGCGCTGGCGACGGGGGCGATGCCGCGGTGGCCGGTGGAACCCAGGTCACGATTGCCAAGCAAACGCGCCGGCGGGTCGTGCTGCGCTTCGCCGCGCGCGCCGCTCCCGGCGGTCTACGTGAAGCGCGAGCGGATTCTTGGTGTTTGGAACGGTCTCCGATCCACGTGGGCCGATTCGCACGCGCGCCTCGAGTTCGAGAATGCCGCGCGGCTCCAGGCGATGGGGGTGGCGGCGCCGCGCCCCGTGGCGTTCGCCGAGTGGCGATCGGGGCCGTGGCTCCGGCGCACGGTGAGCGTCCTCGAGGAGATCGCCGGCGGCCTCCCGATCGACGAATACCTCAAATCGATTCCCAAGGATCGGCGCTTCGATGGGATCGAGTCGGTGGCGCGCGCGCTCGCGAAGCTCCACGATCGCGGCGTGGATCTCACCGATTGCCACCGCGGCAATATGTTGGCATTCCAGGATGGCGCGGGGGCTTCGCCGGGATGGCGGTGCTCGACGTGGCGACCGTGCGCCTGCGCCCCGTGGGGGCGCGAGCGCGGATCGAGCGGATCGCGCAACTGATCCATTCGCTCCACGACGCGCTCGGCTACGACGAGCGGCGCGCGTTCGTCGAGCGCTACGCGCGCGAGGCGGGGCTCACCCTCACGGCACTCGACGATTTCGCGCGCGAGGTGCGCGGCGAGGAGCAGCGGATCCAATGGACGCGCGAGCGCTCGCGCGACAATCGTTGCGTTCTCGAGTCGACCGAGTTCTATGTGCGCCGCGGGCTCGCCCGGCGTGTCTACGCGCGGCGCGACACGAACCCGGAGGAGATCGCGTTTTTGGTGGGATTGGGAAATCGCTCGCCGAGCTCGCCGAGCGCGGGGCGAAGATCGTGAAGGACGAAGGACGCAACGAATGCTTCATCGTGGAGCGCGGTGGCACCGCACGATTCGTGAAGCGGGTGCGCGCGGCGTCGGTCTTCGGCGCGATCGTCGACGCGGTGCGCGGCTCGCGCGGCAAGCGCGCCTGGCGCGCGGCCCACGCGCTCGCGCGGCGCGGGATCGCGACCCCGCGCGCCTTCGCGCTCGTGGAGGAGGGATTCTTGGTGCCGATGCGCTCGACCCTCATCGTCGAGTGCCTGGCCGATGCCAAGAATCTGGGCGAGGTCGCGCGCGAGTTCGCCGCGCGGCTGCCGCGGCGCGCGGAGCGGGCGCGCTTCATCGAAAAGTTGGGAATGGCGGTCGGCGCCCTCCACAACGAGGACGTGGACCACGACGACCTCGCCACCAAGAACTTCCTCGTGCGCCTCGGCGACGAACCCCAATTTTCCGTGATCGACCTCGACGCGGTGCGCGGCTGGTACACCTCGCTCCCGCGCGAGCGGATTCTGCGCGCGCTCATGCAGCTCGACGACGCGCCGCGCGCCGTGTCGCGCGCCGACCGGATGCGATTCTTGGTGTCGTACGAGAAAGCCACCAAAACGCGCTACACGCGCGAGGACCTCGCCGAGGTGCGGCAGCTACTGAAGGAGCGCTTCGCGCGCTCCAAGCGCGACTACGCGAAGTCGGGGCCGCGCTGATGGAGCTCGCGGGGCCTCGGAAAGTTGGGATCGGGGCGGTGATCGTATTCGCGGCGGCGGCGGGCTGCGGGCGCGAGGCGAGCCCGTTCGAGATTGTGGCGAGCGCGGAACGTGGCGAAGGGATACGTGGTGATCGGGAGCGAGCCGTACCGGAATCCCGAGTCGACGCGACTCGTCAGGCTGCTCAAAATGTGGGAACGGGACTACGTGCGCCTCGACGCGGACTCGAGGCTCCATTCGCCCGATGAGGAAGTGGCGGTCGTCGTCGGCTCCCTCGACGATCCCGCGAGCCTCGATGCGTTCACGAGGGTCGACACGCTGCGATTCGTCGACAAGGGGTGAGGCTCGGGGGCGTATTCGTGGCATCGCCCGAGGAGGTGGTCGCGTTCTTCGCGGCGGCGGGTGGAAAGCCGATTCTTGGTCTTCTCGGCGGGAGCAAGCGCGCGCTCGGCGGAGTTCTCGCCGCGGCGTCGATCCCCGGGGCCGATCCCATCTTTCCGGACAAGCCGGGGACGCGGATCTGGAACGGCGATGAGTGGCGAGCGATCGTCGGGCGAATCCAACCCAATCGCAGTATTGTGCGCGGGAACATCGAGGCCATCGCGTCGCCTGCACTCGAAGACGTGGCACTGGAAAAGTGCCTTTCGCTCTCGGACGCGGCGCTCGCGCGCCTGGCGGCGCAGCTCGGTCCCAATCCCGCGGAGCTTCCCAAGATTCGCCTCCTCCTCTTCCGCAGCCTCCAGGACAAGCTCATCGTCACCGGCTCCGCGGCGGCGTGCGAGGTCGATTTCCTGGGAACACGGTGCGGGCTGTCGCCGGCGGGGGCTCAACGGATTCGACGGCAGCGCCGTCGCGCGATTGGTGGCATTCGCGCGATTCGAGTCGGGGCGAATATTGCCACCGAGGACGGCGTAGCCCAACTATGCCGTCCGGCCCCCGTGGCGGATGAGTCGGCGCTCACGAGAGCGGGCTTCGGCGCCACGATTCCATCGTTGGCAATTGCCAGCTTTCGCGCCGGAAAGGCGCCGGCGATCCTCGAGGCCTTCGACGGGGCCTTCGTCGCGGCGGCGCGGAAGTCGCTCGACGAGACGGCGTTTCTCAAAGCCTACGCAGAGGGATCGTTGGGATCGGAATTCCTTACCAGCAATAAGCCGATCGCCCTCCCCGAGACCCCCGCCCCCGACCGGGTCGCCGCCGCGATGGCCGCGTTCCCCATCCTCGGCTACGACGTGCGCGCGAGCGAGTCGATTGGCTTCGCGGGGTCGGACGTCATACGGGCCTTCGAGCGGATCCGCCAGAGCGGCGCGCGCGACGTCGTCTTCACCAACTATCGCCATCTGGGCGGATCGCCGGGGCGCGGGCGCGCCGGCTGTCGAGAGCGAGATCGAGTACGGGGCGGCAGTCGCGCGCGCGTTCGGCCTCCGCCCGATCCTCCAAACCCAACTATTGGGAATCCGCGAAGGGGGTTGGGTGGGGAGCCGTTCAAGCTCGGCGAAAAAGATTGGGATTCGTACTTCGACCAGCTCGCCTGGGCGCTCGCGGCCGACGCGCTGCTGGCGGAGCGGATGGGATGCCAACATTGGATCCTGGGCTCGGGCCTCCGCGGCACCACCGACCTCCCCGAGACCGTGGTTCGTTGGGAATCGCTCATCGCGCGGCTGCGCTGGCTCTTCCGCGGCGCGATCGGATACATGGCGAGCTGGCAGCCGGTGCCTCACGCGAAGGGTGGCCAGGTCGATCCCAAGGAAGCGCAGCCGGAGTACGAGATCGTTGGGTTTTGGCCCAAGCTCGATTTCATTGGGGTTTCCGCGTCGAGCCCGTTCTCGAGCTGGGAGACGCATGCGGCCGAGGTCTTCACGGCGCACTTCGGCGCCTATTTGGATCGCGTCGAGAAGCTCGCCAAGAAAATCGACAAGCCGATCGTCCTCGGCGAGGTCGGTGCCTCGGCGACCGAGCACGGATACTTGACTCCGTGGCGCGAGAACGGCCGCCCGTCGCTCGCGGGCCAGGAGATGGCCTACCGCACGCTCGCCACGGGGGTGGAGAGCCGCCCATGGGTGCGTGGATTGTTGGTATCGAGCTGGTACGTGGCGCCCGCGCCGCGCACCCTCTCGCTCGAGCTCCGGAGCCCCGTGGACCGCCCGGCGGGGAGATCGTGCGGCGGCTGTTCGAGGTCTTCTCGGGAAGGTGAGCCCGATCCGCAGGCTCGCGGCCCCTCTTGCAGCGGCGCCGCGCCCGGTGCGGCTCTTTTATTGGGGAGCGTTTTTCTTGGGATCGGCGTCGCGTTCTTCGAAGTGCTCACCAACCTCTACCTCCAGGGGAAGGGGTTCCCAAGGAAACGATCGGCGCCGTGCTGTCGCAGCGGGCGATCGGGACGGTGGCGGGGGCGCTCGTGGCGGGGCCGCTCCTCTCGCGGAGGCGGACGCCGTTCGTCCTCGCGGCGGCGAGCGCGCTGCTGGCGGCTTCGATGACTGTCATCGTGCTCGCGAATGGGAACGGGTGGCGCGAGGCGTCCGCCACGGCCTTCGGATTCGCGGTGACCTTTCGCCTCGTGGCCTCGGGGCCGCTCCTCTTCGCAACGTGGAGGATCGTTGGGTTGCGGCATTGTTTGGTTTCGATGCGGCGGTCATCGCGGGGACCCAGGTTCTCGGGAGCGGAATCGCGGCGGGGCTATTGGAGGTATTCGAGGTGGCGACCGGGAGCCGGAGCGCCTCGCTGCGCGCGGCGATGGTGGTGGGGGCCGGATTCGTGGGATTGAGCTCACTCGCGTACGCGGCGATCCGCGAGGCGCCGGCGGCGCGCGACGTGTCGGCACCCGCCGCCCCCGCGTGGCCGCCGCTCGGTCTCACGTTGCGCCTCTGCCTCCCGTTTTTCTTGGTGGGGGCGGGGGCGGGGCTCACGATCCCCTACCTCAATCTTTACTTCGAGGATCGCTTCGACGCCTCGGCGTCGATGATCTCGCTCTTCTACGCGGCCGTCGCCGCGACGACGACCTTCGGATACTTGGGAAGCCCCTGGCTCGCGCGGCGAATCGGGCTGGTGCGGTCGGTCGTCTGGAGCGAGATCCTGTCGATCCCGTTTTTCTTGGTGTTGGCGTTCTCGCGGAGCTACGCGCTGAGCGTGGCGGCGTTCCTCATGCGCGGCGCGCTCATGAACCTCCCTATCCTTTGTATGGGAACTTCATCATGCGGATCGTGGGGCCCGAGCAGCGCGAGCGGGCGAACGCCCTCACGAAGCTCGCGTGGCACGGCTCGTGGGTCGTGACCTCGCGCGTCGCGAGGGCGCTCCTCGGCGAACATGCCAACTATACGCCGGTCATGCTCGCCACGGCCGCCCTCTACCTCGCGGCCTCCTCGAGCTTCTGGCTGATGTTCCGGCACGCCGAGGACATCCCCTGGGGCGCCGCTTCGCCGCGCGCGCGCGGCTCGATCGGAAATGTTTGAACCGCGGCTGGGAGGGGCGCGTTGACTCGCCGACGGCGCTTGGCCGCCGTGTCCCTCGATCCCACGAAAAACCACGATGTCCGAACCTTTGCTCGCCCGCCGATCTCTCGCGTCCGGATTCTCGCTCTCGCTCGCCTGCGCCGCCCTCGCGGCCGGGGCGGCGAGCGCGCAGTCGCTCAACTCGACGCAGTTTCCCAATCTTCCGTCGCCCATCGGCGTCGCGCTCGGCGACTTCAACGGCGACGGCCGCTGCGACTCGGCCACGATTCACCAGGCCCCGGGACGAATCCGTCGGTCATGAACCTCATGCTCGGCGACGGCGCGGGCTTGCTGCTTCCGCCGACTGCGTTCCCGACTCTCACCCCCGGCGGCGCGGGGATCGTCGCCGGCGACTGGAACGGCGACTCGAAGCTCGACGTCGCGACGGTCGAGCTCAACAGCCCGGGGCCGAGCGGCCGCGTTTCGATTTTTCTTGGGGATGGCGCCGGCGGTTTCCAGACGGTGGTCGAGTACCCGGTCGGGATCCAATCGCGCGGTGTGGCTGCGGCCGATTTCAACGGCGATGGGATCCTCGACCTCGCCACAGCGAACAGCTCGGCGACTGCGAGCAGCGTGACGATCCTCCTCGGCGACGGATTGGGGATTCACGTTCCTCAACGAAACGCCGATGGGGTCGAAGCCCTGGTCGATCGCGGCCGGCGACCTGAACGCCGACGGAATCCGCCGACGTCGCGACCGCGAACAATGGCAACAATACGATTGGAGTCCTGCTCAACGATGGCACGGGGAACTTCCCGGTGGCGGCCGCCACCTATCCGACGGGCGCCGGCCCGCGCGGGATCACGGTCGGCGATCTGAACGGCGATGGACAGTTCGACGTTGTGACCGCGAACGGCTCGTCGAACAACGTCACAGTTTACTTCGGCGCGGGCTCGGCGCCGCTCTTCGCGGCCGGCGACTTCGCGGTCGGCACCAATCCCTCCTCGGTCACGATCGGCGACGTCGACGGCGACGGCTTCGCCGACATCTGTGCCGACCGCCCAGACGGGCACCGTCTCGAATGTGGTCTCCGTATTGTTGGGAACGGGTGCGCCCAGCTATGGGGCGCCGAACAACTTCCCGACGGGGAACTTCCCGGCCTCCTCGCGGATCGCCGACCTCAACTCCGACGGCCGCGCCGACCTCGGTCGTCGTGAACTACGGCGGCGCGAGCGTGACGGTGCTCATGAACACGGCCTCGCCCGCCCCGGGATATGTCAATTATGGCCACGGGACGCAGGGCTGCTTCGGCGAGCTCGGGATCGTGCTCCCTTCTCGCCGAATATTGGGAATCCGAGCTTCCGGATCAATGCCACGAATACGCCGCGGCAGTCGCTCGGCCTGATCCTCGTGTGCGACGCGCCGGACATCGCGGGCTCCGATCCTTTCGGCCTTGGCGCGACCCTCTTCGTGGATTTCTTTGCGTCCACGACCGTCATCGGTCTCGACGCACATTCGGACGTCTCGGGGGTGGCGACTTTCGGCGCGCCGCTTCCCAACGATCCGTTCCTGGTCGGAGCGCAGTACTTCGCGCAAGCGCTCTTCGTGGAGACCCCGGGCGAGCGCTGCTCGGCCTCGCAGTTCGGGCTCGTGACTTCGACGGCGATGTCGATCACGGTCCTTCCGTAGGAAGGTCTTCGTTCAGCGAATGACCAACGATCGAGTCACGTTCGCGGCGGGGCTCGCGCTCGCCGCGATTTCATTCGTTGCCGCTGTGTCGCAGGACGCCGCGGGCTCCAGGCCCGCAGCGAAGCCCGACGCGGCGTCGTCGATGCCGAAGCCGGTCGCATCCGACCCCTCGGTGCGGATCGACTTCGACATCGTTTACGTTCGCGCGCGGCGGCGGCGACGACCGGCAGATCGCCTGGAGCGATGTCTTCGCGCCGTACCAGGGGAGCCTGGCTCCGATCTGGTCCTGCTCCACCCCGACGGTAAGGAAGAGGTGCTGGTCGACGCGGGCAAGAACTCGGTGGCCGACCCGGTCGTCTCGTTCGACGGCGAGTGGGTCTACTACGCGCTCTATAGCTATGCATCGCCGGGGGCGTCGGGATTGTTGCGTTCGGAGAGCTCGGATCTCTACAAGATCCACATCCCAACGAAGCGGATCGTCCGGCTCACTCACCAAGAATCCACGCCGAACACCGGGATCGCCGACCCGCGCGTCCCCGCGACCGGCGTCTACAACCTGGGCCCCTGCCCCGTCGCCGGCGGAAAGGTGGTGTTCACGAGCACGCGCAACGGCTTCGTGGCGAGCAAAAATTACAAAGGATTCTCGGCGTACGAGGAGTACGCACGCGGCGACTTCAAGGCTTCCCAACTTTTCGTCATGGATGGGGACGGGCGCAACGTCGAGGAGATCGGGTACATGAATCTCGGCAGCGCGCTCGGCCCGATCGCCCTCGCCGACGGAAGAGTGGTGTTCTCGAGCTTCGAGTCGCAGGGCTGCGCGACGTGCGCGGCTGGTCGCTCTTCACGATCCGCCCCGACGGAACGCAGTGGGGCCGCTCTTCAGCTCGCTCGCGATGTCGAACGAAACTGCGCGCCACTTCGCGGCGCAGCGCTCCGACGGGAAGATCGTCGCCGAGGAGTATTACAACCAACAGAACCACGGCTTCGGCACCTACTACGTCATGGATGCCGCCGCGCCGCCGGGGAAGCGTACTTCGGCTCGGCGGCGAAGGACGATCCGCGGAACCTCGAAGACAAGTCATGGGCGGATTCCATTCAGCCCGCGCGGCCTCGCGCGCCTCACGCCGTGGGCCCACATCCAACAAATCGGCGAACCGCGCCGATCCCAACGATCCGAGCTCGCCGTTCCTCGGGAAGGTCACCCACCCCGCACCCGCCCCCGACGGCAATCTCCTGACGGTCTGGTCCCCGGTCCCGTCTACGGAATCATCGACAGCGGACAGCACCGCTTCGCCGCACCCGCGATCGACAGCGGCATTTACTTGGTGAAGGGACCGGCACGATCGCGAGCCCGGGGAGCTTTGTTGGTGAAGAACGATCCCAAGGTTGACGAGAAGTGGCCGCGCGCCGTGGTGCCGTACCGCCGCATCTATGGGATCGACGAGCCCGCGGCGTTTCCGCCGGTCCCGCGCGACGTCTCGCTCTCGACGGAGCTCCCGCGGCGACCCCGTTCGCCCTCTTCGGCGCGCCGAGCCTTTACCGGCGCGAGTCGTATCCGCGCGGGAGGTCGCGCCGGGCGCCGTCACGGCGTCGTACCCCGGCGGCGACGACCTCCACGAGAACCTGGGGTCGCTCACGGGTTTGGCTGGGAATTGGTTCGGACAGGGGGCCGACGCCGGCAAATACAACAATAGCGAGATCCACGCGCTGCGGGTCCTCGCCGTGGAGCCGACCACCGATCCGCTGCTCGCGGGGCGCACGACGCGCCGATGGTGGAGCATCGCGAACGAGCGATTCCGGATAGTTGGCGAGATTCCCGTGCGGAAGTTTGAGGGCTCCGAGGAGCCGAAGGACTCCGACGGCAACCCCGATACCAGCTTTCTCGTGAAGCTGCCGGCCGACGTCGCGTGGACGATCCAGACGTTGAACAAGGAGGGGATGGTCCTCAACTCGGCGCAGACCTGGCACATGCTGCGACCGGGGGAGGTTCGCAACAATTGCGGCGGATGCCACGCGCACAGCCAGGCGCCGATGCCCTTCGAGACGACGGCGGCGGCGAGCCCCAAATACAATGTCTTCGACCTGACGCGCCAAGCACTCCTCCTCACCACGAAAGAAACGGACGAGTCGGGGCGGAAATGGGACGCCGATGACTCGACCGGGCTGCGGCACGAGGCGCCGGGTAAGACCGTGGAGTTCCTCCGCGACGTGAAGCCGATCCTCGAGCGGAGCTGCGTCGCGTGCCACACGCAAAGTTGGGAAAAGCCCGCCGGAAACTTGGTATTGGACGACGACGCGCCGATCGAGGTCGCGGCCGGTCTCCAGATGGACCTCCTCGTCGACAAGCCGCCGATGAAGGTTCCGGGTTCCTACTTGCGCCTCGCCGCCGACTCGACCGGAAAGTTTGGAAACGTCTCGGGGCTCGGGACGAAGCTCTACCCGAATCTGTGGGGTCACCCGCAGGGCTCGCGCTACGTGCGCTACATGCAGTCGCGGCGGAGCCTGCTCGCCTGGAAGATCTTCGGCAAACGGATGGATAGGCTTCCGCGACGACGACTTCGCGCACCAGACGATCCCCGGCGATCCGGCCTCGATGGTTTTCGTGGGAAACCCTTCGATCCCAAGAAAGACGGCCCCAGCGCGCCGATGGGGGCGATCGACGTTGCGTTCACGGGAAGCGCGATGCCGCCGCCGGCCGCGGTCGCGGGGACGTTCGTCGCGCCGAAATGGCAAGAAAATCAGAGTGGCGCCGCTCAGCGACGAGGATCGGCGCACGATCGTCCGTTGGATCGATCTGGGGTGCCCGATCGATTTGGCGGGGAGCGATGCGGCGGCCGATTCGCGCGCCGGCTGGTTCGCCGACGAGATCCGCCCGACCCTATCGTTGGTATCGCCACGGGCGGGGCGCAGCCGCGGGTCGAGCGGATCCAGGTCGGGATGTTCGACTACGGGAGCGGCCTCGACGAAGCGAGCTTCCGAGTCACGGCGAGCGTGCCGATCGACGGGATCGCGGCGGGCGAGAATCTTGGGAATCGTTTCCGCCGCGACGGCGACACGTGGACCCTCGATGTCAAGGATCTCGGCGCCGCCGCAACCCCAACGAAACCCGTGGAAGGAGTCATCACTGTCTCGGTCCGCGACCGCGCGGGGAATACCACGAAAGTCGAGAGAGCCTTCGCCGTCGGCGTCAATCCTGCCCGTTGAACGGAATATTGGCGTTCGGGAACAGCAGCCCGAATAGATGTTGGTCGTACGGTCGCCGTTGTCGTCGAACAGATCGAAGGTGGCGCACGCCGACGCCTTGCAGGTCGTGAGAATGTTGGCGCTGCCGTCCATCGCGAAGCCGCGATGATGGGCATGGGTCGTCGAGCATTCGTGAGGATGTTGGCGCTGCCGTCGATGTCGTAGCCGTCGTCGCCGGGCGAGTTGAAGTGGCAGTTCGTGATGATGTTGCCGTTGCCATCGACCTCGAGCGCGTCGGCGCCGCAGTGATCCACATGCTCGCTCGTAAAGGTGCCGTTGAAGCCCACGACTCGAATGGCAAGACCCGCTGCGTTGCGGACGCGATTGCCGCTCGAAACGCAGCCGTCCGCGTCGACCTCGATACCGATCCCGACCGGTTCGTTGATGAAGTTCTTGCTGAGCTTGCACGTGAGCGCCGCGGCCTCGATGCGGATGCCTTGCCCCGTGGACAACTCGACCGTGTTGCGGTCGACGAAACAATCTCGGGCCGAAGACGTCGATGCCTGTTCCGATCGGCTCGAGGATGAAATTGTGGCGTAGCGTCGTGTCGGTGCTGTCGAGGTCGACCGTGATTCCCATCACGCCGGGCTCGCCGATCTTGTTCGAGTCGATGACGTTGTGCCCGCCGCTCACGAGGATTCCGCCGCCGAAGGGGCCGAGGAGGGTGTTCTTGCGGATGATCGAGTTCACGACCGAGGTAGAGGGAACGAGGCGAATGCCAATATTGGAGCTCCCATCGAGGTCGTTGTTCTGAATCGTGGTCTGATCCGAGGCGGATACCACGATTCCATCCATCACGCCGGAGTCGCCCGTGAGCTCGCAATGATCCACGGTGACGACGGCGCACGCATTGATGCGGACGAGCTGAATGTTGGCATTGGCGATCCGGAATCCAGTGCACGCGGATATGGTCGGAGTTCGAGAGATCGATCGCCGTGTCGTTGCCCGAGGCGTCGAGTTTCGCGGCGGCGCTCCCCGGATTTCGAGGTGTGACTTCCCGACGATCGAAATGGCTTCGTTGTATGTTTCGGCGGCGAGGACGATGGCATCGCCGCTCACGGCGGCGTCGATCGCCGACTGAATCGTGGGAAAGTCGGCGGGAACATGTTTGATGTGGCTCGTGGGGGCCGGGCTCGCGAGTGCGATTCCGGCGGCGAGGAGAATCGGAAGTGTGGTGAGTGTTCGCATGGATTTTGGGGCTCGGCGGGAATCGCCGCGCGGGTCCCAGGCGAAACCCACGGATCTTTTTCGCGAGAAATCTCGGGGCGTTCCCCGCTTGGACCCCCGACGATGCCACTCGCGGCCTTTTGCCAGCCCCGTTACGATCGGCTGAGGATGTCCCAGGACGATCCCCGACCCGATCCGTCCGGCGCCATGAGCTTTCGAGCCGTGACTTCCCACGAAGTGACCTCCCGCACAACGGGTCTGCTCCGGCGACTGCGCGAGGGCGACGCGGCGGCGAGCGAAGAGCTGATGCCGATCGTCTTCGCGGAGCTCCACTCGCTCGCGAAGGCGATGATGGACGACGAGCGGCGCTCCCACACGCTCCAACCCACGGCTCTCCTCAACGAGGCCTGGCTCCGATTGATGGGATCGGATCGTTGGGAATCTCGAGGACCGCGCGCATTTCGTCCGGCTCGCGGCGCGCGCGATGCGAAACGTGCTCGTGGATCACGCGCGCGCGCGGCGCGCGGCGAAGCGTGGCGCGGGCGGCGCGCGCGGACGTCGACGTCCGCGAGATCGCGGGCGCGGGAGAGCCGGGGCATTGTTGGAAGTGCACGAGGCGCTCGAGGCGCTCGCGCGGCTCGATCCCGCGACGGCCGAGATCGTCGAGCTCCGATTCTTCGGCGGCCTCACGCTCGAGGAGACGGCGCGCGTTTCCCAACGATCGGTGGACCAGATCTTCCGGAGCTGGACGTTCGCGCGCGGTTGGCTGCGGCGGCGCATCGAGGCGGGCTCGGCCCCGTAGCGAATCCCAACTTTCCGAATGGGGATGGCGCACGACTACGGAACGGTCCGGGGCTCGTCGAGGGGGCGATCCCGCTCGGGGGCGCGGAGCGCGAGGCGTTCCTCGACACCCGGTGCGCGGGGAACGCGGCGTTGCGCGAGGAGGTCGATGCGATCCTCGACGGCGGCGCCCGCAACGACGAATCTCTCGCCGCCCCAGGCGCCGCGATTTCCCAACGATCGGGATCGGTCTTCAACGATGTGCCGCTCGCGGAGGGGACGCACGTCGGCCCTTTCGGATCCTGCGGGCGATCGCGGCCGGCGGGATGGGGATCGTTTACGAGGCGGCGCAGGCGAATCCCGCGCGGCGGGTCGCGCTCAAGATGGCGCGTCGCGCGCTCGACGCCGAGTCGGTCCGCCGCTTTCGTTTGAAGTGTCGGTGCTGGGCGGGCTCCAACATCCCAACATTGCGCAGGTCTACGAGGCGGGGTCCACGTCGACGACCGGGGCGCTTCGCCGCGCGAGATCCCCTGGTTCGCGATGGAGCTCCTCGAGGACGCTCGACGATCACCAACTATGCGGATTCGAAGGCGCTCCCGATCCGCGCGCGGATCGCGCTGTTCCTCGCGGTGTGCGACGGCGTCCACCTGGGGCACCAGAAAGGTGTGATCCATCGCGATCTCAAGCCCGACAATATTCTGGTCGACCGCTTCGGCCGCGTGCGGATCATCGACTTCGGGATCGCGCGCGCGATCGACTCGGAGCTCGACCTCACGACGATGCAAACCGAGGAGGGACTCCTTCTCGGAACGATTCCATTCATGAGCCCCGAGCAAGTGGCCGGGAATCGGGGCGCGCTCGACACTCGGAGCGATATCTATGCGCTCGGCGTCGTCCTGTATCGGCTGCTCACGGGGCGTCTCCCGTTCGACGACGCGAAGCGCCCGCTGCCGGAGATCGCGCGCGCGATTTGTGAGGATCCGCCGGCGCGGCCGAGCACGGCGGCGCCCGGGCTGCGCGGCGATCTCGAGACGATCCTGCTCAAGGCGCTCGAGAAGGAGCCCGCGCGACGCTACAAATCCGCCGAGGCGTTCGCCGACGACCTGCGGCGGTACTTGGAGCGGCGCCCGATCGAAGCGCGCCCGCCGAGCGCCGCATACCAACTATCGCTCTTCGCGCGGCGCCACGCGTGGATCGTCGGCTCGCTCGCGGCGGTGGCGGCCATACTCGTGGCGGCGACGGTGGTGAGCGGCGTTTTCGCCGTGCAGGCCACGAGTGCGAAGGACGCGGCATTCGCCCAGAAGAAAGCGGCCGACGCGGGCGCGCGCAGTCGGATTTATTGTTTACAACACTGCTGGACCGGAGCGTGCGCGACATGAAGCGTACGGCGCTCGAGACCCACGATCTCGTCGGCGGCGCATCGGTCAGCCGCGCGCAGCTCGCGAGCGCGCTCTCGATTCTCGAGACGCTGGAGTCGATCGCGAAGGACAACGTGGCGGTCCAGGCGTCCTTGATCGCAACCAGGCTCGAGCTCGGCTCGGTCCTGGGCGACCCGGCCCACCCCAATCTTGGCGACGTCGCGGGAGCGAGGCGATGCTACGAGGAGGCGTTGAAGGGGGCTCAAGACCTGCTGAAGACGGATCCCAACAATCCGCAGCTCCTGCGCAACGTCAGCATGGTCGACCGCGGCCTGTCGAATCTCGCGCTCACCGAGAACGACTTCGATCGCGCGCTCTCGCTCGCGCTCGACGCGGTCGACCGCGCGACGGCGCTGGTGGCGATGGCGCCGGCGTCCAAGGCGTTGAGGAAGGAGCTGGGCCTCGCGCACGACGCCAGCTATGTGGCGCTCGCGCGGCTGAAGCGTCTCCCGAAGCGGAAGAGCACATGAAACGGTACTCGAGATCTTCGCGGAGCTTGCAGCCGCCGATCCCAACGATCGCTCGTTCCGCGATCAAGTGGCGTTCGGGTACGACCGAGTTGGGGGCTTCGCATACCTCGAGAAGCGCTACGAGGAGGCGGCGGAGGCATACGACAAAGCCAAGGAAACGATGCTTGCGCTCGCCGCGGCGGAGCCGCGCTCGCAGCTCTATCGATCGCGAGCCGCCTACTCGACACTGCGGGCGGGCCATGCCCTTTGATGGCAAAGAAGTTGGACGGCGCCGAGGCGGATCTCTCCGACGCCGTCGAGCGCTACGAGAATCTCGTGCGCGACGATCCCAAGAATCGGCAGATGCCGCTGATGCTCGCGGACGGGCGGCTCGGTCTCGGAGGCGTTTACTACGCACGCGCCGATGCGCTCGGGCTCGCGGGCGACGACGCGCGCGCGCTCTCGAGCGCGCGAAGGGAATGTATGGGAAAGCGCTCGAGGCAATCGACGCGCTCGCGGTCGATGGAACCCCTGTCGCCGAGATCGTGGACGCGCGGAAGAGGATCCAGGCCCGGATCACCCAAACCAACAAAAAGCTCGAGGGGAAATGACGCGCGGCGGCGCGCGGCTCACTTGGGGGCGCCGCGCGGACCCGCTCCATGTTCTTCTCGAAGAGCGGGCTCCCGCGGCGGAGCGCCACGACGGCGGCCCCTTCGCGCATGAGATCCTCGTCGCGGTAGACGATCACCCAATTCTGGGATCGATCGGGGGCGACAAAGGTGGGATCCTCGCGCGGCTTCCCGAACCCGAATACGTAGGGTTGGACGATCGCGAGGTCGAAACCGTACTTCGCGGCCACCTCCTCGTCCTTGCGCCCCTGGAGGAACCCAACGATGTCGTGGTAGATCGCGGCGCCATAGGTGGTGATGCGCCCGTCGAAGGCCACCTTGAGGCGAGGGTACGAATGGAAGAGGAGGTATCCGCCCCACGCGAGGCGCCCCACGCAGTTCCCTCGACGCCGGCGCGATTCACCCACGCGACCGCGCGGCTCGGCGTGTGGGGATCCCACACATCGGCGAAGGCCCCGCCCCCTCGGCATACTTGGGATACCGATACATGGCATCCTTGGCGAGACCCGAGATGGCGACGATGGCCGCGAGCGCCGCGGCGGCGCGCGCGGGCCAGCGCAACGTTGGGATCGCGGCGGCAAGCGCGCCGACGGCCGCCACGTCGAAGCAGACCGGCACCACGATGAAGAGGTCGTGGCGATTGGCGAGAAAGGGGAGGAGGCAGAAAGACCGCGGCCGGGAGCGCGAGGACCGGATCGATGGAGGGCACTCCCGGCGCGCGCGGCGCCGCGCGGCCGCGAGCGCCCAGGCGGCGAGCGGGAGGGTCGCCGCCGCGAGGAATCCCACCGATATTACCTGCGGACGGAAATCGCTCCCGGGGGATTGTTGGGCGATCTGGAGCGCGTCGGTGGTGAGAGCGATGAGTGGTTTCCACTCGGGGATGAGCGGCGCCAGCGCCTGCGTCTCGAAGGCGTAGCGGTAGACGTCGAATCCGTAGGGATTCACCAACAAAGGACGGCGGCCGCGCCGGCCAGGATCGCGAGGCGCTTCGCGCGCGCGAGACTCCTCGCAGCGAAACAGCTCGCCGCCGCGATCCCCAGCACCGCGGGGCGATCACGGCGGCCGCGTGGGTGTTTCCCCACGCGACGATCAGCGCCGCGAATCCCAACCATCCGCGCCAGCCGAGCCGCCGGTCGCGCGCGAGGAACGCGTGGACGAGGATCGCCAAGAATAGGAGGGTGAGGAGGTGGGGCGCAGCCGCGCCAAATGCCACTGCAGCGAGAGCGCGTAGAGCGATCCCACGAATACGGCGCCGGCGGGGGCGCGGAAGCGGAGCGCGGCGGCGGCGAAGAGCGAGTAGGCGCCGCCGGCCGCCAGCGCGAGCGACGCGCGAAATGTGGTGAGTCCGCCGACGCGGCGGATCGCCTGAATACGAGCTGCGCGAGCCATTCGTGGTCGACGTAGCGCGTCCCCGGTGCCGTGAACGAGAACGCGTCGACCATCGGCACGGCGCCGTGCTCGAGGATCCAGCGGCCGGCCGCGAAGTGAAGCCACACATCGTCGTCGGTGATCGGTCGGAAGAAGAAGAGGAAGCCGAGGAGGCCTGCCGCCGCGCAGGCGGCGATTGCGCGCGTTTCCCGCGGTGGCTTCGGGCTGTTCCATCGGCGCGCACTCTGACGGAGATGCGGCGGGAAGTCAGCGGGGTCGTACCCTAGGGGCCTTGTCCCCCGATCCCTGTCGACGCGCCTGCTGGTGGCCGTGCTCCTCGCGGCGGGGATCCCCTTCGCGGCCTTCACCTATTTCGTGGTGCGCGAGGCCCAGCTCTCGATCACCGAGTCGAACGCCGAGTTCTTCCTGCGCAACAAAGCGCGCGACGTGGCCGACAAGATCGATTTGTGGCTTCAGGAGCGGCGGCGCGATTTGTTGCTTTGGTCGACTCGAGCCCACCGCGATCGCGGCGCTCCGCAATCCCGGCGACGAGAACCTGAAGCGCGAGCTGCGGCGGACCCTCGACATCTTCTGCCGCCTGAAGGTGGTCTCACGACCTATTGATGGTGATCGACACGGGGGCGGATCGTCGCGTCGAACGAGCACGATTCCCAAGGAAGCGCGGTCACCGCCACGATTCGCAAGCGCCTCGCGGGGGCCGATCTCTACGACGAGCCCTGGTTCCGGCGCGCGCTGCGCGGCGAGCGGCCGGGGATCGATTGGCATCGCGATCCTCCAGATCGAGGACGTCTCGCTCAACTCGGAGAATCCCTCCGACTACAGCGTGGGCTTCGCGGCGCCCATCTACGATCCCGACAGCGACGAGATCCTTGGTGTTTGGTACAGCCTCGTCGACTGGTCGAGCATCCAGAGCGGGATCCTGGACTCGGTGCAGAGCGGATTCCAGGAGATGGCCGGGCGCAAATCCCCACAATACGCGTCGGGCTACGCGTTTGTGTGGGATTCGGACGCGGCCCGGATCCTCGGCCACGCCGATCGCCAACTCTACGGCCGGCGGGTCGACGAGCCGCCGGTGGGGCTGCCCCGGCTGCGGCGCGCGGTGCTCGAGAATCCCACGGGGGTCCTCCACTACGATTATCCCGAAGGCAAACAAAAGCGCGCCGCGTTCCAGCCCACGCTCCCGTCCGAGGACGGCGGCTTCGGGTGGATCGTTGGGGTCGGCGTCGAGGACGAGCAGATCTTCGCGCCGGTTCGATTCGTGGGAACGATTCTGACGGTCGGCGTTGCGCTCGGCGCGGCGGGGCTCGTCCTGTGCGTATTCGTGGTATCGCGGACCGTGACGCGCCCGCTCCGCGCGCTCTCGGACGGGGCGCGGAAGCTCGCGCAGGGAACCTCTCCGCGCGCGTCTCCCGTCGGGGCCCGCCGAGACGGTGACCTCGCCACGACGTTCAACCAAATGGCCGAGGAGCTCGAGCGGAGCCGCGAGCAGGCGATCCGCGCCGAGAAGGAGGCGGCGTGGCGCGAAATGGCTCGCCAAGTATCCCACGAGATCAAGAATCCGCTGACGCCGATGAAGCTCTCGATCCAGCTCCTCGACAAGGCGTGGCGCGACCACTCCCCGAGTTCGAGACGATCCTGCGGCGCGCGGTCGACACGGTGGATCGCCAGATCGAGTCGCTCCGCACGATCGCCACGGACTCCGCGGCTTCGCAGGTGCCCCGATGCGGCGGCGCGATCCCGTATTGTTGGGAAAGCTCCTCGACTCGGTTTGCGCCCTATACTCGGGGGTCGCCTCCGAAAGAAAGTTGGGAATTGCGAGGCGCGGCGGCGAGGCGGAGATCCCTGGGGATCCCGACGAGCTCCAGCGCGCTTCGTGAATCTCATGGACAACGCGGTCCACGCGGCGCCCGAGGGAGCTCGATCGAGGTCGAGCTCGAGCGGCTCGGCTCGCGCGTCCGCGTCCGCGTGCGTGACGAGGGGGCGGGGATCGATCCCGAGATCCGCGGCAAGCTCTTCACTCCCTACTTTTCCACGCGCAGCCAGGGGACGGGGCTCGGCCTCGCGATCGTTCGCCGGATCGTGGAGGACCACGGCGGGCGCGCCTACCTCGACGACACCGTGGAGAGGGGGACGGCGCTCGTCGTGGAGCTGCCGGGGCTCGAGGCGGCGCGGCCGGTGGCGGTATCCCCGTAAGATCCTTCCGTGGCGACGCGCTCCCTATTGTTGGTGTTGACCCTGGCGACGGCCGGATGGCAGGGGGCGGGCTCGCGCCCGGCGGGATTCGCGATGCCACAGATCCTCGGCGCGACCCCCGACCCGCTCGCCGGAGCCTCGCGCCGCTTCCCACCCAACGCCGCAAGCGGCCGCGCTCGCGATCCGGATCGCCTATAAGGGGCGCCGGGGCCGGCGTCCGAATCCCAACGATCGCGCGAGGAGGCGCGAACCCTGCGGGGGCGCTCGTCGTCGCGGCGCTGCGCCTCCGGCGCCGATTTCGCCGGCCTCGCGCGCACGTGGAGCGACGACGCGTCCGCGCCGTCGGGCGGATTCTTGGGAACCATCCATGCCAAGAAAGACCAGAGCGCCGTGGAGCGCGCGGTTCTCCAGACATCGGTGGGATCTGTCCTCGGCCCCATGGAGGCCATGGGTGGCTTTTGGGTGGTGAAGCGCGTGCCGCTTCGGAGGCGCTCGCCTACGACGCCGTCTTGGTGTCGTGGGCCGGCGCGCCGGGGCGCCGAAGGGGGTCACGCGCGGCCTCGAGGAAGCCAAGCAACGCGCCGACGACCTCGCCGCGAGGCTCCGCGCCAACCCAACTTTGTTCTGACGAGCTCGCCGCGAGCGAGAACGACGACGCCCGCAGACCGCCCAGCGGAAGGGGGCCGTCGGCTCCGGTTTTTCGTGGGGATCTCGTCGAGGGGCTCGAGGGGGCGCTGTGGCCGCTCGATATGGGTGGGATCGCCGGTCCGATCGAGACCAAGTCGGGCTTTTGTTGGTTCGGCGCGCGCCGGTCGATTGGGTGACGCTTCGAGGCGGTCGTCGTCCAGTTCCGCGGTGCCGACGGCGCGCCGCTCACGCAGGTGCGCTCGCGCGAGGAGGCGGAGGACCGGGCGCGCGCGATCCTCGATGAGGCGCGGAAGGCCGATGCCAACTTTCCGGAGCTGATCGCCCGCAACACCGACGTGGCTGGCGCGCGCGGCGAAGGGGCCCATCGCACGTCCCCCCGTCGGCCGCGGGAGCCCGGCCTGGCTGCGCGATGTGGCGAAGCTCGGGCTTCAGAAAGTTGGTGAATCCGCCGAGGGGCACCGAATTGCAGGCATCGTTCCGGCGCCGTTCGGAATCCTCGTCGTGCGCCGGGCTGCCGCGCGACGATCAGTGACTCCTCTCCTGGAAGTGGTTTCATAAGTCGTTCGCGCTGCGCGTGGACTCGCCGGCCATCGCGTCGTTGCTTCGTCCTCGGCGACCTCTCGGGTCGCCTACGGCGAAACGCCTCGCGCTGGCCGGCGATTCTCGCGCTCGCCCGCGAAGCACTTGTGAAACCACTTCTACGGAGAATCGCCCCTTCCGTCGGCGTGATCGCCGAGCCGTCGATATTGCGGACCTTCTCCATTTTCTTGGCCGCCTCGTCGTAGGCCGCGCGTGCGCGCGGCGTGTTCGGCGGAATGCCGTACTCACCCTCGACGATCGTCCCGCGGAACCCAATGATGAGGCCCGTTCAGGAATGTAAAGAATCCCCAATCCGGCCAACTGTAGGTTTTGTGGACGTTCATGTTGTCGGCCCAGGTGCCGCGCGCGAGCTCCACTGGCCTTGATCCGCGGATCGAAGGGGGCCTCGAAGAAGACGAGGAAGCGGCACGTAGGTGGCCTCGAGCGTGGAAGCTCCCGGACGTGTCGGTCTCGCGGTGGAAGTCGACGCTCGAACATCCGGGAGATCGTCGATGCGATCAGCGCGAGGGCGAGCGCGGCGCCGGCGCGGCGAAGCGAAGGCGGATGGGAAGGCTTGGACGCCATGGGGGAGGGGCCCACGATATCGGAGTTTTCCGGAAAACCGCCCCGAGGACCGGAGCGGGCGCCTCAGTAAACGAGGACCGCGACCTCGCCGCGAAGCTTCGCCAGGAGATCGGCCTCGGCGTCGCGCCGAAGGAGCGTGGCGAGGCGTTCCCTCACGGCCTCGAAGTCCCCGCTGGGGCGATCTCCCGATCGACGATCAGCCCGAGATAGATGCCGTCGCGCGTCTCGATTGGCCCGACGAAGTCCCCTTTGCTCGCCGCGAAGAGCGCCCGCACGACGGGAATCGGAAGCGGCGAATCGTAGGAAATCCAAGGAAGCACATCGGTGGGACGGAGCTCGTGTTTGCCGCGGACTTGGGCCGCCACCTCTCGCGAACGGCTCGCCGCCGCGGAGGCGCGCGAGGAGGCGCTCGGCGTCGAGGCGCACCCCTTCGCGCCGCTCGCGCGCGATCCGTTTATCGTTGGTATCGCCTCGGATCGGGAGCAGCAGATTGCGAACGCGCAGCCGCGCGTTGATCTTCCACGGATCCGCGGTGAGCTCGCGCCGGAGCGCCTGCGCATCGGCGATCGGTGCCACGAGCGAATCGAGCTGGATGCGACGCGCCACGTCGAAACCAAAGAATCGGCGCGCGCGCTCGAGCGCAGGCCGGCGGCACGGGATCGGCGGCGGTCGGCCGCGAATCGGGGTGCGCCCCTTTTGTTGGGGAGGGGCGAGCAGCCGCGCGCGCTCGACGAGGCCGCGCTCCAGGATCGTTGGGTTCGGGAGGAGACTCTGGATCCGCGGATCGCGCTGGAGAACGCACGCAGATCGACGTAGGCGTCGACCCAATCATCGAATGCACTCGAATCGAGGAATTGCTCGCCGTAGGGAGTCGAGCTCCTCGAGGACCGTCGGATAGAACGCGCGCGCGGCGTTCACGATCTCGCCAACGGTGATTTCGCGCGCGCCGACGCGCGCGACCAGGGCGCGAGATTCGGTCGGCGAGGCGGAACGGGCGCGACGCGGGGGAGGATTCGGGACCCTGCGCCTCCGCGCTCGGCGATTCACTTGGACCCGCGGCCGAAAGCCAAGGCGCCGCGAGCGCGGCGAGGACGCACGGGACGCAAAACGACTTCACCACAATAGTATACTTGCGGCGCCCCGTGCCCTCCCTCTCGAAACCACCGCACGACGTCCTGCGCGCGCTTCGCGACGATTGGAATGTGCGATTCGGGGAGGCGAAGCCGCGTCGTTCTTCGCGCCGGGGCGAGTGAATCTGCTCGGCGCTCATCTCGACTACAACGAGGGTTTCGTCCTCCCGATCGCGGTCGACCGCGGGACCTACACGCTCGCCCGCGCGCGCGCCGATCGCAAGATTCGATTGGCGTCGGTCGATCGCGAGCCCGAGATCGAAGTCTCGCTCGATGAGTTGGCATTCGATCCGTCGCATGGTTGGGCCAACTATCCGAAAGGTGTGTTGGCGCCGCTCGCGCGCGAGCTCCCCGGGCTCGACCTGCTCTTTGGTGGGGATCTGCCGATCGGTGCCGGGCTCTCGTCGTCGGCGAGCATCCTCGTGGCGACGGCGACCGCGGCGAACCGATTCTTGGCGATGCCGCGCTCGAGCGCCGAGATCGTGCGGATCTGCCATCGCGCCGAGGTCTCTTTGTTGGGATTCGCTGCGGGATCATGGATCCCTACGCGAGCGTCTTCGGGATGCTCGACCACGTGATCCACCTCGACTGCCGCTCGATCGAACACAACTATGTGCCGTTCGATTCGTCTCGCGCCGCGATCATGGTTTGCGACACGACGCGCCGGCGCGAGCTCTCCGACGGACGGTTCAACGATCGCGTGCGCGAGTGCGCCGAGGCGCTCAGCGTCATCCGGTCGGCGGGAGTGGAGGCGAGGGCGCTGCGCGATGTGTCGAAGGCCACGCTCGCGCGGCTCGACGGCAAGCTCGAACCCCGGCTCGCGCGACGCGCGCTCCACGTGGCGGGGAGAGTCGAGCGGACCGAGGTGGGAGCGGCGGCGCTGCGCCGCGGCGACTTCGATGCGATCGGCCGCTGCCTGCGCGAATCCCACTTATCTTGCCGAGACCTGTACGAGGTCTCGAGCCCCGAAGCTCGACGCGCTCGTCGACGCGGCCCATCGCGTGGAGGGGACCTACGGCGCGCGCCTCACGGGCGCCGGCTTTGGAGGGTGCTGCGTGGCGCTCGTTCGCACCGACGCGGTCGAGCGATTTCGCGAGCGGGCGCCGCGCGATTACCAACAATCGACGGGCTTCGAGTGCCATGTACGTGTTCCGGCCGTCGTCCGGCGCGCGGCCCCTCGCCGAAACACAATAAAAGCGGCGCCGAGGGCGCCGCTTCGTGCGAGGTTTGCCGCGTGTCGAAAACGCTGCGTGTCGAAAACGCTGCGTGTCGGAAACGCTGCGTGTCGCGCTATTTGTTACCTGGGCGCGACGTGGGCCCCGACGCGGGCGCGGATCCCGGCGCGGACGCCGATGCGGCGGTGTCACGCTCCGCGATTCGCACGTCGAGGGCCGCGAGGAAGAGCGTGGCCGTGTAGCGCGTCTCTCCCTGGGAAGCGTCCTGCACCTCATGAACGCATCGCGCGAGCGCTCGAGCTCGTCGCGGAAGTAGCGGTTGTATCCGAGAACGAGCCATCCGTCGGCGTTGTCGGGATGGTTGCGAAGCCAATCTTCCAGAACCGCGAGCTGCGCGTCGAAATCCGTCATCCGCGAATAGAACTTCCGCTTGTCGGCGCGGCTCTCGACGAGCCCCGGATCGATGCGGAGAGCCGCCCGGATCTCCTCCGCCGCGTCGCCGAACTTGCCGTTCGCGAAGAGCGCATCGCAAAGAATGAAGCGGAGGTTCGCGTCGGCCGGGTCGTAGTGAACCGCCTTTTGGTAGGCCTCGAGCGAGCGGTCATAGCGTGATAGTTGGAAATACATGTCGCCCAGGCTCACGTACCGATCCGCGAGCTTCTCATTGCTGAGGCTAGGAGTGGGGACGCCTCCGGGGGCCGGCGTCTGATTCTCCGCGGGGTGCGACGGGGCATTCCCGCTCTGCGCGGATGGTTGGGATTGCGACTCCGAAGGCTCCTGCGCCGGGGCGTTTACGTAGTAGGGAACCTCGACATAGCCGGCATAGCTGGGGTACGGATAGATGGGATACGAGTAGTAGGGGTAGTACCCGCCATAGCCGCCGCCGTACCAGCCGCAGTTTCCGCCATACCAAGGATAGCCGGCGCCGCAGTACGCGTAGGGGTAGCACCATCCCCATGGATTCCCGAATGAGCACGATAGGGATCCCCACCCCCAGCACCACGACGCGCCGAAGCTGAAGGCGAAGCCCGATTGGCATCCGGCGCCCCACCAGCAAGGTGCGAAGCACCCGCCGCAGAGGTTCAGAGAATTGAACCAGCTGAACGAGGCGCACGCCGCCGTGGAAGCACCGAGCGTGGCGACCGCGGGGACGCCTCCGACGGCGACGCCGGCCGAGAGTCCGCGCGTGAGCGAGTCGACGCTCTTCGCGCGCGTCATCTGGCGGAGCGCCTTCGTCGTTGCGTTTCGTTGGGTTTCGTTCAGGACCAGACGTGGAGTTGTCTTCGCCGATGAGTTGGCATTCGGGCGAATGTTGCGTTCGACGCCGCGCCCCGAGGTGCCGGCGCCCGGCGTGGTGCGCCCACGATTGGCAAGGGAGTTACCGGCCGACGGGGCTCCAGGTGTCGCGTAGCGGGAGCCGGGGCGGGCGCCCGCGGAGCCGAGCCACATCGAGCCCGGCTCGCGCTCCGTGCGCTCGACTCGAGTCGACGACGCCTTCGAGGCGTCGGGCGTCGTCGGGCCATAGCTGGGATTGGACCTTGGAACGCTGCTACCGCGATTGGTCTTGGCATCGCTTGCCCCCGCGTAGCGCGTGTTCCAGTCGCCGATTCGAGGATAGTCGGGCATGCGATCCTCGCGCGTCGAGCGGTTCGACCCGCGGGTATCCGCCGGGCCCGGTTGCATTCCGTCCGCGTATCCGTGCCTTCCGGAATCCGGGACTTGGGTCGGCGGGGAGTGTATTCGGGGCGCGAGTTCCCGTAGCGATTGCGCGGGTCGGGGCCGAGGTTGGGCGTCGAGCTGCGGCCGGTGCTGCGATCGGTCGAGCCGGGCGCTCCATCGGGGATTCTTGGGTTTCGCGAATCGCCGCGGTTCGTTGGGAATGGATTCGCGGACTCTGTGGGCCCCATTCTTGGTTGGGGATTGCCGATCGTTGGAAAGGAGGGGCCGCGCGAACCGCCGATTGTTGGGATCGAGCCGCCCGACGAGCCGCCGGGAAACGAGGGTGCGCCGCCGCGGCCTCCCATGGATCCGATCGAACCCATGGAACCGCCGTGTCCCTGCGAGCCCCCGCCGCCGCTTCGGGCGCCGCCGCCGATGCTGCCGCCGCCGCCGATGCTTGCGCCGCCGCCGCCGCGCGCTCCACCACTAGACACTCCGCCTCCACCGCCCCGGGCTCCGCCGGAGGCGTCCCGCCGCCGCCTCTGGCCTGGATTGTCGGCGACGACGCGAATGCCGAAGAGCTGAAGAGAAGAACGCTGGTGAGGAGGGCCAGACCGTATGTGTGGGATTGCATGGAAGGCGCCAGGATTCGTTGGGACCCGGCGCCTGAGCAACCTCGATGCCGCCGGGGGTCCCGCCGGATTCTTTGATACGAGCTTGCCCCTCCCACGGCGCACGGACAAGCCGGTGCCCTTGGGCGGCCTGCTGCCATGTCCCGAATGGGAGACAACGGCCTGGGCCCCGCCCGCCTACTTCGGTCGCGAGGCCGTCTCGGGGCGCGAGGTGGATTCGTGCGGGCGCGGGGGCTCGAAGAGGGCGTCGACCACGACCGCCTGCGGATCCCACGTTTCGATTTGCAGCGTCCAGGCCGGGGTGGCGCCAACCACGAACTCGAGCGTTCCAGGGAAGCGGATCCCTTGGTCGACGCGCCAGCTCGAATAGCGGCACTCGCGCCGCGCGGCCGAGGGTCCCGGGAATCGGATTCGGGTCGGCAACGCCGCGGCGTCGAGCTCGACCTCGACCGCGTCCTCCTTCCGCAGGAGCAGATCTCCCGCGCCGCGCTCCCAGATCCCGTCGATGGGGAAGCGCGATGCCAACAATAGCGCGGTCGCATTCGACCGCAGGTCGTCGAGGGCCTCCCCCTCGACGCGACGATACACGCCGCTCTCGTCGCGCTCGAATCCCACATTTCCGACGAGCCCGAGGGATCGGAACGCCGGGCCGCTGCGGAACTGGATGAGCGCGCGGTCCGCCGCACCCTTTCGGTCGACGTACGCCTCGAGCTCGGCGGTCTCGCCGCCGGGGAACTCCATCGCGCCGCGGGCGTGAATCGTGGCCATTCCCAACAATCGAGCGCTTCCGCCGCGCGCCTCGAGCGCCCGATCGAAGAGGGACGTATTCTTGGGATCGGGTGCGGGTCTGGAGTCCGCGGGCGCTGACGGCGCGGGTTTCGCGCCTGCGGGGCTCGACTCACTGTGTTTCGTTTGCTCGCTGCAGGCCGGAATCCAACCGGCCAACACCAACGAAACGACGGCGCGATTCATCGCTTCCAGCGTTTGAGCCGCTCGCCCGCGTCGCGCAACGTCGCGTCGCGCTTCGAGAAGCAGAATCGGACGAGGTTTCGGCCGTCCGCCGGATTCGCGAAGAAAGACGAGCCGGGCACCACCGCGACACCCGGATCGCGCACAAGATTCATCGCGAACTCCACGTCGCCCCCGCGCCGAAGCCACCGATATCGGCCATCACGTAGTAGGCGCCGCGCGGCTTGAACGCCGGGAAGCCCGCCGACGCGAGCATCTCCATCATCAAGTCTCGCCTTCGTTGGTATCCGCTCGCGAGATCCTTGAAATATTGGGGTCCGAACCGGAGTGCCACGGCCGCCGCCTCCTGGAGGGGCGCCGGGGCGCCGACGGTGAGGAAATCGTGCACTTTGCGCAGCGCGGCTGTGATCGCGGGGGCGCGATCATCCAACCGATCCGCCAGCCGGTCGCGCTCCAGGTCTTGGAAAGGCCACTGATCGTCACCGTGCGCTCGCGCATCCCCGGGAGGTCGCCATCGAGATGTGCTCGGTGCCGTCGTAAAGGATGTACTCGTAGATCTCGTCGGTGAAGACGAGGCAGTCGTGCTCGATGCAGAGCGCCGCGATCATCTCCAGCTCCGCGCGCGTGAACACTTTTCCCGTCGGATTGTTGGGAGTGTTGAGGACGACCGCCTTGGTCTTCGGTCCGATCGCGTTCGCCAGCCTGTCGCGATCGAGGGCAAAGTCGGGCGCGTCGAGGCGCACATACTTGGGATTCGCGCCGGCCAGGATCCCGTCGGGGCCGTAGTTCTCGTGTAGAACGGCTCGAACACCACGATTTCCTCGCCCGGATCCACGCACGCGAGCATCGCCACGCACATGGCCTCGGTCGCCCCGCACGTGACGACCACTTCGCTCTCCGGATCGCAATCGATTTTATTGTAGGCTTTCGAGCGCTCGGCGATCGCCTCGCGCAGCGACTTGGCGCCCCACGTGATCGAGTATTGATTGATATCGCGCTGGATCGCCTCGCAGGCGGCGCGCTTCATCTCCTCGGGGGCGGGAAAATCGGGGAAGCCCTGGGCGAGGTTCACGGCGCCGTAGCGCGTCGCGAGACGCGTCATCTCGCGGATGACCGACTCGGTGAAGCGCTCGGCTTTCTTCGAGGTCCGTTCTTTCACTTCGTTGGGTTCGGCCGGTTCGTTGGCGTTGGAGGATTGGCAGGTCGCTGAAAAAGTCATTCGGTCCATGCGCGGATCTCGTTGTCAAGCTCTTCGTTGGCGTGGCCTCGACGTAACTTTTGGCTACGCCTCAGCCGCGCCGCCTCGATCTTGCCAACGATCTCACGCGCATGGTCTCAAAGCACATTTTTCCGCGACCTGCTCACCGACGTCGGGCGGGCGCCGGCGAGTTTACTTGCCTTTCGAGGGCGCCGTCGACGTCGGGTCGTTCGTTCGACCGATGTCGAGCTTCTCCTTCCAGCGCAGCCACGGCCCCGGCTCGGAGCCGAGATCCTCTCCATTGTTCATCCGCTTGAGGGCGCCCCGGGCCTCGTCGCGCACCGCGTAGTCGGGGGCGGAGAGCGCCTCGATGAGCTGCGGAACCGTCTTCGTGTCCCCAATCTTGCCGAGCGCATTCGCCGCGGCGGCCGCCGCGAGCTGGCGATCGTCGTGGAGAATCGCGAGGAGTTGCGGCGTGGACTCGTGATCGTGGGCGTCGCCGAGCGCCGCCGCGCTCTGGACGCGCACGGCCGGATTGCGCGAGTCGAGCCCGTGGCGCAGCGCGGGGAGGGCCTTCGTCACGTCGATCCCCTCCTGCGCCAATCGATACAAACAAAGCGTCGCGTTCACCTGCTCCGCGTCGCTGGATTCGCCCTCGAGCTTCAACGCAACAATATCGACGGGAGTGTTGGGGTCGGCGAGCTCGGCGAGTCCGATCAAGGCGTGCTCGCGCACGGACGGCGACGGATCGTTGAGCGCGTTCAGGAGCGGATTGAGCGCCCGCGGCTCCCGCACGAAGCCGAGCGCCGCGGCGACAATGACACGATTGCGTTCGACGTTGCTCGTCTCGAGCTGCTGGCGCAACTCATCGAAGCGCGCCTTCACGCGCTTGGCGAGCTCGAGTTGGAGGCCGGTCCGGAGCGCGCGGTTTTTGTGGTCTCGGGGAGCAGCATCGCCTTGTTCCATTGCTGCAACAATCCGTCGAGCTTGTTGATGTACGTGCCGAGCGGGAGCGGCTTGTCGGGATCGGGGGTGTGTAGGGCTCCTTCTTCTTCTCGTCCGACGCGCAGGCTGCTGCGAATACCAAGAATACGGCGGCGAGGGGGCCAGGAATCGGGCGGGAGCGGAGCTTTGTTGCAATGGATTGGAAGATATTGGAATCGTGGGTTCGCAGGTCGCGGTCGATTTGGGCGTGCTCCGACGGTCCCCTGGCCGTGTGTCGTCCCGCCAATGTTCGGCGAGGCTCACTTCGGTTTCACCCTCGGGAGATCGCCCGCGTCGGCCGCGGGCCCATGTTTCCATTCGGGGACTTCGCCGCACGCGGTCGAGATCACGAGCGTCTTGTCGTCGCGCCGGATGCGGAGTTGGAGCGCCTCGCCCGGCTCCGACTTCTCGACCTCGACGCGCAGCTCCTCGACGTTTCGCACCTCACGAAACGCCTCCGGCTTCTTCGAGGATCCTCGCGCGATCGCAAGGATCACGTCTCCCTTCTCGAGGCCGGCGCGCGAGCCCGCGGGCTCGATGTTGGCCAAACGCGGGAGGCCGTTCTCACCGGCTTCGATGAGTCCGCCGAGGCGCCTCGTCATCGCCTTCGCGCGGAGGAAGATCGCGGCCTCGAGCGCGTTGAACCCCTTCGGGAGGCCGTCGCCCGATGCCTTCGTGAACGCGGGGCGAGGTTTAATTGTGGCAAGTGATCTCACCACGTCGAGCGCGGCCCGCGCCGCCGCCGCCATCGGTTTGTATTGGATCTTCTCGGCGGTGTCGCGCGGTTGGTGGTAGTCGCGGTGAACGTTGGTAAAGAAAAACAGGACGGGGACGTCCACGTGATAGAAGGAATCGTGGTCGCTCGGCCCCGTGCCGCCCGTGTCGCGCTCCACATTCTTGAGGAGCGCCGCCTCGGACTTGAGCGCCTTCGAGAGGATCTCGTCCCACGCGGGCGAGCTGCCGAGCCCTCCGACGAAGATGTAGCCATCGTAGGAGCGCCCGATCATGTCGAGGTTCACCATGGCGATCGTCCGGTCGATCGGCACGAGCGGGTGAGCGCAATAATGTTGGGATCCCCAGAGGCCCCGCTCCTCGGCGTCGAAGAGGATGAACACCACAGATCGCGGGAGGGGCTTCGCGGCGATGACGCGCGCCGCTGCGAGGACGCCGGCGGTTCCCGACGCGTTGTCGTCGGCCCCGTGGTGGATCTCGCCCTTCGCCCCCATGCGTCCGGGGATCTCGCCCATTCCGCAGTGGTCGTAGTGCGCCCCCAACACCACGAATTCGTTGCTTTTGTTGGGATCCGTGCCGCGGACGATCCCAACGATGTTCCGGAACGAGCCCCCATCGCGTTCAAAAGTCTGGAAGTAGTTGTCGCCCGCGGCGAGCGGCTTCCACTCCGCGGGCCCGGAGCTGATCGGCGACGAACTCACCAGCTTTCTTTCCACCGGGCGAGCCGCTCCCGCGCCCTTCGAAGTCATCGGCGGCGAGCCGCTCCACGAGGTCGCGAAGCTCCTCCGGCGTGATGTTGCCTTTGGGAATCGCGATCGGGCGCGAGTCCGGGCCCGCTCCGATCGGCGGATTCTGGGCTCCAACGAAGAGTGAAATCGCGAGGAGGAGTCGTGTCCGCACGGAGGAATCGATGGGGGCTCGCTAGCATGCCGCCCCATGCACCGCGCGCATCACTTTCTCTCGCGGCGGTCGCATGTTTCGCCGGCGTCGATCGCGCCGGCGCAGACGATCGAACCGACGATTGGACCGAGCTCTCGGCCGCTTCGCCGAAGGCCCGGGCCGAAGCGACGGCGCGCCTTCGCGGCTCCCTCAAACCCAACGATGTGCCCGAGCTGATCGCCGTGTCGCGCCGCGCCGACGTCCGGTCGCGACGCGCGCTCGCCGAGATCCTCCTCGATCGCCAGGACCTGGCGCTCGCGTACTTGCCGGCCGCGACCGCGCGAGACGAGGAGCTCACCCACGAGCTCGCGCGCGGCGTTCGCGCGGCGCTGCCCGAATGCCAAGGATATTTCTCTCGACTCGGAGGCGACGCTCGAGCGCCTCGGGAGCGCGCGCGGGGAGGCGCGCTTCGTCGAGTGCCGCGTCGAATCGATCCCACTCGACGCGATGGCGGCCGAGCTGCGCTGGGCGGCGGTGACCCCTATCCGATCCTCGTCGACCCCGCGGCGCCGGAAGCCACCATTGAGCTCGCGCGCGCCGTCTTCCAAGCCGACGACCTCGCGCTCCGGTCTTTCATTGGGGTCCACGTTTCGTTGGCATCGGTGGGGAGGAGCCGGTCTCCGATCGGTACATCCCAACTTTCGTGGTGGCGGGGGCGGTCCTCCGCTCACCGGCGCGGCGCACGCGCAGCGCTGGTTCGATTTGTGGGTTTCCGAATCGGGGGACTCCGCCAAACGCGCGCGGCGACGGCGATCCTGGCGCTCGGGCTCGCCCCCTTCGACGCGTTTGTCGTGGAGGCCCTCGCGAGCGAATCGACGGAGGCGCCTGTCCGGCGGCGCGCCGACGCCGCATTCGACGCGGTGTGCGCCGTGCCGCTTCGAGGCGCATCGCTCCTCGCGGCGTCTCCGCGCGCGCTCGACGGATTCTTGGGAATCGCCGTCCAGGGGGAGGGCATCGGCGGAGCGGGTGCTCGGTGCCCTTCCCAAGAAAGACGGCGAGGGGCGCGAGATCGATGGGTTGCTCCTGGGCGGATACCAACGATCCGTCGCCGGCGCGGGCCCCGTTTGCTCGAGATCCTCGCGCGGCGGCGCGCGCCGCCGCGGTCCCCGCGTTCCGCGAGGCCGCGGCCTTCCCGCGCGGCGACCTGCGGGCCGCCGGATTGTTGGGTTTGGCCCCGGCCGACGATCCCACCGCCGGCGACGCGGCGCTCGAGACCCTGCGCGTGATCGACGACCCCGACGCGCTCGTGGCCGCGCTGCGAATCTTGGTGATTCGTCCGGTGGCGGCCCGAAGGGCGGAGCCGCTCGCCGCGACGTCGGGCGGATTGCGCCGCGCCGCGGTCGCGTCGCTTCTGTTGCGTTCGGCCGACGAGGGGGCGATCGCGCTCGGCGCGAAGACGCTCGAGGGGACCTCCGACGACGCTTCGCTCGCGTTCCTCACCAAGAATCTCGACATCAGCGATTTCGTTGGGAAACGCGCGATTCTCTGGAAGCATCTCGCGCCGGCCGCCGAGCGGGGCGATATCGCTTCGTTGGTGTTCAGCGCGTTCGCGGGCCTCGTTCCGCCGGAGAGGGGGATGCGCTCGCGGAAAAGTTGCTATCGGCCGCCGCCGCCGGCGCGCCTCCCTCCGCGTTCGAGGGCGCCGGCCGGATCGCCAGCGCGCCGCTCGTGATCCGCCGGGTGCGCGACGTCCTCATCCACCGTAAGGAGACACCTCGCCGACTCGCGATCTCCACAGGGCTTCTGCTCGGATCCACGATCGCCCGGCTCGAGCGATGGGACCGCGCCGCGTTCCTCGACGCGCTCGGCGCGCAGCCTGGCCCGCGGGAGCGGCGGCGGCGCGGCGTCCCCGGGCGCCAACTTCTCGGCGGATATTGCCGGGTTTCTCCTGCTCACGGGGCGTCCGTCGTACGTCGCCGCAAGCTTCTTCGACACCCAGGGGCGCGACCTGAGCGGGGCCGCATTCTGGATCTCTCCACCCGCCGGCGATCGATCAGGGGCGAGCCATTTCCGACGGTGGACGACCCGTTCGCGAGCCGCTGAGCGGCTCCACCTTCGCTCCCATTGCCTATTCCCCCAGAAATCCGCACCGCAAACTAATGAAGTCCCTAGTCCCCTCTGGCCGAAGCGATCGCAGAGGATCATGCCGACCCTTCGATCGCTGCGCCCGGCGGCTCCGCCGCCCGGAAATGAAGACCCCTTGATGTCCGATCCGATCACGCAGCAACAGGTTTGCAATCGTCGAACGCGCGATCGACCCCCGCGTCGTCTTGTTCCATTCGCCCTCGACTCGCGAGGCCGAGCAATTCCGCGGGTTGCGCAATTCAATCCTCGCGATGAACCCCGACCGCGGCCACCGAACTGTGGTGATGGCGGGCTCGACCTCCGGCGAGGGCACCACGGTCTCCGCGGTGAACTTGGCGTTCGCGCTCGCCGAGCTCGCCGGGACGCGCGTCCTCCTCATCGATGCCAATCTTCGCAAGCCGGGGTCGACGCGGTGCTCGCGCTCTCGAAGGATCACCCGGGACTCAGCGATATGTTGGAAGACCGCGTGCCGCTCTCGCGCGCGATTCGGCCCACGATCTCGAAAAGCCTCGACGCGCTCACCGCCGGGCGCTCGATCGACAGCCCCGCGGAAGTGCTTCGCGCGCGGGCGCCTCAAGCCGCTGCTCGACGCGCTCAAACCCAACTATAGCTACATCATCCTCGACACGCCGCCGGTCAACGAATACACCGACGCGAGCCTGATCGCGCGCGATTGCGACGGAGTCATTCTTACCATTCGGATCGATGGCGCCCCGCGCGCCGTCGTCGAGCAGATCGGTGTCGCAGTTGCGCTCGCTCGGCGCGAATCTCCTCGGGTCCTTCGTCGTCGGCACGCCTCCAGCGGGGAAGGCTTCGCCCGTCGACACCTACGCTCGCAAGCTCTGAGGTCCCAACGTGCGCGGCCGCCTTGCCCAGAGCATCTACGAGTACTTCGCGAAGGAAGGGCGGAAGGCCGACCTGAACGAGCTCGAGCGCGGCGGCGTGAAGGCTGTGACCGTCCTCGGTGCCGATCAGCTGGCGGTTCTCATCGAGCGCGCGCTCGAGCGGGCTCTCGAGCAACGCATGCTCGAGTTGAGCGAGCCCGACAAGGCCAAGCTCCTCGACAGCGCGCGCCTCGAATTCAATCGGCTTCGCACCGAGCTCGATGGCCTCGAGGGCGAAACGCAAAAGAAGCGCGCGGAGGTCGCGGAGCTCGAGCGGCGCCTCTCGAATCTTCAGTCCGATTTCGAGAGCGCCAATGCCTCGCTCGACGCCGAGCTCCAGGTCGCCGTGGCGCAGAACGGAGCGCCGCAAGTCGACGCGCAGAAGGAGTATGCGGTCATCCTCGACGTGGTGCGCCAGGTCGAGATGGGGGCGAATCACAGTCCCGAGAAGATCGCGCGCGCGGTCGCCAACTATCTCGCCGACGAGCGCCGGCGCGCCGCCGAGAAGGCGGCCCACGATCAACGCGACCAGAATCGATCAGCTCGAGCGTCGCCTTTCCAAGCTGAACGAGCAGCTCGAACGCACCGAGGCCGATCTGGTCGAGGCCGTGGAGAACTCTCAGCGCGAGGAGGGAGTGGCGTCGATCTACAAAACGGTGCAAGGTCTTCGGGCGACCGTCAAAGACTTCGAGCGAAAGAAAGCCATGCTTTCCGACATTTTCAACAAGAACCTGGTCCTGCAGAAGGGGGCCGCGGGTTCGTAGCGCCCGGAATATCAACAATGAAACAAACGCCTGTCGAAAACGAAACCAACCATAGGAAAAACCAGGAATCGACCGTGACCCCCGCCAACACCACACCGAGCGGCTCGACCTCCGGCGCCGCGTCGAGCGAGGTCCGAAAGGACCACGGCCTTCTCTATATTGGCATCGACTACGGCACGTCGCGTACGTCGGTCAGCGCGAGCAACGGACAGCGCGCCACCGTGTCCTCATATGTGGGATATCCCAAGGATTTGATCTCGAAGAAGCTCCTGCAAAGGGAAGAGCTCTTCGGCGACGACGCACTCGAACACCGCTTGAGCGTGAAGCTCTACAGGCCGCTCGAGTTCGGCGTGATCAAGGGCTCGGGCGAGCACGAAGCCAAGAATCTCTCCGAGACCGAATGGCAAGAAAACCTGAAAGCGGCGAAGGATCTGCTCCGCCACGCCGTTTCGTTGGTGAAGCCGCGCGCCGATGAGTTGGTGTACGGCGTGCTCGGTTGCCCGGCGCAGGCGAGCGTCAAGAATCAGAAGAATCTCATCGAGTGCGGAAAGGGAATCTTGGACTCGGTGATGATTTGCTCGGAGCCCTTCTCGGTCGCCTACGGCATCGACCGACTCGACGACGTCCTCGTCGTCGACATCGGCGCCGGCACCACGGATCTGTGCCGTATGCACGGAACGATGCCCGAGGAAGGGGACCAGATCACGATTCCGATCGCCGGCGACTTCATCGACGACGCGATCGAGAAGAACATCCGCACGCGCTATCCGCAGGCGCAGATCTCGCGGCAGATGGTGAAGCAAAACAAAGAAAAGTGGTCGAACGTCCTCGACGATGCGCCGAAGGCGCTCGTCAATCTTCCCGTGAACGGGAAGCCGACCGCGCTCGACTTGACCGACTGCATCCGCGACGGTTGCCGCCGAATCGTGCGGCCGATCACCGATGCGATCGCACAATTGATCGCGTCGTTCGATCCGGAGTTCCAGCACCGCCTCAAGAACAATGTTCTGCTGGCGGGAGGGGTTCACTCATCGGCGGCCTCGACCTCGCGATCGAGATCGACATGCACAGAGCGGCTCGGCGGCGGCAAGGTCATGCGAATCGACGAACCCACCTATGGCGGCGCGAACGGCGCCCTCAAGATTGCGCAGGACATGCCGGCCGAGTTCTGGAAGAAGCTCCGCTAGCAGCTCTCAGAACCGCAGTCGAATCGGCGCTCAGAAGCGCAGTCGAAGCTGCCGCGGCGCCGAGGGATCGGCCCCTCGACGGCGCGCGCCGAACGCAACAATTGGCGAATGTGGGCGCGCTCCCACGCGATCGCCTCGTCGTAGCGCGCGAAGCGGCGCTCGAGCTCGCGGAAGCGCGGTCCATGGTGGCGGCAGCGCCCCGACGCGTCGAGCGCCGGCGCCTGCGCCGCATGACAATCGTCGTGGAACACCACGAATTCCACGAAAAGTTGAGAATCCAATCCGCGTCGAGGAGCGGATGGATTCGGATGAGCCTCGCGACGCCGTCGTAGACGCCGAACTGGACGCTGCGCCGTCGCCGCCCGCGCCGCGCGACCACGCCCAAATGTGATGTCACAAGGGAGGGCTCCGGCGAAATAGTGGGAACTGATCGCGTCGCGGATCGCCCGCAGGTCCACGTTCGCGCCGACGGTGCGAAGCGCGATCGGCTTTCGGGCGCGCGGAGGCGATCGACGTTCTCCCGGACGAATCCATCGAGCGTCACGCCGAGGCGGCGCGAGGGCTTTCGAACCCAACCCACGACGGCGTTGAGCACGGGCTCCGGCGCGCCGAGGAAGATCTCGTGGATTCTTGCATTCAGGGTGCCGTCGCGCCGCGCGATCCGGCGCAGGACGGTCGACGACGTGCGGAGGATCGTGACCTCGACGCGCTTGCCGAGCAGCGCCGATAGTTGGTGTTCGAGGGCGCGGGCGCTTCGCGCCGCGGGGAGGATCTCCGGGATCGAGGGAGACCATGCTTACGCGCGGAGCGCCGCGCCAGTATGGCCTCCGCCGATAGTTGGTTTCCAGCGCCGCGTGCGTCGTCGCGCGCGGCTTGCGCCGCATGGCGCGCGCGACGGGAGCTAGTTCGTCAGGAAGATGTCGACTTCCTGCTCGCTGTTCTCGATCAGCGTGATTTCTTTGCGCGACTTCTGTCCGCGCGCGAGCTTCTCGAATGCGTTCTCGACGTTGCCGGCGAGCGCGTGAATCATGTAGTCACCCGCGGGAGGCTCTTGATCGCATACTTGCCTTGCGCGTCGCAGCGGACGGTCTTCGACACAATCGCTTTGATGGTTCCGCCGAGCGACGGCTTGTTCTGGATCCGAACCTCCGCATTCGCCGCCGGCGCGCCGTCGGCGCCAAAGACGGTTCCCTTCACCGCCGCGCCGACCGACATGCGCAGAATCCCGGCCTCCGTTTTTCCGCCGTCGGTCACCGCGAGATCGCGCTGCTGGAGCGGAATGAATTGCGGATGGGTGATTTGGATTTGGATCGTCCCTTCCGGAACGTGTGGGATCTCGAAGCGCCCTTCCGAATCGGTCGTCACGGTGATGTCGGCGGTCTTCGATGGCAAATTGCCGAGGAGTTGGCCGAAGAGGGGAACCGACGAAATGTCGTTCCAATCGTTGTCGCGTGTGCGCACCGAGGCGCCCGGCACCGGTTGGTTGTTCCGCGTGTCGATGACTTTGCCAACGATCGTGCCCCCGGCGCAAGGATCACGTCGACGCCGCGCGTCGTCTGCCCAGGCTGGACCGTGAAGCGTTCCGAGTATCCGGGCGCGAATCCCTCGGCGGTCACATACAACACATGCTCGCCGACCGGATCCATACCAAAGATCTCGAACGTGCCATCTTTGCGATCGGCGAACGCAAACGGGCCGATCTCTCGAGGAGCCTTGGTGTTCTGCGAGCCGCGCCGCACCTCGACGGAAAACTTGGCAATCGGCTGGCCGCTGACTTTGTCCTTCACCGATCCCTGGGCGCCACAGCGCGCCGTGAGCTTGACCTCGATATCCACGGCTCCCGCGGGGACCGGTTGCGAGGCGTCGGTCCGCCCCTGCCCGGCGTCGCCCGCGTCGGCCGTGAGGAAATACTTGCCATCGTCGAGATCCATCAAAACGAACTCGCCCAGTTCGTTGGTATTGGCGAGGCCGTGGGATGTGCCGAGGCCGGCCGTCGTCGCGGAGACGCGCGCGTTCGCCACGGCGTGGCTGTTGGAGTCGACCACGCGCCCGGAAATGTTGCGTCCGGGGGCCATCTTCACGTCGAAGCGCCACGTGGTCTCCTCCGGAACATTGATCACCGCGTAATCTTTGGTTCCGTAGGTCTGCGCCCGGACGCTCAGGAGTGGCGCCCCGGGCGCAGATTCTCGAATCGGAATTGCCCAGAGGAATCGGTGGTCGTCTCGCGGCGATCGTCGATGGCGGTCGGAAAGCCTGGTGACACCGGCGTATCGTTGAGGACGACGATCGCGCCGACCACGGGCATGCTCTTCTGGTCTTCGGTGACGCGCCCGTAGAGCCTCACTCCCTTCCTCATCTGGATTGGGAATGTGAGATAGGAATCGGAAGGGGTCGCAATGTTGAGGTGCTCTTCGCGCCGGTAATCGGGGTGGGTCGCCGTGAGCCTCAATCCTCCGCCGGGGGCGCCGCGAGTCGGTAGCGGCCGTCGGCTCCCGTCGAGGTCGAATAAACTTTGGCATCGGGTTTTTGTTTGGTTGCCCCTTGAGAGCCAACGCGAACCCGATGCCAGGCGCCGTCACGAGCTCGACGCGCGCGCCGACGACCGGTGTCCCGGTCGGATCGGTCACGACTCCCTCGACGCCCCCATTGATGGCATCCACGATCGCGCCAGCCTGCGATCGCGTTTGTGGGGTTCTGACCGGCTCGGCCTGCGCGATCGGTCTCGATTCATCGACCTTGGGTTGGGGCTGGGCGACCGGCTTCACCGGCTTTCCCGTGCGATCGATCTCTCCACCCGAGTCGTGGAAGACCGCGAAGTACACGACCACCGCGGCGAGCGCGAGGCCAATACCAACTATGAGAGGCTTTTTCGAAGACATGGCTTTGGACTTGGTCGGTGGAGCCGCGGCGCGCGGTTCCCCGGAAAATGCGGTGGGGTCGACGAACGAGTTCCCGAGGGTATTCCCCGCTAGGGGAGTCTCGGACTCGAACGGGCGGGGGCCTAGCTCATTTCGCCGAAGTGTCGACGCCGGCCTTCTTGACGCCACCGGGCATCATCGCCTGTGCGAGCTCTTCGGCCTTGCGGGCGGCTGCGACCGCCGCCGCGTCGCTCAGCTGCTTTCGATCTCCGATCTCCTGCTGCGATGGGGCGGGCCACGCCGAGCGCATCCAAACCGTGCGGGCGAGGAAGTACGTGAAGATGATGCAGGCGAGCTCGGTCTCGATCTTGTCGATCGTGATCTTCACTCCGCGGGAGAGCGCGCCGGCCGGCTCGATGGCAAGGATCCGCTTCCTCTTGCTGTCGACGAGCTCGTAGCCGCGCCCCCAACCCGACATCGGCACGAGGTAGTAGTCATTGTTGCCATAGTGGACGCGGATCTCTCGCATCCAGATCGACCAGCGATACGACGACGCGAAGAACTCGCTCGTCTTGCCATCCTTCAGATTCCACATCTGGTAATGGCTCGCGGTGATCCCCGGCTCCTTTCGAATGGAAAGCGGAAGGCCGTCGGTCGGATCGAACCGGGCGATCGAAGTCGAATAAGTGAGGTCGCCGAGAGCTCCGCCCTCGCACGCGAAGGCGTGCTTCCCGCCACGAAGTGTGACGAGAATCGGCGAGACGATTTTGATGGGCATCGGGTCCGGGAAGGGGGTCGGCGGAGAGTCTACGGCACGGACCGTCGACCGAGAATCGCGCGGGCCCGCAACCTTTTCCATATCCGCATGAGCCCCGTCTGAAAACCGCCCGCGCAATGTGCGCCGAGTTGACGTTATGCCCTGGGGCGTCGATAGTTTGCCGCCGAAACCGAAGTGATCCCGAGCTTGCGGGACACCTGGTTCGTCTCCGCACCGATCCACTTCGAACTGCGCTTTCCGCAGCGACACGTCCCACACCTCGATCCGCACCGTGACGAGCAAGAAAAAGTCCTCCTCTTCTTCCCACGTACAGGCTGGGACACCGAAGGGGTGAATCTCTCGCTGCCGCTCCCCTCATGTATTTGGGGAATCCGCTCGAGCGCGCGGGATACGACGTCCAGATCATCGATCAACGCATCAATCCGCAGTGGCGCGAAGTGATCCGCCGCGAGGTGCGCGACGGAAACGTGATCGCCTTCGGCGTCTCGACGATGACCGGACGCCAACTATTGGGGGCGCGCGAGGCCTCGCAGCTCGTGCGGAAGTGCAATCCCAATATTCCGATCCTCTGGGGGAGGAGTCCACCCGACTCTCCTCCCCGAGCAGACTCTCGAACACAACGATTTCGTCGATGCGATCTGCGTCGGCGAGGGCGAGGAGGTCTTCACCGATTGGGTGAAGGCGATCGACAAGGATCTTCCTTGGGAAGAGATCCCGGGGATCGCGTTCCGTCGCGCGGGATCGTTGATCCCGCACACGCGCCTGCCGCCGACGGTGGATCCCAATCAACACGTGCGTCCAGCCTACCACCTCGTCGACATGAAACGTTACATCACGACGAGGCTCTTCGGTGAGCGCGACTTCATCCTGATGATGAGCCGCGGTTGTCCGCACCAGTGCACGTATTGCTACGAGACGGCCTTCAATATCAACAATCAGTGGCGCGCGGTGGATCCGAAGCTCGCGGTCGACGAGATCCAGCACGTCCAGAAGACCTACGGCATCACGGCGGTCACCTTCATGGACGACCTCTTCTTCGCCAAGAAAAAGTGGGCGGAGGGGATGGCCGACGAGATCATCTCGCGCAAGCTCGACATGACATTCCGCGCCGACATCCGAGTCGACTACGCGGTCGGCTTCGGCGTCGATTACCTCAAAAGATGCGGCGCGCCGGCTTCAAATACATGTATGTCGGCGTCGAGTCGGGAAGCAATCGCATTCTGAAGTTCATCAAGAAACAGATCACGCGCGACAAGATCCTCGAGTCGGCGCAGGTCTTCCACGAGTCGGGAGTCTCGCCGCACTGCTCGTTCATGGCGGGCTATCCCACCGAATCGATGGAAGAAGTGTTGCAAACGCTTTCATTGATGTTGGAGATCACGGAGATCTGCCCCAACGCGACCACCAGCAATCTCCAAATCTACGCGCCGTATCCGGGCACCGAATTGTTCCAATGGTGCCTCGAGAACGGCATGCGCATGCCGCAGACGGTCGATGATTGGGCTTCGTCCAACTTCAACCGCGTGAACGAGCACGTGTGGATCGGGAACAAAGACCAAGATTTCCTCCGGAAGGCTTCCTACTTCACGTACTTCCTCGATGGGAACACGGTCGTCAACTATTTCCGCGACCGCCCCATTCAGAAGTCGCTCGCCGCGCTCTACTCGAAGATCGTGCGCGCGCGCGTGCGCCGGCATTTCTATCGATTCATGCCGGAGATGGCGGTGATGGCGGCGCTGAAAGAGCGCGACATCATCTAGAAAGGCGTTGGGGCTTCCGCCCGAATGAGATGGCCGCGGGAGGCGGCGCGCGGCGCCCCTCCGCGCGATAGGCCGGCGAAGGATCCGCGGCGGGTCATTCACCGACTTCGCAATCGCGCCCTGCCGCGCCCCGTTCTTGTGCCGCGCCCGCGCGCGGCCTATGACAGCGCCCTTCCGAAGCCCAACCAAACAAGCGACCCGGACCCATGATCTTCGATCCCATCTATTTCCTTTTCGCGATCCCCGGAATGCTCTTCGCGATGTGGGCCCAGATTCGAGTGAAGTCTGCCGTGATGAAGTGGTCGCAAGTCGCCGCGGCCCGAGGGATGACAGGGGCAGACGCCGCGGCGAACGTGCTCCGCGGCGCCGGCATCGACGATGTCAAGATTGAGCAGGTGGATGGTTGGCTTTCCGACCACTACGACCCGCGCACGAAGACCCTACGCCTTTCGGAAGCCAACTTTGCAGGCCGGTCGGTCGCCGCCTTCGGGATCGCAGCTCACGAAGCCGGGCATGCGATCCAACACGCGACCGGCTACGCGCCGCTCGCGATCCGCAGCTACAGCGTCCCCGCGGCGTCGATCGGCTCGTGGCTCGCATTCCCAATGATCCTCATCGGCGCCTCGCTCGCGTACGCCGCGCGTCAAACAGGGGTTTCGGCGGATTGTTGGTGTTGGCGGGCATCGCCTTCTTTTCGCTGAGCGTGTTCTTCCAACTGATCACCGTCCCCGTCGAGATCGACGCGTCGAAGCGTGCGCTCGTGGCGCTCGAGCAGCGCGGCCTCCTCGTGGGCGAGGAGGGGGAGGGGCGCGCGAGGTGCTCCACGCCGCGGCGTGGACCTACGTCGCGGCCGCGGCGGCCTCGATCCTCCAATTGTTGTACTTCGTCATTCGGTATGGCGGGCTCGTGGGCGGCGGGAACCGCGACACTCGGTCGTAGGCGGTCGGTCGTGGGAGGCCGCGGCGCGCGGGCGCGACCCGGAAGTCACACTCGCGTGCGACGCCGGTGGCGAGCCGATGGGGCGGCCGATGCAGCGCGCGACCCGCGCCGCGGGGCGGCGCCCTGAGTGCATGGAAGATCCGTGCGCGACCTCCCCGGCCGACCGCCCGCGCGAGCGGTTGTTCCTCTTCGGTGAAGACGATCTGAGCGATGCCGAATGCCTTTCGTTGGTGGTCGGAAATGTGGCATCGCGGCCGTCGCTCGAGGTGGCGGAGCAGCTCATCGTGGGGTTCGGCGGCCTGCGCGCTCTCCAGCGCGCCGATGGTTGGGAATTGGTCCGTCGAGGAAAGTTGGGGATCGCGGGGGCGCAGCGCTGAAGGCCTCGTTCGCGCTCTCGCGGCGGGCGGCGCGCGGAGCGCTCGATCCCAATCAAAGGATCCGCGGCGGCGGCGATCTCTTCGAGCGATTCCGCGAGCGCTTTGCGGCGGCGCAGAAGGAGATCTTCTTCGCCGTCTACCTCGACGGGCGCAATCGTGTGGTGCGCGAGGAGCGCGTGTCGGAGGGGACGCTCAACGCCGCGATCGTCCATCCGCGCGAGGTCCTGGGGCCGGCGCTGCGGATGTGCGCCGCGAGCCTCGTGGTGGTCCACAATCATCCGAGCGGCGATCCGGCGCCGAGCGCCGAGGACTTCGCGGTCACGCGGCGGCTCGCCGAAGCGGGGAGATCGTTGGGATTCCGCTCCTCGATCACCTGATTGTCGGCGAGGAGCGCTACTGCTCCTTTCTCGAGCGCGGGCTCCTCGACCGCAAGCCGGCGCTGGCCGCTCAGAATGCCAATGATCCGTAGCGGGCGATCGCGGCGGCCGCGATCGCCGCCATCTCGATTCGTAGGATCGAGCGGCCAAGGCGCGCGGGGATCTCGCCGGCGCGCCGCGCGAGCTCGACCTCCTCCTCGGTGAATCCCCCTCGGGCCCCACGAGGATCCGGAACCGATCGCTTCGAAGATCCCAACAATGTTGCGAGCTCGCCGGCATCGGGGTCGGGGTGGAGGGCGATCCGCGCGCCTTCGAAGGGTGCGGCGAGGAGCTGTTCGAGCGGGATCGGCGCTTCGAGGCTCGGCACGAACGGCTCCCCGATTGCTTGGCCGCCTCGCGCGCGATCCGCCGCCATCGCTCGATCCGCGCCGGCGAGAGGTCCTCGCGCGCGGCGACCGACCGCTCGACCACGACCGGAATCACCGATTCGATTCCCATTTGCGTCGCCGCGTCGATGAGCGCGTCCATCCGCGGCCCGCGGGGTGCCGAGACCGCGAGATGGACCGCCCTCCCTTGGCGCGTTCGCCGCTCGATACCCTCGATTGCCACGCGGCACTCGCGCTTGGTGGCGAACGCGACCCGTCCACTCAGGACGAGCCCCGATCCGTCGAGGAGCTCAACGGCGTCGCCGGCGCGGATTCGCCTCGAGCGGAGCGCGTGGTCGCTCTCCGCGGGATCGAGTTCCACCTCACCCCGTCGCGGCTCGCAGCCCTCCGGCAGAAAAATCGGTCGACCATCGTGGTGCGTGGGGATAGATCGCGCGGCTTCGGGCGTGGGTGTTTTGACCTCAGATCGCGGTCAACGATACCATCTTCGCCCGGCCAATTCGGCGCGACGGCGTCCATCCCGCCGCCACGCATCGATCCTGCCTCCCACGATCCAAACTAAAAACGCCATCCTTGTTGCATCGCAACGCTGGCTTCGAGGCCACACCAACTTTCAAGCGGCCGATTTGTTACCTTCGCACAAGCTCCGCCGATCGAGCTGCATTGGATCGTGAATCGGAACGCTGACCTCGTTTTCCGAGAAACCCAATCCATCGAGAATGCCGGAGCGATTTGTCCTCGTAATTGAAGCGGGCCCCTGTGCCGGCGAGCGGATCTCCATCGCCGGAGACCGCTTCACCGTCGGCCGCAAGCCGGGCAATTCCTCGTCCTGAACGACGCGTCGGTCTCCGGAAGCCACTGCGAGATCCGGCGCGCGGGGATGCGATCATCCTCAAGGATCTCGGCAGCACCAACGGAACGTTCTTCGGCGGCGCAAAGGTGCTGGAAGTCAAACTATCGTCGGGCGACCAGTTCGCGCTCGGAACTGTGATGTTGCGCGTCGAGGGAGACGCGGACGAGCTCGTCCTCGACGAGGAATCGCCCGCGGCGTCGTCGGGGCCGTCGGGCTTGGAGATCCTCGACCTCGTCGAGGATTCGCCCGCGCCTGGGGCGTCCGCGCCTTCGCCCGCGTCCGCGCCCTCAGCTGCGCCCATGGCCGAGCGGGCCGCGGTGATCGTGGCACCGCGCAGCGAGCCCGTGCGGTTGCCGAGCCCCGGCGATTCGGGGGTCCTGACCGACTCCGGAGTCGTCGAGCGCGCGCGGAGAGCGGCCGCCGAGGCTGCCAAGCGCGGGCGCTTCACCACAACTGTAATCGCCGTCGCCGCCCTCGCCGCGATTGGCCTCGGCGGATACTTTGCTTTCTTCGCCGGGGCGAGGCCGCGCCGCGCATGCGCTCCGTGGCCACCGTCGCGGGCAATCTGCTCGACAAGGAGACCGCGAGCCTGGAGGCCGCCGCGGGCGACGGCGCGCGCACCGACTTTCATTGGCAATTGCGCGACACCTCGCTCCTGCCGGCCGATGACAACGAAACGGGCACGGCCGCGAAGGGGGTCGGAATCTTTGGCTTCGGCTTCACCACGAAACGAATCCACAGCGGCGAGCGCGCCTCGAGACGCGCTTCGAGGGGCCGGGGATCGCGCGCGCGACCAGCGATCCCGTTTCCGTGGGATCGGGCCAGAGCCTGAAGTTCGCCGCCCACGTGGCGACCGGGCTCCACTCCGGCGCCGCGGTCCAGCTCGTCTTCCGCTCGCGTTCCGATCCCAATCTTCAGATTGTCCGCTGCGGCGGATCGGTGGGATTCGCCGAGTCCTCCGGGAAGGGGGATTCACGCGCGTCGAGGGGACGGCCCAGGTTCCGAGCGGCTGCAACCAGGCCTGCGTCTCGATCGTTGGGTTCGGCGCCGACGACTCGGTCGTCTTCGACGACGTGGAGCTGCTGCCGAGCAGCGAGGCGGCCGCCGCCCCCGTCATGCGGAAGGAGATCGAGTTCGAGCCCGAGGCGATCGACGGCCGGATCCGCAAGATCGGCCGCGACTTCGCGCGGAATCTTGGGGTTCTCCATCGCGACGCGTCGGGAGCCGGGAAGCGCACCTTCTCGCCGGCCGCGCCGACGCCAACGATTGGATCCTTTGGCTTCCGACCGGCGAAGGAGCCCAACTATCGCTGAGCCTCGAGCCGACCGACACGCAAGTCGCCTATCATTACCAATGGAAGGGAAGGACGCGGGCGATCCCAAGGATTCGAAGTGGACGCTCACTGGGGGATCGACCGCGCCTACGCCCCCGAAATCTTGGTGAGAGGGGCCAAGGCGACCGGCCGCTATCGGGGCGAGTTCCGCGAGCCGGCCGCCACCGCGCTCGTCTTCGGCGAGAGCGCGATCGTTTGCGTTTGTCGTTCCAGCCGCCGGTCGCGATCCACGGCGTCCCCGATACCAATCAAACTTCACTCGAGATCGACGCCCCCGCGACCTTCACGATCACGGTCCAATTCACTTTCGAGGCCGAGAAGCGCCGCGCCTTCGAGCTCGAGCAGCAGGCCGACGCCGCCGAGAAGGGCGCCCGCTTCGGCGAGGCGATCGCGCTCCGCGGCCAGATCCTCGAGGAGTTCCCGTTCGAGACGGCGCTCATCGAGCGAAACCAGCACAAAAGCGCGACGCGAGCCTCGGCGAGGGTCAGCGCGCCGTCCAAAGCTCGAGAAGCGGATCGCCGACGCCGAGCTCTTCCGGATCCCCGAGGGTTTCCGCGAGGCCAAGCGCGCCGCCGAAAAGTTGGGATCCGACTACGCGGGCACCGACGTGGCCGAGCGCGCGAAGACGGTCGTCGAGGCCGCCGATCGGAGCCTCGCCGTCACCGAGGCGGAGCGCGGCGAGCGCGAGGCCGCGCGCTTGAAGACCATCGCCGACGCGTTCAAAGCCATCCAAGCGACGGATCTTGCCAACTATATTCGCGACTACATCAAGAAGCACTTCTCGAACACCAAGGCCGCCGCGGCTGGGGATGGGAATTGATGGCCTCGATCGTCACCGGCATCGACGTCGGCACGCGCGCGGTCCGCGTCGGTGCAGGAAAGCGCAAGGGCACGGCGTTCGTCCCCACCCGATATGTGGTGAGGGCGCGGCTCGAGGGGAGTCCGCCGCCGACGCGCTCACCCAATGCCTCACCGAGAGCCGGATCGAGGCTCGCGCGCGCGCCTCGGCATCACCGGGCGCGACACGATCCTGCGCTACTCGCAGGTCCCGCGCCTCAGCGATTCCCAACTAAGGAACCTGATGCGCTTCGAGATCGACGAGCTCGCGCAGCAGGCCGGCGGAAACTTGGCATCGGATTTCAACCTCCTGCCGATCCCCCCGGGCATGACGGGAGACGACACGGTGCTGGTCGCGCTCGCGCGCAACGACACCCTCGATTCCACCGTCGGCGCGTGCGCGGCACGGGGGCGGGGATCGGCTCGTTCACGCCGAACGCCGTCGCGCTCTACGACTCGTTCCTAAAGTTGGGATCGGTCGCGGAGGACGGCGTCCTCATCGCCAACGTCGGCGATGAGAATACCGACGTGGCGATCGTGCTCGGCCCCGATCTCGCGTTCGCGCGCAATCTCTCGGGCGGTGGCCGCCTCTTCACCGACGCGATTCGCCAACGATTCGGCGTCGACGACGAGCAGGCCGAGGAGATGAAGCGCACGCTCGCCAATCTTTCGCCGAATGCCAAGGGTCGCTACACCTCCCCGCAGGAGGAGAAAGTCACCAATGCGATGCTGGGCCCCGCAGGGCAGTTCGCGTCGCTCCTCCAGTCCACCGCCGCCCTCGCCAAAGCCCAACTCAAGCTCCCCGAGCTGAAGATCCAGCGGGCGCTCCTGTGCGGCGGCGGATCCCGATTGTTGGGATTCGGCGAATACTTGGCGGCCACGACCGGCTGGCAAGTCCAACTCTTCGACCCGCTCGAGTCGATGGAGCTGGGCTCGCTCCCCACGGAAGAGCGCGCCGAGCTCGAGCGCGATCGCTTCGAGGCGGTCGTGGCGCTGGGTCTCGCCCTCGCCTCGGCCGAAACGGGGCTCTACCGCCTCGACATCCTCCCAGAGGCGATCGTCCGCAAGCGGCGCTTCCTCGAGCGCACGTCGTTCGTGATCGCGGCCGTCGTCCTCGCCGCCGGTTACTTGGGAGCCGAGGCGTACTTCACGAGCGCGCTCGCCACCGACGCGCGCACCACGGCCAACGCGGTCTCGCGCGAGGTGAAGCAGCGCCAGGCGGTCAATGACAAGACTCTCGAGATCTTGGGCGATCCCAACAATGGCGTCCCCGGCCGCAACGCCGAGCTCGCCGAGATCGCGACCGAGCTCGAGGTGCGCGCCGCCGCGGGGGCCTCACTCCTCGCCGTCGACCGCGCGCTGCGCAACCTTCTCCCCAGCGATCTTTGGATCACCAAGGAAATCATGAAGATCGATCGCGACGCGGCGCGCCCCGATCTTGGCGCCAAGGATCTGCCCTCGCCCGATCGTCCACCTCATCGGCAAGGGGCGCGAGGGGGCCGAGAAGATCGAGCAGACCTTCCCGAACTTCACCGCGCGGCTCACCGAGGCGCTCGGCGTGGCCCCCGTCCAAATGTTCAAGAAAGGGAGCACGGGCTTCGAGTTCGAGCTCTTCATCGACCTGGTTCCCGTGGCTTCGGCCGCGGCGGCCAAGCCCAATTGAGCGAATCGTGGCTTTCGACCTCAACGCCTTCCTCCAAGACAACAAAAGTTCCTCGCCGGGGCGTTCCTCGGCGTCGGCGTCTTCTTCGCGGGCTATGCGCTCGTCGATTCCTACGCGGGGGCCGATCTCCGCGCCTCGCGCAACGAGGTCGCGGCCTACCGCGCAAAGATGGGAAACGCGCAGCTCTATAGCGCCAAGAATCTCGAGGCCGCCAAAGACCAACAAAAGCAGCTCGAGGCGACGGTGAAGACGCTCATGAAGCGGCTCGCCTTCGTGCCGCGCGAGGCATTCATGCTGAAAGACGGCGGCCCCTCTCCCGCCAACCAATACATCGGCATTGCCACGTCGATGCGCGAGCGGCGCCTCGACGAGGCGCGCTCCCGCGGGATCGACCTCGTCGATAATGCTGGGATTCCCGACCGCTCGCCCACGGAGGTCGAGGAGATCCGCCGCACGCTCCGCACCCTCGACCTGATCGACCGCGTGCTCGATCTCGCGATCGCCCCGGGCACCCGCTCGATCGACAAGATCACACTCGTGAGCGAGCGACGGCGGCGAGCGCACCGGCCGCTCGATCGCCGAGGAGATCCGCGTCGAGTTCGACATGGTGATGACCTCGCCGACGCTCTCGGGACTCTCGAGGCCTCCCAAGCCTCCGACCCGCCCCTCACGCTCATCTACGGCGACATGACATCGCTCGGATCGGGCTCGGGGGCGCGGCGATAGTTTGGTTCGCGTGACCCTGACTGCCGCCGCCATCACGCTCACGACACCGCAGGAGTGACCTCATGGAGCTCCGCCGCGAACCCGTCCTCTTCGGTCTGACCCTCCTCATCGTTGGGTTGCTCGGATGGCAACTCTACGACGAAGCCAACAATCCGCTGCGGGCGCCGACGTGGCCCAAGAAGGATCTCGAGGTCGCGCCGATCCGGATCCCCGACATCGGCAAGGTGCCGATGCCGGCGAAGCCGGGGGCCTCCGAGGCAATGCGCGATCTCTTCGCGGAGCCGCGCGACACGCGCCCGCTCCCAAGCTCCGGATCGGGGTCGATCTCCTCCTCCCCGACAGCGAGCCCTACTCGGTTTTGATGCCTCCGACGATCCCGTCCCCGGCGATCGATTTGTGGTATCGCTTCCTCCGCGGGCCGGCGGCGCTGGATGCCTTCGATTTCGCGGCGGCCGACGCCGAGGCCGCGGCCAACGCTCCAGGTGCCGCGAACGCCGCCGACGAGACCGAGAGCAAGCCCGCGAGCGGTCCCGCGGTGGCCAAGGCGCCGCCGCCGGGCTCGGCGCAGGGCGCGGGCCAGGCGGCCGCGGACCGGAAAGCCAACGAAGCGCAGCTCGAGCGCCGCTACGACAAGCTCGTCGACCGCGGGGGATGACCTATTGGGGCCGGATCCTCAATCCCAACAAATACGACATCAAGGAAGAAGACCCGATCACCTTCCAGAGCTACGACATCAAGAATGATCGGACGTTCGCCAAACACACCTATCCGCGCTCCGAGATCCTGAGCTTCGCCCTCGCCAAGACCATCAAGAACGAGATCGAGTTCCGCAAGCGAAAGGTGGCGTGGATCCAGGGAACGAACCCAAGATTCGGGAATTCGTTTTGTGGCTTTTGGACCGCGGGCGCGACGAGCCGGAGGCCTTCGCCGAGGCCGAGCGCCAGATCAAGAAAGCGATCGAGCTCCGCCGAACGATCCCGTGAACTTGGTGATCCTCGGGCGGCTCTACGAGCTCACGTTTCGCTATGAGCTCGCTTGGAAGCTCTATCGCGAGATGACCGACGGAAAGTTTGCGACGAGCGCCGACGCATGGATCTCTCGCGCGCGCCTCGAGGCGCGCCTCCACCTCGATACCGATGCGCGCGCGAGCTACGAGCGCGGCCTCTCGCTGGATCCGGAAGGGTGGCGCCCAAAGTTGGTGTTGGGGGAGTTCCGGATGGGGCTCGGCGCCGCCCAGACTGCGCTCCCGCTTTCGAAGGGGCGCGCAAGGTGGAGCCTCTGCAGCCGGAGTACGCGATCCTCCGCGCCCGGATCCGCCGCTCGCTCGGCGATGCATACTTGGCGGTCGGCCGCCTCGACAACGCCGCCGATGCATACAAAAAGGCGCTCGAGGCGGCCGACGGCGACGCGGCCGCCACGACGGGCCTCGCCGTCGTGGAATGGCTCCAAAAGCAAACCGAGCCGGCGCTCAAGCTCCTCGACGGCCAAATCGCCGCCGATCCACGATGGCCGCGCTGCTCGCGCGCGGCCTCATCAAGTTGGGAATGAAGAATTACCTCGGCGCGCGCGCCGATTTCCAAGCCGCCGTCGGCCTCGATCCGGTCCGCGACGTGCGCCCGCTCTCGGCGCTCGCCTACCTATACTTGGTAACCGGCCACCGCGATGAGGCGCTCGTCGCGATCGAGCGCGCGCTGCAGAACGATCCCAACGATCCCTACTCCATCTATCTGCGCGGCCGGATCCGTCGCGACGGCGGCGCCCGCGAGGCGCGCGCGCCAAGATCTGAAGGACGCCTGCATGGCGAGCCTCGGATACATCGAGCCGGTCATCGAGCTCGGGATCCTGAGCGCCGACGAGGAGCTCACCGACCTCGCCGACCGCTACTTCGCCCGCGCCCTCGAGGTGGATCCCAACAATGCGGAGGTCCACGCGCTCCGGGGCGGAATCTATTGATGGCGAATCAGATCCGCCGCGCCCGCGAGTCGTTCCTCGCCGCGACCGCGATCGATCGCAACAATGCCCTCGCGAACATTGGGATCGCGATCTGCAACTATCTCGAGGACAATCCCCAGCAGATGAAGGTCGGCCTCGGCAACGTGCGCGACACCCGCCCCCCGACGACCGATACCACCAATACGCGATCGACACCTTGAACCAGGTCGAGATCCACCAGAACAAGGAGGAGTGGACCGACGGCTTCGACCGCGCGGCGCTCCGCAACCCGCCTTGGCTCGCGACGGGGACCCCAGGGATCAGAATTGGCGTCGTGAGCGGCGAGGTCCGGATGGAGGGCTCTTCGACACGGGGGCGAGGCGAAGGTCACCTATCAGTGGCCCGGGCGGCTCTTCCGCGGCTTCGAGGTCGACGTCACCACCCCGCCGCCGGCTCCAAGCCCGAGAGCCGATCAGGAGGATCTCTCGGTCTTCATCGTTCAGGAGGCCCGCTCGGGTCAGAAGCAGGTGGTCGACTTCGAGGTCTCGATCATCCGCGAGCGCCCGAAGGCCGACGGCACGAGCGTCGTCAAGTTTCAGTGGCGCGACAAGGAATCGACCCCGCCGGCGACCGAGGTCCCATTCAAGTGGCCGGCCGGGAAACCGGTCCATTTGCGGATCGAACGCAACGATGATGAGAACAAACCGCTCGGGCGCGTCTATCTCGATAGCCAATTGATCGCCTCCGACATTCCCTTCCCGAGATCCACGGCCAACTATTTCCTGCTCGGCGTTTCCGCGTCGGGTCAGACCGGCCGCACTTGCTCGCTCTCCTTCGACAACGTTCGCGTCGTCCGCAAGACGGCGCAATGAGCGCAACGATTCGCCCAATACCACAAATCCACATGCGCGCGTTCGGCGACAAGCGATCCTCCGGCTTCACCCTCATTGAGCTGCTGGCGGTCATGACGATCCTCGCGATCCTCTCGGCCGCATTCATCGTGGGTTTCCGGAAGTTCCAGCGGGCGGGCGAGGAAGAGGAGACGCGCACCCGGATCCGCCAGATGGCTGCCCTCATCAGCGGGGAATACGAGATCGCCAAGGGGGACTACCCCCCGATGACTTCGAGGGCCTCGGCGCCCGCCCCGCGAACGATCTCAACATGGGCTCCGAGAGCCTCGTAGCCGCCCTCGTTGCCAAGGATTCCGTGATCGGGCTGATCGAATCGAAGGAACTCTGCAACACCGACGAAGACCAATTCTCCAAGAAGATCACGAAGTACGACGTGAACGACGCGTTCGAGCTCAAGGACCACTGGGGCAATCCGATCGCGTACTTCCATTGCAAACATTACACGCGCAAGCAGAAATACTTGGCAATGCCGAAGGCGACGCGCGCCCTCGAGGAGCAGATGGTCGAGGCGATGAAGGACCCGGTGACGAAGGGGTATTACAATGCCAACTCGTTCCAGTTGATCTCGGCGGGCCCCGACGGGCGCTTCGGCACGGAAGACGACATCGCCAACTTCGACATTCACTAGGAATAACCGTAGCGGGTCGCCATGCGCGAAATCCTTGCGTTGGATGGAAACCGTCCGCGAGCGCGGCGGCGAGCCCGACGTCAAGATGGCGCTGTCAAGCTCCGCGCAAGGCTCCGGCCAGAGGCCGACCGCCGCGCGGGTGGCTTCACATTGTTGGAGTTGTTGGCTGTGATGTCGATCCTGGCCGTAATGATGGGCATCGGACTCGGAGTGTTCAGTCGGGTCAATGTTGCGAAGTTCACGGCGCTCGGAAGCGTGCGCAACGTGCTCCGAACCGCGCGCGAGAACGCGATCGCGAACTCTCTCCCGGTAACTGTGGTGTGCGACGGCCCCAACAATCGGGTCTTCGATCTCTCGATCCAGCCGTTCGCCCACTGGTCGTTCGAGGACGAGTCGGGGGTCACGGGCCCCACGACGGGCGCCACCTCGAGCAACGATGTCGCGTCGACCGGCGCCTTCGGCCTCGACGCGCGGCTCGTCGGCGCGAAAGTTGGGATGCCGGGGCGCACCGGCGCGGCGCTCCTGTGCGCCAAGCAGGGGGATCACGCGGTCGCGAATCTTGGGGAGCGGGGCGAGTGGATCTTCCGCGACGGGATCGCGGTCGAGCTCGACGTTTGGGTCGACTCGTTCGCCAATGCCACCATTCTGAAGCGCGGGCGGCAGCTCCTCCTGCGCATCCTTCCCGACGGCCGGATCGAAGCCGAGATCGGCCTCGCCGAGCGCGAGGACACTCCCAACAAAACCGGCGGGCAGCTCATCGCGACGACCCGCCCCGGGTTCATACTCCCGAAGCGCTGGTCGCAGATCGGCGTCGTCTACGATCGCCAGTTGCTCACGATCCTCGTCGACGGCGTCCCCGTCCAGACGGCCGAGGCGAGCCTCCCGGTCATCTCCGAGGGGCCTCGCTCGAGATCGGCGACAAGTCGCAAACATTCCTCGGCCGGATCGACTCCGTAAAGTTGGGATCGATCGCGCCGGGCGACGGCCAGAAGCTCCCCGAAATGTGTCGTTCATCGGAAAGGCCAAGAAGCAAATCATCCATTTCGCCCCCGATGGAAAGCTCGACCCCGCGTGGCACCGCAACGAGGCGGTGATCCTGATCCAGTTCCCTGAGAACGTCCGGAAAGAGATCCGAGTGGGGGCCTATGGAATCGTTCGCTAGCGACAATGTCAAGATTCGGCGCGGCCGGCGCCGCGCGAATCCCAACGATCGGGGATACGCGATCATCCTGGCGCTGGTGGTCCTGGCCGCGCTCATCGCGATCGCGACTCCGTTTTTGTTGGCGACGCGCGGCTCCGCTCGCTCGAGCGCCGTCCGCTCGGGGATGTCCGCGCGCGGATCGAGGCCGACTCGGCCGCCCGCGCGATCTTCCGGCGGCTCGAAGCCACCGATCCCGAGAACGACACGACCCCCGGCTATGACACCAATGCCGAGGTGCGGCCGATCCTCGACGTTCCCAAGAATCTCTATCCGACCCGCGATCCCAAGGGGTCGTCGTGTCCGCCGCGGCGGAGCCGGAGCAGGTCCGGATCAATATCAACTCTGCCTCGGTCGGCGCGCTGGGGCTTCTCTTCCCCACTCGCACCTTGTCGAGACGCTCCAGAAAGATGGCAATGAGGTGGCGATCGAATCGGCCGACGGTTTTCCCGACGATGGGGTCGTCTGGATCGATGGGGAGCTGATCCGCTACCGCGGCAAGTCGGGTGGTCGGCTCACCAATCTGAGCGCGGAGTCATGGGCTCGAGCTCCGGCCCCTACGAGTCGGCGGGGAGCATGCGGCCGGCGTCCCCGTCGTCGACGCGCGCGCCCACTCGATCGCGAAGCACCGGATCCGTGCGCGCAACGGCGAATACCACAAATACGAGACGGTCGGCGAGATCACGCGCGCCAAGATCGAGCCGGAGGGGAGCGCGGCGATCACCCCCGAGGATCTGTGGAAAGCCTCGAACAAGATGACTGTCTTCAGCGAGCGCAACGGCCACGAGGATTGGTCGGCCCCGACGCGCATCACGAGCTCCATCTCCGCCGACGGCGCGAAGCGCGATTTCGTTTGCGAGAACGCGCGATACTTGGGAGTCGGCACCACCGTCAAGGTTGAAGGCCCCGAGGGGCCGAGTACGGAATCGTGGTGAAGAACACCGGCGACACGGTGACCCTCGAGGAGCCGCTCCGCTATTCGGCGCAAGCCTTCAGGCCAAGGTCAGCACGCTGATCCCGAGCCCGATCCACATCCACAGCGCGAGCGTGGGATTGTTGGAAGACATGCTCACGGGGCTCTGCCTGCGCAGCGCGCGCGCCGGAGCCGATCTCGCGCGAGGCGGCGCGCCAGGTCGCCAACAAAATCCAGGAGGTCGCGCCGAAGGGTTGGAAGGATCTGATCGAGCGAGTGCTCCTCCCGCTTGCCACAGATAACGTCCTCACGCTGCGCCAGGTCGAGGCGATCCTGCGCAACGGCGAGAATAGCAACGATTACGCGCTCCGCCGCTCGACCCTCCCCTTCACGTTCGTCGCGGGAGCCGCTATCGCGTGACCTCTTCCGCGTCGGTGAATGCGCCGTCGGGGGCCGAGCGCGGCCGCGATGAGATCGAGTGCGTGGCGGAGGTCCACCGCCAGAACCACGACCGCGACGACGTGGGGATCCGCGTCGTCGCGCGCCAGACCGAGTTCGACGAGCTGCTCCGGCTCTCGCGCCGCGGCCGCGGTTGGATGACCTACCCGTGGGATTCTTGCTATTTCGACGGGCGCACCGATCCGCCGGCGCGCGTGCGCGCCTACCTGATGAACCTCTCGCGCGTCGCGGGCGACGTGCCGATCGTCCAGTCGGAGGATCCCAACATTTCGTGGGCCCAGATGTGGCCTTCGCGCAGCGCCTGGCCCGACAACAAATCGGAGCACTTCGACACCGAGATCGCCCCCGAGGGGCGCGACGTCTCGAAGTTCCAGGCGTGGACGGTGGATCCGGTGGCGGCGCCGGCCGAGCTGGTCGGGGCCAATGGCTATCTCTATCCCGGCGCCTTCTCGGGTTGGTTTCGTTGGGATGGCGGCGCGATCACCGGCACCCTCTTCGACCTCGGATCCAAGGATTCCACGATCCGCGACCGCATCACGCTCGCCATCGACCAGGGAGACTTGGTGTTGCGGATGCGCGACACCTGCGGCGACGATACCAACAATATCGCGGGGAGATCAAGAACGAGATCCGCTTCCCTGCCACGGGGCAATTCAGGCCAATGTTTGGTATCACTTCACGGTGGTGTTCCGCGGCTCGGGGCCGGGGACTTCGCCCTCCTGATCGACGGGCTCCCGCGCGGCAAGCGCGGACTCCTCACCCACCTATCCGCCAATCTCCAATCGATCTCGCAGGTCGGCGCCTCCGCCGTGATCCCCGTGGAATCGACCGACGGCTTCCCCGGCTACGGCGTCCTCGAGATCGGCGACGAGCTGGTCGAATACAGCAAGAAAACCGCGGGGGATTCTCGACCGCGTGGTCGACCGGCAACGTCCCCGGCTCCTACACGGGGGCGCGGCGTCCGCCTCTCGAAGACGAACACCAATGCCACACATAGCCACCAGGCTGGAGAGGTGGTGAGGCTCTATGGCTACGCGAATCGCATCCTGCGCGACGTGTATCCCGGCGGCGGGCAGCTCTCGAGCTCGCTCGGCCGATTCAGCGCCGGAAAGGTGCGAATCCAACAAAACTTCTCGCTCACGCCGATCGACGCGGTCGGTCCCAATGGCTTCGGCTTTCCGCTCGGGAAGGGGATCAAGGCCGACGCGCAGCTGAACACCCTCCGGCTCGATCCTTTGGATGCGAGCGACACCGACTTCATCAAGGCGTTTCCCGCGACGGGCGGCTACGCGGTGATGTTCCATTCCGCGGCCCCTCGACTCTCTCGACCCCCCGCCGGGCCAAGCCCAGTTCTCGGCGCCGAGCTCATCCAGTTCTCAGGCGTCCAGGGGACCGACACGCTCGTCGGCATCACACGCAACGTCAATCCGGGGACTGCAAGCAAGCTATTTCAAGGGGACCACCTTCGTGGTCGATTGGGCGATCAACGTCCCCACCAATCACAAGAATAACGACTACCGCTTCTGGACCTACGTCGTCCCCTGCTCGATCCCCGTGAGCGGCGGGAGCTACTACAAGCCGACGAATCCCAACAATCAGGAGACTACGGCGTCGCCCAGCTGATCGAGCTCGGCGCGGCGGGGGCGGGGCTCGCGGAGACGACCGAGTGGGTCCAGTACGACACGATCCTCAACAATCATTTGTGCGCTCTAGCGGATTGGCGTTGGGACGCCGCCCGCTCGATCACGCTCGGCCCGCCGACCCTCATCGCGAATCTCCCGGGGCAGCAGCCGCCCGGTGCTGATCCAGTTCGGCTCGCCGATCCCGCAACCGACTCCGGGGCCGGTGACGCACACCAACCAAGAATCGATCGACGGCCGTTATATTGGCATGCCGATGCCGAAGGGGGTGGCAGGGCTGGTCGATCAGATGCAGTTTGGCGTGGTCGGCGGCTTCGGCGGATGAGGTTCCGCGGCACGAACCAAACCTGGTCGCGCGATCACCAAGGAAACACCGAGGCGATCCCGGCGTTCATCACCAAGATTGGCACACCGGCGGCGGGGCGCCCCGGACGCCTCGACCGCTTCCGGATCGTCCTGCCTTCGGGGGTGAGCGGCTTCGACCACCGCACGATCAACTGGACGAGCCTCTACCAACGTGGGCGCGATGTGGGTCGCCGCCGCGGAGAAGATGCCCAATGTCACCATTCCGGTGCCGACGGTGAACATCGATCCGGAGTCGGTCCAGAATGTGGCAACGATCGAGGACTCGCGCGATTGGGTTCGAATCGTCGTGGGTCCGTCGGGGAGCTCCCCGCGGTCTCAACCAAACTATCCGTGGGGGTGCCTACGACGGGACCGGCGATCTGTTCGCCGGGACGATCGATGAGATCAGATTCATGTCGGTGCCGCCGGGGCAGCGCACCTCGCGCTTGGCCGCCTCCTCGTGGCGCAGGCCTGCACTGCGGCGGAGACCAGCATTCAGCTCTGCCCCGCCGTCCCGGGGAACCCGCTCAATCTCCAGCAGAACCCAATTATCAACGGCGTCTCCTATCCCGGGGCCACGAAGACCCTCGGCAACAGCTTCATGGGCACGATGCCGGCCGACGCCGGGGTCGTGATGATCGGCGACGAGCTCATCGGCTACGACAGCTACGATCCGGGGGCGGCACGATCACCGTCGCGCAGGGCGGCCGCGGAATCTTGGGGACCCAGGCGCGCGCCCATGGAGCCTACGAAACGGCGATCTTCCTCCACGCGATCGTCGCTTCCCAACTATCGGGAGCGCTTCTCGGCGGGCACCTCGGTGATCGAGGTGGAGGATCCCAACAAATTCCCGCCGTTCGGCACCGTGCTGGTCGAAGACGAGTTGATGCATTACACGCGCAACACAGGTGCCCGCCTCGAGATGCCCGAGTTCGAAGACGAAAGTTGGGGAACGGCGCCGCCCGCCGAGACGGGGTCTACTCGGCGGTGCGCCGCGGCAACGGCCTCTTCCGCGGGCGCTACGGAACTGTGGCGAATGCCCACTCGGTCGGCCACCTCGTCTTCCGATTTCCATACCGATATTGGGATCGTTGGGTGATCGGCAGCGATGCCCCCGAGCTCTTCTACATCCAATGCGACGAGGAGGCCCAGGCCGCGTTCTGGCGCCGCGTCTTCTGGAAGGAGGAGCTGCCGCTCCAAGGGGTCACGATCGAGTGCCTCGTGCGGCTCGACGGCCGCGCCCGCTGGAGCGCCCAACCCAACAAAACCGAGGGGCTGTGGCTCTTCACCTCGCCCAACTCCGGCAACGATATGAAAGACGGCGGCGGCGACGGCAACTCCGATCCTGCGCCAAGGCGAGCGGCTGGAATTGCGTTTCGGCGTGCGCTTCGGCAACGGCGCCTTCGATCCCATCGCCAATCCCAACACCAACGATCTCCATCGCTCCGACGCGTGGAAAGTGACTCCGCGCCTGCGCGCGATCGCGGTCGAGCGTTTTGCTGGGAATCGGATTCTTTGAAGGAGGAGCGGCGATGATCGCGCGGCTCATCCAACGATCGGGCCTCGCGCGGCGGGCGGGCGCGCCGCGGCGCGGGCGCCTCGGCTTCACCCTCGTCGAGCTATTGGTGGTGTTGGGGCTCCTCTCGGCCTTCACATACTTGGCATTCCGCCTCCTGACCGGCGGGCTCAGCATCTGGCGGATCGCCGACGAGTCGCGCGATCAGGAGGAGCGGGCGCGGGTCGTCCTCGATCTGTTGCGTCGCGACCTCGGCGTGACCGATGGCGGCCCCATGTCGCGCTTCGTCGTCGACCACGGCGACACGGCGCTCGGCGGCGAGACCTACTCGCGCACCCGCCTGCGTTTCGTCCGCACGATCTCGCGCGCCGAGGAGGCGCGCTTGCGCGCAGGCTTCGTGGGTCCCGCCGGGGCAACATCGAGCGCCCCCGCCGTCGACACGGCCGCGGTCGATCCGCTCCCCGAGACAAAGGTCAACGATCCGCCCGCGTCCCCGGAGTCGGATTGTTGGAAGTGGCCTACGCGACCGCCCCCGATCCCAATGCCAGGATCCGGCGATCGGAGTCCTGCGCCGCGCCGTGAATCCCTACGATCCCGAAAGCGCCGCCCGCAGCTTCTTCACCAAGGATTTCTTCGAGAAGGCGAAAGGTGGGTTCCTCGAGCGCTCGGCCGACGTGGCCGGCGGGGTCCTCCACTTCGGAATATCGTTGGTATCGCAGGACACGCGCGCCCCCAACGAGCCCCCCGACCGCGGCGGCCCCGAGACCTCCTGGGACTCCACCCGCTTCGAGTTCTCCTCGCCGAAGGATCTGGGCGTTTCCCACTTTTCTTTCGCGAACGAGACGCCGCTCGATTCCCGCGATCGCATCTATCCGCGGCGGGTCCAGGCCCTCCTCATCCTCGAGCGCGAGGATCCCGACCGGATCCGCCCGAAGCTCTCGAATGCCATCGACGCCAAGACCAACGATCTCCAGCTCGACGATCCGCGCCCCTTCGGCGTCACGCCGGGGATTTCATCAAAGTTGGCGGGGAATGGATGGTCGTCGCGTCGACGGAGCGCGGGCTCATCCGCGTGCGCACGCGCGGCGCGCTCGGCACGCGCGGCCTCGCCCACAATGCCGGCGTCGCCATCCATCGCGGCCGCCCCTTTCGTTTGGAAGTTCCCTCGACTGCGCGCGAGACGCCGACCTCCGATGAATTCCCAACCATCGCAGTTCCAACGATTGCTTGGCCAACGATCGCGCGCGCAGCGAGCTCGGGTTTCACTCTCATCGAGATGATGATCGCGATGGGGATCCTCGTGGTCGGAGTGTCGTCGGTGCTCGGCCTGCTGGCCTTCGGCGCGGCGCTCCAGCGCACCGCCGAGCGGCGCGGTGAGACCTCTCTCGCGGCCGAGCAGGTGGTGGCCGATCTGCGCGACTCGTTCGTCCTCCAGAAGGATGGAAGCGTGTCCGGTCCGCCGTCGCTCACGATGGACCGCGACATCGAGGGGCACCCGACGCTCAAGGCCCACATCGAACTCAAGAAAACCCCTCCTCGATAGCGAATACTTCGCGACCATCCAGATCCAGTGGATGGAACGCGGAAAGATGCGTTCCGAGGATTTCCGCGCGATCGTGGAGCGCGAGGCCCCGTTCGGGCAGCGCGTCAACTTCGATCGCATCCGCACGAAAGCCACGAAGAACTGAGCTGAGACCCATCCCATGAACTTCGAACTCAAGATTCCCAACTTTCGGCTCCTAGGTTTTTCGTTGGTGTTGGCGGCGCTCGGCTCGACGGCCCTCGCGCAGGGCGGCGGGGAGTTCGTCCCGCTCCTCGACGGCGACATCCTCGTGGGGGAGATCACCACCCACGACGAGACCAGCATCGAGGTGAAACGCACCGACAACGGCGGCCTCGTGCGCCTTCGTTGGGGTCAGCTCGCGCCGCCGTTCGAGCGGACGCTCCGCGCGAAGCTCGGATACGACCGCGAGCTCGGGAGGAGCTCCAGGTGGAAGCCGACGAGATCACGCTCAACGACGGCAGCAAGCGCATCGGGCGGATCGTGGAGCAGACCCCCGACCGGATCATCTTCAAGGATCCGCGGTCGACGCTCGAATACCAACGATCCATGATCGCCGGCGCGCCGGCGCGCGTGCGGGTGGCTGCCCTCGACGTCTTCACCAAGGATGAGCTCTTCAATGAAAAGTTGGGAAGCGTCGACGTGACGACGGCGCAGGGGAACTTCGACCTCGCTCTCTTCCTCTCGCAAACGCAGGATTTCGCGCGGGCGATCCAATACCTCAACGACGCCAAGAAAATCGATCCCAACTTTCATCCCGGCGAGATCCAGAAGATGCTGACGCGCCTCGAGGCGCAGAAGCTCCGGCAGGACGAGTTCGACTACCTCCGCGACATCGAGTTCGAACGCAACCAATACCACTACGACAAGGCGATCGCCCTCTGCGACGGCTTCGTCGGCAAGTTCCCCAAGGCGGCCCCCGAGACGAAGGCCGACGTCGAGAAACGCAAGAAAAACGTCCTCGAGATGAAGCAGAAGGCGATGATGCGCGCGAACTTCGACGCGTTCTACCACGCGGCCGACATGCTCGCCCGGAGCAAGGCCTCCGACCGAAAGGTGGGATTGGAGGCGGCGAAGGCCTACGCGAACGGCGAGATGAAGACCGAGGTCGCCGAGGCGACTACCAAGGCTGTCCAGCGCTCCTTCCCCGACATGACGACCACGGAATCGCAGAAACTTTGAAAGGGCGCGGCAAGCTCCCCAAGGTTCACAATGTTTGCTACGGATCGGGGACTTTCGTTCTCGGCAAGGATGGGGCGCGCAAGGGAATCAGCATCCCAGGCAAAGCCAACGCTGCCGCGCCGAGCTCCGACGAGCAGGCGATGGTGAAGAAGCTCGCGAAGATGCTCGAGCGGCAAGGGGGCACGGCGGCCGGGGGCCAAGGCAAGCTCGATCCAAAGGATGATTGGTGGCTTCGCGCGAGCAGCTTCGAGCGCCATCAATTCGTCCTCGCCTGGTTCGTCGAGAACTCGGGGAGTTCGAGATCGTCGGATACTTGGGAAGGCCTTGTGTGGGTTGCGGCGGTACCGGCGTGGTCCCCGTGGCCAATATGGGGCCGAGCTCCGCCGGCGGCATCTCGGCCGGCGGTCGCAACGCGGCGCCGCAGCAGCAGGCGCCGTCGGGCACGCAGAACGCCCCCTGCCCCACCTGCCACGAGACGGGGATCGAGCGGATTCTCCTCTACCGCTGAGAGAAGGGCGTCCGGCCCATCCCCAACAATCGCCCCGTGCCTTTGACCGCAAGCGCCCGCGCGCGCGCCCTCGTTTTGTTGGGATTCGCGGCGGGGGGCGGCGGTGCCGCTCGCGAGCCGCGCCCCATGGGGAACGCAGTGCAGACCCGCCCCGCGCCGGCGAGCCGCCCCGCGCCGATCGATCGCGTCGTCGCGCGCGTTGGGGCGAGGAGATCCTCGCGTCCGATGCCTTCCAGGATCTGCTCTTCCACTTCCGCGGCGATTCGCTCGAGGTGATCCGCAAGCTCGCGGGGGATTCGATCCTCCGGCGCGAAGCCCAAAAATACGCGATCACCCCCGATCCCAAGGATATCGACGAGGGGTTGCATCCGCGCTCCAGACGCTGCGGACGCGGGTCGACACCGAGTACGGCCAGGGCTACGACCTCGAGCGTTTTCTTGGGGAAGAGCTCTCGACCACTTCCCAAGAATACGAGTCGCAGCTCCGCGCCTTCGTCGAGAAGGGGATCCTGGCGGGGCTCGTCATTCGCTTCGATTCCTTGCATCAGCGAGCGGGTCGTGATCCGGCACATCGCGGTCGCCGACGAAAAAGGGGCGAAGGAAATCTTGGCAAAGCTCCAGGGGGCGCCGACTTCGCCGCGGTCGCACGCCAAGAATCGCTCGCGCCGACCAAGGCCGACGGCGGCAAGCTCCCGCCGTTCGATCGCGAGTTCGACCATCCGATGGCGAAGCTCGCCTTCGAGCTGCCGGTGGGCGGGCTCGGCGGCCCCGTGGTCGACACGCGCGCTGCGCGCCCGATCTACCACGTCATCAAAGTGCTCGAGCGGGTGCCGCCGAAGGGGGACACGTTCGCCCCGCTGGCCGATGCGATCCGCAAGGGGCTCCGCGAGCGTCCGATCGAGCGCTTCGAGTTCGAGGCGTACATGCGAAAGATGGAGAGGGTCTATCCGGTCGAGATCCTCGGGCGCTCGGCGCGGATGGTTTTGAGCGCGCCCGCGGCGCGCGCCGAGTCGCTCCCGGCTCGCGATGCGGAGAGCCGGAAGTCGCGGTGAGCGGGCCGACTTGGTAGGCTCCCGCGCTTCGAAACGGCGAGCCGACGCCCCAAACTCCTCGGCTCCGCGCCATGGTCGCCCGCAAGCTCGAGAAACCCAAATCGCAGGCTGAAGAGGCCCCGTCGTCCGCCCCTCCGGGCGCGCGGACGGCGGCCAAACCACATCCCCGATCCCGTGACCGGCGCCGAAGAATTGGGAAATGGCGAAAAGACTGGGAACGGCGAAAAGTTAGAAACGGCGGAAGATTGGAAAAGGGGAATCGCCGGCGCGCGACGAAAAGCTCGCGAACGATGACGCGGCCGCCGACGAGGAGACGATCTCGGTTGCCCTCCCGGCCAATGCCAATGATGACGAGATCGCGCGCGTTGCGGCGGCCCTCCTCTTCGCCTCGGACAAACCCCTCACCGTCTTGCGCCTCAGCGAGCTACTCGGGCACAGCGCGGCGCGGATCCGCGGCGCGCTCGCGGCCTTCGAGGAAAAGTTGGGATCGATCGGGGCGCCGTTCCACATCACCGAGATCGCGTCAGGCTTCCGCTTCCTCACCGACGAGTCGTATGCCAAGTATGTTTCGGCTCTCCGCGGGGAGCAGCGCCGGGAGCGGCTCTCGGCCGCCGCGCTCGAGACCCTCGCGATCATTGCCTATCGCCAACCCATCACGAAGGGTGAGGTCGAGGCGATGCGCGGCGTCCAGGCCGGGCCGATCCTCCGGAGCCTCCTCGAGCGGCGCCTCGTGCGCGTCACGGGGCGCGCCCTGTCCCCGGGCCGCCCGCTCCAGTACGGCACGAGCAAAGCATTCCTCGATCGCTTTCATTTGGCTTCGCTCAAGGATCTCCCGACGGTCGAAGAGCTGGCAAAACCCTAAGAGCCGCAATCCCACAAATGTCCATCTTTCAGACGTTCAAGAGAATGCAAACGGGCCCCGTGATGATCGGGGTCGCCGTGTTCGGCGTTCTCACGTTCACGATCACGACCGCCGTCACGATGACGTTCGCCCCGATCCCAAGAAAGCGACCGTCTTCACGGTGACGCTCCCTCGGGGAAGACGGGGAAGTTCTCCGAGCTCGACCGCGAGCACGCGGCGGTGACGCACGCGCTGTTCTTCGATGCCAGCAATCAGTCGAGCCTCGTGAATCTTGCGTATCGCTCGCAGAAGCAGAATCTCTTCGGACAGGCGCTCCGGATCGGATCGTGGATGTTCGGACAAGGCAACCAATCGGCCGAGGCGAAGAAAGACAAGAAAACGACGACGTCCTCCAGATCATGCTCGTGAACGCCGTCGCGCGCGATCAGCGGGATCGAGGTGGCGACGAGCGAGGTCGCGGAGTGGCTCTCGAACGCGTTCTCGTCGACCGAGGAGTACTCGGCGCTCGTCGGATACTTGCGGATGAATTACCCACAATTCGAGTCGGTCCTGCGCGAGGCGCTCCTCTACAAGCGCGCCCAAGACCTGATGCTCGCGCAGACGCCGCTCCCTCGGGCGACGACCTCCTGAAGGACTGGAGCCAGGCGAACGAGCGCTTCGTCTTCGAGGTGGCCACCTTCTCGGCGGAGGATCGCAAGAAGACGATGAAATCCGAGGACGTCACCAACGAAGCGCTCAAGAAGTGGTTCGATGCCAAGAAAGACCTCGAACGCAGCAAATACCAGGAGCCCGAAAAGATGGCGATCGAAGGGATCGCCGTGACGAACGCCGCATGATGACGGCGGGGAAGTGGAACGAGGCGTTCGCGGCGCTCGAGAAGGGGGTCGTCCTCCAGGACACCGACGCCCAGACCTACTACAGCATGGCGCGCCAGGATCGCTTCAAGAAGGAGGCGGCTGCGCAGCTTCGAAGCCCGCGCCCCCGAGATCCGGCCCCGCCTCCCAGCCCGAGAGCTCGCCCGCGAGCAAGCCGATCGTCGAATATGTGACATTCGAGGAAGCCAAGGATAATGCCACGAAAGAGGCGCGGATCGCGCGCGCCCTCGAGAAGATCAAGACCGAGGCGATGGAGGCGATGAACAAGCCGGGCTTCGATCTCAAGGCGATCGCCGAGAAATATGGGCTCCTCTATTTCAACACCGGCGAGCCGAAGACGCTCGGCGACCTCCGCAAGGACGCGGTCCACGGATGCTTGGGATGGATCATCGGGGTCTCCGATGCCAAGGAAGGGGATTTTCTCGCGAGCTATCAGCCGGCGCCCGGGTGCGATCCAGATTTCCCGCCTCACCAAGAAAACGCCGTCGCGCGTCCCCGACGTGGCCGACATCCGCGACAAGATCCTCTCCGACTACCTCGACGAGAAGGCCGCGGAGAAGGCGCGCGACGACGCGACCGCGTTCCGCGACGCCGTCGTCGATGCCAACATTGCGGAAGGGGAGAACCGCTTCCAGAAAGTTGCCAGGCGAAAAGGGTGTCGAGCTGAAGACGCTGGCGCCCATCGCGCGGACGACCCCCGTCTACGAGAACCCCGACTTCAACTTCATGGACATCGGCAAGGACGTCTCGCAGTACCTGATGTCGCTGAACCAGGGGGCGTGCGCCTCCCCGATCCGTTCGCGCTCAAGAAAGATGGGATCAGCACGCCGCTCGCGAACAACGAGGCGAAGACCACCTATGTGGTCCACGTCCTCGATCGCATCGTGCCGACGATCGCCGATCTGTCGGTCGCCGAATACCCCAAATACAAAGAGCGGAGCCTCCTGCGCCTGCGGCAGAAGAAGTGCCTCGACATGACCAACTCCGAGGCGCTCTCGAAGGTGCTCCAACTCAAGCGGCGGGGCGACACCGGCTTCGCCCAATAGGTGGGAATCGGGTCGCGAGCGCGGGCGATCGCGGGGGTTGCGCCGCGGCCCTCGCTCTCGGATGCAGCGCCTCGCGCGCCGCGACCGCGCCGCCGCCGCCGGAGGATCCCGCGGTCACGGCGATCCTGCGCGCGGCGCGCAACGATCCTCGCGCCCATGATTGGCTTTCGGATTGTTGCGTTGCGCGCCGAAGCGCCTCGCCGGCTCGCCCGGCTCGGACCAGGCCGTGGCGTGGGGGCGCGAGAGGATGGGGGCGCTCGGCTTCGAGCGCGTGCGGGCGGAGCCGGTGACCGTGCCGGTTTGGGTGCGCGGTCCGCTCGAGGAGGCGGTCGTATTCGTGGGAATGGGCGAATCGGTCGCCCCCGAGTCGATCCGCGTCACGGCGCTCGGCGGCAGCCCGCCGACGCCGTTCGAGGGGTGGCGGGGAGGTGGTCGAGATCACGAGCTTCGAGCAGCTGCGGGCGCTCGGCGACGGCGCGCGCGGAAGATCCTCTTCTTCAACCGGCCGATGGATCCCAACGATCCGGAGCCGTTCCACGCGTACGGCACGGCGGTCGACCAACGATCGCGGGGCGGGGTCGAAGCCAAGAACGCGGGGGCGGTCGGCGCGCTCGTCCGGTCGATCACCACCAAACGGGACGACTCCCCCACACCGGCGCGATGCAACCCTTCCTCCCCGACGGGAAGACCCGCGCCGTGCTGACGGCGCGGCCGTGAGCACGCTCGGCGCCGAGCGGCTCCAGGGATTCTGGCATCGGGGCAGGGGCCCGTGCGCGTCCGGCTCCGCCTCTCCTGCAGCTTCGAGAAGGACCGCGAGTCGGCCAACGTGGTCGGCGAAATCGTGGGATTCGAGAAGCCCAACGAAATCGTCCTGGTCGGCGCGCACCTCGATGCTTGGGAAACGGGCGACGGCGCCCACGACGACGGCGCCGGCTGCGCCCAAGTGATCGAGGCGCTGCGGCTGATCCGCGCGGCGGGGCTCCGGCCGCGCCGCACGATCCCGCGGCGTCCTCTTCATGAACGAGGAGAACGGCCTCGCCGGCGGGAAGGCCTACTTCCAAGCCCACAGAAACGAATCCCACCTATTCGCGGTCGAGACCGATAGCGGCGGCTTCGCGCCGCGCGCCCTCACGGCGCCGGCGGACTCGCCCATCTTCGCGACCGTTTCCGAGACCGCGGCGCGGCTGCGCTGCCTGGGCCCCATCGCCGTGCGCGCCGGAGGCGGCGGCGCCGACCTCTCGCCGCTCCAGGCCTCGGGGGTGGCGTGCGGCCAGCTCGTCGTCGACGGATCCCACTATTTCGATTTCCACCACAGCGAGAACGACGTCCTCTCGGCCGTCGATCCTTGGGATTTGGAATCGGGGGCGGCCGCGCTGGCGTGCGTGCTCTGGGCGGTCGCCGATCGCTGAGCGGCGCCGATCGCCCATGCTCCGGCGCGCCGCGATCGCCCTCCTGATCGTTGGGATCGCGGGCGCGATCACCGCCGCGATCCTCCTGCGCCGCCGTGAGATCGAGCTGCTCGAGGTGGTCCCGGCGTGGGGGAGCGCCGGAATGTTGGCATCTCTCCGGCGTCTACCTCCTGATCGCAATCTTGGGAATGCCGGTCTCCTGGTTCACGGCGATCGTTGGGTATTGGTACGGCCCCTGGATGGCGCTCCTCCTCGCGACCCTCGGGACCAACGTCGGCGCGAACCTCGTATTCTTGGGATCGCGGACGCCTGTTCCGTCCGCGCGTGGCGGCGTGGATCGCGCCGAAGCCGAGGTCGCCGCGATCGCGCGCGCCGTCGGGCGCGAGGGCTTCCGGATGACCCTCCTGCTCCGCCTCTCGCCGATCTCGCCGTTCGGATTCATGACGTACGCGCTCAGCGTCATGCCCCTGCGCCAGCGCGACTTCGCCGCGGGGACCTTCCTCGGGAAGACACCCGGAAACCTTTTCTATGGCTTCCTCGGCGTCGGCGCACGGAGCGCGGTCGAGGCGGCGAGCGGCGAGGCGAGCCTCGGCGCCGCCGATGGAATCCCTGCTCGGCGCTCGGAATCGCGGCCACGGGACTTCTCGTGTGGGCCCTAGCGCGCCTCTAGAGGCGGGCACTCGCCGAGGCGGGGATCGCCGGGCGCTGACGAGGCCGCTCGACCTTCCGCGGCGCCCCGCGAAAGGCCGATACATGGGGTCGCCCCTGTGACCCTAAGGACCAAGACGCTTTGCGTATTGTTGGCGGCGTTCGCGGCGTTGCGCTGTACTGCACGCCAGCTCCTCCAAGATCTTGGAGACGGGGTACCGGCGGCTCGAGGAGCAGAACCTGAACGACTACCTCGAGCGCGTGCGCGACGCGCACCGCTACGAGCTGGAGCAGCTCTCGCAGAAAGTCACCGACCTGGCCCAGTCCGACGATTCCTGCAATTCGTCCAAGACCACAATTCAAGTTCGATGCAGGCGAACCTCTCCGAGGTGCCGTTCCAGACGATGCGCCTCGATTTGTTGGCATTCCTCGACGACCTGCGGAAAGTTGGTGTGGGGCTCGGGCTTCGATCAGAAGGCGGGGACCCTCCACCGGCTCGGCGACGAGGAGATCACCGCCGTCGAGGAGTGCCACGGCCACCTCCGCAGAGGCCGACGACCGCGACGAGGTCACGGGGCTCTGGCGGATCGGCGGGCGCCCCTACTCGGTGGCGGTCCACTCGGTCGTCCGGACGAATCGCACCGGGCCGGCGGCGCGGAACGGTGGTGATCGGCCGGAAGATGGAGGCGGCGGGGATCGCGCGCCTCGCCCAGCTCACGAAGGTCGACCTCGCGCGGATCGATCCCAACGATCCGCTCATCCCCACCGATCTCGATTTGGTGGGGATGGCGCTCGGCGAGCCCACGCCGACGGTCCGCCCCGGATACTTGGTGTTGCGGAACCTGGACGGCGGCCCTGAGATCACGCTGCGCGCGTCGTTCCCGCGCCCGATCTACGCGCAGGGGATCCGAAGCCAACAATACTTCCTCTTCGCGCTGCTGACGGTCGGCCTCGTGTCGGCCGTGATCACCCTCATCCTCCTCGAATCGTTGGTGTTGCGCCGGCTCGCGCGGATGACGAGCGAGGTGCAGCTGATCGGCGAGCGCGGCGCGGCGAGCGCGCGCCTCACGGTGGAGGGAAGGACGAGGCTCTCGACGCTGGCCGAGCGGGTGAACGGCATGCTCTCGGATCTCGAGCGGGCCGAGCGCGAGGTCCGCGAGAGCGAGCGCAATTCTGGTGATGGCCGACACGGCCCCCGTGTCTCGTGCGCATCGCCGACCCCGACGGCCAGAGCACGTTCTTCAACAAAGCGTGGACGGATTTCGCCGGCCGCACGGAGCGCGAGGAGGAGGGGATGGGCTGGCTCGATCGCCTCCACCCCGAGGACCGGCCGCGCTACCTCAAGACCGAGTTCGAGGCGGCGCAGGCGCGCACGGCTTTCGTGGTCGAGTACCGGATGCGCCGCTTCGACGGCGAGCATCGTTGGGTTCTGGAGACGCGCGCGCCGCGCTTCGGCAACGACAACGCATTCTTGGGAACCATCGGCTCGGCCGTCGACATCACCGAGCGCAAGCAACTCGAGAAGGCGCTCCTGCAAGCCGAAGGATGCGGCCGAGGAGGCGGCGCGCGCGAAGTCGGATTTCCTCGCGAAGATGAGCCACGAGCTGCGCACGCCGATGAATGGTGTCATCGGCACGATCGACCTCGGCCTCCAGACCGACCTCAACAAGGAGCAGCGCGAAGTACCTCACCGTGGCGCGCACCTCGGCGGAAAGTTTGCTTTCGCTCCTGAACAGCATCCTCGATTTCTCAAGCTCGAAGCCAAGAAACTCCAGCTCGAGAGCATCCCTCTCTCGCTCGGGCAGACGATCCGCGAGACGGTCGACGTGGTGCTCCCGCACGCGATCAAGAAAGGGCTGCGCCTCGAAACCAACATTGGCGACGACGTGCCGGATTGTTTCCTTGGGGATCCGCTCCGCCTGCGCCAGGTCCTCCTGAACCTCCTCTCGAACGCCATGAAGTTCACCGAGCGGGGGTCGGTGGTCGTGCAGGTGCGCACGCTCGATCGCTCGATCGGCGACGCGCGCCTCGAGTTCGCGGTGACCGACACGGGCATCGGCATTGCCAAGCAAAAGCGGCGCTCGATCTTCGAGGCGTTCTCCCAGGCCGACGGCACGATCACCCGCCGCTTCGGCGGCACCGGGCTCGGCCTCGCGATCTCCTCGCAGCTCGTGCAATTGTTGGGTGGGCAGCTCCTGGTGGACAGCGAGGAGGGAAGGGGAGCACGTTCCGATTCGCGATCCGCCTCCTCACCGATCAAAGCCAACAATTCGTCCGCGCGCGCGACGTGATCCGGAACCGGCGAGGCTTCGATAAGTGGGGGAGCGGCGAACCGAAAGCTGCGAATCCTCGTGGCCGACGACAACGCCGTGAACCGATTGGTGGCGACCCGCATGCTCGAGAAGCGCGGGCACCAGGTGGTCGCGGTCGAGACCGGCATCAGGCGGTGACCACGCTCGGCGACGAAACGTTCGACATCGTCCTGATGGACGTCCAGATGCCCGAGATGGATGGCCTCCGAGGCGACCCGCCTCGTGCGCGCGCGCGAAGCTCGGCACCGGGCAGCGAATCCCAATTTTGGCATTGACCGCGCAGGCGGGCGCCGAGGACCGCGAGCGCTGCCTAGCGGCCGGCATGGACGGATATGTGGCAAAGCCGATCCAGCCGGCGGAGCTCTTCGAGTCGGTCGAGAAGGCGCTCGACTCGGCGCCGCGGCCGAGCTGAGCGACCTGCTAGGCGGGGCGCGCGATGAGGATCATCTCGTCGAAGAGATTCACGTAGACCGACGCGCGGCCGAGCGGGCGGAGCGGCGTGAGCAGCTTGCTCACGATCGGGTGGAGGCGGTTCGCCCGCTCCACGATGAAATCCAACGATACGTATTTGCCGCCGAGGGTGGCGCGCCGCTCGACCTCGGCGAAGCCAGCTTTCTCGAGGAGCGTGCGCGCCGTCGCCGGATCAAAATGGAACAGATGCTCCGCGTGCTTGTAATGGTGCCATTTGGGCCCCATCCAGCGCGCGAATCTCGATGCCACATTTTGCGTTTCGATGAGGACGAGGCCCCCGGTACCAGCAGCCGCCGCGCCTCGCGCAGGACCGCGATCGGATCGGGGAGGTGCTCGACGACGTCCCAAAACGTGACGAGGTCGAAGCGGGCGTCGGGGAGCTTCGACTCGAGGAGGGTTCCCACCTTTACGTCGAGCGCGTAGTGCTCGCGCGCGAACTCGGCCATCCTTTGCGACACCTCGACCCCCGTGCATTCCCAACCATTTTCCTTGGCGATCGAGAGGAAGTATCCGGCGGCGCACCCCACATCCAGCACCCGCCCCGGCCTCGGGAAGTGGCGGCGGATCGCGGCGAAGCGGCGGCGGTAGGTCCGGCGGTAGAGCTCGGCGTCGCGCAGATAGTTGGTGTAGCCGAAGTCCTTCGCCGCCGGAGAGCACCAATAATCCTCGAGGTACATCGCCCGCAGATCGGGGGCGTCGCGCCGCGGCGTCACGTACACGAGGCCGCATTCTTGGCATTCGACGACGCGGTACGGCGGCTCCTCGAACCGCGTTTTGTTGCGCTCGCTCCCGCAGAGGGCGCAGGGCACCTCCCGCAGGACGCGCGGATCGGGGCCGCGACCCGCGGCACACCCTCCGCGGCCGCGCGGGCGTTCACCCGAAGTACTCCTCGCCGGTGGCGACCGCGTGGGCGCCGTGGTCGACGCCGCGGATGAGCCCGCGCGCCACCTTGCGCCCCATGGCGATCGAGTGGTCCATATTGTTGTATCGGTAGAGGCCCTGGCGGCCGGTCGTGTCGAGGTTCTCGAAGGGCTTAACGAAACGCAACAATCGCTGGAGGTTCTCTTTATAGGTGAGATCGTACACGGGGTACGCGTAGCGGATTTTCGTGGTGAAGACCCCCTTCGCGTCGCCGGGCTTCAGGAGGCCGATCGTCTCGAGATCGCGGATCGCGATCGCGCTCGCCGCCTCGAGGGGAGGTTCCAGGTCTCGTCGCCGGGCACGCAGGTGATCTCCGCGCAGACCATCGTGCGATCGGCGGGGCCGGTCTCCTCGCTGAAATTCTTGAACTCCGAGATCCGGTGGATCCGCAGATGCTTCTCGGGGAGGTAAACCCAATGATCGGGGGTCACGATCGGGCGAGCGACCTCGAGGTAGACGAAGACGATCGATAGGTAGCGAAGCTTGGCGATCGCGGCGCGCACGTCCTCGGGGGCGGGCTCCATCGCCTCGAGCATCCGCGGGAGCGGCATCGTCGAGACCACCGTGTCGGGACGCTCCACGACCCGCTCGCCGCCGCGCGTGTAGACGACCCCAACGATCTTCTCCCCTCGCGGATGAGCTTCTCTGCGGGGGTGCGGATCGGGACCTCGCCCCCATCTTGCGGATCTTGTCCGCGTAATGTTGGGAAAGGGCGCCGATGCCACCTTTCCGTGGATACCAGAATTTCGACACGAGCGAGCGCACCTCGCCCCCTTCGGCGGCCGCAGGGTCTTCTTCACGGCGTCCCAAAGATTGAGCTGCGAGATGCGCTGCGACGCCCAGTCGGCGCTGATCTGGCTGCAGGGCATGTGCCACGCCTTCTCGGTGTACATGCCGAAGAAGATGTCGTAGAGCGTCTTCCCGAAGCGCTTGGTGATCCAGTTCTCAAAGTTGGTGTCGGGGATCGGCCGGAACCGATTCTTGACCCGAACCCAAGAATAATCGAGGAAAGCCTTCACCAAGATATGCAGCGGGAGGTTGCGCAGCACGTTCCCCGCCTGCAGCGGATAGTGGAAGAAGCGCCCCTTCAGATAGATGCGCGAGAGCCGGTCGCGCACCACGAGATCGTTGTCCATCACCTCGTGCACGTGCGCGAGGAGCTCCTTGTCGCGGCTGTGGAATCGGTGGGGTCCGTGATCGACGGTGAACTCGCCCACTTGGTAACTATGTGCCATCCCGCCTTCACAGCCGTCCTTCTCCAGGACCGTGACCTTGTGCCCCGCTTTCGCGAGCTCGTAAGCACAAGAAAGGCCGGCGAGACCGGCGCCAAGGACGATGACATGCATCAGGGGTGGGGGTACCGAAGGAGTGGAGTCGAGCCGAGCGATGGGGCTTCCTCGGCTTTCGGGTCGCCAAGATTCAAGCCTATGGGCAAGCGAGGCAAGCGGCCACTTCCGGATGCATGGCTACACTGCGGCCATGCGAAATGCTCGAAAGGCGATGGACCATCTGCGGGCGCGTGACCCGCGCTTAGCCGAGGTCGTGGAACGGGTTGGGCCGATTCGCCTGACCCCGCATCGCTGCGCCCCCTTCGAATCGCTGGCGCGCGCGATCGTCTACCAGCAGCTCTCGGGAAAAGCCGCGGCGACGATCTTCGGGCGGCTCCTGGAGAAGTGCGGCGGAGGCATCGGACCGCGCGAGCTGGCGCGCCTCTCCGACGCCAATCTCCGGAGCGCCGGGGTGTCGCCGCAGAAGCTCGGCTACCTGCGCGATCTCAGCGCCCGCTCGCTCTCCGGCGCGCTCGAGCTCGACTCGGTCCGCGCGCTCGACGACGCGCAGATCATCGAGTCGCTCACGGCGGTCAAGGGGATCGGCCGCTGGTCGGCCGAGATGTTCCTGATGTTCCACCTCGGGCGCCCTGATGTCCTGCCGGTCGGCGACCTCGGGATCCGCAAAGCCGCCCAACGTTTGTATCGGCTGCGCGGGCTGCCGGCGGAGGAGCGGCTCACCAAGATTGCGGAGCCGTGGCGGCCGTTCCGCACGGCGGCCTGCTGGTATTTGTGGCGAAGCCTCGAGGCGTGAGGCGCGGAGCGCGCTCGGCGCGGCGCTCACGCGCCGAGGTCGATGCCAAGGATCCGTTTCGTTAGGGTCGCGAGCGCGGCGCGCGGGCCGCGGAGGAACAGCGTTTCGTGCCGGTGGACCGAGCTCGAGCCGGGGCGGAGCGCGCGGGCGGGGAGACGCTCTCCAGCTCGAAGAAACTGCCGTCGCCGGAATTAGTAGGATTGGAACGCGTCGCCCCCATGGGCGCCCGGCGGGGGCGACCAGAGAAAGTTGGCATAGCGCCCGCCGCGTCGGACCTCGAAGCGGACGATCGTGAGGAGCGAGCGCGCGGGGTCGTGGGCGCCGGCGCGGCCGGTCGTGGCGCGCGGGCCGATCCCAATTTTCGAGACGCGGCGGCCGTCGGCGGCGAACACCACCTTTCGGCCGGAGCGGCGGAGGCGGCGGGCGCCGGGGGCCCGAAGTAGCCGTCCTCGACGGGAGCCGCCGCGCGCGCGAGCGGCACGAGGACCCGCGCCCGCGCCCCCGCGGGAACTGCCCCAGGATCCAGATCTGTGGGATTCCCTCGGTGGCCCGCCAAGCGCGCGCGCCGAGGTTGGTGATCGTATTCTTGGTGATCACACCCGCGGCCGCGACCCCGGCGGCAGCCGCCCCAGCCGCGCGGAAAGTTGGGATTCCGACATCGCGGTGATCTCTCGCCCGATTCCCAACGAAAAGCGCGCGCCGCTCCGGCCCACGAGGTGTGCCCGCCCCGCGAGCGCGACGCGCCCCGGGCTGCTGCGGACGACGCGCAACCGGAGCCGGTCGATCGCAGCCGGCACCCGCCAGCGCTCGCCCACGGCCGGCGCCCCCGGGTCGAAGAAGAAGCCGAAGGGGCCCCCTCGGGGCCGATCCAGAGGCGATCGAGGCCGCCGACGTTGTGGAATCTTTCGTTGGGATTGCGCTCGCGCCGCGCCGCGGCTTCGTCGACCCACCCCGCCTCGAATCCGTCGGGGAGCACCGCGCGGAGCACCCGCCCGCCGAGCCGCGGCACGACGACGATCCGCGCGCCGCGCGCGCCGCGCAACACCAACGATCCCGCGATCCCAACGATCGACGCGGCCGCCATCGTGGCGCGCGGCGCTACTCGCGCGGCGGGCGCGTCATGAGGTCGACGACGCTCCGCCGCGGGTCCTTTCCGCCGTGGACGATCTCGTGGACTTCCCCACAGATCGGGAGCGACGCCGCGTCGATGCCCCCTTTTGTTGGGATTGCGCCCCGAAGAGCGCCTTCGCCGTCCAGACCCCCTCGGCCACCTGCGTGGTGGATCCCAAGATTCGCTCGAGGGTCTCGCCGCGCCCGAGGCGCTCGCCCACGGCGCGGTTGCGCCCGTGGCGCGAGTAGCAAGTGGTGATCAGGTCGCCGATCCCGGCGAGTCCGGCGAAGGTCTCCAGCTTCGCGCCGCGCGCGACGCCGTAGCGGCTCATCTCGGCGAGGGCGCGCGTCACGAGCGCGGCCTTCGCGTTGTCGCCGAGCTCGAGGCCATCGCAGACTCCCGCCGCGATCGCGAGCACGTTCTTCAGCGCCCCCGCGATCTCCACGCCCAGCACGTCCGATGTCACATAAATGCGGAGCGCCCCATGGGAGATCTCGTCGCGCAGCCGGCGCGCGAGGGCCAGGTCGTCGAAGGCGAGGGCGAGGCTCACCGGGAGGCCGCGGACGATTTCCTCCGCGTGGCTCGGCCCCGAGAGGACCCCCAGGGGGCGCGATCCCAACATTTCGCCGAGGATTTGCGTGGGGCGCTCGTGCGTACCGATCTCGAGCCCTTTCACGCCGGAGACGACCGCGGCTTTCGTTGGGATTCGCGCGGCGAGCGGCGCCACGGTGGCGCGGAGGAACTGCGCGGGGATCGCGACGAAGACGGTCGCGGCGCCTTCGAGCGCCGCCGCGGCGTCGGCTTCGAGGCGGATCCCCGCGTGGAGCTTCGCGCCGGGAGCGCGCGCGGGTTCTCGCGAGTCTTCGCCATCTGCGCCACATAGTTGGCATCGCGCCCCCAGAGGCGCACATCGAGCCCCTTGGTCGCGAGCAGGTGCGCGATCGCCGTCCCCAACCGCCGGTGCCGAGGACCGTGAAGTGGCTCATGGTTTTCCTTGGGATCCCGGCGACGGCGCCGGTGCCGCCGGCGGCGGCGGCGGCGGCTCGCGCCGCGCGCCGATCTTGGGCTCGGTGCGGGCGAGGACCCGCCGAATGTTGGGCATGTGCCGCACGAGGATGAAGAGCGCCGCCACGATCCCAGGGATCGTGACCGGCAGCCGCTCGCGGAAGGCCTCCTCGCGGTCGACCGCCGCCATCGCGAGGGGAAGGCGAGCGCGAGCGCGATCGATGCCAACGAAACGTAGCGCGTGACCGCCGCCACCACGATCCACGCGCCGCCGGCGATCAGGAAGGCGATCGGCATGAGCGCGGCGAAGACGCCGGTCGTCGTTGCCACCCCTTTGCCGCCGCGGAATCCCAACCAAATCGGGAAGACGTGGCCGATGATCGCCAACAATCCCGCCCCCACTTCCAGCAGCGGGTCCGCCTCCGCCGAGAGCCACCTTGCCAACAATACGGACGCGGCCCCTTTCCCGGCGTCGAGCGCGTAGATCGCGACCGCGGCCGGCTTTCCCAAGATTCGACCCGCGTTCGTTGCGCCGACGTTGCCGCTCCCGAGCGTGCGGATGTCGACGCCGCGCCGCCATTTCACGGCGAGGAAGGCGAACGGAATGGAGCCGAGGAGGTAGGCCGCGGGGAGCGAGGCGGCGGCGCGCAGGTCCACCCCGCTGTTATAGCGGCCCGGCACCGCGGAACGGTGCGCCGAGCCGCGGGGGCCCATATCGTGGCAATCCATGGAAACGATCGCCGGCGCCGGCGCCGCGCGCCGAAACCCAACGAAACGGAGCGCCGGCCGCGCCTCCGCCGCGCCGAAAGGTGGCGAAGGGGCGTCGCGATGAAGCCCGACACGCTCCTGCGCGAGCTCCGGCGCCTCGCGGCCGCGCTCCCGGAGACCACCGAAACCGCCGGCTGGGGGCATCCGACCTTCAAAGCGGGGAAGAAGACCTTCGCCGTCGTCGATCACTACCAAGGGGCCGATTGCCTCTGCGTCCAGGCGGCGCGGGCCGAGCGGGGGCGGCGCCTGCGCGATCCGCGCTTCTTCGAGCCCCTATGACCGCGCCAAGACCTGGCTCGCGCTTCCCCTCGACCGGATCAACGGGGCGGCCGAGGTCCGGGCGCTCGCCCTCGCGAGCTATCGCCTCGTGGCCCTCGCCAGGATGCTCGCCGCCCTCGAGGGCGCGCCCCGCCGCCGGGGCGCCCCGCGCGGGTGACCTGGACAACGTGGGCGGCGCTCCCGTTATGCTGGTTTGCGCTCGCGGGTGGGCTCGCCCGCTTCGCGCCGATCCATCAACTCTCGCTGAACCCAACTATCGAAAGCCATGGTCTATGTCATTGCCGAACCTTGTGTGGGAACCAAGGACACCGCCTGTGTGAAGGTCTGCCCGGTCGACTGCATCCATCCGACGCGCGACGACGAGGACTTCAAGGACGAGGTCACTCTTTACATTTCGCCCGAGGAGTGCATCGATTGCGGGGCGTGCGTGCCCGAGTGCCCGGTGGCGGCGATCTTCCCGCTGGATGAGCTCCCGGCGAAGTGGGACGCGTACACCGAGCTCAATGCCAAGTATTACGAGCTCAAGAAAACGGGCGACCTGGACGGCTGGAAGGCCTACCAGGACGCGCACAAGGATCTGCTGACGCCGAAGCCCAAGGCCGAGCACTGAATCCGGCCGCACCGAGAATCCCAAGTATCCGCACAGCGAGGTCCGCCATGAATTCCCATCGCCTTTTGATTGGTGTTGTTTTCGTTGGCATCGCCGCGTGCGCGGGGGCGCCGAGCCTGAGCGTGAACGCGTCGGGGGCGCCGAAGGGTGACTATGTGGAGGGGCGCACGGCCACGATCTTCGCGGGCCCCTGCCACTACGCCTCCGAGCAGGCGCAGATGGGGCGCGAGGCGGTGATGGCGTGGCATCTGAGCAGCGGCGCTGTCGACGGCGTTTCGCTCGCCGGGGTCGACGTGGTGGCGGTCGTGGCCGCCGATGTGAACCTCGAGCACGCGGACGCGCCGCGCGCGTCGGTCGTGTACGTGAGCGATCGCGCGAGCGCGGCGCAGGCCGCCGCCGCCGAGAGCTGGCTCGGCGCGAATCACGCGGCCGCGCTCGGCCAGATCGTGGCCGTCAAGCGCGCGCCGGTCGTCGTCTCGAAAGTTGGGGATCGCTTCGAGGTGAAGGCGGCCGGCGTGGTCGAGATGGCCGGCGCCGCGCGCGCCGACCGCAAGTGCTGCAGCATGCCGAATGAATTGTGGTATGTGCCCCTCGCGGCGATGGGAACTCGGGTCGTCGGCTCGGTCGAGACCTTCCGCCAGAACGACCCCGACCTCGGCCACGACTTCAGCTTCCCGGCGGACAACTGCGCATTCGTGGGAACGTTCTGAAACGGGGAGCGTCGGATCCGGCCGCATCGCCCGTGGCGACGCGGTGACTCCCGGATCCCATGACGCACACGCTCGCCTTGGCGCTCGCGGCGCTCCTAACCACTCAAGAGTCCCGGCCGGCGTCGCGACCAACGCAGCGTATGCCCGCGTTGGGTGATTCCGATATCGCTCGAGGGCTCGCCGAATGCGAGCGCGAGCTGAAAGTTGGCAATCTCGCTGGCGCCGATGCGGCCTTTCGACGAGCCGTCGTGGCGCGCGATGATGCCAAGGGGCCCGACTCGAGGCCGTCGAGTCGCGTTTTGGACCCGGTCGGATCGTCGGAAACATGCTTGCGCCTTTCGTTGGCATTCGAGGAGGCCCGCGATTGGACGCGCGCGGTGTCAGTTCGGTCGGAGTGGCAAGACGTGATTGGTTGGTGCGCAAACTTGCATGGCGGGACAACGCATGGATCGCCTTCTCCAGTTATCGCGACTCCGATTCCAATCGGGCAACATCGACGAAGCCCTCCTGGATACTTGGTGTGTCGTGAACCCAGGCGAGGCGAAGGTTAATGGGCGGCCCGGGGTCTTTCTCGCCGTGGGGGAAGGGGAACCGGCCCAAGCGATGGTGATGGCGTCCATGGCCGCGGGGCGCTCCGAAGGATGGAAGACCAAGGTCAATGGGCTCCTGAAACGACCCGGAAGTCACGATCTCGTCGCGGGCCTCGAGGATCTCGTATCCACCTATACCAACAAAACTGCAACCGACTTTCTGAACGCCGCGCAGGATCTCCGAATCGCCCGTGACCCTTCGCTCGGTTGGCTCGGCATCGCGCGCAACTCGCGTGATCGATGGTTCGGGCACCTCCTTGACAAACTTGGGGAAGCGGCGCGCCAAGCGATCGCCGTGCGCCTCGAACGAAAGGACCCGTTCGCGGTCCGGTGCGTCCTGTGGACCCACTTCTTCGATTTGATCCCGCTTGTCGAGGCCTACCCCAAGTTGCCGGGGCCGAATGGAGATGGCGACGCGAGAGGCTTTGCGCTCGAGGTGCTCCGCTTCCGCCAACGATTCGCGAAATGACGGTGTGACGGATCTCCGCGGCGCCGCGTAGAACGCGGCCATGCTCGCCCGGCTCGCTTTTCTTGCGCTCGCGCTCGCGGCGCAGGGTCCGGGCGCCTCGCGCCCGACCCCAACCAAACTCGCGATAGTCCACGCGACGGTATTCGACGCGACGGGCGCCGCGCCGAGGCCCGACACGACCGTCCTCATCGAGGGAATCGGATTGTTGGGATCGGATCCTCGAAAGAAACCGCAGTGCCGCCGGGCGTTCGCGCCATCGACGCGCGCGGGATGTTCCTGATCCCCGGCCTCTGGGACATGCATATCCATCCCGACGATCCGGAGGTCCTCCATCTGAATCCCACGAAAGCGGAGAAGGAATTGTGGCTTCCGGCTTTCGTGGCGAACGGCGTGACGGGGGCGCGCGACATGGGGGCGATCTCGATCTCCTGAAAGATTGGCGCGCGCGGATCGAGATCAGGGGCGCTGCTCGGGCCGCGCCTCTATTTCGGCGGCCCGCTCGTCGACGGCCCCAAGCCCATGTGGCCCGCCTCGATCGCCGTGCGCGACGCAGACGCGGGGCGCGCCGCGGTGCGCGATCTGAAGTCGCGCGGCGCCGACTTCGTGAAGGTCTATTCGTTGCTTCCGCGCGACGCCTACTTCGCCATCGCCGAGGAATCGAAGGAAGTTGGGATTCCGTTCGAGGGCACGTGCCCGACGTGGTCACGAATGCCGGAGGCCTCCGACGCGGGACAGCGGAGCCTCGAGCATTTGTTGGGGATGATCCGCGAGATCGCCGACCCGGCGGCGCTCGCCGAGAAGCGCAAAGCCATCGATCCCACGCTCGCCCGGTTCGGGAAGCGCAACGCGGTGATCGATGCGATGCTCGCGACCCAGAGCCCCGAGCGCGAGAAGGCGCTCTTCGCGAAGCTCGTCGCCAACAAAACGTGGATCTGCCCGACGCTCATCGTCTGGAATCGCCACATTTGGTTCGATCCCAGGATCCGGAGGGCGCGCGCCGCCTTCCGTATGTGCCGGCCTACATCCGCGAATGGTGGGATCCCGAGAAGAACGTCCACCTGAAGGATCTCGACGACGAGTTCCGTGCGGGAGAGGCGCATGTACCGCGCGCGGCGAGGAGCTCGTCCGCGGAATGCAGAAAGTTGGGATCCCGATGATGACCGGCTCCGACATGGGTGGGAATCCACTCTGCTTCGCGGGGTGGGGGATCCACGACGAGCTCCGATTGTTGGTGAAGGCGGGGCTCACGCCGGCCGAGGCGCTGATCGCGGCCACCAAGAATCCGGCCGAGTTCATGGGCGCTGGCGATCGCCTCGGCACGATCGAGCGGGCAAGCTCGCCGACCTCGTGTTGCTCCGCGCCGATCCGCTCGCCGACATCACCAACATTGGCACGATCGAGGCGGTCGTGCTGAACGGTGAGCTCCTCGATCGCGCGCGGCTCGACGCGCTCCTCGCCAAGACTCGCGAGCGCTGCGAGAAGCGCATGTAGGGACTGGTGCCGGTACCATTCCCTGCGCCGGAGGGTCGCCGCCCGTTCCGCCGCCCGACCCCTTCCGTTGCGACTCGCGGCCGTGCGAAACTGGCCCCCTTCGAGGTTCGCACCATGTCCAGCTCCCGCGCATTGTTTGTGTTCGCCGGCGTTCCGTTTTTCTTGGCTTTCATGCCGATGGCGCCCGCCCAGGATTTCCAGGGGCAGCTCCTCCCCGTCGCCGTCGCGCCGTCGGGGATCGCGGCGGCCGACTTGAACGGCGACGGCAAGCTCGACCTCCCTCACCTCGACCGGCGGCAATGAGGCGGTCACCGCATTGTTGGGAATCGGCCAGGGAAGTTCGCGGCGGCGCTGCCGTCCTCCAGCGGCAATATGTTGACTTCGCTCGCCGTGGCCGACCTCAACGGGGATGGGATCCCCGACGCGGGGCTCGTCACGCCGTCGTTCGCGACCGCCTCCATATTGTTGGGAATCGGCAACGGCGCACTTCGGAGCCCCCGCGCTCTTCCCGACCGGCCTCGCTCCCACCTCGATCCTCTTTGCCGACCTGAACGGCGACGGCAAGCTCGATTGGCTTTCCACCAACTATTCCGCTTCCTCACTTTCCTGGCGGGCGGGGAACGGGAGCGGCGGCTTCACGAATCCGGTCACGCTCCACGTCAGCGCCACCGCGGCATGGGCGGTGGCGGCCGATCTCAATCTCGACGGCGTCATCGACATCATGACGGTCAACGGCTCCGCGGCCTCCATGACCTTCCTGCGCGGCACCGGCTCGGGGGCTTCGCGCCGCCCTCCACGATGGGGCACCCCGGTTTCCCACTTTTCATCACGGCGCGCGACCTCGACGGCAACGGCACCCCCGACCTCGTCACCGGCAACGGCTTCTCCGGCAGCGTGTCGGTATTCATGGGATCGGGCCCCGGGGGCTCGGGAATCCCACGACCTACACGGTAGGCGCGCAGATCAACTCGCTCGCGGTCGACGACTTCGACGGCGACTCGGTCCCCGATCTGGTGGTGGCGTCCGACGGCGGCGGATTCGTGTCGTTCGGCCACGGAGTGGGCGCCGGTGTCTTCCAGTTCGGGGCGAAAGTTGGGGTTGGCGCCAGCCCGCGCTCGATCGCGACCGGCGACTTCGACGCCGACGGCCGCCTCGACTTCGCGACGGCGAACTACGGCACCAACGACGTCTCGGTCGTCCTCGGCGACGGGGTCGGAGGCTTCGCGGCGAATCCCACCTATCTCACCGGCGCCGATCCCGCCTCGCTCGCTTGGGGAGACCTCGACCGCGACGGGCGCCCCGACCTCGTGACGGCCAACAAAGGTGGGAACTCCCTTTCGTTGCTATTGGGCGCGCCGGGGCGCGTTTCAGCCGGCCGCCACCGGTCGCCGTCGGCTCGCAGCCGAGCGCCGTCGTCGTGACCGACATCCAGGCCGACGGGATCCTCGACGCGGTCGTCGCCGACGCCGGCTCCTCCGACCTTTGGGTGGGGCTCGGCAATGGCTCCGGCTCCATCGCCTTCGCGCTGAGCCTCCCGCTCCCGCGCGTCGCCCTCGGCGCTCGCCGCCGCGGATTTTCAACGGCGACACGATCAGCGACTTTCGTCGCGGCCGAGCCCGCCTCCGGAAAGTTGGCATTCCTCCTGTCGTTCGGGCTTTCGTGGAGCCCGCCGGTCGAGGCCGCCGTCGGGGCGCAGCCCGGCTCCATCGTGATCGCCGACTTCGACCTCGACGGAAAGCTCGACGTGGCGTGCGCGAACCAGGGGCCGGGCACGGTGAGCGTATTGTTGGGAAATGGCTCGGGGGATTCGCGCCGGCGACCCAGACCGCGGTCGGGAAGCAGCCCGTTTCGTTGGCATCGGGCGACCTCGATCGCGACGGGCGCCCCGACCTCGTGACCGCGAATCTCGGCGACCCCTCGCTCTCGATCCTCCTCGGCGCGCCGGGGATTCGCCCCGCGATCGCCCTCGCGGCGCCGCTCGGCCCGCAGTTCGTCGCCATCGGCGACGTGGGCCTCGATGGCTGGGCGGACCTCGTCACGGTCGACAACGCCGGCACCTTCTCGGTCTTCACCAATCAAACGGGGACGTTCGGCCCCTCGATCAAAGTCTTATGTGGGATTGGCCCTGCCATCCTCTCCGACCTCGACGGCAACGGGACGATCGACGTGGCGGTCGCGGATCGGAACGCCGGCAAGGTCCTGGTCGCGTCGAATGGGATCCCGCTCCCGGCGAGCACGGCGCCGTTTGGAAGCGGCACTCCCGGCTGCGGCGGTTTTCTTGGGATTCGCGCACGCAATGCGCCGAAGTCCAACAATCCGGATTTCGCCCTCACCTGCTCGCAGGCGCCGCGCCTCTCGCTCGGCGTCGTCCTCGTCGGCGACGCGGCATCGGTCCCCGGGACCGATCCTTCCAACTCGGAATCCTCCTCCACGTCGACCTCCTCGCGTCGGTTTACATCGCGGCGATCAATATGCCGAGCGACGCGGCGGGCCTCGGCTTTTCGCCGGCGCCGCTTCCCAACATTCCGCAGGCAGTCGGAAGCACATTCTTCGCGCAGGCGATCTTCCTCGAGGCGCCGGGCTATGCGTGCGGCGCTTCGACTTTCCACCTCATCGCGTCGGACGGTGTGCAGCTGACCGTCCTGCCGTAGGGAGCGACTAGGTTGGGAACGCGTCCGAGACGCGTCCCCAGCTTTCCCAACTTTCTCTACTTTCCGTTCCAGTCGCCCGCGAGCGGCAGGCCGCCCGGCACCGGCCCAAAGTTGAACTTCGACACGCCGCTTGTCTTGAGGTTCGTCTTTCGAAGGACGAACTGCCCCGTCGCCGGCTGATAGAGCCCGGGGACACGAGGCCGTTCGTGTCCCAATCCCCAACGATCGGCTTCCACCCGGCGCCTGAGCGCCGTGAACACAAAGGTGTAATCGGCGGCGCCGGCCGAGTTCGAGTTGCGCAGGCGCCATTCGCCGGTCGAGGGGATCCACACGCCGATCGTGTCGCGCCCGTCGCCGTTCCAATCGCCCGCGACCGGCACGCTCCCCGTGGGGCCGAACACAAATGTGACATCGGCCGCCCCCGGCTCGTTGTAATACTTGAGGCGGAAGGTCGCCGTCGCGGGATCGTAGAGCCCCACCGAATCGACGCCGTCCTCATCCCAATCCCCAACGATCGGGAGCCACCCGGCTCCCGGTGTGCCGAACGCGAACGTCACGTCGTCGGGGCGCTCGACTTGCTGTTCTTCAGGTGGAAGACCGACGTGGCCGGGTTGTAGAAACCCACCGTGTCGATCCCATCGCCGTCCCAGTCGCCCGTGATCGGAATCCAGTTGGCGCCGGTCCCCGGCACCACAAAGTTGGCATCTGGCGAGCCGATCGCGTTGGAATTGCGAAGCGCGAAGAAGGCGCCATCCGGCATGTAGACGCCCACCGTGTCGCCGACCATGCCGTTCGCCGTATTGTTGCGATACCAGGACAGCAGCGTGTGAAGCGCCTGCGGCGGATTGGTGGGTTTCGGGAGGCCGAGGACGACGTCGGTCTTATTGATTCCGTGGCAGATGGTGCAGGTGCGCATCTCCCCGGCGCGAAGGCGACCCAATAGCGCTCCTTGATGACCGGTGTGCCGTCCTGTGCCGTGATCTGCCACGAGAGCGCGCGCCGCGCCGGCAGGAAGGCCGCCATGCTGCCGTCGGGGCCGAGCTTCACGCCGCCCTTCGGCGCGCCTACGACCGGCGGATTGTTACCATTGTGCATCCACTGCGCCAGCGGACGCCGACCGACGTTATGGTTGGTATATCCGCGGATCAGGTCCCCTGCAGGAATTGGAGGAATGCGATCTCCGCCGGCGTCGAGCCTTGCATGGCCGTCTGCTTCGAGCTCCCGGCGATCTTGAGGTTGAACTCCTGCTGCTTGTCCGCGCGACGCGTCACGTCGCGGCTCACCAACATTGCCAATCGATGGGCCTTCAGGTAGCTCCGCAGCCGGTTCATCCCCGCCGCGCCGCCGAGCTCCTCGTACACGATCTGCGTCTCGATGTCCGGCAGCGGATCCTCGTGTTTCACCTTCGCGCGCGCGCGAACCTCCACCGGATCGAGCTCCCACATCGGTCCCGTGTAGCTCACCTGGTGGTAAATCAATTATCCCAGTACGACACCGTCTTCACGATTCCGTTAGGATTGAGCTTCTCGACGGGAACCCAATATTGCCCCTGCTTCTCGAGGCGCGAGAGGTGGAAGTCGTACAGCACATTGAACTGCCCCGCCCCAGTTTGTTTGTTTTTGAACGGCGATGTGGTGCGCACCGCGACGAGCGCGCCGCTGGAGAGAGGAAGGGGATTGCGGAAGTGCCCCGGGTGATTGGGCGGCGGCTGCTGGCCGTCGAGTGTGGCCATGCGCGTCATCGGATCGGTGAGGTAGGTCACCCCCATGTCGTCGGCATTCACGTCGACGCCGCCATTGATGCTCACGAGCTGCCCCGCGCCGTCCGTGTAGAACTCTTGGCAAGTGGTTCCCAAGTATGTTCCGAGCAGATTCGGATCCTCTTTGATGTGGAGGAAGAGCCCCGAGAGGTTGTTCGCGCCGTCCTTGTAGTAATTGTAAGATTCGTGGTTTCGCGGCGCCGGCAAACGCCATGAGCTCGTGGCGCCCCACGTGGTTCAGGGTCTCGAGCCCCGAGCCGTCCTCGTTCATTTGCCAAGGAAAGAAGAAATTGAACGCGTGTCCGAACTCGCCGCTCCCGGCACCTCGAAGATCGGCTCGGGGAAGATCTCGAGATTCGTGGGAAGGGGCGTGGGGCTCAGCTCGCCCTTGTAGTTGAACGGCCCGAAGCTCCCGAGCGACGGCTCGTTTTGTTGGTCTCGCTGGAGGTGATCCCAACGAACGAAGAGGATCCGCCCCGCCGAGTCGATGATCGGTGAGAAGTCGCCCGACGGCGCATGGTCGAGCAGCTTCAGATCCCCACCTTTCCGATTCATCGACCAGATCCCCGTCACGGTCTCGTCCGACTCGTACTCGTCGAGCTGCGGGAAGGTGGCCGGGTCGCCGTTGCGCGGGCGGTCCGATGTAAACAATATTCGCTCGTCGGTCCCATAGAACGGCGACACGTTGTTCGATCCCTGCGGCTGCGGAATCTTGGTGATCTTGGCGACCGACCCCTTGCCGAGCCCCGTGACCTCGTAGATTTGCCAATAAACGGGAGTGCCGTCGCCCGGCGTGGTCCCGCCGATCACCATCGAAAAGATCGCCTTCGCGCCCCCAATGGACCGTCGGCTCGCGCACGGCGATCTCCTTGCCGACCTGGAGGCCGAAGCCCGCCTCGGCCGTGAGATTGCGCAGCGAGCCGTCGCCGTAGCGGATGTAGAGGTCGCCGCCGCGCGCGCGTCCTGGGTCGTCCCGCGGTGATTCCCGAATACGCAATTTACGGTTCCGAAGTCCCCGACGTACGGCGGCTGGGTCACGAACAGGATCGGTGGGAGAGAAATCGTCGCGGCGGGCGAGCCGGGAGCACTTCGCAGTGTCAGAAGCGCGAAAGCGAGCGCGGCCAGAGTCGGCGCGATCAGCGCGCGGCGGAGCGGAGAGGCTTTCCCACGCAAACGGGCGTTGGTCATCGATGGATGACGTTTGCAACCGTCTCTTTGATCCTCCCAATGGTGCGTTGGACTCGTGCGGCGCCGGCCAGAGAGACGCCGCGCGCGCGGGGAGCGGAGGATGCACGCGCGCGCGCGACGCGCTCCTGGAGAAGATCCGATCGTTGTGTGAGAAGCGACGGTCGGAACGGGGACGGGTACCCGTCCCTACTTTCCGTTCCAGTCGCCTGCCAGCGGCAGCCCGCCCGGCACCGGCCCAAAGTTGAACTTCGCCGTGCCGCTCGTCTTGAGGTTCGTCTTCCTAAGAATGAACTGCCCCGTCGCCGGCTGATAGAGGCCCGGGGTCGCGAGGCCGTTCGTGTCCCAGTCGCCGGCGATCGGGAGCCAACCCGCGCCCGTCGCCGTGAAAACAAAGGTGGCATCGGCGGCGCCGGCCGAGTTCGAGTTGCGCAGGCGCCACTCGCCGGTCGACGGAATCCACACCCCGATCGTGTCGCGCCCGTCGCCGTTCCAATCGCCCGCTACCGGCACGCTCCCCGTGGGGCCGAACACAAATGTGGCATCGGCCGCGCCCGACTCATTGAAATACTTCAGGCGGAAAGTTGCCGTCGCCGGATCGTACAAGCCCACCGAATCGACGCCGTCCTCGTCCCAATCCCCAACGATCGGAAGCCACCCCGCTCCGGCCGTGCCGAACGCGAACGTCACGTCGTCGGGGCCGCTCGAGTTGCTGTTGCGCAGGTGGAATACCGACGCGGCCGGGTCGTAGAAGCCCACCGTGTCGATCCCATCGCCGTCCCAATCGCCGGTGATCGGAATCCAGCTGGGGCCGATCCCCTGCATCACAAAGTTGGCATCGGGGAGCCGACGGTGTTCGAGTTGCGGAGCGTGAAGCTGGCGCCGCCGGGCATGTAGACGCCCACCGTGTCGCCGATCGTGCCGTTCCCCGTATTGTTTCGATACCAAGAAAGCAGGGTGTGGAGCGCCTGCGGCGGATTGGTGGGTTTCGGGAGGCCGAGGACCACGTCGACCTTGTTGATTCCGTGGCAATTGGCGCAGGTGCGCATCTCGCCCGGCGCGAAGGTGACCCAGTAGCGCTCCTTGATGACGGGGGTGCTGTCGGCCGCCGTGATCTGCCAGGTGAGCGCGCGGCGCGCCGGCAGAAAGGCGGCCATGCTCCCGTCGGGGCCAAGCTTCACCCCGCCCTTCGGCGCTCCGGCGACAGGTGGATTGTTACCATTGTGCATCCACTGCGCGAGCGGACGCCGCCCGAAATTATGGTTGGTATACCCGCGGATCAGGTCGCCCTGGAGGATTGGATGAAAGCAATCTCCTCCGGTGTCGAGCCCTGCACCGCGGTCTGCGTCGAGCTCCCGGCGATCTTGAGATTGAACTCCTGTTGCTTGTCCGCGCGGCGGGTCACGTCGCGGCTCACCAACATGGCCAATCGATGGGCCTTGAGGTAATTCCGGAGCCGGTTCATCCCCGAGGTGCCGCCGAGCTCCTCGTTCACGATCTGCGTCTCGATGTCGGGGAGCGGATCCTTGTGCTTCTTCTTGGCGCGCGGGCGCACCTCCACCGGATCGAGCTCCCACATCGGGCCGTTGTAGCTGACCTGCTGGTAAACCCAATTATCCCAGTAGGAGACCGACTTCACGATTCCGTTGGGATTCAGCTTCTCGACCGGAACCCAATATTGGCCTTGCTTCTCGAGGCGCGAGAGGTGGAAGTCGTACAGCACATCGAACTGCCCCGGGCCCGTTTGCTTGTTCTTGAAGGGCGATGTCGTGCGCACCGCGACGAGCGCGCCGCTGGAGAGCGGAACGGGATTGCGGAAGTGCCCCGGGTGATTGGGCGGCGGCTGCTGGCCGTCGAGTGTGGCCATGCGCGTCATCGGATCGGTGAGATAGGTCACCCCCATGTCGTCGGCGTTCACGTCCACGCCGCCGTTCACGCTCACGATCTGCCCGGCGCCGTGCGTGTAGAACTCCTGGCAGGTGGTTCCCAAGTATGTGCCGAGCGACTTCGGGTCCTCCTTGATGTGGAGGAAGAGACCCGAGAGGTCGTTCGCGCCGTCTTTGTAGAAGTTGAAGAATTGTGGCTTTGCCGCGCCGGCGAACGCCATCAGCTCGTGGCGCCCGACATGGTTCAGCGTCTCGAGCCCCGAGCCGTCCTCATTCATTTGCCAAGGAAAGAAGAAATTGAAATTGTGGCCGAACTCGCCGCTCCCCGGCACCTCGAAGATCGGTTCGGGGAAGAGCTCCAGATTCGTGGGAAGCGCGACCGGGCTGAGCTCCCCTGATAGTTGAACGGCCCGAAGCTGCCGAGCGACGGCTCGTTTTGTTGGTCGCGCTGGAGGTGATCCCAACGAATGAAAATAATTCTCCCCGCCGAGTCGATGATCGGCGTGAAATCGCCCGACGGCGCGTGGTCGAGGAGCTTCAGATCCCCACCTTTCCGATTCATCGACCAGATCCCCGTCACGGTGTCGTCCGACTCGTACTCGTCGAGCTGCGGAAAGGTGGCCGGGTCGCCGTTGCGCGGGCGGTCCGATGTAAACAATATCCGCTCGTCGGTTCCGTAGAACGGCGAGACGTTGTTGTATCCCTCGGGCTGCGGAAGCTTGGTGATCTTGGCGACCGAGCCCTTGCCGAGCCCCGAGACCTCGTAGATTTGCCAATAAACGGGAGTGCCGTCGCCCGGCGTGGTCCCGCCGATCACCATCGAAAAGATCGCCTTTGCGCCCCCAATGGACCGTCGGTTCGCGCACGGCGATCTCCTCGCCGACCTGGAGGCCGAAGCCCGCCTCGGCCGTCAGATTGCGCAGCGAGCCGTCGCCATAGCGAATGTAGAGGTCGCCGCCGCGCGGCGCGTCCTGGGTCGTTCCACGGTGATTTCCGAACACCGAGTTCACGGTGCCGAAGTCGCCGGCGTACGGCGGCTGGGTCACGAACAGGATCGTCGGCAGGGGAGTCGGCGCGGCGGCGGGGGCGCGGGCGATCCCGGCGCGTGCGGCAGCGCCAGGAGCGCGAAGCCGAGCGCGGCCAGAGCCGGCGCGATCAGCGCGCGGCGGACCGGAAAAACTTTCTCATGCAAACGTGCCAGTGCTCATCGGTGCGTGACGTCTCCAATCGTCATCTATCGACCCGTCGAACGGTGCGCTGGAGTCTCGAGACGCCGCGCACGAGCACGCCGCGCGCGCGGAGGCCCGCGTACGATGGGCGCGTCCGAGCCACCTCACGGAGATTCCTATGATTCGAACGGCGTCGCTGATTCGAACCACGCTGCTTCGAAGCACACTACTTCAAAGCACGCTCCGCGCCGCCGCGATTCTCCTCGCGGCCGCGCTACTCGCCGCCGCGGGCCGCGCCGAGATCACTTTTTATCTTGGGGTTCCCTATGGCAACAAACCGCCGAGCGATCCCAACTATTCGGAGGGGCTCTTCGACATCTTCTATCCCGACGGCGCGTACCCAGCGCTCCCCGGATTCGAGAACCAGCCGCGGCCGGTCGCCGTGCTCCTCCACGGCGGCAATACCAACACTCCGTACACGGGCTCGGAGCAGGTCTCGCCGATCGGCGTTCAGCTCCTCCAGAAGGGATTCATCGTCGTGATCCCCAATCTCCACGTGATCGATCTCACGGCCGGGGAGAGTTGGGTGAATGCCACGAAAGCGCGGCGCGCTTGGTGCAGTTCCTCCGCTTCTTCGCGACCACGCTCAACGTGGATCCCAACAAAGTGATCGTCCAAGGGCACTCGAGCGGCGGCTTCCACGCCTACTACTTATCGCTCCACAAGGATTTCCAGGACGCGGCGTCGCCCGATCCCATCGAGTGGCAATCGAGCCGCCCCAACTTCGCGGCTCCCTGGGGGCGCCGAGCAAGTTCCTCTGCTTCGATCCCAACTCCCAGCTCGTGAATCCGTCGTGGGCTTCCAACTATTTCTTCGGGACGCCGGACTTCTCGACGGTCACCACACAAACGAAGATCGCCTACTCGCCGGTCACCTGGCTCCTCGACACGAGCCTCTCGTCGCGGCCCTACACGCCCGTGATGTGCCTCGTCCACAACCTCACACAGCAGACCCCCTGCGGGCAGGTCGTCGACAGCCACGACGGGATCTTCGGCCCGATCATGATGGATGCCATCTATCGGTATTGTTTGTTGAATCCGCCGGACTCGGCCTGCGCCGTGACGGTGCTGCTCGACAACTCCGACATCGGCGTCGTGATCATCCAGGTGGTCGACTGGATGGCGGGTGCAGGTCGGGCTCTAGCGGAGCGGCGGGATAACTCCCGCCCCTACAACCGCGCCGAGGCGTCGGCCGCGGCGGCGAGATAGATGGGATTGGGCTCGAGCGCGTGCTCGCGCAGGCACGCCTCCGTGAGCTTGATCGCGTGCTCGTTGCCGCTGCGCACCGCGCGATCCACGAGATCCTCGGGATGGGGGCGCGACTCGGGGAGCTCGGCGCGATTCTTGGGATTCGCATAGGTGGTATGAGAGCCGCCGCCGCCTGCCACGCGAAGCGGAGCCCGGCGCCGGCGGCCTCCGGAGGAAGGTGGGGGAGCAGCAGCCGCAGCGCCGACGGCGCCGTCACCGAGTGAACGAAGGCCACCGCGTATTCTTGGGAATTGGCGAGGTAGACGCCGGCGAAGCAGGCCGTGAGGGCGGAGAGGGCGCGCGATGGATCGCCGGTGGTGTCGGCCAGATCGGCGACGCCGGCGAATGGTGGGAATCCGTCGAGGAGCGCAGCCCATCGACGATGAGGCCGGTCGGGGCCGGGCGCTTCGGGCGGTAGGTCTCGACCCGCGCGAGGGCGTCGGCGAAGGGCACGCGCTTGGGGCGCGAAGCGGCGGGGAGGAGGCGGCGGAGGTCGCCGTCGCCGCGGGCAATCGTTGGTATCGGGCCGCCCAGAAGCCGAGCCCCGTTGCGAGCTCGCGAATCCTAACTTTCGTCTCGCGCGCCGCGAGGCTGCGGGTCGCGTGGGCGGTGCGGATGAGGCCGTGGGTGGCGGAGGCGGCCAGGCCGGGGCGAGGCGCGGCACCCAGAGCGCCAGGACCTCGCGCCACGGCTTTTGCTGGCATTGCTCCTCGAAGAACGCCCTCCAGTCGGCGACGCGCTTCTCGTCGCCGAGCGCCGCTTCCCAATGTTGGGGATCGATCCGCGCCGTCGGCGCGGGAAGGGCTCGGAGGCGCGATTTGTAACGTCGAACCCAATCGAGGACTACCTCGGGCCGCCCGAGCTTCACGAGCGCCTCGGCGGCCATCGGCCCGTGGTTCGAGAAGCCGCGCCACTCGGGGCCCGTCCCTTCCAACATTTCCAGCGCCTCCTCCATCACGTCGTCGCGGCGGCTCCAATCCCAACGAAAGGCGGCGAGCGATCCCGCGGCGACGGCCGCGCGAGTGAATGCGCGCCGCGAGAGGAGGCTCGGATCCATCGGTGCCATCGGATCCATGGCGAGCGATCGTACGCGCGTTGCGCGCGCGCGGCGCGTCATTTCATTTGGACGACGATCGTCTTCGGCTCCCGCGGGGACGCCTCGACTTCGAAATCGGCGGCCCCTGTGAGCCCTCTCAGAGTCGAAGCCTCGATCCGGTAGTGCCCTGGAGAAAGGCAACGATCGACGGTGAGACGTCCATCGCCGCCGCTCGAGGTATGCGTCACGTCATTCAGGATTTCGCCGGTTGCATCGAGCGTGCGGATGCGAACGGCCCGCCCGTCGGTTCCCTGCAGCCAGATTGTGGTGAGCGTTCCTTTGCGCAGCGTGACCTCCAGTCGAGTCTCCTCGCCTGCCTTGATCTCGAACGGAACATCGACGGGCGCCATCGGGCCCCCGAGGTAGTTCGTGCGCAAGCGATAGCGCCCGGGGGCGAGCGGACCCGCGCGCGCAGCCTCGCCGGCCGGCTTGAAGCGCGCCTGCTCGCTTACAAAGTTAGCATTGGCACCGGCCACGCCGGTCGGGACTGCGGTGAACGAGTAGAGCTCGCCCGGCGACACGGCCTTGCCGTCCTCGCGGCGAACCATGAGGACGGCGTTACCACCTTTCGGAATCGCCACTGATCCCAGATCCCAAGTATCCCCGGGATCGACGCGCCGGCTCAACCCAATTACTGGTTTACCCGGCGCGTCGATCCAAACCATGTAGTTGCCCGCCGCGACGGGCCCGAAGCGGAAGCTTGGCGACTTCCTTCGCTGATCCACGATTCGGTCATTGCAAAAGATCCGAATGGTGGCATCGCGCGCGGGCTCGCCCTCGCTCGTGACGTTCCCCACGATAACGGATGTGCGCATTTCGAGCGCCGGAACCAGGATGACCACCGGGTCGCCGTCGGGGACGACGTCGTCGATGTCGCCACGTCCCTCGAACTCGCCGTCCAGCGGTGCCTCGGCTTCGAGCCGGAAGATCCCATGCGAGGTCGGCATGATCGTGAAGTCGCCGGAGGCGCCTGTGACGACGGGAGCGAGATTGGGGCTCTCCGTCATTCGCCCAGGCTCGAATGACGTGCGCTCCGCGAACACCCGCCAGCGCGCGAGAGGGAAACCACCTGAATCCACGACACGGCCGCGAATCTTGGGTTTGGCGTCGACGATCGGATCCCAACGAAGCGTGACATTCGGCAACGCTTCGACTCGATGGCGCACGATGGACGTGTCGTCTCCGTCGCGCAGGGCGGCGAGGATGCTCCCCGTCGGAATCCCAACGATCCGATAGTGGCCGTCGGCGCCGGTCCGCGCCGCGAGGTCGACGAACGCGTGCGTTGTTTCCTTGCCATTCCGGGAGACGGAGATCCACTTGCCGGCTGCGGGGTCGCCCCCGAGTTTCGCGCCGTTCCCTCGAGAGTCGCGCCGGCGTCGAGACGGATCTCGGGCTTCGCCGTTTCGTTGGCATTCACCTCGATCTCGCCCGTCCACGGCGGCAGGCCGCGCGCGCGAACGGCGACGGGGAGCTCGCCGATGGGAGCGCTCGTCGTCGCGAAGCGCCCCGCGCCGTCGGTCGTGAGCTGGATTGCCGGGGAACCTCCCACCGCCTCATCGGCGCCCGGGAAGCGGTCGCGTTGGATCATCTTTGGGATCTCCGAACCCAACAATACGGAGGCCCCCGCGACGGGCGCCCCATCGGGGCCGATGACGCGACCCTCTACGATGCCGGCCGGCCGTCCGAGCTCGAGGCGCAACTGAACCGATCCGTGGAGATCGCGCCCGAGGGAAACGATATTCGATGCGACGAATCCGGGGCGATCGCCGCGAGGTCGTGCCCCGGCCGCACCGATCGCAGGGAAAAGTGGCCGTCGTCGCCGGTCCGGAGCGCGGGGAAGCAGTGGAACGGATTACCGTACCGGAACACCAACAATGTGGCGCCCGACACCGGCGTCCCTTCGGGCGTCACCACATATCCTTGCGCGAGGACGCCGGGTGGAATCTTGAGTATCGCCTCGGTGTCGCGTCCGGCGCTCACGTCCGCTTTGATGTTCCCTCCACGGTCTCCATACGCGACAAGCGCCCCCGGGGTGATGCCGTCGACCCGAATCCTCCCTGTGGCGTCGCTCCGGGCCCAGATGGATTGGTACACAGGCTCTCCCTCACCCCACGGAACGACCTGAACTCCGACGTCCGCGGCCGGACTGTTGTCATCGCCCCAAAAGACCCGGAGAGCGAGCGAGCCGGTGGTGGCTGCGGCGGATTCCGGATTCTTGGGATACGCGTCCGCCGACGTCCGCGCCGACGCGGAGTTGCTGCGTCCCGCGCGGGCCGACTCCGTACCTCGCCCGCCGGCTTCCGCGAGCGCGCGGCCACCCTCGGCCGCCGGCCCCGCGTCGGCGTTCCCGCGATTCCTCCAGATCGCTGCCCCACCCGCGAGCGTCGCCAACAATACCGCCGCCGCCGCCAATCCCAACTTTGTGCCCGTCGTCACGATCGCCACCTCCGGAAAGAGCTTCACCAAGCCGATCACCCACGCGCCGCGCGCGCCGCCCGCCGCGTCGAGGCGCGAACGCAATAATTCGAGCCCGCGGCGCAGGCGCGTGTGCACCGTCGCGACGGGCACCCCCATCTCGGCCGCGATTCTCCGCGGTGGGAGCGATCGGTGGTAACGTAACAAAAGGGTTTCGCGCCAAGGCTCCTCGAGGGCGAAGAGTGCATCCACGACTCTCCGCCGCGTCGCCTCGAGCTCGACCACCTCGTGGCTGGAGGGGACCCGCTCGCTGCGGCTCGCGCGCTCCTCGCGCTCGCGCCGGCGCGCCGCGCTCCTCCGCGACTCGAACACCAGGTTTCGCAGCACCGTCGCGAGCCACGCGCGGAGCGACCGCGGCTCGCGCGGGCTGCGCGCGAGCGCCGCCGCCATCGCGTCTTGGACCGCGTCCTCGGCGGCGTGCTCGTCGCGCAGGAGGCGGAACGCGAGCGCCCGAAGCCAACGATCCTGGGTCGCGAGCGCCTCGACGTCGGGAATGTTGGGATCCATGGGCCGCGTGAAAGACAAGATGCCGCGCCCCCGAATCCTATCTCCGCCTACGGCACGATCGGCCGCAGGCGAATGTTGCGGAAGTGGATCTCGGCCCCTCGGACTGGAGGCAGATCTTCCCCGGCACCTCCTCGACCCAGCTCGCGCGATTCTGGAGCTCGCCGTTCACGACGAGGCGCAGCTCGCCGCGGTCGAGGGTGATCTCGTAATGGTTCCATTCGCCGAGCGGCTTTTCATTGCAGGGCTGGAGCTTCACGGTCCGCCGCCCGTCGGTGCGCGCCGGGTCGACCAAAATTGGGAAGTCGTCGATATCCCAAATATCGCCGGCGTCGCGCGACATGAGCTGCGCCTCGACGCTCTTCGGCCAGACTCTGTCTTGGCCGACCATCCGCAGGAGCACGCCGGAGTTCCCGGGCCCTTTCTTGGGATCGAAACGCCAATCGAGGGTGAGGACGAAGCTCGTGTAGTCGGCGGTCGTGCGGATGTAGCCGACGGGATTCCCCTTGCAGACGATCTCGCCGCCGTCGATCGACCAGACGTCCTCCATCTTTTTCTTGGGATCGGATAGGTGGTATGTCCAGCCGGCGAAATCGCGCCCGTTCCAGAGCGCGGTCTCGGGGCCGAGCTTCGGCTTGCGGGCGGGATCCTCGCTGAGAAACGCGGCCAGGTCGGCGAGCTGCTGCGGGGTCATCCCGAGCGCCAGACCCTCGGGCATGGCGGAGATCTTCTGCTTAATCTTCTCGTCGACGTCCTTGGCGGGGATCACCACCCGCTTTCCCTGGGTATCCTTCAACACCACGCTTTTCGCCGTCGGCCACGAGAAAGCCACAATAGCTGCGTCCATCCTTGGTGGCGACGAGCCAGGTGTCGTAGCCGAAGGCGATCGCGGCGCTGGGATTCACGATCGCATCCAACAATTCGAGCTTCCCATATTTCGTGCGGATCGATGTGAGGTCGGGGCCGATCGACGCGCCCCGCCCGCGGAATGTGTGGCATTGACGCACGCCGCCGCGCCGCCGAGGAACACAGTTTGGCCACGCGCGGGTCGCCCTCCATCGCGGCGAGCTCCGGGAGCGCGGGCATCTTGGCTCCGCCGTTCGCGGCGCGCGGGAACCAGCGGGTCGAGAGCGCCCGGACCGACAGATCGGGATTGTTGGGAATGGCGGCGGCGACGGTCGGCGCGAGCGCGGCGTCGAGGGCCCCCTTCTCGGCGAGGTGGAGGAGGAAGACCCCTCCTTCCGGATCGATCGCCAACTTTTCGGCGGCGTCCTTGCGCGCCTCAAGGTCACTCTTCGCGTCCAACACCAACTTTGTGAGCGCCTCGAAGGGGCCGCGGTCCGGGGGCGTCTCGGTGAAGACCTGGAACTCGATCGACGCGACGCGCCCCCAGGCTGATTCACGCCGCCGTCGTCGGGGCCGACCGATGCCAAGAATCGGGTGGCGCCCGCTGGGAGCGCGTAGGCGATCCGCGAGTTGGCGTGCGTGCCGATCCCGGCCACCTCCTTCCCCGCGACGCGCAGCGCGCCGCCGCTGCAGTTCTTCCCAAGATTCACCTGCCCCCAGCCGCAGCCGGCCTCGAGCCAGGGGAGCTCGGTGAGCTTGCGCTCGGCGCCGCCGACGACGATCCGCGGCTCGACCCAATCGGACCAATCGCAGGAGTTGCCGTCGCCGCCGTCGGTCACGACGAGCCAGAGCGTCGACGCGCCGGTCACGTCGACCTCGACATTCTTGGGATCGCGCCGGATCACGCCGCTCGACCAGACTTTCTTGGCTTTGTCGAAATGCCCCGCGGCCACCTGCGGGCCGAGGCCGTACTCGCGCCAATCGTTGGTATCGCGGTTGCGAATCCACCAATTCGCGAGCGGGCGGGTGTCGGCGGGGCCGGCGAGCGCGAGGCTCAGCATCGCGTCGGCGGCGGCGCGATCCCGGATGAAGGCGAGGGCGGTGACGGCATGCTGGCGCTCCTCGCGCGATCGTTGGGGATCGTTCGCCCAGGCGGCTAAAGTTGGGATCGCGGCCTTGGGGTGGAGGCGCCACGTGATGGCCTCGATGAACGGATTCCATGCGATGGGGCTTGCGCCCGTCCCGGCGATTGCGAGCCAGAGCGGCTCCTCCTTCCCCGAGGCGCCGATCCCGAGCGCCTCAACGGCGTAGCGATCCGTGGGATCGACCTGGCGGGCGAGGGCGACGAGGAGATCCCCACATTTCTCGAAGGGAACATCGCGCAGGGCGATCGCCACCTCCCGCCGCACTGGCGGGGAAGGATCGCGGACGATCTTCTGCGCGAGCTCGAGCGCCCCCACCTGCGTCCGGAGCGCGCGAAAAGTGGCAATCCGTATCGCGGGGCTCTCATCGTGGAGGTGCTTCTCGAGTGCGGCGCTTTCGTTGGGAATCGCGGCGAGCGCGGCGATCGCGCGGGCGCGGAGCCACGGGTTCTCGTCTTTGTCGGCGATCGCCCTCAGAAAGTTGGTGATCGACGGGCCGGGGGCCGGGCTGCGGGTCGCCATCTCGCGGACCGCCGCGACCGGCGACGCGAACCACTTTGCGCGCACGGACGCGCCGCCGCGCGCAGTCGTTCCAACCGGTCGGCTTCGGCTTCGACCCCTTCGGCCCGATCCTAGGGATCCGTCCGTAGCATTCTTTGTCTCCGGCGGCGTGGCCGCCGACGCCCAGATCCCACCAATCGGCGACGAAGACCGAGCCGTCGTGGGCGACGCACACATCGCTCGGGCGGAACCAGCGCGCCTTCGGATCGTTGGTTTCGAGGCGCGACTCGATGAGCTTCCCGCCTCGAGCGCGATTCCGGCGCCGATCGCCACAGGGCGGTGGGCATACACCACATTTCGCCCCGCGTCGCAGTTGAGCACCGCCCCCTCGAGTCCGGGATCAGCGACGCCTCATAGTTGGCAACGCCCGTGGGGCCTCCGGAACCGTTCTGGCAGCCGGCGGGGACGACCCCTGGATCGTCCTGCCGCCACTCGGAACGCCACACATTCTGGCCGGGGCGCCGATCCTCGGTCCAGTCGCGCGAGCCGTCGTTCGAGAAGAACCCATAATTGCCCCCTCCATCACCCACAATGTGCGACACCCTTCGTTGCCGTCGTCGTCGTTGTCGGCGGTGTAGAGGTTGCCGAAGGAGTCGCGCGCGATCTCGTATTCGTTGCGAAAGTTGTGGGCGAGGATCTGGAGATTCGTGCCGTCGGGGCGCACGCGAAACGCGAGGCCGCCGGTCCAGATCCGCCCGTCGTCGCCTCACGAGCCCCGGCTTGTTGTCGGCGACGACCGCGCCGCCGCCGTTGTAGACGCTCCCCGAGCGCAGATGCCAACCCCTTATCGGTGACGAGGTGCGGCCCCGCATTGCCGCAGCATCCATAAAGCCAACCATCCGGTGCGGGCACGAATGAATGCAAACCATGATCGTGGTCGTGGCCGCCGAATCCGCCGAGGAGCACTTCCTTGGTATCGGCCTTGTCGTCGCCGTCGGTGTCGGTGTAGAGAATCGCGTTCGGCGAGCAGGACACCAAGATTCGGCCGGGGCCGAGCACGCAGATCCCGAGCGGCGATACCAAGTCTTTGTCCTCGACGAAGACTTTGCTGGTATCGCAGACTCCGTCGCCGTCGGTGTCCTCGAGGATCACGACTCGGTCGCCCGCGGGATGCTGGAGGCCGGGATTGCGCCCATCCCAGCGCCGATAGTTGACCGCTTCGGTGACCCAGAGGCGACCGCGCTCGTCGAAGTCCATGGCGGTCGGGTTGTATAGTTGGGGACTCTCGGCCCAGAGGGTCACCTCCAATCCATCGGCCACGTGGAATTGTGGCGTCACGTCGCGCTTCGCGCGGAGGTCCTGCGCGGGTGGAAAGAGGATCGGCGGGGCCGCGGCGGCGGCGAGGAGGAGGGCGAGCGAGACGTTCCAGCGCATCGCCCGGGAGGATACCCGCCGGAGCGGCCGGCGGGGGAGCCTCGGCAGCGCTAGCCGCCGAGCCACCCCGCTTGGGCGAGGCAGTCGGCGATGGCCCGCGCGACGCGCGCCGGCGCCGGCGCGGATTCAGGTGCCCCTCCTCGAAGAAGTTCGGGTTGCTCCGGCGCGCGGGCTCCTCCAGGATCGGCAACAGACCGAGGGTGGTGATCCCGTTTTGTTGGCAATGGCGGATCACCACCGATCCGGGGAGATCGCGGTCGAACTCGGCGGCCGGCAGCGCGTAGCGCGCGAGGAGCTCGCCGAAATAGATGGGTTCCGCCTGGATCTTGGCGGGAGGCGCACCAACAATAGGCGCGCGCCGTTTTGTTGGCATTGCGCGGCCATGTCGTCGAGGGCGCGGTGGGCGAGCTCGAAGCCGTCGCGCGCCTCGGCGCCGGGGACCCGCTTCATCGCGCCGAGCATGCTCTCGGTCACGATCGAGACCGGATCGGCGAGGCCGACGCGCACGAGCAGCGGGCCGAGTCCGCTGGTCGAGGAGCCGGAAGAGGCTCGAGCTGTATTGCCAGAATTTGCGATCGAAGAGCGGAGGGCGCCGCGCGAGCTCGAGGACCACTTCGTCGGGCGAGCGCGCCCCGCGCGCGACTCGGCCTCCCGCTCCGATGCCAACTTTCCTTGGAGGCGCCCGTTCTGGCGCGCGTGGATGAATTGGTATCGGCAGTCGTCGAGGTCGTTCTGGTCGAGGAGACGACGACGACGACGATCGCCGGTACCACGCGCGGCAGGAGCTCGCGCAGGATGATCGCCTCCTGGCTCGGCCCGTAGCTCGCGACGCCGCCGTTCAGGACGCGGACGGCGGATTTCGGCTTCCCAACGATCGTGCCGTTCGACCGCGATAGTCGGCCTGCAACCGCGCCGAGATCGTTTCGTTGGCTTCGAGGCCGTGGCCGAAGACGTTCGAATCCCCAAGAATGAGGATCCGCGTTTCGCCGGCGGGCATGGACGCGGGCCACGCGCCGTCGCGGTAGCCGTCGTCGTTGATCTCCACGAGCTCGCCGCCGTACTCGGGGTGGGTGAAGCGGCCGCGGTAGCCGGCGCGGTGGCGGCGGATGAGGAGCGGGTCGGGGACGTAGATCGATTCGGCGCGGCTCCCCGGCTCCTTCGCGAAATCGTAGACGTTGCGCTCCTTCACGTGGTGCGCGACGAACCACTCCGCCCGCGCCGAACGCGGCGATCGTGGCCGAGGTGAATACCAAGATTCCGATCGCGAGGCGGGCGGCGCGCCCTCCGACGCTGCGCCCGCGCGCGAGGCGCCGCCAGCAGGATCCCCATCAACGCGGCGCCGAGCAGGAGCGACAGCGCCGCGTAGACGCTCCACTCGCGCGGATAGTTGGCATAGATCGCGACCCGCCCGATCGCCGCCGCGCCGACGAGCCAAGTCGCCCCCTCGCGGAAGCCTGGCCCCGCCCCCAATCCCAACAAAAGAAGGAGCGCCAGGCCAGCGGGAGGCGGCCGTCGAGCGCCGCCCTCTCGCCCCCGCGAGCCAAAACACGACGATGGTGAGGACGAACGCCGCGACGAGGCGTCCGACCCCGGTTGCGCGGGAGGCCGGTGGCATTTCCAACCAAACTTACCTGCGCGTCGAGAGGTCTCCAAATGTGGGGCATGCCATGAATTGCGGCCCAAAACCCCCTCCCCGTAGAATCGGTGGGATCTTGGTGACCCCCTCGTGCCGGAGAATCTGCGATGAAGACCCAGGTCTGGATCCCCGTCTTTCTTGCCCTCGCGATTCCCGGCGCCACGATTGCCGACACGCTCAAGGTGCCTTCGACCAACTTCCCAACAATCGCCTCCGCGGTCATCGCGGCGAACTCGGGCGACACGATCCAGATCTCACCCAACAATGCCAATGGATCGGAGGGTGTCTACTCGGAAGTCATCGTCGTGCCCAACACGAAGAAGGGGCTCCATTTCAAGGGCTCGAACGTGATCTGGGATGGGGGCATCGCCAATGACATCCTCACGTTCACGGGGCCCAATGATGACGTTACCGTGGAGGGCTTCATCTTTCGGAACGGGAACGCACAATTGAAGCTCACGGGAGACGGCGCAACGGTGACCAAGTGTCAGATTCGTCGGCCTGCTGAGCGGCGCTTCCATCGTGATCTTCGGCAACAATGCGAAAGTCACGGAGACCGCGATTCGGAGTAGCACGGGCCAGGGTCTCGTCGTCCAGGCACGGACCCGATCGTCGATAAGTGCAGTTTCGAGTCCACACGCTTCGAGGCGGTCCGCGGCGCGTTCGCCGACCGCATGATCGTCTCGAATTGCAAATTCTCCAAATGTGGCTTCGGCATTTTCGAGGACACATCCGATGATGTTACAATTCTCGAAGAACCGGTTCGAGGACATCGAAGGCAACGCACTCTTGGTCGTCAGGAATCGCGCCGTCGTCGATGGAAACAAGATCCTCTTCGTGGGGCAGTTCGCCATCCGAGTCGCAGGGGACGACGCGAGGGTATCGGGAAACACGGTCGTCGGCTGCCCGTTGACCGGAGTCTCCTCATGGGCGCGCACGCCACCGTCTCGAAGAACAAGATCAGCAATGCGGGAGGCGGAATCGAAGTGACCCTCGGCAGCTCGGCGAGCCTCGGCGGCCCGACGATCACCACGAATACGATCAAAACCTGCTTCATCTCGAACGGCATCCGCGTCGAGGCGGATACCGCGACGATCGTTGGGAACTCCGTCGAGCGGATCCTGTCGGGCGCGGGAATCTCCTTGGGCTTGCTCGGCATCACGCCGCAGGGGAACCATCTCGAAGAACAAGATCGTGAACGTCGAGCAGCAGGGAGTCTTGGTGATCTGCAGCAGCGTGGAGATCAGTCAGAATTCCATCTCCGAGGCGGGCAACGGCAACAACGCGGGCAGCGGTTGCAGTATCGTTGGCAACGACTGCACTCTCATCGGCAACGTCGCCTCCAAGATTTCCGGGGACGGCTACTTCATAAGCGGCAATACCAACTCCATCCAGGACTGCGTGGCCTCGAGCTGTGTCCGCGACGGCTTCGATATCGACACCGGCAATGGCAATTCACTCGACGGCTGCAAAGGCCAAGCTCGTGCGGCGGCGAGGGATGTGACAATTCGGCGGGGGCGACGGCGACCTCCGTTGCGAATTGCAGCTTCTCGAAATGCCGGATCGACTTCGCCGGCAACGGCACCCTCGCCCAGGATCTCAACAATACATTCAAGACCGGCGGGCCGGCGACGGCGCCCCAGATCGACTAGCAGTTCGCCCGAATCCCTCTGAGCCAATCCATGAAACCCCACATTTCGGCGCTGTCCATCCTTACGATTTCCGCGCTCTTCGCTCCCGCAGCCGAAGCGGACATCCTGAAGGTTCCCTCGGCGACCTTCCCAACGATCGCTTCGGCCGTCGCTGCGGCGCATTCGGGCGACACGATTCAGATCGGTCCCAACAATGCCGTCGGATCGGGAGGCACCTACTTCGAGAACATCGTCGTCCCCAACACGTTGACCGGCCTCCACTTCAAGGGTGCGAATGTTGCCTGGGATGGAGGGGCGAACGACAACAATCTCACATTCACGGGTCCCAACGATGGCGTCACAGTCGAGGGCTTCGCGTTCACAAATGGATTGTCACACGTCGTCATCACGGGCAACGACGCGACGATCACTCGATGCCAAAGCATCCGGTCTCGCAATGCCGCCGCGCTTCAGATCACGGGCAACTTCGCAAAGGTAACGAATGTCCACGTCGAGGGTGGAGTCGGCGACGGAATCCGGATCAGCGGCACCGACGCGACGATCGATCAGTGCGTGATCGATGGGCGGACGGGCCCGGGCGTGGACCTGCTCGCGGCCGACCGGGCGTCGGTCTCGAAATGCAAGAGCTCGGGCTGCGATGTGGGAATCCTCGCCGCGGAGATGATCTGAAGCTCTTGAAGAATACGATCTCAGTATCAATTCGGACGCGATCCGAGTGACCGGAAAACGCGCCGACATCGAGGGCAACAAAATCCATCCGGCGGCGAAGACGGTATCCAGCTGAACGCGGGCTCGGAGGAAGCAAAGATTCTCAGCAACAAGATCAGCTCGATCTCGGGCACGGCGATCCGCGTGAACGGCGCCCACGCGACCATCTCGAAGAACAAGGTCGAGACCGCGGACGCTGGGATCCAGGTGAGCAATGGCAACACGGCGCTCCTCGGCGGGCCAACGATCACCGCCAACACGATCAAGAATCTTGATTTCGGCGACGGGATCGGCGTTCAGGCCGACTCCGTCACGATTCTCGGCAACACCATCGAAAACGTCTTCGCCGACGACGATGGAATCGATGTGTTCAAGCTCGGCGTCGGAACGCAGGGGGCTCGATCTCGAGCAACAAGCTCACGAACATCTGTAACAACGGCGTGCTCCTGTCTTGCAACTCGGTCGCCGTGAGCGCGAACACCGTGACTCGCTGCGGCCGCGGCGAGGACACCCACGCGGGGTTCCATATCAATGGCGATTTCTGCACTGGTCGTTGGAAACACGGCATCGGACATCGTTGGAGATGGATTCTTGGTGACTGGGAACTCGACGACGATCTCGGACTGCAAGGCGCTGGACTGCCGCGCCGACGGCTTCGACATCGATGTGACGTGCGACTCGATCACGGTCGACGGCTGCACCGCCATCGGCTGCGGCGCCGAGGGGCTCGACAACTCCGGCGGCGCCATCGCGACATCCGTGCAGAAACTGCCTGTTCTCGAAGTGCCGGATCGACTTCGCCGGCAACGGCACGCTCGCCCAGGACCTCAACAATAAATTCAAGTCGGGCGGGCCGTCGAAGGCGCCCGAGATCGACTAGCAGGTCGCTGAAGAGGTCATTTGGTCCATGCGCGGGGACCTCCCTGCCAAAAGTGGTTTCGTACGTCTCCCGGCCCGCGCGCGGCCCCATCGATGATCGGGATATTTGTGAATCCACTTCGAGCGAGGCAACGCGCGGCTGGCGCCATGACCTCTTTCTCCCATAGAGTGCTGGACCACCTCACCCCATTCGGGAGTCCCGTCATGCAACAGATGCGCGCCTTGGCACTTTTCCTTTCCGCTGGAATCTTGACTGGAGGCCTGTCCGTTGCCGACACGCTCAAGGTCCCTTCGACAAACTTCCCAACGATCGCATCCGCGGTCGCAGTGGCGAACTCCGGCGACACGATCCAGATCGCTCCCAACAACGCAAACGGGTCCGGCGGTGTCTATTCGGAGGTCATCGTCGTGCCCAACACGAAGACGGGTCTCCAATCTCGTTGGCTCCAATGTGGTCTGGGATGGGGCAAACGGCGACACATTGATTTTCACGGGCCCCAACGATGGCGTGACCGTGAAGGGGTTCATCTTCCGCAACGGCCACGCCCAGCTGAAGATCACGGGAAACAACGCGACCGTGGAAAAGTGTGATTTCATCGGATCCCTGGGAAGCAACTCGATCACGATCGTTGGTAACTCCGCGACGATTTCCGGAGTCGATATCCGAAGCTGCTTCGACGATGGCATCAATATCACGGGCACCGATTCGATCATCGAGAAGTGCACTTTCACCGCCGTCGATTTCCCGGGAATCCGTCTCACGGCCGCGGACCGGGCCTTGATCACGGGATGCAAGTTCTCCCGGTGCGATCCTGCCATTCAATCTGACGTCTGGCGACGATGTCCAAATCCTCAAGAACACGATCGACGGCATCGGCGGGGACGGCATCCATGGGACCGGCAAGCGGGCCCGAATCGAAAACAACAAAATCCTCGACATCAGTGGCGACGGGATCCAGCTTCTCGCGGGTTCCGACGATGCCGTCATCCTCGGGAACACAATCGATTTCTGCTCGAATTATGGGATCATCGTCAATGGCGCCCACGCGACGATCAACAAGAACAAGATCAACAATGTGAGCGATGGCGGAATCCGGATCGACAACGGAAGCACGGCGGTGCTCGCCGGTCCGACGATCAGCGCGAATACGATCAAGAGATGCCTCGGCGACAGTGGGATTCGCGTCGGCGCCGACTCGGTGTCGATTCTTGGGAACTCGATCGATGCGGTCCTCGGATTCAATCGGGGAATCGATGTAATTGCTCGGCCTCGCCACGCAAGGGGCTCGATCGCGAAAAACAAAGTCACAAATGGCCACGATGCCGGAATCCGCGTCGCCATCGGTGGCGTCGCCGTGAGCGAGAACGTCGTGTCGAAGTGTGGAGGCGGTTACAACGGGAGCGCTGGAATCCACATCGCGTTGGTGGACAACTGCACTCTCGTCGGCAACAAGGTCACAGATATCGACGGCGACGGTTTCCACATCGAGGGGAACACCAACACGCTGACGGATTGCTCCGCCACGAAATGCGTCAACGACGGATTCGACCTCGTGTCGGGCAATGGCAATTCCCTCGACGGGTGCGTGGCGAGCTCCTGCTTCGGGGAAGGGCTCGACAACTCGAATGGCGTGACGGGCTCGATCGTGAAGAACAGCACCTTCTCGAAATGCCGGATCGACTTCGCGGGTAACGGCACCCTCGCCCAGGATGTCAACAATACGTTCACGACGGGCGGCGCCGCCACGGCGCCCGTCATCGATCAGCCCTGATCGGACTTCGCAGGTCGCTGAAAATGTCATTCGGCCCAAGCGCGGATCTCGTCGTCAAGCTCTTCGTTGGCGTGGCCTCGACGTAGCTCCTTGCTACGTCTCGGCCCCGCCGCCTCGATCTTGCCAACGATCTCTCGCGCATGGCCGCGAAGCACACTTTTCAGCGACCTGCCAGGCTCAGCGCTCCTCGGGGGAATCACTCGCCACTCGAGGGCGCCCGCGGCCCAGCCCGGCTGGAGTTGCACTTCGAGGCGGAGCCCTTTCGTGGTGATCTTCTCGAATCGCGCCTCGCACCAGCGATCCTTGGCGATCTCGTACGCGCCGCTCGCGGCGACCGGCTTCCACGCCTCGCCATCGACGGAAGGGTCGAGGTAAGGATCCTCCACGAGGCCGGAATGCTGGCACTCGCCCCGCCCCGTGTCGTCGAACCAATAGACCTCGACCCCCGCGCACTCGATCGGCTGATCCCAACGATACTGGATCCACTCGACGCTCCCTTGTGGGGCCAAAAGTGGCAAACGGGACTCGCCATTGTCTCCCGGAGTGGCGCGGCTCGGCGCCGTCGCGCACCGCCTCGGGGTTCGAGTTGTCGTTGTGGAACGAGACCGATAGTTGGGCTTTGCGCTCGGGGCCCCCGGAGGTGCAGCCGCTTCCGGGCGCGTCGGCATCCAGACGCGCATGGCCCCCGGTTCGCGATTATCCCACGAATAGTAGGGAGTGGCGACGAGATCGAGCGGCCTCGGCGCGCTCGCGGTCCGGTAGAGCCCGCGCGAATCTTGGGACGCCGGAGCCAACAGTCCGGGGCAATGGAGGCGAATGTCCGGCCCCAGCAGACTGGGGCGATGCTCGGCTCGGATCGCGTCCGTCCGCGGTACGGCCGCCGACGAAAGCGGACCGGGCTGGCCGAACTGCTCGAAGGCGATAGATGATGGGCCCGCGCGCCAACGCCAACTTTCCGCGGTCGTCCACGACGTTGGGGTCGGCCTCGATCTGCCGCGGCGGCATCGCGAGCTCGAGCTCCACGAGATCTCCCGGCTTTCACGGCTGCGCGGCAGGCGCAGGTAGCCGCGCTCGAGCGCCACTGGGACCTCCGCGCCCGCGAGCCACGCCGTCGCCTTCTCGCACCAGCCAGGGACCCGCAGCCGCAGCGGAAACTCCGCCCCCGGCTCGCCCTTCACCTCGATCGCCACGTTGCCGTACCACGGATAGTTGGACCGGACCCCGAGCTCGACGTCCTTGCCTCCGACCTTCGCCTTCACGCCCCCTTCGATATAGAGGTTCACCCAGAGATCGTTTCCCGAGGTCGCATACGCATAGTTACCGAGCGCCGCAAGCGTGCGGGTAATGTTGGGCGGGCAGCATGCGCAGCCGAACCATTCGGATCGGTGGTGATCGCCGAGGCTCTCCAGGGGGTTCACATAGAAGAAGCGCTTCCCGTCGAGGGAGACGCCCGCCAGGATCCCGTTGTAGAGCGCCAGCTCGACCAAATCGGCATACTTGGCATCGCCGTAGAGGAGATTGAGGCGGTGGTTCCACATCGCCATCGCCACCGACGCGCACGATTCTTGGTATGCGGTGAGATTGGGGAGATCGTAGTCGACGGTGAAGCCCTCGTTGGCGGCCGAGGGGCCGATGCCGCCGGTGACGTAAAGATTCCGTTCCGTGGTGTTCCGCCAGACGCGGTTCACCATGTCGAGGAGCCCCTTGTCGCCCGTCTCGCCCGCCACGTCGACCACCCCCGACATCAGGTACGCCGCGCGCACCGCATGCCCAACGATCGCGCGGTGCTCCCGGATCGGCACGTTGTCCTGCCAATAGGTGCCGTCGTAGCGTTCGGGGGAGTCTTGTGCTCGGCCGCGAAGAAATGGGTGCCGCGCGAGTCGAGGAAGAACTTGGCGAGCTCGAAATAGTTGGGGTTACCCGCCGCGCGCGAGAGCTTCACGAGGGCGAGCTCCACCTCGGGATGCCCACAATAACCCATCCGCTTCCCGGGGCCGCTGCCGAAGGTGGAAGCCAATAAATCGGCATAGCGGCAGGCGACATCGAGCAGCGTGCGTTTCCCCGTGGCCTGAAAATGCGCGACCGCCGCCTCGAACAGATGCCCCGCGCAGTAGAGCTCGTGGTGGTCGCGAAGATTGGTGAAGCGCTTGTCGGGGGCGTTCACCTGATACCAACTATTGACATAGCCGTCGGGGCGCTGCGCCGCCGCGATCTTGGCGATCACGTCGTCGACGCGCCGCTCGAGGGCCGGGTCGCGGTATGTAGCGAGCGAATAGGAGGCGGCCTCGAGCGCCTTGTAGAGGTCGCTGTCCATGTAGACGGGCCCCATGTATCCCCGCGCGCCCCGCGGCGGCGAGATCGAGGTCCTTCAGATTCCCCGAGCTCTCGAGCATGTCGAAACTGTGGGGAATCGAAATCTTGCGATTGATCTCGCGCCGCGGCGCCCAGAACGCATCGGCGATCGTGACCTGCGGGAAGGGGACCTCGCGGAGCTTCGCGGGGATTGCTGGAGCGCGGCCGTGGCCAGCGCAACGATCGGGGCGGCGTGGAGCACGCCAAGAGTCTAGCGGGTGCGGGGGCGGCGAGATTTCGCGTGTTCGCCGCGCGGCGGGGATCTCTCGGGGTTTCGAACCCAAGGACCAACCATGCGACACCTCGACTCCCTCTCCACACGATTCCTCGCTCCCCTCGCCGCCGCGCTCGCGTCGTTCGCCGCGGCCGCCGCCGCCGACACGATCAAGGTTCCCACGCAAGCGCACCCGACGATCGCCTCCGCGGTCGCGGCGGCGCAGGCGGGCGACACGATCCAGATCGCTCCCAACAATGCGCCGGGGAGCCAAGGGGTCTACACCGAGAGCCTCACCGTCACCAATGCCAAGAATGGCCTTCGCTTCATCGGCACCGGCGGTGTCATCTGGGACGGCGGAAACGTCGACACGCTCTCCTTCGTCGGCGGATATCAAAACGCGTTCGTTCAGGGGATCACGTTCCGCAACGGGCAAAACCAACTCAAGGTCTTCGGCGACCACGCCACGGTGAAGGACTGCACGTTCATCGGCTCGCTCGTGAACGGCGCGATCCGCCTCTCGGGCTCGTCCAACACGATCACCCATGTCACCATTTCCGCTCCGCGCTCCATCGGGGAATCTTCATCGAGGGACCCGACGCCGCGGTCTCGAGCTCGACGTTCGAGGCGATCACGGGTCCCGGCGTCCAGGTTTATCTTGGGGATCGCGCGGTCATCAGCCACTGCACATTCACGGGATGCGCGAGCGGGATTATGGTCGATCCGGCCAACGACGTCCAGATCACCAACAATACGGTCACGAACGCGCTCACCGATGGCTTCGTCCTGCGGGGGCTTCGGCCGGTCGTGAAGAACAACAAGATCCACGGCGTGGGGGATTCCCACCAATCCCGATCAGAATTGTGGGATTCGCGGCACGAACGCGACGGAGCAGGCGCTCATCACGGGGAACACGATCGAGGCGACCGGCGGCTACGCGATCTGCATCGACGGGATCCAGGCCGTGATCACCAAGAATAAATTGACCAACACGGCGGGCGGGATCTCAATCGCGAACGCCTCGACGGGGCGGCCGACGGGCCCACGATCGCCGGCAACACGATCAAATCGAGCGTCGGCACCTGCGAGGTGATCGCGGTCGTCTCCTCGGGCGGCGTGAAGATCACCAACAATACGATCGACGTCGCCGGCGGACTTGGATTCTCGTCATCGGCCCCTCCGCGGTGATCCAGGCCAACAAGCTGACGAGCGTCCGCGGCGGGATCCAGGTCGGGGCCGGATCGAGCGCGAGCCTCGGCGGGCCGCAGATCGCCGACAACAAGATCGACGGCTGCCTCGTGGGGTCCGCGTATCCGGATCGACGCCGACCAGTTCGATGTCAAGAATAACGTCGTCTCGCGCGTCCTGTACTTCGGCGACGGGATCCACGTGGAGCCGCTCGGCTTGTCCGTGCCGAACGGTCTCGTGGCCGCGAACAAGATCGTGGGGGCGAGCGGATTCGGGATCCATATCCTGGTGGGTCACAGCTCGGTGACCAACAATACGGTCGTCGACTGCGGCTCGGGCTCCGTTGGCACGGGTGGGATCCGAGTCGTGGCGATCTCCGGCTCGCTCACCAACAATACCGTCACGGGGGCGGCGGGGGACGGCTACGCCATCCAAGGGAACTCCATCTACCTCATCGATATGCGGCGTCCGGCTGCACCGACGACGGCTTCGACATCCGCTCGGGGAACGGCAACTCGCTCGACGGCTGCACTGGCGACCGGCTGCGCCGCCGAGGGGCTCGACAACTCCGCGGGCGTCACCGGCACCTCGGTCAAGAATTGTGTGTTCTCCAAATGCCGGATCGATTTCGCCGGGAACGGGACCCTCGCGCATCGACACCAACAATACCTACAAGACGGGCGGGCCCGGCACGCCCCCTGCGATTGACCAACAATGAGCGCGGCGCGCGTCCTCAGTTCATCTCGACGAGGTTCGACACGCAGACGCTCGCGGCGCCGAACTCGCCCCCGCTCGACCAGCGCGATCGCGAGCGTCCCCTTCGGGAGCTTCGCCAGGAATGCCTCGGGAAGCTGGAAGGTCGCCGTCCCTTGGCGCGGCGATCGTTGGGAAGGCTCGGAAGATCACGCGTGCGCCGACCTCCTTGTTGAGCGATTGCCAATCGAGCGGCAACGCCATCTCCTTGAAGGTCGATTGACCGCGCGTGCCGAGCACCAGCGTCGGGCGGTCGGCGGCCAATCCCAAGTATCGGAATTGCCCGCGCCCCCCTCGGCTCGCGCGAGCTCGGGGGCCTCGGCGCCGCGGCGAAGAATGGGCGAGAGCGGCGGCTCCGATGGGGGCGCCGCTCCACACCCCGCCTCGGCCAGCGCCGCGGCGACCACCCGCGCCTCCATTTCGTAGCCGAGCGGCGTGGGGTGGCGGTCGCGCGTGAGGATCGCCGCGAATCGCGCCACCCGGTCCACCGGATCGTTGGTTTTGTGGCTCGCCGGATTCGTCGACGCCCCCTCGGGCGCCGCTCCCGTGATCGCCTCGATCGCCACCGCGGTGCAGTCGGCGACCGGCAGGGCGTGCTCCCTTCCGAAGGCAAACATCTCGGCGCGGATGTCGCCGAAGGTCCCCTCGAAGCCCGCGAGATAGGTGGCAAAGACGAGCTTGGCGCCGGCCGCTTGGCACATATCCAGGATCCGCCCGTAGTCGGCGCGCAGCCGCGGCGCCACCTTCTCGAACGCCATATAGTTGGTACCCTTCGGGCGCTCGATCTTGATCGGCTGGTCTTCGCGGAGGCGCGAGTTGTATTGAGGACCAACGATCCGCCGGCGGGGAGCTGCCGGGGGCCGAGCCGCCGGCGTCGATCGTCGAGCGCTTCTCCGGGTCGAGGTAGACGCGGATCGCACGCAACAATTTCAGGTTCTCGAGGATTCCCAATCCCTCGCCCGGCGGGATTTGCCAGTATTGTTGATGCCGGCGCGGACGACCACGGCGACCGGCTTCAGCTCGAGGCGCGCCGCACCTGCTCGGCCACCACCCACGTGGGGCTCGCGGGAACACCAAAATTGAAGCAGCGCAGTCCGCGCCGGCCGCCGGCGCGCGAGAGGCCTCGACGTCGCTCGGCATCGTTTGGTTTTCGTTCACATACGCGCCGAACATGTTGGAATCGCCGACGAACGCGACGAGGGGGCGATCGGCCCCGCCGATGGAGACCAGGCGCGCATTCGCCTTCGAATGGGCGATGAGGCCGGCGATCTGGAGCCCCGCCTCGAGGAGCGCGAGCACGGCGACCACGGCGCCCACCACGATCGCGGCGCGCACCGCGACCTTCCGAAGCATCCCCGTCCTAGGCAAGTATTTCCTTCACCACATTTCCCGCCACGTCGGTGAGGCGGAAATCGCGCCCTGGTGGCGCCACACGAGCTTCGTGTGCTCGAGGCCGAGCTGGTTCAGGACCGTCGCCTGGAGGTCGTGGACGTGGACCGCCTGGTCGACGACGTCCCAACCCCAATCATCGGTTTTGCCCCACTCGAAGCCGCGCTTGAAGCCGCCGCCGGCGAGCAGCACCGAGCCGCATAGTTGGTTATGATCGCGCCCATAGGTGGCGAACGAGAGCGGCCCCTCGCAATAGGAGGTGCGCCCGAACTCGCCGGCGAGGATCACGATCGTGTCGTCGAGCATGCCGCGCTCCTTCAGATCGCGCAGCATCGCGGCGAAGGGCTTCTCCGCCTCGTCCATCTTTTCTTGAGGATCACCGGAATGTTGTAGTGGTGATCCCAGCCGCTGTCGCAGATCTGGATGAAACGCACGCCGCGCTCGGCGAGCCGCCGCGCGAGTAAGAGAGATTGTTGGCGAGCGATTCTTTGCCCGGCTCGGCGCCGTACGCCTCGAGGGACCTCCGCCGGCTCCTTCGAGGAGATCGGTCAGCTCGGGGACGCTCGTCTGCATCTTGGCCGCCATCTCGTAGGACTGGACGCGGGTCGTCACGTCGGGATCGCCCGTATTCTTGGCTTCGATCTCGTTGAGCGATTTCACCGAGTCGATGATCCGCTTGCGAGACTTGTCATCGATCCCCTCGGGGTTTGCCACGAATAGGACCGGCTCCTTGCCGCTGCGGAACTGGCTTGCTTGGTATCGCCCGGGGAGGAAGCCGTTGTGCCACATGCGCGGGTGCGGGGCGAGCCGCCGTCGCGCTGCCCCGTGATCATCACCACGAATTCCGGCAGATCCTTGTTCTCGCTCCCGAGCGCGTAGGTGATCCACGATCCCCACGACGGGCGCCCCAGCTGCTGCGAGCCGGTGAAGAGGATCGACATCGCCGCCTCGTGGAGGACGTGGTCGGTCTGGACCGAGCGGACGAGGCAGAGATCGTCGGCCAGCTCACCAACATTGGGAAAGAGCTCCGCCATGCTCATCCCACATTTCCCATATTTCTTGAACTTGAACGACGAGCCGACCACGGGGAGCGCCCCTGCTTCTCGGTCACGCCGGTGATCCGCTGGCCGCGGCGGATCGAGTCGGGAGCTCCTCGCCGCGCCGTTTGTTGAGGAGCGGCTTCTCGTCGAAGAGATCGATCTGTGACATTCCGCCGGCGAGGAAGACCAGGATCACCCGCTTCGCCTGCGCCTTCGGAAGGCGAAAGTTGGGGAGTCCGTCGGCCGCGTCGCCGACGCCGCGCAGGAGCGGGGAGGCCGCGGCATTCCGCCCGAGCAGGCTCAGGAAGGCCATGCTCCCGAGGCCGACGGTGGCCTGGCCGAGGAAGGCGCGCCGGCAGAGCTCGGTCTGAGTCATGCCGGCGAAGGGAATGTTGGGTTCCGGGTTCATGGAGTTTTGCTTGGTGTTCGGGTTCGTTCAGCCGCGATGACCATCAGCCGCGATGACCCCTAGCCACGCATGAATTGTGGCGTCGAGGTTGAGGAGCGCGTTGCACACCGCCGCCCATGCGGCGACCTCGGCGGCATCGAGCTTCTCATCGATCTTCGAATCGCCGCTCGCGAGGAGCTTCTTGGTCCCCTCCGCGTCGGATTTGTAGGCTTCGCGTTCGTCGGCCAGGAGCTTCTTCAGGACCTCGAGCTCGGCGTCGCTCGGCGCCCGCGAAGTGCTACAATCCGGAATCCCCACTGGAGCCGCGCCGTGTCGTCCTTGGCTGTGTGCTTGAGGAGCCGCTGGCCGAACATCTTCGCGCACTCGACGTAGACGGGATCATTGAGGAGTGTCAGCGCCTGAGGGGAGTCGTGGTGTACGGGCGCGTCACGATGCAGGTGTCCCGCTTCGGCGCGTCGAACGTCAGCATCGAGGCGTAGGGGGCGCCGCGCTTCCAGAACACATAGAGGCCGCGGCGATACTGCCCTTCCCCTTTTCCCTTTTGTAGTCTTGGCCGCCGGTCACCACTTTGGAGATGCCGGCGGGCTGGAACGGGCGCACGCTCTCGCCGCCGATCTTCTCCACCAACAATCCGCTCAGGGAGAGCGCGTTGTCGCGGATCATCTCGGCGCTCAGGCGCAGGCGCGGCCCGCGCGAAAGCCAACGATTCTCGGGATCCTTCTCGAGCTTGTCGGGATCCATCGCGGATGATTGGCGATAGGTGGCGGAGAGGACGATCCGCTTTTGGAGCGCCTTCATGTCCCAGCCGCTCTCGATGAACTCGAGCGCCAGGTAATCCAACAATTCCGGATGGGTGGGAAGCTCGCCGCGGATCCCGAAATCCTCGGCGGTCTTCACGAGACCGCTCCCGAAATATTGTTTCCAAATCCGGTTCACCGTCACGCGCGCCGTGAGGGGTGATCCTTCGACACGAGCCACTTGGCGAGGCCGAGCCGATTCTTGGGGAGATCGTTGGCCATCGGCGGGAGGACCGCCGGCACGTTCGAGCTGACCTTGTCTCCCTTATTCTTGTAGAGACCGCGGCGGAAGATGTACGCCTGGCGCGGCTTCTCGAGCTCCTCCATCACCATCGATTCGGGGATCTCGCGCTTGAGCTTGGCTTCCTCCGCCTTGAGGCGCTGGAGCTCGTCGTAGATCGCCTTGCCGACGGTGTTGAGCCGCGAGCGGAAGTAGAGGCGGATGACCTTCTGGCGCGCCTGCTCCGGCGTGAGCTTCGGCTTCGCGTCCTTCGGGGTCTGGTCGTTCTCGAGCTCCTTGATCTTCTCGATGGCGATCTCGCCGACTTTCCCCCTGCGGGAACGCGTCGATCGTCTTCGCCGGCTCTTTCTTGTCGTCGTCTTTCTTGGCGTCGTCATTCTTGGGATCGACATTCTTGGCATCGCCCACCTTGTCGTCGCCGCCCGAATCGTCGACGGCGGTCCCCTTGGCGGCATCACCCGGCGCCGGAGTCGCGACGGCGAGGGGGCCAGCCGCGCCGACGTGGAGATTCGCCGGTGTGCGGCCGCTCGCGTTCGAGACCTTCTTCGGATCCTTGGCGGCCGCTTCGTCGGTCTCCGTATCCTTGGGGTCGGTATCCTTGGGATTCGTCGACTTCGTGTTCGAATCCTTCGTGCTCGAGTCCTTGGGCTCGCCGCCCGAGGGAGGGCCGCGCCGGCTCCGGGAGCGATCCCGGGGCGACCTCCTGGGCCGCGGGGGCGGGTCGACTATCCGTGGGATTCACCGCCGCCGCCGGATCGTTGGCTTTCGCCCGCTCGATCGCTTCCTTGCGCAGCGCCGCCACGACCTCGTAGCTCACGACGTCGTCCCCTCGGGGTGATCGCGAAGAGGAACGAGCCGCCGCCGCCGCCGCCGCCGCCGAAGCCCATCCCGCCGCCGCCCATGCCGCGACCCCCGCCGCCGCCGCCGGCGCCATACACAACTTTCACCGTGAGGTCGTTTTCGCCGGCGCGGAGCCCGAGCCGGAAGCGCTTGTCTTCCTTCTGACCGCCGCCGAACATCGCCTCGAGGATCGCGAACTGGTCGGGCTCCTCGTCGCCCTCCTTTTTCTTGGGTTCCTTCGGGGATTGGGAACCTGGGAGTAAACGGGCTCACCGTTCAGCCACACGCGGACCCCTTCGGGCCCGTCGATCTGGAGGAGCGCGGTCCGCGGCCCCTCGCACACCACTTTTCGCGTGAGGTAGTAGGCGGGATTCTTGGTGTCGGCGAGGCGGGCGCTCTGGCTGTCGCGCCAGCGGGGCTGCTCGGTCCACGCGAGCTTGTCGTCTTTCTTGGGGCCGCGCGGATTCTTGTCATCGCCCGGCTTGTCGCCGTCCTTCTTGTCGTCTTTCTTGTCGGCGTCCTTCTTGTCCGCGTCGGCGACCTTCGGATCCTTGGCATTCGTGTCGTTCTTGCCGAAGCCCCCGGCTTCTTGCCGAATGATTTACCGCCGGGAGTCTTGACGTCGCCCCCTTGGTATCGCCGGGCTTGGACTCGGCGCCGTCGGTTTTGTTGGCATCGGCGAGCTTGCCGTCTTCGGCCGCGGGGGCCTTCGGAATCTTGAGCTCGCCCGGCTTCATCGGCGGCTCGTCGACCTTCGCACCGTCAACTTTGGAGCTGTCGCCCTTGGAGCCGTCGGGCTTGGCGCCGTCATTCTTGGCGATTTCGCCCTTGGCTCCGACCGCGTCCGGTTTGTTGGGATTCTTTTCGTTGGCGTTCTTGTCCGCACCCTCGGCAACTTTCTTGTCGCCTTCGCCCGGTTTCTTGGGCGCGCCGTCGGCTCCCTCGGGTTTCGCGCCGTCCTTCCCTGCGGCGGCGCCCGCCGCAGCGCCGGCGCCCGCGCCCGCGGCGCCCGGTCCGCCCGGAGTCTTGCCATCGGCGCCCGGCGGGAGGACCACCTTCGCGTAGGTCTTCCGGAGATCGATTCCCTTGGTGGTGTCCTTCGTGATGTCCTTTTCCGGCTCGAAGACCGTTTCGTAGGCTTTCTCCACGTCTTCCGCGGGGAACGGGCCGAGGAGCTCAGGCCTTTCCCAGCACGGGCAACATCAACTTTCGGATTCCCTCGTCCTCCGTGAACGACAGGCGGAATCGCCCGATGAGGCTCTTGTACTTTGTTGGGAAGTGTGGTCGAGGGAGATCCGCAGGACCGACGCGTCGTTCAGCTCGAGGGGATCGCGCGGAAGCAACAAAACCTCGTGCGGCGCCTTCTTCTCATCCCCAACGATGCACCAGCCGCCGCCGCGGCAGAAGTCCATCCCCATTCCCATCCCCATGCCGCCGCCCGGCGGCGGGTCCTTGATCTCGAGGGCGGGGTCGATCGTCCCGGGGAATTCGTCCATGATCGCCATGTCCTCGGGATCGATCTCCTGCTTGAGGTCCGCCTCGCCCTTCGTGAACACCACCAAAGGCGGATCCTGGCTCTCGGAGAGGGTCGAGTTGCGCACCTCGAGCCCCGAAAGGATGAAGCGGCCGTCGGTGGCGCGCCCGGAGGCTTTGTTGGGCTGACTGTCGTCGGGAGGACTTCCAGGCGCAGCGCCGTAATCTTGCGTTTGCCCGGCTGCACCACGACGTCATAGGTGTCTTTCACCGGGGTCGGCCCCGTGGAGAGGATGGAGCCGTCTTCCATCCGCTTCAGGAGCGAGCCGTTGCGCGAGAGCAATCCCACGGGCTCCATCGTGGTCCACACCGTGGGCTCGCCGAGAATCCCAAGGATCTTCGTTTCCCACTCTTTCTGGTCGGCGTCGGCGAGCGGGTCGGCCGCCTCGAGCCGCTTCTCGAGGGTCTTCTTGCGCGCCTGGATGTCCTTGAGCCGCGGCTCCTGGTCCGGATTGGGGACGGGGATCGACGGCCGCGGATTCTTGAAGAAGCCGTCGGAGTCGCGCTCCTTCACACTGTTGAAGAACGAATAGAACGAATAGTAATCGCGCTGCGAGAGCGGGTCGTATTTGTGGTCATGGCACTGGGTGCATGCCAGCGTGAGCCCCATGAAGGTGGTCGCCGTCGTGTTCACGCGGTCGATGACGTACGCGGAGCGGTACTCGTCTTCCTCCTCGCCCGCCTCGCTATTGGTGGGATGGTTGCGGTTGAACCCGGTCGCCACCTTTGCGAAAGTGTGGCATTCGGCAACAGATCGCCGGCGAGCTGCTCGATCGTGAACTGATCGAACGGCATGTTGGCGTTGTAGGCGTTGATCACCCACTCGCGCCATTTCCACATTTGGCGCGGGCTGTCGTTCTGGTAGCCCCCGGTGTCGGCGTAGCGCGCGAGGTCGAGCCATTCTTGGGTTTGGCGCTCGCCGTAGCGCGTCGATGCCAACAATCGGTCCGCTTGGTTCTCGTAGGCCTTGGGGCTCGTGTCCTTCAGGAACTCGTCGAGCTCCTGGGGAGTCGGCGGGAGGCCGGTCAGATCGAACGAGGCGCGCCGCAGCCAGGCCTCTCTCGTGGCTTCGGGATTGGGATTGAGGTTCTCGGTCTCGAGCTTCGTGAGGACGAAGCGATCGATCGGGTCGCGCACCCACTCGGACTTGCGGACCTCGGGGAGCGCCGGCCGCTTCGGCGCGACGAACGCCCAGTGCTCGGGCCACGCGGCCCCCTGCTCGATCCAGAGCCGCAGCGTCTCGATCTTCTTCTCGGTGAGCGCCTCGGATTTGCCCGCGGGGGCATCCGGCGCTTTTCGTTGTCGGAGGTGATCCGCTCGAACAGGGAGCGAGTTCTCGGGGGCATTCGGCGCCACGACGAACTTCCCTTTCCGCTCCGCGAACGCCGCCTCCTTCTGATCGAGGCGAAGCTTGGCCTTGCGGGCGTTGTCGTCGGGGCCGTGGCACTGGAAGCAGTGCTGCGCCAGGATCGGGCGCACATCGCGCAGGAAGTCCACCTTTCGGTCGGCGCTTCCGCGATCGGCGCGGCTCGTCGATGCGGTGGCCTCGAAGCGACAGGCAAAGCGCGGCCGGGATGAAGAGCGAACCAACAATCGTGGATCGCTGCGCAGGGGTGAAACGCCGCATCGAGATCCTCAGAGAGACGGCCGGGAGACGGGGTACAAAGTTACCTTTCCACTCCCGTGGAGGCTAGAAATCCGGCCGCGGAATCGAGTTACGGGGCCGAGGGGGCGAAGGGGACCGCCCGATACGCTTCCCGAGTGAAAACGGACGCCTTTTCGAGGCTGCGGCGCCCCCGCAGGCACCTCGTTCAGCGGTTGTATCCGATCGCGCGGAGCTGCTTCACCGACTCGGCGTCGATCTCGACCGCGTCGCCGTCCTGGACGTTCATCAATCGGCGGATCGCCTGCCATTGTTGGCGTTCGGCGGCGAGACCATCGCGGAGATTCTTGCCTTCGGCGGCGTTCTCCGCGAGCAAGTTGTGCCTTTCCTTGGGATCCTTGGCCAGGTCGAAGAGGTACGGAGTCTTGATCTTCTCCTCGAAGAACTTGGGCCATTGTTTGTTTTCGACGAGGTCGATGTATTTGTGGTTTCCCGACCGCACGGCGAAGCCGAGCGGGTAGCGCTCGAAGAGGAACCACGACGAGAAGCACCGGATCGTTGGGGAGGGGCTCGCCGGCGAGCGCGGCCGCGAGATTCTTGCCTTCGGGCTTCACCTTGGGATCGATTCCCAACAATCCGAGCGCCGTCGGCGCCAGGTGGAGCTGGCTGAAGGCCCCGGCCACGCGCCGCCCGCCCTCCTTTGCCCCCGGCAGCCGGATCCAGAGCGGCACGCGCACGTTCTCCTCGAAGACATCCTTGTGGTCGTAGAAGCCGTGCTCGCCGAAGGCCTCGCCATGGTCGGCGGTCACGACCAGGACGCAGCGGTCGTACACCCCGGCCGCGCGGAGAAGCCCAAGGAACGAGCCGACCTCCCGATCGGCCCCCGTGACCCCGGCGTTGTAGATCCGGTGGAGGAAGTCGCGGTCGCCGGCGTTCTTGACCGCGTCGCCGTTCATGTTGGTCACGACGTAGTTGTTGGCGAGCGCTTCCTTGCGCGAGCGAGGCCGAGTGGACTCCCGCCCCAGGAGCTTTCCTCGGTATCCCTGGACCAACCCCGGCATGAGATCCATCGGCGCCTGGTAGGGCTGGTGCGCGCGATAGGTGTGGACGAAGAGGAAGAAGGGCTTCGATTTGTGGCTTTCGAGGAAGGCGCGGATCGCCTCCTCCTTCGCCATGATTCCCCCGTGGCCGACTGGAACTCGTCGAAGCCGCGGTCGAAGCCGCCGGCGCGCAGGAGGTTCCCCCGTCGAGGAAGGCGGCCGTCGCGTATCCGTGGGATTTGAGATTCTCCGCCAAAGTTGGGATCGAGCCGGGCATCGGGAAGACGCGGTCGTTCCCACAATCGGCGTGCGCAGGACGTCGGGGAGAAGCCCGTCAGAATCGTGGCATGCGAGGGGGCCGTGTGGTGGGTCGTCGCCACGGCCGTCTCGAAGAGCACCGATTCGTGGCCGAGCTCGCGCAGCGTCGGGGTCCGCGTTCTCGGGGGCGCCGTAGCCGGTCACCGCGTCGGCGCGCACCGTGTCCATCGAGATAAGAGGACGATGGGGGCGTTCGGAAAGTTGGGAGCCTCCGCTTTCTTGCCGCTGCAACCGGCGAGGCAGGTTGCATCCAATGAGCGCGACGGACCCCGCGCCGCGGATCGCGCCGCCGACACGAGCGGCGAATCCACGATTCGCCGGCCGATCGTTTCCATCTCTGAGTTGGGTTCCACGGGAAAGGTCGCCGTCGTACTGCGAACGGCGGTCGAGGATTACCCCAATTCTCACATGAAGTTCGGAGTGTGGAGATCGGAGATCCGCGTCGCGGCCGCTTCGTCGAAGCCCGCCGACCGGAGCCGGCGGATCCTCCCATCGTGCACTTCGGCGAGGAGCTCTCAGAACGCATCTTCCCCCGCGCGAGTGGACCGGGGGCGGCCGATCCCGCCGCGAATACCACCAATGCGTCCTGGACCGGCGGGGGAACCCCATCGATCCCGTGGAGAGTCGCGGCGCGGCGGGCCACGGCCCGCTCGAGCCGCCCGCAAAGTTGGGGATCGCCCTCCATCGCGCGGCGCACGTGGGCGAGGCCGAAATGCACGTGACGCGACTCGTCGGCGCGCGCGCGCCGGAGCAGCTCGGAAGTGCACTCATCGGGCGCGTGGCGCTCGAGGAAACGCAACAAATCGAGGAACGTCCCCTCGCCGAGGACCGTGAGGAGGAACGCCGCCTCGGTGAAATCTTGGGTTTCGAGCAGCGAGAGGAGCGAGCGCGACGTCGCGGGGCTCGAGATCCCGAGCGCGCCGTGGAGCGCGCGCGCCGGAGGAACACCTCGATGTGCCGCGCCTCGTCGGATAGTTGGGTTCCGAGGAACATCGCCGCCTCGGCGAAGTGGGGATGGATCCGCGGGAGGAAGCGCGCCGGGACGTAGAGCGCCGCGAGCTCGTTCTCCGCGAGGAACGTGAAGACTTGGCCGAGCGCGCGCTCGACGGCGCGGCGGCAGCGCGCGCGCCTTGCCCCACGGGATGTCGCGGTCGGCGCTCCACTGCGCCGCGACCGCCTGCTGCGTAGAGCTCGGCCACGTCGGGGAGGCCGCCCGATCGCGCTCCAGGATCGTGAAGGGGTACTCGGGGCCGCCGCGCTCCACCGACGCGCCGCGCGGCGCGAAGCCGGTCGCCGGATCGGCGATCGTTGGCATCTCGGGGATCGCGCCGGTCTCGGGGGCGGCGCCGTGCGCGCGCGCGCGATCCTGTGGCGATCGCCGCCGCCGTCGGACTCCGCGAATCCCAAGTATTCGTGGCGCTCGGCCCGGCACCACGACGGGAGGTCCTGGCGGAGCGCGCGCGAGCGCGAGTCAACACCAAGATTCCCCCGGGGCGAGCGCCGCCAGCGCCGGCCGGATCAATGCCAACAATCCACGCCGAGCGGGAGCTCGCCGGCGTCGAGCGCCAACGCGGCGGCCGGGTCGCCCACGCTACTCGCCGAGCGCCGCGAGCGCCTCGCGCAGCGACGCGTAGCCCTCCTCGCGGGCGGGCATCCACTTCCGCAGCCCCTCGAGCTCGAGCAGCCGCCGATGGTTGGGATTCTCCCAATCCATCGCGAAGAGGGCGCGTTGGAACGCTTGCGCCGTGGCGTCGGGGAGATCGGGGCGGCCGTCGGAACATGCAGTGGTCGAAAGGTGGGGTCGTGTAGACGACCGCGATTTGATTGGGATTGACGCGCCCCGCCGCGTTCTCCGCGACCACACCAGATCTCCGAGGGTCCCCGCGTGGGCGCGCCGCGAGCGCAGCGCCTCGAGCACGTCGAGCTCGCTCGTGCCGGTGTCGCCGTGCTTGCCGGGATCGGTGTCGAACTCGCAGGACCTCGACGCGCCGGAGGTCGACCCCTTCCTTCCGCAGCGAAATGGAGCGGCAGGATCCGCGCCTGGGTCGAGTCGCGGCGAGCCGACGGCGAGGGTCTTCCCTCGAGATCGGCGAGCGTGCGAATGTTGGCATCGCGCCGCGCGACGACCTTCGCGCGGAAGTCGCGGTCGCTGTCGCGCATTCCCAACGATCGCGAGCGACCCTCGGTGCGGCGGCGGACCCGGACGTGGGCGAGCGGCGTGTTCCAGGCGACGTCGATCTGCCCCGACAGCAGCGCCTCGACCTGCCGCTCATAGTTGGAGAAGAGGGCGTAGTCCATCGGGACGCCGGCCCCTCGAAGTGGCCGCGGATCCCATCCCAGATCGTGACGACCTTCGGGATCGTAGGCGACGGCGCCGAGGAGGATCGGAGGGGTCTTCATCGTTGGGATTCCGGATCGTTGGTGTTACGGATCGTTGGTGTTCAGAAGAGCGGGAGACCCGGTGAGCGCCTTGCCGATGAAATCCTGGAGATGGTCGGAGGTGGGCGCCATCACGCAGCCGGCCCGCGCGTCGCGGAAGAGCCGCTCGACCGGCAGCTGCTTGAGAACGCGGCGCCGCCGCAGCACTGCATCGCGAGGTCGGTCACCTCCGCCGCCGCCTCGATCGCCGCGAGGCGCGTCACTGGCACGAAGAGCGGCGCCACCTCCGATCCCGCCTCGATCTCGCCGAGCGCCATTCCCAACAATGCGCGCGACTGCTCTCACAGCGCACGCTCATCGCGGCGAGCCGCGCGCGGAGTTCGGGAGGTCGCGCAGTTTCGTGCCGCTGTGCTCGAAGGAGCCCGGCCTGGAGATGGGCCGCGGTGGCGGCGATCGCCGCGCGGCAGACGCCGTTCGCCATCGCGGCCGTGCCGACATTGAACCAGGGAGCGCCACCTGGAGCATCGCGGCCGCCCCCTCGCCGAGCGGCGTCAGGAGGTCGCCCGTGGCGATTGCCACATTTGCGAAGTCCACGGGCGACGAGTCGTTGCCGCGGAGCCCGAGCCCTTGGAACGGCCCCGCGACCCGCACTCCGGCGGCCGAGCGCTTTACCAAGTATAGGGTCGACTCGAGCGGCGACGCGGCGCCCGGGCGCAGCCCGCTCGATACGTAGGAATCGGCGGCCGGCGCTCGTGACCCACGATTTCTTGGCATTCGTGACGAAGCCCTGGCCGTTCTCGGCTAGCTTCGACACGGGGGCCCAAGGTAAGGATCGCGAGCCCTTCTCGGAGAACGCGAGCGTCGTGAGGTGGAGCCCCTTCGCGATCGCGCGGAGGATCTCGTCGCGCGCGGCGAGGGTCTTCGACGCGGCGATCACCTGCGAGGCGCTCACGTGCATCACGTACACCATGGCGGTCGAGCCGCAGGCGCGCGCCAGCTCTTCGGTCACGGCGGCGAAGGCGCGCATTCCTTGGCCCAATCCGCCCAGATCGCTTGGGAACACAAAGACCAAGAAAACCGGCCTCGGCGAGCGCCGCGATGCTTCGTGGGAAAGCGCCCTTGGGCGTCCACGTCGGTCGCGTTCGGCGCGAGGATTTCGTTGGCAATGGTCGCGGCCCGCGCCGCGAAGGCGGCGGCCGGCTCGTCGATTCCGTAGGGATGGGGCATAGTGCGATTGGCGTCCGCGGGCGCGGCGCAGAAGTGGCATTCGCGCTGCAATGCACTCCGCCGTCAAGGCTTCGACATCGAGGGAATCGATCGAGCCACCGATTCTCTCGGACGCGGACCGCGACGAGGCGCGGGCGGCCGCCGCGGGCGCGGCGCCTCGACTTCCCGATTCCCGCAAGCGTGCCGCGCGGCTACCGTCGTCGCCCAAGCATGTTCGCAAACCATCCTTCGAGACGCATTCGCCCGGCCGGCGCGCCGCTCGCCCTCCTCGCCGTTTCGTTGGTGGTGGCGCTGGCGGCCGGCTGCGCGTCGCGGCCCGGCAAAGTGCGTTCCCGAGGAGCTCACCGACGAGGCCCAAGTCCCCGGATTCCCCGGGGTGCGAAAGTGGGGATTCGAGTTCGCTCCCAACTTTCACGAGGCGGCGCTCGCGGCGGCGCAAAACCACACATCGGTCACGATGCTCGCGCTCTCGGGGGCGGCGCCGACGGCGCCTTCGGCGCGGGGCTCTTGTGCGGTTGGACCGAGGCGGGGAATCGCCCGAGCTTCGACATCGTGACCGGGATCAGCACGGGGGCGCTCATGGCGCCGCTCGTATTCTTGGGATCGGCGCGCGACGCCGACCTCAGAAGTTCTACACGACGACGACCGGCAAGGACGTGTATCGATCGCGCGGACTCCTGCCGGCTCCGTGGCGCGATTCGATCATGAGCACCGCGCCCCTCCAGGCGACGATCGAGAGGGTCCTCGACGACGCTCTCCTCGCGGAGGTGGCGCGCGAGCACAGGAAGGGCGCCGCCTATATGTGGGAACCACCAATCTCGACGCGGGGCGGGCCGTGATCTGGGACATGGGGGCGATCGCCGCGAGCGGGCACCCCGGCGCGGGGAAGCTCTTCCGGCAAGTTATTGTGGCATCGGCGTCGATCCCCGTCGCGTTCTCGCCGATGTACATCGACGTCGAGGCCGGCGGGAAGCCTTACGCCGAGATGCACGTCGACGGCGGCGTGACGACGCAGGTGTTCCTTTCGGGCGGGGAGAGATGTCCTATCCCGGCGGCTCGAAACCCAAAGATAGCGGGGCGCTCCGGCCGCGGCTCTACGTCATCCGCAATGCCAAGCTTCTGCCGGCGTGGATGGACACCCCGCCGGATTTGCTTGGGATTGCCGCGCGCGCGGTCTCCTCGCTCGTCCGCACGCAGGGAATCGGCGATCTCTTCCGCACCTATTTCCAGGCGCAGACCGAGGGCTTCGAGTTCTTCTTGGCCACGATTCCGGCCGACTTCGACGTGAAGCGCACCGAGGAGTTCGACCCCGTGTTCATGGCCGCCCTCTTCGAGCGGGGCTTCGACATGGCGCGCCGCGGGTATCCTTGGCAAACGACTCCGCCGTCCAGCGAAAACCTAACGAAAGCCCCGAGCCGCCGGGATCCCAACCATGACCGTGACCTTCGATACCGAACTCGCGATCGAGGCCGCCCCGAGCGCGTCTTCGCCACGATGGTGGGGCTCGTGGAAGCCGACAGGTGGGGGAAGAGCGTCGCCTAGGGAACGGGCCGCAGGACGATCTCCTTCAGATTCATGGCTCTCCACGGGGGCTCGGACAGGGGTTTCACGGTGAGGGTCACTGCGCCCCCTTCGCGAACACCAACTTTCCGACCAAGGCTGCCTCGAATCGGGTCCAGCCTCCCGTGTCGCGCGCCGTGGCCTCGAGTCTGTGCCCCGGCCGATAGTTGGTATCGCCCGCCGGTCCCCGGCGCGCACGCGGCCTCGACCCGGACCTCATAGGTCCCGGGATTCGATACCAGAAATTCGAACGAGACGCGATCGTTGGGATCGTTCAGAAGCCGATGTTGTCGCGGCCGTTGCCGCTTCGTAGCGGGCGGTGGCGGGGCGCCCCGCGGCGCCGGCGACCGTCGCGTCGCCGGCGCGGAGCACGATCGCCCCGCCGGCCCCCGGCCGAATCTTGCCATCCCACTCAAGGTTGGTCAGCCCCGCGATCTCGAGCGCGAACGGCTGTGCGCGCGGCTTCATCTCGGGAGCTCCACCAACAATCCTCGGGGCCTCGCTCGAAGCGCAGCGCTCCCTCGCGGCCGAGCATCCGGACCCCGCTCACCGTGCCGCCGCAAAGTTGGGAATCGGAGGCGAGCGCGCGAAGCATCACCCGCCCCGACGTGGGCCACCCCATCACGATCGCATACAACAGATCGTTTTTCGTGGTGTAGCGGATGTCCTCCGCGGTGTACGGCGGGCGCGCCGTGTCGGTGAACGACCCCTCGGGGACGCTCGTCGGCCCCTCGCCGAAGACGTGAAAAGGGCGCGTGGCATAGATGGCATCGGCGTTCACGAGGAGCCAGTCGCCGATCTCGAGGAGGATCGCCCGCTCCGCCTCGGGGATCGTGCCGTCGGCCTTCGGGCCGATGTTGAGGAGGAGCGCTCCGTTCTTGCTCACGATGTCGGCCAGATCCCCAACGATCGAGAGCGCCGTCTTGTAATCTTGGGGTTCGACGTGCCCCCAGGAGCTCTTCGAGATCGACGTGTCGGTCTGCCAGAAGCCCGCGCGGATCCGACCGAGCTGCCCCCGCTCGAGGTCGAGGACCGCGGCCCGCTCGGAAACGCAGCATTCTTGTAATTGATGGCGACGCCCATCCCCAACGATCCGGCGCGGTCGTAATAGTAGGCCGCGAACTTCCGGCGGTAGGCCTCCATCGCCGGCTGCTCGATCCACCAATCGAACCAGACGAGCTGCGGCGAATACTTGTCGACGAGCTCGCACGAGCGAAGCAACCAATCCTCGCAGAAGGCCTTCGAGGGGGCGCCGACTCGGGCTCGGCGGGGGCGTAGAGCCCCGCATTATTGGGATCCTTCACGTCGGAGTCGAAGCGGCGCCCTCCCTCGAAATACCACCAATGCTCCGCGCGGTGCGACGAGACGCCGAGAGTCATCCCCTTGGCGCGCACGGCGCCCGCGAGCAACCCTATGCAATCGCGCTTGGGGCCCATCTTGGCCGCGGTCCAATCGCTCCAGGCGCTGTCGTACATCGCGAAGCCGTCGTGGTGCTCGGCGACCGGCACCACGAATCGCGCGCCGGCCTTCGAGAAGAGGTCGGCCCATGCGGCCGGGTCGAAGCGCTCCGCCTTGAATTGTGGGATGAAATCCTTGTATCCGAACTTCGATTGCGCGCCGAAGGTCTTCACGTGGTGAGCGAACTCGGGCGTGCCCGCGAGGTACATGTTCCGCGGATACCACTCATTCCCGAAGGCCGGCACCGAGTAGACCCCCAATGGATGAAGATCCCAAACTTGGCATCGCGATACCAGTCGGGCACCATCTGCCGCTCGAGCGAAGCCCAAGTATCGGCGTAGGGCCCCTTGGCGATCACGGCGTCGATCTCGCGGAGCCGCGCCTCGCGCGGCGTTTGCGAGGGGAGGCTGCGTCGACAACGGCGCGGACTGCGCGAAGGCGATCGGTACGGGGACTCCGATACCAACGATGCTGACCCCAACGAAAGCGATGCCGCGAAACGCGCGGGCGAGCCCCGCGCTCCATCGAGACACCAATGATCGACAATCCATGGAATCGCCTCGTTCAGAAGGGCTCGCGAGGTCGGAAACTCGCTCGCACGAGACCCGCGTCGGGAGGAGGCTCGATTGGAGGCCGTCGATTGTCAACCGGCTCGTGGTTGATGGATCGCGCCGTGGACGGTAAGAGCGTCCCATGAACCCTTCGTCCGCATCGCCCGCCAATCCCAACAATCCGCAGCCGCCGCACGGCGCCATTCCCCCGGTCCAGATGCTGGATCTGATCATGGGATACTGGGTGTCGCGCGCTCTCTTCTGCGTGGCGAAACTTGGGATCGCCGAGCTCATCGGCGACGGCGCGAAATCGGCCGAGGAGCTGGCGGGCGCCACGAGGTCGAACGCCGGCGCCCTCTACCGGGTCCTCCGCGCGCTCGCGAGCAAGGGGGTGTTCGCGGAGAAAGGTGGGAAGTTCTCGCTGACCCCGCTCGGCACCACGCTCCGCGCCGGCGTCCCCGGCTCCATGCGGAACTTCGCCCTCATGATGGTCGACGATTATAATTGGGAAGCGTGGCGGGAGCTCGGCTATGGGATCGAGACCGGCAAGATCGCGTTCGATCGCGTCCACGGCGTGCCCGCCTTCGAATTCTTGGGAAAGCATCCGGAGCAGGCGAAGATCTTCGGCGAGTCGATGGGCGACCTGTCCGCGGTCGAGAGCCCGGCGATCGCCGAGGCGTATGACTTCTCGCGGTTCACGAAGATCGTCGACATCGGCGGCGGCCACGGCGCGCTCCTCGCGGAGATCCTCGAAGCGCAATCCGCGCTTGAAGGGCTCCTCTTCGATGACCCGCAGGTCATCGCCAATGCCAAGAAAGACGCGCATATCAATGATCCGGCGGTGCGCGGCCGCGTCGAGACGGCCTCGGGGAGCTTCTTCGAGTCGGTCCCCGCCGGCGCCGACGCCTATGCGATGAAGTACATCCTCCACGACTGGGCCGACGAAAAATCTCTCCAGATCCTCCGCAATGTGAGGAAAGAGATCCCGGCGACCGGAACATTGTTGGTGTTCGACACCGTCGTCCCCGAGGCCGGCGCCGAGAACACGTGGTCGAAGTGGCTCGACATCAACATGCTCGTCATCGTCGGCGGCAAAGAGCGAACGGAGCGGGAGTTCGCGGAGCTCTTCGCGAAAGCTGGGTTCCTATTGACGCGCGTGGTGGCGACGAAGTCGATGCTGAGCATCGTGGAGGGGCGGCCGGCGTAGGCGAGGCGCCGACGGGACCCGGCGCCCGTCCCCAACGATGTCACGGCTGCACCGTGATCTGGAGGCCGCCCGAGCTGACGAGGTGCCCCAGCGCCGCGCTGCAAGCCTGGCCAGTCGTCGCATCCTCGAGCCAGATCGCCTGCGCGTAAAACGCCTGGCCGACGAGCCCCGGATCGTTGGGAATCGGCGCGGGCACCGACGAGGTGCCGCTCCAATCGCTCCGGATGTTGAGCGGGATGACGAGCGTCGACTGGAGGAGGTCGAGCTGGAAGACGAGGCCGATCCCCAACGAATCGGAGCCCGCGACGTCGGGAAGGTTGGTGATGATGCCGAGGCCGAGCGCGTTCCGCGGCGCGTTGGCGCACGTCAGAACATAGTTGGGGTCGTTGACCTTGGGCGGCCCGTTGCATCCCATCGAGAGCTTTCCTGGCATCCGCGCGTCCCCTTGCCATATCCCAACGATCCGACGTGGCCGGCCGAGGCGCTCAGGACGACGACCACCTCGTTCGAAACCGGGCTCGTCGCGACGATGTCGGCGTAACCGTCGCCGTCGAGGTCGCGGATCGCGGCGAAGGCGATGGGCGGGCCCCATCCGAGATTGTTGGTATTCGGGAAGCCGCCGGCTCCATCCCCGAGCATCTCGAATTGGCTGCCGCTGAAGCCGGCCTGGGAGCTCACGGTGCCGAGGACGTCGGGATGGCCGGCGCCGTCGACGTCTCCGACGGTCATCGATGCCAAGAATGGAACGCCGGCGGAAATTGTTGGCCGGGGCGAAGAATCCGAGTCCGTTGCCAACCAGGACGGAGACCGCGGTCGGGTATCCGGTCAGGGTGACGATGTCCAAGAATCCGTCGCCGCTCACGTCGCTCAGCACGATGTCGCCCGATAGTTGGCTGGACGAGCCCGCCGCGTAGGCGGCCGTCGGCGCGAAGGAGCCGCCGCCGGCGCCGAGCGTGACCAAGACCGCGTTTCCCGAGGGGCCGCTCGATGCCACGATATCCATGAACCCATCTTTGTCCACATCGCCGAGGGCGATCGCCGACGGCGGATTCCCAACAAAAACCGGGATCGTTGGTCCAAACGAGCCGGGAGCCGTTGCGACGAGGATCGAGACCGTGTTGAAAGTTGGCATCGCGCGGACGAGGTCGGGGAGGCCGTCGCCGTTCATGTCGCCGATCGCGAGGCTGTGGTTGGAGCCCATCGGCGCGGGGAGGTGGATGGGGGCGCCGAAAACGCCCCCGCGGCGCCGAAGAGAATCGTGACCGTCGAGCTCCCGGAGTTGGTAACAATATCGAGGAAGCCGTCGGCGTTGAGGTCGGCGAGGGCGACGCCGAACCCGGCGTCGCCGAGCGCGTACATCGTTGGGTTCGAGAAGGCGCCGTTGCCGAGCCCCTTGAGCGTGCGCACGTTCTGATCGCCCGTCTCCACGACCAGATCCGGGATCCCATCGCCCGACCAATCCCCGACGGCGAGATCGTTGGGATCGCTCCCGACGGCGAAGCCGAGCGGCGCGCGGAAGCGGCCTAGGCCGTCGCCCGCCACGGCGGTGACGTTCGCGCCCAGATAGTTGGCAGTCACGAGATCGAGCGTGCCGTCGCCGTTCAGGTCGGCGAGGGCGACTCCGATCGATTTGTAGCCGATGTAATAATTGGTGGGATTGGCCGCGAAGCCGCCGCCGCCGGTGCCCAGCAGGATCGTGGCGCTTCCCACCCAAAGGGGGCCGGCCCCCGTGTTGGCGACCACGAGGTCGGACTTCGCATCGCCATTCAAATCACCGATCGCGACGCAACTCGCCCCCGGGGCGGTCGCGAGGCTCGAGGCCGCGGCGAAGGCGCCCGCGCCATTCCCAATCAAAATCGAAACGCTCCCGGCCGAATTGTTGGCGGTCACGAGGTCTTGATTGCCATCGCCGTTCCAGTCGGCGATCGCGACGTGGAAGGGGCTGAATCCCACCGATTTGCTCAGCGCCGCGCCGAGGCTCCCGCCGCCGGTGCCGAGGAGGACCGAGATCGTGGAGGGGATGGCGTTCGTCGAGACGAGGTCGGCCGTGCCGTCGCCGTTGAAATCGCCGATCGCCACCGAATAGGCGCCGTTCCCGACGGGCGACGACGCGGGCGAGCCGAAGCCGCCGGCGCCATTCCCAACGATAACCGAGACGTCGTTTCCAGGAAGTTCGCCGTCGCGGCGTCGAGCTTGCCGTCGCCGTCGATGTCGCCGAGCGCCACGGCGAAGACCCCATTTCCCGCGGGGAGGCTCGTCGCCGCGCCGAGGACGCCACCGCCGATTCCCAACAAAACCGAGATCGTGTTGGCGAAGCCGTCGGCGGTCACCGCGTCGGGGAGGCCGTCGCCGTTCAGGTCGGCGAGCGCGAGGCCGCGGAGGTTTCCGCCCCGAAAACATTGGGAATCGGCGCCGCGAAGCCGAGGGCGCCGTCGCCGAGGAGAACGCAAACATTCCCCGAATAGTTGGGCGTCACGATGTCGGGCTTGCCGTCGCCGTCCATGTCGGCGATCGCGACCGCCACGGGATTGCTCCCCGCGGGGATTGTTGGATCGGCGCGGCGGAGGCACGCGCGGTGATCCCAACTAAAGCGAGCAGCACAGTTGGGAATGCGACGAAACTCGGGCGCGTCGTCACGGCAAACGGCCTCCAGGCCGGGGTGCGCGATCGTACGTGTGGCCGTGAAATGGGCGCAATCTTGGCGGTCGGAGTCCGCGGACGCGCGACGATGCGCGCCCGCGACCGGCGGCGAGCGGATCGGCCGCCATGGGGCGTCCGGCACATCGGGAGGAGCTCCGCGCCGGCGGCATCTCGCCGGCCACCCCCGCGCCCGCCGGGCCTTCCCCTAGGATTCTTGGATCCCCCCGCCGGCCTCCGATAGACTCAACCGCCCCTCGCGCCGCGGGCCGTCGCGCGCGAGCGATCCAAGCGGAGATTCCCATGCGACTCTCGCGTCCAATTCTTGTCGTTTCGTTGGTTTTTGTGGGATTCATGGCGGCGGCGCCGATCGGCGCGGCCCAAGAGGAAAAGCCCGCGGCGCCCTCGAGCAAGCCGACCAGCTCGAGAAGAAGGCCAAGCAAATGATGGAAGAGGGGAACAGCGCCGACGGCGCGAAGCTCATGTCGGAGGCGTGGGCGATCCGCGCGAAGGCGTTCACCGAGAAACGCCTCCAATCGCAGAATGCCAAGAAAGAGCGCGCCCCGGCGGACCGCACGACGGTCGAGCGCGCGACGACGGAGCGCGCGCGCGCCGAGCGCGATGCCGATCGATACGCGGAGGAGAGCAAGGCGGCGGCGCGCGCCGGGGAGCGGGGCAAGGTCGACCGCGACGCCGAGCTCGAGCAAATGAAGCGTCACATCGGCGACATCCAGGTCCACCTCCGCGATGCCAAGAAAATGCAGGACGAGGATCGCGTGCGGCTCCTTACCAACGAACTGAATCAATCCAAGATCGAACTCGAGACCGCAGCCGGGGCGACCAATCGCGGGCAAGTCGAGGTGATCACCGCGCGCAAGAAGAGCATGGATGACGGACCACGCCCGCGCTCGAGACGAGCGCGACTCCGAGCTGCGCGCGCGCGAGGAAGCCAAGATTCGCGACGACCATGAAGATGCGCGAGCTGCGCGCGCTCGGCGTGCCCCTCGAGGGGCGCCCGAACGAGAAGGCGCCCGCCCGCCCGCGGACTCCCGCGCGCATCGGCGTGCCGATCACGCCGGAGCCGCCGCGCGACCCGCACGTGCCTGCGCGAGCCGCTCGACCCGCGTGGGCCGCATGAGCCGCAGAGCGACCACGAGGTGCAAGCGCTGCGCAGCGAGCTCAAGGAGCTCCCGCGCCGCGGTCGAGAGCCTGCGCGCCGAGATCGAGGCGACGCGCCGCGCCAAGCGCTGAGAACCCCAACGATCGGACCCTCCCATGAATCCCAGCTATCTAGCACCCTGTCTGCTCCTCGCCGCGCTCGCCGGCAATCCCAACTTTGCGCCGTCGCAGGACGGCGCGAAGAAACCCGCCACCTCCCCGCGCGCCCGGGCAAGGGGAAGGGCCGAGTCGAAGCCCGCGTCGCGCCCCGACTCGGGGGTGGCCGACGCGCGGCTCACCAAGAAAGAGCGCGAGCACGTGCTCGAGACCTGGCGAGGGCGCAGAAGGACACTCTGGACGCGGTCTCCGGCCTCAGCGACGCGCAGTGGTCGTTCAAGCCGGCGGCGGATAAGTGGTCTGTGGGCGAGTGCGTCGAGCACCTCCTCCTCATCGAGGAGAAGCGCACACCGGCGCTCGAATCCCAACTAAAGGAGAAGCCCGAGGAGGGGTGGGCCACCAAGACCATCGCCAACACCGAGCTCCTCGAGACCGCGCTTGTGAATCGGTCGTTCAAGGTGAAAGCGCTCGAGGAGTTCACCCCCGCGGGAAAGCTCGCCCGCGCCGACGCCCTCGAACGCTACAAAAAGGCGCGCGCGCAAGACGGTGGAGCTTGCCTCGAAGCCCGAGGCGCCGTTCAAGTCACACTTCGCGCAGCACCCGTTCTTCGGCGCGCTGAATGGTTACCAAGTCGTCCTCGTCATCGGCTTGCACCAACATGCGGCACAACCAACAAATCGCCGAGGTGATGGCGGACGCGGGATTCCCCAAGAAGTGATTCCCCAAGAATGATTGATTGACGGCGGCGGCTGCTCGCGCGCGTGTCGCCCTATCCGATCGGCGCGAGACTCGCTAGACTCATCGCGTGCGACGACGAATGCCACCGACCCCGCTCATCCAGTGGATGCCAATCATCGCGATGGGCGCCGCGTATGCGGCTGCGCCACTTCTCGGCTGCGCCGCGGGCACGCGCGCGCCCGCCTCGTCGCGCCCCGAGAACACCAACAATCCTCCCGGGACAAGCCGCGCCGGCGCTCGAGTCCCTCGCCGCCTCGGTCGAGCCGCTCCGAGCGCATTTCAACGAAGACCAAGGAACGCTGCGATTCATCGCGTTGCTGTCGCCGACCTGAGGGCCCTGCGTCGAGGGCGCCCGTGCGGTGCGCGAGCGGATCCTCCGCGATTTCCCGATGTCAAGATTCGCGTGAGCGTCGTGTGGATCGAGATGCTTCCCACAGATAGCCTCGATGCGGCGCGCGCGATGGCGAGCGAGATGAGCGACCCGCGCGTGCGCCACTACTACGACCCGCGCGGCACGCGACTCGCCGGCGCGGCGCTCGCGCACGGCATCATCGGCGAGGGGCGCGGACCGGCGTGGACGTGTACCTTTTCTACGGTTCGGACGCGCAGTGGGGCGACGAGCCGCCGGCGCCGGTCGACTGGTGTCACCAACTAAGCGGCGGGCAGCGCGCCGATCCGTCGCGGTACGCCGGCGGCATAGTTGGGGATCGGCTCCACGAGGCGATGCGGAAGCTCACGGCGACGACATCCTCGGAATCACGCGGGCCTCGCTAGCCCGCTCGCGCGGCGAGGCGTACGATCCTCGCCCGCGATCGCGCAGCGGCGCTCCCGCGCATCCCACACATCCACATCCATCATCCCAAGGCACTCCCATGAAAGTTGGCTTCATCGGCGCGGGCGGAATCGGATCGGCGTTCGCCACTCAAGTCGCGAAGGGGGGAACGAGGTGATTGTCAGCAATAGCCGCGGGCCGGAGACCCTCGCCGGCGTCGTCGCTGCGCTCGGCCCGCGCGCGAAAGCCGCGACGCGCGAGGAGGCCGCGCGTGCCGAGGTCGTCGTGATCGCGGTGAAGTGGCCGCAGGTCCCCTCCGCGCTCGCCGGCCTCCCCGCCTGGAACGGCCGCATCCTCGTCGATGCCACCAATCCGGTCGTCGAGCCCGACTTCCGCCTCGCCGAGCTCGGCGGCAAGGCGTCGAGCGAAGTCGTGGCGTCGCTCGCGCCGGGGGCGCGCGTCGTGAAAGTTGGGAATACGCTGCCGATCGCGCTCCTCGGCGCCGAGGCGCGGCAGGCCGTCGGGCGGCGGGTGCTCTTCATGTCGGGGGACGACGCCCCCGCCAAAGCCACCGTGGCGGCGATCCTCGAAAAAGTGGGATTCGCGATCGTCGACCTCGGCGCGCTTGCGATCGGCGGCAAGTTGCAACAATCCCCGGGGGCCGCTGCCGGGGCTGAATCTGATCAAGCTCGACTGAATCCTGGGAGCGCGGGCCGCGCGTTGAACCGGTCCGCGGCCGCGCGGGTAATCTTGCACTCTGTATGGCGAGACTGCGTATCGCGAGCGCGCCCCGAAGCATCGAGACCGAGAGCCTCCTCGAGGAGGATGGCTTCGTCCGCGGCCTCGCGCGCACGCTCCTGCGCGACGCGCATGGCGCCGAGGACCTCGCGCAACAAACTTAGGTTGCGGCGCTGGAGCGCCCGCCGCACCCGGCGGGGCGTTGCGCAACTGGCTCGTCGCGGTGATGCGCCGGCTTGCGAGCAAGCGGGCGCGCGGCGAGCGGCGCGAGCGCAGCCGCATCGAGCGCGCGGCGCGCGCGAGCGAAGTCCCCTCGACCGCAACGATCGTGGCGCGCGAGGCGATGCGCGCCGAGCTGGTGCGCGCCGTCCTCGCCCTCGAGGAGCCGTACCGATCTGTGGTGTTGCTCCGCTATTTCGAGAATCTGCCGCCGCGGGCGATCGCGCGACGGCTCGGCCTCCCGGTCGAGACCGTGCGGACCCGCCTCAAGCGCGCGATGTCACAATTGCGCGCGCGCCTCGACGCCGAAACCTTCGGCGGGCGCTCGGCCTGGTGCTCGCTATTGCTACCATTCGCCAAAGCGCCCTCGCCCCGATCCTCGCGACGGCCGCTTCCCTCGCGGCGGCACTCCTCGGAGTCTTCACCATGACGACGAAAGCCACTATGGCCGCGGTCCTCGCCGTGCTCGGCGCGCTCCTCCTCCTCGTGTCGCTCTGGACCTGGACGCGCCCCGCAGCCGCGCCCGGCGTACGCAACACCACAAATCGCCAGCGCCGCCGCAGATCCCAACCATGGGGCGCCGAGCGCCGAGGCGCCGTGGCGGGGGTCGAATCGAGGCGGAGCGAGGTGAGCGCGTCGCAGTCGCGCCGAGACCGCGCCGGCCGACGTGACGACCGGCTCGCTCCTCGTCCATGTCATCTGGAGCGATACCAAGACTCCGGCCGCGGGAGTCGTCGTCCAGATCAGCCGCGGCGACAATGATCTCCTCGTCGCGTCGCCGCACGGCACGAGCGACGCGAACGGTATTCTTAGGTTTCCGGCGCTCGACCCAGGAAGGATTTGGATCCTCGTTCGACGCGGCGAATCCGATTGGGGACCGGAGCAGAAGATCGTCCGAAACCAACTATCCGAGGCGACGGTGGAGGTCGCACCCGGGATGAATGCCAAGGGTGTGGTGACCGACTCGCGCGGCAGACCGATCGCCGGCGCCGATGTGTTGGTGACCGGCTGGACGGGAGGCGAGTCGCTGCCGCTCACGCAGACCGCCGCCGATGGCACCTTTGCGATGCGCGCCCTATCGACCCATTGCCACATCGGCGCGTGCGCCGCCGGTTTCGGCCCTCGCCGATGCGACAATCCACGACGGCCAAGGGGGCGGAGGTCGATTTCACGATCGTGCTGCCCGACGCGGGCGCCGCTCTCACGGGAGTCGTCCTCGGGCCGGGGAAAACCAGTCCCGGGCGCGATCGTCCGCGCCGGCTCGCGCCAGCAAAAGCAACAAATCCTCCCCGACGGCGGCCACGCCATGGGACCCCAATGCCAATGCGCGCTCACCGACGAGGCGGGGCGGTTTGCGTTCGCGAGCGTCGAGGCGGGGAACCTGCCGCTCGCCGTCCGCGCGCGCGGGCTTTCTCCGTGGACCCAAACGATCGACCTCGCGACCGTGCGCCAGCGCGACGTGATGGTGGAATTGCTGGAAGGGGCTGTATTGGTGGGATCGGTCCGCGACGCGGCGGGGGCACCCGTCGCGAATGTCGATGTGCGGGTGGGCGATTGGGACGACATCGGCCACACGAGCGCGCGCACCGACTCGGCCGGCGCGTTCCGCGCCGAGGGGCTCGGCGCCGGCGAGCTCGACCTGTACATCGACTCGGAGAAACTTGGCAAAGCCGAAGCCAAACTAAGGGCGCTCGCCGGCGAGACCGTGCGCTGGGACGCGGTGCTGTCGGCGGGGGCCGAGCTGCGCGGGCGGGTCGAGGACGTCGAGGGGAAGCCGGTCGCGAAGGCGATCGTCGAGGTGAACGTCGGTTGGTTTGGGTTCGCGAACACCGACGACCAGGGGCGATTCGCGCTGAAGAATTGTCCGCTGGGGCAGCCGATGGAGGTCACCGTCCGGCGCAAGTCCACATTTCCCGAGGCGCGCGTGCTCGTCACTCCGACCGGCAGCGAAGAGCTGGTCATTCGCCTGCCGCGCGAAGCGTGGGTGTTCATCCAAGGCAAGATTCTCGACCCCGACGGCAAGCCGCTTCCCAATGTTCATGTGTCGCCATTCATGAAGAACGGCAGCGGCTCGCCCGCCGCCACCGCCGACCCCGCCACGGGCGAGTTCAAGTATGGGCCCTATCCGCCGGGGGAGTATTGGTTGCGTTTCCAGGCCGATGGCTTTCCGCAGCTCGAAATCTCGCGCGTGCTCGGCCCCGACGAAGTGTGGGATACGGGAACGTTGCGTTTCGCGCGCGGCGGCACCCTCGCCGTGACGCTCGTGGATAAGGGGGTTCGGCGAATCCAACATTGCGCTCACGGTCCTCGACGCGACCGATGTGCACGTCGACACCATCCGCGCGAAAGATGGCGTTGGGCGGAGCCGGCCGCTCAACCCGGGAAAGTACTTGCTACAGATCGGCGGCGAGGGGATCGCATGCTCAATAGTGCCATTCGAGATCCAGAGTGGCGTCGAGACTCGCCTCGACGTGCCTCGTCGTGGCGGGCGTCCCGATTGCCCTCGAGATCGCGTTCCCCGAGGGAGCCGGGCGCCCGGAGTATTTCAAGTCCGGTGAAGCCATCCACGTGACCGTCTCGTCGCTCGCCGGTGCCGCCGTCCTGCGAGCCACGACCTGGCCTCGCGACGGCGCCGCGAAAGTGTCGTGCGCGCTCGCGCCGGGCGAATACAAGGCCGTCGTCAAGTCCGGCGGGCTCCGCGGCGAAACCCAACTATCGGTGGCGGCGCCGGGCCCGGTTACGGCGAAGGTGACATTGGCGCCATGACGCGCGAGCGCGGCCGGCCGATCGGTGTGGATGGCGGTCAACAACCCACGCGCGGACAAAGTTGGTAAATGCGCCTGACCCCATTCTACTCGACGAACTTCTTCAGCCGCCCGAGCGCGTCGTCCCACTGGCGCGAGATCGTCTCGAGATAGCCGAGCGCCTCGGCGAGGCGCTTCGTCTCGAGGCGCCAGATTCGCTCGCGCCCGCGCCGCTCGCCGCGGATCAGCCCCGCGTTCGCGAGCACCGTGAGATGCTTGGTGATCGCCTGGCGCGACACGTCCGCCTCGGCGCCGAGACGCGTGATCGACTCGGGCCCGCTCGCCGAGAGGCGCGCGAGGAGTCGCATCCGCGTCTCGTCGCCGAGCGCCGCGAAGAGCGGCGCCGCGTCGCGGATTTGTGGTAATGCGAAGACCTTAGGCGGAGACATGGCGCGCGATGTTCTCCAGCTGGATCTCCCAGCCGCCCGTGTTCATCCGGAACGCCTCGTCGCGGCGCGACGCCGGAGCTTGTCGAAGCCCGACTCGACGACCGTGAGCTCGATGCCACCTTTCGCCTCGTCGAGGGTGAACGTGACGAGCGTCGGCGTCTCCTTCGAGTAGTCGATCTTCGGGTCGGCCGGATAGGGATGCCAACGAAAGGAAAAGTGGTGTTCGGGCTCCATCCGGTCGACGGTGAGCTCGAAGGTGAGATGCTCGTAGCCGGGGTAGGTGATGCGGCCGGTGACGCGCTTCCCGACGGCGAAGGGGCCTTCGAGCCTCGCGCGGAACCAGGTGCCGAACTCCTGGGCGTCGGTGAGGGCGCGCCACACGCGGGAGCGCGGCGCGCGCAGCAGGATCTTCTTCTCGATGTGATCGGTGGACGTGGGGGCTTATTCATGGGCAACCTCGTGGCGGGATTATGCAACCGTGCGGTTGCCGGAAATGGGGTCAGGCACCCTTCCACGAAATGTTGCGAAACATTCGCGTCCGCGCGCGCATGGGGAGGGCGACCGCGACATTCTTGGTAATGGTGCCTGACCCCATGCTCTCGAACCTCCTTCTCCTCGCCGCCGCCCTCACAAGCCCCGCCCCGCAGGTCACGCAGCAGGCGTACGCGAAGGCATCCAACACCGGCTCGCAAGACAACTTCGCCGGCGCCGTGGCCATCTCGGGCAACACCCTCGTCGTCGGCTCGACCTTCGAGGACAGCGCGGCGGCCGGCGTGAATGGTGACCAATCGAGCAACGCATCCGCGAACGCCGGCGCCGCCTATGTCTTCATCCGCAACGGCGTCTCCTGGTCGCAGCAGGCCTATCTCAAGGCCTCCAATCCCGAAACCAACGATTCCTTCGGCCAGGCGGTCGCGATCTCCGGCGACACCATCGTCATCGGCGCGCCGCGCGAGGACAGCGCCTCCCCGGGGTGAATGGTAATCAAACCGACAACGGCGCCATTCAATCGGGCGCCGTTTACGTCTTCGTCCGCAGCGGCGGGACCTGGTCGCAGCAGGCCTACCTCAAGGCCTCGAATCCCGATATCAACGATCTCGTTCGGCCAGGCGGTCGCGATCTCCGGCGACACCATCGTCATCGGCGCTTCCAACGAGCAGAGCAGCGCCACGGGCGTGAACGGCAGCCAAAGCAACAATTCCCTCTCGGGCGCCGGAGCCGCCTACGTTTTCGTCCGCAGCGGCTCGACATGGACCCAGCAGGCCTACCTCAAAGCCAGCAATACTGGCCCCGTCGATCAGTTTGGGATTTCGGTGGCGATCTCGGGCGACACGATCGCCGTCGGCGCGAACGGCGAGGACAGCAGCGCCACCGGCGTGAATGGCAACGAAAACCAGGAGAACGCCTCGGCGTCCGGCGCCTGTTATGTCTTCGTTCCGGAGCGGCTCGACCTGGACGCAGCAGGCCTACGTCAAAGCCAGCAATACGGGCGTGAGCGACCAGTTCGGTGATTGCGTTTCATTGTCCGGGGACACGTTGGTCGTGGGCGCGTCGTTCGAAACCAGCAATGCGACGGGGGTGAATGGCAATCAAGCCGACAACAGCATTCCGTTCGCGGGGGCCGCCTACGTATTCGTGCGAAGCGGGTCGACGTGGAGCCAACAGGCCTACTTGAAGGCGTCGAACACGGCGGGCGATCGCTTCGGCCAAACCCTGTGCGTCTCCGGCGACGCCATCGTGGTGGGCGCGCATTTCGAAGACAGCAATGCGACCGGCATCAATGGCAACCAGGGGGACAATAGCGCGTCGAATGCGGGCGCCGCGTATGTCTTTTCGCGAAGCGGCGCCGCGTGGAGCCAGCAGGCGTATCTCAAAGCCAGCAATACCGGCGCGGACGATTCGTTTGGGATTGGGGTGGCGGTGTCGGGTGACGTGGTCGCGGTCGGCGCCGATCACGAGGACAGCGTCGCGACCGGCGTGAATGGCAATCAAGCCGACAACAATGGGACCAATTCAGGGGCGGTGTATCTGTTCGATCTCGGGAACCATCCGGGGTCGCGTCGTACGGCAGCGGCACGCCGGGCTGCGCGGGGACCCAAACATTGGGCGCGAACCATTCGCCGATCGTCGGCTCGCCGGACTTCGCGCTCACTTGTAACAGTTCGCCGCTATCGAGCCTCGGCGCTCGGGATCCTCGCCGACGCGCAAGACTTGGCCGGGAGCGATCCGTTCGGCATCGGCGTATTGATTCACGTGGATCTGTTCACGGCGGTCGAGGTGGTGACGGTGGACTTCGTGAGCGACGGCGCGGGGAATGGCCTCGCGGCGGTGCCGATTCCCAACAATCCGTTTCTGATCGGCAAGACCTACTACGCGATGGCGCTCTGGGCCTGGTCGAGCTGCTCGCTGCCGCCGTTCAATCTGAGCACCTCGCGGGGATTGGCCCTGTCCCTACTGCCCTGAAATGGGGTCAGTCACCATTCCACGAATTGTCGCGGTTGCGCGGGGCGACCGCGAATCTGTGAAACATCCGCGGCCGCGCGCGCATGGGGCGTGTGCCATGAACACCCTCCTCCGTCGCTCCCTGCCCCTTTTCTTGGGACTTGCTCTCTGCGCCGCCTCGACGCCAAGCCATCTCGCCTCGCCGGCAAAGAGTCTGTCGCCCGCCGATTGGTCGAGCATCCGCTCGGCCTACGAGGCCAGCCGGCGCGCCGCCCATCCCAACGATGACGGCTACCGCTTCCGAAACACCCGCCAGCGCTGGACCACACAATTCGACGGCCGCGGGTTCGTGACGACCCCCGACGGCGGCAGCTGGCGATGGGGACTCCAGCTCACCAGCTATGGAGCCCCCGATCACCCTCGCGCGATCGCCGGGCCGGCCTCGGCGGAGCCGAGGGCGCGCGTGTCGAGTATTCGTGGGATTCGACGCTGACCGAATGGTACGAAAACAAATCCGGCGGCTTGGAGCACGGCTACACGGTGGGCGCGCGCCCCGACGGCGCCGACGGATCGTTGGTATTCACCCTCGCTGTGCGCGGCGACCTGCGGCCGCGCGTGCGACCCAACGGCCGCGACGTCCGCTTCGTGGATCCCACGAATACCCCAGTCCTCGACTATTCCGGCCTCGCCGTGGTCGACGCCGCGGGCCGGTCGCTCCCCGCACGCTTCGAGGTCGTGAATGGCGGACTCCAACTATCCGTCGACGGGCGCGATGCCAAGTATCCGCTCGTGATCGATCCCATCGCCCAGCAAGCCTATCTGAAGGCGTCGAACGCCGAGGCGCTCGATCAATCGGAATCAGCGCGGCGGTCTCCGGGAACACGGTCGTCGTCGGCGCCTACGAAGAGGACAGCGGCGCCATGGGGGTGAATGGCGACCAATCCAACAATAATGTCCTGGGCTCCGGCGCCGCCTACGTCTTCGTCCGCAACGGCGCGACCTGGACCCAGCAGGCCTATTTGAAACCCTCCAATACCGGCCCCGGCGATCAGTTCGGTTGGTCGGTCGCGATCTCCGGGGACACGATCGTGGTCTCGTCGCTCCTCGAGGACAGCGCTTCGGCCGGCGTGAACGGAAATCCATTCAACCAGGCCGCCACCGACGCCGGCGCCGCCTTCGTATTCGTGCGAAGCGGCACGACCTGGAGCCAGCAGGCGTATCTCAAGTCGTCGAATCCGGGCTCCCTCGACTACTTCGGCTACTCGGTGGCGATCTCCGGCGACACGGTCGTGGTCGGCGCCTGGGGCGAAGACAGCAATGCGACCGGCGTCAATGCCAACCAAAGCGACAACACCGCGACGGAGTCGGGCGCGGCGTACGTTTTTGTGCGAAATGGCGGCGTGTGGAGTCAGCAGGCCTACTTGAAAGCCTCCAATACCGGGGCAGCAGATCGCTTCGGCCGGGCGGTGGCGGTGGCGGGGGACACGGTGGTGGTCGGGGCGGCCTTCGAAGATAGCAATGCGACCGGCGTCAACGGCGATGGAAGCAACAATTCCGCCACTCGACTCGGGGGCGGCCTATGTCTTCGTGCGGAACAGGACGACCTGGAGCCAACAGGCGTACCTGAAGGCGTCGAACACGGAGACCAATGACAACTTTGGAAGCTCGGTGGCGGTTTCGGGCGACACGGTTGTGGTCGGCGCCGTCGGCGAGAGCAGCACGGCCACCGGAGTGAACGGAAATCAAGCCAGCAATAGCGCGACCCAGTCGGGGCCGCCTACGTGTTCGTCCGCACCGGCACGACCTGGACCCAGCAGGCCTACCTCAAGGCGTCGAACACGGGCTCCGGTGATCAGTTCGGCAACTCGGTGGCGATCTCGGGAAATGGGCTCGTCGTCGGCGCGTACCAGGAGGGGAGCAACGCGACCGGGATCAACGGCGATGGCAGCAATAATCTCGCGAACGGCTCCGGGGCCGCCTACGTTTTTGTGCGAAACGGCGCCGCGTGGAGCCAACAATTCTACGTGAAGGCCTCGAACACCGGCGCGATCGATCACTTCGGATACATGGTTGGCCTTTCGGGCGACACGCTCGTGGCCGGTGCCTGGGGCGAATCGAGCAACGCCACCGGTGTGAACGGCAATCAGAACAACAATCTCGCGTCGCAATCGGGGGCGGCCTACGTCTTCGACCTCGATATCAATGTTGGTGTGGTGTCGTACGGAACGGGAACGCCCGGCTGCGCGGGCACCGAGACCCTCGATGCCAACCATTCGCCGATCGTCGGCTCTCCCGATTTCGCGATCACATGTAACAAGTGCCCGCCGTCGACCCTCGGCCTCGGGATCCTCGCCGACGCGCAAGACTTGGCCGGGAGCGATCCGTTCGGGATCGGCGTGTTGTTGCATGTCGATCTGTTCACGGCGGTCGAGGTGATGACTGTCGACTTCGTGAGCGACGGCGCGGGGAATGGCCTCGCGGCGGCGCCGATTCCCAACAATCCGTTCCTGATCGGGAAGACCTACTACGCGATGGCGCTCTGGGCGTGGTCGAGCTGCTCGCTGCCGCCGTTCAATCTGAGCACCTCGCGCGGGCTGGCGCTGACGCTGCTGCCGTAGATCGGGCGCGCGACTCCATTTCCCGTGAAAGGACCCTTCTCCTTTCCCGGCACCGGTGGTCCAATCGCCGCTTCGAGTCCTTACGCGTCCTTTCCGGGATCCGTCCCAAAGGTGCACTCCATGGGTCTTTCTCCTTTTTGTGTGATGTCGATCACGGCTTCGGCCGCCCTCCTCGCCGGTGCGATGCAACACCAAGGATCGCAGCAGCCCGCGCCGGGCGCTAGCACTAAAGTCTCTGCTGCGCAAGCCGGCTTCACCGCGCTCTACTTCGCTCGAAGGGGCGATCCCCTACGATCGCCTCGGCTACTCGATCGCCACTCTCCCCGATCTCGACGGCGACGGCATCGGTGACATCCTCGCCGGCGCGCCCAATCGCGATCCCAACAATCCCAAGCATGGCACCGCTTATGTGATCTCGGGCGCCACGGGCAAGGTCCTGCGCGTTCACGCCGGCGTCAATTATGGCGATCGCTTCGGCCGCGCCACATCATCCATCGCCGACCTCAACGGCGACGGCGTCCCCGAATACGTCATCGGCGCGACCTGGGGGAGAGTCCGCTCGGCCCATCCGGCCCCGATCTCCCCGGAACTGTGACATTGGTCGACGGCGCGACCGGCTTCGAGATCACAACCCTCGGCGGCGTCGCCGCGGGGAGTGCTTCGGCGGCGGATTCGCGAAGCTCAACGATGTCGACGGCGACGGGATTCCTGACTTCGGCGTGGCGTCGCGCTTCGGCGGCTGCATTGGTGGCGATCCCGCCACCGCCTTCGGCCACATCCGGGTCCTGTCGGGCGCCGACTTCCACGTGATGCACCAAACCCAAGGGCAACAAATGGGGATTTCCTCGGTGGCGAGCCGATGGGCACGACATCGATCGACGATCTCGACGGCGACGGCGTCGCCGACATCGTCGCGGGCGCGTGGGCCGCCCCGGCGAACACGATGCGCGGCCAAGTGGCGCTCATCTCGGGCGCGACCGGCCAAGTGTTGCGTTGGATCGAGGGGACGAATGTTGGGGATCGTTTCGGCTGGGCGGTTGCCAAGATTGGCGACATGGATGGCGATGGCCTCCCCGATGTCGTCGTCGGCGCCCCTACGCGGGCGTCCACCAGGTCGGCGAAGTGTCGATCCACTCGAGTCGCACCGGCGCCAAGCTCTTCAGCGTGGAAGGCAAGATTCCCGAGGCGGGCTTCGGCTTCTCGTTCGCGGTGGTCGCGAATCCCACAAAAGACCTTCGCAGCGCGCTCGCGGTTGGCAGCCCCTATTTCGACGACACGCGCGGGCGGGTCGAGCTCATCTCGCTACGAAACGGCGCGGTGGTCGCGACGCTCGATGGCCTCGCGCCCAAGGATCAGTTCGGCCACGCCATCACCGCGGTGGGGGATCTCGACGGCAACGGCACGACCGAGATCGCGGTCGGCGCGATCGGCGCGCCTGCGGCGGTCGAGCTCGGCCGAGTGACGGTGTTCACGATTCACTGAGCTTCCCGAGGCTTCGATTGTCCGAAGGGGCCGCGACGGCGGCCCCTTCATCTTTCCCGAGAGACGCGCTGCCCCCTATCGGCGGCTCGCCGCGCAATCCAGGGAACCGCGGGAGCACGTCCGCGCAATTGAACTGTCTCCCACGCCTGGACTTCGCGCGGGGCATGCGCCGATTTCGGGCGCCGCGCCCGATTGCCCGTTTCGCCGAGGCAGGGATATCCTCGCCCGAGCACCCCCACGCACCACCCCGAGAGATCACGCCCATGTTTCGCACCCACAGCTTCCCCACTACTCTCGCGTCGGCAGGCGCCACAGCACTCCTCGCAAGTCTCGCCACGGCGCAGCAGGTCTTTCCCGCGCAACAGTTTCCGGTCGGACAGATCCCGCAGTTCACCAACATTACGGACATGGACGGTGACGGGAAGCTCGACTTGGTGACAGCGAACAAGGCCTCGGCGTTCCTCACGGTCCTAAGGGGGCGCGGCAATGGAACGTTCACGCCGGGCACGAATGTCACTCTTCCCACTTCGGGGACCGTGACGATGGCCTACGGCGATCTCACCGGCGACGGCAAGTCGGATTTCGTGACCGGCGCCGCCACGATTCTGAACATCGTCCCCGCGCTCGGCGGTGGACTCTTCGGCCCGGGCAACACGATCGCCGCCGGTGGCACGCCGATGAGCGTCGCGGTCGGCAACCTGAACGGCGACGGCTTCACGGACATGGTCGTCGCGACCGCCGCGGGAAACCTCTCGGTGCACATCGGAGTTGGCGGCGGCATCTTCGCCCCGCCGGTGATCACCCCCTACGGCTTCACCCCCAAGCCCACAGTTCCATGGTGAAGGCCGACTTCAACGGCGACTCCAAGCAGGATCTCGCGATTGCCAACTATGGCGCGGGGACTTTTTCTGTGGTGTACGGCGATGGGCTCGGTTTCTTCGGGCTCCAGAAGAACTTCGCCGTCGGCGCGAACCCGTGGGCGCTCGCGATCGCCGATCTAAACCTCGATGGCGCGCTCGATATCGTGACCGCGAGCCGCACGCCGACCGACACCGTGTCGGTCAGTTTCAACAATACGCTCGGCAACTTCTTCCCGGCCAGCCAGTACCCCGCCGGCCCCGATCCGCGCAGCGTCGCCCTCTCCGACATGAACGGCGACGGCTTTCCCGACATCGTGGTTGCCAACAATGCTCTCTTCGACGGCGGCGTGTCGATTCTCCTGTCGACTGGCGTCGCGCACACCTTCGGCGCGCCCACCAAGTTCACATTAGGGAATCAGCCCTTCCACGTGGCGCTCGCCGATGTGACGAGCGACGGGAAGGTCGATGTGATCGCCACGAACACCAATAGTTATGCGGTCACGATCGGCATCGGCAATGGCGCGGGGGCGCTCGGCACCTCGCTCACCAGTCCCGCCGCCACCGGCGTCCGGATCCTCACGCTCAACGATATCAACAAAGACGGCGCGCTCGACGCGATCACGGCGAACACGGCCCAGTACTCGACCTCGGTCGCGCTCGGCATCGGCCCCTACTCCTTCGGCGCGCCGACCACGTTCGGCTCGAACGGCCCGCCTCAGAACGCCGTCGTGGCCGATGTCAACAATGACATGAATCTCGACCTCGTGTTGGCGGTCAGCAGTCCGGCGAAGGTTGTGGTGATGTTTGGGGATGGGAACGGCGGATTCGGGTTCCCGTTCAGCTATCCGCTCCCTCGCTCGCGCGCGCGGTGATCGTGGCCGACCTCAACGCCGACGGGCGACCCGACGTGGCGGTCGCGCACTCGGCCGGCAACACGGTGTCGGTGCTCCTCGGACAGGTGGGGGAACCTTCGGCGCGGCCACGCGCGTTCACGACCGGCACGGCGCCCACCGCGCTCGCCGCGGCCGACATGAACGCCGACGGCATCGTCGACATCGTGACGGCCGACAACGCCACGGTTTCGCTATTGTTGGGAACCGGGGGCGGCTCCTTCGCGGCCCCCGCGTCGGTCGCCGTGACCGGCACCGCCACGAATATTTGCCTCGGCGACGTGAATCACGACGGCCTCCCCGACGTGGCGACGGCAAGCGGCACGGCGAATCGGATCGCGCTCTTCCTCAACAACGGCGGCGGCGTGCTGGCGGCTCCCAACTATTACACGGTCGGCACCTTCGGCTCGTCCAAGGCCGGATATGTGACGATCGGCGACGTGAACCAGGACGGCAACCCCGATCTCGTCACGGCGAATAGTTACATCTACGACAGCAATGTGTCGGTCTCTCCTCGGCGACGGCGCGGGGAACTTCTCGTCCGTTTCGAATTATGGCATCCAGTACTATGGGATTTCGATCCAGCTCGCCGACACGGACCTCGACGGCGATCTCGACGCGGTGCTGCCGCTCGAGCCGGTCGACAAGTTCGCGATCGCGGTGAACAATGCCACACGATTCACGGGCGAGAGCACCTACGGCACCGGCACCTACGGCAGCTCGGGGATCCTGTCGCTCACGACGAACTCGTTGCCACAGATCGGCAATAGCACCTTTGCGATCATGGCGTCGAACATGCCGAAGAGCACGGCGGGCGTGGTGCTGATCTGCGACGCGCAAGACTTGGCCGGGACCGACTACTTCGGCATCGGCCTCAAGATCCACGTGAATCCGATCGTCGGCCTCGAGTACTACGGCCTCGACGTCCTGAGCGACGCATCGGGAGCGGCAAGTCCACGGTGGTGGCGATCCCCAACTTACCGTTCTTGGTGGGCAAGCCCTACTACACGCAGATCATCAGCCTCGAGAAGCCGCAGAACGGATTCACGACGACCCTTGGATCGTTTTCGTTGGTGTCGTCGCAGGGATTGACGATGACGATTCAGTAGCGTGGGGTGGGTGGGTCCCGGGGCTCAGACATGCCCTCGGTAAGGAATCCCAAGGAACCATTACGCCGGGGTCGCAACCTTTGGTTGCGACCCCGGCTTTTTTGCGATCTCTCCGATTGTCACATCGAGGACCGAGGGCAAACTCGCCCGGGACCCACCCACCCCACGCTGCAGCGCACGCCCGCCGTCAATCCCAGCTATCCAGGGACCAGAGTTGCGGGAGCTTGGGCTTCCGACTTGGAGCGATCCCCGCATCCTGCTGGGGATCCGCCGGGGCCACCGAAAGTTACGCGGATCGTTTGGATCCAGTCATGACTGAGCGAGTGCCGGGGGTGGGTGGGTCGGCGCGGCTTCTGCGCAGGGCGGGATGGAAATAATCGGATCCTTGGTGATGCGCAGCAGAGCGCCGACCCACCCACCCTGTCCGGCCTCCACCCACCCCCGTCGCTCGCCTACTGAACGGTGATGGTGAGGCCTTGGGACGAGCTCAGGCCGATCAGCGACGGGTTGCAGGGGACGCCCCCGGGCCAATACCAGAGCGTCTGAGCGTAGCGTACGAGGCCCTGGAGCAGGGGATTGTTGGGAATCGCGATCGGCGCCGTCGCGAAGCCCTCGAGGTCGGCGAACGCGTCGAAAGATAGCAACTCCGTGGAGGCGAAGAAGTCGAGGTGCAGCTTGAGTTGCAACCCAAACGGGTCGGAGCCCGCCACGTCCGCCACGTCGGCGATCAGGCCCAGCCCGAGCGCGTGCGTCGGCGCGTTGTCGGTGGTGATCGCAAAGTTGGCGTTCCCGGCCGCGGGCACCGAGTTCGCGTTGATGTGGTGGATCCCCGAGCAGCCGGGAGTCCCGGTTCCGTATTGTTGGAGTCCGGGGGCGAGAGAGATCGCGAGCATGCGCGAGTAGGAATACTGCCCTTGGAGCGTCGTGAAGCCGGCGACGAGGAGGTCGGGGCGTCCGTCGAGATTCAGGTCGCCAGCCGCGGCCACCCCAATCCCAGATTGCGTCTGCGCGCCATCCCCAAGAATGCTCGCGAGCGCCGAGCCGTCGCGCCCCGAGTAGACGCGCACCGCCCCCGAAGACGGTGCCACCGTCGAGTCGTAGGGCTCGCCCGCCGCGAAGTCCACGAATCCGTCCTGGTTCACATCCCCAACAAAAGCCACGGATCTGCCGAGCGATGTGTGGGAAGCGGCGGCGATCTCCTCGAAGAGCACCGCGCCGCTTTGCCCCGAGTAGAGGCGCACATGCCCAATATTGATCACGGGAGCGTAGAAAGAATCGGCAGGAGCGCCGACGAGGATGTCGGCCGTGCCGTCGGCATCCACGTCGACGTCGCCGTCGACGGCGGCCCCCGCCAGATCACCCGGGCTTCCCAACAATGTGAGGAGCGTCTGCCCCGTGCGCCCCGACAGGACGTAGGCGAGGCCGTTGCTGGCGTAGCTTCCGCCCGGGATGGGAACCCCAACGATGAAGTCGGCGTAGCCGTCGTGATCCTGGTCGCCCGCCGGGGCCAGCGCCGAGCCGTAGCACGAGTAGACGCCGCCGAGCGTTCCGATCGTGTTCCCGGTCGAGCCCGATGCCGAGGACGACGCTCGAGGGCCCCGATGAGGAGCTCCCGGTGCTGTAGAGGACATCCGGAACGCCGTCGCCGTTGATATCGCCGATCCGTGAGACCGCGGAGCCGAGCGCGGGCTCGTTGATCACTTGCCAACTATGGAGGATCGTCGCGTTGGCGCCGGAGAAGACGCCGGCCGAGCCGGGGGTGAATCCCACATAATCGCCCTCCTGCATCGGAATCCCAATCATCGGGTCGAGAAGGCCGTCGCCGTTCAGATCGCCGACGATCGACACGGTGTGCGCAGTGAAGAATGGCTCCGACTGCGGGATCGCCGGGAACGCCTTCAGCGGAACCCCACCTTTCCCCGAATAGGTGAACATGCAGGTCGGATAGGTCGACCCGGTCGCGATGAGGTAGTCGGCCACGCCGTCGCCGTTGAAGTCCACTTGGCCCGCCATCGACCGCGCCGTCTCGGGGCTCGACTTTGCCGATGAGCTCGTGGAGGATCGTTTGCGAGGTCGCGGGGGCCGCCGCGAGCGCGAGGAAAGTCAGGAGGAATGCGAATCGTTGCGTCGTCATGGGAGCCTCAAAGCAAAGCGATCATGGAAACCAAACGATCCTCGAATCCCAACGATCATTGGATTGTGATCTGAAGGCCCCAGGATGAACTGAGTCCGAAGGGGAGCGAGCAAGCGGCGCCCCAAGCCCAGAGCGCTTGCGCGTACCACACGCTCCCCCTGGAGCTGGGGGATTTGTGGGATTGGGGCGGGCGCCGAGGCGTAGCCGGCGGCGTCACTCGTGAAGTCGAAGCCGAGGAGCTGGCTCGATGCGAGCGGATCGATGTGGAGGAGGCGCCCAGGCCGAAGGGATCGGAGCCGGCGAGGTCGGCCGCCGTCGCGACGAGGCCGAGGCCGAGCGCGGAGGCGGGGGCGCGATCGCCGGTGAGGCGGAACGAGGCATTCCCAACAAAAGGCTGCGACGCGGCGCTCAAATGTTGGGGTCCGACGCAGCCCGGCGTGCCGATGCCATAGAAATCGATCCCTGTCGGAACGAAGGAGACGACCTGGGCCCCGATCACCCCGCGACTCCCGTCGTGCCGCCGAGGATCGCGTCGGGGAACGTGTCGCCGTCGGCGTCGCCGCCGGCGCCGAGCGAGGTGCCGATCTGGGCGCCTGGGGCGGGGCCGACGAATGTCATCAATGTGGATCCCAACTTTCCGGAGATGACGCGGACGCTCCCCGAGTCGGCGCCACCCGCGGCGGAGTGCGGCGCGCCGAGGGCGAAATCGGGAAAGCCATCCAAATCGACATCGCCGAGGCCGGCGACCGATGTGCCGAGCTGGTCGCCTGCGGCGGCGCCATCCCAACGATGGAGGAGTGTGCCGCCGGCGCCAGAAAGCAACACCACGCGACCCGCCGCGAAGCCTGCCGCGTCGACCCCGGGGCGCCGATCAGAATGTCAGCGAAGCCATCTTGATTGGCATCGCCCGCCGCGGCGAGCGCCGCGCCGAAGAAGTCGTCGCCCGCGGTCCCGAAGATCTCGAAGAGGAGCGATCCGTTTGCCCCCGAGAGGACGCGCACCGATCCGGGGCCGGCACCGCCGGGAAAACGTTGGGAAACATCTGCGGGGCCCCCGCGGCCCAGTCGGGGATGCCGTCGCCGTCCACGTCGCCGACGCCGGCGACCGCCAATCCCAAGAATGCGCCGTTCGCCGCGCCGACCGTGGAAAAGAGTCCGAGCCCCGTTTTGCCCGAGAAGACCGTGGCCGATCCCTGCGTGAGGCTGAAGAAGTAGCTGGCGGGGAGCCGACGATGTAGTCGGGGTCGCCGTCGGCGTTCACGTCGCCCGCGAGCGCCGAGGACCAACCCATGTTGTTCGAGCCGAAAATCGAGAGGAGCGGCGCGCCGGTCTTCCCCGAGTAGACGCGCACTTTCCCATTGTTGGCGCAATCGCAAAAATACATCGGGGAGCCGATGAGGAGATCGGCGTAGCCGTCGTGATCGAGATCGCCGGCGGGGCCGACCGATCGGCCGAGCGTGTCGCCGAAGCTCGTGCCAGTGATCGTGAGGAGGAGAGCGCCGCCGGCGCCGGAGAATACTTGGGCTCGCCCTTGGACCGACGGCGAGGTGCCGAAGAACCAATCCCCAACGATCACGTCGGCGCGGCCGTCGCCGTCGACGTCGCCCGCGACTCCCACCGCTGAGCCGAAGAACTGCGAGCCCGGCGGAGCGGGGATATCGAATATTGTGTTTTGCGCGGCGGCGGGGCGCGGCGATCCCCGCGGCGATCACGACGGTGAGCCCAACGATGGTGAACGGCTTCATGGGGTGCTCCTCGATCGATCCACGCTACTCGAACGCCCCGCTCGCGCAATGCGCGCGGGGGTGCGGATCCCGGGGCCGCGCTGGACATCCGGAGGGTGGGCGGGTGACATGGGGATCCACGCTGCCATGCCCGTCGATACTCGAGGTGTCCTGATCGTCGTGGCCGTTCTCGCCGGCCCGATGGCGACTCTCGCGACGCGCGGGTCGCACGCCGCCCCCGGCGATGGCGGCGCGAATCCTCCCATTGTGCGATTCGGCCGCGACATCCGGCCGCTGCTTGCCGATCGCTGCTTCAAATGCCACGGATCGGACAAGGCGGCGCGTGAGGCGGACCTTCGGCTCGACGATCGCGACTCGGCCACGACACCAAGAAAAGACGGGACGCCGATCGTCGCGGGAAGGCCCGATCAGAGCAGATTGTGGAAGCGGATCTGTAGCGATGATCCCGACTACCAGATGCCTCCGCCGCAAAGCCACAAATCGCGGCTCGGCGCCGACGAGCGCGATCGCATCCGCCGCTGGATCGAGCAGGGGGCTGTCTACGAGCCGCACTGGGCGTTCGTGGCGCCCAAGCGCCCGACGCTCCCCGAGGTGCGCGATGCGAAGTGGGGGCGCAACGAGGTCGATCGTTTCATTCTTGCCGAGCTCGAACACCAAGGATTGGCGCCGAGCCCCGAGGCCGACAAGCCCACGCTCTTCCGCCGATTATTGTTGGATTTGACCGGGCTTCCGCCGACGCCGGAGGAGACCGACGCGTTCCTCGCCGACGCGAGCCCCGATGCGTTCGAGCGCTGGGTCGATCGGATCTTCCACGAGGAACCCTACAAATCGCGCTATGCCGAGCGGATGGCGGCGCCGTGGCTCGACCAGGCTCGCTACGCCGACACGTGCGGAATCCACACCGACGCCGGAAGGCAAATCTGGCCGTGGCGCGATTGGGTCCTCGACGCATACAAAGAAAACAAGCGCTTCGACGCGTTCCTGACGGAGCAGATGGCGGGGACCTCCTGCCGAGCTCCACGATGGCGCAAAGGTGGCGACCGGATTCCTGCGCAACCACGTCACGAGCGACGAAGGGGGGCCATCGCCGAGGAGTATTTGGTGGAATACGCCGTCGAGCGGGTCGCCACGACCGGATCCGTATTCTTGGGATTGACGCTCGGCTGCGCGCGCTGCCACGACCACAAGTTCGATCCGGTGCCGCAGGAGGAGTTCTACAAGCTCTTCGCGTTCTTCGACTCGATCGAGGAGCCGGGGCTCTACTCGCAGCTCCCCAATCCCAATCGGGCGTTCGAGCCGTTCATCCAGGTGCCGACGCCGGCGCAGGTGGATCAGCGCGAGCGGCTGCGCGCGGCTCTCACGAAGGCGCAGACCGAGCTCGACGCGCCGCTCCCGCAGGAGGAATCCCAACGAAAGGAATTCTTCGCGAATGCGCTCGCGGGCGGCGGGCTCGAGTGGGTGGCCCCCGAGCTCGTGCGCGCCGAAGCCAAGGGGCGCAGCGCTCACGGCGCAGCCCGACCGCTCGATCCTCGCGACCGGCGCGAATCCCCGACCGACGAACACAACTATGTGTTCCGCACCGATGCCAACGATCTGAGGATGCTCTCGATCGAGGCGCTCACCGATCCGACCCTCCACGAGAGCCGGGTGGGGCGCGCGTTCAATGGGAACGCGGTCCTGACCGGGGTCGAGGTGGAGGCGGTGTCGGCGCGCGATCCGAGCGTGAAAGCCAAGATTCCGCTCATGTGGGCATGGGCCGATCACGAACAGCTGAACGGCGATTTCCGCGCGGTGAACGTGCTGGACGCGGGCGATCGTTTGGGTTGGGCGGTCCAGGGCTACGACCGCGCCGGCGGGCGCGGCCTCCTCGTGCTGGCCGAGAAGCCCTTCGGTTTCGCCGGCGGCACCGAGCTCCATGTGAAGCTCCAATACAATTCTGTGTACAGCGAGCACACGCTCGGGCGGGTGCGGATCGGGGCGGCCAAGATCGCGGAAGCGGGGCTCGCCCGCGCGCCGGTGGCGCAGTCCGACTGGTATCTGGTGGGTCCGTTCCCGATGCCCGACAAGGACGCGGCCTTCGCGACGGCCGTGGGCCCCGAGTCCGATGGTGCCATCGACCTCAAGAAGAACTTCGGCGCCGGAAACCAATATTGGCAACACCAAGAAAACCTGGCCGACGGCGTGGTCCACCGACTCCCCGACGGGATCAATGTCACCTATCTGGGGAGGCGGGTCTTCGCGCCGACGGCGCGGAAGATGACCCTCTCGCTCGGCGAGCGACGACGGGATCCGCGTCTTCGTGAATGCCAAGGAAACGTTCTCCAAGAAAATCGACCGGCCGCCAGCCCCCGATCAGGATCGCACCGAGGTCGAGCTCCGCGCCGGGATGAACACAATCGTCTTCAAGATCGTGAACACGGCGGGCCCCGGGGCTTCTACTACAAGTGGCTTCCCCGATGAGGAGCTTTCCGGGGATTTGGTGGGGGCGCTACTCCCCAATCCCAACAATCTCCCCGACATCGGCGAGCGGGTGGCGCGCGCGTGGCGGATGCGATTCTCGCCGGAGTACCGCGCGCGCACGGCCGAGATCGCGAAGCTACAAAAAGAGATCGACACGCTCGAAGGGGAGATCCCGCTCACGATGGTGATGAAGGAGCTCGCGGCGCCGCGCGAGACGTTCGTCCTGACGCGCGGCCAATACGATCTCCCAGACAAGAAGCGCCCCGTGACGCGGGCGGTGCCGGGCGCGCTCGGCGCGCTCGACGGCGCCGCTCCCCCGATCGCCTCGCGCTGGCGCGATGGTTGGTATCGGCGGAGAACCCGCTCGTCGCGCGCGTGGCGGTGAATCGCCTCTTCGAGCTCGTCTTCGGCGCGGGGATCGTGCGCACCACCGAGGACTTCGGGCACCAGGGGAGTGGCCGAGCCATCCGGAATTGTTGGATTGGCTCGCGGTCGAGTTTCGCGAGGGGGCTGGGACGTCCAGGCGATCCTCCGAAAGTTGGTGACGAGCGCCGCCTACCGGCAGAGCTCGCGGCTGCGCGAGGACGCGGCCGAGCGCGATCCCGACAATCGTTGGCTTTCCTATTTCCCAAGAAAACGCCTTGGCGCCGAGCAGATCCGAGACTTGGCATTGTGGGTCTCGGGGCTGCTGGTCGAAAAGTTGGGAGGGCCCTCGGTGAAGCCCTACCAACCCGCGGGACTGTGGGAAGAGGTGGCGATGCCCGCCTCGAACACGCGTATCTTCCAGCGCGACGCGGGGGCGGCGCTCTATCGCCGCAGCCTCTACACCTATTGGAAGCGCGCCTCCCCGCCGCCGTCGCTCATGACGCTCGACGCGCCGACGCGGGAGGTCTGCACGATCCGCCGCTCGTCCACGAACACGCCGCTCCAGGCGCTCGTCCTCTGGAACGACGAGCAGTTCGTGGAGGCGGCGCGCGGCTCGCTCAGCGGGCGCTCGGCGAGCCGAGCGAAGGGGCGAGCGACGCGGGGCGTATTGTTGGGATGTTCCGGCGCTGCGCGGGGCGCGCCCCCGAGTCCGCCGAGCTCGCGGCGCTCACCGAGTCGCTCGCGACCTTCCGGGCCGCTTCGCGGCCGCCCCCGAGGATGCCAAGAAACTGATCGCCGTCGGCGAGTCGAAGGCACCGATGGCGCTGGCGCCGCCCGAGCTCGCCGCCTGGACGCTGCTCGCGAGCTCGCTCTTCAGCCTCGACGCCACCCTCTGTAAGGATTGATCCCAACGAAAACCATGGACCCCAACGAAGAACGGCACCTCGAGATCACGCGGCGGCGCTTCTTCGGCTCGTCGATCGAGACCGTAGTGCAACGGCTTCGGCGTGACGGCGCTCTATTCTTTGCTTTCGGGCGAGAACCCGGCCACGGGGGCGCTCGGCGCGCCGCACTTCGCGCCGCGCGCGAAGCGGATCATCTACTTCCACATGGAAGGGGCGCCGAGCCAGATCGACCTCTTCGACTACAAGCCACAATTACGCAGCCGTTACAACCAGGATCTCCCCGACTCGATCCGCCGCGGCCAGCGTCTCACGGGGATGACGAGCGGCCAATCGCGCTTCCCCGTGGCGCCGTCGATCTTCCGATTCACCAAGTATGCGAACGAGCAGGACGGAGTCTGGATCAGCGAGCTGATGCCACATTTGGGGACCGTGGCGCACGAGCTCTGCTTCATCCACTCGATGAACACGGAAGCCATCAATCACGAGCCGGGGATCACCTTCTTCCAGACGGGGAACCAGCAGCCGGGGCGCCCCTCGTTCGGCTCGTGGATGAGCTACGGCCTCGGCAACGCGAACGCCGACCTCCCCTCTTTGTGGTGATGATCGCGCAGGGCCAAGGAAACATGCAGGCGCTCTCGGCGCGCTTTCGGGGAGCCGGATTCCTCCCGAGCGAACACCAAGGATGCAAAGCTGCGCGGCGGGAGCGATCCGGTGCTCTACCTGCGCGATCCCGCGGGCGTCACGCGCGAGGATCGCCGGCACTGGTTGGATTTGGTGGCGAAGCTCAATCGCGACGAGTACGAGCGCTCCTTCGATCCTGAGATCCGCGCGCGCATCTCGCAGGCGGAGATGGCGTACCGGATGCAGATGTCGGTCCCCGAGCTCACCGATTTCTCCGACGAGGACAAAGCCACTCTCGAGATGTACGGCCCCGAGGTCTCGAAGCCCGGCACGATGGCGGCCAACTGCCTGCTGGCGCGGCGCCTCGCGGAGCGTGGCGTGCGTTTCATCCAACTGTATCAACGGGGCTGGGACCAACATGCCAACTTACCGGGGAGATCAAGCTGCAGTCGAAGGCCCTCGACCAGCCGCTCGCGGCGCTCCTAAAGGACCTGCGGCGGCGCGGCCTCCTCGATGAAACGTTGGTGTTGTGGGCCTCCGAGTTCGGGCGCACGGTCTACAGCCAGGGGACGCTCACGGAAACCAACTATGGGCGCGACCACCATCCCCGCTGCTTCACGATCTGGCTCGCGGGGGCGGGATCCGCCCCGGCATCGAGTACGGGAAGTCCGACGATTATTGTTACAACATCGAGGAGAACCCGGTCTCGGTGAACGATCTCCACGCCACGATGCTCCATTTGATGGGGATCGACCATGAAAAGTTGGTGTTCCGCCACCAGGGGCGCGACTTCCGCCTGACCGACGTGGCCGGAAAGGTGAGGACCGAGCTTCTCGCCTGAGCGGCGCGCGCCCGAGCCATGATTTCCCACCTATTCGCCGAGGCGTCGGAGCCGCACGGAATCCTCGCGGTCGTGGGGCGATTCCATCCGCTGGTTCTCCACGTGCCGATCGGGGCGATCGTGCTCCTGGGGGCGATCGAGCTCCTCGCCTGGTTCCTTGGGGTTCCCGAGGCGCGGCGGTCGGTTGGAATCTTGGCATGGTGCGCGGCGGCCTCCGCGGTCGTTTCGTTGGGAACGGGATATGTGCTGAGCTTCGAGGGGACCTACTCGGACGCCGACGTGGAGATCCACCGCAACTATGCGATCGCCTTCACCGCGGCGACGTTGCTCGCGGCCTGTTGCCACACGAAGTCGTCGGGCGGGCGCAGCCCGTTCGGCTCGGGCGGGCGAAGCCCGCTGGCGGCGCGGCTCTATTGGGTTTTCCTCGCGGCGGCGCTGGTCCTCATCTTTCCGACGGGGCACCACGGCGCTTCGATGACCCACGGCGAGGATTTCCTCTTCGCGCCGATCCGCGGTGGGAAGGCGAGCGCTCCGGCTGCAGGAACGTCCGAGTCGAAGCCCGCGTCCGCGAGCACCGTGGCGTCGGCCGACGCGTCGGCCCTCTACGCGACGCGCGTGGCGCCGATCCTGGAAGCCAAGTGCGTCGGTTGCCACGGCGGCGAGCAGACGAAAGCCAAACTATCGCTCGCGTCTCTCGAGTCGATCCGGGCCGGCGGGAAGAGCGGTGCGGTCCTCGACGACGCGGCCCCCGCCGATAGTTTGCTTCTCCGGAAGGTGAAGCTCGGCCTCGACGAGAAGGGGCACATGCCTCCGAAAACGAAGCCCCAGTTGACCCCCGCGGAGCTCTCCACGATCGAAAGTTGGGTTCTGGAGGGGGTGGGGAGCGCAGCCCCGATCGAGTCCCGCCATGCCGCGCCCGGCTCCGGCGCGCACGCGAAGCCCAAGAATACGGGGCCCGACCCAGCCGCCCTCGCTGCGCTCCGCGCGAAGCTCGTTCATGCACAGGCGACCGAGCGCGACTCGTCGCTGATTTGGGTCGACTTCGCGGCGCCCGCCTCGCGCCTCACCGAGGAGGAGATCGTGGGATTGCTCACGCCGCTGCGCGACCAGGTGGCCGAGCTGGCGCTCAACCGCTCGAAAGTTGGGGATGGCGCCTTCGAGCTCATCGGCGGCATGCCGCACCTGCGGCGACTCGAGGCGCGGCAGACTGCCGTCGGCGACGCCGCGATCGCGAAGCTCGAGCGCCACCCGGCGCTCGAGGAGCTGGTCCTCACCCAAACCAAAGTATCCGACGCGTCGATCGACGCGCTGATCGCGATCCCGAACCTGCGGAAGCTGTATTTGTGGGGTTCGGCGGTGACGCCCGCGGGGCTGGCGCGCCTGCGCGAGGGAAGCGCGATTGGATCGTCGACGGGGGCGACGGCGCCGACTCGGCGCCCCTCAAGGTGGAGGAGGCGGTCAAGCTGAAGAGCGACGCGCCGATTCCGGGTGCTGCGCCGGCCATCACGCCTGCGCCGACAAACTCCGCAGCGCCGGCCGGATCTCCCGCGGGATCGCCCGGCGCCGCGCTGAAGCCCGTGAATGCCACCTGCCCCGTCAGCGGCGAGCCGGTCAATCCCAAGTATACGGTCGTGTTCGAGGGGCGCGTCGTGGGCTTCTGCTGCCCGAACTGCCCCGGGAAGTTCTGGGCCAATCCCCAAGAATACAAGGCGAAGCTGCCGCAGTAGGGCGCGCCCCGCGCGCACCCATCAGGGGGTGCCCAATCAAGGCGTGAACGGAAGCTTGGCCGGGGTCGTGTAGGTGGCGCGCACCGAGAGTCCGCCGCGGAACTCGTCGCCGTCGAGATTGCCGTCGACCGCCTCGCCGCCGAGCGAAGTCAGGCTCACCGACTTCACCGCGCCGCTCGCATCCTTCTTCACGCTGATCAGGAAAGTTAGGAATCCGCCGACGTCGCCGTTCGCGACCGGGAAATCCATGTACACATCGGTCGCGAGCGATTCGTTGGCGCCTTCGGTCGAGAAGAAGTCGTCATAGTTGGCATCCCACACGGGGGCCGTCGCCGTGCCCGTATTGGTGAAGATGTGGAATGCGTACTCGGTCCCGGTCCACTCGACGTTCATGTAGGCGGTCGTCTTGAAGGCCCTCTTCTTGAGTACGTCGGTCGTCGAATCGATCGTGTAGCCGTTCGCCGAGACCGCGAGCTTGTACCAGGTCTGGTCGAGCGCGTGGATTCCCGCAACTGTGGGATTCAACAGGAGCGGAAGGGCGAGGCATGCCAAGTATCGCATCATGATGATCATAGGTGGGATCCCCTCGCGGGGGCCCGCAGTCTAACATCCCTGGGCGGGCCCGCGCGCGGGCCCGGGCGCTACGGATTGGCGGCGAGGCCGAGCACCCACCTCCGCAGGGCCGAGCTCACCACAGATATCGCGGCGCCGCCGGCGACCTTGCGCGCGGCCCGCCACGCGGGGCGGGCGATCCTCCCCAACGCCATCAGCCAGCGGAATCGGAATCGGCTCCCGAGCAGCGCCGCGGCGCAGAGTCCGATTCCAAGGGTCTCGAGCGGGTGGTCGCGCGCCAGCTTTCCGACGTCGACTCCAAGGCACAAATCCTCGGCGAGACCGCGGAGCCCCGATTCGATCCCGGCCCGCGCCCGCGCCTCCTCGCGCTCGAGGAGCTCCTCCTCAGTGCGAGGAATCGTCGCGTTGGACATCGACCGGGCCGTACTTTTCGAGGTGTTGGAGTTGCATCCGTCCGTAGTCCTCGCGCCGCTCGCGCAGGATCGTTGCGTTTCGCCGCGCGAAGAGGAGGCGCGCGATTCCCAGAATCCGCCGAGGACGGCGGCGCCGGTGGCGAATCGCGCGAGCCAGTCGGGGGCGCCGAGCAGCGCGCGGAGCCCGCCAGCGACTCCATCGAGGACCATCACCGTGGCGGCGCCGATCGCCACAATTCCGGCGATGCCAAGGATCGCGAGGATCGCGACCCGCAAGAGCGTGCGGCGGAAGCCCAGCGCCGCGCGATCGCGTTGGACGCGCAGCAACAGGAGCAGGTGATCGACGATCTGCTCCACGTGGCGGACCGCCGACGCGACCGCCCCCGGCGCGGCATTACTGCGCTCCGCGTGGTTGTGGGGTTCCGGCTCCGAACCCGCGCCCGGCGATCGCGGGTCCGGATTCTTGGCATCGCCGCTCAACGGCGTCGGGTCAGGATGAGGCCGAGAACGAGGCCGACTCCTCCGGCGACCAGGATCGAGCGGATTGGATGCTTGCGAATGGCTTTCTCGAGCGTGTCCTCGAGCTCGGTCGCGCGATTCTTGGCGCTCTCATAGGCGTCGCGCGCCGCATCGGCGGCGCCGTGAACCGCGTCTCTCACGGATTCCTTGTCCAAGTGCGCTCGACGCGTCGAGTCCGATTGGGAATGCGTCGATTCGGTGGGATTCACCATGGAAATGCTCCAGCTGTTTATGTGGGAAATCTAGGCGGCATCATAGAGCGGAAGGGCGCCCCGCGCGATTCCACCCTTCCCTGGGACGCGGCGGAGAGGGATCGTGTTTCGCTCGGCCGTGCGGAATGGGCGCCGCGATCGCTCGAAGGCGCGCGCGCCGTTCCGTCACCGAAGCGAGCGTTCCCCCAAGCCCGACACGAGTTGCCCCATGGGTCTCATCAACTGGATCTTCGACTTTTACCAACAATCCCGGATCGAGGATCTCCGGAGCGATCTCGAGCGTTCGCGCGTGGAGGCGGCCTCGATCCGCACGAGCGGCGGCTCGATCGACGGCCAGCGCCTCGAGCGCGCCATCGGCGAGCTGGCTCTTGCCGTGAAGACGCTTCAGCGCGTCGCGGTCGAGAAGGGGCTCTGCACGCCGGCGGGATTCAACAAAAGATGCAACAGATCGACCTCGAGGACGGGCGATCCGACGGGCGCGTGCCGATCCCTGATCGCGGCGCGCCGGCGCGCGCAGGAATCTCTGTTCGGTTTTCGTGGTGTTCGGGGTTTTGCGCTCGGAGGACTCCTTCCATGAGCCAACCGTCCATCGCGATCATCAACTTTTCGTCCATTCTCTCCGACACCGATGTGCAGACGGCGATCCGCGCCGTGAACCGCCAGATCGTGGAGGATTTCGTGCCCACCTGGGGCACGGGGCGCATCCTGCGGCTCCACGCCGCGGCATTCACGCCGAACAGCGCCACGCCGCTCGAGGCCGAGACCGTCAACGCCGACAGCGTTCTCTATCTGGTCGACGAGTCGACCCTCGCGGAGGCGCTCGGATACCACGATTTGAACACCAGCGATCTTCCCTTTGGCTTCGTCTTCGTCGAGACGTCGGGGCCCGAGTGGACGATCACCCTCTCGCACGAGGCGCTCGAGCTCATCGTCGACCCGACGGTGAACCTGCTCGTCCCCGGCCCCGATCCGCGACAAGCCAACAATACGGTGCTGCACTCCTACGAGGCGTGCGACGCGGTGGAGCGGACGAGCTACTCGGTCGACGGAATCTTGGTGTCGAACTTCGTGACTCCCAACTATTTCACGCCGGGCGACGCGCCAGGGACGCGGAATGATTTCCTTGGCATCGGCGTCGAGTCGCTGAAGGCCACCCCGGAAGCCACATCCAGTTCTACGACCTCGCATCGAACGACTGGATCACCTGGTTCGGCACGGCGTCGAAGGCTGCGACTCCCGCGGCAGCGCGACTGCGCCTCTTCGAGAGGAACAAGCCGGCCCGCCCGAGCGAGGAGAAGATCCAGGCGATCCTCGAGGCCGCCAAGCGCAAGCCGATGGCCACAGGATGCGCCGGATTGCCCCGGATGCATGCCGTGACCCGCAAGGGCGCTACGTCGCGCGGATCATGGGTGCCGTCGGCAAGGGGCGACCCGTCGTCGCGGCCGGATCGGGTCGCGCGGTGAGCGTCTGAGGGGGCTTTTTTGGCTTCGGAGCGCACGCGACGCGTTGACGGGATTTCGAGGGTGCGGTATCCGTGAATGTGGGTAATCCCCGCGGGCCCGCCACGCGTTGCGTGCGCGCGCGTCCGAAGTCAAAGGCTCCTCATGCGCGCACACCATCGTTGGATCGTCGTCGGCTTCGCGGCGACGCTCGGCTTCGTTTCGTTTCACGGAAAGTCGCTCGCCCAGTCCTATCCCGGGGAGCAGGTGACCGTCGGGGCGCTGCCGGTTTCTGTGGCCATCGGCGACGTGAACGGCGACGGCCGTCTCGACGTCGTGACGGCGAATCAGGTGGCGAGCACGATCTCGGTGGCGCTCTCGAACGGCGCAGCCGGATTCTTGGCATCGACCAGCTTTCCCGTCGGCGCGTCGCCCCTTTCTGTGGCGATCGGCGACGTGAACGGCGATGGCAAGAAAGACGTCGTCACCTCGAACTTCAACGCGAACAGCGTTTCGGTTTTGATTGGGAATGGCCTCGGGGGTTCGCCGCGCCGGTGAACTTCGCGACGGGCGCTGGGCCGCAGGCGGTCGTGGTCGCCGACCTGACGGGCGACGGCAAGGCCGACATCGCAACCGCGAACCTGAACGGAGTGTCGATCTCGGTGCTCGTCGGCAATGGCCTGGGCGGCTTCGCGCCGGGTCCCACCCTCGTCGTTCCCGCGGGGCCCGTGGCGATCGCCGTCGGCGATCTCAACACCGACGGAAAGGCCGACATCGCGGTGGCGAGCTTCATCTCGAACAGCGTGTACGTCCTTCTCGGAGCCGGCGGCGGCGGCTTCAACTCCGCGACGACGTTCGCGGTCGGCTCCGGCCCGCAGTCGATCGCGATCGGCGACGTCGACGGGAATGGCAAGCCCGATATTGCCACGGCGAACTGGACCTCGAACAACGCGTCGGTGCTCCTGGGGAACGGGCTCGGCGGCTTCGGGGCGGCGACGAGCTACGCGGTCGGGACGAACCCCTACAGCATTGCGATCGGCGACCTGAACGGCGACGGCAAGCCCGACCTCGTGACCGCCAACTATGCCTCGCACACACTTTCGTTGGTGTTCGGTAACGGCGTCGGCGGCTTCGCTCCCAGCACGAGTTTCATCGTTGGGTATTTCCCGTTCTCCGTGGCGATCGGTGACCTGAACGGCGACGGCAAGGCCGACCTGGCGGTGGCCAATCGCGGCTCGAGCACGATCTCCCTTTTGATTGGGGATGGCGCCGGCGCGTTCCCGACGGCGCCGAGCTACTCGGCCGGCAGCGGATCGCTCTTCGCGGCGGTGGGAGATCTCAACGCCGATGGGCGCCCCGATGTCGCCACCGCGAACTTCGCCGGGAGCACCCTCTCCATATTGTTGGGAAATGGCGCGGGGGCCTCGGCGCGCCGGCTTCGGTCGCGGTCGGCCTCCACCCACTCTGCGTCGCGATGGGCGACGTGAACGGCGACGGCCGCCTCGACATGGCGGTGGCCAACTTCAACTCCAACACCGTCTCGGTTTTGTTTGGGAATGGCGCCGGCGGATCCTCGGGCTCGACCACGCTCTCGGCGGGCTCGGGGTCCGCGCTTCGTCGTGATCGGCGATCTCAACGCCGACGGCAAGGCGGACATCGTCGCCGCAAACCAACTATCGAACACGGCCTCGGTTTTCTTGGGAACGGGGACTGGGAGCTTCTCGGGGCCGGGAATCGTGCCGATCGGCACCGATCCCTTCGCGGTCGCGATCGGCGACGTGAGCGGCGACGGCAAGCCGGACCTCGTGTCGGCGAACGCCACCCCCGACAGCCTCTACGTTCTGTTGGGAGACGGCGCGGGGGCTTCGGCCCGTCGACCGCCTATCCGCTCGGCTTCCAATTCACCCCCTACTCGGTGGCGATCGGCGACATGGACGGCGATGGCAAGCCCGACCTCGCGTCGGCGAACTACAGCGCCGACTCGGTCTCGATCCTCAAGGGGAATGGCCTCGGCGCCTTCTCCGGCCAAACCAACTATCCGGTGGGGCAGAATCCGCGATATGTGGCGATCGGCGACCTCAACTCCGACGGCAGGCCCGATCTCGCCGTCGCGAACCAGGGCTCCTCGCCGCCTTATATAGGCACTGCGTCGGTATTGTTGGCAAACGGCGTCGGCGGCTTCTCGACCGGGATCAGCTACTCGGTGGGCTTCTATCCCTTCAATATCGTGATCTCCGACCTCAATGCCGACGGAAAGCCCGACCTCACGACCGCCAACTATTTCGCCGACACGGTCTCGGTCTTGGTGAACCAGTCGCCGACACCGGTTGGGATCGCCAGCTACGGCGTGGGGACTCCGGGCTGCGCCGGGCGAGATGGGGATGGGCGCCAATCTCGCGCCGAGCGTGAATGCGGCGGGCTTCATCCTCTCGAGCACCAACGCGCCGCGGAGCGCGGTCGGCCTCGGGCTCCTCACCAATTCCCAAGATTTGTTCGGCTCCGACCCCTTCGGCATCGGAATCGTCCTCCACGTGGATCTCCTCTTCGCGACGCAGGTCATCTCGTTCGACCTGAAGAGCGACGCCGGCGGCAGCGGCTCGGCGTCCCTACCGATTCCCAACAATCCGGGGCTCGCGGGCTCGACCTTCTTCGCCCAAACGGTGTGGATCGAGGGGCGGCCGACAGGCCAGGACTGCAGCACCGCGCTCCTCCACCTCATGAGCTCGCGCGCGGTCTCCCTCACGATCCAGCCGTAACTCGCGGATCGCGCGGTTCGCGCGGGTGGGCGCCCGCGCGGCGATCGTTGGTGAAGCCGGGGACTCGGCGAATCCGGATTCTTGGGGACTCGGATGATTGGTGAATCCCGATAGGTGGCGACTTGCGATCGTTGGGATGCGGGTGTTCGCAGGCGATCGCTGGCTAGCAGGTCGCTGGGCCCCTCGTGCGCGGCGCGCTCCGCTCGCCGTCGCGTCGATCCATCCCCACAAATGAAAACGGCCGGCGCATCGCCGCGCCGGCCGCTCGAAGCGGACGCGCCCGCTGGCGCGCCCGCGATTCGTTGCTGTGACTTTCGCTGCTGTTACTTGCCGCCGGACGTCGCCGGCGTCGGATCCTGGAGTTGCCAGCCGAGCCGAGCCGCCGTCGCCTCGTTGGGCGTCAGGTCCGGATTGAGGATCTGATTCGCCACGAGAATCTTGCGGAGCGCCTCGGGGAACTGGGTGCCGAAGGGCACGCCGCGCACCGCCGGGACGAACGAGTGGTTTTCCTGGATCGACTTGTGGTCGGCGAAGCCGCGGCGCACGCCGTTCACGAAGTAGTCGAACTTCACGTCGGCCGTGCCGCGGATGACGACTTTGTCCAAGTCCTTCGAATCGATCCAAAGCTCGGCGCGGCCGCCGACCGGCGTCACCTGGACCGTCATCCCCGACGCCTCGGTCACGAGACGGAAATCCTCGGGGACCTCGATCGTTGCGATTCCCTTCTCGATCTTCGCGGAGCCGCGGAAGTAGGTGCCCGATTCGTTGCCTTCCAAGCAAACGAAGCGGACTTCCTTCGACGGATCGGTGGGGTGCGGCTGGACGAAGTACTTGAATCCCGTGCCGCCAAAGTTGCCATTGGCGTACACGGCGTAGCCGGTCGAGGAGAAGGTGGTGCCGTGGACGCCATAGTTGGTGCCCGTCGAGCTCGACGCGATGCCGCGCTCGCCATAGAGCGGCGAAATGCCGTAGACGCCGACGCCGGCGAACGACGAGCTCTGACCCATGACACCGATGCCGGAGCCGAACGTCGATGTCGAGATGCCCTGGACACCGTTCAGGAAGCCGTTGCCCGTGATCGCCGTGCTGTTCGGATCGGTGGCGAGCACGTTCACGACCGCGGTCGGGTTGCCCGGAGCCGGTGAGGGGCGACGCGAAGTTCACGGGGCCGATCGAGCCCGGCGCGATCTTTGTCCCATCCACGGAGCTCGGCGCGAGGGCCGCATTGCCGACGGCGCCCGGCGCGATCGAGTTCGGAGTCACCGCGCCGACACCAAGTTTCGCGGCCACGACCGCGCCGTCGGCGAGGTCGACACCAACGATCGAACCGTCGACGATGCGCGAGCTGTCGACCGAGTTCGGGGCGATCGAGGAGAGATTGACCGCGCCTGAGCGATCGCAAAGTTGAGGACCGCGCCGACGCCGAGAGCCGCCGGTCCGACGGAGCCCGCGGCCAGGGCGAACGACGTGACCGAGCCGAGCCCGAGCTTCGAGGCGACGATGGAGCCGTCGGCCAAGTCGGCCGCGCCGACCGTGCCGTCGAGGATCTTCGAGCCATCGACCGAATCGGGGGCGATCGTCGCGGAGAGGACCGCGCTGCTCGCGAGAGCCGCGCTACCGATCGAGCCCGGTGCGACGGCGCTGGCCGTGACGGAACCCGGCGCCAGTGCGATCGAGGTGACCGCACCCGCACCGAGCGCGCCCGCCGTGACGGCTCCGGGGGCGAGCTTCGTGGAGGAGACGGCGCCGTCGGCGATGCGGGTGTTGTCGACCGACAGGCTCGCGATCTTGGTTCCGTCGACCGCGTTTGGAGCGATCGCGCTGTTTCCAACCGATCCGGCCGCGAGCGCCAACGCCGTGACAGCCCCCGGAGCCAGTGCCGCGCTGCCGACCGCGCCCGCAGCGATCGTGCTCGCGGTGACCGACGCGGTGGCGAGCTTCGACGCGACGACGGAGCCGTCGGCGAGATCGACCGCGCCGATGGTGCCATCGAGGATGTGCGCCGACGTGATGATATCGTTGGGAAGTGTGGCATTCGCGTCGAGCGACGCGGCCTTCCCGCGCGCAGCGCGTAGGCCACAGAAACGATTTGGCGGCGCGGCGACATCTCCGGGTCGGAGCCGACCTTGAATGCCACATATCGCGTGGAGCCGTCGAAAAGTGTGGTGGGAATGGCGACGTTCTCGCCAAGCAACAGATTCACGACGCCGTTCAGCGCCGTGGGCGTCTGGCTCTCGAACCAGAGCGGGCTGCCGCCCGTCGGAACGTCATAGATACGGATTTCGAGGGTCGTTGGCCCTTCGAGCGGCGTCCCCCGGTGTTGGCCAAGCGCGCTTGGAAGTGGAGCAGCTGCGGCGGTTGGCCTTGGGCGCACAGATTCCGATAGCTGGCAAAAGGAAACAAAGCGCGAGAGGAGCAATGACAAGGTGGCGGAATCGTCGCACAAACGCCTCCCGGCGCGCGGTCGACGCGCTCGGTGAAGGGGTGGGTCGAAGCAGAGATGTGGGCGAGGCGCGCCTCGTGGGAAGCCGCTCGAACCCTCCGGTTTTATGGGAGAAGCCGGAATCGGCAAGGTGGTCCGGACGGGGCGCGACTCGACTCCTCGATGGGGGCGGCCCTCGGGCGGCGCGACCTTCCTTGAGGAGACCAACTATACCGCCACGATTCGCAACCCGGGAACCGGTCGGGGGCGCCGACGGGGGCTGCTCCGCGCCCTGTCACCCGCCCACGCCGCGGTCACGGTGCCGGCTCGAGGGTCCGAGTCGGCGCTGGGCATCGCGCACTCCCGCGGTCGCGATGCCGCCAAACGGGGAGCGCGGCCGGCGCGATGGAGTCGTAGGCTTTACGACTCGGCGGCCGATTGCACGCAAAGGTTGCGGGGGCCCAGGGCTTTCGCCACGCAACGCCCCCGCGATCGCCCCCAAATGGCCCGGCACGCGCATTGCCAACTAAGGCGTCCGGAAGCGAACATCTCCGGCCAGCCGCCACGCTCGGAGCGATCGAACACGAACGATCACTCGGGGCGCGGCGGCTGGGTCTCTTGCGGGCCGATTCGGGGCGGTTGCCCCCGGCGCGGCCGAACCCAACTATGAAGCATGCCCCGGACCTCGCCGCCCGCGCCGACTCGGCGCGAGACGACTCGACTCCGAGTCGTTCAGGGCCCCTGCGCCCGGCGCGGCGCGGATTCGAACGAGCCGGTTCCCCGCCATTCCGCTCGCGCTCATGGGCGTTTTCTTTGGGTTCCTCCTGTTGCCGGCGATCCGCGCGAACCCGCGATTGGTCTGGACGTATGTGGGGGTCGGCTCGGCGATGCTCGCCTGGGTGCTCTTCGTTTGGATTCGCGGGCGGGCGCTCGGGCGGGTCTTCGCCGTCGAGGTCGCGCCTGCTCCTCAAGAATCACTACATCCAGTCGACCGTCCAATTGTGCGTTTACGCGTACTGGGGCTGGTACTGGCGCGATGTCTACGCCGAGGCGCCGCAGATCCTCGCGCAGGTCGTCTTCCTCTACGCCTTCGACGCGCTCCTCGCCTGGTCGCGCGGCAAAGTGTGGCGGCTGGGCGCCGGCCCATTGCCCATCATCCTGAGCACGAACGTCTTCATTTGGTTCAAGGATGATTGGTATGTGTTCCAGTTCCTCCTCGTGGCGACGGGGCGGTCGGAGAGCTGTTCATCCAGTGGACGCGCGACGGGCGCCGAACCCACATTTTCAATCCCTCGGCGTTCACGCTGGCCGTGTTCTCGATCGGGCTCCTCGCGACGGGGATGACCGACCAGACGTGGGGGACGAAGATCGCGACGACGATCTCGCGCCCTCCCCACATTTATCTCGAGATCTTCCTGCTGGGCCTGGTCGTCCAGTACTTCTTCAAGGTGACGCTCGTGACCCTCTCGGCCGCGGGCGTCCTGATGCTCCTCAATGTCATCTATACGGCGTCGACGGGCGTCTATTACTTCATCGACACGTACATCTCGGTCGCGTCATTCTTGGGAATCCACCTCCTGGTCACCGATCCCTCGACCTCGCCGCGCACGAGCGTGGGAAAGGTGATGTTCGGGGGCTCTACGGCCTCGCGATCTGGGCGCTCTACGGGATCCTCGGCGACTTCAAGGCTCCTCAATTCTACGATAAGTTGCTTCCGATCCCGCTCCTCAATCTTGGCGTCCGCCTTTTCGATCACCTCGGGCGAACCGGTATTCTTGGGAACATCACGCGCTGGGAGTCGAAGTTCTCCGCCAGTGCCGTGAATCGGGTCGCCATGGGATGTTGGGGATCGATATTCTTGGTGATGCTCTTCTCCGGGGCCGTCGACGCGCCGCATCCCGGCGCCAGCATCGCGTTCTGGAAGCAGGCCTTCGACGAGCACAAGCACCACGCGGGGGACAAGTTGCTTCAAGTCGTCCAAACGAAAGCGGAGAAGGGTCGGGGCTCGCCTACAACTCGCTCGGGCACATCTATCTCGAAGGGAAGCTCGTGCCGGCCGACAAGGCCGCCGCGGCCCGCTGCTTCGCGAAGGCGAGCGGAGCTCGGGAGCATCCGCGGCTCGATCAATGTCGTGAAGGAACTCCTATTCATGGGAATCGCCGAATCCAGGATGCGGTCGAGAGGGCGTTGAAGGACGTCGAGCAAGAGTGCGCGACCGGGACCGACGCGGAGGCCTTCTTCGTTCTCGGCGCGGCGCACGAGGTGGGACGGGAGCGCCCCCTCGACTTGGCGCGCGCGCGCGAGCTCTACGAGAAGGGCTGCGCCCGCGGCAATGCCGAATGCTGCAAAGGCGCTCGAGCGCCTCAAATCGAGCGGTACCAACGGGGGACGCCGCCGCAGCGATGACCGCGACGGGATCCGGGCGCAGTTGCTTGTCGCCGCGATCGCCTACGATCGGGCCCGTCTCCGTGGCCAAGATTCTTCATCGCTCGCTCGCGATCTTCGCGCTCGTTTCCGCCTCCGGCTGCTCCCGCGAAACCCAACCATCGGCCGCGGGGGCGCCCCCGTCCGAACCCAACGATCCGCGCACGGTCACCTTCGTCGACGTGACGGAGAGTTGTGGCATCCGCTTCGTTCACGAGAACGGATCCTTCGGAAAGAAGTGGCTTCCGGAGACGATGGGCTCGGGTGTGGCGCTCTTCGACGCCGACGGCGACGGCCGCCTCGACGTCTTCTTCGTGAACCAGCGCCGGTGGCCGGGGAGGAAGCCAACTATACGGCAACCGAGTCGCGCCCCGCGACGCCGCGGCTCTTCCGCAATCTTGGGAATTGGCGCTTCGAGGACTCGACGGCGGCGGCGGGGCTCGCGGTTCCGATGATTGGGATGGGGGCGGCGGCCGCCGACGTGGACGGCGACGGCGACGAGGATCTCGTCGTGACGACGCTCGGCGACACGCTCCTCTTCCGCAACGACGGCGGACGTTTCACCGAGTGCGCGCGCGAGTCCGGGATCACGACGCCGCGATGGCGCGACAAAGTTGGGAATGAGCACCCGATGTGGGGCACGGCGGTCACCTTCCTCGACTACGACCGCGACGGAGTCCTCGATCTCTTCGTGGGCGCGTACGTCAAGTGGTCGCGCGAGACCGATATCTTTACATCGCTCGACGGCACGACGAAGGCGTTCACGACCCCCGATCTCTATCCCGGCGACGCGTCGCGCCTGTACCGCGGCACGGGCTCCGGGCGCTTCGCCGACGTGTCGGAGGAGGCCGGGATCGCCCAGCCCAATGGCAAGTCTCTGGGAGTCGCCGTGTGCGACATCGACGACGACGGCTGGCCCGATCTCGTGGTTGCCAACGATACGCAACCCAACTTTCTCTACCACAACGAGAGTGGGCGCTTCCGCGACGTCGGCCTCAAATCGGGGGTGGCCTACGACGCCAACGGCCGCGCGCGCGCGGGGATGGGGATCGACACGGCGCGCCGACCCCCGGCGGCGCGACCGCGATCGCGATCGGTAACTTCTCGCAGGAGCCGGTCTCGCTGTTCGTCGACCAGGGGAGGCTTCTTCGCCGACGAGGCGGGGCCCGCGGGTCTCGCCATTCCCACATTTCTTCCGCTCACCTTCGGCGTGGCGTTCGTCGACGTCGATCTCGACGGCGGGCTCGACCTCCTCCTCGCCAACGGCCACATCGAGCCGACGATTCAGGCGGTGCGTCCCGATGTGACCTACGCCGAGCGACCCCAACTATTCCTCGGCTTGGGCGATGGCAAGTTTCGCGAGCGCACCGCCGCGGCGGGCGATCCGTTCGCGCGGGCCCTGGTGGGGCGCGGCCTCGCGGCGGGGATCTCGACGGCGACGGCGACGCCGACCTCGTGATCACACAAAACGGCGGCCCCGCGGTCGTGCTTCGATGCGATCGCTCCGGCGCCGCGGCGGAAAACCACGCGCTGCGAATCCGCCTCATCGGGAAAGTTGGGAATCGCGATGCGCTCGGGTCGCGAGTGCGCGCCACCTTCGCGGGGCGAACCGAGGAGCGCCTGGTCCGCACCGGATCGTCGTACCTCTCCCAAAGCGACACCACTAATTACCTTCGGCCTCGGCCGCGCGACGAAGATCGATCGCCTCGAGGTCCGTTTCCCCACGGGCGAAGTCCGCACCCTCGACAACATTCCGGCCTCCGGGCGAGGTCCTCGTCGTGCGCGAATGAATCGCTGGCCGGTCATCCTCGTCGGCGGGCTCCTCGCGGGGCTCCTGGTCGTCGAGATCGCCCACGCGGTCCGGCGGATCCAAACGATCTCGGAGCGGGCCGCCGAGGACGCGCTTGCGGATCTCCGCGGCGAAGTGTCGCGCCAGGCGGCGCGCCTCGAGGACGACGTGGCGCTCGGGAGCGCCCACGCCCGAACGTTGGCATCGCTCGACTCGGTCCTCGGCGCTCCTCGCCAATCCCAACGAAAGCACCCTCGAGCGCGCCGGGCGCGACGCCCTCGGCCATGCTGCGCCACTTCCCATCTTTCGGCGGAGTCGTCGTCCTCGATGCGGAGGGGAACGAGCGGCTGCGCGTCGAGCGGATGGGCGGGGAGTCGCGATCGTGCCGTCGCTCCTTCTGCGGAATGTTGGGGATCAAGGTCGCGTGACGGTGCATTCGGGCCTTGCCCCGGGCGAAGTGTCGATCTCCCCGCTCATCGTCGATTCCACCCGCGTCGACGTGGCCGAGGAGGACCGCCTCGTGTTGCGCTACGCGACGCGCGTCGCCGGAAAGCCCGGCGGGAGCGTGGTCCTTTCCCTCTATGCGGCGCCGCTCTTCCGGGCGCTCGCCCGGATGGAGCCGATCGCCGGGGTGCGGATGGTCCTCGTCGACCGCGCCGGGAACTACCTCGTCGCGCCGGGGGCGGCGCGGCCGCGGAGGGCGCGCCGAAACCCACATTTGCTACGCGAGCATCCGGAGGCGTTCGCGGCGCTCGCCGCCCGCGGGCAGAACGTCGCGCGGATCGGCGACGGCGGATTGGTGGGATCGCCCACCGGGCCGCGCCTCGACGGCGCCCTCCTCGCATGGCTCCTCGTCGCGATCGCCCCGACGGCGGCGCTCGAGCGCGGCGCCCATTCGTTGCGTTCGGAGGCCCTCGGCGTCGGCGCCCTCCTCCTGCCAACGATCCTTGCCATCGGAATCGTGGATTCTTCCTCGTGCGCACGGCGGTCGCGCGGGAGCGCGCCGAGGCGCAGCGCGCGGCCGAGCGCAAGCTCGTCGAGTCGGAGCGCTTGGCGGCGCTAGGCCGCCTCACGGCCGGGGTCGCCCACGAGATCAACAATCCACTCGCCGGGATTGGTAACTATCTCGCGCTGCTCGAGCGCGAGGCCTCCGATCCCGCGCTCCGAAGCGAGTATCTGGAGCTCGTGCGCCATGCGGCTTCGAGCGGATCCGTGCCATCGTCCGCGATTTGTTGTCATTCGCGAATCCGCCGAAGCCCGAGAGGGTGCCGGTGGATTTGGTTGTGATCCTGGATCGGGTCGAGGCGGGTCACACGCCACGACCGCGGTTTTCGTGACATTCGCTGGACGCGCAGGTTCGAGGGCCGAGCTCGCCCCGCTCTGGGGCGACCCCTTCGCCCTCGAGCAGGTCTTCCTGAATCTGGCGCTCAACTCCCGCGACGCGATGACGCGCGAACCCAACCATGGGGAGCCCAACCCGGGGGTGAGATCCGTGTCCGGGCTCGCCCGCAGTCCGATGGACCCCAATCAAATGGAGATCGTCTTCGAAGATTCGGGGCCGGGCTTTCCCCCAGATTGTTGCCTCGGATCCTCGAGCCGTTCTTCACGACCCGAAAGAGCGGCACGGGGCTCGGCCTCAGCGTGTCGGCGGCGATCGTGCGCGCCCATCGCGGCACGATCCGCGCGGAGAATCGCGCCGAGGGGGCGCGCGATTCGTGTTGACGGTCCCCATCGCGGAAGGCGAAACGGTGGGCGCCGCGAGCCGCGCCGCCGGCAATCCCAACTCTCGAATCCCATGAGCACGAATCCGACACCCCGCCCAAGGCTCCTCCTCGTCGACGACGAGCCCTACGTCCTCGAGTCGCTTCGGCGGGTGCTCGAGTCCGAGGGCTTCGAATGCCTGACCGCGGCCGACGCCGAATCGGCGATGCCAATATTCCGCCGGAGCGATCCGCAGGTCGTGGTCACCGATCTGTCTCTCTCCCGGCGAGGATGGGGATCGCGCTGCTGCGGCGCGTGCGCGAAGCCGATCCCAATCGTCCGGTGATCGTCTTGACCGGAGTGGGGACGGTCCCCGCGGCCGTCGCCGCGATGAAAGAAGGGGCGCTCGATTTCTTGGCAAAGCCCGTGGAGCCGAGCGCGCTCGTCGTTTTGTTGCGTCGCGCGATCGAGCATGGCGATTTGGTCGACGAGGTGCGCTCGCTTCGCGCGAGCGTGCGGGAGCTCGCCTCCCCTCCGGAGATACTTGGGGAGTCGAAGGCGATTCGCGATGTGTTGCGAACCGTCGCCGCGGTCGCGCCAACCGAGGGGCGGGTCCTCCCTCATGGGCGAGAGCGGCACGGGAAGGAGCTCATCGCTCATGCGATCCATGGGCAGAGCCGGCGCGCCAAGAAACCATTCGTGCGGGTGAACTGCGCCGCGATCCCCGAATCGCTCTTCGAGAGCGAGTTCTTCGGACACAAGCGGGGCGCGTTCACGGGTGCGACCGAGGACCGGATGGGGCGGTTCGCCGAGGCGCACGGCGGAGTCCTCGCTCTCGACGAGATCGGGACCCTGCGATCCGACGCCCAAGCCAAACTCTTGCGCGCGATCGAGACGGGGAATACCAACCCGTGGGCGATAGCAAGATTCGGCGGGCCGACGTGCGGATCCTCGCGATCACCAACGAAAGCCTCGAGGCGCGCGTGAAGGAAGGCACATTTCGCGAGGATCTGTTCTTTCGGCTGAACGTGGTGCCGATCGTCGTCCCGCCGCTGCGCGCGGAAGGAGGACATCCCACTGCTCGCGGAGCACTTCCTCGCGGGGCTCGCCATCCGGGATGGCTTGCCGCGCAAGTCTCTCGCGCCCGGGGCGCTCGAGGTCCTCGCGCGCTACGACTGGCCCGGCAACGTGCGCGAGCTGCGCAACGCGCTCGAGCGCGCGGCGCTCATGTGCGCGGAGCGCGAGATCGGGGCCGAGGCGCTGGCGAGCATCGTCGAGGGTGGGATGTTCACTCCCGCGAAACCCAACTTTGGCGCGGCGCCGGCGGACTCGGTCGGCGGCGATGCGGATCTCCGCCTCCGCGAGCGCTCGAGCGCCCTCGAGAAGCAACTCATCCTGGAGGCGCTGCGCCGCGCCGGCGGCAAGAAACGGGAGGCGTCGCAGATGCTTGGGATCGACGCGAGCAACTTCGCCTACTACGTCAAGAAGCACCAAATCGGGGGCGACCCGTAGCGGCGGAATCGTGGGATTCACGTCAGCGTGTTCCCAACGATCCCTCGGCCGCCTCGACCCAGAACACGTCGGCCACGTCCTTGCGGACGAACTCGTAGGTGACCTGATCGAATCGGGCGAGCGCCGAGTCCTCCGTCAGAAAAGTGCCTCCCCGGAAACTTGGGATCGTCGCGGTAGCCGACCAGGAGGCGGCTGTGTCCCCGAGCCCGCGGCGACCGGGTACCCGCGCGCGAGCACGGCCTTGATCTCGGCGAACTCCACGTCGCCGACGCCGAAGCGATTGGATTGCCAAGGCACGATCCAGCGCACCACGAGGCGGCGCGGCACTCCTCGCGCGTTTTGTTGGCATCCGCCAGCACCGCCGGCGACGGAGCCAGCTTCGGGTCGAAGGCATCGTGGTAGGGCATCGCGGCTTCCCCACAAATACCGAAGCGCTCGAATCCGGCGATCGCGTTGTGGAAAAAGTTGCCATCGGAGGGGCGCCGCCGGCTTGGCTCGCCGACCAGTTCAGGAACTCGACGCTCAAACGCTCGGGCTTCCCGCGGGCCTTGGCCCACGCGACCTCGATCGCCTCGCAGGTCGTGAAGACCGAGCAGGTGCCGCGCCCCCTTGGGCCCGCGGACCGAGGCCGAGGCGCTCGAGCTCCGGGCGGAGGTCGACGCTCTCGGGCGGCCCGGCCGATCGGCAGGCGCCGGCGAATCCCAACAATAGGGCGAGGTGGGCGAGCGCGGCCGCGCGGCGGCGCGCGCGGGATCGTTGGTGTTGCTTCGGGCGCATGCGGCGGGAGGGTAACATGCCCCCGGGGCGGGGCGCCCGCCTGGACTATCGCTGCGGCAGGGCGGCCGGCGCCGACGCGGGCTTGGAGGCGGTCAGCCCCTGCGCGCGGAACGGCGCGAGCCAGACCTCGATCCACTTCCTCTTGCGCGGATTATCGACGCATTTCGTGAGCGCCTCTTCCTGTGCCGCGATCGCGCCCGGGATGTCATCGTTGGCAAGCCGCGCCTCGGCGAGGACGCGCAGGGTCTCCGGGTCCTCGTGCCCGTCGGCGGTGGCTGCGGCCTCGGCGAAGAGGAGGACGAGCTTGGGGGCCCGCTTCAACATTCTTGGTGTCGCCATGAGAGTGCGCGCCCCTCGGCGAGCGCGGGGGCGAGCGATCGATGGACCCCAACTTTCGCGAAGTGCTCGGTCGCGAGCGCCTCGGCGAGGCCGGTCTTGGCCCGCGCCGCGGGGCGCCGGCGAAGCTTGGCGCGATAGTGGGCGAGCGGGATCCGCACGAGCGAGCAGGACTTCTCCTCGTCGCCGCCGAGGAGAGCGACCGCCTCCTCCTCGACGCTGGAGGACTCGGCGAATCGGAGGCTCAGGTCGAGCGCGGCCGCCTGCATCACCAACAATAACGCATTCTGGCGTTTCATGGTGTTGGCGAAGACGTCGGCGAGGGCGAGGCCGGCGGCAGCGAGCCGCGACGACGTGATGCGTCGGGATCGAGGAGCCGATTCACGAAGAGCACGAGGTCGTCGGCGAACTGGGGGTCGCGGTCGGGGCGGGATAGTTGGTATCGGACGCGGAGATCGCGAGATCGAGATTCCCCGCCACGAGCAGGTCGCGGATCACCGGAGCTCGATCCGGTCGATCTGAATAGCGCTCGCGCTCCGCGGGCGTCATGTCGCGCGGCACCGATTTGCGCGCGGCCGCGAGCCCATTCACGGGCCAGACTCGGGCGGTGCCGTCGTCGGAGGGCGGTCAAGACCGATTTGCCGTCGGGGCTGAAGACGGCGGTGCGCACGCCGCGGGTGTGTCCGCGAAAGGTGGTGATCAAGCGTCCGTCGCTCGATCCCACATGCAGGCGGTGCCGTCGTCGGAGGCCGTCACGATTTGATTACCATTCGAGCTGAACTCGGCGTCGAGAACCCAACCTTTGTGGACCCTTCAGGGTCGCCAGGAGCACGCCGTTCGCCGCGTCCCACACGCGCGCGGTGCCATCGTTGGAGGCCGTCGCGACCCAGCGCCCGTCGGGGCGAAACGCAATCGAGCGGATCGACTCCTCGTGCGCGCGGGAGCGCGACGGCGCTCGAAAAGTCTTGCCATGCCAGAATCTTGCGGTGCGTCCTCCGACGCCGTGATCCACGCCTGGAGCCGTCGGCGGTAAAGGTGGATATTCCGACGACCTCGTCGTGTCCCTCGAGCATCGTCATCATATTTCGCGCACCGTGATCGCCACACGCGGACTTTCCGGTCGTCGGAGGATTGACCGCGAGCAGGCCGTCGGGGCTGAGGGCGATCGTGACGACCGCGGCGCCGTCGTGGGGAGGAGTCGAGACGGGCGCCCCGATGTGGCATCCCAGATCCTTGCGGTTCCATCGACCGACGCAGGTGCCAGGACCGCGATGCGGCCTGCAGAGCGCCTTTCATCCTGCCGCGCGGTAGAGGGGACCCCCGATGATGGCCGCGCAACGTGCAGGCACCTCTCTCGGTGGAGGAGTCCCCAGAATTCTGCTGGGTTCCGTCGTCCGAGCCGGGCGGCGACACGATCGCCGTCGGGATTGGGACTCGGCGCACGTGACCGCGCCCTCGTTAGTCCGCGGAGAGTTGCGATCTCCGGTCAAGTCGGCGCGCCGGGCGCAGTGCCGTCGCTCGACGCGGTCAGAATCTTGGTGCCGTCGGGGCTGTAGCGGGCCAGAGGACGGGCCCGCCGTGACCGCGGAAAGTTGCGTTCGCCGAAAGGTCAT